>PJTS01000002.1_pt1 | contig 810595 bp, 722 predicted proteins | sample 1512251 | NCBI WGS metagenome assembly PJTS01 (sample SAMN08177686, study PRJNA422409) | Soil metagenome, whole genome shotgun sequencing project. | isolation source: Soil (2) enriched on wood chips: alkali lignin treatment | place: USA: Madison | collected 2015-01-15 | reverse complement strand
TCCAGAGCGTCCTGCAGACCAACGGGACCATCATTGACGGCAGCCCTCAATACTTCGACCTGACCGACCCGGCGATGTTGCCGGACGGCAACTGGCCAGACCCGCTGGCCAATGAGACGCTTGCGGCGCCGGTGTCTTTCATCCGCCGGATCAAGGGGGGCATCCGCCACCGCCTCGCTTGGCGCATGACGTTCACCGGCGGCACCACTCCCGCCTTCCGTCTGACGATCGAACAGCTGCAGCGGTATTCGTGAGCGGTCTGTTCGCAGGTGCCATTCTAGGCAAACCGCTTCCAGATCAGATCACATAAGCATCTGCGGGTGTTTGGAAGCGAGGTTTGGGTCGCCAAAGGCAAGCAGGCTGGAAGCATGCGGCGCGATTCAAACCGATTTCTGAGTGGCGCAAAGATGGATCTCGGCCGAACGCAAAGCCCGGCAATTCCGGGCAGCAATGCGGCCGTGATCTGGTGCAGCTCACCTGGGATAGAGAAGGGCAAATGGCGCGCAGTTGCACGTCGTTTACCCGGAAAATCGTCCCTGGCAGCGGTTGGTGAACAACCGACGAGTTGTGCGCAACACACGCTTAAGGACAATGGAATGACCGCGATTGATACCCTGCGAGATGCCCTTTTCGGAAATCCGCCCAGTCCCACCGCCGAAATTTCCCGTGAAGGCGTTCTCGACGCATTCACAGAGCTTTATGATCAATCGGTGATAGCAGTGTTCGCTGCCGCTGCTGGTATTACGATTGTTCCAACCATTGCCGATCGGAATACCTTCTATTCCGACCTGGGTAACCGCGAAAAATTGGTCTATGTGAACAATAACAACGGCTTGGCCGATGACCCTGCTAATGGCGTCTACGAATACGCAGGTGGAAGCGCGCGACTTGCAGTGTCGTTCTATGCTGGGGTTGCAACTGTCGTCCAGCCACTTGTCAACCAAGCTGAAGACGCAATGGTTGGTGCCGTCGCTGCAAAAGTAGCGGCAGAGGGTTCTGCTGCTGACGCTGCGCAGCTTTTTGAAGATTTCGGCCTTACTCCAGATCTTTTGGCCGCGCTGATTGCTAACATGTCCGTCCGAATGCCTGACAGCGTCGACTGGTGGCCAGAACCGCTCTACTTCTACCAAGGCCCCGATCACCGTTGGAACCTCTACCGTGAACGCTCCGTCATCGATGCTCTGATCCCTGTAGATCTGACCAACCCGGCGGTCTGCATTCACGTCGATCGGGTAGCCGGCAACAATACCAGGACTGGTATTGGCGCTAGCGTCGGTGATTTCTCAAATGCTGTGAGCAACGTCGCTACTGCGCTGCAAAAGGGCAACGCCTTGGGCGTTCCCTTTCAGGTCAAATGTCGCGGAGGCCAGACTTGGGAAAGCGCCTGGAATCCGAGCCAGTCGACTACGACTAACCAGCCCACCGTGAATTATGCGATTACATCTGATCCAGACAATCCGGCGATTTTTTCAACTCATTCGGCCGCCACATGGGCGGTCGATGGAACATACCCGAACCTGTATTCTGCTACTGTAACCAACGCTCTTCGCGTGTTGGATCGATCGAGTGTAGATCAGGCTGGTTTTTGGTCTGATTATCAGCTGTTTGCGAATGCCGCAGCCTTGGCCGCGTCCGGTCCTGTGAACGGCTGTGCAATCGTGGGCAACATTGTCTACGTTCGACGCATCGATGGTGGAGTAGTGACCGACGCAAACACTCGTGTTTTGCGCAATTCCAACGTGCTCCAAAATACGACCACCCCAGGTGTTTCGATCTACTTGTCAGGGATCGAGATCCATGGCGGTGCCTCTGCATGCTTCAGAACCACTGTCGGCGGCAATTGCAACATCATCACCGAGCGCTGCGCATTCCGCTACCCCGGCTCTTGGACGCTCGCTTCTCCTTGCGAAATTCACCAAGGCTTTAATGGGCTTCGCGTTTCCGTGGATGACATGGGAGGCGCTACCCGGAATGACGTTTACAATTATCACCGGACAACTGCTGGCTCGTTTCTTCGTGTCCTTGCCCTCCGCCCCCGTACGGGTGGTTTCGTAGGCGCTTCGGGTAGCGTATCGAACAACAGCTGGACCCTTCATGAAGACGTAGTTGGTATTTGCATGGAACCGAATTTCGTGGGGTCCACCATCGGGAGCACCATCGCCAACGTAAACGACAGCCGTATGGTGCTACTGGGTGGCGATATTTCTGCAGGGAGCGGTGAAAGCACGGCTTCGGCTGTCCGCATTTCTACTGGCGGCAGCGGGACGCTGTGCGAAGCCTGGATCAACGGTACCAGGATCACTGGTGGCACGGGTTCTCCGCCTTACACCCTTTACGCAGCTGCAGGTGGGCGGATCAATATTCGCAACCTGACCGGGAACCATAATCCTGCATCCCCAAGCGGTGGTCAGATTCGCGATTGGGAAAGGATGTGAAGACGTTCTGATCTGCATCGGATTTGATGGCATGAGTAGCCTCAGCGGCGGGGTGGCTGAACATCATACCGCTCTCTGACAATCCGGTCTTCGTTACCCAGGTAACGGCAATGGCGGCCCAAGCGGCCGCCATTGCTCTTTAAGAATATACGCAGCTTCGCGAACGATGCCTGATCGGCACTAACACCAGCCCCCGCATATGGATTGCCACCAATCCCTATGCGGGGGCGCGAACGTGCGCGCGAAGCGCGGCATGGTCCGCCTATGCGATCAGATCTGCACACCATTGGCGAAGCCCTGCAGGAAGGCGTGATTGCGTCCGTCGATTACGCGCGCGCCACCTGCACCGTGCTCTTGGGCGATCTTGTCACCGGCGAACTGCCCTGGCTTACTGGTCGCGCAGGCGACGTGCTGATCTGGTCACCGCCATCCGTGGGCGAGGGATGCCTTGTGCTGGCGCCAGAGGGTGACCTCGCCAACGGGCTGGTGGCGCTGGGCACCTATTCCAACGCCAACTCGCCGCCGTCGAATTCTGCTGATCTGACCCTGATCGCTTTCCGGGATGGCGCGAAGCTGTCTTATGATCGCGCCGCCCATGCGCTGGCCGTCAGCCTGCCTGCCGGCGGATCGGCGCAGATCGATGCGCCCGCCGGCGTCACCATCAACGGCCCGGTCACGATCGACGGCGATGTCACCGTCTCCGGAGACGTCACTGCCGATGGCGTCAGCCTGAAGCAACACCGCCACACCGCCGTTCAGCCCGGCGGCGGCCAGAGCGGGCCGCCTGCACCATGACTGGTATGTCCCGCATCACCGGCGCCACGATCGATGGTATCGAGCATATTCAGCAGTCGGTGGCCGATATTCTCGGCACGCCGATCGGCTCACGCGTCGGCCGGCGCGATTATGGATCGCACAATGCCGATCTGATCGACCAGCCTCTGACCCCGGCCAATATCCTGCGCCTCTTCGCCTCGACCGCGCTCGCTCTGGCGCGCTGGGAAGACCGCATCCGCCTGCGCCGCGTCACGCTGGAAGCCGGCAGTCAGCCGGGCGCCGCCGTGCTGACGATCGAGGCCGAACGCACTGACATCCCATCCGCCAACAGCGCGGTGCGCTTCTCCTTTCCGCTGACCTAACCACTGGAGCCTGCCATGCCCTTCATTCACGGCATCACCGTCACCGAAATTTCCGAAGGGGCCCGCACTCTGACGGCGGTCTCCACCGCCATCATCGGGCTGGTTGCCACGGCCGCCGATGCTGATGCGGCGATATTCCCGCTCGATCGCCCGGCGCTGATCACCGATGTTGAAACCGCCATTGGCTCTGCCGGCGTGGATGGCACGCTGGCGATTGCCCTGCGCGCGATTGCCGATCAGACCCGCCCGATCATCGTGGTGGTGCGCGTCGAGGAAGGCGAGACCGACGCCGAGACCGCCACCAATGTCATCGGCACCACGGGGCCTGATGGTATCAAGACGGGCATGCAGGCGCTGCTGGCCGCGCAGGCGCAGCTGGGCGTGCAGCCCAAGATCCTCGGCACACCGGGGCTCGAAACGCAGGCGGTCACCACTGCGCTCTGTGTCGTGGCGAAGAAGCTGCGCGGCTTTGCCTATGCCCGCGCGATCGGCGACACCGTGGCGGCAGCCACCCTCTATCGCGCCAACTTCAGCCAGCGCGAACTGATGCTGTTAACGCCCGATTTCCTCGCCTGGGATACCGAGACCAGCGCCAATATCACCAGCTATGCCGCCGCCCGTGCCATGGGCCTGCGAGCCCAGATCGATACCGATGACGGTCCGCAGAAGACGCTTTCCAATCTGCCAGTTGCCGGCGTCGTCGGCCTGACCCGCGATATCCATTGGGATGTGGAGGATCAGACCAGCGAGGCCGGCGTGCTCAATGCGGCGCAGGTGACCGCCCTGATCCGTACCCCTTCCGGTTTCCGCTTCTGGGGCAACCGCACCTGTTCTGATAACCCGCTGTTCGTCTTCGAGAGCACCGTCCGTGTGGCCCAGCTGCTCAGCGATACGATCGTCAACGGCATGCTCTGGGCCTTGGACAAGCCGCTTACTCCAGCCCTGGCCAAGGATATCATCGAGACGATCAACGGCTTCTTCCGGCAGCTGAAGATCGCCGGCGTCATCCTCGGCGCCAATGCCTGGCTGGATGAGAGCGCCAACAGCGCTGCTTTGCTGAACAGTGGCAAGCTGGTGATCGATTACGATTTCACCGATCCTAAGCCGCTTGAGCACCTCGGCCTCCGCCAGCGGATTACCGATCGCTACTACGCCGATTTCAGCAACCTGCTGGCGGCCTGATTGCACCGCGCCCCCCGTCTTCCCTTTTGAAATCAGGAGTCCGCCATGGGCCTCGCTCGCACCCTCAAAGATATGATGCTGTTCAACGAAGCCATGAATTACATGGGTCAGTGTCAGACCGTCACGCTGCCAACCCTCACCCGCAAGACGGAGGAGGTTCGTCTTGCCGGTATGAATGCCCCGGTGTCGGTGGATATGGGGATGGAGGCTCTGTCTCTGTCTTTTACCTGCCCCGGCCCCATGCTGCATGTGTTGCGGCAGTGGGGAAACCCGCGCGTTGATGGCGTCTATCTGCGCTTTGCTGGCAACTATCAGATGGATGACAGCGCCGCTGTCGATCACGTCGAAGTCATCGTTCGCGGCCGGCATACCGAAATGGATTTTGGCGATCAGGAAGTGGGTGAGCTCGGCAGCTTTACCGTCAACAGCGCGCTGGCTTACTACAAGCTGGTCTGGAACGGCCGCACCGAAATCGAGATCGACCCGCTCAACATGATTGAGCGCGTCAACGGCGTCGATCTGCTGGCCCAGCGCCGCGCGCTCCTCGGCATCTACTGATCATCCGGCCCGGCCGCGTGCCGGGCCGCCCCTTGCTGCATTCCATCCGGAGAATTCTCATGACCAAAGTAAAGCCTGAGGAAGCCAACACCGCCACCGGCGCTGTCTTCCGTACTGTCACCCTCGATACACCGATCCAGCGCGGCACCGAAACCATCGGCATCATCCAGCTGCGCAAGCCGCGCGCCGGTGAACTGCGCGGGGTCTCTCTGGTCGATCTGGGGCAGCTGAAGATTGACGCCCTGACCAAGGTACTGCCGCGCATCACCATTCCGATGCTGACCGAAGCCGAAGTCTCCAACATGGAACTGGCCGACATGCTCGCCTGCGGGGCGGAGATCGGCAGTTTTTTGTTGCAGAGGTCGAGGCATGCGGATGCCCAGCTGCAGTAGATGACGCGATGGCGGATGTGGCGGTCATCTTTCATTGGCCGCCCTCTGCCATGGACGACATGTCCCTGTCTGAACTGATGGGCTGGCGTGAACGCGCGGCCAAACGCTCCCAGTCTTCCAGCCCACCGGGCGGCAAAAATCCCAGGCGATGACCGATGGATAAGAACCTGCGGCTGAAGGTCATTCTCGATGGCCTCGACAAGCTGACCTCTCCGCTCAAATCGATCACCGGCGCGTCCTCTGCGGCGCGCCGGGATCTCGCCAAGACACGCGATGAACTGAAATCACTCGATGCGCTGCAACAGCAGGTTGGCAAATATAAGGTGGCCGAAGGGCGCTATGCTGCTGATCACCGCGCTCTGCAGGAATCCTCCGCCCGGCTTGAGGAACTGCGCGCCAAGCTCAACGCAGCGGAACAGCCAACCAAGAAACTGCGCACCGAATTTGAAAAAGCCGAACGTCAGACAGCCCAGCTGAACACTCGGCTCGATGCCGGCGGCAATGAACTGCGCGATCTGTCGGCCAAGCTTTCAAAGGCCGGCATCGATGTCGCTGATCTTGCCAACCATGAAGATCGCCTCGCCCTGAAAACCTATGAGGCGAACAAGGTGCTGCGCCAGCAGACCGAGCAGCTGGAGCGCGCCGGCCGGGCAAGCCGCAACACCCAGCAGCTGAATGATCTCAGCGCTAAAGCCACGGGCGCAGGCCTGGGCATGATTGGCGCCGGTACCGCTGCCGGCGCGCCGATCATGATGGCGAGCAAAGAGGCGATGTCGCTCGAAAGCCAGATGGCCGATGTCCGCAAGGTCACCGATATGACCCGGCCGGAGATCCAGCGCCTGTCTGATGACTTCCTCGATCTCAGCGAAAAGATCCCGCTCTCTGCTCAGGAACTGGCGACGATCGCGGCTGCAGCCGGTGCTGCCGGCGTCGGCATGGACAAGTTTGGCAAACCCATGGCCGACCAGCGCAACCAGCTGCTGGAATTTACCAATGCTGCCGGCGAAATGGGCGTCGCCTTTGATATGACGGCCGATCAGGCCGGCGACACCATGGCCAAATGGCGCACTGCCTTCGATCTGCCGCAGGATGGCGTTCGATCGCTGGGCGACCGGATCAACGCTCTGACCAACACCTTTGGCGGCAAGGCGGTCAATGTTGCCGACATCGTCACCCGCATCGGTTCGCTGGGCGGTGTTGCCGGCCTCGCCGCGCCCCAGATCGCGGCGCTGGGCTCAACGCTCGATAGTATCGGCGTGCCGAGCGAGGTTGCCGCCACCGGCATCAAGAACACCATGCTGGCGCTGACCAAGGGCGAGGAAGCCACCAAAGGCCAGCAGGCCGCATTCCGCAAGCTGGGGCTCGAGGCAGGCGCTGTCTCGCGCGCCATGCAGGTGGATGCATCGGGCACCATTGTTGATGTGATGGAGCGGATCAGCAAGCTGGACCCGTCCGAACAGGCAGGCCTGCTGACCAAGCTGTTCGGTTCCGAAAGCGTCGCCGCCATCGCGCCGATGCTTACCAATCTCGACGGCCTGAAATCGCGGTTGTCGTTGATCAGCGATGAAAGCGCGGTCGCCGGATCGATGCATGCCGAATTCCTCAACCGCATCGCCACCACCGAAGGTGCCACCGGCCTTGCCAGCAACGCTCTCCAGAACCTCAATATCAAACTGGGCGAATATCTGCTGCCGACGATCAAGGAAGGCGCGGAATGGATCAAGGGCATCGCTCAGGACATTCGCGGATGGGCAGAGGAACACCCCAAACTCGCCAAGGGCATCATGATCTTCATGGCCGCCGGCAGCGCGCTGCTGATCCTGCTCGGCACCCTCTCGCTGGCATTCGCCGCGCTGTTCTTCGCGGCAGCGCCGCTCGGCATTGCGCTGTTGCCTCTGCTTGCGATCGTGGCCGCGATCGCGCTTGTCGCCGCCGCTGCTTACATGATTTACGACAACTGGGGCGCGATCAGCGATTGGTTTGCCGACCTGTGGCAGACGATCAAGAATTACACCTCGGCCGCCATCCGGGCGTTGATTGATGTATTTCTCCGCTTCAGCCCGGTCGGCATCATCATCAGAAAATTCGCGCCGGTGCTGGACTATCTGCGCAAACTGGATTTCGCGCAGATCGGCCGAGATATGATCCAAGGGCTGATCAACGGCGTCACCAACAAATTTAACGCCCTGAAGGCCACCATGTCGGCCATCGGCAATATGATCCCGCAGCCGATCCGAAAGGCGCTGGATATTCACTCGCCATCCCGCGTGTTCGCCGCGATCGGTGGCCATGTCATGGATGGGCTCGATCAGGGCCTGGCCAATGGCAGCGCCGCGCCGATCGAGCGGATCAGCAGCCTCTCTGCCCGTATGGCGGGTGCCATGGCCCTGGGAGCCAGCGGTGCCGCCATGGCGGTATCGGTGCCCGGTGCCGCACGCGATGCTGGTGGCGCAGGCCGGACGGCATCCCTCGCACCGGTTGAGTATCACCTGAATTTCTACGGCGTGACCGGCGACCCCACCGATATCGCCGAGGCCGTGCGCAAAGCGATCGAGGATCTCGAGCGTGAACGACGCGGCCGCACCTTTGGCGATGATTAAGGAGGCGGCCCGATGAATCTCATGGCCTTTGGTATGTTCGTTTTTGAGCTTTCCTCGCTCGCGCCCGATGATCTGCAGCGCAAAGCGAACTGGAGCCATGCCCGTAGCCCGCGCATCGGCGCGCGCGATGCCACGCAGTTTACCGGCCCAGGCGAAGAAGTGATCAGCCTGTCGGGATCGACTTATGCAGAGATCGCCGATGGCCGCGTCTCGATCGACAATCTGCGCGAACTCGCCGCCACCGGAGAGGCGCAGACGCTGGTGGCGGGCAACGGCACCGTCTTCGGCTGTTTCGTGATCGAGAAGCTGGACGAACGGCACAGCTGGCTGATGGCCGATGGCACGCCAATGCGGATCGATTTTGCAATTGATCTGCTGCGCGTCGATGATCCTGCGGCCCAGCGCTACGCCGCCAGCAATGAAGCAACGCAGGCATGACCGCGCGCAACAATATCGCCGATTGGCGCGTCACGCTCGATGGCGTCGACCTCTCCGATCGGCTGCGCCCGCTGCTGATGTCGCTGCGCCTGTCGGAAAAGCGCGGCGATGAAGCCGATCAACTGGATATCGTCCTGGCGGATCTGGACGGTCGCGTGGCCATTCCGTCAGAAGGCGCAGTGCTGAAGCTGCAGCTGGGCTGGAAACAGGGCAGCGATGTCACCATCGGGCTGATCGACAAGGGCAGCTTCAAGGTCGATAATGTCAGTCATGCCGGCCCGCCGGATCAGATCACCATTCGCGCCCGGGCGGCCGATTTCACCAGCGAGATCCGCAACCGCCGATCGCGCAGCTGGGCGAACACCACGCTCGGCGCCGTGCTGAACCAGGTGGCGGCCGACAATGGCCTGTCACCCCGTATATCGCCTGCGCTGGGCGCCATCACCCTGCCTTCGGTCGCCCAGAGCCGCGAAAGCGATATCGCCTTCCTGCGCCGCCTGGGAGCCGAGAATGACGCGGCCGCCACCATCAAGGATGGGTGTCTGATCTTTGCCCCCAAGGGCGCCGGCACCACCATCAGCGGGCAGGCCCTGCCGGCACTGACCATCACCCGATCGCAGACCAGCAGCCACAACTGGCAGCGCGAGGCGCGCGAAGGGCAATCAGGCGTCACCGCCAGCTGGCACGATCGCAGCGCTGCCCGCCGGCAAAGCGTCACCGTTGGCAATGCCACCGGCGCCAAGAAACTGCGCAAGATCTATCCGGACGAAGCCAGCGCCCGCCGCGCGGCCGAGGCGGAACGTAGCCGCATCAGTCGCGCGCCGGAAACGCTGGATCTGCGCCTGCCGCTCGGCCGGCCTGACGCCTACCCGGAAGCGCGGGTGAACCTCAGCGGTTTGAAACCAGAGATCGATGCCGGCGCATGGCTGATTACCGATGTGACGCATTCGCTCGACAAGGGCGGCGGATTTGTCAGCGATCTGCAGATGGAGCGGGCAGGCTAACGCATCAGCCAAGCCGCAATCATAACCGCGCCGCCAGCATCAACCGAAATTGTGCTGGCGGCAGCAGGCGCTCCATCGTCTTAATTGGGCTCGGACTTATCGAGCTTCCTCAATGCCGACATCACTTCTTGAAGCGGTATGGGTTCACCAAAACCTGCTGGTTTACGCAGGCCCGGGTGATCCGGGACAGCCGCCTCATCTGATGCCCAGGATGCAAGGATGGCCCGCTTCACTTCCGGTTCGAGCTGAGGGTGGTCTGCCACCCGCTGAGGGTAGTTACTGTATAAGGATCGCGACATTCCGTCCTCCTCATGTTATTGGTCAATTCGGATCGTAGGGCGCGGTCTTTTCAGGCCGCGCCCGTTTAGTTCAAGCAGCTCGATCAAGCTGTGTTGAGGCTTTCTCTACCATCGCCATCAGATCCTTGACCGCCAGCTTCAGCTTCTTCAGCCGTTGAATCTGGATCTGGTCAGGCAGAACGCGAGCTTCCTCTTTGGCCAGCTCTTGTTCCAGCCGGGCATGCTCGCCTTTCAGGCGATCAATGTACTTCTCAGACACAATCCACTCCATACAAACGAATTGAATGCATGGTCCGCCGGGCCGGCAGCGACACCGGCGGAGCCACGGCTAAAGGTCAGGCCGCTTCGCGGACCTGTCCCTCCTTCTTCTCGGTGAGTTGGGCAGTCGGAGATCGGCTTTGAATCTCCACCCGCCTTGGCTTCATGGCCTCTGGCACGACGCGCTTCAGCTCAATGGTCAGCAGGCCATTTTCGAACGACGCATTCCTGGCTTCGATGAAGTCGGCCAGCTGGAAGCGGCGCTGGAAACCATGTCTGGCGATGCCGCGATGCAGATAATCACCCTGCGACTGCGTGTCGGGCTGGCTGCCGGAAACCGTCAGCAGATTCTGCTGGACCACCACTTCGATATTTTCCGGATTAAAGCCCGCGACTGCCAAGGTGATCCGATAGCTATCTTCGCCCTCTTTCAAGACATCGAAAGCTGGATAGTTGTCTGGCGCTTCGACCCGCATATCCGTTTCAAGCAGGTCAAAAAAGCGGTCAAATCCGACCATGGAGCGCCGGTAAGGCGTGAAATCAAATCTGTTTCTCATCTCCAAATCCTCCTTATGAGCAATTCGGACGTGAGATGCACCGGAACCAAGAGCCGGTGCCCTCTATGTCCCACCGGACCCGAAGAGGCGCCCGGCAGCAGGAAATTTATTGAGACGATTTTGAGCTTTCAAGAGGGGAAAATCGAAAATTTACCCCTGCGCTCGACAGCGAAGCACATCGGCCTTGCTGTCAATGTGAAGGCAGCAATCACCCGACAGGTCAGGGTCGCAAAGCTGGACCTGGTTAACCAAATCTGTGATGTCGGAACCAACACCAAATACGGCCGTTCGGGCCGGGTTGTCACCTCGTCAGAATTTAAGCGTCTCCGGGCGCGGCAGGGTCAGCGGCCAATTTCGCCTCGAACCCTTTGGATTTCTGACCCATGCAGCATTATACCATCGTGCCTATTCAACCCCGGTTGGCCCCGATCAGGTTTGACGATCTGCCGCTGAACGAAGTGCTCACACTGATTCAGCAATTGGGATTTTCCGAAGTCTTGATGGTCGGGCCGGAAGAGTATTTTTCTATCGTCTCGATCGACGACGCCGGTGCCATGCATCTCACGAACCACTCCGTAACAACCTGGCCAGATATCCCTTCGCCATCAGAATTGAATTGATGGATGCAGGCATAAGGCCGTGCAGAAGCGCCCGGTTCTGGCATCGTTTAGGGAGGGGCGCCGGCGCCACACCCGAGCCCCTGACTGCACGAGTGGGCGCGGGTTCGGAAAGACTCAGATGATGCCGGAACCGGTTATAGTCATGCCCAACAGTATCTCGTTGACGGGTACTGCAGGTTTACCGTCTCGCAACACGTGCCACACACCGCTCTGATCCAGACGCACGGTAATCCAGTGCTCGCCATCGCGCATAACGCGCGCTTCTTTGATGGAAAGCTGTTGGATCGCCAGCAGCAATCCAGCGGCATCATACCCATGAACATCTTTGGGAGCGACCGACGGATCAGTCGGGATAATTTTGAAATGAAACATGGGGGGTGCCCCTTACGTACGGAGCGATGACCCGGCTTGGGCCAATTGAAAATCGGGCGACTCTAAACCGACAATCTGTTCTTGTAACACCTGTAACCGGATTGGCCTAGCGCTCATTTGCTCACGCAATGAATGGCCCGCGCTCCCCAGTGGCGGACGGTGTTTTCGTACGGAGCCTGATGTGGGCGGGATGACACGGCTCAATTGCGGCAAGACCGTGCCACCCCTGACCGCCTGCATCTTCGGGAGAGTTCGGCGGCTGCCTGCTAAACTAACCAATCTGAACGGGATTGGAAGTGGGCGGAACGACGCATGAAACTTGGGACCCCCTGCGTCGTTCCTGACCGTCTGCATATCGATAGATAGCTGAGGCTGACGCCCCATACTTAACCGCCCGTTAGATGGAAATAATTAACTCACATCGATCGCATGAGGTCGGATGTGGGCAGTTCAGCGCCAGAAGTGGTTGAGGAACGACGCGGCGGATGCATTAGCCGCGCCGTTCCCAACCGCGACGCCAGAGGATGGGCGTCATCGGCGAGAACCGAAACGCCGGCGTTTTGTTCCAGTCATATACTTTCGCGTGCCCCCTTCGCTTAACTTGGCCGCGCTTGAAAACCGCCAGCCCCTTTCGAAGCTGGCGGCCCGAATTGCGTTTACACAACGCCTAACAGATTGTCGTTCGCTGGGCGGCGCTTCCCGGTATTCACCTCGGAAACGCGCCCTTGATTGACGCCTAAGTCGGCCGCGATGTCATGCTGGAAATGCCCTGGTTGATTACTGAAATGACGCATTCGCTCGACAAGGGCATCGGGTTTGTCAGCGATCTTAATTTGGAGCGCTTGGATACCAAAGGTGAGCAGAGGGGGGGGCAACCCCTGCTACGATGAAACCGGCCTCACTTACGGACGCGCGAGGAGGCAACTGTCACTAGCTGTGAAGTCGATTTCAGCCAGTGAACGCGCCAAAGCACATTGGCCAGGGCGTATCGCCTCACCGGCGACAGTCACCATGCCTCGGCGAGGAATAACCAACAACGCAGCTGGATAGTGCTCGGCAATCTCGGCAATCGGGGCACCGTCCACCTTGTCGAGCCGGAAATAGGGCCCCTCAACCAGCGTGGCATTGCCCTGATCGGGGATCCGGCGCTGCAAAGCCGGATCATGCGGGGTGCCTTGCGAAATGTTGATGCCTTGTTCGAGATGGAGCTCGCGCGGGCGGCCATAATCAAACAGGCGGTATGTGATGTCCGAATTCTGCTGTATCTCGATGATGCTGACCCCACCGCCGATCGCATGCACAGTATTGGCCGGAATATAGAAGAAATCGCCAGGTTTCACTTCGTGCCAGACGAGCATCTCTTCGATTGATCCATCCAGCGCGGCGGCGCGCATGGTGTCCGCATCAATCGTATCGTGGAAGCCAACCCCCAGCACCGCGCCAGGTTCTGCATCCACCACCAACCAGCATTCTTCCTTGCCCTGGCGGCCGATGCCGGCTGCTTCCGTCTGGTCGTCGGACGGATGCACCTGGACCGACAGTTTTTCCGAAGTGAAGATATACTTCACCAGCAGTTGCGGCATTTCAGCCGGAGGTTCAAACCAGATCTCGCCGATCCGCTGGCCGGTTGGCGCTACGAAAGGCGCCGGCAGCACATCCTTGCCCCACGGCTTTTCGACCGTCTTTGTAGCCAGCAATCGCATCGACATAAGCGCTCCACTGTCCCAACTGGATCTCTTTTGCAAAACCTCAAAACGAGCAAATGCAAATTACCCTGATACTTGCGCAACGATCTGTCACCTGCGGTTTCCGTCTATCGCCGAATTTGTCATGAATTCCGAACCCTTTGCCGCCAAGCCATTGCAGGGTCGTTCGTTTTCGCGAATGGATCGCATCAGCATGCGACCTTCGGTAATATTTCCGGTGAAGATAACCCGCATTTCGTCCCCAACATCGCTTCCAGAAGGCGGTACTCTATTCTCTGTGCGCCGAAAGGATGGGGGCTTTGTATTTGGCCTGGAAAGAGGGATGATGGGATACGAAAGTTCTCCGTATCCCACTGAACATGAGGCTGTCTTTGCGGCCCTCCGATATGCGAGCCGACTTGGCATCAAGGTACTGTTCTGCGTTCCGCAATGATCTCCAGTAAGCCGTCACAACCTTGATGCAGATTCAGACCCTCAACATTTGCTCATCTCTCTTTCCTACACACAACTCCTCTGTCAGGGCGGAACAATCGCAGAACATTGGGGGTGTGGGTGAACGCGACTAGATTGACGCCGGGCTGTGAATTTGCCTGCCCGCAATGCAGCGTCAGATGCGCCACGCTGGCGATAATGCGGGATGACCTTTGGCGGGAAACCGAGGCGTTGCTACGCCTGCAGGCGCTCAATCCTTGCCTGGAGCGCGCCCGGGAGATTCGATCGCTGCAAAGCCAGATGGAAGCCGCTGAGCAAGAATTCTCGCGGTTTCGGCCCGAGACGCTCCCTCCGGAACGACAGACAGCAGGCTTTGGAACATTTCGGTCAGGGCGGCTTCACTAGGCAGCGCCACCGCCATCGTGACAAATTGAACATCGGGCTTGGCCGCCTCGATCGCGTGTGCCTCTGGCTGTGCTTCGGTGTCACTTAGGCCGGCTAGTTGCATAACCTCGGCGGGATCGACGCCGTAGTCAGCGAGGACGCTTGCAATTTTCCGCGTCAACTCAAGCGGCAGCGTAGGCTTCTTATAACGCGATGATTCATATGCTGAGTATGTGCCGAGAGGCAACTCAAGCGCTGCCGCCATATTTCTAACTGATAAGCGCGGCACAGCCTGTGCCCGCAAATCCCGCAATTTGAAGCTCGCACTCGTCATCAAACTACCATGCGAAATTTTCGGACATTTACCGTCTGAATATTACAATTGATAATCGTCCGTAAATCTCGGACATGGTTTGTATGACAGACACTGTAACGCTTTTTGACCTATTCGGCGGGGTGCGGCCAATGGCCCGCGCGTTAGGAGAAGCTCCCTCTAGCGTGGCTAGCTGGAAGCGCGTCGGCAGAGTTCCCGCCGAGAAACAGCCTAAGGTGTTGTGCTTCGCACAGAAGCACGGACTGCCGGTCACATCGGATCATGTCGTATTTCCAAACGGGCGCCCTCTAGATCACTGCAATGATCTAGCTGCACAAAGTCATCACGTCGTTTGCGAACGAACCCACAAAACACAGCCGGGTGGGGCAAGGTGATGGAAATCTCTCTGCTCTCACCAATTGCCGCTGCTTTCGTGGGTGCCTTTGCGCTTGCATCCATCTCCGACAGCCTTCGTCAAGTTTGGGAGATGCTCGCATGACCAAGGTCCGCGCACCTCTCACATTCTCGCTCGCAGTCATGACCGTGATGGGCTTGATCGGTCCGGAAGAGGCGCAACGCGTCACCGATCGGTCAGCGTCACTGCTGCGGTTCTGGAGCGACAGCGAACATCCGAACTTGCCATCGCTGGACAAGGCCATCGCGCTGGATCGCGCCTTTCTGGAGGCGGGCGGCGGCTTTGCCCCCATCCTTGAATCCTATGCCCGGCAATTGGACGTATCGCTGATGAAAAGCGCGGCCTGCCGTGTGGCGCTGGGGGACGATATCGCCGCGGCGGTCCGCGAAATGGCGGATGCCGTCGGCAGCAGCCTTCAGGTCATGCATGCCGGCGCCAGTCCCCAGGTCATTCATCATGCGGCCGCCGAAGTGGAGGAAGCATTGAAGATGCTCACCATCCTGCTCGCCCGCATTCAATCATTCCTGCCCGGCAATGGGGCTGAGCATGAACGGGGAAAACCAGATGACGGGTGAATTGGGGAAACTGCCACATGTTCGATGCCCTGCCTGCGGCGGTAAAGCCTTCGCGCGCAGCAGCGGCAAGAACAGCCTGACCTATCGCGAAGCCTATTATCACTGCCGCAATCCGGATGCCTGCGGGCATCAGTTCGTGGTGGAGATGGTTGCCGTGCGCGCGGTGCGGCCAAGCCGATATCCGAACCCCAAGGTCATCCTGCCGCTCACCACCTGGCGCAACGCCGCCAATGATCGGGCCGCCAATGACGATGGCCCACCGCAAGAGCCAGCCGCCAGCACCCTGACCGAAGGCTGATCAGCCCGGCCACCCGGCCGGACCATTTCCCCAGTTTCCCATTGCCCGGCTCGCTTCCGGGAACGCCCTTCCTTTGTCCTGAAAATGGAGTGCTATCTATGCGCCACGCCCAACTGAATGCGGGCCATTGCCTGCCGCCCTGTCCGCCCGTGCAGCGGCCGATCTATACCCACACCTGCCATTGCTGCGGCATCACCGAACAAAGCCCGAGCCCGCATCCGCCGGCGGGCTGGGCGGTCGCCTGGGTTGATGAAACCAGCTTCCTGTTCTGCCCTCAGGAACGACTCTCTGCCGCACTGGGGGTGGTCCAATGATCGCCACCGCCACCGGGTCTGCCGCCAAACCAAATGCCGCCGCTGGCGCCACTGACGAACCGCAGGCTCTCTACATGCGCGCCGTCGCTGCCGTTCAGGACAGCGGCAAACCATCCACCTCCTGGCTACAGCGCCAGATGGGCGTTGGCTACAACGCCGCCGCCCGATGGATCGAACAAATGGAACAGGACGGTATCGTCTCCGCGCCCGACCACCTCGGCCGTCGCACGCTACTAGGGGAGGGCGCTCCACCGCCGCGCCCCGAGCCGGAAGAGCAGATGGAGATCCCGGTTGATCTTCCGCAAACGCACCGCCCGGCGGATGATCGGTTGCGTCTGCTGATCGAGCGCGTCGAACGTCTGGATGAAGAACGGAAGGGTATCTCGGAAGACATCCGGGATGTCTTCGCAGAGGCCAAGGCAACCGGTTACGATGTGAAGACCATGCGGACCATCATCCGCCTGCGCAGAATGAAGCCAGACGATCGCGCCGAAATGGAAGCGATCTTGGAGACATACAAAGCCGCGCTGGGGCTCGGCTAACCATGCCCCCCAAATCCACCATCCACCCGGCCGGCTGCAACTGCGAAAAATGCACCGGCCCCGCAGGCATCCGCCCACGCGGCACCGCCTGCGTCCGTTCCGGTTTGCGCCTGGTCCTGCTCCTCGCAGCCATCTGCGCCATCCCTTTCCTCATCGCTGCCGCCATCGCCAGCGGCGCCGGAGACCGCCGATGATCCGCCGCTACCCTGATCCGCGCGTCGCCAGAGTGATGGCCGACCTCAACCTCGGCCGCATCCAGGCGATCCGCCACCTCCAGCAAAGAGACACCCTCGCAGCCCGCGCCCGCGCAGAAACGGGCCGCAGCAGGCCGCTTGTCCAGTTCGCCCAGCTCTAGTTCGCTGAAAGGACCACCGAATGTTCAAAGCCCCATCGGCCAGCCGCTTCCTCTCCATCCGCGACGTCCAGCACGAAACCACGCTCTCTCGCTCAACCATCTACCGAATGGTCGCGAAGGGGGAGTTCCCCCAGCCCATCAAAATCGGCCAGCGCCGAATCTCTTGGACCTCTGATGCGATCCAGCGCTGGAAAAACGAACGCGCCGGCATAGCCGCCTAATCCAGCCACTCAACCCGATGCCCCCAAAGAACAAGGTAACCCCGATGCCCCGTAACCTCGAAAATTCCTGTGAAAAAATTGGGGGCATTCATGGGGGCGTCGCAAAAAATGCTGTTCAAAGATTTGATTTTGTTTCAATGAGGTATGGTCATGGTGTCGTTTCCCACCCGCTCCGCCAGTTACTCTCAGGTAACTGTTCTCATAGAAAAATTCGTCAGGAATCGGTCAGCTGTGATCGGGCTGCGGCATGAAATGAGAGGGTCGTGGATGCTAAGGCTTCACTTCCTTATCGTTTCGCTCTTGCCGCGCTGTTGGGCGAGCACGCGGTCAAGCAGGACGATCAGCCAGCCTGTGATCAGAAATGCCAGAGCGATAATCAAGATCGTCATTGCGACCTTCAGGACACCATTGGTGACATAATCGATAAAGCCATAAGCGAAATGCCCTTCAACGGTTCCGCGGAGCAAAGCGTAGCCGGCGTAAGCGAGGGGATAGGCAGCCCAGATCACGGGGTCCCGCCAATTCAGGGTGCCCTTTTGTGTAAATAACAACCAGAACAGGGGGACAAGAACAGGCGTCAGTTGGTGGTGCAGTATGTTTGTGATGACCGTCACCCCCGCAAGATGGGGCACCCCGCTCAGCAGAAGAGCATAAATGACCCCCACCAGCATGATGCTGAGAGTGGTGCCGCCGAGGATTCTGGTATCCACAGCACCGGGGCCGCGCAGGGCGACCACGCCAAAGACTATGCCGACAATGAGATTGGTTAAAATTGTGAAATAGCCAAGCAAAATCCACAGCGATCGCAATGGATCGCCAAGTGTATCCGACAGCATTGCCAGATTCAGGGCGATGCCGGCTAAGGCTATCGCGGAAATGAAAAACGCGAAGACCCGTGCAGCATCTGCCGTTTTCATCCTGGAATTCTCCCGCACGCAGCAAACGATGGCTGACCCTTACGATAAGGGCGCTGTTGAGCGCCGTGCAATCATCATTTGGAATCACGGTGACAGCTGCAAGTCCCTTGTTGCGCTGACCTTGATTTATGTGAATTGCGGTCGCGGTCTGCTGCTCGAATTTCCCCTTCACACAGGATGATCTGATAGGTGCGACCTTTGCAGGCTTTAACGCTGACGATTGCGCTCTTTGGATGCCAGAATGCTCCCGAGATCAGTTCCTGCCAACCGGACGGTCCGGAATTCTATCGCTATGAAGACAAAGCGTCTGGTGAAAGAATGACCATTACCAGGGAAGGGCAGCGCTTGTTGTTTGATTTTCACATACCGGAGGCCGATTACCGACCCTCAAAAGTAGAAGCTGAAATTTTAGAGGATGATAACCATATCCGGATCGCGAACCTTTTGATCCCTAAGGACTTGTCCGGTGAACCTGTTCTCAGCGCGACCGCGAAGTGTGATGTGCGCCTTAGCGGAGCGAGGGAGAACTTGTATCGGGTAGTCTGCAATTACTCGCACGAGAAGGCCTCAGAGGTGGTTCTGCTCAGTATCGAAAAGGGAATCGTTGAGTGGTCGACGCTCGATGAGGATGGATCGAAAGTCTCGGATTATGTCTTGCGATCGGAAAGTGGCTTGTTCCATACCTGTGTTGCCTAGAACGTTGATCTGAAATCGATGTAAAGATTTGTAATATAAAACTATCGTGCCGTAATTGGCCGGACAAATCCGCCCCGCGATGGAGCGTTTGGCGTGGCGGTGGTCATCAGTTTTAAAGCCAGTGGCTCAGGCGATGCGGGTGCCGGATTTTAAATTGCCATGCGTAGACCAGAATTGCGCTTGATAACAAAGAGACATTGAGAATTTATTCTCAATTGGGATGTTGTATATGCATTTGGCGGATAAGGTAATTCTGGATTTATTGCCTGATTTTAGAATTTACTTCGAAAAAGAGCATGACATATCGTCAATAAATTTTGAAAGATTATTCAAAGAAAATTGGAAGATATTCATATCCGGGCATGAGGATATGATGGAATGCATTCCGTGGTTACAAGCCCATGATCGGCTGGAAAAATCTGAGTGGTTCCTGGTTCCAATATCCCAAGTTCGTGAAAGAGAAGTCGATAAAGAAAGTAAGTTTAATAATTTCCTGTACCTGGATAAAGGAAACATTGAATATGATTTAGATGATATTTTATTTGATGATTGTAAAATATTTTGCCCTTTGCACGGAAAATATTTTTTAATAACATATTTTTATGATGTTTGCATTTATGTAATTGTTGAATCGCCCGGGCGGGGGAATAGCAGTGAGGAAATTTCCAGGCACCTGCGGGATGTACGCCATCTCCCTCATCGCAAAGATGAGGTTATGAAAGTGTGGGATAGCCGCGATTAGGAGGAGTGAGAGATTTTTTCTGTCGCCTTATCCGTAAAATGAAACGATTTTTGGTTGTTGAATTACAATAATCTATCTTGATGTTTCTATCGTATTCCTGATTTTCCAATCCATCCCATGCGTCGGTCGGGAATTGCGCCCTGCAGGGCGATAATGTGCGTCAGCGGAAGGATGCGGGCGGGACCCCTGAGCATGTCTCTTTGCGCTTGACCATCTCCGGGCCTGCGCCAGCGATACCCAATCATGGTCAGGCAACGGTGGGCTGCGATGAATTCGAGCAATGCCGTGCGAATGTTAGGGCAAGTTGAGAAGGGATTTGTGCGCGTGGCGCCGTAATGCCCTGCCGGGGCGGCCGCTCCCATCCCTTCGCGCGCGGCCTGTGCGTCCGACAATGCCAGCGCAGCCTTAACTTCGCTTTGCAGAAGGTCCGGCGGCTCGTCTAAAGGCCGATCTTCAGAATTTTGGGCCACGATGAATTATCGCCATTCCTTCCATGCCGGCAACAGCGCCGATGTCGTCAAGCACAGCCTCCTGATTGCCCTGATACGGGCCCTGCAGATCAAGGAGGGGGCGCTGACTTTGATCGATACCCATGCCGGTTGCGGGCTGTACGATCTTGGCGGCGATGATGCCCTGCGCACCGGAGAGGCCACACAGGGCGTGCTGCGGGCCTTTGCCGACCGGAACCCTTTGCTGGATGATTATCGCGCCGCTGTGCAGGCGGTGAATCCTGGGGAGGGGCGGCCGCGCCTTTATCCCGGCTCGCCGCAGTTCATGGCGCAGCTGCTGCGGCCGCAGGATTTGCTGATCCTCAATGAAAAGCACCCGGACGATGCCTACACCCTGCGTGGTGTGATGCGGGGTACCAGCGCGGCTGTGCATGAACGCGATGCCTATGAGCTTTGGTTGGCCATGGTGCCGCCCCGCACGCCTCGCGGCGTGGTGGTGGTCGATCCGCCGTATGAGCAGACGGACGAACGCGCGCGCATCACCGCCACCCTCGCTGCCGCTCACCGCAAATGGGCGCATGGGGTGACGGTGATCTGGTATCCGCTGAAAGACCGCGCCACGCATGTGCGGTGGAAGGCGCAGTTGCAGAAGCTGGGCATCCCCAAATTTCTGGTGGTGGAACATTGGCTGTACGACAGCGAGCAGCCCGGCATCTACAATGGCGCGGGCCTGTTTATCGTCAATCCGCCCTATGCTTTCACCCAGACACTGCCGCCCCTGCTGGACGCATCGCGCGCTGCGCTGGCGCCCGAAGGGCACAGGGGCGAGATCGTCTCCGGTTGGTTGGGCGAGTAAGACCGGGCCTGCTCCCTACCTATGGCGCAGGCGTGCGTATCGGGTGACGAATGCCAGTGAAGGGTGGAGCGCGGCCGCCAGCATGCTAGAGGCGTGCCATGCTTCATAAACATGGCCGTGGTGGCACCGTCGAAATCGATGGGTCCAAATATGACTGGGAACTGCTCAGCGATCCGCAATTGTCTTCTTCCGATGGCTGGAAGGGCATGACGGTTTCGCTGCGTCAGCACGACATGCCACGCGAAGCGGTGCTGGAATTTCCCGCGCCAAAGCGGCTGTTGAAAGGGTTGCCCAAGGGGCGTTTGCATATCAACGACACTATTGCTGCACGCGGCGTGCGGGCAGCCTTGTCGGCAGGATGGGATCCGTCTTCGCGCGGCAAGCCCACCGTGTTCATGGTCGATGCCAACGGCGATTAATGGCTGGCGGCGGGGCGTCGCAATGTGGGGCCTTGCGGTGTTCGGCGATGCTGCAGTCTAGCGCCTGGCCAGTACGCAGAATGCTGTCGGCAGCGCGATCAAGCGGCAGATGTTTCGACCGATAGTGATGACGTATATGATAAAATAGTGCGCAACCTTTGGATCGAAAGCCTTCTTGGCAAATCGATCTGACCACGCGATTATAACCTGCTTTGGAAGCGGTGTGAGCGATCGCGCAGCGGTTTTGCTTTGTCCAACCGTTGCAAGCCGCTACCGGCAAGATGAATGCGACGGCACCAGACAACTGTTTTAAGCAATGATGCGAATGCGCCCGTGGCGAACCGGGCCAGCCTGTGGCTTACCATGGCTGTTCATTGGGATGCCGCCCGTCTGGCGCCGCGGGCCTGGGCTGTTGCGCTCTGGTGGCGTGTGCTGGGCAAGCGTGTGCGGGCCCGGGCGCAGTTTGCGCCGCTTTTTTCCGCATCTTCGCACGCCTATGGGCTGTGGCTGCTTAAAGAACCGGCTCTCCCCATCCGAAGCACCCGCAACCTGCCGCCGATCGTCGTGCTGATTGCTGCGGGGAACGGGCAGGACGAGACCCTGCGTAGCCTGGTCGGCCAGGATGCTGTTGTGCTGGCTTTGGGTACGCCGGGTTTGCTGACCCTGGCCGATGCGGTCCGCCAGATCGATTGGACAGAGAAGCCGTGGCTGCTGCCGCTCGCTGCCGGGGATTTGCTCGCGCCCAAGGGTGTGGCGGCCTATCGCGCGGCAGCCGGAGCCGCCGATTGCGATCTGGCGGATGGCGTGGCCGACCATCGCGGAGCGCCGGCACGGGTGATTTATGCTGACGACGATCTTATAGATGGACGTGGGCGTCGTGTTGCCCCCCATTTCAAGCCGGCCTGGAATGCGGAACTGTTCTGCCATCATGATTATCTGACGGGCGCCTCCATCGTGCGGGCATCGCAAGGTGAACTGGCCGGACTTGCTGGTGAGGATTGGCCCGCGCAACTGGTGGCCCAACTGGTCGCCGAAAGCGGTGCGATACGCCTGCCGCATGTGCTGCACCATCGCCGGTCCCGCCCGGAACCGCAGATTCCTAAGGCCCATCCACCCGCAGCAGCGGGCGCGGAAATGTCTCCGCAGGTCAGCGTTATTGTGCCCACCCGCAACCGGGTCGAACTGCTGCGTACCTGCCTGGAAGGGCTGGCGCGCACCGATTATCCCGATCTGGAGATCATCGTTGTCGACAATGGCAGCGATGATCCGGCCACGCTTGCCTATCTGGATGGGCTTGATCCGGCCCGACACCAGGTGTTGCGCCATCCTGGCCCCTTCAATTTCTCCACGCTCAACAATCGTGCCGCTGAACTGGCAACAGGCGATCTGCTGTGCCTGCTGAACAATGATATCGAGGTGCTGGAGCCTGATTGGTTGGAAATCATGGTCCGCCAGGCCCTGCGGGCCGAAGTGGGCGCGGTGGGTGCGCAATTGCTCTATCCGGATGGGCGCATTCAGCATGCAGGGGTGGTGATGGGCATTTGCGGCGGCGCTGCCCACGCCCATCGTCTGCTGCAACCGGGCGAAGAAGGTTATTTCCGGCGCCACGCATTGCCGCAGTTTGCTTCCGCCGTCACGGCAGCCTGCCTGGTGGTGCAGCGTGACAAGTTCATGGCGGTTGGTGGGCTCGACGAACAGCACCTTGCCGTGGCTTTCAATGATGTCGATCTGTGCATGCGGTTGAACGAAGCGGGCTGGCAGTCCTTGTATGAGCCGCGCGCCAGGCTGGTGCACCATGAATCGGTGTCTCGCGGGCTGGATCGCGATCCGGTCGGGGCCGCGCGATTGGCCGGCGAACTGGCGGTTTTGAAGCAGCGATGGAATACCGGTGCTGACCCGGAAACAGAGATTGACCCTTGGCATCACCCCCAGCTTAATCGGTTTTCCGAACGCTTCGTTGTGCGGCTGTAGAGGCAGGCAGGTATGGAAACCAACCGGTTGCCCTTGCCGCAGGTGACGCTTTGCGCCGTAACCTCCGTCAATGTGGAGGCCACCGTGTGGGCCCTGGAGGCATCGCTGGGACAGGTGGAGTTCGGAGCTTGCCGGCTTTTGACCGACAGACCGGTGAAGGTGATGCATCCGGAAATAGAGGTCGTGCCGATCACCCGGCTGGGTTCGGCCGCCGCCTATTCCCAATTCCTGCTGTCCGAACTGGTCGATTATGTCGACACCTCGCATTGCCTTGTCGCGCAATGGGATGGTCATGTGCTTGATGCCCGGCGGTGGCAGCCCGAAATGCTCGATTGGGATTACATCGGGGCCAGCTGGCCGCAGTTTGATGATGGCCATGATGTGGGCAACGGCGGCTTTTCCTTGCGCAGTCGACGATTGATGGAATTGTGCGGCGATCCCGCTTTTGTTTCCTGCCATCCAGAAGATGTTGCGATTGGCCGGACCAACCGCGTCTGGCTGGAAGGGCAGGGCATGCGTTTTGCCCCCAGGGAATTGGCAGATGGTTTCGCTGCGGAGCGGACCGGTGATCCGCAGGAAAGCTTTGGATATCACGGCATATGGAACATGCCCCTCGCAATCGGTCCGGATCGATTCTGGCGCGTCTATTGCGCGCTGGATGAACGCAGCAGCCTGAGGCGGGATTTCGCCAGTATTCTGGCCGCTGTCTGGCGCGGACCTGACGGCTACAAGCGCGCAATGCGGATGCTGGTTGACCGCTTGCGCCACTGAGCCGCAACTCTTCTAAGCGCACCCGATGATTGCGCTTCTACCTGCCTCACCAGATGACTAGGAAGAGAAGTTTGAAAATCCAGGGGCCCCTTTCGTGATCAATCCCTTCCCCGGTCTGCCGTTGATCGAATCTCCGCTGTTTCCCGCGCTCAAGGCGTCGCTGGGTTTCACGGAGGAAGAACAGCGCATCGGCAATGATCTGCATGAAAATGGCTATGCCGTGCTCGATTTCCCTGATCCGGAGATCGATGCCCGGATTGACCGGATAAAGGCGGCGCTGGGGCCGAGCTATGGCATCGACTTTTCTGATCCGGAAAGCGACAAGACATCCGGCTTGCGTCGTATTCAGGATGCCTGGACATTTGATGAGGATGTGCGCGCCATCGCGGCCAATTCGGTGATCATCGAGCTGTTGGGCAAGCTGTGGGGCCGTGGTGCTTTCCCATTTCAGACCCTGAATTTCTCGGTCGGCACCCAGCAGGATGGGCATACGGATTCGGTTCATTTCTCCAGCCTGCCCGAACGTTTCATGTGTGGAGTTTGGCTGGCGATGGAGGATATCGGGCCCGATGCCGGGCCGTTGTTCTATTATCCCGGATCACACCGTTGGCCCATTGTGACCAATGCGCTGATCGGCCGTCGCGGCCATGGAACCGAATTGGGTTCCGCGCAGGACCCCTATGGTTCGGCCTGGCAGGCAATGGTGGAGGTCAGCGGCGCGCGCACGGCGACCTTCCACGCGCTCAAGGGGCAGGCGCTGATCTGGTGTGCCAATCTGCTGCACGGTGGGAGCCCGCAACACGACCCGCGTCTGACCCGCTGGTCGCAGGTGACGCATTATTACTTCGATGACTGCATTTATTACACGCCGGCTTTTTCGGATGAAGCGCTGGGGCGGCTGCAGTTGCGTGAGTTGGTATCCGTAGCAGATGGGCAGCCGCGACCGAACAGCTATCTGGGCGAGGTGGTCGAGAGCCCCCGGCCTTCCCGCCGCTCTCTGGTCAGGCGAATTGCCAGTCGGCTGTTCGGAAGGTAGGCTCATTGTGGTCAGCGAATGGTTTTCGCTCGAGGTAGCAAACGGGAGTAATTTTTTGCAGGCCGACTTGAATTCGCGGAGTCAGGCATTGGCCCGTACGCGTAAGTGGTTCGGACGCTTCACTGCAATTACCTTAAATGTCCTGGGCGGGCACGTTACGAAAAGCGGAGAATAGGTCCTCTTTCTCTTCAGGTGAATGATGGAATGAAATTGAGAGGTAAGGGCGGCTGTTGTTCGATAGCTGGCGCTGCGGGAGGGCTGGCTTCATCACGGCGCACAGGTCGTGCGGAAGTTCAAGGCACTGCTCTGGTCTTAAGTTGGACCGGAAGTGGGGTGGAAACCTGACAACCTTCGGATTATCTGTCTGTTAAGCCGTAGATTCAAGGATAGAGCGGAGAGTTAAGAGTGTCTGGAAAGATGGTTGAATCTATTCGGAATGAATTAGATAATGATGAATTTTCTTTCAAAGTATGTGTTGTAACGCGGACAAAAAATCGCAACATTTTACTTCGTAGAGCTGCTAAGAGTGTTTCGTCTCAAGATTTTAAGGATTTTTGCTGGGTCGTCGTGAACGATGGTGGCGACGAAAATGCGGTGCGGGAAGTGTTGTCGCACAGCAATTTTGACAGTCAGCGACTGAAGCTTATTTCTTACCCGGAATCCGTGGGTATGGAGGCTGCTTCAAATGCTGGTATCCAGGCGGTAAATTCTACTTACATCGTGATTCACGACGATGATGACAGCTGGGATCCGCAATTCTTGTCGAGGTCTGTTGATTTTCTTGAGAAGGAGAAACTTTATTGCGGTGTCGTCTCCTATTCAACGTATGTATCTGAGCTTATTCGTGATGATGAAGTGGTGGAGTTGTCCAAGAGGCCCTATCAAGATAGGCTCACGGGAGTCGATCTTGACTCTGAAATAGAGAGCAACCTTTTTCCACCAATATCTTTTTTATTTAGTCGCAAAATTTACGATCAGATTGGAGGCTTTGATGAAAGTTTGCCGGTCTTAGGTGACTGGTTGTTTAATATGGAGTTCTTGCTGCGGGCCAATATCGGCGTGATTCCGGAATTTCTAGCGTTCTACCACCACCGGGATCGGTCTGACCTTACTGCGCCTGAGTATCGGAATACCGTGGTCGATCAGTTGTCTCTTCACCAAAAGTACACGTCGATTGTACGCAACCGGTTCCTGCGCGGTAATGTCAACCAGTCTGCCATAGCGTTGCGGATGGCATTGTACGATGCACATGTGCCAACCGAAGGTAGTGGAGCATCAAGCCGAAGGGCAGAGCATGCACTTCCTGCGGTGCAATTGCTGTCACGCGGGGATGGTGATCTTGCCTGGACGATCGGCGCGGTCAATGCGGCGCTTGCTGATAGTCGGCGGAACTCTTTCTTCAGGAACCGCAACCTGGATCCTGTTCCGCCGAATGGGACATGGAGTGTCGTGCTGCCATTGCTTCGCAAACTGGGTACGGTCGTTCCGTCGCCACATGATTTCGATGAAGGCGCCTATCTGCGAGCGAACCCCGACGTTGCTGCCGACATTCATAAAGGTGGGCAGAAATCTGGTTTCATGCATTATCTTTTGCATGGCCGGCATGAAGGGCGAGCTCGGACCAGCGGCGAATATTTCGCGCAACCGGCACAACTGCGCCATGGGGCAGGCGCTGAGCAGGTGGTAAGTCGGGTCGGTCCGGTATTCGACAGCCCATTGATGTTGCGCACTAGCCATCAGGCTGAAGGTTTTGAAAAGGTGCTGCATATCGCGCACCATGAATGGCACGGAATTCGGCAGGCGGCGGCCTATAGTCCAGGGCGCAAGCTTCTGATTTCAGCGCATGAGCAGATTGATGATGTGAACAAGCGCGGAATTGCTGAGACGATTTCCCGGCTAGGCATCGAACGCATCTGTATCCAGGGGTATTCGGACAACTGCGATGCTTTGCTGCTTTATCTGCGCTCGGTATTGGGGCCGTCGGTCAAGTTCTTCATGGTAAGCCATGTCACAACCGCGCAATTCGATCATCATTTTGAAATGGTGGTCATTTCTCGATTGCTCAACCGCCTTAAATTCGGTGTTCTTGATGGCATTGCTTCGGTCAAGCCCGGGTTTGGCCAAGCGATACAGGGGTTCTGGCCGGGCACGATTATCAACTACGCGCCCAATATACCGATGCCGCAAGGGCGGCGGAGTGACCGTAACGAAGTTTATGCACCGCTTGATGTGGGCTGGCGTAAGAACCTGTTCACCAACATTATGGCTGCGTCATTGGCGTCGAATGTCGAAGTGGTGAAAACGGCGAATTTTCCCAATGGCCTGGAAAGCATCCATGATCTGCACAAGCTGCGTTTGGTGGGGTATCTGCGCGGTCGCGATTTGCTGGATGAGATGGCTCGCAGTTCCCTGACACTCATCGCCACATTGGCTGAATGCCAGCCGATGACACAGCTTGAAAGTCTTGCTGTGGGGACGCCGGCTTTAACTGGGCCCCTTGAGGTCGGCGAATTTGCCGACGATCCGCTGGTTAGATTGTGCACGACGCATCATCTTGATAATCCGTCGCTTCTTGCTGGCGATATCGAAAAGGTCGTGGCCGTTCTGAGGAGTGACCCAGAAGGGATGGGGCAGATGATTAAGAGTCATCTGGATCGTCGCCATGCAGTTGCAACTCGCAATTATGCCGAATTCCTGGAACTTTGATTACCAATGACGATACCTAAAAAAGCAATCTGTTTCGTCACCAATGAACTCTATCCGTTGGGGCCAGGCGGCATTGGGCGGATGCTTTATAATTTTGCGAAGCACAATGAGGATATGGGGTTCCCTGCGGACATCCATTTCCTTGTGCCGCAGTCTCTTCTGGGTTCTCGCGCTGATGCCGGTGAACTTCTGCAATCGGCGTTCGAAGGTATCGCGACTGTTCATATGTGCCCCTCGCTGCCCTCGTCGCCAACGCCTATGGCGCAATTGTTGGCTCGCGCCGAAGAATATCCATGGACGAGTGAGTGGCTGTTCGCCGATTCCTATCGCTATTACCTTGGACTTCTTGCTGCCCAGGAAAGGCACGGAAAGCCTTTCGATGTCATCGAATTTCCCGATTTCGGTGGTTGGGGCGTTGCCACCTTGGAGGCGAAACGGGCGGGATTGGCTTTTGCTGACACGCTGATTGCTGCCCGGATTCATTCCACGCAAGGGATACTTTATGGTGTGGAGCGCTTCGCCTACGATCCCGGCCACTGGGCTGGCATCATGTTCGACGCCGAGCGGCATTTGTTCGCGAACGCCGATTTGATCATCGGTCACGACCCGGCGATTACTGCGCACACTGCTCGATTTTACGGCCTGGAAGATCGCTGGACTGCCCGTTCAATACTGGAATTCCCACCCGTATTTGTGAATGTTGGCGATGGGGTCTATGAAAGGGCTGACAAAGTTGTTGTTCCAGATGATAATTTGGTACATCTCGATTTCATCTTTGCATCACGTCTGCAGCCGGTAAAGAGGCCCGATATATTTATTCGGGCGGCTATATTTTTTCTGGAAAAAAATGCCGGATACGCTGGAAAGTTTCGTCTTGTCTGCAATGGCTGGGACAAGAACTTTGTGGATGGTCTGAAGTCGCTCGTTCCTGAATGCATGATGCCGCAGATCGTCTTTTTGGAAAAAGCATCATCAGAGGAACGACTGCATTACATCGACAGATCAATCGTCGTCATTCCGTCGGATTATGAAAGCCTCTGTCTTTTTGCCTTTGAGGCGGCGTTGGCCGGCAGGAAGGTGATCTTGAATGGGGCCTGTCCGGCGTTCGGAAATGGGTTCCGTTGGCGTAATGGCGAAAATTGCCTGCTGTTTGACGGATCGGTAGCGTCGCTGGCCGGGGTTATGGAACAAGCGATCCACTGGCGCGCCAGTTCAACAGTCGATGTCGTGCCAAGTCGGCCATATTGGCTTGGAGATACGCTCCACCTGCCTCGTGTGTCGCAGCCCGCAACCCGTCTTCCCAGCGGGATTGCTGTCGTTTGCTATGGTGCGCAATCGACCGTTGAGTTTCATCGTCACTTCGATCTTGCTCAGCAGGTGGCAGCGGAACTGGCGGATGCGGGCGAGCGACATGAAATCGTCTTTCAACTGCCGCGCGCATCATTTGCGCCAGATGGTCCCGAATGCGTCATGATCCAAGCACAGGGCTGGACAGTCGCTTTCAGTTCCGGAAATCGGGAATGCCCACAGATGTTCGGCGACAGAATCGTCGGCCTAGGCAGGGATGCCGTATTTCTTTTCCCCTATGGCTACGAAGTCTCCCCAGGATTTGTAGCCAGGGCTGCTGATGTTCTTCGTCAGGATCCATCTTTGGCGATTGTTGGCGGACATGTTGAATTGATCGATCCGGGAACCGGCAGGAGCGATTGTGTTCGCACATACTCCGGCGAAGCCCCTTCGACTGCGCTGCTGTCCAGCAGAATTGCTCCGTCGCTTTGTCTGCTGAGTGTGGGGGCAATTCGCCGGATTTCCTTTGACCCATTGGCAGGGGCATTCTGGTTCGAGGTTTTTGCCAGGACATGCGCATTGCAAGGCGAAAGGATAGTCATTGTGCCGATGATTGCCGGAACGCTTGACGCCTTGAATCAGCACCACCCTGAAACCACGAAGCGCATTGCTGCTGGATTGCTGGATCAGATGGGGCTTGCGGCAGGTTGGCAGGCACGGATGCTCAGTGTGGACCCGATGCAAATCCCGTCCGATGCTGACGGGCGCCCCTTTTCTTATGATACAAGCCGTTTGCGGCAGGTGTTTCGGATCAATCCTCCGGGGCGTGTGCGCTCATGGGAACCAGTGGGGTGGCAGGATGGAGCGGACGGCGTTCTGATCCATCCTCTTGACGGGGAGGTTACCATTGGTGAACTCTCTGGTCTGCCCAGAAGGGCGAGCCGTATTGTGGGTCACGGTTGTAATCTGCATACTAAAAATGGGAGCGCTGAAGTAACGATCGCGCTTGCGCGTTCAGATGTCAGTGCACGCGAAGTCTTGCAGTTGATCGATAGTCAGCAGAAGGCTGGGGCGATCAGAAACGATCAAATTGCCTTGGCCGCTTGGTTGCTTGTCGAGCCGGGGGAGGTCTTCCGGCTTGATTTGCCCTGCTATGGGGTCAGCAAAGGTAATGACAAGATATTGTTGATCAGTCGTCCGGGAGGTGGGTCATCAGAGGATGGTGTGGAGATCATTTTTACCGGAGTTGATGTGCATTTTAACAGTATAAGTATAGGTTGAAAATTTAGGATTCTATTTATTAATTCTGGAAGAGGGTGATCTTGAAAATGGATGACGCAACGGCATATCCAAGTCAGTTTATTGAATCTTCGCGGAAGATTGAAACGTTAAGTGTCGGTGATATTTCAGTGGGCGCTCCGTTTGCACCGCTTCCGAAATCTTTTCTCAGGGTAGATCCGAGGCTGGCCGTTGCTCAGGCTGTTGCAGATGATGCCGAAATCGCGAAGACTGTCGATCAGCGTGCCAAATTTCGGTTTGGAGAATACGGCGATCCTTACGTTGCTGATGTTCTGCGTGCTTTTCGTCTGCTCCGCGGCAGGAAGTTCTACCTTGAGATTGGTATCTTCGACCGCGGAAATCTTGCCTATGTGGCATCACTGCTCGATGACGATGCTGTCCTGATCGGGATAGACGTTCAGGCAGATGAGGAACGCGATGCGTTGCTCCGCGCATCGCTCAAGCCAGGTCAGGCCTATTACCCGATTATTGCATCAAGCCGGTCGCCTGAAGCTGTTGAAGCTGTCAAATCGGTCTTGGGTGGGGGCAGGTTGGACGGGGTTTTCATTGACGGTGATCATACCGCCTACGGAGCCTGGTGTGACTATGCGCTTTACGAAGACATGGTGGCCGATGACGGCGTCATTCTGTTCCATGACAGTGTTTGGGAGGGCGATGAACATTACAAGGGCGTATGCGATGCCTTGGATGAAATTAGCAGAGTGGAGCCCATTTACCTGATCGATGGCGTTAATCCGGTGCGTCGTTTCTGTCGGCCATTGTGGCGTGACAGCCTTTGGGGCGTGGTGGCGGTCATCTTTGCCTCGGATCAGGGCTGGAGGCGAGGGTAAGGCTAAACGCTGCCGGGCCATCCGTGATGTTAAAGGGTGCGATTATTCTGCGATTTTGACAGGAGCGAATTCTAAAGCTCTGAATAGGTGTCGACGGCAAGGTTGACGTCGTCGTAGGTGGTAGCTTGCCCTTTGTGAATGATGACAGCGCGGTTGCAGATTTCACGCACCAGATCTGTCGCGTGCGAGGCAAGGACCAATGCCCGGTCAGCGCGTTTCTCGAAAAGTTCATAATGGCACTTACGGTGAAAATTCTGATCGCCCACTAAAATAATTTCATCGATCAGATAGCAATCGAATTCGATCGCCAGCGACAACGCAAATGCCAGCCTTGCCCGCATACCTGACGAATAGGTTTTGACTGGCATACGCAATTGCTGGCCGAGTTCGGTGAAATCCTCCACAAAGCTGCGCACATCGCCATAATTGCGGTCATAGATGCGGGCAATGAAGCGGGCATTGTCGTAACCCGTCAGGCTTCCCTGGAAGCCGCCTGCGAAGCCGAGTGGCCAAGAAACCGACATTTGGTGCTTGATCCTGCCTGACGTCGGCATCTCTACCCCGCCGATCAGCTTGATCAGAGTGCTTTTTCCTGCGCCGTTGCGGCCGAGCAAGGCGATACGTTCGCCCGGGTTCACGACAAGATTTACGTCGCTGAGAACGCGCTTGCATCCGCCTGCATGTCGGTATTCCTTGACGATGTTTTCGCAGATAATCATTCAACCGCCAGGGTCCGACGTACCCGTCGGCACAGGACCAGACCGATCGCTATCAGCACGACTGAACTGATGATCGGATTCCAGATGTTGTAATAGGCCGTTAGCTCATTCCCCCAGATACCTTTGCGCATCATTTCCATCCCATTCACGAATGGGGACAGCAAAAGATAGCCGCGCATGTCAGGGGTCAACCAAGATGCCATGGTGAACAGACCTGAAAACGGGATCATAACATAAGTTGTCACCGGGATGAATTTCTCCATCACCTCCGACATCTCTGAAAGGGGGGCGATGACAAGGCAGATCGAAAAGCAGAACAGTGCATACAAGGACCACCCTGCCAAGAAGAGGCCCATGTCAGCCGGAATCGGAAATTCGCCAATCGTTACGAGAATGAGGCCGATGAAAAGGTAGGCCATCATGCAGCCCAGCATTTCGATGATGAAACGCGCCACGATGAAATCCAGGATTTTGATCTGGCGATGATAGAGCAAACTGCCGTTCGTCGTGAAAATGACGACATTGCGCTGGATGCCATGCCTGAACAGGGTGATGGGAATGTAGCCCGTCGCGACGAAGGCGATAACACTGATTCCGTGTTCTTCGGGCCCCTTCATGATGCGCCATAATATCCCCACCAAGAAGGCGAAGAGAAGAGGTTCCACCATGATCCACAGAAATCCGATATTTTCTCTTCCGAAACGGGTTGTCAGCTCACGGATAACCAGCGCGTGAATTACGCGAAGTTGTATGCGCCACGCTTTGCGAAATCGGCCGATGCCGGTCGGAGTCACGTCAGTTTTCCGATGAGTGCTCGAGAATGCCGACCATGAACATCCAGCCGATAAAGTACAGGAACACTGCCGCAGCTGCGACGATGAGGATGTTGATAAGCCTGCGTGGCAGCAGCGGCATATCGGGTTCGTTGGGGTCGACCACGCGTTCGAGATAGAATTGCTGGCGTTGTGCTTCCGCCCGAGCCTGCACAAGGTTGGCATTTGCTGCATTCACGCTCTGTGTCGCAAATTCCTGTTCGACCAGCAGGTTTTCGTACCCCCCCAACTTTGAAGCTATGCCGTTGTCGCTACCCACTACCTTGCTGTCTTGTGACGCGATTTGGTCGGAAATTGCACTTATGCGACTGCGCATGGCCGGGATCGACGGATGGTTGGGGGCAACGCGCGCCATCTGATCGAGCTGGGCTTGCAGTCCGGCACGCTGGGCGATCAGGCTGTTGGAAATTTCCAATGCGCCAACAGCCTGGCCTGCGGGATCAATCAGTTCCTGGGCATTGCGGTATTGAGCCAGTGCAACGCGGGCCTCAGACGCACGGACCGTCGCCAGTTCGACCTGATTTTCCGCTTCGGCGATGCCTTTACTGTGGGCGCGTTCGTTCAGGCGATTGACCAGCCCTTCGCTCAAATCGAGCAGTTCCTGGTTGATGGCATAGGCATCGTGGGCGGTGAAGGCTTTGACCGTGATGACTGCCATCCCGGTGTTGCTGTCTAGCCTCGCGTCAACCATTTTGCCGTAATATTTGTACAGGTTTTCGAAGGTGTCCTGGCGCCAGGGTTCCGGAAAACGCGAAAGGAAATCCGTATCGCCTTCGGCAAAACGTTTGCGGATGCCGGCGGTACTCTCAAGTGATTTGAGCGCATCGCGCGACATTACGAAGCTCAGGACTTCATTGGTCTGTTCCTGTCCACCAGAAAGCCCGGTGGTCTGAATCAGGTTGGCCAGCGATGACACTTGGGATCGCTTTTGGTCCGGACTTTTGATTACAAAGCGTGATTCGGAAATGTAAATGTCAGACGCGAACAGGCCGTAGTAAATGGCCGCCAGCATCGTCGGCACTGCTACGAGCAACAGGAACCAGCGCCGTTTCTTCAACAATCGCACAAAGCTGGATTGTTGCACTTTTGCTTCGGCCTCGACAGGTAGCGAATGCTCAGCGTTCATAAAATTCTTTGCTGCACCTCAATAGGGTCATTGGCCTGGCCCTGCCGGCCGACTGGGCACTTTTGCGCCCACCCCATCAACTTGCGCTAGGCTATCGGCGCCCCACGTGCAAGGATGGTCTGGGGTCTTGTCCTCGTGGGGCAGATGCTCTTGCGGGCGATGCTATTGTTGTTTCTTTGCGGCCGGTGCTAAGGCCATGACCATTCACGTTACCATTATTTGAGTTTTCCTGCGCGATGCCGGTCAAGAAGCCAGTTACCCTCGTCCTGCTCGCCGCGCTTGCCGGTTGCGCTTCGCTGCCAAACAGTGGCCCGACAGGCAAGCAAATCCAGACTTCTGCTACCGCCCTCGAAGCGGAATTGCCGATCCGGTTGGTTCAGGTGAAGGCGGCGAGTGATGTGCCGGCATCGGCTCCTGCCGCTGATGTCGCGCGTATGCGTTTGCCTGATTTGTCGCCCCCGCCGACCGATATGATTGGGCCGGGCGACGTATTGGACATCAATATCTATGAGGCCGGGGTGGCGTTGTTCGCTGGCAATGCTGTTGCCGGGCAGGCTGGAGCAGCTACTCTCAATCCCGGCGTTCAGGTGCAGAAATTGCCACCAAGCCGGGTCGATGATAACGGCGATATTGCCATTCCTTATGCTGGCAAGCTGCATGTTGTGGGGCGTACCGCCGGCGAAGTCGAAGAGATGATACGGCAATCGCTGCGCGGGCTATCGCAAAACCCGCAGGTGCTCGTCACGTTTACCCAGGCCATCACCAATTCAGTGATCGTTAGCGGGGAAGTTGCGCGGCCTGGCCGCCTGGTGTTGCAGACCAACCGCGAAACATTGTCGGATGTTATTGCGCTGGCTGGCGGATATCGTGGAAATGCGCGCGATCTGACCCTGCGGGTCATGCGGCGCGATGCCAATGTTGACGTGCGGATCAACGATCTGGTTGAGAACCCGCGCCTGGATGTGCGGGCCTATCCCGGTGATCGGCTGATGCTGATCAGCAATCCCTATACATTTTCGGTGCTGGGGGCCGCAGGGCGGGTCGAGCAACTGCCGTTTACCCGTTCCTCGGTGTCGCTGGCAGAGGCGATCGCAACCGCAGGCGGCGTCAATCCGGGTCTGGGGGATCCGCGTGCGGTGTTCCTGTTCCGTTATGTCACGGATGATCAGGGGCAGGAGATGCCAGTCGTCTATCACCTCAATATGATGGACGCGGGGACTTACTTTCTCGCTCAGCGCTTTGCCATGCGAGACAAGGATGTGCTCTATTTCGGCAATGCTGCAGCCAATCAGCCGAGCAAGCTGTTCCAGCTTATCAGCCAGTTGTTCACTCCTCTCATGACGGTGACGGCGGCGGTGCAGACGGTTCAGAACGCGGGCAACTGACGCGGGATGGATAGCGCGTAGATCAAACGGGAGAGATGACGCGATGCGGCTGATCGATCAGGCGGCACGGGCACTGGCGCAGGCTGACGGCAACGAGTGGGATGGGCTTGATCCTGCGCGGCAGCAACGTTTCAGGGACGGCGTCCACGCAGTTTTGGTCGCGCTTCGTGATCCCGACGATATCATGGCTGAGGCGGGAGCTGAGATCATCCGCAGCGTCGGGTCTGCCGAAAGCCATGCCGCCCATCTGAGCGATGCGGTCAACACCTGGCGTTACATGATGGATGCCTTGCAAGGGGGGAGGCGCTGAGGCCTGCCTGCAAGGCGATCGCGCGGATGAATTCCGCTCAGCCGATCAGGCGCCGGCCTTAACCACAGCATCGATGCTTTGCAGTCGTGCCCAGAGTGGTTCGAACTGGTCGAGCGGTAAGGCATTGGGCCCGTCCGACAGGGCGCTGTCAGGATCGGGATGGGTTTCCATGAACAGGCCGGCGACTCCTGCCGCCACTGCCGAGCGGGCCAGCAGCGGGACAAACTCACGCTGCCCGCCTGAACTTTCGCCAAGGCCCCCGGGCTGCTGCACCGAATGTGTCGCATCGAACACCACCGGGCAGCCCGTTTCCGCCATGATGGCCAGTCCGCGCATATCGGAAACAAGGGTGTTGTAACCGAAAGAAGTGCCGCGTTCGCAGAGCATGAAGGCATCGGGATCATGCCCCGCCGCAATTGCCGCGTTGCGGGCCTTGGCGACCACCTGTTTCATGTCAGCTGGCGCCATGAACTGCGCTTTCTTGATGTTGACCGGTTTGCCGGAGGCCGCGACGGCGGCGATGAAATCGGTCTGCCGTGCCAGAAAGGCTGGGGTCTGGAGCACATCCACGACCTCTGCGACGGCGGCAACCTGGGAAGATTCATGAATGTCGGTAATGACCGGAAGGCCTGTTTCCTGACGTACCTTTCCCAGGATGCGCAGACCTTCATCCATACCCAGCCCGCGGAAGGACTTGTCGGAACTGCGATTGGCCTTGTCGAAAGAGCTTTTGAAAATCAGCAGGAGCCCCAGCCGCCGCGCCACCCCGGCCAGGGTTTCGGCCACAGACAGGGTGAGTTTCTCGCTTTCGATCACACAGGGCCCGGCAATCGCAAACAGGGGGGTGGTTTCATCCACCTTGTGACCGCAAAGAAGCATCAAAAAACCTTGTTGCTGAAAAGTAGCAAAGTGGGCGCGGATGAGCATGCTGTTGCACCATCGCCACCACCTCAGGAATTGATTTCTGGCCCGGAATGAAACCTCTGGCAATCCCTAAGGGGTTGAAATATTATCGATGGCCGCTGTTTACTTGCGGGAAATTGTAAAAAATAACAAGAATTCCGGGTGAGCATGTCAGACGCATTTTTCCAGACGCGATATTCGCAAGCGGCAATCAAAACGCTGGAGATCGAGCTTGAAGCGCTCGAAACATTGAAAGAAGCCATGCAAATGCCTGGCCTCAGCCGATCGATCGATGATGCCATCAGCGCGATTGCTGCCACCCGAGGACGAGTAATTGTAACGGGTATGGGGAAGAGCGGCCATGTTGCAGGCAAGATTGCCGCAACGATGCGGTCGACCGGAACATCGGCGCTCTATCTTCATCCAAGCGAAGCCAGCCACGGCGATCTTGGCATTATTACCAAGCAGGATGTGGTGCTCGCGATCACCTGGTCGGGGGAGACGGCCGAGCTCGGCGATATCCTGCGTTATTGCAATCAGCACGGCGTGCCGTTGATTGTTGCTACGGCTTTCGCAGGCAGTACAGCCGCGCGGGCGGCCGACATCTGCCTGACCATGCCGGTGGTGCGCGAAGCCTGCCCCAATGATCTGGCGCCGACATCATCCACCACCCTGCAACTGGTGCTGGGCGATGCGCTGGCGATGGCCTTGATTGAGGCGCGCGGTTTTACCTCTTCAGATTTCCGGATGTTTCATCCGCGTGGAACGCTGGGGGCGCGGCTGTGCACCGTGGGCGAAATCATGGGGACGGGCGAGGCGATCCCGCGCGTGGGCGGCGATGCAACCCTGACCAGCGCGACGATCGAGATGAGCCGGAAGCGTTATGGCTGCACGGCGGTGGTGGATGGCCGTGACCAATTGATCGGCGCCTTCACGGATGGTGATCTGCGGCGCTGCATTGCGGTGCATGATCTGGCCGACAACATCAGCCTGCATATGTCGCCCAATCCGCTGACAGTGACGCCCGATACGCTCGCATCCGATGCTTTGGTGCTGCTCAATCAGCATGCCATTTCGGTGCTGTTCGTGGTGGAAGGCGATGCGTTGGCGGGGATCGTTCATATCCATGATATCGTCAGGGCCGGCGTCGCCTGATACGGAAGCGGCGTGATTGATCCTGCTTCCACCCTGGCTGCCCCCACTCTGATCGTTGTTCCGGCGCGTTACGGTTCAACGCGTCTGCCAGGTAAGCCTTTGCTCAACATTGCCGGGCGCAGCCTGTTGGAGAGGGTAACCGCAGTGGCGCGTGCCGCTGCGGAGATGGCAGGCGATTGCCAGGTGGTGGTGGCGACAGATGATGCGCGTATCGCCGATCATGCCAGCAAGATTGGTGCGGAGGTGGCAATGACCGCAGCGGCGTGCAATTCAGGATCCTCCCGGGCCTGTGCCGCCGCGCTGGACCGGCCTGTTCGACCGGATCTGGTCGTCAATCTTCAGGGCGATGCGCCCTTTGTGCCGCCTGCCGTGGTGGCCGGATTGATCAAGACCCTGCGCGAAGGCAACGCAGAGGTCGCTACACCGGTTTATCAACTTGACTGGCAAAGGCTTGACCGCTTGCGAGAGCACAAGCGGGCGGCGCCTTTCAGCGGCACCACCTGCGTGCGGGCGGTGGATGGGCAGGCGCTGTGGTTTTCCAAGGCGATTCTGCCTGCCATTCGTGACGAGGCAGAACTGCGTGCGACCACATCTGTCTCTCCGGTCTGGCAGCATCTTGGCCTCTACGCCTATCGTATGGCCGCCCTTGAATGGTTCGCTGCTGCGCCGCCTGGCGTCTATGAAAGGCTGGAGGGCCTGGAGCAGCTGCGCTTCCTGGAAGCGGGGCGATCCATCGCCACGGTTGCGGTTGATGTGCCAACGCATGTCATGTCCGGCATTGATACTCCCGCCGATGTGGCGCTGGCCGAAGCGACGATCGCACGGCTTGGCGATCCGTTCCCGGGTTGATTGCGCGCGCAGATGTTTGTCATCGTCCGCCACGGCAACACCTTTGCAACAGGGGAGACCGCGCGCCGCATCGGTGCGCGCACCGATCTGCCGCTGACGGAGAAGGGAGTGTTGCAAGGACAGGCGCTGGGCATTCATTTTGCTGCCTTTGGCTGGCGCTTTGCCCGGGTGCTGGTGTCCCCGTTGTTGCGGACACGGGAGAGCGCAAACGCGATCCTGCAGCATTTGCCGGGCAGTCCCCTGCCGGAAGTTTCCCTGTGGCTGCGGGAAATCGATCACGGCCCCGATGAAGGGCGGACGGAGGCAGAGGTGCTTGCCCGGATTGGACCGGACGCGCTGGCTGCCTGGGATGCTCACGCTGTGCCTCCCCCCGGCTGGGTCGTGGATGCAGAGGAAAGGATCAGCGCCTGGCATGCCTTGTTTGAGAAGGACGAGGGGCCCACGCTGCTGGTGACCAGCAATGGCGCAGCGCGTTTTGCCTTGCTGGCTGCAGGGCTGGAAGCAACCGGCGACGAGACGGGCAGCCTCAAGCTCGCGACCGGATCCTACGGCGTGCTGCGGCGGCTGGCAGATGGAACATTGGCGGTGGATGACTGGGGGCGCAGGCCGTGAACGCGGTACCCCTGCTTCGATCACCACCATTCCCGGGTGTAGACGCCTCGGTCTCGAACCCACTGGAAGATACGGCGGGTGCGGCTGGTCCGGCTGATCCAGCCGCCTTGCTGGCGCTGGTGCGGGAAGCGCGGGTGGGTGGATGCTTCTGGGCGGACGCGGCCAATCTGCCAGGCCAGGCGGACAGGGTGTTGCGCCCGCAGACTCTGTCGGAAATTGCGGACTTGCAAGCCGGCGGATCGTCCGCGGATGTCTGGATCGCGCCATCTGAAGACAGGAATTGGGCACCGGCGTTTGGCGCCGCGGGGGTGGTGTGGCGTGGTGATGTCGATCCTTGGTCGATCCTGCCCGAAGCGCGACTGCTGGTGGCCCATGGTGATGACGAATGGGTCTCGCTGGCGCGGATCGCGGGTACACCAGTGCAATTGTTGTCGTCAGGCCGTTTTGGCGCGATGGGGGATGATCAGGCTCAGCTTGATCGCCTGGCTGCGAATGCTCTGGTTGCGGCGCGCTGGCGAGACCCTTTCAGCGGTGGTGCTTCGACCCTGGAAGAGGTGGTAGAATTGCTGGCCACATGGCGTGCGGTTCTGCTGGCGAACAGACCTATCGCTGCTGCCTGTGGTATGGCCTGGTGGAAGCGCGAGGAAATCCGCCGCTTTTTGTGGCACCCCCAGCGTCCGCTGACTGTTGTTTCTTCGCCTGCGAAAGCGCTTTCCTTGGCGCGCAAGGCCGGCGGTGCCGTGGCGATCTGGCCTTCGCGCGTATCTTCCGGGCTGATCGCCGATGCGAAGGCCGCGGCCGTGCCACTGGTGCGGGTGGAAGACGGTTTTGTTCGTTCGGTCGGACTGGGGGTCGATCTGGTTCCGCCCTCTTCCGTAGTGGTGGATGCACGCGGCATCCATTTTGACCCTTCCCGAACCAGCGATCTGGAAGTGATATTGAACGATGCGGTCATGCCGCCTGCCTTGTTGATCCGGGCGCGGAAACTGCGCGAGACGATTGTGGCGGCGGGGATCAGCAAATACGCGGTGGCAACGGGCGCCATCCGGCCGGAACGACAGACAGGACGCAGGCTGGTGCTGGTGACCGGACAGGTGGAAGACGACATGTCCGTGCTCGCGGCAGGGGGAGGGGCGGGCTCCAATCTCGCTCTGCTGCGCCACGCGCGCGCGATGGAGCCCGATGCGGAGATCTGGTTTCGTCCCCATCCCGATGTCGATGCAGGCCACCGCAAGGGAGCGGTGCGTGATGAAGAAGCGCTGGCATTTGCCGATCATGTGGTACGCGGCGGCGGCATGGCGCCGCTGCTCGATGTGGTAGATGCCGTGCATGTACTGAGTTCCCTCACCGGATTTGAGGCGCTGTTGCGGGGCAAAGAGGTGATCTGCCATGCAGCGCCCTTCTATGCCGGCTGGGGCCTTACCCGTGATCTTGGCAACATTCCCGAACGCCGGCGCAGAGTGCTGGACCTTGATGCTCTGGTGGCCGGGGTCTTGATTCTCTACCCGCGCTATCTCGATCCCGTCACTGGCCTGCCATGTCCGCCAGAGGTGTTGGTCGGGCGCATGGCATCGGCCCAGGCGGTCAACCGGTTGAGCTGGGTCGCACCCTTGCGCCGATGGCAAGGGCGCTTCATGGCCATGTTCCGATGAGTGTGAGCCGCAACGCCAGCGTTATTCTTGATATCTCGCGTCTGATCTCGCGCGTCAGATATGCGACACCTTCTGGCGTGGATCGGGTTGAGATGGCCTATGCACGCGGTTTGCTGGCGCATTACGGTGAAGCGCTGCACTTTGCCGCGGTCCATCCTTTCGGTCTTTATGGGCGGCTCCCGCGCAAGGTGGCGCTGGCCTATCTCGACGAACTGGAACGGCGCTGGTTGAAGGAAGATGGCAAGCGGCGGCAGCGATCGCTTCTGTCAGTGCTGCCGCAACTCGCGGCTCTGCTGCCATGCCGCAGGGGGATTGGCACGGGCGGGATCTATGTCCAGGCATCGCCGCATCATCTGACACAATTGCCTAGGGTGCGGCGTATACTGGCGCGTGAAGGTGCCCGTTTCCTGTGTTTTGTACACGATCTCATCCCGATCGAATTTCCGGAATATGCACGTCCATCGGGCGCCGTGCTGCATCGCCGGCGAATAGAAACGGTGGCGGCGATAACGGCCGAGACCGGCGGAGCTGCGATCGTGAATTCTGCGTCAACTGCGCGGGCCCTGCAACCCTGGCTGCGTGCCGGGACCGATGTCCACATCGCCCTGCTTGGTACTGAAACTCTGCCTCCGGCGGCAGTCGAAGCGGATCCAGTCGCCATTGATGGGCGGCCCTATTTCGTTTGCCTGGGGACGATCGAGCCGCGCAAGAACCATCTCCTGTTGCTGCACCTCTGGCGTCATTTTGCGGAAACCATGCGGTCCGAAACCATTCCGCGTCTGGTTGTCATCGGTCGCAGAGGTTGGGAGAACGAACAGGTTGTTGATCTGCTGGAACGTTGCCCGGGCATCAGGGATCATGTCGTGGAAATCGGCGGTTGTGCCGATACCCGGCTCTCGGCCCTGTTGCGCGGTGCCAGGGCCTTGCTGATGCCGTCTTTTGCCGAAGGGTATGGCATGCCGGTGGCGGAGGCATTGTCTGTCGGTGTGCCGGTGATCTGCAGCGACCTGCCGGCCCTGCGTGAAGTCGGGGGCGATGTGCCCGATTATCTCGATCCGCTTGACGGGCCCGGCTGGAAGGCGGCTGTGATCGATCATGCCGCGCGGGGGGAACTTCATGCTGCGCAGATCAAACGATTGCCGGCCTGGCATAATCCCAGTTGGGACGAACATATGGCGATCCTGTCCCGTGTGATTGATCGCATGCACGAACAAGGGGCGGCCTGAACCTGGGTGATCGGGCGGCAGAACGACTGCCGCTTGCTTGACAGCCGGTGGCGGCGATGATTGCAGAGGTTTGCATGATTACGAATGAGAATATCGCCGGCCCCTATGCCGCCCCACGCAGCATAGCTTCGCTCGAAGACTGCTATTTCTACCACACAATGGACATCCCCGGTCATGGGACGGTCAAGGGGGAATGGGATCTGCGCGGCCGGATCGATGACTATCTGGGCCATTTCAATTTCGCCGGAAAGCGGGTGCTGGATGTCGGGGCGGCCTCCGGCATCCTGAGCTTCCATATTGAAGCCCAGGGGGCGGAGGTTGTCTCCTTCGACCTGTCGGACGATTATGATTGGGATATCGTTCCTTTTGCCCGAAACGATGCCGCCGCGATGCGTGCGGATCGGCGTGGGCATCTGCGCCGCATCAACAATGGATATTGGCTGTGCCACGACGCGTTCAGATCGCGCGCCCGAATGGTCAACGGCGTTGTGTATGATATTCCCGAAGCGATAGGGCCGGTCGATGTTGCGGTGTATGGCAGCATCCTGCTGCACCTGCGTGATCCGTTTCTGGCGTTGGAGAATGGGGCACGGCTGGCGCAGGAAGCGATCATCGTCAGCGATCTTTCCCCCTACGGAAAGCTTGCGAGCCGCTTCAAGCGCAATCCCCGTTTCATGCCGCGCAGCGATGCGCCGGAAGGGATCAGCGATGGCTGGTTCCGCCTGCCGCCGCTGCTTGTTCAGGAATATCTTGGAATCCTGGGGTTTCCCAATTGTACGCTGACCTGGAACAATTTTCAGTATGGAGACCGGGTCAGGCCGATCTACACCCTGATTGCGCGACGCTGACGATACGGGCGCAATGCGCTTGCCGCGCACAGTTTATCGTTTGAGCGACGTGATCCTGGATCCGAAAACACGATCCCAGAAGATCGCTGAAATCGCGTAATTTCCTGCGGCATCGATATGGTGATGGCGCATATGGTGCCGCTTGAGCGCTGCACCAAGTTTTCCGCGCATCGGCAATTGATGACATGCGTAGTGCACGCCATCATAAATCACATAGCCGACCATGAAGCCGAGAAAAAACCAGGTCCCTGCCTCACCAATCAAGGCCAGGCAGATGGCCCATATCAATCCCCCGACTACCACACTGACCGACAAGGGCATCAGGCTGCGCAAAGGGTCGTTGGGTACATCATGATGATTTTCATGGATCAGGTACACCAGCCAGCGGACCACCGGGATGTTGCTTTTCCAGTGAAACAAATAGCGATGCATCGCATATTCGAACAACGACCATGTCAGCAGGCCGCCAGCGATCAATGCCAGCTTGGCCCATGGGGAAATGACCCCCCAACCTGACCATGCGATCAGCGGAAGTATTATCGCCCAGCTTACAACAAAGGTACGCGGAGAGATAAACGTCAGCTTCTCCAAGCGCTCGCTCTTGAACAACCTGATGCGTTTTTGACGGGAAGAAGAAGCGGGCATGGAGCGATCGACTGGACATTAGCTATGCTTGACTGTCAAGTTGAAAGACCTTGAGAGGGGGCAAGCATGCGACGGAATTTTCAGACTATGACATTGTTGCAATGATGTTGGCATCTCCCCCGCAGCATGTTCTGATTTCCGGAGCATCAGGTGGGCTGGGTGGTGCGCTGGCGCGGCACTATGCCCGGCCGGGTGTTCGACTCAGTCTCTGGGGGCGCGATGATATGCGTCTTGCTGCGATTGCAGAGGTTTGCCGCAGCGCTGGTGCGGGAGTGGAGACGCGATCGATTGATCTAAGCGACATCGATGCGGCGCTGGCACTGCTTGCGGCCGACGATGCTGCAGAAACGATAGATCTGGCGATCCTGGCCGCCGGACGCGGGGATGTGCGCGAGATTGGCGATCTGGTGGAAGATGCCGGGATGGTTGCCCGGCTCGCCACGATCAATCTGACCGCGCCGGCTGCGATGGCTGCTGCGCTCGCGGGATTTATGGCGGAACGTGGACGCGGCAACATTGTGTTGATTGGCTCTGCGGCATCGTTCCATTCACTCCCCTTCGCCGCTGCCTATTCAGGTGCAAAGGCCGGTCTGGCGCGATTTGCCGACGCGTTGCGACTGGGTGTGCGCCCGCATGGGGTTTATGTCACACTGGTGTCGCCAGGCTTCATCGATACCGAGGCCGGTCGCGCCGTGCCGGGGCCGAAGCCCATGATGCTGGCGCCATCAGTGGTCGCGAAGCGGATCGCTGTGGCGGCAGCGAAGGGAAGGCCGCATGTCATCATGCCGTGGCCCTTCGCCGTGCTGCGTTGGCTGGACATGGCGTTGCCGCGTTGGCTGCGAGACAGGGTTTTGTCAGGCCTCAAGCCGCCGGAGGCGTGATGGGCGCGCCGAGTGCAGCATCAAGCACGGCATGATGCAATTGTGCCGGTGTGAGATCCTTGCGGCGGTTCTCTCCCGGAATGATCTGGCCGTCTGCGCCAATCCCGAGCATGACATAAGGCGTGTGCCGGTCGCCCCCAGGGATGCTGGCGCCGGGAATGCTGGGGCGGTGATCCCCGAAAAATACCAGCATCGCAGGTCGTCTGGTTTCTCCAGCAAGCTGGGCCAGGCGCTCAGTGAGCGAGGTGAGCATGCGATCGCTGTTTTGAACCAGACGTAAATAGCCAGGGACAAGCGCCAGGTCTGGTGATCCGTCGGCGGACCATGGGCCATGGTTTTCTATGGTGACTGCGTAGAGCATGGTGGGTTCGAGAGCGGCGGCCGCCCGTTCCATGATTACATCGGTTACCGCAGCATCAGTAACGTAGCGTCCTTCGCCCGGTAGCGGTGCGGCAAAGGCGCTTTCCCCAACCAGTTCGGCGAAGCCGCTGTTGGGCATGATCTGATCGCGTCCATAGAAGCGCATGTCATGCGGGTGGAGGAACAGGCTGCGCCAACCAGCCGGGCGCAAGCGCGCAGGCATAGCCCAGGATGCATCGCCAAGTGCGGTCAGCAAGGGGTCGTAGCGGCGGAAGCCGAGGGCGTTATCATCGCGCCCGAACAGCACGCCATATTCGGTACGCATGGTATAGGCGCCAAAGCCGCTAACCTGCAGATTGCCCCATTGGCAGGCTGCCTTGCGCGCATCGGAGAGGCCGGGCAGCAGCAGGGCCTGATCAGCGAAATCGGCGCCGAACAGTTCTTGCGGGTCAGCGAAGCTTTCACACTGCACGATCACGATCAGTTGGGGCGCAGGCCCATCATGGTCAGTTAAGCGGCGTCTTTCCACCTCAATGCAGGGTGGAGGATCCCTGCTGTCGCGCCAGCGCAGCCAATAGAGCAGTAGCACGGGCAACAGGCCAAAATTCTTCGTATCAGCCTCTGCATCGGGCTGACTGGCTATTCCTTGCAGCGAGCGGCTGCGGAGCGATAGCGTCAATGCGGCGAGCGCGACCAGCAGCAAGACTGCGCCTGCCACATGCGGGGCAAGGGCGGGTACAAACAGCCAGCCAATGACGCCGATGAGAGCGGCTGCGATCAAGCCCGCCAGCATTCGCTGCCACATGGGCACGGCGGAAAGATAAAACTGTGGATGGCGAAACAGCGCTCCGATCAGTGCCAGATCCGAGAACAGCAGGGGTTCGCCCAGCATGGCATATTTGGCGTTGGAGGCCATGGTGAACAGCGCGAACGTCGCCAGGGTGAACGCAGCCGCGACAAGATCATTGCCACAGAGTGCCATGAACAGGCCAAACATGGCTGTTGCCATGCCGACAATCAGCGACAATCCCTGCCAGCGCCGCAGCAATTTGCCGCCTGCATTCCGTGTGAACCCGCCGATGCGAGGGCGGGCCAACGTGTCGATCAAGCCAGCGCCGAAAAGGGTTGCGAGAAATATGATTATGTCAAAAGTCACTATCCAGTGGCACCATGACCTGCGCACATTCCCAGGATTTCCGGTTTGTCTGGCAAGGGGATGCGGCCATAGCTGTGCCGGAAGATGCTGTCATCAGGCTTCTCTGGCTGACCAGGGGTGGGGTTGCGACGGAAAATGGGTCAGACTAATGTGTGTCAGACATGTATCAGGATGTCCGGTGCGGGCGGATATTATGTCTGCCGGTGGGCCAATGTGTGACTTTGCCGAAGAGCTTGTGGAGCAATTTGCTGAATGCCTGAAATTCACAAGGGGGCGGCAGATCCCACTGGCATTGATAACCGCGAACCACGAACAGTTCTGTTGCTTCAGGGGCTGATGGGGCCTTTGTTCCGCCGTCTGGGGCAGGAACTGATCCGCACCGGACACCAGGTTTACAAGATCAATTTCAACGGTGGTGACAGCCTTTTCTGGGGCTTGCCAAACGGCATGGAGTATCGCGGATCACTGGCCGATTGGCCGGACTGGTTCGCGCAGGTCTTGCGTGACAAAGGCGCGACCGATGTTGTGCTGTTTGGCGATTGCCGTGACCATCACATGCCGGCAATCCGTATTTGCCGGGACGCCGGCATTCCGGTGCATGTGTTTGAAGAAGGCTATATTCGGCCTGACTGGGTAACCCTGGAACTGGGAGGGGTAAACGGCCATTCTTCCTTGCCGCGTGATCCAGCCTGGTATCGGGAGATGGCTGCGGCCCTGCCGCCTGTACCACCTCATTCGCAGGTGCCATCGTCGTTCCGGCGCCGTGCCGCTGAAGGATTGGCCTATAATTTCGCCGATGTGCTGACGCGCTGGTATTACCCGGGCTGGACCAATCACCGGCCATGGCATCCGTTGGTCGAAGCCATGGGCTGGTGGCGCAAGCTGTCGCGCCGTCGTCACCGGCAGGCGACTGCCAAACATCTGCTGGCTCGGCTGGAGGTGTCCACCGATCCTTATTTCCTTTTCCCTCTGCAACTCGATTCCGATGCGCAGATTCGCCTGCATTCTCCTTTCGCCGGTATTGCCGATGCCCTGCGGCTGGTGATCGGATCTTTTGCTGCTCATGCTCCGACCGGAACCCGACTGGTGGTCAAGGAGCATCCGCTGGACAATGGCGTTCGGAACTGGCGTCAGGAAACTGCGGACATGGCCAGCTTGTTCGGGGTGGAAGACCGGGTAGATTATCTTGCCTGGGGAGACATTGTGCCAGTCGCGCGCAAGGCACGCGGCGTTGCGACCATCAACAGCACCAGCGGAACCTTGGCCTTGGCTGAAGGCGTGCCAGTGGTGGCGCTGGGGCATGCGGTCTATAATATCGCGGATATTACCTGCCAGGATGGGCTTGATGCTTTCTGGGGCAATCCGGTCGCGCCGGATGCAGATACATTTGCTGCTTTCCGCCGGGTTTTGATCGAACGGTGCCTTATCCCAGGGGGATTTTTCTCTGACGAAGCGCTCGACAAGGTAGTGCGCCACGCGGTGGCAAGGCTGGAAGGACGGCCAATCGCTCCAGAGTAAGCGGCTGCCCGGAACGCGGGAGCAAACCACCCTGGTCTGTTCGCGCCGCTGCGCTGATATTTATTTCAGAAGTCTTTTAGTCCACGATCAAGGCGGCTGACCCCGCCGCAGCGCAACATTTTCGGCCATTTGCTTACAGAACCTTAATTGCTGCGTGTCACAAGAGGCGGCCAGTAGGAGCCGGCCAAAAATTCCCAAGCGGGATTAGAGGCTTGCGAATACGACCATCGAGATTGCTGTTCATGCCCGCCGCATCCCTGCCAATGCTGATCAATGTTTTTGTCGCGGGCATGTTCGTGGCCAGCTTCCTGACGATTGCGCAGATCAATCCGGGTTTTACGCATATCCGCTGGATCGCGCTCAGCTATGCTTTCGGTCTGTTGACCCCGCTGGCGGATGTTCTTGTTCCCTTGGCGACCGGGGTGCCAATCCTCACCATGCTGAGTTTCGGCGGGTTGTTCATTGCTTCGGTGCTGATGGCTCCGGCGCTGTCGCTGCTTTATGGCCGACGACCGAACTGGCGGATAGCGGGCGTGCTGCTGGCGATCGGATTCCTGTTGCGGATACTGATCTGGGACGCGCCGAGAGACACGCTCTGGTATCATTTCACCTATCAGATACCCTTTGCGACCGCGGCGCTGCTGTGTGCGCTGACAGTCCGCCGGCATGGCCGGGGAACCGGTCTTGATCAGGCGTCTGTCGTGCTGTTTGGGGTGATCAGCCTGCATTTCCTGCTCAAGGCTGTGGCTGCCAACTGGTATGGCATCGGCGTCCTCGAAACCGATTATGTGAACACGTCCTATGCGGTGATATCGCATATGGGTTCCGGGGCTTTGCTGATCGCCGCCGGTCTGCTGATCCTGATCAACGCGTTGCAGATCGTGATGATGAAGGACCGGGAAGAGGCGGTGACCGATGCCCTGACCGGCCTGCCGAACCGGCGCGGGTTGCAGAATGCCTTCCAGCGGCTGGATGATCTGCCTGGCGGCCTGCCGGGTGATCGGAAAGGGGCGGTCGCCATTCTCGATCTCGACAGTTTCAAGCGCATCAATGACAATTTCGGCCATGACCGGGGTGATGATGTCCTGCGTCAGGTCGCCCGCTGCCTCGACCGGAACAAGCCGGACGGGGCAGAGGTGTTTCGTATGGGCGGCGAAGAATTCGTGCTGCTGATGGAACGGCATGAGGCGCCGCTGGTCCAGCTCAGCTGTGAAACCCTGCGGCTGGCGGTCAGCGCCCTTTCATTTCCTGATCTTGGTCAGGTGACGATCAGCATTGGCGCTACGCCGATTGCTCGCTCCGAAGATCTGTCCACGGCGATGAGCCGGGCAGACCGCAATCTCTACAAGGCCAAGCGAAACGGGCGCAACCGGTGCGAGTTTGAGCCGATCGATGGCGGTACCTCAGGCCTGCGCGCCGCCTTGCGGCTGGTTCGCCCGGATGCAGCGATGGGCGGATCAAAAGAACGCAAGGCTGCGCAACCGTAGGTTTCGTAGGCCCGGGACCACCGCTGCAGCTTCACGAACTGCTGGCGTTCTCTTCCGCGATCCGTTCCGCAAGATGGCGCTTCAGCCTTTGCAGATCGCCAGCGTTCCAGCCCGGGGGCTGGGTCACCGCTGTCCAGGCATCGACATACTGTTCCGGCGCATAGACATGGCCATATCCCATGGGGGTGGTCGTCGCGATGCCCAGATCGAGGCCCAGCTGCAGGAAGGTGATCAGCGGGTACCAGCGCAGTTCCGGCGAAACATCGGGCCCGCGTGGTTCATCCATCCAGGCCGGCGGGCGCCAGGCAGATTGCGTTTCGAAGAAGGTGATCGGATCGCTGGCATATTGCAGATAGACGATCCGCATCGGCCCCCATGGCGCGGGGGCCTGCCCGCCGGTATTGTTTTGGCCCTTCGTATTGTTCTGGCCGGGCCGGCTTTGCTGATTGCTGAAGCGGATCACCGATCCATCACGGAAACGGGGCAGCCAGGCCGGTGATCCGGGCTGGCGTTCGCGGGTGACCTGCCGCCAGGTCCGGCTCTGGAACGGCGGGCCGCTCCACAAGGCGCCGTGATAGGGATCGCCGATCACATCGAACAGATCGGCCGACAGATCGGAATTGAGCGCCCCCAGGCTGAGCCCATGGAGATAGAGGCGCGGGCGGGTTTCCCGCGGCAGGCTGTGCCAATGGGCATAGATTTTGCGGAACAGCGCGCGGGCGGTGTCGGCGCCATAATCGGGTTCGACCAGCAGTGTCAGCCAGCTGGGCAGATAGGAATATTGCACAGCCACCGTCGCCACATCGCCATGGTGCAGATATTCGAGTGGCATCTGGCTGGCGGGATCAAGCCAGCCGGTGCCGGTGGGGGTGGCGATGACCAGAACGGAGCGATCAAAAGCGCCGACCCGCTGCATTTCCGCCAGGGCAAGGCTGGCCCGTTCCTCAATCGTTTCGGCCGATTTCAGCCCGACATAGACGCGCAGCGGCTCCATCGCCGGCTGCCCGGTGAAGGCGGTAATCTCCGCCTCGGTTGGCCCGGTGGCGATGGCCGATCGGCCCATGCGGCCCAGATCCGCCCAGCGCAGCAGCGAAGCCGCGCTGCCCGATTTGCGCGGATCGGCCGGTTCCGCCAGCCCATCATCAAACTGGCCATCAACCTGCCGGTAGGAGGAATCGAGCGTGCGGATGCCCGCGCGCAGCAGCACGCCATTGCCGATCGACCAGAACAGCATCAGCGCGGCAACAATCCCGATCACAGCGGAGACCCGCCGGGGGGCAAAGCGATCGACGAAATCGGTGATCGCCCGCGCGATCCGCTTGAACAGCCGCCCCAGCAGGATGACCGTGATCACCACCGCCGTTGCCACGCTGCCGACCAGGATCGGCCGGGCGCTGTCCACCGGATCCATGCCCATCAGCAGGCGAACCGAATTCTGCCATTCGGAGGCATGCCAGAGGAAGATGGTGGCAATCACCAGACAGGCGAGCGCGGCGATGATCTTTGACCAGCGGCCGATCGCGCTGGTTTCCCACGCCGGCAGATGCAGCACCCGCCACAGCGCCCGCAGTGCCACGCCAATGCCGTAACCCAGCGCAAAGGCCACGCCTGACAGCAGACCCTGGATCAGCCCGGCACGCGGCACCAGGCTGGGGGTGAGCGATGCGGCGAAGAACAGCGTGCCCAGCCACAGCCCCGAACCGCACAGCGATGCCAGGAACTGCGCGGGGATCTGGCGCAGGCGATCAGCCAGCTGAGAAAAGCGGATCATGGGGCGGAAACTCATGCCCCGCACCCTAACCATTAGATTCTGCTCTGGCGAGGCGGTGCGCCATTCCGCGCCCTGTCACCACCATCAGGCCGCCGCCGTCACCAAACCGTCTTCAAATTGGTATAAACCAATTTCGTCCAGTCGGTCGCTCTCGGGGGCAGCGTGCTTCATAATCTGAAATCATGGTCGCGCGGGACCAGCACCTCGCTTTCGGTCGGGGCGCTGGCGGCGTTCTGCACCTATTTTTCCATGTATGCCTTCCGCAAGCCGATTGCGGCAGCGACCTTTGCTGAGCAGGGCAGCTGGCTGTTCGATCTCGATTACAAGACCGCGCTGCTGATTGCGCAGGTGCTCGGCTATGCCTTGTCGAAGCTGATCGGCATTCGGGTCATCGCCGAATTCGGCCGCGCCGGACGGGCCGGGGCGATCCTGACGCTGATTGGTCTGTCCTGGGTCGCGTTGCTGCTGTTCGCGGCGACGCCTGCGCCGTGGAATATCGCCTTCCTTTTCCTCAACGGCCTGCCGCTCGGCATGATCTGGGGGCTGGTGTTCAGCTATGTCGAAGGGCGCCGCGCGTCGGAGGGGATGGGGGCCCTGCTGTGCGCCAGCTTCATCCTGTCGTCCGGGGTGGTCAAGACGGTGGCCGTACTGGTGATGGGCTGGGGCGTCAGCGAGATGTGGATGCCTGCGGTTACCGGCGCGATGTTCTTTCCGCTGCTGCTGGTTTCCCTCTGGCTGCTGGAGCGCCTGCCGCCGCCCGATGCCCGTGACGAGGCGGAACGCACGGTGCGCGTGCCCATGCTGCGACGCGATCGGATCGCCTTCCTGCGTGCCCATGGCCTGGCGATGATCATGCTGGTCACCGGCTATGTGCTGCTGACGGCCCTGCGGGATTTCCGCGACAATTTTGCTGCGGAGCTGTGGCTGTCCATGGGGTATGGCGGGGTAGCCTCGGTCTTTTCGACCAGCGAGCTGCCGATCGCCATAGCTGCGCTGGCGGTGCTGGGTGCGCTGATGCTGATCCGCGACAATATGCGCGCCCTGCTGGCCATGCATGGGATCATTATCGCCGGCGCCCTGATGCTGGGGCTGGCAACGCTGGCATTCCAGGCCGGCCATCTGGCGCCGCTGCCCTATATGATCCTGACCGGGGCGGGGCTGTATCTGGCCTATACGCCGTTCAACGCCATGCTGTTCGACCGGATGATCGCAGCCATCGGCAATGCCGGGAACGCCGGGTTCCTGATCTACATCGCTGACAGTTCGGGTTATGCCGGCAGCGTGGCCCTGCTGCTTTATCGCAGCCTCGCTGCGCCGGAGCTCGACTGGCTGCAGTTCTTCGTCAATTGTGCCTATCTCACATCGATCGCGGTCAGCGTGCTGGCGCTGATGTCAGCGACCTATTTCCATCTTCATCTGGACAAGCGGCATGCGCGTGTCGCCACAATATGATCTGATCGTCATTGGCGCGGGGATCATTGGGCTGGCCCATGCTCTGGCGGCTGTGCGTCGCAATCTGCGTGTGCTGGTGGTTGACCGGTACCGCCAGGCCAATGGCGCATCGGTGCGTAATTTCGGTTTCGTCACGGTCACGGGCCAGCAGCGGGGGGACGTGTGGCAGCTTGCCCGGCGCAGCGCGCAGGTCTGGCGCGAAATCGCCCCGCTGGCCGGCATAAAAGTGGAACAGCAAGGCCTGTTGCTGGTGGCGCAACGGGCAGAGGCGGTTGATGTAATCGACGCCTTCATCGCGACCGAAATGGGCGAAGGCTGCCAATTGTTGTCTGCCGCCCGGGCGCGGGAGTTCTGCCCGATGCTGGCGGGTGATGTGGCCGGCGCTCTGCTTTCCCCGCATGATCTGCGGGTGGAATCGCGCGATGCGATCCCGCTGCTGGCCGACTGGCTGGAACGGGAAAAGCAGGTTGATATCTGGCGAGGCCTGGCCGCCGTCAGGATTGAACCGGGGCACGTGTTGCTGAGCGATGGCAGCGTGGTGGAGGCGCGGCATATCATCGCCTGCCCGGGTGACGATTGGGCGAGCCTGTTCCCCGAGGAATATCGCGATGCCGGCATCATGCGCTGCCAGCTGCAGATGTTGCGGCTGGCACCACCCGGCTGGCGGTTGCTGGCACCGGTGATGAGTGATCTAAGCATGGTGCGCTATGCCGGTTATGCCGAACTGCCGGAAGCGGCGCTGTTGCGGCAGCGGATCGAAGCGGAAGCGGCTGAGGAACTGGCGCATGGCATCCATCTGATCGTGGTGCAGAGCGCCGATGGATCGTTGATCGTCGGCGACAGCCACAGCTATGCGCCCACGCCCGAACCCTTCGCCTCCTGCGCGGTGGATGACGCCATTCTGCGGCAATATGCGGCTGTTTTCGGCAAGGTGCCGCCCGTCACGCACCGCTGGACCGGCACCTATGCCAGCGGGCCGGACCACAGCATCGTGCGCAGCCCGCTGCCCGGTGTGCATCTGGTTGTCGTCACCAGCGGAACCGGCGCTTCCACCGGCTTTGCCCTGGCCGAACAGGTGATTGAGCGGGCACTGAGCGGCTGAGGCGCGCCTATTTGGCGGCAGCCGGCCCCGGGGTGTTTTCCTCCCGCACGGTCAGGTCGACATGCACGCGGATCGCGTCGTGCCGCCAATATTCCTGATCATATTCCACCACCCTGCCGCTGGCATCGAAGCTGGTGCGCACCACCAGCAGGCCTGGTGTGCCCGAATGGACGCCCAGAGCCTCCGCCGCATCGCGGACCAGCGCGCAGGGGCGCATATCCACACGGTTGCGCGCGACGGTGACGCCATATTCGGTTTTCAGGATCTGGGTCAGCGAACCATCGAGTGAATGCGACAGCAGATCGGGCGCAAGCGCCGGATCCACGGTGATCCGTTCCACCAGCACGGATCGGCCGTCGATCATCCGGCGGCGCTGAATGTCGTATAGCGATGCGCCCGGTGCCACACGGAATATGTCGGCCAGCGCGGCCGTGGCTGGCTTGATGCTCTTTTCCAGTGTTGTGGTGGCCGGTACGCGGCCCTGTTCGGCGACATAGGCCATGAAACCGGCCCAGCGCATCGGATCATAGGTGATCGCGGGGGGCGAGACATACCAGCCAGACCGGTCGCGCCGATAGATCAGCCCTTCGGCTTCCAGCTGGGACAGCGCCTGGCGAATGGTGCCGCGGGCAATGCCGGCTTCAGACTGGAACTGCCGTTCGGATGGCAGACGGGATCCGGGGGGCAGGCGGCCGATTTCAATGTTGAGCGCGATGTGATCCCGCAGGGCGAGATATTGCGGCCCATCGGCCTCGCTCAGTTTTTCCTGCCTGGGAAACATCTCGACACCGGATCGCATGGGCGGAAGCTTTGCAAGGTGGACCCGGGATGGTCAAGCACGGCGGAGGGGCGCCGCCCGGAACCTGTCCGGACGGCGCCCCTGCCATGATGAAACGGATCAGAAAACGTAGCTGGCACGCATGGTGAAGGTGCGGCCCGGCTCCATGTAGTCCTTCATGTAGGACGGGTTGTCGCCCTTGGTGGTGTAATATTTCCAGCCGCCCAGAATGTTCGACACATCGAAATCGACGGCGAAGTTTTCCGTCACGTGATAGCGGGAATGGAAGTCCAAGCTTTCATTCGGGCGCACCCATTTGTCGACCGCATTGTCGCGCAGATCTTCGATGAACTTGCCACGGTAATTGTACGACAGCTTGGCTTCGATGCCATAGCGCTGGAACGTCAGCGCGGCATTGTACAACAGATGCGGCGTGTTGATCAGCCGGATCGAACGCCCATCGCGATAGGGAATGCCGGTTTCCGCCTCGCTGTTCTGGATGGTCACATTGCCTTCCAGCCCGAAGCCGTCGAACGGTTCGGCCAGGCCCTGCAGCGATTTGATGAAATTGAGTTCGAAACCATAGAGAGTGGCGGTTTCACCATTCTGCGGCTGGGTGATCTCGATCGTGCCATTGCTGGTGGTCGCGGGCACTTCGCTGCCATTGGTGAAGATGAAGTTGTTGATGTGCTTGTAATAACCGGTGGCCGAAATGATGCTGGAGCTATCGGGATAATATTCCAGCGACACGTCGAAATTGACCGCGCGGGCGGCCTTCAGATCCGGATTGCCACGGCTGATGGCGATGATCTCGTTCGAACCCGGTTCGCGGGTGATGGTCTGCCCGCCGGAGATATAGCCGAATTCCGGCGGCGAATAGCCGGTCCAGACGGCGGCGCGCACCGTATGGCGCGGTGACGGGCGCCAGATCGCGGTCACGCTGGGCAGAAACACCGAATAGCTGCGATCGGTGGTGTCGAAACCGCTGTTGTCGCCATCGTCGGACCAGAACTGGTTGTGCGTGGAGCGATGTTCGAAGCGGCCACCGGCAATCACCCGCAGCGCATCAAAGTTGAAATTGGCCAGCGCATAGGCGGCATAGACCTTTTCGCGCGACTGCTTGTCATCGACCAATTGATCTTCGTCGTCGGGATCGACGGGATTGGCCAAGGTCGCTGCGCGGATTGCGGCAACAACCGCATCATGGCTGTAGACGTCGCCGAAATAATACTGCCCACCCAGAATGCTGGTCACTTCCTTCTGGATCAGGCCGGATTGTTCCAGATTGAGCCCGTCCAGCGGTGTGCCGGCGAAGTCGCCATCATACAGCAGGGTGTAGTCAAACTCGCGCTTCGACTGCATGTATTTGGCGCCGACTTTCACATGATCCAGCACGCCGCCGAAATCATAGCGGGCGTCGAGCCGCAGGGCGAAACGGTCGTCGGTTTGTGCTTCGCGGTAATGTTCGGCGCCATCGAACTGCAGCAGGGAGGAATCGCGTTCCACCGAGCGGGCATATCCGGGCAGGCCAGCACGCGGGAAACGTGGATCGCTGGTCATCCAGTCAATGCCGGTGGCGTTCAGCGGGAAGGTGCAGGCATCGCAGCCATAGCTGATCTCATAGCCATCGGGCGTGCCGCGCTTGCCACCCGAATAGCTGGCATCATATTCCAGCGTCAGCTGGCCGATCTGGCTGCGGCCGCCGGCGTTGATGGTGTAAAGCGTCTGGTCGAGATTGATGGTGCCGAAATTGCGGGCGAATTCGAACGCCCGCGGGTTCCAGGTGCCCGAACGGCCATTGAGCGACCAATAGCCTTCACCGGTCGCATCGGCATCGGTGATCAGGCCGTCGCCATCGGCATCGACGATCTGGCCCGTGGTATAACCATAGATTCGCCCCTTGGTTGGATCGACGCCGGTGACCATGTCACCCGGCTGCGCCAGCCCGGTTTCATCCTCATTCACTTGGGTCAGGCGCGCGGTGCGGGCGTTGGTGTAAACGACCAGATCATTGCTGCCGCGCTGTTCCTGCCGCGAATACTGGCCGCGCAGATAAAGCTGGGTGGTGTCGCCGCGGAAATCGAACGATGCATTGCCGCCATAACGGGTCTGCTTCAGCCGGCGGTAATCGAGATCGATGCCCGGCAGATGCATATTGCTCTGATCGATCAGCTCTTCGGAATCCTTGCGCCAGTTGAAGGGTTCCCATTCGCCGTCATTTTCTGTTTCCTGGCCATTGCCGTGGGACAGGCCGTAATTGGCGGACACGAACACGCCGAAACGGTCATCTGCGGAACGCAGGCCGAAATCGCCCTGCATCTGGTAGGATTGCGAATTTTCCCCGGCGTCTTCGGCCTGCTGGTTGAGACCGGCCGCGCCATAGAGGCGCATGACCATGCGATCGCGGAAATCGAATGCCGTGGGCGTGCGGAAATTGATCGAACCGCCGATGGCGTCGCCATCCTGATCCGGCGTCAGCGTCTTGGTCACCCGCACTTCAGCCAGGCCGTTGGGCGGCAGGACGGTCAGCGACACATCGCGGCTGCTCGGGTCGGTCTGCGCCACGCGCACGCCATTGATCGATACGGCATTATAGGTGCCGGAAAGGCCACGCACGGCGACATATTCGCCTTCGCCGGTGTCCTGATTGACGACGACGGAGATGCCGGGAATGCGCGCCAGCGCATCGGCGACATTGGCATCGGGCATGCGGCCCAGATCGTCGGCCGAAATCACGTCAACGACGTTTTCCGCCGTGCGCTTGCTCTCGATCGAAACGGTGTTGCTGAGGCGCTGACCGCTGACGATGATCGGTTCGCTAACGGCTTGTTCTGCCTCTTCAGCAGAAGCGGTGCCGGATGCGGCAATCATCGCGAGCGCGACGCAGGACGTCGAGATCATGAGCGACGAACGGGAAAGGGTAAGGCGAAAGCTGACCATGAGGGCCCCCAAAGAATGTCCACAATCGACCGCCAGCAGACCGCGCGGCGCCGACCCCGGAACATCGGGGGCAGATCGCCGCGAATCAGCCTGAAACAGTCAACTGGTATAGGCCAGATTGGCATTACAGCGTGGTGACAGTGGCGGCGGGCGATCTGCAGATTTTTCGACGCTCGTGATGCCTGCGCCTGTTCGCGCTTCACACAGCATCACGCCGGCGGCTCCCTGGGGACCCGCCGGCGCTAAACGGACCGGACAATTGCGCCATTGCGGGTGAACAGCGCGCGCATACCTTGGGCTAAGACAGCTTCAATTGTTCCAGCAGCGGGCGGTAGCTTTCCAGATCGGGCACATCCGTTTCCGGATTTTTTCCATTGTCATCATAACGCCTTAGCTGAATTGCCGCCGCGAAATGCGGGCCCTGGCGGAAGCGTTCCGCCTCGGCCGCATCCATCGGCCCGCCCTGCAGGCGCAGGCTCAGTTCCGATGCGCCGCTCAATGCCTGCTGATAGCCGGGTTCGACTGCGCACAGATATCGTTTGGCATCGACATGCAGCCGGATCGGTTCGGTCACTGATGGCGGGAAGGCCTGAGCCAGATATTGCGCGCCGGTCACCTCATGCCGGGCATCGATGCCCAGCTTTTCCGCCGCATTGCCGGCATCGCCAATGAACTGCCCGATGTCGTGCAACAGCGCGGCCGCGATCAGGGATGGCGGGGCGCCATCCTGTTGCGCCAGATGGCCGCATTGCAGGACATGTTCCAGCTGGGTGACATCCTCCCCATAGGTAAGATGGCCTAACTTGTTGATTATAGAGAAAATATTATCGATCATGCGAAGCCTTGCCTGGCAACGGTGCGGAGGCACACCGTCCGGATCCAAGCGGGCCGAAGCCCGCGTGAGAAAGGTGGTTATTGGACTATACCAAAATTGACAAGCCTAGGGCTGTTTCGTGCGGGCGTTCAGGGTGAAGCTGTCGCGCAGCCGGCCTTCGGCGTCGAACACCTCCGCTTCCAGCCGATCGCCGGCTCCGCGCAGCATCAGATAATGATGATCGCGGAAATTCTTGCGGTTGAACCAGGGCTTGGTCGGCTGGAAATCTTCCAGATTGCCGCCCATGCCGCCCACCTGCACATAGGTAACGCCATGTTCCTGATCGATGCGGCCGGCGCGGATCGGCCAGCTGCGTTCATAGGTGTGAAGGTGGCCCTGGAACACCAGGTCAACACCATAGCGTTCATACAAAGGCTGGAAGTCCGCGGTCACGACCGGGTCGCCGGCTTCGGATTTGCCGGACCAGCTGTCGCCGTAATCATCGTCATCGGTGGACATCAGCGCATGATGGTGGATCGCAATCTTCCATTTGGCGGTTGATTGCGCCAGCGCCTGTTCCAGCCATGCCCGCTGCCGCGCACGGAAGCCCGGTTCGCGCGCTTCCCGATCGTCCAGATTGCTGTCCAGCACGAAGATTTCCGCATCGCCATAAGGCAGGCTGAAGAACGCCTCATCACCGGGCTGGCGATGATAGCGGCGGAACCAGTGCAGTTCCCCTTCGCCATTGCCGGGTGCGGCCACCAGCGGGACGCGCCCGAACAGCGGCCCCATGCCGGCGAAATATTCATGCGTCCATTGGAAGCGGTTTTCCTGCGATCCGCCATCGGTCAGGTCGCCCGCCATCAGCAGCATGCTGGGCCGTTCTTCCCAGATCAGCGCGCTCATGCGGCGGTTGATATGCGTGCGCGCTTCAGTGTCGCCGCTGACGGCAATGGTGAAGGGGGCGCCGCGTTCGGGCGCCGTGCGGAAAGACAGCAGGCCCGAATCCAATTCTTTGCCGGCGGCATCGCGAACGGTTACGCGGTAAAAATAGGGTGTGTCGGCTTTCAGTCCGTCCAGCGTGGTTCCGCCCAGCCGTTCTTCGCCGAGCGCGAAATGGCGTTGCTGCAGCGTATCGGCGGTCTCACCCCATTCCACTTGCGCAGAGGTGGGGCGATCGGTTTCCCACGACAGTTCCATGGAGCGGGTGGTGGAGGTGTTGAGATAGGGCGACTGGGTGAAATGCAGCGCCCCTTCGGTCAGAATGCCCTGTTCGACCAGTGCTGTGCGGCGGGTGAAAGTGGCGGCAATTTCCGCATCGCTGAGTGCGCGATCATAAACCGCGTAAGCCTTGACCAGATCGGGCAGTTGCATGAACCGTTCCCGCTCAAAATGACCGGTCAGCGCAAGCGATGCGGCGGCAGCGGGCTGAATGTCGGAGGTGGTTTCCTCCGCCAGCACGCCATTCACATAGATCTGCCATTGCCGCCCGTTGCGGACGCCGACGACATGATGCCAGTGTTCCTTGAACCCTTCGCCGACCGCGACCTGCCCGGTTGGCGCACCTGTCGCGTCCAGCGGGCCAAACAGAACGCGGCCGGAGCTGTAGCCCAGCGCCCAGTTCGGTACATCTGAGGTCGGTCGATCCGGGCCCATAACGGCGGCAACTGGCCCGTTGACGTGGTCGAGCAGCCACATTTCGACGGAGAAGTTCCCGGCCGGCAGGGCGGCCTGCACGGTCTGCCGATCAGTTTCCACCAGATCACCCAGCACGCGACGATTCGGCGCAGTGCTGAGCGCCAGTTCGGCCTCGTCACGCGATGGGGTTGCCGGGCCTGCGCGGCGCGGAAGGGCGCCATCGGCTTGCAGCGATTTTTCGACCACCGGGCGCGGGGCGGCGGGGGATGCTTCGCCCGCATTCGCCGTCACAGCGGCCAGGGCGGTCAGCAGTGCCACCATGCCGGAACCGGCAAGCATGTTCATCTTTGGCAAAAATCCCGGCGTCATCGCGATAGTCCTTCAAATTGGACTATACCAGTAGCGATTCGACAGGACAGTTTGATGACAGGTTTGCGTGCCGGGCGGGCGCAGGCGCCAGCGATTGTTCCTGGCTCAGCCAGCCGAAAGGCGCAGGGCCGCGCGTGCGGTCAGCCGGGGGTGGAAGGCGAAACCCGCCGCAACGCCGATGGCGATCAACGGCAGCACCCACAGCAGCCAGCTGACCAGCCCCATGGTCACGCCTTCGGCCAGCAGCCACAGCCCCAGCGCCGCCAGCAGCAAAGCCGATCCGGACAGCCGCAGCGCGCGGCTGCGGGCAGGGGTGGGCTTGATGGCGAAGGCCTGCAGATGATGCTTGTCCATCGCCAGCGCGAAAGAGGTGACACCGGCAAAGGTCAGATAGAGCGAAATCAGGATCGCGATCATGGGTTGGGCGCCTGCCGCATGCCGATGCGATCCATCCCGGTCTTCACCCTGATGGCGAGAAAGGCGAAGAACAGGCCGAAGGCCCAGAATGTCGCATCAAAGCTGATCCGCCCGATGTCCCCCTGGGTCAGATGGGTCCATCCATACCCGCCCAGCAGCGGCGCGCCGAAGCACAGCAGCGCCGTTGCCGCGAAGAGTTCCTGCCAGGCCCGCGCGGGCGGGCGCAGGGCGGCATAGCCAAGGCAGGCGAGCCAGGACCAGAAGAAGGCCTGCACCGCCACGCCCGCGCGCGCAGGTGTATCGGCCGGGGTCAGCCGTTCGGCCCAGAAGAAGGCCGCGCAGGCCAGGCACAGCCCGGCGACGGAGGCGGCATTGACGGCATGGACCAGCCGCAGCCAGGAGGGCGCACCGCGTTTTGTTTCACGCTTGGCTGTGAACACCACCAGTCCGGTCCCCACCATGGCTGCGGCGGACAGCCCAATCAGGAAATAGGCCCAGCGGATCACCGGCCCGCCCCATTCGACATAATGGATTGCCGCGATGAAGGACTGGAAGCGGGCAGCAGAAGAATGGCGGGTCTGGCGCAATTGCCGCCCGTCGGCCGCGCTATAGGCGATCTGTTCCACCTGCTGGGTGACGCTGTCGCTGCGCGTGCGATAGGCTTCCACCACAGCATTGGCGTGGTTGGGGTCGCGAATGGCCAGATAGGCGGTGTTGCCTGGACCGAAGTGCCGTTCCGCGTCGCGATTGATCGCTTGCAGCGACATCATGGGCGCGGGCGGGCCGGGCGGCGGTGCCTCGATCGGGCTGACATAGTGCAGCGAAATCGCTTCCCGGCGGAAGGCGTCTTCCGATCCGCCATAGAGCGAGTGAATGCCGGCCGGGATGTAGAGCCAATAGAGGGTGACCAGCCCGGTATAGACGAGGATGATGTGGAACGGCAGCGGCAACACGGACAGGATGTTGTGCCCGTCCAGCCAGACCCGGTGGCGGGAGGCGCCGGGGCGGAAGAGGAAGAAATCCTTGAATATCCGCTTGTGCACCACGATCCCGCTGATGCAGGCGATGATCATCACGATCCCCGCCATGCCGACGATCCATGTGCCTACCGGCCCCAGCTTCACCCAGTTGCGGCTGACATTGATCATGTAGTGATATTCGATGAAGAATCCGCCGCCGCGTGTTTCCCGGGCGATCATCTGCCCGCTGTCGGGTTGCAGCCGGCGGGTGGTGCCCTTGCCAGCATGATCGCGCCAATAGACCTTGATGCTGGGTTCGCGATCGGTCGGCAGGGTCAGGCGCCACAGCTGCGCATCGGGGGCATGCTGTTGCAGCCAGGCCTGCCCGGTGGCGGTCGCCTGATCGCGCGTTTCGGCGGTCTGGTGCTGATTGTCGGCCGGCATTTCCGGCGTGACCCATTGGGTCACTTCGGCATGGAACACCGCGATCGACCCGGTGAAGAGAATGCCGAACAGCAGCCAGCCGAAAAACAGCCCGGCCCAGCTGTGCAGCCAGGCCATGGAGAGGGTGAAATTCTGCTTCACGGCTGCAGCAGCCCGGCCATCAGCATCAGCACAGCAGCGACCGCGAAGGGCACGCCCACGGCCTTGCGCAGCGACATGGGGGAAAAGGCCCAGATGGCCACGCCCGGCGCCAATAGCAGCGCGAGATTGGTGGAAATCAGCACGGCATCGGCGCGCGATGTCCATTCGGCCCGCACCAGCGCCAGCCCCAATGCGTCAGCCGAAAAATAGACAATGGCATAATTCGCCACCAGCGCCGCCAGCAGCCGCGCGATGATCGCAACGGCCTGTGATGGCTTGCGTTCGGGCTGTGCCAGCAGCTGTTCGGACGACGGGGAAGAGATGATCCGGGTTCCTGTTGTCTGGCCAGTTGCAGATGCATGGCCGCCGCCGCGTGCCGCCCGGGCAGGGCGGCGCGCGACGGCGGCCAATAACGTCAGCTTTGTTAAATCAGAAGTCGAACTGCGCGGAAAACAGGAAGGTGCGCGGCATCGACAGGCCGAAGGTGGTCGATCCGCCACGGCCCATCCAATGGCTGCGGTTGCCGACATTGGTGACCGTGGTGCTCAGCCGGATCGGCAGGTCTTTGGTGCCGGTGGTGAAGTTCGCGCCCAGATCGAAGGATACGAAGGAGGGGATGCGGGTCGCCCCGCCGCCCGAACCGGCATCGATGAAGGCTTCGCCATTATAGACCGCGCGGCCGACCAGGCCGACGCGTTCCACGGGGCGGAATTCCAGCCCGGCGGTGCCGCTCCATTCCGATGCGCCGTTGACGAACCGGCCATCCTGCAGCCCGCGATTGGTCCGCTGGCGCTCGGCATCAAGATAGAGCCCGCCCAGGGTAACGCTCAGCTGTTCGGTCAGCTGGCCGACCGACGACAGTTCAATCCCGCGATAGCGGTTCTTCCCGTCAGCATCGCGGCGGAAGGTGGTTTCGGTAACCGGCACATCGATCAGGTTCTGCTGATCCATTTCGAACACGGCGAGCGTGGTCAGCATGCCGCCGGCCAGCAGCTTCACGCCCACTTCATTCTGCTTGGCCCGCATCGGCGACAGGGTTTCGCCGGCATTCACGTAGCGCGTATCATTGGCGACCAGCTGACCACGGGAAAAGCTTTCCGTATGGCCGGCATAGAGCGACAGATTGGGCGTGATCCGGTAGGTCAGGCCATAGGTCGGCAGGATGTTGTTGTTCTTGATCCGAACGCCGGTGACTTCGTTGAGGAAGTTTTCGTTCTTCATCGACGCGGCGAGCAGCAGATCGAACTTGCCCAGCGTGATCACATCGCTCAGCGTGACGCCGATATTGGTTTCGGTCCACTGCAGCACCGGGATGCCGCGATCCGGGATCATGAAATTTGCCGCATAGGCCACGCCATCATACAGATTGCCGCCGATCCGGCCGGTCGGGCTGTTGGTGCTGATGTTCCAGTATTGTGCCCGCGACAGATCTGCCGCCAGCGCGACATTGTGGCGCAGCGGACCGGTGTCGATCTTCCCGCGTACGCCGATCTGGCCGTAGTAGTTTTCGGTCGATTCCACCTGCGCGTTGGAAACATTCGCCGTCATGAAGGCGCCAGCATCGTTGAAACGCAGGGCAGAACTGGAATTGTATTTGTAACCGCTCTTTTCCATCGAACCGTAATTGGCGAACACGGCCCAGTCATCGCTGATCCGCTGTTCATGGTTCAGCGTCACCACATAGCCGTGCATCTGCTTGGTGGTTTCGAGGAAGTCGTAATTCATCGACGCATCGGGCGCGGTCGGCAGTTCCGTGCCCGATCCGCCGAAGGTGAACCAGCGCTGCCCGCCATCGATCCGCAGATCGAAATAGCCGCCGAACAGATTTGTGGAGCTGGCCGCCGTCTGGTGATCGAGGTTGAGGAAGATGTCGTTGCTGTTGTTTTCCGCGCCGGGCAGCGACAGCCCGCCGTTCAGCAGTTCTGCATTGACGCGCAGGCCCCAGGATTTGTTGCTGCCGAACCGGCGGCCCACATCCAGATAGGCGCCAAAATTGCTGCGCCCGGAAAATGTGGTGGTGAAGCGGTTCACATCTTCCAGCGGCGCGGCCTTGGTCACGATATTGATCGTGCCCGGGGCGGCGGTTGCGCCGCTGTCCGTGCCATTGTTCGACATGTTGACGCCGTTGACGGCGGCATTCGGGCCCGATGTGATGTCGATCCGGTCAATCACATGCGAAGGCGGGGTGGTGAACTGGGAAAACAGGCTGGGGACGCCGTTCAGCATCATGTGATTGCCGTTCATGTTCACGCCGCGCATGCTGAAATCGCTATACATGGGTGAACTGGTGCTCGAACGGATCGAGGGATTGTTCTGCAGCACATTGGCCAGCGGCAGGCTGGGGTTGTTGAACAGTTCCAGCTGCTTGGACGTCATGCTCATCAGCGAATAGGGGATTTCCATCACCGACTGATCGCCCAGGATGCCAAGCCGGCCCTTGTCTTCCAGCAGCCCGCCGGGAAGCGGTTCGGCCCGCACCAGAATCTCTTCGCCTTCTTCCTCCGGCGCGGTGCGATCCTGAGCGATGGCGGCAGCGGGAAGAAGGATGGCAAGCGCGGCAAGGCTGGCGCTGCAGAGAAACTTTGTGGACATAACAACCCCTGATTGGTCGCGCTGTGTTGGGACGCTGTGAAGCCCGGCGCGACCGTGCGGACGGGCCGGGTCTTGCTTCACTGCGGGTGCGCGTTCTGGATGGCGGGCCCGGTAAGCGGCGATTGGCTGGCTGTCACCAAAGTTACGGTAATAATGCGTTACGTAACGTTATGGACGCCTTATCGTTTTTAAATACAAAGGGGTATGCCAAAGTGAAAAGGCATGGGGGATGCGGTGCCGCACCCGCCATGCCCGGATTTCAGAAGTTGACGCGCACCCCGCCATAGCCGCTGAGGCCCAGCGTGTTGGTGCCATAGGACATCTGATACTGCTTATCGAACAGGTTCACCACGCGCCCGTACAGTTGGACATTGGGCAGGATGTCATAGGAGCCCAGCAGATCGACCACGGCATAGGCATTGGTCACGCCACCGAAACCTGATGTGTCCTTGTCGCGATAACGCGCCCGCATCGTCAATTCCACAGTTTCGGTCGGCAGCACGGTGACAGAGGTGGTTCCGGTATATTTCGGGCGACCGCTGTCGGCATAGGCGGCACCGGGAACATTGGCGACCTCATGATCGGTATAGCTTAGCATCTGGCTGATCCGTACAGCCTCATGCGGTTCTGCTGTCAGGCCGAATTCCACGCCCTGTGCCCGGGTTCGACCGAACTGGGCATAACCGCCAAAAGGTGGCCGGCTGGCATCCCAGACAATTTCATTGCGCTTGCGCTGGCTGAAGTAGCTGAACTGAAATTTCAGCCCGTTGCTGGGGTGAAAATCCGCGCCTGCGTCCCAGCCTTCACTGGTTTCAGCCTGAAGATCGGGGTTGCCGGATGACGGATCAAACAGCTGATAGAGCCCCGGAGCCTTCGCGCCAGTACCATAGCTCGCGCGCAGCTTGGCAAGTCCTGGCAAAACATAGGCGACTGTTGCGCGATAGGTATCGAAAGTGCCGAAGCGATTGTTGTCATCGATGCGGCCGGCTCCGGTCAGGGTCAGTTGATCGGTCGGGCGAAGCGCTATTTCGGCATAGGCCGAGTTTGTGTTCATCTCTTCCTGGAAACTGCCGGAAAAGCTGGTGGTTTGATTGGTCTTCTCGCGTTCCAGATTGCCGCCGGCTGCAAGGCTGATGAACCGGGCTGGTTGCCATGACAGATCCAGCAACACATTATCCTTCGTACCGCGATACAGATCACCTTCCGGGGCGTACCACTGACCGAAATAGAGCCGGCGGGCCTGATAGCGGGTCGCGGTTGCCTTGGCGGAGAAATCACCCCCTTCATACAGCGCCTGACCCGCAACGGCGTGTTCGACCTTGCGGACAATGTCGTTGCTGTCGCTGCTGGTGTTATCCAGATCGGAAAAGGCATCCTGCCAGAAGCCGATCGCCTGAAGTCTCAGACGATCGCTGGCTTCGATTCCCACCCGGCCGGAAAAGCCATATCGCGAATATCCATCCTGTTCCGTTGCCGGGCCGGTGGCTGTGGCAGGGTCAGCCAGCGAAGGACCCGAATGTTCATAGCCGGTGGCGGTAACCCGGAAATCCATCGGGCCGGTGCCACCCAGAACGGAAACCCCGCCGGCGGTGGTGCCATAGGATCCGGCTTCTGCCTCGGCACTGATCTCCACATCGTCCTGCGGACCCCGGCGGGTGGTGATGTTCACCACCCCGCCAATCGCATCCGAACCATAAAGTGCGCTTTGGTTGCCGCGCAGCACCTCGATCCGGTCGATATCGCGGGTCACAAGGTGATCGGGGGAAAAGGCGGTGCTGATATTGCTGGGATCGCCCAGTTCGATACCGTCAATCAGCCACAGCACTTCGTCGGTGCTCGACCCACGTATACTGACGCTGGTCATATCACCGGGGCGGTCACTGGAAATCTGAACCCCGGGCACATCCTGCAATGCATCCTTGAGGAAACGGATCTGATTGCGCTCCAGATCACGGGCGGTGACGACAGAAACCGCGCTGCCGATCTCTTCGACATAGTCGGTCGTTCTCGCAGCCGTGACGACATACTCCCTGACCCTCTGATGCAGCAAGATGATGGGTGACGCATCAACATCCTGTGCAATTGCCTCGTTGGCGGTGGAAATCGCCAGCACGGCGCCCATCAGCGCGACGGAATTCTTCATTGCAATTGGCCCCCCTGCCATTCGCTTGCGATCACAAATCCTGTTCTGTGGAATAGGTTCTGATCACGCGGTGATTTTTAGGGCATCGCCGATGCCCTGGCCGGCGCGTGCCGTGCATACCCTCTGTGCGCAAGTTAATTTCGGTAACTCCCGTGCGGCACAAGGTTACGTAACGGTTACCTGTCGCCGATGTTTGCCAGGGTGCGTTGGCGCCCGATTGTTATGCAAAATGGCATCGGGTTGCCGATAATCTGCGTATGATCATCGAAACTGGCTGGCGCGTTGATCGATTCCGCTTCAGGGTCCGGTGCCACAAGGGTCGCAGCCACGACATGTCGGTACCGATGGTCGTGGCGATTTACATGATGGGGACATGGCAACATGCCTGATGACGCCGCACAGGATATGAAGTCGCGCCTGCGCAATGATCTGCGCGTGGCGATGAAGCAGGATTGCGGCGACGAGGCGAAGCTGCTGCGCACGCTGATCGCTGCACTGGACAATGCAGAGGCGCCGCCGCTGCCCGGTGGATCATCCATGATCATGCATCATTTCCACGACGGTGTGGCAGAGATCTCGCGTTTGCGGCTCAAGGGCGTGCAGGTGCAGGCTATTCTGATGGATGAAGTGTCCGAACGGGAACGCGCCGCAAATGATCTGGCGCAGAATGGCCGAACCGACCGGGCGGAGGCTCTGCGGGCGGAAGTGCAACTGATCCAGCGCTATCTGGCCTGATCTTCACCTGCGGCACTATCATTGAGAAGTCGGCCGTGATCCGGATCCTGTTTTCGTCCCGCCCATTCTGACGCCGGTTAGTCTTTTCAGTGCAGACCGGATTCATCCAGGGTTTTGCCGCGCAGATCCATCCCTAGCGTGCCGGCTACCCCTGATGCCACGGCATTCTGGATGGCGGGCATGCTGTCCGGGCTGGCTTTTCCCACTTCGATATATTGCGATATCATGATGGCATGGATGATCATCGCTTCGGCCAGTTCCTGCTTTCCGGCGTCATCGGTCGTGCGAAGTTCCGGAGTGGCAATCATGGCGCTCGCGATCTGATCGCGCAGCGCCCGCATCGCGACGGGTGATGGGTCATCCACCTTGTTGTTCAGGAGCATCCAGGCATTGGCCAGATAGACGGATGTGGCATCGGCCACATTCGCGGGGCTCAGTCCCATCGGCGCCATTTCGCGTTCGGCCGCCGCGATCACATCTGTGCTCTCCAACGCTTCTGCCAGCTTTTGTGCGCCCTGTGGATCTGCCGCACGTGACCGTTCGACAAACCGGGCGAAATTGGCGCGCCGCACGCTCTGCGACGGGCGATAGGTCAGTTGGCTTAGCGCGGAGGGTGGTATCGGTTCTGCTGATCGTCCCCATGTCCGCGCAAGATTGCTGGGGAGCGGCCGGGTACGGGGGCGGTCCGGCAGTGGATCGGCTTCGCCATTGCGGATGGCCATCTCGCGGCTTTGTTCGATCACCGGGTCCATGGCCGCATCGCCGGTCAGCAGCCCCATGTCGAACACGCCGGTGATGTCCTGGGCGGCAAGCGGCATGGCCGTGATCGACAATGCCAGCGCCAGCGTGCGGGATAAACGTGCCATGCCGTGCCTCTTCATCTGTTCCGGCAGGTTGCAGCATTGGATGGCGGTTGTTTGAAGACAATCGCGGTGACCGGACGGACGTAGGCGGCAGGCTGTGATCGATCAGAATAGCGGAGGAATTACGGCACCCCGGTTGGCGCAATCATGGCCTCTGTCACCGGATGGCGGAAATGGAACGGCGGCAGGGTCGCTTTGGGCCATTGCTGTGGCATGGGGCGCAATTCGTCCGGCCCGGCGGGATATTCCGGGAATGTGCCGGGGAAGGGGCGCACCATCAGCGGTTCATTGGGAGAATGGGCCCAGCCGGTGGCGTAATCGGCCTGGAAGGCGATGCGATAGTTGAAGGTCTGGATTTTCCAGACCCCATCCACCTTGCGGTATTCATTTTCATGCACGCCGCCTTCCCAGAACTGGGCCGGCCAATCGGGATATTGATCCTTCACACTGTCATGCACGGCGACGAACAGCCAGGCGTGGAACCGGCCTTTGGCGGTCTGGCCGTCGGGTGCCACATCGATCACATCCTGGCCGATGAAATGTTCGAACAGCAGCCCGTCCCGTGGGCCGCGAACCTGATCCCCGGCGTAGTTGTACATCCGCTGTGCTCCGGCACGGCCCCGGAAAATCCCGTTGAGGAAATAGAGCGTCGCATCTTCGGCAAACAGGTCGACGATTTCGGGGAACAGCCATTTGTCCATGAAATAGCCATAGCTGTGGTGCAGCCGGCGGACGGATTTTTCATCCTGCAGCGCGGTCAGTTCGCGGCGCAGCCCGGCGCATTCCTGTTCCAGCCGGGCGATGCGGTCTTCCGCGCTCATGCGCTTTCCTCCGCTGCAGCCGTGGCGTGTGCTTCTTGCGCCCAGGCGTCGATATCATCGGGCAATTCCATGTAGCGGCCTGACAGAATGTCATATCGGCCGGAAAACAGATCCACGCAGCGCTGGGCGCAGCGATAGAGATCGGCATCGGCGTCTTCGCGGGTTTCGCCTTCATCCAGATATTTCAGCATATGCGGCATGTATTTCTGCGCATCGGGTGAATTGCGTGTGTCGCGCGCCAGCTGGGTGATGACGAAGCCGGGATCGATGGCGAAAATCTTCACTGCCGTATCCTTCAGCTCTTCCGCGACCACGGAAACCATCTTGTTCTGCGCCGCCTTGCCGGTGCTGTAGGCGGACAGGCCCGGCAGGGTCAGCTGGCTGGCAATGGCCGAAACCAGAACCACGCGGCCATCATTGCGTTCTACCATTTCGGGCAGGACATTGCGCAGGAACAGATAGGGCGCGCGGACATGCACGGCTTCGGATCGCCACCAGTCTTCCGGATCGGTCACCCACAGCGGGCCGAAGGGGCCGGGGACGCCGGCATTGCTGACCAGCCGGGTGATCGGGCCCAGCGCGGATCGTACTTCCCCCACGGCCCGCGCCACATCTTCGGGGCTGGTGACATCGGCGGTTGCGGCCACGGCGCGCCCACCGCGTGCGGTGATACCGGCCACCACCTCATCCAGTTCGGCGCGGCTGCGCGACAGCACCGCCACGGCGGCGCCCTCTTCTGCAAAGCGTTCGGCAATCGCCCGCCCAAAACCACGCCCGCCGCCGGTCACCAACGCGACCTGCCCATTCATGGAGCCCATCCTGATCCCTTTTCTTCTTTGTTGTTGCGGGCAGGCTATCACGCCCGCTGCCGCCACACCAAATGGTTAGATGATGGCAGTGGCACGTGTTGTTTCGGGCGGTTTTCGGGCTGAATCTGACAATAGTCTGACGCCAGCATTACAAGTCGCGCAGACAGATCGTCTCGCGTTGCGAGCCATTATCAACCCTGTCTAGGGGCCTTCATGCAAGTAATTCGCAATTGCGAAGCTGCTGACAGACAGGGGATTAAAGATGAGAATGTTCGAACCGGCTCGCACTGTATTGGCCCGGCGCCTGCTGGCAGGGGTGGCCCTGGCGATGGTCGTTCCGGCTGTGGCGCATGCGGCGGATGACGCGGCAGAGGATGCCGCGGCCGATCAAGATCGCGGCGCACCGATTGTGGTGATCGGCACGCAGGATGATGCGCGGCTGTCGACCGGTTCGGCCGTGGTGATCGACCGGGTGCAGCTGGAAATGTTCGAATTTTCCAACGTCCATTCGGTGCTGCGCAGTGCGCCCGGTGTTTACGTCCGCGAAGAAGATGGCCTGGGCACATTCCCGCGCATTGGCATTCGCGCATCCTCTTCCGGCCGCAGCGATCGCATTTCGGTGATGGAAGATGGCATTCCGGCGGCGATGGCGCCTTATGCCAATACTTCCGCCTATTACTTCCCCACCATCGGCCGGATGAGCGGCGTGGAAGTGCTGAAGGGCCCGGAAATCCTGCGTTATGGCCCGCAGACGACATCGGGTGCGATCAATCTGTTGTCGACCCCCATTCCCGAAGATCCGTCCGGCTTTGTGAATGCAGAGGTCGGCACCTGGAACACCCAGCGGCTGCACAGCTGGGTTGGCGGCACCTTTGGCCAGTTCGGCGTGGTGGCCGAAACCTGGCAGCACCGCACCGATGGCTTCCAGAACATCGACCGGTCCAATCGCACCGCAGGCAACAATGTGCGCGAATATATGCTGAAGCTGCGCTGGCGCGCGCCGGAAACGGCGGGGATCCAGCAGCAGATCGACCTCAAGCTGTTTCGTGGCGATAATGAAGCCGATGTTTCCTATCTTGGCCTGACCGATGCGGATTTCCGCCGCGATCCGGACCGCCGCTATGGCCTGAGTGAACTGGAACGGATGGATCAGGGGCGCGAAAGTGCCAGTCTGCAGCATCAGCTGCATATCACACCGAATATCAGCCTGATCACCACCGGTTATCTGACCAAGACCTTCCGCGATTACACCCGGCTGAACCAGATCAACGGTATCGGGATCAGCAACACGGGGATCACATCGCAGATCAACAATGGGGCGCCCAACGCCGCCCTGCTGCAGGGCATTCTGGATGGGACGGCCAATACCACCCACGCCAATGGTGTCCGCTATGGCAACAATTTCCAGAACTTCCTCAGCCGCGGGCTGCAGTTTGAAGGTCGGGCCGCTTTTACCACCGGATCGATCGATCATGAACTGATGGGCGGGGTGCGCTGGCACAAGGATCGGGCGCAAAGCACCGCGACGATTTCCAACATCAGCTATCAGCAGGTCAATGGCAGCCTGGTTTATTCCAGCAGCACGCCGACGACACCGACTGAAGGTTTTGCCAAGGCAACATCCTTCTGGATTGCTGACCGCATTCGCATGGGCAATCTGATCCTGCTGCCGTTGCTGCGGCACGAAGACATTGAAACCCGGGCGAATATCGCGCTGCCGACCAGCGCCACCAATTCGCTGAAGAAGACCACCTGGGGCGTGGGTATCAATTACGAACTGGCTGACAGCTGGACCGTGCTGGCCGGCGTGCACAAGGGTTTTGCCCCGCCGGGATCGGGTGCAGCGCAGGGCAGCCGGGGTGAAGAAAGCACCAATGTCGAAGGCGGTTTGCGCTTCCGTCATCAGGGTTTCGGGGTCGATCTGATCGGCTTCTACACCGATTACAACAATGCGCTGCGGACCTGCCTGGTTGCCAACCCCTGTTCCGATGGGTCGGTTGACGGGGTGCAGCAGGATGGGGCCAAGGAAGTCTATGGCCTGGAAGTGCTGGCCTATGGCGATCTTTACCAGGGCGATGGTTTCAGGGTGCCGATCCGGGCGACCTACACCTATACCGATGGCCAATATACCCGCGCGGCGGATGTCGCGTCCGGGGGCAGGGCCGGGGATGTGCTGGATTACACGCCCCGGCATATCGGCCGGGTGGAATTCGGCATCGATCATGATGTCGGTTTCACCATCAATGCTGCGCTGAATTATCAGGATGGCAGCTGCACCAACACCACCTGCGGCCGCGCGGGCGTTGATACGCGTTTCCTGCGGACCGACAGCCTGTTCACCGCCGATCTGGTGGCATCCTATGCGCTGACCCCGGCGATCGACCTGTATGCTAGGGTCGAAAACCTGTTCGATCAGCGCCGGATCACCCATCGTGGGGCGGATGGTGCGCGCGGCAATCCCGGCCGTTTCGCCGGCGGCGGTCTGCGCATCAATTTCTGAAAACCCTTCCTGAAACAGATGGCTGCACGCGCCCTAGGGTGCGTGCAGCCATCGGCTTTTTCAAAGGCCAGGCCGATGCCGAACGCTCATCTCTCTTTCCGCAGGCGCAATGTCTATGAACGCAAGGTCCTGCGTATGCTGCGTGGCGGCATGGCCGATGTGATCCGGGACGAAGCGGAGGGATCTGGTGCGGCCGGACCCGGTGATGCGGATTGCCGGGAGGCGAAGTTTGAACGGCTGCGGATGATTTCGCATCTTCACGGATTGAAGATCACCGATCTGGATGCGCCCTTTGTCACGGCCGATGAATTGACTATCCTGCGCTGGCTGGCGGAATCGCAACGGCTTATCGGCCTGCGCAGCTGCGGCATTCAGGATCCCGGCTTGCGGCGATCGCTGAAATTATGTGCCGATATGATGAAGGATGCCGGGGTTGTCCTGCCCAATCAGACGCTCAACCTCTATCCCTGACCGATCCGGATTCTGGCTGTGAACATCCTGCTGCTCGAAGATGACCGGAAAACCGGCGCCTTCATCACCCGTGGTTTTGTCGAACTGGGCCATGTGGTGGATTGGCTGGAAGACGGCACGGCCGGATTGCAGCAGGCGCTGGCCGGCCGATATGACGTGCTGATCGTGGATCGTATGCTGCCCGGGCAATCGGGTATCGCCGTGGTGGAAATGCTGCGCGGGCAGGGCATCAACACGCCGGTATTGATACTGACGGCGCTGTCTGCGGTTGAAGACCGGGTCGAAGGGCTGGATGCCGGGGCCGATGATTATCTGGGCAAGCCCTTTGCCTTCAGCGAATTGCTTGCCCGCGTGCGCGCGCTGCACCGGCGGGGCGGCGAAGCCGGCGCGGATGAGCAGGATCGGGTGTTGATCGGCGATCTGGATGTCCATCTGCGCCATCGCCAGGTCAGCCGTGGTGGTCGGCGGATTGATCTGACCCAGCAGGAATTCCGGCTGCTGGAATTCTTTGTGCGGCGACGCGGGCAGACGGTGACCCGCACCATGCTGCTGGAAGGGTTGTGGAGTTACGACTTCGACACCCGCACCAATATCATCGACGCGCATGTGAGCCGGCTGCGGGCCAAGATTGACCGCGGCTTTGACCGCCCGCTGCTGCGCACGTTGCGCGGTGTAGGATATGTGCTCGATGCCACGGACTAGGCCGGTTGCCGGGCTGTGGCAGGCGGCAGCCTTCCGCCTTGCCATTCTGTTCGCTTCGATCTTCGGGATCGGGGCGGCGGGGCTGTTGCTGCTGCTTGATTTCGGCATCGCCCGCTATGCCGAAGACGAATTGCGCAATGCCCTGCGCCATCAGATGGCGATCATGCGGGCCGACGCGCAGCTGGAAGGTGGCGGCGCGCTGGTCAATATTCTGGTCGAACATGTCCGGACGGACCGGGTCAATCGCTATCGCTATCTGGTCATACCGCCGTCCGGCCCGGCCTTCAATTCCGGACTGCCGGACAGGGTGACCCGGATCAATGGTTTCGGCCTTGCCGAAGCTCTGGTTGATGACACGCCTTCCATCGATGGGCAGAGCCCGGTCAGCATGATGGTGCTGACCGAACGGATCGGTGACGGCACGTTTATGGCGGTGGGGCGCGAATCCTATCCGCTGGATGATCTGCGGGCCGGCCTGCACAGCATCGCCATCTGGGGCAGTCTGGTGCTGATCGTGCTGGCGGCACTGGCCGGCGGGGTGATCAGCCTGGTCTTTCTGCGCCGGCTGGATCGGGTCAATGACACCACTGGGCGGATCATGGATGGCAATCTGTCCGAACGGCTGCCGACGATCGGTTTCGGCCGCGAGTTCGACGATCTGAGCCAGAATCTGAATGCGATGCTCGACCGGCTGGAGGCGGCCATGGGCGCGATGCGGCAGATTTCAACCGATGTGGCGCATGATCTGCGCATGCCGCTGACCCGGTTGAGGAACCGGCTGGAGGAAATCGAGGCGACAACCGATGCGCAGGCCTGTCAGATCGAAAGCGCCATCGAAGAGGCTGATGAACTGCTGTCGCTGTTCAATTCCATGCTGCGGCTGGCGCGGATCGAGGCGGGCAGTGTCCGCCCGAAAATGGAACTGGTCGATCTGTCACAGATCGTCGACCGCGCCGTGGATGCCTATCAACCGGCGGCGGAAGAAGGCGGCCGCCGGCTGGAGCAGGTGATGGCCGCTGGCCCGCATCCGGTGCTGGGCGATGCGACATTGTTGAACCAGCTGCTGGCCAATCTGATCGATAACGGCCTGGTCCATACGCCCCGGGGCACGGCGGTGGAAATCGGCCTGGAAACGACCGGCGAACACATCGTCCTGACCGTGGCAGACAATGGGGATGGTGTGCCGGAGGGCGATATCCCGCAGCTGACGCATCGCTTTTTCCGGGTGGATCATTCGCGCACATTGCCGGGCACCGGCCTGGGGCTGACTATTTGCGCGGCCATCGCCGAAAAGCATCATGCCGAAATGATCATCGCCAACCGCAATCCCGGCCTGCTGATCACATTGCGGTTTGCCAGAACCGATCTTTCAACCTGAGGCCTTATCGGTAGGGGGCGGCCGGCGTCTATTCGCCGGTGATATAGCGGCTGGGGGATACGCCGAAGGTGCGGCGGAACATGGCGCTGAAGCTGCTGGGGCTGTCGTAACCGACGTCAAACGCCACCTGGGTGATCGAATTGCGCGATGCGAGCAGGGCCATGGCTTCCATCAGCCGGGCCTGTTGCCGCCACATGGCAAAGCCGAGCCCGGTTTCGCGTTTGAACGCCCGGGTGAAGGTGCGTCGACCCATCCCGGCAACCGACGCCCAGTCATCAATGTCGCGTGGGTCGGCCGGGTGATCGAGCAGCGATGAACAGACCCGCAGCAGGCGGGGATCGGCGGGCATGGCCAGTTCATGCAGCAGGGCGGGCAGGCGCTGGATTTCATCCAGCAGCAGCGCCACGATATGGCCGGCGCGGCCATCGGTCGGATAGGCCACGCCCAGCGTGCCCATTTCCAGGATCAGCGCGCGCAGCAGGGCGGACACTTCAAACACCCGGCAGCGTTGCCCGGCATCCACCGCATCGGGGCGCAGATAGAGTGTGCGCAGCGACACCGCGCTGCGGCAGAACACTTCATGCGCCATGCCGACGGGAATCCACAGCGCGCGCTGCGGCGGCACCACATAGCTGGCGTCTGCCGTGCGCACCGCCATGATGCCGGCGCAGGCGTAAAGAATCTGCACATGATCATGGCTGTGCATCGGATCGACAAATCCGGCCGGATATTCATCATGCAGCGCGACCACCGGTCGATCGCTGCCAAGAATCTCATTGCTGTGCTTCACGGCCTGATCTCGATGATTGCACGTTGTTTGGGTAATTTGGGCCTTCCCGGGGGTGGCTGACAAGATGGCATGGGCAAATTGGCCTGCGCGAATGGGTGAACGACCCGAACGGAGCAATGGGGCCCGGACCGGCTGCTATTCCATGGGCCGAGTTTTTCAGATCCGATGGAGCAGGCGAGGTGGCGCAGGGCAGCGACAGCCGGACAGTGGCAGGCGGGCGGGCGGATCATGATTGATCCGCAGGTCGCTGAATTCGCGCGCCGCCTGTCTGCTGCCTATGCCGCGCAGGGCACGCCGCGCAGTCTGGCCGCGCGGCGGCAGGTCGCCGAAGCGGTGCGGCGACCCTGGCGTCTGGGCGGCCCGGTGATGGCGACAACGCAGGATCGGACCATCCACGGCCTGCGCGCGCGGCTTTATCGCCCGCAACCGCGCGCGGATCAGCCTGATGGGCCGCAGCCGGTGATGCTCTATCTGCATGGCGGGGGCTGGGTGCTGTTCAGCATCGATACCCATGACCGGCTGATGCGCGAATATGCGGCGCGGGCGGGGATTGCGGTGCTGGGGCTGGATTACAGCCGCGCACCCGAAGCAAAATTCCCGGTGGCGGTGAACGAGGTGGCTGCAACGCTGACCTGGCTGGAAGAACAGGGTGCCGGGCTGGGGCTCGATCCGGCACAGGTGATCATCGCCGGGGATTCCGCCGGGGCCAATCTGGCGGTATCGGCCTGCCTGATCCGCCGCGATGCGGGTGGGCGCTCGCTGGCGGGCATGCTGTTGAACTATGGCGCCTTCGATCCGCGCCCAACGCCCAGCTATGCGCTCTATTCCGGGCCCGATCACACGCTGAACGGCGAAGAGATGGAAGAATTCTGGGCTGCCTATACCAGCAGCCCGGCACAGTTGAGCGATCCGCTGGTCGCACCTTTGCGGGCCAGCCTGCATGATCTGCCGCCGGCCTTTCTGGCGATTGCCGAACGCGATATTCTGGCCGACAGCAACCATGCCTTCGCCGCAGCCCTGCGGCAGGCCGGTGGAGAGGTAACGGCGGTGAGCTATCCCGGGGCGACCCATAGTTTTCTCGAAGCGATGTCGATCGCCCCGCTGGCGAGGCGGGCGCTGGATGATCAGGCCGCCTGGATCCGGCAGATTTGCGCGATGGATGTGCGTGCGGATGCCTGACGATACATGGCCCGACACCATCTGGCCTGATGCTGCGGCCCGATTGCTGATTGATCGCCATCCGCTGGCCTGGCTGGTGTCGCGCCGGTTCAACGCCAGCCCGCTGCCGTTGTTGGCGAAATGCGATGAACAGGGGCAGTTGGTGGCGCTGTTCGGACACTGCGCGCGCAGCAATGCGCTGCTGGATGATTTTGCCGATGATCCCCGTGGACTGGTGCTGTTTAACGGGCCTGCCGGCTATATCTCCCCCCGTTATGTCAGCCGCACCGACTGGGCACCGACCTGGAATTTTGCCGCCTTGCGGATAGAGGTGGATGTGGAACTGGTCCCGGCCGAAACCGCGGATGCGATCGAACGCCTGCTGGATCATCTGGAAGGGCCGTTGCCCGCGCGCTGGTCCACTGCGCAGCTGGGCGCGCGCCATGATCAGTTGCTGGCCCGGGTGGTGGCCTTCCGGGCCCATGTCCGCCGGTTCGATCCGCGCTTCAAGCTGGGGCAGGACGAAAGCGAGGCGGAGTTCCGCGATATCTGCGCGCGTTCGCCCGATCCGCAACTGGTGGAATGGATGCAGGCTTTCGCTCGTGGCGAACTGCCCGATTGATTGCCCACCTGCCGCCACGCCCCCAGATTACACCCGACCCCCTGCTTTCCTGATGGTGATCATGACTTCGCAAACTTCCCCCGCTGCTGTTCCCCATTGGCCGCTGCTGTCGGGCCCGCAGGCGCCGGAACGTGATTGCTGGATCACCCAGCTGGGGCGGGAGCGGAATGATCCCTATGCCTGGATGAAGTTCATCCCGGACAGCGGATCGCGCAGCATGGACAATCTGCCCGATGATCTGCGCCGGCATCTGCAGGCGGAAATGGATCATGCCGGGGCGATGCTGCTGCCGCTCGCCGCGCTGGAAGACCGCTTCCACAGTGCGATGCAGGCCCGTGCGCCGGAAATTGACGCGGCCCTTCCCATATCATCCCACGGCTGGCGTTATGGGTTTCACCAGACGGCCGATGGCGCCCATCGCATCTTCACCCGCACCGCGCCGGACGGAACCCAGCAGCAACTGTTCGACGAAGCGGAACGGGCTGAGGGTCATCTCTATTACCGGGCGACCGATCACCAGCACAGCCCGGATGATCGCTGGTTCGCCTGGGCCGAAGACCTGATCGGCGATGACCGGCACCGGATCTGCCTTCTCGACATGGAGAGCGGAGAGATTCGGGTGCTGGTTGACGCCGATGCCTATGGTTATGGCGGTTTCACCTTCTCCCCGTCGTCGCAGCAGCTGTTCTGGATCTGGCGCGATGTGCACAGCCGCCCGACCCGGCTGTATCGCACCCGCGTTGACGGCAGCGAACATTCGCTGGTTTATGAAGAGCATGATCCGGCGATCTTCATGCAGATTGCCCGCACGGCGGCGGGCAGCTTTGTCGCGCTGACACTGGCGGGCCCGGATATGTCGGAAGTGCATCTGATCGCAGCGGCGGGCGAATGGGATGCGCCCCGGATCGTGCGGCCGCGCCAGCGCGGGATCAGCTATTCGGTTAATGAATGGGCCGGGAAATTGCTGATGCTGACCGATGCGGATGGCGCGGTGGATCGCAAGCTGTTGGCGCTCGATCCGGAAAGCTTTGCGCCGCTGGCCGAACTGGTCCCGCATCAGGAAGGGCGGCCGATCCTGACCATCCTGCCCTTTGCCGATGCGCTGGTCCGGGTTGAACGCAGCGACGGCTTGCCGCGACTGGTGCTGCGCGATCAGGCGGGCAGAGAAGTGCCGATCGCTTTTGATGATCCTGCCTATGCGCTGTCGCTGATGCCGGGGCAGGAATATGGCGCGCGCCGGCTGCGGATCATGCATCAGACCCCGGCCAGTCCGCCGCGCTGGATTGATGTCGATCTGCTTACGGGTGCCTGCGAAACGGTGGGCATAGTGAAGCCGCGCGGGTTCAACCCGGATGACTATGTGGTGGAACGGCTGGAAGCGCGCGCGGATGACGGCACCATGGTGCCGATCACGCTGCTGTCGCGTGCGGATATGGCGCCGGATTGCCCCGCGCCGCTGCTGCTGAATGGTTATGGCGCCTATGGCTATTCCAGCGAGGCGCAGTTCTCCCTGCCGGCGAGTGTGCTGGTCGATGCTGGCTTCCGTTATGCCATCGCCCATGTGCGCGGGGGTTCGGAAAAGGGGCGGCTCTGGTTCTTCGAAGGGCGCCGCATGCAGAAGCGCAATTCGATGACCGATTTCATCGCCTGTGCCCGCCATCTGGTGGCGATCGGCCGGGCGCAGCAGGGGGCGATTGTCGCACAGGGGCGTTCCGCCGGCGGGCTGCTGGTCTGCGGGGCGATGAATATCGATCCCGCGATGTGGGCCGGGGTGATTGCCCAAGTGCCCTTTGTCGACATGCTCAACACCATGAGCGATGCCGATCACCCGCTGGTGCCGCTGTTCCGGCCCGATTGGGGCGATCCGCTGGCCGATGGTGAGGCCTATGACTATATCGCCTCCATCTCCCCCTATGAAAATGTCGCGGCGGGGGATTATCCGCCGGTGTTGTGCACGGCGGGGCTCAAGGATGACCGGGTGCCCTATTGGGAACCGGCCAAGCTGATTGCCAATATTCGCGCGCTGTCAGGCAGCAACAATCCGGCGATCCTGCATCTTGATCCTGACAGCGGCCATCAGTCGAGCGGCGATCAGGACAGCGAATTTGCCGAAGCCGCGCTGCTGTGGGCCTTTGCCAGCCATTGCGTGGCGGCCAGTCACGGGCCGGATGTGGAGGCCCGGTTCAGAGCAGGCTGACCGCCTCTGCCATGGTTTCGCGCCGCGCCCGCAGGAAGGATCGCAGCGCGCAGAAGGCAGACAGGGCCAGCGCCGGGATCGCCGTCAGCGTGATGGCATTCAGCAAATGATTGCTGAGCAGGTGATCGGACAGATTTCCGGCGATCAGGGGCCCGCTGGCTGAAAACAGCGAGACGACAAAGCTCCAGATCGCAAAGCTGCGCGCGCGCAAGGTGGCTGGCGTCAGATCCTGCAGCATGGTCGGCACCAGCGCATTGGCGGTGCAGGTGGCAAACAGGAACAGCCCGGTGGCGATCAGGGCCTGATCGACCGTGCCGACATAGCTGAGCGCAGCGGCGAAGGGGATCGCGGCAGCGGCCATCAGCCCCATGATCAGCGGCCGGGCGGCGATGCCCAGGCGCCGGCCCAACATGCGGTCGATCAATCCGGCCACCGGCAGGCAGCCAACACTGGTGGCCAGCACAATGGTGCCCATGGCCGATCCCAGCGTTTCAATACTGGCGTCAAACCGGCGTTCGAGCGCGAGTGAAATCAACTGGTTGAGCGCTTGCACAGCAATCAGCAGGCAACCTGCCACGCCGACAAACAGGCCGACCGCCTGCCAGCGTTCACGCAGGAAATGGGTCAGTGAAGGGCGGGTGTCGATATCGACCGCAGTAACATGGCGCGGCGGATCGATCGTCAGCAGGCACATAAGAAACAGCGGCAGGCCAGCCATGGAAATGAACAGGAAACCCTTGCGCCAGGGCTCCATCGCAAAGGGGAAGAAGGCATCCGCCGTGGCGATGATCGTGCTAGCGAAATAGAACCCGATGCTGGATCCGACCGCCATCAGCGCGGCGAAGCTGAGGTTCGCCAGCACCCGGTCCCGCTGTGGGGCGAGATCGGGGATCATCGAATAGACCAGCGGGATCATGGCGAATTCGGTGATCCCGCCCGCAGAACGCCCGATGAAAAACAGCGGGAAATTGGGTGCAAAGGCGCTGAGCACCATCATGGCGGTGGAGGCGATGATCAGGCACAGCAGCACCAGCTTGCGCGAAAAACGATCGGCAAAGCGGGACAGCGGGATCGCCACCGCACTGCCGACCAGAATGCCGGCCAGCCCCTGCAACGCGCCAAGCATGGAATCGCTGACATCAAAGCTTTTCTGAATGGCTGACAGCGACAGCGACTGCAGGCCCATGTCGCTCATCTGTGTGCCGCAGGTGATGCCGAGAAAGGCGACGGTGAACAAAGCCCGGGGCGACCAGCGGGCTGGCGCATTGCCAGGTTCGGTGTCCGAGCTGTCCAGAACTTCCGAATCCGTTGCCCCATATGCTGCCATACCGGTCGTCTTTCTCCAACGGCGGAACCTGTGATCAGCTGGCGGCACTATAGGGACGGTCGATTTGTCCTGTTGGGCCATATTGCAGTTGATTCAGGCCATACCTCTTGCATGTTATTGCAACTGATTTGCAATCGCCTCAATGGCGGGCGCGTATAGTCGCCACCAGGGACTGGCGATAGAGGGAGTTTTTGAAATGGTTGTTTTCAGGGGGAAATCTGTTCTTCCGGCGGCACTTCTCGCCAGCACTGCGCTGTTCGTTCCGGCAATTGCTGTAGCGCAGGATTCGGACGCCGCAGCAGACACGTCGGCTGACGCGGGTATTCAGGCCGTAAAGCAGGATGACGGTGCGATCATCGTGACCGCGCGCCGCTATGTCCCGCAGGGCGCGATCACCGCTAGCAAGACGACCGCTCCTCTGATCGAAACCCCGCAGGCGGTTTCGGTTATCTCGCGTGACCAGATCGATCTGCTCAACTTCGTCGATGTGCAGCAGGCCGTGCGTTACACCGCCGGTGTGGCGGGCGAAAACTATGGCCCGGATCTGCGCTTCGACTTCCTGCGCGTGCGCGGCTTCATCCCTGTCCAGTATATCGACGGGTTGCAGGCGCCGGTCAGCGATACGATCGATAACGTCGGGCTCGACCTTTATGGTTTTGAAGCGATCGACATTCTCAAGGGCTCGTCCAGCGTGCTCTATGGTTCGACCCCGCCGGGCGGGATCTACAACCTCACCAGCCGTCGCCCGTCCTCGCGCCTGGGTGGGGAACTGCAGGTCAAATATGGCACCGATGATTTCAAGCAGGTCGCCGGCACCATCACCGGCCCGGTGACCGATGGCATCAGCGCGCGGCTGACCGGGCTCTATCGCGATCGCGATGGGCAGACCGATTACGTCAATGCCCGCCGTGCCTATGTCGCCCCGGCAGTGTCGATCGACATCACCCCGGATACCAAGCTGACCGCGCTTGGCTATTACCAGTGGGACAAGGTCGAAGGCGATACCAACGGCTTCCTGCCGGCACTGGGCGTGCTGTTTGAAAACCCGGTTGGTGAAGTGCCGCGTAGCGTCAATCTGGGTGAACCGGATTACAACTTCTATCGCCGTGAACAGTGGGGCGCCGGTTATGAACTGACGCACAAGTTCTCTTCCGCGCTGCGCTTCACCCAGAACCTGCGCTGGACCGATTACAGCGAATATCAGCAGATCATCTATGGTTCGGCCCTCGGTGCGGACAATCGCACGGTATCGCGTTCGAACTTCCCCTTCGCTGACGATACGCAGCAGTTCGCGGTCGACAACCGGTTTGACGGCAAGTTTGCCACCGGCGCGATCGAACACCGCTGGCTGGTCGGGTTCGATTATCGCAACTATCGCGAACAGTCGGCCTTCGCCTTTGCTGCTGCCACCGATATCGACCTGTTCAACCCGGTTTACAGCACCACGCCGATTGTGGTGCCGACCATGGGGCCCTTCACCGATGTGCGGCTGAAGCAATATGGCCTTTATGTGCAGGATCAGATGAAGCTCGACAATTTCATCCTGACCCTGTCGGGCCGGCAGGACTGGTCTGAAGTGACCAATTACGCCAGCAATCCTGACACCGAAACCAACCAGAACAAGTTCACCTGGCGGGTGGGCGCGACCTATGTCACCGAAGCCGGTATTGCCCCCTATGTCAGCTATGCCACATCCTTCCTGACCAATGTCGGATCGACCGTCACCGGTGAACGCTTCGTCCCGAGCGAAGGCAAGCAGTGGGAAGTGGGTGTGAAATATGACGCCCGCGATCTGGGCGACAATGTGCGCCTGTTCGCCACGGCTGCGGCCTTCTGGATCGAACAGGACAATCCCCTGCTGACCGATCCCAATGCGATCTTCTTCAAGACGCAGACCGGCCAGATCGTATCCAAGGGCGCCGAATTTGAAGTGGTGACGCGTTTCCACGACAAGCTGAGCGTCAACGCATCCTACAGCTATACCAATGCCCGGATCACCCGCAGCGACTTCCTGCCGGAAGTTGGCGCCGGGTTGGAAGCGACCCCGCGGCACAAGGCATCGCTGTTCGTCGATTACACCCAGGATACCGGCGCGCTGGCTGGTTTCGGCGGCGGTTTCGGCGTGCGCCATCTCAGCAGCAGCCCGGGCGTGATCCCCAGCGTGATTGGCGGGGAACTCTACACCAGCCCGCCGGTGACGCTGTTCGACGGTGCGCTGCACTATGACATTCCGGGCTGGCGCCTGGCGGTCAATGGCAGCAACATTTTCGACAAGCGCTATGCCGGGCGTTGCAATGGCCCGATGGGCTGCTTCTTCGGTCAGAGCCGCCAGATCATCGCGACGGTGACCAAGCACTTCTGATCAAGCGCTTCCGGACACATCACGGAATTCCGGATCGGGCGCGGGGCGATATGCTCCGCGCCCGATTTTTATGTTTCGCGTCAGTCCTGCCCCACCGGCAGGCTGATGATGAAATGCGCGCCAGCTTCGCCTGGGGCCAGTTCCAGCCAGCCGCGACCATTGCTGAGCAGGGCGCGGGCGATCGGCAGGCCCAGGCCGGTTCCGCCCTGCGCCCTGCGGCTGGTGAAGAAGGGTTCGAAAATCCGGTCGCGGTCGGCTGGTGGAATGCCCGGACCATCATCGCGCAGATGGATCTGCACCTGCTGGTCATCCCGAATGGCGCAGATCGCAAGGTGGCGCGCACCAGACTGGCGGGCATTTTCGATCAGCGTGGTCAGCACCGTTTCGATCGGCGCCGCGGCGATGGCAATGGGCGGCAGGGCAACAGGCGCATCGACGGTTATGGTGAAATCCGCAGCTGCCAGCCCGTCTGCCAGCCGCGCCAGTATCGGGGCGAGATCGGTTGTTGTTCCGCCCGTGGTATCACCTTCGGCCTGCGCGCCCATATCCGCCTTGGCCAGTTCCATCAGCCGGCTGACCAGCCGCGACAGGCGGCCGGTATCTTCTGCCATATTGGCCAGAAATTGATCCCGTTCGGCGGGCGTCATGGTTGAGCCATGGTCCTGAAGCAATTCGATGCCGCCCGTGATGCCGGCCAGCGGGGTCTTGAACTCATGGCTCAGCGATGCGGCGAAATCGCGCAGATAGCGTGAACGCTGTTCGATGCTGCGCGCCATGGCGTTGAAATCGTCGAACAGGCTGCGGATTTCCCGCACCTGCAGCGTTGGCCGGCGGGGATCGGCAGACCGCCCCTGTGCCAGGGCCCGGGCTGCCCGGCTGAGGTTTTCGACCGGGCGGACGATGGCGCGCGCCAGCACGCCCGTCAGCAGCACCAGCAGGATGAAGATGGCCCCGGCGCCGAGTGCGATCTTGCCGCGATCTTCCCACATTCCGCGAAACAGCGCGCTGGGGGACCGGGACACCAGCATCACCCCTTTCACCTGACCATCCACACGGATGGAGCGGGCATGATGCAGCCGGATATTGGTGGCGCGGCTGACCCATTCGAGCGGGAAGCGATAGCGATAGGCGCTGTTGCGGCGCAGAACGGTGCTGGCCTGCCCGGCTAGCGCGTGGCGAATTTCGGGCAGGCTGGCGAGGCTCTGCCCCTTGTCCCGGCCATTCAACAGCACACCCTGCGCATCCAGCATGAGGATCGAGGACAGGGTGGATTGCTTGGTTTCCTCGATCGCCGGGTTCAACCGTTCCGCCACGGCCAGAGCGATCGGTTCCGGCTTGCTGGCGACTGATGGCGTGGGGCGTTCGTCGAGTACCGGGGAATAGCGCAGATCGATCCCGGTCGAAGGTGTCGCATCATATTGGTCGATCCGTCGGGCTGATACGGTCGGATCATTGCGCGGGGCTGGCAGGGGCGCGGGGGCCGGCAGGCTGTCGGCACCGGGCCACAACAGGGCGGCGCTGGCGCCCAGTGCTGCGCTTTGTGCGACCAGTTCGGCTTCGGTCCGTCGGGCCAGAGCATTTTCATAAACCCGCAGCCATACTGCCCCGACACCGGGGAGCGCCGCGACGAACAGCAGTGTGCCAAACAGCAGCCAGCGCAGCCGCAACACCGGCCAGATATGGCCAATGGCTGTCCGTAGGCTGTTCAGCATGTCTGGTTGATCATGAGGGCGATATGCCGCCCTGGCACGCACCCAAACGGTAACCGACCCCGGGTTTTGTTTCGATCAGATCGTGGCAGGCAGCGTCGGCAAATTTGCGCCGCAGATTGCGGATATGGCTGTCGATCGTGCGATCGGTGATGGCAAAGCCCGGCCCGTGCAGCCGGTCGATCAGCTGATCGCGGGTGAATATCCGGCCCGGGGCTGACGCAAGCGTACGCAGCAGGGAGAATTCGGTTACCGTCAGCGGGATTTCATCGCCCCGCCAATGCGCCGCCCAGCCTTCGATATCGATCAGCAGCGCGCCATGCCCTATTGTCGTGGCTGAAGGGGCGGCTTGTGGCTGGCTGGCCGTGCGCCGCATCACCGCCTTTGCCCGGGCCACGACTTCACGGGGGGAGAAGGGTTTGACGACATAGTCATCCGCGCCCAGCTCGATTCCCAGCACCCGGTCTATTTCGTCATCGCGCGAAGACAGGAACAGGATTGGCATGTTGCCATCCGCGCGCAGGCGGCGGCACACCTCCAGCCCATCCATTCGGGGCATGTTGATATCCAGCACCACCAGATCGGGCTGATGGGTGGCAGCGATCACCAATGCCGCTTCCCCATCAGCCGCCTCCAGCGTGGCGATACCGGCCTTGTCGAAGGCAAAGGCCAGCAATTGGCGGATGTGGGGATCATCGTCGACGAGAAGCACGGTGCGCGACATGATGGCCATGTTCATTGTTCCGCGATGCCCGTCAATGGCGCTGCCGGTGCAGCCGTCGGCGCTAACACGGGTGCTGGCACAACGGCTTGCGGCTCCTCGGTTGCGGGTTCAACCCCGTCCGGCTGCTCGGGCACAATCATCGGGGGTGGCGGCACGGCCCGCCCGTGACAATCAAAGCCATAGATCGGCTTGCTGATCTTTGCGCCCAGCCTTTGCGCCTGTTCCAGCCGCCGGGCATTGCGCCAGCTCCATCCGCCGTCCGCCACCTGGCCGGCGAGTTCGGCCTGGACCCGCCGGCGGGTGATCTGCACGCGATCGCGGAAGGCTCCGGACTTGCTGCGCTGTTCCAGTTCGATCAGCGGGATCAGCGCTGATCCGCCCAGATGGTTCAGATAGCACAGATCGATGGCGGCCCCGCTGCCGCCGGCTTCACGGCCATGCCGGACATTCCATTGTGCCGCCATGGCGCCCAGATCGACAAAGCAGCAGACGGTCAGCAGTGTCCCGGCGGCGGCAAGGTTCCGGTTGATCAGCCAGCCGGCGCTTCGCCCGCGCAACATGCGCCAGCAGATCAGTAGCAGGCCGATGCACACCAAAACCATCCATGCCAAGGCGGAAATCCGCAGCCGGGTGAGCGAATAGGCGTCGATGTAATCGATGGTGCGCAGCATGGATGATGCGACCAGCACAATGTTCTGCCCGATCCACAGCACCACCAGCCGGCGAATGGCCGGCACGCTGGCGGTGGTTGATCCGGGCCGCAGCGTCACCAGCACGAAACCGGCCGCCAGCAGGGCTGTTGCGATCAGCGGATAGGCGCCACGATGGGCATATTCGGCCAGGGTCATCCCTTCGGGCAGGGGTGTCAGCCCCCACAGCCAGGCGATGTCCATGGCGTTCTGCAGCGCGAAGATCAGATTGAAGGCAATCAGCGACAGCAGCACAGAGCCGACCGAGACGCCGGGCAGGGGCAGGTCGCCGCTGCCATCCAGCGTGGGCAGTATCTTCTGTGGCAGGCGCGGCCGCAGCAGCGACCAGACAAGCACAAACAATCCGCCCCACAGCATCAGCCGGGCCACATCGGTGATGTCCAGTGCAGCCAGCCTGAAGGAGGAGAACAACCGGTCAAGGATCGGATTGGCCGCCGCGAACAGCGCCAGGATCACCCCGCTGCCGATCAGCGGCAGGGCCAGCACCCGGAAGGATTGCCGCACACCGCGCCCGGGCAGGGGACGCTTGCGGCGGATTTTCTGCAGGCGGATCAGATCGATGATTGGACCGAATGGGGCGATCACAGCCTGGAAGAACAGCCGCTGGAACCAGCGCCAGCCATCGTCAAAGGCGGCAGTGGCGGGCAACATGGCAGCCATGCCGGCGGCGATCCAGAACATTGTCCAGCTCAGCAGGCTGGTGTCGAATATGGTGGCGAGGGCATAGGCAGCCGCCAGCGTTATGGCGATCCAGGCGCGCCTGTCCCGCCGAACGGCCGGCCGGCCCGCCACCAGCGCCGCCAGCATGGCCAGCAGCAGCACGCCGAAGTAACCGCCGCTCAGCTTGTGCTGAAACAGCAGCGTGTCGCCAAGGGCGATCAGCCCCAGCGCCAGCCCTGTTTTGAGTGCCAGACTGCCCGGGAAACGGGATGCTCCCCACCGGCCTGGCCAGAATGCTGATTTGCCCTGTTGATCCTGCATAAAAACCTCCGCTTGTCGGGAGGTTTGATGGCGTGCGCCTGCGAAGAAGCTGTGGTGCGGCCGGTCAGGAAGCGATGGTGATCATGTGCAGAAACCGTGCAGGCGGCCGCACTGCACGGTCAGCAGACATACTGTCAGGGTCAGAATTTGCCGGTGCAATAGGCCAGCAGCAGGATCAGCGGAATCGGCACACCAATCAGCCAGAGCAGGGCGGAACGCATGGGTTTCTCCTTCTTTGCGGATGTTTTCCCGACAACGGATCGCTCCCCTGGCTGTTCCAGCCCGATGTTTGGCCCGGCATTCGGCTCAGCTTGACATTAATCTCAATCTAAATAGTAGAGAATGATCTTTGCGGCATGGGCCGGCGCTTTTGCGGGCTGGGGCTGGCACAATCAGGGGCAGATCATGACAGACAGCTTGGCCAGCACGCGGCGTGGGTTCCTCAGGGCCGCAGGGGCCACGGCGGCCTTGGCGGGAAGCGGGATGATCGCGGGTGGGTGGTCAGCGGTCACTGCATTCGCGGCCCCGGCACAGCGGGTGCTGGTCGACTGGCACAGCCATTATCTGTCCGATGCGGAACTCAACTTCCTCGCCGCGCGCAGCACCGCGCCGCGCCTGCTGCGTGCGGCAGATGGCACAGCCTCGATCGACAATGTCGCCACTGCATCGGGCGCGGGGCTGGCCTTTGCCGGGGTGGCGCGGTCGAGCGTGGAAACCCGGCTGAAGCAGTTGGATGACAATGGCATCGGCCGGCAATTGCTGTCGCAGACCATCCCGCTCGGCTTCGATGCATCATTATCGATAGAGGACCAGCGGGTGCTCTATCGCGCTTACAATGATGAGCTGGCGCAGGTGGTCCGCAGCCATCCGGACCGGTTCCTGGCGGTGGCCGCACTGCCTTCGGGTGATCCCCGCTGGGCGGCGGAGGAACTGCGCCGCGCCCACCAGGAACTGGGTTTCATGGGCGGGTCGCTGCCGCTCAACGCCTTCATTTCACTGAAGTCAGCCCGTACGCTGGCTCCGCTGTTTGAGCAGGCGCAGAAACTGAACAGCCACTTCCTGATCCATCGCGGCCCGGCCAGCAGCCTGCTGCCCGATCAGCCGGCCGTGGTTATCCCCGAAGACACCGGCTTTGCCCGCTGGGGCCTGATCAATGGCTATCATCTGACGTCGGGCGGCATCACCCTGGGCCTGACCGATTTCCTTGATCCTTATCCTGATGTCAGTGTGGAGATCGTGATGCTGGCCGGATATCTGCCGCATCTGCTCGACACATGGATCGCCGCCGGGCGCGACAATGGCATTGCCGATCCGCTGGCCCGGCTGCGCCGGCTCTATCTCGATACCGGGCCCTACAGCCGCAATGGCGAATGGGTGGCGCAGGCGGTGCGCAAGCTGGGCGCGGACCGGATCTTGTTCGGCACCGATTACGGCGTCGGCGGTGGGGAGAAGGGCGATATCGGCCCCTCCATCACCACGCTGGATGTGGCGTTGACGCAGGAAGAACGGCGGCAGGTTTATGTCGAAAACAGCCGAGACCTGCTGCGTGCCAAGGGCATCACCGTCTGATCAGGGCGCTTATTTTGGCACCCATGCGGACGCCGCACTGAAGAAGGCGCGGCTTTCTGCGTCTGCCTCCGTGCCGCCGGGCGGGAAATGGCTGAGCTTGACGATCACCGTGCGGGTCTGCGGATCGATATAGACGAACTGGCCCTGCAGCCCGATGGCCGAATAGGCATCGCTGCCCGGCATGGTCCACCATTGCAGGCCATATCCACCCTCCGGCCCCTCAGCCACCGCTGGGGCGCTGGCATTGGTCACCCATTCAGGGCTGACGATGGGCCGGCCATTGGCCACACCCCGATCCAGCATCATCTGGCCGAACCGGGCCCAGTCACGCAGGGTGGCGTTGAAACCGGCCCCGCTGAATTCGCGGCCAATGCCGGGCGCGCCATCCATGATGTAATATCCGTCCGCTTCGGCCCCCAGCGGTTCCCACAATTTTCGCGCGGTATAGGCAGCCACGCTGCCGCCGCTGACCCGTTCGATCAGCCAGCCCAGCACGGCGGTATCGAGCGTTTTATAGGCAAATTCGCTGCCCGGCGCATGGGCACGCGGAACGCTGCGCGCAGCATCGGCGAAGCGGGCGTTGTTCTTCACCAGTGCGGCAATGTGATTGCGGGCCGCCGCGCCGGGATTGGCGAAATCATAGCGTTCGGGATAATCGACGCCTGATCGCATCTGCAGGATCTGGCGAATAGTGGTGCCATCATAACCGCCGCCCCGCAGTTCAGGCAGATAGCGGATGATGGGGTCATCCAGCGAAGCGATCAGCCCGTCTGCCAGCGCCGCGCCCACCAGAGTGGAGGTGATCGATTTGGTCATCGACCAGCCCATGAAGCGGGTGCCCGAATTGCTGCCGTTGTAATAGTTTTCGGAAACGATCCGCGCATCCTTCATCACCAGCAGCGCATTGGTATAGGTGCGCGCAGCAAAGTCACTGGCGCTGTATCGCTTGCCGCCGAATTCATATTGGAAATCCAGCGCATGATCGGCGCGCGGCAGATGCCAGGGCGTGCCGGCGGCCGCCACCGTGCGGGTGGTGAACAGCTGATCCATGTTGCGGAAGGTCAGCGTGCTGACGCCGTCATCCAGCATGTGCCAGCGCAGCACCTGCAAGGCCACCGGAACATCGGAGGCACTGCCATCGGCCAGCGGTTCGGGCAATTGCTGTTGTGCGGCGATCGGGGTGATCGCCAGCCCAGCTGCCAGCAAGCCGCAGATCATCCAGTTGCCGCTCAGCCATTGTGCCCAATGCCGCATGTATCCACTCCCACCTGTTGTTCCGGTTTTCCGGATCAGGCGGATATGGCGCAATCAGCGGCGCAAGCAAAGTGATGTGGCGCAAGCGGGGCAGGCTGGCCGACCCGCAGCAGGCGATCAGATGGCCCTGTGCTTGTCCGCGTCGAATACCAGCAGGATCATCCAGCACAGCGCCATCACTGCAAGGCCGGACAGCACCCAGGGGTGGCCGATCCACACGGCCGACCAGTCAAAATCACCCTTGTTGATCTTCTTGATATGGTTGAAGTTCTGGCTGACGCCGACGATCACCCCGAAGGCACCGACCAGCGTGGTGATGTAGCGGCTCAGCAGGGCGTTATAGGCCTTCAGCAACAGGATGATCGATATCACCCCCAGGGCGAAGCGCTGCACCCGGCAATAGGGGCAGGGATGGACCAGCCCGGCGATATCCACGGTCAGGGTGAACAGCACGATCGCCAGCACGACCCCGCCAATCAGCCGGCGATTGAGCAAGCCCGTTCCGACCCGTGCGACAGCCTGATTTACCATATGCGCCCCTTCAGATGTGCCCAGCCAGATATCTGGCCTCCAACAGGCCGGCTGATGGGAGGAAATGTTATTCTGCATTGCAAAAAATTTGCAACATTTTCCCATGCGTCGGGCGGCCGCAGCGCTGGTTTTTACGCATTCCGGCCGCTAGACCTCCGGACGCGGACAAAGGGTTCGCACCAAAGGAACAGAGATGACCGACAACACCGCCGATGATTACGTCTATGACGAAGCGTCCGGCGAATGGCTCCCCGCGGAAGAGGCGGCGGCACGCGCTGCGGCGGCTGACGCGGTGGAAGTGCGCGATGCTGTCGGCAATCTGCTGGCCGATGGCGATTCTGTCATCACCATCAAGGATTTGAAGGTGAAGGGCGCCGGGCAAACCCTGCGCAAGGGCACGGTAATCCGGTCGATCCGGCTGACCGGCGATGCGCAGGAAATCGATTGCCGTTATGACGGGATCAAGGGGCTGGTGCTGCGGGCGGAATTCGTCCGCAAGCACTGACCCGTTCAGGCCTCAGCCGAACACCAGCGATCGATGGACCGATGTGCCGGCGGTCACCCCGTCGGCTACCGCCCAGCTCACCGAATGGGGTGCGCGGGCAATATCGCCGGCGGCATAGAGCCCGGGGATATTGGTCATCTTGCCGGCATCGGTGCGGATCAGCGCGCCCATCGGCCCATCTTCCACCTCTGCGCCCAGCTGATCAGCCAGCGGGCTGGAAAGGCAGGAACGCGGCGCGACATACAGCGCCGCCAGCGGCACTTCCCGACCATCCTGCAGGCCGATGGCGGACAGTGCTTTGTCTTGTCCGATCAGCTGTGCCACCGGGGTGTTTTCCACTCTGACGCCATATGCGGCCAGTTCAGCCGCCTCTGCTTCTTCCAGCACCGCGCCATTGAGGAACAGCGTTACCGGCCCCCATTGCGTGATCAGGCTGGCCTGATGCACCGACATCGGCGTGCGATAGAGCACGCCGAGCGGCTGATCGCTGAATTCAATGCCATGGCAATAGGGGCAGTGGAGCACCGTCTGGCCCCAGCGTTCGCGCAATCCGGCGATATCCGGCAGTTCATCGCGCAGACCAAAGGCCAGGATCAGCTTGCGCGCACTCAGTTCTTCCTCACCGGCCAGCCCGATCGCAAAGCCATCATCCTGCCGGCGGGCATGCAGTGCCTCGCCCTGAATGATGTCCACCGTGGGATAGCTGAGCAATTGCTCGCGGGCCCTGGCGAGAATGTCGTGCGGATTGGCGCCATCCTGGCCCAGGAAGCCGTGCGATGCGGCGGCAAAGCGATTGCGCGGCTGGCCGCTGTCGATCACGCGGACCCGGCGGCGCCCCCGGGCGAGATAGGTCGCGGCGGCAAGACCGGCAAAGCTGCCGCCGATGATGATGGCATCAGTGGTCATGAAGTGTCTCCGTAGAAAGGGTTTTGCCCATGGCGGCCAGCCGGGCGTGAAAATCACCGCTCAGTTGCGCCAGCGTGACTTCACCGAAACGGCGCAGCAATTGCGCCTCCGCCTCGTCAAAAGCCTGGCCCAGCGCGGCATTGACCGCTTGTTCCACCAGGCAGCGGGGGGCTTCGGTGCGGTTGCCCATGGCCAGAATGCCGGGGCGGCCGAGTGCGTCGTAAACATCGCGCAGGCTGATCACGGAAAAATCGCAGGCAATGGTCCAGCCACCGCCATGCCCCTTTTCCGACCTAACCATGCCGCAGTCGCGCAAGCCGGCCATGATCCGGCGAATGACCACCGGATTGGTGTCCATCGCCTTGGCCAGCACCTCTGAGGTCTGTGGCCCTGGCATTTCGGCCATATGGAGCAGGACGTGGAGCACGCCTGAAAGTCTGCTGTCGCGTTTCATGTAACTTTAAATGATGCGTGATGGGACGGGTGTCAAGCGCGTGGATCACATTGGGCGCGTCAGCAACATCCGTTCGTGCTGAGCTTGTCGAAGCACAGCCACTATTTCTGCGATCAGCCACCGCATCACGCTGCGCTTCAGGGTGTAGGGTAAGCCGCGCAGATCCCGTCCGGATAGCCGAAGCGCGGATCGCTGACGAAGCTCTGGTCGGTCAGCCCGTGCAGAAAGGCGATCAGATCCTGCCCTTTGCTGGATGACGCGAGCAGGCCCCGGGGCAGCACGCGGTGATGGCGGGCCAGTGCGTCTTCCATGCTGTCCACGCTGCCATCATGCCAATAGGGGCCGCTCAGCGTGACATTGCGAAGCGATGGCGTGCGGTAGAGCCCCCGATCTTGGGCGCGGCCGGTGACATGGGCGAGGCCGCTATCGGCGGTTGAACCGGCAGGTGGTTGCATAGGATCATCCAGCGCGTGGAACTGTGCATCGGTGAAATCCTGCCCGGTGTGGCAGGATGCGCAATGGGTGTCGAACAGCGCCGCGCCGCGTTGGGCCGCTGGTGTCAACGCTTCAGTCTGGCCACGCCGATGGAGATCGACCGGGCTGTTGAAGGACAGCATGGTGCGCTGGAATGCCGCCAGCGCCCTGGCGATGGCCGGGGTATCAATCCGGCCGTCCGTTTCCGGGAAGGCCGCGCGAAACATGGCGCGATAACAGCTATTGGCGGAAAGGCGGCGGGCCAGTTCGTTATCTTGCCCCAGCATGCCCATTTCCACCGGATCATCGCCGAATATCGGCACCAGCGCCTGCTGTTCCAGCGTGGCGAGGCGGTTGTCCCCCCAGGTCAGCGGGGTGAGGTAGCCGACATTGGCCAGCCCCTGAACATTGCGCCGCCCGGCATCACCGTGAACGCCGGGATGGGTGCGGGTGCTGTCGGCAAAGCCGCGCCGCTGGCTATGGCAATTGGCGCAGGCCATGGTGCCGTCGATCGACAGATCGGCATCATGGAACAGCCTTCGGCCCAGATCGACCTTGGCCTGGCTCATCGGATTGTCGGCCGGCACGGGTGGCGGTGCCACACCATCGGGCAGGTTCCATTGCCAGCTTTGGGCGGCTTCGGCTTGCGGCTGAATATCATCGGCCTTCGCCGCCGCCGTGGCGATGACGGCGGCTGACACACCCATCAGCAGCAGGGCAATGGGGTTCATGGGCCGGTTCACGCGGACGCCGCCGGACGCGTCAGGGCAGGGGGGTGACGAGAACCGATAGTTTCGGCTGGCCGTTGGCCGCAATCAGCAGCGTATGGGCGCCCGGCGCCAGGGTGAATTCCACCATCTTGCGAATGCCGCTGCATTCCGGGCCCCGGCCGAACTTGCCCGATTGCACCGGGGTTCCTTCGGGGGAAAGCACATCGATCCATGCCGCCGAACCAATCGCCACGCGATAGGTGCCGGCATGTTCGACGGTAAAGCGGAACAACCCGCCGAAGCTGACCGAACCGCCCGGCCGTTCGGGCCGAACCGGATACACCACCTCTGCGGTGGAGATCAGCGTGGCATCGACCGCCTGCCCCAGCGTCAGCTGCGCCGCGTCAAGCCCGGCCGCATCCCTGGCCGCAGCGAAGGATTGCTGCGACGTCCAGCCGACCAGTTCCGCCGGCAGGTCCACGCTCGCCCCTTGCGGGCAGTCCTGCGCCATGGCCGGGATCGGCAGGGCCAGCACGGCGCAGGCGATCAACAGGGAAAGGCGCATCATTGTCTCCGGAAGATTTTCTATATCCTCCCATATATAGCGATGCAGATGCGGGCAAGCATGCGGGGCTGCTGACGGTCCGGTCTCGTTGTTGATAGTGAGACACGCCGGTCCAACTTTTTCACCTCCGCCCCCCAACCTCGTCACCCCAGCGAAGGCTGGGGTCTCCCGCGGGTGGTTGCCCTGTTCAACGTTGGCTGCCAGCCTGCACCAGATTCCAGCCTGCGCTGGAATGACGGAACACGGTGACGCGGCCATTTCGGTTGCTGCTTCTCCAGCCTGCGGACCGGGGCGCGTGCGAGCACGCGAGGCAGCGCTTCGATCCGTTGAAGGCGGGGCCACGCAAGCCCCAACCTCGTCACCCCAGCGAAGGCTGAGGTCTCCCGCAGGTGGTTGCCCTGTTCAATGTTGGCTGCCAGCCTGCGCCAGATTCCAGCCTTCGCTGGAATGACGGAGTACGGCGGCGCTGCTATTTCAGCTGCCGCTTCTCCAGCTTGCGGGCCAAGGTGCGCCGGTGCATGCCCAGTCTTCGGGCGGCCTCGGAAATGTTGAAATCACATTCGGCCAGGGTGGAATGGATATATTCCCATTCGACCGTCTTGATCGAAGATTTGCGTCCTTCCACCGGGACATCGGGATTGCCGCTGTCCTGGCCGAAGGCATCTTCGATATCGTCGGTATTGGCCGGTTTGACGAGGTAATGCGATGCGCCCAGCTTGATCGCTTCGACCGCTGTCGCGATGGAGGCGAAGCCGGTCAGCATGACGATCCGCGTGGCGGGATCGGCGCGGTGAAGCATTTGCACGCAGGTCAGCCCTGATGCCGTGCCCAGCTTCAGATCGACCACGGCAAAATCGAACACGGCGCCCCCTTCGAGCAGGGCAGTCAGCTCGTCCGGGCTGGCGGCTTGCATGGCGCGATAGCCGCGTTTTTCGAAGGAACGGCGCAGGGTGCGGGCAAAGGAAGGATCATCTTCCACCACGACCAGCCGGGGGCCTTCTGCCGCGGCATCGCTGGTATCGGCAGAGGGGGACGCGGGATCGTGGGTCATGACAGGGCTTCCCGCTGATAGGCCAGCGCGGCCAGTGGCACGGTCACCCGTACCCGGGCGCCGCGATCCGCGCGATTGGTCACCTCGGCCTGGCCGCCCAGCTTGCGGATCACATTGACCACCAGAAACAGGCCCAGCCCGCCGCCGGCCTTGCCCTTGGTGGAAGAATAGGGGCGGCCAAAGGCGGCCAGCATCTCTTCGGAAAAGCCGGGGCCATCGTCCAGCACATCCAGGATCAGATCATCACCATCACGCTGCGAATGGATGGTCAGCCCGGCTGGTGACACTTCCAGTCCGTTGTCGATGATATTGCCGATCACCTGGCGCAGGGCCGGGTCGGACACGATCGCGACATCATCGCCGAAATCATCGCGCAGGGCGATCACGCCCAGCGTCCGGTCGCGCCAGTCGGCCACCACATCGGCGACGAAGCTGCGCACGCTGGTGACCGATGGATTTTCTCCGCGCACTTCGCCTGCAGACATCAGAATGCCGCCGACGATCAGTTTGCAGCGCTGCAGTTCGGCCTGCATGTCGGCAATATCGGCATCGAGTTCGGGATCATCGGCAATGGCGGGATGGCGGGCCAGATCGCCCAGGATCACCGACATGGATGACATGGGCGTGCTCAGTTCATGCGCGGCGCCCGACGCCAGCAGACCCATGCGCACGATGTGATCTTCTTCCGCCGCACGTTGGCGCACCCCGGCCAAGGCAGCGTCGCGATCGCGCAGATTGCGGCTGATACGGCTGACAAAACCGACCAACAGCACCGCGATCAGCAGAAAGCAGACCAGGCTGCCCTTCAGATAAAGGCCCATCGGATCATCGGCGTAGGCCGGCGGCAGCACCAGCGGGGTGGGGTCAACCCGCAGCGCGGCCAGCGCGATCAGGGTCGCGGCGGCAATCATCCAGGCCGATCGCTGGCTCAGCAAGATGGTGCCGATCACCACCTGCAACAGGAACAGCGAGGCGAAGGGATTGGCCAGCCCGCCGCTGTGGTGCAATTGCCAGCACAGCGCAGCCACATCGAACAGCAGCGCGGCGGTCAGTTCGATATTGGTCACCGCCCGCCCGCGATGCAGCAGGAACAGGCTCAGCAGATTGATCACCACCAGCAGGCCGATCGCACCCAGCAGCGGCGCCAGTGGTGGGGCGATATCCATCGCGCTGCTGGTGATCTGTATCGTCAGCAATTGCCCGCCCACGGCCAGCCAGCGCAGCTGGATCAGCAGCGACATATTGCGTCGGCCGGCATCGGCCTCTGCCAGGGGCAGCGGCGCTACGGGTAGGGATGGCAACTGGCTCATTGGTCGGCGATAGTGCGCCCGACAGGGCCCGGACGCCAGAGGCGCCAGGCAAAATAGGCCGACAGCAGCGCCAGCCCGAACCAGGTGAGCGCATAGACCAGATGATTGTCTGAAAAGCGCACCACCGTCAGCCCGCCGACCGGGTAAGCGCCAGGGGCAGGCGCTGCGTCAGCATCGATGAAAAAAGGTGCGGCATTGCTGATGCCCTGTGCCTGCGCAATCGCCGCCACATCGCGCGAATACCAGCGACCGGCCGCCGGATCATTGGAGCGCAGGAAACCGCCGCCCGGTTCGGTGATCCGCAGCAGCCCGGTCAGGCTGACCGGGCCATTGATATTGCCAGCGGCCCGCGTGGCCGGATCGCGCTTGTCCGGCGGAACAAAGCCACGATTGACCAGCACGGTGAAGCCGGGGGTTTCCAGCGGTGTGACCACCCAGAAACCGCCGCCCAATTCGGTCACGGCCTGAACCAGCACTTCGCGATCATACCGGAAATGGCCCGTGGCGCTGACCCGGCGATAGCCATCGCGCGCCGGCGTGATCCCGGCCCAGGCGGCAGGGCCGGGCGCGAGGACGGGGGCGGCGTGGATATTCGCCTCCACCGTGGCGATCAGTTCATGTTTCCATGCGCGGCGTTCCACCTGCCAGATGCCCAGCGCCACCAGGCAGGCGGTCACCACCAGCGCCGCCAGGGCAAAACCCGCGCGGCGCCGGGTTGTCATGGCAATTGGCGCACGTCGTGCGGCATGGGCATCATATTGGTGTTCAGGTGATGCATGACCCACAGTGAGCCGGCCAGCATGATCCCCACGACGATGATGGTGAAGACCAGCGTGGTCAGCGACCAGCCGCCTTCCGCCTTGGGCGTCATGTGCAGGAAATAGACCATGTGGACCACGATCTGCACCACGGCGAAGGCCATGATCAGCACCGCTGTGATCCCGCCGTCGAGCGGGCGGGCCATAACCAGCCAGAAGGGAATGGCGGTCAGGATGATCGAAAGAACGAAACCGATTGCATAATCGCGCATGGATGCATGCGGCATCTCGATCTCGTGGTGGCCGTGATCATGCGCATGAGAGTGGTCCTGGCTCACTGCAGTTCTCCCATCAGATAGACAAAGGTGAAAACGCCGATCCAGATCACATCCAGGAAGTGCCAGAACATCGACAGGCACATCACCCGGCGCTTGTTGGCGGCGATCAGGCCGTGTTTGCCAAGCTGCACCAGCAGCGTCACCAGCCAGATGATGCCAAAGGTCACATGCAGCCCGTGGGTGCCGACCAGGGTGAAGAAGGCCGACAGGAAGGCGCTGCGCTGCGGGGTGGCCTCGCGGGCGATCAGATGGCTGAATTCATACAGCTCGATCGCCAGGAAGGCGGCGCCGAACAGGCCGGTGATGGCGAGCCAGATCTGCACCTGCCGCAGCCTGTTCTGCTGCATGCCGATCACCGCAAAGCCATAGGTAAGCGACGACATCAGCAGCATGGCGGTGTTGAGCGCGATCAGATTGAGATCGAACAGATCCTTCGGCGCCGGACCGGCGGCGTAATTGCCACCCAGCACGGCATAACAGGCGAACAGGATCGCGAAGATCAGGCAGTCGCTCATCAGATAGATCCAGAAGCCCAGCATGGTGCTGTGGCCTTCGGGATGCGGATGTTCGTCCAGTTCGTAGAAGGGGATCGGTTCCCCTTCTGCGACGGCGCCATGGGCGGCGGTGGTTTGGATCGTGCTCATGCGGTCAGGCTCCGCGCGTCGAATGGTTGGGCAACTGCTGGCTGGCCAGTTGCCGGTTGATCTGGTCCGTGCGCGCGTCTTCGGTTGCAGCGACCGTGGCCGCAGGAATGTGGAAATCGCGCTTGTAGTTGAAGGTGTGGGCAATGGCCCCGCCGATCATGGCTATAAAGCTGACGCCCACCAGCCACCAGATGTGCCAGACAAGCGCAAAACCCATCACCAGAGCAAGGCCCGACAGGATGATCCCCGCGCCGGTGCTCTTCGGCATGTGGATGTCGCGGAAGCCGCTGGTCGGGCGTTGATGCCCGCGATGCTTCATGTCGTGCCAGGCGTCCAGATCATGGATCACCGGGGTGAAGGCGAAATTGTAATCCGGCGGCGGGGATGTGGTGGCCCATTCCAGCGTGCGGCCGTTCCACGGATCGCCCGTTTCATCGCGCAGTTCATTGCGCTTCCAGATGCTGACCGCGAACTGCACCAGCATGGCCAGGATCCCGGCGCCGATGACCACGGCGCCAAAGGCGGCCACCATGAAGAAAATCTGCAGGGATCCGTCATCGAACACCCGCATGCGGCGGGTCACGCCCATCAGGCCCAGGATGTAGAGCGGCATGAAGGCCAGCCAGAAACCGACCACCCAGCACCAGAAGCTGATCTTGCCCCAGAACACATCCAGCTTGAAGCCGAAGGCCTTGGGCCACCAGAAATTGATCGCCGCGAACAGGCCGAACAGCACGCCGCCGATGATCACATTGTGGAAATGGGCGACCAGGAACAGGGAGTTGTGCAGCACGAAATCGGCGGGCGGCACGGCCAGCAAAACGCCCGTCATCCCGCCGACCACGAAGGTCAGCATGAAGGCGATGGTCCACATCATCGGCAGGTCGAACCGGATACGGCCGCGGTACATGGTGAACAGCCAGTTGAACAGCTTGGCCCCGGTGGGGATGGAAATCACCATGGTGGTGATGCCGAAGAAGCTGTTGACGCTGGCGCCCGATCCCATGGTGAAGAAGTGGTGCAGCCACACGACATAGCTGAGGATGGTGATGCACACCGTGGCGTAAACCATGGAGGTATAGCCAAACAGCCGCTTCCCCGAAAAGGTGGAGGTGACTTCGGAAAAGACCCCGAACAGCGGCAGGATGAGGATGTAAACCTCCGGATGGCCCCAGATCCAGATCAGGTTGACATACATCATCGGCGAACCGCCGAAGTCATTGGTGAAGAAATTGGTCCCGGCGTAACGATCGAGACCCAGCAGCGCCAGCACCGCCGTCAGCACCGGGAAGGATGCGACGATAAGGATATTGGCGCACAGGCTGGTCCAGGTGAAGACCGGCATCTTCATCAGCCCCATGCCCGGCGCGCGCAGCTTCAGGATCGTGACGATCAGATTGATGCCGGATAATGTGGTGCCGACGCCCGCGATCTGCAGCGACCAGATGTAATAATCCACCCCGACATTGGGGCTGTAGGCGATGCCTGACAGCGGCGGATAGGCGAGCCAGCCGGTCTGCGCATATTCGCCGATGAACAGCGACACCATGGTCAGCACCGCGCCGGCGGTGGTCATCCAGAAGCTGAAATTGTTGAGGAAGGGGAAGCTGACGTCGCGCGCGCCTATCTGCAGCGGGACGATATAGTTCATCAGGCCGGTGATGAAGGGCATCGCCACGAAGAAGATCATGATCACGCCATGGGCGGTGAAGATCTGGTCATAATGATGCGCGTTCAGATATCCTTCCGAACCGCTGAAGGCCATGGCCTGCTGCAGCCGCATCATGATCGCATCGGCAAAACCGCGCAGGAACATCACCAGCCCCAGGATCATATACATGATCCCGATCCGCTTGTGATCGACCGTGGTGAACCATTCAGTCCACAGATAGCCCCACAGCTTGAAGCGGGTGAGCAGGGCCAGCACGGCGATGCCGCCCAGTGCCACCACCGCGAAAGTGGCGATCAGGATCGGTTCGTGCAGCGGTATCGCATCGAGCGACAGGCGGCCGAGAATGGGGCCGGCGACGGGGGCGGGGTGCGGCGTCATGACGATCTCGATCGGGTTCAGGAAACAGGAATGGTGGTGGCGCGATTGCCGGGGCGGGTCGTTGACGATCCGGCCTCGTTCCGCGCGACACGCGGCAGTAACTGCATGGTACCCGGCCGCGACAGGCCGGCCCCGGTCAGCGGCGCCAGATCAACCGGCACGCCATCGGGCCGGATGCCGGATTTCACCGGGGTGGTGCAGAAGGCGCCGACCTGGCGCATGCTCCAGCGGGCAATCTCCGTGCTGCCGCGGGCAGCGAATTTGTCATAGGTAACCTGCTGCACATTGTGGATGCCGGCAATCCCGCCACCACCGGCGGCATCGACCGACATCATGTCGTGCATGCACATCTTGCCTTCTTCGACGCACATATTGACCACGGCATCGAACAGCTGCGGATCGACCGCGGCGAAATGGCGGGCAGGTTCCTTTTCGCTCGGCCGTTCGAGTTGCAGATAGGCCTGGCGATCCAGCGTCCCTTCGGGCGAAGCCTTGGCCCGCGCAACCCACTGGTCGAATTCGCCGGCGGGCAGGCTCTTCACCGCAAAGCGCATGTTGGAAAAGCCGGCGCCCGAATAGTTGGACGAAAAGCCGGTGTAATCACCGGTCTGGTTGAACACCGCGTGCAGCTTGGTTTCCATGCCCGGCATGGCGTAGATCTGCCCGGCCATGGCCGGCACATAGAAGCTGTTCATGACCGAAGAGGCAGAAATGCGGAACCGGATCGGCCGGTCCACCGGAACTGCCAGTTCATTGACCGTGGCCACGCCCTGTTCGGGATAGATGAACAGCCATTTCCAGTCGAGCGCGACCACATTGACATCGAGCGGGGTCACCTCTGCGCTGACCGCCTGGCCCGGTGCGATCCGCGCCAGCGGGCGATAGGGATCCAGCAGATGGGTGGCGACCCAGGTCAGCGCGCCCAGGCAGATGATGATCAGCAGCGGGGCGGCCCAGATCACCAGTTCTAGCTGGGTCGAATGGTCCCAGTCCGGGCGATAGGTCGCTTCCTTGTTGGCGGCGCGGTAACGCCAGGCGAACAGGATCGTCAGCGCCATCACCGGAATGATGATGGTCAGCATCAGCAGCGTTGAAATGACGATCAGATTGCCCTGCTGCCGGGCGACATCACCGGCCGGATCAAGCACCACCATGCCGCAGCCGGACAGCAGCGGCAGGAGGAGAATCGCCGGCAATAGCCGGAACCGGGCGGTCGAACGGAGGAAGGACATGGCCATATCTCGCGCCTAGGCTCGCTTTGATGGAGCGGACATAGGACATTTTGTCCAATCCCGTGATCGCAATCAATGACGCAGTGGCTGTTTCAAGAATGGGGCAGATGCCTCATAATGCGATTCGCGTATAAGCAGGTCAGTGTTTCCAGGCTGACCGGCCATTTCGCCCGATGCAGGACCGATCAATGTCTTCTGATTCCGTGCCCAGCGCCCCGGTTCCCACCAGCCAGATGGAGCAGGATGCGCGCGCGCTGCATGATGATGGCCACCGAATCGATCCGGCCGAAATTGCCATCGGGGTGGTGATCGGCCGCACATCCGAATTCTTCGATTTCTTCGTCTATGCCATTGCTTCGGTGCTGGTCTTCCCGAAGCTGGTGTTCCCCTACATGGATCCGCTGCAGGGCACCTTGTGGTCCTTTGCCATTTTTGCACTGGCTTTCGTGGCGCGGCCGGTTGGCACCATGATCTTCACCGCGATCGACCGGGCCTATGGCCGGGGCGCGAAGCTGACCATCGCCCTGTTCCTGCTGGGCGGATCAACCGCTGCCATCGCCTTCCTGCCGGGATATGAAGTGATCGGCATTGGTTCGGCGCTGCTGCTGGCGCTGTTCCGAATGGGCCAGGGCGTGGCGCTGGGCGGTTCTTGGGATGGGCTGGCATCGCTGCTGGCGCTCAATGCCCCGGAAAAGAAGCGTGGCTGGTATGCGATGATCCCGCAGCTGGGCGCCCCGCTGGGGCTGATCGTGGCCAGCCTGCTGTTCGTGTTCCTGATCACCACCCTGCCGGCGGCCGATTTCCTCGACTGGGGCTGGCGCTATCCCTTCTTCGTCGCCTTTGCGATCAATGTGGTGGCGCTGTTCGCGCGGCTGCGGATTGTGGTGACGCCCGAATATTCCGAACTGTTCGAAAACCGCGCGTTGCAGCCCGCATCGCTGGTCGAAACCGTCCGTTCCGAATGGCGGGTGATCGCCATGGGCGCCTTCGCCCCGCTGGCAAGCTTTGCCATGTTCCACATGGTGACGGTGTTTCCGCTTTCCTATGTCTTCCTGTTTACAGAGGAAAGCCCGACCGATTTCCTTGTGATTGAGGCGGTTGCGGCGGCTGTGGGCGTGCTGGCGATCTTCGTGTCCGGCTATCTGGCGGATCGTTACGGGCGGCGCACGGTGCTGGGCGCAACGGCAGTGGCGATCGCGGCCTTCAGCGGTTTTGCGCCGCAGCTGCTCGATGCCGGGGAAGTGGGCGAAGCGGTGTTCATGCTGGTTGGTTTCGTGCTGCTGGGCCTCGCCTTCGGGCAGTCGTCCGGCGCGCTGTCTTCCGCCTTCAGCCCGCAGCATCGCTACACCGGGTCGGCGCTGACATCGGATCTGGCCTGGCTGTTCGGCGCCGGCTTTGCGCCGCTGGCTGCGCTGCTGCTGTCGACCCATTTCGGCCTGCTGTCGGCGGGCGCCTATCTGCTGTCGGGTAGCATCGTCACCATCGCTGCGCTGTGGTTCAACCGTGAACTGGGCCGGGTCATTTCTGACTGACCGGCCCGGCTCACGAAGATCGATCAGGTGTAGGACATGCGCGGATCGTCGTAGAAATCATTGACCTGGTTCGGGTTTATATCCGGCTCGCCGGTCATGCCGAGCAGTCGGGGCAGGAATGACCACACCGGGGCGCGGCTGGGTGAAGAGATGGTTTCGGAATAGATATTCTGCACCAGCAGCCCGCCGATGGTGGATTCAAGGCTGGGCAGCAGCACCAGGAAGGCGGTTTCGCCATCCCATTCCTGCTTCTCCCGCGTGCGGGCGACCGACGCATTGACACAGCTGTGGCGCAACACATTGCCGGTGTTGCCGATTTCGTGGCTTTGTGCCCCGTCATAGATGCTGGTGGTGTGGACAACATGTTGCGGACCATCAGCATGCATGGTGATCTTTGTGCCGTCGTCCAGCAGCAGCGTACGGCTGGTGTCTTCCCAGTCCTTGATATGCTTGCCGTTCAGATTTTCATGCGGATCACCCCAGACTTCCCAGGTGAAATGCGCCCTGTCACCGACAAGCCGGGTGAGGGTGATGGTGTGCTTGCCCAGCTTGATGTTCCACATGCCGCTGCGTGACACATAGTCGAACTGGCCACCGGCCGTCTGTTGCAGCCCGCCACGGGCCACACCATCGGCATCGCAGACAGCATCGGTTTCTGCAGGGAGGGCCGGCAGGCTGGCATTGTAGCGGATGGTGCCGGTGAGGAATTGCCGTCCCAGGGCTGCCGGGGCGATGATCCTTTCCTGCGGAACGCCGGTCGGGCTGCCTGGCTGATTATAGACATTGGCAAGATAGAGCCAGCCGAGGCCGGTGCTGAATATCCCGTCCAGCTGGGCGGTTTCGCCATCATGTTCGATCTCTTCCCGGCTGCGGGCCACATCCGTGCTGACCTGACTGTGCATGATCGTCATGGTGAGCACATCGATTTCATGACTGTTGTCGCCATCATAGAGGTTCACCCGCAGCAGGTTGTCCCCCTGGCCCCACATGGTCAGTTTGGCTCCGCCGGGCAGGATCAGGCTGCGCCGATCACTTGCCCAGTCACGCAATTCTTCCGCTCCGAGCAGTTCGCGTGTTCCGCGGGAGACATATTCGTATCCATTGCTGTTAGCGCCGACAGGCGGCCTTACCGTCAGCGCGCCATTGGCGATTTCTACCCGCCAGCCGGACAGTGTGGTGAAAGTGGCGGTACGCCCCTGGGCCGCCTGCACCAGCCGGCCGACCGGCGGAATGGTGACTGTGGTCTGGCTGGGGCTGGGTGTGGGTGCAGGCGCAGCCTTGTCATCATTGCAGGCCACCAGCAGGCTCAGCATGCCGGCCAGCATTGTTGTACCCGCCCAGCCGCGCAGCTGTGCCTGTCGTTTGCCCCCGAAATTCTTGCCCATGTTGTTTGCCCTTCAGTTCAGATGTCCTGAAAGGCTTATCGGTGGGAAAGAGGATTCCGGATCAGCGGGTTTTTTGCCGGGCTGGTATCAGCCCGAATGGGCTTCCCCGGGGGAGAGTTCGGCAGCAGAAAAGCTGATCGAACTGGCCCGGTTCCGGCCGGCATGCTTGCTGCGATAGAGCTGGTCATCGGCATGCTTGATCCAGTGATCGGGCAGCAGACCACGTTCGCAGCGGGCGGTGGCAATGCCCATGCTGATGGTCACGCTGGAACTGATGTTGGACCCTTCATGCGGAATATCCAGCGCGCTGATCTGCCGCCGGATTTCGCTCGCCACTTCCTGCGCGGCATCGGCATCGGCGCCGGGCAGGATGCAGGCAAATTCTTCCCCGCCATAACGCGCCGGCACGTCGGAGGCCCGCCGCAGCGCGCGGTTTAGGGCGGACGCCACCATCACCAGGCAGCGATCCCCTTCCAGATGGCCATAGGTGTCGTTGAACTGCTTGAAGTAATCGATGTCGAGCAGGATCACCGACAGCCAGTCCCCGGTGCGGGTGAGGCGCGCGGTTTCGGTGTTGAGCGTCTGTTCCATCCGTCGGCGGTTGCTGAGCCCGGTAAGGGCATCGGTGACCGCCATTTCGGCCAGCCGGTCGCGCAAGCGCTTGAGCTCGATATGATTGTTGACCCGGGCGCGCAGCACCACCGGCTGGATCGGCTTGGTCACATAATCAATTGCGCCCAGTTCCAGCCCACGCACTTCATCTGCCGTATCGCCGAGCCCGGTGGTGAAAATCACCGGCACATCGGCCAGCAGCGGTTCGCGCTTGAGTGTTTCGCAGACCTCGAACCCGCTCATGCCCGGCATCAACACGTCGAGCAGGATCAAATCAGGGTAGATCGAGCGGGCGACTTCCAGCGCCTGCTGGCCGGATGTAGCAAAGCTGATCTCAAAATCATCCTCAAGGATCGCGTTGATGATCTCGATATTGGATATCTCGTCATCAACGATCAGGACGGTTGATCTTCCGGTCATGCGTCGCTCCTGGCGCGGTCGGGCGTCTCTGACGAAGGGGTAGGGATTTTGTCGAGCAGCTCAAGTGCCTGCTCATAGTTCAGCTGGTCGAGCGCCTGCCGGATCGGGTGGCTTTCCTGGCTTTCTGCCGGCAGACCCAGTGCGGAGGCAAGGGCCGCAAAGCCAGACCGTGCCTTCAGACTGCGGCGAACCAGCAGATCGCGCAGGGCGTCCACCGCAGCGGCGATCTCTGCAGCGCTGGCGGCGGGGGTTTCGCTGGCGGCTTGTGCCTCCGCGCTGGTTGCGGTCAGGCTGCGGGCGGCGGTGATGGCCGGGGCGAGCTCTGTGTCCAGCATGGCAATTCTGGAACCGATGTCCGTCAGCGCACCGCCCGCGATTTGCCGTTCGATTTCGGCGGCGATTGCCTGGACTTTCGGCAGTTCGAGCGAACCGGCCACGCCCTTCAGCGTATGGGCAAAACGGCGGGCTTCTTCCACCTGGCCATTGGCCAGCAGGCCGTTGAGTTCCTTGCCGGCCTCGCCATAGCTGTTGCCGAAGCTGATGATCAGCTTGCGCAGCAGGGCGGCCTTGCCATTCACCCGTTCCAGCGCCGCGGAAAGGCCGAACGGCGGCAGGCTTTCGGGCAGGTCCCGATCAACTGGCGGGGTGATATCGGCCTTGATCGGTGCGGCCTTGGTCGCTTCGGCCACCGGCTTCAGCCAGCGGTCGAGCGTGCGGACCAGGGCAGCAGGATCGACCGGTTTGGCCACATGATCATTCATGCCGGCGGCGAAGCAGCGCTGCCGTTCTTCCTCATAGGCATGGGCCGTCATGGCGATAATCGGCAGCTGTTCGGATGACCAGCTGCGGCGGATAACGGTGGTTGCTTCGACCCCGTCCATCTCCGGCATCTGCACGTCCATCAGGATCGCGGCATATTCGGGGCCATTGGCGGCCACCCGTTCGCAGGCGATTCGGCCGTTTTCGGCAATATCGGTCAGCAGCCCGGCATCGGACAGCAGTTCGGTGGCGATTTCGCGGTTGATGTCATTGTCTTCAACCAGCAGCACCTTCTGCCCGCGCAGATGCGGGGCGACCATGGGCGGCAGGCTGGGATCTTCGATCACCTGCGGCGCCGATGGTTCGGTGTTGGAAAACAGATCGGAAATCGTGTCGAGCAAGGCGCGCGGTTCAATCGGCTTGCTGAGGAATGCGGCCACTTCGGATTTGCCGACCCCGGCCATGAATTCATCTGCGCCATAGGCGGTGACCATGATGGTGATCGGAACCTGGGGAATGCGCGGGCTGGCGCGCATCGCCTTCAGCGTTTCCATCCCATCCATGCCCGGCATTTTCCAGTCGAGCAGGATCAGATCATAAGGCTTGCCAAAGCGGCAAGCGGTTTCCGCCGCGCCGACCGCTTCTGCGCCGGAGGCGACCAGATCGACCGGGATGTCCCAGCCGCCGAACATTTCTTCAATGATCTGGCGGGCGGCGGGATTGTCATCGGCGGCGAGGATGCGCAGGCCCTTCACCACCGGCGCGGGCATCAGTTCCATCAGGTCGGGCTGACGGTCAAACGGCAGGGTCAGTTCAAACAGGAACTTGCTGCCGATCCCGACTTCGCTTTCGACCCGAATGGTGCCGCCCATCAGTTCGATGATCTGGCGGCTGATCGCCAGGCCCAGCCCGGTCCCGCCGAATTTGCGGGTGGTGGAACTGTCGGCCTGGGTGAAGGAACTGAACAGCGCGGCCTGCTGTTCGGCGGACATGCCGATACCGCTGTCGCGAACCGACACTTCGATGGTGGCGGCATCTTCGGTTGAAGACAGCATCCGGGCGCTGACGGTGATCGATCCCTTGTTGGTGAATTTGACCGCATTGCTCAGCAGGTTCAGCACCACCTGGTTGAAGCGCAGTTCATCACCCAGCAGGCGATGGGGCAGCGTATCGGCAAAACGCCCTTCGATGGTAACACCCTTGGCCGTGGCAGAGGTTTCAACCAGCTGGATCTGGTTGTCGATCGAGGTGCGCAGATCGAAGGAATGGGTTTCCAGTTCCAGCTTGCCCGCTTCATTCTTCGAAAAGTCGAGAATGTCGTTGATCAGCCGCAGCAGGGCCACGGCAGCGCCATTGATCTTGGTGATGTAATCGCGCTGCTTGTTATCGAGTTCCACCCGCTGGAACAGATGGCAGAAGCCAAGGATGGCATTCATCGGCGTGCGGATTTCATGGCTCATATTGGCCAGGAACATGCTCTTGGCCTGATTGGCCTTTTCCGCGTCGCGGGTGCGTTCTTCCAATGCGGCATTCTGCGCGTTGATCTCATCGCTCATCTGATTGATGCGGGCGAAGCTTTCCACGACCATGTCGCTGACCCAGACCAGCACCGCCGTCTGGAACGCAACGATCGCTGCATGCAGGATGACGCGGGCCAGATTTCCTTCACCGGGGAAGACCGCAAAGGGCAACAGATAAAGCAGCAGCAGATGATGCAGCGCGGTCGCCGTTGCGGCCACCAGCACGGCGCGCTTGTCAAACCAGCCGATAGTCAGTGCCAGCATGGCGAAGAAGTACATATGCATGTCCATCTGCCAGCTGTGACCCTGGAACAGATAGAGCAGGATCGCCGGTTCACCGACCAGCGCGACGGCTGACAGATAGCGGGTTGGGGCCGTGGTGCCGCAACGGTGCCAGGTCAGGTGATAGGCACCGGCCAGCACGGCGCCGGCAAGGGTGGCCCCGGTTACCGAGCGTTCTGTCAACCAGGCGACGGCGGCCAGCAACGGGACATGGGCCCACAGCAGCGGGACCAGGAAGCCGCCAAAACGTGCGCGCAAACGATCGAGTTCTATTCCCACAAATTCAGCTCTCTGTGCTGGGTGTCAGGCACCCGGATTTCAGGGGAGAAGGAAGGACCAGCCAGGCACCGGCCTGGCTGGCATGCTGCGCAAAATCACCATCGGCAGACCCGGCGATGGCGATATTGGCAAAACGTCCGCTTTCGATCAGCGTGCCATCGGCCGATCGAACAAGATTGATGGTCTGGGCGGGGGTCGACCACGGGGCCGAAATGACAAGATATTGGCCGTTGCGGGGGGCGCCGGTCAGCGTGGCAGCGATCAGCCCGATCAGGCCGATCAGCAGTAGCGTCGCTGCGGGCAGTGCATCGCGCAGGGTATTGTGCCCATTATCAGGCACTTGCTGGAACGGCCGCACAGTATCTTTCACGAAGCACGACACATTTCTGGCAGTCGGCATCACCTGGCCTCCGTCACCGGAAAAATCTATCGATTGTTGGTGAAAATATCCTTAATCACTGAAAGGAATGTAAAATCTTCCTGCGATCCAAAGTAGTGCTTTTGAAGTTTTTATAAGATTCAGCATGTTGGCTGCTTGTGACGCCTTTGGGTGCTGCTGGTTGTTTTTGGTTAAGCAATATTAACCATGTCAGGCGGGTCGCGCGATCAAAACTTCGGCAGCTTTTGTAAAAAGTCGCCTAGTATAAATTTTTCAATGTCTTGTTGAAATGATCGGTATCTCAATCGGCTGCGGCTGGTCAGGCCGGCGCGGGTTGTCGTGTCAGATCGGCATGTTCAGCGGCCATCCGCTGCGCCACCATCCGCCGGACCAGCACGGCCCCGCGATCGCGCGGCAGCACCAGCGGTTGATGGGCAAACAGATCATGCGATGACATCTGCATTTCGATGTCTTCCATCATCGGTCCGTCTTCGCGTTCGAAGATGCCGCGAAAGAAACTGACGAAGCTGTCATCGCCGGCAGCATCCCGATCGAGTTCGAAGGTCCGGGTGAAGCCGGAGAAATAATGGCTGGAATGGGCGGTTTCCGGGGTGATGCAATGGGTCTGTTCCATATAGGGCTGGCGCAGGCTGACCGGATCATCACCCGCAGGCACGGCCCCCATGGTGAAACGCATATTGGCCGGTGCTTCCCAGATGGTGTCCGTCCATTGGTCGAAACTGGTGCCGGCGGGAATGCCATTGTCGAACACGCCGGGGCGGGTGATGCCGGGCACCAGCGTGCGGCTGAGCACCTTGCCGTTGTCGCTGCGGGCGGAATAGACTTCCCCCGGGGTGGCGCCGGCGTCCGCCTTCCAACCGCCGATCGAACTGGTGTGGAGCCAGAACAGGTGCGACAGCTCCATCAGATTGTCATTGCCGAGCTGCCAGTTGCCGGCGAATTTCACATGCCACAGCAGCGGGCGCATATCATCCCGGTCCATATGGCTGTGATCAGGGATGGTGGCGGGATCGGCCAGCGCGGGGTCGCCCATCCAGATCCAGATCATCCGGTGGCGTTCGACCACCGGGAAAACCTCCACCGTGGCGCCCGGCGGCGGGCTGTCCTGATAGGGGCTGCGGGTGCAGCGCCCGTCTGGCCCGAAGCGAAGCCCGTGATAGATGCATTCAATCTCATCACCGGTCCGCCGGCCCTTTGACAGAAAGGCGAAGCGGTGCGGGCAGCGATCGAGCATGGCGACGGGCACGCCATCATGCTGTCGGCGGTAAAACAGCACCGGCCGGTCCAGCAGGCGGCGGGCAAACAGGGCTTCGCCATCCACCTCATGCGACAGGGCGCCGACATGCCAGGCGTTCCAGATGAATTCGGGCATATGCGGATCGGTCATGATGATTTCCCATGGTTGGCAAGCGGGGCAGGGTGGGGCAAGCGGGGCGGATGACGCGCAAGCCAGACAGCCAGAGCAGGGCGGATCAGCCCGAAACGCCCGACGGCACCGGGCTGACGCTGCCGCATCTGGTCAAATGGGTGGAAATGGCGGTGCGGGCGCGCACCGAACGGGCGCTGCGCGATCTGCCGGTGTCGGGCACGCAGATGTTCGTGCTGGTGCTGCTGTGGGAACGGGGGGAGGCGACATCGGCCGAACTCGCGCGGATGATGCGCATCACCCCGCAGGCGATGACCACGCTGATCGGCCCGCTGCGCGATCAGAACTATATCGAACGCCGGGTCGATAGCGCCCATGCCCGGCGCATGCTGTTGCGGCTGACGCCCGATGGCGTGGCGATGATCCGCCAGGCGCGCAGCCTGACCCCGGCGATCGAGGATGATCTGCTCGATGGGTTTAGCGATGACGAGCGTGTGGTGCTGAAGCGCCTGCTCGGCCGGATCGCGCGCCGTTACGACTGATCCATCCCGCCGGCCCGGCAGTGCGGGGCTGGGTTTCATCCTGCCATCCTTTCCCGTTGTCAGACTTATCGCGCCGGAGCTGTGCCGCACCGTTTTACGATTGCCTTTGAATATAAGGTAACCTTATATTGAGTCGCAAGCCAGGCAAATTGGCAGCAGGAGGATGCAGCATGGTTGGTTTCACGACGGCGCCGCTAACCCCCGGGTTCGGCGTGGAAATTCAGGGGCTGAATACGACAGGCGCCAGTTCGGAAGCGGATCTGACCCGGCTGGTCGATCTGTTCCATCAGCAGCAGGTGCTGCTGTTCCGGTCACCTGTGCTGACCCCGCATCAGTTCATTGGCTTCGTGCGCCAGTTTGGGGAACCGGACGGATCGGATACGTCCCGCTATCACGAACCGATCGATGTGGACGGTTTCCGGGGCCTGCGGCTGGTGTCGAACATAGAAGAAGGCGGGCGCAACAAGGGCCAGTTCGGCAGTGACGAGATGGGCTGGCATCAGGATCGCTGGACCGATGCCAATCCCCCACCCGCAACCACGCTGCATGGTGTGGAGGTGACCCGCAGCGGCGGCCGCACCGGCATTGCCAGCCTGTGCAACGCCCATGATGCGCTGCCCGCGGATCTGCGGGCGCGGATCGAAGGGCGTTCGATCCATTTCCCGCTGCAGGTGAATGATGCGGAAGGCCGGCTGGCGCAGGCCGACCCGAATGATGAAAGCCTGTTCCGGATTGTGCCGCTGGTGCAGCAGCATGCCGTGACCGGCCGGCCGTTCCTGTTCCTCGGCGCGCGGCGGATCCTGTCCTATATCGATACCGCGCCACGGGTGACCGGGCTGTCAGCGGCGGAGAGTGCGGCGCTGCTGGATGATATCTATGCGCATATCGCCCAGCCGCAATTTGCCTATCTGCATCAATGGCAGGCAGGCGACATTCTGCTGTGGGACAATCGCTGCTGCGCCCATCGGCGCGAAAGTTTCGACTCGGCGGAGCGGCGGCTGCTGTTTGCGTCCCCGCTGGTGCAGTCCGAACGATTGTGGCGGGTGGCGGCTTAAGCTGATCGGCAGGCCGCGCTCAGCCGGTCGAGGAAGCCGAACAGATGCTCGTTCATTTCGTCCCAGTCCTGCGCGCGCAGCACATCGGCCTGCTGAACAAAACGATGGGCTTTGCCGGCGGCCAGTTCCGGGCCTGATGCGGCGATCAGCATCTCCACCACGTCGGCTGTCAGCTCCATATGGCACTGGAAGCCATAGACCAGCGGGCCATATTCCACGATCTGGCGCGGGCAGCCGGCGCTGCTGGCCAGCACCACGGCGTCTTCCGTCAGACCGGGCATATCATTGTGCCAATGGCCCACATCCAGCGATGCGCCGAAGGGGGCAAACAGCGGATGGGCCTGCCCGGCCGGGGTCAGGCTGATCGGGAATTTGCCGATTTCCTTTTCGGGACTGTGGGCATGGCGCGCGCCCAGCGCTGTGCCGATCAGTTGTGAACCCAGACAGACGCCGATCACGGCTTTCCCGGCAACAATCGCCTGATTGATCAGCGCGCATTCTGCGGCGGCATCAAAATGCGGGCATTCCGCCGTGGTGGTTTCGGGCGACTGGGGGCCGCCCATCACGATCAGCAGATCAATGCCGTCAACCGTTGCGGGCAGGGCTTCGCCTGCCTGAAGCCGCGACCAGGACAGGCTGTGGCCGCGACTGCGGGCCCAATCCTCATAGGCGCCGGGGGCTTCGAAGGCTTCATGGATGACGAAATGGACCTGCATGTTCATGCTCCGGCGGGGGAAGACGAAATCGGAGCAAAGGGAAAGCCGATGATGCGCATTTCTTCTGTCCCGACAATGTGCGTGCGTTCGAGCACTGCGGTGATTTCTTCGGTGGCCGCGCGGGCGGCATCACCCAGGCTGTCACCGGCGCAGAAGCGGGCCGCGAGCAGGGCGGTGAACAGATCACCGGTGCCGCAGGGGCGGATCGGCAGACGCAGTTTGGCGGTGCGGCTGATGCCATCCGGGCTCCAGGCTGTGGTTTCCACCCAGCCGGGGATGGTGTCATCCAGCACGCAGCCGGTCACCGCAGCCGCGCCGGTGCCGCGCTGATGCAGCACCGTCATGGCGGCGCCCAGTTCGGCTTGCGATCGGGCGCTGACCCCGGCCAGCAGTTCCAGTTCATATTGATTGGGCGTGATCACAGCCGCCAGCGGGACCAGCTGGTCCCGGAAAATCGGGATCAGTTCCGGCCGGACAAACACGCCCAGATCATCATCCCCCATCACCGGATCGCAGAGATAGAGCAGATCAGGATTCCTGCGTCGCGCGCGTTGCACGAAATCGGCCACGACCCGGGCATTTTCCGCCGAACCGAGGAAGCCGGTGATCATCACGCTGGCCTGATCGACCAGCCCGCGATCTTCCACCCCCTGCAACAGTCCGGCCAGCAGTTCGGGCTCCAGCATCCGGCCATGGATGCTGGGGTAATGCGGATGGTTGGACAGCAGGGCCGTGGGGACGACGGCGACCTCTATCCCCTTGGCCTGCATCGGAAACACGGCGGCGCTGTTGCCAACATGGCCGTGGACCACCTGGCTTTGAATGGAAATGACACTGGTCATGCGAGAGTCTGCCCTTCCGGCCAATAATCGCTGTCGGGGGTCGGGCGGTGACCGAAAATCGCCTGGCCGATGCGGACGACATCGGCGCCTTCCTCTATCGCGGTTTCAAAATCGCCCGACATGCCCATCGACAGTTCCGTCAGCCCGGCATGGCGTGGCTGGGCCTGATCCCGCAGCTGGCGCAGCAGGGTGAAGCAGGGGCGCACACGCGCCATATCGGCACTGAACAGCGCCAGCGTCATCAGCCCGCGCGGTCGCAGCCGGGGGAAGCGGTGGAGCTGATCGACAAAGGGCAGCAGATTATCGGGATGGAGCCCGAACTTGCTCGCTTCGCCCGATGTGTTGACTTGAACATAGACGTCCAGAACGCGATCTTCCACCTCCAGCCGGGCATGGAGCCGTTCGGCCAGCTTCATGCTGTCGAGCGCGTGAAATTCGGCGGCGAAACGCGCCAGATATTTGACCTTGTTGGTCTGTAGATGGCCGATGATGGCCCAGTCCACCGCCAGATCAGACAGCTCTTCATATTTGCCAGTGGCTTCCTGGATCTTGTTTTCACCGAAATTGCGCAGGCCCACGGCATGGGCGGCGCGCAGGATCGCGGCGGGCACGGTCTTGGTCACCGGCAGCAGGCGAACATCGGAACGGGGCCGGCCGGCGCGGGCGCAGGCGCGGGCAATCCGGTCTTCGACCTGCGCGAGATTGGCCTGCAGCATGGCGCGGGGATCGGCGGTGAAGCGATCGGGATCGATGGTTGTTGCTGGCACTGCATGTCCTGACGGGAAAACCGGGCTTGGATCGCCCTGCATTTACCGCCATACTGGATCAGCAAGAATATCCAGTTTGTGAAAAATAAGGTGGTCCAGTTGACGGAGCGGTTGGGCGCGCGGCAGATTTATGAGGCGCTGCGGGATCAGATCCTGTCGGGCGTGTTTGGCGCGGCCGGGCATCTGCCGTCGTCACGGTCGCTGGCGCAGGATCTGGGCGTGTCGCGCACCACGGTGACGCTGGCTTTTGAACAACTGCATGCCGAAGGGTTTATCCATCTGCGGCAGGGCGCGCGGGCGCAGATTGCCTCCGCATCTGTTGAGGGTCAGGCCGTCGCCGCTCTGTCGCAGCCGCCGGCGGGTTACCGCCTTTCGGCCTATGGTCAGCGGATCGCGGGCGGCCATGCAGCAGCTGGCGATGGGCGCCATCCGGGGGCTGATCGGCTGGTGGCCGATTTCCGCCATGGGGATCTGGCACCATCGGATTTTCCGGCCACGGCCTGGAAGCGGGCGATCAATCAGGCGATGGAGCAGCGCGGCGCGCGCGCGACCTATGATGATCCGCGTGGTTCCGCCCGGCTGCGGATGGCGCTGCAGGGTTATCTGTGGCGGGCGCGGACCATTCGGTGCGATCCCGGCCAGATTCTGATCGTCAACGGATCGCAGCAGGGGCTGGATCTCTGCGCCCGGATGCTGCTGGATGCGGGTGATCGCTTTGTGATCGAAGATCCCTGCTACGCCATGGCGCGACAGATCTTTTCCGGAACGGGGGCGCAGGCCCACCCGCTGCCGGTGGACGGGGCCGGGGTGCGGGCTGATCTGCTGGCGGAAGACAGCGGGGCGGCCCGGCTGGCCTATGTCACCCCATCGCATCAGTTTCCGCTGGGCAGCGTGATGTCCGTGTCGCGCCGCCACGCTCTGCTGCAATGGGCCCGGCAGAGTGGCGCCTATGTGATAGAGGATGATTACGACAGCGAATTTCGCTATGATATCAATCCGGTGCCGCCCCTGCATGTGCTGGGTGGGGGTGGCCAGGTGATCTATCTGGGCACCGTTTCCAAGACATTGTCGCCCGCCATGCGGCTGGGATATCTGGTGGTGCCGGCCGAACTGGCCACGGCCTTCACCACGGCCAAGCTGCTGATGGATCGCCATTCGCCCGCGCTGGAACAGGAAGCGCTGGCCACGCTGATCGAAAGCGGCGGTTATGAACGGCATATCCGCCGGGTGCGGCGGTTCAACCGGGACCGGCGCGAAGCCTTGCTAACCGCGCTGCGGGATCATTTCGCGGATGATGTCGTGATTTCGGGTGCTGAGGCTGGCCTGCATGTGGCGGTCTGGTTCCGCCGGATCGCCGCCACGCAAGAGGCGGAGCTGATCACCCGGGCGCGGCAGGCCGGGGTGGGGCTGCATCCCCTGTCACCGCTGTATCACACGCCGCCTGATGGCGGCGGCGGGGTTGGTCTGGTGATGGGCTATTCGGGGCTTGATCCTAAGCGGATTGTCCGGGGGATCGATATTCTGGCCGGGGTCGTGCGGCAGATGTGATGCCGATCAATATCTCGGGGCCAGCGGCTGCACCCGGACCTGCATCAGCAGATTGATGCCCATGAATTCGCGTTCCGAAAGATAGCGGCGGCGCGGGCTGTCCGGCCAGGGATCGCGCACGGTAATGCTGGTGATCTGCTGGCCATAGGGCGTGTTGACCCAGCTCATCGCGGTAACAATCGTGGCATGGCCCTGCGTGCCGACGATCAGCGGATATTCGTCGCGCAATTCCATGGACAGTGCGGCGGCGGCTTTGGGATTGGCATAGGAATAATTGGCATCCAGCAGCGGAGCAGCCTGGGCGATGAAACCATTGCCGTAACGATCTTCCCACACGCCGTTGATGGCCGCGAAAATCTGTTCGCCCGTCGCCGGCTGGTCGATAGCGCCATAGAAGATCTTGGAGACGATTTCTTCCTGGTCAATCTCGCACCCATGCCAGGCGAACACGCCCTGGATGCAGGCCGCCCAGCACCAGTTCTGCTTTTCCTGAATGGTGCTGGCGTTGCGGGCGGTGATGTTCAGCCCGTTCAGCCCGACTTCGCAGGCCTGCATGCCATTGCGCGGATCAAACGGACCACAGTAAACCGCCGCCCGGGCAAGCGAGGGGCACAGCGCCGCCGCCAGCGCTCCATAGATCAGCTTGCGGCGGGAGAGTTCCGAAGGGCGCATGCTGGCCTCTGCGATCGTTGGGAAGGTGGCTGCGTCAGTAGCTGTTGCCATCCTCGCACTGGCCATGGCTGACCAGCACCGCGTTCTGCCCCTGGTTCGGGTTTCCATAGATATAGGCGCTGGTGAAGCTCGAGTCGCCATTGACCATCAGGGCCAGCGTGGCGAAGGGCCCGTTGAAGCCAGTGCAGGACAGGGTCTGCGTTTCGTCGCCGTTGCGGGCATAGCAGGTGACGTTGAAGCTGGCGCTGGAATCCCATTGCCCGTCGCTGGTTTCGATCTGGATCGAAGCGCAGGTGATAATATCGGCGTCGCCGGGGTTTCCACTTGCGTTCTGGCAGGCCTGTTGGTCATCGCGAACAAGAGTGAGGCGCTGCAATCCCTGCCCGCTGACCTGCGGCAAGCAGACCACGCGATAGGTTTCGGCTGATGACTGGGATGCAATGGCCAGCAACATGGGCGCGACGGCCAGCGCAAGCTTCTTTTTCAATGGAACCCCCCGGTTTTACTGGCGCGCTTCTAGCCGGGTACTGCCGGGCAGATCAACGGGGATATTGGTTAACGCGCTGCCCCGGTTTCACCGCTGGGTTGCCAGCAATTTTCCCAGAAGGGCGGAGAGTTCTGCCTGCTCTTCCATACTGAGCCCGCTGACGATCGCCTGCTGATTGGCGACATGCGGATCGATCATCCGGTTGATCAGATCCAGCCCGGGCCCGGTCAACGCCACCAGCGTTCCGCGTCGGTCGGCCGGATTGGGTTGCCGTTCGACCAGCCCGGATTTTTCCAGCCGGTCGATCCGGTTGGTCATGCTGCCTGACGATATCATCGCCGTTTCATACAATTCGGTCGGCGTCAGGGCGAAAGGCGGGCCGCTGCGCCGCAGGGTTGCGAGCACGTCGAATTCGCCCGGCTGCACATTGTGGCTGGCGAACAGCGGGTTCAACCCGTCGCGTGCCGTCGCCATGGCGGCTTCCGCCAGGCGGCCGAGCAGCACCATCGGCCCGGTGTCCAGATCCGGCCGTTCTTTCGCCCATTGATCGGCAGCCTGCTGCGCACGGTCCATGAATCTCACCCTTATATCTTGATGTAGAGATAAACTGTCTCTATATAGAGATATATGCAAGGCTCGCTTCCAGCAAGCCGCCTTTGCCGGAGAACCACAATGAACAGACCTGCCACCCGCCTGCTGTTGCCGGCGATGATCCTGCTTGTCGGCGTCAATCTGCGCCCGGCGCTGGCGTCCATCAGTCCGCTGCTGGATCAGATCCAGCACAGTGTCGGCCTGGGGGATGCGGGCGCCGGTCTGCTCACCAGCCTGCCGGTGATGCTGATGGGTGTCTGTCTGCTGCTGTCAGGGCGGGTGAAATCTGTGCTGGGCAACCGCAAGGGCGTGGCCTTCGGGCTGGTGGCGATCGGGCTGGCATGTCTGGGCCGCTGGGTGTGGCCGACCATGCATTCCTTGCTGCTGACGGCGGTGATCGGCGGGATCGGCATTGCGATCGTGCAGGCGCTGATGCCCGCGATCATCCGCCAGCGCGGCGGGGCGCGGGTGGCCGGGCTGATGGGGCTTTATTCCACCGCGATCATGGGCGGGGCGGCCATCGCCAGCTTCGTGGCGCCGCGGCTTTCGCCCGATCACGGCTGGCCGGCGGCGGCCGGGATCTGGGGCCTGCCGGCGGTGATCGCGCTGATCGCCTGGTGGATGATCGAACGCCCTGAAGCAGCGGAGCAGGGCAGGGCTGCGGCGGCATTGAGCAAACACGGCCCGATCTGGCGCCATGCCCGGGCCTGGCGGCTGGTGGTCCTGTTCGGACTGGGGACGGGTGCTTACACCCTCGTGCTGGCGTGGTTGCCGCCCTATTACACGCAGCTCGGCTGGTCAGCGCCGGCCGCCGGCGCGCTGCTGGCCGGGGTGACGCTGGCAGAGGTTGTTGCCGGGGCGGTGGTATCGCTGGTGGTGGATCGTTTTCCTGACCGGCGCCCGCTGTTGATGAGCGCGATTGCCGCCATGCTGATCGGACTGGTCGGGCTCGGTACCATGCCGCTCTCGCTGGCCTGGCCATCGGCCCTGCTGGTCGGGCTGGGGATCGGCGCCATGTTCCCCCTCTCCCTGATTGTCGCGATGGACCATGGTGACAGCCCGGCACAGGCCGGGGCGATCGCCGGCTTCGTGCAGGGTGGTGGTTACATGATTGCGGCGTTGCTGCCGCTGGTTGCGGGTGTGCTGCGCCAGAACCTTGCCGATCTGCGGCCAGCCTGGTGGCTGATGGCGGGGCTGGCGGTTGTTCTGGGCCTGATCGCCGCCGGGGTGCGGCCCGGGCAGGGGCTGGCGGGCGCGGAACCTCTGCAGAGGGATGGTTTACCTGCTTGACCTGGCAGAGGGGTGGGACTTGAATTTTATTAAATGATGATTTAATAAATGCCATGCCTACCCGGAAAGCTCCCCGTCCGGCCCGGTCTCGCGGGCGTCCTGCAAGGGACAGCGCGGTATCGGAACGCGAAATCTGCGATGCGGCGGTCAATGTCTTCGCGGCCAAGGGGTACAATGCCGCCACGCTCAAAGAGATCGCGGAGCTTGCCGGCGTTGATCCCTCGCTGATTTCCTATCAGTTCGGTTCCAAGCTGGATTTGTGGAAGGCGGTTATCATCGATCTGGGCCAGCGGTTGCGGGGCGGGTTTCCCGCCATTGCGCTATCTGCCGGGGATTGCGTTGAAACCAGCCTGCGGCGCGGGCTGGAAGGCATCGTCCGCTTCATGCTGGACAATCCGCAGATCCCGCATTTCATGGCGCGCGATATCTATCGCGACAGCGAACGCGCCGAATGGGTGAATGACAAGCTGGCCCTGCCGCTGCGGGATTATCTGCGCGCCCCGCTCGCCAGCCTGCAGGCCGCCGGAAAGCTGCGACCCGGGCCGCCGGACATGCTGATCCTGCATTTCAGTTTTTCCATGGCCTTCAGCATTATCCGGCGCGAACGGCTGATCGCTGGTTCGCCCGAACTGGCGGATGATGAGGTGTTCCGGACGGAACTGATCCGGATGCTGGTGGGATCGGTGCTGCGCGATGGCTGACCAGCCGGACAAGGCAATGACCGGTTATGTGTTCAAGCCGCATGAGCGTGCCTTCATGCCTGGTTCCCCTGCGCAGCCCGATCATCCGGCTGCGCGGCGGGTCGGTTATCTGCTGATCGGCATCTATCTGGCGCTGGTGGGCGGGCTGCAAAATGGCCTGCTGCTGGCCAGCCTGACGGTGATGCAGGGCAATCTGGCGCTGACCCCGGTGGAAGGGGGCTGGGTCACGGTTGCTTTCAACATGACCAATGCCTGCATGTCGATGCTGCTGTTCAAGGCGCGGCAGGAATTTGGCGTGACCCGGTTTGTCCAGGTGGCGATGGTGGCGCTGTTGCTGGCGAATTTCGTGCAGCTGTTCGATGCCGGTTACCGGTTTGAACTGGTGTCGCGTGGCATTGCCGGGCTGGCGGCCAGCTGCCTTTCCACCCTGGCGATGTTCTATCTGATGCAGGGCATACCCGGGAAGGGCAAGATCGCCGGCATGCTGCTGGGCGTCGGGCTGGGTCAGTTTGCCGTTCCGCTGGCCCGTGCGATCGCGCCTTTGCTGCTCGACAGTGGGGACATCACCCATCTGTTTCAGCTGCAGTTCGGCCTGTCGCTGGTGGCCTTTGGGCTGGTGCGGCTGCTCCATCTTCCGCCGTCAGAAACGGTGCGGTCCTTCGAATGGCTCGATCTGCTCAGCTTCCCGCTGCTGGCGACGGGCGTGGGCCTGCTCTGCGCCTTCATGGTGCAGGGGCGGATCCAGTGGTGGGACAAGCCATGGCTGGGTTACGCGCTGGCCGGATCGGTGTTGCTGATCGGCCTTGCCTTCCTGATCGAACACAATCGCGCCAATCCGATGTTGCACACACGCTGGATGAAGAGCGGCAATATCATCGCCTTCGCGCTGGCCGGGGCCACGGTGCGTGTGCTGCTGTCCGAACAGGGTTTTGGTGCGGCCGGATTGCTGACCACGGTCGGCATGACCAATGACCAGCTGGTCGGATATTACACCGTGCTGGCGGCGGCGACCCTGCTGGGGATTGCGCTGTCGATCATTCGGCTGGATCCCAATGATCTGATCCGGCCGCTGCTGGTGGTGCTGGGCATTATCGCGGTGGCCGCCTTCATGGATACCCATGCTGGCGTGCTGACCCGGCCGGTCAATCTCTATTGGACGCAGGCGGCGATGGCCTTTGCCGCAGTTTATATCATGGCGCCGATGTTCATGGAGGGGATCCTGCGGGCGCTCGCCCGGGGCCCGGATTACATCATCAGCTTCATCGCGGTGTTCAGCCTGTCGCAGACGCTGGGCGGGCTCGCTGGTGTGGCGGCGCTGTCTGCGCTGCATACCATCCGGGTCAAGGCGCATCTGATGGCGATGGGGGCGGAATTGTCGCTGGCCGATCCCTCGGTGGCGCGCGCGGTTACCCAGATGGCTGCAGGGCAGGCGGGCACCATCGCCGATCCGGTGCTGCGGCAGGCGGTCGGCATGTCGCAATTGCTGCAGCAGGCCAATCAGCAGGCGGCCATTCTGGCCTTCAATGATGTGTTTTTTCTGATCGGTTGCCTGGCATCGGCCATCTTCGCGATCACCTTCATCCGTTGGGTTTATCTGAAGCGCAAAGGCATCAACCCGCTCGCCGGGGAATTGGCTGCCCTCCAGAAAATGATGAGCAAAAAGCAATGAGCACGCAAAACCAGGGGCAAGACAGCGACACCAGTCAGCCGGCCGTTCCGGAAACCCCGGCCGCGCCAGCGATGACAGAGGCGGAACAGCAGAAAGGCGGCTGGGCGCCATCTCGCTCCCGCAAGGGGATTATCCTGTTCGGTCTGGTGATCCTGGCCGGGGTGCTGGCCATTCTCTACGCCTGGGGTCTACCGCCGTTTCGCACCGGCAATATCACTACGGACAATGCCTATGTCCGGGGGCAGACGACCATAATCAGCCCGCAGGTGACCGGCTATGTCACGGCAGTGAATGTGCAGGATTTCGATGCGGTCAAGGCGGGCATGCCGCTGGTGACCATCGATGACCGGATTTACAACGCCCGGGTCGCGCAGGGCGCGGCGGGGATTGCCGCGCAGGCGGCCGCGCTGGACAATGCCGAACAGAACCAGCGATCGGGCGAGGCGCAGGTCAGGCTGCAGGATGCCGCGATCACCAATGCCCGGGCGCAGCTTGCCCGCGCACAGGCGGATATGCGCCGGGTCAATGATCTGGTCGGCGAAGGTTCGGTTTCGGAGCGGGAACGGGATCAGACGCTCGCCGCGCTGCGCCAGGCAGAGGCGGCGGTGCAGCAGGCGCAGGCCCAGCGGGCGATTGCGCAGGAACAGCTGCGATCGGTTAACGTCGGGCGCGGCGGCCTGCGTGCGCAGGTGGAAAGCGCATCGGCGGCCCGCGATCTGGCCCGGGTTGATCTGGACAACACCGTGATCCGCGCACCGCGTGATGGCCGGCTGAGCGAGATTTCGGTGCGCGTCGGTCAGCTTGTCTCCCCCGGAACGCAGCTGATGTATCTGGTGCCGCAACAGCATTGGGTGGTCGCCAATTTCAAGGAAGCGCAGACCGCCGGCATCCGCATCGGCCAGCGCGCCAGCTTCCGCGTCGATGCCTTCGGCGGGGAAACCCTGACCGGGCGGGTCGAGAGCATTTCCCCGGCCGCAGGCAGTGAATTCAGTGTTGTCCGGCCCGACACGGGCGCCGGCAATTTCGTCAAGGTGCCGCAGCGGATTGCCGTGCGTATCCGGATCGATCCGGGCCAATCGCTGACCGAAAGGCTGGGACCGGGCATGTCGGTGATCGCCACCGTTCATACGCAGGATCAGTGATCATGCGGCCCCCAAAACTATCGCCTGTGGCTCTGTCGCCTGCCGGAACGCTGCTGGCCGGCCTGCTGCTCGCGCTGTCCGGCTGCGCCCCGCATATTCCCGATCGCCCGGCGGCAGCATCGGTGGAGGCGCCGGCCGCCTGGCGCACCGCCTTTGCCGCCAATCCGCAGGTGGAAGGCAATTGGTGGGCCGGGTTTGGCGATCCGCAGCTGGTGGCCCTGCTGGAACAGGCGCGGGCGCATAACAGCGATGTGGCGATTGCCGTCGCCCGGGTGGAGGAAGCCCGCGCGCAGGAACGGGCCGCGCGTGGAGTGTTGCTGCCTTCACTCAATCTGGCGGCGCCGGCCAGCTATGGCCGGTCGCTGACCGCGCTGGGCGTGCCGGTGGAAGCAACCGTGGCGCAGCCGCAATTCCAGGCCAGTTACGAACTCGATCTGTTCGGCCGAAATCGCGCGCAGATCGACGCGGCGGCAGCCGGCAGTCTTGCCAGCGACGCCGCGCGGCAAGCGACCGTGCTGGCGGTGACATCGGCAACGGCCAGCGGTTATGTCACCCTGCTGGCGCTGGACGAACGGCTGGAACTGCTGCGCCAGACGCTGGCTTCGCGCAGCGACGCGCTGCGGATTGCCCGCAGCCGGGCGGAGGCAGGATATACATCCCAGCTGGAACTGCGGCAGGCGGAGGCGGAATTTCACGCCACGGAGCAGCAGATACCGGTGGTGGAAACCGCGCGGACCCGGCAGGAAAATGCCCTGTCGCTGCTGATCGGCGCGGTTCCGGGGGAGATTGCCCGGGGTGCGCGCTTTGAAAGCCTGCAGCGCCCGGCAGTGCCCGCCGTGCTGCCTTCGCAGCTGACAGCCCGCCGGCCCGATATTGTGCAGGCCGAATATGCGCTGGCGGCATCCGATGCGAAGCTGCGCGTGGCCCAGCGGCAATTCCTGCCGCAGGTGCAACTGACCGCAGCCATTGGCGAGGTGATGGGATCATCGCTGCGCGACAACGTTGATGTCTGGTCGATCGGTGGATCGATACTGGCGCCGATCTTCGCCGGCGGCCGGCTGCGCGGCCAGTTCGATGCGGCAACCGCCCAGCGCGATCAGGCCGCATTTGGCTATCAACGGGCGGTGCTTTCTGCCTTCCGCGAAGTGGAAGATCAGCTGGCCATTATCGCCCGGCTGGATGAACAGGAACGCGCCCTGGATGCGCAGCGCACCGCCGTTGCGGACAGCCTGCGCCACGCAACCAACCGCTATCGCGCCGGTTATGCCACCTATCTGGAACAGGTCGATGCCCAGCGGGTGCTGCTGTCGGTTGATATCGCGCTGATCCAGCTGCGCACGGACCGGCTGACAGCGACGATTGCGCTTTATCAGGCGCTGGGCGGATCGCCGGCTTCTAGCTGATTGTTTCCGCTCCGGCGCAACTGGCCATAAGCGGCTAGGTCCATACCCATTGTTGCCTGCCTGTTGATGTGTATTTTGGCCGGAATAATGTTCGTGGGGGACAGGATACATGGTCAGCCGACATCTTCTGCTTGTGCCGCTGGTCTTGCTTGGTGCTTGCGGCGAAACTGACAACAGCAGCGGTGCCCGTAACCTTATCGCCGCAGTTGAACCGAGTGGCGGTGCTGATGATGCCCCTGTGGCTCAGTTTGGCTTCGCAGAAGCGGTCAGTGTGCCCGATCCCTTTGGGAGTGGTGAGCAATCCTCCCGCGTGCAGGCGCCTGCACTGGCCGAGAATGCGGCTGGAACATCAAACGTTGCACATGTGCAGCCGGCTTCGGCGCAACAGATAGCCTATTCTTATGGTTTCGGATTTCAGATCAGCGGTGACAGGATCGCCGATCTGCAGGCGGCCCATTCCGGTATGTGCGAAGCCATGGGGCAGAAATGTCGAATTTTGCGCATGTCCCAGTCCAGCGGCGACGGTTGGGACGGTTATGGAGAGCTTCAGCTGGAAGTTTCTGCAGCTGAAGCCGGCAAGTTCGAACAGGCTCTGGCTGGACCGGCCAAAGAACTGGGTGGTGAAATGGTGTCTTCTGTTCGGGATGGCACAGATCTGTCCGACAGCATCATCGATACCGAGGCGCGGCTGAAATCCCGCTTGCTGTTGCGCGACAAGCTTACCGCCATTCTGCAGAACAATCGTGGTTCGGTGGACGAACTGGTCAAGGCGGAAAACGCGATTGCGGCCGTGAATGAGGAAATAGATGCCAACCGGTCGAGGCTGGAACAATATCGCGATCGGATCAGCTACAGCCAGGTAAAGATCGAATATCAGGCATATTTTGGTCAGGCCCCGCTTGGTTTCAGCAGGCCGGTCATGACGGCAGTGAGATCGATCGGGACGACCTTGGGCGTCACAATTGCCGCTCTGGTTTATGCGATCACCGCGCTGGTACCGATCACGCTTCTGATCCTGGCATTGCGCTGGCTGCTGCACCGGTTCGGCCTGCGCATTCGTTTCTGGCGCAAGAATTCCAGGCCGGATTCTGATCCGGAGTGATCGCGCCTATCGTTTCGGGTGATGCACCGGCCCGGTGCAGGTCTGTGAAGGGATGGGCCGGCGCATCGTTTGGTTGTCAGGCGGTGGTTGCGTCAGCCGCCTGTGCTGTCGGCAGATCCTTGTCATCCGACAGGAAGGTGCCCTGATTGCGCAGCACGCTGCGCAGTTCGGTGATGTCCACATTGCGCGGGGCGATGCCCCGGTTGGCGGCAATGCCGGCGGCGGCGCCGGCGGCCTGGCCGGTCAGCCAGCACTGCGGAATCTCGCGCATGAAGCCATGGGTATTGGCATCGCAGGAGATATGCCGGCCGGCGGCCAGCAGGCCATCCAGCTGGCGCGGGACGAGGCTGCCATAGGGGACGGAAACGACCGGATATTTCGGGCTGACCGATGGGCTGATGCCCACTTCGTCTGCCACCGGCACGCCATTGCCCCAATCCTTGCGCTCGATCCGGGCGGTGCCGGCCAGGCGCCTGGTGTGCCGCACGCCCAGCTGCGGCGCGCTTTGCAGCATATAGGCATTTTCGAAACCGGGTGCGTTGCGGCGGAAGAAATCGCAATGCGCGGCCATGTGGCGATGCGAACGGATTTCCACTTCGGTCATGTCATCGACATTCAACGCCGACAGGCCCGACTGGCGCGGCCCCATGAACACGCCGATGTCGTTGCGCCAGGTGACATAGGGGGTCTGGAAGAAATTCAGCTGTTCACGGCCCAGCGCGGTGAACTGGTTGAATTCATCCGGGCTGCCGCCACGGAATTCCAGCCAGCGTTCCATGTCGATGCCGCCGATCAGGAAGCTGGTGTTCATCGAATGATGGACATCGCCTTCCTCGATATCGTCTTCATATTCGCCGCCCGCGCGGGAGAACATGTCGCCATCGCCGGTGGTGTCGACCACGACATCGGCCAGGATCGCCTGGCGCCCGCCCTTGGATTCGAAGATCGCCCCGCCAACCTTGCCTTCGCGCATCAGCGGGCGCGCCGCCCAGGCGTGGAACACGATCCGCACGCCGGCCTCCAGCAGCATTTCCTGCGCCAGCAGCTTCATCCGTTCGGGATCGAGCGTTGGTGCCCAGGATACGATGCCGTGGAAGGCAGAGGTGCGCAGCCGCCAATAGGCCGCCTTGGCATCATCCTTCAGCCCCCATTCGTGGCGGGGCGGGCCGGCGACGCCTTCGGGCGGCATGCGGTCAATGAATTCGCGGGCAAAACCCTGAATGACATGGCGGCCTTCCCAGTCGGTCATGCGATCAATCCAGATCACCAGACCGCCGGTCGAAAGCCCGCCCAGATGGTTGTAGCGTTCCAGCAGCACGACATCGGCACCGGTCTGCGCGGCAGACCATGCCGCGGCACAACCGGCCGGGCCGCCGCCGATCACCACCACGTCAGCCTTGTGATAGACGGGGATGCTGCGGGCTTCTTCCTCTACCGATCCGGTGCCATTGGCCGGGCCCAGCGCGCGGGCGTTGGCTTCAAACACATCGGAAGCCAGGAACCGGTCTTCGGTCTGGCGCACTTCGCGCACGCGGCCCGCGCCGCCACCACCGCCATTTTCGTCGCTCATTCCATCACTCTCCAAGGATCCGCCCGCCATCGTTGTTCTGCAACGATCAGGCGGTAAGCGGATCAATTCTACCTATCTGACGAATAAGGCAGGGAAAATTCCGTGCCGGTTGCGCCGATTGATTCTCTCTATCACCTAACAGGCTGAATTATAACAAATGTTATGAAGGTATGCCTGTCATGCTGTTCCCGATCTGTGATGCATAATTGAGTAGTAATCTATCAAAAAATGCAATAGCCCATGATTCGAGACCGGCGAAACAGCCGGCTGATCATGGGAGAATTTGATGCCACGCTTGAAAAGCGGCTGGGCAGCCAGCTTTGTCACACTTTCCGCCTGCCTCATGGCAACCCCCGTGCTGGCGCAGGATGGCCCGGATGCCGACCTTGCCACTGCCGCGGCGGAACAGGCTGAAGAAGATGGTCAATCTTCGCAGGCAACCCCGATTGTCGTTACCGGTTCACGCATTGCCAGCGGCTTCAACGCGCCGACCCCGGTGCAGGTTGTGGGCGCGGAGCGGCTGCAGCAGCGCGCCGCATCCAATATCGGTGAAGCGCTGAACGAAATTCCTGCCTTCCGCGCCACGGAATCGCCGGCGTCTTCCGGTCTTTCCCCGGCAGGCGGTTATGTTGGCGGGCGGATTCTCGATCTTCGCGGGCTGGGTTCGGTGCGCACGCTGACGCTGGTTGATGGCAAGCGGTTCGTGCCTTCGACCACCCAGGCGACGGTCGACACGAACATGATCCCGTCCATCCTGCTGTCGCGCGCCGAAGTGGTCACCGGTGGTGCATCGGCTGTTTATGGTTCGGATGCCGTTTCCGGCGTGGTCAACCTGATCCTTGATCGCAAGCTGACCGGTTATCGCTTCAATGCCCAGATCGGCAGCAGCGAATATGCGGACAACAATGTCTATCAGTTCGGCGGTGCCGGTGGCTGGAAGATCGGCAGCAGCGCCCATCTGGTTGTCGGCGGCGAATATGAAAGCAACAGCGGGGTCGACCGCTGCGTGGATCGCGACTGGTGCCGTTACGGCATGATCAATCTCAGCCGCAATCCGGGCGTCAGCAGCCTGCCGACCAACAATATCCTGCCCGGGGTCTATCCCTGGAGCGCGGATTACGAAGGCGTCACCACGCCCATCGCTTCCGGCCCCAATTCCGCCTATACCGGCAATCTGGTACCCACCCTGCGCCCGATTGACGGGATCACCTTCAACCGCGACGGCACGCCGCGCCGTTACCAGTTCGGTTCGCTGGTCAATTCGCTCTATTCCTATGGCGGCGAAACCGATGGTGCGGGCGAAAACATCTATTTCGATTTCCCGATCGTATCGCCGACCAAGCGCTGGAATGCCTCGGCCCTGCTGACCTGGGAAGTCACCCCGGCGCTGACCATGACGTTGACCGGCAATTACGGCCATGGTGAAGGGCGCCACCGTTCGGTGGGTTATCGCAACACCGCACTGGTCATTCAGGCGGACAACCCCTTCATTCCGCGTTCGACCGACCCCACGCTCGATATTCCGACCATTCTGGCAGAAAGCGGCGCCACCAGCTTCACCCTGGGCAAGGGTTTTGCGGATATTGGCCCGGCCGATCTGATCACCAAGAACGATGTCTATCGCGGCGTGCTGGGCCTGGAATATGATCTGGGCGGCGGCTGGAAGGCAGATGCCTATTACCAGTTTGGTCGCAATGAATTCCGCCGCGATCTGATCGGCGGCGTGGTTACCAGCCGTATTCTGAAGGCGATTGATGCCGTGTCGGTTGGCGGGGCACCGGTTTGCCGCGTCAATGCAGACGCCAGCACCACCAATGATGACCCCAATTGTGTGGCGCTGAACCCGTTTGGTTATGGTCAGGGCTCAACATTTGCCGCAGCGGCCAATTATGTGCAGGCCGATGGCTATCAGGAAAATATCACCACCCAGCATGTGCTGGCGGCCAATATTTCCGGCAGCCCGATCGAACTGCCGGCCGGCCCGCTGGGGATTGCCGCAGGTGTCGAATATCGCAGCGATTCCGTGAAGGGCGATGCCGATGAACTGTCGCGCACGGGTCAGTTCTTCGTCGGTGGTGGTTCGCTGATTTCTGGTCGGATCGAAGTGATCGAAGGCTACGGCGAAGTGGAAATCCCGCTGCTGGCAGACATGACGCTGGCGCAGGAACTCAGCGTCAGCGCCGCCGTTCGCCGCACGCAATACAGCCGGTCGAGCGATTTCCATCCCTCTTCCTCGCTCGGGGTTACCACCTGGAAATTTGGTGGGGTGTGGTCGCCGGTCGATATGCTGCGCTTCCGCGTGACCCGGTCGCGCGACATTCGCGCGCCGAATATCTCCGAACTGTTCGGTCCCAACACCCGGGCGCAGGGCATCCTGAACGATCCGGAACGCGGCGGTGTGCAGACCGTGGCGCCGATCACCCTGGGATCGAACCCCAATCTGGCCCCGGAAAAGGCGGATACTTTCACCGTGGGCATGGTGGTGCAGCCGTCAGGTGGCTTCCTGGGCCGCTTCCGCGCCTCGGTCGATTATTACGACATCAGCATCAAGGATGCGATCAGCACTCTGGGGCAGCAGAATATCGTCACCCGCTGTTTCGACGGTGATCCGCTCAGCTGTTCGCTGGTCAGCCGTGATACGGATGACACGATCACCAACATCGTGGACGTGTTCCAGAATGTGAACGAACTGATCGCGCGCGGGATCGATTTTGAAGTGTCCTATCGCCAGCCGATCGCGGCGGACAATGCACTGACCCTGCGGGTCTTCGCCAGCCATATGCGCGATCTGATCACCGTGGATGCGGTTGGTCCGGTCCAGCGTGCCGGGCAGACGGGCCTGCGTGGCGGTACCCCGCCGGGCATTCCTGACTGGACGATCGATGCCAATGCCACGCTCGACATCGGGCAGGCCTTCAGCCTCAACACCCATGTCCGCTGGATCAACAAGGGCTTCTACAACGCGGCCTTCATCGGCGCGGAACAGCCGGATTATGATATCCTGTCGCCGCTCAGTTCCAGCACCAATTCCATGCCGAGCCGGACCTATGTCGACATGCTGGCGACCTATCGCATCCCGCTGGGCCCCAACAGCGAAACGGCGGCGATCTATGCCGGGGTCGACAATATGTTCAACGTCGATCCGCCCAACTTCCCGGGCGCCAATGGCAGCGGCAACAATGTGCTGTTCAATCCGGTGGGCCGGTTCTTCAAGGCGGGGGTGCGCCTGAACTTCTGATGCCCGCCTGCGACTCCGCTGTCGCTCCTGCAGCGGAGCCGCCTCCCTTTTTTCGATCGTGTTATTTTTGAAAGACCATCCATGACGCTCCGCAGTATCGCCGCCAATTCCCCCGTCCGCCGTTCGCACTGGCAGGCCCTTGGGCTGTCGGCCGAAGATCTGCTCAAGCCCAAGATCGCGGTGGTCAATTCCTCTTCCGAACTGGCGGTCTGCTATGCGCATCTTGATGGGGTGGCCAAGGTGGTGAAGGAAGCGATCCGCGCGGCCGGCGGGGTGCCGTTCGAAGTGCGCACCACCGCGCCATCGGATTTCATCACCGGCGCGGCCCGGCGCGGCAGCTATATCCTGGCCGGGCGGGATCTGATCCCCAATGACATCGAAGCCCAGGTGGAAGCCGCGCTGCTGGATGGCATGATCTGCCTGACCAGCTGCGACAAGACACCACCGGGCCATCTGATGGCCGCGATGCGGCTGAACATCCCGACCTTGCTGGTGATCGGTGGCTATCAGCCGGCCGGTGAGATCGATGGCGATCCGGTGGATATCGAAGATCTGTTTTCCGGCGGCGTGGAAGAAAGCTTCGGCATTTTCGGCAAGCACCGGGTGGATGACATCGTGCCGCAGGCCGTGCGCGGGCCGGGCGTGTGCCAGGGCATGGCGACGGCCAACACCATGCATTGCGTGGTAGAGGCGCTGGGCATGTGCGTGGCCGGATCGGCGCCGGTGCGCGCCAACAGCGACAAGATGTTTGCCGATGCGCGTGCGGCTGGTGCGCGCATCGTGGATATGGTGCTGGAAGATCTGAAGCCGCGCGACATCATGACGCCGGGCGCATTCCGCAATGCTGCGGCGATGGTGCAGGGTGTTTCCGGATCGATCAATGCGATCAAGCATCTGCAGGCGACCGCGGTTGAAGGCGGGCTGGACCTTGATGTCTATGCGCTGTGGAATGAAGTTGGGGCGCAGGTGCCGGTGCTTTCTGCCGTGCGGCCCAATGGCGCGGTGCGGATCGAACAGTTTGAAGATGCCGGCGGTGCGCGCGGCGTGCTCAAGCAACTCGAAAGCCTGCTTGATTGCGATGTTACCGTCGCCAGCGGGCGCAGCATGCGTGATGATCTGGTCGATGCCAGCGTGGCCGATCCGGCGATCATCCGCCCGCTGGCTGATCCGATTTCGCCCGGGCCGGCCATTGCCGTGCTCAAGGGCACGCTCGCGCCGGAAAGCGCGGTGGTGAAGCTGGGCATTCGCGATGGATCGCGGCCTGAAGAATTTCGCGGACCGGCGCGGGTGTTCGACGACACCGAAGCGGTGATGGCAGCGCTGGCGGCAGGCGAAGTGCAGAAGGGTGAAGTGCTGGTTGTGCGCGGGCAGGGGTTGAAAAGCGGCCCGGCCATGGGTGGCGGCGCATCGCGGGTGCTGTTTGCAGTCAATGCTGCAGGCCTGGCCAAGGATGTCGCCTTTGTTACCGACGGGCAGTTGTCCGGCCTGTGCCTGAAGGGGCTGACCGTGGCCGAAGTGGCGCCCGAAGGCTGTTCGGGTGGGCCGATTGGCAAGGTGCGCAATGGCGACATGATCGCGATCGATGTGGCCGCGCTGAGCATCGAACTGGAAGTGCCGGCGGCCGAGCTGGCGGCACGCGAAGCATCCATGGGGCTGGAACCGGCCGATGGTTGGCTGGGCATGTATCGCCGCGATGTGGCCAGCATGACCACCGGTGCCGTGCTGACGGAACAGGGCTGATCGGCCGATGCCAATGGCTGCCATCACGCTCCATGCCGGAGAGTGCGTGTGTTGACCGGAGCCGGGGCAGTTTCGTCGCTGCGCTTGTCAAAGGGGTGTTTCTTTGCTGGTTGCGGGGAAACGGGTCAGGAAACGACGATGACACAGGAGAAAAAGGCGCGCACTGCTCAGGAACGGGGCCCCAAACCCCCGCGCCGGCCGCAGCGGAAGCGCACACCCGCCGATCTGACCAGCCTGCTCTATGGCGGGTTCCAGCTGGAAGCGTCTGACCGGCATCTGGAAAACTATCACCGCCTGTCGCCGGACAGTCTGGAAGACGACAGCTATTTCCGGGTCACCCGGGCGGTGGTCGTGGCAGCACGGCGCTGGCGCAAGGTCGCCAACGACCGGATCAAGCCGCTCGACCATAGCATGGTGCAGTGGGAAACGCTCTATCTGGTCGCCTATTCGGGCGAGGATCTGACGCAGAGCGAACTGGCCCGTGCCGTCGGCGTGGAAGGGCCGACGATGGTCCGGATTCTGCACCTGCTGGCCGAAGAAGGCTTGCTGGAACGGCACCAGAGCCGTGATGATCTGCGCGTGACGATCAACCGCATTACCGACAGCGGTCGGCGGCTGATTTCGGACATCATGGCGATCACCAACCAGCTGCGCAGTGAAATGCTGGAAAATATCCCGGTCGAAGATTTGGCGGTGACGCAGCGGGTGATGGGGCAACTGATCCGCAATCTGGAAGCGGCGCAGGGCAAGCCCGGCCGGGCTGGCGGCAAGACAAAGGAACGGCGCACGAAGGGCGCCGCCAAGGACGTGGTGGGAGAATAGCCATGGTGAAACTGACCGATGCCGAACAGGCGATGCTGGACGGGCGTAACGGCGCAGCCGTGCAGAAGGCGATGGATCTGCTGGTCCGTTATGCCGACGCGCTGGGCGCGGAAGATTTCGTCTATACCAACAATATCGCCGGCGTTCCCGGATCATCGCCCAAATGGGTGAAGGAATATTACGCCGAAGACGGCGGGGATTATAATGCGGTGTTTTCCCGCTTTGATCTCGATTCCGACGAAGTGGTCGAAATCCCCCGCATGAATGCCTTCAGCTGCCATCTGCAGGGCGGTATGGATCCGCAGCTGTGGCAGGATCAGGGGATGAGCGAGGAAGCCTTCGCCAATTTCACCTCTGACGAACAGGAAGTGGCCGGGCACGGCATTCAGGTGATGAAGACCTGCACCCCCTATCTGGCCGGCAATGTGCCGGTGATGGGCGAACATTGCGCCTGGATGGAATCGAGCGCGGTGGTGTTCAACAATTCGGTGATCGGCGGGCGCACCAATTGCGAAGGCCGGGAATCGACCAGCGCGGCCATGCTGGCCAACCGCATCCCCAACTGGGGTTTCCACCGCGATGAATTCCGCAAGGGGCACCATCTGGTCGATGTCGATGTGCCGGTGGATTCGATCTATGAATGGGGCATGCTGGGTTACTTCACCGGCGATGCGGTGCAGGATGCCATTCCCGTGCTGCGCGGGGATATTCATCAGCCTTCGCTGATCCGGCACAAGCATTTCGGCGCGGCTGCGGCATCATCGGGCGGGGTGGAAATGTACCACATGCTCGGCATCACGCCCGAAGCACCCAGCCTGGAAGCAGCCTTTGGCGGCAAGGTTCGCGGTGATCACTATCACTATGGCCCGGCAGAACGGCGCGCGGTCTATGAACGGCTGAACAGCATCGGTTCCAGCACCGATGTCGATTATGTCATGCTCGGCTGCCCGCATTATTCGATAGAACAGATTGCAGAGGCGGCCCGCCTGCTCGAAGGGCGCAAGGTCAGTGCCAATTGCCATCTGTGGATCTTCACCAGCCGCGCGGTGAAAACCACCGCCGAAGCCAGCGGCTATACTGAAATCCTGAAGGCTGCCGGTGCCAAGCTGATGACCGATACCTGTTCGGCGATCAGTCAGGCCGTGCCGCCGGGCACGAAAGTGGCCGCGCTCGATAGCGCCAAGCAGGTCCATTATCTGCCCGCGATGCTGGGCATCGAAGGCTGGTATGGCACCACGGCCGAATGCATCGATGCCGCCTGTACCGGCAAATGGGATGGGAGATTGCAGTGATGGGCACCGATACTCTGACAAAACCCGATGTCGTGATCCGTGGCCGCAAGGTCGTGGGCGGGGTTTCCGAAGGGGAGGCCATGGTCACCAGCCAGACGATTTCCGGCTGGGGCGGGGTCAACCCGATGAAGGGTGAGATCATTGAAAGCCACCATGAATTGCGCGGGCAATCCTTCGCCGGCAAGATTCTGGTGTTTCCCGGGGCCAAGGGGTCATCGGGCTGGTCGGGCGTGTTTCACACCACCCGGCTGACGGGCAAGGCGCCGCTGGGCATGCTGTTCAACATCATGACCACCAAGGCAGCGCTGGGTTCCGTCGTGCTCCGCGTACCGACCATGACCGATTTCGACAGCGATCCGCTGGTGCAGATCGAAACTGGCGACTGGGTCCGCATCGATGCGGATCAGGGTGTTGTTTCCGTCTGGAAGAACGGCCGCCGCCCCTGATACGGCAGGATAACCCGCCGCCTTGGTGGGCGGCGGGTTTCCGCTGGGGTCAGTTCCGCAGGCCGGCGTCCTTCAGGAAGGCGATGGCCGGTTCGGGATCATTGGTGAACAGCGCGTCGACACCCAGATCGACATATTTGCGCCATTCGACCGCGCTGTCATGCACGCCGGAAAACACCAGCACGCCGGCATCCTGCATGGCGCGGACTTCCTCTGCAGTTACTTCATCATGGCTCAGCACGATGCAGCGGGCGTTATGCTGGCGCAGCAGGGGCAGATAGTCGCGCGTCAGCTTCGGCACGCCGAGCAGGCAGGTGGGGATGCGCGGATTGATCGCATGCAGCGCATCGATCGTGCGGAAATCGAAGGATTGCAGGATCACCCGATCTTCCAGGCCATGTTCACGCACGGCTGCTTCAAACAGGCTGGCGAAGCGGACCGGATCGATATCGGTATCCTTGGGAACCTTGGTTTCGATGAAGAAGCGGGCATCGCTGCCCTTCATCGCTTCCAGCACTTCGTTGAGTTCGGGAATGCGGGCGCCCGGCGAAGCGACGAAGCCGTCCTTCGCATAGGCAGCCCGCACCCGCGACCCGCAGTCGAACTGCCGGACCTCTGCCAAACTCATGCCCCGCACCGCACCGGCGCGGACCGTGGAACCGGCATCGGGGGTGCAGAAATCGGGATTAATGGTGCCATCGTGATAGACAACCAGCCGGTCGTCAGCCGTCATCACCATGTCGAATTCAAGATAGTCCACGCCCAGTTCCACCGCATGCTGGAATGCGGGCAGGGTATTTTCCGGCCGGGCCATGGCCCCGCCGCGATGGGCAAGGATGGCGATCGAGCGGCTGGCTTGCTGCGTATCGGTGGCTGGGGCGGAGGGAGTGGTGTCCTGCGCCTGCAGCGTCGCAAGCGGGGCCAGGGCGGCGATCATCGCCAGCCCCGCCGCGCTGTGGCGGCGGAGCATTTGTCCGAAGATGGTCATTATCATGATCCTTCGTGGGGATGTGGTGCGGGAGGGGGTCAGAACTTGACGTTCACGCTGCCGAAGAAATAGCGGCCATAGACGTCGTAAACGCCGCCACCGCCCTGGTAATAAACGCGCGGGCGATAGGTTGGCTGGATGTCGAAGACATTGTTGATCCCGGCGCGCAGCGTCAGGTTTTCGGTCATCGCCCAGCCGACATTCAGATCATTATAGACCTTGGCCGGCAGTTCATTGGCTTCATAGGCTTCGTCGGAGACATTGGTGTAATTGACCGCGCTGCCCCACAGCCGGGTGTTGAGCCCGATGTCCCAATCGCCGATCATATAGCTGGCGAAGAGATTGGCCCGCACGCGCGGGTTCTGATAGCCGCCGTGATAGATGATCCGGCTGGTATCGACGCCGGGCAGGGTGGTGGTTTCATATTTCAGCAGATAGGCCGCACGCAGGGACAGGTTCAGCTGCCCGCCGCCCAGCCGGCTGCGGTAATTGGCGCCGATATCGATGCCTTCGCCTTCGGATTCCGACACATTCATGAAGCTGGTGTCGACGCCTTCGGCATAACCGCGTTCGTCACGCACCACGCGGTTGCAGAACTGATTGTGGATGGATGGCAGATCCATGCACAGGTTCAGCACATTCTGCTGCGAAATCGCGGCGATCATGTTGTTGAGCTTGATGTTCCAGTAATCGATCGTGAGATCGAAACCGGGCAGGAAGCGCGGCTGGAACACGGCGCCGATGGTCAGGCTGTTCGATGTTTCCGGGGTCACATCGGGGCTGCCGCCGGTGATGACATAGCCGGTGCCGATTTCGCTGGGCAGATAGGGCGTGGAAACGCCGAGCTGCTGCATCAGCAGGGCACAATTGGCCTGGCGGGTGGAATTGGCGCGATAGGTGGTTTCCAGGCAGGCATCGCGCACGCCGATTTCCTGCACCGCGCGGGCCGAATAGCGTTCGCCGAAATTGGGCACCCGCACGCTGCGTGAGCGCACCGCACGCAGCGTCACACCCTGCAGGGGCGACCAGGTGCCGCCGATCTTCCAGGTGTGGGTGGCATCGAAATCGCTGTATTCGGAATAGCGATAGGCGCCTTCCACCGACAGACGATAGGCGAAGGGCAGATCGCGCAGCACGGGCAGAACCAGTTCGCCATAGGCTTCGGTCACGTCATTGGATGCGCGCAGTTCGGGCTCATAAGGTGCCCAGGCTCCGAGGTGGGAGAGTTCGCGCGCCGGCGGGGCGGCGCCATTGTCATCCACATTGTGGATGGTTTCACGGCGATATTCGAAGCCGACAACCGCCTGCACATCACCGCCCGGCAGGGCAAAGGGGCTGCCGCCGATATTGGCGCCGGTGATCATCTGCGTCTGTTCGCGGTGCTTGCGGCGGGTGGCCATCATCCATGCCCGCTGTTCGCTGGTCAGTTCGGCTTCGCTGAAGACATTGAAGGGCACGCAGCCGATGGCGCGGGCTTCGGCATCGCGGCAAACCGGATCGCCGGTCACCGGATCGGCAATCACATCGCGCGCGGCGATCAGGCGCGATGCCATCGGCACATTGTCGGCGTGAATGTCATTGGTGCTGCGGCCATATTGCCAGAAGGCTTCCCATTCGAAACCGCCGGGGATCTGGCCGGTAAAGCCGGTACCGATCGTCATGCTCTGACGGTCGCTGTAATCGGTCATCTGCCCGAAGTTTTCATAGGACCGGCTGACCCGGGCCGATGTCATGCCATTGGCCAGCATCACATCGCGGAAGGAATCGGGCAGATAGGGATTGTCGAAATAGGCGGTCGCGCCGCCCGCGCCATTCAGCCAGGTCGCCCGGTCATCATCGCGATAGGGGCGGCGATAGGCATCATATTGCGACCGGCCATAATCAAAGCGCAGATTGTAGCTGATCCAGTCGGCAATATCGTAATCGAAGCGGCCGATGATCGAATAGTTTTCGATCGGGGCGATCAGGAAATCGCTCCAGTACTGGCTCTGCGGAAAGCCGCCGTCGCCGCCATCGCGTGAGGTGCCGCAGCCGGACAGGCAGCCATTGGCATATTCGCCGACATAGGCCGAACCATCGGGCGCCAGCAGATAGGTCTTGCCGCCCGCGAAGATCGTCGCATTGGGCTGCAGGTACATATTGGTCATGTTATAGCGGATGGTGCGGTCGGGAATGCCGTCATCCGGGCCGGTGCTTTCCGGATTGATCTGGTAGCTGAGGTTGGCGTTGCGCGCGTAACGCTGGTGGAAATAGATCGGATCATTGCGCATCCAGGTGCCGCCGATGCTGATCGTGCCGCGATCATCATCGAAGCTGGTGCCTGCGGCGAGCGCAACCTGAGCACGGCTGCCGCCGCCCTTTTGCGTGGTGCCAGTGGTGGCGGAAATTTCCAGCCCGTCGATATTGCGGCGGGTGATGATATTGGCCGCACCGGTTACCGCATCGGCGCCATAGATGGCGGCCGCGCCGCCGGTGACGATTTCGATCCGTTCGATCATCGAAGACGGGATCATGTTGATGTCGACGGCCGAAGATGATGCCGCACCTGATACGCGGCGGCGCCCGTCAACCAGCGTCAGCGACCGGCTGACCCCCATGTTGCGCAGTTCGATGGTGGCCATGCCGCCATCATACTGGCCTTCCGGGGCGCTGTTATACGGGCCATTGCCAGGGCCGACGGCGACATCGCGCAGAATGGTTTCATAGGCGGTGGTGTTGCCGGCCTTGCGCGCGGTATCCATGTCGACAATGCCGATCGGCATGGCGCTTTCCAGTTCCGGGCGGGCGATGCGCGAACCGGTGACGGTGATGGTGCCATCGGTCTGTTCCGGCTCTGCCGCAGCCAGCGGGCCACTGGCGGCCAGAATGGCCATCTGTCCGTCGAAGGACCGCACCACCAGCCCGGTGCCAGTGATCAGCTGGTCCAGCGCTTCGCGCACTTCCATGTTGCCGCGCACGGCATTGGTGCCGCGCCCTTCGCCATCGCGCCCGGCGAGAGTGACCTGAATGCCGGCCTGGCGGGCAAATTCGCGAATGCCGGCCGATGCGTCCTGCGCCGGAATGTCGAACCGGCGCTGCTGCGCCTGGGCGGCGATTGGCTGGCAAAGCGCAGCGGCAACCACAGCCAGCGATGCCGCTGAACGGAACAAGGAAGATTGCATTGGAATTGACCCCTTTGGTGTGTCCAAGTCTGATGTTCGTTTTTCGAACTTCTCAAACACATTGACGGGGTGGGTGGTGATATGGATCAGAATTTAAAATATTAATCTGATTTGACGGAATCATTTCATTTTTATTACTATATTTCCGTCCTGATGTTCGACATGTCCGCCAGAAACGATCGCCGCTGCCTGGGCGAAATGTTCCGGGTCGCTGGCCTTGTAATGGCCGATCACCCGCACATCGCCGATCGCCGGATCGCCGATGATGATCTTGGTGCTGTTGACCCGGTTGAAGCGCAGCGCGGCCTGGGCAATCGTGACATTGTCGAGCGAGATCTGCGCCATGTCCGGTGGGGAGAGGCGGCGGACGGGCTCTGCCGGCTGGGCGGTGGCGTGATCGCGCGGCAGAGCGGCGTGGGCCTGCGGGCCCGGGTCCAGCGTCACCGTGCCGCCGGCCTGCAGGCGCACGGCCTGATCGCGTTCGTCGCGCGGCCAGACGAGCACGCTGCCTTCCAGCACCTTCACAGTGCCACCCGTGCGGCCGATCCGGCTGACCGAATAGACCGTGCCGGTGGCCTGCGCAAAAACATCGCCCGAACGCACCACGAAGGGGCGGGCCTTGTCCTTCGCCACTTCGAAAGTGGCTTCCCCGCTGAGCAGGGTGATGTTGCGCGCGCCATCCGACAGCACGACCTGGATGCGCGCGTCAGAACTGAGCCGGGCCACCGATCCATCGCGCAAGGGTACGATCTGCAGGCCTTCTGCGGTGGCTGGTTGCGGGGCAAGGCCGGGCAGCGGCACACCCATGGCGACCATCAGTGCCAGCGATGCAGCCATCGCGCCGCCGCCGGCCGCCATGCGCCCCAGCCAGCGGCGGGCGCTGTGCGTGGCTGAGCCGGTCGTTGGCGATCCTGTGCTGAAGCCCTGCCGGCCGTTGCCATCATTGTCATTGTCCGATGCGGGACGCGCCGCATCCTGATGATCCGTTCCATCTTCTGCCGGATCGGCGCCGGTGATCACGGCTTCTTCGATTGCGGTCAGCCATGCGCACGCACGGATATAGGCGCCGCGATGGCGAGAGTCGGATGCGAGCCATGTTTCCAGTTCGGCACGGCGGGCGGTGTTCATGTCGCCAAGGCATGCTTCTACCGCCCAGGCGGCGGCCTGATCATTGATGCTGTCAGTGGGGCCGATGCTTGCCAATCTGTTCCACCTTCCTGTCGGCATCTGCCTGCTGGCCTTTGCCCCCTGCCTCGCCACTGCCGGGCTGCGCAGAGTGAGCGTCCTGTTCCGCCATTGTTTTCATGACCTTCTGCAGGCCGCGTATGAGGTGATTTTTCACGTCATTCTCGCTCACGCCCAGCCGTTCGGCCGTTTCCTTGCGCGACAGGCCTTCGACCCGTCGCAATTCGATTACACTGCGGCTGGTGTCGGGCAGGGCGGCCAGCAGCTGGCGCACCCGTGCCAGTTCCTGGCTCGCTTCCATCGCCTGATCGATCGATGGTTCATCATCCATGACGTTCGACCATTCGATCTGGGTCAGTCCGGTGAAATTAATTATTCCGGCCCGCCGGGTCAGGTCATGGGCGACCGCGTGGACGGTCTGATGGAAATAGCCGGCCGGATTGACGATGTGATCTACGCTGCCAAGGCCTGCGATCCGGCAATAGGCTTCCTGAATCACATCCTCGCAATCGACCACATGGCCCCAGCGGCGGTTCAGCCAGCGGCGGATCGCGGCTTCATGCGGCACGATTTCCCTGGCGATCCAGCCAGCAATGATGTCGCAATCATCATCCATTTGCTGCTGTTGCCCCGCGCCATGCCGTTCGGATCGCATCATCCGGTGTGAATCGCAGCCGGAGTGCCGGCTGCGTGCCCGCGCCCCAGATACGCCCAAGATGACGCTTTGATGACGCTTCGCCATTCTGTGCTGCCACTGCGGTGGGTGTGGCCCGCCACGGCGGGATGGTTGATCGGGGTTATGGTTGCGCCGCCAAACCGCTTCGGACTTTTGATTGCCAGATTGTAAACGGGCTTGCACAGCGCGGCTTATCGGCTGAAAAGAGCAGCGACCCGTTTTGCCGGGTTGAAGGGTGCGAACCCCTGCGGCGCAGTCCGCAACCGGCAGCAACGACGGTGATCGTGATGATGACCCTGGTGGAGGAATGCCTTTGATCTTTTGCAGCGGCAGAGCCGTATTGCGCGGTTTTTGCGCCTGCTGAGGCGATCTTCACCACCCCCAACCGATGACGGGATCAGGCCACTGCCGACGCGGTGCCGCGATCTTCCAGCATCATGACTAGCAAGGATGATTATGACCGAGCTCAAACTTCTTATCGATGGCAAGCTGGTTGATGGCAGCGGCGAATTCGATGTGGTCAATCCGGCAACCGGCCAGGCCTTCACCAAGGCACCGCGCGCTGACGAAGCCCAGCTGAACCAGGCTGTTGCTGCCGCACGCGCCGCCTTCCCGGCATGGGCCGCGACCCCGGTTGAAGAACGTGCTGCCAAGATTGAAGAACTTGCTGCTGCTCTGGAAGCGCGCACGGCTGAATTTGCCAGCCTGCTGACCCAGGAACAGGGCAAGCCGCTGGATCAGGCCACCTATGAAGTGATCGGCTGCACCTATATCCTGCGTGCCTTCCGTGATCGCCGCCTGGAAACCAAGGTTCTGCGCGACGAAAATGGCAACAAGATCATCGAACACCGCACCCCGCTGGGCGTGTGCGGCCTGATCACGCCGTGGAACTTCCCGCTGATCCTGCTGATGAACAAGCTTGGGCCGGCACTGATCACCGGCAACACCGTGGTGGTGAAGCCTGCGCCGACCACCCCGCTGACCAGCCTGCTGTTCGGCCAGCTTGCCGCCGATATTCTGCCGGCCGGTGTGCTGAACGTGATTGCCGATCAGAATGATCTGGGCGGCCTGCTGACCGCGCATCCGGATATCGACAAGATTGCCTTCACCGGTTCGACCGGCACCGGCAAGAAGGTGATGGCTTCGGCCGCTGCCCTGGTGAAGCGCGTGACGCTGGAGCTGGGCGGCAATGACGCTGCCATCGTGCTCGACGACGTCGATCCGAAGGTTGCCGCAGCCAAGGTTTATGGCGGTGCCATGACCAATGCCGGGCAGATCTGCGTCGCCATCAAGCGCGCCTATGTCCACAGCAGCATCTACGAAGAATTCTGCGATGAAATCGCCAATCTCGCCAATGCGGCGATCGTTGACGATGGGTCGAAGCAGGGCACCACGATCGGCCCGATCCAGAACAAGATGCAGTATGACAAGGTCGTATCGCTGATCGAAGATGCCGCCACCCGCGGCAAGGTGATCGCTGGCGGCAAGCCGCTGGATCGCGATGGCTACTTCATTCCGCCGACGATCGTGCGTGACCTGACCGACGATGCGCCGCTGGTGCGTGAAGAACAGTTCGGCCCGGTTCTGCCGGTGCTCAGCTATGACGACATCGATGATGTGGTCAGCCGCGCCAATGATTCCGAATTCGGCCTGGGCGGCACCGTCTGGGGCAAGGATCTGGACCGCGCCACTGATGTGGCCAAGCGCATCAACACCGGCACGGTGTGGATCAACCAGTATCTGGCGATCGATCCGAACATCCCGTTCCGTGGCGCCAAGCAGTCCGGCATGGGTGCAGAGCTCGGTGAAGCCGGTCTCAACGAATATACCCAGGCCCATGTGGTGAATGCAGTCGCATTTGCCTGATTGGGCACGCCTGTTTCAGGCCTGATGGAATAGAAGGGGGCCGCGCTTGCGGCCCCCTTTTCTCATGCCCCTTGCTCAGGCGGGGAAGGCATCCATCTGCATGAAGGTCCCTTCCTGCCGCTGATGCCGGTTGATCAGCGGCACCAGCCGGCTGAAATGTTCGGTGGCGATATGCGTGTCGAGCGCGGCCCGGTCCGGCCATGTTTCGATGAAGATGAAGTGGCCCGGGTCCTTTTGATTGATGAACAGATCATAGGCGATGCAGGCCGGTTCCTGCCGCGTTTTTTCAACCAGTTCGCGATAGAGCGGCAGCACCTGTTCCACCGCATCAGGGTGGATGAAATCTTCGGCGATCACTTTCAGCATCAACATTGTTCCTTCTCGTCACCGGTCGAGGCGGCAGCGGCCAGCGATTGTTCGATCAGTCGGGCACCGGGGCCTTCATCACCCAGCCGGTCTTCCGGATTGCGCAGCGGGCAATCGGTCAGCGACAGGCAGCCGCAACCAATGCAGCCATCCAGATCATTCCGCAGATGCAGCAGGCCGCGAATGCGTTCATCGATGATCGCCTGCCAGGTTTGGGTCAGATGGTGCCAGTCGTCTTTCGTCGGGGCGCGGTCTTCGGGAATGGCGGAAAGGAAATCGCCGATCACCGCCAATGGAATGCCGACCCGCTGGGCAATGCGGATGATCGCCACCCGGCGCAGGATCGCGCGCGGATAACGCCGCTGGTTGCCATCGGTCCGCCAGCCTTCGATCAGCCCCTTGCGTTCATAGAAATGCAGCGTGGACACGGCCACGCCGCTGCGGCGCGCCACTTCGCCCACGGTCAGATGCGCTGACATGTCGGCCTTGCCTTCCTCTTGCTGAATTTGTGGTGGGGTAGAACAAATCCCGCTTGACCTCAACCAATGTTGAGGTTTTATAGGCGGCGTCGGCCTGGGTGATCAGGCTGCCTGCGATTCCCCGTCGCGGGCCCCCTTCGATGCGGAGCCGACATGTCCACCACTGACCAGAACCCTGATTTTCCCGGCTCCCACGATGCCCATTCCGATACAGGCGTAGAGGCGCGGCGCACGGATGCGCCCAGCCGGCGCCTGCCAATCGCGGTGGCGCTGCTGGCGCTGGTGCTGGTGTTCGGCGGCGTGTTCCTGTGGCGATCGGCAAAGCTCAGCGCTTCTGAAACGGCCTATGCTCCGCCGCCGGTGGAGGTGAGCACGGTCACGCTAGCGGCCGAAACCCTGCCGCAGTCGCTGCGGGCCACCGGTTCGCTGCAGGCGGTGCAGGAAGTGATGCTCGCGCCCGAAACCGCCGGGCGGGTGGTGGCGATCCGCTTTTCCGCTGGGCAGCAGGTCGGGCGTGGGGCTCCGCTGGTGCAATTGTTCGATGCGCCCGAACGGGCTGATCGCGCGGCGGCCTTGTCACGACTGCGCTTTGCCGAAGTCCAGCTGAACCGGTCGCGCGAACTGGATGGCAGCGGCGCCGAGCCGCGTGAGACGCTGCAGCAGCGCGAAGCCGAAGTGGCGCAGGCACGGGCAGCGATCCAGCAGGTCGATGCGCGGCTGGCGCAGAAGACCGTGCGCGCGCCCTTTGCCGGGCAGATCGGCATTCGTCAGGTCAATCTGGGGCAATATGCCAATCCCGGCGATCCGATCGCCACGCTGACCGCGCTGGATCGGCTCTATGTCAATTTCCATGTTCCGCAGCAGGATCTGACCCGTCTGCAAGTGGGCGGCACGGTGTCGGTGGCCAGTGATGCGCTGCCGGGGCAGGAATTCAGCGCGCGGATCAACGCCATTGAACCCGTCGTTGGCGCGGATACGCGCAACATCGTGGTGCAGGCCGAAATGCCCAATCCCGGCCGCGCCCTGCGCCCCGGGCTCTATGTCACTGTCGGCGTGGAACAGCCGGCACGCGCGGCGGCGCTGCTGCTGCCGACCACCGCAATCCAGACCTCCGCATCGGGCGAAAGCGTGTTTGTGGTGCGCGATGGCAAGGCGGTGCCGGTGCCCGTGACCACGGGGGGTGAGGTGGGCAATCGCACCATTATCCAGAGCGGGCTTTCCGCTGGTGATCAGGTGGTGACCACCGGGCAATTGCGCCTGCAGCCGGGCGCCCCGGTGACCATTGCCAACCGCGCCGCGGCAAAGCGCTGAGGGGGCGACCATGCAGTTTACCGATCTCTTCATTCGCCGGCCGATCCTGGCCGTGGTGGTCAGCCTGCTGATCCTGCTGGTGGGGCTGGCTGCGTTGTTCGCGCTGCCGGTGCGGCAATATCCCAATCTTGAAAGCGCAAGGATCACCGTCAACACATCCTATCCCGGGGCAACCCAGGATGTGATGCAGGGTTTCGTGACCCAGCCGATCGCCCAGGCCATCGCCACGGCCAGCGGCATTGAATATCTGACCTCCACCTCGACCATGGGCAGCAGCCAGGTGAAGGCCAAGCTGGTGCTGAACGCCGATTCCGACCGGTCGCTAACGGAAGTTCTGGCCAAGGTGCAGCAGGTCAAGTTCCGCCTGCCCGAAGGCGCGACCGATCCGGTGATCGCCAAGATCACCGATGGCGCTGCGGCGGTGCAATATATCGCCTTCACGGGGGAAAATTACTCGGCGGCGCAGATCAATGATTTCGTCACCCGCGTGGCGCAGCCGCTGTTCACCTCCATCCCGGGGGTGGCATCGGCCGATGCATCGGGCGGCAGCGCGATCGCGCTGCGGATCTGGCTCGATCCGGTAAAACTCGCCGCGCGCAGTCTGACCGCATCGGATGTCGTGGCCGCGCTGCGCGCCAACAACGTTCAGGCAGCGCCGGGTCAGCTGAAGGGTGGGCTGACGGTGACCGATATCACCGCCGCCACCGATCAGCGCAGCCCCGATGATTTTCGCGCGCTGGTGCTGAAAAGCAGTCAGGATGACACTGGCGGCATGGTCCGGCTGGGTGATGTCGCGACGATCGAGATGGGCGCGCAGAACTACACCACCACCGGCTTCGCCGATGGCGTGCCGGCGGTCTATATCACCCTGACCCCGACGCCGGACGGCAATCCGCTGGAAATCGTCAAGGCCGCGAAGGAAATCATCCCGCAGCTGCAGAAATCGGCCCCGCCGGGGATGAACATTCGCAGCGTTTATGACGTGGCTCATTTCGTCAACGCCTCGATCGAGGAGGTGCAGCACACCCTGCTGGAAGCGGTGATCATCGTGGTGATCGTGATCTTCCTGTTCCTGGGCTCGTTCCGCGCGGTGATCATCCCGGTGGTGACCATTCCGCTGTCGCTGGTCGGCACGGCTGCGCTGATGCTGATGTTCGGTTTTTCCCTCAATCTGCTGACCCTGCTGGCCATGGTGCTGGCGATCGGCCTGGTGGTTGATGACGCGATCGTGGTGGTCGAAAACATCCACCGCCATATCGAAGAGGGGCTTTCGCCGATTGCCGCATCTTTGGTGGGCGCCCGCGAAATCGTCGGCCCGGTCATCGCGATGACGGTAACGCTGGCGGCGGTCTATGCCCCGATCGGCCTGATGGGCGGGCTGACCGGCAGCCTGTTCCGCGAATTCGCCTTCACCCTGGCTGGATCGGTGGTGGTGTCAGGCGTGATCGCGCTGACGCTGTCACCCATGATGAGTTCGGCGCTGCTCAATTCCAAGATGACGGAGGGTGGCTTTGCCAAGCGGGTTGAGCATGTGTTCGACCGGATGTCGGGCGCCTATGCGCGCGGGCTGGCCTGGACGCTGGCACTGCGGCCGGTGGTGCTGATGGTGGCAGTGGCGATGCTGGTGGGGATTGTGGTGCTGTTCTTTGGTGCGCAGCGGGAACTGGCGCCGCCGGAAGATCAGGGCGTGGTGCTGACCGCCGTGCGCGGGCCGCAATATGCCAGCATCGATTACACCGATGATGTGTCCGATCAGGTGGAAGCCATGTTCCGCGCCCTGCCGGAATATTCGGGCAGCTTCTTCCTGAATGGCGAAGGCGGGCAGAACCTCGGCTTTGGCGGGGTGATGCTGAAGGACTGGAGCGAACGCAGCCGATCCGGCACGGATATTCAGGGCCAGCTCTATGGCATGGCCAATGGCGTGCATGAGGCATCGATCACGCCGTTTCAGGAAGCGGCGCTGCCGGCGGCCAGCTCCGGCCTGCCGTTCCAGATGGTGCTGCGCACGGCCGGTGATTTCGATGGGCTGTATCAGGATATGGAGGCGCTGAAGGGCGCCGCCTGGCAGAGCGGGCTGTTCCAGTTCGTCGAAAGCGATCTCGCCTTTGACAACCGCACCGCGCGCATCCGTATCGATGCGGCCAAGGCCGGCGAAATGGGTGTGTCGATGCAGGCCATTGCCGATACGCTGGCAACGCTGGTGGGTGAAAACTACGTCAACCGCTTCAATTTCCATGATCGGTCCTATGACGTCATCCCGCAGGCGATCGCGGCGGACCGGCTGACGCCGGACAGCCTGGGCCGTTATTTCGTCCGTTCCGCCTCCGGCCAGATGGTGGCGCTGTCCACGCTGGTCAGCGTTGATCTGGAAGCGGGCGCCAACCGCCTGCCACAGTTCAACCAGCTGAATGCGGCCACGCTGTCCGGCGTGCTGCAACCGGGCGTGACCATGGGGCAGGCGGTGGCCTTCATGCAGGAACAGCCGCGCGCGGCCGGGGTCACGGTCGATTGGCTGGGCGACAGCCGGCAATATGTGCTGGAAGGAAACCGGCTGACCATATCCTTTGGCTTTGCCCTGATCGTGATCTTCCTGGTGCTGGCGGCGCAATATGAAAGCTTCCGCGATCCGCTGGTTATCCTGGTCACCGTGCCGCTGGCTGTGTGTGGGGCCCTGCTGCCGATCTACCTCGGTTACGCCACGCTCAATATCTACACCCAGATCGGGCTGGTGACGCTGATCGGGCTGATATCCAAGCATGGCATTCTGATGGTGGCCTTCGCCAATGATCATCAGCGGCTTCAGGGCGCGAGCCGGGCAGAAGCGATTGTGGAGGCGGCCCGGGTCCGCATGCGGCCCGTGCTGATGACCACGGCGGCCATGGTGGCCGGGCTGGTGCCGCTGCTGTTCGCCGGCGGGGCAGGGGCGGCCAGCCGCTTTGCCATCGGAATCGTGGTGGTGATGGGCATGCTGATCGGCACGCTGTTCACCCTGTTCGTGCTGCCGACCTTCTACACCCTGCTGGCGCGCGATCACCGCGCGGCGGCGCAATCCGAACGCGAAACAGCCCTGACGGAGCGCGATACAATGCAGCCCGCCACGCCGGCCGTCCTTGCAGGAGCATGACCAGAATGAACGCGCGATCTGTCATCCGCCAAACGGCTGTGTCCGGCCTGCTGGCGCTGGTGCTGTCTGCCTGTGCGGCAGGACCCGACTATATTCCCCCGCAACCGCCTGCGCTGAGCGCGGAACCCTTCGTCAGCGCGGCGGGGCAAGATTTCACGGCAGCCGAGCCGGAAACGCAATGGTGGCGGATCTATGATGATCCGGCGCTGGATGGGCTGATCACCCAGGCGCTGGCGGCGAACACCGATCTGCGCGTGGCGCTGGCCAATCTGCGCGCGGCACAGGGCGTGGTGGCGGAGGCTGGCAATGCTCGCCTGCCGCAGACCACGCTGAATGCCAGCGGCAGCTATGCCCAGCGGCAGATGCCGCTGTTCCTGCCCGATGCGCGCTTCGCATTCAGCGGCGGGGCGGAACTGTCTTACGAAGCGGATCTGTTCGGCCGCGTGTCCCGCACTATAGAAGCCGCCCGCGCCGATGCGGAGGCGGAAGCCTTTGCTCAGGGCGCGGTGCGTTTGCGGGTGATCGCCGGGGTGACCCAGGCCTATCTGGATGCCTGCACCGGGGCAAAGGCGGCTGCCATTGCCCGGTCATCGGTCGATCTGGCAGCAGAAAGCGTCCGGATCATCGCTTCGCGCGAACGCGCCGGTTCGGCCGCGCGGCTGGATGTGGTGCGGGCGGAAAGCCTGTTGGCGCAAGCGCGGGCAGAATTGCCGGCCATCGATGCGGCGCGGCAGGTGGCGCTGTTCGAACTGGCCGCGCTCATGGGGCTGACCCCGCAGCAGGTGCCGGATGTGGCGGCCCGCTGCATGACGGCGCCGGAATTGCCGCGCGCGATTGCCGTGGGCGATGGCGCAGGCCTGCTGCGCCGCCGGCCCGATGTTGCCGAGGCCGAACGGCGGCTGGCAGCGGCCACCGCGCGCATCGGCGTTGCCACGGCCGATCTCTACCCCCGGATCAACATCAACGCCTCCGTCGCGCAGGCCGGTGGGGAAGGTGTCAGCGCATCGCAGGGTTTCCAGTTCGGCATTGGTCCGCTGCTGTCCTTCAGCTTCCCGAACACTGGCGCGGCGCGGGCGCGCATCCGCCAGTCTGAGGCGAGGACGGAGGCGGCGCTGGCCACATTCGATGGCGTGGTGCTGACCGCACTGAAGGAAACCGAACAGGCACTGACCAGCTATGGCGCGGCCGCGAAGCGCCGGGCAGAAATCACCCGGGCCGAACAAAGCGCGGCGGAGGCCTTCAACATGGCCAGCCTCCGCTTCCGCGCGGGATCGATCGCCTATGTCGATGTGATCGTGGCCCAGCGCGAACTGACCGATCTGCGCCTCGCCCGCATCCAGTCCGAACGCGACCTCGCCAGCGGCAGCGTGGCGGTGTTCCGGGCGCTGGGTAGCGGGTGGGAGGAATGAGAAGCTGATCCTCCCATTGATCATGGGGCCAATCAGTAAAAATAACTTTTTAGGAAAGATTCGAAAAATAATTAATTAAATTTTGCATTGCTGATGTCAAATCTTCTATTTTTGGGAGTATTCCTGCAATAGCGAGGATGATGGTTGGCCCGGCTACCTTGCCGGCGCTTGAGGCGGCTTCATCTGAAAATTTCGTGGCTCGTGCGCCAATCCAAGAGGCCACTTTTTTTGCCCATTTTACCAGAGTGCTTTTGTGAACGGTCAAAGCTTCTGGAGTGGTTCTACCTTTTTGAATTTCGTCGCGGATGACATGCAAAGTTTCCTGCAATGCGCCAACATCGGCTTGAGTTGCGGGAAGTTCATCTAGAGCCTCGGGAGGGTTGTTGTGTCCAAAGTGTGGGGGTGGAAATTGGATAACAGCCAGAGTCGCTTCTAACGCAGCTATTCTTTGCAGAACATCAAGTCTTAGGTCTTCAGGCATAACCCAAAGGCGGGTTCCGAGATGGTCGCCCATCTGGGCTGGTCGGCCAATTTGGTGCTTGCTTGAGGCAAACTCATCAGGTCGCGCACGCCAATCGTCCGACCGCCGCGAAAGATCCTTCGCGACTTCTTTCAAAATTGCCGTTGATATGCGCTGGCCAAATGCGCTGCTTAGTTCTTCAAATGGATCGACCTTATTGATTGATGGCCAACGGTATTTTCGCTGAATTCCCGATTTTTCTTCGGCAATAGGGTCGAAGTAAAATTCTTCAAACCAGCGGAGTAAGAATTCACGCTGCTGATGTTCGAGCTCTGCAAGGTCTTCTCTTGTCGATGGGTTGCGAAAAGGATCCATGGATTTCCCCGTTGCGAAACAGACTAGCTGAACAATCTAGGAAGCAAAGGCCTGATGTCGCGTGGATGTCCGTTAGTGATCGCGAGGCGATGAAGCCAACTGCATGCATTAGGGAAGGTTTTTAAATCAAGATCAATGTGATCGGCAGACTGGGCCGTTAGTAACGCAGCAACCGAGCCAAAAACGCCTGCGCCCGTTCGCTGATTGTCGGCGTCGTGCCGGGGGTGGTGAAGAATTGTCCGGCCGGGACATCATCGATGATCCGGCCCTGATCCATGAACACCACCCGATCGGCGACATTGCGGGCAAAGCCCATTTCATGGGTCACGCAGATGGTGGTCATCCCCTCGCGCGCGAGGGATGCCATGACGTCCAGCACTTCGGCGACCATTTCGGGGTCGAGGGCCGATGTGGGTTCATCATAGAGCATCACCACCGGATCCATGCACAGGGCGCGGGCAATGGCGACGCGTTGCTGCTGCCCGCCGGAGAGCTGGGCTGGGTATTTTTCCGCATGCTGGCTGAGGCCAACCCGGGCGAGCAGGGCGTGGGCGCGACTGGTGGCGTCTTCTCTGGATCGGCCGAGCACGCTGGTCTGGGCGAGGGTGAGATTGCCGGTAACGCTGAGATGGGGGAATAGCTCGAAATTCTGGAATACCATGCCCACGCGCCCGCGCAGCCGGGTCAGTTCACCGCGCGCCTGCCGCCCGGTGCTGGCCGGGGTCAGGGTGGTGCCATCGACGGTGATGCTGCCCGCATCGATCGGTTCCAGCGCATTGATGGTCTTGATCAGGGTGGACTTGCCCGATCCCGAAGGGCCGCAGACCACCACCACCTCCCCCTGATGCACCGACAGGCTGCAATCATCGAGCACGCGGAAAGTGCCATAGGATTTTCCTACTCCCTGCAGCGCGAAGATCGCCGGCGCGGTGGCAATATCGGTTGCGGGGGGCAGCTCTGCCGATGCCACAGGCAGATTCAGGGTCAGGCTCATGCGGGTACCTGCTGGCGGCGGGCCCAATGGCCGGCGCCGAGTTCGATCAGCAGGCAGATGGCGAAATAGAGCGCGGCAGCGAAGAGATAGAGTTCGAGCGGGTGGGTGATCACGCGATTGGAGACCTGCGTTGTGACGAAGGACAGCTCTGCCACGCCGATGACATAGGCGAGCGAGCTATCCTTGGTGAGTGAAACCAGCTGGTTGACGAAGGAAGGGGCGAGGCGCGGCAGCACTTGTGGCAGGATGATCCGCCGCAAGGTCTGCCCACGCGAAAGCCCAAGCGCGGCGCCGGCCTGCCACTGGCCGCGCGGCAGGGCGGCAATCCCGGCGTTGAGGGTATGGGCCAGATAGGCCCCGGTGACGAGTGAGAGCGCCACCACTACCGATGCCACGCCCGGCACATCCAGCCCGAAGGCAATCGGGCCGAGGAAATAGATCTAGAAGATCAGCAGCAGGATTGGAATGGCGCGGAAGAAGCCGAGGAACAGCCGAAGGGCGTGACTGGCAAAGCCGCTGCTGATGTTCAGCGCGATGCCGAAAACGAGGCCCAGTACGGCCGAAATTATCGCGGAGATAAGCGTGATGATCAGCGTCAATGCGGCCCCGCCCAGCGCGCCATGCGGCCAGGGGCCTATCAGCAGATAGGCGATGTTGTCGGTGATCACCGACGGGTCGAAACCGCTCATCGCAGCACCGCCTTGCGCCGTTCGAGCTGGCGTGCAGCTAGGTCGATCACCATGATCAGGGCGATATAGAGCGCGGTGGCGATGGCGAAGGTCTGGAACGCCTGGAAGGTCGCGCCTTCGACACGCCGTGTTTCGTAGGACAGCTCTGCCGCGCCGATGGCCATCAGCAGCGACGAATTCTTGACCGCATTCATCACCTGCCCGGCCAGTGGCGCAATCGCATTGCGCCAGGCTTGCGGCAGCAGGATGCGACGCCAGATCTGGGTTTCGGTCAGCCCCATGGCGCGCCCGGCCAGCCGCTGGCCCGGCGGCACGGCGGCAAGGCCAGCGCGAAATTCCTCTGCCATGAAGGCGGCGGTGAACAGCGTCAGTCCGATGAAACCGGCGATCAGTTCAAATGCCGGCCAGCGCAGGCCCAGCGCTTCGCCCGCCAGCCAGGGGCGGGCGTTGATCGCATCGAGCAGGCTGGCCGGCAGCAAGGACGACACGCCGAAATACCAGACGAACAATTGCACCAGCAGCGGTGTGTTGCGGAATAGCGATATCCACCCCGTTGCCGCCCAGCGCAGCGGCGTCAGTGAAGACAGGCGCGCCATGCACAGGGCAAAGCCGATCACCAGCGCCGCCACTGATACCAATGCAGACAGGGTTACGGTGGTGATGAAGCCATCCACCAGCCAGCCGATGTATTGCGGCGCCAGCAGGGCGCCGCCGAAGGGGAAGGCCATGGCTGCGATCAGTTGGCCGGTGGAGTTGCCGCTGCAGCTGCTGCCGGTGCCTCTCCGATGCGGAAATTGCGCGGCAGCGGGGTCTTGGTGTCCGGCCCGAACCAGCGGTCATGAATTCGCTGGGCTTCGCCGCCGCTTTCCAGTTCGCGCAGCGTGTCATCCACAAACTGCTTCAGGCTCGCCTCACCCTTGGGGATGCCGATCCCGATCAGATCCTGGGAGATGGTGAAATTGGGGATTTCATACTGGTCGCGGTCGGGCGAATTGGCGAGGATGCCGATCAGCTTCGGCCCATCCTGGGTGATCGCCTGAACATTGCCATTGCGCAGCGCGGTGAAGGCAAAGGGGGTGTCGTCAAACGCCACCTGCGTCGCATCAGGATAGAGATTGCGCAGGGTGATTTCATTGACGGTGCCCTTGTCCACGCCGATGCGCAGCTTTGCCAACTGATCCGGGCGGGTCAGCGTTCCGCGTTTGGCGATGAATTGCTGGCCTGATGCGAAATAGGGGATCGAGAAATCGACCTGCTGCGCGCGTTCTTCGGTGATGGTGAAATTGGCCAGGATCAGATCGGCCTTGCCGGATGACAGCAGCGGAATGCGGTTGGCCGGATTGGTTGGCACCAGTTCCAGCTTCACGCCCAGCTTGCTTGCCAGCGCCTGGGCATAATCGACATCCAGCCCTTCGATCTGGCGGGTTTCCGGATTGACCGATCCGAAGGGCGGATTGCCATCAAACACCGCGACCCGCAGCACCCCGGCCTGCTTGATCCTTTCCAGCCGATCGCCCGCCGCATCATCAGCGGATCCGCTGCAGGCGCTGATCAGCAGGGCCAGCAGCACCAGCATAGCGGAGGTGATCCAGCCCGAAAGGCCGGACAATGCGGGCAGGACCGGGCGGCCCGGGGCGAATGGCGTATTTGTCATGATATCTCGCGATGGAAGGGGCGGCCTGGCGTGGTCACCTTGGCCCAGCGCGGCCTGACCAGCAGGAACCGCCGGCTGCTGTCTGACACAGCGGCCATTTGATTAACTCTACTTAATTGATTGAGATTGTGCTGTCAAAGCAATCTCTCACCTTGCTGAGGCTTTTACGCCCAGTCATAAGCGGTGATCAGGCCGGGAAGCTGACCCTTGCGGTCAGCCCGCCGCGCCCGCCATCCGCAGGTCCGCTCAGCTGCAATTCGGCGCCCAGCGCCTCGCTGATTTCGCGGGCGATGGCGAGGCCCAGGCCCGATCCGGGTTTGTTGCGGTCAAAGCGCATGCCGATGGTGAAGGCCTGGGCAATCTGTTGCGGGCTCATGCCCGGGCCATCATCGGCCACGCTGATGCTCACCGCGCCATCGGCATGGCGTTCGAGGGAAACCGTCGCCCGGCTGGCGGCCCATTTGCCGGCATTGTCGAGCAGGATGGAAAGCAGTTCGGACAGGTCCACCGGGTCGACCGGCAGCAGCAGATCTTCCCCGGTGCGGTTATAAAGGCGGAAGGTCACATGGGGATGCAACCGGTGCATCGCCCCGATGATCGGCGTCAGCAGTTCGGGCAATTGGCTGACCACCCCGGCCGCACGGGGGCCCGATGAAAAGCGCGCCTTGGCCAGCTGGAATTCGATCTGCTGTTCCATCATGCTGGCCTGATTGACCAGCGAGGCGGCCGATGCAGCGGTGCGCGGATCTGTGGACAGCCGTTCCGCTTCGTCCATGATCACAGCCAGTGGCGTGCGCAGCGAATGGGCCAGATTGCCGGCCTGTACCCGCGCGCGTTCGGTCATTTCGCTGGTGCGGCCGATATATTCGTTCAGATCGGATGCCAGCGGGGCGATTTCGGAAGGATAGCGCCCCTCCAGCCGCAAAGATCGGCCGGTGCGCAGGCGCGCAATCGCCTGGCCCAGTTCATCCAGCGGGCGCAGGCCAAAGCCGACAATCGCCGCGCCTGTGGCCAGCAGCAACCCGCCCAGCGCGATCAGCCACAGGGTCAGTTCGCGGGTGAAGCTGGAAATCAGCCGATCCAGTTCCCGCTCATCCGTGGCGATCACCACATGGATCGGTTCATTGCGCGGCCCGCGCTGCAGATAACCATGCACGATCATCGCGCCATTGGGCCCTTCATTCACCTGATAGGGGGTGGAATCTTCATGGGCTATGGTCTGGTCGAGCGAATGGCCGGCCAGCGACGGCGATCGCAGCAGCGGCTGATCGGGCACATAGACCTGCCAGTAAAATCCCGAACGTGGAATGTCATAGCGCGGATCAGACAGCTGACGCAGCAGCACCGGGCGGCCATGGGCGTCGGTGCTGACGAAGCGGGCCAGTTCGCGAACATGCACATCCAGTTCGGAATAATAGGATTGTTCGACATGGTTGATGAAGATCCGCGTTGCAAACAGCCAGATCGCCCCGATCCCCAGCGTCACCCACAGCATCACTGCCAGCAGGAACCGCAGCCGCAGGCTGCCCGGGCGGCCGAAGAACGCCTCTCTCATTTCTCGAACCTGTAGCCGAGGCCGCGCAGCGTGGTGATCCGTGCCTTGCCGATCTTGCGCCGGACCCGGCCGATCAGCACCTCCACCGTGTTGAGTTCGCGCGCGGCTTCCAGTTCATAGAGATGTTCCAGGATATCGGCCTGCGGCAGCACCTGCCCCGGGCGGCGCATGAACAGATGCAGCAGGCGGAATTCCTGCCGGCTCAGGGACAGCGGCACCCCGTCCAGTTCCACCAGATGGGTCAGCGGATCGAGCCGGAGCGTGCCCGATTCCAGCATGGTATCGCGCTTGCCGCTATGGCGGCGGAACTGGGCGTTGAGCCGGGCGAGCAGTTCTTCGAAGCGGACCGGCTTGACCACGAAATCATCGGCCCCGGCGTTCAGCCCTTCGACCTTGTCCTGCCAGCTGCCCCGCGCGGTCAGGATCAGGATCGGGCAATTCACCCTGCTGCTGCGCCAGTGCCGCAGCAGATTGAGCCCGTCTTCATCGGGCAGGCCCAGATCCAGAATCACCGCCGCCATCTTGTCCAGATCGGGCCAGTCGCGTGCCTCCGCCCCATGGGTGACCAGATCGACCGCGAAATCAGCCGCGCGCAGACGCTGGCTGAGGCGCGGGCCCAGCTCGGGATCATCTTCGACCAGCAGCAGGCGCAATCCGGTGTCTTTCCTTGGGGTTGTCGTGCGGGTGTGTGCCGCATTTTTGATGCAATGCAACAAAGCTGACAAGAATTATCGAACTTGGCAGGTTTCTGTCAGCTTCATCTCCCATGGACGCGGCATGAAGCATCGTTTCGCATTGGTCGCCGCCGGTAGCATGCTGGCCTTTCTGTCTGCCTGTTCCGGGGCCGAAACAGCTGCGGAAACGGAAGAAGCATCTGCGCAGAAGCCGGATTCGCTGGCGCGGCTGGAGATCAAGACCGCAACGGCGGTCGCGGCAGAGAATGTCCCGCTGGGTACGGTGCCGGGCCGTGTGGTGCTGCCACCCGAAGCGCGGGTGGCGGTCAGTTCCGCTTTCCCGGGGGCGGCTGTCAGGGTCTTTGTGATCGAGGGGCAGGAAGTGCGCCGGGGGCAGGTGCTGGCGACCATCCGTGCGGCCGAAACCGTTCAGATCAATGGGGAATTGTCGCGCGCCCAGGCCGAACACAGCGTCGCCCAAGCCCGCGCAAGACGGCTTGGTCAGCTGGCGCAGGAAGGGATCATTGCCCAGGCCCGCGCCGATGAAGCTGATGCCGCGGTACGCCAGGCCGCTTCGCTGGTGACCGAACACCGCCGGCTTGCTGCCTTGGCGGGGGCATCGGGTGATGGCACCATCAGTTTGCGCGCGCCGATTTCCGGGCGGGTGGCCCATGTCGCGGTGGAAACCGGCGGCCCGGTGGACACCATGACGGCCCCCTTCGTGATCGAAGCGGCCGGATCCTATCAGCTGGAACTGCAATTGCCCGAACGCATCGCCCGCGATGTGCGGGTGGGCATGAGCGTGGAAGTGCAGGTTCCCCAAACAGGGGCAGGTTCCGATGCGGCGCCGGTCTCTGTCGCAGGGCGGGTGCTGTCTGTTGCGCCCTCGATCGATCCGGCCACCCGCTCTGTCGGCGCGCGTGCTTCTCTTGGCGCGGTGCCAGGGCTGGTGCCGGGCGGCAATGTGCCGGTCACCATCCATGGCGCCCACGCAGAGGCGGGCGTCGCCATTCCGGCGGCGGCGGTGACGCGGATCGACGAGGCCGATCATGTCTTCGTGAAACAGGGCGACACATTCGTGGCGCGCAAGATTGTGCTGGCATCGCAGACCGGTGAACAGGCGGTGGCGAGTGACGGGCTGAAAGCCGGTGATGTGGTCGCCACCAGCGGCATTGCCGAACTGAAATCCATGGGGGCGGAGTAAGCCACCATGCTGCGCAAACTGGTTGAGCTGTCGCTATCCATGCGGCTGGCGGTGCTGGCGCTCGCCGCGCTGCTGGGCGGGCTGGGGGCTTGGTCCTTCGTCAACCTGCCGATCGATGCCTTCCCCGATATCAGCTCCACCCAGGTGAAGGTGATCCTGAAGGCGCCGGGTATGACCCCGGAAGAGGTGGAAAGCCGCGTCATCACCCCGATCGAGATGGAAATGCTCGGTATCCCGGGGCAGACGGTGCTGCGGTCGATGGCCAAATATGCCATTGCCGATGTCACCATCGATTTCGCCGATGGCACCGATATTTATTGGGCGCGCAGCCAGGTGGCTGAACGGCTGAATACGGTGATGGGTGATCTGCCAGACACGGTGGAAGGCGGCATGGCGCCGATCTCCACCCCGCTGTCAGACCTGTATATGTTCACCATCGAAGGTCCGCAGGATCTGACCGAGAAGCGCCGCGTGCTCGACTGGGTGGTGCGGCCGGCCCTGCGCACCGTGCCGGGCGTGGCCGATGTCAACGCGCTGGGCGGTTATGTCGAAACCTTTGAAGTCGCACCGGACAATGCCGCGCTGGCGGCAGCCGGGCTCAGCACGGCGGATCTGTCCGCCGCGATCGACAGCGGCAATCGCAATGATGGCGCGGGGCGCCTGATCACCGGGGAAGAGGCGCTGATCGTGCGCACCACCGGTGCCATCCGCACGCTGGATGATCTGGCATCGGTGGTGGTTAAGGCGGCCAATGGCCGTGTCGTCCGGCTGGGCGATGTGGCGCAGATCCGCCCCGGCAGCCTGACCCGCTACGGCGCGGTCACCCGCGACGGCAAGGGCGAAGCGGTGCAGGGGCTGGTAATCGGGCTGCGCGGTGCCGATGCGGCCAAGGTGGTCGAAGGGGTCAAGGCGCGGATCGCCGAAATCGAACCGGGCCTGCCCGATGGCATGAGCATTTCGGTGTTCTACGACCGTTCCGAACTGATCGAAGCGGCCGTCGGCACGGTGGAAAAGGCGCTGCTGGAAGCGACCGTGCTGGTGGTGATCCTGCTGCTGCTGTTCCTGGGGGATTTCCGCGCTTCGGTAATTGTGGCGCTGGCATTGCCCATGGCCGCGCTGCTGACCTTCATCTTCATGCGCGCCACCGGGCTTACCGCCAATCTGATGAGCCTGGGCGGGCTGGCCATTGCGGTCGGCATGCTGGTCGACGGGGCCGTTGTGGTGGTGGAAAATGTGGTGGAGCGGCTGTCGGACGAAAAGCATGCTCGCGCAGGCAAGCTGCACAATATCTTCCTCGCCTCTGCCGAAGTGGCCAAGCCCGTTACCTCCGGCATGGCGATCATCGCGCTGGTGTTCCTGCCGCTGCTGACGCTCGAAGGGCTGGAAGGGAAGCTGTTCGCGCCTGTTGCGCTGACGATCGTGCTGGCGCTGATTTCCGCCCTGGTGCTGACGCTGACGATGGTGCCGGTGCTGGCGTACTTCCTGCTGAAGGTGAAGCTGGGCCATCACGAACCCTGGCTGATGCGCAAGCTGAACCCGGGTTACGCCGCTCTGCTGCACAAATCCTTCGCCCGCAAACCGGTGGTCTTCGGGGTCGCAGGGCTGTCGCTGCTGATCACCGGCGGGGCCTATGCCATCACTGGCAAGACCTTCCTGCCGACCATGGATGAAGGGTCGATCGTGGTGCAGACGGCCAAGCTGCCCTCTGTCTCGCTCGATCATTCGGTCGCCGGTGATCTGAAGATCCAGCGCGCGGTGATGGAACAGGTGCCCGAAGTTTCGGCCATGATCACCCGCGTCGGGTCAGACGAGCTGGGGCTCGATCCCATGGGGCTGAACGAAAGCGACAGCTTCGTGCAGCTGAAGCCGCGCGCCGAATGGCGGGTGAAGGACAAGGACTGGCTGGAAAACGAAATCCGCAAGGTCATGGAACAATTCCCCGGGATTGATGCCAGCTACACCCAGCCGATCGACATGCGGACATCCGAAATGCTGACCGGGGCACGCGGCGATCTGGCGATCAAGCTGTTCGGCCCTGATCTGGAAGAACTGGCGCGGATTGCGGCGGCGATCCAGGCGCGGCTGCAGGCGATAAATGGCACCAGCGAAGCGCTGACCGTGGCCAATGACAGCGTCGATTATTTGCAACTGGATCTGGACCGTGTGGCCGCCGGCCGGGTGGGCATGCCGATTGCCGATCTGCAGGATATGATGCGGGCAGAGGTGGAAGGCATGCCGGCGGGCGTGGTGTCCGAAGGGACGCGCCGCATTCCGATCATGCTGCGATCCGCCGGTGGGCGGGATCTGACGCCGCAGGCTTTTGCTGATCAGGTCTATCGCGCGCCCGATGGCACGCTGGTGCGCGCCAGCGATATCGCCAGCGTCAACCGGGTGCAGGGGCCGGTGAAGATCGATCATGAAAACGGGTCGCGCTATGCCATGATCCAGGCCTTTGTGTCGGGCCGCGATCTGGTTGGCTATGTCGAAGAAGCCAAGGCTGATGTCGCCGCCAATGTGGATTTGCCGCCCGGTTACCGGCTGGTTTGGGGCGGACAGTTCGAAAATCAGCAGCGCGCTTCGGCCCGTCTGGCGGTGGTGCTGCCGATTTCAATCCTGATGATCTTCGCCATCCTTTATTTCACCCTGGGTTCCGTGCGGGCTTCGGTGCTGATCCTGCTCAACATTCCCTTCGCCATGGTCGGCGGGATGATCGCCCTGGCGGCATCGGGCGAATATCTCTCCGTCCCGGCATCGGTGGGCTTCATCGCCTTGCTGGGCATTGCGGTGCTGAACGGGCTGGTGATGGTCACCTATTTCCGCCAGCTGCGCGAAGAAGGGGTGCCGCTGGCCGAAGCGGTGCGGCGCGGGGCGGAACGGCGGCTGCGGCCCGTGCTGATGACGGCCAGCATTGCCGCCTTTGGTCTGGTGCCCTTGCTGTTCGCCACCGGGCCGGGTTCGGAAATCCAGAAGCCACTGGCGATCGTGGTGATCGGCGGGCTGGTGTCGGCCACCATGCTGACGCTGGTGCTGCTGCCGATCCTCTATGAAAAATTCGGGGAAAGCCGGGCCGAACGCGAAGCCGGCGATCGCGACCATCCGGCAACGGATGAAGCCGACGATATGGACCCCACCCTGGCAAGCGGGAATTGATCTGATGCGGTTGTCTGTAATTCTCGCCCCGCTGCTGTGCCTCGCCGCGCCTCTGGCCGCACAGGATGGCGCGCAGCCATCGGGATTGCCCGATGAAGCGGCTGTGCTGGGTGCGATCGATGCCCATCCCGGGGTTCAGGCCGCGCGCGCCCGGATTGCTGCGGCGCAGGCCGATGCCAGCGCCCGCGCACGGGGCCCGCATGAATTCAATTTTCAGGGCAGCTATATCCGCCGGACCGTGGATCGGGAGGGGGAATTCGATGAATTCGATACCCAGCTGACCCGCGCCATCCGCCTGCCCGGCAAGGCGCGGCTGGATCGTGCTATCGGTGGCTTCGGCGTGGATGCGGCGGAAAATCTGGCCGATGATGCCCGCCATGATGCGGCGCTGCTGCTGGCCGAACATTGGTATGGCTGGCTGGGCGCCGCGGCGGAGGCGCTGGTCGACCGTCAGGCGGTGGGCAATTACGAACGCGATCTGGCGGCCACGCGGCGGCGGGTGGAACTGGGCGATGCGCCGCAGCTGGAATCCGATCAGACCACAGCCGCGCTTGCCTCTGCCCGGTTGATGCTCGAACAATCCGAAGGCCGCATGCGGCTGGCGCGGGCACGATTGGCGGCGCAGTTTCCCGGCCTGCCGCTGGCGGCAGAGGCCCCGGCCATTCCCGCGCCGGAAATCCCGGCCGGCGGTCTGGCGCGGCTGCGCGATCTGGTGCCCGAACGCAGCCATGAAATCGCTGCTGCTGATGCCATCTCCCGACAGGCGGACAGCATGGCCGAACGCGCCCGGCGCGAAAGAGTGGCCGATCCATCACTCGGCGTGCGGCTGTTTTCCGAACGCAGCGGCGCCGAACGCGGGGCGGGACTGCTGTTTTCCATGCCGCTCGGCGGCGGTCATCGCGCCAGCCTGGCTGAACAGGCCGCAGCAGAGGCCAATGCCGCCCGGTCAGAGGCTGCACTGGCCCGGTTTGCAGTGCAGGAAGTGGCGGATGCCAATCTGGCAGAAGCAGAATTCCGCCACACCGCCTGGCAACGCGCGCATGAGGCGCTGAAGGCCCAGATGGCCGCACTCGCCAAATTGCGCCGGGGCCAGGAACTGGGGGAAATCGACCTGTCGGATCTGCTTCTGGGCGAACGCATGGTCCACGACGCCTTCCGCGCGGAAGCTAATGCCCGGATGGAAGCGGTGCGGGCGATCACTTTGCTGCGCATCAACAGCCATGATCTTTGGCTGATGGAGTGAGGCTGGGCTGATAGCTTGAGGACAGCGGTCCCAGCCTTCGCTGGGACGACGATGGGGCTGGCATAAGGTTTGGGGGCACTGCCTTCCGTCATGCCAGCGAAGGCTGGCATCGGTCGCGGCAGTCGCCAGCCAACAACTCAGTGCAGCACAGGCTCGCGGGTCAGGCGGCTGATCATGGCCGACATGCGTTCATCGTCGCGACGGGCTTGCTCGCCGGTCAGCTTTTCGATCAGGCAGGCCACTTTCTCTGACGGTTCGGCATGGCCCATCAGCACGGGGGTGCTGTCGGCGCACTGCAGGGGTTGAAGATCGCGGTCCTGTTTTACCGCCTGGAAGAAGGTCAGCAGTTCGTCGTATTTCATGACTGGTTTACTCATGATCTTAAGGATGGTTCCAACTGCGCATGATCTGGCCACAGCGTCGGATTCGGATCAAGGGGCCGGGGCTGGGTGTATCCGGGGCGTACCGGATCAGCACATTGCTGCTTGACGTGTTAATCTCTACCAAATAAGTTGACTTATGTGGTTGCCGGCCGGCCAGCCACATGTTCGCTCTGCGTGTTCATCCTGTCGGCCCGCGGCTTTTGATCGGGATGCAGCTTGCTCCGCGTTACCAACGGCTAAAGCGCGTAATGCTCAGGCGACCACGCCAGGCCTTGCGCTCCCTCCATCCGGAGTGAAACCATGCGCCAATATTTCAGATCATCGGAACCGGAAGCCCCCGCAGGGCGGGACAGGATCAGCCTGCCCTGTGCCATCCAGGCCGCCCTGTTCATGCCGCATCGTCTGGCGGGGATGCCCCTGCCGGTTTTGCCGGCAGATGCGCTGATGATGCACCGCTGATCATCCTTTTCTTTTGAGCATTACGCTTCGCCCCACCGCGCAGGAATGATTGCCTGCGTGCGGTGTTGGCCGGCCATTTCCCGGGATAACGACCATGACCACGACCCAGATTCTCCTCACCCTGCTGGGTGGCGCGCTGCTGCCTGTTACTGCCTTTGCCCAATCCGTTGCTTCTGACCGCGCCGATGACATCCATCGCCGGGTGCTGGTGCTGGATGGCCATGCCGATGTGCTGCTGCCCACCACGGCGCAGAGCTATTATTTGCCCGATGGTGGATCGCGCGTTGAACTGCCCCGGCTGACGCAGGGCGGGGTGGATGCGATCGTGCTGTCGCTGGCGGTTGGGCCCGGGCCGCGCGATGCCGCCGGTATCGCCGCCGCGCGGGCGGATGTGGATGCCAAGCTGGCGCGGATCAGGGATATCGTTGCCGCCAATCCGCAAAGGATCGCCGTGGCGACCAGCGCTGCCGATATTGAGCGGCTGCGGGGCGAGGGCAAGGTGGCCGTTCTGATCGGCTTCCAGAATGCCCGCTCGATCGGTCAGGATCTGGCCCAGATCGACCATTTCTATGCTGAAGGCGTGCGGGTGTTTGGCTTCAACCATGCCGGGCACAATGATTTTTCCGATTCATCCCGCCCGCAGAATGCCCCCGCCAGCGAACATGGCGGCCTGTCCCCACTCGGCCAACAGGCAGTTGGCCGGCTGAATGATCTGGGCGTGCTGATCGATGTGTCGCAATTGTCGAGCCAGGCACTGGCGCAGGTGCTGCAACTGACCCGGGTGCCGGTGGCTGCAACCCATTCGGGTGCCAGGGGGCTGGTCGACAGCGGGCGCAATCTTGCCGATGCGGAACTGGACGCCATCCGCGCCAATGGCGGGGTGGTGCAGGTGACGCCCTTCACCACCTATCTGCGCAGCGCGGGCAATGCCCATTGGTTCGGCTCCGTCCGCGAACGCTTCGGTCTCAGCCGCGACGCGACATCGCCAGAGGATGGCATTGCCGCGCTGAGCGAAGACCGGCGCAGGGCCTATCTCGGGGAAATTGCCGCCGGCAAGGACAAGGCCACGCTGGAAGAATATGTCGATCACATCGATTACATCGCCCGCCGGATCGGCTGGCAGCATGTCGGCATTGGCAGCGATTTTGACCATGGCGCCGGGGTGGTGGGTTTCGACAGCGAAGCCGAAGCGCCCAATGTCACCCGTGAACTGTTGCGCCGGGGATACAACGAAGAACAGATCGCCGGAATATGGGGCGGAAACTTCCTGCGCGTCTTGCGTGATGCCGAACGAGGGCGCAAATCGTGAAAACTGTTCTATAGAAAGGTAAATTGATATTTTACCTTTCTATATAAAAAGAAAAAGTTTTATCGGTCGTGAGGTTAATTGAATATGCTTCGTTTCACGCTTTCCACCAGCGTTATCGCTCTTGTGGCGCTCGGGTCGGTTTCTGCGCAGGCGCAGGATTCTGCCGAACAGGGTGAGGAAATCATCGTCACCGGCACCCGTGCAGAAGGCCGTTCGCGGCTCGATTCCGCCGCGCCGGTTGATGTGCTGGGCGGGGAAACGCTGCGCCGCCAGGGTTCGACAGAACTGGGTCAGGCGCTGTCCACTGTTGCGCCCTCGATTGATTTCAAGCGTCCGTCTGCTGTTGACGGCACCGATGCCATCCGTCCGGCCACGCTGCGCGGCCTGTCGCCGGATCAGACGCTGGTGCTGGTCAACGGCATCCGTGGCCACACCTCCGCGCTGCTGAACGTTGGTGGTTCGGTTGGTCGTGGTTCGGCGGCGGTCGATCTCAACACCATCCCCACCGCCGCGCTCGACCGGATTGAAGTGCTGCGCGATGGCGCATCGGCGCAATATGGTTCGGATGCGATTGCCGGCGTGATCAATCTGCGCCTGCGTGAAGCCAGTTCGGGCGGCGGCGTTTCGGCCACCTATGGCATTTACGATACCCAGATCGACACCGCGCGCGGTGGCCGCAGCAAGACCGGCGAACCGGTGCTGACCGTTGCAGGCTGGCAGGGGATTGGCCTCGGCAGCAATGGCTTCCTGACGCTGTCGGGCGAATATGTGGATCGTTCGGCAACCAGCCGTGGCGATTTCGATCCGCGCGTTACCCCGTCGCGCGTGACCAGCCGCTTTGGCGATCCGGAGGTCGAACAGGCGACCATCTTCGCCAATGCCGGCATCGAATTTGGCGAAGGCTATGAACTCTATGGCTGGGCCGGTTATCAGGATCGCGACAGCAAGAGCGCGGCCTTCCCGCGGCTTGCCACTGCCGCAGCATCCAATGGTGTGGGCGATATCTGGCCCGATGGCTTCCTGCCGCTGATCAACACCAAATCGCGCAATCTGACCACGGCAGTTGGCGTGCGTGGTGATCTGGCCGGATGGAATGCGGATCTTTCGCTCAGCTATGGCCGCAACCGGATCGAATTCCGCACGCTGGATTCGGCCAATTACAGCCTGGGTGCTGCGACCCCGACCGATTTTTATGATGGCGCGGTGGCCTTCGACCAGTGGGTCGGCGGGATTGACCTGAGCCGCAAATTCGATGTGTTCCATTCGCTGAACGTGGCGCTGGGTGCCGAATGGCGCCGCGAAGGCTATGTGATCGAAGCGGGTGAAGTGGCATCCTACACCGGCAGCGGGGCCCAGGGCTTCCCGGGCTTCTCCAACCTCAACGCCGTGAAGGCCAGCCGTCGCAACATCAGCGCCTATCTCGATGTCGAGGCGGAACTTACGTCCAAACTGCTGCTTGGCCTTGCCGGCCGGGTGGAAGATTATTCGGACTTCGGATCGACGGTGAACGGCAAGGTGTCGCTGCGCTATGATCTGACCGACTGGTTCGCCCTGCGCGGTACGGCATCCACCGGCTTCCGTGCGCCTTCGCTGCAACAGCAATATTACACCGCGGTCTCTTCCGTCGTGGTGGATGGCAATGTTGTGGAAACCGGGACTTTCCCGTCCTTCGCCGATGTGTCGGTGGCGCTGGGTGGCCTGCCGCTGCGCCCGGAAAAATCGACCAATTTCTCGGTCGGTGCGGTGATCCGCAGCGGTGGTTTCAGCCTCACGGTTGATGGTTACCAGATCAAGCTGCGCGACCAGATCGGCCTGTCGGAGAATTTCACCGGCGCACAGGGCAGCGAGATTGCGGAAATCCTGGCCGAGAATGACGTTCAGGCCGCTCGCTTCTTCGTCAACGGCCTGCGTTCGACGACGCGCGGCATCGATGTGGTGGCCAATTACCGCCTGCGCGATGTGTTCAGCGGCTCGCTGGATCTGACCGTGGCCGGCAATGTCAATGAAGTGGATGTGACCTATGTCCCCACCTCCACCGGCACGGTCAATGTCGGCACCGGCCTGCTCGGCCGCAACCGCATCCTGACCTATGAACAGGGCACTCCGGGTGAGAAGGTGACCGGCGCGGTCGACTGGAACAATGATCAGGTCGGCATCACTCTGCGCGGCACCTATTATGGCTGGGTCAACCAGCCGGGTTCCGCACCGGCCAATGATGTGCTGTCCGGCCGGCATCTGATCACCGATCTGGAATTCCGCTTCAAGCCGATCCAGGGCGGGGAACTGGCCATCGGGGCGAGCAATCTGTTCGATGTCTATCCCGATGCAACGATCGCGGCGAACAATTCCACCGGTGTGGTTGGCTTCCCCTACTTCTCGCCCTTCGGGTTCAACGGCCGCTATCTCTACGCCCGCGTCGGCGTGAACTGGTAACAGGCCGGCGCCTTCTCTCCGGCGCCTCCTGACAGGCGCCCGGCTGTCGCGAGCCGGGCGCCTTTATCTTATCCGGCTGGCACGGTGCGGGCTGGCGCGATACACCCGTCCGACCCCCTGCAGGTGAGGGCAGATGAGTTTCCATTCCCGCAAACCCACGCTGACGATTTTTGAAGAAATGTCCGCCCTCGCGCGTGAACATCAGGCGATCAATCTGGGGCAGGGCTTCCCCGATAGCGACGGCCCGATCGAGGTGCGGCGCGCGGCGGCGGAGGCGCTGATCGAAGGGCCCAATCAATATCCGCCGATGCGGGGGTTGCCGCAATTGCGCGCGGCGGTGGCCAGCCATTACGATCGCTTCCACGGGCTGGATGCGACAGCCGATGATGTGCTGATCACTTCGGGTGCGACAGAGGCGCTGGCGGCCGCGATCCTGGCACTGGTGGCGCCGGGGGATGAGGTGGTGCTGATTTCCCCGATGTATGATGCCTATCTGCCGCTGGTGCTGCAGGCAGGCGGCGTGCCCCGGTTCCTGCGGCTGGCCCCGCCCGAATGGCGGCTGCGGCCGGAGGATATCGACGCGGTGATCGGCCCGGCCACCAAGCTGGTGATCCTCAACAATCCGCTCAATCCGGCCGCGCGAGTGTTTGACCGGGCCGAATTGTTGGCGCTGGCGCAGGCCTGTGTAACTCATGATGTGATCGCGATTTCAGATGAGGTGTGGGAACATCTGGTGTTCGATGGGCGGCAGCATATCCCGCTGATCGCCCTGCCGGGGATGGGGGATCGCACGGTCAAGATCGGTTCGGCGGGCAAGATCTTTTCCATGACCGGCTGGAAGGTCGGTTTCGTCCTGGCTTCGCCTGAACTGCTTTCCGCCGTGGCCGGGGCGCATCAATATCTGACCTTCACTACCCCGCCGGCGCTGCAGACCGGGGTTGCCTTCGGGCTGGGATTGCCGGCCAGCCATTTCGAACAGATGCGCGGCGATTATGGCCGCAGCCGCAATGTGCTGGCCCAGGCATTGCGCGCAGAGGGCTTCACCCTGTTGCCGAGCGAGGGAACCTATTTCCTCTGCCTCGATCTTGCCGCATCGGGCATTGCCGAGGATGATCGCAGCTTCTGCCTGCGCATGGTGCGCGATGCCGGGGTGGCGATGATCCCGCTGTCGCCCTTCTATGCCGATGATCCGGTACGCAGTGTTGTACGGCTGTGTTTCGCCAAGGGCGACGACACGCTGGCAGAGGCGGCCCGGCGGTTAGGCCGCGCTGCTCGCTGATGGTTCTTCGGATGAGATCGAGCTGCCAAAGCGTTCCTCATCCAGAATGCCGGCTCGCTTCGCCACGATGGCCGGCACCAGCGCCTGCCCGGTGACATTCACCGCCGTGCGCCCCATGTCGAGGATCGGATCAATCGCCAGCAGCAGGCCGGCGCCCTGCAGCGGCAGGCCCAGGGTGGACAGGGTCAGCGTCAGCATCACCACCGCGCCGGTCATTCCGGCGGTGGCGGCAGAGCCCAGCACTGATACCAGCACGATCAGAAAATAATCTTCCAGCCCCAGCGTCAGCCCATAGAACTGGGCAACGAAGATCGCCGCCACAGCGGGATAGATCGCCGAGCAGCCATCCATCTTGGTGGTGGAACCCAGTGGCACGGCAAAGGCAGCATAGGCGGGCGGCACACCCAGTCCGCGTTCGGCTACGGCCTGCGTCACCGGCAGCGTGCCGATCGAGGAACGGGACACGAAGGCCAGCTGGATCGCCGGCCAGGCCGCGCGATAGAAACCAACCGGCGAAAGGCCATTCGCGCGCAGCAACACGGGATAAACCACCAGCAAAACGATCAGCAAGCCGAGATAGATGGCGATGGCAAACTGGCCGAGCGATCCCAGCGCGTCCCAGCCATAGCGGGCAATGGCATCGCCGATCAGCGCGGCCGTGCCGATCGGGGTCAGCCGGATGACCCACAGCAGCAAGCGCCGCAGCACCGCCAGCAGCGATGCGTTGAAGGCCAGAAAGGCATCGGCCGCTGCGCCGCTGCGGACGGCGGCGGCACCCACGGCAATCGCCACCACGATGATCTGCAGCACATTGAATGACAGTGTGGTCTGCGCCGAACCATCTGTCAGATCGGTGGTGGCATAAAGGCCCAGCATATTGCCCGGGACCATGCCGGTCAGGAAATCGAGCCAGCTGCCGGTAGTGGCGGGTACGGCTGCACTGTCTGCACTGACGCCGGCGCGGAGCCCGGGTTCGAGCAACAGGCCCAGGGCGATGCCAATGGTCACCGCGATCAGGGCGGTGATGGCAAACCATAGCAGCGTATTGGCCACCAGCCGGGCCGCATTGTTGAGATCGCGCAGCGCAGCGATCGAGGCGACGATGGCGGCAAAGATCAGCGGCGGCACCAGCACCCGCAGCAATTGCACGAAGATCGATCCGGTGGTGCGCAGCGCTTCACCCAGAGCCCCGGCATCGCCCTGCTGGCGGGCCACAAATCCCAGTACCACCCCGGCCAGCAGGCCGATCAGCACCTGCACCCCGAAGGATGGGAGGCGGAAGCCGCGCTTGCGATCAGACGGAGAAGATGCGGATGTGGTCATGTCAGGCGGACCTCCGGCAACGGGAAGGCCCGCGCCGCATGGGGAAGGGGAAGGCCGCTCGTCCGAAGGTGCGGTGGAGCGCGCAGGAAACAGATAGGCGTTCAGGCTGTGAAGGGCGCCCTAAATGTTCCGGCAAGGGGGCAAGAAAAACTACACCTGCGGATCAGTGGTCCAGCGAAGCCAGCGGCGTGGTCATCACCACTTCGACGCCGGATTCCGGGAATTTCCGGTTCACCACGCTGTCTGATCCCAGGCCACGGTCGATCAGACGGGATCCGAAACCCGCACGGGAAGGGGCGGAAACCGGCGGCCCACCGCTTTCGCGCCAGCTGAGCCGGAACTCGTCGTCGGCGATGGCCCATTCCAGTTGCACCCGCCCTTCGGGAACGGACAAGGCGCCGTATTTCGCTGCATTGGTCGCCAGTTCGTGCAGCATCAGGCACAGGAACACAGCCGTTCGCGATCCCAGGCGGAGATCGGGCCCATTCAGATCAATCTGCCCGGCCAGATCATGCGCGGCAAGATTGTCGCGGATCAGCGTGTTGACGGAAACCGAGGCCCAGTTCTGCTGCAGCAGCACATCATGCGCGGCGGCGAGCGCCTGCACGCGATCCCCGAATGCCTGCACCAGATGTTTTTCACTGACATCGCGCAGCGTCTGCCCGGCTATCGCCTGAACCAGCGCCAGTGTGTTCTTCAGCCTGTGCGCCAGTTCCTGATTGATCAGGTCCAGATCTGCCTGTGTCCTGACCTTGGCAGTGGTTTCGACCACGGTGTCCAGCATGCCGGCAACGCTGCCATCGGCCAGCCGCAACGGGCTGTAGCAGAAGGTGAACCATGCCTGCTCCATCCCGCCGGACCGGTTGATCAGCAGGGGGAAGTCTTCGATATAGGTCGATGTTCCGGCGAAGGCGCGGTCGACGATCGGGGTCAGATCAGGCCAGACTTCTGCCCAGATATCGGCAAAGGATCGCCCGAGGCACTGCTGCTTGTTGCCGAGAATGGGGACGAAGCCATCATTGTAGATGGTGGTCAGTTCCGCCCCCCACACGATGGCCTTGGGAAAAGCGGAATCGAGTATTTGCCGCACTGCCATGGACAGTTCCTGCGGCCAGTCAGCGCGAGCGCCAAGCGGTGTGGCAGACCAGTCAAAATCCGCGACTTGCTGCGCCATGGAAGGCGAAGTGCGGCCGGATGTTTCCGGGGCAGGAGCGCTGTCCGATGCCGTTTCTTGGGAAGTTAACGGCATGATGCGGCCTTTTCGCCTGGATGCGTCCTGTTATACGGCTGGTCGCTTTCCTGAACGGCGTCAAGACAATGCCGGAATGGCTATCTTGTCATTTCACGACCAAGACCGGTTCAGCCCTTCTGCCGTCTGGTCCAGTTGTACCGGATCATCCTCCCCGGTCAGCGCATAGGACATGTCCCCGCGCTGCCAATAGGCGACCGATTGCGACCCTTCGCGCACCGCATCGGGAATGGCCGGGGCGCCGCTGCGTTCGCGCAGCGCGAAGAGGGACAGGGTCTGGCCGCTGTCGGTTCTGACAGCGACCATCAGGGCCGGTTCGCCGTTGGTCGGGAACACCTGCACATCGGTGATCTGCCAATGGGCCGGCAGGGCGGGCAGATGAATCTGCGTGCTGGCCAGGATTTCCTGATAATCCAGCACCGGGGCTTCAACCTGAGAGACCATATGCGCGCGCATCATGGCCACACGGTGCGATGCCAGCGCCATATCGACATAGGCCGGCGGCCCTTCGGGCACCAGCATCAGCCCGGCGGCGGTGGCGGCCATGGCTCCGCCGGCAAAGGGCAGGCTGCGGCGCCAGATCGAGCGGGCGGGCGGGGCTGCCAGATCGGCCGCTTGCGCCGCCAGTGCGGCGGGCAGGGGCGCGGCGGATGTGGACAGCAATTGCAGCCCGGTGCGGGTGCTGAGTTCGCCCATCACCTGGGCGGCGAGTTCGGGGTGGCCTGACAGATGGGTTTCCACCGCAAAGCGATCGCCGGTGTCGAGCTGATCATCGACATAGGCGTGAAGGTCCATTTCCGAAACCGGGTCAGTCATCCGTCCCTCCTACCACGCGCAGTTTGGCCTGCCTTGATATGTCTGTCGTCGCTGCTGTTTCTGCCGATCGCAGGGCGGCGCGGGCGCGAGCCAGCCGCGACATCACCGTGCCGATCGGTACGTCCAGCACATCGGCCGCATCCTGATAGCTGAGCCCTTCGATCAGGATCAGATGCGCCACGGCCCGGTGGTGATCGGGCAGGGCGGCAAAGGCGCGGGCGATGTCTGCCAGCCGGGCGCGATGTTCCTGTTCGGGATCGATATGGCTGGCCAGGGTTTCGGCAAAACCGGCATCGCGGCGTGCCTCTGCCGCGGCCCGGCGGCGCCCGGAAATGAAGACATTGTGGACGATCGCCAGCAGCCAGCGGCGCCGGCCCTGATGGGGCGCGGCCTGCTCGCGGCTGTGTTCCGGCTCATAGGTCTGCTGCCGTTCTATTGCGCGCAGCAGCGCATCCTGCACCACATCATCGGCATCGTGATCATCGCGCGCAAGTGACCGTGCATAACGGCGCATCGCGACCAGATCGCCTTCGATCGCATCATCGCCGCCCGGTTTCATCCATTTCATCGCCGGCGTCCGTCAGGCCGCCGGGCCGTGGGCGGGCGCAGGCTCTGCCGCGCGCGCGCCGGCGCAATGGTGATAGGCTTTCAGAACCACGCTCAAGATATCATCCCAGCGATAATGCCCGGCGGTATCCCCGGCATGGGCGGCCAGCTTTCGCCGCAGCACCCTATCGGCAATCAACTGCTCTGTCGCCCCGACATAGGCCTGGGTATCCTTTGGCGACACCAGCAGCCCGTTCAGATCATGGGTGATCAGCGCCGATGCGCTGTCCACATCGGCCGAAATCACCGGCAGCCCGGCGGCCATGGCTTCCAGATTGACGTTGCCGAAGGCTTCGGTGACGCTGGGATTGATCAGCATGTCGGCGCTGGCGACGGTGTGGCCCAGCTCCAGCCCTTCCAGATGGCCGGTGAAGACCGCATCGGGCAGATGCTGTTCCAGCCAGCCGCGCGCCGGGCCATCGCCCACCACCAGCGGGCGGATGCGATGCCCCCGATCGCGCAGGGCGGCGATGGTTTGTGCAAAGATCGCCAGCCCCTTTTCCATCACCAGCCGGCCGAAGAACAGCGGCACAATATCCTGCGGGCGATAGCCATGGCCGGCGCGCAGGCTTTCGCTGCGCAGCGCAGGGTGGAACAGCTTGCGATTGACTCCACGGCCCCAGATGGAAACGCGCTGCGCGCCATGCTGCTGGGCCAGTTCTGCGGCAATTGGCGGGGTCGGCGCCAGGATATGATCGCAATCGCCATAGAAGCGATGGAGATAGCGTTCGATTGTCGGGCGCAGGAAGCCGATGCGATAATAATCGGCATAGGTTTCAAACCGGGTGTGCAGGCTGGCGATGACCGGAATGCCCCGGACGCGGGCATATTTCTGGGCCTGCCGCCCCAGCAGATCGGGCGCGGACAGATGGATGATATCGGGCTGGAAATCATCCAGATCACGCCGGGCCGCTGCGGTCAGCCCCAGCGCCAGCCGATATTCGGGGCGCCCGGGCAGCGCGAGCGAGCGTACGGCGCGAATATCACCCACCGCATCAAAGGCGGGCTGCGGCGCGCGCGGGGAAAAGATCCGCACATCGGCGCGATCATCCTTCAGCAGATAGGCGACCAGCCGATTCAGCGCCTTGTTGGCGCCGTCGCGCACGCAATCATAATTGCCCGAAAACAGCGCCACCCGCAGCGGGCGGCTGGGTGATGGCTGCAGGCGGGTCGGCGCGCACGGGGGTCTGCGCGCGCCGACCAGTGGCACGGCCGGAAAATTCCGCGGTGTGGGTAAGCGGTCCGGCTGGCCACCTGCCTGCCCCTGTGCTGAACCCGGATGAGGGCCGGGCCGGCACGGGATGGCGGTATCCAAATCAAGCAAACTCATGCCCGGCATACGCCTGCCGCCGGGGGTTTATTCCCTGGCCGGCAGAACAAATTTGCCGGCGGTGGAATTGGCCGGAAGAACTGGCGATCAGAACTCGCGGATCAGCCGCAGCCCGGCGCGCGGACGCAGCGCATCGCCGCGCGCCTTCTGCCCGCCAAAACCGGCCTGCAGGCTCATGGTGCGGCCGATGTTCTGATGCAGCTGGGGCATCACCGTCACATGCCCATCATACCCACCCAGGAAATTGACCTCCACCCCCAGCACCGAACGGTCGGATGCATCGTAGAAGGTGGAATGATTGATCACCGCCGCATTGCGCGCCGGGCCGCCGCCAAGGCTGATATCGGACAGCCCGGCCATGCTGACGCTGCTCCACCGGTCATTGAAACGATGGACCAGCATATAAACCAGCGTGTTGGAATATCGGCCGCTGTGCCGGTCATAGATGCCCAGATATTGCACGCCGTGGGCCGAACGCCCGCTGTTGAAGCTGCCCCAGGCAGCCTGCAGCCCCAGCTTCAGTTCGGCCAGCCGGCCATCTTCAAAGGGAAGTTCCGCCTCCACCGCGAAACCATCGGCAAAGGCATATTCGACCTCCGGCGCCCAGGCGACGGTCCGATCCCCGGACGGCGACATGACCGCCAGCGTATTGGCCTCCAGCTCGCCCTTCTTCGCGCCAAGCGGGCGCATCATGTCGAACACCATGGGTTCGGGCACATGCGGATATTCGCCCGTTTCCTCTGCGCTGGCCAGTGCCGGGCAGGCGAGCAGGGCGGCAGCAAGGGGCAGCGTGGACAGAAAGCGGGCAAGGGGAATGGCGCGCGCAGTCGCGGCCCCCGAAAAGCGTATCGGCAAGGGTGTATTCTCCGGCAGGGAATTGGTCGATCCGGCCCGCTTACGCAGCGCAGCCATGATTTATTCCCTGACGCTGCTGCATTCGCTTGCTTATTTTTGCGCGGCCTTGGGCTATGGCGCCGGCAACAAGGGACAGACATCCATCGTACAGGCAGGCATCAAACGCCGCCGGCACGGATGAACGGGAGAGTTAATCATGTTGGCCCAAAGTGTTGAGGGCAATGGGGGTGTTGGGGGCGTTGATGGCAAAGGCGGCAATGGCGCGCTGATTGTCCTGCTGCTGATCGTCTTCATCAATATTGCCGGTTTCGGCATCGTTATTCCTTTGCTGCCCTTCTATGCTGATGCCTTCGGGATCGAGGCCTGGCAGGTGACGGTCCTGTTTTCGGCCTATTCGGTTGGCCAGTTTGCCGGGGAGCCGATCTGGGGCCGGGTGTCAGACCGCTGGGGGCGCAAGCCCGTGCTGCTGGTGACCATGGCGGCGGTGGGGGCCAGCTATGTCGGCCTTGCCTATGCACCCGATTTTGCCACTGCGCTGGTGCTGCGCCTGCTGGGCGGCATCGCCGGGGGCAATATGGGCGTCACCCAGGCCTATGTGGCGGACATTACCCCACCGGCGCAGCGCACCGCGCGGCTGGGCCTGCTGGGCGCGGCCTTTGGTGTAGGCTTCATGGTCGGCCCGGCCATCGGCGGGCTGCTGGTGGTGGATGGAGCCGGACTGGCCGGGTTCCGCCCACCCCTGCTGATGGCCGCGGCCCTCAGCCTGCTGGCGGTGATCGGCATCGTCGCCCTGCTGCAGGAAACCCGCCATGCGGGCACGGCACAGGGACAACGCGCGAAATTGCGTGATGCGCTGGCCAATCCGGTGATCGCCCATGTGCTGCTGACCACGCTGGTGGCGATCAGCGCCTTTTCCGCGATGGAAGGGATCTTCGGCCTGTGGACCAAGGCCCGTTTTGGCTGGGGACCTCATGAAGTGGGGCTGACCTTCGCGATGATCGGCGCCCTGTCCGCCCTGACCCAGGCCGTGGTCGCCGGCTGGCTGGTGCGCCGCATCGGCGAAGCCAGCACGCTGGCGCTGGGGCTGGCCATATCGGGCTTCAGCTTGATTGCGCAGGTCTATGCCCCCAATGGCGCCTGGCTGGTGGCGATGATCCCGCTGACGGTGCTGGGCATTTCGATAACCAATCCGGCCATCGCCGGTCTGATTTCCCATTCCAGCGAGCCGCATCAGCAGGGCGCCATGCTGGGCCTCAACGGTGCCTTGGGCGCGCTGGCCCGGATCATCGGACCGCTGATCGCCGGCGCGCTGTTTTCCGCCGTCAGCGTGGATGCACCCTATCTGTTTGCCGGGATCGGCCTGTTTCCGGCGGCCTGGATCGGCTGGCGGATCAACCACAAGCTGGCGGAGCGGCGGGCGGCTGCACTGGGGTAATGCGGGCGCGCTGCCTGCTCCCCTACCGCTTGCGGGAGGGGCTGGGGGTGGGCAGGCGCTAACCTTTCCCCATTTGCTCCTTTTCGGAATCATCTTGCTTGCGCGTGGCACCCACATGGCTGGTGCCGCGTGCGGCAGCCAGATCTTCCTGCTTCTGCCGTTCGGCATAGCTGGCGCGCTGGGCTTCTGTCTTGGTGCCATGGCAGGCGGGGCAGCTGACCCCTTCCACATAGAGCGGGGAGGCCTGATCTTCCGCATTCACCGGCAGGCGGCAGGCGTGGCACACGGCATAGCTGCCGGGCTGCAGATCATGGGTAACGGTTACGCGCTGGTCAAAGACGAAGCATTCGCCTTCCCACAGGCTCTGATCTTCCGGCACATGTTCCAGATAGTTCAGGATGCCGCCCTTCAGGTGATAAACCTCCTCAATCCCCTCAGCCTTAAGGAAGGCAGTGGATTTTTCGCAGCGGATGCCGCCGGTGCAATACATCGCCACGCGCGGGGGTTTGCCATCGTGCTGCCCGTCTTCCAGCAGCCGTTCCCTCTGCTGGCGGAACCATTCGGGGAAATCGCGGAAGGTGGCGGTCTGCGGGTCGATCGCGCCCTTGAACTGGCCGACGGCGACTTCGTAATCATTGCGGGTGTCGATCACGATCACATCGGGGCTGGAAATCAGCGCGTTCCAGTCCTGCGGCATCACATAATGCCCGACCTCTGCCAGCGGATCGATATCGGGCTGACCCATGGTGACGATTTCGCGCTTCAGCCGCACCTTGGTCCGGTGGAACGGCGGTGCCGGTGCCCGTGACAGCTTCACATCGATATGGGCGCAGCCGGGCAGGGCGCGGATATGGTCCAGCAATTGCCCGATCGCATCATCACTGCCGGCAACCGTGCCATTGATACCTTCACGCGCGACCAGCAGCGTACCCCGGATCCCCAGCGACAGACACAGCGGTTCCAGCCCGGCCTGCACGGCGGCGGGATCATCGAAGCGGGTGAACTGGTAAAGCGCCGCGACGCAGATCGGCATCTCGGCTTCGGTCAGTTCGGCTGGGGTCACTGGGGGCTGGTCCATGAATTCTGCGAAACGTGTGGGAAAGGGCAGGCCCTTAGCGGAAATCACCGCGTCCGCCCACCGATTTGGCCCATGGGCTTGCGTCCGGGTTTGGCGCCAGTTTTTCCCGTCAATTTGCTCATGTTTGGAAGAATGCGGCAGCTGGGCTAGGGCGCGTGGCAATTCATCACAGATTTCCCCATCGATAGCGGTGTTTTGCATGTCTTCCCTGTTCAGCAGCCTGAAACGTCTGGCCCCGGTGGGTCGCCTTGATGGTTTTCGCGCGGCGGTCGGGTCTTTGCTGGGTATCTTCCTCAGCGGCTTTGTCGGATTTTTGTGGCTCGGCACGGCAGACGGCCTGCCGTTCATACTGGCGCCGATGGGCGCATCGGCAGTGCTGCTGTTTGCCGTTCCGGCCAGCCCGCTGGCCCAACCCTGGTCGGTGATCGGCGGCAATGGTATTTCCGCCCTGGTTGGTGTTGCCTGCCTGAAGCTGGTGCCCGATCCGCTGCTCGCCGCGCCGCTGGCGGTGGCCCTGGCGATCGGCGCCATGAGCCTGGCCCGGTGCCTGCATCCCCCCGGCGGCGCCATGGCGCTCACCGCCGTCATTGGTGGTCCCGCAATTGCCGATGCAGGCTTTTCTTTCGTGCTGGTACCGGTGGCGATCAACTCGATGGTGCTGCTGGCGGCGGCCTGGCTGTTCAACAACGCCACCCATCACCGTTATCCGCATCGGATCGTGCCCCCGGTTTCGTTGCCCCATGGGACAAGCGATCCGCTGCCGCAGGACCGGGTGGGTTTCACCACGGCCGATCTGGATGCGGTATTGGCGCAGTATGACGAATTGCTGGACGTCAGCCTCGAAGATCTGGAGGCGTTGTTTCGCCAGGTGGAAGCGCGCGCGCACCGTCGGCTGCATCGCAATGTAAGCTGCGCCGATATCATGTCGCGCGACATGATCACCGCCACGCCCGGTGAAGGCGTGGGGCAGGCGCGCGACCGGATGCTGGAACGCGGTCTTTCCGCCATGCCGGTGGTGGATGATGCTGGGATGGCGCTGGGCCTCGTCACCCATGCGCAATTGCTGGCTGGTCAGGGGCGGCATGTGGGCGATGTGATGCGGCGTGATGTCTGCAGCGTGGCGCCCGATCAGCCGATCGATGAATTGCTGCCGGCATTGTCAGGCGGCTTGCACCACGATGCGCTGATCCTCGATCCTGCCGGTCAGCTGGTCGGCTTCATCACCCAGACCGATCTGCTTGCCGCCTTGTGGCGCAGCCATGTGGCCGAACAGGTCGCCAGCGTCAGGGAGTGATCGGGGAAGGCTTGGCCTTTGCCTCACCTCGCTGACGCAATTCCCCGCAACACCGCATCCAGCTGTGCCTGCGGCGGCAAATGGCCATCCACCACGATAGCCCATTCGTCCGCTTCTGGCGGTTCGAGGTCTGCCAGCTGGCTGTCGAGCAGGCTGGCGGGCATGAAATGGTCGCGCCGGACTGACAGCCGGGACTGCAGTTCGGCGCGGGCCGTGTCTGGCAGCACGAACAGCAGGGGGGCGGGGCCGGCCGCTGCGCGCAGCTGATCGCGATAGCGGCGCTTGAGCGCGGAACAGGCTGCCACCGCGCCTTGCGGATGGGCTGCCAGCGCGGCGCCCACGGCGGCGAGGAAGGGGCGTCGGTCTTCATCCGTCAGCGGATCCCCCCGGGCCATTTTGGCGATATTGGCCGGTGGGTGGCAGTCATCCCCTTCGATGAAATGCGCGGTCAGCCTGTCGGCGATCAGCCGTGCCAGCGTGCTCTTGCCATTGCCGCTTGGGCCCATCACCACAATGGCTGCGGGGTCTTGATCATGGTGGCTGGGCGCCGTCATGGCTGGCCGACAGATGCCCGTTCCATGATTTTGAGCCCGACATCGACCCGGTGCGGGGCAGGGTCAGTGCCGGCAATTTGGGGCCGGCCGGCCAGCAGATCAGTGATCAGCCGGCCCGTCTGTGTGCCCAGTCCGTGGAAATCGACATTGATGGTGGTCAGCGGTGGATTGATTTCGCGCCCGATCTCGAAATTGCCGAAACCCATGATCGACAGATCATCCGGCACACGCAGGCCCTGCCGCTGGCATTCCATCACCGCGCCCACGGCAGAGAGATCGGACACGGCAAAGATCGCCTGAATATCGGGCGCATGGCGCTGCAGTTCCTGCAGGGCGGAAACCCCGTGATCATAGCTGAGCGGGGCGATCCCGTGACGGATGACGCCGCCGGTCGGCAGATCGCAATGGCGCAGCTCTTCCTCGAAACCGCGGATGCGTTCTTCCCCGCGATGGTCCAGCACGCCGCCATCATAGGTGGCGCCGATGGCGCCGATGCGGGTGAACCCCCGGCCGATCAGATAACGGGCGGCGGTGCGGCCAACCTCATAATTGGAAAAGCCGATTACATGGCCGATCGGGCGGTGCGGCAGATCGGCAATCTCGATGATCGGGATATTGGCCGCCAGCAGCAGCCGGGATGTTTCGCGGCTGCGCGATGCGCCGCTCAGCACAATGGCTTCCGGCCGGCGGGCCAGCAGATTGCGCAGCTGGCGTTCCTCTTCGGCCAGATCATATTCGGTATAGGCGATCAGCAGATCATAATCGGCATCGCGCAGCACCTCTGTCAGCCCATGGGCGACGGCGGCGAAATTGGCATTGGTCAGTGTCGGCAACATCAGCGCGACAAAGCCGGTCCGCCGGCTGGACAATCCGCCGGCCGCTTTGTCCGGCACATAACCCAAATCGGCAATCGCCCGGTTCACCCGTTCCCGCGTGGCAGGCAGCACCAGTTCGGGATCGCTGACCACGCGCGACACGGTCATGCGAGAGACACCGGCCAGCTGGGCCACTTCACGAATGGTCGGTCGGCGGTTTGATTTCAAAACGATCTGGTTCCCTGCTGGTTTGGCCTTGCGGTTCAGGCGTGGCGGCAGATGGGCCGCCGGATCAAGCCCCTTCTGTTATCGCGATATGCAGCTTCACCACCTGGCTGCGATCGCCGGCCCGTTCAAAGGCGGAAACCGCATCGGCCAGCGCATAAGTGCCTGACAGGATCGGCGCCACATCCACCTGCCCGGTCATGATCAGTTTCGCCGCCAGGGCAAATTCATCATGCGCGCGGAAGGCGCCGACCAGATCGATTTCCCGCGTCTGCAGCAGATTGACGGGCAGGGCATGTTCGCCCGGGGGCAGCATGCCCAGCTGCACGATCCGCCCGCCGCGCCGCATGATCGGGAACAGCGAGTTCAGTGCCGATGGTGCGCCCGATGCTTCAAAGGCCACGTCAAAGGCCCGATCATCACCACGGAAACGGTCCAGCCCAGCGGGGGTGGTGCGGATATTGATCGTTTCCTGGGCGCCGATCCGGTCTTTCGCCACGGCCAGTGCGGCATCTTCCATATCGGTGCAGACGACATACACGGCGCCGGCCAGCAGCGCGCAGCGGGCCGTCAGCAGGCCGATCGGCCCCGATCCGGTGATGATCACCCGACGGCCGAGCAGATCGCCCGCGCGCTTTACCGCGTGCAGCGCGACAGACAGCGGTTCGGCGCAGGACAGCGCCAGCAGATCGGTATCATCGGGTACGGGGATTACCTGATCGGCGCGCAGCACCAGATGTTCGGCAAAGCCGCCCTGCACGTGGGGGAAGCGGCCTGCGCTGCCGAGGAAGCGCATGTCCGCGCACAGATTGCTGCGCCCGGCGCGGCACCAGTCGCAGCGCAGGCAGGCGCGGCTGGGATTGAGTGCGGCCTTCATGCCTGCGCTGAGCCCGGTGACGGCAGAGCCCCATTCCAGCACCCGGCCGGAAATCTCATGCCCCAGCGCCATGGGTTCGCGCAGCGCGAAATCGCCCACCGCGCCGCGATGGAAATAATGCATGTCCGATCCGCAGATCCCGCCATAGGCGACTGCCACCCGCACCTCATCCGGTGCCAGCGGGGCGTCTGCCTGCTGTTCGATCCGCAAGTCCTTTGCCCCATGGCAAATGGCTGCCCGCATGCGATCACTCTCCCTTTATGTGGGACCGTTACCATCGGCGGTGATAACGGGCAAATCCTGTTGCCATGGTATCGGTCCCTTTATATGCCTGATGGGGAAATTCAGTGACCTGCGACACGAAAATTCAGGAGGGGCGCATTCTCGAATTGTTCAGCCTGGCCGGGCGCAATGCGCTGATCACCGGATCATCGCGCGGCATCGGCTTTGCCCTGGCGCAGGCGCTGGCGGGCGCCGGCGCGCATGTGATCCTGAATGCGCGCGATCCGGTTGCGCTGGATGCGGCGGTGGCCGCAATTCGTGAAGCGGGCGGTTCGGTCAGTACCTGCCTGTTCGATGTGACCGATCCTGCCGGCATCGATGCCGCGATCGGCGCGGTCGAGGCGGATTATCCGATTGATATTCTGGTCAACAATGCCGGCATTCAGCGCCGCGCTCCGCTGCATGAATTCGATGATGGCGACTGGCGCGATCTGATGGCCACCAATCTGGATGGGGTCTATTTCACCAGCAAGCGGGTGGCGCCGGGCATGATCGCGCGCCGACGCGGCAAGATCATCAATATCGCCAGCGTGCAGAGCGAACTCGCCCGCCCGACCATCGCGCCCTATACGGCGGCCAAGGGCGCGATCCGCAATCTGACCCGGGGCATGTGCGCCGATTGGGCGCAGTACGGCATTCAGGCCAATGCGATCGCGCCGGGCTATTTCAACACGCCGCTCAATGCTGCGCTGGTGGCCGATCCGGTGTTTGACGGCTGGATCTGCCAGCGGACCCCGGCCGGTCGCTGGGGCGATCTGTCCGATCTGCATGGCGCGGCGATCTTCCTTGCTTCGGCTGCATCCGATTTCGTCAATGGGCAGACGCTGTATGTCGATGGCGGCATGACCACTGTTATTTGAAGCTTATCTGAAGGACATGGTGATGAAGCCCCTCGCGCTGCAGATGAACAGCTTTTCCGCCAGCATGGAGGCGCAACTGGCGCAGGTGCTGGATGTGGTGCGCTGGTTTGATCTGACACCCGATCAGCAGCAGGCTCTGCTGGCCGAACGCGCAGGTGATGTGCGCGTGGTCACGGCTGGTGGCCATGTCGGTTGCCTGCCCGAGCTGATGGAACAATTGCACGCCCTCGGGCTGGTGGCGCTGAACGGCGTGGGCACGGACAAGGTGTCGCTGCCCATGGCGCGCGCGCGCGGGATTGGGGTGACCACCACCCCCGATACGCTGGCCGATGATGTGGCCGATCTGGCGCTGGGGCTGATGATCGCGGTCAAGCGTCGCATTCCAGCCGCCGATGCCCACGTTCGTGCCGGCGCATGGCCGCAGGCGGAAATGCCGCTGGCGCGCAAAGTTAGCGGATCGCGCATGGGCATTTTCGGGCTTGGCGCGATTGGATCGGCGATTGCCCGCCGGGCGGCCGGCTTTGGCGAGGTCGGCTATGCCTCGCGCAGCGCCAAGCCGGTCGATTACCGTCATTTTGACAGCCTGGGCGCGCTGGCGGAATGGGCCGATGTGCTGTTCATCGCCGCCGCCGCGACACCGGATACAGCCGGTGCGGTGGATCAGGCGGTGCTGCAGGCGCTTGGGCCTGATGGGGTGCTGGTCAATATTGCGCGCGGTGCCGTGGTGGATGAAACCGCGCTGATCACCGCGCTGGAAAGCGGTGCCATTCTGGGGGCGGGGCTGGATGTCTTCATCGATGAACCCCGTGTGCCGGAGGCATTGCGGGTGTTGCCCAACACCGTGCTGACCCCGCATATCGCCAGCGCCACGGTCGAAACCCGACAGGCGATGGCCAATCTGGTGCTGGCCAACATCCGCGCCTTCCTGGCCGGCGAACCCTTGGTTACACCGGTGACTTAGCAAAAATCCTCCCCGGCTTGCCGGGGAGGGGGGCGCCCGGAACGGGTGGTGGAGGGGCCGTGCGCAGCGCGGAACAAGGGTTCCGATTGAACCTGCGCCCCGGCCCGAATGACGAAAAAAGGAGAGAATATGCCGACCGAACAGCAGGAGCGCGTGGCGCTGATTACCGGGGCGGGCAGCGGGATTGGCCGGGCGGCCGCGCTGGCGCTGGCGGCGCGTGGTTACCGGCTGGTGCTGGTCGGGCGGCGGGCTGCCAATCTTGAGGAAACCGCCGGGCTGTGCCCTGTCACTCAATCCCTGATCGCACCGGGCGATGTTGCCGATGAAGCTTCTGTCGATGCGCTGTTTGCCCAGGCCGTGGCGCATTTCGGGCGGGTGGATCTGCTGTTCAACAATGCCGGGCTGGCCCTGCCGGCCACCCCGATTGAGGATCTGGCGCTGGCCGATTGGCGCCGGCTGGTCGACGTAAACACCACCGGGGCTTTCCTCTGCCTGCGGGCCGCCTTCCGCGTGATGAAGGATCAGGCGCCGCAGGGCGGGCGGATCATCAACAATGGTTCGCTTTCTGCCCATGTGCCCCGGCTCTATTCGGCGGCCTATACCGCCACCAAGCATGCGATCACCGGACTGACGCGCTCTGCCTCTCTCGAAGGGCGGCGCTACAACATTGCCTGCGGGCAGATCGATATCGGCAATGCCGCCACCGATCTGGGCGGCGGGGTGATGGATGGGGCCCTTCAGGCAGACGGCAGCCGCCGCGCTGAACCGCTGATGGATGTGACCGAAGCGGGGGAGGCGGTCGCCTATATGGACAGCCTGCCATTATCGACCAATGTCCAGTTCATGACCGTGATGGCCAGCGCCATGCCCTTCATCGGGCGAGGGTAAGGTTGCGCTGAACATCCTGTAAAACCCATTGGCAAATGGCCGCTGACCGCTATCCATGGGGCGTGACCCCATGCGGAGAGGACAGCATGACATTTGAACGGTTGAACCCCATGACCGGGGATGTGGCATCGAGCGCGCAGGCGATGCAGGCATCGGATATTCCGGCCATTGCGGAAAAGGCGCAGGCCGGTTTTGCAGTATGGTCGAAAATGGGCCCCAACGCCCGCCGTGCGGTGCTGATGAAGGCGGCCGATGCGCTGCAGGCGAAGAAGGACCAGTTCGTCGAAGCCATGATGGGCGAAATCGGCGCCACCGCCGGCTGGGCCATGTTCAATCTGGCCTTGGCCGCCGGCATGGTGCGCGAAGCGGCCGCCATCACCACCCAGATCGCCGGCGAAGTGATTCCGTCTGATCATGATGGCACCGTGGCCCTGGCGCTGCGCGAACCGGTGGGCGTGCTGCTGGGCATTGCACCGTGGAATGCGCCGATCATCCTGGGCGTGCGCGCCATCGCGGTGCCGCTGGCCTGTGGCAACAGCGTGATCCTGAAGGCATCTGAACAATGCCCGCGCACCCATGCGCTGATCATTGAAGCCTTCCGGGAAGCCGGCTTCCCGGAAGGCGTGGTCAATGTCGTTACCAATGCCCCCGCCGATGCGGGCGAGGTGGTCGGTGCGCTGATCGATGCGCCGCAGGTGAAGCGGATCAATTTCACCGGATCGACCGCAGTCGGCAAGATCATCGCCAAGCGCGCGGCCGAACATCTCAAGCCCGTGCTGCTCGAACTGGGGGGCAAGGCGCCGATGCTGGTGCTGGCTGATGCCGATCTGGACGAAGCGGTGAAGGCGGCTGCCTTTGGCGCCTATATGAACCAGGGCCAGATCTGCATGTCGACCGAACGGATCATCGTGGTCGAAAGCGTGGCCGATGAATTCGCCCGCAAATTTGCCGACAAGGTGAAGTCCATGCCGGTGGGCGACCCGCGCGAAGCCAAGACCCCGCTGGGCGCGGTGGTGGATCGCAAGACGGTCGATCATTGCTATGCGCTGGTGGAAGAAGCCGTGGGCAAGGGCGCCGTGCTGCTGACCGGCGGTGAAACTACCCAGAACGTGCTGATGCCCGCCCATCTGGTGGACAAGGTGACGCCGGATATGAAGCTGTTCCGCGATGAAAGCTTCGGCCCGGTGGTCGGCATCATCCGTGCACGCGATGAAGAACATGCCATCGAACTGGCCAATGACACCGAATATGGCCTGTCATCGGCAGTGTTCACCAAGGATACCGCACGCGGGCTGAAAGTCGCCAAACGGATCCAGGCCGGCATCTGCCACATCAACGCCTCGACCGTGTCGGATGAACCGCAAATGCCCTTCGGCGGGATGAAGGCATCGGGCTATGGCCGTTTCGGCGGCAAGGCCGGGATCGACGCCTTCACCGAACTGCGCTGGGTCACCTTCGAAACCGAACCGGGCCACTACCCGATCTAATGGCTTCTCCCTCCTCCCCGGCCAAACCGGGGAGGATGGGGCTTTCAGGCGGTGATTACGACCCGAACGGGCGGACGCCCTTGGCCGCCAGATAGACCGCCAGCGATTCCGGACGATCGGTCAGGAACACGGTGGCGCCGGCCTGCAGCAGGCGGCCCCAATTGGCATCGGGATCGAGCATGGCCAGTTCATCGGAATATCCGCCGGCGGTCGCGCCCCAGAAGGGTTCTGCCCAGGCCCGTGCCCCGCTGGCACGCACGGCGGCAACGCCTTCTTCTAAATAGGGCAGGTTGAGGAAGACCACCGTATAGGCGGCGGGCCGGTACTGGCTGTGGCTGGCGACGATGTCAGACAGCGGAGCGCCGAAACTGGTTACGCGCTGCAGATAGGTCACCTTGTTCAGCAGCGGCACCTGGCCCAGCAGATGATCATCGCGCCCGGCGGTCAGCTTGACCGTCATCTGGTCCAGCACATTCATCCGGTCCAGCAGGGTCAGCGATTGGGCCCAGACCTTTGGCAGATCGGGCCCCTTGGCATCCAGATCCACCAGAATACGCCCGCGCATGACCTCCATCGCTTCTTCGAAGGTGGGGATCTGTTCACCGGTCATCGGCGCATCAGGCCCGCCGGTGCCGAAGCGCAGCCGCAGGGCCTTGAGTTCCGCCAGCGTCATATCCGCGACGCGGCCGGTGCCATTGGTTGTCCGGTCGACCGTGGTGTCGTGCATCAGGATCAGCACGCCATCCTTGGTGATCTGCACATCGGTTTCGATGATGTCGATGCCCAGCCGCATGCAGCGGCGGAAGGCGGCAAGCGAGTTTTCCGGCGCTTCGACATGGCAACCGCGATGGGCCACGATCATCGCCGGGCCATCGGGATCACGCAGCCGGGCAACCAGTTGCTGGGCGCGGGTCTGGGTGGCCTGTTCGCCGGCAGGGGATGCAGGCGCCGCTTCGGCGGCAAGGGCGGGCAGGGGCATGCAAATGGCAGCGGTCAGGCCGGCGGCCAGTATCGTACGAAGCATGGGGTTTTCCTCGAATGCAGGGAAACGCCGGACGGGTGCGATCCGCATCGCACCCGTCGCGACAATCAGTAACGGAAGGAAAGCCCGGCCCAGAAGCCACGGCCGTGCTGATTGATTTCGCGCACTTCGTCATAAACGGCGTAACGCGTGTCGCGGGATTCACCCAGCAGGTTGCGCCCTTCGGCCACGAACTGGACCTGATCCGACAGCTTGACGCGGATCTGGGCGTCGAGCTGGTTGAACGGCTGGTACAGCAGATCCTGCAGCGGTGATGCCGTGCTGAGCGCCTGATAGGAAATGCCCGGCCGCGAAAAACTGACCCGCCCTTCAAACCAGCTGTCCTTGTAAAACACCGAAGCGTTCAACATGTGCTTGGGCTGATCGATCAACTGATCGACATCGCGGCGCGTGCCATTGGCCATCACGATCGCGGCATCGGTGTTGATGATGGTGTAGTTGACCGACACGCCCAACCCGGAAAGGGCTTCGGGCAGGAAGGGCAGGCTGTTCATCACCGCGCTCAGTTCCAGCCCGGTCAGCTTGGCCGATTCCAGGTTCTGCGGTTCGGAAATGATATAGCTAAGCGCACCATTATCGATCTGGGTGACCCCGCGGAAAATCTCGTCCTTGATGTTCTTGTGGAACACACCTGCGGACAGGATGCCGCTGTTGCCGGCGAAGTAATATTCGGCCGAAATGTCGAAATTATCGGCCCGGCGCGGCTTCAGCGTGGGGTTGGGGCGCGACACATTGACGATGCCGGCCGTTTCGGTGCGGGTTTCGCCGCCGGCCAGATCGGTCTGGTTCGGCCGGCCGAGTGACCGGCTGTAGGCGGCACGCAGCTTGAAGGCTTCGCTGACATCATAGGATATCAGCGCCGAAGGCAGGAAATCGCCATAATCATTGGCATCGGCCACCGGGCTGATCACCCCATTGACCAGGGCATTGCGGTCCACATTGACGTCGGTCCATTCATACCGCCCGCCACCGATGAAGTGGAAGCGATCACCCCGGGCCTCGACCAGGCCATAGATCGCGGTCACATCTTCCTTGAAGCGATAGTCGCCGGTCAGTGCGGCATTGCCGCGCTGGGCCTGGGTGAAGGCGCCCGGATTGCCATAAAGGTAATTCCAGAAGGCTTCACGATCGACCATGGGCAGCGGCGCGGTGCCAAAGGGCGGAATGTAGCTTTCGGGGCGGTCGAACTGGTCGAGCCTGAGCGGGCTGTTGCTGGTCCACGACGGCGCTTCGCGGTCGACCGTGCGTTCGGCGGATTTATAGGCGGCGCCTGCGCCGATCTGCCAGATACTGTTGATGGTCTGGCGCACATCCCCCTTCAGCGCACGCACCTGTTCGCGGACGTTGAAATCGGTGCTGCTGACCGATGTGAAATTGTAATTGGCGGTGTTGGAGAAATAGGCCGGATCGTTGAAGCTGTAGGTCGGCACGCCCGATGTGTCGTAGGAATAACCGATCTGCGAACGCACGCCGCTGGAAAAGCTGGCGCCCGGGCCGATTTCATCCCAGCGCGATTGCGAAATGGATCCGCCCAGTTTGACGCTGGTCTGATCATTGTTCCATTCCACCCGTGCCTGGGCGACGTCGACGGGTTTGGAAATCACGAACTGGCTGGTGTTGATGGTGGCGCTGGCCGTGGCGACACTGCCGGTATTCGGGCCGGTGATGTTTGGGGTTGATGCGGGCGTCAGCGTTACCGAATAGCGGGTTTCATCATCATCCTGGGTGTAGCGGCCGTAATAGAGCGAGGCGTAGAAATTGCTGCTGGGCTTGTATTCCAGCGCGCCCGATCCGCCCCAGCGCTTGGAATTGAGTGCATAATTGAGGAACAGCCCGCCATTGGGCACGCTGGTCACATCCTGATTAAGCGGATCGGTCGCGGCCACGCCATTGGCGGTGAAATAGCTGTTGCTGGCAATGATCAGCCGTTCCTGATCGCGGGTGCGTTCCATATAGCTGCCCGTCAGCATGATGCCGAAGACATCATCGGGGCCGAACCGCGTCGTCAGCGTGGCATCTGCGCGATAGGATGGCTTGCCTTTGCCGGGAACATTGTTGCTGTCGTAATAACCGACCAGCGCCTGCCCGGCGAGATAGGTGCCATTGGTGTCAAACGCACTGCGCGTCTGCAGATCGACGAGACCGCCGATGGCATTGGCATCATGCGCCGGGGTCAGCGATTTGACGACTTCCATCCGGGCCACCGCGCTGGCGGGCACCTGTTCGATCAGCACCCGGCGGCTGGCCTGATCGCTGGAGGCAAGCTGCAATCCGTTGAAGGTGACCAGCGTGTAATCCGGGTTCAGACCGCGCACGGCGGCATAGCGGCCTTCATCCTCGTCAAACACGGCAGACACGCCGGGCACGCGGCGCAGGGCATCGGCGATGTTGTAATCGGGGTTCTGGCCGGCATCGTCAGAGGTGACAAATTCGGAAATGGTGTCGGCATTGCGCTTGGCCGAAATCGACCGCTGGTTCTGCAGGCGGTAACCGCTGACGACGATGGCTTCTGGTGCGGCATCGGCCGAAGCGGAATCCTGCGCTGGTGCTGCCGTTTGTGCCTGCGCGCAGGATGACCAAGCCATCGCCAGCAGCGAGGCGGCCAGAAGCGGGGCGGTGTGAGTGGTTTTGCGACCCTTGTTCAACATTTTTCCCTCTGATCTTGTGTTGTGATGACGCGCTTCTTCGACCGGGGCAGCGCTGCCGCCCGGGTGCCGGAACAAATTTAATGAAAACCATATTGGTTATTTGCGGGCCTGGATGGCCGCTGGCGACGGGATGGTGGCCAAACCATTCTTGGCCGGTTTAGATGGTTGCCTCATAGCTGGTTATTACGATACGTACTCGTATCGAAACTCTGTTACAGTTTTGCGAGCGCTGAAATAAAATGACTCATTGCGGGAGAATTGGGTGAACACCCCTGACAGTGAACATGCACGCGCGCCGGGGCGACCGCGCAGCGTCGAACGTGATGGGCAGATCCGGGATGCGGCCTGGCAGCTTATCGCGCAATCCGGTTGCGCCGCGCTGACATTTGAAGCGATCGCCCAGGCAGTCGGATGCAGCCGCTCAACGCTGTACCGGCGGTTTGATTCCAAGGGCGATCTGATCCTGCATCTGCTGGATGAAACGGCGCTGTCGTTTGAGCCTGAACATCCCCCGGGTGTCACCCCCAGGGAGATTCTGGTCGCCCATGTGCGGATCTGCGCGGTCATGTATCGCGGACACCGGGGTGTGGCCTTCGTCCATATCTTCGCCGCTGCGCGCAATGATCCGGCGATCGCCAAAGCGGTTCGTTCGCATGGCGCGCTGGTGCTGCCCTATTATTTTGCGCCGATGCGGCAACTGGCGCCGGAGGCAAGCGAGCGGGGCATATTGTTCGCGCTGCACACGCTGATTGGCAGCGTGATGCATCATGCGGCCGGGCGGGGGGCACCGCCATCGGAAAAGGAATGCGAATATCTGGTGGATGCGGCGATCCTGATCGCCCGCATTCATGATGATCCGGGGCCCGAAGTTCCACAGACCATCCGCGCCGGGATGGAAGACTGACGACGGAGGCTGGCGGTCCAGCCTCCGTCGTCAAATCGAGTTGTTTAGTCCTTTACCTCGGCGGTGCAGGGCAGGCCGTCGGGGCCAAGCCGGTCGGCCGGCATCGGGCCGTCGGCCTGCTGCGCCGGGCCGGTGCAATGGCGCGTGGCGGGCAGTTCGGCGGCGACATTGGTCAGATGGTTGCGGCCATCGGCGCCCTTGTCCAGATCGAAGCCATCATAAAGCACGCCGGTGTTGAGATAGGTCCGCAGCGACAGTTTGCCGGGCGCGACATCGACGATCTGGAACATGCTGCTGTCTTCGGCCACCCGGTCAGGCTGGTTCAGTGCGCGATCGTTCAGGCCGTACATCTTCGATCCGGCCACGGACACCAGATAGACCGGGCCCTGGGTGGCGCCATTGGCGCGGGCGGCATTGCCGGCTTCGCGGCCTTCTTCGGCGGTCAGCCGGGCATAGCAATGGTCATGGCCCTGCAGCACCAGATCCACGCCATTGGTTTCGAAGATCTGCTTCCACGCATCCTTCAGCACCTTGGTGTCGCGCGGGCGGGCGCAGGTGAACAGCGGCTGGTGGAACAGCACGATCTTCCAGCGTGAACCCGCGTCCGCCAGCTGCGCCTTCAGCCATTCGGTCTGGGCCGGCAGCGTGCCGAGGTCGAGCGCGGAGGTGCCATCCATCACCACGATGCGCGTGCCCTGATAATCAAAGCTGTAGCTGGTCTGTTCCACACCCGGCGCACCATTGCCGGGCAGGGCGAACATCAGCGGGAAATGCGGGCCCAGCTGGCGGTTTTCCTGACCCGCGGGGCCGGGGATATCGACATATTCATGATTGCCGGTCGCCGGTGCCTGCGGAATGGTGGACATGGCCCAGCCGCCCGATGCGGCCCATTCGCCCCATTCATCATCATGGATCATATTGTCGCGGCTGGCGACCAGATCGCCGGCATGCAGCACCAGCCGGGGATCGCCCGCCATCATCAGCGCGCGACGCCAGGCGAGCGATCCGATTTCCAGAATGCCGTTCTGCGTATCCCCGAAATAGATGAAGCGGAACGGTTCTGCCGTGGTCGCGGCGGTGCGGAACTGGTGCCATTCGGAAAAGCCGCCCGAACCCTTCACGCGATAGGCATAGGCCGTGTCCGGGGTCAGCCCGGTGAAGCGGACCTTGTGATAAAGCGCGCCGCCATTTTCGCTGATCGTGGCGACCGACTGGCCGAGCACCTGCTGCGCCCGCTGGCCGAAGGCCGGGGTGGGCAGCAACAGTGCCAGTTCGGCCACGCTGCCCTGCGTCGCCATATCCGTCCGCCAGGACACGCCCATGCCCGTGGTAGGGTCTGCCGCGGGGCTCAGAATGATTCGGTCAGGCAGGTTGCGCGCCGCATAGGGGCGACCGGGGGCCGGCGGAGCCACTTCGCCGCGCAGATCAACGACCGGTGCCTGTTGTGCAAATGCCACAGTGGGTGTTGCGCTGAGCGCGAGAGCGGCCAGGAACAGGCGAGCGGACGGGTTGCGCGACATCTGGCGGAAATCCTTGTTGTTTGCCGGGCGAGGGCCGGCGCCGGGGGGAATCTCTGCGCGCCAATGATGGCGCAGTGCTGAAACGGGCGGCCTCTAGCTGCGATTTGTGTCAGCTTTGTTGCACTGAAACAGCCGAATTTCAGTGCGGTTTTTGTCAGAAAACCGTCATTTCTCGAACCTACCCGGCGGCCAACACATGTCACAATTGAAGGTAAGACAATGGTCGGCAATAATCGGGCTCGCGGACGTTTTTCGCGCAAGGTCGCGCTTCTGGCAGCGGCATCGCTGTTCCTTTCCCCCAGCATCGCGGCGGCGCAGAACACTGTCACCGGCCGGGTAACCGACACCAATGGCGCGGTGCTGCCGGGTGCGGAAGTGATCGTGCAGGAAACCGGCCAGCGCGTCGTTGCTGACCGTCAGGGCCGCTTCATCGTTCCCTCGCTGCCCGAAGGCCAGGCAACGCTGGTAATCAACTACTTGGGCGTCCAGTCGGGCACCCGCACCGTCAATGTCACCCCGGGCACGGCCAATGACGTGCAGGTGGTTCTTGAACCGGCGCAGGAAGGCAATGTGATCGTGGTTCGCGGGTCGATCCTCGATTCCACCGCGCGCGCCCTGAACCAGCAGCGCAACGCCGACAACACCACCAACATCGTGTCGTCTGACGCGATCGGCCGCTTCCCCGACAACAACATCGCCGAAGCGCTGCAGCGCGTCCCCGGCTTCGGCGTGGAACGCGACCAGGGCGAAGGCAATTTCATCTCCATCCGTGGCGCACCTTCGGAATTCACCGCCATCACCGTGGACGGCGTCAGCCTGCCGTCGACCAGCCCGGACACCCGCGCGGTCGATCTCGGCTCCGTCCCGTCTGACGTGGTGTCTTCGATCGAAGTGTCCAAGACGCTGCTGCCCAGCCAGGAAGCCGATTCCATCGCCGGCGCCGTCAACCTGACCACGCGTTCGCCGTTCGACAGCAAGAATCTGCGCATCACCGCCAATGGCGGCGCCAGCTACAATGAATATGGCGACACCAGCGATTACCGCTTCGGTGGCACCATCAGCGAAACCTTCGGCAATTTCGGCGTGCTGCTGTCGGGCAGCCTGGCGCAGACCAACCGCAAGGTCGACAACTTCGAATCCATCTGGGACGTGGTCGAAACGCCGGAAGGCGAAGAAATCCTCGGCGTTCCGGAACAGGAATATAAGGATTACGACACCCGCCGCGAACGGCTGTCGCTGACCGGTGCGCTGGAATTCCGCCCCGACAATGTCAGCAAGTTCTTCGTCCGCAGCACCTGGACCCGTCGCACCGACGATGAAAACCGCAATCTGCTGGCGGTGATCTATTCCGACGGTGAATTGCAGGATGGCGCGACCCAGGGCCGTGCCACCTGGGATGATGTCCGCATCGAAAAGGAATTCCGCCACCGCATCATGGTGGATGAATCGCTGATCGTGTCTGCCGGTGGTGAACATGAATCGGCCGGGCTCGGCCTGGATTACACCATGTCCTACGCCCGTTCGACGCAGACCTACCCGCTGCGCGCCCAGCTGCGTTTCCGCAGCAGCGCCCGGCCGACGGTTTCGCAGGATTTCGTCACCAATCCGGACATGCCGGCGATCTCGCTGTTTGAAACCGGCGAACATCTGGATGTCAGCCGTTATGCCTATCGCGAAACCGCGCTGCGCGAACAGCCGACCGAACAGGATGAACTGGCCTTCCAGACCAACTTCCGCGTTCCGCTGACCGCAGATGCCACGCTGCAGTTCGGTGGTCGTATCCGTCTGCGTGATGTGCAGGCTGACAATGATCAGTGGCGCGACCGTTCGAGCGCGGCATCCTGGGCGGCCCAGAACGGCAGCATGGCCGATTACCTGACCGACCGCACCTCGCAGAACTTCGATTACCTGCTGGGTCAGAAGTTCAATTCGCAGCTGGTTGGCGAATATTTCACCGACAGCGAAGGCAATGTGAAGGCATCGCCCCGTATCCCTGACTCGATCAATTCGGATTACCGCGTCTCGGAAGACATCTTCGCCGGTTATGCGATGACCCGCGTCGAAATGGGCAGCGTCAACCTGATCCTGGGTGCCCGCGTTGAACACACAAGGTTTGAAGGCAATGCCCAGCGCTTCAATGAAGACACCGGCACCGCCGTGCCGCAGCATGTGTCGCGCAGCTACACCGATTTCTTCCCCAATCTGACGCTGCGTGTCGCGCTGACCGACAGCCTGATTGCGCGCGCTGCCGCTACCCGGGCCATTTCGCGCCCGAACTATCGCGACATTGTTCCGCGGGTTTCAGAAGCGGATTCGGGCTTTGAAGTGGAACTGGGCAACCCCAATCTGCGCCCGACGCTGTCGAACAATCTGGACGCAGGGCTTGAATATTACTTCCGCCCGCTGGGCATGATTTCGGCCAATGTGTTCTACAAGGATCTGGAAGATTACTCCTTCGAGATCCGCGATGGCAGCGGCAGCTATGACGGCCGTCAGAATGTGCTGCTGATCCAGAAGATGAACGCGCCGGATGGCTATATCTTCGGTGCCGAACTGGCGGTGCAGGCGCAGGCCACCTTCCTGCCTGGCGCATTGTCCGGCTTCGGGGTGTTCGGCAACGTCGCCTATGCCGATGCCAAGATGACCCTGCCGGGTGCCGTTCCGGGCCGCGCCGCAGAAGTGACCCTGCCGAACCAGTCCGAATGGACCTATAACGCAGCGATCTTCTACGAATGGGCCGGCTTCAACGCCCGCCTCGCCTATACGAAGCGCAGCGATTACCGTGATGAATTCGATTACGGCAATGCTGATCTGGATACCTATTGGGAAGGCCGCGAACAGCTGGATCTGACCGCCAGCTATGACTTCACGGACAATTTCAACCTGTTCCTGGAAGCCAAGAACCTGACCAACACCCCGGGCGTGCGCTATGCTGGCGATCGTTCGCGGGTGACCGAATATGAAAAGTTCGGCCGGCTGTTCTTCGTCGGTGCGCGCGTCAAGCTCTGATCGCGTTTCCTGACTAAAAGAGAATGGGCCCTTCTCCCCGGCCGGGGAGGAGGGCCTTTTTCTTTACTCGCCTGGCTGTGGCCGGGCGGCCAGCATCAGCCCCGGGATCAGCGATGCGCGCATCATTTCCCCATGGCTGAGGCCGGGAAACTGGCGATAGCTGACCTGCGCCCCGGCCTTGCCGATCGCCGCGACAACGCGTTCCATGGCATCGGGCAGGCGCGGCAGCCCGCGCGTGGTATCGGGCAGGCGGGGGGCTGATGATGCCGCGGGCTGTGTTGCCTGTGCGGCGGCTGTTGCCGGCGTTCCCGGCGCGGTTTCCGTTCGGGTGGCCGTCCGTCCGCCGCCGCTCATCAATCGCAGGGTGCGGCCCTGCAGATGGCCGGCCGGCATGGCGATCAGATCGCTGACCAGTTCGCCATCATGATACCACAGCGATGCATCACCAGCGGCATAGCGCTGGTAATAATCCGGGTGCGCCTGCAGCGTGTAGAGCGTGAACAATCCGCCGAAGGAATGACCCCACAGTGTCTGCCGCTGGCGGTCGATCGACGCCATGGCCTCCACCCGGGGCTTGATCTGCTGTTCGATCAGATTGGCGAAAATCTCCGCCCCGCCGCCGGGCCGCCCGCGCACCACCGGGGCGATCGGCTTGCCATCCTGGATGATCGGCGGGGTGTAATCATAGGCGCGCGACAGCGTATCGACCCGCGCGGCCGTGTCATAACCCACCGCCACCAGTACAGGTGGGGACAATATGTCGAGCGCTTCCAGCTCTGATTCATTGATCAGCCCCATGGCTGCATTGCCATCGACCATATAGATCACCGGATAGCCGGCCGGCGGCGCCGCGCGCTTGGGCACGCCCACCTACACCCAGTAATGTCGCTGGCCATCGGCGGAATCGAGCTTGAACGATATGAACTGATACAGCTCGCTCCCCCGGTTCAGCACGGTCGGCCCGACCGCCCGCTCAAAACGGGAATTGCCCACCTGGGTGCCGGCTTCGGGTACATCCACAGCGGCGGCATTGGGTGCGGCGCTATCCTGAACCTGAGCGGCTGAGGGCAGGGCGATGGCGGGCATGATCCCCGCCAGCACGCCGATGGCCAGATGGCAAACGGCGCGCGCCCGTGTGGCCCGGCCGGCGGAGGATGTGCTGACTTGCATTGTGTGATGGTTCCCTTGTGGGTTGCTATGCGATCCTGCTGCGGCTGATAGATAATCAATAATGAATATCAATATCGACATTGTGTCAGACGCCACAAACCAGCCCAGCCGGACCGGGCGGTCACAAGTGCGGCATCACATCGCCTCTTGACCTCGGCCGCTGCCGGGCAGAGGCGGGGGGATGGATTTGGATGATCAGCTGCGCCGCTATTTTGCCACCGACGATCTGGCCCAGGTCACGCCCGAAGGGCTGGCCGCCGGGGTCGAACGCATGCGGGTCGATTTCGGCATGGAAAAGGACCGCGCCCGCCGCTTCGCGCTGTGGACGCTGCTCTATATGCTCGGCTCTGCGCCCGATCTGGATGTCGCCTTCAAAACCGAAGAAGACCGCAACGCCGCCCGCGACTGGATGGAAATGATGGAACGCGCCGCCGAACAGTGACGCAGCGGGGCGAGGGGGCCCTGATTCCCTGATCCTTCCCATCGCCGCGTTACAATTGCCCGGAACATTGCTCCACTCTGCTGGTTATGCAGCCAGAACGCGTTGAAACTATCGACGCAGCATTCTAAAGAGAGGACACGACATGTTTCGCTGGGCCATAATATTCGCCGTCGTCGCACTGATCGCCGCACTGCTCGGCTTCGGAGGCGTGGCAGGTCTGTCTGCTGATCTTGCCAAGATCTTCCTGGTAGTTGCCGCCGTTATTCTGGTGGTCGGCTTCCTGTTCGGCCGCGGTGCAAGAGTACCTTAAGCGGACCTAGGTTTATTCCGCAGCCTCTTTTGTGGGGGCTGCGGGTATAAGTTTGTTGATCTGCCTTCAAAATAGAAACTCAGTCGCTGGGCGTTTTTGGTAGGCCGATTTCGGGACGAAGCCGCCGTTCCTTTGCGCCTTAGTGAACGGCGGTACCGGCCAACAAGGGTCATGCACCCTCTGCGAGAACGCCACCGCAGGATGACAGGGATAACGTGACGACCGAAAGAGTTGACCCGTGCCGATCATGATCGGAACTGTCAAAACTCGCGGTCAGGCCAAGGCGAGCCACGCGCCCATCCGGCAAACTGAGATCGCGAGAGCCCAGGACATTATGTCGAGCGCTGCTTGATCCCGCGTTGTCGAAGTTGCACGACGGCCTGTACGGCCCCGGCTAGGGCATGAAGATGGCCATCTTTAGTTGCGCCTTGAGCGCTTGCTCCGCGCCCGGAAAACGATCGATCGCCTCATTCCAGATTTCGGCAGCGTCCTCGAGCATGCCTGCATTCCAGAAAATCCCACCAAGGTTGAACCAAGCGTCCTCATCCCCTGGGTTAAGCTGGATCACTTTGCCGTAAGTGGCGATCGCTTTCTCGGGCGATCCGACAAGCTCGTACGCAACGGCAACCTGAAACCAGCTGAGTGCATCGGGCTGAATCGTCTCCGCTTGCTCCAGCGCAATGGGGAGGCATTCCTCTCCTCGTCCGAGACGATTGAGCGCCATGGCAAGGCAATATCCATATTCGCCACCATCAAGGTCGTAAGCCTGCCGGTAACAGGATGCGGCGTCTTCCCACTTACCTTCTTCTTGTGCCCAATGGCCCAGCCGATCCCACAGGAACGCCGCGACCTCGTTCGCGACAGGTGCGATACTCGCCTCGAAATCAGCCTTGAATGCTTCGAAGGTGAGGCTGCCCGTTTGGCCTTCCGAATGAAGATAGAGGGTGTTCAGCAGCCTCTCTCCTTCCCCACGAGGGCAATTGGGCCGCGCCGCGCGGTAACGCTCCCAGAAAGTCGCAGCCTGCTTCGCGCTTTCTACGGAAGTCCGGCCGAACGTTGCGACCTGTTGCGCACTCCACGGCCAAATCCACTCCTCACGCGAGGCGTCACTCAGCAGGATGTTGATGTCGCGGAACGCGCCGCGCGGGTCTCCCATGCTAAAGAGGGCGTTGATACGCCAACCCGACGATGAGGTGCGGCGACTAAGCGTGTTCTCGGCGAATACGACGTTGTCGAAATGATCTAGTGCTTCCGCATATTCGCCGCGCCGGTGGAAATGCATCCCCATCGCTAAATGCGCTTCGGCGAGCAGGGGGTTTAGCTGCAGCGCTTCGCGGTAATGCTCCAAGGCCTTATCGGTGTCACCGAGCTTTTCATGGCTCGACCCCTTGTTTTTGTGGATTTGCGCTTGGATATCGGGGGTGTCTTCCGGCCGCAACAGGCCCAATGCGCGCTCATACGACTTGATCGCATCGTGTTCACGATCGAGCGCAGACCACCCATTGCCTATCGAGTAATGGAGGCTGCTCTGCGTCTGTCTCCCGGCGTCCAGCTTGCCGATCAGATGTTTGATCCCCTCCGCGATCCGGTCGGGTCGTTCCAGCCGACCGGCCATACCGCGGTTGATCTCTGACATATATGCGAAGGTCATCGCATCATGGTCCCGCCCCAAGATCGACGCGAACTGGTCGAACGCAGCGCTCAGGACGGCGTCTTGACCGCTCTCGTAGATCGTCATCAGCATCGCCGCCGCCCGATCTGGATCCTGCGGCACATAAACCGGCGGCACGACATCTCGGAGAATGCCGGGGATTTCCTGTGGCGATGCCGAAGATTGGGCCATCCGAAAGTCGCGGGAGGATGCACCCGTCGCACGGGCGAGTGAGGCGAGGCCTTGTAGACGCTCGATGGTCAGTGGCTCGGTGAAGCGGACCGTGACGGTATCCTGATCGAACCAGTTGACGCCCTGGTGCTGATAATCGCGCGCTACCGCTTCGGCCGCTCTCCACCGCAGGGTTCTGCTCGGGACATGGTAAGAGACGATAAACGACAGCGGTTGGGCGAGAAGGTAGCTTAATGTTTGCCGGCGAACTCCGCTGATGCTGAGCGTGCCATCGGCATTGAGATCAGTCTCGGTGCCCTTTAGTTGAACGTGCAGCCGGACATTGGTGGCACTGTCGCCGTCAATGACCTCGATCTGACAATCGGTCCCATAGTCCGACGTATCCTTAGTCTGCAGCGCGAATCCATCCGCGTCGGCGATCAGGCTTTCGAAAGCTGCGACCGCCTTGGCTTCGATTCTATGGCTGGCAGGCCGCTTCGGGAGATCGTCGAGTCCATGGGTCATAGACCGCCGATTATGGCGCTTAATTCGCCGATCACCAGCCTGCACGTCCGTGTCAATTTCACTGATGTTCCGCTTTCGGGTAACATCAGGAGGGGGCGCCGGTGTCGACCCAATTGACACGTGGAGTTGCGTATGACGGTCCGGTCTGCGCATTCGTCCTTAACGGTGGATACGAGTTCGACGTGCCGATGCTCGCCAATCAAGCCGAGCGAGGCCACTTCTTCGGTTAACCGAGAATACTGCCCGGCTGCGACCTGCCGGGGATTGAACTGGCCGTATTGCGGTCTGGTTCGCAGTCGATCTCGATCTCGAGCAGAAAGGCTTTGCGTGCATGCGCGAAGCGGCGGCGCAGCGTGAGTTTGCAATCTGGATGATGCTGCCGCACCACGCTACCCCGTAACATTTCCCCCACACCCTCACGCCCATCTCCCTGATTTCGCGCGCTGCCTTTCCGGCTTCGCTCAGGGTCATTGACCCCTCCCGTCACATGGGCAGACATTGCGCCCAGGAATTGCATAAAATTCTACCATAGGGAGAGTGAGATGACGCAGCGTGGAATGGCGCTTGCCGGCGGCTGTCTGGCGGCCATGGCCGCAGTGCTGACGGCCAGCCCAGCCTTGGCGAATGAAGCGGCGAATGGCGCCTTCGCGGATGAGGCTGTCAGCGAAGCGGCGCTGGCTGAAGAGGCTGCCGCCGAACAGCAGCAGCCGGCCGCTGCGCCCGCGCCCGCTCAGCCCCCCACAAGTGATGCCGATGGCGATTCCGCCGGTACCGGCACGCCGATCGTTGTTACCGGGTCGCGCATTTCGGGCGGTTTTACCGCTCCAACGCCGGTTACCGTGCTCGGCAATGATCGCGTGCAGGCGCTGGCGATCACCAATGTCGGCGATGCGCTGAACCAGTTGCCCAGCTTCCGCGCCACCTCCAGCCCGGCAACGCAGGCGACGCTGGGTGGCAATATCGGTGCGCGCATCCTCGATTTGCGCGGCCTTGGCGCGGTGCGCACGCTGGTTCTGGTTGATGGACGGCGCTTCGTTCCCAGCACGTCGCAGGGTACGGTGGACGTCAATCTGGTTCCCTCTGCGCTGGTGCAGCAGACCCAGGTCGTCACCGGCGGTGCCTCTGCCGCTTATGGTTCTGATGCCGTGGCCGGCGTGGTCAACTTCATCCTCGACCGCAATCTCACCGGTATCCGGGCAGAGGCGGTCTATGGCATTTCCGAACGCGGCGATGATGAAAGCGTCTTTGCCAGTCTGGCCGCCGGCAGCCAGGTGGGCAGCGGGCTGCATCTGACCTTCGGTGGCGAATATGAAAAATCCTATGGCATGGGTGATTGCTACACGCGTGACTGGTGCGCCACCCAGACGCTGATCCTGCAGAACCCGGCCTTTGGCACCAATGGCCTGCCGGCCAATCTGATCGTGCCGGGCGTCAACACCGCCACCGTTGCACCCGGTGGCCTGATCAACCGATCCTACAATGCGGCCGGGGTGGCGATCGGCACCAATGCCACCGATCCGCTGCGTGGCACCACTTTCACTGCCGATGGCACCCCGCGTGATTTCGATTACGGCACGCTGGTCGGCCCGCTGTTCATGCTGGGCGGGGAAGGCAACGGGCGCAATTCCTTCATCTCTCCCTTCCGGCTGAAGGTGCCGGTCGAACGCTATTCGCTTTATGGCACGGCCACGCTGGACATCACGCCGGGCCTGCGCGCCAAGCTGGATGCGTCTTATGGCCGGGTGCAGGGCGAAGTGGTCGGCAACGTATTGCGCGATTTCAACGGATCGCTGCTGGGCCAGATCAGGACAGACAATGCCTTCCTGCCCGATGACATCGCCACCGCCATGGCGGACAATGGCGTTGCCTCTTTCATTCTGGGTAAGGCCGATTTCAATCTGGGCCCGGCCCGGGCGAAATCGCGCACCGAAACCTACCGCGTGGTCGCCGCGCTGGAGGGGGATATTTCTTCCAGCTGGAGCTGGGACCTGTCCTATCAATATGGGCGGACCAATTTCCGCCAGGATACCTATAATTCGATCATCCTGGCCAATCTGCGCAAGGCGACCGATTCCGTGATGGTCGGCGGCAGCGCGGTGTGCCGCGTCAATGCCGATGCCAGCACCACCAATGATGATCCCAATTGCGTTGCCTATAATCCCTTCGGCGAAGGGCAGTTTTCTGCCGGGGCGGCCGGTTATATCGTGGGGGACGGGTTCCAGACCACGCGTTATGATCAGCATGTTGTCGCCGCCAATCTGCAGGGCGATCTGATCCAGCTGCCGGCCGGTCCGGTGAAACTGGCTGTGGGTGGCGAATATCGCAGTGACAAGATCGTCGGCGAAACCGATGCGATTTCGGCACAGAACCAGTTCTGGTCTCTGAACGGAACGGCGCTGGCCGGCTCGGTCAATGTGAAGGAAGTCTATGGCGAACTGGCGGTGCCGGTGTTCCGTGAATCCGCGCTTGGCTATTCGCTGGATCTGAACGGCGCGATCCGTCGCACCGATTACAGCACCAGCGGCGCGGTGACGACGTGGAAGGCCGGCGCGGTTTACGAACCGTTTGACGGGCTGCGGCTGCGCATCACCCGGTCGCGCGATATTCGTGCGCCCAATCTGGCCGAACTGGTCGGCCCGCTGACCAAATCGGCCATCGGCCTGACCGATCCGCGCAATGGCGAACAGGCCAACCCGACCATCTACACCGGTTCCAACCCCGCTCTGCGCCCGGAAAAGGCCGACAGCTGGACCATTGGTGCGGTCGTCACCCCGCGTGCTTCCGGCCCCGTGGGGCGGATGCGCTTCTCCTTCGATTACTATGGCATTGAGGTGAATGATGCGATCGGCGTGCTGGGCGCGCAGACGCTGGCCAATCGCTGCCAGGAAGGGGTGACCGAATTCTGCAGCCTGATCACCCGCGATCCGGTGACGCAGTCGATCCTCGAAATCCGCGACGTGATGCTGAATTCGAACGAACTGCGCACCAGCGGTTTCGACGTTGAATTCCAGTATCGCCAGCCGATGGGCAATGCCGGCAATCTGGATCTGACCCTGCTGGCCAACTTCGTGAACAGCCTGACGCTGGTCGATCCGGCCGGAGAAACCAACCGTGCCGGGCAGAACGGCGTGCGCACCGGCACCGTGCCGGGCGTGCCCGATTATGTGATCGACGGCATGCTGAACTGGACGGTCAGCGATTTCAAATTGACCGCCCATGGCCGCTATATCCCCAGCGGGATCTTCTGGACCAATTTCGTCGGGCCAGACAGCATCTGGTATGATGTCACGTCGCTGCAGAGCGTCAGCAACAACTATGTGCCGGCACGCGCCTATTTCGATCTGTCGGCGCAATATACGCTGAAGGTAGGCGAAGGCCGGGAATTCCAGCTGTTCGGCACGATCAACAATCTGTTCGACAAGGATCCGCCGATCATGCCGGGCGCCGGCGGTGGCACCAACCAGATCCTGTATGATCCGGTCGGCCGATCCTTCCGCATCGGCATCCGCGCCAAGCTGGATTGATGCGGGTGTGACGCTGAACTTCCCCTGCGGTCCGGTGGTCGCAGGGGAATGGGGGTGATATGGATTATGATATCAATCAGATAGATGGCGCGTGCCATTGCGGAACTGTGCAGTTCCGCGTGACGCTGACCCATGGGTTGAACACCGCACGGCGCTGCACCTGTTCATACTGCCGGATGCGCGGCGCGGTGGCTGTATCCGCCAATCTGGACGGTATCAGCATCACCAGCGGGGAAGACAGCCTCTCGCTCTATCAATTTGGCACCGGCGCAGCGAAGCATTATTTCTGTTCAAAATGCGGGATTTACACCCACCATCAACGCCGTTCGAACCCCAATCAGTTCGGCATCAATGTCGCCTGTCTTGATGGGATAAGCCCGTTCGATTTTGACGAGGTGCCGGTGAACGACGGGGTAAACCACCCCACCGATGCCGCCGCCAAGGGGCCGCGAATTGATGGCGTGCTGCGCTATATCCGCAATCCGGCCAGCTGACCTGTACCCGGTCCTCGCCGGTTCTGCCTGGGGAGGATCGTTTGGGATGACGCTTGACCTTGTGCCTTTGCCGGACGCAGAGCCGTTGGGGCAGCTCTGCAGGCGGCCGACACGGAAAGGCGATGGGCGCGATGGGCGGTGATGGAGCGGACAGTACCCGCGGCAGGCTGCTGGCGGCGGCGGAACGGATCCTGGTTGAACAGGGTGTCAACGCGCTGTCCGTGCGGCGGGTCGGGGATGCGGCCGGGCTCAATCCCACATTGGTGACCTATCACTTCAAGGGCATCCTCAATCTGCTGGATGAACTGGCGACGCTGAACCTGGAACCCATGCTGGCCGATTGGGACGGTATCCGGCCCGGCACCGGTCCTGACACGAAAACCGTGCTGCACAACTGGCTGGTGCCGATGTTGCGGCCGGCAGCCTTCACCCCCGGTGGCCGGGCGCTGAGCGTGCTCGATGAAATTGCCGCGCATGGTGAAAGCGCGCTGCGGGACCGGGTGATCGGGGTGATGAGCGATTTCAGCCTGCGCCTGCGCCAAACGCTGGCCCCCTTCCTGCCGCATCTGTCCGACGGCGAATTGCGCGCCCGGGTGCGCTTCATTTCCGGCGCCGCCCTGGGCCCGCCGCCGCGCAGCTATTCCGCGACCCCGCGTGAAGGCGATCGGCAGCTGGATGATATTCGCTATCTGCTGCCCTTCGCCTGTGCTGCGTTGGGGGTGGAATAGGGGCGAGGCACCCGTCATCCCGGTCGAGACAGGCGTCATCCCAGTCGAGACATGCGTCATCCCAGCGAAGGCTGGGATCTCAGGCGGCTTGGCGTAGCCCGGGCGGATCGCTCTGATTGCAGCAGATCCCAGCCTTCGCTGGGATGACGATGGAGGCTAGGGTGGTGTCAGGGCCTCAACCCTGCAGCGCCGCGCGCAGTTGCTCCCGGTCCAGCTGGCCTTCCCAGCGGGACACAATCACCACCGCCACCGCATTGCCGACGAAATTGGTCAGGCTGCGGCATTCGGACATGAAGCGGTCGATCCCCAGGATCAGCGCCATGCCGGCGATCGGCACCGATGGGACGATGGAAAGCGTCGCCGCCAGCGTGATGAAGCCCGCGCCGGTAATCCCCGCTGCGCCCTTGGACGACAGCATGGCGACGCCCAGCAGCAGCAGCTGATCCCATAGCGAGAGTTCGATATTGCAGGCCTGGGCAATGAACAGCGCGGCCAGCGACATATAGATATTGGTGCCGTCCAGATTGAAGCTGTAGCCGGTCGGCACCACCAGCCCGACAATGCCCTTGGGGCAGCCGGCCCTTTCCATCTTGGCGATCAGCGCGGGCATGGCGCTTTCGGAAGAAGAGGTGCCCAGCACCAGCAACAGCTCTTCCCGCAGATAGGCGAGCAGGCGAAAAATCGAAAACCCCGCCATCCGGCACACCGCGCCCAGGATCACCACCACGAACAGCAGGGAGGTGAGATAGAAGGTCGCCACCAGCCCCAGCAAATCGCCCAGCGTTTCCACGCCATATTTGCCGATGGTGAAGGCCATTGCGCCAAAGGCCCCGATCGGGGCCGTCCGCATCAGGATTGAAACCAGCCGGAAGAAGGCATGGGCAAAGGCATCCAGCAGTTCCAGCGCCTGATCACCCTTTTCGCCGATCATGCTGAGGCTGATGCCGAACAGGATCGCGGTCAGCAGCACCTGCAGAATATTGCCCGTGGTGATGGCAGAAGCGAAGGTTTCCGGGATGATGCCGGTCAGGAAGCCGACCACCGTGGTCTGATGCGCCTTGGTGACATATTCGGCGGTTTTGCTGGGATCCAGCGTGGCCGGATCGATATTCATGCCATCGCCCGGGCGCACCACATTGGCGACCACCAGCCCGACAACCAGTGCCAGGGTCGAGAAGAACAGGAAATAGCCGAACGCCTTGGCCGCCACCTTGCCGACCTTCCCCAGGTCGCGCATGCCGGCAATACCGGTCACGATGGTCAGGAAGATCACCGGCGCGATCACCATCTTCACCAGGGCGATGAAGGCATCGCCCAGCGGTTTCATCGCTTCGCCGGTCTGCGGGTAATAATGGCCCAGCGCCACCCCGGCGATGATCGCGATGATGACCTGAACATAGAGGATGGAATACCAGCGGCGCGGCTTTGGCGCGGATGCGGCCGATGCAACAGCGGGATCGACCGCCGAATTGGCATCAGGAGGGCTGGATAGCATCGCTGGCGTTCATTCCTTTCGGATGGGGGAACGGGATGATTGCCACGGCGCCGGGCAAATCCAAAGCGGCAAGATGAAAGGATTCCCGCAAATCCCGATCCCGATCGGGCGGGATGTAGGGGAATCCGCAACCATGCTTGACCCGGGCAAAAGGGTGGTTATACGATCGTATAAATGACGGGGCCGTGAAGCCCTGCGCCGGTGCGTAATGTGCCGGATGATCGGACGGGAAAAACATGACGCTTCCAAAGGGTATCAACGCGCAGGTCTTTGCAGACGGGCTTGCCGAAATGCGGTCCGCCGTGGGGGCGGAATGGGTTTTCACCTCTGAGGAAGATCTGCACACCTATCGCGATTTCTATTCGGTGCTGTGGGATGAACCCGATGAACGGGTCGCCTCTGCCGCCGTGGCGCCGGCCAATGTGGAGGAGGTGCAGGCCGTGGTGCGCGCCGCCAATCAGCGCGGCATCCCGGTCTATCCGATCTCCACCGGGCGCAATCTGGGTTATGGCGGGGCCGCGCCCGTGCTGTCCGGCAGCGTGGTGATTGATCTGAAGCGGATGAACCGCATCATCGATGTCAATGAAGGCAATGCGTCCTGCCTGGTCGAACCGGGCGTGTCTTACTTCGACATGTATCGCCATCTGCAGGAAACGGGATCGAAGCTGTGGCTCGACGTGCCCGATCCGGGCTGGGGCAGCATGGTCGGCAATGCGCTGGATTCTGGCGGGGGATACACCGCCGCGCCCTATCGCGGGCATTTTGAGGCGCAATGCGGGATAGAGGCTGTGCTGGGGGATGGGGAACTGTTCCGCACTGGCATGGGCGCGCTGCCCGGGGCCGAAACCTGGCAGCAATATCGCATGGGCATCGGCCCGTGCCTGGATGGCCTGTTCCGCCAGTCATCGCTGGGCGTGGTGACCAAGATGGGGTTCTGGCTGTTCCCGCAACCCGAAGCCTATCTCAGCGCGTCGATCGATCTGCAGCGGTTTGAAGATGTCGAACCGCTGGTCGATCTGTTCAATGAACTGGAATATGGTAATATCTTCAATGGTATGCCGTCCATCACATCGCCGGTGCTGACGCGCGGCAATCCGATGATGTTCCAGCCGGTGCCCGAACCCGAAGTGATGAACCGCATGGTGGAGGAAACCGGCCTGCCCGCCTGGCGCGCCACCGCCGGTTTCTATGGCCCGGAAAAAGTGATCCGCGCGCAATGGGAATATATGCGCGATCGCTTTTCCGCGCAGTTCCCCAATGCCGTGTTCAAGGAAAACCAGTTCGTCAAACTGCCGCTGTCCGCCGAAGACATGCAGAAGGTTTCCAAGGCGCGGTTCGGCATTCCCAGCCTGGAAATCTTCTCTGTCGGTTCCAACGGCTTTGGCGATTTCAACCCCAGCGACGGGCATATCTGGTTTTCCGCCATCATCCCGCGCAGCGGCAAGGGGCTGGTGGAAGCCAATCGGGTGATGCGCCGCGAATGCGCGCGGCTGGGCATTCCGCTGTTCATGTTCAGCCCGGCGGTGACCTGCTGGACCCGGTCCTTCGTGCTGTTCGCCGCCGTGCCGGTGTATAAGGACGGGCGGAACAAGGAACTGCGCGACAATGTGCAGGAAATCATCCGCATCTGCGCGCAGCATGGCTGGGGCGAATATCGCTGCCCGCCCGCGTTCCAGGATGCGGTGATGGACAGCTACAGCTTCAACAACAACATCCTGCGGCGGGTGAATGAGCGGATCAAGGATGCGCTGGACCCCAATGGGATCATTTCCGCCGGGCGTTACGGCGTCTGGCCGAAGCATCTGAGAGAGGGGAGGGGGGCATGAAGCGAACCTTCGCGGGCCTGTGCGGCCTGATCGGCGTGGCTGGTCTGGGCGCAATTGCCACCCATGCCGCTGGCAACACCGAAACCAGCACCAGCACGGGCGCTGCGGCCACCCGCGTTCCCGCGCGGCTGGCGCAGGGCAAGGCGGTCTATGACAAATGGTGCGCCCCCTGCCACACGGATCAGGCGGGGTTGGCCGGCACGCTGGCGCTGCAGACCAAATACAAGGGTGAAAAGCCCGCCGTGCTCGAACATCGCACCGATCTGACGCCGGAAATTATCACCTATTACGTGCGCAATGGCGTTGCCTGGATGGCCCCGTTCCGCAAGACTGAGGTGTCTGACAGCGAACTGGCGGCGATCGGCGCTTATCTGACCGCACCGCTGCAAGAACGCGGGATCAGCCCGGCGCGGCTGGCCGAAGTGACCGCAGCGGGGGCAGGGAAATGATCGCAAAGACTTCTATGGACCGCCGGGAATTGCTGAAATGGTCAGCCGTGCTGCCCGTGGCGGCCGCCGTGCCCTATAGCGCCATGGCCGCCGCCCTGCCGCAGGGGGTGGACGCGTTGGTGATCGACCGGCGGCATCTGCCCGCCGGCATGCCCGCGCAGGCGGCAGGCATTTCCGCGCCGCAGATCTTCACCATAGAGGGTGATGTCACCCAGCTGTGGTATCAGACGCTTGATCCGATCTGGCGCAAGCCCGGCTTCGTGCTGGGCGGGCTGACCGGCAGCGACGCGCTGTTCGTGCTGGAAGTGCTGGCCGGGGATCGCGGCCGCCGCGTGACCCAGCGCCGCGTGCTGCAACCGGTTGTCTCCGGTGTGCAGCCGGTCAGCTGGGTGATTGCCCCCGTCCATCCCAGCGTATTGCCAAACGGCAGGAGGGCCTGATCCGATGGCGGTGTTGCCCCCTGATCTCGATGCCGCCAGTTTCGCGCGTTTCCTGGAAGAATTGCGCGGCGCGGTCGGCGTGGACTGGGTCTGGTCGTCAGAGGATGATCTGGGCCCCTATCGCGACAGCTTTTCCCCGGTGTGGGATACCGCCGAAGAACGCCATGCCTCCGCCGCGGTTGCCCCGGCAGAGGTGGAGCAGGTGCAGGCCGTGGTGCGCATCGCCGGCAAATATCGCGTGCCGCTGTTCCCCATCTCCACCGGCAAGAACTTCGGTTACGGCGGCCCTTCGCCCAATGTTACCGGCAGCGTGGTGCTGGATCTGAAACGGCTGAACCGCGTGCTGGAGGTGGACGACCGGCGCAATTTCGCCCTGGTCGAACCGGGCGTTTCTTATTTCGATCTCTATCGCCACATCACCGAACGCGGGTTGAAGGTGATGATCGATTGCCCCGATCCGGGCTGGGGCAGCCCGATCGGCAATTCGCTGGAACGCGGCATCGGCTATACCATGCCCTTCTTCCGCGATCATTACGGCGCCAGCTGCGGGATGGAGGTGGTGCTGCCCAATGGGGAACTGATGCGCACCGGCATGGGCGCGCTGCCGGGCGCGAAGACCTGGCAGGAATATCGTTATGGCTTCGGCCCCGATCCGGCCGGATTGTTCGCGCAGGGGAATTTCGGCGTGGTGACCAAGATGGGTTTCCGCCTGATGCCCATGCCGCAGCATTACCGCACCGGGCTGATCACCGTGCCGCGCCGGCGCGATTTCGTGAAGCTGGTCGATCATGTGAACTATCTGTCTGACGCCGGGCTGATCGGCGAAGCGGTCTATGGCAGCCCGCTGGCCGCGCTGATGGCGCAGCCCGAATTCCTGGCGCTGGCGACAAAGCTGGGCGGCCCGGCCGATGGCGATATGGATGCGGCCGCCTCTGCCGCCGGCCTGCCAAGCTGGCAGGTGGATCTGCAGTTCTTCGGCCCCGAAGCGGCCACCGCGGCCAATTGGGACTATGCCAGGGATCGCATCCTGTCCGACATTCCCGGCGCAAAGGCGATGGATGGCGACCATTTCCCGCTGCCGGCGACCGAACAGCAGATGCTCAACACCACCCAGCCATACCGCAGCGCCATCCGCCGCTTTGGCGCGCTGGGCGTGCCGAGCCTGGGCATGTGGAAGATCGTCAGCGATGATGGCCATGTCGGTTTCTTCCCGGTGCTGCCCCGCAGTGGGGAGGCGGTGTTTGAAATGCAGCGCGTGCTGGGCGATGCGCTGAAACAGTTTCCGGTGCGCCCCTTCTTCAACGCCACCACCACGCCGCTGTACTGGCACAGCTTCGCCTTCCAGATGGTCTATGCCCCATCGGTGAAGCGCAGCGATCCGGACCATAACGCCGTGGTCCACGCATCGATGAAGAAACTGGTGGAGGTGGCCGCGCAGCACGGCTGGGGCGATTACCGCGCCGCGCCGATCTATCAGGATGATGTTTCCGCCACCTACAGCTTTAACAACCACGCGCTGCGCCGCTTCCACGAACAGATGAAGGATGCGATCGACCCTGACGGCATCCTGGCCCCCGGGCGCGGCGGCATCTGGCCTAAAAGGTTCCGCAAATGAGCAGGCGTTTGATCATCGGGCTGGCCCCAATTTCGTTCGCAATTCCGGCCGCAGGGCTGGCATTGGCCTTGGTCGCAGCGGGGACAGGGCTTGCCATTGCACAACCCGCACCCGCGCCCTCAGCGACCCAGCCAGTCATCAACAAGGCCGATCTGCCCGGCCGGCAAATCTTCGACCACCAATGCGCCCCCTGCCACGGGGCAGGCCCGGGCGACGACGGCGCCCCCATGCTGCCCGCCACCGCGCTGCTGACCCGCAAATATGAAGGCAACAAACCCGGCGCGCTGGAACTGCGCACCGATCTGGACGCCGAAGTGCTGCGCTATTTCGTCCGCAACGGATCAGGCGGCATGCCGATGTTCCGCAAATCCGAACTGACCGACGCACAGGTGGACGCGGTGGCAGCTTATCTGGCGGCTACGGCGCGGGCGAGCGGGGGGTAGGGAAGGTGTGTCCGGGAACGACGGCACATCCGATGTTCAATGGTCCAGTTAAAGTTTCTGACACCCCGCTATCGTTTATCAAGCAGGCGTAACCAACCGAGTGACGGACTTTGGGACTTAGCCGTCGCTCGCAGGCCCAGTTGAGATAGTCTGCTTTCTGAGCGACAGCTGCCATCTCCGGTAGGTCGATCGCCACGACTGCAGCCGCTGACATGGTCGATGGGTGAGGACCGCCGCAAGCTTGATCAACTCCCAGCCCTCGCGAACGGACCATGTCGCACATGGCCAATCGTGGAACGAATGGTTGCCGCTCCCCGGGATGTCCGTACATTTGCCGATATGATCGTATCTCTCACAATGCCCGCAACGACAGGTATCAATCCCATTCTCTTTCCCGAACCCAAGGCCGGTAGCGAGGGCACGGTCACGATCCTGTGTGGACCAAATGGAAGCGGTAAAAGCTTCATTTTGAAAACGCTGATCAATCTTTTGAACGAGAAAGATGCGGCGACGCCCCTTCTGTCCCAGGGCTGGTCCCTGAAGAGATCCGCGAGTGTCGCGAGCCATTATCGCCCGCGTCACCACGTCACGGCGATGCGGTCAGCCGGCGTCCTCACCCGCGCCCGCGCCGGCTATGTGGTGAAACCTTCCCAGCCCGAAAAATACTCCCAGCTTGCGATTTTCGGAGCCTTGCTCGCGGCGCTCCCACAATGCCGGGGTTTCAATCCCGCCAAATGGGAGACTGACCCCGCTTACCGCCAATCGCAGATCGACAAAGTGGGTCCACATGATGAGGAGCTAGGCTACTGGTTCGGAACACAGGCGCCCCCGTTTGTCTCGGCCTTCAACAAGGCTGTTCAGGGAAGGCTGGGGGTTCGCCACAACAAGGACGGTCTTGAACTCCTGCTATCCCAAGGAGAGGGAGCTAGCGCGCCCTTTCCGAACTGGAGCGACGGCCAGAAATCTTTGTTCACGATCTTTGCCATCACCGAACTGCTCAAGCCCGAAGTCTTCGTTTTCGATGAAATAGAGAACTTCCTTCATCCGGCCCTGGTCTCCGGCCTTCTCAGCCATCTGAAGAAAAATTGCCGCCAGACGGTCCTGTCGAGCCATCATCCCCATCTCGTCTTTGGACGGATCATCGATGCGGTCTATTATGTGGAAAGAGCCGGAGGCGTCGGCGATCCTCCGCAGCGCATCCTCAAATACCAAGCGCAGCCCGCCGTGCCGCGACACGTGTCCCGGCTCAGCGATGACCGGTCCAAACTGGCCAGCATCTACAAGCTATTCGATGTTCAGGATGCTGCCCTACTGGCAACCGGCGCCTTCGTCCGAGATGCAGCCGATCTCCAACTGCACACAGCAGTTCATGGCCATTTCGAATGCGGCGCCGTGGGCGCCAACGCCAGTCCCTATATGGACCGGCAAAGCGAACAGATTATGGAACTGATCCGATCATTCTCTCCTAGCCCCAATCTTGTTGTCGATTGGGGTGCGGGCGTCGGTCGGTCATTGACCGAGCTCGAAAAGCGCGTGCCCGTGGTCGCCTCCGAGCATTATTCCTGGCTTCTGTATGATGTCAGTCCCGCAAACGCGGGCGCTTTGGCCAAGCTTGTTCCCGCCAAGGGGACAACGATCCGCGTCGCGAATAACCGGTCCGACTTGGCAGACGTTGCTGCTGGCATTTTTCTTCTGACCAACGTCCTACATGCCCTTGATCCGACGACTTGGTGCGAAGCGATCGAGGACGCCTGGGGAGCCGTCCATCATGACGGCAACGGCATCGTTCTGATCACTGAAATTTTTCCGCTGCTGGCAGCAGAGAGTCAGGCGATCGCCATCCCCCTGGACTGGGCCACGAGACTGTTCCGGCAGCTCGGCTTCAAAACCACGGCGCATGAATTTCCTGTGCACGGGGCGAAGAGCTACTGCCTTGCCCTCAGCCAACCTCCGGCGGCGCTCCCCGCTCGGGGCGAACTCCTCAGGCTCGTTATCGAGCATTGGAAGCAACTGAACGAGCAATTTCTCGGCGACTATGAGGGCGTTGGTTCGAAGCTGGGGATGGCCGATCACCAACGTCTGCTGAACGCCGCATTCGGCATGGCACGCATAGCTTCCTGCCTACGCACGCACGGCCGCTAATTTGTGGATTTGAGCGCTAAGAGAGATGGGGGGATTGCAGTGTTCTGTCCGTTGTCAGCAGATTGGGGAAATGTGGCCGATTGGGCAGGAGCTATCGCCAGCTTTCTGGCCGTTGCGGTCGCTCTCTTCATCGCGTTTCGCGAGTCTTGGTCGCTCAAGAAGGAGCGCCAGCTGGCCGAGAACAAACAGCATGAAGCGATGGCCCAGCTGAGAGCGGAGGTCATTCGTCTAGCTGCTGAGATTGAGGCCATTACGGACGAAGCGTACGTGAAAGGACGGCCTCAGGAGGATGTCGCCAACTGGCAGCAGACGCTTCAAGAGAATGTAGAAGGATGCCGCCTACAGCTGATTTCCCTCCAAACGCTGGCCGGGCCTGACCCGCGCCTATTCGGTCTCATTGGGCGCATGATTGGCGAGACGAGTTTCGAGTTTGACGTCGAAAGGCGTGGGGCGGAGCTTCCTTATCGCTTGATCCAAATAGGTCAGGGAATGGCCGCGCGACGAGAGGCCATCGTGGCATTAGGATGAGGCGATCAAACCTGCTCGCCTATTTTGAACGCCAACTTGCTGTCGGAGATCGTTTTGTCATATCGATCAAGGGCACTGAGCAGCAGCTTCATCGACGACACATAATGCTTGGCGTTGTATGTCAGCTTGATCGCGAGGAAGTAGTCATCATTGATAAGGGCAGGCAAATTGATCGTGTTACCGACCAGCGCGGTTTTCGCGAGCCGAATGGCGGGTGCCAGAAAAAGCAGTCTGTTATCTCAACGACGCCAAATGTCTTGATCTGGTCGCGAACAGCCTTCCGGACAGCATTTCAATGTCAGCGAAACGCTAGCTACTCACTGATTTCGGGCAGTCTAGAAGGTCCGATCAACCATTCGATTTCGCTTAAGCTAAACCAGCACATCAATACTTTGCATGCAGCCCCTCCCCGGCCATCAAGAAGGGGCGCCGCCCCCTCAAAACCGCCGGCTGACCGTCACATCCACGCTCCTCGGCGCGCCGATGAACACCAGTCCTGATGCATAGCCGGACCATTCCGCGTGGAAGCTGTCGGTCAAATTGCGCCCGCGCAGGGTTACCGTGGCGATCGGGCTGTCCCAGCTGATGCTGGCGTCCAGCGTGGTATAGGCGTTCAGCCGCACGCCATTGGCGTTGTCGGTATAGGCATCGCCCTTGTGCGTCACTGTGCCGCTGATCTTCAGGGGCAGTGTTTGCGCCAGGGCTTGCGGGGCCCAGGTCAGGGTCATGCCGGCCTGCTGTTCGGGCACATTGGGCGGGCGGTTGCCGCTGCGGTCGGCGCCGCCGGCTTCGATCAGGTTCTTGAGCCGGGCATCCAGCAATGTCGCGCTGGCGGACAGGGTCCATTCGCGGGTGGCCTGCCATTCCAGCGCCAGCTCGCCGCCGGTGGATTGCAGGCTGCCGCCCTGGAACACCACGGCCGGATTGGCCGGATCGCGGGTGAGGATATCGTCCTGTCGGATGTCGAACAGCGATGCGGTTAGGGTGAGGGTGCCCTGGCCCAGAATGGGGCCGAGCACGCTCTTGATCCCGCCTTCCCATGATCGGCCGGTGGTCAGGTCAAAGCTGGCATTGGTGGCGCTGAGGAACAGCAGCCCGCTGACCGGGGTGACCGCGCGCGAATATTGGGCGTAGATCTGCGTGCCGGGGGCCAGCGTATAGACCGTGCCCACCCGCCAGGTCAGCGGATCATAGCTCTGGCCATAGGCCTGCTCTGCCCCGCTGGTGACATTCAGCACGCGCCGGTCCAGCTTGATATGATCCAGCCGCAGCCCGCCGACCAGCAGCCATTCGGGCGTGATGTTGAACGCGTTTTCAGCAAACAGGGACAGGGTGGTGGTATCGGCCCAGACATCCTGCCGCGTGCCGAAATTGGCCGGGGTGTCGGCGGCGGGGAAGGTGCCGCGCACCGGGTTGAAGGGATCAACCAGCCCGGCCGATCCGAAACGGCGGCGGGTGAAGAATTCCGTGCCGGCAGCCTCCGCCCCCAGGGTGAAGCGGTTGCGATGGCCCGCGATGGCTCCGTCGAAGGCGAGCTGCAGCCGCTGGTTCCAGAACTGGTGATCATGGCTGATCAGCGATGTCGACCGGCTGATCATCCCGCTGGCGGCATCAAAGCCATATTCATCGGCATCGCGCCACAGCCGGTCTGCGGTGTACCAGCTGCTGTCACTGGTCAGGGTCAGCTGATCGGACATTTCATAATTGATCCGCGCGCGCAGCCACAGCGATTGCGAATTGGTGTCGCCGTCACTCACATCGAAATTCACCCGCCGCATGGCCTTGTCCAGCACCAGGCCCGATGGGCCGGACACGGCGGAGGAGGGATCACGCGCCACTTCGCGCGAAACGACCGGCGTGCCGTAATAGGAACTGGCAAAGCGATCCTCCGCATAATCGGCAGACAAGCTGATCGAAAGCCGCTCTGCCGGTTGCCACAGCAGGCTGGCGGTGGCGGCGAACTGGCGGGAATCCGTATCGTCCACCCAGCCGGAGCTGCGGGTGTAGATGGCATTGCCATGCAGTGCGGCCCTCTGCCCGATTGGCAGGTTCAGATCACCGCCCAGGCGGACGGTATCAAAGCTGCCATAGCTGGCCAGCACTTCGCCGCTGGTCTGGTTCAGCACCGCGCGGCGCGGCACGAAATTGATCGCCCCGGCCAGCGCGCCTTCGCCCGATGTCACCGATGCCGGGCCCTTGATCACCTCTATCCGGTCAAAGCTCCAGCTGTCCCAATTGCGGATGCCGGCATCGGAACTGGCCATGCGGACCCCGTCGAACAGATAGTTCACCGCCCGGTGGAAACCACGCATGGAAACCGAACCGATCGATCCGGGCAAATTGCCGGATGATACGCCCGGGGCGGCGTTCATCACCTCGATCGCGCTGCGCAGCCCGCGCGTCTGCATCTGCTGCTGGTCGATCACATCCACGCTGGCGGGGGTTTCGGCCAGGGTCAGGCCCAGCCTGCCGGCGACCTCCGCCTGATTGCCGAGCGGGATGGTGGCGGTGACGACGATGGGATCGCGATTTGCCTGTTCGGCTTCCGCCTCTGCCGCATAGGCGTGGATCGGGGCGAGCAGGGCGAAAACAGAAACGGAAAGGGTGAGGTTCTTCATTGGATTGATTCCTTGAAATTGGAGGAGCTGGTGCGGGCGCCGTGCGGCGCGCGCGCAGCGCTGAGGCGGCGGCGCCAGTGGAGCAGGCCGGTGATGAAAAGCGCGGTGGGCAGCAGGCCGATGATCACGCCCAGAATGCGGGTCGGCAGGCCGGCGATGGAGGCATCATGCAGCGGGCGCAGCCAGGCATTGACCGTGCTGGCGCCCGTGCCGTTCCGCACATCATGCACGGCCAGCACCGCGCCCGAATACTGATCGATAAAGACATAGCTGTAGGGGAAGCGACGCCCGGGATCGCCCGGCACCTGCACCCGCAGGCGGAAGGCGCCATCGCCGCCCGCTGCCGGCACATCGATCCAGGCCAGCCGCCCATCGGGCAGGGCCTGATGCCCGGCGGCCAGGGCCCGGGCCACGCTGATCTGCGGGCCTGATCCGCTGGAAACCGGTTTGGGCACGGGCACCACCGGCGCCACCGTGCTGCTGAGCACGCTGTCCTTCACCGGGGGCAGCGCCAGCAGCACGCCTGTCGCTGTCAGCAACAGCAGCAGCGGCAGGCTCCACAGGCCGGAAAGCTTGTGCCAGTCGCGCAGGCGGCGGATCGGTGCGGCCTTGCGCTTGAACGCCAGCGCCTTGCGCCAGCTGGCCCGCTGGCCGCTCTGGCGCGGCCACCACACCATCAGCCCGGTGATCAGCAGCACCAGCATCACCACGCCCAGCCAGCCGACCAGCTGATTGCCCAGCTCCCCCGCCAGCAGATTGCGGTGCAGATCATAGATCCAGGTCATGGCATAGCTGCCCCAGCGATCCTGCCGCAGCAGCCGGGTGCCATCTTCTGAAAACCACAGCATTTGCGGATCCACGCCATGATGGCCTGATGCATTGTGCGGATCGTCCGCCGGATAGAGCCGCGCGGGGATGGCGCCGGGCTGGCCGGTCACCTCGATCGACCATTTGGCGCCCATATGGCCGGCATGGGGGAAGTTCTGCTGCGCGGTGGCGAGCAGATCATCCCACACCGGCGATTGCCAGGCCGAGCTAGCGGAAGAGTCGGGCGCATTGGCTGCTGTTTCGCTGGCCCGGATGGCCGGGTTCAGCTGCGCATCCAGCTCTATATAGAACACCAGCGCAGAGCCGCTGAGGCCGAGCACGGCAAAGACCAGCCCGATGGACAGCCCCAGCCACAGATGCACGCGCCGCAGCGCGATACGGATCGCGGCGCCCATCAGGGCCACCGCAGGGTGAAAATGCAGATCATCAACATCACTCGCATGTCGCGTGCTGGCTGAAGGTGTCAGGCCCATTCAGTCAGACAGGGCGCGCACCGGCAGGGCCGGCTCCGGTCAGCGGATTGGCGTTGGCACGCCGCTCCGCCGGGTGGATCAGGGGGCGGATCAGGCGGTGATCGGGGGCGCCTGTGCGGGTGGTGGTGGAGCGGCCAGGCGCTGCGTGGTGACGCGTCGCAGTTCCTGCACGGCGAGCATGGGCGCAGCTGGCCAGGGCAGAATGGCGACGGGCAGCAGCGCGTCTGGCGCCAGCCCGCCACCGCCCAGGCTCAGCGCAAAGGCGCAGAGATTGGGGGTGTTCTGGTGATCGGCGGGATCATGCCCGTCATGCTGCTGATCATCATTCTGCTGATTTCCGGCTATGCCCTGCAGTTCGGTCGGCAGCGGGGCGGAAACCACGCCCTGCGGCGTGCACCAGGCGATCGTGATGCCGATCGCCGGGTTCTTGGGATCGGCCACGGGCATGTAACCCGCCGGGATCAGCGCCCGGCAGGCAAAGGCCAGCACCAACAGCAGGGCAATGAAGCCCCGCGCCGTGGCGGAAAATCCTGTCTTGGGCAGGGGAGCACGTGCTCCCTGATGACCAGCCATGATGCAGCGTCCGATGATGCGGCGGGTTGCAGGCGGGCCGGTATAGAGCGCAGCCTGCGTGAAGAGCACAGCGGGCTGGTTTATCCAGCCGCCGGGCCACGCGCGGGATCAGCGGAGCACAGGCTCCGGTCCCGGGTGATCAGACGACAGCAGGCGGGCCGCGCAGCGGCGGCAGAGTGTGGGGGAAGCTTTGCGGGGCCGTTTCGCCGGCGGGCGGCGGCAGGGCAATCTCGCGCAGCGGCAGAGCGTGGCTGACCAGCACCAGCGGCGCGGACAGCCCCAGCATCGGCCCAGATGCCATGGCAAAGGCGCAGGCCGGCATGGCGTTGTCAGGGCCATTGTCAGGCTGGCTGTGATCACCGGCATCGCCCTTGCTGCTGCGCTCGCCATCGCCTGTATCAAGCGCAATGGTCATCTGCTTCACCCCTGCGGGCGTGCAGAGCGAAACCGTGATGCTGCCCTGGGGTGTCACCACCGGCATATAACCGGCCGGGATCAGCCGCGTGGCAAAGGCCAGCAGCAACAGGGCGAACACCCCGTGCATCTGCCCAAACCTGAAGCCCCCTGCCTGCATGATGGCGCCCCTAGCGGGCAGGGCACGGCTTGTCATCGGCTTATCAGCGGCAAAGCTGTGCCTGGGACAATTTGCCCAAGCCTGCTGAGCAAAATCCTGCCGGCCAACACCCGGCCACAACGATTCAATCACCCTCTCCAACACGCGAAAGAAAACGGGGGGCTGGGGGGTAGGGGGTGAAGGGGGATCAGGGAGTTGCCGAGGGAAGGGAGAAGACGGGAAGGGGGGGATGAAAAACGCAACCCCACGCATAATGTCACGCGTGACATTGCGATCAGCGCGTTACACGTGACAAGCATAACGCGGAATAACACCGAATAACGCGTTACGTCCGTTACGCAGAACTCTGGCTGAAGCAGCTTGCATGGCCTGTGCGGCACCCTAGCTTGTTCTTGTCCGCAGCCGGAATTCGATCGGCCTCGGAGATGTTCGAAACGAGGATAGCATAATGGCGCGTATCATTCCCGGGCTGCTGTTAATCCTGGGTCTGGTTTTGTTTGTCGCCAACACCTCCCCGGCACGGGCTGCGGCCGGTTGGGTGGCGCATGGCGTAAAGACGGTGCTGGCGCTGTTGATGGCCATCGCCGGTGGGGCGCTGGCAGGGTGGGGCGTTGATGAGGCTGGTGGCAACACGCTTGCCGTGATGGCGGCGGGGCTGTGTGGCTTCCTGTTCCTCTTTCTGTTGCTGCGTCCCAAACGGCGGGCGGGCCGGCACACCAATCGACAGCCGGATGGCGCATTGCCCTCATCCCAGGAACCGGCGCTGCAGGAAGAGGCAGAGCTGGCGGCGGCCTGGAACCGGCTGTCGGCGATGGTGTCACGCCGCGACCGGGGACAGATCGCCTCAGCGCGGGCTGAATGTTCGCGCTTGCTGGTGCTGGCTGATGGCGGAGGGCTGGATTACTCGCTTACCGAAGATGTGGTGTTGTTACGGCGTTCGTTGCCGGAACTTGCACAGCGCAGTGCGGCATTGTGGCTGGCTGCGGGCGAGGCCGAAAAGGCAGAGATTTCTGCGGGCATCCTGAAAACGACCGGCCAATTGGCGGCCCGTGCCCGCACGGTGGTTGACCGGGTGCAGGACGGCCATCGTGACCGGCTGCGCGCCATCCACAACCATATCGAGACCCGCAGCGCCCCTGATGGCTGACTAAGGTCAAAGCTGCGGGTAGGATCGGTTCTCGCTGCAGGAATTACCGATCCGGCAGATCATCTGCCAACAGCATCAGCACCGGCTCCTGAGTTTCGTTTCGGGCTGCTTCAAGCCACGCCCGCGGGGCGATCTTTCTTTCAGCCAGCAATTGCAGCGGTGCGGTGCGGGTGGCGGTGGCTGCTTCCCTTTCGCGCAATTTGTTCAGCAGGGGGCGGGCCGCATCGCGCGCGCGGGTCATCTCGATTTCATAATCGCTTGTCCCGGCTTCCTTCCCCTCGGGCAGGAAGCCATGGGTCAGTTCCGCCAGGCCGATGGAGCCGGTAATGGCTTCCACCTGCATGGCGGCTTCGGCAGCGACGGTTTCCGCAAGGGCGCCTTCGTTGCAGGCCACCAGAGAAGCCACTCTCAATCCGCTGGCCAGATTTGCGGCATCGATCATCCGGTCGGCCGTGGCCACATGCGCAAGATCAGTGTTCAGCAATTCGCGTGCGCGCCAGGCAAAGCGATCCTGCAGGCTGCGTGCCTCATGCGATATGCGCAGCCATTGTTGTTCTGCCCGGTTCAGGTCCGTGAAGCCCCAGCCTTCTTCATACAGCCGGCTGAGCGAATGCACGGCGAGGAAATCGGCTTCGATCATGTCTTGATGAACGCGTTCGATGCGTGAACTGATGGAATGCAACTGCCCCTGCATTGCGGCGATATCTTGCTGCACAGCGTTGATCTTGGCCGTCATGATCCCGAAGCCGACAACCGAAACCCCAATCCCTGTGGCGCCGAGCGCAAGGTTCGCCACGCCCAGATTTTGCAGCAGCTTCAGGTCGGCTGGTATCGTCTCGATGATCCTGGTCGCGGCATCAACCTGGGTTTCCAGCCGATTGACGCCGGAACGGATCGCTTCATTCTGCACTACCTGTCCAGCTTGCAGTGCCAGCCCCGCAAGCGAACCGAAGGGGTTGGCCAAACGGGCCAGCCCGCCAAGTGATTGGCTCAGGGCTCCGGATTCCTGCAGAAATCCGACAATCCGGCCTGTCTGACTGTCCCTGATGACCGATCCGATCAGTTTCAGCGAGCCGTTGGCCAGTTTGATCCGGTACTCGGGCGGTATCTGGCAGAGAATCTCGCCGGTCAGTCGTACCATGCTCACAGATTCATGCCCCTTGCGTCATTGGCGACACTGTCGATCAGAGAGTACAATTGCGCCTTCACCGGGACGGGATCCCCTTTGTCGCCCAGCCAGATGTCGGCAAGGCGCGCGCCGCAGGCGCGCCTGAGCCGCTCATCGAGGCCAGACCTGTCCTGCATGGTCCGGCTGACGGTATCCGCCACGTCGGTGGCGCCACTCTTCAACCATGATGCCCATTCCTGAGCCTTGCCCGCGATCCCCGTGGCTGGCGAAGCCGATACCGGATTTTGATCCGTTGAGCCGCCTGGAGTTGGGCCTGGTTCGGCAAGGGGCATGGTGATCGATGGCCCGCTCGCCGCGAGTGCGCCGGCAAGGGCACCAAACCGGCCATCCAGGGCGCGCAATTCCTCTGCTGCCGTAATCAGCCATCGATCAAGCGACTGGCCGAACCGGTCGAGCATGGCGGTGTCGACGTGGGTGCGGGCAAAGGCAGCGGGATCCCACAGCGATTGGATCAGGGCAGCGTCTTTCAGATGGGTTTCGAATCTCGCCCGGGTCGTGACTGCTGCGGCGTTGAGCGCGGAGGCGGCCGCGAACAATTGTTGATCGCGCCACCCGGTAACGGCCTGGCGGCGGATCAGCGCGTCAAGATTCATCAATCGCGTCGCTTCCGTTCGATAATTCTGTGCTGCTGAACTAGCCAATACAGGGGATGGTGCAAGTTTCCCGACAGTGTCTTGCACAGAAAGAACTGCAAATGCCGAAGAGTGCCTTCCTGTTAGTTATGCGTGGTTTGTATTGCAGGTCAGCGTGATGGCACGTCGATGTGGAGTATTTCACAAAGGATAGCCGAGGATACGCGAAGAATTGCCCCTTCTTCGATGGATTTGAAGACGAAAGGGCGATTCCGCAAATATCGCCTGTGTGTTCGGGATGATCTTTGCCTTGGCAGGACTCTACTTGCAATTGATTTGCATTAAACCTACATGACTCTTTGCTGCAATGCGGCACCTTGCCAGTTCGCCCCGCTTGGCGTAGGCGCAGCCCATCATGCCCCGGGTCGGCTGAGAATGCCGCTTGGTGGCACAGCCTTCAGCGCAGTGCGCGTTCCACGCTGCACTTCAAGACTTGGGATTCCGATGAGCATCTATCGCGACTATCTGGCCGAAATCGAAAGCAGGAAAAATCAGGGGCTTGCTCCCAAGCCGATCGACGATGGCCAACTTGTCGCCGAAATCATCACGCTGATCCAGGATACCGGCAGCGAACACCGCGCCGATGCGCTGAAGTTCTTCATTTACAACACCCTGCCGGGCACCACCAGCGCCGCAGCGGTGAAGGCGGCCTTCCTGAAGCAGATCATTCTGGGCGATGTGATCGTGCCGGAAATCACCGCCGGCTTCGCGCTGGAACTGCTGTCCCACATGAAGGGCGGCCCTTCGATCGCCGTGCTGCTGGACATTGCGCTCGGTGATGACGCTGAAATCGCCGTTCAGGCGGGCGAAGTGCTCAAGACTCAGGTCTTCCTTTATGATGCGGACATGTTCCGCCTGCGCGATGCCTTCAAGGCGGGCAATGCGGTGGCCAGGGATGTGCTGGAAAGCTACGCCCAGGCCGAATTCTTCACCAAGCTTCCCGAAGTGGAAGATCAGATCAAGGTGGTGACCTTCATCGCCGGCGAAGGCGATATCTCCACCGATCTGCTGTCCCCCGGCAACCAGGCGCATTCGCGTTCGGACCGTGAACTGCACGGCCAGTGCATGATCACCCCCGAAGCGCAGCAGCAGATTGTCGCGCTGAAGGCACAGCACCCCGATGCCCGCGTGATGATGATCGCGGAAAAGGGCACCATGGGCGTGGGTTCGTCACGCATGTCCGGCGTCAACAATGTGGCGCTGTGGACCGGCAAGCAGTCCAGCCCCTATGTCCCCTTCGTCAATTATGCCCCGGTCGTGGCCGGCACCAATGGCATTTCGCCGATCTTCGCCACCACGGTGGACGTGACCGGCGGCATCGGCATCAATCTGAAGAACTGGGCCAAGAAGACCGGCGCAGACGGCCAGCCGATCATCAACAATGATGGCAATCCGGTGCTCGAACAGCTGTTCTCTGTCGAAACCGGCACCGTGCTGAACATCGACGTAAAGAACAAGAAGCTGCGCGATGAAGCCGGCGGCGAGCTGGTGGATGTGGCATCGTCCTTCACCCCGCAGAAGATGGAATTCATGAAGGCGGGCAGTTCCTATGCCATCGTCTTCGGCAAGAAGCTGCAGACCTTCGCCGCTGAAACCCTGGGCGTGGAAGCGCCGCTGGTCTACGCGCCGAACAAGGAAATCAGCCTGGACGGCCAGGGCCTGACTGCGGTGGAAAAGATCTTCAACCGCAATGCCGTGGGCGTCACCCCGGGCAAGGTGCTGCACGCCGGATCTGACGTGCGCGTGAAGGTGAACATCGTCGGTTCGCAGGATACCACCGGCCTGATGACCGCGCAGGAACTGGAAGCGATGGCGGCCACCGTCATTTCGCCGCTGGTTGATGGCGCCTATCAGTCGGGCTGCCACACGGCATCGGTGTGGGACAAGAAGGCCCAGGCCAATATTCCCAAGCTGATGGCCTTCATGAACAATTTCGGCCTGATCACCGCGCGTGACCCCAAGGGCGTCTATCACGCGATGACGGACGTGATCCACAAGGTGTTGAACGACATCACCGTGGATGACTGGGCGATCATCATCGGCGGCGACAGCCACACCCGCATGTCCAAGGGCGTGGCCTTTGGCGCGGATTCGGGCACCGTGGCGCTGGCGCTGGCCACCGGCGAAGCCACCATGCCGATCCCGCAGTCTGTGAAGGTGACCTTCAAGGGTTCCATGCAGCCGCATATGGATTTCCGCGACGTGGTGCATGCCACCCAGGCACAGATGCTGCAGCAGTGCGGTGACAATGTGTTCCAGGGCCGCATCATCGAAGTCCACATCGGCACGCTGCTGGCCGATCAGGCCTTCACCTTCACCGACTGGACGGCCGAAATGAAGGCCAAGGCATCGATCTGCATCTCTCAGGATGAAACGCTGATTGAATCGCTGGAAATCGCCAAGTCGCGCATCCAGATCATGATCGACAAGGGTATGGAAAATGCCGCCGGCACGCTGCAGGGCCTGATCGACAAGGCCGATGCCCGCATCGCCGAAATCCGTTCGGGTGAAAAGCCGGCACTGGCGCCCGACGACAACGCCAAGTATTTCGCAGAGGTCGTGGTCGATCTGGACCTGATCGACGAACCGATGATCGCCGATCCGGACGTCAACAATCCGGACGTGTCGAAGCGTTATACCCACGACACCATTCGCCCGGTTTCCTATTACGGCGGCACGAAGAAGGTTGATCTGGGCTTCGTCGGTTCCTGCATGGTGCACAAGGGCGACATGAAGATCGTCGCCCAGATGCTGAAGAACATCGAAAAGACCGAAGGCAAGGTGGAGTTCAAGGCACCGCTGGTTGTCGCAGCCCCGACCTACAACATCATTGATGAGCTGAAGGCCGAAGGCGACTGGGACATTCTGCAGAAATATTCGGGCTTTGAGTTCGACGATCTGCTGCCCAAGACGACCAACCGCACCGAGTATGAGAACATCCTCTATCTCGAACGCCCGGGCTGCAACCTGTGCATGGGCAACCAGGAAAAGGCGGAGAAGGGCGATACCGTTCTGGCCACCTCCACCCGCCTGTTCCAGGGCCGCGTGGTGGAAGACACCGCCGAGAAGAAGGGTGAATCGCTGCTCGCATCGACCCCTGTTGTGGTGCTGTCCGCCATCCTGGGTCGCACCCCGAGCGCGGAAGAATACAAGAGCGCCGTGGCCGGTGTCGAACTGACCAAGTTCGCCCCGCCGCAGGGTGCAGGTGGGCGTTCGGTCCACTTCTGATCCGATAGGGATTTGCTGGACGGCGGCGTGGGCAACAGCCTGCGCCGCCGTTTTTGCGTCTGTCGCGGGCGCGGAGAGAGGCTGGGGTAGGTCAGGTGCAGGGAAGCCTCGAAACTCTGCTTCCCGTAGAGCCAATCAAAGCGGCAGGGTTTGCAGGCGGCAAGTCGCTAATAAGCGCCCCAAACGCGAAAGTCCGCAACCGGCCGGAAGCCGTTCAAGCCGCTTTCGCGAACCTGGCCACCTTGATCTCGTCTTCATGTTCACGAGCCTGAGCGAGTTCATAGGTCGTCTGCATGCGAAGAAGCGTATCGGCCTTGATGCCGAAGGCCTTCTCGAACCGGATCGCCATATCGGCCGACAGGCTGGCATTGCCATTGAGCAAGGTGCTCAAAGCCTGCCGCGAGACACCGAAATGCTCGGCAAGAGCGGTAACGCTGACCCCGGCAGGGTCGACAATTTCGCTCTTCAGCCAGTCGCCAACATGGACGGCGAGCGAGGGGTGCATCCTAAGCGCCATGATAATCCTCCAGATCCATATCGATAAGCGCCCCTTCGCTGTTTACAGCAAAAGTCATGCGCCAGTTGCGTGTTGCTGTCATCGACCAGGTGCCCTTGCGGTCTCCGGTCAGTTCATGCAGCCCGAAGTTTGGCGGAACCGACAGTTCGTCCAGGCTCTCGGCGGCATCGATAAAAGCAAGCATCTTGCGCAGCCGGTTCGTATCCCCGACCAGACCCTTGGCATTGCCCGTTTCGAAGAAACGCCGCAGGCCTTTGTGCCTGATGCTTTCGATGTCCATATGGGTTTCCTGATCGAAACACTCAGAATTGTCAAGTGTCACGCGACACTTTCCGAATTGAGCCGTTTGGGCGGTCGGTCGCATGAGCACCCGGCAATATATCCGCCCGGTTGCCGCCGCCGCTATGAAGCGGGCGTGATCGCGGCTATCGCGCGTGATCCCGGTGGATTGCCCACCGCGCTTTGCCATTATCCGGACAAGTGACCCACGCATGACCCATAATCAGCCCCGTCCCGTTCTGCGCCGCCGCCTTGCCCTGCTGGCAATGTCCGGGGCTCTCCTGCCGTCGGTGCTGCTGGCCGGATGCGCGACCGGGGCGGTGGTTGCGCCTAGCAACGCATCTGCTTCCGCCAGTGCCGCAGGCACGGTGCAGCAGCTGGACATTGGATCGCGGCACAAGCTGGTCATTCAATCGGCCGGGCTGTCGTTCCGGGATCTGGATGGGGATGGGCAGCTGTCCGCCTTTGAAGACTGGCGCCTGCCCGCGCGCGATCGGGCGCGGGATATTGTGGCGCGGATGACGCTGCCGGAAAAGCTGGGCACGCTGCTGCATGGCAGCCTGCCGGGCCCCGGCGGGCGGTTCAATCCCGATGATGATGGGTACGGGCTGGATCTGGTCGGCACCGCGATCAACCAACGCCACGTGACCAGCTTCATCAGCCGGCTCAGCACCGGGCCAGAACGCATGGCGGAGCAGAACAACGCCGTGCAGGAACTGGCCGAACAATCGCGACTGGGCATTCCGGTGACGATCAGTTCCGATCCGCGCAATCATTTCCAATATGTGCTGGGCGCCAGCGAGGTGGGCGGCGGTTTCTCCCAATGGCCGGAATCGCTGGGGCTGGCTGCGCTGGGCGATGCCGAGGTGGTGCATCGGTTCGGCGATATCGCGCGGCAGGAATATCGCGCCGTGGGCCTGCATATGACGCTCTCGCCCCAGGTCGATCTGGCCACAGAACCGCGCTGGGCCCGCCAGCTGGGCACATTCGGCAGCGATGCCGCACTCAACAGCCGCATGGGCGCGGCCTATGTCTCCGGCTTCCAGGGCGGCGCCGATGGCGTACAGCGCGATGGCGTGCTGGCCGTGGTCAAGCATTTCGCCGGCTATGGCGCGCAGCCCGACGGGTTTGACGCGCATAATTATTACGGCCGCTATGCCGATCTGACCGGGGCGGAGCTGGAACATCACATCACCGCCTTTGACGGGGCGCTGGCCGCCCATGTTGGCGGGGTGATGCCCGCCTATCCGATCCTGCGCGGGGCCGAGCTGGATGGGCAGATGCTGGAACCGGTGGGCGCGGGTTTCAGTTCGGTGCTGCTGGATCGGGTGCTGCGCAAGCGGCTGGGCTATCAGGGGATCGTGCTGTCCGATTGGGCGATCACGCAGGATTGCGATGAACCCTGCCGTGCACCGACCGCCGAAAACCCGCAGACCCCGGCCCATATCGCCACCAGCTGGGGCGTTGATCACATGAGCAAGACCGAACGCTTTGCTCTGGGGCTGAAGGCCGGGATTGATCAGTTCGGCGGGGTGGATGATCCCGCGCCGATTGCCGAAGCGGTGCAGCGCGGGCTGATCGCGCCCGAACGGATCGACCAGGCGGTGATGCGGATCATGGAATCCAAATTCCAGCTGGGCCTGTTCGACAATCCCTATGTCGATCCGGCCGCCGTGGCAGAGGCGCTGGGCAATCCGGCCTTTGCGGCACAGGCGCTTTCCGTCCAGCGGCGCGCCCAGTTGCTGCTGCAGAATGAAGGCGGGCTGCTGCCCATGGCGGCGCAGCGCAAGCGGGTGTTCCTGTTCGGCGTGGATGCAGACGCCGCCCGGCGCGCCGGGCTGACCGTGGTGGATACCCCGGCAGAGGCCGATTTCGCCATTGTGCGGAGCGAGGCCCCGGGCGAAACCCTGCACCCGCATCATTTCTTCGGCAGCCGTTACAAGGAAGGCCGTCTCGATTTCCGCGCCGGAGACCCGGCCTATGACGCGCTGGTGGCCGCCAGCTCCAAGGTGCCGACGGTGTTCGCCATCTTCCTCGACCGGCCAGCCATCCTCACCAATATCCGCGACAAGGCGGGCGTGATCCTGGCCAATTTCGGCGCCAGCGATGATGCGGTCATCGATGTCGTGCTGGGCCACGCAAAGGCCGAAGGACGGCTGCCCTTCGAACTGCCGTCATCCATGGCGGCGGTGGAAGCTCAGCGTTCTGCCACGCCGGATGACAGTGCGGATCCGCTTTATCCGCGTGGGGCGGGGATCGTGGGGAAGTGACGAATGGAGAGTGGCGAGAGCGTGTCGGATGTCGATCAGTCTAGGTCATTCAGTGACCGGTCAAAGAACGACCGCTCGTGCCGGAACCGGCCATTTGCCTACAGCGAAGCAGACGGGAATGTGTTGAGCTAACCAACTAGGATCATCGCACTTGATCTGAACGTGACATCCGGCTTTTTGTAGAAGTCTGTCTATTCAGCCATAGAAGGGGGCGGCTGTGGCACACGTCACGATCCATTCGACCAATCTCGAAAACATCGCGGTGGGATCACTGCAAACGAAATGGAGTGCGCGCGGAGACCGGATCCTGCGGTACTACATCGACGTGCGGCACAAGAAGCTCAACCTTCACAAGGAGGTCGGTGCGCCTGAAATCTTCATTCTGCAGAGCAAGCTCGATGCGTTGATCGCAAGTTGGGATGAAAAATATACAGGCTACCTTAAGCGCCAGTCCTTGCTCTCCGGCCAAGCTGCTGCCGACGAGATGACAACAGAGGCGACGCTCAGACTGGAATCGCTGACCCGCATTCTCACGCACACGACGCTCGTCGATGACAGGATCGACTGGGAAACCCTCAAGGATCGGTCTGCATACGAATATCCCAAAGAATTCCCGGAGCCCAAGCCGGCGAGCAGTCCGGCACCTCAGCCGAAATATGTCGAACCGAAGGTCGGTTTTCTTCAGGTTATCCTCGGCAAGAAAGCGGGCATTCTTGCTGAAGCAGAGGCGAGTCACGCGGCGGCAATACAGCAATGGAAGGAGGTAGAAGACCGGCGAAAAGTTGCTCTGGCTCACGCGGTTGCCCAATGGGAGGAGCGTCGCAAGGCTTTCTGGGATGAACACAAAGCCAAGGAAGATGCTTTCAAGGCAGAGCAGGCAGCGTCGCATGCCCTCGTCAATCAGCTCGCGGCCGAGGTTGCGAGCGGAGAAGAGGACGCTGTTATAGAGCATACCTCGCTTGTGCTGGAGCGATCAGACTATGATGGCCTCTTCGAGAAGTCTTACCTCTTGCAGTATGATCGTGTCCGCAAGCTCATGAAGCTTGCCTATGATCTGCCATCAATCGATGTCCTGCCATCGACGAAGGCCGTGAAATTCGTGAAGGCGACGGGAGAGCTGAAGGAGAACTTCATCACTGATCGCGACAGGAAGGCCAACTTCGAATCTGTCGCCTATCAAGTCTGTCTGCGCACGATCCATGAGCTGTTCGAGGCCGATGAGGCCGGGAACATCGATGCAATCCTTTTCAACGGCTTCGTCGAATTCGTCGACCTAGCGAGCGGTCAGCAGAAGCGCAGCTGCCTAATGTCGCTGCTTGTCGACCGGGAATCCTTTTCCGCCATCGATCTTACGCGCGTCGATCCCAAGACATGCTTCAAATCGCTGAAGGGCGTCTCGGCAGCATCATTGGCTTCCCTCGCGCCCATCGCCCCGGTCATGGAACTCGACACAGAGGACCGCCGGTTCATCGAGGCGCGGGAAGTCGGCGCTGCACTCGATCAGGGCACTAACCTGGCAGCGATCTCGTGGGAAGACTTCGAGCATCTCGTTCGCGAGGTTTTCGAAAAGGAGTTCGCCTCTCGCGGCGGCGAGGTGAAGGTCACACAATCGAGCAGCGACGGAGGGGTCGATGCCATCGCGTTCGACCACGATCCGATCACCGGCGGCAAGATTGTCATCCAGGCCAAGCGCTACACCAGAACCGTTGGCGTGTCGGCGGTGCGGGATCTGTACGGCACTATCATGAATGAGGGCGCATCGCGCGGCATTCTTGTGTCCACCGCGGACTACGGCCCTGACGCCTACAAGTTTGCCACCGGCAAGCCGATCACCCTGATGAACGGCGCCAACCTCCTTCACATGCTTGAGCGCCACGGATTTCTAGCCAGCATCGATCTTGCAGCAGCAAGGTTAGCGGCATCCTGACCTTTCGGCGATGCGCATGCCTGTCGCAGGTTTGGACCGCCCCCGTTTGTCGGACAATCGGATACTCAGAGGCGATGTCGGGCAGCCAGCGGACTAATATCAATTGGACGGCGTAAACGCTCAGGGAAACCCGGTCAGGCGGGCGATCATGCGGCTGGCGAGACCGCTGATTCTGATTTTGACCGAATCGAAACCCGCTTCTCCGGCGGCCGAGACGGTCGCTTCCGGGATAGGCATTTTGAGAACGGCCCATATCGTGTTATAACTGTTGTATGAACGCCAGTCTCAAAATCACGAAGATCGGCAATTCTGCCGGGGTTGTCCTGCCAAAGGAATTGCTCGCCAAACTGCGGGCCGGGGTGGGGGACACATTGTATGTGTCAGAAGCGCCTGACGGCATTCGGATCACCGCTGCTGATCCTTCCTTTGAGGCGAAGATGGCGCTGGCCGAACAGATTATGCGCGAGGACAGGGATATCCTGCGCGTGCTGGCCAAGTAAGATGGCCAAAACTGCTGAACCGGTCTGGATTGAGGCCGGACTGGGGCTTGCCATTCACGACCGTCAACTGGCCGAACATGGTGGCCCCATTGGCCTGCGTGATGCGTCTGCACTGGAATCGGCGCTGGCGCGGGCACGCAACCAGTGGGCCTATGGCGAAACCGATCTATGTGCCTTGGCAGCGGCCTATGCCTATGGCGTGGCGCGCAATCACCCTTTCGTGGATGGCAACAAGCGTACCGCTTGGGTGCTGGCGCGACTGTTTCTGGCTCTGAACAATATACAGATCGGCTTTGCGCCAGAGGATGCCATTCACATGGTTGTTGCGCTGGCCAGTGGCTCGCTGTCCGAAGGCGAGGTGGCGGACTGGTTCAGGGAAAGGATCTCCTGATCGGTCACCAAAGGCCTCCCGCCGCCTAGCTGACAAACCGCCGCAGCGGCGTCTTCGCCAGCACCAGCGCGGAAATGATGCTCATCGCGCAGGCGATCGGGAATATCCCCAGCGGAGGCAGCGGTATGACCTCTGGCAGCCAGCGGACGAACATCAGGTGGACGGCATAGACGCCCAGCGAAACCCCGGCCAGGCGGGCGATGATGCGGCCGGTGGGGCCGCTGATCGCGGGCATGTCTTTCAGCGCATAGACCAGCATCATCGCCGCGATGCCCAGTGGCAGGGTGAAGGCGCGGGTGTCGGGGGTGCCGAAGGGCATGGAAATCCGCAGCATGCGGATGAATTCCAGTTCGGCGGCATTGGCGGCGATCATCGCGGCGAAGATGGCGGCCCATAGCCAGGGATTGGGCCATAGCCAGGGATGGGTCCACAGGCTTGCTTTGGCGGCAGGCGCGGCACTGGGGGCATCGCGTCGCAGCCAGGCGCCGAAGGCAAAGAACACCAGCCCGAAGGCCGGGCCATAGCGCGGCACCCAGACGGAAACCCAGTCGGCCGGCCCCAGCCGATAGGTGAACAGCACGACATTCAGCGCATAGAGCAGGGCGGACAGGCCAAACAGCCAGCGCCAGCTTATGCCGATCCGGTCGCGCAGCAGGTGGAACAGCAGCATCACCTGGAACAGCCCGGAAATGAACCACAGGTGGAACCCGGCGCCCCCGGCGAAGATCAGCGTGCGGATCGGGCGGGGGTGTTCCCACGGGCCGCTGATCCACTGCACGCCCAGATAGGCCAGCACCCAGAAGATATAGATCCCCCCCAGCCGCACCAGCCGGCGCGACATGCCGCCGCTGGTGGCGGGCGCCGGGAAGAAGAAGCCGGACATGGCGAAAAACAGCGGCACGGCAAAGCGGCCCACTTCGGACAGGGCGAACATGGTGGTGCCGCCTTCCAGATGGATGGCAATCACCAGCAAGGGCGCCAGGGCGCGTGCCACATCAAAGGAAAACAGCCGCCCGTTCACATGCAACTCCGTGCCGCAAAGGCGGACGGCGGCCCCTATCAAATTCGCGGCGGCGGGCAATGGCTATGGCGATGGATCAGCGTGCCGGTGCCACGAAATTGGCTGCAGAAGGATTTTCAGCAACATACCCCGGCGTACGCGACGCCGGGGTATGCCCCCTGTCAAAGTGTCAAACTTTCAAACCAACCCCGATCAGAACTTCCACCGCAGCCAGGCGCTGGCGGAAAGATCATTGGCCCCATCGACAAGGAAGGCCGAGCCCTGCGCCCCGATGGAAAGATTATTGCCCAGATCCACGCTGCCCGCACCCGCAAGCTGCACCCCGTCGCTGCCCTGGCGGGCGGGCAGGATGGTGAAGCTGCGCGGTGACCCGGCCAGGCGCATCTGGCTGGCCAGATCATCATCGCTGTCCCGTGCGTAACGCACATCGATGAGCAGCCGGGCATTGGTCGAACGCCAGGATGTGAAGGCGCCCGCACCATAACGGGTGGATGCGTCCGAAATGCCATTGCTCGACAGATTGAGCGCATCGGCGCCGCTTTCGGCAAAGCCACCCACCCGGCTGGTCGCGTGATCGATCGCCAGAGAGGGGCCGAAGGCCCAGCCGCCGCCGCCTGTGCTATCCGGCCCGAAGCCATAACGCAGTTCGGCCGTGGCGGCGGTGGCGCGATGGTTGACATGGGCACGGGTGGACCGGCTGATGCTGCCGAAATTGATCGACCGGCTGGCATCCCCATCGCTGTCGGCAAAGCTGGCCGCCATGCCCAGCGTCAGCCCCGGGCCGAAATTGCCGTAGCGGGCAAAGCCGGACAGGAACCAGCCATCCAGATCGGCGCGCGACTGGCGGGCGGCATTGGTCACATCATGGCTGGTCCAGCCGCCGCTGATGCCCAGCGCCAGGCGATCATCCGTATCATGATAATCCACGCCCAGTTCCAGTGCTTCGCCATGGCTGGTGAAGCGGCCGCCATTGCCATCGCCCGAAACCCGCGCCCGGGTGATGGTGCCGCCGGTCCAGGCCTGCCAGCCGGCACGGCCCGGCTCCAGCCCCCGGCGCAGCGCGGCCGCGCCCCGCTGCTTGGCGGCGCGTTGCCCCGCCGCAGCGATATCGGCATAGATTTCGCCAGAGGAAAGATCGAAGGCGGCGCGCGCCTGATCGGCATTCAGCATCAGCAGCGCGTTATAGACCGCCAGACTGTCTGACCCGGCAGTCTGGCCCAGATCCTGCAGCCCCAGCGATGCCTGCCGCTGGTTGAAGGTCAGCGCCACATCGGGGAATTGCGCGATGACTGACGTGGTGAGGAAGGCACCGGTGGGATCATAACCCAGCGTGAAATCGAGGAAGGCGGAGCTTTCGCTCAAGCCAGCGAAGGTTCCGGTCCGCCCGCCGGCAGCATCAAGGATGCGATAGACGGTGCCATCGCGATAGCTGGTCTGCGGGTCGAGCGTGGTCACCACCACCGTGCCGCCTTCCAGCAGGGCGCTTCCGCCCACCTGGATCCGGTCATTCGCGCCATTGGCGGCCACATCCACCAGGAAACTGGCGCCGGCCCGTACGATCAGATCGCCGGCCACGCGCAATTGGCCAATGCCGCTGCCGGCCGTGCCCGCACCCGGTGCGATGCTGCCGGCAAGGTCCAGATTGCCCAGCGTGCCATTGCCGATCAGCGTGGTGCCCGCTGCCGTGCGCAGGGCGCCGCCGCTGGCCGATCCCAGCGTTCCTGTCAGCGACAGGCCGCCCGCTGTCAGCAGGGCATTGCCGCCAAAGCCGGCGGAATTGCCCGTCAGCGCCAATATGCCTGCGCCTTCCTTGTGCAAGGCGCCGCTGCCGCTCAGCGTGCCGGCATAACTGCCATTGGCGGCCTGATCGAACAGCAGGGTGCCCGGGGTGGCAATCTCGATCGCGCCCTGCAGGCTGGTGGCATTGCCCTGCAGCATGCCGCCCGATACCCGCGTTCCACCGCTGTAGCTGTTGGCCCCGGTCAGGATCAGCGTGCCCAGATCGGTCTTGTCGATCCCGCCGCTGCCGGTGATCGGCGCGGCGATGGTGGCGGTGAAATCAGGGCCGACAGCCGTGCCATCGCCCACGCGCATCACCACGCCCGGCGCCGTCAGCCCCAGCGCATCGCCGGTAACGGTGTAGCCGCTGACAGCAAACTGCACCCCATTGGCCAGCGTCACCGCGCCGGCCGCATCATCAATGGTCACCAGCCCGGCATTGGCCGAAGGGGCAACGGCCAGGCGCGTCTGCTGGTTCTGCGTCGGTCCGGCGAAGATCAGGAAATCATCCGGATCATAGGCGCCATTGGCATCGCCATCCACCGTGGTCCAGTTGCTGGCGCTGGCGGTCCAGGTGCCATTGCCGGCATCGATGCGGAAATTGCCGCTGGTGTCGCTGCCATCCCAGAAGGTGAAGCTGTCGGGCGTGCCGGGATTGCCGGAACCATTGAACAGCAGATTGACCTGATTGCTGATCGATGTCTGGATGGTCAGATCGCTGGCCAGCACGCCTTCGGGCGTGTCGCCGATCACCAGCCCATTGCCGAACAGATCCCCGCCATAGTTGAACAGGCGATAGATACCGCTGCCGAAGCCCCCGGCATCGATGATGTTCAGCGTGCCGTTCAGCGCCAGATGGCGGCCCACCGTCACCAGATCGCTGGCGACGCCGGCCACGCCATTGGGATTGCCCAGTTCAAAGCTCAGGATGCTTTCGGTGTTGAGGCTCAGATTGCCCTCAAAGGTCAGATGGCCGACACTGCTGCCACCCAGCGTGCCGCCGGGGGCCAGGATCGCATCGCTCAGTGTTGCGACCCCGCCCATGGTGCCATTGCCGCCCAGTATGGCGCCGTCCGATGCGTTGAAGCGGTGTTCGCCATTGCCAAGGAAACCATCCACCAGCAGCGTGCCGGCCGTCAGCGATGTGCCGCCGTTAAAACCGCTGGACTGGCCGGTCATGGCCAGAATTCCGGCGCCTTCCTTGATGATGCCGCCGCTGCCGCTGATCTCGCCCGCATAGGTGCCATTGATGGCCTGATCGAACAGCAGCAGGCCTTCGGTTGCGATCTCTATATTGCCCTGCAGGCTCACGCTGTCGCCCTGCAGGGTACCTTCGCTGACAATGGTGCCGCCGCTATAGGTGTTGGCCCCGCGCAGGATCAGCGTGCCCAGATCGGTCTTGGTCAGGCCGGCTTCGCCCACCAGCCGCGCATCGATGGTGGCGGTGAAAGCCGCGCCATCATTGCTGCCATCGCCCACGCGCATGATCACCGATCCGGGCAGCGGGCTGCATTCGCCGCAGGGAATGGTCGCGTCGAGCATGATATCGTCACCCACGATGGTGTAGCCGCCCACGGCGAACTGCACCCCGTTGGACAGATTGACCACGCCGAAGCTGTCATCAACCGTGACAAGGCCGGTGGTGGAGGAAGGATCAGCCGCCAGCCGCTGTTCCGGGCGGAAGGTCGGGCCCGTGAAGATCAGGAAATCCTCGGCGCGATAGGCGCCGTTCTCGCTGCCATCGGACAGCGTCCAGTTGGTGGCGCTGGCCGTCCATGTGCCATTGCCGGCATTGATGCGGAAATTGCCGTCGCTGTCGGCGCCATCCCAGAAGGTGTAGCTGCCGGGCTGTTCATAGATCAGGTTGATTTCATTGCTGATGGAGGTCTGGATCGTCAGATCCTGACGCGGGGTGGTGTCGGGTAGGCTGCCCAGATCCAGCCCGTTGTTGGTCAGCGTGCCGCCATAATTGATCAGACGATAGAGCCCCGGGCCGAAAGCGCCGGTGATGTCGCTGATGTTCAGCGTACCATCCAGCACCAGATCACCGGCCACATTGATCAGATCGCTGTCGATCCCGGCGGTGCCGAAGGGCGAACCCAGTTCAAAGGCGAGCACGCTGTCGGCCCCCAGCGCCAGCGATCCGCCGAAGCTGAGCAATCCGGCGCTGTTGCCCGGGGCCAGCGTCGCATCGGCCAGCGTCACCGCGCCGCCGATCTGGCCGGTGCCGCCCAGCAGCGATCCGCCGCTGACCGCCATCACATGGCCCGCGCCGCCAAAGCTGCCATCCACGATCAGCGATCCGCCGGTCAGGAAGGTCTGCCCGGCAAAGGCGCCGCCGGTGGGCGTGCCGCTCATCACCGTATCGCCGGCGATGTGCCGCAGAATGCCGCCATTGCCGGAAATTCCGGCGCCCAGCGCCAACTGGCTTCCCATGTCGCGGCTGCCGGTATGGTTGATCACCAGTTCGGCTGCTTGCGTGCCATTGCCGTTGAGCGTGATCTGACCCACGGCGAAGCTGCCGGCTTCGCCCGCCGCCCCGGTGGCCGTGCCGCCCAGATTGATGATCGACGCGCCCTGTACGGCATTGGCGCCGGCCGTGATGCTGGTGGCGCTGAAATCGGCATTGAACAGATTGACCAGATTGCCGGCGAAGGATCCGCCCATGTCCAGCGGGCCGGACATGGCAAGGCTGGCATTCTGCACATTCAGCGTGCCATTCCCCATGGAAAGCCCGCCGGCCAGCGTCACCTCTGCCCCATTGCGGATGGTCAGGCTGCGCTGTTGACCAAAGGCAAGGCTGCTGGGGCTGGTCGACAGGGCCCGCAGTACGGCGCCATTTTCGATCGTGATATTGCCGGCAGGCTGGCCGGGATTGCTGCTGTCGAACGCCAGGGCGCCATTGACCAGCATCTGGGTGCCGGCATCGGTCAGCTGAAATGTCGACTGCTGGGCGAAGCTCCAGTTGGCCAGATTGCCTTCCTGCTGCTGCAGCACGGCGCCGCCAGACAGGCGCATGTTGCCGGTCAGTTCCAGATGGCCGATGGTGGCCACAGCCCGGTCTTCCAGGCTCAGCGCGCCGCCCACCAGCAGCGGGGCGGGCAGGTCCAGTTCGGAATTCTGCCCGATAACCCGCAGCACCGATCCGTCACCCACGCTCATGCCAAAGGTGGAGGCGACTGTTTGCACCAGCCGGCCGCCATTGCGGATGGTCAGCTCTGCGGTGCCGCCATCCTGCCCGCCATTGCCGATCACCCTCTGCCCATCGGCGGTGGTCAGTTCCAGGCGCGACCCGGCGCCATCGATAACAACCGTGCCGTGGCCGGCGAAATTGGGATTGCCGCAACCCAGGCACAGCGCCGCAGTACGGGCAACGCCGCCTGCCGTGATGTTCAGCGTGCCCAGCGATCCGAAACCATTGGCGATGCTCATGCTGCCCAGCACATCCAGCACGCCGCCGGTGACATTGACGATGCCCTGGCTGGAATTGATCACGCCAAAGGGAGACAGGGTTTCGCCGATCGACAGCGTGCCGGCAGTGCCCGGGCTGCCCAGCCGCAATTGCCCACCATTGGCAATGGTCAGCTGGCCATTCTCCCCGCGCCCGACGGTCACGGCCAGCAGTTCAAATTCCTGCCCGGCGCCGATCAGCGGCATGGGCAGGGCGGCGGTGTCGCTGGCGATCACCGCCCGGCTGGTGGCACCGGGCACCACGCCGGTGTCCCAATTGTCGGCGGTACCGAAATTGCTGTCTGTGCTGCCGTCCCACACCTGCTGGGCCTGAACCGGGCTGGGTGCCAGCAAGGGCAGCGTCAGCGCGCTGCCGGCAAGCAGGGCCAGATGCAGCCGGCGTGAATGGTTGATGCTGTGCCGTGATGTGCGTGTGTCGCGATATGCCATGATCTGTCTGCCCCCGGATCGCCGCGCCGTTGGGCTGCAGCGTGATGCCGGCAGACTGCGGCAAAGCGGGGCCGGGCGGAACGTGGCAACTTGCAGCAGCATGTTGCAATATGTTGCATCACGCCGTTTTTCGCTCGACGACAGGGCTGTGATCGGCCTTGATGCAGGTGTTCGGGGCGTTCTCGACATGTGGGGGCTGGCACATGGTATTGATCGGCGAAATCTATGATGCCGGATTCGATCCGGGCCGTTTTCCTGCCCTGCTGGAACGGCTGACCAGCCATTTTTCCGCCAGCAGCGCCTTTCTCGGCTGGGTGGATGAAGAACGCGATGCCGGCTTTCAGGCGCAGTTCGGCAATGATCCGGCCTGGATGGCCAGCTATGCGGAAACCTATCACCAGCATGATGTGCTGCTGCCGCATCTGCTGAAACTGGGCGAAGGGGACATCGCCACCGCCCATCCGCTGCTGCAACAGCCGGAAATCAGGGAGGGCGTGTTCTACCGCGAATATCTCGCGCCGCAGGCGATCGTGGACAATATGGCGGCCGTGCTGGTCCGCCGCCCGGGCATCAGCGCGCATCTGTCGCTGCTGCGCAAGGGCGATGTGGAACCCTTTGGCGACAGCGAGATTGCCGCCATGCGCGAGATCCTGCCGCATCTGACAAGAGCGGTGTTCGTCCAGAGCCGGCTGATCCGCGATTCCGGCCTTGCCCAGGGCTATCGCCAGGCATCCTCCGTCCTCAGCGGCTATCTGCTGCAATTGTCCGATGATCATGTGGTGGTGGAAATGGATGCCGATCTGGGCCCGCTGGTGGGGTTGCGGATCGGGGAGGGGCTGCGTCGCACGCCCTTTGCCGATGCGGTGCGCGGGGCCATCACCGATGGCCAGCCGCAGGCGGTGGAACTGCAGCGGGAACAGGGCGGGCCGCTACGCCTGCTGTGCGAAGCCCGGCCCGTACCGCGTGATCGCTTTGCCGATCTGGTGTCAGGTTCGGCGGCGGCCTTCATCGTCCATATCGCCCCGGTCGATCAGCCGCGCCAGATTGCCTGGCCAGCGATGGCCGCGCTCTATCGCCTGACGCCAACAGAGGCGCGCGTGTTGCAGGATGCGGTGGAACACAGCGATCTGGCCAGCATCGGCACCAGGCTGGGCATGGCCCGCGCCACCGCCCGCGCGCATCTGCACCGCATCTATGGCAAGACCGATACCGGCGGCTTTGCCGGGCTGACCCGGCTGGCGCATCGCTTTGCCATGGCCGGCACCTGACGCGGGGCACAAAATTCCCGACGCAAAATACATGCCCTAAACAGATGATGGACGCCGTCTGTTTATCCAGTCGCTAAACACCTGTTGACGGCGCGGCGAGGCCGCTGCTGTCGGGGGAAAGCACATGGCAACGGCATTCACACTGTCTCCATCACCTGTGTCAGCGGCTGCTGTTCCTGCGGTGCGGGCACCGGCATCCATTCCGCAGCGCGATGGGGGCCGGCCTGAAACGCGGCGGACTGACCGGATCGAGGGCTGGAAATCGATCGGTGCCTTCTTCGGCCGTGATCGCACCACCGCCATCCGCTGGGCGCGGGATCGCAATCTGCCGGTCCATCGCATTCCCGGCGGCAAGACCGGCACCATCTTTGCCCTGCGCCATGAGCTGGAAGCCTGGGTCCGCAGTGGAGCGGGCCATGGCGAAACCACGCGCCCGCCCGCTTCCGTCGCCGTGCTGAAGCCGGCCACCCGATCACCTGGCGCAGGGCCGGATCTGCCGGCTGATCCGGTGGCGCGGGAAGATTATCTGCGCGCGCGGGACTGGATCATGGGCCGCAATGCCCGCGCGATTGATCAGGCGATCAGCCTGCTGCGCGATATCAACCAGCGCGAACCCGATTTCGCCCCCGGCTATGCCGCGCTGGGCGAAGCGCTGGTGCTCTCCCGCGAATTTGGCGAACGCAGCGATCTGCTGGCCTTTCCGCCGGCGCAATTTGCCGTGCGCACCGCGCTGCGGCTGGATCCGCAGCTGGCGGCCGGCCACCGGGTGGCTGGGTTCATCGCCTATTGGTGGGATCATGATTTTGCTGAGGCGCGGGCCTGTTTCACCACCGCGCTGGAGCTCGCCCCCGGCGATGCGATCAGCCATTTCTGGTATGGCAATATTCTGGCCGATCACGGCGAATTTGCCGCAGGGATTGATCATCTGAACCGCGCCCGGACGATCCAGCCGGGATCGGTGCCGATCTTGACCGATCTGGCCTGGGCGCAATGGTCCGCCGGGGATCAGGAACAGGCGCTGGCATCGCTGCAGACGATCGCCCGCGACCACCCGCATTATACCGTGGTGCATGAATATCTGTGCCATCTTGCCCTGATGGCGGGCGATTATGCCGAATATGCCCGCGAACTGGCCCTGCTCGGTTCCCTGCGGATGAATGACGCGCTTTGCGCGCGGGCGCAGGCCATTCGATCGGCGCTTACCGATGGGGGGCAGGCGGCCGCGCACGATACCATCATGCGCCAGGCGCTGGATGATCTGTCCGCCGAACCGGGCCGCAGCAGCGCCTGGGCGGTGCTGGTGGCCTGTGTCGGCGGGGCGCAGGCACAGGCGATCGATCTGCTGGAAAGGGCCGTGCGACGCCGGGAATGTTGGGGGGAGGCTGGCTTTGTGCGTGGCATCCGGCAAAGCTGCGGCGCAGACAGCGTTGTTGCCCCTCTGCTGGCGGCGCTGACCCAAGGCTGAAAAAGGGACTCCTCCGGGCAGCGGCAATTTCCTATGACCGGTCGCACAAACTGGACCACAATCGCGCTGGCATGACCGGCGCCCGATCGGATCCGGAACTTGGGAGGGATAATGAAGCTTTCGAAGCTGGCGCTCTGCGCCTTGATGCTGGGCACAATGCCGGGCACATCGGCCACCGCGCAGGTCGCTGATCCTGCGCCGCAAACAGTGGCACCAACCGGCCCGCGCACGCCGCCCCCGCCGCCGGCATCCTCTTATGTTCCGCAGCCGGGCATGCCGGTCGAAGGACGCCCGGCCGCTGCGGCGGAACAGAAACCCTCCTTCCCGCAACAGACCCGCGCGCCCTATGTGCCCTCCCAAACCGTGCTGCAGATGGAAACCATGGCCGAAGGGCTGGTGGATCCCTGGGGCATGGCCTTCCTGCCCGATGGCATGCTGCTGGTGACCGAACGCGACGGGCGGATGCGGCTGATCGATGACGGCCGGTTGTCGCCCCCGGTCGAAGGGCTGCCCGCTTCCGTCCGGCAGGAGATTTCCGGCCTCGCCGATGTGGTGCTGGATCCGGATTATGCTAGCAATCAGCGCATTTACTGGAGCTATGTCGAAGCCCGCCCGGCCGGCAATGTGCTGGCGGTGGCACGCGGGCGGCTGGTTGATGGGCTGCAGCCCCGGCTCGAAGATGTGAAGGTGATCTATCGGCAGGAACCCGATCTGAAATCCGAACATGGCAATTTCGGCGCCCGGCTGCTGTTCGACAAGACCGGCGCCCTGTTGGTGACGCTGGGCGATCTCGCCTCAACCCCGTTGCGGCCCTATATCCAGCAACTCGACAGCGGCATCGGCAAGATCGTGCGGATCACCACCGATGGTGCACCTGCACCGGGCAATCCCTATGCCGGGGTGCAGGGCGCGCGGCCGGAATTGTGGGCGGTCGGCTTCCGCAATCCGCTGGGCCTGGCCTTCCGGCCCGGCACCGAGGATCTGTGGGAAGTGGATGTCGGCCCGCGCGGCGGGGATGAACTCAACATCATCCGGCCGGGCGCCAATTATGGCTGGCCGGTGATCAGCTATGGCCATGAATACAGCGGCGGCCCGGTGGGCGAAGGGCCGGCGAAGGACGGCTATGAACAGCCGGTCTATTACTGGGATCCGGTGATTTCCCCGTCCAGCGTGGAATTCTATTCCGGCGATCTGTTCCCCGAATGGAAAGGCAATGCCTTTGTCACCTCGCTCAGCCAGCAGCATCTGGTGCGGCTGGTGCTGGAAGGGGATCGGGTTGTCGGCGAAGAACGGCTGCTCGCCGGCCTGAAGGAACGCATGCGGCTGGTGAAACAGGCGCCCGACGGCTCCCTGTTCGTCATGACCGAAGGGCCGAACGGCAAAATCTACCGCTTCACCCCGCAGAGCCGATAGGCATCGGCCCCAAAGGAAAAGGGCACCCCGGCGGATCGAATGCCGGGGTGCCCCCTCCTGCAGGCGCACCGTCCCGCGACAAGACGTGCGCCGTTCGAATGTTCGTGTCAGACCGTCAGGCGGCAACCTCCGGCGACCAGGTCAGCCGCGGCTTGCGGGCGGCGGCGGCTTCGTCCAGCCGGCGGCGCGGTGCCAGCAGCGGCGCCTGGGTCAGGCCCAGATCACCGGCATTGGCGCGTTCGACAATGCCGCGGAAGGCGGCGATGAACTGGTCGAGCGTGGCCTTGCTTTCGCATTCGGTCGGCTCGATCAGCATGGCGCCGTGGACGACGAGCGGGAAATACATCGTCATCGGGTGGAAGCCTTCGTCGATCAGTCCCTTGGCCACGTCCAGCGTCGAAACGCCCTTGGCAAAGCTGGCATCGCTGAACAGCGCTTCATGCATGCAGGGGCCGCTGGCGCCGAACGGAGCGTCCAGCAGATCGTCCAGCGAACGCAGCATGTAATTGGCGTTGAGCACCGCATCGCCCGACACCTGCCGCAATCCGTCTGCCCCGTGGCTCATGATATAAGCGAGCGCGCGGGTGAACATGCCCATCTGGCCGGAAAAGGCACTCATCCGGCCGAAGCTGCCGGGCAGATGATCGGCCACATCGGCTTCTTCCACCAGGGTGATCGAACCATCGGCCTGCTTCACGGTGAAGGGCAGCGGGGCATAGGGGGCAAGCGCTGCGGACAGCACCACCGGCCCGGAACCCGGACCACCGCCGCCATGCGGGGTGGAGAAGGTCTTGTGCAGGTTGATGTGCATCGCATCGACGCCCAGATCGCCCGGGCGCACCCGGCCGACGATGGCGTTGAAGTTCGCGCCGTCGCAATAGACGAAGGCCCCGGCGGCATGCACGGCGTCCGAAATCGCCTTCATGTCGCGTTCGAACAGCCCGCAGGTGTTCGGGTTGGTGATCATCACCGCAGCAACATCAGGACCAAGGCGGGCCTTCAGCGCTTCGAAATCAACGCGGCCTTCGGCCGTGGCGGGGATGCCTTCCACCCGATAGCCGGCGAAGGCGGCGGTGGCGGGGTTGGTGCCATGTGCGCTTTCGGGAACCAGCACGACTTCACGCGGATCACCACGTGCTTCCAGTGCGGCACGAATGCACAGGATGCCGCACAATTCGCCATGGGCACCGGCCTTCGGGCTCATCGCGACGGCTTCCATGCCGGTCAGCGTCACCAGCCATTCGGCCAGTTCATCGATAACCGCCAGGGCGCCCTGAACCGTGCTTTCCGGCTGCAGCGGGTGGACATCGCCAAAGCCGGGCATGCGCGCGACTTTTTCATTCAGGCGCGGGTTGTGCTTCATGGTGCACGAACCGAGCGGGAAGATGCCGCAGTCGATGGCATAGTTCTGCCGGCTGAGGCGGGTGTAGTGGCGCACGGTTTCCGGTTCGGAAAGGCCGGGAAGGCCAAAGCTTTCCGCACGGTCCAGCCCGCCCAGGCGGTTGGGTGCATCGGCGGCCGGCACGGGCAGATCAACGCCGGTGGTTTGCGTATTGCCGATCTCGAAGATCAGCGCTTCTTCCAGCATCAGCCCCTTGTTGCCGGTGATCGTGCCCATGGGCGCGCCCGGATCATTTGCTACGGTGTCAGGCATGGTGGGGTTCCATCCGGTGGGGTTCACTTTCATGCCAGTACCTCCTGCAGGCCGGCGGCCAGCGCTTCGATATCTTCAACAGTGGTGGTTTCGGTCACCGCAACCACCAGCGCATTGCCCAGTTCGGGGGCATCCGGATAAAGCCGGCCCAGCGATACGCCGGCCAGGATCTTCTGGTCTGCCAGCGCCTTCACCGCGCTGCTGGCATCACCCGACAGCTTCAGCGTGAATTCGTTGAAGAAGCTGGTGTTGACCAGTTCGACACCCGGAACCTGAGCCAGACGATCTGCCGCAAGGCAGGTCAGGCGGTGGTTTTCGGCTGCCAGGGCCCGAAGGCCTGCTTCACCCAGCAAGGTCATGTGGATCGAAAACGCCAGCGCGCAGAGCCCGGAATTGGTGCAGATGTTGCTGGTCGCCTTTTCCCGGCGAATATGCTGTTCGCGGGTCGACAGCGTCAGCACGAAACCGCGCTTGCCTTCTGCATCGGTGGTCTGGCCGCAAAGCCGGCCTGGCATCTGGCGCAGATATTTTTCGCGGGTGGCAAACAGGCCCAGGTAAGGTCCGCCGAACTGCAGCCCGACGCCCAGCGACTGGCCTTCGCCAACCACGATGTCCGCGCCCAGTTCACCCGGCGACTTGATCGCGCCCAGCGCAACCGGTTCGGTCACCACGGCGATCAGCAGGGCACCCTTGGCCTGTGCGGCTGCGGCAATGGCGGCCAGATCGGGCAGGCGGCCCAGAATGTCCGGATACTGCACGACAACGCAGCTGGTTTCATCATCGATCGATGCGATCAGCGCGGCATCATCGCTGGCGGCATCCAGCGTGGGGGCGGTGTAATCAATCACATCGCCGGTGAAGCCGGCCATGGTCTTGATGGTGGAGACATAATGCGGGTGCAGGCCCCCGCTGATCCGCGACGTGCCGCGCTTGGTGATGCGGCGGGCCATGACCAGCGCTTCCCAGCAGGCGGTCGAACCGTCGTACATCGACGCATTGGCCACTTCGCAGCCCAGCAGCCGGGCAACCTGGCTCTGGAATTCGAACAGCATCTGCAGCGTGCCCTGCGCGATTTCCGGCTGATAGGGCGTGTAGGCGGTCAGGAATTCGCCGCGCTGGATCAAATGATCCACGCTGGCGGGAACATGGTGGCGATAAGCACCGGCGCCGATGAAGAAGGGCGCGCTGCCGGCAGAGATATTCCGGTCAGACAGGCGCTGCATGTGGCGTTCGACGGCCAGTTCGCTGGCGTGCAGCGGTAGGCCTTCGATCAGGCCCGGGAGCCGGGCTTCTTCAGGAACGTCGGAGAACAACGCCTCGATCGACGGAGCGCCGACCACGTCCAGCATGGCGGAACGGTCGGTATCAGTAAGGGGGAGATAACGCATGAATTGGCAAATCCCGAAAGTGGCTGCCGGGGTCTGAAAAAGGTCTGGAAAAATTCATCCAGCAGCCACGAAATTCAGATGGAACAGATGTCCCGATGGGAAGCGCGCCGATCAGTCGAGGCCGGCGACATATTCCTTGTACGCGGCTTCATCCATCAGCCCGTCCAGTTCGGCAGCATCGGCAATGGTCAGCTTGAAGAACCAGCCTTCGCCTTCGGCGTCGGAATTGATCAGCGCGGGATCTTCTTCCACGGCCGGATTGCCTTCGGTCACGGTGCCGGTGACCGGCGAATAGACGTCGGATGCAGCCTTGACCGATTCAACCACGGCAGCATCGCCACCCTTGGACAGGGATGTGCCGGGCTTGGGGACTTCGGCGAACACCAGATCGCCCAGCTGGCCCTGTGCGTAATCGGTGATGCCAATGGTGGCCGTGTCGCCATCAACATCGATCCATTCATGTTCTTCGGTGAAATAGCGGGTCATTTTACGGCTCCTGCACGGTAGTAATTGTGGGCAACAAAGGGCATCGGCGCGACGCGCGCAGCAAGGCGGCGCCCGCGGACTTCTATCGAAAGCTCGGTGCCGTTCGCGGTATGCGCGGCATCGACATAGGCCATCGCGATCGGATGGCCGCAGGTGGGGGCAAACCCGCCTGAGGTCAGCACGCCAACCTGGTCATCACCGGCGAACACCGGCGCGCCTTCACGCGCAGGCAGTCGCCCGTCGAGAGCCAGGCCGACCCGCTTGGTGGGGGGACCATCGGCCAAAAGGGCGATGATCCGGTCTGCGCCCGGGAAGCCACCGGCTTCGCGACGGCGCTTGGACAGGGCAAAGGTCAGATCGGCCGAAACCGGATCGGTTTGCGGGCTCAGATCATGGCCATAGAGCGGCAGGCCGGCTTCCAGGCGCAGCGAATCCCGTGCGCCCAGGCCGATCGGCTTCACCCGCTCATCAGCCAGCAGGGCATCGGCGAATTCGGCCACGATGGCCGCCGGCAGGGAGATTTCGAAACCATCTTCCCCGGTATAGCCCGAACGGCCCAGCGCGATGGTCGATCCGTTCCATTCGCGGCTGGTCTGCTGCATGAAGCTGACTTCGGTGGCGATGCCGGGGAAGATCACATCCAGCGCAGCGGCGGCTTCTGGCCCCTGCAGCGCCAGCAGCGCCTGATCGGTCAGATAGGTGAAGGAAATCCCTTCGGGCAGGCGGGCCCGGATATGGGCGATATCGTCATGCTTGGTCGCGCCATTGACGACCATGTAGAAGGATTCTGCCGGACCTTCTGCGGTGGCGATATTGGTCACCATCAGATCGTCCAGAATGCCGCCATCATCGGCCAGCAGCAGCGAATAGCGGATGCGACCCGGCTTCAGCGCGGCAATGTCGGCCGGCAGCAGGCTTTCCAGCGCGGCAGCGGTGCCGGGGCCGGACAGCAGCAGCTGACCCATGTGGCTGACATCGAACAGGCCGGCATGCTGGCGGGTCCATTCGTGTTCGGCGACGATGCCTTCATACTGGATCGGCATGGAATAGCCGGCAAAGGGGACCATGCGGCCGCCCTGGGCACGATGCCAGGCGTCCAGCGGCAGAGCGCGTGCGTCTTCTACTTCTATTTCGGAACCGCTCATCCGGTGCCTCCCGACATGCAATGGCGATGCCCGCTGCGGACATCTTCACCATCGCCCCCTCTGTCGGGTAACCTGAGAGTTTGGCAGGGGATCGAAATCCCGAGCTTACACCTTGGGTGGGGAAGCCCGAAGGCCGCCCGCTTTCCAGAGAGCCGTAACCGTATCGCGGTCCTTTTGCCTGAGAGATTCCGGGGCGGTTGCTCCTTCGGCGCCACATGCCCGGCAAGGCATGGGGGCTCTCCCACGATACGCCCAGGAATCGAAATCCCCGGTAGCATTTTCCTAATCGAGATTTCCGGCGCGCAGGTCAAGCCCCGCGTTGGAATATCTGCGTGATTTCCGCATTTGACTGTCATGATACCGTCACCATCGGGCCAATGTCTGATGGATTCTGCTGCGAAAGTTCACTTTCCAACTTTCTTGTCACGGCCATGGGCGATTCGGTCCGCCGGGCGAGCACGGCGTAGAGCAGCGGCACCAGGATGATGGTCACCAGCGTGGTCAGGCTGACCCCGGCGACCAGCACCACGCCAATCGCATTGCGCGCACCGGCCCCTGCGCCGGTGGCAATCGCCAGCGGCACGGCGCCCATCACCGTGGCGAAGGATGTCATCAGGATCGGGCGCAAGCGGCGGCGGGCGGAATCGCGCACGGCGGCCATGAATTCATGGCCTTCATCGCGCAGCTGATTGGCGAATTCGACGATCAGAATGCCGTTCTTGGCCGCCAGCCCGACCAGCATGACCAGGCCGATCTGGCTGAACAGATTGACCGAATTGTCGCCGATCACCAGGCCGAAGATCCCCCCGGCAAAGGCCGGCGGCACCGATGTGATGATCACGGCCGGATGCAGGAAGCTTTCAAACTGGGCGGCCAGCAGCAGATAGATGGTCAGGATGGTGAAGCCGAACACGAACCAGATCGATGATCCGGTCTGCTTGAAGGCATCGCTTTCCCCGCGATAGCCGATGGCCAGCACTTCGGGGGACTGGCGGGCCTGGGTTTCCAGGAAATCCAGCGCATCGCCCAGCGGATAGCCGGGGGCGAGCCCGCCCTGCAGGGTGATCGCGCGCATCTTGTTGAAACGGCCCAGTTCACGCGCGGCGGTGGCCTCTTCCAGATCGACCAGATTGGACAAGGGCACCAGAGCGCCGGTGCGCGAACGGACATAAATGCTGGCCAGCCGGGCTTCCCTGTCACGCTCGGCCGCTTCGGCCTGAACGATCACGCGATATTCTTCCCCATTGTCGACATAGGTGGACACCCGGCGCGACCCCATCAGCGTCTGCAGCGCCTGGCTGACATCGGCCACCGATACGCCCATGTCGCCCGCGCGTTCGCGGTTCACCCGGATCAGGATCTGCGGCTTGGATTCGACATAATCGGCGTCGAGATTGATCAGCCCGGGGTTTTCGCGTGCGGCGGCCATGATCCGGTCACGCGCCACGGCCAGATCTTCATAGCTGTTGCCGGCGATGACGAAATTGACCGGCTGCCCGCGTCCTCGACCCAGTGAAGACCGGACCGTGGCATTGCCGCGCACGGCGGTCAGCTTGGTCAGTTCGGCATTTATCGCCTGCGCCACATCGGCCGATGTTTCGCTGCGTTCTTCCCAGGGGCGCATGAACACCACCAGATTGGCGGCGTTGAAATCTTCCGCATTGTCGCCGCCGGTGCTGGGTACCCGTGCCATCACGCCACGTACAGCGCCTTGCTCGGTCATCGGGATGACCAGGTTTTCCCCGCCGCGCGCGAAGCTGTCCAGCGCGGCAAAGCTGGTTCCTTCGGGCGCGCTCAGCCGGGTTTCGATCACGCCGGTGTCTTCGGGCGGGGTCAGTTCGGCGGGCAGGGTGGTGAACAGCCAGCCGGCCAGCGCAAGCGTGGCCACCACCGGGATCATGGTCAGCAAGGGGCGTGCCAGTGCGGCATCCAGCAGGCGGGCGCAGCCGGTCTCAATTCGCGAAAAAACCCGGTCGATCTTGTGCGCCAGCCCGCCGGGCGATTGCGGCCGCATCATCTTGGAACAGAGCATCGGCGTCAGGCTGAGCGCGAGGAAGCCGGACAGGGCGACCGATACGATCATGGTCACTGCCAGTTCGCGGAACAGCAGCCCGGTCGCCCCATCGATGAACATCAGCGGCACGAACACTGCGCAGACCACCAGAGTGGTCGCGATCACCGCAAAACCGACCTGCCGCGCACCCAGAAAACTGGCCGCCAGCGGGGATTCGCCCGCCTCGATCCGGTGATGGATGTTTTCCAGCACCACGATCGCATCATCCACCACCAGGCCGATGGCCAGCACCATGGCCAGCAGGGTGAGTAGATTGATGGAATAGCCGAACAGCCACAGCACGGCGAAGGTGGCGAGCAGGCAGATCGGCACTGTCAGCGCCGGGATCAGCGTGGCGCGCCAGCTGCCCAGGAACAGGAAGATCACCAGCACCACCAGCACGGTGGCTTCGATCAGCGTGTGCCACACACCGTCGATTGCGCGATCAATGAACAGCGAACTGTCCGATCCCATGTCGATGGTGATGCCCTGCGGCAGATCACCGGCGATATCGGCCATGGCCTGCTTGGCATCTTCGGCCACTTTCAGCGTGTTGGCACCCGATTGGCGCACCACGCCCATGCCGACGCCGGCATCGCCATTCATGCGGAAGCGGGAATAGGGGTTTTCCGCCCCGCGTTCGATCCGCGCCACATCGCCCAGCCGCACCAGATAGCCATCTGCGCCGCGCCCGATGATCAGGGATGCAAATTGTTCGGGGGTGGCAAAGCTGCGGTTCACCCGCAGGGTCAGGTTCTGCTGGGTGGATTCGATCCGCCCGGCCGGCAGCTCGACATTTTGCGAGCGCAGGGAGGCTTCGATATCGGCCGGGGTCAGGCGAAAAGCCGCCAGCCGGTCCATGTTCAGCCACACGCGCATGGCCGGGCGGGCCAGCCCGACCAGATTGACCTGGGCCACGCCATCGACATTGGACAGCCGGTCCACCAGCACGCGTTCGACGTAATCGCCCAGTTCCAGCGGATCCCAGCCTTCGGCGCGGATCATGAAGAACAGGATCGGCTGCGCATCGGCATCCACCTTGCGCACTTCGGGCGGCAGGGTGTCGTCGGGCAGATTGCTGATCGCGCGCGAAATGCGGTCGCGCACATCATTGGCGGCGGCATCGATATCGCGGCCCGGGCGGAATTCGATCGAGATATTGGACCGGCCATCGCGCGACTGGGATGTCAGCGTCTGCATGCCTTCCAGCCCGGCCAGCTGGTCTTCCAGCGGCTGGGTGATGCGGCTTTCCACTACGGAGGCGCTGGCGCCGGTATATTCGGTCTGCACCGACACCACGGGCGGGTCGGTTTCCGGATATTCGCGCACCGACAGGCTCAGGAACCCGACCAGGCCGATAATCGTCAACAGGATCGCCGCAACTGCGGCAACGACAGGGCGTCGGACGGAAAGGTCAGACAGCCACATCTAGCCGGTTTTACCTTCCGTTGGCGATGCGGTCGGTGGTGATGCGGCCAATTGCCCGGCGATCTGCACATTCACGCCATCGGCGATCTTGATGGCGCCTTCGGTGATCACCCGCGCGCCAGCTGGCAGTCCGGCAATTTCGATGAAGCCGCCATCACGCGCGCCGGTGGTAACCGCCTGTCGCCGGGCCTTGCCTTCTGAATCGACGATATAGACGAAACGCTGGCGGCCATCGCCGATCACAGCCAGTTCGGGAATGCTGGGCACGCGTCGTTCGGCGCTGCGGATGCGCACCTGCAGCAGCATGCCCGGCTTCAGCCTGGCGCCCGGATTGGGCAGCACGGCGCGGACGGAAACGGCCCGGGTGTTGGGATCGATCAGCGGATCGATGGTGGAAATGCGACCGGAAAAAAGGACGCCCGGGTAGGCGGCCGAGGAAACCTCGATCACCTGACCCGGGCGCAAGTTGCCCAACTCGGTTTCCGGCACGGCAAAATCTAGTTTGATGCGGGATATATCGCTGACGGTGGCGATCGGATCGCCGACCGAGACGATCGAACCCGCAGAAATGGTCCGCAGCGATACGGCGCCCGACAGCGGCGCCCGTACGGTGCGATCGGCGATGCGCGCCCGCGCATCATCGGCTTCGGCCTGGGCCCGGGCCAGCGCGGCCACCTGGGTATCCAGCTGGGTGCGGGTGGCAAAACCCCGGTCGCTCAGCGTCTGGATCCGGGCCAGTTGCGCCTTCACCTGCTCTTCGGTGGCGAGCGCTGCGGCCAGCGCCGCCTGTTCCTGATCCTGTGACAGCATGGCGATCAGCTGGTTGCTGCGGACGAAATCGCCATCATCGAAATACAGCCGGTCGATCCGTTCGGTGACCGGGGAAGAAATGGTGACCTGTTCATTGGCCCCGGCGGTGCCGACCGCCTCGATCACATCCAGGAACACCCGTTCACTGGCCTGTTCGACCTTGACCGTCGGCGGTGCCGCGGCCGGGGGTGCCCCCCCGTCTGACGTGCTGCAGCCAGGCAGCACCAGCAGCAGGGGAGAGGCTGCTGCCAGTATCGTCAGACGGAGGGGCGGGGGGGGCACGTGGGCGGTCCTGCCGGCTGGTTCTATTCGTGGAACCAGCCGGTGGAGCCACCAATCGGCATTCCCGGCGGAATTTCCGGTGCAGCCTCGCGCTGGGCCAGCAGGGCGGAAAGCTTGGCATCATCCTTCAGCAGGCCAGCCATGTAGCGGGCCCATTCGCCATCCTCGCCACGGCCGCCGGCGGCCAGCCTGGTGCCGATGGTTGCCAGACGGTCGGTCAGGATCGCGGCGACACCGGGCGATGTGGTGGGATCGCGCTGGGTTTCGGCCATGGTCAGGATCGCGCGATAGGCAATGCGCCGGCCCACGGCATCGCTGCGGCGGGAAATCACATCGCGATCAATCGCATCGACCAGTTCGGCCACGCCCGGCATGCCGGGGTCACGACGGTTCTGTTCCATCACGCGGGTCAGGCGTGATGGGGCGAGCAGGCTGTCGAGCGTGATCTGCGCGGCGACATCGGCGGCGACCAGCGGGTCGAATGCCGCTGCACCGGCATTGGCGAAGACTTCATTGTTGAACTGGATGTCATTGGTGCGCGGGATCGGCACCGACAGCTTGGGCACCAGCGCATTGGGTACGGTCAGCTTGTCGCTGGACAGCGTGCCGATCAAGGCGGCGATGGCGGCCCGCTGCTGGGCAGCGGGGAAGGGGGCCGGGGTCGGGTGGTTGTCGCCCCGCACGGCATATTCATAATCGAGCCCGCCGATCAGCTTGCCGGCAGCATCCACATCATAACGATGCAGCAGCCACACGGGCACGAATTTGCGGCGCAAATGGGCCAGCGGTTCACCCGGCAGCAGCGTCTGATCGCCGAAATTGGCCAGGGCTACGTCGCGCACGGCCATCATATGGGCCAGGGCCGCAACGGGATCGGGCCCGTCGTCCCACATGCTGGCGATCGGGCTGGGCAGATCGGGCGACCGGCCGTCGATATCGGTCACGAACTTTACGCCCGCAGCAGCGATGGCCAGCGCCTTCTGCGCGGCATGGGCTTCGGCATCCACGCCCGGGGGCGGGGCGCCATAGAGCCAGTCGACGGAGAAATCATCCCACACGCCGCCGCCCTGGGCATAGGCATCGGACAGATCGATCTGGCCATTGGTCAGCTTGATGCGCGGCGGCGGGTAATCCATCACGCTGGTACGATCCTGCGTGCTGCCGGCGAAATTGTGCATGAAGCCCAGCGCGTGGCCGACTTCATGGGCCCCGAGCTGGCGGATGCGGTCGAGGGCAGCGCGAACCGGATCATTGCCGCTGCCGCTGCCGTTTTCGGCCGTGCCGACCAGCCCTTCAAAAATGGCGATGTCCTGCCGCACACGCAGCGCGCCCAGCACCACATTGCCACGAATGATTTCACCGGTGCGCGGATCGATGATGCCACCGCCGTAGGACCAGCCCCGGGTCAGGCGGTTGGTCCAGTGGACCATGTTGTAACGGATATCCATCGGGTCTGCCCCTTCGGGCAGGATTTCGGTCCGGAAGGCATCGATATAACCGGCGCGATCGAAGGATTGTTTCCAGTAATCAACCCCTTCGCGCAGTGCAGTGCGCACTGGTTCGGGTGCGGCCGGATCGATGTAGAATACGATCGGCTTCTTGACCGGGGACCGTTCAGCGGCCGGATCGGTCTTTTCCAGGCGGAAGCGTGCGGCCAGCTGAACGGCGACCGGCTGCCCCAGCGGCGAGCCATAGTCATAGACGATCGGGCCAAAGGCCGGCGCGCGCGGATCGGCCAAGCGCGGCTGATAATTGTTGTCCGGCAGGCGGATGAAGCTGTGGTGGACGATGAAGCTGGGGCGATTGGCATCGGGCCCCACGGCAGCGGCCTGGCGGCCGGGCGTGTCTGAAGTGAAGGTCTGAACGGTGTCGACTTCGACATTGTCCGGGAAGGCGCGCAGAGAGGTGGTGTCGATCGCGCTCATCTGCGGGGCGGGGCGGTAACCCTTGCCATCGCGGTTCAGCGCATCGGCGATCTTGATCACATCGCTCGACAGCAGCGGGGCCATGTCGACCACCAGTTCGCCCGATGCGGTTTCCGACGTGATGTCGAGCATGGCCGCGACCGAATGGGTGAAGCTTTCTCGCGCGCCGCGCACCGTTCCGGCATCACCCGTGGCGCGGAAGGCCGCATTTTCGAACGTCGCGGCGACCTTGTTGCCCATGCGGCGGAAGCACAGCAGCTGGGTGTCGCCCAGCATGCCGCGATCAAGCCGGACCTGCGAGGATCCGAGGCCGGACCGCAGGGCGGACGAATAGATATAGCAGGATGAAATGCCATCGGCTCCGGCACGCGGCAGGGTGAACTGCACGGTGCCCTTTTCCGGCACAGCGCGGGTCTGGAACAGCGGCGCTTCCTGGGCGGCAACGCTGCCTGACTGGGCGACGATATAAAGCGGCAGCGAAAGCGAAAGGGCGCGCAGGAATCGGGCGCGACCGGCTTTTGTCCGGTTTGAACGCGCGTTTTCCTGCGTGAATGGCTGGTTATTGCTCATGTGCCCCCTGCTGCAACTGTATGGTGCGATGCACAAATGCATCAGATGCCAGAGGATTATCACGCACGCCCTTGCATGTCTCACCAAATTGAGCATAGATTTGCCATGAAATTGACGGAAACCATCAAAAGGTAGCGTTATGTCTTCAGAAAACATCTTGAACGATCTGGACCGGACAGATTTCCGAGTCCTTCGTTCGCTGGTCGTCGATGGGCGAGCGGCGGACGTGGCGCTGGGGGATCAGGTCAACCTGTCCAGCACGGCTGCGGCGCGTCGCCGTAAGATACTGGAAGATAAGGGTGTAATTTCCGGATATTCTGCGGTCATCGACCAGAAGATGCTCGGCTACTCTATAACGGTGCTGGTTCTGATCGAGCTCAGTTCCCAGGCAGAGAGTAAGCTGATGGAATTTGAGCGCGCCGTAATCGAGTGCCCGTCGATGTCTTTCTGCAGCTTTATCTCGGGCGAGAACGATTTCATGATGCTGATCAATGTGAAATCGTTTGATGATTATGATCGGGTTTACCGCAAGGAACTTTCAAATCTTCCCTATGTGGCGAAGATTCGTTCCAGCTTCCTGCTTCGCGAAGTGGCGCGCAGACGAGTCGCCCCGGTGGTCATCGAAGATCGGCTGTGACGCGCGGGAATCAAAATTCGATGTGAATATGAATAAAGTTTTGCGGCGTCATATGGCAGTTTGATGACGGAATGCAGTGACAATGGGGATATGTCATACCAACTTAGCCGCATATCCCCGCGCGGTTTCGATTATAGTCTGGGCAACCCGGGAAGTCCCGAGGGTCGCAAAAAACGGCACCTGAGGGCGGGGTTTCCCAGGACAAAACAGGATTACGGGGGGGGATCGACGAGCACCTGATAACAGGGAGTTGATCCATGCGGATTTCTTTTGTTTCCAAGTCGTTTTCTTCTGAATCTGGCGTGATCCGCAAGGGTCGCCTTCTTACCGGCGCAGCCAGCATTGTTGGCCTGCTCGGTGTCATCCCCGGTGCCGCATCGGCCCAGGATATTGGCGGCACGGCTGAAGCTGAAGAAGCTGCGCCGATCGTCGTTACCGGTTCGCGCATCGTTCGTGACGGCAATGACGCACCGACCCCGGTCAGCGTGATCAGCGCTCAGGAAATCGCCAACGAAGCCCCGGCCAATATCGCTGACTTCGTCAACACCCTGCCTTCGGTCAGCGGCAGCCAGACAGCCGTTTCCAACTCCGGCAGCCTTTCCAACGGCGCATCGGGCGTCAGCGCGCTGAACCTGCGCTCGCTGGGCCAGAACCGCACCCTGATCCTGATCGACGGCAAGCGCTCGGTCGCTTCGACCTCCACCGGTCTGGTTGACGTCAACACCATTCCGCAATCGCTGATCGAACGCGTTGAAGTGGTGACCGGCGGTGCATCGTCCGCTTACGGTTCGGACGCCGTTGCCGGTGTGGTCAACTTCGTGCTCGACAAGGATTTCACGGGCATCAAGGGTGATTACGAATACGGCATCACCACCTATGGCGACATTCCCAACCACAAGATGTCGCTGACCGCCGGCACCAGCTTCGCTGACGGCCGCGGCCATGTGATTGTCAGCGGCGAATATTTCACCCAGGAAGGCGTCCACTCGATCGATCGCGCATGGAACAACAATGGCGTGTTCCAGATCAACAACCCGAATTACACCGCCACCAATGGTCAGCCCGAACGTCTGATCCTGTCGGGCGTCGGTTCGTCCAACTTCACCCCGGGCGGCCTGATCACCGGCTGCCGCAACGCTGCCGGCGCCGTGTCCGGTTGCGCGCTGACCAACACCTATTTCGGCAATATCGGTGCCAATGGTCAGGCCAGCATCAACCAGCTGTCGCGCGGTCTGGTCAGCGGCCAGTGGATGGCCGGTGGCGACTATCAGGTTACCAGCGCCAACCACGCCAGCTCCAACTCGCTCGCCAATGACGAAGACCGTATCTCGCTCTTCGGTCGTGCCAGCTTCGAAGTGGCTGACTGGCTGACGGTCTTTGGCCAGGCGAGCTACAACAAGTTCAAGGGCTATTCGATCTATCAGCAGACCCCGAGTGTGGGTGTCTCGATCGCCGTCGACAACGCCTTCCTGCCGACCGCGATACGTGATCAGATGGTGGCGCAGGGTCTGACCAGCATCACCATGGGCACCTCCAACGCCGGCATCACCGGTTCGGGCGCCGATACCTCGCGCGAAGTGCAGCGCTATGTTGTTGGCGGTGAAGGTCGCTTCTCGCTGTTCGGGCGTGATATCGACTGGGATGTCTATTACCAGCACGGCAAGACCAAGACCCGTGAACGGCTGACCGACACCTGGTTCAACCCGCGCATGTCGGCCATGCAGGATGCCGTGTTTGATGGCGACGGCAACATTGTCTGCCGCGTGAACATCGACGCCAACACCGCGAATGATCTGCCGGGCTGCGTTCCGATCAACCGGATCGGCATCGGCGGCATCACCCAGGAAGCGCTTGATTACCTGTTCGCCATCTATCCGGAACGTGAACAGTACATCGGCCAGGACGTGGCTGGTTTCAACTTCTCCACCCCGCGCCTGTTCGAAGGCTGGGCCGGTCCGATCGCTCTGGCATTCGGTGCGGAATATCGTGAAGAATCCGTCGATGGTTACACCGACGAAAACCAGTACTCCGATCTGCCCGGCCAGACCTGGCTCTATGGTAACTTCCGCGTCACCAAGGGTTCCTACAATGTGAAGGAAGCCTATGCCGAAACCATCGTGCCGCTCTATGATGGTGTGGAATTCAACGGTGCCTTCCGCGTAACCGATTACTCGATCTCGGGCACGGTCACCACCTGGAAAGCCGGCATGACTTGGCAGCCGGTTCCCGATCTGCGCTTCCGCGGCACGGTTTCGCGAGATATTCGTGCACCCAATCTGTCGGAGCTGTTCGATCCAGGCACGGCACGCACCAACTCGGTCAACGTTCCCGATGGCAATGGCGGTCTGCGGGCGGAAGAGTTCATCCAGAACTTCACCGGCAACCTCAACCTGAAGCCGGAAGTCGCCAAGACCTACGGTGCGGGTATCGTCTTCACCCCGACCTTCCTTGATGGCTTCGCTGCTGCAGTCGACTATTTCGACATCAAGGTGTCGGACTCGATTGACTCGGTATCGTCCCAGAACACGGCCAACCTCTGCTTTGAGCAGAACGTTCAGTCCTTCTGCGACAATATCATCTATGCGCCGGGTTCGACCACGGACATCACCTTCATCAACCAGACCTACATGAACTTCGCGAGCCAGCACGTGAAGGGCTATGACTTTGAGGCGAGCTATCGCATGCCTCTGGGTGCGGGCAAGCTGTCGCTGCGTGGTCTGGCAACCTATTACATCCAGAACATCACCAACACCGGCTTTGAAGCACCCAATGACTCCGCCGGAACCCGGGCGCTGCCGAAGCTCACCTACCGTGCCCAGCTCGGTTATGCCTTCGACAGCGGCTTTGAACTCAACATGATCGGTCGGGGCTTCTCCGACATGGTCATCGACAATGACTTCATCGAATGCACCACCGGTTGCCCGGCAACCGATCCGATCAACCGCACGATCAACGAAAACGACGTGAAGGGTTCGCTCTATTTCGACTTCAACGCGAACTACAGCTTCGAAGTTGGTCCGACCAAGGCCCGCGCCTTCGTCGCGATCCGCAACCTGTTCGATCGTGATCCGGTGCTGACCGGCAACGGACCGGACGGCAACAACACGCCGGCCTATCCGCAGACCTCGCGCAGCCAGTTCGATACATTCGGCCGCGTGTTCCGTCTGGGCGTAAGCTTCCAGTACTGATCGGCACAATTTCGGGGCGGGACCGCAAGGTTCCGCCCCGAATTTCAAGAACTTCAGGTTTCATAACTTAAGGAAGATGATGCCATGAAATCACTGCTTCAGCGCCATTTGCTGGCAGTAACTGCCCTGACCGCAGTCACGCTGGCGGGCCCGCTTGCAACCCCCGCCTTTGCCGCCGCCCCCGCCGCCCTGAAGCGCGAAGCCGCAGCAGATATCGATGGCCGGGCGAAACTGGTCCAGGAAATGGTGGATTCCATCTTTTCCTTCGCCGAGCCGGGCTTCCAGGAATTCAAGACGCAGGAATACATCACCACCATTCTGGAACAGCAGGGCTTCACCATCGAAAAGGGTGTAGCCGGTATTCCCTCCGCCTGGACCGCCACATGGACCCACGGCAGCGGCGGCCCGAAGATTGCACTCGGCAGTGACGTCGACGGTCTGCTCGGCCTCAGCCAATATCCCGGCTCGCCGGAACTCAAGCCGATGGTGGAAGGCGCCCCGGGCCATGGCGAAGGCCACAACAGCGGCATGCCGCTGATCGTGGCGGCAGCGCTCGCCACCAAGGAAGTGATGCAGAAGCATAACATCAGTGGCACGCTGATGATCTGGCCGGGGATCGCCGAAGAACTGCTGGCGACCAAGGCCTTCTTCGTCCGGTCGGGCATGTTCGACGATGTCGACGCCTGCATCTTCACCCATGTCGGCAACCGTCTGGGAACCAGCTGGGGCGACAACGGCGGCAACGGTATGGTGTCGGTGGAATATACCTTCAACGGCCAGACCTCGCACAGCGCCGGTGCTCCCTGGATGGGCCGCAGCGCACTCGATGCCGTTGAAATCATGAATGTGGCGTGGAACTACCGCCGCGAACATCTCTATCCCACGCAGCGTTCGCACTATGTGATCACCGAGGGCGGTGGCCAGCCGAACATCGTGCCGGACAAGGCATCGGTCTGGTATTATTTCCGCGAACGCGAATTCCCCTCCATCCGCAGCCTCTATGAAACCGGCAACCGGATCGCCCAAGCTGCTGCCATGGCGACCGATACCTCGATGGAAAGCCGGATCCTGGGTTATGCTGCCCCGAACCACGGCAACCGCCCGATGGCCGAAGCGGCCCAGCTGAACATCCAGACCGTCGGCATGCCGACCTGGACCGAAGCGGATCAGGCCTTTGCCCGTGCGGCACAGGTGGCCAACAACCGGCCGATCACCCCGCTGGCGACCGAAGTGGCGCCGCTGCGTGGTCCGATCGAAGGCGTCAGCCTGGGTGGCGGTTCGGATGACATCGGCGACATCATGTGGAAGGTGCCGACCATCACCATCGGTTTTCCGTCCAACATCCCCAGCATGATCGGCCACCACACCACGGCGGCCATCGCCATGGCGACGCCGATCGCGCACAAGGGCGCAGTGACCGGGGCCAAGGCCGTGGCCATGACCGTGCTCGATCTGCTGACCACACCGCAACTGCTGACCGAAGCCAAGAAGTATCAGCAGGAAGTGCAGTTCGCCGAAGCGACCTATGATCCGGTGCTGACACCGGAAACGCAGCCGGCGATCCATCTGAACACCGAAGTCATGGATCGTCTGCGGCCGAAGATGGAACCCTTCTACTACGACCCCAGCAAATATGCGTCCTATCTGGAACAGCTGGGCATCGCCTACCCGCCGGCAGCGAACTGAGCCGTGGGATTGGCAGTGAATTCGGAACGCTTCGAATGATCTGCCAATCCTGCCGTCGCACACTGGCAATGGTCAAAGATGTGGCCCGATCCCGACTGGATGGTCCGGGATTGGGCCATGTCCTGCCGGCGGCTGCGGTCCTGTGGCGGACCGCCCGCCGGCAGTATTTTCCCGACAATCTTTCAGCACAGGGTGATCCGCAAAGGGCGGTTCGCCGCGATCGGTCACGCCCGGCCGACTGAACAAATTCAGACAGCACAAACAAGGATAGATATTTCCATGAAGAATGGATTCAGGCGCCGCCTTCTTTCGGTCACCGCTTTTGCCGCCGTTCTGATGGCGACCGGCGCTCAGGCTGCTGCCCCCGCGGCGATGAAGCGCGAAGTGGAAGCCGGTGTCGATGCCCGCGCCAAGCTGGTCCAGGAAATGGTCGATTCCCTGTTTTCCTTTGCCGAACCCGGCTTCCAGGAATTCAAGACCCAGGAATATATCACCGCCATCCTCGAACAGAATGGCTTCACCATTGAAAAGGGCGTGGCCGGCATGCCGTCCGCCTGGACGGCGACCTGGACCCACGGCAGCGGCGGCCCGAAGATCGCGCTCGGCAGTGACGTTGATGGTCTGCTCGGCCTCAGCCAGGTTCCCGGTTCGCCGGAATTGAAACCGCAGGTGGAAGGCGCGCCCGGCCATGGCGAAGGCCACAACAGCGGTATGCCGCTGATCGTCGCGGCGGCGCTCGCCACCAAGGACGCGATGGAGAAACACAATCTCAGCGGTACGCTGATGATCTGGCCGGGCATTGCCGAAGAACTGCTGGCGACCAAGGCCTTCTTCGTGCGCGAAGGGCTGTTTGATGATGTTGATGCCAGCATCTTCACCCATGTTTCCAGCACGCTGGGCACGGGCTGGGGCGACAGCGGCCTGAACGGCATGGTGTCGGTTGAATACACCTTCAACGGCCAGACCTCGCACAGCGCCGGTGCGCCCTGGATGGGCCGCAGCGCGCTCGACGCCGTCGAAATCATGAATGTGGCGTGGAACTATCGCCGTGAACATCTCTTCCCCTCGCAGCGGTCGCACTATGTGATCACCGAGGGCGGCGGTCAGCCGAACATCGTGCCGGACAAGGCATCGGTCTGGTATTACTTCCGCGAACGCGAATTCAGTTCGGTCCGCAGCCTCTATGAAATCGGCAACCGCATCGCCGATGCCGCCGCCATGGCGACCGACACCACGGTGCAGAGCCGCATCTTGGGTTATGCCGCACCCAATTATGGCAACCGCCCGATGGCTGAAGCTGCCTATGCCAATATCCAGGCGATCGGCATGCCCAAGTGGACCGAAGCCGATCAGGCCTTCACCCGCGCGGTGCAGACCGCCAACAACCGCCCGCTAAAGCCGCTGGCCACCGAAGTCGGCCCGCTGACCCCGGCCTTCACTGGCCCCAGCCTGGGCAGCGGTTCGGATGATATCGGCGATATCATGTGGAAGGTGCCGACGATCACCATCTGGTTCCCGTCGAACATTCCCAATATGATCGGCCATCACACGACCTCTGCCATCGCCATGGCGACGCCGATTGCGCACAAGGGCGCGGTCACCGGGGCGAAGGCTGTCGCCATGACCGCGCTGGATCTGCTGACCACCCCCAGCCTGGTGGCCGAAGCCAAGAAGTTCCAGCAGGAAGTGCAGTTCGCCGAAGCGACCTATGATCCGGTGCTGACGCCGGAAACCCAGCCGGCGATCCATCTGAACACCGAAGTGATGGAACGGCTGCGCCCGCAGATGCAGCCCTTCTATTACGACCCCAGCAAATACGCGTCCTATCTGGAACAGCTGGGCATTGCGTACCCGCCGGCCGGGGAATGATCCGCGCGGGGTGAATAATCGTCCTCCGCGCCCATGACAGATGCCGCCCGGCTGTTCGGGCGGCATCAGCGCGGTGGATGCAGGCAAGACCAAATCAAAACGGGGAAGAGCATCTGATGAAGCCTGGTTTTACGCGCCGTCTCTTGGCTGTCACCGCGCTGGCCACTGCCATGCTGGCCGCACCGGCACAGGCCGCAGCGCCCGCCGCCATGAAGCAGGAAGTGGTGGCCAGCGTCGATAGCCGGGCCAAGCTGGTTCAGGAAATGGTGGATTCCATCTTTTCCTTCGCTGAGCCGGGCTTTCAGGAATTCAAGACCCAGGAATATATCACCACCATTCTGGAACAGCAGGGCTTCACCATCGAAAAGGGTGTCGCCGGTATTCCGTCCGCCTGGACGGCGACCTGGACGCACGGCAGCGGCGGCCCGAAGATCGCGCTCGGCAGTGACGTCGACGGCCTGCTCGGCCTCAGCCAATATCCGGGCTCGCCGGAACTCAAGCCGATGGTGGAAGGCGCCCCGGGCCATGGGGAAGGCCACAACAGCGGTATTCCGCTGATCGTGGCGGCAGCGCTGGCCACCAAGGATGCCATGCAGAAGCACAACATCAGCGGCACGCTGATGATCTGGCCGGGCATTGCCGAAGAATTGCTCGCGACCAAGGCCTTCTTCGTGCGTGCGGGTATGTTCGATGATGTTGATGCCTGCATCTTTACCCATGTCGGCAATGGCTTGGGCACGGGTTGGGGCGATGGTGGCGGCAGCGGGCTGGTGTCGGTGGAATACACCTTCAGCGGCCAGACCTCGCACAGCGCCGGGGCCCCGTGGATGGGCCGCAGCGCGCTCGATGCCGTCGAAATCATGAATGTCGCGTGGAACTATCGCCGCGAACATCTCTATCCCACGCAGCGTTCACACTATGTGATCACCCAGGGTGGTGGTCAGCCGAACATCGTGCCGGACAAGGCATCGGTCTGGTATTATTTCCGCGAACGCGAATTCCCCTCGATCCGCAATCTCTATGAAACCGGCAACCGGATCGCCCAGGCCGCCGCGATGGCGACCGATACGACGGTGGACAGCCGGATCCTGGGTTATGCAGCACCCCAGCACGGCAACCGCCCCATGGCAGAGGCAGCCTATGCCAATATCCAGATGGTCGGCATGCCGAAATGGTCCGAAGCGGATCAGGCCTTCGCCCGTGCGGTGCAGGTGGCCAATGATCGCCCGATCACGCCGCTGGCCACCGAATTGCGCCCGCTGCGCGGTGCGATCACCGGCGTCAGCCTGGGTGGCCCGTCCGATGATATCGGCGACATCATGTGGAAAGTGCCGACCATCACCATCGGTTTCCCGTCGAACATTCCCGGCATGATCGGTCATCACACCACCTCTGCCATCGCCATGGCGACACCGATTGCGCACAAGGGCGCGGTTGCCGGGGCCAAAGCTGTGGCCATGACCGCGCTGGATTTGCTGACCACGCCTGGTCTGGTGGCCGAAGCGAAGAAATATCAGCAGGAAGTCCAGTTCGCCGATGCGACCTATGATCCCGTGCTGACCCCGGAAACCCAGCCGGCGATCCATCTGAACACCGAAGTCATGCAGCGGCTGCGCCCGCAGATGGAACCGTTTTACTACGATCCCAGCAAATATGCCTCGTACCTCGAACAACTGGGCATCGCTTACCCGCCCGCCGGCAACTGATCCGGCGCGGCCCCTCACACCGATTTTCTCTCGTCGTTAAGAGCAAGGACAATGATGCCATGAAACGTCTGCTTCAACGCCATTTGCTGGCGGTTACCGCACTGACCGCCGTAACACTGGCCGGCCCGCTGGTCGCGCCGGCCCATGCGGCGGCCTCCAACGCCATGAAGACCGAAGCATCTGCCGGTGTCGACAGCCGCGCCAAGCTGGTTCAGGAAATGGTCGATTCCATCTATTCCTTCGCCGAGCCCGGCTTCCAGGAATTCAAGACCCAGGAATATATCACCACGATTCTGGAACAGCAGGGCTTCACCATTGAAAAGGGTGTGGCCGGCATTCCCTCCGCATGGACCGCCACCTGGACGCATGGCAGCGGCGGCCCGAAGATCGCGCTCGGCAGTGACGTTGACGGCCTGCTCGGCCTCAGCCAGGTTCCGGGCTCGCCGGAACTGAAACCGCAGGTGGAAGGCGCACCGGGCCATGGTGAAGGTCACAACAGCGGCATGCCGCTGATCGTTGCGGCGGCGCTCGCCACCAAGGATGTGATGCAGAAGCATAACATCAGCGGCACGCTGATGATCTGGCCGGGCATTGCCGAAGAACTGCTGGCGACCAAGGCCTTCTTCGTCCGTTCGGGCATGTTCGACGATGTCGACGCCTGCATCTTCACGCATGTCGGCAGCAATTTCAGCACCGGTTATGGCGATGGCGGCGGCAATGGCATGGTGTCGGTGGAATACACCTTCCACGGCCAGACCTCGCACGGCGCGTCACCCTGGATGGGCCGCAGCGCGCTCGACGCGGTGGAAATCATGAACACGGCATGGAACTTCCGCCGCGAACATCTCTATCCGACCCAGCGTTCGCACTATGTGATCACCCAGGGCGGCGGCCAGCCGAACATTGTGCCGGACGTCGCATCGGTCTGGTATTACTTCCGCGAACGCGAATTCGATTCCATCCGCAGCCTCTATGAAACCGGCAACCGCATCTCGCAGGCCGCTGCGCTGGCGACCGATACCACGGTCGAAAGCCGCATCCTGGGTTATGCCGCACCCCAGCATGGCAACCGCCCGATCGCCGAAGCCGCCCAGCTGAACATGCAGCGGGTTGGCATGCCGCAGTGGAGCGATGCCGACCGGGCCTTTGCCCGCGCAACCCAGGTGGCCAACAACCGCCCGATTGCACCGCTGGCGACCGAAGTCAGCCCGCTGCGTCCGCCCAATGACGGCGTTAGCCTGGGCGGTGGTTCGGATGACATCGGCGACATCATGTGGAAGGTGCCGACCATCACCATCCGCTTCCCGTCGAACATTCCCAGCATGATCGGCCACCACACCACCTCGGCCATCGCCATGGCCACCCCGATTGCGCACAAGGGCGCGGTTGCCGGGGCCAAGGCGGTTTCGATGACCGTGCTCGATCTGCTGACCACGCCCAAGCTGGTGGCCGATGCGAAGAAGTATCAGCAGGAAGTACAGTTCGCCGACAACAGCTATGATCCGGTGCTGACCCCGGAAACCCAGCCGGCCATTCACCTCAACACCGAAGTGATGGAACGGCTGCGTCCGAAGATTGAACCCTTCTATTACGATCCCAGCAAATATGCGTCCTATCTGGAACAGCTGGGCATTGCCTATCCGCCCGCCGGCAGCTGATTCAGCAGCCAGCGGCAAAGGGGGGCGGACCAGGCAACTGGTCTGCCCCTTTTTACATCTGAACGCCAGCATAAGATCTGGAATTTCAGCCCCATAATGGGCCGGTTGTGGCGGTTTGCGGCGATTGGCTTTGACAAGTGGGGCAGGGGGAACAATTCTGCCGGTAACCATGGATAGTCGCCCGTCAGAACCCGTGTTGCCGCAGACCGAACAGCTCATCATCGCCTGGCGCGAAGGTGATCTGTCTGCGCGTGACAAGCTGATCGTGCGGCTGCTACCCGAACTGAAACAGATCGCGGCCGCCCGGCTGCGGCGGCAGCACAATTCATCGCTTTCAACCCATGAGCTGATCAATGAAGCGGTCACCCGGCTGCTGAAGGCTGAAAACATGCAATTGGCCGATCGCGCGCATTTCGTGGCGCTGTCGTCCCGGTTGATGCGCAATGTGCTGATTGATCATGTCCGCGCGGCCAATGCCGGCCGGCGCAAGGGCGAAAGGGTTGAACTGAACACGCGGATAGAGGGGGAGGTGCAGTTTGATCTGCATGAACTCGATTCCGCGCTGATCCGCCTGGAAGCGATCGAGCCTGTGTTCGCAGAGATTGTCGAAATGCGGTATTTCGGCGGGATGAGCATCGGCGATATCGCCCATGTCATGCGCTGTTCCGAACCCACGGTGAAACGCCGCTGGCAGGTTGCCCGGGCCTGGCTGGCCGATGCGCTGGCCAATCCCGTTAGCGGGGTGTGAGGGCAGACCTGTCGTCCGGCTTGGTGGCCGATCCCCTGCTTCGCATTTCCAAATATCACCTGTCCGGATTTCCAGTACGGGACTTTCCTTCACCGCAAGTCTGCCTATCATGCCGGCAAAGGGCGGAAACGCGTCCGGCAAAGAGGTATGGGGATGGAAGAGCAGGCGGTATTCGCCCGAAATGCGCGTGGAGCAGTGCCTGGCAGGCAGTTGCACCGGCGTTGGGTGGCAGCAATCATCACGGGCGCGGCCCTGCTGGCAACGGTTTCGCCGGCCGCTGCGCAGTCCGCCGCTGATCTGCGCGAAATCGACGCGCTGAGTGCGCGGGTGGACCGGCTGGAAGGGACGCGCGCGGTCAAGAAACTGCAGCGCGCCTTCGCCTATTATGTCGATCGCGGGCTGTGGGGCGAAGCGGCCGATCTGTTTGCCGATGATGGCACGGTGGAGATCGGGATCGACGGCGTTTACGTTGGGCGCGAACGCATTCGTGAATATCTGCGGCGCCTGCACGGCGGACAGGAAGGGCTGATCTATGGTCAGCTCAATGAATGGGTCACGCTGCAGCCGGCGGTGAATATCGCGGTTGATGGCAACAGTGCCACCGCCCGCTGGCGGGATCATGGCATGCTGGGCCAGTACAAACAGCATGCCGAATGGCGTGATGGCATTTATGAAAATGCCTATGTGAAGGAAGGCGGGGTGTGGAAGATCCGCACGCTGCGCCTCTATGTCAATTTCGTTGCCCCTTATGAACGCGGCTGGGCCCGGTTACAGCCGGGGGAAGGCGTGCAGCGCAGCCAGACATCGCTGGATTTCCCGCCGGATCGGCCAGCCAGTGCCGCGCTGCCGAGTTTCCCGGAGGTGCAGATTCCGCCGTTCCAAGCGCCCCATCCGGTAACCGGGCGGCCCATTTCACTTGGGCGGGAGGCCGCCCGATGATCCGTGCCGGTATTGCAGGCGCATTGGCGCTGGCCGTTCTGACCTCTGCCGTGCCAGCCATGGCGCAGGACAGCATCGCTGCACGCATTTCGGCCTATCGCGAGCGGGTGGAACGGCTGGAAGATCACGACGCGATCGAAAATCTCCAGGCCAGCTATGGCTATTATTTCGACAAGGGCATGTGGGCCGAAGTCTCTCAGCTGTTCACCCGCAACGGCAGCTTCGAATATGGCCAGCGCGGCGTCTATCTGGGGCAGGATCGCATCGCCCGCGCGCTGTTGCTGTTCGGGCCGCAGGGGTTGGGGCAGGGTTACCTCAACAACCACATGCAATTGCAGGCGATCATCGATGTCGCGCCCGATGGCCGCACCGCCACTGCGCGCTGGCAGGGCATGGTGATGCTGTCCCGGCCCGGGGCCAACGGGCAGTGGGGCGTGGGCATTTATGAAAATGCCTATGTGAAGGAAGGCGGCATCTGGAAGATTGCGAAGCTGCATTTCTACGTCACGGCGACCACCGATTATGATGCCGGCTGGATGAAATCGGCTTTGCCGATGGATGGGGTCAGCGCGCTGTTCCCGCCCGATGCCCCGCCGACCGAAGTCTATCGATCGCTGCCCGGCGCCTATATTCCGCCGTTCAGCTTCGATCATCCGGTAACCGGGCGCCCGCTGTCGGAAATTCCGCAGCCGGCCGACAATGTGGTGGGGCGCAAGTGATGCGGATATCATCGATAACGGCGATGGCCGGGGCTCTTGCGATCGTTGCACTGGCCGTGCCCGCGGCCGCACAAACGGCGGAAGAAAAACTGGCCGATCTCGACCGGCGCATCACCCGGCTGGAAGATCTCAACCAGATCGAAAAGCTGCAGCGCCTTTACGGCTATTTCGTTGACAAGGGGCAGTGGACCCAGCTGTCCCAGCTGTTTGCCGATGATGCGACGCTGGAAATCGGCGGCAAGGGCATCTTCATCGGCCGCGATCGCGTGCTGGAATATATGCAGACGGCCTTCGGCCCCGATGGCGCGAAGGAAGGGCTGCTGGTCAACCACATGCAGTTCCAGACCATTCCCGATGTCTCGGCCGATGGCACCACCGGCTGGCTGCGCGGCCGGGCCTATGTGATGGCCAACAGCGGCTGGGGCTTGCCGCTGTATGAAGATGCCTTCGTCAAGGAAGATGGCGTGTGGAAGATCAGCCGGCTTTCCGGCCCCTTCACCATGTACACCAATTGGGACGGCTGGGGTAAGAACGCGCTCAACAACACCTGGCCGGACAAGTTCGATCCGCCGCCGGATCTGCCGCCTTCGGTCGTCTATCTGACCTATCCGGCCCATTACATCGTGCCGTTCCATTATCCCAATCCGGTGTCGGGCGCGGTGTTCCGTGCCGATCCGGGTGAGGTGGGCGCCTATTTCCGGGCGCCGGGTACCCCTGAACAGCAGCAATCGCTGACGGTGGGGCGCACGGTCAATGGATCGCAGCCGATGTTCGAACCCGGCGCGACGCCCGCTCTTACCGCAGTACCCCCTGCTTCAGGAAATTGATCCGATGCCCTTGATGACACGATTGGCGGCCCAGCGCGGCGGCGCGCTTCTTTCTGCTCTGGCGCTGGTGCTGGCCGGCAATGTTTCGGCACAGGGTGGCCTCAACGCTTCCACCGCTACCCCCGCAACTGCTGCTGCCGATCCGCTGGCCAGCCCCGGTGCGGGCGAATGGCCCAGCGACGGGCGCGATTATGCAGCGCAGCGCTACAGCCCGCTGACCCAGGTGAACGCGCAGAATGTCAATCAGCTGGGCCTGGCCTGGTATGCTGATCTCGACACATTTCGCGGGGTGGAAGCCACGCCGATCTATGCCGATGGCGTGCTTTACAACATCAGCGCTTTCAATGTGACCACCGCCTATGACGCGGTCACCGGGGAAAAGCTGTGGAGCTATGATCCCAAGGTGCCGCGCGAAATGGCGCGGTTTTCCTGCTGTGAGCCGGTCTCTCGAGGCCTGGCGATGTGGAAGGACAAGGTGATCATCGCCACGCTCGATGGGCGGCTGATCGGGCTGGATCGCAAGACCGGCACGGAACTCTGGTCCACCCGCACCTTTGGCGATGATTTTCCCTATACCATCACCGGCGCTCCGCGCGTGTTCGATGGCAAGGTGGTGGTGGGGCAGAGCGGCGGCGATTTCGGCGTGCGCGGCTTTGTCTCTGCCTGGGATGCCGACACAGGGGAGAAAGTCTGGAAGTTCTTCCTTGCCCCCGGCAATCCGGCCGATGGCCCCGATGGCGAAGCCTCCGATCCGGTCATGGAGCGTATCCGCCAGACCTGGCACGGGGAAAAATACTGGGAACTGGGCGGCGGCGCCAACCCGTGGGATGCGATCGCCTATGATCCCAAACTGAACCTGGTCTATGTCGGCACGGGCAATGCCTCCCCCCATTCGCGGTTCTATCGCAGCGACAATCAGGGCGACAATCTGTTCGTCTGTTCGATCGTGGCGCTGAATGCCACCACCGGCGAATATGTCTGGCATTACCAGATGAACCCCGGCGAAGAATGGGATTACACCTGCACCAGTTCGATCATCAGCGCCGAACTGGAAATCGACGGCAAGCCGCGCAGCGTGCTGATGCAGGCGCCCAAGAACGGGTTCTTCTATGTGTTGGACCGGGCAACAGGTGAATTCATCAGCGCTGGCGCGCATGTCATCACCAATTGGAACCTGGGCTTTGATGCCAATGGCCGGCCGATCGACAATCCGGCGGTGCGTTACGGTTTTGAACCAACGCTGGTGTTCCCGGGGCCGGGCGGGGCGCACAACTGGTTTCCCATGGCCTTCAGCCCGCGCACCGGCCTTGCCTATTTCCCGGGCTATCAATCCGGTTTCGTCTTCGCGCTGCAGCCCGATTGGGTGCCGCAGCCGCGCCGTTCCAACAGCGGCTGGGGTGGTTATGGACCGCAGCATGCGCAGCGCCGGGCGGAATTGCAGGCAGAGGCCAATGCGGTCGAAAAGGCCTGGCTGACGGCCTATGATCCGGTGCGCCAGCGGGTGGCCTGGCAGGTGGAACTGCCGCGCCATGGCAATGGCGGGGTGTTTGTGACCGCCAGCGATCTGGTGTTCGAAGGCACGACCAAACAGACCTTCGCCGCCTTTGATGCGCGCACCGGCCAGCAATTGTGGGAATATCCGACCCAGAGCGCACCGGTGGCCGGCGGCATCACCTATGAGGTGGATGGCGTGCAATATATCGCCATCAATGCCGGCTGGGGCGGCGGCGCGGCGCAGATCGAACAGGCCAGCGGCACCGAACTGCCCCGGTCATCGGCACGGCTGCTGGTGTTCAAGCTGGGCGGAACGCAGCAATTGCCGGCTCTTGCGGCCAAGGAACCCGTCCCCCCACCGCCGGCCTTGCGGGCGAGCGAGGCGGAAATCGCCCTCGGCGCGCGGCTCTATGGCCAGACCTGCGCCGTCTGCCACGGCCAGAACGCCATGGGCGGGGTCAAGGATCTGCGGCACATGAGTGCCGACACCCATGGGAAGTTCGATGATATCGTGCTGCGCGGGATCTATGTCGACAAGGGCATGGCCAGCTTTGCCGACATCATCGATGCCGCCCAGGCCAAGGCGATTCATTCCTATCTGATCGCCCGCGCGAATGAGGATTGGGGGCGGTAGTCATCGGCAGCATGGCGGGCGATCAGCCCGTTCTGGCGTAAATCGGCGCGGAACCGGTGCCGCGGACTGGGTGTTACCCAGTGGCGCGGCCCTGGTATCCGCCGCCGTGGTTTGGCCAGAGGGAAATCGAATGATCGCCAGAATGCTCACATATGCGGCTGTTTTCGCGGGCATGGCGCTGCTGATGCCATTGCCTGTTTCTGCGCAGGAGGAGCAGGCGGCTGAGGCCGACCTGCTGGCCCCCGCATTGCTGGGGCAGAAATGGTGGATTTCCCAGTTCGAAGGTCAGACGCCGGGCGGATCGACGCCGACATTCCAGCTGGCGGATGACAATCGCATGGTGGTGGGCACCACCCAATGCGGCACCGAATGGTATGCCTCGATCAAGCTGAATGTACCGGCAATCACCATCGATGCGCCGCAGACCACCGCCTATTCGTGCCAGGGATCAGACAATATCCGGGTGCTGTTCGACCTGATGGAAGAGGTCACGCAGTTCAGGGGATCGCCTGAAGGGCTGGAACTGATCGATGCATCGGGCAAACGCCTGATCCTGATGGTCCAGCCCGGGTAACCCGAAACTGCTTCGGCACCAGCGGCCAATAGGTCACTGCGCCGGCTGGGGCTGTTCCAGATTGCCATTGTAGCTGCCCATCAATTCGCAGCTGGCCTGATCTCCGGCTTCGCAGGCCTGCATGTAGCAGGTCTTGCTGTTGCCATAGGGGCCATCGGAATCATTGCCATGCTCGCTGCAGAAATCCGCCGTCAGCATGGGGGCTGGCGTCGGGGAAGCCGGCTGCGCGTCTGTTGGTGAGGCATCGGGGGCAGGGGAACTGCTGTCTGTCAGACTCATCGTGACCGGGCCCGCTTCCTGCTGGGCGTCATCATCGGGCTGGCAGGCGGTCAGCAACAGGGGAGTGACCAGCAGCGAAGTGATCAGGGCAAGCCGTTTCATATTCTCTCCATCCGGGCCGTCTGGTTAAACCATCCATGCGGACTCCCATATGACAAGAGTGAGAGCCGCATCCCGTGCTGTGCCGGCTATGAGACGAGTGGTTCAACGGAACGAAGCTTCGTTGGCCAGCAGGTCCGACATCAGCGCTGTGGCTTGGGTCAAGGCGATCCATTCCCATTTGATCGTCCGCTCAATGATGATCAGATATCCAGCGCCGCCACCAGATCCCCCGGCGGCGGATTTCCTGCTTTAATCATGGCCTGATCGCGCATGGTCAGGCCGGGCAGGGTTTCCAGACCGAAGCGGCGGACGATGAAACGGGCGATCGATCCGGTGTCATAGATGGTGTGATCGACATGACCCCGCTTTGCCCTGGGGGATATGATCAGGGCCGGGATGCGAGTACCCGGTCCCCAGCGGTCGCCGGCGGGCGGGGCGACATGGTCCCACCATCCGCCGTTTTCATCAAAGGTGATGACCACCAGCATCTTCGACCATTGCGGGGATTTGCGCAGGGCCTCCACGATCATGGCGATATGGCGATCCCCGGCATCCACATCGGAATAGCCGGCATGCATGTTGAGATCGCCCTGCGGCTTGTAGAAGGCGACCGCAGGCAGTTTGCCGGCCTCCACATCCGCCAGGAACAGATTGGTTCGTGCCGTGTCCCCTGTGCCGCCATCGCGCAGATGTTTGGCGCGTTCTTCGGTGCCCGGGGCGAAACGGCTGAAATAGTTGAAAGGCTGGTGGTGAGGCTGGAAATTGGGTCGCGAGGGAAAGTCGCGGCTTTCGCCGTGACCGGCCAGCGCCAGACCCCAGCCCCCGGCATACCAGGCCCATTCCACCCCGCGGGCTGACAGTCGGTCCCCGATGGTGGCGTGATCCTGCGCGGGCGATGTCAGCGGGCTGCTCTGCAGGGAATAGCCGGGCAGGTCTGGATCCGGCTGATAGCTGGGCAGATAGGGCGGCAGCATGGTGTTAACCTGATAGAAATCCGGTGTGAGCGCATCAGACTGGAAACGCACCGGCCCATCCATTGCGCTGGCGGCAATCCCGGCGCGTTGCAGCGGATGCATCTGATCGGGCCAGGCCGGATCAAACTGGACCACCCTTTCCTTGGCCGGGCTCTTGTCAGCATCGGGATAATGCGGCGGGGCTGCGGCGATCAGATATTGATGGTTCAGGAAGGATCCGCCGAAGGCCCCCATGAAGAAATTGTCGCACAGCGTGAATTCGCGCGCGATCTGCCACAGGCGCAGATTGGCGCTGCTGTCGCCATAATAGCCCATGATCAGCGCGCCGCTGTCCCCCCAGGCGACAAAGCCATCATTGCGGCCGCCATTGATCTGCAACTGGTTGTTGTAGAACGTATGCACCAGATCGCGGGTGATGATACCGTGGGGCAGTGGATCGCCTTCGGGTGTTTTCAGGACGAAGGGGCCATTTGCCAGCCCCTTGATATCATCCGGCCCGATCAGGAATTCCCGGTGATTGACCACCTGCTTGACCGGAACCAGCCCTTCCCAGATCGGAGGCAGATGATCGAGCAGCCTGCCATCACGATCACGCTGCTGCGCGCGTTCTGGCGGAAATTCGGACAGAGGCTGTTCAAGCCCCGGGAAGCCGGCGAACAGATTGTTGAAACTGCGGTTTTCCGCATAGATCACCACCACTGTTTCGATGGCATCGCGCAGCGCCTGGTCAGATCCGGCAGGGGCTGCCGGGGCCGTGGCCGCCGCCGCAAAGGATGGGGTTCCGGCAGACGTAGCGGCAAGGCCCGTGGCAGCCATCCCCGTCAGCAGGGTGCGGCGGTTGATGGTGCCGATGGGATCGTCTTGTCTGGTCTTGTCAGTCATCATGGTCCCCTGTCACAGGATTGCTTGGCGGTTGTGATCCGTGCTGCAGGCCCAGGCCTGATCGCCGGATCAGCCGGATGCTTCGGTGGCTTGTGTCGCCTCTGCCCTGGCGGCGAGGCGGGGTGCGATCATGGCGCAGGCGATCAGCTGGAACTGGTGGAACAGCATCACCGGCAGCAGCACGATGCCGATCTGTTCGGGGGCGAACAGCACGCCAGCCATGGGCACGCCCGAAGCCAGGCTCTTCTTCGATCCGCAGAACAGCAGAACCACGGCATCTTCGCGTGACAGCTTCATGATCCGGCCCAGCAGGGTTGTGGCCCCCAGCACAAGCGCGAGCAGGACCAGGCAGAGCGCGGCCAGCACGATCAGGCTGGGTGGAGCGATCTTGTGCCACAGCCCTTCGACAACCGCGGCGCTGAAGGCTGCATAGACCACCAGCAGGATCGACCCGCGATCAACCCGGGTCAGCAGGGTCTTGTGGCGGGCAACGAAGGCACCGATCAGTGGGCGCAGCAAATGCCCAACCACGAAGGGCAGCAGCAATTGCAGCAGGATGGTCTGGACGGATGCCCAGGATACACCGCCGGTTGCCCCGCCCATCAGCAGGGCGACGAGCAATGGGGTGAGAAAGATCCCGATCAGATTGGAGAAAGACGCCGCACACACCGCCGCGGCGACGTTGCCCCGGGCAATAGCGGTAAAGGCGATGGAGGATTGCACGGTGGAGGGTAGCAGCGTCAGAAACAGCAGACCCATGGCAAATTCGGGCGGGATGAAAGGCAGGGCCCGGAAACCCAGCCCAAGTGCCGGAAACAGCATGAAGGTAATGGCCAGCGTGGCGATATGCAGGCGCCAGTTCTTCGCGCCTTCCCAGATGGCCGCGCGGGACAGCTTGGCGCCATAGAGGAAGAACAGCAGTACGATGCCGGCATCGGCGGCATTATCGGCAACCCGGGCCCAGATGCCCTGGGCAGGCAACAGGCTGGCCAGCAGGATGGTTCCCAGCAGCGCCAGGATGAAAGGTTCGACCAGCCCGATAATTCTACGCATCAGGCGGCATCCTGTACGAAGCGATCCAGCCGGGCAAGATGGGCGGCGGTTTGGGTATCGTCGAGGAACGAACCCAGGAAGCTGTTGCGGGCCAGCGTGACCAAATCGGCACGGGAAAGATTGCGGGCGCTGGCGACGGCGCGGTAATTGTCCGCCACATAACCCCCGAAATAGGCCGGATCATCGGAATTGATGGTTGCGCGCAGGCCTTGTGCCAGCATGGTGTCGATCGGGTGATCGGCAAGATCAGGAACCACGCAGAGCTTGTGGTTCGAAAGCGGGCAGACGGTCAGTGTCATGGCTTCGCGGGCCAGCCTGGCGGTGAGCAGTGGATCTTCCAGCGCGCGATTGCCATGATCCAGCCGATCGATGCGCAGCAGGTCGAGCGCTTCATGGACATAGGCGGGCGGGCCTTCTTCACCGGCATGGGCAACCCGTTTGAGCCCAGCCGCCGCTGCGGCAGCAAACACCCGTTCGAACTTGGCCGGGGGGTGACCGACTTCGGAGGAATCAAGGCCCACGCCTTCGATCCGGTCGAACCATTTTTCCGCAGAGCGCAGTGTGGCAAAGGCGGCCTCTTCATCAAGATGGCGCAGGAAACACAGGATCAGCTTTGACGACAGACCGTGGCGCGCCTGTGCTTCGGCCATACCCGAGAGCAGGCCTTCCATCACCGTGTCAAAGGGAATGCCCCTGTCCGTGTGGGTCTGGGGATCGAAGAAGATTTCCGCATGGACGACACCATCGTTGGCAGCACGATCGAAATAGGCGATCGCCAGATCGCGAAAATCCTCCTGCGTCTGCAGCACGCCAGCGCCGGCATAATAGATGTTCAGGAAGTCCTGCAGATTGGAGAAATTATAGGCCGCGCGAACATCCTCGACAGTGGCGAAGGGAATACTGATCCCGTTACGGCGGGCCAGTTCGAACATCAGTTCGGGTTCCAGGCTGCCTTCAATATGGAGGTGCAGTTCAGCCTTGGGCAGGGCGGTGATGAATTCGTCGTCGGTCATGAAAAGGCGCCTCCTGTAACGGGGATGCGGGCCGGCTGTTCGGCCAGCATGAGCAATTGGGCAATAACTGCGATGGCGATGACGCCGGGTTCCTTGCCGGACAGGCCGTCAATGCCGATCGGGCAGGTGAGCCGGGTGGTGTCGATCCCCGCGCTGGACAGGCGGGAGAGGAAACGGGCCCGCTTGGTGGCTGAACCGATCAGGCCGACGAAACGCGCCGGGCCGCGCAGCGCGGCGGCGGTGAGGCGGTAATCGAGCTGATGATCATGGGTCAGGATCAGCACGGCGCCATCTGTCGGGGCATCCCCGGCGCAGGCGATCAGCCGGTCTTCATCCTGAATCATCACGCCGGCCCGATCCTGTTCGGGCCGGCTGTCAAACCACGCCAGATCCAGCGGCAGGCCGGGAAAACGCGCGGCGATCGCTTGCCCGACATGGCCGGCGCCAAACAGCATGACCGGCATGCGCGGGCCATCTTCGGGTTCGGGAAACACGGTGCCCGGTCCGGGCAGCGGGCCGCGGGCGGGCAGCGCCGGAGGAATTGTGCCGATGGCCGGCAGACGGATGATCCTGTTGCTTTCCAGATGCGCCAGGCTGGGCTGATCGAACCAGTCCACATTGTCGAGATGTTCGACCAGCAGGCGTACCAGCCCGCCGCAACATTGGCCAAGCAAGGGACCCAGTGGCCAGTTCTGGATCCGCCACGCACCGGGGGGAAGCGACAGGATCGCCCGGGCCTGATCAATGGCCAGATATTCGAGCTTTCCCCCGCCGATGGTGCCGGCAACCGCACCGGCTGTCACCGCCATGCGGGCGCCGGGGCCGCGCGGGGCGGAGCCTTCGGTGGCGAGCACAGTCACCAGCGCTACCGGGCCGGCCTTGTGTGCAGATCGCGCCATGGCCCGCCAGTCGATCATCGTGCGGCCAGTTCCTCTATGGCGGCCAGCAGCCTTTCCGGGGTGGCGGGGGCATCAAGCTTGGGCAGGCCGGCGCCAGGGCGCGTGGCCATCACCGCTTCGCTCAGGGCCGAAAACACAGAGATGGCGAGCATGAAGGGCGGTTCGCCAACCGCCTTGGAACGGTGAATGGTCGGTTCGACATTTTCGCTGCCGCTCCAGAGCCGGATATCCATATGCTGCGGGCGGTCGCTGGCAGTGGGAATCTTGTAGGTCGACGGCGCATGGGTCAGCAGGCGACCATCTTGGCTGAACACGAGCTCTTCGGTGGTCAGCCAGCCCATTCCCTGAATGAAGCCGCCTTCGATCTGGCCCAGATCGATCGCCGGATTGAGCGAGCGGCCCACGTCATGGAGAATGTCGACCGACAGGACCTTGTGCTCGCCGGTCAGGCTGTCGATCACCACTTCGCTGCAGGCTGCGCCATAGGCGAAATAATAGAACGGGCGGCCCTGATGCTGGCTCCGGTCGTAATGAATGTCCGGCGTGGCGTAGAACCCGCTGGCGGCCAGCGAGATGCGCCGGAAATAGGCCAGATGACACAAGGCGGCGAAGCTCATGCGTTGCTGGCCGGCAATCACGCCATCGCAGGTGAACCGGACCTCGGCGGGATAGGTACCAGCTTCCGCTGCCATCAGATCCGCCAGTCGATCGCGGATCTGCATGGCGGCGTTGAAGGCAGCCATGCCATTCAGATCGCTGCCCGATGATGCCGCCGTGGCGGAGGTGTTGGGAACCTTGTCTGTCCGGGTGGCGGTGATGCGGATCTGCTGGGTGGGCACGCCGAACACATCGGCGACGATCTGGGACACTTTGCGATAGAGGCCCTGGCCCATTTCGGTGCCGCCATGGTTCAGCTGGATCGACCCATCGGCATAGATCAGCACGAGCGCGCCGGCCTGATTAAGATGCGTGGCGGTAAAGCTGATCCCGAATTTGACCGGCGTCAGGGCAATGCCCTTCTTCAAAACCCTGTGGCGCGCGTTGAAATCATCCACCGCAGCGCGGCGTTCGTCATAGCGGCAATGCAGGGTCAGTTCGGTGATCAGTTCGGGCGCGATATTGTCGGCAACATGCATGCCATAGGGCGTGACATCGCGGCCCGGCGCATAAAGATTGGCGCGGCGCACGGCGAGCGGATCGTGGCCGAGATGGGCCGCGACAGCATCCATCACCCGTTCGATGGCGAGCATGCCCTGCGGCCCGCCAAAACCGCGATAGGCGGTGTTGGAACAGGTGTTGGTGCGCAGCCGGTGGCTGACAATCTCCACCTCTGGCAGCCAGTAGCAATTGTCCGAATGGAACATTGCCCGGTCATTGATGGAAGCGGAAAGATCCGCGCTCATCCCGCAGCGCGATGCCAGGTCGAGACGGATGCCTTCGATGCGGCCTGCGGCATCAAATCCGACATCATAGCCGATGGTAAAATCATGCCGCTTGCCGGTGATGACCATGTCATCGTCGCGATCATAGCGCATGCGCGCGGCGCGGCCTGTCAGTGTGGCCACCAGCGCGCAGGCGGCGGCAGGCGCGCTGGCCTGGGTTTCCTTGCCACCAAAGCCGCCACCCATCCGGCGGATTTCCACGGTCACATCGGCGGAAGGGCGGTTCAGCAAATGGGCAACCAGATGCTGGACTTCGCTGGGATGCTGGGTGGAGGAATGAACATGGACCTGGCCATCTTCACCCGGGATTGCCTGCGCGATCTGACCTTCGAGATAGAAATGTTCCTGCCCGCCCATCTCGAAAGACCCGGCGATCCGGTGCGGTGCTCTGCTGATGGCGGCAGATGGATCTCCGCGCCGCATGGTCTGCGCGGGTTCGATCACGCTGTCTGCATTGCGTGCCTCGGCAATGGTCAGCTGCGCTGGCAGCGGGTCATATTTGATCTTGCCCAGCCTTGCTGCGCGACGGGCAGCTGCGCGGGTTTCAGCGGCGACCAGAAAGACCGGCTGCCCGTGATAGTTGACCGTGTCCCTGGCGAGCAGCGGATCATCGTGCAGGATCGGGCCGATGTTGTTGCTGCCGGGAATATCATCGGCCGTCAGCACGGCGATAACGCCGGGAATGGCGCGAACCGCGTCCAGATCCATGTGAATGATCGCAGCATGGGCCTGCGTTGAAAGGCCGAAAGCCAGATGGAGCAGGTCAGCCGCTTCGGGCAGGTCATCGATATAGCGGGCCGCCCCGGTTACATGGGCCCTGGCGCTGTCGTGCGTCTGGCTGGTGTTGACGGCTGAAATCGGGCGCGGGTCAGCCATGAACCAGCCCTCCGTCCAGAACGGACACGGGTTCATCGGGATGGTTCTGCGCGTACCACAGCCGGCGCAGCAGATTGGCCGCCACGGTAAGGCGATAGGCAGAACTGCCGCGTACATCGCTGAGCGGGGTGTAATCTTCCTGCAGCGCCAGCGCGGCGGCTTCGATTGTGGCCCGGTTCCAGGGCTGGCCGATCAGTGCGCTTTCGCAGGCGCGTGCGCGCAGCGGGGTTCCGGCCATGCCGCCAAAGGCAATTCGGGCGGCGGTGATCCGGCCATCGGCGATGGTCAGCGCGAATGCAGCACAGACCGCGGAAATATCGCTGTCGAAGCGTTTCGACAGCTTGGCGATGTGGACGATCGTATCGCGCGTGGGGCGGGGAATGGTGATGGTTTCAACAAACTCACCGGGGGCCCGGTCCTGCCTGCCATAGGCGATGAAGAAATCTTCCAGCGGAATGGTTCGGCGCCGATCCCCTCGGCGCAGCGTTAGTTGGGCGCCCAGCGCGATCAGCGCGGGCGGGGTGTCGCCGATCGGCGATCCATTGGCGATATTGCCGCCGATGGTCCCCGAATTGCGGACCTGCGTGCCGGCGATCCGCCGGATCAGCTCGCCCATTTCGGGATGCAACCGCGCCATCGCATCCCAGCATTCGGAATAACGAACAGCTGCGCCCAACGTCAGCCCTTCGGGTGTTTCATCGATCTGGCGCAGGTCCGCGATATCGCCGATGAAGATGACCGTGCCAGGATCGCGCAATTGCTTGGTCACCCACAGGGCAACATCGGTCGCACCGGCAACAATCCGGGCATCGGGATGGTCCAGCAGCAATGCGGCGAGGGCATCGCTGCTTTGCGGTGCGAACCAGCCCGGGCCGGATTCCGTACGGGCAATCCCGGTCAGCGCATCCATCGTCTGCGGGGCCGAACAGGAACCGGCCGGAACGGCATCACCGCTGGCAAGGATCGGGCCATAGCCGGTGCAGCGGCACAGATTGCCGGACAGGACATCGGCCACCGTGCGCCCCTCCGTGCCGAGCCCGCCCAGCGCGCGAGCCTGCAGGCTCATCACAAAGCCCGGGGTGCAGAAACCGCATTGTGACCCATGCCGGTCGATCATTTCGCACTGGACCGGGGCCAGGGTTTCGCCATCGGGCCCGGTCTGGGCCAGGCTTTCGACTGTCATCAGCGCCTTGCCATCAAGCATGGGGGCAAACAGGATGCAGGCATTGACCGCGCGCCAGCCGGTCGTGCCGTCCGGTGACGGCTCACCCAGCAACACGGTGCAGGCGCCGCAATCGCCTTCGGCACAGCCTTCCTTGGTTCCGGTGCGCCGCAAGCGTAGCCGGATCAGGTCCAGCACGCTGTCGGTGGCGCCGACATCCATGGTGATGAGTTCACCATCGAGCAGGAAACGGATCGCCATCTCAGCTGCCCCGATATGTGGAATAGCTGTAGGGGGAGACGAGCAAGGGCACATGGTAATGGCTGCCGTCGGCGGCCATGCCGAAATGAATGCTCACCAGATCGAGAAAGGGCGGATCGGGCAGTTCCACGCCATGGCTGCGGAAATAATCCGCCACGCCGAATTCCAGCCAATAGTTCCCGGATGGAATGGGTTTGGGCACCAGTTGCGGGCAGCGGCCATCGGCATTGGTGATGCCCCTGATGATACCGTTGCGACCGCAAAGCGCCACCGCCATGCCCCTTGCCGGTATGCCATGGGCGGTGTCGAGCACATGGATGGAGAGCGTCTGGCCGGTCATGCCGCAGCCTCCGCTTCCTGTGTGCTGCTCCGGTTTGGCCATACCCCCTGAAACTCGATCTCGTCATAATCGAGGAAGGCGTCGATCATCGCCGGGGCATCATCCAGGAACAGCTGGTTGGCCACGCCCATGGCCAGCCGGGGCAGGGCGTGCTTCAGCCCGGAAAGCGCGGAGGCTGACAGACCCAGGCTCGCGAGCGCTGAATAGTTGAAGGCGAACAATCCATGCAGCAGCGGCGCGTCGGCAGGATCGATCGGCAGCAGTTCGAAGGCTGGGCCGAGATAGGGATGCGCATCGATCAGACTATTGTTCGCCCCTTCAGGCGGGCTGTAGCGGTGGGCCCAGCGGGCGATTTTCGGGGCGAGTGATGCCAGTTCCGGGCGCAGGCCGGGATCGGACACCAGCCCGGTTGAAAGCACCAGAAAATCGAATTCGAATGTGCCGCGTGGGGTGGTGACCCGGGCGATCTGTCCCGCCGGGGTATCAATCGCTTCGACCGACAGCCACGGGCAGGCCAGATGCAGGGCAAAGCCCGGCCAGGCTGCGGCAGCTTCGAACATGTCGGTTGTCGGCGGCTGATTTTTCCTGAGGAAGTCATCCATCAGCCGGTATTTTTCGGCGTCTGGCAGGGCCGGATAGCGCGGCGTCAGATGGATCCGTTCCATGAAGCGGATCGGGTTGACGCGCGGCAGTTCTGCCCGGCGGGCGAAGACATGCACCTCGGCAGCTCCGGCTTCGAGCGCGGTGGTCGCATTGTCGAATGCCGATGCGCCGATGCCCAGCACCCCGATCCGTTTTCCAGCAAGGGCCGAATAATCGATCGCAGCCGAAGTATGGGCGTAAAGTTGCGGCGGCAGCGCTTGCTTGACGAAATCGGGCACATGCCATTCGCCGCCGCCCTGGATGCCGGTGGCCAGCACCACCTTGCGGGCGAAGATCTGTTCGCCATCCTCAAGGCTGAGCTGGAACAGGCCGGGTTTGACCGGTTCAATGGCAGTCACCCTGGCATTGTTGCGGACCGGCAGTTCCAGCACGCGCCGGTACCAGCGCAGATAATCCATCCATTGCCGGCGGGGGATCTTGCCCAGCCTTTCCCAGGCCGCCGCACCAAATTGCGCTTCATACCAGGCGCGGAAGGTCAGGGAGGGGATGTCGCAATCAATGCTGGTGAGATGCTTGGGCGTGCGCAATGTGCGCATGCGGGCATAGGTGACCCAGGGCCCTTCCTCCCCGGCGGGATTTTCATCGAGGATCAGCACCTCATTCACCCGTTCCCCGGCAAGGGCAAAGGCAGCGGCAAGCCCGCTCTGCCCACCGCCCACGATCACCACATCTTGCACGGCTGTGCCCTGGTGGCTGCGCGGAATGGTCCAGCTGATGCCGCGCCATTCAGTGGTCACCAGATCATGGGCCAGCCGGGTTTCCAGCTGGGCCAGCCCGGCATCGGCCAGCCGCAGGGCGGTGATCTTGCCGATTTCATCCAGCGCTGCGCTGATTTCCCTTTCCGGGTCGTGGGCAAGCCGGGCCTCCATCGCGGCCAGTATGCCGGCCTTGGTGGTCAGCCGGACGCAGATGATGAAGGGGAAATCGAAGCGTTCGCGATAAAGGGCATTGAGCCGGTGGAAGCGGGCAAATTCTTCCTGCGTCAGCCGGTCCAGCCCTGCCGATGCCTGTTCGGCGGCCGAAGCCTGGGTCAATGTGCCATCCACGGCCGCCTTGCCCGCCAGTTCGGGGTGGGCGCGGATCAGGGCGAGCTGTTCCTCGCGCGTGGCATCACGGACCACGGCCATCAGATCGGCATGGCGATCGCCGGAAGACGGGCGAGCGTCAGCGCGTTGTTCCACCCAGGGGCTGTGTTCGAAAAGGGCGTTCAAGATGTGGTCCCCTCCAGGCTGACATGCGCGGAAACGACCTTCCATCCATCCTCGAATTTTACCCAGCTCTGCGTCTGGCGGCCGCGACGGGTGGACCCTTCGCGGAAGAATTCAGCATCGGCCGTGGCGTAGGCCGGTGTGTCCCGGGAACCATAAACGGTGATTGCCACCCGCCCGAGCCGACGCTGCGGCGAACCGCCGCGCCCTTTGCGGAACTCGCGGATTTCCTCGATCCCATAGAGCACTTCACCAACGCCATAGCGGTTGGTGGTCGGGGCATCATGGAACAGGGCATCCATGGCCGGGATGTCGTCAGCCATCAGGGCGCGCTCATATTCATGGAAGGCTGCGGTCACTTCGGCCAGCAGCACCGGATCATCGATCATCATCTTGGGTGTGTCTCCAGCCAATGGCGGGCGATATCGATACGGCGGGCGATCCAGGCATCACCGCTGGCGATCACATGATCGATAAAACGGGCCAGCGCGCGGGCACGCGCCGGCCGCCCGGCGATGCGGCCATGCAGGCCGACAGACATCATCCGGCCGCCTTCTTCGCGCAGTTGTTCAAAGCTGTCGCACAGATAGCGGAAGAACTGATCGCCTTCGGTGAAGCCGTTGAGCGCGACCATCTTCATGTCATTGGCATCAAGGCTGTAGGGAACGATCAGCTGCCCCGATGCCGCGTAATAGGGCAGATCGTCGGCATAGCTGTCCGCATCATAAAGGAAGCCGCCTTCTTCGGCGATGATCCGCGCGGTGTTAGGGCTGGTGCGCCCCTGATACCAGCCGAGAGGACGTTCCCCCGTGAGCCGGGTGTGCAGGGCAATCGCATCCCGGATATGGGCGCGTTCAATATCCTCGGGCACGTCCTGATAATCGATCCAGCGCAATCCATGGCTGGCAATTTCCCAACCGGCGGCCTGCATCGCCGCCACGGCGGCGGGATTGGCTTGCAGCGCCTGCGCAACACCGAAAACCGTCACCGGAACCTGCCGTTCGCTCAGCAGGCGATGCAACCGCCAGAAACCGGCGCGGCTGCCATATTCATACAGGCTTTCCATCGCCATGGCCCGGGCCGGATGGCGGGCAGCCCCGACCATGTCGGACAGGAAGCTTTCGGACAGGGGGTCGCCATTCAGGACGCAGTTTTCCGCGCCTTCTTCGTAATTGATGACAATCTGCACCGCGACCCGGGCGCCGCCGGGCCAGCGGGCATCGGGTGGGCTTGCGCCATAACCGACTAGATCGCGCGCGATCATCGGGTGCCCTCCCACGCGGCGAGCGCGGCGGGAACGGCATCCCCTGCCGGGCAGCGGATACCCTCTGCCCGCAGCACCGCTTCCAACGCGCCAAGCGTCAGCAGAACCTTGTGCTTGCGGGCGTTGTATCCCATCGCGCCAAAGCGCCAGACCCTGCCGGCCAGCGGGCCGAAGGCGGTGCCGATCTCAATCTCGAAATCATCCCGCATGCGTTGCCGCACGCGTTCCCCATCCAGCCCGTCAGGGATGCCGGCGGCCGTCACATTGGTCATGCGGTAACGGTCATCGCCGAATACGGGCAGGCCCAGCGCGCGCAGGCCGGCCGTCATGGCGGCCCCGGCTTTGCGATGCCGCAGGTAACGCGTGTCCAGCCCTTCTTCCAGCATCAGCCGGGCGCATTCCCGTGCGCCATAAAGCATCGTTGTTGCTTCGGTGTGATGGTTCAGCCGTTTCTCGCTCCAGTAATCCATGATCATGGCCAGATCGAAATAATTGGACCGGATGCGGGGCCCGTGGCCATCGATCAGATCATCGCGCCGAATGCCGCCTTCGACGTGGCGCCGCGCGAAAATCCGTTCGGCTGCCCGGTCGGAAATGGTGATCGGGGCCGATCCGGATGGCCCGCCCAGACATTTCTGCAAGCCCCCGGTCACCACATCGACGCCCCAGCGATCGGCGGCGATTTCCATGCCACCGATTGTTGCCGTGGCATCGACATAGGAAAAGGCGCCGGCCGCACGGCACAATTCGCCCAGGCCGTCGATCGGCTGGGTCATGGTGGTGGAGGTATCGCCATGCACGCTCGCCACCACCTTGGGGCCATAGCGATTGATGGCATCGGCAATCGCGGTCATCGGGACAATCTCGCCCCAAGGCGCTTTCACCGTCACGATCCTGGCATCGATGCGCTGCAATATTTCACTGATCAGCAGGCCAAAACGGCCGAAATCCACCACCAGCACAGTGTCACCCGGTTCCACCAGCGAGACCAGCGCGGCCTCTATCCCGGCGCGCGCGGTGCCATCCACCAGCATGGTCCAGCGGTTCTGCGTCCCGAAGATCGGGCGATAGAGCGCCATCACCTGTTCCATGTAACCGGTCATTTCCGGATCGAACTGGCCCAGCAGATCAGCCGACATGGCGCGCAAAACACGCGGGTGGGCGTTGACCGGACCCGGGCCCATCAGCAGCCGCTGAGGGGGATCGATTTCCCCGAAAAGCAGAGGGTCAGGCGCGGTCAAGCTGATCTCCCAGACGATCAATGAAGCCGATCATGGCGCGCAGCGCGGCCTCTGCATCGGCAGGGGTGACATGTTCGGCCGGGTTGTGGCTCACGCCGTCGCGGCAGCGGATGAACAGCATGGCCGTGGGGCACAGCGCGGCCATGATCATGGCATCATGCCCCGCGCCCGATGCCAGCCGGCGCTCCGGCTGGTCCTGCGCGGCAATGGCCGATGCCAGCAATTCCATCAGCAGCGGATCGCAGGGGCTGGCCGCCAGATCATGGATCTTTTCGGTCAGGCAGCCGATCTGGCGCTGTCCGGCAATCTGATGCGCCTGCGTAATAATGGCCGTTGCGGCCAGATCGCGTTCGACCGGATCAAGCGCGCGCACATCCAGTGTCAGCATCACATGGCCGGGAATGACATTGGCCGCGCCGGGGCTGACTTCGAGCACACCAACCGTCGCCACCAGGTCTTCGGCGCCATTGCCGCCGATGCTTTCGGCCATCAGCACGATTTCGGCCGCAGCGGTCAGGGCATCACGGCGCAGATGCATCGATGTGGTGCCTGCGTGGCCTGCCTTGCCCGACAACAGGATGCGGAAACGCAATTGCGCGGCAATGCCGGTGACCACACCCAGCGGCAGGCCTTCGCCATCCAGAACTGGCCCCTGTTCAATATGCGCCTCAAGATAGGCGAGCGGGGGATCATGGCGGGCGCTGGCTAGCTGATCCGGGCTGGTGCCGGCCTGCAGCAGCGCCTCGGCCAGGGTCACGCCCTGCGCATCGGCCATCTCCGGGATCAGGTTGAGTGTACCGGCCATGGCGCGGCTGGTCAGCATGGCGGCCGGGAAGCGTGATCCTTCCTCATCACCAAAGGCGACCACTTCAATGGGGAAGGGCAGCCGGCGGCCCTGGGCATGGAGTGTGGCCACCGCTTCTATGCCGAGCATGATGCCCAGCGGGCCGTCATAGGGGCCGGCATCGCGCACGCTGTCGATATGGCTGCCGATCAGCAATGCGGGGCCATCCCTATCGCCTTCATAGCGGCCGATGACATTGGTGGCCTTGTCGCTGCGGACACTCATCCCGGCGTCGCGCATCCAGTCCGCCAGCGTCCGGGTGGCCGCGTGCCATGCCGGTGTCAGCCAACCCCGGTAAAGGCCGCCTTCCATGTCGCTATAGGGTGCGCGCGCCAGCAGATCGCAGCGGGCAACGGCGCGTTCTCCCCCGCTTACCATGCGGCCACCTTGCCATCGCTGCGCGGATCGGTGGCGCCTTCCAGCCGGCCGTCAACATGGCGCACAATGGCACCGGCGTGGCCCATCGTGGCTGTTTGCGGACCGACCCGTTCTACGGCGTGTCCGGCAGCGGAAAGCGCGGCGTAAACTTCGTCGGAGAAGCCGTCTTCGATCTTGAGGCTGGTCGAATCCTCCCCCCAAGTGCGGCCGAGCAGCCAGCGCGGGCTGCTGATTGCGTCCTGCAGGTCCACATCAAAGCGGGCATAGCGGCTGAACAGCGCCGCCTGCGTCTGCGGCTGGCCTTCGCCGCCCATGGTGCCATAGGCCATCATCCGCCCATCGGTGAAGCGGGCCAGTGCGGGATTGAGAGTGTGGAACGGCTTCCGCCCGGGAGCCAGCGCGTTCCAGCCGGTCGTCGCAAGGCGAAAGCTCGCCCCGCGATTTTGCCAGGTTATCCCGGACCTGGGCAGGACCAGCCCCGAACCGAATTCGAAATAGGTGGATTGGATGGAGGACACGACCTGACCGCGCGCATCGGCCGCGCCGAACCAGCAGGTATCACCCCATTGTGGCGGCTGAGGCCAAGGCAATGCGCGGGCGGGATTGATCCGGGCCGCCATGGCGTTGAGCGCGGTATCATCGTTCAGCAGCATCTGCGGATCGCTGTCCATCACGGCCGGATCGCTGCAGTGCTGGTCGCGCCAGAGAAAGGCCTGCTTGGTCGCTTCAATCAGGCCGTGGAGATGCTGAAACCCGTCTGACTGATCGATATTCAACCGATCAAACAGCGCCAGGATCAGCAGCGATGCGGCGCCCTGGGTCGGCGGGGCGCTGTTGAACAGCGTGCCGTGGCGGGTCTCCACATGCAAAGGTCCAGGGCGGGTTGCATCATGGGTGGCGAGATCAATCCCGGAAACCGGGGAACCCAGCGCCTCCAGATCCGCGGCAATATCCGCCGCCAGATCCCCGTCATAGAATGTCTGCGGCCCGTCTTCCGCCAAACGCCGCAGCGAGTGGGCAAGGGCAGGCTGGCGCAGCAATTCGCCTGCGGCAAGTGGGCGGCCGTGCGGTTCGAAGATGGCGCTATAGGCGCCGGGCTGGGTGCGCAGTTCCGCGCTCTTGGCCGCAGCGATCGCCGCATGGCCGGCGGTAACCGGAACGCCGGCTTCGGCATGAGAGATGGCGTCGGCCAGCAGACGCGAGAGGGGCAACTGGCCCGGATCGCTTTCCAGCGCGGCCTGCCAGCCGGAGATTGTGCCGGCGACGGTATTTGCCGCCAGTGGCCCGCGCCAGGGGATCGCTGCCAGACCGTCGTAGAGCGAAAGGTCAGCCGCCGCTGCGGCGCGGCCACAGCCGTGCACGCTGTGGACCTGCCCATCGGGCTCCGCGATGATCCAGAAGCCGTCACCCCCGATCCCGGTCATATGGGGATAGACCACCGCCAGGCAGGCGGCGATGGCGACACAGGCTTCCACGGCTGTGCCGCCATCGCGCAGAACGCCAAGCCCGGCTTCGCTGGCCAGATAATGCGGCGCGGTCACCATGCCGCCGGTGCCGTTAACGGTGGAGAGCGGGGCCCTGCTCATCCCTTTCTGTCCGGAAAGGGGCAGATCGTTTCACCCAGCAGTCCATCACGTTCCAGCTGGCAGGCAAAGGCGATCAGTTCCCTGTCTTTGCCCGGCGCACCGATCAGCTGAATGCCCAGAGGCAGGCCTTCATGCATGCCGGCTGGTGCCGCAACCACGGGCAGGCCGATGAAGCTGATCGGTTGCGTGTAGATGCCCAGATGCGCGCGTGCAGGCACCGCTGCGCCGTCAATTTCGACCACCGGATCATCGATCAGCGGCGCCACCCCCGGTACGGCAGGGGCGATCAGCACGTCCCATTGTTCAAACAACTGCCGGACCTGCGCGCGGAACTTCTCCCGAAATGCCAGCGCATCCAGATAGGCGGCGACAGGCAGGGCGGCCCCGGCGATCAGCCGGTCGCGTACCGCCGGGTCGAACCCCAGGGCATTGTCACGCAGCGCCGGCAGGTGGCGATGCCCCCCTTCGGCCGCTGTCATCAGGAAGGCGGCCGACCGCGCCCGGTCGACATCGGCGATTTCGACTGTGCGGAGCCCGCCCAGTTGATCTGACAGATCCGCTATGCAGGCCGCCATGGGCGGGGTGACATTGGCCGCGAACCAGCCGCCGAGCAGGGCCACGCGCGGGGTGCGAAGATAGACGGGCTGAAAGGCGGGGTTCTCATTGGCCAGAATGGCATGGATTACCGCCAGATCAGCGGCCGAACGGGTGAAGGGGCCGATATCATCGAAGCTGTCGACGAAGGGGTACACGCCGTCCATCGGCAGCGATCCATGGGTCGGCTTCAGTCCCCAGACCCCGCAAAGTGCGGCTGGCACCCGGATTGATCCATTGGTGTCTGATCCCAGGGAGAAGGGCAGCAGGCCACCAGCCACCGCCGCCGCCGATCCGCCTGACGATCCGCCGGCCAGCCGGTTCAGATCATGTGGATTGCGCGTGGTTCCCCAATGCGCGTTGATGGTCGCAAAGCCATAGGCATATTCGTCCATATTGAGCGTGGCGACCGGCACTGCCCCGGCATCCCGCAAGCGGCGCACCGCCTCCGCATCCCGTTCCGCCGGCGCAGCATCCCGCCGCATCGCCGCGCCTGCGGTGGTCGGCACACCCTGCACATCAAACAGATCCTTGACGCCGAAGGGCAGGCCTTCCAGCGGGCCGGGATCTTTCCGTGATGTGCCGATGTGTTTGGATGCCCTCCAGATGGAATGCCATTCCGGCTCAACAATCCGGGTGACCGCGTTGAGATTGTCGGCCCGCAACTGCATCAGCGTCGCGTTTCTGGCGTGCAGGAAACCTGCCTCATCTCCGGTCGCAAGGGTCATAGAACGGGCCCCGGTCTGGTGTTCAAACGTCGCCAGTGATCAGCCAGCATGGCCATGTTTTCCGCCACGGCTTGCCTCTGGGCTGGGGTTGTCAGTGGGATGCCCAGCGCGGCCGCTGCATTGTCCGGGTTGAATATGCTGCCGGTTGTCTGGCCTCCGGCAGCAGATCCGTGTTCAGCAGCCACGCCTTGCCCGCCTCACTGCGCCGTTGCGGGGGCGGCAGCGATATCTTCGAGCCGCTCAGCCCAGCCGGAGAAGGAAACCGGGTTTACCTCTTCAGTCAGTTGCAGCCATTCGCCAGGCAGGCATTGGACACCGGCATAGGCCCCGCAAATGGCACCGGCGATGGCGGCAATCGTGTCGGTATCACCGCGCAGATTTCCGGCGATCTCGATCGCCAGCGCGGGATTACCCTTGGCAAAATCGGCGATGGCGATCGCGGCCGGCATGGTTTCGGTGCAGGGTTCACCGGCGCCGACCAGCCGTGAAATATCATCTGCCAGACTTTGCGGCGACGATGCGGTGGCAGCGATGGCGCGGGCCGCATCAATGCGCGCCGCAATATCCGGGGCATAAACCCATTGGCCGCGTTTTTCGCCGGCAATCGCCCCATCGACGGCGGCATCCAGCACCTCTGCCCATGATCCGCCCTTGATCGCCACGGCGATCGGCCATGCTGCGGCCATTGCCCCCGATATGGCGGGGCTGGTGGCATGGGTCGGCCAGCAGGCGGTTTCGACCAGATCGGCCGATCCTTCGAGATCGAGATTGCGCAGGCCCGCAACCACGCCGATCGGCGCGATCCGCATGGCGGCGCCATTGGTAACGCCGGTCTTCCCGATGACGTCCACGGAATCGCCGCGCGCATAGGCTTCGAGCGCACGCTTGGTCGAAGGCCCGACCGCCAGGGAATTGCTGCCGCCGACAGACAGGAACCATTCGTTCAGCCGTTCAGCCACGGTGGTGCGCGAAAAACCATCTTCCAGTGCCTGGGTCAGGGCCAGTGCCTGTTCGGTATCATCGGTGATCCGCCCGGCGGGATAGCCGGCATGATAGGGGCTGTTGGCCGGGCCCGGTTCCATGGTGGTGCGCCATTCGGGGGCCTGCAGGAAGGAATTGGGCATGCCGAAGGCATCGCCACAGGCGGTGCCGGCCAGCGCGCCGAGCACGCGATCGCGCAGGTTTTCGGCTGGCGCTACAGCGCCGGTGGCATCATCTACCGGCCATGCGCCCCAGTGGGTGCATGCCTGTGCGGCCACGCTGGCGGCTTCATTTCCTGCTTCAATCATTGTCTTGCCTTTGAAAATGGCGCCCATGAAGATCGCTGCGAAAGCATCGCCGGCGCCGGTCGTATCGGTGACTGTGGTGGGGATGGCCGGGATCGCGATGTCCTGGCCTTCGGCGAATGCCCTTGCGCCGGCCGATCCTGCGGTGACGCAGGTCAGGGTGGCGGCGAATGGCGGTGATGCGGCTTTCTGTTCCGCATCAAGAATGATCATGTTCCATGCCTGGCCCGCCCGATCCGGCGGCGGCCCGCCGAACAGGCTGCAGGGAATATTGCGCTCATTGGCTGCGGTCAGGATCTGATCGGCCCAGTCCCCCCAGACGGGCGCGAAGATCACCTGCGATATGCCGGCCAGCAGCGTGTCCACGTCTCCGGCAGTGGGAATTTCGATCCTGCTTGACCAGGCCAGCCGACCTTCTTCGGCAGACAGCAGCACGCAGCAGGGCATCGGGGCGTCGACCGCAGGGCAAAGGCTGGTGTCCACCCCGGCTGCGGCCAGTTCGGCAAAGGATTCTGCCGCGCGTTCATCATTCGGGACGGGATGCCACAGCCGGACGTCATGCCCGTGGCGCGCCAGCCGAAGCGTGGCAATCAGCGTTGCTCCGCCCTTGTTCCAACCGGCTTCAGCCCCCGGACCCGCCAGCAATTGCGCCACCTCGGATGGGCCGGGCCTGCGATCGGCCGTGGCGATAAAATCGAGAAGTGCGGCGTTTCCCGCCACCAGAATCGTCATGTCGTGCCCACATCGTGCTTGATAGGTATCTCATTACATACCTATGATGGGTGGTGTCAATGCATGTGCGGGCAGAAGTTCGAACCTCTGGGAATTCCCGGCGCATGCGCGGTGAAGGTCATAGGTTAAGGAGCAGATCATGACGGCAGACAGCGGTATCCGGGCAGCCGAAGAACGGGCGATCCGCGCCCGGCTTCAAGAGGTGGCCCGGCCTGATTCTCGGTTTCAGTTCGATCTGGACTGCTTCATTCCCGATTTTCCGGGCAGTGCCGATGCGGCCCGGCGGGTCCGCAATCATCCGGCCTATTCCGGCAGCCAGTTGGTGTTCGCGACGCCGGACAATGCCCTGCTTCCCATGCGGGAAATGCTGCTGGCCGATGGCAAGATGCTGATCATACCCAGCTATGGGTTGAGCCAGGGTTTCCTGCTGATGGATCCCAAAACCATTCCTGCAGATGCCTGCCGATATGCGGCCTGGCTGGACGGGGTGCAGCATTTCGGGACCACCATCACCCTGGCAGAGATGGCCAGATTGCCGCTGATTGATTTCTGCGTCGTGGGGGCAGCAGCGGTTGCCAGCAACGGCACGCGGTTCGGCATGGGTTATCATTACTTCGATGTCGAATGGGCCCTGCTGACCGGTGCGGGGCTGACAGACCCCGATGCGCCGGTGATCGTGCCGGTTCACGATTGCCAGCTTTCGGATGCTGACGTTCCGCCCAGCCGGGCCCATGTCGGCGCCACGATGATTGTCACACCCAGCGGTGAAGTGGCTGCGCCGGCTCTTCTGGCGCCGCGTCCTTCAACGCTGGATGCTGTGATCATTCCGCCTGAACTTTCCGATGTGGAGGTTGTCCGCGAATATCGTGCGATCGTGGGGCAGGCCTAACCCAGCCGCATCCCGGCTTCGTCGAAATAATGGATGGTTTCGGGGACGGGACGCAGGCGCATCATGGGGGAAGAAACGGGTTCGCGCATCCTGACGGTCAGGCGCGGACCCGCTGATTTCCCATTGGTGACCTGAGCGATCAGGCTGTCGCCGAAATCTTCGACGACATCGACGGCGACATCCCATTCGCCATCCCCGACAATCCAGTTTTCCGCGCGCACGCCGACATAGCGGCAGTTTTCCAGCTGCTGCGGCCGCGATCCCGTAATGGTGATATCGGGCATGCCATCGACCGACAGGCTGAAGCGATTGTCGTCCACCACCGCTGCGCGGGCGCATTCCAGAATGTTCATCCGGGGCGATCCCAACGCCGTTGCGACAAAGCGGGATGCTGGGCGGGCATAGATTTCCTGGGGGGAAGCAAATTGTTCCACCCGGCCGCTGTTGAAGACGGCAATCTTGCCGGCCATCGTCATGGCTTCGGTCTGATCATGGGTCACATAGATCATGGTTGCCCCGATTTCCCGATGCAGCCGGACAAATTCGCTGCGCATTTCTTCGCGCAGCGCCGGGTCCAGATTGGACAGCGGTTCGTCGAACAGAAACACCGAAGGGCGCCGCACCAGTGCCCGGCCGATCGCAACACGCTGGCGCTGTCCGCCTGACAAGGCTGCCGGGCGCCGGTCCAGCAGATGATCAATCCGCAGCAATTGCGCGCTTTCCCGCACGCGGGCGTCGCGTTCGGCCCGCGATACGCCGGCCAGCCGCAGGGCGAAGCTCATATTCTCCGCGACAGTCATATTGGGGTAAAGCGCGTAGTTCTGGAACACCATGGCAATGCCGCGATGGGCCGGTTCCACCCCGCTTACATCCCTGCTGCCGATCTCTATCTGGCCGGTGGTGGGGGCATCGAAACCGGCAATGACGCGCAGCATGCTGCTCTTGCCAGAGCCCGACGGGCCAATGAAGGTAACAAAATCGCCGGCGGAAATATCAAGGCTGACATCGTTGAGGATGACTGTGGCGCCAACCTGGCGCGAAACATTCCGGACGATGACATTGGCAGGTACGCCTGAATTCATTCCCTTACCCTCCAGCGTTTGAATCAATGGTGTTCAGCAAAATCCATTTGATGCGCCGGCCGAAGGGTGGGGTTCGGTCCATTCCTCAGGAAGAGAAACGAAGCCCGACATTCTCCGCCCACAAAGCGGATGAATATTCAATCGGCCGGTCGCGGTCATCGAACACGGTGCTGTCCAGCTTCAGCAGCGGGGCGCCTTCATCGCAGAACAGCAAACGTGCTTCATCGGTAGAGGCCCTGATCGTTTCCATGCGGTTGTCGGCACGGGCAGGGCGGATTGCGTATTTCTCTTCAATCGTTTTCCAGAGAGAGCCTTCGATCAGTTGAATGCTCTGCAGTCTCGGGAATATCGTTTTGGGGAGCCAGGAACTGTTCAGCCCGATCGGCCTGCCTTCAACCTTCAGCAGGCGACGCAGGAACAGATAGGAACCAACAGGCTTTTTCCCGTCATGCTCGAATGTTTCGGGCAGCGAATGGGTCAGCACCGACCGGTCGACCACCACGTCAAGATCGAAGCCGGCCGCCCGCAACTGACCCGTGAAACTGGTCATCGCATCCAGATTGCAGGGCATGGGGGATGTGGGCGCGGTGACGATCGTGCCCAGCCCATGCACCCGCCTGACGAGACTGGCCCGGGCCAGTTCCGTCAGGGCACGGCGGACCGATACCCGGCTGGCGCCGTAATCGACGGCCAGCACGGTTTCACGGGGCAGCCGTTCGCCGTCGCGCAGGGCGCCGGATACGATCTGCCGTCTGATGTCCTGTTCGATCTGGATGAAAACCGGGACAGGGGAATCTTTGTCGATCAAGGCTGCTCTCTTTTGGTATTTTGGGCTGTGTTCCCTGTTACACATGTTTCACGATTGGGAACACATTGGTGGCTAGCCCAATACCTTTACCTGCACAGATCTGTTCCGGGGCCCATCAAATTCCCAGAAATAGATTTTCTGCGAATGGCCCAGGCCCAGCACGCCATCCTCAATGAAGAAGGTCCGCGAATGGCCGATGATGGCTGCGCGCACATGGCCGGCGGCGTCCTGCGGCGTATCATGCTGATGCTTGAAATTGATGCGTGCGGGAACCAGCCGGTCCAGTTCATCATCCACATCTTCCAGCCCTTTGGTGTCCCAGGGGGACACCACGGTTACGCTGGCGGTGGAATGGGGCACGGACACCAGCAACAACCCGCTGGTCACGCCGCTTGCTGTCAGGGCTTCTTCGGCAAAGGGCGTAATGTCGAACAGGCCATTGCTGCTGGTCCTGAGTGAAAATTCCTTCAGCATGACTGCTGTTCCTCCAAAGTCACGATCTTGCTGTCCTTGATCAGGCCGGCACCACGGGCGCCGGCCCATGCGCCGCTGTGCCCGCGATAATGGGTCGCGGAACGAACCCGTGCTGCGGCAGCGGCGAGCAGGGCGGCCGGGATGGTTTCGACCAGCGGGCTGAACATGTCTTCCACGCGCGGAATCACCAGCGTTTCACCGCCCAGCGGCTGGTCGGAAATGAACACATGCGGCCGGCCAAGTTGGCGCAGGGTTTCGGCCAGTTCTACGGCGCGAGACTGGCTGGCGGCGGCCGAAGGGGCAAAGGCGATGGTCCCGATTTCCTCCGGCCGATCAACGAAATAATTGAGATGATGGAATTCTTCCATATCCTGCGCGGCGGCATGGACACCTGATGCTTCCACCAGCTTGGCGGCGGTATATCCCGCCGATCCCATTCCAGGGCCTGCACCCAGAACATCAAAGCTGCGCAGCCCCTGCCAGCGCTGCATCAAATCTTCGGCCTGCGGTTGCAGCTGTTCGGCCAGGCCTTCGATTTCTCCACCCAGGGCAATCATGCGTTTGCGCAGGGCACTGGCCTGATCCATCGTGATGGTGATCCGCACTTCGGCGATGCGGATGGCGATCAGATAGAGCCCGATCATGGAAGCGACATAGTTGCGTGTGCCAGGGGCAGCGGTTGAATCCGCGATCCGCGTGTCCAGCTGGCGTTCGGCCGCCTGGCCCAGCCGGCTTTGTGCATTGGCGGTCAGGGCTGCGGTCAGCCCGCCCAGCTGGCGCAGGCGCCGGGTTGCCTCAACCACCCGGGCCGCTTCGCCGGAATAGGAAATCGGCAGGACCAGCAGGCCCTTTGCCCCGACGGAGCGCGGCTCTGCCGCATGGTCGACATAACGGGCCGCTTCCATGGCGGTCATTGCCTGCACTGGCAGCCCGGTCCATCCGCGCATGGCCGGGGCCACGGCAGCCGCAGCGAAATAGGAATCGCCTGAACCCGTCAGGATGATGTGCCGCAGTCCATGAATTTCCGGCGTGGAGAGCAGGGTTCGCGCCGCAGGCTCCAGACTGGCTGAGTTTTCCGTGATCAGGGCAGCGACGCTGCGGATCTGGGTTATGAAATCATCGTATTGTGACATCGGCTTCCTGACTTTTGAACGAAGAATGATCATCCGATCCGACCGAGCGGATCATGGTGGTGGCATAAAGCTGGTGCAGCAGGGCGCGATCGGGCGGCGCGGGCGGGCCGCGCTGCGCAATGGCGCAGGCGGCGGCCGCAGCGGCGCATCGCCCGGCATGCTCAATATCGCCTGGGCGGGCGCATAGCCCGGCCAGAAATCCGCCGCTGAAGGCATTGCCGCCACCGGTGACATCGACAACTTGGTGCGGCGGTGGCTTGATATGCACGGGCGGAATGGCGGCAGATCCGGCCAGCGCGCCACGGTCCCCCATCCGCAGAATGACGATCGCGGGGGACAGGGTACAAAGCCGGGCGAACAGATCATTCGGCGCGCCCTGGCCCAGCAGGTCGCGGGCTTCATCCAGATTGAGCGACACCACATCCGCCTGGCTTGCCACAGCCGCAAAATCATCGGGCGAACCATCGCGGGTCATGCGACAATCGACTTCCCACAGCAGCGTGCCCAGATCACCGCGCCGTGCCTGTACTTCCTGCCAGAAAATCGGATCACCCGCCTGGAAGATATAGGACCCCAGCGCCGGTAGCAGGCTGGCGGGAATTTGTGCTGGCGATACCGCCATGCGGCCGAAATGATCCGGGCCATAGACGGCACGTTCGGTGCGTCCGCTGCCATCGGGATGATAGGTGAGTTCGGAGCGAATGCAGTGCTGGTCACGCAGGATCAAGGCTTCGGGCAGCAGGCTGTAAGCAGCAGCAATGCCGCCGCTGGCCTCTGCAAAATCGTCCCCGACCCCGGCAACCAGGCCAACCTGCGGCCACCAGCTGGCCATGGCCAGCGCCGCATAGAGCCCGGCACCACCAGCCATGGGCGGATATGCTGTGCCGTCCTTTTCCGTGACGACATCGATGATCACATTCGACAAAGCGATAAGGGGGGGCTGGCCGGTCATTTTACGCCTCCGCTGACGATGCCTTCGACAAATCGCCGTTGCAGCAGCGCGAACAGCAGCAGCACGGGCAAGGTCAGCAGGGTGAGCGCGGCCAGCAGCAGCGGCCAGTCGATGGAATCACGCTGGAAGAAGGCCAGCAGGCCGACGGGCGCGGTGGCCAGTTCCGGATCGTGGACGAAAACCAATGCCAGATAGAGATCATTCCACATCCCCATGGCCTGAATGGCCATCACGCTGCTGAAGCCGGGCAGCGCCAGCGGGATAACCACATGGCGCAGCACGCCCAGCACCGATGCGCCATCAAGGCGGGCGGCATCTTCGATTTCCGCCGGAATGGCGATGAAATAGCCGCGCAGCAGGAACACTGTCATCCCGAAGGAGCCGGAGGCGTAGAGGCAGGCCAGCCCGGGCAAGGTGCCAAGCAGGCCCAGCGTGCGCAGGGTCACGAACAGGGGGACGGTCAGCACGTCGGGCGGAACCATCATGGTGAACAGGATCAGTCCGGTGATGATCGCCTTGCCCCGGAATTCGAAGCGGGCCAGCGCATAGGCAGTTGTCCCCGCGCAAATGCCGAGCAGGATGATCCCCAGGCAGACCACCGTGATGCTGTTCCACAGCCCGCCGCCAATATCGGCATTGGCAAGGGCGCTGGCATAATTGCCGAATTGCGGGGCGGCAGGCAGCCGCCAGGGGGCGACCAGAAATTCCCCCTGCTGCTTCAGCGAGCCGCCAACCATCCAGATGATCGGCGTGAGAGCCTGAACCAGCGCAAAGGCGAGGGCGGCATAGCCCAGCCAGTCGCCGGCATGATTGCGGACAAGTGCCTTCATGATGGTGACCTCCACCGGGCAACAAGCCGGGCAATGGTGAAGAACAGCGCCAGCCCCGCCGCAAGCAGCAGCCCGGCGGCTGTGGCCCGGTCAAACCGGCCGAAGCTGAAGGCTTCACGATAGATATAGGTGCCCATGACATCGGTGCCGTAGCTGGCCCGGGTCAGCACCCAGACCACATCAAAGCTGCGGACGAAGGCGCCGATCAGCGCAAGCGTGGTGGATGCTGCCAGGATCGGACCGAGTGCGGGCAGGGTGATGTTGCGAAACCTCTGCCATGCGCTCGCGCCATCCAGCCGGGCCGCTTCGTACAGGCTGGGTTCGATCGACTGCAGGCCGGCCAGAAACAGCAGCATATGCAGCCCGGCCCAGCGCCAGCTTTCCACCAGCGCCACCGTGACTAGCGCGATGCCCGATTCAGATAGCCAGGAACGGGCCAGTTCGGGAAAGCCAAGCGTGATCAGCGCGCTGTTCAGTGCCCCGCCAAACCGGGCGGATGAAAGGAACAATGTCCAAAAGGCGCCGACCACGACGATGTTCAGCGTGACGGGCAGAAACAGCAGCAATTGTGCCTGCCGCGCCCCGCGCAAGCGGGAATGGACCAGCGTGGCCAGCGCCAGCCCGGCCACATTCTTGCCGACCACAGTAATCGCCGCGAAAATTGCCGTATGGCCCAAGGCGGAATGCATCAGCGGATCTGCCAGTACGGACTGATAAGCGGCGAATGTCAGCGGGCCGGTGGTGGTGATCCCGTCGAACTGATGCAGGCTCAGCCACAATCCATGCAGGATCGGCCACACCAGAAACAGCCCGACCAGTGCCAGACCCGGCGCCAGCAGAAACCACGGAACCATCCCCCGTCCGATTACCCGCCCTGTCATTACTGGTTGCCCCCCTGGCTGGCGATAAAGCCATCCATGCGCTGCTGCATCGCCGCAGCGGTCTGCGCTGGCGTTGTCGCCCCCGACATCATCGCCTGCAAGGACCGCTGCATCATTTCATTGACCTCTGGCGGCATCATCCATTCCAGCGGCTTTTCGGCTGGCAATTCGGCGCGCAGTGCGGTTTCGACCGGTCCCGGCAAGCCTGCAACCGATGGCTGGGATGTGGCGAAGGGCTGCTGCGGCAACAGCAATTGCCGCGCGTTTTCCGGTCGCGTCATGAATTCGATATAGGCGCGTGCCAGTGCGGGGTTGCGGCTGCCACGGCCGACGCACAATCCCATTTCCGCGCCGCCGAATGGCCTGGGTCTGCCCGGTGTGTTGGTGATTTTGGGGAAAGGAAATGTCCCCCAGCGGAATTTTGCATTGGCGCGAAGTCCCGGCATGTCCCAGGTTCCGCCCATGAACATGGCGGCCCGTCCGGACAGGAAGGCGACCTTCATGCCTTCTTCATCCAGTTCGCTCGATTGCGGATCAAGCACGCCGTCATCCAGCCATTTGCGGGTCAGCTGCAGTGCTGCCAGCCCGGCCTGATCGGTAAAGCGCGCCTTGCCGGCGAGAACATCCGCAAGATAGGCGCGCTGCTGGCCACCCGTCGTCTGTACCAGCGCGCTGTAGAACCAGGGCGTCCACATCCAGGCATTCTTGCCCTGATGGATGGCGGGAATCGCGCCGGCGGCCTTTAATTTTTCAGCGATGCTGCGAAATTCTGCGTCGTTCTTCGGTGGGGTGATGCCGAGACGATCGAACAGATCGCGGTTGTAGAAGAAGGTGGAGATGTTGACCACGGACAGGGGCGCGGCCCAGACGTCCTTGCCCACCCGGAAATTCTCCAAGGCTTCGGCGGTAAAGCGATCGGGATCGGCCGCGACGAAATCGGTCATCGGCTGGATCAGACCCAGCCGGGCGTAGGATGTGTTGACGGGGTTTGCCGCGCAGATCACCACATCGATCGGATCACCCGCGACATAGGCATTGCGCAGGCGGGCAACCCCATCGGACACCGGCCCGCGTGAATCATGCTGCACCTTGCCCACCTCCGGATGGGCGAGCCGGAAGGCGGCGTCCAGCCGGGCGACCACCGGGTCTTTTACCTCTGCTGGCGCCCCGGGGATCAGCGTGTCCCAGCTGCTGGGCCCGAACACCGTGATGGTGACCCCGGCGCTGCGATCCAGCGAGCGTTTATGGAAGAAGTTTACCCAATGAACGCACAGCCCGCCCGCAAGCGCGAGGCCTGCCACGCACGCCAGAAGAGAGGATGGGCGCATCAGCTCATCCTCCGGCGTGGAACAGGTCTGAAGAGCGGATTTGTGCGATTCTCATCTCGTATCATAAGACTGTAACATACCCGCTCTAGCCGAAAGGGAATTAGATTGCATACCTTTCGAAGGTATCATAATGCATACCTATCGAACGAATCAAGGGTGCTCTGTGAAAAGTATCTTTATCGACTGTGATCCGGGGATCGATGATGCAGTGGCTCTGCTGCTGGCCGTCGCGTCTCCTGATCTTCAGATTGTCGGTATCGGGTGCGTTTCCGGGAATTTGACCGCTGATCGTTGTGCCGCCAATGCCCTGCGCATTCTCGATCTGGCTGGCGCCCCGGACATTCCGGTTTCAGTCGGGCCATTGAAGCCTCTGGTGCGTGCCTATCCGCGTGATCCGTTCTCACATGGTGCGGATGGGCTGGCGGAACTGGGCCTGCCACCTTCTGCCAGAATGGCTGACGCTCGTTTTGCTGCCGATGCCATCCTCGATGCTTCGCACGCTGGCCCGCTGACGCTGGTCGCGCTGGGGCCGATGACCAATATTGCGCTGGCCGTGATCAAGGATCCGTCCCTGCCGCAACGGGTGAAGCAATTGATCTGCATCGGCGGTGCCTTTGGCTTCCACAGCGCCGGATCCACCCGGGCAACCGGCGACAATCCGACGTCGGAATGGAATTTCTTTGTTGATCCCGAAGCGGCCAACATTGTGCTGGATGCCGGCTTCAATCTGACGGCGATCGGCCTTGATGTGGCCACCCGTCCCGATGTCGAATTGACTGCTGCGCACCGCTCGCGGCTCGCCCGGGCGGGAACGCCGCAAGCGGCATTCCTGCTGGGGGTGACCGACTTTGTGGAGCGGCGCGGCTTTCGTTCCTATTGCGGCCTGATCGATGCCATCGCCATCGCAGCGGTGATTGATCCGCAACTGCTTGCATGTGATCAACTCGCCTGCCGGGTGGTGACTGACGGCGAGTTGACGCGGGGGCAAAGTGTTGTCGACCGCCGGGAGCATTTCGGCAGGGATGACCTGCCGCTGATCCTGGCAGCCCGGGACCTTGCAAGCGAAGCCTTCCTCGATCTGCTCGTCACGCGCCTCTGCGGTGACGGGGAGGGCGTTGCTGATGAGTAAGGGACGGTTTCGTAAAGGTCCTTCCGGGCCTTCCTTGCGGGCAGGCATGGCGCGCGCTTCGGGTTTGGGTATGGCGACCCTGCTGGCTGCCACAGGCATGCCCGGTGTTGCATCTGCTGCAGAGAGGCAGCCGGCAGAGATACTGCTGCTTACCGATGTCCATTTTGATCCTTTTGCCGATCCCCTGATCGCAAACGGGCTGAATAATGCCGCTTCCAATGAATGGTCCGGCATTCTCGGGCGGCGTGAAGGCACCATTAGATTTCCGGATTGCGGCGAAGAAGAGCCGGTGACTGATGCTGCCTTGTTCCAGTCCGCAATGGATCAAATGGATCAGCGCCAGGTCGCCTTCACCGTGCTCAGCGGTGATCTGCTGATCCACGAATTCCAGTGCCGTTTTACCACACTGTTTCCCGAAGCCGATGATGCCGCCTATCGCGAATTCGCTGCGCGGACGGTAGAATTCGTTCTGTCGGAGGTGCGACGCGCTACCCATGGGCGGCCGGTTTATCTGGCGCCGGGCAATCATGATTCCGGCTGCGGCAATTACCGGCGTGATGATGCAGATCCGTTCCTGCAACGGATCGCACCGGCAGTTGCCGATGCTGCCGGAGGGGCTGAGCAGCAGGCGATCGCCCGTTCTTTCGCGGCCCATGGACGTTACGAAGTAACGGCGCCGGGATCATTGGGGCAACTGTCGCTGCTCGTGGCGGACACCAGCCTCTGGTCGCGCCGGGCAATGACATGCGGCGGCGAAGCGCGGGCCAGTGATGAAGAACAGCTGGGCTGGGTGGGCGAGCGCGCTGATGTGCTGGGTGAAGATGGCGCTGTCTGGCTGATTGGGCATATCCCGCCTGGCTTTGATCCGAGAGGTTCGGCGCTTTCCGGCAGTCCGGTGCGCTATCTTCAGGATGATGAACTGCCGCTGATGCTGGCCCAGGCGGAACATCCCGTCCGGCTGGCGCTGTTCGGCCATACCCATATGGATGAATGGCGTGTTTTCGGGGATGTGCCGGTGCGTATTTCACCCGCCCTTTCGCCGGGCAGCGGCAATCGCCCGTCTTTCACCATCGCGCAGATTTCCGTCGACGGCGGGATGAATGACTATTCGGTCATTTCTTACAATTCAGCAGCTGGTTCCTGGGATCAGGATCACGGCTTTAGTCAGTCTTTTGGGCGAACTGGATTTAATGCTGAAAATCTGGATCTCATAAATAATAATATAAATAATGAATTTGGAGAAGATTTTTTAAAATATAACAAAAATTATTCAACAGGAGGGGCACCGTCAATGCCGGATTGGACATCATGGGTTTCTAATTTCCGGTGTGCGTTCTCATCTTTGGAAGAAAGAGAGTTCGCGCAATGCGTCAAACAAGGTGTCGAGGGAAAATAATAAGATGAAGTACAGTTTAAAAGCATCCTTGCTTACGGGTGCGGTATTGTTCGCATCTGGGGCTCCTGTTGCATCCTATGCTCAGGATGGGCAGCCGGCTGAGGCCGCGCCTGCGCCGTCATCTTCTGCACCGCCTGCGGCTGAGCCGCGCGCGGAAGTGCTGCTGCGTTCGAACGAGATTGTGGTGACCGGCCAGCGCCGCAGGATGGTCAACAACGGCGGTCTGGGCGCCCGTGCCATCCTCGATACGCCGTTTTCCGTCACCACGCTGACTTCGGCAGAAATCGCCGACCGACAGGCCGTGACCGTGGACGAAATCTTCAAGGGCGATCCGGCTGCGCGCACCGCGTCGAACAGCGTCGTTTCGATCATGCCGGAAATCACCGTGCGCGGCCTGCTGCTGGATCAGCTCAACAGCTACAAGATCGATGGCATGTCCTTCCCCAACCGGACCAGCCTGCCGGTGGAACATTTCCAGCAGGTCGAACTGCTGAAGGGCCTGTCCGGCTTCATGTATGGCTTCGGTACGCCGGGCGGTATCGTCAACTACATCACCAAGCGGCCGACGGCCGATCCCGCGCTGACGGTCGGCACCGGGCTGATGTCTGATGGTCTGTGGAAAGTCACCGCCGATGCCAGCGCCCATCTGGACGCCAATGATAACATCGGCCTGCGTGTGGTCGGGGTCCACGAACAGGGCGAAACCTTTGTCGATGATGCCGGTCATCTTGAACGCAGCTCGGTTTCCGCCGCGCTCAATATAGATCTGAACGACACCTTCACCCTGCTGGCTGACGGGCTGTATCAGCATCGCCGCACCGATGGTGTGATCTTCGCCGTCTATATTCCTGCTGGCAATCTGGCCATTCCGATGATGGATCCGGTCGACGGGCGGACCAATCTGTCCGAAACCGGCGCTTTCTTTGCCAACACCACCAAGGTCGGCACAGTCGGCATGGACGCCAATATCTCTTCCGCGTGGAAGGCCAATATCTCCTACCGTTTTGCGGAAATGGATGCCTGGTGGCGGGAAGGCAATGCCAATGTGATCAATGCTGCGGGTGACTATACCTTCCAGGAATTCACTGGGCTGCAGACCCACCGCTACAATCAGGTCCAGGGCCTGATGATCGGCCAGTTCGACACCGGCCCGATCAGCCATGACGTGACCTTTGGTGCATCGTGGCAGCGGCTGGACCAGTTGAACGACCGGGCATCGGGCACCTTCAATCTGGCGGGCACCAGCAATCTCTACAACCCGGGTGTGATCCTGGGCGCCTATGATGATCCCTATGCCCATACGCTGTTCAAGACGCTGGAGATCACCCAGAAGGCGATCTTTGCATCTGACACGCTTACCTGGGGCAAATTCTCCCTGATGGCGGGCCTTCGGGTGAACAATTTCCAGCAGACCAATATCAACAGTTCGGGCGTGGTTACGGCCACTTATGACACGACACCGATCACGCCCACGGTGGCGCTGCGCTTCAAGCCGCGCGGCAATATGACGATCTATGCATCCTATGTGGAAGCGCTGGAAAAGGGCGGCCAGGCATCGATCCTGAACGCCAATTTCGGTGACATCTTCGGCCCGCTGCACAGCAAGCAGTATGAAGTGGGCTTCAAGGCGGACACATCGTTCTGGTCCGGCACGCTGGCGCTGTTCCGCATTGAACGCGGCGCGGAATATACCAACAGCGCCAATGTCTATGTCCAGGATGGGCAAAGCCGATACCAGGGTGTCGAAGCCAGCCTGACCATCCGCCCGGCGCAGGGCCTGGCCCTGACCGCACAGGGCATGTATCTGGATGCCAAGCTGGTTGAAGGCGCTGCCAATGTCGGCCGGTCCATGCCCGGTGCTTCCGAATGGCAGGGCGCGTTCCAGGCCGAATATGCGCCGCCGTCCATCGATGGGCTGAAGCTGCTGGCCAGTGTCAACTACAACGGCCCGGCCAAGCTGGAGATGACCAATCTGCGCACCGTGCCCAGCTTTGTTACCGCCGATGCATCGGTGCGCTACACTTGGCCTCTGTCCACGCCGGTAACGCTGAACTTTGCGCTGAAGAACATCACCAATGAACGGTACTGGACGGTGCGCAACTCTGGCACGCCGGCTCTTCAGGCAGGCACCCCGCGCATGATCGCCCTGGGCGCTTCCGTCACTTTCTGATCGATAGCCGGCCCCGGATGAAAGTCCGGGGCCGGATCACATGGGTTAAGCATTATGGATCATAAATCTTCGGTTCGAGAGCAGGTTTTTGCCGAATTGCGCAAAGTGGCCTTTCCCGACAGCCGGTTTCATTTCGACTTCGGCGAATTCATCACTGACTTTGTTGACAGTGATCGCGCTGTCGCCCGCCTGACTTCGCATCGCTATTATCAGGATGCAGAGGTGATTTTCATCACACCTGACAATTGCATCGAACAATTGCGGTATCAGGCGCTGCTGGATGGCAAGAAGGTTCTCTGCACCACCTATTCCATCCGGCGTGGGTTCTGGCTGCTGGACCCGGCGACGATTTCGCCGGACCGCTATCTCTATGCCGCCACGCTGGACGGCATGGAGCGGGAAGGGCGGCCGCTGACGCTGGTGGAAATTTCCGAACAGCTGGGCACGGTTGATTTCCTGGTCACCGGCACCGGCGCGATCAATGAAGAAGGTGTTCGCTTCGGCAAGGGGCACGGCTTCTTCGATGCGGAATGGGCCATGCTCTACAAGATGAAGGCGGTGACCGTCGCAACGCCAACTGCTGCCGTGGTGCATGACTGCCAGCTGCTGCAGGAAAAGCTCTATCCCGAAATCTTCGATACGGTGGCTGATGTGGTGTTCACGCCGACCCGCACGCTGGAGGTGAGCAATCCGCAGAAGCCGGAATGCGGGATCGTATGGGATCTGCTCGATCCGCATATGCTCGCGACTATTCCTCCCTTGCAGGAACTGCAGCAGATCGAAAACCGGGTGTGACCTTGACGGTTTTCGATTGGCAGTGACTGCATATTGATTGCCAGCCAGTTTCCTCCCTCTCGCTGGCTGGCGATCCCTTATTTCGGCCTGGCCGCGCATCTGAAGCGCAGGAAGGCGGACTTCCCCTTCAATCCGGCGCAAATGGGCATGGAACCGGCGCGTGCCGCTTGGGTTCAAGCTGTGGTTCATCCTAAGCCGGGCAGAGCCGGAATACCGGTGAGGTGAGGCCAGCCAGCTTTGCATGGCCTGTCCGCCTGCCAGGGTCGACAGAGGGATTACAGATGATTGCCAGAACACTGACACTTGCCGCCATGCTTGGGGCTATGGCCGTGCCGCATGCGGCTGTGGCGCAGGAAACAGAAGAGGGTGCCGGAGCGGTCGCGCTGGAACCGAGCCTGCTGGAGCATATGTGGTGGGCGATAGAATTCGAAGGCAAGACGCCGGGCAGCCAAGCGCCGACCTTCAAGATGGAAGACAACAACAAGATCGTCGTCGGCACCACCCAGTGCGACACGGACTGGTATGCCAATACGACGGTCAATTTCCCCTCGATCCGTTTCGATACCCCGCAGACCGGCGCCTATTCCTGCGAAGGCAAGGAAGACATCCGCACATTCTTCGATCTGCTGGAACGCGTCACCGCCTTTCGCACATCGCCCCAGGGGCTGGAACTGGTTGATGCGACGGGCAAGCGGCTGGTGCTGATGGTCGCGGGCGGATAGGCGCCGATCTCACGAAAAAGGGCGGGAACGGCACCCCCTGCCATTCCCGCCCCGCGACGATCCGTCAAATTTTCGCCGGCCGGTTTGCCCCCTGCCGGCGATGTTGCATCACCAGCTGAAGGCGAGCCTTGCGCTGACGGTGCGGCCGGTGCCGTAATAGCAGCCCGATACGGCCGTGCAGGTGGCGACATAGCGCTTGTCTGCCAGGTTGCGGGCGTTGACCGACAGGTTCAGCCCATCGAGCGAGCCGGCGAAATCATAGCGCAGCATGGCATCGAACAGCAGATAATCAGGCACGTCAAAGGTGTTGAGATTGTCGCCAAAGCTCTGCCCGGTGTAGCGCATGCCGCCGCCAAAGCCGAAGCCTTCGAGGGCGCCGGTCTTGAACTCATAGGATGCAAAGCCCGATGCTGCCCAGTCCGGCACACCGGCAAAACGATTGCCCACTTCGGCAATGGCCGTGCTGGAGGATGCTGCGGTGATTTCCGACCACGACCGGGTGACGCTGCCCAGCAGGGTCACGCCGATACGGGTGTTGACGCGGGCTTCGAATTCCGCGCCGTGGAACTGCACTTCACCGGTCTGCTGATTGCAGATCACTTCGGCCGGGCCGCAACGCACGCCGCCGATCGAAGAGATCATGTTCTGCTGGGTGATCTTGTAACCGCTGAGGGTGAAATAGGCATCGCTGCCCACCGGCTGGAAGCGCAGACCGCCTTCCCACTGGTCGCCCGTCATCGGCACGAAGGGTTCGCCTTCCCGGATATTGCTGGTCGGATCTGCGGTCACTGGCTGGAAGCTGGTGGAGAAGCTGACGAAGGGCGCCAGGCCGTTGTCGAGCAGATAGACCGCGCCCGCACGCCAGGTGAAATCCTTGGTATTGGCTTCGAACTTGGCATTGGTCAGCTGGTTGACCGTCTGGTCAAAAGCCCAGTCCTGCCGCCCGCCGATCGACAGCCGCAGCCCGCCGAGGGAGATCGTGTCCTGAATGAACACGCCGACCTGATCGTTCTGGGTCCGGGTGTGGATGCCATTGGTCAGCGACGCTTCAAAGCCGGTTGCCCCGCGTGATACCGGATCGAAGATGTTCAGGATCGGCAGCACGGTGGCGCCGACATTGTCACGGTGATGCCACCAGTCGGTGGTCGATACATCGAGACCGGCAACCACCAGATGGCTCAGCGCACCGGTGTTGAACTTGCCTTCCAGATGCATGTCACCGGCAAAGCCTTCGCTCGATCCCTGGCCCTGAACACCACGACGGCCAACGGTCTGGCCGGCCACGCAGCCGGCAAACTGGGCCGTGGTGGGGCAGGTGGTCAGCGTGTTGCCCGAAAGGACGATGGCGCGATAAAGCGTATCGACGCGGGTATAACGCGCGTTCGCGATCAGCCGCACATCATCGGTAATGCGGGCCTTCAGGAAGGCGCCGACCAGATATTGATCACGGTCGAACACATTCCAGTCCGGTTCGCCGATGAAGGCATCATTTTCGATCACCTGGCCATTGCTGGGGTTCAGCGTGCCCGTCATCGGCAGGAACTGGAAGGTCGAGCCGCCTTCGTCGCGCTGATACTGGCCCAGCAGGGTCAGTTCGATATCATCAGCCGGTGCCCAGGTGACGGAGGGCGAAACATAATAGCGGCGGTTGGAAACGCCATCCACGGCGGTCTTGCCATCACGGGCCAGGCCAACCACGCGGGCCGACAGCTTGCCGTCTTCGGTCAAAGATCCGCCGATGTCCCCGGCGGCCTGCACGCTCCAGCGGCCCAGATCGTTGAAGCCATTAGCCCAGAGCGAGACTTCACCACCGCCGCGCGTATTGGCGCGCTTGGACACCATATTGACCACGCCGCCCGGGGCGGACTGGCCGAACAGGATGCTGGACGGGCCCTTCAGGATTTCGATCTGGTCGAGCGAATAGGGATCAAAGGCCAGCCGGGTCCACTGCCCGCCAGACGGCAGGCGCAGGCCGTCGACAAAGCTGTTGTTGGTGGAAAAACCGCCGGCTTCAAAACCGCGCAGCTTGATCCCGTCAACGCGGCTGTCCGTGCCGCCGAATTCCGAAACGACGCCGGCGGTATAGGCCACGGCATCATTGACGGTCATCACGCCGCGAAGATCCAGTTCGGCGCGGTTGATGATCGAAATGGTCTGCGGCGATTCAATGATCGGCGTGTCGGTGCGCGAGGATGTGCCGGCCGTGCTCTGCCCGGTGGCGATCACAACGATCTGGTTGGCCGCCTGTTCATCGCTCACGCCCGCGGTTTCGCTGGCATCCTCTGCCGCTGCCATGGTGGGCAGCATGGCCGCCGACAGCATCAGCCCGGCGCCGATCGCGCGGCGGCCAATGGCGAGCGAATTCATGCGGGGAGAGAAGCGATCCATGGGTGATACCTTTGTCTGTTTGCGCCCTGGAAAGCGCGGCTATTGGTAATGGATCGCAATAGCAAGGACCGCTGCGGCAGATTTCGTGTATCAATGCCACAGTGTGGTATCGGGGCAACGCATTGGCGTGCCCGGTATAGCCAAGGGCTTCGGGATCAGGGCAGGTCGGCCAGCCGCCAACCCGGTCCGGTGTTCAGGGTTTTTGGGTCAATGCCCAGGCCGCTGCCAGCCGAACAGCAGCCTGAGCGCAGACTGTCAGGTCAGGAAGCGAGGTGTTCCAGTTCCTGATGCAGCACCGAATGATCATCCTGTGCGGCCAGGGCAACATGATCGCTGGCATCGCCAAGCTGGGCAATCACTTCGCGGTCGATCGCGGCGCGATTGCTGCTGCACAGGCCCGGGCGGCTGCCGCTGGCGACATTTTCACGGGTGAAGCTGCGCGATGCGACGCGGCCGGCATCATTGGTGGCCTTGCGGTCCACTGCCAGGCTGGCGGTCCACATGCAGCGCAGCGTCGAAGCGCGGCCACCGGGGGCGGGCGTGCCGATCTGGCGGTGCTGGACAACCACTTCGCCGGCATATTCGGCGCGGACATTGCCGCTGGAATGCGGGATGGTGACGGTGTGGGCCGCTGCCGGAACGGCGATGGCCGCCACGATAATCGTGGCCAGAGTTGCGGTTAGCTTCATGGTGTTTTCCTGCTGCTGTTATGTTTTATGTTTTATGTTTTATGTTTTGTCATCCCGGGTCGTTGCCCGGGATCCTTGCATCAACCGGCGTGTGCCGGCTGAAGCCCATCCCGGTGATTTTTTATCGTTTCCAGGGTGAGCATTTTCAGGCGGTTCTTCACCCGCAGGCGCAATTGCCTGAGCCTGATCAGCCGGAACGCGGATGTCCCGAACTGATCAAAGCTGTATCGCTTCAGTTCCGAACGGATCTTGTCATCCAGCCGACCATGCAATTCGGTCAGCCTGTATGGGACGATACGCATGCCTCTCTCCAATCCAGGATTGTAAGAACCGGATCAGCTGCGATGTGGGGAGGCGGACGGCCAGGCCTGACATCGAGCTTACCCGATGCGGTCCGACATCACGTTTGCCTGGAGGCATTCGCCAGAGGGGCCCGGCCCGCGCTCCAAGGATAGCAAGGCAAGGGACGGTTTCAACCCCAATTGGGCCGGATTTATGTTTCAAAGCATGTCTGTGGCGGGTTCTGGCGATGGATTAATCGCCAGAACGCCCGATCAGCGCCAGAATCGTTTGGCGTCGATCCAGCTGTCATAAGCCTCATTGGCAGCGCTCAGCCGGTGCCGGCGTTCGGCCTTGGTGGCACTGGCGGATTCCTCTGCATCCAGCCCGAGCCGCTGCAAGACCTGCGGGGCGTGGGCCATGTCGTTCAGCGCGCCAAGTTCATCCTGCAGCACTTCGAGCGACGCGACAAAATGGCGCAGCCGCCGCCGTTCCGCCTTGCGGGTGTAGAGCGCGGCAAAGAATTCGGCCGCATAGCGCAGCTTCTTGGCTGATTTGCGCAATTCATGCCGCGCCTCATCATCCAGATCGGCCAGATGCTTGCCGGCTTTTTTGACCCGGCGGCGGAAGCGATCGAGCACCCGGGCGGCGAATTCGCGCAGCGGGGTCTGCATATCGTCCTCTTCATCCGGCGCATCCTGCCAACTGCCGGTGGCGATCCATTCGATCAGATCGATCATCAGCGCCCGCGCGCGGTCGGATTCCAGCGTGGCGATCGCCTGATCATAGATATCGCCACGGGTGGCGATCAGTTGCGAGCGGACCGGGCCATCGGGTGTGCGGCCGATCAGCACATCCAGATCGCGCGCCTGGCCGAGCTCGCCCGCCAGCCAGCGCAGTTCATGGCCCAGTTCAACCCGCCGGTCGTCCAGGATCGGCTTGAAGGTGACCAGCGCGGATCGCAGCCGCCGCAGGGCAACGCGGGACTGATGCAGGGCGCGGCGATCCTGATGGCTGATCACCGCCGGAACATTGAGCAGGAAGTGCTGCAGGCAGCCATGGGCAATCGCGGCGAAGGCGGTACCGACCGGCATGTCGGCGGTCAGCGCGATGGGGGCGGCCTTCTCCGCCAGATCTGCCGGGGTGATCAGCCGATAGCCGTGGTCCGCCTTGGACAGGGCCGCAGGCAAGCCCCGCACCAGCCCGTTGATCTGCCGGGCGAGGGTGAACAGCGTGGCGATGTCGCCATCCTTCAGTTCCAGTTCCACCTCGCACAAAGGGGCTTCTCCCTCGCCGGCGACCACCCGGCCGCGATCCAGCGCGATTTCTATCCCGTCCTGCAGCCAGACCCGTCGTTCATTCTCCACGCTGAACAGCGGGGCGATGTCGGTCAGGGCATTGCCCAGCAAGGCGGGCAGGGGCGTGGCATCGTCCAGCACCGGTTGATCATCATCGACCGGCCTTTCCCATTCGGATCGCACGAACAGCCCGGCCATGGCCCCGGCGGCCTTGATCGTCTGCACCCGCGCATCCCCATTCATCCGGATACGCAGGGAAAATCCCGCTTCGGCCAGCGCGTGATCAGGCGTGTCGAAATAGATGGCGTTCTGGCGGATGATCCGCGGGGGGCCTGTAAACAGCCCGGCGGCCTCCAGCGCATCGGCACTGGCAGCGTCCAGCTTCAGCTTCAGTTCGCATTCCTGCATCATGTCCCGGGCACGCCACTTTTGTTGTTGGGTTATGCCGGCGGTTAGTGTGCCAGATCGGCCGGCAGCAAGCCATGTGAAAAGCTGTCAGACCGCAGACAGAAATGCCGGATGATCAGCCCCCTAGCTCGCCAGACGATGTGGACGGCCGATAGGGACCGATGGGCGGTGGTTCTGGAAGAACAGCATGAATTCAGCCGCCGGCAACGGCCGTGAATAGAGCCAGCCCTGCGCGAATTCGACGCCGGACCGCTGGAGATAGGCTTCCTGTTCTGCCGTTTCGACGCCTTCGGCAACGATGTTCAGCTGCAGGCCGTGGGCGATTTCGATGATATGCGGGATCACCGGGCTGGTGGCGGTGTCCTTGCCGATCGCATCGACGAAGGATTTGTCGATCTTCAGCGTGTCGAGCGGCAATTGTTCGAGCATGGAAAGGCTGGAATAGCCCGTGCCGAAATCATCAATGGCGATGAAATGCCCCTGCGCCCGGGCTGCCTCCAGCGTTTTCTGCGCTGCTTCGGGATCCATGAAGCCGCGCTCGGTCGCTTCCAGCCATATCTGGGAAGGGTCAATGCTGGTTTCGGCCAGCGCCCGGTGCAGCACCGGCAGGAACCGCCCGCTTTCCATATCCTGCGCAGAGATATTGATGGTGATATGGGCGCCCCTTTCGCTGCGGAGCATTTCGGCCAGATCGGCGACCACATAATCGATCAGCATATCGGTCAGCGGTTCGATCAGCCGGTGCTGTTCGGCAAAGGGGATGAACAGATCGGGCGGCACGGCATTGCCATTGGGCCGGGTCCAGCGCAGCAGCGCTTCTGCGCCGACACAGGCGCCGGTCGAAAGATCGATGATCGGCTGATAGCAGACGAAGAATTCCCCCTTCCGCATGCCGGACGCGAATTCGCCTTCGGGCGACATGCTCTGCCGCGAGATCCAGATGATCAGGCCCAGCAGGATCGCCGAAATGGCTAGGCTGATCGGCAACAGCCACCACATGTCGCGATCAACCCGGGCTGCAATCAGCGATTGGTCGGTCACGGCAAAGGCGCGCAGATCGCCGCTCTGGCTGGAGGCGTGGAACAAGGGGCCGAGCCGACCGGTCCCGCTTTGGCGCGCAATCTGGCGCGCGGTATCGGCGGGCAGGGCGCCTGTGGTGGCGATCAACCGGCCGTGAAGATCGGCAATGCCCAGTGCCATCGTGGTGTCGGTCAGAACATCCACCAGACTGTCTGCCGGCATCAGCACCCGGTGATGGCCGCGCGATATCGCGATCAGCGGCGATGCGCCGGGAACCTGTGGTGCCACATCGGGATCGAGGCCGGTGCCATCGGGCAGGCGCATCGTTGCTGGTGCAACAGCCACGCCATCCGGGACCGGGCCCCAACTGGTGCAGGCCAGCTTGCCATCCCTGACAAAGCCAACCTCTTCCACCCGCGCGCCTTCCACCGCCATCACGCGCATGCGGGCGATGTGACCGGGGGAGCAATCGTTCCACCCTTCGTCATTCAGGGTGGTGAGCACCGATCGGGCAGCGGCAAGGCTGGTTTCGGCCCGTTTGAGCGTCCATTCGCTATATTCCACCACATGCGAGATTTCGGACTGGGTGGCGCTGTGGCGGGCATAGGCCGCAATCCCGATCAGGGGCACGATCGCCGCCAGAATGGCCAATATTCCCGCGATCAGCACCACGCGGTGCCGTTGGGTCCGTGCGCCGGAATTTGCGAGGAGCCGGGAAAGGGGCATGTCTGACCTGAGACCGTGAAAGGGGTGCGATTGTCTTTAGGGAAATTACATTAAGATCTTGAAATCCAAGAAGATATTTTACATTCGGGGCCGTTGCGCGTTGTTCGCGGGGCAGGCCCATGCTGCCTTGTCTTGCACCAAGGGGTTACTATTCGGTGAGCGGCAGCCGCACGGATGCGAAAATGCGCGGCTATCCCCTCGCGAAATGGCCGGTTCTGCTGCTATCAGCCCGCGCGTGAGCCTGCTTTCCGCCATTGTCGTGCTGTCTGCGCTGCTAACATCGATCCTGTCCGGGATCGTCGGCATGGCGGGCGGGCTGGTGCTGATGGGGATATTCGTCTGGCTGCTGCCGGCCGCCACGGCGCTGGCGCTGCACGGGGTGATCCAGTTCTTCGCCAATGGCTGGCGCGTGCTGCTGCATCGCCAGCATGTGTCGTGGCGGGTGCTGGTTACCTTCGGCCTGGGCGCGGCGCTGGCGATGGGGCTGTTCGCGCTGGTGATGTTCACGCCCAAACGCTTCTGGGTGTTCCTGATCCTGGGGCTGTTGCCGGTGACGGTGTGGTTGCCCGAACGCTGGTTGCGGCTGGATGCGCTGAACCCCTGGCATGCGGTGGCGGGCGGTTTTGCCTCGACCGGAATATCGCTGATCTCCGGCGTATCCGGCCCGCTGACCGACCTGCTGTTTGTCCGCACAGCGATGGGGCGGCACAGTGTGGTGGCGACCAAATCGGCGATGCAGGCGCTGACCCATGGCGCAAAGATCATCGCCTATGGCGCGGTGTTGATGAGCGCGGAGGCGCGCGCGCTGGTTTCACCCGCTGTGATCCTGGTGGCGATAGTGGCCTCCATGCTGGGGACGGTGATCGGCGGGAGTTTGCTGGACCGGATGAGCGAGGCCCATTTCCGGCTGGCGCGCCGCTGGATCGTCACGTTGGTGGGGGCGGGCTTCCTGCTGCAGGCCGGTCAGATCGCCTTCGCCGGTTGAGCGTGGTGATTGACAGCTGGTGTCTCTGCCGTTCTGATCTGCAAAAGGGCGAACAACGCCGGGCCGGATACGGCGCCACGGGAGAGGCAGGAACATGCACCAGATCAATCTTGACCCCCAGCTTGTTGCGCGGCTGACCGAGCAACGCGGCGGGCAATTGCATGTTATCGACCGGATCGATCCGCGCCGCACCGCCCATGTGGTGGTCGACATGCAGAATGGTTTCCTGGAACCCGGCGCCCCGGTGGAGGTGCCGATGGCGCGGCAGATCGTGCCTGCGGTCAATCGCATCAGCCGCGCTGCAAGGCACGCGGGTGCGCGCAATTATTTCCTCCATTTCACCACCCCGGTGGGGGATCTGGCCGGCTGGTCGGTGTTTTACGCCAGATCGCCCGAACAGGTCAGCCGCACCCATCAGGATGCCTTCACCCCCGGCGCCCATGGCTGGCAGCTGTGGCCGGAGATGGATGTGGATGAGGCAGCAGACCGCCATGTGGACAAGCGCCGCTTCGGCGCATTCCTGCCCGGGGCCAGCGATCTGCACACGCAATTGCAGGCAGAGGGGATCGACACGCTGATCATCACCGGCACGTTGAGCAATTGTTGCTGCGAAACCACCGCGCGGGAGGCGATGCAGCTCAACTATCGGGTGATCTTCGTCAGCGATGCCAATGCCGCGCTCAGCGATGCAGAGCACAATGCGACGCTGAACAATATGCTGTTCCTCTTCGCCGATGTCCGATCGAGCGATGAGGTGGAGGGGCTGCTGGGGTAGCCTTACGGCTCCATCATCGCGCGCACTTCGGGTTCGTCCGCTGCATTGGGGACCAGTTGCAGATAGGTGGCCAGTTCGCTGCGCGCCTCTGCCTTGCGGCCGGCCTTGACCAGGCTGAAGCCCAGATCGCGGTGGACATCGGCACGGGTCATGCCGTGGTCAATCGCTTCGCGGTAATATTTGGCCGCTTCGGCATGATCATCTGCGTGGCCGCGCATGCTGTGGTTTTCCGCCCGGGCATAGAGCAGGTCAGCGTCCCAGCCCTTGCTCGCGGCCAGGGTCTTCAGCAGATATTCGGTCGCGCCGAAATCTTCCTGCTGCACCTGGGCGGAAAGCATGCGCGCCAGATGCGGCGCGATCGCCTGCTGATGCCCGGCAACGTCCGGATCATCAGCAGCGTCGCTATATTCAGCGGCAAGGGCGGTCAGCCGCGCGCCCCGGTCCCGGTTGCTGGGGTGGGTTGAGTAGAAATCGCCATCCTCGTCATCCTCATTATCCTCCAGCAGCCTGCGGCCGGAGCGGCGGCGTTCGGCCTGGCTGGCGTCTTCTTCCTCTATCTGATGGTCCCAGTTCCAGGCGGCGGCGGCTGCGGGATAGCGGGAGGCGGCCAGATATTGCATTCCCAGCAGATCGGCCGCTTCTTCCTGCGCGCGGCTATAACTGAAATATTGCTTCAGCGCGGCGCGATCCTTTTCGCGGCCCAGTTTCCCGCCGCTGCGTTTGCCGGCGTCGCGTTCGATATTGCGTTCATCGGTTACCGCCCGCACGACCTTCAGCCCGCCCAGACTGTGGCGCAGTTCGAAATGGGCAAATTCATGCCCCAGCACCGCGCCCAGTTCCGCCTCGCTGCGGGTGCGCAGCAGCAGCCCGGTCCACACCATCATTGCGCCATTGGGGGCCATGCCGGCATTCACCACCGGTTGATCCAGAATATAGACCCGTACGGCATTGCAGCGATCATCACCAACGGTTTCGCACAGCACGCGCCGGACATAACCATTGAGGCCCGGATCACGCACCAATTGCGGCGACTGCTGCAATTCGCGTTCGGCGGCGGCGGCATACATCCACAGATCGCGCTCATCACCCGATTTGGGTTCATAAGCGGGGGTATAGGTGGGCAGGCTGCCCGTCTGTTCGGAAGCACCAGCGGGAATGCCGCCGGCAAGACCCAGCGCCGTGATGGCCAGCATGGCCCATTTCTGTCGTCTGCGGATCATCATCGGACCCCGCCATTCCCGCCAGTGAATTGTCCCATCCCTACAATAAGCAGCTTACCAAATTCGGTTCCCGGGCTCAATTCGCCCGCTGCCGGCACGTACGCCGGAATGCGAGTGTCATCACTGGTTGCAGTCGCGACCAGTCAGTCTAAAATGCCGGCCATAAATCATACAGAGTTTAACAGGGGCCCGATGGGCCTGCCTGGTCACGGGACAGGGAGACAAGACATGGCCTATCAGGTCAGGATCAATGGCGAATTGCGTGAGCTGGACGTGCCGGAAGACATGCCGCTGCTGTGGGCGATCCGCAATGAAGCGGGGCTGACGGGCACCAAATTCGGTTGCGGCATGGGGCTGTGCGGTGCCTGCACCGTGCATGTTGATGGCGTGGCGCAGCGGTCCTGTTCGCTGCCGGTTGGATCGATCGGCACGGCCGAAGTCACCACCATCGAAGCGCTGGGCAATTCGGAAATCGGCCGCGCCTTGCAGCAGGTGTGGGTTGAACAGGATGTGATGCAGTGCGGTTACTGCCAGGCGGGGCAGCTGATGAATGCCTCTGCCTTGTTGCAGCGCAATCCCAAGCCCAATGCCCGGCAGATCGACGCCGCGATGAGCGGCAATATCTGCCGCTGCGCCTGCTACACCCGCATTCGCGACGCGATTGCGCAGGTCGCCGACAAGGGAGCCACCGCCAATGTCTGATGTCATGGAAAAGGGCGGCGTGCAGCTGAGCCGCCGCGGCCTGCTGAAGGTGGGCGTGCTGGCCGGTGGTGGTCTGGCGTTGACAGCATCCCTGCCGATGATCGCGCGCGCGGCGGTGGCAGGCGGCACGCCGCAGCCGGCCACGCTGAACGCCTATGTCACCATCGGCGCGGACAATATCATCACCATCGCGGCCAAGAATCCGGAGGTTGGCCAGGGCATCAAGACCATGCTGCCCATGCTGATCGCAGAAGAAATGGATGCAGACTGGGATATGGTCCGCATCGAACAGGCTGAATTCAACCCGGCCAAATATGGCATGCAGCTGGCGGGGGGGAGCTTTTCCACCCCGATGAACTGGATCCCCATGCGCCAGGTCGGCGCGGCCACCCGCGCCATGCTGGTGCAGGCTGCGGCCCAGCGCTGGAGCGTGCCAGCGGCCGGGCTGAAGGCGGAAAAGGGCAAGGTGGTCGAGATTTCGTCCGGCCGCTCGCTCAGCTTTGGTGATCTGGCGGGGGATGCCGCGCTGGTGCCGGTGCCCGATCTCGCCTCTGTTCCGCTCAAGGCGGACAAGGACTTCACCATCATCGGCCGCTCGATCGCCGGGATCGATTCCCGCCGCATCGTGGAAGGCAAGCCGATCTTCGGCGTGGATACCGTGCTGCCCGGCATGCGTTATGCCGCATTTGAACGCGCGCCGATCTTCGGGGCGAAGCTCGTTTCCGCCAATATCGATGCCGCCCGCGCGGTGCCGGGGGTGGAAGATGTTTTCGTGATGAAGGGCGGCGACAATCCCGAACTGCTGGTGGATGGCGTGGCCATCATCGCCAGCAATTGGTGGATCGCCAACAAGGCCCGGGAACAGCTGGAAATCGAATGGGACGGCGGCGAATGGGCCAGCCATTCCAGCGCCGGATATGACGCGCAGGCGAAGGAATTGTTCGGCCAGGCGCCGACCAGCGATATCGCCGCATCGGGTGATGTCGATGCCGCCTTCGGCGCGGCCGCGAAACTGGTGGAGGCGGATTATTCCTATCCCTTCCTCGCCCATGTGCCGATGGAACCGATGAACTGCACCGCGCTGATGCGGGATGATGGCGTGATGGAAATCTGGGCCCCGACCCAGATGCCGCAGGCCGGGCATGGCGGTGTGTGCCAGCAGCTGGGCCTCGCCCCGGAAAAGGTGGTGCTGCACATCACCCGCATGGGCGGCGGTTTCGGCCGGCGGCTGACCAATGATTTCATGGTCCAGTCGGCGGCCATCGCGGCGAAGAAGCCGGGCGTGCCGATCCAGCTGATCTGGAGCCGGCAGGATGATCTGCGCAGCGATTTCTACCGTCCGGGTGGTTACCACCGCCTGCGTGCGGCGCTGGACGATCAGGGAAAGCTGAGCGGGTTTGACGGCCACTTCGTGACCTTCAGCACCAATGGCCAGGTCAATTTCAACGCGGCGATGAACGGGAAGGAATTCCCGATCCAGTTCGTCGACAATCTGCGTTACCGCCAGTCCGCGATCAACACCCGCGTCCCGATGGGATCGCTGCGCGCACCGCAATCCAACGCGCTGGGTTATGTGTTGCAAAGCTTCTTGGATGAAGTGGCGCAGGCGCAGGGGCGCGATCTGCCCACGCTGATGCTGGAACTGCTGGCCAGCCGGGATGAATTCCCGGAAGAAAACGGCTTCTTCGGCAAACAGCCCGGCTTTTCGCCCAAACGGGCGACCGATGTGGTTCAAAAAGTGCTGCAGATGGCAGACTGGGCTGGCCGTGTGGATGGCAACGGCAGGGGCAAGGGCTTCGGCTTCTTCTTCAGTCATCTGGGCTATTTCGCCGAAGTGGTTGAAGCCAGCGTTGACGCACGCGGGCAGGTGAGCGTGCACAATGTCTGGGCCGCCGGCGATGTAGGGCGGCACATCATCAATCCCTTTGGCGCGCTGAACCAGATCGAAGGATCGATCATTGATGGCATTGGCCAGGCACTGGCGCTGGCGGTGCGGATTGAAAACGGCGCGGTCGTGCAATCCAATTTCCATGATTACCCGATCCCGCGCATTCCGGTGACACCGCGGATCACGGTGGAATTCATCAAATCGGACAATGACCCGACCGGCCTTGGCGAACCGGCCCTGCCGCCGGTGATCCCGGCGCTGACCAATGCGATCTTCGCCGCCACCGGCAAGCGGGTGCGCAGCCTGCCGGTCGACAAGGATCAGCTGGTCTGATCCTGCGCAGAACGATCCATGGTGGAATGATCCGGGCAGCGGCTTGTGATGCCGCTGCCCGGATCATCGCCGATCGGCTGTGATGATACCCTGATCATACATCTTGCCGGAACATCTGCCCGTTCTGCCGGTTTAGGCTGCATCGCGTTTTTACGATGCAACGGAGAGAACAGATGATCGGCAAGATTGTGGGGGCAGTGGCAGGTCAGCAGCTTTCCCGTCAGCTCAGGGGTGTGGATGGTGTCGCCGGCGCTCTGCTGGGTGCGGGTGCGGTGGCTGTCGCGCGTCGGCTGGGCCCGGCCGGCATGGTCGCTGCTGCGCTCGGCAGCTGGCTGATCATGCGCAACAGAGGCGCAGCCGCTGAACCGGTGGTGCACAATCTGCAGGGCAAGGCCGCACCCAAAAAGGCTCCGAAAAAAATCGGCACCACCAATGCCCGGCAGAATGCGGCGGCGGAGCCCGACGTCAACAAGCCGGCCAAGGTGCAGCCGACCGACAGGCTGGCGGCGGCTTCGCCTGCCCAGTGATTGGCTCAGTAATTGGGCGGGATCGGTGATGGGCCCGAAAAAGGGCGGATTTCAGCGAATGTTCAGATTGGGCGGGGCACCTGACTGCAGGTGTCCGGCCTTTTGTGTCCGGGTGTAACGGCGCTGTTCCACTGTTGGCGGTGCCTGGGGAAGGGGTTCTTTTACATGGGTAGATTTCGTTCGCTGAATGCTGCGGCAGTGGTGGCGATGGCGGCTGTGGCGGTTCCCGCCCTGGCGCAGGATGCGCGTGATCTGGATGGCCAGTCCGGCGATGTGCGCGTGTTCACGGGAGAGGTGAAGCGCGCTCCGGTGCTCTATCGCGAAACAATTCCTGCCAACACTGCGCTGGAAATCGTGGCGGCAGCGACCAGCAGCTCTCAGCTGGATCCCTATCTGCGCGTTCGCGATGCCGCGAGCGGCGAATTGCTGAAGGAAGATGACGATTCCGCCGGCAATCTGGGTGCCCGCACCTATATTTTTGCCGAGCGTGAAATGCGCGTGGAAATTGAGGTTTCGGCCGCCGAAGCCGGCGATGACAACCGCAAGACCGGTCAGTTCGAACTGTCCGTGCGCCCGTCTGACTGGCGCCCTGTTGCGCCGCGCACGATCACTTTTGGATCGACCAGCGAAGGCCGGATGGTCGGCGGTGAAACCCATGTGTTCCATATCGAAGGCAAGGCCGGGCAGATTCTGGTCGCCACCCTGCGCGCGCCTGACGGGTCTTCGCTCGATCCCATGCTCGAACTGCGGCGTGGCCGGGCCACCACCGGCGAAACCCTGGCCGAAGATGATGATGGCGGCGGCGGTGCCAACGGCCTGGATTCGCGCATTCGCCGCGCCCTGAGCGCAGACGGCACCTATACGCTGGTCGCCCGTGGGCTTGGCACCACCAGCGGCAATTATGTGCTGACCATCGGCAGCGGTGATCAGCGGGCAGCCGTGGCGGCGGTTCGCGAATTGTCGCTGGGCGTGCGGTCCAGCGGGCAGTTCGGCGCCGATGACGTCATTAATGAAGACGGCGATGAACAGCAGCGGGAAGTGATCTATCGCCTCAGCAATGAAGCCAAGCGCACGCTGCGGTCCAATCCCGGCACGCTGATTATCCGCATGAACAAGTCGGGTGAGAGTGACATCGATCCGATGCTGGATCTGGCGGTGGAAACCCCGCTCGGCCGCTCGATTGTCGCATCCGATGATGACAGCGGTGGCAATCTGAACGCGGAGCTGTCTGTCGATCTGTCTGCCCTGCGCAGCGAACCCGACTGGCTGGATCGGGTACGGATTGTGGCTCGTACGCTGAATGATGTCGATGGGGCCTTTACGATTGAGGCTGTCCGGGGGCAGTAAGGACCCGTATCGCCGTGCCCGGATCAACCGGGCATGGCAAAAACGGGGAACAGGGATGAAGCGGGCAATCTCGCGCACTATGCGCAGGGCAATGATGGCGGGCGTGGGCGGCATGGCGGTCTTTGCTGTCAGCCCGGCTTCGGCGGCGACATGCGGCGATCTGGCAGGCAAGGCGATCGCCAGCGGAACAGTTACCTCCGCCAGCCTGGTGGCCCCCGGCGCGTTTCAGCAACCTGCCATACCAGGTGGTCCCCCGCCGGGTGTTCTGAATGCCGCCTATAGCGATCTGCCGCAGTTCTGCCGCGTGCAGGCGGTGCTGAAACCCAGCAGTGATTCTGATATCGAGGTAGAAATCTGGCTGCCTTCGCGCGGCTGGAACGGCAAATATGTCGGCATTGGCAATGGCATCTGGGCCGGGCAGCTTTCCTATTCGCAGCTCGCCGATCCGTTGAAGCGCGGTTACGCGGTCGCCACCACCGACACCGGCCATACCGGCAATGGGCTGACCGCCGAATGGGCCATCGGCCACCCGGAAAAGCTGGTCGATTTCGGCCATCGCGCGGTGCATGAAATGACCCTGGCCGCCAAGCAGGCGATCACCGCGCTGTATGGCAAGGGGCCGGAGGTATCCTTCTGGAATTCCTGTTCCACCGGCGGGCGCCAGGGGCTGATGTCAGCCCATCGCTATCCCGATGATTATGATGTGATTTCGGCCATGGCCCCGGCCAATCCGATGACCGATCTGATGACTCAGACCATGTGGGCCGGTTATCAGCCGCAGCGCGAACCGGGTGCGGCGCTGTCCATGGCCAAGCTGACCACGCTGCACCGCGCAGCCGTGGCCATGTGCGACAAGGATGATGGGCTGGAAGACGGGCTGATCGGCCGGCCGGATATCTGCCGTTTCAACCCCGCCACCATTCAGTGCACCGCTGGCGACAGTGATAGCTGCCTTTCGGTGCCGCAGGTGAAAACCGCGCAGGCGCTGTATGACGGCATTCGAGACAGCAATGGCCATCAGCTGCTGCCCGGCTGGCCGCGTGGCGCTGAAATGCAGCTGGCGGCGCTGGTGATGGCGGACAAGCCGTTCCCGGTGGCCTACACCTATTTCTCCATGCTGGTGTTCGACAACCGCGCGGACTGGGATTGGAAGAGCTTCGATTACACCCGCGATCTGCAGCGTTCGCGCGATTATGGGGCCTCCATCCTCAATGCCCCTTCTGGCGGGCTGGGGCCGTTCTTCGCGCGCGGTGGCAAGCTGCTGCTCAGCCATGGCTGGGCCGATGGGCTGATCCCGGCGACCAACACGCTGGGTTATTATTCCGGCCTCTATCATGCCCTGCCGGCCTCGCAGGCACAGCAGCAACTGCGGCTGTTCATGGCGCCGGGCATGGATCACTGCAGCGGTGGCGCCGGACCTTCGGATATCGATACGCTGGGTATCATGGATGACTGGGCCCGCACTGGCCAGGCGCCCAATCGCATCCTTGCCGTGCGGCCGACGCAGGCACCCGCCATGCCCGGTGCGCCTGCTGCGCCACCGCGTGAACCAATGTCCCGCCCGCTGTGCCCCTGGCCGATGGTGGCGAAATACAGCGGATCGGGCAGCAGCAATGAAGCGGCCAATTTCAGCTGCGTCATCGCGGATTCCTGATCGGACCGAATGAATGATATTGCCTGACGATCGTGCCGCCCTGCGCGCTGCTGTGCAGCCGGGCACGGGGCTGTGTACGATCGTCGGCATAGACGGCAGCTTTTCTCGCCGGATTGGCGCGCAGCTGGCGGTGGCTGGCGATGGCCGCGTCATCGGCAGCCTGTCGGATGGATGCCTGGAACGGCAATTGGCCAGTGAAGTGGCCGCCGCCCGCGAAACCGGCCAGGCGGTGCTGCGCCGCTTTGGCGCGGGATCGCCGCTGATCGATTTTCGCCTGCCCTGCGGCAGCGGGATCGACATCTGGATCGATCCTGCGCCCGATCACGACGCCTGTGCCACGGCGGTCGCGCAACTGGATGCGCGGGCGGAAGCACGGCTGAGTTTGCCGCATGGTTCAGCCGGGCTGGCGGACCGGCAATATATTCCCCCGTTGCGGCTGTTGCTGTTTGGCGAAGGGCCGGAACTGGACGCGCTGGCAACCATTGCGCGTGGGGCCGGCTATCTGGTCGAATGCCTGCGCAGCGATACCGCCCAGCCCATGTTGTCGCTGGGCCAGGCGCCCCACGGCGTGGCGGCCGATCCCTGGACGGCGGTGGTGCTGCTGTTCCATGATCACGAATGGGAACAGGCGATCCTGCAATGGGCGCTGGCAACGCCGGCCTTCTTCATCGGCGCACAGGGCGGAATGGATACACGCGCCAGCCGGCTGGAACGGCTGGCCGCTGCCGGGCAGGGGCCCGAACAGCTGGCCCGCATTCACAGCCCCGTCGGCGTGATCCCGCGCGCGCGTGAACCCGGCGTGCTGGCACTGTCGGCCCTGGCGCAGATTGTCGGCGCTTATGAGGCGCTGCACCCGCATGGCTGAGCACCCTGGCTTGCTGGTGGCGGTGCTCGCTGCCGGGCGGGCCAGCCGGTTCGGCGGCGGCAAACTGGAAACGGATTGCGCCGGCCAGCCACTCGGCCGTTATGCGCTGGATGCGGCGGAGGCTGCTGGCCCGCCGCCGGGCGTGGTCATCACCGGACCCGAAGGCTGTTCCTTCGCGCAAGGCTGGCGCTGTGTGGTCAATCCGGTGCCGGAAGCGGGTATCGGCAGCTCACTGGCCGTGGCGGCGCGGGCGGCCATGACGGATGGCGCCGGGGCGCTGCTGGTGCTGCTGGCGGATATGCCGCTGGTTGATCCGCTCTTTCTCGCCCGGGTGGCACAGGGCTCCGCGCCCGCTGCCACCCGTTACCCCGATGGCAAGACCGGCGTACCGGCGTTGTTCGGTGCCGCCTTGCTGCCGGAACTGGCCAGGCTGAAAGGCGACCGGGGCGCGGGCCCACTACTGGCCCAGCAAGCGGATCTGCGCCTGCTCGATCCCCCGCCAGACATGCTGCGCGATGTCGATCGGGTGGAAGATCTGGCGGATCTGGCCGAACGGATCAGAGCCGCCCGCGGGGTTTGAGAGCGTGTTAGGGTGGGGGTATTCGATCGCCCCCCATCGTCATCCCAGCGAAGGCTGGGATCTCTCACGACAAGCGCAACCAGAAACCATTTGCCAAACTGCCGGAGATGCCAGCCTTCGCTGGCATGACGTAGAGGATTTCGCCTTCGCTTAGCCCGCTTCGTCCACCACCGACGACAGATCCACATGGTAATCCTTCGGGCGGGCCGGGTCGATCAGCACGCTCACTTTGCGGCCCGTCAGCTGCCGGGTGGGATCAACCCAGATCGGTGCGCTTTCAAACCGTCGCAGCGCGTCGGTTACGGGGTCTGGCGCCTGTACGGCCACGCGGAAGGGGTTCTTGTGGTTGATGGAAATGAAACGGTCCTGGAATACCTCCAGAAAATCCGCCTCGATCGGTTGGCCCATTTGCTTGAGCCGGGCCACCTTGCGGCCGCGTTTCATGTCACCGGTCAGGAAGATTGCACCGACCACAGCCATGATGCCGCCCAGCGCGAGGAACATTGTGGGCAGGAATTTGCGGGCCCAGAAATCATCGACCCGCGCCGCGGCAGGATTGGCCGGATCATAGAGCACGGTCACCTTGTCCCCCACGGAAAAGCGCGGCGGGCTGGTATTCACCTGTTCCCGGAATTCCTGCCGCCGCCCGTTGTGATCGGTGAAGCTGATCACCGCCCTGTGCGATGTCGTGCGGTATCCATCGGAATCGCGCGTCGTCACGCTGTCAAAGCGCAGCACCTGCCCGTCCCCGGTTGCGGCATTGCCGGCAAAGCGCGCATCCTGCAGGAACAGAAAGCCGGCGATGGGCAGAAAAATCAGCCCGATCAGCAGGAAGATGCCGCCCACCAGGCGAAAGGGGTTCTTCATCCGGGCAGGATGGATCAGCCTTTCATGCCATGCAACCGCAGGGCAAATTTCAGCGACCATTCCGCTTTCCCGCGCGCCGCCAATTTGCCAATGTCATGCCAACGGCAAAAGCCGATGATCTGCAGGATCAGTTTGGGGGAACCAACCGCATGCCAGCCGCCTTCACCGATACAGCCGCGCTTGCCCGTTTTCTTGATGCCGCCCGCGCGATCGTGGGGGAGGATCAGGTTTTCGCTGCCGAGGATGATCAGCGCGCCTATGCCGATCAGATGGCCTTTGATCAGGCCACGCATCAGCCTTCGGGCGCGGTGGCGGCGGCCAGCGTGGAACAGGTGCAGGCGCTGCTGAAAGCGGCAGCGAGCGCGCGGGTGCCGTTGTGGCCGATCAGCCGGGGCAAGAATTTCGGTTATGGCGGCAGCGCTCCGGTGCAGGCGGGCGCCGTGGTGCTGGATCTCTCGCGCATGAACCGCGTGCTCGAAATCAACCAGCAGCTTGGCTATTGCGTGGTCGAGCCGGGCGTCAGCTTTTACGATCTGTTCGATGCGCTGGCCCGGCTGGGCCATCCTTTGTGGATGAGCGTTCCTGGCAACAGCTGGGGCAGCGTGGCCGGCAATGCGTTGGAACGCGGGGTCGGGCCGCAGCCCTATGGCGATCATGCGGCGCAGATTTGCGGGCTGGAAGTGGTGCTGCCCGATGCCAGCCTGCTGCGCACCGGCGCGGGCGCGCTGGATGGCAACACCGCCTGGCATGTGACCAAGAACAGCTATGGCCCGGGCTGGGATCAGATTTTCTGCCAGTCCAATTTCGGCGTGGTGACCAAGCTGGGGCTGTGGCTGATGCCGCCAGCCGAAGCGACCATGTCGCTCAGTCTGCAATTGCCCGAAGCCGATGATATCGAACGTGGCATCGCCATGCATGCCCCGCTGCGGCTGCGCGGGATTATCGATCATGATGCGGCCTGGGTCTCTTACGTCGGGATTGCCAGCTATGTCGGGCCGCGCAGCATGTTCTGGCAGGGGGAAGGACTGCTTCCTGACGATGAAGGGGTGAAAATCCGGCAGAAGCTGGGCGTTGGCTGGTGGAATTCACAGGTCAATCTGTTCGGCCCGGAAGAGGTGATTGCGGCCAAGGCGAAGATCATTTCCGCCGCCGCAAAGGATGCGGGTATTTCCGGCGGGGACTGGCAGACTTGGCGGCAGGGCGATGATTTCGGCGCCAGCCTGGCGGGCATCCCGTCCACCCGCGATATGGCGATGATCGACTGGTATGGCGGGCGTGGCGGCCATCTGGGTTTTTCGCCGGTCATGCCTTCCGACGCGAAGCTGGCGGCAGCGCAGTTTCGCCGCACGCGCCAGCGTTATGAGGAATTCGGTGTCGATTATTACGGCGCCTTTGGCGTTGGCGGGCGGCAGACCGTGGCGGTCAATGAAATCCTCTACAACCGCGATGATGCCGATCAGGCGCGGCGCGTCCACGCCTTGTTCGAAGCCCTGATCGCGGATACCCATAAGGCCGGTTTCGGCGAATACCGCACCCATATCGATTACATGGATGCGGTGGCGCAGACCTTCGATTTCAACAACCACGCCATGCGAAGGCTCAACCAGACGCTGAAGGATGCGCTCGATCCGGCCGGGATTCTCGCCCCGGGCAAGCAGGGCATCTGGCCGCGCGCCTGGCGGAGTGAGGGGTAGGGGCGCCCTACCAGGGTGAAATCGTCTCCCATTCCGGATCAAAGGCGCCCTTGGCCGCGACGGCGTGATAATCGGCCCAGCATTCGGCCAGCATCACCGGTGGCACGTCTTTCAGGCGGAAGGCGCCGCGATGGCCCTGTTTGGCAAAGCGCAGTTCCTTCAGCGCGACAGGATTGTTTTCCTCCACCGCATAGGATCCGGTGTGGAAGATGGTGGCGGTGATGCCGTGGCTGGCGAAGCATTTTTCATATTCATTGCAGCCACCGCCATCGCGCATGATCCGCTGATAGCCGCGCTTTTCCGCCACGCCCCGGAATGTTAGGCTGTCAGCCTTCCATCCCAGCCGGTCGGTGATGGCCTCTGCTTCGCCCTGTTCGGCCGATAGCGGCGCACGCAGCGTATCGAACTGGGCGATAAACGGTGTGATCTCATAATCCCTGAGATGGGCGATCCAGGCCTTGCATGTTTCGGGATCGCTGAGCGCGCCATGGGCCAGCCGGACGGAGGCAAAGCCGGCGATGTCGATCATATTGTCGGCCGCGTCGGTGAAATCGCCTTCCTGCGTCGGGCGGAACAGCCCCAGCAGCTGCCCTTCTGAATCCAGCCCCTGCCACACCAGCCGTTCCACCAGCCGGCGCATCACCGGATGGCTGTGGAACGCCATCTGCCAGTCCTCCACCGGCCAGATCCGTTCCACGCACATGGCTTCGAACAGGCGGCTGCCCTGCAGCTCGACAACTTGCGCCAGTTCTTTCTTCGCGGTGCTGAGCGCCTTTTTGGATTCCTTGCTGGCATCGTCCGTGCCGGCGGGCAGGCTCTTCACCGGCTTGCCTTCCGGGTTGAACAGATGGATCGCCAGCATGGCATCCAGCCGCGCGCTGTAGATTTTGCCATCTTCACCGCAGGGCAGTTCCAGCATGCCATCATCATCAAAACCCGCGCTGGGCACGGTGCGATCGGCCAGTTCGTCAAAGCTCCAGCCGCGATCCTCGGCATAGCGTTCCGCAATTTCGGCGGCGCGCGCCTGGGTGCTTTTCTGCTTCAGCCGGGCGGAGGCGGCGATCACCACCTGCAGCGCGGCGGGATGGTCGATGCCGGCCAGCGCTTCGAGCAGGGCCATGGCCTGGTTGGACCGGCGGCCGTGCTGTTTCAGGAACCAGCGCACACGGTTGGCGGCAAAGGCCGGGTCGGCGCGGCAGGCCAGCGCCAGCAGCCCCTTGGTATCGGCGCCGGAATTGAGCAGTTCACCCATTTTGTCGCGAATGAGCTGAGCGATCACCTGTTCGCGCAGTTCCGGCGTCTGATTGCGGTTGTACATCCACTGATAGGAATTCTGGTAATTGGCATGGGCGAAGGCAGTCGCCTCTTCCAACGAAGATGTATGCGTGTCATAGCTGATCCAGCTATCCAGCACCCAGTTGGAAAACCGGCGCGCGTCTTCGGGTGCCAGCTGATCCAGGCAGATGCCGAACTGGCCGCTCGCGGCGGGGTCTTTCAACCGGATCGCCAGTGCCAGCCAGTGCTGCACCACCAGTTCCGGAACGGTGTGGCCATCGCGGAAATGCAGCGCGGGCAGGCCATGCTGGGTCAGCCATTCGGGCAATTGCGGCGGCTGTTTGGCGGCGGCGGCCTCCGCCTCGGCGATCAGCGTGATGGGGCCGATCACATCGGACAGGTCAAACCCCATGCGCTGCAGACTGCCGATCAGCGCGGCGCGGACGGGGTCGTTCTTTTCCTTCTTCAGCCGTTTGCGCAGCGCGGTTTCGCTGGCGGTGGAACGGATATCGGCCAGCCAGACGGCGGCGTTGATCCGCACCTGTTGCCGCTTGTCATCCAGCAATGCCTCTATCCGGGTGTTGAGATCGCTGGCGTGGCGCAGCAGGGCCACGGCCTGGCGCCGCAGGGGGCGCTTTTCCGCCACGGCAATGTCCAGCAAGCGGGCGAAATAGCGCTGCGGTACCATGGGCAGGATGGCCAGCACTTCCAGCGCGCGGTCGAGCGGAATGGGTTTTTCGGTGGGTTTCAGCCCGATTGCTTCATCCAGAATATCCATGTTCTCGACCAGCCAGGGCCAGACCGCTTCGGGCGGCAGGCTGGCCAGGGCCGACAGCACGCCGCGATCATAACGGCCATGCATTTGCCGGTTCAGCAGCGCCCGCAGCGGATCACCGCCGGTCAGATCGCGCAGATCCAGCTGGCCCTGTTCCATGAGGGCGCGCAGCCAGTTGACGCCAAACAGATGGTCCTGGCGGTAGGCGTGATCGGTGCCGATCAGCGGGCCGATATCGTTGAATTGGGACGCTTTGAGCACGCGCAGCGCGGCGCGCAGCGGCAGGCCATCCAGCACGCTGCGGAACCATGCCTGCCCCACATCATGGAAGCGGATGGCATGGGCCAGCTGCCAGCGTTCGTGCAATTCGGGGGAGAGTGACTGGCCCTGCGTCAGCGCGGCAAAGCTCTGTTCCACCAGTTCAGCGCTGTAGCGCGCGGGGGGATTGGGCGAGGCGGAGCGGCTGCTGCCATATTTTTCCAGATAGGCGGCATGCATGTCCTGCCGCTTGGCCTCAATGGCTTCGATCATTTGCAGATAGGCGGCATGCACGGCATCGCTGGCTGGATTGATAGAATCCGTGCCCAGATCCCTGCGTTCGGGCAGGGAAACAAAGCTGCCGTCGATCGCGGTATAACCCGGCGCGCTATCATCGCCATCGGCGCTTTCCGTCGCCGTGCCGGCTTCCAGTATCGCGGCGATGGCCGCCTGCACCTTGGCGGCTTTTTCCACTCCGGCGCGCTGTGCCAGCAGGGTGAGGATGGCCGGAGCGCCATTGCGCCCGGCTGCCTGCACCAGCCCGTGGCGGGTGTCGATATCGGCCGTGGGCAAGGCGTTCTGCAACAGGGGCAGCAGCTGTTCCGGGGCAAGCCGGGCGAGGGCGGATGTGGCAACTTCCCGGTCATGCTTGTCGAATGGGCGGGTCAGCATGGCCACCAGCACCGCTTCCATCTCCGGCGCGGCCATGGCCTGATGATGTTCGGCCAGCTTGATCGCCACGGCGCGCTGCTTGGGTTCGGCCCGGCGGATCGCTTCGGCGAAAGCGGCGGGATAGGTGGTCAGATAATTCGCCAGCTCTTCCCCGGCGGACCAGCTGCCCTGCGACACGGCGGCATAATCGGATTCCGGCCGCCGTAGGATGAAGGTGAACAGATCGGCCATGGTGCCGCCGACTTGGCGGAAATGGGCAAAGACCGTGCGCAGCGGAACAACCTCTGCCCAGCGGATCCTGTACTGATCCTGCATCAGGGAAAGCCCCTGAAACAGGGCTGAGGCCAGCCCGCTGACAGCCAGTTCTGCGTCTGACATCGGGGTGTTCCACGGCGCGCGAACATGTTTGGTGGCGACGCGGATCTGCATCAGCCGCAGCACCTCTGGCCCGGGTGGGATTTCGCCATTGACCAGCGCCCGGCTCGTCTGGCCCAGCTGTTCATGCAGTCGGGGTTCGGCCTGCTGATAGGGGGTGTTGTGGACCAGATTGGCCTGACCCAACGAAGCGATTACCGGCAACACATCGGCGCGTTCCCCGCTTGCCACATAATGCAGCGCTGCACGGCCAAGCCCGGGACGGTAATGTTCGATTCGCAGCAGTTCTGCGGTGATCGCCGGATGAAGTGGAGCGGGTGCAATGGCAGTGCCGCCGCCCGTTCCACCAATCCCTGCCGTGCCAAAACCCTTTTGTCCGAACAGCTTCCGAAACATGTTTCCGCCCCCTGATCAGGTCCCGACCGGATCGCGGGCAAAATGACTGAAAAAGGTGAAGGAATTCGGAAGTCTCGGAGCGCTTACGCCCCTATTTCGGGATGGCTGGGAGGTTGTCGGGCTTGCGACTTGCGGGCATGGATTGGCCAAAGTCTGTCGATCAAGGAAAGGCCCGCCACGATCATGCCCGCCGGTTTGCCGCGCAAAACCCTGTTTTCCTACAGCACCATGGTGGTGGTCGGGCCGCTGTTCCTGTGTGTCTTCCTCAATGCGCTGGTGCGCCCCTGGCTGGCGGGCAGGATCGGCGGGGTGCAGGTCCGTTCCGGCAACGCCGTGCGTGGCAGCGACCGGTGGTGGGATTTTTCGGAGGCCGCCCGGGCAGAACATCCCACGCTGAGCTGGTTTCTTTCCTGTTCGGATGGCGCGATCAGCATGATCACCTTGGCGGCCATCGCCTTGCTGCTGATTGGCGGCTGGCTGGTCAGCCGCGTGAGGCAGCGCTGACGCGGGTCTTCCAGCGCAGATAAAGGATCGGGGCGAACACGCATTCCGCCAGGCCGACCAGCAGCAACAGACCACCAGGCCAGGGCATGGGACGCAGAATGGCCGCGACACCGATCAGGCACAGTGCACCGCCAAGCGCCCAATAGGCGCCGTCGCCATAGAGCGTGCGAAAGGCAAAATATCGCGCGCCGATCGCCAAGGCTACGGCCGGGAAGGCCAGCACTGGCGCAATTTGCAACAGGGTAAAGCCGATCCATAGGCCAGCAAACAGCACCACTGCGCCTTCAAAACCCAGCCGTTGCAGCGGATTGCCGGGTGTGGGCGGATCGGCCCGGAACACCAGCCGGATAATCAGCAGGGCCAGCGGCACGATCAGTATGCCGCCCAGAAACAGCGCGGCGAAACCCACCATCGCGCCATGAAACAGGTGCAACACGCCGGCCACGATCCAGACGAGGCCGGACACCAAAACGGCAGGCGCGCCGCCGATATAGGCCGAAGATAGATCCCGCTGTGCCGCCGCTATATCCATCGTGCCCTCCTGCTCGTCAGGGGAAGGCAAAGCTGCAGGAATGTCAACGCAGCGGATCGTCGCGGCCCGTCAGCATGATGCGGGCCGGATCACCGCTGGTGCTGGCTTTGCTGGACATCCTGCCGGTTGTGCTGATCGGCCACATCGGCACCCATCTTGTACCCCATGAAGCAGGACAGCAGCAGAACGAAACCCAGCAACACGCCCACACGCTGGCCAATTGTCTTTGCCTGATCGGTCATATTGGTTCCTTTCACCGATCAAGCTTGGGTCGGCGGGTTAATCGACAATGGCTTTCGGTTTGAAGCGAGCCTGCCCTGCGATGAGTGGGGCCGGTCAGGGGTGCTGGCATGGCGCTTTCTTAAAACAAGCGGCCGAACTTTCATTGGCCTCCATCACGTCATGACAGAGAATGCTGGCGACATTAGCCCCCACCTCGTCGGCTGGCACCGTTGGCCCCATCTCGTCGTGCCAGCGAAGGCTGGCACCCTTGGCAGTGTGGCGATGTGGCCGATCTATGCGCCTTGATTGACCATTTGTGCGGGCCTTTGAGCGATCCCAGCCTCCGCTGGGATGACGATCCGGAAGCGTGACGATCCGGGAGCCTTTAACCCCGCCCGAACACCGGCTCCCCGGCGCGCTGTACCGCGATCCGTTCGATCAGCCCGTCGCGCAGATGATAGGTTACCACCACCCGCACATCGATCCATTCGCCTTTGGCCAGCGCACCCACCACGAAATCGGGCGCATCGGCGACAGCGGTGAAGCGGCTGGTGGTGTCGGCCACGATGCGTGTGTCGCTGGCATCCACGCTGTGCAGGGTCAGGCTTTCGCGCACGGTGCGGAACATAGTGGTGTAGAAATCGGCGATGCCATCGCGCCCTTTGATGGGCGGGACGGAGGGCAGGGCCAGTTCCACATCATCGGTGTAGAAACGGGTGTAGCGTGCCGGATCGCCGGCACTGAAGGCGGTCGTATAGGCCTGATATGCGGCCTGCTGGCTGGGATGGGCGCCCAGCAACGGCAGGGTGGTTACGCCCTGTCCGGGCGGCCAGGTCATGGTGCGTAACCAGACGATCCGGCCGGTTTCATCCACATCGTAACGGGCGAGGAATTTCACCGTCACGCTGTCCCCCGGCAGTAGCGCGGCGAAGGGGAAATCGGGCCGGGCCTTGGTGGCATGAAAATCCATGTCGATATCGGCGAACAGCGTGCGCCCGGCTTGCAGATAATGCTGCACGCGCGGGCATTCCCGCACATCATCATGGGCCCAGGCAAGGAATTCACGCATTGCCTGCTTGCCCCGGCGGATGCCGCTGCTGCTTTCCATTACGCAATCTTCGGCGAACCAGCGATCCAGCAGGGCGGCATCATCGCCGCTGTTGAACAGGGCGATATAGGCATCATAGTCGAAGGCTGGCACTGTCAGGGGTTCTGGCACAATCCTACTCCAGTTCCAGGATCACCGCATCGGCGGCGATGCTGGCACCCTGCTGCGCATTGATCCGCGCGACCCGGCCGGATTTTTCGGCGCGCAGGATGTTTTCCATCTTCATCGCCTCGATCGTGGCGAGCGGCTGGCCCGGTTCCACCATATCCCCTTCGGCGACATGCAGCAGCGTCAGCAGGCCGGGCATCGGGCAGATCAGGAAACGCGACAGATCGGGTGGCTGCTTTTCGATCATATGCTGCATCAGCGGGGCGATATGGGCAGGCAGCACCAGCACATCATGGCTGGCGCCGCGCGTGGTCAGCCGCCAGCCGCGCGCGCGTTTCTGCACGATCAGGCCCAGGGCCAGGCCATTTCCGGTCGCCTGCGCGGTGGTGCGGCCGGGCATCCAGTCGCAATGGCCGTCGACCTGCACCCCATCGACCATGGCATGGCCATCACCCAGGGTGACCGCAAACTGACGGCCACGCATCTGCACCACCCATTGGCTGCTGATCTGTGGCGGGCCGTTGAGCCCGCCTGTGCTGCGCCCGGCGCGGGCCTGGGCGCTGCATTCAATCCCCGCCGCTATCGCCGCGACTGTGCGCAGCAGATCATCATCGGCCGGGGCGCCATGGAAACCATCAGGATATTCTTCGGCAATGAAGCCGGTGGTGAGTTCCCCGGTGCGAAACCGCGGGTGCTGCATCAGGGCAGACAGGAAATCGACATTGTGCCCGGGCCCGTCGATCACAAACCGATCGAGCGCATCCATCTGCAGATCGGCCGCCTCTTCGCGGGTGGGGGCATGGGTGATCAGCTTGGCGATCATCGGATCGTAGAAGATGGAGACTTCGCCGCCTTCGGCCACGCCATCATCCACTCTTATGCCGGTACCGCCCCTGATGCTGCCTGCTCCCTCCCCATCGGCAAAGGGCGCCTGATGCAGCGCGGCGGGTGGCGGGCTGTAGCGGATCAGCCGCCCGGTGCTGGGCAGGAACCCGCGATAGGGATCTTCGGCATAGACGCGGTTTTCGATCGCCCAGCCATTGATGCTGATGTCATCCTGGGTGAAGGGCAGGGGTTCCCCCGCCGCGACGCGGATCATCTGTTCGACCAGATCCACGCCGGTGATCATTTCCGTCACCGGATGTTCGACCTGCAGCCGGGTGTTCATTTCCAGAAAATAGAAACTTTCCCCGGTCGGGTCCGCGCCGCTGACGATCAGTTCCACCGTGCCGGCGGAAAAATAACCGACCGCACGGGCCAGCGCCACGGCCTGTTCGCCCATCCGGCGGCGCATGTCGGGTGTGACGAAGGGCGATGGCGCTTCTTCCACCACCTTCTGGTGGCGCCGCTGGATCGAACATTCGCGTTCGTTGAGATAGACGATATTGCCGTGCTGATCGCCCAGCAGCTGGATTTCGATATGGCGCGGGCTTTCGATGAATTTCTCGATGAAGACCCGGTCATCGCCAAAGCTGTTCAGCCCTTCGCGCTGGGTCGCTTCAAACCCTTCGCGGACATCCTGATCATTCCAGGCAAGGCGCATGCCTTTGCCACCACCACCGGCGCTGGCCTTCATCATCACCGGATAACCAATCCGGTTTGCTTCGTTTAGTGCCTGTGCCGTATTGGCGATCGCGTCGGGCGATCCGGGCACGACATTGACCCCGGCCTCGGCCGCCAGCCGCTTGCTGGCGATCTTGTCGCCCATGGCGGCGATGGCGTCAGCCGGCGGGCCGATGAAGGCGATACCCTCGGCCGCCAGCGCCTCCACGAAACTCGCGCGTTCTGACAGGAAGCCATATCCGGGGTGCACCGCCTGCGCCCCGGTGGCGCGGCAGGCTTCGATAATGCGGTCTGCCAGCAGATAGCTTTCGGCGGCCGGAGCTGGGCCAATCCGTACCGCTTCATCAGCCAGCGCCACATGCGGGCTGCGGGCATCGGCATCCGAATAGACCGCGACCGTGGCGATCCCCATCCGGCGGGCGGTGCGGATCACCCGGCAGGCAATTTCCCCGCGATTGGCGATCAGGATCTTGCCGAACATTCCGTTACTTTTCTGGCTCATCCTGCTCCCCATGTGTTCTGTTTCGTCTCAGTCTGGGCTGTCTGCCAGGAAAATCAATCAGTCGTGCCGGCCAGATCCTTCAGCCATTGCACCCTGTCTTGCGTCAGGGACGTCAGGCAGGCGGCGATCAGCGTGGATTGCAGCGATCCGCCGCGCTCCTGATAGCCGGCAGCCCGGCAATGGGCATCGCGGAAGGCGATCCATTTGCGTTGTGCGTCCAGCAACACGCCATGATAACCGGGCGCGGGCGCATCGGGATCGGCGCTGTCGCGCTGCTTCATCACATCGCTGGTGATGGTCCACTGGCGATTGAGCTGCGCATCGGCTGCTGCGAAATCGGCACCGGCACAGCGGGTCATATCCGCCTGCGTCATGGCATCAGCGCAATCGACATAGGGCGTGGGCTGCGCTGCAACCGCTGATGCCGGGCTGGCCGCGGCAAAACCCAGCATGGCGCCCAGAACAATGCCTGCCATTTACCCCATTCCTTCTTCGAGTTCTTTAAGCTGCTCAATGCGGATCAGGCCCATGGAATTGCGGCAGATGATCATCTGGATCGCATGGTCATCCGGGCGCGGGCGCAGCCGAGGGGCTGCGCTGAGGCAATGGGCTTCGCGATAATCGATCCACGCCCTCTGCGCGGCCAGCAGCACCGGGAACCAGCCTTCTTCGCCATCGCGCTGATATTCGCGGTCACGCGCTTTCATCGTATCGGCTGTGCGTTGCCACTGGGCGTTCAAATCCCCCTCGATCCGATCGAAGGCCGCCTCGGCGCAGGCCTGTTCCTGCGCCGGGGTTTCTGGATTGTCGCAATAGGCCGCCGGTGCTGCGGCTGCCAGCAGCAGGGCGGTAAAGGGCAGCATTCAACCGCGCCAATCAACCACGATTGTCATATATTTCGCGCAGTTGCGCTGTCCGTTCTTGCGTCAGCGTGGTCCGGCAATTGGCCACCAGCATAGGTTCAAGCGTTCCACCGCGCGCCATATATCCTGCACTGATGCAGTGGGTGTCGCGAAATTTCAGCCAGGCCCGCTGGGCATCCAGCAGCACCGCGAAATAGCCGGGGCCTCTCATGCCGCGGTTCCGGCGGTCATTGTCCTTCATGGCGTCGCTGGTGATCTGCCACTGGCGGTTCAGCGCGGCATCGGCCGCTTCAAAATCGCGCACGGCGCATCGGGTCATATCGGTCTGGGTGACGGGATCGGCACAATTGACAGCCGGCGATCCTGCCGCCGCCATCATCAGCAGGCTGCTTGTCAAAATACTCATCAGATGGTCTCCAGTGCCTGGGAAATGTCAGCGATGATATCGTCAATATGTTCGATGCCCACCGAAACCCGCATCACATCGGGGCCGGCACCCGCCTGCACCAGTTCTTCACCTTCCAGCTGGCTGTGGGTGGTCGAAGCCGGGTGGATGATCAGCGACCGCGTATCGCCGATATTGGCCAGATGGCTGAACAGCTTCACAGATGATACCAGCTTCACCCCGGCATCATATCCGCCCTTCAGCCCGAAGGTGAACACCGCGCCGCCACGTCCGCCCAGATAGCGCTGCGCGAGTGCGTGATAGGGATTGTCGCGCAGAGCCGCATAGGAAACCCAATCCACCTTGGGATGTCGCTGCAGCCATTGCGCCAGTGCCAGCGCATTGTCGCAATGGCGTTCCATCCGCAGCGCCAGGGTTTCCATGCCGGTCAGGGCGAGGAAGGCATTCATGGGCGCCATGGCCGGGCCAAGATCACGCAGGCCCAGCACGCGGGCAGCGATGATGAAGGCGATCGGGCCGACTGCTTCGGTGAACACCGCCCCGTGATAGGATGCATTGGGCTGGGTCAGCGTGGCGAATTTGTCGCTGGCGGCCCAATCGAAGCGTCCGGCATCCACGATCAGCCCGCCGATGGAATTGCCATGGCCGTTCAGAAACTTGGTGGTCGAATGGACGACGATATCGGCGCCGTAATCGATCGGCCGGCACAGCAGCGGGGTGGCCAGCGTGTTGTCCACCACCAGTGGCACGCCGGCATCATGCGCAACCCGGGCGATTGCTTCTATATCCTGAACCACGCCGCCTGGATTGGCGAGGCTTTCGATGAACACCGCACGGGTGTTCTCATTGATCGCACGCGCGACATTGTCGGCACTGTCCGCATCGACGAATTGCGTGTTCCAGGCCATTTTGCGGAAGCTCTGGCCCAGCTGGTTCAGCGATCCGCCATAGAGCTTCTTCGCCGCAACAATCTCACACCCGGGTTCCATCAGCGTGTGGAAGGTCAGGAACTGCGCCGCATGGCCCGATGCCACACCCAGCGCCGCCGCGCCGCCTTCCAGTGCTGCGATCTTGCCTTCCAGCGCTGCCGTGGTCGGGTTCATGATGCGGGTGTAGATATTGCCGAATTCCTGCAGCCCGAACAGCCGCGCGGCGTGGTCGACATCATCGAACACATAGCTGGCGGTCTGATAGATCGGGGTGATCCGCGCCTTGGTGGTGGGATCAGGGGCGGTGCCCGCATGGATCGCCAGCGTTTCCGGTTTGCGGTTGTCGTCAGAACTCATCCAGGCCTCTCCAAACCCATGGTTTGACCCTTGCTAGCCGATTGGCGGCAGAGTTCCAGTGTGGAAGAGGCAGGTAGCGGCAGGCCGAAGCCTGGTTGTTCAGTGATGCGAGTTGCATGCGCCCTTGTGGAGCCTGCCCTTCGACTGCCTCAGGGCGAGCGGGAGGGGATCAATCCCGGAAGCCAACACCCGCTCAGCCTGAGCCTGTCGAAGGCCATACTCAGGCTAAGCGGATATGCTCGTTGCTACTCGGCCGCTTCCTGCAATGCGCCGCAGCCTGCGCGGGCCGGTTCTTCACCGGTCAGTGGCTTCAATCCAAGCCGGGCGAACAGCGCGGCATCCTGATCATCGCCGGCATTGGGCGCGGTCAGCAGGCGGTCGCCGGTGAAGATGCTGTTGGCGCCGGCCATGAAACACAGCGCCTGGGTTGCATCGCTCATGCTTTCGCGCCCGGCGGACAGGCGCACCATGCTTAGCGGCATGGTGATGCGCGCGGCGGCAACGGTGCGGACGAATTCGATATCATCAATCTTGGCCAGCGGCGTATCGGCCAGCATGTCACCCAGCACCGTGCCCTTGACCGGCACCAGCGCATTCACCGGCACGCTTTCCGGGTGGCGGGGCAGGGTGGCCAGGGTGTGAATGAAGCCGACGCGATCTTCCCGCGTTTCGCCCATGCCCACGATGCCGCCCGAACAGACATTGATGCCCGCGTTGCGCACATGGTCCAGCGTATCCAGCCGATCAGACATGCAGCGGGTGGAAATCACCCGTTCGTAATATTCCGGGCTGCTGTCGATATTGTGATTGTAATAATCCAGCCCTGCATCGGCCAGCATGGCCGCCTGCTGCGGGGTCAGCATGCCCAGTGTCATGCAGCTTTCCAGCCCCATGTCGCGCACGCCCTTCACGATGCTGATGATCGAGGGCATGTCCCGATCCTTCGGGTTGCGCCAGGCGGCGCCCATGCAGAAACGCTGGCTGCCGGCATCCTTGGCCTGGGCGGCGCGTTGCAGCACTTCCTGCACGTCCATCAGCTTGCTGGCCTTGACGCCGCTGTCTGCCTTCACGCTTTGTGAGCAATAGCCGCAATCTTCCTGGCAACCGCCGGTCTTGATCGACAGCAGGGTGCACAATTGCACCTCATCAGGCTGGTGATGCGCGCGGTGCACGCTGGCGGCCTGAAACAGCAGTTCGGTGAAGGGAAGGGCGAAGATCTCCGCGATGTCTTCGCGGGTCCAATCGGTGCGGATCTCGGTCATGTCCCGCACCGTTAGCGCGGGTTCAGGGGATAGGGGAAGCGGCAAATCTTGCTCAGGGGGCGTTGATCGATCCAAATCCTCCCCGGCATAGCCGGGGAGGGGGACCATACGAAGTATGGTGGAGGGGCCGCGTGCACAGCACGCGGAAGCCAAGCTCTCGGTGTGGCGAGCAAGCACCGGCCTTCGGCCGGCCCCTCCACCACCCTACGGGTGGTCCCCCTCCCCACATGTGGGGAGGATCTGATCAACGCATGCTCTTGTCATCATATCGCACTGTAATCCGCATGCCGCCGTGCGTATTCCTGAAATGCCGGGGCGAAATGGGCGGCGCCTCGGCGGGTGAATTCTGGCGCAGGAATGTTGGTCAGCGCGTCAGCCAGCCGCGTTATGCAGGCGGCTGGCAATGTGCCGAGCGGGGCCAGATAAACTCCGATGGTGAAGACCACTGCGCCGGTGTGGGGCAGGCGGCGCAGGGTCTGGCGTTCGCTGCGGATGAACAGGGTTTCGCCGGCATTGTCTGCGTTCACATGGGCGAAGGCGATTTCGGGCGGGTTCTCTTCGATCCAGCGCAGCGCCGGGGTCGGGCTGACGAACCAGTTGCAGCGCCCGAAAATCCGGCCCGGCGTGAGCGTTCCCATGAAATGGTCGACCCCGCGCGCCAACTGCCCGGCATAGCCATGGATCGGGGCATGGATCGCGTCCATCGGCCGGCCAATCTTGTCCTGCACCCGCCAGTCTGTGGGGAAGGCCACCGCCGCACCGGCCAGATAATGGCTGTCGTCGCCTTCCGGGCGGATCAGCAGGCACATGTCTTCCCATGCCGAGCGGGCCGCCTGTTCCAGCCCGCCGGCAACGCCGCAAAGCGCGGCGAGTTCGCGGCCCGCCTCTTCCGCCGCGGGCAGGATTTCCACGTTTTCGGGATGATCGTCAAAAGCCCGCGCCCGCAGCGCCAGATCGGGAGCGGGTTGCAGCCATTCGCTTTCCTCCAGCGCGCTCAGCCCCATGGCCAGCGCCCCGCCGCCGCGTGCCCGGGGCAGCAGTTCCGCGACCGAGAAACCGAGCGCCAAGCTGCCTATTCCTTGTCCGCCACACCATCGCGCGGGGGCATGTTGTGGCCCAGCAGCCGCAGCAGATCGGCCGCGCATTCGACGACATTGGAACCTGGGCCATAAATGCCCTGCACGCCGGCCTGGCGCAGGAAATCATAATCCTGCGGCGGAATCACCCCGCCGGCGACCACCTTGATATCGGCCCGCCCGGCATCGCGCAGCAGCTGGACCAGTTCGGGGATCAGCGTCTTGTGCCCGGCGGCAAGCGAGCTGGCACCCACGGCATCGACATCTTCGGCCAGTGCCAGCCGAGCGGTTTCTTCCGGGGTCTGGAACAGCGGGCCGGAAATCACCGCAAAACCCATATCGGCAAAGCCGCTGGCGATGACATTGGCGCCGCGATCATGGCCATCCTGCCCCATCTTGGCGATCAGCACGCGCGGCTTGCGTCCGAGCCGGCGGGTGACGGCTTCCACCCCTTCAACCACCTGGGCAAAGCGGCTGTCCCCCGCATAAGCGGCGGCATAGATGCCGCTGACCGGGCTGGGCTGGGTTTCATAGCGGCCAAAGGCCTGTTCCATCGCGGCGGATATTTCGCCCAATGTGGCATTGGCGCGGGCGCATTCCACCGCCAGGGCGAGCAGATTGTCGCTGAGGTCTGGTGCGGTGGGTGCTTGCCCTTCGACAGGCTCAGGCCGAGCGGGGGTTGGGGCGGTGGAAGAGGGGGCTGCAACCGCCCGTGCGGCTGCATCGGCCAGTGCCTTCAGTGCCGCCTGGCAGGCGGCTTCATCGCGGGTTTCGCGCACCCGGGCCAGCCGGGCGATCTGCGCCTGGCGCACCTGATGGTTGTCCACCTCCAGCGTTTCGATCGGAGCTTCGCCATCCAGCCGGTATCGGTTGACGCCGATGATCGCATCTTCGCCCCGGTCAACCCGTGCCTGCCGGGCGGCGGCGGCCTGTTCGATGCGTTGCTTGGGCATGCCGCTGGCCACGGCCATGGTCATTCCGCCTAGCGCGTCACATTCATCGATCAGGGCCTGGGCCTGTTCGACCAGCTGCGCGGTCAGCGCTTCGATATAATAGCTGCCGCCCAGCGGATCGATCACGCGGGTGACGCCGGTTTCTTCTGCCAGCACCAGCTGGGTGTTGCGGGCGATGCGGGCGGAAAAATCGGTCGGCAGGGCCAGTGCTTCATCCAGCGCATTGGTGTGCAGGCTCTGCGTGCCGCCCAGCACCGCCGCCAGCGCCTCCACCGTGGTGCGGATGACATTGTTGTAGGGATCCTGTTCCTGCAGGCTGACCCCGCTGGTCTGGCAATGGGTGCGCAGCACCTTGCTGCGGTCGCTGGTGGCGCCCAGTGCGCTCATCGCATCATGCCACAGCTGCCGTGCGGCGCGCAGCTTGGCGATTTCCATGAAGAAGTTCATGCCGATGCCGAAGAAGAAGGACAGGCGCGGGGCAAAACTGTCCACATCCAGTCCCGCTTCTGTCGCGCGGCGGACATATTCCTTGCCATCGGCAATGGTGAAGGCCAGTTCCTGCACCGCCGTCGCACCGGCTTCATGCATGTGATAGCCGGAAATGGAGATGGAATTGAACCGGGGCATGCGCGCCGAACAAAAGGCGATGATATCCGCCACGATCCGCATGCTGGGGGCGGGCGGATAGATATAGGTGTTGCGGACCATGAATTCCTTCAGAATGTCATTCTGAATGGTTCCGCTGAGTTTTTCCGGCGCCACGCCCTGCCGTTCGGCCGCCGTGATGTAGAAAGCCATGACCGGGATCACCGCACCGTTCATGGTCATGGATACAGACATCTCATCCAGCGGAATTCCGCCGAACAGGATCGCCATGTCTTCCACCGTGTCGATTGCCACCCCGGCCTTGCCGACATCACCGACCACGCGCGGATGATCGGAATCATAACCGCGATGGGTGGCCAGATCGAAGGCGACCGACAGCCCTTTTTGCCCGGCGGCAAGATTGCGGCGGTAGAAGGCATTGCTTTCTTCCGCCGTCGAAAACCCGGCATATTGGCGAATGGTCCAGGGCCGGCCGGTGTACATGCTGGCATAGGGGCCACGCGTGAACGGCGCGAAGCCGGGCAGGCCGGTGCCAGCGTCTGTGCCACCGGGCAGGTCATCGGCCGTGTAAAGCGGCTGGATGGCGATGCCTTCGGGCGTATGCCAGGTGGCATCACGGCCCTGCAGTTCCTTGCTGGCCTTCGCCTGCCAATCTGACTTGTCAGTCATGGGTTGTTGCTGCCCCCTTCGGGCTTTCCATGATTTCGGTCAGCATTCCGCCCATGTCACGCGGGTGGAGGAAGAAGATCGGCGTGCCATGCGCGCCGATCCGCGTGGGGCCGAGCGGCAGCTTGTCCATCGCTTCAAAAGCGGCACGGGCGGCGGCGATGTCCGGCACTTCGAAGCACAGATGATGCTGCCCGCCGGCCGGGTTCTTCGCCAGAAAACCGGCCAGCGGCGATGTGTCGCCCAGCGGTTCGATCAGCTCGATCTGGGTGTTGGGCGTATCGACGAAACAGACCCGCACCCCCTGTTCGACCATGTCGAAGGGATCATATATCCGGATGGCGCCCATCACGTCGCGCCAGAAGGCCACGCTGTTGTCTATCGATGGTGTCGCCACCCCGATATGGTTGAGCCGGCCCAGTTCCATCGCTTCTCTCCACATCTGTCTTGCGCTGATGCTAGGCCGCTCCGCCGGGAAAGGGAATGCGCCACATGGCTGCAACAAAGCCCGCCTAACCGGCGCGGGACCGGACGATATCGCTGCCAGTGCCCGGACCATGTTTCGGGCATTGGCGATCAATCAACAGGCAAACCGCCGGGCTGGTGAGCGGGCAGGGTGGATAGTGACATCTGCCCCCCTGTGGCTGCGCCTGTGGGACGGGGGCAGGCTGTTGGGCGGGATCGGTCCGGATCGGATGTGATAACAAGGGATCGACCACCGATGACGAAGAGCTTGAACCAATTCGCGGCCGCGCTGCTGCTGTCTGCAGCACTGATCATTCCGGCACACGCGCAGGATCAGGCGCAAGTGCAGGCGCCGGCAGCCGCTGCTCCGGCAAATGGCCAGCCGGCTGCCAGCCGCGCGCGCAATGTCATCCTGTTCCTGGCCGATGCGGCGGGCGTTTCGACCATCAATGCCGCCAGCCTGCTCGGTTATGGCGAACCGCTGAAGCTGCATATCCAGCAATGGCCGCATCTGGGTCTCAGCGAAACATCGCCGGTTGATAAATTCGTGTCCGATTCCGCCAATGGCATGTCCTCCATTGTCACCGGGGTGAAGACCCGCAACGGCGTGATCAGCCAGGATGCCACGGCCCAGCGCGGCCAGAGCGATGGCGCGCCGACCAAAAGCGTGCTGGAATATGCCGAAGAACATGGCCTGCGCACGGGTGTGATCACCACCCAGTCGATCGCCGATGCCACCCCTGCCGCCAATTATGCCCATTCCAATGATCGCGGCAAATGGGGGGAGATTTTCCCGCAGGCCTTCACCCCGCGTTTTGGCGATGGGGTTGATATCATGTTCGGTGCGGGCCGGGCCAAGATTGGCGAGCAGCTGGCCGCAGCCGGCACCGGCTTTGATCAACTGGCCCAGCAGCATAACCGCCCGATCTACGCCGATCTGGCCGCTGTTCCGGCTGACAACACCCGCCCGGTGGTTGTCGGCGACCGGATGGATGTGCATGCCGCCACGCTGAAGGCGCTCGATCTGTTGCAGCAGGCACCCGAAGGCTATTTTCTGGCGGTCGAATGGGATGCCCATACCGATGACGTGCAGAAAGGCCTGCAGAATGTGGTCGATTTCGACCGCCTGATTGCAGAGGTGCAGGCCCGCGTTGACCTGAACGATACGCTGCTGCTGTTCACGGCCGACCATTCCTTCGGCCTGCAGGTCGATGGCGGGGGGCGCGGTGAACCGCTGTTGCAGGGTTATGATGCGTGGAAGGCCAGCGGCAGCAAGGATGATGTCGTTCGGCTGGAAAATGTCATGGTCAACCGCACCCACACGGGTGAGGAAGTGGCCGCGCTGGCCATCGGCGCCGGTGCCGAACGGGTGCGTGGTTACTTCCCCAACACCCATTTGTTTGATGTGATGATGCAGGCCTATGGCTGGTAGGCCGACGGCGCAAAGTAAGGTGGCAAGCAGGGCCTGCCGGTGGCGGGCCCTTTTCGTCAGATATCCCTGGCTGCGGGCAGCACGGTTTCGGCGAACAGGCGCATGCTGGCCAGGGCTTCGGCATTGTCCAGCACGCCATTGCCGTTGAACACCAGCCGCAATTCGCCAATGCCATGGATGGCGCCGGGCGCCTGCCGCAGCGCCGCGATTTGGGCCAGACATTGATCGGGATCACCCCAGATCATCTGTTCAGCCCTGACTTTGGCACGATCGAGCGGCGGATTGACTGTGCCGCGTGCCCGGGCGCTGGCATCGCGGGCGCGTTGTCGCCGGGCGAGCAGATCATCCACCGCCGCTTCCGCTTGGGCAAGGTTCCGCGCGATGCAGAGATAGCGGCACAGCGATGACCGTGCGATCATGCTCGTCGCCCCACTTTCTGCCAGCGCCTCTGCATAAGCGGCCAGTTGCCGTGGTTCGGGCGGTTCGAGGCTGAGCAGCAGCGGCAGGTTCTTCAGCGCGGCAAATGCCATCGTCTCTTTCGTCGTGCCGGCCAGATAGAGCGGCGGATGCGGCTGCTGCAGCGGCGGCGCGCTGGCGCGATGGCTGTCCGAAAGCGGCTGTGTCCAGACGCGCAGCATGGTTTCGAACGCAGCCTCAAACCTTTCGCGCGCCTGCGCATGGTCGATGCCCAGAATGGTGAATGTCTGCGGATCGGTGCCCCGGCCCATGCCAATATCCAGCCGCCCGCCGCTCTGCCGGTCAAGCTGGGCGATCATTTCGGCCAGCAGCAGCGGATCATGCAGCGGCAGCACCAGAATGGAGGTGCCGATGCGGATGCGTGTCGTCCGGGCAAACAGCGCGGCGGCCAGCAGCAGCGTGGAGGGGTAAGGCTGCGGCGGGTCCTGAAAATGGAATTCATTGAACCACACGCCGTCAAAACCCAGCCGGTCCGCCTCTTCAAACAGGCCGAGAAAATCGCGGTGATCCCCGCGTGTGGCGTCGCGGGTCCAGCCGTAGAGGTCTATGCGCATGGGGCGGGACAGTGTTGGCGAGGGCGGGGCTTGTCAACTTTGGGTGGGGGTGGCGGCTGTATCGGTAATCTCGTCATGCCAGCGCAGGCTGGCATCTGGTTCGGTTTGGCGCTCTGGCTGAGAGCGGCCCCAGCCTTCGCTGGGGCGACGAGGGAGGGGTGACGAAGGGTGGGGCGGCTTCGCCCCCCCTACGTCATGCCAGGGAAGGCTGGCATCTGGTTCGGGTGTGGCGCTCTGGCTGAGGGCGGCCCCAGCCTTCGCTGGGGCGACGAGCAGAGGCCTGGCTTTGCTCCTCGGCGCCTTACCGCGCCAGCCAGTCGCTCCCCAGCAGTTCGCCGACATTGTCGATTACCAGATGCGGCGCGCGTGCCTCGGGTTGGGATGCCCATTCCTCGCGGCTGGTGGATCCGCTGGTGACGGCGATGCCGATGGCGCCTTCTGCGCGTGCCATCTGCATTTCGGCGACGGCATCATCGCCGACCACCCCCACTTCGCCAATGGCAAGGCCCAGCTGCTGGGCGACGAAGCGCATGGCGTGGGTGGATGGCTTGCCGGTCGGTTCGGGTTCGCGGCCGGTGACCCGCGCGATCGCGCCATTGATGGCGCAGCTATAGCCGAAGCTGCGGCCTTCCTTGGTCGCGAAGAAAGGCACATCGGATGCGGTGAGGAAGGCCGCGCCTTCCAGCACACGGCTGCAGGCGGCATGGATGTGTTCCATCCGGCAATCGGGATGCCAGGCGACATAGACGGCATCCGCATCATCGCTGCCCGGATCGCCGGGCATGCAGCAGGTGACGCCGAGCTGTTCCAGCGCTTCGCGCACGCCATCGGTGCCGAGCACCAGCACCTTGCGATAACCGCGTTCGCGCATCACCAGCGCGGCGACGGAGTTGGGGGTGAACAGCCGCTCATCCGCGATCGGCAGGCCGACATCGCGCAGACGCGGGCCTTGTGTGCTGGAGGGGTAGGCGCTGCCATTGGTCAGGGCGAGGAAGGGAATGCCGCGCGCCTCCAGCGCCTGCAGCACCTCAACCGCGCCGGGGATCACCTGATAGCTGCCGAGCGAACGGTTGGAGAGGATCAGCGTCCCGTCCAGATCGAACATGAAGCCTTTTGGTGTCGTGGTAATCCCGTTCATCAATTGCCTTCCAGTTCCAGTTTCAAACCTGCCTTTTCCACGCTGACCCGGGTCAGATCGGTGCGGGCGAGCAGGCGGCGCAGAAGATCCATCACCGGGGCGGTCTGTGGATCATAATGGCGCGGGGCCGGGCCCTTTGCGGCCATGGCATCGACCAGATTGGCCGGCATGGTGGCGCGCAGCAGAAATTCCTCGTCCGACAAATGCGCGCCGATCCGCCGCCGCAGGGTGGGGAGATCGGCCATATGCGGTTCCGCCTCCAGTTCCTTGGTGCGCGGATTGGCCATGATCTTGTCCAGCACATCGGGCGCGATCGGCACATTGGGCCGGCCGAAGCGGCCGATGGCATAACGAATGATTTCATCCGGGATCACGGCATAACGTTCTTCGCCGGTGACATTCATCACCGCCTGCGTCTGCAGCATCTGGGCAAAGGGTGTCATCACGATCGGCCAGCCGAGTTCTTCGCGCACGCGGCCCAGTTCCTCGATCACGGCGCCTTCCAGATGCGGCACGCGATGATCGGCCAGATGGCGGCGCATGGTGCCAACCATTCCGCCGGGCAGCTGATGCTGCAGATAGGCGGCATCGAAGGCCATCGGCGCGCCGGTCGGCAGCCCATCCGCGTCCGCCATGTCGCGGAAATATTGCGCCACATGGGCGACCGCATCATCATCGATCTCGACCGTGTGGCCCAGCGTGCGCAGATTGGCGATCATCCGCTGGATCGGCGGATTGGACGTGCCATCGGCCGCGCCGCCGCTGGCACATTGCACGGCTGAAACGCCCAGATCGGCCGCTTCCAGATAGGTCTGTTCGGCCAGGCCAATGGTGCAATGGGCATGGATTTCGAGCGGCTTGTTGCCGATTTCGGCCAGAATGGCCGGGATCAGCGTCCGCGCGCGCTTCGGTGTCAGCAGCCCGCCGGGATCCTTGATATACAGCGCGTCAATATCGGGGCTGGCGGCCATCACCCGGGCGGCGGCGGCGTAATGGGCATCATCATGGATCGGGCTGATGGTGTAGACCAGCGCGCCGACCACCTGTTCCCCGCCAGAGCGTTTGACCAGCCGTGCCACCTCCACATTGGATGCAGCATCATTCATCGGATCGGCTAGGGCGAAGCGGCGGATGCCATTGGTCGCCAGCGTGCGGAAGGCCAGTTCCATGAATTCCGGGCTGGCGGTTTCCCAGGCGATAAAGCGGAAGCCGGTGGAAAGGAATTGCAGCGGGGTGGTGGGGCAAGCCTGCGCCATGCCCCTGATCCGTTCCCACGGGTCTTCCTGCTTGTACCGGACCGCCACGCCCATATGGGTGCTGGTGGTGAAATCGATCGCGGAAAAGCCGCAGCGTTCCATCACCGGCGCAATGGTCAGCGTACGGGCGGTGTCCACGCCCAGAGCGCCCCACAGGCATTGATTGCCATCGCGCAGCGATGTTTCGACCAGACGGATAGCGGCCATCAGCGATCCTTCACAGATACGGCATCAAGCGATGCCGGGGGTGGGGTGAGCATGCGGGCGAGGAAGCCGGTATCGACCCCGCCGTTCTTGAAGGCCCAGTGCTTCAGGATTGTGCGCTGGAGTGTCAGATTGGTGGCGATCCCATTGACCTTTGTGCTGAACACCGCATCGATCAGATTATCGATCGCTTCCTTGCGCGTGGGCGCATGGGCGATGAGTTTGGCGATCATGGAATCGTAGAACGGCGGAACCTTTGCGCCGTCAACGACATGGGTATCCACCCTGATGCCTTCCCCTTCCGGCCAATGAACGCTGCTCACCGTGCCCGGGGATGGCATGAAGTCGCGTACCGGATCTTCGGCATTTACCCGGCATTCCACCGCTGCACCGTTGAACTGGATCTGATCCTGATCACACGGCAGGCCAAGCCCGGCGGCGATACGGATCTGCTGTTCGACCAGATCGATCCCGGTGACCATTTCGGTGACCGGATGTTCGACCTGGATCCGGGCATTCATTTCCAGGAAATAGAATTCGTCCCGATCGATATCATAGAGAAATTCGACCGTGCCGGCGCCGCGATAATCCAGCCGCTGCGCAAAGCGGACAGCGGCATCCAGCAGCCGGGCCCGCGTGGCCCGGGGCAGATGCGGCGCGGGGGTTTCCTCGATCAGTTTCTGATAGCGCCGCTGAACCGAACAGTCGCGTTCGCCCAGATGGATCACCTTGCCGGTTCCATCACCCAGCAATTGCACTTCGATATGGCGCCCTTCGGCGACATAGCGTTCGATATAGACGCGGGCATCGCCAAAGGCGGCGCCGGCCTCCGCACTGGCCAGATCCATCACCGCTTCCAGATCGGCGAGATCTTCGACCAGTTTCATCCCCCGGCCACCGCCACCGCCGACCGCCTTGATCAGCAGTGGTGCGCCGATCTGTTCGGCGAGCGCACGGGCGGCATTCATATCCTCCACCGGGCCGCCGGGAACCACGGGCACATTGGCGGCGATGGCTTCGCTGCGGGCGCGCAGTTTGTCGCCCACGGCTTCGATCTGGCTGGCGGTGGGACCGATGAAGATCACTCCTTCCTGTTCGCACAGGCTGGCCAGTTCCGCCCGTTCGGACAGAAAGCCATAGCCGGGGTGGATCGCATCGCAGCCATACCCGATCGCGGCCTGCACCACGGCTGGAATATTGAGATAGCTGGCAGAGGGGCTGGATGGCCCGATGCAGACCGCGCGGGTCGCTAGTTTTGCGCCCAGACTGTCCCGGTCCGCTTCCGACACGCAGAGCACGGTTTCAATGCCGAGCTTCTGGCAGGTGCGGATTACGCGCACGGCGATTTCACCCCGATTGGCGATCAGGATACGGCGGATGCCCTTCTTATCTGCCATATCCGTCAGTCCGGCCGGACAAGCATCAGCACTTCGCCGTGCTCAACCATTTCGCCATTGGGTGCGAGGATCTGCACCACTTCGCCAGCCACACCCGCGCGGGCCGAATTCATCAGCTTCATCACTTCGACGATGCCGATGATCGTGTCTTCAGCCACCCGGCTGCCGACTGAAACAAAGCTGGGTTCGCCCGGCTTTGGCGCATGGTAAAACACGCCGAGCAGCGGCGATTTCACGGCCACCAGTCCATCAGGAATGGCGGTTCCCGGAACCACTGCCAGCGGCGGTGTTGCTGACGGAGCGGCAGGGGCAGGCTGTGGTGGGGCAGCAAGCGGTGCCGGTGCCGCCGCTGCGGCAGGGGCCGCCCCGCTGCGCGCCAGTTCCAGCTTCAGCCCGTCCATTTCAAGGCTCAGCCGTTCAAACCGGCTGGCATCGAGCAGGCCCATGATTTCTTCGATGTCCTTGCGGGTCAGGCTCATTTTCGGCCCCCGAAGATCGTCATCACGTGATTCAACGGATTTCCTTCATTCGCCTTGACCGGGGCGGCCACTTCCTTGGCCGACCACACGGTTTCCGGGCGGCTTTGCAGCAGCAGGATATTGCCCTGCTGATCCAGCGCCCATTCAATGTCCTGTGCCTTGCCGTAATGGCGTTCGATCTGGCGGCCGACCGCGCGCAGGCCCATCAGTTGATCGTCAGTCAGGCAGGGGGCCGATCGCAGATCAGAATCGTTTTCCACCTCCTGGATGCCGCCGCCGGGGGCCGGAATCTGCCGGGCATGCTTGTCCGAAATATCGCGTGTGCTGATTTCGCCGGTGATCTTGCCCAGCACCCAGCGATCCGGCGTTACCTCCCCGGAAACGACCGAACTGCCCAGGCCCCAGGCGCCTTCGATGGTAATCACCGATTTGTCCCCGGTCAGGGGGGATCGGGTGAACATCACCCCGGCGCAGCGGGCATCGACCATCTGCTGCACCACCACGGCCATGGCCACGCCTTCTTCGGGGAAGTTCTGCTTCAGCCGATAGGTCATGCTTTCGACCGAATAGAGGCTGCCCCAGCATTCGCGCACCCTGGCAACCATGTCGGCGGCGTTCAGCACCCAGAGGAAAGTATCCTGAAGCCCGGCAAAGCTGGCGTCTTCGGCATCTTCGGTGGTGGCGCTGGAACGGACGGCAACCGGCTGCCCATCAGGCGAAAGCTGCGCATGGGCGGCCATGATCGCCTGTTCCACCTCTGCCGGCATGGGTTCGCTTTCGACCCTGGCCCGCAGCTCTGCCGCCAACGCATTGGCGGCATCCAGATCATTAGGATCCAGCGCCTCCACTCGTGAACGGATGGGGGCGCGGGCTTCCAGCCCGGCCAGGAACAGATCAAAACCATGGGTGGTGACGACAAAGCCGGGCGGCACGGCGATGCCGGCGCGGGTCAGTTCACCCAGCGATCCGCCCTTGCCGCCGACGATGGGTCGATCAGCGATGCCGACATCGGCAAACCAGCTGACCGGGTCACCGGCAGGCAGGCTGGCTGGTGGGGGTGCGCTGTTCATGCGTCCTCCAGCACATTTTCGTCTTCAAGGATGGTCACCAGACCGCGCCCGCCATCAACCCGGATACGCTGCCCGTCGCGGATCTTCTGCGTGGCCGACCCGGTGCCGACCACGGCCGGCAGGCCATATTCGCGGGCAACGATGGCCATGTGGCTCATCGATCCGCCAATGTCGGATACGGCGGCGGCGATCTTCTGGAACAGCGGGGACCAGGTCGGGTTGGTGACCTGACAGACCAGGATATCGCCCTGTTCGATACGGCCGATTTCCTTGACCGAACGGATCACCCGTGCCGGGCCTTCGACCACCCCGGAACAGGCGGCGAAACCGCGCAGTTCATTGGTGTTTTCCGCGCCTTCGGACAGCCAGGTGTCGAGATTTTCGCGGGTGATGCCCCACAGCATCACGATTGCCGGATCGTCGATCACATCGGGCACCACGCCCAGCGCGGGGGGAACGGTTTCTTCCGCCCAGGTTGCGATCGCCTGCTGCCGCTGGGCCACGATGGCCGGCCAGTGGCCGGGGCCGCGCGGTTCCGATCCGCTGGACCAGGACAGCATCAGATCCACGATCGCGCTTTCCAGCTCGTAATGCGTCAGGTGGAACACATCCTCTTCATTCGCGAAGAAGCCGTGCTGCGCCAGCAGGGCGCCGAATTCACGGATCTTGTTGAAGAACAGATTGGTGTACCAATGTTCGCAATAGAACTTGTGCCCTTCGACATAGGGGAACACGCGATGCGCCAGCCCGATCAGCTGATCATAGGTGGCGCGGTCTTCATCGGTGTCGAGCAGTTCGCGATAATCGGCGACCAGCTGGTCGCGTTCTTCCACCAGCCGATCCAGCGGGCGCTCCACGCTTTCACCGGCGCGGATTTTCTCGATATAGCCGGGCAGGGCCGCGAAGGGCATCGACAGATCGTCGTTCCAGCTGCGGTGATAGTGGTAGAAGCCATCGCCGACATTGACATTGAACCAGGGGTTACGGCTGGTTTCGAGCTCATCCAGCCAGCTGCGGCCGTTTTCGCCCAGCTGGTCTAGCCCGGCGAGAACCTGTTCAATATCCATCTCATCATGGAAATGGCCGTCCACGCCCAGTTCCACCGCGCGGCGGGCGAGGCGCTTGATTTCCTCATCCGGGCGGAAGATTTCCGCCTCCATGCCGGCGACCATCCGGCTGATCGCCTGATCGGAAATCTCCGGGAAGGCGCGCTTGCAGAAATCGAAGAAGGTCAGATAGGCGCCATAACCCAGCAGCAGGAATTCGAAGTGGTGGTGCCACATCCGAAAATAGCCTTCGAGCTGCTTGCGATAGGTATCGATCAGCGCGTGATTGGCAGCGACGCCCTTGCCCGTGTGGGTGGTTTCGATCGGCTCCAGATCGGGCAGGGACGGTTTGGGCAGGGCCTGAGCATCAGCGATCAGGACCTTCATCTTGTCCTTCCACTGATCGTAAAGCTTTTCCCAGTGTTCGTAATAATAGAACGCGCGCTGCTGGAATTCAGCGGTGCGGGCGGCAATTTCTTCCGGGTCGGTCACCGCAACACCGCCGATGAACACCCGGCCATTGATGATGCGGTGGTCGATGCCCTTGGTGGTGGGCAGCACATGCACGCGGGTGTTGAAACTGCCGAGCGCGCAATAGGCGGCCTCTGCCGTGATCATGTCGAAATGATGCATCGGTTCGGGGAAGTGCATCGAATTGTAGAACCAGAAGCGTGCGTCGTCTTCGGGTTTGAACTGGGTGTAATAGGGGTAATCACCCTGCGCCGCCTCAGTCCCGGGTGTAACCTTCACGGAACTGGGCAGCGGAAAAGCTTTGGGCGCATCGGCCATAGGTTCGGCATCCTCTCCAAAGGAACCCGCGGGCCTTTCCGGCCCTGTCAGGTGCGAATGGTTGCCATGTTAACCGTTGATTTGTGACCTATGAAGGATTCACGCGCAGTGTGAATAGGACAAAAGCGCAGGAGCTTTTGTCTTGTTTTGAACAGTGCTGAGGAGGGGCAGATGGCGGGCCGTTCCCCGCTTCGCTCAGCGGGCGGGAATCGATGCTGCTGCGGATACGGATGATGCCATCTTCCCGGGCGATACGCTACCGGCGCATCCAGGCGGCGTTTTCGCCGCGGCGGGGCGCGCGGATTTCGTCATGTTCGACGATCGCCTGATAACCGGGACCCATGTCGAACAGCACATAATAGCCGGCGGCTGGGCGCGGGAAGGTGAGCATGGCGCTGCGGCCAAGCTTGCGCGCGATCAGCGTTTTGCCGTCATAGTCGATCACTTCAATATTGGCGTCCGGCGTGCGATCGCCTTCATCGGTTCCCGCCCGGCAGCGCACCGTGCTTTCATCCAGCAGCACGCATTTGAGGATCGGCTGATGGGCCAGCGCCGGCGTGGCAAGGCCGCAGAGCAGCGCCAAACCAAACGCGAATTGCAGGGTCTTTGCCTGTTTCATCACTTGCTCTCCTGCCCGGCAAACCACGCCACGGTCGCGGGGGACACGGTTTCCATAGGCCATGATGCTTGATGGGTGGATCCATCCTTGCCCACGACTGTCAGACACAATTCGCTGTCGGCGGCCAGATTGGCGGGCAACTGGATTTCGGCACGCCGATCGCTGACATTGCCTTCGAACACCATGCCCGCAGCGCGCAGGGCGCGGGGCTTGTTCACTTTCAGATAGGCACGGGTGATTTCAAGGTCGCAGGCTTCGCAGAAGCGCAGCGAATAGATTTTGCGTGGCACATTCATGTCGACCAGTTCGGGCGGGTCGCGATCGCTTTCCGCAAAGGTGAAGCTCCATGGCCCGACCGTTCCCTTGATCGCATCCTCACGCAGCAGCGGCTTGGTTTCGACCTGGAGAAACAGGGCGACGAACCCGATGACTGCCGTGGAGAGCAGGGCCCAGCCGATCCAGCGGCGCGGTTTGCGTGCAGGCTCCGGCTCCGCACTGGCGGGTTTTGCCCTGGGCGCGCGGGCGGGCCTTGCCGCTTCGCGCTTCTGCCAGGGCCAGTCCGGCAGGACGAAGGCCAGCGCCACGCCGGCAAGGCTCAGCCAGCCGAACCACAGCGTGACCCCGACTCCGCTGGTCTGCAGGCGCAGGAAGGCCAGCGTCAGGGCAGCGGCAAGCAGCAGCCAGCCGATCCACCAGCTTGCCCGGCGGATGTGGGGTGCGGGCGTGAACCCGACCAGCTGGGCGGCATAACGCTGGGTGCCGGTGGCCAGCGCGGCAAAACCGACGAGGCTGAGGGCGAAGATGGCAATATGCACCAGTTTCATGGCTGGGTTCCCGTGCCAAGCAGCCATGCCGCTGCGCTCAACAAGGCGGTGGCTGACAGGATGACAATCCAGACGCGTTTGACGCTGGGGGTGTGAAAGGCCCAGAGTACCACCAGCGTATAGAGCGTGAAGCTGATCATGGTGGCCCACAACACCGCCTGCGCCCGGGGGCCGGGCCAGAGCAGGGACAGCACCACGGTGGCTGCGGAGGTCAGGGCATAACCGCCCAGAGCCGCCGCGACGACGCGCGAAGCGACCAGCCAGCGATCCGGCGTGGTGATCGATTTGCTCTTGGACGTGCTCATGCCTTGCTCTCCTGCAAAGATGCGGCAGCGGCCGGCGCGGGTTCCGCAGATGTTGATGCTGGTCGCGGTGAGAGGCGCCGCGTCACCTTGACCGCGACCCAAGCGATGGCGGCGCCGAGCCCGATCATGGTCAGGTCAAACCCGGCGAACACCCAATCACCCTGTGAAATGCTGGTGAGCAGATGGCGCGGGGTGGTGAGGGCATTGATCAAAGGGATCAGCAGGAAGGCGGCAGCCGCAGCCCACAGCAGTTCGATCCAGGCGCGCCGCAAGGGGCGGCCTAGGGCGTAGAACAGGCTGCCCAGCCAGATCGCGAACAGCACATTCAATTCCCATTCGGCACGCTCTGCCATGGCCAGCGGCAGCAGCCGGTTGGACCAGAAGAAGCCGGCCACGGCCAGCGGGAGGCCGGCAATGGTCGCGACATTCAGCACTTCCACCAGCCGCATGCCGAAATGCTCGTCAGCCTCCCGTCCTTCGGTCAGGTGGCGGCGGCGGCGCTTTACGGTCCACAGCACCAGCCCGGTGCCGATCATCCCGCAGCCGAGCAGGCCGGCAGCGAAATAGAGCCAGCGACCCCAGAAATCCGCCCATTGGCCTTCGTGCAGATTGAAGAACAGGTTTTGCGTCGCGACGGAGCTGCCGCCGGCTTCGGGTTCAGGTGAAAGACGGGCGCCATTGTCCGCATTGAACCGCAGATGCGGCGGCGAATAGACGCTTACCCCCGGTGCCACGCGCGTCAGGATGATTTCGGGTTCTTCGCCCACATGGCGTTCGATCACGATCGATCCGAGCTTGCCCTTGCCCCAGGCGGCGTCTGCTTGGGCGATCAGCGGTGCCAGCGGAGTCGCCGGCCGGCCGATGGCGGCGTGTTTGCCATCTTCTTCGTATAATTCGTCGTAATAGCGGTCGATGCTTTGTTCGTCCGTGCCATAGAGCACGGCCCGCCCGGCCGGCATGTAATCGATCGAGAAGAACAACAGTCCGCTGTAGGTGATCATCAGGAAGAACGGCAGCGCCATGACGCTGACGACATTATGCGCGTCGAGCCATGATCGCTGGCCCTTGCCGGGGCGGAAGGTGAAGAAATCGCGGATGATCTTCTTATGCGTGATGATGCCGCTGATGATCGCCAGCAACATCAGCATGGTGCAGATGCCGACCAGCCGATAGGCCCAGTTATAGGGCAGGTAATGCAGGGCGTAATGCATCGCATAGAGCCCGTTGCCGCCATAGGTTTCGCGCGGTTCGGGATCAGATGGGCGCACCGCCCCGGTGACTGGATCCAGCCGTTCGGACACGCTTGCCCCGTCGTCCCGGCCCGGCTGCGGCATTTCTTCCCAGCGGATCGAGAAATCCTGCCAGCCGCGTCCGCCCGTCCGTTCCCGTGGCAGGGTGATGCGCCAGCTTGCCGCGACCGGAGCCATCGCCTCCAGCCGCTTCATGGCCAGTTCGGCCAGCGCATTATCATCCTGAACCGCAGGGGCAGATTTTACCGGCAGCTCCGGCTGCATCCAGTCGGTGATCTCCACCCGGAAATAACCTGCCGTCCCCATCGCGAAGACGAAAAACAGCACCCAGCCAACGACCAGCCCCACCCAGGTGTGGAGCCATGCCATGGATTGTCGAAAACCGGCTTTCATGGTTGTTTTCCCGTTTTCGGGGCCTGACCGGCGATCTCCGCAGAGATCGCCGATGCCATCGTGATCAGCAGGGCAGGGCGCACGATCAGAGCTTGGCCCGCATGGAGATCAGGAAGTTGCGCGGGTCGCCGTAGAAATTGCCATATCCCGGGCTGCCGATGGTGACGTAATAGGTCTTGTCGAACAGATTGTTCACATTGGCGCTGACGGAGAAATTCTCCGAAATGTCGTAGCCTGCACGCAGCGACCAGACCGAGTAACCCGGAACGGTGAACTGATAGAGATAGTAAGCACCGTCATAGAGGCCGGATACCGGGTTGAGTTCCTGCACATAGCCGGAACGGAAGTTGCTGCTCTGCGCGCTGACACCGCCGCCGAAGCTCAATCCGTTGAGCGAACCATCCTTGAAGCGATAATCGGCAAACAGCTTGAACAGATGGCGCGGCGTGATTTCCGCAAAGGAGGCATCGTTGGCGCGCTTGTTCTCATTATCGTTGAAGGTGTAGCCGAGCGACAGCTGCAGCCCGGGCAGGATTTCGCCGTTGATTTCGGCTTCGAAGCCCTGGCTCTGCTTTGATCCGTCGCGGACATAGCAGCAGGGATCGGTCCAGCCGGCGGGCGGATTGCTGGGGTCGGCTGCGGCTTCGCCATCCTTCTGCACCCGATAGATGGCCAGCGATCCGGTCAGCTTGCCGCCAAACAGATCACCCTTGATCCCGGCTTCGTAATTGGTGCCGGTCACCGGACCCAGCGGCGTACCCGGGCGCGGGCCCGACAGCTGATCGGCCTGCGACTGATAGATCTGGGTGTAGCTGGCATAGATGTTCACATGCCGGCTGAGGCTGAGCACAGCGGCGGCATAGGGGACGATCTTGGTTTCCTGATCGGTGACCGATGACACCACGCCGGTGGCAAGATCGCTGGCGACCGTGCGGTCCTTCAGTACGACACGACCACCACCGATCAGCGACAGCGGTGCGATCGGGCGAATGCGCAGCGAGCCATAAATGCCGACCCGCTCAATCTCTGTCCGGCCCTCATATTCCCAAACCGGGGGATAGGCGATCTCCGCCGGGAAGGTCGGATTGAACACATTGCCTTCGCCAATGAAGGTCCACAGGCTGCGGTTGTCATTGGTGTTGCGGGTGTAATCGGCACCAAAGACGATGTCATGCGTCTGGCCAAAGGCCTGGAAACTGCCGGTGGTGTTGAAGTCCAGCGTCAGTTCGCGCTTTTTGCCGCCCGCCTGATAATACCACCACTGCGTGCCGGCCTGATTGACCGGATCGACCGCATTTTCCATTTCGGCGGCATTGGTGCGGTCGTTGGAATGGCTGTAATTGGCGTTGAAGCGGGCGATCCAGTTGCCGCCCAGCTGCTGCTCGATCCGGCCGAAGACAACATTGCTGTTGCGATCGATCCAGTTCCACGGCGTGCCCATATTGGTGCTGCGCGGGAAATCGATCTGTTCGCCGCTGCGGTAACGCGGCAGGCTGACATTGAAGCCGGTATGCTTGTCAAACTGGTGGGTATAGCCGGCAACGATCAGGGTCTGCGGTGTCGGATTGAATTCCACCACGCCATGGGCCAGCCAGCGATCGTCTGACTTATAGTCCTGAAAACCGTCGCCGACATCATAGACGCCGATGACCCGTGCGCGCAGATGGCCGGCGGCGGACAATCCGCCGGTGATGTCCCCTTCCAGCCGGGCGCGGTTCCAGCTGCCCAGCACGGCCGCTGCATTGGCGTGCGGGGTTTCCAGCGCTCGCTTGCGGGAGAAGTTGATCACACCGCCCGCTTCACCGGCGCCGAACAGGCCGTCGGCACCGCGCACAATGGAGATGGAATCGAAAATCGCGGTGTCGAGATCGCCGGTCACCGATGATGTCGTGCTGGTTGCGCCACCATCAAAGCGTGCGTTGTCGATGGCGAGCCCGCGAGAGGTGTAGGTGGAATTGAGCCAGGCCCGGTCCACCGTCACGCCGGTCATCTGCTGCATCACATCTTCGACGCGCAGCAGATTCTGATCCTCGATCCGGGCGCGGGTCAACACCGTCACCGATTGGGGAATGTCGCGCAGCGCCTGGGCAGATTTGCCCACATTGATAGCACGGGCAGCATAGCTGTCGCTGTCTTCGGTACGGATCGGGTCATCATGCGCTCGGGCGCCATTGACCACGATCTGATCATCGGCGGTGGTGCTGTCCTTATCGGATGCCGAGGTGGAGGCGGTTTGGGCCGAGGCCAGCTGCGGCGCGGCGCAGGCGAATATCAAGAGCGCGAGGGGTGAACAGCGGTGAAGCATCCAGCCGCGCTGGGGTACTGTTTCGTGATACATATGCGCCCTTAATGATTGTTTTGATGTCCCTTCAGAGTGGCTGCTGCGACTCTGACGGCGGCGCGCCTAGAGCTAATGAAAATAAGTCTCAATAGCTTTTTTGTGTCAGGAACGTATCAGAAGCGTATCATTCGGGTCGGGCACGAGCCGGCCCGAGGCATAGCGGCGCCGAATGGCCTGCAAGCCATTGGTTTCATGTGAGATTATAATGGAATAAGCCGTTTTAAATCAGATGATTGGCTGTATTTTTCCTGCCCGGATTCCGATCTGATGCAGGGATGCCACGCTTGGGGCAATTCTCATCAAAAAATGACATTCGTGGCCTGCGGAGCGCCCAATTCCTGCAAACACCGGTGTCGTTAGCGGGTTGAGGCGCTGCTTTCGGGCGTACGGCTGAGAATCGACCCCATTATCCGGCAAGCGGTGAAGCGATGTCTGAACCTGCTCGCGCTGTGCCGGGGCGCTGGGGCTCTCAGCGCGTTGCCAGGATCGGCGCGCCTGCCGGGCGGACGGGTCGGGCCGTTCCGGCTGTGGTGCCGTTGAACAGCACCGCCAGCACCGGAACCCGCAGGATCACTAGCCATGCCCCCCAGGACAGCGCCAGAGTCAGGGCCATCACGGCCAGACCTTTTGCGGCCGGCGCCAGCGCGACGCTCTGACCCAGCCAGACCAGCAGGGCGACGATCGGCAGGTGGAACAGATAGATCACAAAGGCCGCATCGACGAAGCGGGTCACCAGCGCATGAGGGCGGTCCATCCAGCGGCGTGCGACGCCGATCAGGGTCCAGGTGATCGCCATCGCGGCGAATGTGGTGACCATGCGGCCCGGAGCAGGGTGCAATTGGGCGGGCAAGGTGAAGGCCAGCCAGACGGTCAAGGCCACCAGCGGCGCCATCAACCAATGGGGCTGGGTAAAGCGTGTCAATGTGGCCGGTGCGCGCTGCAGCAACACGCCCGTGATGAACCAGGGGGTGTAGATGATCAGCTCATCCAGCCGCAGGATCTGCTGCGGGACATTGGTGGCAAGGCCCGCGATATAGAACGCCTCCACCGCGGCGGCTTCCCACAGGGCGATGCCCAGCGTGCCCAGCAGCAGCGTGATCAGCAGATATCGTGCCATCGCCCGGTCCAGCCCTTCGGGCACGCAGGCGGTGCGCAGGCGGGGGAACAGGCTGCACAGCAGGGTGGCGGCGCTGCTGAGATAGAGCAGAACGATGATGAACCACAGGTGCCGCACCCAGTAACCGCCGGAATGGGTAGAGTTCCAGACGAAGGAGGACAGCGCCCGCGAATAGGGCAGGTTGGAAAACTCGCAGGCCAGATTGAGGATCGGCACCAACACCACGATGCTGGTGATGAAAGGAATGCCCAGCCGCATGAAACGCTGCTTCAGCCAGACACCCGGCGCACGGCGGCTGAGCAGCAATGCGGCGAAGAAACCGGCAATCAGAAAGAAGGCCGGCATGCGAAACAGGTGAATGAATTCGGCCAGATGCACAAAGGGTGCCCAGCCTTCATCCGAACGGACAATCCAGGTCTGCCCCGGCCGATAGGACAGCGCCACATGGTAAGGGATGCCGAGCAGCATCAGCAGCGCCCGCAGAGTATCCCAATAATGTTGGCGGTCGCCCGCAATGGCTGTGTTCATGCCCGTATTCCCCTGCACAATCTGACACAAAGGCGGGGGAATGGGGCGGTTCCGCCTGGCCACCGGCTTTGCGGCGAACGGCGGCAGCGGGGGGATGAACGGAACCGGTCATCGGCCCCGGATCAGCCGGATATGCGCGTTTGTGCTGCCCTGATCCCAGTCCGGCGGGATCGGCTTACAGGCGGTCGATCCGGGCCAGGCGGCGGCCGGTGAGGAAGGTCTGGCCGGCGAACAGGACGATCAGCAGCGCACCGATGGCGCCGACAACGATGTCAAAGCCGGAAGTGACCCCGAAGATGCCCGGATCATCGCCGAGCACCATCATCATCACCGTCAGTGCAATCAGGATGATCCGCATTTCGGTGGGGCCAGCCGCCATGTAAGACAGCTTGAATTCGCCCAGCACACGGGCCGAGAGGAAGGTGTGGATCGCCAGCAGCAGATAGCCGGCCAGCGCGACCATGGCGTAATCCATCGTCACATAGGGGCTCAGCCCCATGCCGGTCAGGATCATCAGCACGGTCAGCCCGTCGCAGCTGTGATCGATGAAATAGCCATAGCTTGGCCGTTCGATCGAACGAAAGCGTGCGATGCTGCCATCCAGCGAATCCCCGAACCAGTTCACCAGATAGCCGGCGATGGCCATGATCAGCCACCAGGGGCCCAGATTGCTGAGCACATAACCGGCGAAGGTCATGAAGGAACCGATCAGGCCTAAAATGGTCAGCTTGTCAGGCGTGACCCATGCCGGCAGTCGCGCGCACAACCAGTTGAGCAGTCGCCGTTCATTGCGCGCCAGGAGATTTTCCTGAATGCGGGACAGGGCGAGCGATTCTTTACTGGTTTGGTCTAACATCGGCGTTGCTTTCAGCGATAAGCGCAGGGCCATAGCACGATTGACATGAATGTAAGGCCCTGCATCGCAGGAATCTGATGCAATTGTAACCGGTGTGACGCAAATTCTCGTCAGACTGGCGCTGCTGGGCCCTTTTTGGTCAAGATTGTGGCGCGTGTCCGGCCCGCCATGCGCGCGGGGTGATCCCAAATCTCTTGCGAAACAGCCGGGTGAAATATCCCGGATCCAGAAAACCGCAGCGATAAGCGACATCGGCAATGGCCAGGGTGCGGGCGCGTGGATCGGCCAGCATATCGCTCGCCCGGTCAAGCCGGGCTGCGTTCAGTTCCTGCACGAAGCTGGTGCCGCTGCCGGCCAGCAGTGTTTGCAGATAGCGTTTGGAAATGCCGCAATCGCCGGCCACCCCTTCTGGTGACAGATCAGGATCGGCATATTCGCTTTCGATCCGGCGAAGGATCTGCCGCGCCAATTGCCCGCGATGGCGCGTGCCCGCCGCCTCGTGAAATCCGGTGGCGAGGCCCAGCAGCCCGCCAATCTGTTCGGCAATCAGCGGGCGCGGCAGCGGGGCATCGGCCAGATCATCCAGTATGGTTTCCAGCAGCGCGCCCAATGGCGCACCCCAGCCGCTGCGGGTGCAGATCGGCCGGGCCAGCAGTTCCCCGGGATCGGGCAAATGCTTTTCCAGCCAGGCCTGCGGCATCATCAGATCGATGCATTCGTGCGGGGTTTCCATCTCCATCTGATAGAATTTGGTGTTGTCGAGCAGCACGAACTGCCCCGGCTCAATCGTGAAGCGCCGCCCGCCCATCAGCGTCTTCATCGCGCCATGGCGGGAATAGACGAGCTGGATCGACGGGGTGGCCCGGCCCGAGCTGCCCTCCGCCCCGGTATGGGTTACCCGCTGGGCGGGGGCATGCAGATGCAGCAGCCGCAATTGCCCGATGCCATGGCTGGCCCAGCGGGCGGCAAAGGCATCGGCATCGAACACCGTCACCTCAATCGGCGCAATCGTGCTGGCCGCCCATTCGCGCCACTGGTTCAGCGCATCGCGCCGGGCAAGCCCGGCCGAGCTCCAGCTGGTATCTTCGGTGGGGCGGGTGGGCTCCATGGAGTCAGGCTAGGCCCTGGCGGGGGTGCGGGCAATGGGTTGCGGATGTTGGCGCGTGGCCTTCGACGGGCTCAGGCTGGGCCTGTCGAAGCACGCGCGCAGCCGGATTAAACCAATGGAGCAATCCGCCATTCCCCATTGCCGCGACAGTCTCAGGCGTTAGTCTCCCCGCCAAAATCATAACACAACCACCGGAGAGAGATTGATGCGTCTGATTGCCACCGAAGAAGCCTGGTCGATTCCCGAAGTTGCCGCTGAACTGCAGCAGGTGTCCCGCAGCCCGAGCCAGAGCCTGGACAAGCTGCTGGTGAAGGGCATCTATGATGCGGAGGTTGATACCTCCGGCTATGGCAAGATGAACTTCCTCGAAGGCTTGCTGGATGTAGAGGAACGGCGCCTGCCGCAGATGGACGCGCATGGCGTGGATATGCAGCTGCTGACGCTGACGGCGCCGGGTGTGCAGATGTTCGACGCGGATACCGCCACCGATCTGGCGGCGCTGTCCAATGATCGCATGGCGGAAATCATCCGCAAGCATCCGACCCGTTTTGTCGGGCTGGGGAGCTTTGCCCCGCACAGCCCGAAGCGCGCGGCGAAGGAAGTCGAACGGGTGATGACCGAGCTGAAGCTCAACGGGCTGGTCGTCAACAGCCACACCAATGGCGACTATTTCGACGATTATCGTTTCTGGCCGATCCTTGAAGCCGCCGAAGCGCATGATGCCTGCATCTATATCCACCCGCGTTCGCCGTCAGACACGTTGAAGGGCCCGCTGCAGGATTACGCCATGGACAGCGCCATGTGGGGCTATGGCGTGGAAGTGGGTACGCATATGCTGCGGATGATGGCAGGCGGCGTGTTCGACCGTTTCCCCAAGCTGAAGATCTGCGTTGGCCATATGGGCGAAATGGTGCCGTTCTTCATCTGGCGGATCAATTTCATGAACAGCCGCGCCCAGAAGGTCGGCCGTGCGCCCAAGACGCAGCGGAGCATGGAAGAATATTTCAAGGACAATTTCGTCTTCACCACCAGCGGCGTGGAAGACCATCTGGCGCTGCGTTATGCGATTGACCGGATGGGCGTGGAAAATGTCCTGTGGTCGATCGATTATCCTTATCAGCCAATCAAGGAAGCGGTGGAATTCATCCAGACCGCGCCGCTGAGCGAGGCGGAAATGCACGCGGTCTGCCACGGCAATGCCGAACGCGTGTTCCACATCCCGCCCGCAGAATAAGGGGTATCCGCCATGGCATCTGCTTCGCTCGCCGGCATCAGGGTGGTCGAACTGGCCCGGATCCTGGCCGGGCCCTGGGCGGGGCAGGTGCTGGCCGATCTGGGCGCAGATGTGGTGAAGGTCGAAAGCCCCGGCGGTGATGACACGCGCCGCTGGGGTCCGCCCTTCATCACCTATGCCGATGGCACGCGCGATGCGGCCTATTTCCATGCGGCCAATCGCGGCAAGCAATCACTGGTGGCGGATTTCGCCACCGAAGCAGGCCGCTCGCTGGTGCTCGATCTGGTGCGCGATGCCGATGTGCTGATCGAGAATTTCAAGCTGGGTGGGCTGGCCCGGTTCGGGCTCGATTATGCCAGCCTCAACGCCATCAATCCGCGCCTCGTCTATTGTTCGATCACCGGCTTTGGCCAGACCGGCCCCTATGCCCATCGCGCCGGTTATGATTTCATCATCCAGGCCATGGGCGGGATCATGGATCTGACCGGCGATCCCGATGGTCCGCCGCAGAAGATCGGGGTTGCCTATGCCGATATTCTGACCGGGCTTTATGCGGTGATCGGCATTCAGGCAGCCCTGCGCCAGCGCGAAACAACCGGGCGCGGGCAGCATGTCGATATGGCGCTGATGGATGTGATGGTCGGCACCCTTGCCAATCAGGCGATGAACGCCATGGTTTCAGGCGAAGCACCGCACCGGTTGGGCAATGCCCATCCCAATATCGTGCCTTATGAAGCCTTTCCGGTGCGCGATGGGCCAGAGGGATCACGCTGGGTGGTGATCGCGGTCGGCAATGATGCGCAATTCGAACGGCTGACCCTGCGGCTGGAACTGGATGAGCGCGAAGAATGGCGCAGCAATGCCGGGCGGGTGGCGGATCGGGCGGCACTGTCGGCAGAAATCCGGCGGCTGACCGCGATGTGGACGCGCGATGACCTGCTGGCTGCGCTGGAGGCAGAAGGGATACCTGCTGGACCGATCAATGATGTCGCTGCGGCACTGGCCGACCCGCAAATGGCCGCGCGTGGCATGGTGCTGGCGATGCAGGCCGATGATGGCACGCCCATACCCGGCCTGCGCACGCCGATCCGCTTTTCGGATGGGAATGGGGAGGTTGGGGTGGTTTCTGCACGTCCATCGCCGCGCTTGGGTGAAGGGTAGAGCGAGCGTAATCTGAGGTGCCCGATACCCCTCCGTCATGCCACCGAAGGCTGGCATCTGTCGCGGCTTGCGCTGTGCTGGTGCTTTGGCTGAGAGCGGCCCCAGCCTTCGCTGGGGCGACGAGATGGTGCGGGTTGCGTTCACTGCCACCTCGTCATGCCAGCGCAGGCTGGCATCTGTCACGGCTCGCGCTGTGCTGGTGCTTTGCCTGACAGCGGCCCCAGCTTCCGCTGGGGCGACGGGGGTGGGGCTTGCGCTGGTCACTCCAGCAGCCGCGATTTTGACCAGCCAGCTTCCACGGCCACGGCCCGCAAGGAGCCATGGCCGTTCGGGATAGAAGCCGTTGAGATGTTTAACCCGGTGTCTGGCAGGCCGAAACAGCAGTCACCTGATAGGTGGTCTTTCCGACCATGCCGCCTGACGGGCGGATCTGTTCCAGTTCGACGGTGGCGGCGCATTCCGAGTTCTGGATGCGCCACGACACTTTGCCGTTGTCGCCGCGACTGACCACGGTGATGCTGTCAAACGGCAACTGACGCAGGGCGTTTCCAACCTCGGCGTTTTGCGTGATGGTCTGAATCTGTTCGCCCGCATCGTAATAGCCGGATACGGCCGCGCTTGCCGGGGTGGCGGTGCCAAGAATAATCGCAGCGGCGATGAAAACTCTCTTCATGGATATTCATTCCTTTCCAGTAACAAAGACAAGAAAACTATAGGTGGGGCATCCTCACCAGCCGCCCACACCGCCGCCGCCATGGCCCCCGCCCGAGCCATTGGAACTGCCGGAATCGTCTTGCGAATTCGCCGAGGACTGGCCCTCGATCGCGACGGCGGAAATGAGGCTGCCGACCGCGAACACCTGCGTGAAATCGCCCGTGGCGCTGCCGGGACACCATGTGGGGTCATAGTCCCGGGCATGCCCCGCTGCGCTGGCTGCCGCCATTGCGATTTCGAATTGGCGGTTCCAGGCGCGCTCCACGCCCAAGGCGATGGCGAAGGGTAACAACCGCTCATAGTGGGCAGGCGACAGATCTGGCGCAGCCGTCAAGGCCAGCCGGTCCTTCTCCACCAGCGTGAGGTAGCGCTCCAGCCCGGCAATGCTGTCCATCAGATCGCGCCCCGCGCGGCTCATTCGTCCGATGTTCGCTGACAGCAGCGTGGTAATGCAGGCAACGGCGCAGGCGACCAGAAAGCTGTTACGCTGAGTGGGATCATCAACAAACATGATCTCCACGGCCGCATAGATAGAGAGAACAGCAAGAACAAAATATACCTGAACAATCAAATATTTATGCCATATGGCATTTCCGTTGAACAGAATCTTGCGGGCCTCTTCCACGGATTTGAAAAACAAGGCCCAGGGAATGATGGAAAGCAGGAAGTGAAGGGGTAAGGGAACGAACGGCGGATACTCGCTGCCGATCGTGTATTTTTGATCATAGACCAGCCATGCGACCCAGAATGCCAGGTAAAAGCAGACGGCAATCCCCGCGTTCGAGCGATAATATGTCTCTCCGATTTCGGACGTGACGGCACTTTCGAAGTGGTTGCCCAGCGTCAGCGTCTCCGCCGCGTTTGCTTTGCCCAGCGTCAAGCTTCCGGCATCGGGGATGTGCGACAGAATGGCCGCTTCGCCCGGCGGAATGTCATCGATGTTCTTCGATGTCTTGCGCAAACCGACCCCGTCAGCGGTTTTGTCGATTACCACCTGGCCCTTGACGGCGAGGGCGACGACGGAGGCTGAAAGTCCCTGCCAAAACCCCGTTTTGAAGTTGCGTGACACGACATAATTGACCGTCCCGGGGGAGACGCCTTCGGGCAGGGTCCAGCGTGGCACGATGATACCGGCCGGCGGGTTGCGGCCGAACAGCAGCACAAGCAGCATCGCGATTATCGCGGCGACAATCACAATGGCCGCGCCGAAAGCGGCAGAGCCGTAATCGCGATACCACCATTCGCGCAATTGCTCGCTGTCCGGCGGCTGGATTGCGCCATTTGGCAAGCGCAGATCGATCGTTGAATTCTCGCCGGGCGCATAGGGCCGCGTGGTGGTGAAGCGGGCGATATTGCCGGCAATATTGCTGGTGGCGTCCTTGCCGGTCTGTCCCCGGAATCCGGTGTGAACATCAGCGGATAGCGGCGTTACGCCCTGCGGCAGCGTGATTTCGACATGAAGCGCATCGATTGCAAACAGCCCATCCGTGCCATTGGCATTCCAGTGGAAACGGCTCCCTTCATTCGAGAAGCTGATCGCGCGATCGATCTCATAACGGATCTTGTAGCGGTGTACCCCGGAACTCAGCGTGCGGTCGCTGCTGCCGATCCGAATGATCGCGCCGGGGCCGGTCTCCAGGACCTCGAAATTCTCTCCCACGCCGTCTCGTTCAACCTCGATGACCTTGAGGCTGGACCTGGAGCGGTGACCGTCGAAACTGAGCGGTATTGCCCGATCGATACCGTGAATGATCTGCAAACCCTCAGAGGTGATTTGCATTTCCTCGGTGACATCAAGGATGCCGCTGGACTGCAGGTGGATATTGATCCTGTAATCGTTGATCCGCTCTTCCGCCGCCGCGGGCAAAGCGAAGCCGATCAGCGCAGCGAAGCAGACAAGTGCGGCGACCAGGCGCCTGATGCCGGGCATGGTCAGAATGATACTGCGGGAAGATCGCGATCTGTCGCATTGTCGACCTGGAAATAGGCCTGTTTGGCGAAGCCAAATGCGCCCGCGACGACATTGGAGGGAAAGGTTTCGATGCGGACATTCAGATCCCGCGCCGCGCCGTTGTAATACCGGCGCGCCATTTGCAATTCGTCCTCGATCTCCCCCAGGGCGCTTTGCAATTCCACGAAATTGGCGCTGGCCTTGAGGTCGGGATAGGCTTCGGCGAGCGCGAAGATTTTGACCAGGGCCTGGCTCAACTGCTCTTCTGCGACGGAGCGAGCGGCAATTTTATCCTGCGAGACGGCAAGGGCCTGATTGCGGGCCTCCACCAGGCTGTTCAGCACGTCGCGCTCATGGGCCGCATAGCCGCGCACCGTGTTGACCAGATTGGTGACGAGATCCGCACGCCGCTTGAGTTGCACATCAATGCCGGACCAAGCCTCTTGCGAAACCTGCCGGGAACGCACCAATGCGTTGAAGAGCACGATCACAGAGATGGCGGCCAAACATACAACCGTCGCGATGATAACCAATGTCTGCATGACTGGACCTTGTGGGTATGAGGATCGAATTCGAATGGCGGAGCCGGTGAGATTGCGGTCCCGCTTGATCACGGAGTTGCGCATTGCGTCGCTGCGGATGACGTGACGAAATGCGCGGGTTTGGGGGCGGTGCCGGCCTTAGTGAGGTTGCCTGTTTGGGAAGGCCCACTCGACGACCTTCGAGACGAGCCAGCCGATGAGCAGGGCGATCAATGAAATGGCGGCATTGCTCACGGGTGCAAAGAGGAGGTTCAACGCGGCTGTCGACGACGTCGGACTTACGAAAGTCTCGCGATAGACAATGACATCCGTCCCCAGCATCAAGGGCAGCGCCACGCAGGCAACGACCAGTGGCCAGCCTGCGCGCCGGAAGATCGCCACTGACCATGCGGCGTAGGGTGTTATCGCTGCGAAAAAGAGGCCGATGGTGAAGGCAGCCGGCGGCATGGCCACAAAACATGTGTAAGCATGCAAGGCCAACGAAGTGACGATGATAACAGACAAAAATGTCTTCACTGGCTTGATGATGTTCATGTCAAAACTTGCATGTTTTGGGCCAATTGTCGTCGCTGCGTGCCAAGCGACGAAAACATGGGGATCAGAATGAATTGATCCTTCCGGACATCGCTGAATGTGACCCGTGCACCCGGTCAGCAGGGTGTTCTGCCGAAAAAGTGCACGGATCTTTCAGGCGTGATTGGACAGTTTATCCGATGATAGTTCCGTCAGAGTTATGGATATCCCACAGGTCAAAGGTGGTTTCCCGCTCGTCGCCGGACATGGTCTCGCAATAGGCACGGATACGAACAGCATCGTGCGTCCACTGCAGAATGGCATCGCGGCAGCTGTGCTGAAAACTCACGGGTTCGTCATTTTCGCGGAGGAAGCCGTCATCGTTCATGATGCCGTACAGGCCATAGGTGGTGTTCTTCCAACTGCCGTTGCGGGTTTCGCATTGCGCGCTGATCCAGACAGAATCGTCGCTCGTGTTCAGGCGGATGTTGCGGCATGAGTTCTGGAAAGTCGGTTCTGCAGCATGTGCAGTTCCGGGCAGCAGTGCCGATCCAGCAGCGGCAAGGGATAGTGCGGCGGCGGTGATATAGTTCTTCACAGTTCGACCCTTCATTTTTTGGAAATACAGATATCTATTTGTCAAATCGTCTCATGCAGGCGTCGGTGAACATGGCTGTCTCTTCGTCTGACGCCATTTCAACGATTTCAGCAGTGCTCTGATATGATGCATTAAATTCGTCATGGCCGTGGCCGATTTCGGGCGCGAGCCCCAGCGCGTGATCGCGCGCCCGTTCAGATCTTGCCGCATTCTCGGGGCCGCCCAATTTGCTGAACAGCGCGGCGCAAAACAGCGCGTCATTGTATTCTTGCTCGACACCACCCTGATCGCCGTTCGCCTGGGCCAGGACCGAAGCGGATAGCAGGGCGCCGCCGATGGAAAGCGCGGCGAGGAATCTGGATTTCAAAACGGGCCTCCTGAAAATGTGAAGCAGGGCGGGGCAAACCGCGTTCGCCTGGCAGTGTGGTGCCGGGTGGGTGCTAAAGCAGGATGGGATGCGGAAAGGCCACGCGTCGCGCTGATGTCACCAGCGATTTAGGTGCGCGGCAAAGTGATGATTTTACGGGATATTGGCGAGCCCGAAACAGCGATATCGTCCATCATGCAGGCCTTCTCCAAAACCGAGGCATGCAATATGATGGGGGCAGATTTCTGCCAATCGCACGGATAAACTAGCTGAAATCAGCTAGGCGTCAGGCCGGGGCGTGACTGTCTGCTACCATGGCTTCCAGGGTCTGGCGCAGGTCCATCGGATCCACCGGTTTTGCCATCAATGCATGATGACGAAGGGATGGTTCGGTGGTCATATCCACCTGGGTATCGCCCGTGAGCAAGAGCGCGGGAATATCGGTCCCCAGCGTGTCACATATGGCCGCGATGACCCTGGGCCCGGTATCGCCCTGGCGTAATCGATAATCGCATATCAGCAGATCGGGTTGCCTGAGTTTAACGAGGGGCAGGGCCTCGCTCCGGCTGTCCGCGATTGCGCAGGAGGCGCCCCATCCGGTGATCAACCGGGCGAGGCTGGCGCGGATCGCCTCGTCATCATCGATGATCAGGATATGCAGGCCGGCAAGCGGCGTTGGTGCGGCGCTTTCAGCTGCGGGGTGCAGCAGGACGGTTGCCGGTTGCGCCGGTAAGCCTTCCCGATGTTCCGGCAACTCCGGCAGGGCGAACCGAAACACGCTGCCCCGGCCGGGTTCTGATCGCAGGGTGATATCGCTGCCAAGCAGGTGCGCAATGCGTCGTGCGGTGGCCAGCCCCAGGCCAAGTCCCAAGCGCCGGTCTCTCTCGCTGTTTCCGAGCTGCACAAAATCGCCGAAAATCCGCGTCTGCTCATCGAGCGGGATGCCGATGCCGCTGTCCCAGACTTCGATAACGACGCCTTGCTTCGCGTCGCCACTGCGGCGGCGTGCGGCGACCAGAACTCCGCCCTGCATCGTGTAGCGCAGCGCGTTCTGCACCAGATTGCGCAAGATGATCAGGGTCAGCACCGGGTCAGAACAGACATGCAGGGGCGTGTCCCGGACCGTGAACAGCAATCGCCTGTTCTGGGCAATCCCGGACGCTTCGGCATTAATCTGATCAAAAACATCCTGCAGCGCAAAGGGCGAAAGTTTCGGCGTGATCCCGCCCGCATCGGCGCGAGAGAAATCCAGCAGGGTGTTCAGCAGGTCGGCGGTCGCGCGATGCGCCTGCCGCGCCTGTGCCGCAATTGTGCGGACGGCCGGGCGATCAGCCTCATTCTCGATGGCGCCGATGAACAGCGACAAGGCCTGCAGCGGCTGGCGCAGATCGTGGCTGGCCGCTGCAAGGAAGCGCGATTTGGAATGATTGGCTTCTTCGGCGTCCTGAATGGCCTGTTTCAGCCGCAGGGCATCCAGTTCCAGCTGGCGGTTCAGATGCTGGTTCTCGAACCGCAGCAGGATGGAATTCAGGATGGACCGGGCGGTTACTTTCGCATTGCTTCGCAAGCCAACACTATACAGCAGGATGACCAGCGTCAGATACGCCTCCTGCCTCTGGACAGTGATGGTCAGGGCGAGGGAGGACAGCACGACAAGATAGGTGCCGACATAGGCGTTGAAGGCGGGCATCAGCGGTCCATATGTCGATGCGGCGCCGCCCATGATGCCCGCCACCGTTCCCAGCAGCAGTGGCATTTCATCAGAGGATATGTGGGGGTAGGCCACCACGGGCAGCATGGCCCATCCCGCCGCATGCATGGCCTGGGTAACCATCAGCCGATACTTCATATGTTCGGGACGGGTGGTAAAATCCCGCTCGTGCAGAAACCATTTCAGCTCGACAAATTCCGCGCCCTTCAGGGTCAATTGCGCCGCCAGCCAATACCAGATCACCGGGCCGATATGGTTCAGCAGGACGGCCAGCATGACCGACAGCAACAGGGTGACGAGCGAGATCGGCCCGAGCATGGCATAGACGAGGCGCAACTGCTCGGTCAGGATCTCTCGTTCGGTGATCGTCGGCGATGCGCTCTGAAAAGCGGGAGTTGCTGCATCCTGCATCGCCTTAGCCGAGAAGCCCCCGCTTTCGGGCTTCCAGCATGGCCTGGGTTCTGTTGTTCACCTGCAGCGCACGGAAAATAGCCTGAACATGCGCCTGAACAGTGAAGGGCGACAAGGCAAGTCGCGCTGCGATCCCCTTGTTGCTCAGACCTTTGCCGACGAGTCGGAGAATTTCGGTCTGCCGGCCAGTCAGGCGGGAGAAGGATGTAGAGGTCGCATGATGGGCTGCCAGACGTTGATGGATCGTCGTCAGCAATTGTTCCGGCGGCGCCGATTTTGACACAAAGGTCGCGGCGCCAAGCTCCAGGGCTCTGTGGACCTGATGGCCATCGACCTCCCCGCTGATGACGATAATCTCTGCATTGGGCCAGCGCACTTTCAATTGCGGCAAGCCGTCGACCCCGCTTGCTCCGTCAAGGTTCATATCCAGCAGGACGATTTCAGGCTCGGCCTCGACCTGAAGCAGAGCGTCCTCCACTGTCTGGCAGCAGATCAGATGAGCCGAAGGAATATTCTGATCGATCAGAAGGCTCAGGCCAGCGCTGAACATCCTGTGATCATCAATTGCGACTATACAGCAAGGCATCGCATGGAGAATTCAAAGTCCAGTTCAGAACCGGTTTACAGATCAGGGACTTGATTTCGACCGGATTGTGAACCGACGGCGCACGCGGCTGAATCTCCCGAGCGTGGACCACGCCGCCGCCCCCCTTGCGGACGGGTCGGATAATATATTGCCCGCGATATGGCAATTGCGGAGGGCGCGCCGCCAACTTGCTTCCGGGGATGTGAGGCTGGCTTTTCAGGGGCGGACAGGGCCTGTGGGACATGATACCGCCACCTCAACCCCAATTGGAAATGTCTGATCCCATGCGCATTATCGGATTGCTCGGCGGCATGAGCTTTGAAGGCTCTGCCACCTATTATCGCCTGATCAACGAAGCCGTACGTGGCCAGCTGGGTGGGCTGGCGTCGGCGGACAGCGTGATGCGGTCGGTCAATTTCGAAACCATCGTGCGGATGCAGCAGGCCGGACAGTGGGAGGATGCGGGCGCCTATCTGGCCGATGCCGCGTGCGGGCTGGAACGGGCGGGCGCGGATTGTGTGCTGATCTGCGCGGTGACCATGCATCTGGTGGCTGATGCGGTGGAACAGGCCATCAGCGTGCCTTTCATCCATATCATCGATGAAACCGCCAAGGTGCTGCAGCAGGCCGGATGCACGCGCCCGCTGCTGATCGCCACCCGCTACACCATGGAAAACGGGTTCTATCAGGCGCGCATGTCAGCGCGCGGGATTGATGTCATGGTGCCCGATGACGCAGGCCGGGCGGCCGTGCATGCGATCATTTTTGATGAATTGTGCCAGGGCAAGATCATCGATGCATCGCGTGCATGCCTTATGGACCTGATCGAACGGGCCAGGGCGCAGGGCGCGGACAGCGTGATCCTGGGCTGCACCGAAATCGGCCTGATCCTTGATCCGCAGGCTTTGCCGCTGCCCGGTTTTGATTCCACGGTGATCCATGCCGATGCGGCGGTGGCTTTTGCTTTGGGTGATGGCTGATGGGCGGGGCGGAACTGCAGATCCGGCAGGATGATCCGACTGCGCCCTATGTGGCCGAACTGCTCGAACATCATCTGCGCGAACTGCGCGGGAACATGGCCGAATTTGCCTTTGCGCTGGATGCGACCGGGCTGGCGACGCCCGATGTGACCTTCTGGACCGCCTGGCATGGCGATGTGCTGGCCGGTTTCGGCGCGCTGAAGCAGCTTGATGCCACCCATGGGGAGGTGAAGTCCATGCGCGCGGCACCGGCGGCGCGGCGCACCGGGGTGGGGCGGGCGATGCTGCGGCATATCGTGGGCGAAGGGCGCCGGCGGAACTATGCCCGGATCAGCCTGGAAACGGGCACGGCGCAACTGCATCAGCCGGCGATCGCGCTCTATCGCAGCGAAGGCTTTGTGCCCTGCGATGCCTTTGCCGATTATCTGCCGAGCCCGCACAATCAGTTCTTCATGCTCAGCCTGAGGGGCTGATCAGCGCCTATTCGAAATGCTCTATCCCCTCGCCCGTGATGGAGAGCCAGCCATGCTGACGCTCTTCGAAAACGGAGTAATGCGGCTGGGGAAAATCCGGGTCGGCGAAGCAGCCCAGCGGAACGGCGGTCAGCCCGGGCATTGTGTCATTGGTGTAGGCGATCGTACCGCCGCATTGCGGGCAAAAGCGGAAGCGCGCGCGGGCGCCGCTTTCTCCCGTGCGGACATATTCTCGCGCGTCGCCGGTCAGCTCCACGCAGTCATCGGGAAAGCGGGCCTGAGCGGAAAAGGCGCTGCCGCTGCGTCGCTGGCAATCGATGCAATGGCAGATGGAAATGCGCACCGGCTCCCCGCTGCAAAGGGCGTTGAGCTGGCCGCAATGGCAGGATGCTGCACGGATCATTCTTGATGACATCGCATCAGGCGGGGCAAGTCAAGCAAGCTGGGCGCAGGCAAGGCCGGCTGACTTGGCCCGTTTCGCGACCAGTTTCGCGACTGGGCGAAAGCGGCGCGGGACTGGTTGCCGGGGCGGAGATAGGCGCCGGGCCTGCGCTCAGGATATGGCTATGCATCGATGATGTGATTGCCAGGGGATAGTGATGCGGATTCCGTCAGCTCTTGCGATATGGACCATGGCATCGGCCGCATGGCTGGCCACACCTGCGGCGGCGCAGGACTGGAACAATCTCGCTACATCCGAAGCCATGAACCAGGTGCATGCCACCATGCGTCAGCACATGATCGTCAACCCGCATGAACAGGATGACGATCAGCCGCCGCGCCGCAGTGCGGATCGCGCGCACATTGATCCGGCCTATGATGTCGATCCCGCCATCCGACGCGGCGTGCAGCAGCAACTGATCGCGGATGTTTCGCGCCAGCATGCCGCCGCCGGGGAGGAACTGGCGCAGGTCTTCGCCCGGCATGATCTGATTGCCATGATGGATCAGGCGGTCGCATCCATGGGGCTGCGGTCGGGCAATGTGATCGATGCGGTGACGATTTACCGGCTGGCTCTGTGGGGCGCGGCCAAGGGGCTGACGGTGCCGCAGCCGCAATTGTCCGTCGCCGGGCTGCGTGCCCAGACGCAGGCGAGCTTCGATCTGGCCGGGGCAGGGCTGGATAATGCGCAGAAGCGGCAGCAGTTTGCCGAAACCCTGCTCTATCAGGCGGTGCTGATGGATCTGGCATCCGAACAGGCGCATAAATCGGGTGATCAGGCAGCCATTCGCGCCCTGACCCAGGGCGCACGCCAGGCGCTGATCGCATCCGGCATCGATCCTGATCATATGGATCTGACCGGGCAGGGCTTTGTCCCGGCACGATAGGGTGGACATGGACATTCTCACCATCGAAGGGGCGCATATCCATGATATTGCGTCCTTCTATGCGGAGATAAACCGCGTCTTCATGGGGGATGAGGACTGGCAATTGGGCCATAGCCTGGATGGCTTGGATGATCTGCTTTATGGTAGTTATGGCGCGCTGAAGGGCGATGCCCCGGTGGTGCTGATCTGGCGACAGATGGAACGCAATCGGCAGGATCTGGGGCTGGATGCCACGCGCGGATGGTATCAGGCCAAGATCGACCATCCCGATGGCTTCAATATCGAACGGATCCGTCGCGATCTGACCGCGCTGGAACGCGGGGATGGGCCGACATTTTTCGATATCGTACAACAGATCATCGCCGATCATCCGAACATCACGCTGCGCGGGGAATAGAGGCTTTGGCGGATTGATGAACAATTTCACCCTTCCACCGGCAGGCCCGGCCACGCGCCTCGATCGATTGCGGATATGGACCCAGCAAAGCAAATGGCGCCAAGTGTTGGTTGTCGGGGGGTTGTTCCTGATCGGCTGGACGCTGCTGTTCGGATCATGGATCGGTGTTGCGCTGCTGCGCGGATCGACCGATCGCGATGCCGGTGCGGTGGCGCTGAACATCGTGCTGGTGCTGTTCCTTGGCACGGTCCTGCTGACCATGACCCAGCGGGCCTGCTATCGCTGGTTCTGGCATCATGACCGGCAGCGCATGCAGGGGTTGCTGAAACCGGGTGATGAGACCTTCCAGTTTGGCGGGCAGGCGACCGATCCGCCGCCGGTGATTGCCTGGCCATGGATGCTGCGCCTGCGCCACACCGTTTTCTATCTGATTGGCATGGCAACGATCTTCTACACCTTCCTGCCTTATGCCAATCAGCTGGCGATCGGGCAGTTCCTGTTCCGATACAGCGCGGGCCGGGCATCCGCCGGCAACCTTGCCATGCTGCTGTTCGGTTTTCTGCCGATGATCGTGCTGGGCATGCTGTCCATGGCGCTGCTGTCGCGCCAGATGCGCCGGCGGGATGCCGGGGTGCTGAGCGAGGGGGAACAGCTGATCCTGGCGGCTGAAATGAACTGGCTGTTCGCGTTTGCTACAGCCTTCGGCATGACCATGCTGCTGTGCCATTTCTTCGGCAGCATGGTGATGCGCTATCTTTAGCGGTCCAGCTTCAGGGCGCGCCTGGCATCTTCGACCAGCCATGCGGGTGCGCTGGTGCCGGGGCGATCGGGCAGGCAGATGATAGGGATCGCGCCGCCTTCTTCCAGTTCAACCCATTTGCCGAGCGCGATCGAGGCGGCGCGGCGATAATCCTGCCCATCGGGTCCGCGATAGGTGAAGGCCACGCGCTGGGCGCCGCCCTGTCGCATTTTGCGGACGACGGTGCCGGTAACCGGCACGCCATGGCGAGCAAGGCCGCCGAACTGGCGCCCGCGCCAGAACAGCGCGGCGATGATGGCCAGCATGATCAGCAGGGCGGGAAGGATCAGTCCCATGGCGGGCAGTCTATCGCCTGCCGGACATGGTGCAAGATAGGCGTTGTTGCGTAGGGCTGGCTGCGGCAGCGTTGATCAGGCGCGGATGCTGCGCCGTGATGGCGCCGGCCCGGGGAAGATCTGCGTTTCCGTATCCCAGCGCGACGTCCGCCCGCGGCCGGCATTCTTGGCCGCATAAAGCGCGCTGTCTGCCTGGGCGATCAGTGCCTCCATTGTCGGCACCGTTCCGCTGGCGGTGGTAATCCCGGCGCTGAATGCCACGCCCGGTTTGGGCGTCTGCAGGATTTGCAGCCGTGTGGCGCTGTCCCGAATACGTTCGATCACGGCAGTGGCAATATCGGCAGTGGAATTGGGCATGACGAGCAGGAATTCCTCGCCGCCCCAGCGCCCCAGCACATCGGTCGCGCGGATATTGGCCTGCATGACGGCGGCAAAGCGTTTCAGCACCTCATCACCGACAGGGTGGCCGTAATTGTCGTTGATCTGCTTGAAGTAATCGAGATCGATGATCGCGACGGATAGTGGCGCGCCATCATTGCGGGCGCTTTGCAGCGCGGCCTCTGTCAGTTCCACGGTCTTGCGGCGGTTGAACAGCCCGGTCAGCAGATCGATATCCGCCGCGCGTTCCAGCGATCGGCGATTGCGGCGCGCCATCATGTTTACGGCCAGCAACAGCATGATGATGAACGCAGAGGCGGTGATGATGCCCATGATCAGCGCGGTCTGTTCGCGCGATCGGGCCTGGGCGGCCTGCAATTCCTGCTGCAGGCGCAAATTGCGGGCCATCTGGGTCTGGGCGGTCATTTCCGCTTCGCCGGCGATGATCTGCAGCGCCTGTTCCCGCGCGAATTCCTGCGCCTGCAGGCGGGTGTGTTCCAGCAGATCGCGATAGGCGGCGGCCGAATCCCCCAGCGCGGCATGGGCGGCGGATTTCAGGCGATAGGCGGCGCTGGGATCGAAGGATGCTGAGACGGTCGATGATGCGGCCAGGGCGGCATTGAGCAGCACGAGGCTGGCCGCCGGCTGCCCCTGCTGAAGCGCCAGATCGGCCAGATAGAGCTGTGCCTGGCGCAATCCGCCCGGATCAATGCTGCGCAGGTCTTGTGCCACCTGTTCGCACAGCGGCTGCGCGCGTCCGACATCCTTCAGACTGGTCAAAGCGGCGCATTGTTCCAGCTGGAAATGCACCACGCCGCCCGTGTCGCCCGCATCGCTGCCCTCTGCGACGGCACGCGCCAGCCAGGGCAGGGCTTCCCGGCTTTTGCCGGACAGCTGCAGCAGGCGACCGGTGATGAAATAATCAACGGGCAGCTTGAAGCGATGGCCCATTTTTTCGTCCCAGGCGGTGCGTTCGGCATGCAGTTGCAGCGCACGGGGATAATCGCCGGCCGCGCGCATGAACATGGCCAGGGCATAGGCGGCATAGGCGCGCTGGCGTTCATCGCCGGTTTCATGCGCCTGGCGATAGGCGGCGATCAGATTGGGGGCTGCGGCTTCGTAATCCCCGGCCAGTTGCTGGATATTGCCCAGCGTTGCCTGCAGGCAGATGTCAGCCGCGCTGCCGGCGGCATGGTCTTTTCGCGCCGCTTCCAGCTGCGGGATGGAGGCCTGGAGGGTTTCCGGCCGGAAATCGCGGAACACATCCTGGATCAGCAATTGCACCTGGGCGGCGCTGCGGCGGTCAAGATCCGGGCTTACCGCGATGCGGGTTTCGGCATCCGGCTCCCTGCCCAATTGCCAATAGGCACTGGTCTGGATGGCGCGCAGCCAGGCCAGGGTTTCAATCGGGGCAGCGGTTCGCCGCGCCGCGCCTTCTTGCTGGACCAGATCCTTTAGCGCCGTTTCCGGATCCCTGCTGGCCATCTGTGCCAGCGATACCAGTTCGGGCGTGGGTGGGGGCAGGCAAGTTGCCCGTGCAGCGCCGGTATGCACCGCGCACAGGGCGGCAGCCGCGCCGGCCGCGCGCAGCCACAGGGCCCCGTTGTTACGGGCCAGGATGCTGTTTGTGCGGCCCACCTTGATCCTTGTTTGGGGGTTGATCGCTGCCGCCGGAATTCAGGAAGTTGAATATCCGAAAGCTGAATTCATACGCATTTTACAGAAATGGGGGCGTGTTTATCAATGTGATAATGGGAATTGTTATGAGATTTTACATTTTACAATTTTAAATAAATATACTTAAAAGTAATTTAATAATAAAATTTAACGATCGTATATGATTGGGTTTTTGGTTATCTGTTTGAAACAGGATCGATTCATTGAAGAATGGTCGGGCGCATCACGCGGGAGAGACAGGTTGAGCGACATCGAATACCGGCCCCTGGGGCACAGTGCACTTAAGGTTTCACCCCTATGTCTTGGTGCGATGATGTTCGGTGGCGTTACCGATGAAACCACTTCAGCGCGGATTATCGGGAAGGCTTTTGATCGGGGGATCAACATCATCGATACGGCCGACGCCTATAATGGCGGCGCATCGGAGGAAGTGGTGGGCCGGGCGATCGCGGCGCAGCGGGATTACTGGCTGGTGGCGACCAAATTTGGTTATGGCGCTGGCCTTGGCCCCAACCAGCGGGGACAATCACGCAAATGGGTGATCCGGGCGGTTGAAGACAGCCTGCGGCGGCTCAGCAGCGATTACATTGATATTCTCTATTTCCATCAGGCGGCGCCTGGGATGACGCTGGAAGAACCGCTGCGTGCGGTGTCTGACCTGATCCGGCAGGGAAAAATCCGCTATTACGGCGTGTCCAATTTCTCAGGCTGGCGGATCGCGGAAATCTGCCGGCTGGCTGATCAACTGGGCATGGAGCGCCCGGTGGTTAGCCAGCCACTGTACAACATCGTCGATCGCAAGGCGGAGGTGGAGCAATTGCCCGCCGCTGGCCATTACGGGCTGGGTGTGGTCAGCTACAGCCCGATCGCGCGCGGGGTGCTGTCGGGCAAATATGCGGCGGGTGCGCCGGCCCCGGAAGGATCGCGCGCCGCGCGTGGTGACATCAGGCTGCAGCAGACCGAATGGCGCCCGGAATCGCTGGCCGTTGCGCAGGCGATTGCGGATCGTGCCGCAGCACGCGGGCTATCGAGTGTGGATTTCGCCACCGCATGGGTGCTGCGCAACCGGCTGGTCAGCGCGGCGATTGCGGGCCCGCGCACCGAAGAACAATGGGACGCCTATCTCGCCACGCTGGATGTGCGGCTGGATGCTGAGGATGAAGCCTTTGTCGATGGTCTGGTCCGGCCCGGTCATGCGTCGCAGCATGGATATACCGATCCGGCCTATCCGGTCGAAGGGCGGCGGCAATTGTGGTGAAGGGGCGCGTTTAGCGCCCCGCCACCTGCCCCTATTCGCACAATCCCGCCGCGCGTGCGGCAATCCCGCCCAGGCCACGGCAGCGTGGTTTGCGCGGCTGTTCGGGCTGCGCAGCCTGACCGGTTTCCGCCTGTTGACCACCACCAAATCCGCCCATCATCCCTTCCATGCCGGGCATGAACATGGTGTGCGACCGGTACCGCACCCGCGCGGTCCATTCCGGCCGCCAGGCGGTGCGCGGATTTTCCGGACGCGGCGGATAGGCGAAATTCACTTCGGGCCCATAGGCATAGAGATTGGCGATCATCATTTCGCCGCCGCGCTTCACCTCTGCCGGGATGGTGCATTCGGTCTGGGTCGGGGCCATCACCGTGCGGGCATCGATCAGCCGGCGCACACCGGCCGGGGCGATCCATTCCGCCATCGGACCGCCGAACTGCTGGGTGGCCGATGATGACCACCAGACGATGTCACGCGGCTGGCCGCCGCCGCTGTCTGACATGGCCATGACCCAGGCGTAATATCCGGTTGCTTCGTTCAGCGCGGCCCAGCTCAGCGCCACGGCGCCGCCCGGCAGATCGCGCGTGGTGGTGCGCAGCGCGGGCATGAAGTCCTGCGCAAGGTTGAAATTGATTTCGGGCGAATAATTGCCGGCGATCCGATGCTGGCCCAGCAGCGATGCATTGGCGGGCAGGCTCTTGCCATCATGACCATTGGCCCACCAGCCATAGGTGGTCGAATTGCCCTGCCGGATGGACCATTCTTCGGGCAGGTTCAGCGCCGGCGCCATCAGCCCCTGCGGGATCTGCCCGCGTGCCAGCTTGGAAAAATCGATCACCACCGGCTGACCCGGACCGGCGGTTTCGCCACATCCCCAATAGAGCAGCAGGCGGCCGCTGGGCGTCTGCATGTCGTTCGGCAGCCGTTCGGCCGGCTCTTCCCGCCCGACCGGGCCGGGAGTGTTGAGCGGAACAGATGCGCCAAGTCCGGCACCCTGCGGCATGAAGTGATCGGCCTTGGGCGGGCCATCCGCCTGGCGGGGTGACCCGATCCGCAGGGTCAGTTCATGGGCAGGCTGATTGCCGCCGCCGCCCATCATGGCCATGGCGGCGCCCAGTCCACCACCTGATCCGCCATTGGCCGCGCCGGCGCCCATCGCGGCCATGCCGGACATGGTGCCGGCATCGATGGTATAACGCACGGGCGGGGGCGGGCTGTTCTGGGTCAGGGCCGGGCTGGCCGCAATCATCACGGCGCCCCCCGATGCAAGAAGTGCCACGAGATTGCGTGTACGCTTTCCGATCATTTGAGCCCCCCGGCAGAATTTCCTTACATTATGCCGATTCTTCGGAAGAGTCGAACAAAAGGCGGATTTCTAAACAGTAGTTTATGCAGGTTTTAGATGAGCGGGCCAAGTTGTCGCGCTCGGCATGTTCTGCCGGCCGTTTGGAACGGCACGGTGGATGTGGCGGGGCATGATCGGTAAGGGTTCTGGTGTCGCAGGATGGAACTGATTTGGAACGGCCCAATTATGCTGATGCTCTTGTTCGGCTGGGGCTGCTCCAGCAACTGAGCGGGTTTGATCCCCATGTCGCGGGCACGCCGCCGCTGGGCCTGGATCTGCCGGGTAGCGATATCGATGTGCTGTGCCATGCGCCCGATCCTGTGCTGTTCACCCGTCGTGTCTGGCAAGCTTTTGGCGGTTTTCCCGACTTTCGCATCTGGCAATGGCGTGATCGCGGCAGGCCGGTGATCGCGGGCTTTTATGCCGAAGGCTGGCAATTCGAACTGTTCGGCCAGGCCATGCCGGTGGCCGAACAAATGGGCTGGCGGCATTTTCTGGTCGAGCAGCGCCTGTTGGCCATCGGCGGCCGCAGCCTGGCCAAGGCCGTGATGGACTTGCGGGTGGCAGGGTACAAAACAGAACCGGCATTCGCGCAAGCGCTGGGGCTGGCGGGCGATCCCTATCAGGCCGTGCTGGGGTTGGGCCTGATGTCAGACAGCGATCTGGTCACTCTGGTCCGCGCAGCAGGCTATGCAACGGCATCTGTCACTCCATATCGATGAACACCCGGTCGCCGATGAACAGCATATTGGTGGCTGGCTGTGCCGGGCTGCCGCGTGATCCGAAGGCGAAGAACTGCCTTTTGGTGGAACCGTCGGGCTCTGTCAGGGTGATGGTGTGGCGGTCGATGGTGTAGCTGCCCACGCCTGCGGGCCGGTTGCGGCTGGCAACGGCCATACCGACCCCGGACATGCTGCCCGATCCGGTCGCGCCGAAGGATGACGCACGGCTGTAACGCCCGTCGGCGGCAAAGGTCAGATCGCTTTGCGATGATATGGTCATCTCGCCGCCCATGGCCGAATTGCCGCCGCCCGACACGCGGGTGTATTTGGCCGCCAGCCTGCCGCCGCCCGCCTCTGCCGGGAAAGCCTGAAAGAAGGCGCCGTCCTGCAGCTTCTTTTCCGATGTTCGGCCGCGGCTGTCGGTCAGGCTGTAACCACCGGCCGTGCGTTGCCAGCGGCCCCATTTGTTGGGCTTGGCCTGGCGGCTGGCGGCCAGATTGACATCTTCGAGCGCATCGCCTTCGATTTCGTAATAGCTGCCATCCTTGAACAGGATCAGCGGTTCGTAATCATTGATCACCATCCCGCCGACACCGAAATTGGTGAAGAGACGGAAGAACACGCCATCGACCAGATCCCAATTGCCGGCATGCGCGGCGGGGCCTGCTGGCGTTGACGTGGCTGCCGGGCGGGCGGTGGCGGCCGGCGCAGCCGTGCTACGGGCTGGGGGCGCATTGCCGGCGCCGTGATTGGGCGTGAAACCGGCCGGGGTCAGGCTGACCTGGCGCAGATCGGTGCCGAGCAACTGGCTGGCTTCGGCATGGATCGTGTCGCTCATCCGCTGGCGCATCGCGGCACCGGCCTTGTCTGCGGCGCCCATGCGCGCTTCGGCCAGCAGCGCCTGCAGCAGCATGGTATCGGCCACTTCCTGTTTTTCAGCATCGCTCATTTGCGCCAGCGCGGAATTGGCACCCACCACGCCAGCGATCTGATTGCGCGCGCCATCCATGATCGCGCGATCGGTCTTTCGCCCGACAATGCCATGGGATGCTTCCCAGGCGACCACCCAATAGGCGGTGGTCATATCGGCCATATCCTGATGATCGAGCCCGAGATCGCGCAGATGCGGCCCGATCATGGCGATCACATCCTGGCTGAACAGCCGTTCGACATCGGCCGCCGCTTCGGGCGCAGTGCTGCGCATGGCGGCGACGATCTGGGCTTGTTTCTGCCGCAGCAGGGCCGGATCACGGGTGAAGCGGGTGGCGGTGTTTTGGCTTGCCTGCTGGGCAAGGGCGGTGGCGCCGGGCAGGATGGTTGTGAACGCCGCGCCGGCCAGCAAAGCCAGTATCGGACCAGTCAGTTTGCGCTTCCCATTCACCGGCTGACCCATCGCTTGCTCCTCGAAAATCGCAGTCGAGGGGAAGCTGTCCCGGTTTGGTGTGAAGCGTATATGACGTTTGCGGCGGGTCGTGCAGACCGGGCGCCGAGGTGGTTTTGGGGTGGTTGGGGGGTGATAACCGGGCCAGCGTCACGGCCGGCCCGGTTATCCCTAAGTCTTCAATGGGCGTGCGGTGCGGCGGCAGCGCCGGCCGCCGGCGGTGCCGGGGGCGCGGTGTCGGCCGGATTCGAACCCTTGTGCTTGTCATTGGCGGGCAGCGGCTGGCCATTGGCAACGCCAAAACCGACCGGTTCACCGGCAAATTCCTGGAAGGCGACGTTCACATTCATATGCGCGCGCGCCAGCGGGGTGTTGCCATATTCCAGGCCCGGCTTGATCTTCGTGTCCAGCAGCACGGCGAAATCGGGGTTGCGCTGCAGGGCGGCAACCGCCGTGCCCGGTGCATCGCCGCGATCATAGGCGGCGCGGGCTTCGGTCACGATGGCGCGGTTGAAACGGGCCATGCGTTCCAGCCCGGCCCAGTTGTTCACATGGCCATGACCTTCGACGACAATGTCGACATCCTTGACCGTCTTGACCAGCTGTTCAACGACATCGGCGATTTCCATCGCGCCGCCGGCCGGAAGGAAGGGGGCCATGTTCCAGGCCATGACATCGCCCATGAACAGCAGCCGGGCCGACGGCACGACCACGAAGGTATCACCATTGGTGTGCGAACGGCCGAAGCTGTAGAGTTCGATCCGGTCGGCGCCTTCGCCGATCGTCATCCGCCCGGTGTAGGTTTCACTGGGAACCACGCCGGGGTTGTGCTGCGGATTGGCGGTGATTTCCGCCTTGGTCGCTTCGCTCGAAATCACGCGCACATTGGGGAACTTCGCGCGGATGAAATCCGTGCTGCCGATGTGGTCGGGGTGGCTGTGGGTGTTGATGATGGTGGTGATCGGCTTGTCGGTCAGCTTGGCCACTTCGTCCACAATGGCCTGGCCATTGTCGGGCATCTTGGTGTCGACCAGCACAACGCCGGCATCCTGCACGATCACCAGCGTGTTACCGCCACCACCAAAGATCTTGTAGACATTGCCGGTGATATGTTCGGCCGGGGTCGGCGGCGGCAGCGGCGATCCGCGCGGAGCGGCAGCGGCCGGGCGCGGCGCATCGGCGGGTGCCGGCTGGGCGGCGCAAGCGGTGGCCAGGCTGCTGGAAACCAGCAGCGCGATGATGAAATGTCCCTTCATGGTGTCTCTCCCCTAAATTGTTGCAGGGGTCGTAGCGAAGCCGAAGGGCGTGAACAAATGGATTCAGTCCGGTTTTTTGGATGAACCCGGAATTGTCGGTGACGGAGGCGGGACCATGATGCTGGCCCCGCCTCTGCCTTGGTTTCATGCTTGGCTGATTACTTGGTCAGCGCGCGCTGGAAAGCTTCGCGGGCCTGCAGGCGGGCGCGATAGGCCTTGATATTGTCCGACAGTTCATCATCCAGACCCAGCGGCGCGAAGGCGAGCAGGGCCGTGCCGACGGAGATGTCGGCGATGGTGAAGGCATCACCCATGATATAGTCGCGGCCATCGGCCAGACGGTCTTCGAGCAGCTTCAGCCGGCGGATCAGCTGGGTGCGGGCATCGGTCGCGGTCCAGTTGTTCTGGTCTTCGCCGCCCATCACCTTGGTGCGGAACAGCGCGCTGACGGCCGACTGCAGCGACGCTTCGCCATAATGCAGGAACTGCAGATGGGCCGCATAATCGGCCGGGCTCGGCACCGGGCCGACGGTGAAGCTGGGTGCACCTTCGGCCAGGCCGAACAGGCGGCGGCCGGTGATGTACTGCAGGATCGCGAGCGATTCATTCAGGCGCACGCCATCATCGTCGATCGCCGGATAGGTGCCGATCGGGTTCACATCCAGATATTCGGCCGGCGCCGGGATGGAGCTGATTTCAATATTATAGGGATCGCCGATTTCTTCCAGCAGCCAGATTACGCGCAGCGAACGGGAACGGGGGGCGTGATAAACGGTGATCATCAAAATGGGCCTTTCAGTGGCTTTGGCTTGTTGGGATTAACGGGTTTGTGTTCAGCTTTTGGGACGATTGGCCAGCAGATCGTCGACAACGGCGGGATCGGCCAGGGTTGATGTGTCGCCCAGATTGCCGGTGTCGTTTTCGGCGATCTTGCGCAGGATCCGGCGCATGATCTTGCCGCTGCGGGTCTTGGGCAGGGCCGGGGCGAATTGCACCACATCGGGCGTGGCGATCGGGCCGATTTCCTTGCGCACCCATTGGACCAGTTCGCGCCGCAGATCATCGCTGTCCTGCGTGCCGGTGACGGTGGTGACATAGGCATAGATGCCCTGGCCCTTGATGTCGTGCGGCATGCCCACAACGGCCGCTTCGGCGACCAGATCATGCAGCACCAGCGCGCTTTCGATTTCGGCCGTGCCCATGCGATGGCCGGACACATTGATCACATCATCAATCCGCCCCGTGATCCAGTAATAGCCATCTTCGTCCCGGCGGCAGCCATCACCGGTGAAGTAATAGCCGGGGAAGGTGCTGAAATAGGTCTGGAAGAAGCGTTCATCATCGCCATAGACGGTGCGCATCTGCCCGGGCCAGCTATCCGTGATCACCAGCGCGCCCTCGGTGGCGCCGTCCAGCAGATGGCCTTCCCCATCCACCAGCGCGGGCTGAACGCCGAACATCGGCGTGCTGGCGCTGCCGGGCTTCAGCGCGGTCGCGCCGGGCAGGGGGGTGATCATATGGCCGCCGGTTTCCGTCTGCCACCAGGTGTCAACGATCGGGCAGCGGCTATTGCCGACCACATGGTAGTACCATTCCCAGGCTTCGGGATTGATCGGTTCGCCCACGCTGCCGAGCAGGCGCAGCGATGACCGGTCGGTGCCGGTGACCCATTCATCCCCTTCGCGCATCAGCGCGCGCAGGGCGGTGGGGGCGGCATAGAAGATTTCGACACTGTATTTGTCGACCACCTGCCAGAACCGGCTGTGATCGGGGAAATTGGGCACGCCTTCGAACATCAGGCTGGTGCCACCATTGGCGAGCGGGCCGTACACCACATAGCTGTGCCCGGTGACCCAGCCGATATCGGCCGCGCACCAGTAAATCTGCCCGGGGCGGTAATCGAAGGTGTATTCATGGGTCATGGACACCCACACGCCATAACCGCCGGTGGTGTGGAGCACGCCCTTCGGCTTGCCGGTGGAACCGCTGGTGTAAAGGATGAACAGCGGATCTTCGGCGTTCATTTCTTCGGGCGGGCAATCGCCGGGCTGGCCGGCCACGGCATCGGCCCAGTCAACATCCCGCCCGGGCGCCATCGGCACATCGGCCCCGGTGTGGCGCAGCACGATCACGCTTTTGACATTGGGGGCGTGGTGTTCCAGCGCCGCATCGACATTGGCCTTCAGCGGAACGGTCTTGCCGCCGCGCCGGCCCTCGTCTGCGGTGATCACCACATCGCTGGCACAATCATCGATCCGGCCGCCCAGCGCTTCGGGGCTGAAACCGGCAAAGACGATCGAATGGACCGCGCCGATCCGGGCGCATGCGAGCATGGCCACGGCCGCTTCGGGCACCATCGGCAGATAGATTGTTACCCGGTCGCCGCGCTTGACGCCCTGCGCCTTCAGCGCATTGGCGAAGCGACAGGTCTGGGTATAAAGTTCGCGATAGGTGATGCTGCGCCCGGGGGTGGCGGGATCATCCGCTTCCCACAAAATGGCAATCCGGTCGCCATGTTCGGCCAGATGCCGGTCCAGGCAATTGGCCGACAGGTTCAGCGTGCCATCCTCAAACCAGCGGATGCGGAAATCATCCTTGTGGAAGCTGGTGTCCTTGACCCGGGTGAAGGGCTTTATCCAGTCCAGCCGCTGGGCCTCATCACGCCAGAAACCATCGGGATCATCGATTGAGCGCTGATATCGGGCGGCATAGGATTCCGCGTCAATCAGGGCTGTGCCGGCCCATGACGTGGTTACCGGATAGACTGCCGTCTCGCTCATCACCTGCTCCCGATCTGCTTTTTTCTGAACGGGCCGCGATTGCTGCGGCCTGCCCTTGCAGGGCTAAGCCGCAGGCTTCGCCGCCGCAAGAGGCTTGCGGCGGGAAAATCCTGTCAGGAAAGCATGGGGCAGGAAACTGTCTCAATGCCGGGGCAGGGGCGCCCCGGCCGAGGTCTTGCCTCAGCGCCAGATGGCTTCGAGCGCGGGCAGCAGATGATCGCGGTGGTCGGCCGGAATGCGCAGAATCAGTTCTGCTTCAAAGCTTTCGATCACCTGCCGGGCTTCATCGAGTCGATCCTGCCCCAGCTGGGTCAGTGCCAGACCCTGAGATTTTCCGTCGATCGGTGCGCGTTCGATCAGCCCGGCATCTTCCAGCCGTTTCAGCAGCGGCACCATATTGGCGCGCTGGATTGCCAGATGACGGCCCAGCGCGCTGGCGGTGGCGCTGGGATTGGCGCCGATCAGCATCAACACCGATGCATCTGACTGGCGCAGGCCGATTGTTCCAAGGCGGGTGGCCAGCTCCGATGAACTGGCATGCGCGGCACGGCGCAGCGAATAGCCGGGGAAGGCGGTCAAAGGATCGTTCATAACTGCCCCTTACCGATTGTTGTTGATCATAACAATCCCCACCGATAAAGGCCCGCTCGCATTCGGAGATTTCCGAAGCGATTCGAGATTAGCAGGAGAGAAAACATGGCCGGCCCCTCACAGCCCGATCCCCGTCCCGAAGAAGAAACCGTCCGCTATGACATCATCGATGGCGTGGCCTGGGTCTATTTCAACCGCCCCGACAAGCGGAACTGCATGAGCCCCAAGCTCAACCGCCAGATGCTGCGTGTTCTTGAATCGCTGGAATTCAACGACGACGTTCAGGTGCTGGTGCTGTCGGGCGAAGGCACGGCCTGGTCGGCCGGTATGGATCTGCTCGAATATTTCCGTTTCAGCGAACAGGAAGGCCTCAAGGGCACCCGCCGTTCGCAGCGCGAAGCCTATAGCTGGTGGGAACGCCTGCGCTGGTACGAAAAGCCCACCGTTGCCATGATCAACGGCTGGTGCTTCGGCGGCGCCTATGGCCCGCTGTTCGGTTGCGACCTGGCATTCTGCGCTGACGAAGCACAGTTCGGCCTGTCCGAAATCAACTGGGCGATCCTGCCCGGCGGTGGCGCATCCAAGGTTGCCGCAGAACTGCTCGGCTTCCGTGATGCCATGTACCACGCCATGATGGGCGAAAACCTGACCGGTCCGGAAGCGGCCGCCAAGGGCATGGTCAATGAATCGCTGCCGGCTGACAAGCTGAAGGCACGCGTGCAGGAAGTTGCTGACGTTCTGAAGAAGAAGGACAGCCAGGCTCTGCGCGCCACCAAGTGGGCCGTTCGCCGCGTGCGCGAAATGACCTATGACAATGCCGAAGATTACCTGATCCGTGCACAGGAAGCGCTGAATGATTTCGGCGGCTGGGAAACCCGCAAGGAAGCCACCAGCCAGTTCCTGGATCAGAAGACCTTCAAGCCCGGCCTCGGCGCGTTCGACAAGACGCAGCTGAAGAAGGACTGATGCGGTTCATCTGACCCGCTGACAATGCGTGGGGTTCGCCAACCGGCGAGCCCCACATTTTCATTTCTGGCGCAGGCATCTGTCCGATTGGACCGGTGGCGCCTCTGCTCGACACCCCGGGGCCATTTTGGCAGAGGGATCGGCATCAGCATTGAGGCCGGGCACACCGGCCTGAAATTCCATTGGGAGAGTGACGGATATGAGTGAGCGGCGTTTCACCAACCAGCAGATCGACCGGCTTCTGCGCCCCAAATCGGTGGCCGTCATCGGCGCATCGGACCGCAAGGGCGCGCTTGGCGCCACACTGCTCAACAATCTGGTGCAGTATGAATTTGCTGGCCCGATCTATCCGGTGAACCCCAAGCGCGACGAACTGCTGGGCCTGAAGGTCTATAAGGACGTCAGCGAACTGCCCGAAGGCATTGATTGCGCCGTGCTGGCCATTCCGCGCCCCTTCGTGCTCGACACTGTCCGCCAGCTGGCCGCGCGCAAATGCGGCGCGGTGGTGATCTATTCCGCCGGTTTTTCCGAAGCGGGCGAAGAAGGCATGAAGGAACAGCTCGAACTCGGCGCGATCGCGCAGGAAACGGGCATGGTCATCGAAGGCCCCAATTGCCTGGGCTGCACCAATTATGTTGAGCGCGTGCCGCTGACCTTCGTCGAAACCAATATGCAGACCCCGCCCAAGGGTGCCCGCGCGGTTGGCATTGCCAGCCAGTCGGGCGCGCTGGCCGCCGTGCTGGCGACCACGCTGCACCCGCGCGGCTGCTATGTCAGCACCTCCGTTTCGACCGGCAATGAAGCCGCTGCCGGCGTGGAAGATTTCGTCCAGTGGCTGGTTGATGACGAAAACACCCATGTCATCACCATGTATGTGGAAAGCCTGCGTCGCCCGAAGGCCTTCATCGCTGCCGCCCGCCGCGCGCGTGAAGCCGGCAAGCCGATCATCATGCTGCACCCGGGCAAGTCCAACAAGGCGCAGGAAAGCGCCGCCACCCACACCGGGGCGATGGCGGGCGATTATGCGCTGATGAAGATCAAGCTTGGCCGTGAAGGCGTGATCTTTGCCGATACGCTGGAAGAACTGGCCGACATCACCGAAATCGCCCTGCGCAGCAAGGCGCTGCCGGGTGCCAATATGGCGGTGCTGGGCGAAAGCGGCGCACTGCGCGGCCTGGCCTTCGACATTGCAGAGGATATCGGGCTCGACCTGATTGATCTGAACGATGACAACAGCCCGGCGCTGCGTGCGGTGCTGCCCGATTTCGTGCCGGTGTCCAACCCGACCGACATCACCGCGATTGGCCTGTCCGAACCGGAAATCTACACCAAGGTGCTGACCGCGCTGCTGGAAGATGACCGCGTTGGTTCGGTGGTGGCATCGATCATCCAGTCCGATCCGATCACCTCGGAAATCAAGTTCCCGGCGATCACCAAGGTGCTGGCAGACGGCAGCTTCAGCAAGCCGCTGGTCTTTGCCGGCGTTGATGAAGGCGCCACCGTGCCGGCCGAATATATCGAAGGCCTGCGCAAGGTCGGCATTCCCTGGTTCCCGAGCACGGAACGCGCCTATCGCGCGATTGCCCGCCTGGCTGATCTGGCCAAGCGTGACCTTTCCGATCGTTCGCAGGCGCCGCTGGCGGTGGCCGGCATCGATCAGGAAAATGGCGTTGTCCCGGAATACAAGGCCAAGGCCCTGCTGAAGCCGCTGGGCATTTCCTTCCCCGACAGCACCTTCGCCCCGACGGCCGATGATGCCGCCGCCGCAGCCGACGCACTGGGCTATCCGGTGGTGATGAAGGCGCAGGCCGCAGCCCTGGGCCATAAGTCCGACGCGGGCGGGGTGATCCTGAACCTGAAGACGGCGGATGAGGTGCGCGAAGCCTTCACCCGCATGTATGCCAATGTGGCCGCCTATGATGCCTCCATCACGCTGGATGGCGTGCTGGTGGAAAAAATGGGCCGCATGGGCACCGAAATGATCGTTGGCGCCAAGTCGGATCCCGAATGGGGCCCGGTGGTGCTGGCCGGTTTCGGCGGCGTGACGGCGGAAATCCTGAAGGATGTGAAGCTGTTCACCCCGGAAATGGATGTTGCCGCGGTCAAGGCCGGGCTGCTTGATCTGAAGCAGGCCGCCATTCTGCAGGGCTATCGCGGCGCCCCGGCGCTGGACGTTGATGCGCTGGCGGACCTGATCGTGCAAATCGGCCGGGTGATGGCGGGCAATCCCGCCATCCGTGAGATCGACCTCAACCCCGTGATCATTCACCCCAATGGGGAAGGTGTGGTCGCGCTGGACGCGCTGATGCTGGTGCAGCAGTAAATCCGGCCATCAGGCTAAAGATCGAAAGGCCGGGGCAATGCTCCGGCCTTTTTCTTTGTCCGCTGACGATATCCGGCGGTTAGCGCCGGACGCTGTTGGATTGGCGGGTGGTGTAATCGATCCGGATACGCACCCAGGCGCCGACCTGATCCTGACCACCTACGCGCGGCGGGCGAACCTTGAACTGCCATGCCGCCTCTATCACAGCGCGGTTGATCCTGACCCCGGTGGGGAATTCTTCCAGCGCGACGCAGTCTTCCACCCGGTAATCCGGGGCGGTGCGGCAGGTGATCAGGCCCCAGCCGGGTCCGGCGGCCGTCGACAGATAGCCTGACAATTCCCCGTCGGTCGGTTCGCGATACCAGCGGGCCGCATACATCGGTTCTCCATTGGGTGCGGTGCCAACGCGTTCACTGTCGCCCATCATGCCGCCGCCCGGGCGGCTGGGCGGTGCGGGCGGGCCCATGACCGGGCCCAGCGGGCGGGTGCTGGGGCGACGCTGCGGCGTGGTCGGTGCCGGCTGGCTGGGCGGCTCGCGGGTCGCCGGGGTGGCCGGCGGCGTGATGGGCACCGGCAGGGTGTTGGATGTCGGGATGATCGGCGTGGGGGCAGAGGCGGGCGTTTCAGGCTGCGGTGGCCGGGGCTGTTCGGGTGTGGTTGGGGCCGACTGGCTTTCCTGCGCCTGTTCCGGCTGTTCGCCGGCTTCTTCGGCAGGTCGTTCGGCTGGGGTGGAACTGGCGGTGAAGGTGGTCAGCGCCGGGCCCTTCTCATCCTGGCCATTGCCGATCTGCCCCAAGGTCAGCAGCACGGCGAGCAGCAGCAGTTCCAGCAGAACCGCAACGACAATGCCCAGCGTGCGCCGCCCGAACCTGTCGCGCAGCCGTTCCAGCAGCGTGGGCTGCCTCTCATCAGATTCGGGATCGGAGACCGAAGCGGGAAGATTGGGCGGAAACTGGGGCAAGAAACCTCGTCGGCCGGGGTGCAGTGAACATAATGCCGGCGGGGCCCCTGGGTAAAGCCTTCCGTCAATTTCCCGCTTCGATCATCGCTATAACGCGATGGTGGCCCAAACCCTTCGCCCAAGGTGAAAGAAAATTCGTAATTTTCCCGGTTGCTGCCCGACTGCCCCCTGCGGCCAGATGATGGCTACAGGGGGCAGGGGAGCAATGTGCGTATCGCTGGGGCTTATGCGGCCAGTTCAGCTGTGTTGGGGCCCGGGTTCGCGGGCAGTACTGTCTGCGGCATGGCATCCCGCCGTGCCAGCACCGCCATATAGGGGGCGCAGAAGAAGCGCAGGGCGAGGAAGCCCAGGCTGGAACAGGCGATAATGGTCATTTCCACACCGATCGAAGGGTGGAGCAGATACATGCCCACTGCCGCCGCGGTGGTAACCAGGCCCAGCAGCATTTCCGGCATGGCGGAATAAAGCGCGCCGGCGAAGCTGTCCGTACCGCCGAACTTGGGCGTCCGGCGCCAGGCTAGCGGCTTGTTCGACAGGCCGGCAACGCCGGCCACCAGCACCACCCAGGTCAGCGCGGCCCGGGCGACTTCGCCACGGACCATGTCACGGACCTGCATGATCCCGGCAATGCGATAGCGATGCCAGGTGCGGACCAGCGTTGTCAGCAGGGCGAGCGGGATCAGGCTCCAGGCGATATCCGGCACATCGATCGGGGCACCGGCACCGGTGACATTGGTCACCGCGATGCTGGCGAGGCCAACCAGACCGATCACGACGCCTGCCAGCGTGCGCAGCGGGGCGATGCAGCGCAGCACCTCCAGCATCTTGGTCCAGCCCGGCATGCGCCGCGCCCAGGGGGATGGCAGGAACATCCGCCAATGGCGTACCAGCTGCTGCACCGGGCCGGCGGTCCACCGGAAACGCTGCTTCTTGTAATCGTCGAACGTGTCGGGGATCAGACCGCGACCGAAGGTTTCACCCAGATACATGCCGCGGAAACCGGCCGCACGCATGCGCACGGAAATTTCGGAATCCTCCGTCAGGCACCATTCGGCCCAGCCACCCACGCGGCGCAGCACATCGGTGCGCAGCAGGCACATGGTGCCGATGGTGAAGGCGCCGCCATATTCATGCACGCCCAGCATATCGATCTTGTTGTTGGGCATATATTCCGAATAGCAGGCCGACAGATAACGGCTGGCTTCGAAATCGCGGTAATCATGCGGCGTCTGCAGATAGGCGACCGACGGATTGGCGAAGAAGGGTACCAGGCGCGACAGGAAGTCGGGCTTGGAATAATAATCAGCGTCGATCACCGCGATGATTTCTGCATCCTGCGCCATATAGTCGAGCAGCCAGTTCAGCGCGCCGGCCTTCGCACCCGGCAGGGGCGAGACATGGAAGAAGCGGAACACTTCGCGGCCCATGCGGCGGTTGAGCAGTTCGGCGTGGCTTTCCAGCGGGCGCCACAGTGCTTCATCCTTGGTGTTGTTGTCGCAGACCAGCACTTCGAAATTGTGATAATCGAGCGCGGCCAGCCGGTTCATGGTTTCCTTCACCACTTCAGGCGGTTCAGCATAGCAGGGCAGCTGAATGCTGACCTTGGGCTGATCGCCCACGCTCAGGCGCGGCGCGGCCGGTGCGGTGAAGGGCAGGCGCCACCGGTCATGGGTGAAGATCGCTTCACGCGCGATGCGTTCCATCGCGCCCAGGATCGATACCGCCAGCGTGATGCTGACGCCCAGCAGGGCAACCAGCTGCACCTCAAACGGCAGCGACAGTTCACGGATGAACAGGCAGCCCCACAGCCAGGCGATCGCGATGCCGAGGAAATCCACCGTCATCCAGGCCACACCCGGCGTGCTGAGGTGGCGCGCAGTCAGCCAGATGCCGCCGGACACGCCGATGAACAGCATGAAGGGCGGCAAAACGGCATTCAGCCCCATCACGGCGCCGGTGATGCCTGCGCCCAATGCGCCGACCACCAGCAGGCCCCAGGGGGGAGTGACGCGATTGTCATAAGCGGATTTGACCGCGTGCGAAGTCCAGAGGGCGATCAGCAACGCGGTAACCGCGATGAACAGCACCCAGGGATCAATATCGGTACGAACTGGCAAGGACAAAAACTCTCATGCAATTATGCTCACGGCGGATGGAATGCCGCCGAAATATGGCCGTTCCCGCATATGCCCATGCTGTCGGTTGGTTTGCGATGAAACGAGCCCATGGGGCGATACATGCCCGAAAAACGCCCGATACCGGGTCGACACGGAGTCTCACTTGCGCTGAAATAAGGGCGCGGGTGCGGGCAGGCTTTCGCCGCCCCATCACCTGAAATTTGTCAATTTGTGGCTAGAAAGCGCTGATCCCGGTGATCGCGCGGCCCAGGATCAGGGCATGCACATCATGCGTGCCTTCATAGGTGTTGACCGTTTCCAGGTTTACCATGTGACGGATCACCTGGAATTCTTCGGATATGCCATTGCCGCCGTGCATGTCCCGCGCGTGGCGGGCAATATCCAGCGCCTTGCCAACATTGTTGCGCTTGATCAGGCTGATCATGTCGGGTGAAAAGCGCCCGTCATCCAGCAAGCGCCCGACCTGCAGCGCGGCCTGCAGGCCCAGCGCGATTTCGGTGGCCATGTCCGCCAGCTTTTTCTGGAACAATTGGTTGGCTGCCAGCGGCTTGCCGAATTGCTTGCGCTCCAGGCCATAGCTGCGCGCGGCGGCAAGGCAGAATTCGGCGGCGCCCATGCTGCCCCAGGCAATGCCATAGCGCGCGCGGTTGAGGCAGCCGAATGGCCCCTTCATACCATCAACGCCTGGCAACAGCGCCTCTGCTGGCAGGCGCACATCATCCATCACGATTTCGCCCGTGGTGCTGGCGCGCAGCGACAGCTTGCCATGGATTTTCGGCGCGCTGAGCCCGGCCATGCCCTTTTCCAGCAGGAAGCCGCGAATGCGTCCGTCATGGGCCTCGCTCTTGGCCCAGACCACGAAGACATCGGCAAAGGGGGAATTGCTGATCCAGGTCTTGGTGCCCGACAGGCGAAAGCCGTCGCCATCGGCCTTGGCGACCGTTCGCATGGATGCCGGATCTGATCCGGCGTCGGGTTCGGTCAAGCCAAAGCAGCCGATCAGTTCGCCGCTGGCAAGGCCGGGCAGGAAGCGCGCCTTCTGCTCTTCCGAACCATAGGCATGGATGGGATACATCACGAGCGAGGACTGGACCGAAGCCATGGAGCGATAGCCGGAATCGACCCGCTCAATTTCCCGCGCGACAAGGCCGTAAGACACATAATTGGCGCCCGCGCCGCCATATTGATCGGGAATGGTCACACCTAGCAACCCGGCCTGACCCATCAGCGGGAACAGTTCGGGGGCGTCGCGTTCATCACGAAAGCCTTCGATCACGCGTGGCTGCAGCACCTGGGCGGCAAAGCTGCGCGCGGCATCGCGGATCATCAATTCCTCGCCCGAGAGCAGGGAATCGAGATTGAGCGGATCCGTCCAGTCGAAGGGTACCATGCCGGCCATATGAATAGTCTCCTGCGAAACCATCCTATCGTGGTTTTACTGCAGGTAAATCACCTGAGCCGCAATTTCAGAGTCAGGAGGTTGCGTTCAGGCGGCCGAACGGTCGGTGGAGGCGGACTGTTGCTGCAGGCCGAGCGCGCATTGCAGCGTTTCAGCCAGGGCATTCAGGCGGTAGGGTTTAGGGCAGGCGAGAGCGCGCGGATAACGCGCCTTCATTTCCTGCGGTTCGGCCTGGCTGGTGTGGAAGATGATCGGCACGCCGCGTTCCGCCAGCACATCCGCCAGCGGATAGACCAGCCCATCGCGGATGTTCACATCCAGAATGGCGCAGTCCGGCAAGGACTGGCTGATCGCCTGCAGAGCGGTTTCGCGATCCGCATAGGGACCGTCGATCGCATAGCCCAGATCCTGCACCGTTTCGGTGAGATCGAGCGCAATAATAAACTCGTCCTCCACGACCAAAACGGTGGGAGGATTGCCGTCAATCCTGTCGGCCATGGGCGGCCACCTTTCCAGATATTCATCTAAGCTGTTGTTCGCCTATGATAACCCGGATCGGCGGGATTCAGTTCCCGCGATAATACGCTGCTGATACCGGCAGCGGTATGGCCCGATGCAATCGGGCCACAGTCCGTGTCAGAGCTTGCCGAAGGAACCTTCGTAACCGGCGATGTCCCCGGCGGCGAGATGGCGGGCCTGCTCCACCCAATTGTCCCGCCGGACGCGGCCCTGGAACCGGCCGAGTCCGGCGTCCACGCGGTCAATTGCGGCATCGTCCCAGGCCGCGATTTCGGCGTAGGTTGTGATATTCATGTCGCGCAGCAGTTCGGCAATCTTGGGGCCAAGACCCTTGATCCGGGTCAGGTCATCAGCACCGGATGCCTGCTCAGTTGCCGGGGATGCGGCCGGTGCCGGAGATACGACCGGTGCCGGCGCCACCACTTCCACAGCAACAGGTTCCGCGATGACCACGGGCTTTTCAATCGGGGCCGGCGCGGCGACCAGTGCTTCTGCCACCGGTGCGGGCGGGGGAGTAGCGGCGGGCGGCACGGGATCGCGCACAGCGGCGGGCGGGGCATCGATCAGCGCCTGATTGCGGCGGGCCGGGCCGGTGCCTTCGGCCGGATCACGATCCAGCGTCACCTTTGTCCGCCGGTTGGCAGCGAAGATCCACCAGGCAACCAGCAGCCCGATGATCAGCGCCGCTACGAAAAGGATCCAATTCTGGGTCACCAGATCAGCCATCAATATTCTTCCCGCTGCTATCACGTCCCCAGATCAACCATCCAAGGCACAGGCCCGCCGCATAGACGAACAGCAGCAATACGAACAGTTCCGCCCAGATCGGCATAATCCCGTCAGTTCCGCTTGTCGCTGATAGCGGTCCGCCTGGCCGCCATGGTGGTTGATCCGGCCGGGCGGTGATCCGCCCGTTTCCGGCACCCTAGAACCAGCGGCCGTGGCTTGGCAATGCGCGCGCGTGCTTCAGCGCGGTCCGGGTGTATCGACAGGGGTCGGGTGAATCGGATCGGTTGCGATCACCGAAAATTCGATCCGGCGATTGGCCGGGTCGGATGGCGGCAGACCTTCGGCTGGCTGGCCTGATCCCACCCCGCGCACGCGGATGCCATCGCCGGAAATCCCCCGCATGATCAGCGCCTGCTGCACGGCGGTGGCCCGTTCGCGCGACAGGGCCAAATTGCCCGGTTCCGGGCCGGAGGCATCGGTGTGGCCGGTGATGGCGATGATGCTGCCAAGGCAGGGGCGCAGGGCGGCGGCCACTTCATCCACCAGCCCCTGGCTGCCCGCGTCGATCCGGGCAGAGCTTTCTTCAAAACGGATCGTGCGGGCGCGCAGCAATGCCTGGACATCATCCTGGCAATGCAGCGGTTCCACCCGGTCTGCGCTGCCGATCGCCCGCGCATCACCATCGGCCCAGCGAATGCCGCCCACCCCGGGCACGGCGGCAACCGCCTTGGCGGCGCGGGCACGAATGGTGTCTGAAATGCCTTCCCCGCCGGACAGCACCGGATGGCGGCTGGGCAGGCCGCTGGGGGACAGGAAGCTGGCGTGGATCGGGCCGGCGCCCGGCACGGTGGCCAGCGCCTGCTTTGCCCCTTCGGAAAGCTTTTCCGCCAGCGCCATGCCGGTCAGCCGCGCCCCCAAAGCCGCCAGCGCCACCATGGCAAATATGCCCAGGATCAGCGGGACGAGCGGATGGCGCAGAAACAGCATGCCCCTGTTCTAACCGGCTGGCGGCGGTTGAACAGGGGGCATGGCAAGGCGATTGTCAGCCCGGTGTCGCGTGCAGGCAAACCACCGGGCGCGGCATTATCGGCTGGACATCATCGGGTGGAGAGGGCGCCGGCCACTCCGGCCAGTTTCAGGAATTCCTGCCGCCAATAATCGCGGTGATCACTGCCGGCCAGGGCCACCACCTGATCATAGCTGAAATTGGCGAGCAGCGGATCATGGCGCAGTTTCTGGCCATAGGCTGCAACCGCCGTGGCAAAGGCCATGTCACCGCGCGGCAGCGCCGCCCGGGCCAGCCCGGCAGCCGGTACGGCCTGTGATATTTCGCGTGATGTCGTGCCGTCGGGCATTTTGTAGCGCAGCTTGACGAAAGCCATCTCGCTGCCGGTACGGGCCGGTGGCTGCGCGGCTTCGTAACGGCGCGGTGCAATCCAGCCCTGCGCCCCGGCAGGGATAACCTCATAAATCGCGGTTACCTGATGCCCGGCGCCGATATCGCCCGCATCCACCTTGTCATTGGTGAAATCCTCTTCCCGCAAGGCGCGGTTTTCATAACCGATCAGGCGATACTGGCTGACCTGCGCGGGGTTGAATTCCACCTGGATCTTCACATCCTTGGCGATGGTGAACAGGGTGGACTGCATTTCATCGGACAGCACCTTTTCGGCTTCCAGCGCGCTGTCGATATAGGCGTAATTGCCGTTCCCGTGGTTGGCGATCTGTTCCATCATCGCTTCGTTGTAATTGCCGGTGCCGAAGCCGAGCGTGGTTAGGGTGATGCCGCTGTCGCGTTCCCGCTCGATCATATCGACCAGTGTCTTCTGATCGCTGATCCCGACATTGAAGTCGCCATCGGTGGCCAGGATCACCCGGTTCACCCCGTCGCGGATCATCGCCGTGCGGGCCACATCATAGGCCAGTTGCAGCCCGGCGCCGCCAGCGGTCGAACCGCCCGCTTCCAGCCGGTTCAGCGCGGCGCGGATCTGCGCCTTGTCGCTGGTGGAATTGAGCACCAGCCCGGCAGAGCCGGCATAGGCCACGATCGCCACCTTGTCCTGCGGCTGAAGCTGTTCGATCAGCCGGATCAGGGCGGTCTTGACCAGCGGCAGCTTGTCCGCGCTGTTCATCGATCCTGATGTGTCGAGCAGGAACACCAGATTGACCGGCGGCCGTGCCTGGCGGGGCAGATCATAACCGCGCAGGCCGATCCGTAGCACCCGGCTGTTCGGGTTCCACGGCGTCTGCGCCAGATCGGTGGTGACGGAGAACGGCTGATCGCGCCGGTCGGGCGCCGGGTAATCATAACGGAAATAATTGACCAGTTCTTCCGTCCGCACGGCATCGCGCGGTGGCAGCGTGCCCGTGGTCAGGAAACGGCGGGCATTGGCATAGGCGCCGGTGTCAACGTCGACCGAAAAGGTGGAAACCGGTTCAGCTGCGACCAGCTTGATCGGGGAGACCTCTTCCCCCTCATAGCGTTCGCGCGCGGGATCAGCGGTGATCGGAGCCGGGCGGATGTAGCTGGCCGGCGGCGCCGCAACCCGGGCGTAGGCCGTGGATTGGCTGCTGACGCCGACTGGTGGTGGCGGAGGAGGCGGTGGGGGCGGCGGAGGCGGAGGAGGGGGTGGCGGGGGAGGCGGTGGCGGAACTTCATTGCTGTCGCCCGATGTTCCGATCCGCGATCCGGTGAGGATCAGGTTCTGTTCCGGATCATTCGGGGTGGCGCAGGATGCCAGCAGAGCAGTTACGCAGGTTGCAGCGAGCAGAGTGGCAAAGCGCATCAGAACATCCCCCAATGTTATACAGTCACATGGATGTGTGGCGGATTCGGTGAATGCCGGGTGAATTGCCGGGGCGCTGCAAACCAGCGTCAGAAATCACGATATTGGTGGTGCCAATATGGCGCAGAAATGGCGCTTCCGGTCACGAAAGCTTTCCCCACTGCCGAAACGACAGCTGTCTGCGAATCGTCAGGATTTTTCCGGGCTGATCGTGCCGACGTCGGGATCGGCGATTGCCGTGTCATCCTTGGTCACGGTGCGACGGAACAGCATACGGTCTTCGGGGCCGAAGCCGCGCGTCCAGATGATCCAGCAATAGACGCCCAGCAGCACGGGCACACCGATCAGCAGTTCGGCCCATTCGGGCAGGCGGATCACCACCTGGCCGATCACGATCGCTGCGGCCGATGCCCAGACCAGCGCCCAGCGCCAGTTGTTGACCGGATATTTGAGGATCTTGCTGAGCATCACCGCCTTCACAAGGGAGGAGAAGCCGAGCGCCAGCATCAACGACCCGGCCGCCAGCGCACCGCGCATGGCATCGCCGAGATTAAGCTCATCGGCCAGCAGCATCGCGGCCACGGTCAGCCCGGCCTGCAGCAGGATGGTGGCGACCGAAATCCACAGATTGCGCAGCCGCGCGACATAGACCAGCGCGGCTTCGGAAACGACGGCGGTGGCCGCAACCACCTCTGCCGCGAGCAGGAATGCCAGCGCGGCGGTACCGCCCACGAAATGCGGCCCGACCAGCCCCATGATCGCTTCACCCGGAATGCCCAGCGCCAGCGCCACGCCCGCCTGGGCGGCGGTGATCCAGAACCCGACCTGGCACACCTGCTTGGCGATGGCGGCGTAATCATGTTCTTTCAGCTTGCGCGTCAGAACCGGGCCGAGGATCGGTTCAAAGCTGGTTTTCAGCTTCTGCGGCAGGCTGGCGACCTGTTGCGCGACATAATAGATGCCGACCACGGCCGGTGCGGCAAACAGCCCCAGAATGAATATGTCGAGCCGGCGCGTGCCCCATTCGATGCCATCGGCAGCGGCCAGCGGCAGGCCGCGCACCACCAGATTGCCCATCCGCTTCAGGCTGGGCTGCCAGCCTTTGGGCAGGCCATAGCTGCGCAGGAAGGGGATCAGCGCCGTCAGCAGTGCGGCATAGACCGACAGCAGATAGGCCATGGCCAGCCCGCTTTCGGGTACGATCAGGAACATCACCCCGGCCATGATCGAGATCGTCCAGGGCTCCACGATGGCGCGCGCGCGCACCGTTGCGGCAATGTCGTAGCGATAGGCCTGCGCGGCCAGCAGGATTTCGGTCAGCGCCAGGGCCGGGATCGCCAGCACCAGCAGCCGGTCATAAGGGCCATAAATGCCGCTGGGGAACATCGGCGCGGGGAACAGCCACAGCGCAATGCCCGCCACAGAGCCGGCCAGGAATGCCACCAGCAACCCGTCTGCCACCTGCCCGCAATGGTCAGAGCCATCGCAATTGGACAGCCGCTGCGCCAGGCCGCGCTTTTCGCCCATGGTGCAGACCATCGCCAGCAGTTCGACGAACACCAGCGCTGAGGCAAAGCGACCCAGCGCATCAGCGCCATAGAGCCGCCCGGCAATGAACAGAAAAGGCAGGCGCGCGGCGAGCCGCAGCAGGAAGCCGAACAGATTGGTTCGTCCGCCTTTCGCCAGCGCGGCGATATCGCCGCCGGGTTCATCGGGCAGGGGTGTCGCCGTCATGCCGATGCGCTTTCGGCGCGGAGCGGGCGGGCGAGCAGGCTGCTGGCAATATCGCGCGCAGGCGCGCCTTCCAGCAGCCGCGCGACAGCAGAAACGATCGGCATGGCGATATTGTGCTGTGCCGCCAGCGCTTCGAGCACCGGCGCAGTATGGGCGCCTTCGGCCACGGTGCGACGATCGGCCATCAGCGCGGCGGGATCGGCACCTTCGCCCAGCGCCTTGCCGAGGGAGAAATTGCGGCTGGAGGTGGACGAACAGGTCAGCACCATGTCCCCCAGACCGCACAATCCGGCCAGCGTATCGCGCTGTGCACCCAGAGCTTCGCCAAAACGGAGCATTTCGGCATATCCCCGTGCGATCAGGGCGGAACGGGCATTCTGCCCCAGTCCGAGCCCGTCAACCACGCCGCAGGCAATCGCCAGCACATTCTTGACCGATCCGCCAACTTCGGCGCCGATCACATCATCGCTGTAATAGGGGCGGAAGGCCGGGCGGGCGAGCGCGGGGGCCAGCCTGCGCCATTGATCCTGCCCGCCGCTGCAGGCCAGGGTAACGGCGGTGGGCAGGCCGGCGGCCACTTCATGGGCAAAGGTGGGGCCAGACAGCACGGCAATATCGCTGCCGGGCGCGGCATCGCGGGCGACCCGATGCATCATCCGGCCGGTACCGGCCTCGATCCCCTTGGAACACAGCACCAGATCGCGGGCAAAGCCGCCATTGGCCTGTTCCATCGCGGCCATGGTGGTGGCCAGATGCTGCGCCGGGGTGACCAGCAGCAGGGTGGTGCAGGGCTTCAGGGCGGTAAAATCGCTGGTGGCGGTGATGCCGGCGGAAAGTTCGGCATCGGGCAGATAGATCGCGTTGCGACGGCTGGTATTGATGGATTGCGCCAGTCCGGCCTCTCGCATCCACAACAGCACTTCGCGCCCGTCGCTGGCGAGCATTTGTGCCAGCGCCGTGCCCCACGCGCCGGCGCCCACCACGCCGATGGTGTCCTTGCTGCCGTTCATGGATGTCATGCCTTTACCCCCGCGCCGCGTGCCGGTGCTGCATCGGGATCGAGCGGCCAGCGCGGCCGGGCGGCGATATCCAGCGGATCAGGCTTTCCGCCCGATTCGATCCGTTCGATCCCCGCCCAGGCGATCATCGCGGCATTATCGGTGCACAGCGCCAGCGGCGGGGCAACGAAACGCAGCCCATATTGCGCGGCCAGCACTTCCAGCGCGGCGCGAATACTGCGGTTGGCAGCGACCCCGCCGGCCACCACCAGTGCGGTAACCGGCTGCGCATCGGCGGCCATCTGGCTGAGAGCGCGGGTGAGCCGGTCATTGATGCAATCGACGGCCGCCTGCTGGAAGCTGGCGGCAATATCGGCATCGGCATATTGCCCGCTGTCGCGCGCACGCACGACCGCGCTTTTCAGCCCGGCGAAGGAGAAATGGGGTTCATCACTGCCTGCCAGCGGCCGGGGCAGGGGCACGGCGCGCGGATCACCCTGGGCCGCCAGTCGTTCCATGGCCGGGCCGCCGGGATAACCAAGGCCGAGAATCTTGGCTGATTTGTCAAAGGCTTCGCCCAGCGCATCGTCGATGGTCGTGGCGATTCTGGTGTAACGCCCTGGCGCATCGACGCGCAGGATCTGGCAATGGCCGCCCGACACCAGCAGCAGCACATAGGGAAATTGCAGGGTGGCATCGGCCAGTCGCGGACTGAGCGCATGGCCTTCGAGATGATTGACCGCCAGCAGCGGCTTGTTGCCGGCCATGGCCAGCGCCTTGGCGGTTACCAGCCCGACCATTACCCCGCCGATCAGGCCCGGGCCCGCGGTGGCGGCAATCGCATCGCAATCATCCAGCGTCATCTGGGCTTCGTTCAGCACCCGCGCGATCAGCGGTGTCAGCCGTTCGGAATGGGCGCGCGCGGCGATTTCCGGCACCACCCCGCCATAGGGCGCATGCTCTTCATCCTGCGAGGCGATAGCCTGCGCCAGAATGCGCCGGTCAGACGTGACCAGCGCTGCCGCAGTTTCGTCGCAGCTGCTTTCGATGCCCAGCACTGTCGCCATGTGCGGGTTCCACTGGACGTAAATGGGATTTAGAGCAAGACGGGCCTTATGGCTGATACACCGCTTCTCAAACTTGGCACCCGCAGTTCCCCCCTTGCCATGGCTCAGGCGCATGAAACACGCGCCCGGCTTTGTGCTGCCCATGGCTGGCCAGAATCGGCCATCGCGCTGGTTCCGGTGCTGGCCAGTGGCGACAGAATTCAGGATCGGCCGCTGGCCGATATCGGCGGCAAGGCGCTGTGGACCAAGGAACTGGACATCTGGCTGGTCGATGGCAGCATCGATGCCGCCGTCCATTCGCTGAAAGATGTGGAAACGCTGCGTCCGCAAGAAATCGCCATCGCCGCCGTGCTGCCGCGCGAAGACAAGCGCGATGTGCTGATCGGTGCGGCCAGCCTGGCCGATTTGCCGCCGGGTGCGGTGATCGGCACCAGCGCGCCGCGCCGGGCGGCGCAGGCGCTGCACGCGCGGCCGGATTGCCGCATCGTCAGTTTTCGCGGCAATGTAGCCACCCGGCTGGCGCGGCTGGAAAAGGGGGAAGCCCACGCGACCTTCCTGGCCGCAGCGGGCCTGCGCCGGCTGGGTCATGAACTGGCCGAACAGACCGGCGATGCCGGAACCGGCCATCCGTTGCCGGCCACAGAATGGCTGCCAGCGCCATCCCAAGGGGCCATTGCCATCGAATGCCGGGCCGATGATGCCCGCACCATGGAACTGCTGGCGGCGATCAATCATGCCCCCAGCCGGGCAGAGGCGATGGCCGAACGCGCCCTGCTGGCGGCGCTGGGTGGCAATTGCCACAGCCCGATCGCCGTGTTGTGCGATGTTGAGGGAGAGGAGCTTGCCATGCGGGCTGCCCTGTTCAGCCCGGATGGCGCCGAACGCACTGAGGCGTCGGGCCGCTTCGCGATCGGCGATGAGGCCGGCCCCGCGCGGCTGGCGGCTGAACTGCTGGCACAGGCAACGCCCGCCATTGCGCAGAATTTTTCCGGGCCCGGTGTCGTGGCTGGTTCCGACATGACGCCATGAGCCGGATCTGGGTGATCCGGCCGCAGCCGGGTTGCGGAGACAGTGTGGCTGCCGCCCGTGCCCTCGGGCTTGTTGCAGAGCCGCTGCCACTCTCCCGCATCAGCGGCAGGGAATGGCAGGCGCCCGAAGCTGATGCGTTTGATGGACTGCTGCTGGGCAGCGCCAATGCCCTGCGCCACGCGGGTGACGCGATCGGTGCCTATGCCGGCAAACGGGCCTGGTGCGTGGGCGAAGCCACTGCCGATGCCGCGCGCGGGGCAGGGCTGGAAATCGCCGATGTGGGCGTGGGCGGCCTGCAGACTGTGCTCGATAATTGTCCCGCGCCTTTGCACCTGTTGCGACTGGCCGGGGAAGAGCACACCAAGCTGGAGGTGCCAGCCGGTATCCGCATCACCACGCGGATTGTTTACGGCAGCCAGTCTGTGCCGTTGCCCGAAGATGCGGCGCAGGCGATCGCAGATGGTGGGCTGGTGCTGCTCCATTCGGCCGCCGCTGCCGCCCATTTTGCGGAGGAATACGACCGGCTGGGAGTGCCGCGATCGGCGGTTTCCCTCGCTGCACTGGGCCCGCGCATAGCGGCGGCGGCGGGGGAAGGCTGGGCGCGCCTGCGCTGGGCGGAACAGCCGCGCGATGCCGCGCTCTTGGCTTTGGCGCGCGAGATGTGTCATGAGGCTCCCGCAAGAGAGATTTGAGCCGGGTGCTCAGCCACGCGATGCTGCGGGGCGATAGGTCGGGGCGCGACGAAGGGCATTATGGACGATTATCAACCCATCCCGAACAGCAGCTCCGTTCCGAAGGGCAATGCCGGCCGGCAGACCCGGCTGCGGGCGCTGATCGTCATCATCCTCGCTGCCTTTCTGCTCGGCATAGCTGCCGCCTGGTTCATCGCCCGCAATGTCGATCTGCCGAATTCCGAAATCTTCAATTTCCGGCGCGGTGCTCCGCAAGTCCCGGTATTGCAGCAGGTGCCGATGACGCCGGCGTCCCCGGTCGTGGTTACACCGCCGGTTCCCGGGGATGAGGTGCGACGTGCGGCTGTGGCCGTTGAACGGGTGGCCGAACAGCAGGGCGGCATCGACCAGCGTGTTGCCGCGATGGAACAGCGGATTGTCCGTCTCGACCTGCAGGCCCAGGCCGCCGCCGGCAATGCCGCGCGCGCCGAAGGTCTGTTGATTTCCTTTGCCACCCGCCGTGCGATCGAACGCGGCGCCCCGCTGGGTTATCTGGCCGATCAGCTGCGGCTGCGGTTCGGCGATTCCCGCCCCAATGCGGTGCGGACCGTCATTGATGCTTCGGCCAATCCGATCACGCTGGATCAGCTGATAGCCCGGCTCGACGGGCTGGTGCCGGTGCTGGTGAAGGCCCCGGCCAATGAATCCGCCGGTGCCTGGCTGTCGCGCGAATTGGGTGAATTATTTGTCGTGCGCCGCGAAGATGCGCCGTCCCCGGCGGCCAATCGCCGGCTTGAACGCGCACGGATGTTCATCGAAAGCGGCCGGACAGAGGCTGCGGTGGCCGAAATTCGCCATTTGCCCAATGCGGAAGAGGCACAGAGCTGGATTTCCGACGCGGAACGCTATGCCGCTGCGCAGCGCGCACTCGATCTGCTGGAAACCACCGCCATTCTCGAACCGCGCGAATTGCGTGATGGCAGCGGCAACCGCATCGAACAGCTGAGCCCGGGCGCACCGGGCACAGCACCTGCTCCGGCTGCTACAGGGCCGACTGGCTGATTTTGGGTCAGCTGATTTTCGCCGCGCTCAGAACTGCCCGCAATTGACCGGGGCAGGGTAGCGGGCAAATCGGGCCGCTATCCATTCCATGATGGTCTTTGCCTCTGTCCGGGCGACAGTGGCATGTTCTCCGTTCTCGAAGGAAAAGAAGCTGATCTGCTTGCCCTGAGCGCAGGCTTGCCGGGCGAAGTCTTCCACCACAGCCAGTGCCACGATGACATCGCGCAGGCCGGTGGCGATCAGTGCGGGGACCGGGATTGCGGCAGGTGAAGGGCTGTTTTCGCGCATCAGCCCGTCCCAAGGCTCAATCTTGCCCAGATCCAGCCGGCGGATTGCACGCTGGACGGTCAATATGCCCAGAATGGTGCCGAGGCGTGGCTTGGCATGGAACTGAACGCAATTGTTGTCCGCCAGCCGCAGCATGACGTTCTGGGTCGATCGTGAACCGAAGGTCGACATTGGCGCGTTGTAATAACGGGACCAGCTGGCTGCAGCATAGGATGTCAGCATGGCACGGACGCGGGCGTCGCTGCCTTCGTTGAAATTCCGCTGCAGATCGGTGGGGGGCACGATGGCCGCGATGCCGACCAGTTCCAGATCGGGGGCGTAATCCCGCCACAGCTGGCCGGTCCACAGCGCGGCATGGCCGCCCTGGGATTCGCCCCATACCGCAAAGCGTGTGCCGCCATCGGCACCGGGAATGGCGCGATGGGCACGTACCGCATCCAGCACGGACCGGCCTTCGCTGGTTCCCACCAGAACCGGGTGAACCATGTCGGATCCGAGCCCGGGATAATCGGGTGCCACCACGGTGTAGCCACGGGCGATCACATCGCTGAGGCCCGGGATCAGGGTGAAATTGGTGGTGCCGATCGAGGGGGCGCAGCGCTGGGCAATGCCGATCAGTCCATGCGTCCAGGCGATAACGCCGGGTGCTGCGCCCTGCTGCATGAAGCGGTTGGCTGGCGCGATCACCATACCGGTCACGGCGATCAACCGGTTATCGTCCCCGGTTGTCCAGTACTGGATGCGCCAGGCGCGCATATCGGCCGGGGCATCATCGGCCGGCTGGGCGGAGATCAGATCACCCGCGCGCTGCGCCAGTGCCGTTTGGGGCGAAAACGCCACAGCGGCCAGAAGCCACAGGATCAATCTGGCCAGATAAGCGCGCATCATGCTGCTCCCAAGATAGGGCAGCAGGATAGCACGGCATTGGCCGGACGGGATAATGATCTCTCGGCCCGGGAGGGCGCCGGATCAGCCTTGCAGCAGTTCGGGCAGCTTGCCGGTTACACCGCGTGCTTCATCCATGAACCAGCGCTTCAGCGGCGGGGTACGCTGGATCGCGCCCATGCCCAGCCGGCGGATGGCGCTGGGCAGGCGACCGGGGATACCGAACAGCCGGGTCAGGCCATCGGTGGCCAGCGCCACGCTGAAGCTGTCGAGCCCGCGCCAGCGTTCATAGCGGGTCAGCAATTGCGCATCACCCGGATCGAGACCGAGCCGCATGCCGTCCACCAGCACTTCGACCAAAGCGCCGACATCGCGCAGACCCAGATTCAGGCCCTGTCCGGCAATCGGATGGATGCCATGGGCCGCATCGCCGATCAGCGCCAGCCGGTCGCCGGTGATGCGGGCGGTGTGATGGAAACCCAGCGGATAGGAAGAACGCGGCCCGTCTGCGGCAATCGCGCCGAGCACGCCATGCATCCGCTTTTCCACTTCGGCCAGGAAGGCACGTTCGGGCAGGGCGAGCACACCTGCCGCATCCTGTTCGGATACGGTCCAGACCAGCGCGCTGCGATGGCGGCCCTGATCATCGTCAAGCAGGGGCAGCAGGGCAAAGGGACCGGCGGGATAGAAGATTTCCCAGGCGACGCCGCCATGCGGCTTGGCATGGGTCAGCCCGGCGATGATTGCGCGGTGGCGGTAATCCCATTTGGCCACCACCAGCCCGGCTTCGTCACGGGTCGGGGACTGGCGCCCTTCGGCAGCGATCATCAGGGCTGCATTCAGCCTGGTTCCATCGGCCAGTACGGCATGCACGCCATGTTCGTCGCGATGGCGTTCGGTGACATGGGCGCGCGGATGCAGCGCGATCAGCGGCTCGGTCGCGGCGGCTTCATGCAGGGCCAGCCGCAATTGCCGATTGGCAAACATGCGGCCCAGCGTGCTGTCGCCTTTGGCCGGGGTGAAATCGAGCCTGCCGGGTTTCATCCCATCGGTTACGGCGATGCTTTCGATCGGGCAGCCATGCGGCGCCAGCGCATCGGCGAGGCCGATATTGGTGAACAGGTTCCAGCTGGCCGTGGAAATGGCGCTTGCGCGGCCATCAAAGCCTTCTGCCAGCAATTCCGCCGGATCGGCCCGGTCAACCACATGGCTGGCCATGCCGCGCCGCGCGGCGGCGAGCGCCAGCGTCATGCCTACGAGGCCGCCACCAAGGATGAGGAGTTCGCGCTTGTCGCCCATGGCATGCAGCCCTAGATCGCCCGATACCATGCGCGCAAGCTTCATGCCGTTGATCCGGGCGATTCTCGCCATTCTGTTGCTGCTGCCCGCAGGGGTTCCGGCATTGTTGCCCATATCGGCTGCTGCCCAGACAGCTGCGCCCGAACAGTCGGGGGCGCGGGACGAACCGGCCGACCGGATGGATCGCGGGACAGCGTCGCTGCTGGCCGAAGCGCCGCTGGCACCGGGCGGGGCGATGGATCTGGCTCTGCGTTTCATCCCGCAATCGGGCTGGCATGGCTATTGGGCCAATCCCGGGGATGCCGGGCTGGGCATGGAACTGGACTGGATGCTGCCTGATGGCTGGCAGGTGGATGCGCCGCGCTATCCGCTGCCGCACCGGTTGCTGCTGTCCGGCCTGATGAACCATGTTTATGAAGGCGAATATGCCGTGCTGGCAGCGCTGCGCGTGCCGGCATCCGCCCGTCCGGGCAGCTATCCGGTGTCGGTGTTCGGCCAGTGGCTGATCTGCAGCGATACGCTGTGCGTGCCGCAATGGGCGCGGCTTTCGACCACAGTCACCGTGGCTGCCGGGGCGGACAAGCCGGCCAATGCGCAGTTCGATGGCTGGCGTGCCGCTCTGCCGCCCTTGCTGGACCAGCAGGCGCGTTTTACCTGGACGGCAGACCGGCTGCAGGTCGCCATTCCGCTGCCGGCTTCGCTCACTCTGGCTGATCCGCATGTCTTCATCGAACAGACCAAGGCGGTGGATTACGCCGCGCCGCAGCTGTTCCGCCGTCAGGGCGATATGCTGGTGGCGGAAATCCCGCGTGGCGGTCTGAAGCAGCAGCCGGCCGAAATCACCGGCATGCTCAAGCTGGATGACAAGGGCAGCGGGATAAGTTTCAGCGCCGCACCGGGCGATGTGCCGGTGGGTGGCGATGTGGTTGCCGGCAGCACGGCCGGGGATGGAACCGCGCCCTTGTGGCTGCTGCTGGGCGGGGCGCTGCTGGGCGGGCTCGTGCTCAATCTGATGCCCTGCGTCTTCCCCATTCTCAGCCTGAAGGCGCTGACGCTGGCGAAGGCCGGCGGTCAGCATGATGGCGCGAGGGGTGAGGCCTTGGCTTATACGGCGGGCGTGGTGCTGGCTTGCCTTGCCCTCGGTGGATTGCTGCTGGGTTTGCGGGCCGGCGGCAGCGAGATTGGCTGGGCGTTCCAGTTGCAGGAACCCGGCGTGGTGATCGCGCTGCTGGTGCTGGCGGTGCTGATCGCTGCCAATCTGGCCGGGGCGTATGAATTGCCATCGCTCTCCGTCACCCGTTCGGGCGGGCGGCAGAGCGGCTTTGCCACCGGCCTGCTGGCGGCATTTGTTGCCACACCCTGCACGGGCCCCTTCATGGCGGCGGCGCTGGGCGCGGCGCTGTTGCTGCCCTGGTGGCAGGGGCTGGTGCTGTTCGGTGCCTTGGGGCTGGGGCTGGCGCTGCCGTTCCTGCTGCTCGGCTTTGTGCCGGCCTTGCGGCGGATGCTGCCCAAGCCGGGTGCATGGATGGAAACATTCCGCCGCATTCTGGCGGTGCCGATGGCTCTGACGGCGGCGGGCCTGTTGTGGCTGACCTTTCGGCTCGGCGGACCGTGGTTTGCCGGGCTGGGCGTGGTGCTGGCGGTGTTGGCACTGGTGGCGATGGTGCTGTGGCGCAGGGCGGCCATGACCGGCGGGTCAAAGGCCCCGCTGCTGGCGCCTATTGTTGCGGGCGTGCTGGTGGCGGTGATGCTGCCGCGTGTGTTCAACCCACCAGCAACTGCCGGTGAAAGCGTGCTGTCGCCGGTCGCCTTTGATGCTGTGGCGCTGGCAGAAGCACGGGCGAGCGGGAAGCCGGTGTTCCTGTGGTTCACCGCCGACTGGTGCCTGACCTGCAAGGTCAACGAACGGATCGCGATCGAGCGGGAGGAAACCCGCGATGCCTTCGAAAAGGCGGGCGTAGTGGCCATGCGTGGCGACTGGACCGTGCGCGATCCGGCGATCACCCGTTTCCTGACCGATCATGGCGCGGCGGGTGTACCGCTCTATCTCTGGTATCGGCCGGGGCAGGATGGCGAACAGCTGGGCCAGGTGCTGGGGCCGGACAGTCTGGTGGAACTGGCGGCAGCTTCGAAGCGCTGATCGCGCATCTGCTGCGGACATAAAAAAGCGGGGCAGGCAAAGCCCACCCCGCCTTTCATCAAATGCTGGTCTTTAGATCCCGTCGACGCTCTTGCTGACTAGGATGTTGACGGCAACACGACGGTTCTGGGCCTTGCCCTGTTCGGTGGTGTTGTCTGCCATCGGATCCGAAGCGGCCATGCCGGTCGGGGTCAGCATGCGATAGGGTTCCCAACCGCAGGCCTGCTGCAGATGGTTGACCACGCGGCCTGCACGACGTTCGCTCAGCGTCTGGTTGAAGTCCGGATCACCCGTGGAATCGGTGTAACCCACCACCAGCAACAGGGCGTTGTCGGTCGCTTCAGCCTGGGCTGCGGCGGCGCACAGATCCGCCTTGGCGCTTTCAGACAGGACCGACTGACCGGTGTCGAAGTTCACATTGGTGGTGTACTTCACATTGTACTTGTCGATATCGCCCATGCGGCCGCGCAGCGCTTCGGTTGCGGCGGTCTGTTCGGCGAAGCCCTGGGCGGTACCGCTGCGGATCATTGATGCAACGCGCAGATCCTTGTTCTTCAGATTGATCCGGCTTGCGGCCAGACCGCCACCCCATTCAACCGTACGCACGGCAACGGGAAGGCCATTCAGCAGGGCATCGGCGCCCAGCGAATCCCGACCCATGCCCAGGAAGCCGCCACTGGCGCGGATGCTGGTGGCATCACCGAAAGAAATCACGGTGTTGGTGCCGTCTTCAGCGGTGATCTGCACCCGGTTGCCCGAACGTGCGGAAATCACGCCTTCGATTTCCGGACCTTCGGCGAGGCCGGTCAGATCGTCTGGGAAGGAACCCTGAACCGTCGTCAGAACATCGCCTGCGGCGGCAGACGTCGGGGCGGCACCTCCGGCCGGGAGTTCCTGCGCATACAGGCTGGCAGCAACAGGCAGGCTGGCAACGGCCAGCACAATCATCGTTCGGCGCTTGTTCGACATGATCTTCATAACGCTACTCCTTCAAGCGTCACCAGGGGCTCTGGGCCTCTCTGGGTCTTCGCGGTTTCTGCCGGACCACCATTCCCCGGTGATGGCGTCCTCGGCTGCAAATGCCCCCTCCAATTTCTTGTCCAAGATCGACTTAAAAAGCCGCACCGGATGGCACGGACCACTTGGGTGTTCAGATGATCCTGTCGCGCAGATGAACGCCTGGGGCATTACCCGTGCCAGTACGGTTGACCCGGTTGAGTCGCGCGGTGAACCGACTGGCGGCTGTCTGATTCTGGCCGCATTTCTGCGACAAGTTTCTGAGTCGAAACGGGGCCTGAAGCGATGGCCGGGCCGCTTTTCCGGTTCCGATTCACTCGGTGAAAGCCGGATTCGAACGGGGCGTCCAAGCGCCTCTATCTGCAGGAAAATCTGGCTGATTAATTCAGCGGTCTATGTGCCCTGACGGTTCAGTCCGGGTTATTCGGCTGCGGGTGCTGGTGTCTTGGGGGCTTCTGGCGTTTCCAGTGCAGCCTCCACCTTTTCCTCTTCCACCGCCTGCTGCACCCGGCCGCGCGCGCGGCACCAGGTGATGAATTCGCCCGGCACATGGCTGCCGGCGATCAACAAGGAACCGCCGCCGGGCAGGGTGGCTTCCATTTCGCCGCGGCCGCTGAAGACATTGAGCAGCGGATCGGCCGCCGGCAGCGTGCCTTCCCAGACCCAGGCGCCGCGATCGAGGGTGGCATCCACCTTGAAGCGGGCGATCACGCCATTGCCGATCACGGGCAGCAGAGCCTTCTGCCCCGGTTTGGCGGGCACGTGCCGGATCACGGTGATCTGTGTCGGGTCCTGGCGGATCTTGCATTCGAGCGAGAACATCGGCGGCGCGCCGGCCATGCCGAAGCGGATCGCCTGGCCATCCTCGCTCACCACCCAGCTGGCCTGGGTGGTATCGGGCGATGCGATCGGATCGGCGGCTGTGCGCGGCAATTCGTCCAGCGCCAGTCGTTCGGTCTGGCCGTCTTCGGCCGTATCCGGGCTGCTGCTGCCGCAAGCGGCCAGCAGGGCGCAGCCCAGCAGAGGCAGAAACCAAGAAGCAGAGCCACGAAGAGCAGAGGATGTGCGGCGCGAAGTCAGGACCATGCGCGCCTGATGGGGACAATGCGCGGCAGTTTCAACCATTGCCACGGCGGCAGACCCCATCCCGAACAAGGAGTTGTGGAAATCCATCGTCACGGAATCCGGCGTGGCACCGGCAGCGGCAGGGATGGTTTGCTGGCCTTTGCGCGCTGGCGCCTGATCGGCGCAGCATTCCCGGAATTTCGGACCTGCCGGGCTGATCTGATTGACCCGCGAGGCTGTGAAATCGAAAAATGCCGCCTGCAAGGCAGCGTTTTGCGGGCCCGATTTCAATGGAGTGTATCTGGTGGCAGGAATTTCGCGGCGCGGTCTGTTTCCCCTTCTTGGCGGCGCGGCGCTGCTGACCCAGGGTGGCGCGTTGCGGGCGGCCCTGCCGCAACAGGGCAAGCGCGTGGCGGTAATCGGCGCGGGCATCATCGGCGCCTCCATCGCCTATCATCTGGCGCGCGACGGGGCGAAGGTCACCGTGCTGGAAAAGGAACGGCCCGCCGCCGGTGCCACCGGGGGCAGCTTCGCCTGGCTGAACGCCGGGGGCAAGCGCCCGCATCCCTATTACATGCTCAATCTGCTGGGCATTCTCGGCTGGCACCGTTTGCAGACCGAACTGGGCCACACCGCCCTGCCGATGCAATGGAATGGCTGCGTGCAGTGGCGCACCGGCGCTGATGTGGCGCAGCGCACGCAGGCTTCGATCGAACAGCAACTGGCCTGGGGTTATCCTTCGCAAATGATCGATGCCGCGCGGCTTGCCGCGCTGATGCCGGGGCTGACCCCCGGCGTGGTGGATGTCGCCAGCTATTGCCCGGCCGAAGGCACGGTCAATCCGCGCGTGGCGACCGAAGCCATGCTGACAGCTGCCAAGGCCCTTGGCGCAAAAGTGGAAAGCCCGGTCTCGGTGACGGGATTTGATGCGACGTCCGGCACGGTGCGGCGGGTGTTGACCGCCGGCGGCGCGCTGGATGTTGATGCGGTGGTGATCGCTGCCGGGCTCGACAGCATGCCGCTGTCCGCCATGCTCGGCGCGCTGGTGCCGATTGAAACCAGCCCGGGCATTCTGGCCCACACCGAACCGGGCGCCAATGTGCTGCCCCGGCTGGCCTTTGGCGCGGGTGCGAACATGAAGCAGCCGCCCGACGGTGGTTTCGTCACCGGCTCCACCTTTGCCGGCACCCCCGATCTCGCCCCGACGCGGGAGAATGGCGAGGCATTGCTCACCGCCGCGCGTGCCTATGTTCCCGCGCTGAATGATCTGAAGCTGGATTGGGTCAGCGTGGGCCATCGCGTGCTGCCCAAGGACAGCTTCCCGATTGTCGGCCATCTGCCGGGCAACACCAATGCCTATGTCGCGGCCATGCATTCGGGCATGAGCATGGCGCCGCTGATCGGCGAACTGGCCGCCACTGAGGTGCTGGGCGGGCCGAAAGCGGAATTGCTGTCGACTTTCCGCCCGGATCGCTTTGTGGCCTAGGGATCAAGCGTGTGGGGGGCGCTGGTTTCAGAACTTGCGGCTACTCTTCGACAGGCTCAGGGTAAGCGGGCGGTGAGCATTCCGTCGCTTTTCCGTTTCGACATCCGCTCAGCCTGAGCCTGTCGAAGGCTGCTCACAGCCCTCGCATCACCGCCCGAACTTCTTCTGCGTCTTGCCGTAACGCATCTTGCGGGTGCCGGGTTTGCCTTCGTTTGAGCGGCCGACGCGGGGGGCTTTCTTCTGGTCGTCTGGCAAGCCCAGTTCTTCGTTTTCCAGCCGGCGGATTTCGTCGCGCAGCCGGCCGGCTTCTTCGAATTCCAGATCGGCGGCGGCCGCGCGCATGCGTTTTTCCAAGTCTTCGATGTAGGCGCGCAGATTGTGGCCGACCAGATTGTTGCGGTCATCATCGCCCAGATCCACGGTCACGCTGTCCTGCGCGGCGGTATGGGCGACGATATCGGCGATCTGGCGGCGGATCGTCTGCGGCGTGATGCCATGGGCTTCGTTATACTCGCGCTGCTTTTCCCGGCGGCGGTCGGTTTCCGCCATGGCGCGTTCCATGCTGCCGGTGATGCGATCAGCATAAAGGATAACCCGGCCATCCACATTGCGCGCGGCGCGGCCAATGGTCTGGACCAGGCTGGTTTCAGACCGCAGGAAGCCTTCCTTGTCGGCATCCAGAATGCAGACCAGCCCGCATTCGGGAATATCGAGCCCTTCGCGCAGCAGGTTGATCCCCACCAGCACATCATAAACGCCCATGCGCAGATCACGGATCAGCTCGATGCGTTCGAGCGTTTCGACGTCCGAATGCATGTAGCGGACGCGCACGCCGGCTTCATGCATGAATTCGGTCAGATCTTCGGCCATCCGCTTGGTCAGCGTGGTCACCAGCGTGCGGTACCCCTGCTTTGCGGCTTGCTGGCATTCATAGATGCAGTCCTGCACCTGATCTTCCACGGGGCGGATTTCCACCGGCGGGTCGATCAGCCCGGTGGGGCGGATCACCTGTTCGGCAAAGACGCCGCCGGTCTGTTCCATTTCCCAGCTGCCGGGCGTGGCCGATACCGCAACGGTCTGCGGCCGCATCGCATCCCATTCGTTGAAGCGCAGCGGGCGGTTGTCGATGCAACTGGGCAGGCGGAAACCATATTCGGCCAGCGTAATCTTGCGCCGATGATCCCCGCGCGCCATCGCGCCGATCTGCGGCACCGTCTGGTGGCTTTCATCGACGAACAGCAGGGCGTTTTCGGGCAGATATTCGAACAGGGTTGGCGGCGGTTCGCCTGGCAGACGTCCGGTCAGGAAGCGGCTGTAATTCTCGATCCCCGCGCAACTGCCGGTGGCGGCGATCATTTCCAGATCGAAATTGGTCCGCTGTTCCAGCCGCTGGGCTTCCAGCAGCCGGCCTTCGGCCTGCAATTCCTTCAGCCGTTCCTGCAGTTCGAACCGGATCGCTTCGCCGGCCTGTTTCAGCGTCGGCCCGGGGGTGACATGGTGCGAATTGGCATAGACGCGCACGCTGGCAAGGCTGGCGCCCTTGGTGCCGGTCAGCGGATCAAATTCGCTGATTTCTTCGATGTCATCGCCGAAGAAGCTGATCCGCCAGGCCATGTCTTCATAATGGCTGGGGAAGATTTCCAGATTGTCCCCCCGCACGCGGAAGGTGCCACGGGTGAAGGCCGCGTCATTGCGCTTGTACTGCAGGGCAACCAGCTTGCGGATCATTTCGCGCTGATCGGCGCTTTCGCCCTTCTTGATATCGAAGATCATCGCCGAATAGGTTTCGACCGATCCGATACCGTAAAGGCAGGATACCGAAGCCACGATGATCACGTCATCGCGTTCGAGCAGCGATCGGGTGGCCGAATGGCGCATCCGGTCGATCGCTTCGTTAACGCTGCTTTCCTTTTCGATATAGGTGTCGCTGCGCGCGACATAGGCTTCGGGCTGGTAATAATCGTAATAGCTGACGAAATATTCCACCGCGTTTTCGGGGAAGAAGCTCTTGAATTCGCCATAGAGCTGCGCGGCTAGGATCTTGTTCGGCGCCAGGATCAGCGCGGGCCGCTGCAGCTGTTCAATGATCTTGGCCATGGTGAAGGTCTTGCCGCTGCCGGTGACCCCCAGCAGCACCTGGGTCTTTTCCCCCTCCAGCGCGGAAGCTGTCAGTTCGCCAATGGCGCGTGGCTGGTCCCCGGCGGGTTCATAATCCGACACCAGCTTGAAGGCGCGGCCGCCGTCGCTCTTGTCCGGGCGTGCGGGTTTGTGCGGGATGAAGTTGCCGGATGTATCGGGTTCTTCCAGTCCGCGGCGGATGACAAGTTCGACCATGGCGGAACATATGGGGCCATCGCGGATTGGCAGCAAGGTCGGGGCTTGATAGGTCATGCCACGGCGGACAACCGCACAGCAATAACATGAGGATGAACATGCGTTATATCAAAGCGTTCCCGATCGCAGCAGCCATGGCACTGGCCGCGTGCGGAAGTTCGAATGACGCAGCCGCTGATGGCGAAGTAACCTCCGATGAAGTGGCTGCAGCCGCCAGCGAAATGGTTAAGCCTCAGCCTGGGCAGTACAGCCTGAAGGTGGAACTGACTGAATTTGATGTTCCGAACATGCCCGAGCAGATGAAGGGTCAGATGCGCACCGCCATGGAAAGCGGTTTCGCCCAGACCAACAGCTATTGCATGACGGCAGAGCAGGCGGAAAAGGGCCCGCGCGCCATGGCTGAGCAGATGAATAATGCGCCCTGCACCTATTCGCGCTTCGAAGTGAATGGCGGCAAGCTGGACGCGGAAGGCACCTGCAAGGGCCAGGACGGCATGGAAGGCAAGATTGCCATGCAGGGTGAAACCACGGCCACTTCCTCCACCATGACGGTGAATATGGAACAGGGCCTGCCCGGTGGCACCAAGGCCAATATCGGTATGAAGATGACGTCGGAACGCACCGGCGAATGCGTCTGATCTTTCAAGAGCGCCGCCTTCGGGCGGCGCTCCCGTTTCTATTGCTTTCGGCTTGTGGAAGCGGGGGGACTTCAGCGGAACAGCCAAGCGAGGATCAGATCCTCGAACGCGCGGGCAAGCTGGAACAGCCGATCCCCGGCCTTTATCGCAGCGTGACCCGGATCACCGCCTATGAATTGCCCGGCGCTCCGCCGGAAGAGGCACGGCTGGCGCGTGAACGCATGCTGGGGGTGGAGCCGCAGGAAAGCCAGCGCTGCCTGAGCGCTGAAGAGGCAAAGACCGGTTTCCGCACCATGCTGCAGGCGATGCAGAATGATGAATGCCGTTTCGACAGCTTCACCACGGCAGGCGCGAAGATGAGCGCGGTGATGCGCTGTGCCGCCAGCGATGGCGGCAGTTCGGTCATCACCATGGAAGGGGTCGGGCGAAGCAGTGAATCGTCCATGGATCTGCTGATCGAACAACAGGGGCTGGCGATCCCCGGGGGAACGGCCACCATTCGGATGACGGTAGAGAACCGGCGGATCGGCGATTGCTGACCGCCAGCCATCAGATCAATTTTGTTACGTAAATATGTTGCCGGGCAATATCGATGTTATTTCACGGAACTTGTGATCTAACAGGATGTAATGGCCCGCCCACTAACCGATATCACCGCCCGCCCGAACCGTTTTGGTGAATGGCGCGGGGCATTGGGGAAGCGGCTGGCGCTGATGGGCCGGCCGGCGCCCGTCAGCGCACGCGGCCCGCAGATCGGTCTGCTGCTGGGGGAATTGTCCGCCGGGGCGGAACCGCTGCGGCGCAAGTTCCGCCCGCCGCTGGATATTCAGCCCGCCGCCAATCGCCAGATCGTGATGATCATGCCCGGTTTCTGCACTCATCCGCTGCGCATGCGCTATCTCGCCCGGCAGTTGGAAAGGGCGGGGCACAAGACCAAGCATTGGGGCCTTGGGTGGAACTGGGGCCCCAGCGTGGCAAATTTCGCTGCTTTGGCAGAGCGGCTGGATGCGGTGCATGCCCGTTATGATCAGAAGATCGTGCTGCTGGGCTGGAGCCTGGGTGGGATTTTCGCCCGCGAAGTGGCCAAGCAACGGCCGGACAAGGTTTCCATGGTGATCAGCATGGGTTCGCCGTTCTCCGGGGCGCCCAATGCCAACAATGCCTGGCGGCTGTATGAACTGATCACCGGCCATGCGGTGGACAATCCCCCGATCGAGGTGATGACCGCGGAAAAACCCCCCGTGGACACGGTGGCGATGTGGAGCCCGCGCGATGGCGTGATTTCCCCCCGCAGTGCGGCCGGGCGGGAAGGCGAACGTGACCGGGTGGTCGCCCTTCGTTGCACCCATCTGGGTTTTTCCTATTCACCCGAAGCGATCCAGGCGGTGCTGCGCGAACTGGATCGCACCTGAAAATACGGCCGAAAAAAATGTGAAAGAAATCTGCAAGACATGGCTTGGCGAGGGGCGGGAACCGTGCCATGTTGCAATGCGGTAAAGGGGTGTATGAACGCTTCGGATAACAACAACTTCGACGAGATGTACGCACCGGACGGCACGGTGCGGAACGCTTATTCTCTATATGACCGCTGGCTGTCTGAACAGGACCGGTCGTGGATGCGGCGGAAGGCCTTTGAAGCGGAAAGCTTCTTCCGGCGAACCGGCATCACTTTCAATGTTTACGGCGATGATGACGGTGAAGAACGGCTGATCCCGTTCGACATGGTGCCGCGCATCATTTCCGGTTCGGAATGGCGCAAGCTGTCCCGTGGCATTGAACAGCGGGTGCGGGCGCTGAACGCCTTCATGCATGATCTCTATCACCGGCAGGAAATCATCCGATCGGGCCGGTTGCCGGAACGATTGTTCCGCAACAATTCGGCCTGGCTGCAGCAGATGGTTGGCTTCACGCCGCCGGGCGGGGTCTATACCCATATCGTCGGTATCGATCTGGTCCGCACCGGGCCCGATGAATTCCTTGTGCTGGAAGACAATGCCCGCACGCCTTCGGGCGTCAGCTACATGCTCGAAAATCGCGAAACCATGATGGCGATGTTTCCGGAGCTGTTTACCCAGATCAAGGTTCAGCCGGTTTCGAACTATCCGCGCCGGCTGGCGAAAAGCCTGGCCGCCTGCGCCCCGCCGCGCGCGGAAGGCACGCCCACCGTGGCGGTGCTGACGCCGGGGATCTACAATTCCGCCTATTTCGAACATGCCTTCCTGGCCGACCAGATGGGCGCCGAACTGGTGGAAGGGAATGATCTGCGGGTGATCAATGGCAAGGTGCAGATGCGCACCACCAGCGGTTACCGGCCGATCGATGTGCTTTACCGCCGGGTGGATGATGATTTCCTCGATCCGCTGACCTTCCGTCCGGACAGCATGCTTGGCGTTCCCGGCATCATGGATGTCTATCGTTCGGGCGGGATCACCATCGCCAATGCGCCGGGAACGGGCATTGCCGATGACAAGGCGATCTACGCCTTCATGCCGGAAATCGTTGAGTTTTATACCGGCGAAAAGCCGCTGCTGCCCAATGTCCAGACCTGGCGTTGTTCGGAAGAAGATTCGCTCAAATATGTGCTCGACCAATTGCCGGAACTGGTGGTGAAGGAAGTGCATGGTTCGGGCGGTTACGGCATGCTGATCGGCCCGACATCGAGCAAGCGTGAGATAGAGGCCTTCCGCAAGAAGCTGATCGCCAATCCAGGCAATTACATCGCCCAGCCCACGTTGGCGCTGTCGACCTGCCCGATCCTGACCAATCGCGGGCTGGCCCCGCGCCATGTCGATCTGCGGCCCTTCGTGCTGGTGTCGCCGCAGGGGATCGACATCACGCCCGGCGGGTTGACCCGTGTGGCGCTGAAGAAGGGATCGCTGGTGGTGAATTCCAGCCAGGGTGGCGGAACCAAGGATAGCTGGGTGCTGGACGATTGATGGGCGGAGTTGTGCAATGCTAGGCCGGACCGCCAGTGGCATTTTCTGGATGTATCGCTACCTCGAACGGGCGGAAAACACCGCGCGTTTGCTCGAAGCGGGGCATCGTATGGCGCTGACCCGCGGGGGTGAAGCCGCGACCGAGGAATGGCGCTCGATCCTGACCACGCTGGAACTGCGCAAGACCTATGAAAAGCAGTTCGACGATTACAGCAGCGCGCATGTCTGTGACTATGTGCTGCGTGGAAAGACCAATGATCAAAGCGTGATGCGCATGTTTGACATGGCGCGAATGAATGCCCGTGCCTGCCGCACCTCCATCACGGCCGAGGTGTGGGAAGCGATCAACGAAGGCTGGATGACGCTGCGCGATCTGCTGGCGCGGCCGGTGCGCGACGCCAATCTGGGCGCAGCGCTGGGGGCGATCCGGCGCGAATCCACCCTGGCGCGCGGGGCCACCTATGGGTCCATGCTGCGCAATGAAATCTATGCCTTTGCGCGCTGCGGTACCTTCATCGAACGGGCGGACAACACCGCGCGCATTCTGGACGTCAAATATTACCTGCTGCTGCCTTCGCTGTCCTATGTCGGCACCGCGCTGGACACCGGGCAGTGGGACAATGTGCTGCGGTCACTATCTGGCGAGCGCGCCTATCGCTGGCTCAATGCCGGGCGGATGGATGCGCGATCGATTGCCGATTTCGTTATCCTGGACCCGCGTTTCCCGCGCAGCCTGGCCTTCTGCTACGCCTCCATGCGTGAACATATGGAAGCGCTGGCGCTGGCCCATGGCGGGGAAGGCAAAGCGCATGAAATGATGGAATTCGCCAAGCGGGCGCTGGATGGCAAGACGGTGGAGGATATTTTCGATCAGGGGCTGCACCAGTTCCTGCGCGGGTTCATCCAGTCCAATGCTTCGATCGCATCGGCCATTTCCGATCACTACCGTTTCGTCGACTGATTAACCCGGAGCAGGGACAGGCATGCAAATCGCCATACGCCACACCACCCGTTATCGCTTCGAAGAACCCGTGGCCTATGGGCTGCAGCGGCTGCGGCTGATGCCCAAGACCACCCAGGGGCAGCAGGTGATCGACTGGCAGGTCGAATATGACGGCGCTCGTGAAGAGCTGAGCTATGACGATCAGCACTTCAACCATGTGACGCTGGTGTCCGTGGAAGAAGGCGCGCGGGAGGTGACGATCACCTGCCATGGCACGGTGGCGACGCAGGACAGTGCCGGGGTGATCGGCCAGCATTCCGGGCATCTGCCGCTCTGGGCTTTCCTCAGCCAGACCAGTGTCACCAAGCCTGGGCCCAAGATCCGCCAGTTGCTGGCTGCGGTTGAACGCAGCGAAGATGGGGCGCTGGCGACGCTGCACAATCTGTCTGCCCAGATTCTGGAGCGGGTGCCGTACAAGCCGGGTGAAACCTCGGTCGATACCACCGCGGAAGAGGCGGTCGCTGCCGGCCATGCCGTGTGCCAGGACCATGCGCATATCTTCATTTCCGCTGCGCGGGCGATGGATATTCCGGCGCGTTATGTCAGCGGCTATCTGCTGATGGATGATCGTGTGCAGCAGGATGCCACCCATGCCTGGGCCGAAGCCTGGGTGGAGGGGCTGGGCTGGGTCGGCTTTGACGTGTCCAACGAAATCTGCCCCGATCATCGTTATGTCCGGGTGGCCACCGGGCGTGATTATCGCGATGCCGCGCCGCTGACGGGGATCAGTTTCGGGGCCGTTTCCGAACATCTCGAAGTTGATCTCGCGGTTGAACAGCAGGTTAGCGCACAGTAGGGTCCATCGCTTGTGCTGTTGGCCACAGGGGCTGTGAATGACCTATTGCGTTGGAATGGTGCTTGATCGCGGGCTGGTGTTGATGAGCGACACCCGGACCAATTCGGGCGTCGACAACATTTCCGTCTTCCGCAAGATGTTCCGCTGGAGCAATCCGGGCGAACGGGTGATCGCGCTGATGACCGCCGGCAATCTGGCCACCACCCAGGCGGTGATCAGCCGGCTGGAAGAACGGACCAAGGCGCCCGACAACCGGCACAATTCGCTGCTGGAACTGCCGACCATGTTCCAGGTCGCGGCCGAAGTCGGCAAGCTGCTGCAGCAAAGCATTGAAGATACCCAGGAACGCAATGGCGCCAAGGGCAGCGGGCGGTTTTCCGCCTCGATCATCCTGGCCGGCCAGATCAAGGGCATGGAGCCGCGCCTGTTCCTGGTCTATCCCGAAGGCAATTTCATCGAAGCCAGTTTTGACACGCCGTTTTTCCAGATCGGCGAAACCAAGTATGGCCGGCCGATCCTGATCCGCGGTTACGACCGGGACATGAGCTTTGAAGATGCGGTGAAGCTGCTGACGGTCAGTTTCGATTCCACGCTGAAGGCCAATCTGTCCGTCGGCCTGCCGCTCGATCTACTGGTGATCGAACGCGATCATTTTGAACCGCTGCACGAACGGCGGATCGAGCAGAACGACCCCTATTACGAAGCGATATCGTCCAGCTGGAGCGACGCCCTGCGCAGCGCCTTCCACTCGCTGCCGGATTACAGCTTCACCCCGGAAGAGGCGAAGTAGCAACCCGGCAACAGCAGGCCGCCGGGAGCATGGCGACCTGCTGCTGTTGCCTCTGGCCCTGCCCAGGTGTCAGCCGTTCGCGGCCATATGGGCGCGGTACTCGCCTTGGCGTTCGAGCATCCAGCCCGGATATTCGGCTGGCAGCTGGCTGGCGGCATCCAGCGCGGCCAGATCCTCTGCATCCAGCTGCACATCGGTTGCGGCCAGATTGTCGGCGAGCTGATCCGGGCGCTTGGCGCCGATGATCACGCTGGTGACGGCCGGCTGGTGCAGCAACCAGGCCAGCGCAATACGGGCAACGCTGGTGTCGTGCTTGTCCGCGATCGGGCGTAGCGCGGCGATGATCTTGTCGCCGCGATCCAGATCGACCGGGGGGAAGTTGAAGCTGGCGCGCCGGCCTTCGCCTTCGCCGCTGGCGCTGTATTTGCCGGACAGATAACCGCCGGCCAGCGGGCTCCAGACCATCAGGCCGAGGTTTTCGGATGACAGCATGGGGATCACTTCGCGTTCCAGATCGCGCCCGACCAGCGTGTAATAGGCCTGCAGCGACAGGATCGGCGCCAGCCGGCGCGCTTCGGTGATGCCGATCGCCTTGACGATCTGCCAGGCGGCCCAGTTCGACAGGCCGATATAACGCACGTGACCCTGGCGGACGAGGTTATCGAGCGCTTCGAGCGTTTCAACCAGCGGGGTGGCCGGATCGAAGCCGTGGATCTGGTAGAGATCGATATGGTCAATCTGCAACCGCTGCAGGCTGTCACGGCACTGATCCAGAATATGTTTGCGCGATGCGCCGCGGGCATTGGGGCCTTCGCCCATCGGGCCCAGCACCTTGGTGGCGATGACCAGATCATCGCGTGACAGGCCAAGATTGCGGATCGACTGGCCAAGAATGCGTTCGCTTTCTCCACCGGCATAAACATTGGCGGTGTCGATGAAATTGACCCCGGCATCGACGGCGGCGCGCAGCAGCGCATCGGCCTCATCCTGCTGCAACTGGCCGATCTGGCCCCACATGCCGCCGCTGCCGCCAAAGGTCATGGTGCCAAGGCAGAGCTGGGATACGAACAGGCCGCTGGGGCCAAGCTGACGATAACGCATGGGCGTCTCCTGAATAAGGTTGCTGTGGCAAATCGCACCGTGGGGGTGTCTGCGGCAGAGATAGGCGGACACGGGCGGAGGCGCGAGGCGGATCGTCGCATTGTCTTGCCCGATGGTCTCAATCTCCGGCTTTTCCTGTCGTGTCAGACAGGGCAGAGAGGGTGCCATGGATGATGCTGTGCTTTCTGACCCGCTGGCCAATCTGCGCGATCTTGCCTTGCGCCAATACGCAAGGCTGGGGCCGGATACGCCGCTGGAGGGCCTGCGCTTGACGGTCGCCCGTCAGCCATCCGATCTGATCCATTCGGTCTATCGCGCGTCTTTCTGCGCGGTGTTGCAGGGCGCCAAGGTCAGCCTGCTGGCGGATCGCGCCTTTCGTTACGACACGGGAAAATGCCTGATTGCCTCAATGGACCTGCCGGTCACGGCGCGGATCGTGGAGGCGAGCGAGGATCAGCCCTATGTCGCCTTCAGCCTGGCGATTGATCCGGCGATGATTGCCGAGCTGGTGTTGGGGGATGGTGTGGAACCCTCAGCCCCGGCCACCGCGCTGACGACCATCGCGGTCGGCGATCTGGCCGATGATCTGATCGATCCGCTCACCCGCCTGCTGGCTCTGCTTGACAGTCCGCGTGATCTGCCGGTGCTGGCGCCGCTGATCCGGCGGGAACTTGTGTGGCGCTTGCTGAACGGCCAGCACGGGCTGATGCTGCGGCAGGCGGGCCTAGCAGACAGTCGCATGGGGCGGATCGCTCGCGCGGTCGGCCATATCCGCGACAGCTTTGCAGAGCCTTTGCGGGTGCCGGAACTGGCGGCACTGGCCGGGATGAGCCTCGCCAGTTTTCACCGCCATTTCCGCGCTGCCACGGCGATGACGCCGATCAGCTTCCAGAAGCATATCCGCCTGCATGCGGCGCGCCGCATGTTGCTGGCCGGGGAGGGTGATATTGCCGCGATCGGTTATGCGGCCGGTTATGAAAGCCCGTCGCAGTTCAGCCGAGATTACCGCCGGCAGTTCGGCGAAGCGCCCGGGCGTGACGGAGCCGCGATCCGTGCCGGGCTGGTCGCATTGGCTGAGGGATAGGTCTAACGAAAGGCTGGCCATTCATGCCAAATCATCGTTCTGGCGCAGTGGTATCCGCAATTCCACCAATGTTCCGCATTCTGACGGAATGATCGCGACCTTGCCGTCGTGGGCGGAGGCAATCGCGCGCACGATGCTGAGGCCAAGGCCATGGCCTTGTTTCGACCGGGCAGGATCCAGTCGCACCAGATGTTCAAACACCCGCGTGCGATCACTTTCGGTAATGCCGGGGCCATCATCGCCGACACGGACAATCGCCTCTTTACCGGCCTGCATCACCTCAAGCGTCACCTGCCTGGCCTGCGGGGCATGGCTGAGCACATTGTCGAGCAGATTGCTGACCAGCCGCTGCAACAGGGTGCGATCGCCAATGACGATTACCGGCTGGGCGCGGAAGGTCAGTTCCATACCGGCATCTTCCATCGGCGGTCGATGAGCCTCGGCAATGTCCAGCATGGCATCAGCCAGATCGATCGGGACAAAGCGGGCGCGCATGGCCCTGCCGTCTATCTCCGCCACGGCCAGCAGGCCGGAAAACAGATCCAGCATGTCATCCACTTCGCCCAGCGCGCCATCGATCAGCTGCTGCTGAACCGGATCGCCGGACCGTGCCGCGGCTTCTTCCATCCGGGCGATCAGGCGGCTGAGCGGCGTGCGCAGATCATGCGCCAGGCCGCTGGTGATGGCGCGCAGATTGTCCACCATCTTGCCCAGCCGATCGAGGATCTGGTTGAACTGCTGGGCCAGCCGGTCGAGTTCCACCCCTGAACCATCGAGCGGGATGCGGCCGGACAGATCGCCGGAAATGATGGATTGTGCTGCCTGTTCCAGCGCCGCGATACGGCCGCGGATGATCCGGTCAAACAGGAACACCATCAATCCGCCCAGCAACAGCAGCACGATGAAGGCGGTGCCGAACAGTTCCAGCAACAGATGGTCCATCGCCCACAGCATCGCCCGGTCGCCGGCGACCACCAGCCGCCCGCCGCCGGGCACGGCGCTGTTGAAGGCCTGGGCTTCGCCGATGGAACCATCTGCGCGGGTGAAGCGGACAAATTCGCTCCAGCCCGGGGGCGGCATATCCGCCTTCAGGCTGCCGGCCAGCCGTTTTCCGTCAGCATCGACAAGCAGATAACCCATTTCCCGGCCCGTGCGTCCGCCGGGATCGGCCAGATAGCCCATGGCGCCGGGCAGGGCATGATCATCCCGTTCCTTCACCGCCTGCACCAGCGCCGCAAACCCATGTTCGCGATGCTGGGCCAGCAGATAGCGCATTTCTCCATCGATCCGCTGGTCGATCTGGCGTTCGATTTCGTGATGCACGGTCAGCAAGGTGACAATGCCCAGCACCATCACGATCAGGGCGGTGGTACAGGCAAAGATGATGCCCAGCCCCCGGAAGGTGCGCATGCGTCGGCGCCGGGGCGGTCGCAGAGTGGCTGCGTCAGCCAAGGGCGCTATCCTCTGACTGGCCGGACAGTAGCATATAGCCTGCCCCGCGCACGGTGCGGATGACATCGCGATCAAAGCCATGGTTCAGCTTGGTCCGCAGGCGGCTGAGATGGGTTTCGACAATCTTGGTCTGCGGATCGAACCCCAGGTTCCAGATCCGGTCGAGCAGCAGCGATCGGGTAACGATCCGGTCCGGGCTGCGCATCAGCTGTTCCAGCAGGCTGAATTCGCGCGGTTGCAGTTCCACCATGCGCCCGCCGCGCGTTACCGTCCGGCGGCTGAGGTTCATCACGATATCGCCCACATGCAGCCGGTCGGTGGGGGTGGTGGCGGTCGGCCTTCGGCCCAGCGCCGTGATCCGCGCGGCCAGTTCGGCAAAGGCAAAGGGTTTGACCAGATAATCATCGGCCCCGCTTTCCAGCCCCAGCACCCGATCCTCTATTCCGCCCAGCGCGGTCAGAAGCAGGATCGGTGTCTGGCAGCCGGCGGCGCGGGCGTGGTTGAGCACGGACATGCCGTCTAGCCCCGGCACCATCCGGTCCAGTACGGCGACATCAAAGGATTCGTGGATCAGCGCGTCCAGCGCATCCTGCCCATTGCCGCACAGTTTCACCGTGTGCCCCAGTTCCCGCAGGCCCCGCGAAACGAAGCCGCACAATTGATCGTCATCTTCCAGCAGGAGCACGTTCATACGCGCCAGATCCTTGTCGTTCCATTGCGGTTTCTGGCTGAAACATTGGGGAAAGTTTGGGGCCGGGATAAACATTCCCAAACCTTTGGCTCTCCGCTTGGCTTGCCCGGCCGCAGCGCTAATTGGCCGCGTAATTAATGCGAATGCATCGCATTTTCTACACCCTTTCTCCGGCCAGGAGCGTTCGATCATGACACTGCGGGAAGGCCAGTTCTGATGATAGCCGGGATCATGCATCTGATCCATCTGCCGTGCCGCGAACGGCTGCTGCTGACCCGGATTCGCGCTGCTGTGCGGGACGGTCTTTACGCTGGCGACGCGGGCGATCAGATGGCCCTGGCCTTCGCGGAACTGGCAGGCAGTATTCGTGCCGCCGGACTGATGATCGCCGCACCAGCCAATCCAATCGTCCAGCCGGATGAAAAATCGCTGATCGCCTGGCTGACGCTGCTGCAGCGCGAACGGGTTGGCCTAGGCGCGGGTGGCCATGCACCGGATCGCCGCCTGTTGCCGGCTTTGCAGTCGTTGGCATCCTTGCTGGCGGCGGAGGGTATGCGGCTCGATTACCGCAACATCATCCATCTGCCGGAAACCGGGGAGGGAATGGTGGCAAAGACACAGCCCGCCGCCGTGCAGCCGCCCATCAAAACCTCCGAACGTGGCCGGTTGTTGCGGCAGACCGCCATGATCCGGCGCCTGCGCCGTATCCATGGAGTGGTGCCGCCTAACCCGATTGCAGCGGCCATCGCACCCTAGCGTCGCACCATTCAACAGATTGGGCGCCTGCCTCAGGAGGCTGAGCGGCGCCTTTCCAGAAATTCCAGTTTTCCATTGCCAAACATGAGGGGCAAAATGACCAAGAAGACTCGTGGCGCGCCGCGTCCTGCGGCGAATGCCGCCCACCCGACTTTTCTGGCGCTGAGCTGCGTCGGTTTCATCGCCAGCGGTGGCACTGCCCATGCACAGGACAGCGCCGAAAAGCCCGTCAATCTGGGCGGCGTGGTGGTGACGGACACCGCCATCGATGATGAAGGTTACAAGGTCGACAAGCCGGATTCGCCCAAGTTCACCGCCCCGCTGATCGATACCCCGCGTTCGATCACCATCCTGCCGGTGCAGGTGATCCAGGAATCAGGCGCGACCACGCTGGTGGATGCGCTGCGGCTGGTGCCGGGCATCACCTTCGGTGCCGGTGAAGGCGGCAACCCGCAGGGCGACCGTCCGTTCATTCGCGGCATGGATGCGCAGGGCAGCACCTTTGTTGACGGTATCCGCAGCGTTGGCGGCCAGTCGCGCGAAGTTTTCGCGCTGGAACAGATTGAAGTCACCAAGGGCAGCGATAGCACCATGGGTGGCCGCGGCAGCGCCGGTGGCGCGCTGAACCTTGTCAGCAAGATGGCCCATCTGGGTACCGATCTGCGTGCCGATGGCAGCTATGGCACCGATGATTACAAGCGCGTCACGGTGGATGCGAACTACCAGATCGGCGCCACCTCTGCCATTCGCCTGAACGGCATGTGGCATGATCAGGATGTCGCTGGTCGCGATGCAATTACCTTCAGCCGTTGGGGCTTCTCTCCCTCGATCGCGGTCGGGCTGGATACTCCGACCCGGGTCTATGCCAATTACTACCACCTCGAAAGCGATGACCTGCCCGATGCCGGCATTCCGTTTGAACGGACCCAGGCACAGGCTGTGGCGACCGGCCTGACCAATATCGGCCCGGCAGAGGTGGTTCAGGGTCGTGCGATTGATCGCAACACCTTCTACGGCCTGGTCAATCGCGATTTCCGCCAGACCAATGTCGATGAAGCACTGCTGCGCGTCGAACATGATCTGGCCGACAGCCTGACCATCCGTGCGACCGGCAAATATGCCAACACCGAACAGGATTATGTCATCAGCCAGCCTGACGACAGCCAGGGCAATGTCGCCAATGGCAAGCTGTGGCGCCGTGCCAACAGCCGCTTCAGCGATGTCGATGCTTACTCCGGTCAGCTGAGCCTGTTTGGTGAATTCGATACCGGCTCAATCGAACACAGCTTTGCCGTGGGTGTGGAAGGCAGCTGGGAAAAGTCGCGTCGTGGCAATTACAGCGTCAACACCGGTTCGACCACGCTTCCAGGCGTAACCCCGGCGGCGACCCTTGCGACGGGGCTCTATCCGGCCTTCACCTCGCGTCGTTGCGTGAACCAGGGCGCCGGTGCCACCGGTACCAGCGAAATCGGTGCCGGCAGCAATTACAACTGCACCAGCATCTTTACGCCGAACTACATGGATCCCTGGGTCAATTATTCGGCCGATGGCACCACCGTGGTTCCGATCACCCGCAGCGATATCACCGCATCGACCGAAGCGACGACCTACGCCGCTTATCTGTTCGATACCGTGACCCTGACCGATCAGCTGCTGCTGAACCTGGGCGTGCGGTATGAAAACTACACCACCAAGACCCATTCCTATCCTGCGACTGCCACCAGCGAGCTGGAGCGGAAGGACGATTTCGTCAATTATCAGGTCGGTCTGGTGTTCAAGCCGACCGAAAATTCCAGCATCTATGCATCCTATGCGACGTCGACCACGCCGCCGGGCAGCATGATCGGCGAAGGTTCGGACGGCAACACGCTGTCAGCCGCGACGATGGATGATCTGAAGGCGGAAAAGACCAAGTCCTATGAAATTGGCGCCAAGGTCAATCTGTTCCAGGAAGCTCTGGGCCTGAGTGTCGCGCTGTTCCGCAGCGAAACCGACAATGCCCGCACCACCGGTTCGACCGGACTGCTGGAATATGTCGGTGAGCGGCAGATCCAGGGCGTGGAACTGGGCTTCAATGGCCAGATCCTGCCGAACTGGAGCGTTTATGGCGGCTACACCTATATGGATTCAGAGGTGGTCAACGCCGGGTTGAACAACATCAACAATGGCAAGCCTTTCCCGAACACGCCGGAGCACAGCTTCACCAGCTGGACCACGCTGAACATCACCGATGCCGTTCAGATTGGCGGCGGGGCGATCTACAATTCGCGTCAGTACGGTGGTTTTGGCGCCAGCGATGTGGTGCGTTCGATCCCCGGCTATCTGCGTTTTGACCTGATGGCGGGTGCGACGATCAATGAAAACATCTCTGTCCGGCTCAACATCCAGAACCTGACCGACAAGACATACTATGATCGTACCTATTCGACCCACTTCGTGAACATGGCGCCCGGCCGTTCGGGTGTGTTCACGCTCAGCCTGAAGTATTGATCACCACCAGCAGGTGTTGGAGCGGGGCGGCAAATCGACAGGATCGGTTTGTCGCCCCGGCTTTTTGCGGGAGCCGCATGTGTCGCTTACCATTGATGAAATCCACAGCTGGGATGCCGATGAAATGGCCCGCCGGCTGACCGGCCCGGCCGAAGATGTCGCGGAAATTCTGGCTACGGCCGCCCGTGCCGGCACGGTGGAAGCCCAGGCGCTGTATGGGCAGATCCTGCTGGATGGGCAGGGCGTGGATCGCAATCCGGCAGAGGCGCTGCGCTGGTTCGGCATGGCGGCCAAGGCGGGCAATGCCATGGCGATGAACATGGTCGGCCGCTGTGCCGAACATGGCTGGGGCACTTTGCCCGATCCGGTCCGGGCGGCGCAATGGTATGGCGCTGCAGCCGAACGGGGGCTGGACTGGGGCATGTACAATCTCGCCACGCTCTATTGCCTGGGGCAGGGCGTGGCGCAGGATCGGGCCACTGCACTGGCGCTCTATCGCCGCGCGGCGGCGCTCGGCCATGTGAAGTCGATCAATATGATCGGCGGTTTCTACGAAGATGGCTGGGTGGTGGATCGCGATATGGCGCAGGCGGCGGAATTCTATCGCCAGGCGGCCGAGGGTGGCGATTTTCGCGGCTGCTTCAACCACGCCCGCATGCTGGCGCTGGCAGGGGAAACGAGCGCCGCCTGTGACTGGCTGCGCCGGGTACCGGACAGCGCCACGCCGGCCTTCATGGACAAGATGCGCGGCTGGCTGCGGGGGCAGGATGATCAGGCACTGGTCGCCATGGCGGACGAGCTTTGAACGAGATCAGCTGGCGATCCAGCCCACTGCGGGATCGTTGAAATCCACCACATCGGCCAGTTCCCAGACATTGGGATAACCATAGCCGGTCAGATTGATGAAGGTCTGGATATTCAGCGCCAGCGGGGCGGCCTTGCGTGGCACCGGGCTGGCGTTGTTGGAAAAATTGTTGTTGCAATAAATCAGGATCTTGCGGTCCCGGTTCGCCCCGATCACGGCGGCCAGGCTTTCTTCCGTGAAATCGGTCAGCGGCAGATTGATCGCGCCTTCCAGATGGCCGGCGGCAAAGGCATCGCGCGATCGTGCATCCAGCAGCAGCACGCCGGGCTGGCGGGCCTGCGCCTGAAAATCACCCATCGACAACAGGCGCTGCGCCCGAACCGGGGCAACATCACCGGTCAATTGCTGGAAGCCGGCATAATCGATCTGCGGATTGCTCTGGCTGGCGGGGCTAGTTTGCGCCACTGCCGAACCGGCGACCAGCACGGGTAGGGCAAGCATGGTGATCATGGCCAGACGCATCGGAAACCCTCTTTCCCTTCACAAGGATCAGGAAATGGGTTTCATCATTTCTGCGCTGAACCCGGGCTGACCAGCCGCATGACGGGTTAAATGTGCCGGGCCAGTTACCGGCAGAAGCTCTTGCTCTCCATCACGCCTTCGACGTGGAAATGATCGTGATGGGCGGCATTGTATCCCGGGCCGAGCACGGTGGCGAAGCGTTTGCAGGCGCTTTCCTGCACGGTGCGCAGGAAACGCCGTTCCTCGCTGCTGCCATTGTGCCAGTGGTTCTTGACCGTGATCCGCCGGCCATCTTCCAGCACAAAGGCGGAAATATCGATAGCGGCGGCCGTGGCATGGGCAGATCGCCGGCCGCTGCCCGCGACATTGCGGCAATTGTAGCTGCCCATGGTTTCGATGCTGCGGAGGGGGGAACCGAGTACCTGGCGCGCGGCGCGATCCGCGCCGAAGCGGGCCCAGCCGGCAAAGGCGCTGGTAACATCGCAGGTGACCGGGCCCAGATTGCCGATCATCATCTGGCCATTGTCGGCGCGCAAAGATGTCAGCTGCACCGTGCCCAGATTGGTGCAGCCCTGGCTGATGTAGCGATCGGGCAGGGGCGTGAAATTGGCGCCCATCTGGCCCAGCCCGGCAAGGCATTGGCGCGCTTGCGGATTCGCTGCAACCGGCGGGCCGCTTGCGCTGTTGCTGGGGCCACCACCGGCCCGACCGCCGCCCGATTTGGCTTCGGGGATGGAACAGGCGCTCAACAGAGCCGCCAGCAGGACAAGGGTGGCGTATCCTCTCATGCCCGGTGTGGTCCCATATCGGGGTTAACAGCAGCTTAAGCACGCCTTGAATTCATGGGGCAATATTGGTTGTTGCGGGCGGGCGTTTCACCTTCGCGCCGGAATGCCGCCATCAGCGCGGGACAGGGAAAAATCATCGGTCCACCATCCCGGCATGATCCGTTTTCCGGCCGGCTGACGAATAATCCCTTTGAAGCGGGCGGCCGCATCGGCGCCTGCCATGTCAGTTCATCCCCCAACCGCAGTCCGGGGGGTGTTCCGGGCCGACCATCGAGTCCCTTGCCCTGGGCCGGCCCCGCCCGCCGGATTATCCTGAACCGGGTGATCCGGCGGGTGCTTTTTGGGGAATTCTGCGCGTTGGCGCGGTTCAGGTGCCTGGATCGTCTTCCGCCTGCTGCCGGCGTTCGAACCATTTTTCGAGCGGATGGGCCAGGGCGGACAAGACGACGGCGATCAGCAGGCCCAGGCCGATCAGTGGCCAGGGGGACAGCATGCAGATGATGCCGAGCACGGCCGTGACCCAGACGCTGGCGGCCGTGGTCAGCCCGCGCACTTCATTGTGCCCGCGCATGATCGCCCCGGCGCCAAGGAAACCGATGCCGGTAACAATCCCCTGGATCGCCCCCTGAATGACCCGGCTTACGGCGTCCGGATGGCCGGCGATCAAGGGGACATGGGTGGTGCCCACGGTCAGCAGGGCCGCGCCCAAGGCCACCAGGCCAAGGGTTCGTGTGCCCGCCGGTTTGCCGCGCAGATCATGCGACAGCCCGATCAGAATGCCGCATCCGGTGGCCGCCAGCAGGCGAAGAACGGTATCGCTGTCCATGGTTTTGCCTCATCTCCCGCGTGGATGCTTTGCACGCGGGACTGCCGGGGGCAAGATCGCGAGATGCCGATGATGGGGGCCGGGTAAGAAAGCGGTTGCTCCGATCTGCGGCAGCGGCTTTGCTGCGGGGTTGATGAAGGACAATTTTCACACATCGCCCGCTTTTCTCGGCCTGCAGCCGCTGCGCATTCCCGCTGGCTGGAAAGTGGACTGGAACAGCCTGTATGAAACGTCCCGGGTGGAAGATGGCGATTTCGGCGGATCGTCGGTGTTCATGGCCACGCACGAGGGGCGCCGCTGCCTGATTGATGTGGAATTCCGCCCCGAACATGACCCTTCGGGTCATTTCATCCTGACGGTGCAATATCAGCCCTGGGCCCGAACCGAAAAGGGTCGCAGGCGGGCCGATGTGCTGCTGTCTTTCGATGATGCGGCAGAGATCGTCCATCAATCGACCACCCAGAGCTATGTCGAACTGGTGGAACAGCTGTCCGAATGGATCGCGCGTTGCACGGTGATGGTGCGGGAACAGAATTAGCCATGGCAGCGCGACAGGGGACAGCCGCGTGATGGACGGCATGATCATGATCGCCATGCTGGCGATTGCGGGCGGTCTGGTGGCTGTCGGCGCGCTCGCATGGCAGCGGCGCATGGCCCGGCGGGCGCTGGAACGCGCGCTCTATCCTGAAATCTGTGCCATGCGCCTGCAGGCCCTCCTGCTGGCAGAGCATGTGGCGGAACATCATCTTGCCGGAGGGTCGTTTGATGCGGCGTTTTGGACCGGCTGCCATCTGTCATCGCCACTGGTCTATCCCGCCACCGGCGCTGCACTGGGCCTGCTGCCGGGGGAGGGGCTGGATCGGGTCGGCTATTTCCATGGCCGGATGGCCGATGCGCGCGCTGCCCTGAATCGTGGGGCGCCATCACTCTATCCGCTGCTCAGCAATCTGCTGCGCGCCTGCAATCGCGTGGCCCCCTGGATCACGGCGCTGGAACCGCGCTTCGGTCCGATGATCGGCGGTTACCCCGATGTAGAGCGGGCGTCCCGGCTGCTCGAATCGCTGGAGCTGGCCGAAGAAGAGCCTGCGGCATCGGTCTGGAGCTGGATTGACGCTGGCCGGTGAGATTCTTTCGCCCTGCGTGATGAAATCTTTCGGATAGGGGCGGGTTTTTGCTGAAATCCTGCGCTTGACAGCGCGGCCGATAGGTTTAGGGCCGGCGCCGGGCCACGCGGTCCCAACGCCGCGCGAGCTCTCTGTGAGGAGAGTCTTTATGACTGACAATACGGTACCCGCGCGGAAACCCGCGCGTGCATTCTTTTCTTCCGGTCCCTGCGCAAAGCCGCCGGGCTGGGCCCCCGAAAAACTCGCTACCGAATCGCTCGGCCGTTCGCATCGTGCGAAGATCGGCAAGACGCGCCTTGGCCTGTGCATCGATCTGATGCGCGAAGTGCTGCAGCTGCCTGATACGCACCGCATCGGCATCGTGCCGGGTTCGGACACCGGCGCATTCGAAATGGCGATGTGGACCATGCTCGGCGCGCGCGGCGTGACAGCACTTGCTTGGGAAAGCTTCGGTGAAGGTTGGGTCACCGATATTGTCAAGCAGCTGAAGCTGGAAGCCAATGTGCTGCGCGCCGATTACGGCCAGCTGCCCGATCTCGACAAGATCGACTGGTCGGATGACGTTCTTTTCACCTGGAATGGCACCACCTCTGGTGTGCGCGTGCCCGATGGCGAATGGATCCCGGACGATCGCCAGGGGCTGAGCTTCGCCGACGCCACCAGCGCGGTGTTCGCTTACGATATTCCCTGGCACAAGATCGACGTTGCCACCTTCTCCTGGCAGAAGGTGCTGGGCGGTGAAGGCGGCCATGGTGTGCTGATCCTTGGCCCGCGCGCTGTCGAACGGCTGGAAAATCACACCCCCAGCTGGCCGCTGCCGAAGGTGTTCCGCCTGATGTCGAAGGGCAAGCTGGCCGAAGGCATCTTCAAGGGCGAAACCATCAACACCCCCAGCATGCTGGCGGTGGAAGATGCGATCCATGCGCTGGAATGGGCGAAGGATCTGGGCGGTCTTGAAGGGCTGAAGGCCCGCAGCGATGCCAATGCGGCCGCGCTGGACAAGATTGTCGCCGAACGTTCGTGGCTGGGCCATCTGGCACCCGATCGCGGCACGCGTTCGAAGACGTCTGTCTGCCTGACGGTCGAAGGCGCCGATGCTGATTTCATCAAGCGCTTTGCCAAGCTGCTGGAAGATCAGGACGCAGCCTATGACGTCGCCGGATACCGCGATGCCCCCCCGGGCCTGCGTATCTGGTGCGGTGCCACGGTTGATACCGCTGACATCGAAGCACTCGGCCCCTGGCTCGACTGGGCCTATGCCCAGCTGACCGCTTCGGCCGAAGCCTGATTTCCGGCTGACATTCTGCAGTCCCGGCCGCCATGCGTGCCGGGGCCGCATTTCCCCTATTCAATCTGCTTGCTGCGGCCGTGATGCCGCCGGGCAGGAACAATGGATCAAGAACATGACCAAGCCCAAAGTCCTTATTTCTGACAAGATGGACCCGAACGCCGCCCGCATTTTTGAAGAACGCGGCTGCGATGTTGATGTGAAGCCGGGCATGACCCCGGACGAACTGAAGGCCGTGATCGGCCAGTATGATGGCCTTGCCATCCGTTCGGCCACCAAGGCGACCAAGGAAATCCTGGACGCTGCCACCAATCTGAAGGTCATCGGCCGCGCCGGCATCGGCGTCGACAATGTCGATATCCCCTATGCCTCTTCGAAGGGCATCGTGGTGATGAACACCCCGTTCGGCAATTCGATCACCACCGCCGAACATGCCATTGCCCTGATGATGTCGCTCGCGCGCCAGATTCCGGAAGCCAATGCCTCCACCCATGCCGGCAAGTGGGAAAAGAACCGCTTCATGGGCGTGGAAGTGACCGGCAAGACGCTGGGCCTGATCGGCGCCGGCAATATCGGTTCGATCGTTGCCAGCCGCGCGCTGGGCCTGCGCATGAAGGTGATCGCCTATGATCCCTTCCTGACCGAAGAACGCGCTGTCGAAATGGGCGTGGAAAAGGTTGATCTGTCGACCCTGGAACAGCGCGCTGACTTCATCTCTCTGCACACCCCGCTGACCGATGAAACCCGCAACATCCTCAGCCGTGAACGCCTGGAACGCACCAAGAAGGGCGTGCGGATCGTCAACTGCGCCCGTGGCGGCCTGATCGACGAAGCTGCGCTGAAGGATCTGCTCGACAGCGGCCACATCGCCGGCGCCGCGCTGGACGTGTTCGTGGAAGAACCCGCGACCAACAACCCGCTGTTCGGCACGGAAAACTTCGTCTGCACCCCGCATCTGGGCGCATCGACCACCGAAGCGCAGGTCAATGTGGCGCTGCAGGTGGCCGAACAGATGGCCGATTTCCTGGTCAATGGCGGCGTCACCAATGCGCTGAACATGCCCAGCCTGTCGGCTGAAGAAGCCCCGAAGCTGAAGCCCTATATGGCGCTGGCTGAAAATCTGGGTTCGCTGGTTGGCCAGCTGGCCCATGGCGATCTGCCCAAGATCAGCATCGAAACCGAAGGCGCCGCAGCCCAGCTGAACCAGAAGCCGATCGTCGGCGCGGTTCTGGCCGGCCTGATGAGCCGCTATTCGCAGAGCGTGAACATGGTCAATGCGCCGTTCCTGGCCCGTGAGCGTGGCGTGGAAGTGCGCGAAATCCGCAATGAGCGTGAAGGCGTGTACCACACGCTGGTCCGCGTGACCGTGGCCACCAGCCAGGGTGAACGTTCGGTTGCCGGCACGCTGTTTTCCAACGGCGCCCCGCGTCTGGTGGAAATCTTCGGCATCGGCATCGAAGCCGATCTCGAAGGGCACATGCTCTATATCGTCAATCGCGACGCACCGGGCTTCATCGGCCGCATCGGCAGCCTGCTGGGCGAAGCCGGCATCAATATCGGCACCTTCCACCTCGGCCGTCGTGAAGCCGGTGGCGAAGCCGTGGTGCTGCTGAGCGTTGATCAGGCCATTCCGGCAGACGTGATTGCCCAGGCCGAAGCGCTGCAGGGCGTGGTGACCGTGAAGGCACTGGCTTTCTGATCCGCGTTATCTGCTGACAAACAACAGAAAAGCCGCCCCGGCCATGTCGGGGCGGCTTTTTCTTTGCTGCATGGTTGGCGGCGCCCGCTCACGTTTGATAAAGCTGCGAATACGCGGAACCTGACGTCATTCCTGGGCGTTGGACGGGTTCCCCATATTGCGGCCGGCTGGCAGCCGATCACCATGAAAGTTCCCGATGACCAACCACACCCCGGCCTATCAGGTGGATCTGCTCAATTGCGATCGTGAACCGATCCATATTCTGGGCAATATCCAGCCGTTCGGCTTCCTGCTGTGTGTCGGGCGAGACTGGCTGATTTCCCGGGTTTCGGACAATATTGCCGAATTTACCGGGCGGTCACCGGCCGATCTGCTGGGCCAGCCGATCAACACCCTGTTCCTGCCGCAAGCGGTGCATGATCTGCGCAACCGGCTGACGCTGCTGCGCGGGCCCGATGCGGTCGAACGCCTGCTGAATGTGCAGCTGTTGGACGGTGTGCCCAATTTTGATGTGGCGCTGCATTTTTCCGGCGATGCCATCGTTATGGAGGCGGAACCCGCCGCCCGGCAGGACAGCGATGTCGGCAGTCTGGTGCGCACGCTGCTGGCCCGGTTGAACCAGGCCAGTTCCATGAACGCCTTCCTGCGCGAAGGGGCGCGGCAGGTGAGGGCGATCACCGGCTTTGACCGGGTGATGGTCTATAAATTCGACAATGACGGCGCGGGGGAAGTGATTGCGGAGGCTGCCGGGCCGGGCATCGACAGCTTCATGGGCCATCATTATCCGGCGTCCGATATTCCGGCGCAGGCGCGGCGGCTCTATCTGCGCAATATCTTCCGCATCATTGCCGATGTGAATGCCACGCCCGTGCCGCTGACCCCGGGGCTGGATGCCGATGGCCAGCCGCTGGATCAGTCGCTCTCCGTGCTGCGGGCGGTTTCCCCGATCCATATCGAATATCTCAAGAACATGGGGATCACGGCATCGCTGTCGATTTCCATCATCGTCGGAGGCCGGCTGTGGGGGCTGATCGCCTGCCATCATTATTCGTCCCGCCTGCCGGGCATGGGCATGCGCACCGCCGCCGAATTGTTCGGCCAGATGTTTTCCCTGATGCTGGAAAGCCGTGAACGGGCAGAGGCGGCAGAATATGAAAACACCGCCCGCGACAGCATTGACCGGCTGGTCTCCACCATTGCACGCGATGCCGAAAGCCTGAGCAATTCGGACTGGCTGGCTGAAATGGTGCTGGATGCGATCCCCGCCGATGGCGTGGCGATCCAGTATAATGATCATGTTGTGTTCAAGGGCATGGCGCCCACGGCCGATCAGTTTCCCGATATTCTGGCCATGCTGAACCAGGCATCATCGAACCAGATTTTCGTGACCGAACATCTGCAGTCGCTGGTGCCGGCTGCGGCCGCTTATTCCGATCTGGCTGCCGGGCTGATCGCCATTCCGCTTTCCACCCGGCCGAAGGATTACATCGTGCTGTTCCGCAGCGAACAGCTGCAATCGGTGCGCTGGGCGGGCAATCCCAACAAGCCGATCGAGCCGGGCCCGCGTGGCGACCGGCTGACTCCGCGCAAGAGCTTTGAGATCTGGGCCGAAATCGTGAAGGGCAAATGCCTGCCTTTCACCCCGGCCGAACGGAGGCTTGCCGAAGCCATCCGGGTTGGCATGTTGGAAGTGATTGTCCGCCTGTCGGAAAATGTGAATGAGGAACGCCGCAGGGCCAGCGAAAGGCAGGAACTGCTGATCGCCGAACTCAATCACCGGGTGCGCAATATCCTGTCGCTGATCCGGGGGCTGATTTCGCAGACACGCGACAGCACCCACAATGTCGAAGGCTTCATCGGCAATCTGGACGGGCGTATCCAGTCTCTGGCGCGGGCGCATGATCAGATCACGCGCGATCGCTGGGGCCCGGCGCGGCTGACCGATCTGCTGGAAACCGAAGCGCGCGCCTATCTCGGCAGCAGCGAGGCGAAGGTCAGCCTGTCCGGGCCGGAAGTGTTGCTGGAACCGGCCGCCTTCACCACGCTGGCGCTGGTGTTCCATGAACTGCTGACCAATGCCGTGAAATATGGCGCCCTGTCCGACAGCGGCAAGGTGCGGATCGCATGGCGGCTGGATGGCGATGGCAGCCTGATGATTGATTGGGCGGAAAGCGGCGGCCCGGCGGTAACCGCACCGGCGCGGCGCGGTTTTGGATCGACCATCATCGAGCGGGCGATCCCGCATGATCTGGGCGGTGAAGCCGAACTGCAATATCGCCTGAACGGGCTGCACGGCACATTCTGCATCCCGTCGCGCTATGTCGCCGGGATCAGCGAGAAGGCAGTCCGCAGCAGCGCACCGGTGCCGAAGAAGCAAAGGCCCAGGCCGCTGGATGGCAAGCAGGTGCTGCTGGTGGAAGACAGCATGATCATCTCGCTCGATGCCGAAGATGCGCTGCGATCGCTTGGCGCATCGGAAATCAGCGTGTTTTCCGCAGCCATGCCGGCCCTGCGTTATCTGGATCAGGCGGAAGTCGATTTCGCCCTGCTGGATTTCAACCTGGGCGTCGAAACCAGCGAAAGGGTGGCTGCCTGCCTTGCCGAACGGGGCGTGCCCTTCATCTTTGCGACCGGTTATGGCGAAGGGGTGGACAGCCTGGCGGGTGTCTCTGTGCCGATCATCGCCAAGCCTTATAGCGTGGAAGAGATTGCCGGGGCCTATGCCGAGGCCATGGCCGGGCGGTGAAGGCACCATTCGGCTGACGGCGAATGGTGCCCAGACCGGTCAGGTGTGGCCGATCCGCGGATCGTCGTAATAATCATTGACCTGATTGGCATTGATATCGCCTTCGCCGGTATCCCCCAGCAGGGTGAAAACCAGATCGCGGCTGGCATTGCGGGTTTCGGTGTAGATATTCATCCAGCTGAGCCCGCCGGTGGTGGATTGCGGGCTGCGCAGCATGGCCAGCAGTGATGTTTCGCCATCCTCTTCGGCCATTTCCCGCTGGGCTGCGACCGCTGCGTTGACGCAGCTGTGGCGCAGCTGATTGGCGGTGTTGTCGATTTCATGGCTCTGCGCCCCGTCATAGATGCTGGTCGTGTGGACGACATGCTGGGGGCCATCGGCATGCATGGTGATCTTGGTCCCATCGGCCAGGATCATGCTGCGGCGGGCGATTTCCCAATCCTTGATATGCTTGCCGTTCAGATTTTCATGCGGATCGCCCCAATGTTCGACGGCCATGGAATGCGGGCCGACGAAGTTGACTGTGATGGTGTGCCGATCAATCACGATCCGCCATTGGCCGCTGCGGCTGAGGAAGCTGAATGTTCCATTGGCATTCTGCGTCAGCCCGCCACGCGGCTGCGGTGTGGTGTCGCAGGTGACATCGGTTTCGGCAGCAACGGGGGAAATGGGCAGAGCCGCGCGAACATATTCATTGTCCTGCCGCCCGAGCAGCCGGTAATTGTCGCTGCGCGGCTGAACCGCGCCATCGCTGCCGACGGTTTCGTTGTAGAGATTGACCAGCAGCATTTGCCAGGTTCGGGTGACTGTGCTGCCGTAGGCTGTGCCCTGATGGGTTGCGATCCTCGCGGTTTCGCCATCATGTTCGGCTGCATCCCGGCTACGGGCGATGGCTGCATCGCTGCTGTCATGCATGACCGTATGCGTCAGCACGTCGATTTCCCGGCTGATGGCGCCATCATAAATGCTGACGCGCAGCAATTGCTGCCCCTGTCCACGCATGGTCAGCTTGGCGCCCCCGGGCAGGATGATGCTGCGTCGGTCGCCGGCCCAGTTGCGCAGCACCCGATGGCCCAGCACATCGCATGTCCCGTGGGAGGCATAGCGAAAATCTTCCGTTGTCTGGGTAACCGGCGCCTGCACACTCACCACGCCATTGTGGATCGTGATGCGATGGCCGTCGCCGGTCTGATAGGTAAGCGCAGATCCCGGCGCAGGTGCCGGGGTGGGGGCTGGCGCGCTCGGATCGCAAAAGGCGACCGGCGGTGGCGGTGGTGGGGCGGGCGTGGTCGGCACCGGCGTGGGCGCCGGCGTGGGCTTGTCGTCATTGCAGGATACCAGCGCCAATGCGGACGCCATCAATGCGCCACCCGCCAGGATTCGGCCGCGCGCGGCAGCCTTGGACCATTTCCGATAATTCACCATGTCACCCCCCTCTGATCAGTCTTCAGAGGGGTAAGCGGACAAATCGGGCGAAGCGGATCACGGCATTTTTCGATTTCTGATGCAAAATTGCCACGATCGGGCCGGTATTACGTATTTTATTCTAGTATTTGTACGTACCTCATTGGGATTACGTGTTTTTTCGTATCCCGCGCTTTTTGCAGAACAGCAGTGGAACATATCAAACTGGCTCACATGGCGGACATGTGGACCAGCCATGGCCACATGCCCGTCATTCCAGCGAAAAACTGTCACAGAGCTGCCTGTGAGCCGACCCCGATCTGACTTATTTGGTTTCTAGCGAAACCGTACCGAAAGCAACTAAGGGTCGCATCGCATGAAATTCAGATATTTGCTGGCCGCCAGCACCTTGGGGCTGGCGACGACGGCGCACGCCCAGTCGACAGGTTCGATCGACTTCGAAGAAAACGTGATTGTTGTCAGCGGCGGCATCAACCGCAATGGCGTTGAAGGCATTGTCGTGCCCGATACATCCAAGGCGCGCCAGGTTCTGACCAATGAACAGCTGGGCCGGAACAATCCGGGGCAGACGGTGCTGGACAGCATCAACATCATCCCGGGCGTGAACTTCACCAACAATGACGGCTATGGTTCGGGCGGCGGTCAGCTGACCATTCGCGGCTTTTCATCCGACCGTATCAGCCTGACCGTTGACGGCATCCCGCTGAATGATTCCGGTAATTACGCCATCTATTCCAACCAGCAGATGGACCCGGAAGTCATCGAGCAGGTGAACGTCAACCTCGGTTCGACCGATGTCGACAGCCCCACGGCGGCTGCCAGCGGATCGACCGTCAACTACCGCATGCGCACCCCGGGCGAAGAAATGGGCGTGGTCGCGTCTGCTTCGGTCGGTGATTACAATTACCGGCGGTTCTTCGGCATGATCGACACCGGCGCGATGACGCCGTTCGATACCCGTGGTTTCGTTGCGGTCAGCAAGACCAGCTATGACAATCCCTTCAACAACCATGGCGAAAACGACAAGCTGCAGATCAACGCACGGATCTGGCAGCCGCTCGGCAATGAAGGCGACTTCATTTCGATCTCCGGCCATTACAATGAAAACCGCAACAATTTCTTTGGTTCGCTGCCGCTGCGGCTGGACCCCAGCCGGACTGCCGGCCCCAATTCGAGCAACCGCTTCCCGATCACCCGGGATGAGCGTTTCTATGAAATCGAAGCTTGCGAAGTGAACACTTTCAACACGCCGGGCACCCCGGGCGTGGCGGATCTGACCAATGGTTGCGGCACTCAGTTCGACCGTCGCTTCAATCCTTCGAACACCGGCAATATCCGCGCTGCGTCGCTGTTCCATCTGAGCGACAACATCACCCTGTCGATCGATCCCAGCTATCAATATGTGAAGGCCAATGGCGGCGGCACGGTCAATGCCCGTGAAGGTTTCTCCAACGGTCTGAGCGGTTACATCGGCGGGCGCCCCTATTTCGGCATGGACCTGAATGGCGACGGCGATCTGCTGGATGAGGTTACCCTGCTGGCACCCAGCCAGACGCAGACCCATCGTTTCGGCGTGATCAGCAATTTGCGCTGGGATTTCGCGGAAAATCAGTCGTTCCGTGTGGCCTATACCTTCGACCATGCCCGCCACCGCCAGACCGGCGAAGTCGGCATGTTGTTTGCTGATGGCGAACCGGTGGATGTGTTCCCGTCCAACAATCCGCTGACCGATGCCACCGGCGCCGTGTTGCAGAAGCGTGATCGCCTGTCTTATGCGATCCTGCATCAGGTTTCCGGCGAATATCGCGGGGCCTTCATGAATGATGCCCTGCAGGTTAATGCCGGCCTGCGCGCACCGTTCTTCACCCGCGATCTCACCAACAATTGCTTCACCACCAGCGACAGCGGTTTTGTCGACTGCTTCGGTGTCGGTGATCCGCGCAATGCTGAATATGCGGCCAACAATCCCAATGTTCAGGGGCCGCAGGAACGCCTGCTAAAGTACAACAGGGTGCTGCCATCCTTTGGTGCCACCTATGATTTCGGCAACAACATGTCGGCCTTCGTCAATTATTCGAAGGGCCTGCAGGTGCCGGGCACCGATGCGCTGTACAATTCCTTCTTCTTCGCACCGGACACCGCATCGGCCCAGCCGAGCCCGGAAACCACCGACAATATCGATCTGGGTGTGCGTTACACATCCTCGATGATCCAGGCGCAGGTGGTTGGCTGGTACACCAAATATACCAACCGTCTGGCTTCGGCCTATGATCCCGAAACCGATCGCAACGTCTATCGCAACCTCGGCGTGGTGAACAAATACGGCATCGACGGCAGCATCGCCTTCCAGCCGATCCCGCAGTTCATGATCTATGCCTTCGGTTCCTACATGAAGTCCGAAATCAAGGACAATGTGCAGAGCGGCCAGTGCTCGCAGGCACAGGTTGATGGCGATCTGCTTGGCTGCACCGCTGTTGGGCAGGAACTGTTCATCGCCACGGCCGGCAATCGCGAAAGCGGCGCCCCGGAATATTCCTACGGCGTGCAGGCCCGCGCCCTGCTGGGGCCGGTGGATTTCGGTGCCACGGCCAAGCGCACCGGTGGTCGCTATCTCTATGACAGCAATCTGCCGATGTATGCCGGCACGGCGGCTGCTCCGGTAGAGATCTATCCGGCACAGACCCCGGCCTATTGGCTGGTCAATCTGGACGCACGGGTGAACATGGAATGGGCCGGTCTGAATGACCGTACCTTCCTGCAGTTCAACATCTACAACGTGTTTGATCAGCTTTACGTCGGCAGCGTGCCCACTGGCCTGAACCAGGGGAATGTGATCGGCGCCGGGCAGTTCGGTGGCACACCGGGATCGGCGCCTTTCGCGCAGATCGGTGCTCCGCGAACTTTCTCCGCCACGATCAATGTCGCTTTCTGATTGCTGAAATGAAGATGTGCGAATGGCGGCCCGCAAGGGTCGCCATTCCTCTTTTATGCAGGATTATCTCCATGTCTTTTCGTCGTTCTTCTTCGCCCGCGCGTTCGATTGCCCTGTCGGCCATGCTTGGCGCGCTGCTGGCGGGATGTGCGGCGACACCCGGGCTGGAGACGAATGTTGCTCCGGCGCGCGAAATCCAGATCCTCGCGCTCAATGATTTTCACGGCAATCTTGTCGCGCCTGAGGCGGCAACATCCTGGCATGACGGGCAGGCCATGCGACAGGACCTGCTGGGCGGCGTGGCGCAGATGGGGGCGGCTTTGGCCCAGCTGCGACAGGGGCAGGCGCATAGCATCACGGTTGCTGCGGGCGATCTGATCGGTGCCAGCCCGCTGGAATCGGCCTATTTCCTTGATGAACCCTCGATCATGGCGCTGGGCGCGATCGGGCTGGATCTGGCGGCGGTCGGTAATCATGAATTTGATCGCGGCGTGGCGGAACTGCGGCGGATGCAGGATGGCGGCTGCGGCAAGAACACGCTGCGCACACCCTGCGCGCTGGACCGTTTTTCCGGTGCGGGTTTCGATTATCTGGCGGCCAATGTGCTGGATGAAGGCGGGCAAACGCTGTTCCCCGGCACAGCGATGCGCGAGTTTGGCGGGGTGAAACTGGGCTTCATCGGCATGACGCTGAAGGGCACCGATACGCTGGTCGCGCCCAGCGCGACGGCCGGCTATCGCTTTGCCGATGAGGCGGAAACCGCCAATCGGCTGGCACAGGAACTGAATGGCCAGGGCGCCGATGCTATCGTGCTGCTGATCCACGAAGGTGGTCGGGTGGATCCCTTCCTCAACGCCACCGGCTGTCCCTCCCTGTCCGGATCGATCGTGCCGATCCTCGACAATCTCGATCCGCTGATCGGGCTGGTCGTCTCCGGCCATACCCATGCCGCCTATGTCTGCGACCGGCCGGCGCGCGATGGTTCGCCGCGCCTGCTGACCAGCGCGGGGCGTTATGGCAATTTCGTCACCGATATCCGCCTGACGATCGGCGGGGCGGGGCAGACACCGCGTTTCGCGGCGCTGAACCACCCGGTTCGCGCGGACGGGGCGGAACAGGCCGATGTGGCGGGGCTGGTGCGGCGCTATGTTGATGCGGCCGCGCCGATCTCTGCCCGGATTGCCGGGCGCATCCACGGTCCGCTCGATCCGCGCAAGGGCGATACCGATTATGCGCTCGCCAATCTCGTTGCCGATGCGCATCTGGCCTACACCGTCGATCCGGCGAAGGGCGGGGCGCAGATGGCCTTCATCAATTCGGGCGGGCTGCGCGGGCAACTGGTGCCGGCGGCGGATGGATCGCTGACCTATGGCCAGATCTTCGCCTTCCAGCCCTTCGGCAATGTGCTGACCGTGCTGGAACTGACCGGCGACCAGCTGCGCCGCGCGCTGGAACAGCAGTTCACGACAGACAGCCCGGCGATCTTCCGCCAGTCGATGCTGATCCCGTCGCACACGCTGAACTATCGCTACGACCGCAAGACGCCGGTGGGTTCGCGGGTAACCGCCATCACGCTGCAGGGCGTGCCGATCGATCCGGCGGGTCGTTACCGGGTGACGGTCAACAACTTCCTTGCCAGCGGGGGCGATGGTTTTTCCGTGTTGGCCGAAGGCCGCGTGGTGGCCGATGGCAGCCTTGATCTGGACGCGCTGCAGGCTTTCATCGCCGATGGCGTGCAGGTTTCCGGGCCCGGGCGGATCACCGACGGGACGGCGCCCGCCGAATGACCTAATCGGTTGGGATCAATGGCCGGCGCTGGTGTCGATCGGGCCCTTGGGGCGCGGCGCCAGCCAGATCAGCGTGGCGGCGGCGACAAAGCAGAGGCTGACCGCGCCGAACATGTCGAGCGTGGCCAGCATCACGCTTTGCCGTTCAACCAGCGATGTCAGCGAAGCCGTCGCCGCTTCGGGTGACATGCCCGATGCGATCAGGCCATCCAGCGTGGCCTGCCCCTGCTGCATCGCGCCGGCAAGGCCGGTCTGGTTTTCCCGGGCGGCGCTGGCCCAGCCGGTCTGCACCACGGACATGGCCAGCGCGCCGGCCAGGGTGCGCATGAAGTTGGACATGCCGGCGGCATTGGCCTGTTCTTCCGGCGGCACGGTTGCGATGGCGAGGCCGGTGATCGGCACGAAGAACATCACCATGAAGGGGCCGGTCAGCAGGGTGGGCCAGGCCATTTGCAGGAAGGTGACATCGCTGTTGAAGCCCATGCGCCAGATGTTCATCGTGGCCAGACCCAGTATGCCGATGGAAATGATCAGTCGTGGATCGAATTTCTCGGTCGCTTTGCCGACGATGGGTGCCGAAACAATGGCCAATATGCCCATTATGCCGGTGGCATAACCAGCCCATGTCGCGGTGTAGCCCATGTTCTGTTGCAGCCACAGCGGCAGCAGCACGATGATCGCGGAAAAGGCAGCAAATCCGGCGGCATAGGTGCAGACCGCCACCACAAATCCGCGATGGCGGAAAATGCGCAGATCCACGATCGGGTTCTTTTCGGTGAGTTCCCAGATCAGGAAGGCAGCAAAGCCGATCGCCGCGATGATCGCCATGATGCAGACCATGGGCGATGCAAACCAGTCGTGGTTGCGGCCTTCATCCAGCACGATCTGCAGCGATCCGACCCAGACCACCAGCAGCGCCAGCCCGACCTTGTCGATCGATACGCGGGCGGTGGTGTCTTGCCGGCCTTTCAGGAAATACAGCGTGGCAAATCCGCCCGCAACGGCGACCGGCACATTGATCAGGAAGATCCAGTGCCAGCCGATGCTGTCGCTGATGATCCCGCCCAGAATGGGGCCGGCAACCGGGCCGATCAGCGTGGTCATGGCCCAGATCACCGTTGCCAGCGTCGCCTTTTCCCTAGGGAAGATCCGCAGCAGCAGCATTTGCGACAGCGGCATGATCAGCCCGCCGAACAGCCCCAGCATCACCCGCATGCCGATCAGCATGCCGAGAGAGATGGACAGGCCGCACAGCAGGGAAAACAGCGCGAAGGCGAAATAACAGGTGATGAAAACCCGTTGTGATCCGAACCGGCTGGCGAGCCAGCCCGTCAGCGGCACGGTGATCGCTTCGGCCACGGCATAGGATGTGATGACCCAGGTGCCCTGCGACGATGAAACGCCCAGCGCGCCCGATATGGTCGGGACGGAGACATTGGCGATGGTGGTGTCGAGCACCACCAGAAAGTTCGCCGCTGCAATGGCGATGGCCGCCATGATCAGCCTGCCCCCGGTCAGGGGCGCAGGTTCGGCTGCACTTTGTCCGGCGATGCTCGCCATATTCGGTCTCCGCCGGAAAAATCAGAAAGGGATCAGTTGGACAGGCTGATGTCGGCCGTCATCGACAGCCCCACCTGCAGCGGATGTTCGGCCAGTTGCGTGGGATCGAGCGCGATGCGGATCGGCAGCCGCTGGACCACCTTGATCCAGTTGCCGGTGGCATTCTGCGCCGGGACCACGGCAAAGGCCGCCCCGGTGCCCCCGGAAAAGCCGACAACCTTGCCGGTGAAGACAACATCGCTGCCATAAAGATCCGATGTCAGCCGCACGCTCTGCCCCGGGCGGACATGCTTGAGCTGCACTTCCTTGAAATTGGCATCCACAAAGGCGGCATGCAGCGGCACCACCGCCATCAGGCTCTGGCCGGACTGGACCCGCTGGCCGATCTGCACGCTGCGCTTCGCAATCACCCCGTCCACCGGGGCGCGTACCACCGTGCGTTCCAGCTGCACCCGGGCCTGTTCCACCTCTGCCTGGGCGGCCAGCACTTCGGGATTGGTATCGGGCGTGGTGTTGGCGATCAGGGCGCTGTTGGCGTCGCGATCCCCCACCGCGCTCATGCGGTTGGCCGCAGCCTGCGCGCGCGATGCTTCGGCCGCTTTCATATTGGCGCGGGCGGTGTTGAAGGCATTGCGGGCTGCGGTCAGCTCATCGCCGGAAACTGATCCCGATGCGACCAGCGCTTCCCGCCGCTGCAGATCGACGCGCGCCTTTTCCAGATCGCTTTGCGCGGCAGCCAGCTGGGCCTCCGCGCGGGCCTGATCTGCGGCGCGGGATGCGATCTGCGCACCAAGCCCCTGGCCGGTGGCGATCAGCCCGCGTACCCGCCGCTGCGTCAGCGCCAGCTGCGCCTCTGCCCGGGCAAGGGCGAGCTTCGCATCCACATCATCCAGCCGTAGCAGCACCTGCCCGCGCTGGACCGCCTGGGTATCATCCACCAGCACTTCCACCACGGTGCCGCCGATCTGCGGGGTGACCTGGGCGGTGTTGGCGCCGACATAGGCATTGTCCGTCACCGCATGGCGCGATGCGATGAAATGGTCATAGGCGAAATAGCCGCCACCCAGCAGGATCACGGCGGCGGCAAGGCCAAGGAAGCCCTTCTTGCGACCGCCAGAGGAAGGGGTGTCGGTGGCCACATCAGCTGTGGTTTCGGCGGTGATGCTGGTCATGGGGTGATCCTTCAGGAACGGAAGCCGCCACCGAGCGCGCGGACAAGCGCGACATCGAGGCTGAATGCACGGGTTTGCAGGGATGCGTGTTCACGCCGGGCCGCGATCAGCGTGTCTTCGGCGGCCAGCACGTTGAGATAGGTCGCCAGCCCGCCGCGATAGCGGTTGTTGGCCACGGTCCAGGCAGCCTGTGCTGCATCCTGCGCGGCTTGCGCTTTCTGCAGCCGCTGATCCAGCGCGCGGCGGCTGGTTGCGGCATCGGCCACATCGCGCAGGGCCTGCACCAGCGCGCCATCATATTGCCCGACAGCGGCAGCGTAATCGGCCTCTGCCGCGCGATACTGGCCCTTCAGCCGGCCGCCATCGAAAATGGGCAGGGTCAGGGCGGGGCCGGCCGATCCGAAATCCGACCCGGCCTTGAACACATCGCCAATGCCCAGCGCCTGCAGCCCGATCAGCGCGGTCAGATTGATATTGGGATAGAAAGCGGCCTCTGCCTGATCGATCCGGCTGGCGGCCGCTTCGGTGCGCAATCTAGCGGCGATGATGTCAGGCCGGCGGCCCAGAAGTTCGGCCGGGATATTGGCGGGCAGGGCAAAGGCGGTTGCCGGCACCGCCGCCGGGCGGGTGATGCTGCGCCCCCGGTCTGGCCCGGCCCCCATCAGCGCGGCCAGGGCATTGCGGTTGAGGGCAATTGCTTCGTCCAGCGCCAGCAACTGGCCCTGCGCACTGTCCAGCGCGGATTGGGCCTGCGCCACGGCGCCGCTGTTTTCCAGTCCCTGCCGTTCGCGTTCGGACAGCAGCTCGACCGTGCGCGATCGCACGGTCACGGCTTCGCCCGCGGCATCCTGTTCTGAATAGAGCCCGGACAGGGCAGCATAGCTTTCGGCAATCCCGGCCGCGATCGCCAGCCGCGTGGCGGCGGCTTCGGCATGGGCGGCACTGGCATCCAGCTTTGCCGCCTTCAGCGCGGCGCGGTTGCGGCCGAAGAAATCCAGATCCCACGACATGCGCGCGCTGGCCTGGCCATAATCGGGCCAGCCGCGCGGGGCGAAGCCGGACGGGACGAGGTAGTTTTCGCTCTGCTGGGTCAGCCCGGCTTCGGCATTGGCGCTGACGGTCGGCAGCAGCGCGCCGCGCGCCTGGCTGATGGTCGCCGTTGCGCGGGCGAGCCGCGCCTCTGCCACGCGCAATTCACTGGCCCCGGCCAGACCTTCCTCGATCAGGCGGGTCAGCTGCGGATCACCAAATTGCGTCCACCAGCCATCAGATGGCCAGTCTGCCGCCACTGGCGCAGTGAAGCTTTGTGCTGTGGCCAGGCTTTCGGGCTGGGCAAGCGAAGGCAGCGCCGATTTCTCCGGCAGGCTGGCGCAACCGGACAGCAGCAGTGCCCATGCGGACAGGGTGAAAACCCCGATCATTCTGCGTTTCGCACGCGGCAGTGGCTGCACCGAATCCTCCTAAACTGAACAGTACGGTCACCTATTGGCGGGCCATTGTGCGGTCAATGAAAAAGTGTACAGTCCGGTTCAGAAATGGAGATGGATATGCGGGTGAAGACCGACGCGAAACGCGCGGCGATCGTCGCGGTGGCGACCGATCTGTTCCGGGAAATGGGCTATGAACGCGCCAGCATGGCCGAAATCGCCACCCGCGTGGGCGGATCAAAGGCGACTTTGTACAATTATTTCAAATCTAAGGATGAACTCTTCGCCGCCGTGATGATGGACGCGATGGAAGAGCGGGGGGAAGATCTGATGACCCTGCTCGACCCCAGCCAGGATGATCTGCGCACCGTGCTTGAACGGTTCGGACTGGCCTATCTCGATTTCATCACTGCGCCTGATGCCCTGGCCATGTCGCGCACCGCGATTGCCGAAGGGGCGAACAGCGGGCTGGGGCGTGAAATGTATCTGCGCGGGCCCAAGCGCGGCTGGCTGATGGTGGCCGATTATCTGGCCAAGCTGCAGCAGCGCGGCGTGTTGCGCGTGGGCGATCCATGGCAAACCGGCATGCATCTGAAGGGCCTGCTCGAAGCCGGAACGCTGGAAGCGCTGCTGTTCGGGGCCGATCCGGAATTCTCCGGGCAGCAGGCGGTCTCTGCCGCAGTGGAAGCGTTCCTGCGGATATATGCGGTCGGGGACTAACGGCCAGCAGAGCCAGCCGGATCATTGCCCGACAGCATGATCTTCGGGACGAGTGTCTCTCGGGGCCAGAATACGGCTGGCTGGCCGCGCGATCAGCAGTGTTGCCACCAGTGACCCTGCGGCAAAGCCGGCGTGGAGCAGGAAGAAATCAACCCGGCTCATCTGATCCCACCAGCCGCCGATGGCGCCCACCGCGACATTGCTGACAAAGGTGGAGGCGAACAGCACACCCATCATGGTGGCATTGATGCCGCGCGGCGCGGCGCGGGAAAACAGCGCCAGCAGGGTGGGCCAGTAATACAGGAAGCCGATGGCGCTGAACATATAGAGCATCACCGGCCAGGCGATCGAGACCTTTGATCCGGGATTGGCATCGATCCAGCCGCCCGGGATCACCATCAACAGGCAGGGCAGGGCGGTCAGCAGATAACCGATCGCGATCTTGCCCTGATCGCCCGGTTCGGTTCCGCGCCGGTTCTGGCTGCGCCACAGCGCGATCAGCGGTGGTACCAGCGTGAAGCAGAACAATCCGTCGAGCGAGATGAAGGCCGACGTCGGCACATTCCAGCCGAGCACATTGCGATCGACCGAATCCTCGATGAATAGCAGCCCGGCATTGGTCCATTGGTAATAGGCGAGATTGTTGAAGCACTGGATCACGCTGATCACCACCAGCATGCCGACCACGCGCCAGTCATGACCGGTCAGCGAGGGCGGTTTCGGCCCGGCGGCGCTGCGTTTCACATCGGGCGGCAGATAGGGCCAGCCAGCCACATAGATCACGAGTGCCAGCAGCATCAGCCCACCGGCCAGGCCAAAGCCGGCGTGCCAGCCCCAGATCTGCGCCACGATCGCGCAGATCAGCGGCCCGGCAAAGGCGCCCACATTGATGGAGGCGGAAAAGATCGCAAAGGCGCGCGTGCGGCGGCTTTCCTCTTCCGGCGGATAAAGGTGGCCGACCTGGGTGGAGATATTGCCCTTCAGGCATCCTGACCCCAGGATCAGCAGCAGCAGGGCGATCAGGAAGCTGGCGTCAAACGCCATCAGCACATGGCCGATCGCCATCAGCACCGCACCCAGCATCACCGTGCGCCGCTGCCCCAGCCAGCGATCCGCAAGCAGCCCGCCGAACACCGGCGTGAAATAGACCAGCCCGCTGTAAAGCCCATAAACCTGGCTGGCGAAGGCCCGGTTGGACAGCGGCCCGGTGATCGCTTCCAGCCCGGCACGGAACAGGCCAAGCCCCAGCACGCCGCCCATGATCTCCGGCGTCAGCAGCCGTTGCACCATATAGAGCAGCAGCAGCCCGGACATGCCGTAGAAGGAAAAACGCTCCCACGCTTCGGTGAAGGCCAGATAGGCCAACCCACGCGGATGGCCGAAGAAACGGCGATCATGTCCAGCGGCGAAACCGGCAGTATCGGGGGCAGGGATGATAGTGGCGGTCATCGGCGGCGTTCCCGTGGACCCCGGGCGAAACCACGCGGTCCCATGCACTGGACTGTCCACCATGGCGTCCGGGTGGATTTCTACAGGATTTGCGTGTGCTTAACCAGATAGGGGGAACTGCTGGGGCGGGCGATCGGGCCACTGCCCACGGATCTGATCTGCCAAAGCCCAATCCCCCTTTCCCCTGCGGGCAAAAACCGCGTAAGGGCGCGCGCGATGATTGATCCTGCTGATGACCTGCTGCCCGAAGGGCTCGAAGACCGCCTGCCGCAGTCTGCGGCCGCTGCCACGCGCATTGAAAATGCCGCGCTCGCGGCGATGGATGCGCATGGTTATGATCGGGTGCGCCCGCCGCTGGTCGAATTTGAAAAATCCATGGCCCGGCGCATGGATGGCCTGCTGACGCGCAATATGTTCCGCTTTGTCGATCCGCGCAGCCTGCGGATGCTGGCGCTGCGGTCGGACATGACGGTGCAGGTCGGCCGGATCGCCGCCACGGGCCTGGCCGCTGCGCCGCGCCCGCTGCGGCTGTGCTATGCCGGGCTGGTGGCGCGGATGACGGGCGATATGCTCGACCCCCGGCGCGAAAATCTGCAGCTGGGCGCCGAACTGATCGGCAGCGATGGCGCTGCTGCTGCGGCGGAGATTGTCGAACTGGCGATCGCCACGCTGGAGGCTGCGGGCGCACGCGGCATTTCGGTCGATTTCACGCTGCCCGATCTGGTGGACACGCTGGCGGCTGGCGAATTCCCGCTCGATGCCACGCAGGTTGCGGCCGTGCGGCGCGAACTGGATGCCAAGGATGCCGGCGCGCTGGTCGATGCCGGGGGCGAGGCCTATCTGCCGCTGCTCTATGCCAGCGGTCCGTTTGAAGATGCGCTGGCGCGGCTGGCGACGATCGATGCCGGTGGCGTGCTGGCCAGCCGGATCGATGCCCTGCGCCAGATTGCTGCCCGCGTCGAAGGGCGCGCACGGCTGACGCTCGACCCGACCGAACGCCATGGCTTTGAATATCAGAGCTGGTTCGGCTTCACGCTCTATGCCGATGGCGTGCGCGGTGCGCTTGGGCGCGGCGGCACCTATACCATCGGTGGCCGTGAAGAACCGGCGATCGGTTTCTCGCTCTATCCCGAACGGCTGATCGATATCGCCAGCGGGGATACCCCGGCGCGCGACACGCTGTTCCTGCCCGTGGGCCATGATCGTGATACGGCCCGCCGCCTGCGCAGCGAAGGCTGGCGCACGCTGGCGGCCCTGTCCGACAGCGATGACGCCGCCACGCTCGGCTGCACCCACCAACTGGTGGGCGACGCGGTTCAGGCGATCTGAATAATAGGCAGGCGTCATGCCTGCCCTGCGACAGGATCAGGAGAAGCCGAAGCGTACCACGCTTCGGCCTGTTTTACCGTGAGATTCTTATCCCCGGGCGCTCATCCTGCGCGTGCTGAAGGGCGTCTCCACCGGTTCTTCTCCATCCGCATCGCCTTTTCATCGCGGTGTGATTTCCCTTCCGCCTCTTGACCTGCGCAGGCAGGGTCGTGACGGTGGGCCGGAAACGAACTGGATGAAGGAAGTGCGTCATGCGGCTTTTGGCTATTGTTGCCCTGACATGTCTTAGTGCCTGCGGGTCTTCGGAAGAAAGCACCACCATCGGCGGGACAACCTACACCCAGCAGGAAGATGGCACTGCGACCATTTCCAATGAAAATGGCTCCATCTCGGCAACCGAAGGCGAAGCGGCGGCCAACACCAAATTTCCCGATTTCGCGCCCCAATATCCCGGATCGACGATTGAATCCGCCCTTGTCACCAACAGGGATGATGGCCAGCGGACCATGGCCCTGCTCGCCACCAGCGACGGCATGGACAAGGTGGTTGAATTCTATCGCGAAAAAGTGACCTCCGCCGGGCTGAAGGTCGGCATGGTCCACAACATCGATGGCAATGGCATGCTTTCCGCCGAAGCAGAGGGCAAGAAAGTCAGCGTCACCGGCGGTCCGCAGGACGGCAAGACCCGCTTCGCGCTGACCTTTACCGGCGAGTGACCGGGCGGAAACTGGTGGTTAATTGAGCCGAATTCAGAGAGGGGCGGGCGCCGTGCCTGCCCTTCGACACACCATCGACAGCAGCTCAGCGTTTCCCCGCCTTGCCGCGCAGCACGCAGCGGAAGCCGATGTGGCTGGTGCTGCTGTCCACCGCTTGCGGCTGGCGGGCGGCGGGGCGGTAGCGTTGGCAATAGCTTGGCGCGCAGAGATGCGATCCGCCCTTCAGCACGCGTCGCGGGATGCGGGCGGGTTCGGCCGGGTCGAAGCTGCCGCCTCTGGTGCCGCCGCGCGGATTGTCCGGCACGCAGCAACTGCCCCTTGTTTTCCGGTGCGGGGCGGGCAGGGCGTACCAGTCGCCGGTCCATTCCCAGACATTGCCGATCATGTCCCACAAGCCATGGCCATTGGCCGGGTAATGGCGCACGGGTGATGTGCGTTCCCATCCATCCAGCAGGCTGTTGCCATGGGGGAAGGGGCCCTGCCAGTAATTGGCCAGCATGGCGCCATCGGGTGCCAGTTCATCGCCCCAGGCATAATCGCTGTTGGCCAGCCCGCCACGTGCGGCATATTCCCATTCCGCCTCGCTCGGCAGGCTCTTCCCTGCCCAGTCGGCATAGGCTTTGGCATCGGCCCAGGCGACATGCACCACCGGGTGATCATCCAGCCCATCAAGGCTGCTTCCTGCGCCCAGCGGGCTGCGCCAGCTGGCCCCCTCTGCAAATTCCCACCAGCTGACCTGATGGAGCGGCACCGGGCCGGCGCTGGGCTGGAACACCAGCGATCCGGCCACGGCCAGTTCTGGTGCCATGCCCGGGTAATCGCGCGGATCGGGCGGAACTTCGGCCAGGGTGACATGGCCGGTTGCCGTGACAAAAGCGGCGAACTGGGCATTGGTTACCGGCGTGGCATCAATCCAGAAGGGATCGACCTGCACCGGGCGGGCTGGCGCTTCTTCGGGATAGAAGTGGTCCGACCCCATCACGAACCGCCCGCCCGGCAGATGGACCATGCCACTGGTATCGGCCGATCGCTTGGCCAAATGCTGGGCGGCGGGTTTCTGGTTCAAGGCGCAGCGTTCCTTTCGGCCCAGCCACGCGGGTTGCGCTGCGCATCGGCCCGGAAGCTTTCCAACTGGCTGCGCAGCCTTGCGGTATCCTGCGGATGGCGGGCGCTCAGATCATGGGCTTCATTGTCCCGCTGCAGATCATAGAGCGAAGGCACGGCATTATACGGCACATCACCCCCGGCGCCGAGGGGGGAGACATTGGGGACAATGTCATGGAACTTGAAACGCCGGTCGCGCACCCCGTCGAACTGGCCGGACCAGGTCGTCAGATAATAAAGGAAGTCATGCGGGGTTTCGCCGCCGCCCAGCATGGTCCGCGCATCGCGCCCGTCAATCACCCGGTCGGGCGGCAGGGGGATGTTGGCGGCGGCCAGCACAGAGGGGAAGATATCGATATTCATCGCCATTTCCTGACTCTGCGTACCCGCTTTGGTGACGCCGGGCCAGATCACGAAGGCCGGCACGCGCTGGCCGCCTTCCCAGGTTTCCCCCTTGCGCCCGCGCAGATCGCCCGCACTGCCGCCATAATCGCCGCCATTGTCGCTGGTGACGATGATGATGGTGTTGTCGTCCACCTGCAGTTCGCGCAGCGTATCGATCAGCCGCCCGACATTGCTGTCCAGATCTTCGATCACATCACCATAGACCCCGCCTTCGGACACGCCCGAATGCTTCGGGTTGGGGTGATGCGGCAGATGCGGCGCGGTATAGGGGACATAGGCGAAGAAGGGCCCACCCGCATTGGCGCGCAGGAAGGCAACGGCTTCATCGGTGATGCGTTCGGTCAACGTGGCCTGATCGGTCTGATCGGCGGGCGTATCCACCTCATTCCCGCGCCACAGCGTCGTCGGGTTCATGTCATTGCTGTAGAGGATGCCGAAATAATCGCGGAAGCCAAAGTCCGTCGGGCGATGGCCGGGCTGATCGCCCAGATGCCATTTGCCGAAGGCGCCGGTGGCATAACCCGCCCGTGCCAGCACTTCGGGCAGCAGCACCTCATCCTGTGGCAGGGCATTGGCCCAGCCCAGGCTGCGGCGGATGGTGGCAACCGGGCTGCCGGTCGGGAAATAGACATGGTTGGCGGCGTGCGCGCGGCTGGGATAACGCCCGGTCAGCAGCGCGGCCCGCGACGGGGTGCAGACGGGCGATGCGGAATAGAACTGTTCCAGCTTCACGCCCTGCTGGGCCAGGGCATCAATGCGTGGCGTGCGGATCAGCTGATTGCCATAGGATGACAGATCCCCGTAACCCAGATCATCAAACAGGATCACCAGCACATTGGGCGCATTTCCCGCCACGCGCTGGATCGAATTCAGATAGGCCTGCTTTTCTGCCAGATGTTCGGGCGCCGGTTCGCTGTGCATCGCCGCTGCACGCGCGATCGCGCCATTGGGTTGTAGCGACAGACTGATCTGCGCGCTGCCCTGGGCGGGCACCTGCACCCGCTGGATGGCGGTGGTCAGCCCCATCTGCCCGGCGATCACCGGTGTTTCACCCTCGGGTAGATCGGGCAGGCGGAAGGTGCCGTCCTTGCCCGAAACAGCGCTGCGCAGCGCTTCGGGTGCCTGCACGCGGACCCCCGCCATCGGCTTGCCATCGGGCCCGGTCACCTGGCCGGTGATATCGCCGGCAAGCGCCGATGAGCTGGCGAGCAGCAGGGCAAACCCGGTCAGGATCGGGCCCGATCGATGGAAGGGGGTGTGGCGCATGGATGGGTCCTCAGCTGGAACGACTGTTGGGTGGAAAAAGGTCAGAGCGCAAAGCGCACCCCGGCAAAGACACGGCGACCGGCATCGATATAGCTGGCGGGCAGTCCGCCTTCGTATCGGACGCTTTCATCGCTATCGAGAATATTGACCGCTTCGAACACCAGCGACACGCCATTGGCAAAGCGGACGTTGATGCTGCCATCCAGCGTGCCGAAGGCATTGGTATATTGGTTCATCGCCGGCGCTGCCGCGACCGAAGACAGGAAACCGCTGCGCCAGGAATAGGACAGGCGCACGCCCACCGGGCCTTTTTCATAATAGCCGGTGGCGTTGAAATTGTGCTTCGATGCGGCGGTCAGCTGCGTGGGGTCGCTGTTGTCGATGAAGGTGTAATTGAGCACGGTGCCAAACCCGTCGAAGGGGGCGGGCAGGCTGCGGAAGGCCTGCTGATAATACAGCTCCACACCCTTCACATTGACGCCCGAACCATTGACCAGCCGGCTGACGGCGAAATCGAGCGATGCCTGCTGCTGTGATCCGTCAGACCGGATATAGGTGACCGGCAGGGTTTCCACCGTCGTATCGGTGCGGATCAGCGATGCGATATCCTTGTAGAACAGCGCCGCGCCCAGCAGGCCATCGCGGTTGAAATACCATTCCGCTGTCAGATCCAGATTGTTGGCCCGGAAGGGATCAAGATAGGGATTGTTGCGCGTCACCGTCAGCGCGGTGCCGCTGGCGGTGGTGTTGGGGGAAATATCGCCAAGGTTCGGGCGCGACATGGTGCGCGATGCGGACAGGCGTAGTTGCACGTCATCGCTGGCTTCGAACCTCAGGTTCAGGCTGGGCAGGAAATCGGTGTAGCCCCGGCTGATGGTCAGCGGTTCGGCCGCCGGCACACGGGTGATGCCGCCGGCATCTGGCAGCACGGTGATGCCGTTCAGATCAGGGCTGACCCCGGTGGTCTGCTGATTGGTGCGCACCACGCGCAGGCCGATATTGCCGCTCAGTCGCCCGAAGGCCAGATCGCCACGGGCATAACCGGCCCAGGTCTGTTCGGCGACATTGGTGATGCCGCTGGCATCATTGGTGATCACCCCGGCCGCGATCAGCTCATCATCGCTGAACTGTGTTACGAAGGAGCGGGTATCCGATACCAGCCAGCTGTTCGGGAAGATGGCTGATCCGTTGTAGCTGCCCAGGAAGCGGCCACTGCCGGCCTCCCGCAGTTTCATGAAGGGCGCCGCGCTGAAGGAACCGGCGATCGGCCCGGCGGGAAGCCCGCCATAGAGCGCGGAAACGCCAGCGGCAGACACGGTCAGCCGTTCATTGTCCTGATAAATCGCCCGATCGGTGTAATGCGCGCCGAAACGGATCGCGGTCAGGCCGCGTGTGCCCAGTTCGCGGGACACATCGGCGCGGACGTCCCACACCTCGTCCGAACTGTCGCGGTTGAATTCGCCATTCAGGCTGGCAACGCGGAAGCTTTCCGGATCAAGCCGGGCCGCATCATAGCCGTTGTAATAGATCGTGCTGCCGATTGTGTCGCCGGGATGGGCGATATATTCGGCTTCACCATTGGCGATGGTGGCGATGTTCAGATTGTCGCGGTGCTGGGCCGAACGGGCGTAGGACGCATCGATTTTCGCCTTCCAGCCATCCGCCTCATAAGCAGCCCCGCCGACCAGCGAATAGATATAGCCGCTGCGATGCTCGTATCGCCCGCCGCCACGATTATCGAGATCGGCCACGCGTAACCGGGTGGAGGTGGGCAGGCCGTCAATATCCTGCGCCTCTGCACTGATGACCGTGCTGGCATTGTTGAAGATCTGCAGATTTTCATTGGTGATCGCGGTGACATTGAGCTTGCTGTAAAAGCCGTCGAGCGACAGCGTCAGCGCATCACTGGCCTGGAATTGCAGGGAGGATATGGCGCTGATGCGTTCATTATCCTCTTCATAATTATAGACATAGGTTTGCAGCGGGATGCGCACGCGCAGATTGGGATCAATCACGCCATCGCCGTTCAGATCATCCGGCCCGCGCCCGGCGCCGGCGGGGATGCCGCCGCCTTCGGTCAGCGTGGTATAGATCGCCCCGGCGGTGTGGGTTTCCGGCTTGCGGCGGGTGTAGGAAAGCCCGGCGGAAAAACCGATCCGGCCATCGGCAAAGACATCGGAATAAAAGGCGGATGCGCGCGGCGCGATCTTGCCCGAATTGCTTTCATATTCGGCCTGGGCTGATGCGGACAGCACCCGCCGCCCGGTGTCAAAGGGGCGCGGCGTGGCGACATCGACCGTGCCGGCCAGCCCGCCTTCCTCCAGATCGGCGGTCGGCGATTTATACACCGACAGCAGGCGGATGAATTCGGGCGGCAGGATGGTGAAATCGAAGGTCCGGCTGGATGCGGTGTCGGCATTGGAAAGCGCATTGGGCAGCAAGCGGCCGTTGAAGGTGCCCAGCGTGAAATTGGCCGGCAGCCCGCGGATGTTGACCGTACGGCCTTCGCCCCGGGTGCGGTTGATCTGCACCCCGGTGATGCGCTGCACCGATTCCGCGACATTCACATCGGGGAAGCGGCCGACATCTTCGGCGCTGATCACATCGACCACGCTGTCTGCATTGCGTTTTACCGCGATGGCCCGGTCCAGCCCGGCGCGAATGCCGGTCACCACAATGGCATTCGCAGCGGTGCCGTCATCGGCGGCGGTGCTGTCACCGGCCTGCTCTGACACGGGCGGGGCGGCGCTGTCCTGCGCGGCGGCGTTGCTGGAAAACAGGATGGCGCTGGCAAGCGCCAGGGCAGAGCACGCGGTGGTGCTCGTGATGGACCGGATCATGACTCGTCGTTCCCCCAAGAGGTGGTTCAAGGCTGTTCGCAAACAGGCTGGAACCTCCGGTGGTCCGGTAGGCCAGGCGCACGGAATGATGGGCGCAGACGCGGGTCATCCCGGCGTCGTACACACGCAATTGCGCCAATGACAGCGCTGACATGGTGTGTATCAGGACAATCTCAATTGAAAAAGTAGATATTGCGATTGGCGCTGATATCTTTTCTATGACCCGTCCAAGCGCGCCGCTGGCTTCACCGGGGGCCGGATGCGTGCCGGCGCCGGAAACGGTGCGCGAAACTGTGATGCAGAGGGGAAGTCAGGCTGGTGCAGGCGGTAACGCTGGATGATGTGGCGGCGCTGGCGGCGGTATCGGCCAAGACAGTCTCACGCGTGGTCAATGGCGACGCGCGCGTCAGCCCCGAAACGCGCCGCCGGGTGGAAGCGGCGATCACCAGTCTGGGCTATCGCCCCAATCTTGCCGCGCGATCGCTGGCGACATCCCGGTCCGGGCTGATCGGCATGTTCGCACCTTTGATTGGCGGATCGCATTTCTTCAGCGAGCTGATCCGCGAAGCCATCCGCGCCTGCCGCAGTCATGGCTATCATCTGGCGATTGAGGAGGCGGGGGTCAGCCAGATGACCGGCGCTGAGATCTATCGCGCGGGCCTGCGCAAGCTGCGCTGCGAAGCGATGATCCTGCCCGCGCCGATCTGCGATGATCTGGATCTGCTCGACGCGCTGGATGCCGACGGCGTGCGCTATGTGCGCATATCCCCGGCGCGGGAGGTGAACCGTTCGGTGGCGATCATTTCCGACCATGCCGGCGGCGCGCGCGATGCGGCGCGGCACCTGTGGGCGATTGGCCGGCGGCGGTTTGGCCTGGTAACCGGCCTGCCGCATCAGGCATCATCGCCGCTGCGGCGCAACGGTTTCCTGGCCGGGCTGGCCGAACAGGGCGTGACGGAAGATCAGGTGGCGATTGTCGAAATGCCCGATCTGATCCGCGACACCGGCTGGGGGACGGCAGGGGGTGGTACGGGCGCCGGTTCGGGGATGGGCAATATCATTGATCTGGGCCGCCATGCCGGTCTGCGCCTGCTGGATCGCCCCGATCCGCCCGATGCGATCTTCACCTATAATGACGAACTGGCCGCCGGAGTGGTGACTCAGGCCCGCGATCTGGGTCTGGATGTGCCGGGGCAATTGTCCGTGGTCGGTTTTGACGACAGCGACGCCGCGCGGCTGTGCTGGCCGCCGCTGACCACCGTGCGCCAGCCGATCGCCCGGATCGCGGCGCAGGCGGTCGATATTCTGGTCACCGGCGATCCACAGGACCGCCGCACGATTATCTGCCCGGTAGAACTGGTGGTGCGGGGCAGTTCGGCCGTTAGCGTAGCTTCTGATTGAACCAGTCGAGCGTCTGGTTGATGGCTTCACGGACATTGGCCGGCGATTGGCTGATGGCGTGATTTTCGCCCCAGAACAGCACCAGCTTTGCTTCCGCACCACGACGGTAGAGGCTGAAGAAGGCCTGCGTTGACTGGTCCGGCGCGCCGCGCGCGTCCAGTTCGCCATGCAGCATCAGCAAGGGGGTGCTTACCTGCCCGATCAACCGCTGGGGGGAGTTCGCCCAGTAATGATCTGCCAGTTCATGTGGCGGCCCATCCATATTGGTCGGCGGACCCTCCAGGATGACGGCATTGGCAGATTTCTGATGCGTGATCGCTCCAAACCCGCGGCTGGTCGGGTCGAAAGTGCCATACATGGATATCAGGTCATTCATCGGCGCGACCGACACCGCCGCGCGAAAGCGATCGGTCTGGCCCACCAGGCCAAGCACGCCATATCCGCCGAAGCTTTGCCCGAAGACGGCGGCGCGGCTGGCATCGCCCAGTCCCAGTTCCTCCAGGCGATCAAGCGCAGGCAGCACCTTGCCAGGAAGTTCGAGCAGCATGGCGCCATCTTTGGTGGAAGCCGGGCGCGGGATGGATGGGATCAGCACCGTGTAACCGGCCGCAGCATAGAGATACAGATTGTAGAAACCGGGCTGCCAGCGATCCGTGAAATAGCTGTCGTCGTTCCAGACGATCGAGGTGGGATAGACCCATACCAGAACCGGCGCCGTGGCGGGGTCGATCGACGGCGGAGGAAGAATGGCTGCTGCTCTAAGATTCGTGCCTGCTGAGGAGACATAGTCAAAATGGCGCAATTCGCCCCAGGCCACGTGTTCCAGATGGTGGTTCGACGCGAGAACAACGCGCTGAGCCCCCGATTGCAGATCGGTACCGATCACACTGCTGCCATCGGCGCGCATTTGCAGGGACAGGACCATTCGGGCGGCAGGTGAAAACCATGTACCCCGGGTTTCCTTTGGCAGATCCCGCCATTCAACTGATCCCGGGTTCCCAGTCTGAAAGAAAGCGGCTTGTTCCCCTGCGGAACTTCCGGACAAGATGAAGAATCCGTCGTCAGATTTTCCCCGCAAGTCATATCCGGCAATGGCGATTACGGATTGGAACTGCCCGAATGGCGACAGCATAAGCAATTGGCCATCAGCCAGCGCGTAGAAGTCAGACCCGCCCAACTTGTTCCTGATCCGCGCAAACCGGGCTGGGCTATCACCTAGCAGCGGGGTATGGACGATGCGCCCTTCCTTGTCTGCCATGTACCACCCAGGTGTACGATCACTGCCTTTTAGCCACAGCATCACGCTGTCGTCGCTAGCCCATGTTGCATAGGTGTTGGTCCAACGGGAACTGCCGACTGAATCGTCACCGGCTTCGGCATTCAGAGGCGATATTTGCTTCGTGGTTTTCCCGTCCGAAGACAGAGTGAACAGCGCGGCGGTGAATGCGCGATCCACACCGGTTTGTGCCACTTCCGGACGTGCCCGAAACAGGATTTCGCTGCCACCGGGCGACCATTCACCCAGATCGAGGGGCAAGGCCCTGTCATCGCTGTTTTCGATCCAGCGAAACGCCTGTGTTGCGGAGAGCGATCCTGCGCCCAGCCGGTTGCGAACAAACCAGCCATCATCGTGTCGCTGTTCGGGTGGAAGCACGGATGGCGGGATCAGCGCTTCGCTGAACATCATCGCGAAATTCTCACCATCCGGGGATAGCCGTACAGAAACATGCCCGGCAAAGGGATAGGGGGAGAACTGCACCAGTTCGGTCGTTCGGGTGTCGGCTGGTTTCAGAACGGCCAGCAAGGCCGTGATGGGCGAAGGATTGGCAACCTCTGGCCCACTTTGCATGACGCTGATGGTCGGCTCGCGTCCAGTGCGAACGGCCTGGTAGGTTTGCGATTGTTCACGAAATGGCCGCTGATGTTCATCGATCAGCCCGGCGACTTTGCCCGCAGGCAACAGAGCTGCGATCAGGCGCTGATCATCTATCCAGGCAAATGGCGCGGTTTCTTCATCGCTGCAGCGAATGGCGCTGCTGTCATCCGCTCTTCTGAAATCAGCCCGATAGGCGGCTGTGCCAGCCATGGTCGCGCTCATTGCGCCCAGTGGCGACAGGCGCGTCATTGCATCGTCTGCGCGGTTCCAGTGATAGAGGCGGACGTTGTCGCCACCCGCCGGTTCCTGACCTTCGGGCCGGGTGGACAGCAGCGCGATCTGCCGGCTGTCGGGTGACCAGACCGGGCACCAGTAACCGGCGGCATTGGGGTGGCCATCGGTCAGTCGGCGGATTTGCCCCTGCGCCATGTCATAGAGCCACAGATCGGCGCGGGCGGGATCCATCTCATACAGGGTCCGGCCGTACACCTCCCCGTCTGTCACCGGGCGCTGCACCACGATCGCCAGCAATTCCCCATCGGGCGATGGGGCCACCTGCATCACGGTTTCGCGGGCGAAGAGGTCTTCCAGTGTGATCAGATGGGTCTGATCATCGGGATCGGCGGATTGAGCAGGGCTGATAGATGGCACCAGCGCCAGCATGGCGGCGATCAGACTTGGCAACCATCGGCCGGGTTTGGCGCAGGCTGCTGCGGTTGCTGGATTTGCGATCAGTCCATCCCCCTGCCGTGCCGCGCCCATATGAGGGCAGGCGGCCGTCATCCATTGTGGCGGATGCTATCGGGCAGGGGCAGATCCGTCCAGCTACAGCCGGTGCGCCTGAATGGGTGTTGTGCCTGCCCTTCGACAGGCTCAGTGCGAGCGGGGTTTGGGGCATTGTTTCGGTCAGGCTCGGCAAGCATGGAGCTTCGCGCAAACCCCACTCCAATCGTCATCCCAGCGAAGGCTGGGATCTGCTGCGGCCAGCGCTATCAACCTCCTCCAGCCAAGCTGCCGGAGATGCCAGTCTTCGTTGGCATGACGCGGGGAAACCACTTCCGCTCGGCCTGAGCTTGTCGAAGGCCAGGCGCAGCCTTTGCTGAAGGATGGCGGGCTGCTTACGGGTTCAGGGCGACTGTCGGCTGCCACAACTGCTTTTCGCGGCGGTGGATCATCGGGTCATTCAGGAATGTGCCGAAGGGGAAGAACGCGACCAGGAAGGTACGAATCCATTGCCATGCGGTGAAACCCTTGCCCGGCAGGCAGACCAGCATGCCCAGCAGATAGGCGAGCCAGGCCATGCCGTGGGCCATCCCGACCGGGGGCACGAGCGTCGGATTGCCAAGCCAGTACTTCATCGGCATCGCCACCAGGAACAGCGCGATGGTGGTGATCCCTTCGATCAGGGCGATGAAGCGGAAGATGCGCAGCATGGTGGGTTCCGGGCCTGTCAGTGATTCTGTTGCGAGGGATTCGCAAATCAGCCTTGCCATCGCTCGCGCTGCATCACAAGGGCGTGAGGCATCGCAGTGATGAAATGGGACTTTTGGCGCGCATTTTCGGTTTAAACGCCGCCTTTGGGGCCCTGTTTTGCGGTGACATAAATTGTTCACGGATCGGATGAAAGAATCCGGCCACATGTTGCCCTTGGGCTCCGCTTTCCCTAGGGCGCGGCGGTAAGCGGAAAAGAAAGTTTCTAAAAGCTATGGCCAATGTCACGGTGATCGGCGCCCAGTGGGGCGACGAGGGCAAGGGAAAGATTGTCGACTGGCTGGCGGATCGCGCCGATGTCGTCGTGCGGTTCCAGGGCGGACACAACGCCGGGCACACGCTGGTGGTGGGCAACACCACCTACAAGCTGTCGCTGCTGCCTTCGGGCATCGTTACCGGCACGCTGTCGCTGATCGGCAATGGCGTGGTGCTGGATCCCTGGGCGCTGAAGGCCGAAATCGAACGGCTGGAAGGCCAGGGCGTTTCGATCACCCCGGAAAACTTCGGCATCGCCGACAACTGCCCGCTGATCCTGCCGCTGCATCGCGATCTGGACGGTCTGCGTGAAACCGCCGCCGGCAAGGGCAAGATCGGCACCACCGGTCGCGGGATCGGCCCGGCCTATGAAGACAAGGTCGGCCGCCGCGCCATCCGCGTCTGCGATCTGCACCACCTCGATGATCTGGATCCGATGTTCGATCGTCTGTGCGCCCATCATGATGCGCTGCGCGCCGGTTTCGGCGAACCGCCGGTCGATCGTGCTGCCCTGCTGGAAGAACTGCGCGGGATTGCGCCCTTCGTGCTGCAATTCGCCCAGCCGGTGTGGAAGCGTTTGCGTGACAAGCGCCGCGAAGGCGCCAAGATCCTGTTCGAAGGCGCGCAGGGCGTGCTGCTGGACGTCGATCACGGCACCTATCCCTTCGTCACCAGTTCCAACACGGTCAGCGGCACGGTCGCATCGGGCAGCGGGCTGGGGCCGAATGCCGCCGGTTTCGTGCTCGGCATCGTCAAGGCTTACACCACCCGCGTCGGTTCCGGCCCGTTCCCGTCCGAACTGGATGATGAAGTGGGCGAATTGCTGGGCCGCAAGGGTCATGAATTCGGCACCGTCACCGCGCGCAAGCGCCGTTGCGGCTGGTTCGATGCCGCGCTGGTCCGCCAGAGCTGTGCGATCAGCGGCGTGACCGGCATCGCCTTGACCAAGCTGGACGTGCTCGACGGCTTTGAAACACTGAAGATCTGCACCGGTTACAAGCTGGACGGCAAGGAAATCGATTATCTGCCGGCCAATGCGATGGAACAGGCCCGCCTGGAACCGGTCTATGAAGAGATTGAAGGCTGGAGCGATACCACCGCCGGCGCGCGCAGCTGGGCCGATCTGCCGGCCCAGGCAATCAAATATATCCGCCGCATCGAAGAACTGATCGAATGCCCGGTGGCCAGCGTTTCGACCAGCCCGGAACGTGATGACACCATTCTGGTGCGGGATCCCTTCGCGGATTGATGGCGTTGAAGCGCTTTTCCTTCAGGGCGCTGCATGGTCTTGTCCCCGCGCTGCTGCTGGTTCCGGCCGGCTGCAGCGCGGTGGAACCCGCCCCGCTGGAGGCGGATTTCGTGCTGGTCGACAAATCCGACCGCACGTTGACACTGCTCCGCGATGGAGAGGTGTTGCGCCAATATACAGGTTTGCAGTTTGGCGATGAGCCGCGCGGGCACAAGCAGTTCGAAGGCGACGAACGCACGCCCGAAGGCCAGTATGTGATCGACACCCGCAACCCGCACAGCCGCTATCACCTCTCGCTCAGAATATCATATCCCAATGAAGCGGACCGGGCCTATGCGGCACGGCGTGGCCGTTCGCCGGGCGGCGATATCTTCATCCATGGCCAGCCCAATGGCTTGCGGGGTGCCGAAGACGGCGGGCGCGTTTCGGGCGACTGGACCGATGGTTGCATTGCCCTGACCAATGCAGAGATCGCCGAAATCTGGGCCGTGGTGCCCGATGGCACGCCGATCGAGATTCGCCTCTGATTCTGTTACAGTTGGGGCGCTTTGCGACCTTGATTGTGCCTGGTGATCCGATGCCGATGTCGCACACGGATGGTGCATCTATTCTTCTGTAAAATATAGAAATAATGGAAATTTTAGGTCAGGTGCGGACTGGCATTCCTGGTAATATTGTTGCGTTTTTACGTGCAGCAATTGCGATGAATTGCAAATCGCTAAACAAAATGTAACGCTTTGTAGAACAGGGTTAATACCCGACGCACAGCTCTGGCAGGCTGGCTGTTTTTCGAGGCAAGGCTGCATGGGGCAACAATCGGATTGGGATAGCCTGTTTGAACGGGCCGCCTTTGATCCATCGGAATGGCTGGGCGCGCTGCAACATCTGGCAGACCGGACCGGATCTGGCCGGGCCCAGCTGGTTGGCGTGGGCGATGGCGTCACCGATTTCAACCTGCTCAGCCATACGCCCGATGGCATCATGGCCGATCTGGTTTCGGTCGGTGGGCATCAGGTCCAGCACAATTTTCGTTGCCTTGCGGAGGTCATGTTCGAACAGCAGCCGGTTGTGCATGAAGCGCATTATGACAGCGCAAAAATGCGGATCGGCCACAGCGGTTACGATGATCTGTGTCGCGACTATGATATTCCCTATGGCTGCCAGACGGTGCTGGCGCGGGGCAATGGGCGGATGATCGGCCTGGCCCTGTTGCGCGGTTATGCCGATGGCATGTCCGATGATCAGAGCCGTGACGTTTTTCGCACGGCCGGCATGGCCGCCAGTACCGCCGTTCGCTTGCAGACCGCCATTGGCCAGCAGGGGCAGCGGATGATGCTGGGGCTGCTGGACAGCATGTCGGTCGCCTGCTTCCTGCTGGATCGGCGCGGGCGGGTGGTCGGACTGACGCCATCTGCAGAGGCGCATCTGCTCCATCCGGGCTGTGCGATAAGGGTAAAGCGCGGCCTGCTGTCCGGCCTTTTCATGCGCGGCAATACGCAGATTGACGGCGCGCTGGCCGATATTCTGCAGCATGAAAAGGTCCGCCACCGTCGCATCACGCTGGATCGCGCCGATCATGGCGCAGGGCAGTTGAACGCCGCACCCTGGTGTTTTGACATCTTCCGCGTTCGTCAGCTCGAATGGGGTCTGGCCTTGCCGCCTTCGGCGGTGATGGTGCTGCGCCAGACCAATCAGGGGCGCAATGCGGCCGCCGATGCCGAATTGCTGCAGGGCGTTTTCGGGCTGACCCCTGCGGAGGCGGCGGTTGCCATGGCGCTGCAGCAGGGCACCCCCCGGGCGGATATCGCGCTGAGCCGCCGTGTCAGCGGGGAAACCCTGCGCGGCCAGATCAAGACCATCTATGCCAAGATCGGCTGCAATCGGGAATCCCAACTGGTGCAGATTTTGTCGTCGCTGCTGGATTAGAAATTCTCGGCATCCCCCGCCGGGGGGATGAGCGACAGGCAATGATCTCATAGCTGCCAACCCCTTATTGTTTTGGGGGCATGGCATGAATTCTTCGACAGTTTCTCACCGCATGGCGCGCAACACGCTGGGATTGGGCGTGAGCGCGATTGCGCTGCTGGCATCGGCGCCGGCGCTTGGCCAATCGGCGCCCGATTGCGTGGGAACGGACAAGGATTACTGCGTCATCACCATCGATGGGGCGAGTGGATCGGTGACCGTGCCGTCACCGGCGCAACTGGTGAACACCGGCGCCATCAGCGGCCAGACGGGCGTCAGCGTGACTGCGGTCAATGTGCCGAACACGGCAGTGTCCGCCATGGCGACCATCCAGAACCGCGCGGGTGCCAGCATTACCGGCACCGGTGGCACAGCCGTTGCAGGCGGCGCGATGGCTACCCTGATCAATGCCGGTACCATCAACGGCAATGTGGTGGGCGTCCGTACCTATGTTTCTGACGGCGGCACGCTGACCGGCAATCTGCAATTGGGCGCACCGGTTGCCATGGACTTCGGATCGCAGACCTATGTTCAGCGCGGCGCGAACAGCGGCGTTTCCGGCACGATCAGCGCCGGATCGGGCATTGATTTCTATGTTCGTTCGCATGCCGCATCCACCAATGTCACGCTTGGCGCGCCGCTGCCCGTCAGCTTTGAGGTTGAGGGGGTTGAGGCGCGCGGTGCCGGGACGGTTGTTACCACCCAGGCAGCGGCCGGGACCAGCATTGGCGGCCTTTATCTGATGGGCGATGGCCAGGTGGTCAATCAGGCTACCATCGGCACTTTCAATCAGGTGGGGGCCAATTTTCCGGTTCCGGTCATGACATCTGCCATTGCCTATGGCGGGGTTCCGGAAACCAGCGGATCGGTCAATTATACCCTCACCAATCCGATGATGCCGCAGGTGGTGACCGGCACATATTCCGTGCTCACGCATGGCGCGCTGACCAGCTTCACCAATGAAGGCGTGGTCAATGGCGATATCCGCCTGTCGACCGCAGCCTTCGTCAACAGCGGCGATATCAATCTGGTCAGTGGCGCGCCCGGCACGCTGATACTGTCGGCGCAGGGTCAGGATTTCGCTTTCAACAACAGCGGCACGATTTCCTATGTCGACACTGGCAATCGCACCGGCCCGGGTCTGATCGAAGCCAATCAGTTTTATGATGACACGGCCAACGCAGCGGTTCGCCTCTACACCGCGCTTGGTGCCACCGGGACAGACGCGACGATCAGCAATTCCGGCGAGATCACCGGCGGGCTGGCCACGCGGCTGGTGGTCGATTCGCTGAACTTCACCAATTCCGGTGAAATTTCAGGACTGAACGGTCCGAATATCACCAACAATGGCGTGTCACTGGTGGTCCAGGGCGCAGGCGTGATTGAGGAAGATCACGAAGAAATCCTGGCGGAACAGGTATCCTTCCTGAACGATACCGATGGCGTAATTGCCGACGGTGTCCGCGTGGATGCGCTGGCCGACAATCTGCTGTTCGAAAACCGGGGCCGGATCACCGGTGGGCCGGAGGAACTGCGCGCGCTTTCGATCGACCAGTATGGGCTGGAAAATGACGATGGCGATTCCATCGACAACGCCAGCTTCGCCTTCATCAACAGCGGTGTGCTGGTCGGTGATGTGGTGCTCAACATGAACACGCTGGCCAACAGCCTGACCAACAGCGGCACGATTGTCATGCCCGGGACCGGCGGCTTCCACCCTTGGGGCTATCCGTCCGAAGCGCTTGAGGTGGAGGTGGAAACCGACGCCAGCCACACCATCGCTTTCACCAACAGCGGCGATATCACCCAGAACAACCGAGGCGCTGTGGCGCTGTCGTTCGAAGTTGAATCGCTGGCAGACAGCACCATCAACCTGATCAATTCGGGTGAAATCCGTTCCGACGCTGGTGCAACGCTGATCGCTGCTGCCGCCAACGGTTATGGTGATGGTCTGAATCACATCAATGTAGCGGCGGCACTGGCGGTGCAGGGCGGCTATGTGGAAGGCGTCGCCACCGCGAACATCCGCAATGATGCAGATGGCATCATTTCCGCCACCGGCACGGTGGCAAATGTGACCCCTGCCGGCGTCGTGAATGATCTGGGTGGGCGCGGATCGACGATTGCGGTTTATGCCGATGTCGATGTGGTCAATCTGACCAATGCCGGAACCATTCAGGGCGGGGTGGCAGCGTCCCATCCTGCCAGCGTGATCCTGTCCCCCGACAGCGATTTCGTGAAGACTGAAGGGCGTATCGGCGGTGCGATCCAGACGATCAATTCTGTCGACATCATCGAAAACCTCGCCACCGGCGTGATCAGCGGCGATGTCAATCTGGGCGCGCAGAACGACATCTTCCGCAATTATGGCGAACTGCGCGATAGCTTGGTCTATCTGGGCGATGGCGATGACCAGTTTGTCCAGAGCCTCGCCACCGGCGTGTTCACCGGCAATGTAAGGATCTTCGGCGGGGCGGGCACCGATCTGCTGACCTTTGACCTTACCGGCAGCAATGGCGTGATTGCTGAAGACCTGCTGGCCTATTTTGATGGTTTTGAACTGCAGTCGATGATCGGCTCCGGCAATCTGACTTCCGACAGCGAAGTGGTGCTGGGCGATGGCGGCGCGCTGGAATTGAGTGAAGGATCGGTCATCAATGTCCCGGGCGGCACGGCCATTTCCGGCGGCGCGGGTGCTGAGACGCTGACCAATGAAGGCACCGTCAACGGCAACGTCGATCTGGGCGGCGGCAACAACCAGCTGGTCAACCGGGCGGTAATCAATGGCGATGTCATCGCTGATGGTGGCAACAACCAGCTCTCCAATGCCGGGTCGATCAAGGGCAATGTCGTGCTGGGAACCGGCAATGACCGGTTCGAGAACACCGGGCTGATTGACGGCAATGTCGATCTGGGCGGCGGGGCCAATGTGTTCGTGCTCGGTTCCGGCAGCGCCGTGACCGGAACCGTGGCCGCTGGCACCGGGCAGGACCAGTTGCAGGTCAACACCGCCAATGCGACCAGTGCCCCGCTGGAACTGTCGGGCAACAGCTTCACCGGCTTTGAAGCACTGACCAACAGCGCCGGTACGACGGCCGTGTCGGGCAATCTGTCGCTTGGCGCAGGCGGCCAGTTCAATGTCGCCGGCGGCTATCTGTTCGGCCGCCAAGGCTCGGTTATGACCGGCAATGTCGGTGTGGCATCGGGCGCCGCATTCGGCAGCGCCGGCACGGTGAACGGCAATGTTGCTGTGGCTTCGGGCGGCACCCTGTCCCCCGGTGCATCGCCGGGCATCATGACCATCAATGGCAATGTCAGCCTGGCCGCTGGCACCACCACCCTGTTCGAATTCGTGCCCGCACCGGGCCAGAGCGATCAGGTCATCATCGATGGCAGCCTGGCCATTGCATCGGGCGCGACATTGACCCTGACCGGGCAGCGTCCGCTGACCCCGGGTGTCAATTACAGCCTGATCACCGCCAGCGACGGCATCACCGGCACCTATACCACGGTCAATCAGGGTGCCGGCGTGCTGGGCTTCCTGCGCTATACCGATACCCAGCTGCAGCTGCTCGGCACTTTCGTGGCGCCGACCGGTACCAGCCTGCAGGCCAATGCCGCCATTGATTATGTCAATGCGGTGCTGGTTTCCGGATCGGCGAACAGCGCGCTGATGGGCAATGTTCATGCGCTGCTGACCCCGGGCGGCAATGCCGATCCGGCGGCCTTCATCCTGCTGACCCCGGAAAGCTATGCCACGGCAGCCCAGCTGTCGGTCGAACAGGGGCTGGCCATTGCCCGCGCCGGGCGCACCGGCCTTGCCACGACCAGCCGCACCGAAGCCGGCCTGTTCGGTTTCTCCCAGGTGCTGGGCAACTGGCGCAGCCTGTCGGCTGACAATGCCATCGGAACCTCGGGCGCGCAGATGGAAGGCTTCGGCATTCTGGGCGGGATCGGTTTCGGCAATGAAACTTTCTCCCTCGGGCTGTTTGGCGGCCGCCAGGGCAGCCAGCAGAATATCGATACGCTGCGCACGCGCGCCGATGCCGATGGCACGGTGGCAGGCGCGGTCGCCCGGTTCAGCAGCGGTGGCTTTGCCATCGACCTGCTGGCCGCCCGCGACTGGAGCGAGGTGAGCAGCAGCCGTGCGGTGCCGGGTTCCATGGCGCGCAGCCATTACACCCTGCGCAGCTGGGTGCTGGATGGTTCGGTCAGTGCGGCGCTGCCGTTGTCGGAAAGCTGGGCCATCCGCCCGACGGCCGGGATCACGCATGTGGCCGTGGATCGCGGCGCTGCGCAGGAAACCGGCAGCGCAGCCTATGCCCTGGCGGTGGCCAGCGGCAACCACAAGGCAACCTTCGTTGACGGATCGATCAAGCTGGAAGGCGGGCAGAACTCGACCGTCCAGCCGTGGATCCAGCTGGGTGTGCGCCATCAGCTGGCAGGCGAACGCTTCACCGCCACCGGCCGCCTGCCGGGCGCAACCACGGGCTTCAGCGTAACCGGTGCCCCGCGTGAAGATACGCTGGCAATTGCCGGTGTGGGTGTTCGTGCGGAAGTGAGCCGGGGCGTCAGCCTGTTCGGCAGCTATCTGGGCGAATTCGGCGACGGCAACAATCACAATGCCAACCTGGGGGTCAGCTTCGCCTTCTGATCGGACCGTCAGAAGGGGGCAGCGAAGCTGCAAGGAGAAGGGGGCCGGAAGGCCCCCTTCTTTTTTGCGGTTCAGTACGGGCCTTGCGAACAGAGTTCTGTTGAGCATTGCGATGGCGCGCCGTAACCCTTGCCTTCCGGGTTGGTGCTGCAAGGACAGGAAACGGGATGTCGAATGGGCAGGTGAGTCCCGATCGCATATGGCGGATGGAAGCGATCCGGCGGATCGAGGCGGATTTTCATCGCTCGGCTGACACCCATCTGATCCGGCTCGATCTGCCGCGCCGCCCCGGCATCACGCTCTATCTCAAGGATGAAAGCAGTCATCCGACGGGCAGCCTGAAGCACCGGCTGGCGCGTTCGCTGTTCCTCTATGCGTTGTGCAATGGCTGGATTGGGCCGGACACCTGCGTGATCGAGGCATCATCAGGCTCGACCGCTGTGTCAGAAGCCTATTTTGCCAGAATGCTGGGGCTGCGCTTCATCGCTGTGGTGCCGGCAACGACCGCCGCCGCCAAGCTGGATGCAATCCGTTTCTACGGCGGGGAAATCCACCCGGTAGATGATCCGCGCACGGTCTATGACATTGCCGAACAATTGGCCGCGCAGACCGGCGGGCATTATCTTGACCAGTTCACCTTCGCCGAACGCGCCACGGACTGGCGCGGCAACAACAATATCGCGCAGTCCATCTTCTCCCAGATGCAGGAAGAAGAACATCCGGTGCCGGCCTGGGTGGTCTGCGGCGCGGGAACCGGCGGCACCTCCGCCACGATCGGCCGCTATATCGGCTATCAGCGCTTTGCCACCCGGCTCTGCGTGGCCGATCCCGTGCATTCGGTGTTCCATCGCCATTATCTGGACCGCACGGTCACGCAGCTTCCGCCCGGCTGCACTTCCGGGATCGAAGGGATCGGCCGGCCGCGGGTCGAGCCCAGCTTCATCCCCAGCGTGATCGACCGGATGATCCCGGTCGATGATGCCGACAGCATCGGCGCCATGCGCGCCCTGTCTGACCGACTGGGCCGCAAGGTTGGCGGATCGACCGGCACCAATCTGATCGCCTGCGCCAGGCTGATCGACGAAATGGCGGCTGCGGGCGAAACGGGCAGTGTCGTCACCCTGCTGTGTGACGGGGGTGATCGTTATCAATCAACCTATTACAACGAAGACTGGATCGCGGATCGCGGCCTTGACTATCAGCCGGCCCGAACGCGGATGGATGACATGCTGAGCCGGGATTGATGGCATATGATCATCGGATCAGATGGGCTGCTTTCCCGATGGGACGTTTGAAGCAGGGCTGACTTGGCCTTATCAAGCCGTCAGCCATTCCCACATTTGTTGGATGAGCGTTAAACCCTCTCATGTCAGCCGTCGTGCGCTGATGTTTGCGGGCGCTGCGGCGGCCGCTGGTGGACTGGCGCGTGCGGCAAGTGGTCCGCTGCCCGGTGGACTGGGCAAATGGGCTGAGAGGCAAGGTCCGCCCGCTACCCCGCCGGCGCGTCCGATTGTCGCCCGGGCGGCACAGCCGGCAAAGCCGTCGCTTGGCTCGCTCAATCCCGATCTGCTGCAGCGAGCGCTTGCTGCGCTCAACAGCCATGGCAAGCAGATCGTCCTGCGCGACCGGATCGCGATCGTGGATTTTTCCGCGCCATCATCGGACGCGCGGCTGCATTTCCTTGATCTGCAGAGTGGAGATATTTCGCATATGCTGGTGGCGCATGGATCGGGATCTGATCCCGGCCACACCGGGTTTCTGCAGAAATTTTCCAACGCCTTCAATTCCAACGCATCGAGCGAAGGCGCCTTCGTCACGGATGATTATTATGTCGGCAAACACGGCCGGTCGCAGCGGATATTGGGGCTTGATCCGACCAACAGCAATGCGCTGGACCGCGCCGTGGTGATCCACGGGGCCTGGTATGCGGAGGCTGATATGGTCAAATCGCATGGCAAGCTCGGCCGCAGCCAGGGCTGTTTCGCCGTGGGGGACAGCGAACTGGGCAAGATGTTCGACCATCTGGGCAAGGGGCGGCTGCTCTATGCGGCCAAGGCCTGAGGCCGCGATTTATTCACCTGGCTGACGGCACATAATCCAGCGCCTGTCGTTTACGCTCCTACAGGAGATGTGAATGCGTAAAGGCCTGATTATCTGTTCGCTTCTGGCGCTGTCCGTTCCGCTGGCAGGCTGTGATCTGTTTTCCGGCAATGCGGGTTCGACCGCAGGAAGCGAAGACGGGCGCTGGAGCGATGGCACGGTAAGGCAATTGCGCGCGGCGATTGATGGCCGGGCGGCCCATGCGCTGGATCATATGTCTTTCGCGGTGGAGGGTGATCCGGGCAGTGCAGAAGGGCAGCAGGCGCTGACAAACAGCGCGCTGCGCTATGCCGCCGCCGTCCAGCAGGGCGCGACCGATCCGGAAAAGCTGTATGACATCTATACCGTGCCCCGGGCCAAGGCCGATCTGCAGGCCGGCCTCACCAGCGCCCTGGCCAAGGGCAAGCTCGATGACTGGATCGACAGCCTCGCCCCCAAAGACCCGAACTATCGCCGATTGTCGGAGGCTTATCTGGCCCTGCGCAAGGATGGCAGTGCCGCCGCTGCGCCGATCCCGGCGGTTGCCGAACCGATCAAGCCCGGATCAACCGATCCGCGTGTGGCGATGATTGCCCGCCAGCTGGTGGCATCAGACTATCTGGAGGCGGGTGCGGCGCAGGGCAGCAGTTACAGCCCGGCGATGGTGGCGGCGGTCAAGCGGATGCAGGCCGATTATGGCATTGATCCCGATGGCGCGATCGGGCCGGAGGCGCTGGCGATCCTCAATCTTTCCGATGAAGGCCGCGCCCGGGCGATTGCCGTGGCGATGGAACGGATGCGCTGGCTGGATGCGGAGCCGGCAGCAACGCGCATTGACGTGAATGTCGCGGCGGCCCGGCTTAGCTATTGGCGGGATGGCAAGATTGTCGACACGCGCAAGGTGGTGGTGGGCAAGCCGGAAACCGAAACCCCGCAGCTTGGTTCGCCCATTTACCGTCTTGTTGCCAACCCGACCTGGACGGTGCCGCGATCGATCCAGAACCGGGAAATCGCCGGCAAGGGTGCCGGCTATCTGCGGCGCAACAACATGGCCTGGCGCGATGGCTGGATTGTCCAGCAGCCGGGCCCGCAGAACTCACTCGGCCTGGTCAAATTCGACATGAAGAATGATCATGCCATCTATCTGCATGACACCCCGGCCAAGCAGCTGTTTGGCGAAGTGCAGCGCCAGCGCAGCCACGGCTGCGTGCGGGTGGAAGATGCGCTGGGTTTTGCCGAAATCCTCGCCCGTGATGAAGGGGTGTTCGAGGAATGGCAGAAGGCCCGCGCCACGGGCAAGGAAAGCTTTGTGCCGCTGCCGCGCGAAATCCCCGTCCGCTTGCTGTATCAGACGGTGCTGTTCGATGATGCGGGGCAACCGGTGGTGCGCGCCGATCCCTATGGCTGGAATGACCGGGTTGCCGCCGCGCTGGGTTTTGCCGCCAGTGAAGGCCGTCGCCTGAGCCCGGGAGAGTGGGACATCGGACCGTGACGCCTGTCAGTCGTACAGTCGGCGCCAGTCCAGCCCATCGATCATGGCGGTGAAGCTGGTTGCCACGCAGACATAGTCAGCTTGGGTAATCGGCTGTTCCTCGTGATATTTGCGATGGGTCTCGTAAGAGGTGAACAGCACCTCGCCCCGACGCGGGCCATCCAGGCAGAGGAAATATTTGGCATTGCCCATCTGGCTGGCGATTGGCAGCAATTCGGGCGGGCTGTCAAAACGGAAGCTGCGATAGATTTGCGCCAGATCGCCATATTCTTCCGGGCGGCGGAGCAGGCCGTGGAACAGGGCGATGTCCCAGAAACCATCGGTGGCGTAGAAATCAACCTCTGCCAGATCGGGGCTGATCTTTTCGCCCGGGAAGCATAGGCCGAGCCCGCGTTCAAAAACCTGATCCGGCTGCGGGAAATGGCCGCCATTGTATTCGAGCAGGAAGCGCCGGTAATCATCGGGCAGGGACACGCTGAAGGCGCTTTCAAACTCTGCCACATCGTCCTGTGTCGGCAGGCGCTCAAACGGCAGGATGGTCGCTGGCATCGGCTGTTTCTCCGGCAGGGTCGATCCATTGCGGCCATTTCACCATCGCCCGTTCGAACAGGTCCGAACCGACCAGCCGCGCCAGCCAGTCCTGCACGGTGTGCGGCGCGGCATCTGCGAACCATTGGGCATCTGTGGCAGCGAACTGCCGGACGAAGGGGAACAGCGCCATGTCGGTAAAACCGCGCTGATCGCCAGCCAGATAATCCTGCCCCACCAGGCCATCTGCCAGCTGTTCCAGCAGGGCCAGCCCGGCGGCGCGATGGGGCAGGGGATCGCCATCATGGCGGTTGGGATATTTGTAGCGATCGAGGTGGTGCTTGAAGCTGCCATCAAACAGCGTGATCAGCCCATTATCGACGCGCGACAGCCAGGCCTCCGGATCATGCTGGGCGAGCGCCCAGTGCATGATATCCAGGCTTTGATCGATCACCGTGCCATCTGGCAGCACCAGCACCGGCACCGTGCCCTTGGGCGATGCCGCCAGCATGGCCGGGGGCTTGGCGCGCAGCACGACTTCGCGATTGGCATAATCGGCTCCGCTAATCAGAACCGCCATTCGCGCGCGCATGGCATAGGGGCAACGGCGGAAGCTGTAGAGGATGGGAATTTCGGACATCACCGGGCCTATAGGCTGCCCGATCATGTTGCGGCAAATCGGGCGCCTTCCGGCGTTTCCAGCCAGCGGGGCAGGTAATCATCAAACCGCTTGTCCAGCAGATCACCCCCCAGGCGGATGGGCGGATCATAGCTGAAGCTGAAGGCGTAGCGGCCATCCTGCTCTATCCGCAGCTGGGCGGATGACCAGCGATCACCACCTGGCTGGCGCATGGCTTCGGCCAGATCATTCAGCCGCTTCTTTGCCTCTCTCGGCAGGCGAAAGCTGATATCTTCCAGTGGACCGCCGGGTTTGCGGGCAAGGGCGAAAGTGACGCTGCTGGTCTGGGTGCCGCGCGGATCTATCTCCACATCGGTGAACAGATGCACCCATTCCCGATTGTCCCATTCACCTTCCATCACATCATGCACATTGCCGATCACGGCGCGGACGATGTCCTGTTCGATTGGCTGGGTGGTGTTGCTGTCGGTCATGTAGTTTTCCGTTGTCAGCGGCCGGGGATTGCGGGCAGATCGGGCGAACCGCGCTGGTCGCGGATATTCCGGATCACGGCAATTTCGGAGGCGGTGTCCGTTGCCAGATCATAGCGGATGCGCACGGCGACATCGGTTTTGCATGGACCCTCCCCCGCAGTGTGGCTGCTGCAGGCGAGCACATAGGTGCGGATCACATCCAGCCGGGCGGGATCGAGCTTCAACTGCCAGTTGAGCGCATGATTGGGCACATGGCCGCCCTGCGGATCGTCGGCCAGCGCGCGCTTCGCTGTTTCGGAGAGCTTGTCATCCAGTCCGCTGGCGCTGACATAATGGACATAGAGCCGCAGGTTTTCGGCCAGCGCACGGGTCTGATCGGGCGTGACCATGATCATATAGCTGGGATCAGCGGTGCGATCATCGGGGATGCGGCTGTCCAGCGTCAGCGGCGCCGGCGCGGTGGGGCCCGAGGCTGCCGGGCGCAGGATGCGCAGGCCGAGCCCTTGCAGGGCGGGATCAGCATTGGCGGGCAGGGCCTGCCGATAGGCGTCAATGCAGGGCGTCAGCCGGTCGAGCGCCGGCTGCTGATCGGCCGGGTCGAGATCGAGTTCGATCACGGTCCGAAATCCCGGCGCCATGGACATGTCGTGAATGCCGATCAGCGGCACACCGCAGGCACCGAAGGCGGAATTGATGGCCTTGATCCTGATGGCGGTGCCTGTGGCCACGGCATGGGCCCGGCGCAGGCGGGTCTCGCAATCGCTGCCGACGCGGCATTGGGCGGGGTCAGCATCGACAGCAAAGCGGATGCGCATCAGCGGGTCCGTCTTGCTGACCAAGGCGACATCATAATGCCCCTTCTGCAGATAGCTGTCGTGGAAGGCGAACTGGCCGGGATAGATCGCTTCGACCAGATCCACGGCGGCGCTTTCTGATCCGGGGCGGTCGCCGCACCCGCCCAACACCAGCGCGGCCAGCCCGGCAGCCAGCCTGGAGATAGAGGGCAAGCGGATCATTCCGTCGCAGCACCACAGGGGCCGACGATCCGGTCCACCCGCAGCACCGGCCGGTCTGCTTCGCCGGGGATCAGCCGGCCATCAATGGCGAGGCACTGCCGTTCGTCCCAGGCGCTTCGGATCGCGGCAAGATCTGCCTCATCGCCGATCATCGGCGGGGCGGCGCGGGTGCCGTCCGTATCCGCATAGAGCAGGTCGTTGCGATCCGCCCGGCCATTGGCATCCGGCACGAAGACCGCGCGGCTGGGGCAGGGCAGGCGGGCGCACATGATGCCGGTGTTGCCGATATGCAGGCGGCCGGCCTCCGCATCATGTCCCTGCGCGACCAGCGGTGGCGGCACTGTTTCGGCGGGGGTGTCAGTGGCCAATTGTCCCGCGCTGGCGGCCAGAAGGGCAATAATGGGCATGATCATGCGGGATCCTCTTTTCCTGTCGCCAGCGGGCCATTGGTCACATAACGGTCCAGGCTGTTATCGGTTCTCCAGCCCGTTGCGGGTTCTCGTTTCCCGGATCATTTCACGGTTCGCCAGCATGTCGTCGCGCATGGCTTTCAGCCCGGTGCGCAGTTCGGCCAGCTTTTCGGGATTGCGATCCTTGGGGGTGAAATTGTTGGGATTGGCATCGTCCCAGGCCAGCGCCGCATCGATTTCCGCCACGGCGGCATCCACATCACCAAAGGCATATTCATTGATCGGCCGGCCGATGGATTCATTCATCGCCGAAAACAGCGGCTGATCATTCCCGACGATCGCAGGATCGGACATCAGGTGATAGCGATAACGAATCTGGCCGATATAGAACCAGCGCACCGCTTCATCCGGGCGACCTTCGGCCAGCAGCTTGCTGGCGAGAATATAGAGCGCGGCAGGGTGAAGGTTGGGTGCCTCTGCCATGATCTGGGCAGGGGTCTGCCTGGCGATATCTTCGGCCACGGCGCTGCCTTCCTTTCGTTCCTGAGCGGGTGCTTCCTCTGCAGCGCAGGCGGTGGACAGGGGCAGCAACAGGGCGGATGCCAATACGGTAAGCCATCGCCGGGGCAGGGTTGTTACATGTTCCATGAAGGCAGGCTGGTGGGCTCAATATGTCAGGACCATGAATAGCCCGGTTTTGGCGGGGCATGATGGGCATGGAATGCGACGGATTTCAGCGGCAGGGGCGGCCGGAACTGGGGAGTTTTACAAAGTTTTGTGTTCCGCTAAACCGAAACTGAAACTCGGTCTGCACGGGGCAAGCTCCTGGCAGATCACCCCTTCTTCAGGACCCTTGCATAATGTTTGACCCGCTTGCGCGAAATCGTCCGGGCGGGATCACCCGGCCTGCCTTCCTTAACGGAGCGGGAGCGTGCGCGGATCTGATTGCGGCGAAAGACTGGTCTGAAACGCCGCTCGGCCCGATCGAGGTTTGGTCAGTCAGCCTTAAATGCGCGGTCGCACTTGTTCTGCGAGCAGAGGTGCCGATCATCATGCTGTGGGGCGAACAGGGCGTGATGCTCTACAACGATGCCTATTCCGGCATTGCCGGCGCACGCCATCCGGACATGCTGGGCGCCAATGTGCGTGAAGGCTGGCCAGAGGTGGCCGATTTCAACGATCACGTGATGTCGGTCGTGCTGGGCGGTGACACCCTGCATTATCGCGATCAGGAAATGACCCTGCACCGCAATGGTCAGCCCGAACAGGTGTGGATGGATCTCGATTATTCGCCGGTGCCTGATGATCAGGGCCATCCGGCGGGTGTCATCTGTTTCCTGGCGGAAACGACCGCGCGGGTGATTTCCGAACGCAAGGCGGTGTTCCTCAATGCCCTTTCGGATGAACTGCGCCCGCTCTCGACCCCGGCAGATATCATGGCCGCAACGGCTGCCCGGCTGGGGGAACATCTGCATGCCAGCCGCGTGTTCTACGCCGAAATAGCCAATGGCCAGATGACGGTGGAGCGCGATCACAGCTGCGGCGTGGATTCGATCGTTGGCGAACATTCCCTCCAGGCCTTTGGTCCGGATCTGCTCGCCGCCTATCGCATCGGCACGCCCGTGGTGGTCCGCGACGTGCAGGCCGATGAAAGGCTCAGCCGCGAAGCACGCGATGGGCTCGGCTCGCGGCAGGTTGGCGCCTTTGTCGATGTGGTGTTGTTCCAGGACACCGAATGGGTTGGGCTGCTTGCTGTGCAGAACGCCACGCCGCGCGTCTGGACCCCGGCCGAAGAAGCGCTGGTGCAGGAGGTTGGCGAAAGGGTCAAAATCGCGGTTGAACGCGCGCGCGGAGAACGTGATCGCCTGTGGATCCTGTCGCAGGATATGCTGGCGCGTGCCGATTACAGCGGGATGATGTCGGCCGTCAGCCCGGCCTGGACACAGGTGCTCGGCTGGACGGAGACGGAACTGCTGACGCGCGGTTATGCCACCTTCATGCATCCTGATGACATGCCGCCCACGCTGGCGGCGATCGCGGAGATGGCAGACACACGGGAACCGACGCGGTTTGAAAACCGGATCGCCACCCGTGATGGGGCCTGGAAGCACATTGAATGGACGGTCGCACCTGAGCCTGATGGCAAGAACTTCATCGCCGTCGGGCGTGATCTCAGCGATGCCAAGGCTCGTGCGGCAGAACTGGAAGTGGCGCAGGAAGCCTTGCGCCAGAGCCAGAAGATGGAAGCCATCGGCCAGCTGACTGGCGGTGTCGCGCATGATTTCAACAATCTGCTGATGGCCATCAGCAGCAGTCTCGCCCTGCTGGGCAAACGCCTGCCCGATGATCCGGCGATGTTGCGCCTGCTGGACAATGCGCAGCAGGGGGCGGAGCGCGGGGCGGCGCTGACCCAGCGCATGCTGGCCTTTGCCCGCCGGCAGGATCTTTCGCCCGAACGGGTGCAGGTGTCGGCCCTGCTGGATGGATTGAAGGATCTGGCGCAGCGGACTCTGGGGCCGGCCTGGCCGCTTGATTTCCGCTTTCCGCTGGATCTTCCACTGATCCTGGCCGACCCCAACCAGATCGAAATGGCGCTGATCAACCTGCTGGTGAATGCCCGCGATGCGACCCCTGATGGCGGGGCAATCAGTGTCGAGGCAAACCAGCGGGTGATTGTTGCGGGCGAAATCGCCGATCTGGCACCAGGCGCCTATGTGCGTATTTCCGTGATTGATCAGGGCAGCGGCATGGATGCCGCGACGCTGGCGCGGGCCACGGAGCCCTTCTTCACCACCAAGGGCGTGGGCAAGGGGACGGGGCTGGGCCTGTCCATGATCCATGGTCTGGCCCGTCAGTTGGGCGGATCTTTCACCCTGCGCAGCGCTTTGGGTACGGGAACAACGGCGACCCTGTGGCTGCCGATATCCTCGCAGGCGGCGGCACCGGTGGCGCAGCCGGCGCCTGCCCCCATGGCAGAAAGCTTCGGCGGTTCGCTGAAAGTGCTGGCGGTCGATGATGATCCGCTGATCCTGATGAACATGGCGGCGTTTCTGGAAGACATGGGCCATCAGGTGTGGGAAGCCGGATCGGCGGCGCAGGCGCTGGAAATCCGGCGCGCCAACCCTGATCTGGACTTGCTGATCACTGATCAGGCGATGCCGAACATGACCGGGGTGCAGCTGGCCTTGCAGCTCAAGGCGGAACAGCTGGAGCTGCCGATTATTCTGGCGACGGGCTATGGCGAAGTGCCCACCGGGAGCGGGATTGATGTGATCAAGCTCGGCAAACCCTATTCGCTACGCGATCTGGAGGCGGCGATCAGCCGTGCCGTGGGCGACGTGCAGTAGCGGGCGCCAGAGCGGATTTCGTTCAGCCTGCGGGGCGGTGCATATAGATCACTTCTGGCCCGTAACTGGCGTGAAGTCGTGCGGCGAGAGCGGGATCGGCCACCGGGGCAAAACCGCGCGAAGCCCAGAAGGCATCTGCACCGCCGACGGCAAGCAGGAAGACGTCACGAAAGCCTGCCGCTGCTGCCAGTTCCAGCACCATGCGCGTGGCCGTGCCGCCCGATCCGGTGCCGCGTGCGGCGGGCAGCAGGGCCAGATCATGCAGATAGATGCTGTCGGCATCAGCGGGGATGGCATGGATCATTCCGCCCAGCGGCGGCGGCGCTTCATGGCGCCAGGGATGGGCAATCAGATAGCCGGCGATCGCCCCCGACCCGCTGCCATCATCCAGCACAAAGCAGCCAGCGGGATAAAGATCGCGCCGTTCGGCATAGGTCGCGCGCGGTTCGGTATATTGCCCGTGAACCGCATCAGACAGCGCGCTGACCGCGTCCATATCGGCCGGCTGCATTGGTCTCCACTGCATCGCATGCTCCCCTTTTGCGGATGGGGCGCCTTGATAACAGCAGCCTATCAGAAAGACATGTCAAAGCCGATCCGCACGCTGCGCGGACGCAGCGGGGTGATCTGCTGGCGGTCATAGAGCATGAAGGGCGAACCCAGAGCGAAGCGGTTGCCACGAGAATTGAGCAGATTGGTCAGCGACAGGCTGAGCCCGCGCTGATCATTGCCGACCCGCAGATCCAGCCCTGTGTCAAGATAATCGCCCTGCAGCTTTTCCAGCACCGGCCCGATGCCCAGCGTCGACTGGCCGACATAGCGGGCATGGCCGGCCAGGGTCAGATCATAGCTGTCAGTAAGCCAGGTCGAATAGCGGAAGCCCAGGCGGGCGGTGGCATCGGCGACATTGGGCAGCCGGTCGTCGCGCATCACCGCAGCGCTGCCGACGGGCAGCACGGTGAAATCGGCGCGGGTCACCTTGCTGTCGTTCAGATAGACGGCCGCATCCAGTTCCAGCCCGTTCACCGGGCGCCAATGGCCCGACAGGCCGACCGACAGCACTTCGCCATCGCCGATATTGGCGGTGGTGGGGAAGCCGAAGCCATCGATCAGATCGGCCTGGATATTGCGCCAGACGGTCCATGAACCGGTAAAGGCCAGATCGAAGGCCCGGCTGGTATAGCGCCCGCCCGCCTCGCTGGTGGTGACGCGGTCGCCCTTGAAACGCTGGATATAATCCTGCCGCACGGCGATGCCGCCGGGGCGGAAGCCCTGCTGGTATCGGGCAAACAGAGTGAGTTCATCGGTTGCGCGCCAGGACAATGCGGCAGAGGGCAGGAACAGGGTTTCGTTGCGATTGGCGCGGGCTTCCGGATCCATGCGGAAGGCCATGGCTTCCACCACATCGGCCGACCGACCGGACAGACTGGCATGGGTCAATCGCCCGCCCAGCGTCAGATTGACGCGGCGGATCGGCTGCAGCGTAGCCTCCCCATACAGCGTTGCTTCTTCGATGGAGTTGGAAACCCCGGTCATGGGAATGGGGCCCATGTTGCGGCGGGAATCCGCTTCATTCTTCAGCATGCTGGCCGCGATCAGCCAGCCGGCGCCATCAGGCCCGCGCCGGGTGAGGCGGGTTTCCAGCGTCAGCATCGAAATATCGACCGTCTGGGAATAACCGGTCGATGGTGCATCCAGCAGTGGCGGGATCGCCGGCATGGTCGCATCGATCAGCGCGGCGCCTTCGAAGGTTTCAAAGACATTCTGCCGCGCATATCCCAGCGATGACAGCCATTCGATATCGCCGAACTGCCGCCGCACGACCAGATCGGTCAGCCAGTAATCGCTGCGATAGGGTTGGGCGATGGTGCTGTAACGCGCCAGATCGCCGGCATCCCGTTCGGCATATTGGCTGTCGTCGCCCTTGATCCGCTGGCCCACCAGGCTGGCGTCGATCGTCCAGTCATCATCGGGCTGGAACCGCAGCGCTGCGCGCCCGCCGGCGGTGGTGACGCGATTGACGTCGCTCAGCCCACGGCCGATGTCATCGATATAACCGCCTTCGACCGAGCCGAAGCCCAGCGCGCGGAAGGCGAGCTTTCCTTCCACCAGCGGCAGGTTGATGATCGCCCCGCCATCGACCGATGGATCGCCATCCCAGACCGCGCTGGCGCCACCCCAGGCCGAACCCGATGTCTTGTCCAGTTCGGGCGCATGGGGCACCACGCGCACCACACCGCCCAGCGAGCCTGCGCCATAAAGCGTGCCTTGCGGCCCTTCCAGCACCTCCACCGCGCTGACATCGAACAGCCGCAGATTGGGATCAGGCGCGCTGTAGGTGATCCGGCTGTTGCCCCAATATTGTCCGACAGTGGCCTGGGTCGGCCCGACAAAGCTGGAATCGGCAATGCCGCGCACGAACAGCTTGTTGCGGCCCGGGCCCAGATGGGTGGAAACCACGCTGGCGATGCGGCTTTCGATCGCATTGGTGCCGCGCATGCTGTCCGCAATGGTCAGCGTGTCGCCCTGGATGATCTGCACCCCGCCGGGATAGCTGCTGAGCGGCGTGTCGCGCTTGGTCGCGGTGACGATGATTTCATGCCGTTCCTGCGGCGGCGGTGGCGCGGCTGCGGCGGCCACAGGGGCTGGGCTGGGCCGGGGGGCAGGGCGCCGGGGCGGCGGCGGGGCGCGTTCGATCAGGAATGTACCGGGGGCAACCCGGCGGGCCTGCGCACCGGTGCCGCGCAGCAGCAGTTCCAGCGCTTCGCCGACCCTGAGCTGCCCCTTGAGCGGGCGCACGCGGGTTTGCGCCAGCGCCGGATCGCGAAAGCCGATGCTGGCGCCGGTCTGGCTGGCAAGCGACCGGATCGCCGCATCCAGCCGACTTTCAGACAGGTCAACGGCGACCACACGCTCCTGCGCGAAGGCAGGAGACGCCATGAAGACAAGGGCCAGAGGCGCCAGTTTAGCGGGGCGGATCATGGGTTGGAGACATAATCCATCCTTCGCCGCTGGCGGTAAAGCTAACCCCCAGCAGCGGACCAATCTGATCAAGAACCTGATCGGACGAACCCTTCAGCGCCAGCGTGCCGGTGAAGCGCGCATTGGCGGCCGTACCCCGGATGGCGACCGGGCGGCCCAGATTGCGCGCCAGATCGCCGGCGACCTGATCCAGCGGCGCATTGTCATAATGCAGCTGGCCGTTCTGCCAGGCACCGACACCCTGCGGGCTGGCCTTGCGCAGCACCGGCTGCGCCGTGGCGCTGGCGCGCGACAGCCCGTCACCGGGGTTGAGCTGCAGCGCATCCTGTTCCGGGCGATAAATCACCGCGCCTTCGGCCACGACCACATCCAGCCGGCCATTGTCAGCCACGACATTGAACACCGTGCCGGCGTCCAGCAGCGGCGTGCCCTGTGCAATCACGACAAAGGGATTGGCTTCGTCATGGCGTATTTCGAACAGGGCTTCGCCCCTGGCGAGTTCGACATGGCGGGGATTGTCGTGATCGATCGTCAGGCTGGTGGCGCCGTTCATGATGATCCGTGACCCATCGGCCAGTTCCACCACGCGCTGTTCCCCGGCGGCGGTGGCGATCATTTCAGGACCACCACCCCAGCCGATACCACCAGGACCCATCACGCCAAAGCCGACCATGATCGCCAGCGATGCGGCGATGGCGGCACCGGCCGGCCACCAGCGGCGGCGACGGTTTGTGGGCAGTTCCACCACATTATCGGGCAGATTGTCGTTCAGCAGGTTTTCGGCCCGCTGATTTTGGTCAGGCTGATTTTGGGCAGGCAGGCTTTCTGCTGCCGGGGCCGAGCACAGCAGATCCGCCGCATGGCCCACCTGCGCCAGCACTGCTTCATAGGCAGGCAGGTGATCCGGGCTGGCGCTGAGCCAGTCCGTGAAGCCATCCCAATCACTGAAATCAGGGTCGTCCGCGCGCATGGCCCATGCGCTGGCGGCCTCCATGATTTCCGGGGGAAAGCCGGACTGCGGGCGGTTCATATCCATAATATTTCCGAGACGGAGACGAACAGATCAATCCGCATCGAATTCCGCCTTTAAATTTGCCAGCGCCCGATAGGCCTTTTGCAGATCCTTTTCCACAGAGCTTAGACTGACCCCCAGTTCACGCGCGATTGCCGATTGCCCAACCCCTTCCAGCCGATAGCGGCGGAACACCATGTCGGCCCGCGCGCCCAGACCGGCCAGCACCTGTTCCACCTGACGCAGCTGTTCGCGGGCGATCAGTCCGCGTTCCCCAACCGGATTGTCATGTTCGGCAATGCTGACATCATGCCAGTCATGTTGCCGGCGCATGCGGCTGACGGCCGAACGGCGCCGGTCGCGGATCAGGTTTTCGGCCGCGCGAAACAGATAGGATGTGGCATCGGCAATCGGCTGTGCCGGAACATCGGCCAGCCTTTGCCAGAGATCGTGCAGCACATCTTCGGCATTGTCGCCTTCGCCGCGCGCGGCGATGAAGCGCAGCAACCGGGGCCGCTCGTTCAGGAGCACCCGCTGGAGTCCGCTGATTCCCGCTTCATCCGTCATGGCCACAGGCTAGCCCCCACATAACCACGCCGCCAGCCCGCGATCACACCCATGGGTGGGGTGAGGGGCAGAGCCGGCGCCTGTGGCGCAATCCTTAGCGATCGGATCATCATTGGCGGTCAGGAATGGCCCGGGGAGCGGCTTTGCGCATCGGGCGTGCCGCCATCATTTTCGACGCTATCTTCCTTGCCTGGCTGTGACTGATCACGCGAACTGGCGAAGGCGGAAATATGGCTGGGTTCGGGCGTGGTCAGCGGGCGATCAGCGCGCAGTTGCGGCGCGGCGGGTGCTGCAAGGGCATAGCTTTGCGCGCCTGACAGAAATGGCAGCGGGTCGATCGACTGGCCGTTGCGGCGAATTTCGAAATGCAGATGATCACCGGTGGCCCGGCCGGTCGCGCCCATCAGGCCGATGGTGTCGCCCTGCGATACCATGCCGCCCTGCGGCACCAGAATCTGATCGAGATGGGCATAGCGGGTGGTCACCCCATCGCCATGTTCGATTTCGACCATCCGGCCATAACCGCCGGCGACACCGGCAAAATGCACCCGCCCGGCGGCCGAAGCCTGAACCTGCGTGCCGCGACGACCGGGGATATCGACCCCGTGATGCATGCGATGCCGGCCATGCAGCGGATCGCGCCGCAATCCATAACGGGATGACAGCCGCAGGCCGGCGCGGGGTGTTTCCCGCTGCGAAGGAGCGGTGACCGGTGTGTTGGTTGGTGCGCTGATTGGGGGGCGCGCCTGATCGGCCGCCGGTGCCACGGACATATCGACAGCCAGGCCCCGGCCGCGCGGCAGTTCTGCCGGATTTTCCGCTGCAGCGGGTGTCGCTGCCACCGCCGCAGGCACGGCTGCTGGCGCGCTGGCAGCAAGCCAGCTCAGCAGCATCGGCATGATCGTCGCGGCACCTGACATGTTTGATCAGACGGAGCCATTTCCACGATCCCGTAAGCCTGCCGCAAAAAAATTTCCGGGGCGGGAAGTCTTACGGAAACCGGCCGGCCGCTCCGTCTCGGTCCACATCAGCAACAGCTTGCCCATCGAAGGAGAGGCTTAATGAATTCTGCGGAACGTCGCATGCTGGACATGCTCAAGAAGGGCCGGGACCAATATGGCGTGGTGGCAGTAAAGGCGGAATTCGAAGCAGAAGGCACGCGGCCGGATGAACTGCTGCGCCTGCTCGAACTCGCACGCCGGGCCGATGTGGATGTGGCGCTGAAGATCGGTGGCTGCGAAGCTGTGTCCGACCTGCTGGCATCGCGGTTGTATGGGGTGGATCACGTGATCGCGCCCATGGTCGAAACGCCTTATGCCTTGTCCAAATATATCGAGGCGAAGGACAAGACCCATCCCGGCAATCCGGACGGCACCAAATTCCTGTTCAATCTGGAAACCCAGTCCACGTTGGACAATCTGGATGCGATGATCCCGCTGGCTGCTGCCGGCGTTGATGGCGTGGTGTTTGGCCGGGTGGATTTCACCCTGTCGCGTGGCTTGCCGCGCGGGGCCGTTAACGCCCGTGAAATCACCGATGCGGTGCTGACGGTTGCCCGGGCCTGCGCCGCGCATGATCTGGAACTGGTCACCGGCGGTTCGGTATCGCCCGATGCCGTGGCTGCGCTGCGGGAAATCCGCGCCATCCGGCTGGATCGTTTCGAAACCCGCAAGGTGGTGTTCGACGGTGCGGCCGTGGAACGGCGCGATATCGAAGCCGGCATTGCCAATGCCGTGGCCTTCGAACTCGCCTGGCTGGAAAACAAGCGCGACTATTACCGTGCGGCCGCAGAAGAAGACGCGCCGCGTATCGCCATGATGCAGGAACGCGCCCGCAAGTCTGTGGGCGTCAAGCTGGCGAGCGTGGCGGCCTGATCCATGGCGCTGCTGGATGTCGTGTCGGGCCTGATGCGCCGCGTTGCCGCTGAAACGGTAATGCCGCGCTTCCAGGCGCTGGCCGCCGAAGAGATCGCCGAGAAAAGCCCGGGGGAGGTGGTGACCATCGCCGACCGGGAATCCGAAGAACGGCTGACCGAAGGTCTGGCCGCGCTCGGGCTTGGCGCGCGCATTGTCGGGGAAGAGGCCGCATCGCGCGATCCGTCCCTGCTCGACAATGTCGGCGAAGGGCTGGTCTGGCTGATCGATCCGCTGGATGGCACGGCCAATTTTGCCGGTGGGCATGGCCCCTTCGGCATGATGGTGGCGCTGGTTGACGATGGTGAGCCGGTGATGGGCTGGATGCTTGATCCGCAGAGCGGGCGCATGTGTCTGGCCGAACGGGGCAAGGGCGCCAGCTGCGATGGCGTGGCTGTGCGCATTCGTGACGGGCAGCATGATCGGCCGGTGGCCGCGCTGGCGACCCAGTTCATGAGCGCGACCCGGCGTGAAAGCGTGCATGCGGCCGCGCGCCGGCATTTTGCCCAGGTCCCGATCCCGCGCTGTGCGGCGGAAAGTTACCCCCGGCTGGTGTTCGGCAGCAATCAGCTGGCGCTGTTCCAGCGGATCCTGCCCTGGGACCATGCACCTGGCGTGCTGTTCCTGACCGAAGCGGGCGGCCAGGCCACCCATTGGGATCGTCGCCCTTACCGGGTTGGCGGCACTGGCACCGGCCTGCTGGTCGCGGCCGGCATGGCGCATTGGGAAGCCGGGGCAGAGCTGTTGCTGGCCCCGCAGGGCGGCCTGTTCGATATGGAAACGCGTGTAGCATGATCAAATCCGGTGCCCCGTTCAGATCTGGCCCCCAGTTCAAATCTGGCTGGCTGGGCAGATATGGTCAGGCCATGGTCGCGAGCCTTGTTTCGGCGGCGTTGCTGGTCACCCCCGCATCCGCCCAGTTTGCATCCCCGGTCGGAACATCGACGGGCACCGGGGGCGCGGCTGGCCAGCGATCGGGAGCCACCACCAGCGGGGCCACGCAGGTGTCCGTCCCGCAGGCGCCGATCAGTTCCTATCGCCCCGATGCGATCGAGGCGCCGCCTTCGCCCGATGCGATCACCCCGGCCGATGCGGGCGGTCCGCCGCCGGAACAAGATGGCATGGGCGGCCCGCCGCCGGCCAATGAATATGAACGCTTTGTCTCCACCGTCGCCGGCAAGCCGATGCGGCGGTTCGGCAGCGAATTGCTGCTGCCCGATGCACGCGGCTTTGCCGTGCCGCCGACAGCGGCGGTGCCGCCCGATTACCGGCTCAATCCAGGTGACGAATTGCTGCTGGGGCTGACCGGATCGGTCCAGGCATCCAATCTGCGGCTGGCTATTGATCCCGAAGGGCGGATCTTCATCCCCCGTGTCGGCGCGATCCGCGTGGGCGGGGTGCGTTATGGCGATGTCCATGGCGTGATCGAACAGCAGGTGGCGCGGCAATATCGCGGCTTTGCGCTGGATGTGTCGGTCGCGCGGCTGCGCGGGGTGATGGTCTATGTCACCGGTTTTGCGGCCAAGCCCGGCGCTTACAACGTCGGCAGCCTGTCGACGCTGGTCAATGCCGTGCTGGCGGCCGGTGGACCGGCAGCGGGCGGCAGTTTCCGTTCGATCCAGCTGCGCCGCGATGGCCGGCTGGTGTCCGATTTCGATCTGTATGATCTGCTGCTGCGCGGTGATCGCAGCGGCGATGCCGTGCTGCAGAATGGCGATGTGCTCTATATCGCCCCGGCCGGCGATCAGGTGGCGGTGACCGGCAGCGTCAACCGCGAAGCGATCTTCGAAATCGCGCCCGATGAAACCCTGGCCGATGTACTGCTGTACGCTGGCGGCATCAGCACGATTGCCGATGGCACCCGGCTGATGATGCTCGACAGCCTTGGCCGCGAAAACACCGGTTGGACCGAAGTCAGCGCCGCCGACGCCGCCGTGCGCAAGGCGCAGCGCGGTGATGTGATCCGCGTCCTTTCCAATATCGATCTTGTGCGCCCGATGGGGCAGCAATCGGTGCTGGTGACCATCAGCGGCGAAGTGGCCAAGCCGGGCCGTTATTATTTCAGGCCGGGCACGCGGCTGGAAGATGTGGTGGCCATGGCTGGCGGGCTGACGCCGCAGGCCTTCCCCTATGCCAGCGTCATCACGCGCGAAAGCGTCAAGCATCAGCAGCGGCAGAGCTTCGACCGTGCGATCGAGGATGTGGAACTGCTGCTGACGGCGCAGCCGGCCACATCGGTCAACCGGGCGCAGCTGGTTCAGCCGGCCAGCCTGCAGCTGGTGGATTCGATTGTCGATCAGCTGCGCCGGCGGGAACCGACCGGGCGGCTGGTGTTCGACATGCCATACGAATCTGCGGCGCTGCCGGGTGATCTGATCCTGGAAAACAACGACACCATCCATATCCCGCCGCAACCGGTGACGGTGGGCGTGTTCGGGGCGGTGCCGACGCCGGCATCCTTCGCCTATCGCCCGGGCGGCACGATCGGTGATTACATTACCTCTGCCGGCGGGGTGCAGAAGCTGGGCGACAAGAGCGAGATCTTCGTGATCCGCGCCAATGGCACTGTGCTGTCCGATGGCTGGGGTGTGCGCCGGGCGCCGGCCCTGCCGGGTGACCTGATCTATGTGCCGATAGAGGGCAATCGCGGGGAATTCTGGGCCCGGCTGCGCGACATCACCAGCACGCTGTTTGGCGGGCTGGTGGGCGTGGCATCGATCCAGGCGATCACGGAATGAGCGTGATGAACCGTGCCGGCGGCTGGATCGCCAACCCGCGCCTGCGCTGGGCCACCTATGGATTGCTCGTGGTGATCCTGGCGGTGCTGTGCATCGTGCCGCGCCCCTATGTGGCGCGGGCCAAGGTGGTGCCGCAGGACAGCGGCACCATTGGCCTCAGTTCCATCACCAGCGCGGCCGGCGGCCAGGCGCAGGGGCTGACGGCGCTGCTTGGCGGCACCAAGACGCCGGTCGATTTCTACCTCGCCGTTGGGCGGGGCACCGAAGTGACCGATGCGGTGATCGATCAGCTGAAGCTGATCGGGCCGGAGCATTATCCCACCCGGGCCAAGGCGCGGCTGGCGCTGACCAAGCGGGTGGATATCCATTCGCTGACCGGCGGAATTGTGGAGGTGGAGGTGCGCACGCATGATCCCGCTTTCGCCGCTGCCGTTACCCAGGCCTATGTCCGCGCGATCAGCGCGCGGTTGACCGCGCTGGGGGAAGACCGGGTGCAGCGCAAGCAGGCGGTGGTGCAGCGGCGTTTCAAGGAAGCGGCAGGACGGGTGGTCACGGCAGAGGCGGCGCTGGGCGAATTCCGCCGCCGCAACCGGCTGGCCGAACCGGAGGCAGAGCTGGGATCGGCCCTGTCGCTGCGTGCCGGACTGGAAGCGCAATTGCAGGCGCGGCTGGTGGAACTGAGCACGCTGGAACAGTTCCAGGGGCCGGAAAATCCGCAATTGATGGCGGTGCGGTCCGAAGTGGCCGAGCTGCGCAACCAGATTTCGCGCAGCACGCGCCCGGACACCGGTGCCGGCGGGCCGAATGTGGCGGGTCTGACGGAGGTTTCAGGCGAATATCTGAACCTGTTCCGCGACTATCGCTTCGCCCAGGCACTGTATGAGGTTTACGCCCGCTCTTCCGAAGAGGTGGCGGTGGAAACGCTGGCGGCCGAAACCGCAACCGATGTGCAGGTGATCGAGGCGCCGCGCGTCGATGATGATCGCAAGTTCAATGTTCCGGCGGTGGCTTTGCTGGCGCTGGTGCTGTTGCTGGCGGCCTTTACCGAAATCTATGCCCCGGCCACCGGCATTCGCCTGTTCAGGGATCGGGCCGCGTCGTGAAGCCCGAACTATCCATCGTCATTCCCTGCTACAATGAGGCGGAAAATGTCCGGCAGATCTGCGCGGCGGTGACGCTGGAGGCGGAAAACCATGTCGCCAGTCATGAGATTATCCTGATCGACAATTTTTCGACCGACGGCACGCGCGATATCATGCGGGATATCTGTTCCGCCGATCCGCGCATTCGCGCGATCCTGAACAACCGCAATTACGGCCAGATGCGATCGCCAACCCATGGCATCTATCAGGCAAATGGTGCGGCGGTGATCGGCATGTGCGCCGATTTTCAGGACCCGCCGGCGATGATCGGCAATTTTGTCGAACAATGGCGCGCGGGCGCGCAGGTGGTGCTGGCCCAGCGCCGCAGCGAACGCACGTCCTGGCTGCTGGGCGCGGTGCGGCGGGCGGGGTACCGCTTCCTGGGCCGCTATGGCGATTATCCGGTTATCCCCGGGGCGACCGGTTTTGGCCTGTTCGACCGGGAAGTGGTGGATCAGCTGGCCAGCTGGAACGAACCGGAACCCTTCTTCCGCGGCATGGTGGTGGAAAGCGGTTACCGGCTGGCGGTGCTGCCGTTTGACCGGCCCGAACGGGCGGCGGGCGACAGCAAGAATGATTTTGCCACGCTGTTTTCCTTCGCCCTGTCCGGCCTAGCCGGATCGGCCAAATCGCTGCTGCGTCTGCCGGTGATGCTGTCCTTCTGGGCCGGCGGGCTGGCGCTGCTGATGCTGGTCGGGGCGTTGCTGGGCCTGCTGCTGGGCGGACCGTTCTGGCCGCTGTTCGGGCTGGGTGTGGGCAGTGCCATGTTTGCCGTTGTGCTGCTGTTCCTGGGGCTGATGGGTGAACAGCTGCGGCTGATTTCCGAACGCACGCGCGGGGTGCCGCTGGTGATAGAGGCCGAACGGATCAATTTCCCGGCAAAGGCGCAAGCGTGACAGGGCGCCGGCACGACTACCGGCGCACAATGCCGGAGATTTTGCTGGCTGGCGCCGTGCTGGCCAGTCTTGCCTGGACGGTCAGCTTTTTCATTGAGCGCGGCTATCTGCCGTCGCCCTTCGTGTTCGATACCAATGACACCTTCATGGACTGGTTCAACACCGCCTATTGGGCCAACAATCCCGGTGCTTATGATGTGTGGCGGACGATCTATCCGCCGCTGTCCTTTGTCTTCCTCGACACTTTCAGCTTGGACAGCTGTTACCTCAGTTCACCGTTTCATGCCCGCGATTGCGACTGGCTGGGGCGGGCGGTGATCTATGGTTTTTACCTGATCGATGTGGCGCTGATCTGGCTGGCCATGCGCCGGATGGACCGGGCCACCGCGCCGATGCGCACCATTGCGCTGGGGCTGGGGCTGCCGCTGCTGTTCACGCTGGAACGCGGCAATCTGATCCTGGTCGGTTTTGCCTTCTTCGTGCTGGCCCATGGTCCGTTGCTGCAGACAGGTGGCGGCAAGACAAGGGCGCTGCGCGCGCTGGCCGGGGCGGTGACGATCAATTTCAAACCCTATCTGGTGCTGCCCATGCTGGCCGATGCGGTGAAGCGCGACTGGCGCCCGCTGGAACTGGCCGGCATCGCCACCCTGCTGCTCTATCTGCTGACCCTGGCGCTGGTCGGCGCCGGCACCCCGGCGGAAATCGTGTCCAACACCGCCAATTGGGTGGTGTTCCAGAGCGGGCAGGTGTGGAACGAGATCAATTATTCCACCAGCTACGCCCCGCTGATGCTGGTGGAAAAGGCGCCGATCCCGCTGCTGCAGTTCGTGTCTTCCGAAACGGTCGATACGATTATCCTGCTGGCGTCGGGCGTGATCCGGTCCACCCAGCTGATCGCCGTGCTGGCGCTCGCCGCTGCCTGGGTACAGCCCGGTGCCATCACGCGCGAACGGGTCGCGGCGCTGCTGCTGGGCGCCTATCTGGTGACGCAATCGCCCGGCGGTTACACCCAGACTTTCCTGCTGTTTCTGGTGTTTCTGGAACCCTGGCGCCGGGGCGGGCCGATTTTGGCGATCATCTGCGCCTATCTGCTGTGTCTGGTGGGCGACTGGTCGATTTCGACCGTGCTGGAACTGTCCACCCCGTCGTGGCTGAGTGGCCGCCCGGTGGAACCGGCCTTTGGCCTGACGATCGGCCATTTCGTCCGCCCCGGGGTGATCGCCTTGCTGATCTGGGCGCTGTCGATCGACACCATCATTCAGAGCCTGCGCGCCCATCGCGGCAACCGGCCGGTGCTGGGGCTGCGGGGGCGTGAGCCGGATCTTCACGACCAGGATTGGAAAGAGGTGAAGGCATGATCCTGCAGCAGGATCTCGACGCCGTGCAGGCAAGTCTGGCGCCACTATGGAACAGACTCTCCGGCGCGCGCATCTTCATGACCGGGGGCACCGGTTTCATCGGCCGCTGGATGCTGGAAGCACTCGCACGCGCCAACATCGATGCAGAGGTTGTGGTGCTGAGCCGCGATCCCGATGGCTTTGCCGCCCGGGCGCCGCATCTGGCCCGGCGCTTCACCCTGCTACGCGGGGATGTGCTGGATTTTGCCGTGCCTGCCGATCAGCAAAAGGCCGGGTTCACCCATGTGATCCATGCTGCCACCGATGCCAGTGCGGCGTTGAATGCGCAGGATCCGCGACGCATGTTCGACACCATCGTCACCGGCACCCGCCGGGCGCTGGATCTGGCGCAGGAGAGCGGGGCGCGGCGGATGCTGTTCCTTAGCTCCGGGGCGGTTTACGGCATTCAGCCGAAGGAAATCAGCCATGTCGGGGAAGACTGGCACGGTGGGCCCGATCCGCTCGACCCGCGATCCGCCTATGGCGAGGGCAAGCGTGCGGCGGAAATGCTCTGCGCCATCTATAGCCGGCAGTTCGGGCTGGATGTGGTCGGTGCGCGGATCTTTGCGTTGCTGGGGCCGCTGCTGTCGCTCGATATCCATTTCGCGGCCGGCAATTTCATTCGCGATGCCATGGCCGGGCGGGTGATCCGCATCGAAAGTTCCGGGCAGGCGCAGCGATCCTATCTCTATATCGCCGATCTCACCGTCTGGCTGTGGACGCTGCTGATCGCCGGGGCGCCCGGCGCCACCTACAATATGGGTTCGGAAGAAGCGGTTTCGATCGCTGATCTGGCCCGCCGCACGGCGGCCTTGCTCGGCGCGCCGGAAGTGGCGGTGCTGGGCCGGCCCGATCCCGGCTGGAACCCCGGCCGCTATGTCCCCTCTACCGCGCGTATCCGGCAGGATCTGGGCCTGACGCCCACCATCGGCCTGGATCAGGCAATCCGCCGCACCGCGCTTCACAACGGATGGAATCCATGAACCTCATCAAGCTTTCGGACTGGGTCGCCAACACGCTGGTGCAGCATGGCATCGGCGATGTCTTCATGCTTACCGGCGGGGGGGCGATGCATCTGAACCATTCGCTGGGCACCCATCCGGCGCTGACCACCACCTTCACCCATCATGAGCAGGCGCTGGCTATGGCGGCGGAGGCTTATTACCGCCTCACCAATCGGCTGGCGGTGGTCAATGTCACATCCGGGCCCGGCGGCACCAATGCCATCACCGGTGTTTATGGCGCCTTTGTCGATTCCATCGGCATGCTGGTGATTTCCGGTCAGGTGAAGATCGAAACCACGGTGCGCGCCACCGGGCTGAAGCTGCGCCAGATGGGCGATCAGGAACTGGATATTGAAGAACTGGTCCGCCCGGTCACCAAATATGCGGTGATGGTCACCGATCCCAAATCGATCCGTTACCACCTGGAAAAGGCGATCTATCTGGCCACCCATGGCCGTCCCGGGCCGGTGTGGCTGGATATTCCGCTGGATGTGCAGGCGGCCAAGATCGATCCCGATGATCTGGACCCGGGCTTTGACCCGGCCGAGCTGGACGAACCCTGGGCCGCGACCGATCTGGCCGCCAGCGCCGATGCCATTCTGTCCCTGATCGCGGCGGCGGAACGGCCGGTGATCCTGGCGGGGGGCGGGGTGCGGCTGTCGGGCGCGCATGATCAGTTCCTGCAGCTGATCGAACGACTGGGTGTGCCGGTGGTCACCGGCTGGAACGCGCATGATGTGCTGTGGAACGATCATCCGCTCTATTGCGGGCGGCCGGGCACGGTTGGCGACCGGGGCGGCAATATGGTGACGCAGAGCGCCGATCTGCTGCTGATCCTGGGCAGCCGGCTGAATATTCGCCAGGTCAGCTACAACTGGAAGAGCTTTGCCCGCGAAGCTTACAAGATCTGGGTTGATGTCGATCCGGTCGAACTGGCCAAGCCGACCGTGACGCCGGATATGCCGGTGGTGGCCGATCTGGCCGATCTGATCCCGCAATTGCTGTCGCGGCCTTATGCTGGCGATGCGGCGACGCATGCCGAATGGCTAGCCTGGTCCCGCCAGCGGGTGGCCAATTTCCCCGCTGTGCTGCCCGAATATCGCGATCATGGCCCGGCGATCCATCCCTATGTCGCGATGGATGAACTGTTCCGCCAGCTGGATCAGGATGATGTGGTCGTCACCGGCAATGGCAGCGCCTGCGTGGTCAGTTTCCAGGCCGCGCATTTGCGCGATGGTCAGCGGCTGTGGACCAATTCAGGCTGCGCCACCATGGGTTATGACCTGCCCGCCGCGATCGGCGTATGGGCCGCGACCAAGGGGGAAAAGCGGATTATCGCGATTGCCGGGGACGGCAGTATCATGATGAATCTGCAGGAAATGCAGACGATCGCTGGATACAACATGCCGGTGAAGGTGATCCTGATCAACAACAGCGGTTATGTCTCCATCTTCCAGACGCACCGCAATTTCTTCAACGGGGTGGAAGTCGGCGGCGGGCCGAAGAGCAATGTCACCTTCCCGCAATTCCGCCGCATCGCTGAGGCGTTCGGGTTCCACTACACCCGCGCGGAATCGCACAATGATCTGCCCGGCGCGATTGCGGAGGCGCTGGCAACGCCCGGCCCGGTGGTGTGCGAACTGATCATTGATGAACATGTCGGTTTCGCGCCCAAGCTGGGGGCCAAGGCTCATCCTGACGGGCGCATCACATCCCCCGCGCTGGAAGATCTTTCCCCCTTCCTTCCGCGCGATGTGCTGGCGGCGAACATGCGCATTCCCCTGATGGAGGAATCATGATTGCCCGAGTGGCGGCAGGGCTGAAAGCAAAGGGGCGTCGCCCGCTGCGTTTTATCGCGGCGGGGGCGGCCAATACGGTGTTCGGCCTGGGTATCTATCCGCTGCTGTTGTGGGCGGTGCCGGTGCTGCACACCCATTACATGCTGGCGCTGGGCATCGCCCAGGCGGTGAGCCTGTGTTTTGCCTTCGCCACCTACAAGCTGGGGGTGTTCCGAACGCGCGGCAATCTGCTGCGCGAATTCGGCACTTTTTCCAGTTTCTACCTCGTCAATTATGCCGCCAACTGGGTGGTTTTGCCGCTGCTGGTGGAGCTGGGCGGCGCGCGTCCGGTGATCGCCCAGCTGGGTTTCGCCATCGTGCTGATCGTCACCAGCTGGTTCTGGCACAGCCGGGTGACCTTTCGCGACAGCGGCAAGAATGCGGGCGTTCCCGCAGGGAGGCAATCATGACCAAATTTCTCCACCGTTCCTGCCCTGCCTGCGGGGAACAGGGAGCCCTGGCCGAAATGCGCGCGGGCAAACCGGCCGAGGCGCTGGAACCGGCCGCCTTGCAGCCGTTCTGGTCGGGCCTGTTCAAGGACAAATGCTTCTTCACCTATCATCGCTGCGAAACCTGCGCGCTGCTCTACAACCCGGTGTTCTTCACCCAGGGGCAGCTAGGCGATCTCTATGCCCAGATGGCGCCGAACATGGACATGGTGAGTGATGAGGCGATCATCGCCACCCAGCGCGGATATTATCAGCGCGCGGTTGATCGCCACGGCATGCAGCAGGGCGGCGGCTATCTGGAGATTGGCCCGGATGTAGGCCACATCGTGTATGAAGCGGCGGCGCGCGGCCATTTTGATCATTTCTGGCTGTTCGAACCCAATCGCGCGATCCACGAAAGGTTGCGCGCGGCGGCCGGTGGGTGGCCGGTCGATCTGTCCGCCGGGATGGAAGATCTATCCATGGTGCCCGATGGATCGGTGGGCATGGCGGTGATGGTCCATGTGCTGGACCATCTGCTCGATCCGCTGGCCATGCTGCGCCAGATCCGCGCCAAGCTGCGTCCCGGCGGCAGCCTGATGATCGTTACCCATAATGAGGCATCGCTGCTGCGCCGGGTGATGGGCGAACGCTGGCCGCCCTTCTGCCTGCAGCATCCCGAACTCTACAATCCGCAGACCATGGCCGGGCTGTTGCAGCGGGCCGGGTTCCACGATGTGGTGGTGGAACGCAGCCGCAATGTCTTCCCGCTGGATTTCCTTGCCCGCCAGGCCGCCTGGGCGGCGGGTCTTAAGCTGAAGAGCGTGCCTTTGCCCTCCGTGCCGATCGGGCTGAAACTGGGCAATATTCTGACACTGGCGCGGGGGTAGGCGTACAAACAAAACGGGCGGTTCCCGCAGGAACCGCCCGTACGTGTGTCTGCCAGCCACTGACCGATGGTCAGGGGGGAAGGGTCAGAATTTATAGCTGACGGACGCGCGTACCGAGTGGAAATCAAACCGCTGGTCGGCCGGGCGCATATGGGTGCCGCCGGATTCCAGCAGGAAGGGATTGGTCGCCGGGGCGCTGCCCTGGCCGACCGCGACGAAATACTTCCCGTCGTTGTAGCGGTTGTAGAGATATTCGACGCCGAGGGAGATCTTGTCGGTGATCATCATCTCACCGCCGCCGCCGGCCTGCCAGCCCCATACGCGCTCATTCGCATCCACCTGGGTGAAGGAATTGGCGCTGTTGTTGATGGTGTGGAAGCTGTGGTTGATCCGTGCGATGCTGGCACCGCCGGTCGCGTAGAACAGCGATTTGCCATCAGGCGTGTAACCGGCGCGCAACCGGCCGGAGAAGGCATGATCCAGCTGGCGATCAAAATTATATGCCGCCGGGGTGGTGCTGTATCCGGCCACGCCATCGCGCGAACGGTTGGTGCTGGCTTCCAGCAGGGCACCGACCACGAAATTCTCGCTCACCCGGGAATCCCAGCCGACGCGGGCACCGAATTCCACCTTGTTCTTGTCATCCCGGCAACCGCCGGCCGGCGTGTTGGTCAGCGCGATGCCATCGCAGAAACCCGGGTTGAAGGCATTGGTGTTGGGCGCTGCCGGCGGGGAAGAAAGGAAGACGGTATCGTCAAACTGGCTGTCCCGATCCGTATCGAATTCCAGCCCGCTGTTGCCGCCACCGGCCTTGATACCATAACCCACGAAGACGGAGGCGTAAGGTCCATCAAAATTGGTGCTGCGATCATCCTGCGCCAGCGCTGGCGAAGCCACCGCAACAGCGGCCCCGGCCAGCGCGGCCGGAATCAGTTTACCCTTGGACATTATCACTCCTGCATGTTCTCCCACGGCGACCCGGCCGCTGTGTGGTGAACCAGTGGGGCAGGAATGGTTTCCGTAAGGAACTGTTGCTGAGCACAAGGGTCGCGAAATGAGGGGATGACGGTGTGGTCCAGCGGCTCCCGATCAGGCACGTGACAACGATCTGACGTCGGTTGACATGAGATATTGTATCAGCGAAGGCCTTCCGGAGACGCCAACGGCTCGCTGCCTGACAGCTTAAAGGAAATGTTATCTCGTCTCATTGGTGGTTTGCCAGAGGCGTGGTTGGTCATCTCCGGTTCCTGCTCTGGCAGGCGCGCTGCTTCATTTCGGCCTCTGGCCTGACAACAAGTTTCGAGGATTTCATGACCCCGGCATCTCCTATCCATGTCGAGAACCTGACCCTGGCCTATGGCGACCATCGCGTGCTCGATGGCCTGACGCTTCGCGTCCCGGCCGGCAGCATCACGGCGCTGCTCGGCGGGAATGGTGCAGGAAAATCGACCACGCTGTCCGCGTTGCTCGGCTTTGCCCGCGCTTCGAGCGGGACGATTGAGGTTTGTGGTATCGATCCGGCGGCAGACACCGACGGCGCGCGGCGACGTATTGCCTATCTTCCGGAAAATGTGTCGCTTTATGAACATTTGACTGCCGTCGAGAACGCCGAATATCTGCTCGCCCTGTCAGACGATGATCAGGACAGGGGCGCGATAACCGAAGCCTTCGCGGCTGCCGGCTTGCAGCAGCGGGCATGGGATGAACGGCTCGGCGGTTTTTCCAAGGGAATGCGCCAGAAAGTGGCGATTTCGGTCGCCTTGCTGCGGCGGGTGCCGGTGCTGTTGCTTGACGAACCCACATCCGGCCTTGATCCAAGGGCGACCGCAGATTTCAACAGGCTGGTCAGTGACGTGCGGGACCGGGGAACCGCGGTGTTGATGGTCACTCACGATCTGCTCAGCGCGGTGGATGTTGCCGATCGCATCGCATTTCTGGAAGGCGGCCGCATCATTGATGAGGTGGAGGCGAGCGGAACCGACCGGTTCGATATCCGCGCGCTGCACGCCCGCTTCTCCGTTTCGCCGGGGAACATCGCGGCATGAAGTCCATCCGACCGATTGCCGCAGATGAACTGCGCCTGATGCGCCGCAATCGTGTTGCGGTGACTGCTTTTGTGCTGTTGCTGCTGCTGACGCTGGTGGCGGTGCTGACTTCCTGGACGCATCAGCGTGGCATCGCTGATCTGCGCGCGCGCCATCAGGTGAGCGCGGAAAAGGCGTTTGATGATCAACCCAACCGCCATCCGCATCGCGTGGTTCACTATGGCACCTTCATCTTTCGCCCGCTGGGGCCCTTGGCTGCGTTTGATCCCGGTGTTGACGCCTTCACCGGCAACAGCATGTTCCTGGAAGGGCACAGACAGAACACCGCCAATTTCGGGGATGTTCGGCAAAGCTCCATGCTGGTTCGGTTCGGCCAGCTGACGCCTGCTTTCGTGCTGCAGGTGTTCGCACCTTTGCTGCTGATCTTCCTTGGCTTCGGCATGCTGGCGCGGGAGCGTGAACGGGGAACATTGCGCATGCTGATGTTGCAGGGGGCTTCGCGCGGGGAAGTCGTCGCAGGGAAGCTCTGTGCGCTGGGGTTGGTGGCATTGCTGATTGGCCTGCCGGCGATGATCGGCTTTGTGATGATTGCCGGCCAGCCCGGTGCGCTGGCCCTGCCGATGCTGATCGTCGCGCTGGGTTATGCGGCCTATCTTGCCCTCTGGGTGGTGGGCATCGTGCTGGTGTCTGCCCTGGTCAGCCGCAGCCGTGATGCGCTGTTGGTGCTGATTGCCATCTGGACCGTGGTGGTCATCCTGATGCCGCGCGTCGGGCCCGATGTGGCGAGCGCTGCCGAACCACTGCGCAACCGCCTTGCCACAGAAGTCGCGATCGCGCGCGACCTGCGGCAGATGGGCGACAGCCATAATCCTGATGATCCCCATTTCGCCGCTTTCAAGCAGTCGGTGCTGGATAAATATCGCGTCGATCGGGTCGAAGACCTGCCGGTCAATTACAAGGGTCTGCTCGCGGTGGAGGGCGAACGCCTGACATCGGAACTGTTCGATCGCTATTCGGGGGAGAGCTATGACGCTCAGGCGCGGCAGAACGGTATTGTCGCCATGCTGGGTGTAGCCAGCCCTGCCATTGCGATCCGCAACCTGTCGATGGCGGCATCCGGCACCGATTTTGCCGGGCATCGTCGCTTCCTCGATCAGGCAGAAGCCTATCGTTATGCGCTGGTCCAGCAACTCAACCAGATGCAGGCCGATCAGGTGAGCTATTCCGATGATACGGCGCAGGATCCGGATGCTGACCGCCGCAAGCGTGTGAGCGCCAGCAACTGGGTTGAAATGCCCGACTTCACCTATCGCCCACCGAGCGCAACGACACTGGCCGCAGCGGCTCTGCCCGGGCTGGCGATCGTGCTGGGTTGGCTGGCCATCGTGGTACTGCTGCTGTGGCGCGCCACGCGCCGCCTGGGAGCAAAATAATGCGTTTGTGGTCTTACGAATTCCGCCTGCTGCTGCGTGCGCGGCTGGCGCTTTTTTCGATCGTGCTGTTCGGGCTGCTGACGGTCGCTGCCCTGGCATCCGGCATGGTCGAGATATCGCGCCAGAAAATGCAGATCGCTGCGATCCCGGCTGCGCAGGCGGAGGATATCGCCCCGATCGCTGAGTGGATCGACAAGAACAAGGATGCTGGCAGCGCAGCCTATTACAGTTTTCACCCGACCTGGGATGCGCCCACACCGCTGGCCTTCGCCGCAATCGGGATGCGTGACGTTTCACCCTATATGCTGCGCGTTCGCGCGCTGGGGCTGGAAGCCCAGATTTACGATGGTGACGTGTTCAATCCCGAACTTGCGCTTCCGGGACGGTTCGATTTCAGCTTCGTGCTGGTGTTCCTTGCCCCCTTGTTCGTGATCGCACTGTTCCATGATCTTGTTTCGGGGGAGCGTGAAGCCGGCCGATTGCGGACCCTGGACGCGCTGCCCAGGGGCCGAAGGGGACTGTGGCTGCGACGGGTGGCAATGCGTCTTGGGCTGCTGTTCGTGGTGATGGGTGTTCCATTCACCGGGGCGGCCTTGCTGTCCGGAGTGACGGCAGGGGCTATTCTGGCGGTGCTGGCAATTGCGGCTGCCTATATTCTGTTCTGGGCGGTGCTGGCGCTGCTGGTTTCCCGTCTGCGCTGGAGTTCGGTGGCGAATGCCGCGTCCCTGGCGGCGGTATGGCTGGTGCTGGTGCTGATCATGCCGACGCTTGCCCATGTCGCCATCAATCGCGCGGTGCCGCTGGATCAAGGCGCGGAAATCGCGCTCGCCCAGCGCGAAGCCGTCAATCATGCCTGGGAAATTCCCCGCGAAGCGACGATGGAGAAGTTCTACGCCAGCCATCCGCATTGGGCCCATTCGGCCGCGCTGCCGGCGGAATTCCACTACAAATGGTATTTTGCCTTCCATCAGGTGGGGGATGAGAGCGTGAGTGATCGCGTGCGATCATATCGCCACGGGCTTGAACGCCGTGCCCATCTCGCCAATGTGCTGGGCTATGCGATCCCGTCCGTCGGTGTGCAGGCGATGCTGACGCGCCTGGCGAACACCGATGTTGAAGGACAGCTCGCCTATCAGGACCGCATCCGCGACTATCATCGGCAGCTGCGTGAATTCTATTACAGCTATCTCTTCCTCGACCAGCCATTCGCCAAGGACGATTTCGCCAAGGCGCCCGCCTTCGGCGAAGGAGCCTGACCGGCAGTTGCCGACAAGATAACGCCTGGCAGCAGTGTCTGCTTCCAGGCGAAGATCCCTCTCAACCCGGCACGGCCCCCAGTTCCACCCCGGTCTTGTCGTGCAGCGCGAAGCGGTCGACGATATCGGCGCTGGCGTGGTTGTAGCCGGTTACCTCCACCTCGTGGTCTTCGCGGCGCAGGCGGGCGATGATGGTGTCGAGCGCGCCGACGCCGGAGATATCCCAGAAATGCGCCGCGCTTACGTCAATGCGGACCAGCCGGGCGCTGTCTTCCTGCTGGAAGGCGCGGGAGAAGCGTTCGACAGAGGCGAAGAAAATCTCCCCGGTGACAGTGTAGGTTGCCTCTGTCCCGTAGGCGGAGGTGGTGCGGGTGACGGTGAACATCCGCTGCACCTTGCCGGCGAAGAAAATGCCGGACAGCAGCACACCGGCCAGCACGCCCAGCGACAGATCATGGGTGGCGACCACCACCACCACCGTGGTCAGCATCACCAGCGATGAGGTGAGCGGGTGGCGGCGCAGATTGGGGATGGAATTCCAGCTGAAGGTGCCGATCGACACCATGATCATCACCGCCACCAGCGCGGGCATGGGGATGCGACCCACAAAGGGGCCCAGCACGGCGAGCAGGAACAGCAGGAAAGCGCCCGCGACAAAGGTGGACAGCCGGCTGCGCCCGCCCGAACTGACATTGATCACCGACTGGCCGATCATCGCGCAGCCACCCATGCCGCCAAACAGGGCGGCAATGATATTGGCGCCACCCTGGCCGGCGCATTCCTGCCGCTTGTCACTGTCGCTGTCCGTCATGTCGTCCACGATCTGCGCGGTCAGCAGCGATTCCAGCAGGCCGACGGCGGCCATGGTCAGGGAATAGGGCAGGATGATGCCCAGCGTTTCCAGCGTCAGCGGCACCTGCGGCAGGGCCAGGCTGGGCAGGCCTTCCGGCAATTGGCCCATGTCGCCCACGGTGTTGACGGGCAGGCCCATGCCGATGCCGATTGCGCTCAGCACCAGGATCGCCACCAGCGGGGAAGGGACGGCGCGGGTAATGCGCGGGAAGCCATAGATGATCGCCAGCCCGGCCGCGATCATGGCATAGGTGTGCCAGCTGACATTCACCAGTTGCGGCCATTGCGCCATGAAGATCAGGATCGCCAGCGCATTGACGAAGCCGGTGATCACCGATCGGGAAACGAACTGCATCACCAGATTGAGCCGCAGCAGCCCGGCGATGATCTGGATCACCCCCATCAATATGGTCGCGGCGAACAGATATTCGACGCCGTGATCGCGCACCAGCGGCACCACCAGCACGGCCACCGCCGCCGTTGCGGCAGAGATCATGCCCGGGCGCCCGCCGATCAGCGAAATGGTGATGGCAATCGCGACAGAGGCGTAAAGGCCCACGCGCGGATCGACCCCGGCGATGATGGAAAAGCCGATCGCTTCGGGGATGAGGGCGAGGGCAACGACGATGCCGGCCATGATGTCACGGCGGGCGGTGGCGCCATCAGTGAACCACTGACGGCGATAGGTGGCAGGATTGGGAAACATGGGCATTCCACAACAGGCACAGGGGACGCAGCACTGCACGAAGGGCAGCGCATGGCGATGATCATGTGTGATGTTGTCCGGCGGATCGGCGGCCGGAATAGCCACCCGGAATTGCACCGGGTCCTTGCGAATGCCGCCTGTTAGTCCAGCCGCGGGGCCAAATGCAACCGGCGATGATGGGCCGATTGCCGATCAGCCGTTCGGCAGGCTGCCCGTCTGGCGCAGGGCTTCGCCCAGGGCGAGCGCGGCGGAACTGGCGAGGTTCATGGATCGCACTTCGGGCCGCATGGGAATGCGCAGCCGGGCGTCGCTGGCCTCCGCCACGGATGCGGGCACGCCGGCGCTTTCCTTGCCGAACAGCAGGATATCATCCGGTCTGAAGGCGAAATCGTAAGGCGATTGCTGCGTCTTGGTGGTGAACAGCACCAGCCGGCTGGTACCGATGGTGGCGCGGAAGGCGGCGAAATCGGCGTGGCGGGTGACGCTGACGTGATCGATATAATCCATCGCCGTGCGGCGCACGCGCCGGTCATCCCAGGCAAAGCCCAGCGGCTCGATCAGATCGACTGCGGCGCCAAGGCAGGCGCCCAGCCGCATGACGGCGCCGACATTTCCGGCAATTTCGGGTTCGAACAGGGCAATGCGCATGCGGCCAATTGCCGGGGCCGTGGCCCGTGCGCAAGTGGGCTGTTGCGCCTTGGAGTGGTCGTTCAGCCTGTGGCAGAGCGACCGCTCCAGTCTTTTGCTCTAGCCAGCCGGAACGGCCCCCATCATTTCGCCCAGCCTGACCGGGCCTTCTGCCGCCCATGCCGGGTTGAAGGCGATCCGGCCCTGTTCGAACAGCATCACCACGGTGGAGCCGAGCAGGAACTGGCCCATTTCTTCCCCCTGTTTCAGGGTGATCTGCTGGCCTTCGTAATTCCATTCGGTCAGCTTGCCCGTGCGTTTGGCATTGACCACGCCATGCCAGGCGGTGGCCATGCTGCCCACGATGGTGGCGCCGACCAGCACCATGACGAAGCGCCCGTGCTCTGCGCTGTCGAACAGGCAGACCACGCGTTCATTGCGGGCGAAGAGATCGGGCACGCCCCGCGCGGTGACCGGGTTCACCGAAAACAGCGCCCCGGGCACATGGATCATCCGCAGCAGCCGCCCGTCGCAGGGCATGTGGATGCGGTGGTAATCCTTGGGGGAGAGATAGAGATTGGCAAAGCTGCCATGGCTGAAACGCGCGGCCAGCGCCGCATCACCGCCGACCAGCGCGGTTGTGGTGAAGCTGTGCCCCTTGGCCTGGAAAATCCGCTGATCATCGATTGCGCCCAGCTGGCTGATCGCGCCATCCACCGGGCAGACAAAGGCGGCATCGGCCAGCGGTCGTGCGCCGGGTTTCAGCGGCCGGGTGAAGAAGGCATTGAAGCTGGGATAGCTGGCAATATCCGGATTGGCGGCTTCGGCCATGTTGACGCCATAACGCGCCACGAACCAGCGGATCAGCCGCGTGGTGGCCGCGCCGCCTTGCGCCCCGGCGACGCGCCCGGCCAGCCAGGTCAGCCCCTGCTTTGGCAGGGCATATTGCAGCATGACTTTCAGACGGTCGGACATCGGGAACCTCGAAACCAATAGGGCGCCGGTCCAGCCGGCAAGGTGCCAGCTGTCGCGCAACAGATCGGCACCCATGATCGCTGCAGCGGTTTCAGGCAACCGGCGCGGTCAGGAATTCCGGACCTGAGATGCCGGAACGCATTGGCGGCGGGCGGGTTCGTTTGGGCAAAGGGAGTGCCTGCAATGCCTGACAGTTCAACCGCCCCCGCGCCCGGCCGGCGCGCGGCCAGCCCATTCGCCATTCCGCTGGCCGGTTGGCGGCAGATCGTGATCCGCGCCTGGAATGAAGCCAGTCGCGACAATATCGGTCTGATTGCATCGGGTGTCGCCTTCTGCGCCATTCTGGCCATGGTGCCGACGCTGGGCGCGATTGTGCTGACCTATGGGCTGGTCGCGACGCCGGAGACGGTGGGGGCGCATATCGCTGCGCTGACGGCGATGATGCCCGATGATGCCGCGCGGCTGATCGGCGAACAGCTGGCCAATGTGGTCACCACATCGGATGGCAAGAAAGGGCTGGGGCTGATCCTGGCGCTGGGTATCGCGTTTTACGGGGTGATGAAGGGCGCGCTGGCGATCATCACCGCGCTCAATATCGCTTATGACGAGGAAGAAAAGCGCGGCTTCATCCACCTCTATCTGCTGGCGCTGGGAATTGCCGTGGGCAGTGTGGTGCTGGCTATTCTGGTGATGACGGCGGTTGCCGCCATGGCCAGCCTGCAAAGCCTGATCCCGGCGGCGCCCGGCTATGTCGCGGTGATCGGCAAGCTGGCGACCTATCTGCTGGTCGGCATGGTTGGTGTGACGCTGGCGGCCACGATCTATCGCTATGGCCCCGATCGCGCCCATGCGAAGTGGAAATGGCTGAGCCCGGGATCGGCATTTGCCGCGCTGTCCTGGATCATCATCACGCTGGGTTTCGGGATTTATGTCGCCAATTTCGGCAATTATGATGCCACCTATGGATCGCTGGGCGCGGCGATGGTGCTGCTGACCTGGCTTTATCTGTCCGCCTATGTGCTGTTGCTGGGGGCAGAGCTGAATTGCGAACTGGAACGGCAGACCGAACGCGACACCACCACCGGTGCAGAACGGCCGATGGGCCAGCGCGGCGCCTATGCCGCCGATACCGTGGCTACTGCGGCGGAGGTTTGAGCCTGCATCAGTTCTGAAAATAAATTTGCAGAATCAATTAAATGGAGATCGATATTTGAAGTTCGTTTTTAGGGTGTTTTAAAAAATTCCTTAAAAACAGGTGCATTCCGATCGTTCTTTACCTGTCGTGAAGTCGCCGTTAACTTTGATCCATCACTTGCGAGGTGATCACTGATGCGGGGGAATGCATGATCAGAATGGGTCCATTGTGCGGGGCGGCCGTGCTGCTGGCCGTGGTGACAACAGCCTGCAGTCAGGATGAAGCCATGGCCGAGCAGACTGTCGCTGAAACAGCGGCTACGGAAACAGCGCCTAGGGAAACCGCTGCGAGTGTGGTCGATGCATTGCCGCTCAAGCGCGGTTTCTATGTCGAAAGCAGCATCGCCTGCGGGCAGTCTTCCAACGCCACCACGCTGCTGGTCGGCCGTGATGCCATCAATGGATCGCAAGACAGCTGCACCTTCAAGCGGATCGAAAAGACCGGCGCGACCAGCTATCGCGTTACCTCCGAATGTTCGGAAGGCGGCGGCTGGGGGCGCGAGGAAGAGGTCGCGACCTATACCAACAGCTATGACATTCCGGACGAAACCAGCTTCAAGGTCACCTATGAAGATGGTTCAGACAAAAGCCTGCGTTATTGCGAGCAATCGAGCATGTCGTCCGATTATCGGGACAATGACATCAGCGATATGATCCGCTGACAACAGGCGGCATGGATTATGCCGCCTGTTGCCTGCTGGATGGCTGGGTGCTTGGCTGGCCGGATGATCGGCCGGAGATTTTGGCGGCTTCGACATAGGCGGCGATCTGCGCCAGCGTTACCTGCCTCGCATCGGCGCCTTTGCCGATCTGCTTGTGCCACATCACGATCCATTCCAGCGCCCGGGCCAGATGCAGCGCGGGCTGCCAGCCGAGCGCGGCGCGGGCCTTGGAACTGTCCAGCCGTAGCAGACCGGCCTCATGCGGGCGCGGGCCGGTGTCGATCTGGATATCCGGCATGGTGTTGTCCTCGCCCGTCCAGGCGGCGCGCATGCGATCGACCATCCAGGATACCGGGCGCGCATCTTCATCCGAAGGGCCGAAGTTCCACGCATCGGCAAAGTGGCGATCACCGGCGAGCAGATGTTCGGCAATCGCCAGATAACCGCCCAGCGCCTCCAGCACATGTTGCCAGGGGCGCACGGCATCGGGGGAGCGGATCAGCGGGGCGGTGCCTGCTTCAAAGGCGCGGATCAGATCGGGGATCAGCCGGTCCGCCGACCAGTCGCCCCCGCCGATGACATTGCCCGCGCGCACGGTGGCGAGCGCAGGGCCGGGCGTGCCGGCGGCGGGATCATCAAAATAGGATGCGCGCCAGGCGGCGGCGGCCAGTTCGGCGCAACCCTTGCTGCTGCTGTAAGGATCATGCCCGCCCATCGGATCGCTTTCGCGATAGGGCCAGATCCATTCGCGATTGGCGTAGCATTTGTCGCTGGTGACGCAGATGATGCCGGTGACATTGCCATGCAGCCGCGCGGCTTCCAGCACATGCACCGTGCCCATCACATTGGTGGCATAGGTTTCGACCGGTTCGGCATAGGACAGGCGCACCAGCGGCTGGGCCGCGAGGTGGAAAATCAGCTCGGGCCGGGCCCGTTCCACCACCGCGCGGACCGCGCCATAATCGCGCACATCGCCGATCACATGATCGACCAGCCCATCGATCCGCGCCGCTTCGAACAGGCTGGGGCTGGTGGGTGGGGGCAGGGCAAAGCCGGTGATCTTCGCCCCCAGGCTGTGCAGCCACAGGCTGAGCCAGCTGCCCTTGAAACCGGTGTGCCCGGTGATCAGCACGCGCCGGTTGTGGAACGGGTTGGGGCCGGAAAGCGTCCGCATGGCGGTGCTCACCAGCGTTTCCATGGCGCATTGCCGCTGTTCCACAGCCCTTCCAGATAGATCTTGTCGCGCAGCGTATCCATCGGCTGCCAGAAACCTTCGTGGCGGTAACCCATCAATTCGCCACTGCGGGCCAGCCCTTCCAGCGGGGCCTGTTCCCACACGGTGGAGGGTCCATCGATCAGATCGAGCACGGAAGGGGAGGCGACGAAGAAACCACCATTGATCTGCCCGCCGTCGCCATTGGGTTTTTCACGGAAATCGGTGACCTTGCCATCCTGGAATTCCAGCGCGCCGAAGCGGCCCGGCGGGGTGACGGAGGTGATGGTGGCACGCAGCCCGTGCTGCTTGTGGAAGGCGACCAGATCGCCAATGTCGATGTCTGCCACGCCATCACCATAGGTGAAGCAGAAGGGTTCATCAGGATCGAGATAGGACCGGATCGCCGCCAGCCGGCCGCCGGTCATGGTATCGGGGCCGGTTTCCACCAGCGAGATGCGCCAGGGTTCGCTGCGGGCATGGTGCACTTCCATGCCATTGCCGCGCCGCAGGTCGATCGTCACATCGGATGTGTGGAGGAAGTAATTGGCGAAGAATTCCTTGATCAAATAACCCTTGTAGCCAAGGCAGATGACGAAGTCGTTGAATCCGGCCGCCGAATAGATCTTCATGATGTGCCACAGGATCGGCATGCCGCCGATTTCGACCATGGGTTTGGGCCGGACGGATGTTTCTTCGCCAAGTCGCGTTCCGAGACCGCCGGCTAGGATTACGGTTTTCATGATCACTCCACGTCATGCATTCGACGACATGACGGACCCGATCACCCCAGCCCGTAACACCCGCCGTTCCATTTGGGGCGCAAGGGTCGCTTTGCTGTTCATCCTGCTGGGGGCGGCGGCGATCCGTGCCCGGGGCGCGGGCTTTGGCCTGCCCGATCTGAACGATCCGGATGAGCCGCTGTTCATGATGACGGCCTTCGACATGTTGCGCGGGCCAAGCCTCAACCCCGGCTGGTTCGGCCACCCTGCGACGCTGACCTTCTATTCGATTGCGCTCATCTCTCTGGCGGTGGGCGGGCTGGGGCTGGCCACGGGGCGCTTCCCCGATGTCGATGGCTTTGCCGGGGCGGTCTATGCCGATCCGGCGATCCTGTTCCTGCCCGCGCGGCTGTTCTTTGTGGCCTGCGGCGTGCTCTGCATATGGCTGGTCTATCGGCTGGGCTATCGGATTGGCGGGTCTGATGCGCGCAATGGCCGGCGGCTGGGCCTGCTGGCGGCGGCGATCCTGGCGGTGAATGCGGTCCATATCGAATATTCGCAGCTGGTCCGCACCGATGTGCAGGCCAGCGTGTTCATGCTGGCCTGCACGCTGAGCTCCTGGACCATCTATCGCCATGGCCGGCTGCGCGATTGCCTGCTGGCCGGGCTGTTTCTGGGGCTGGGTATCGCCACCAAATGGCCGACGGCGATTATCGGGTTGAGCCCGCTGGCGGCGATTGCCTGGCTCGGCTGGCAGGCGCGCGACGGGCGCTGGGCGCTGCGATCGGCATTGGCCTTCGGGCTGACCGGGGTGGTGACCCTGCTGGTGGTTTCGCCCTTCCTGCTGCTCGATTTCCCGACAGTGCTGGCCAATCTGGCGGGAGAAGCGCGCAGCGTGCATCCCGGCGCCACGGGCAGCGGATTTTTCGGCAATATTGCCTGGTATGTCAGCGGGCCCTTGTTGCGATCCTTCGGCCTGCCAGGGCTGATACTGGCAGGGTTGGGGGTGGTGGGCCTGCTGTGGTGGCGCCGCGATGTGGCGATTGCCGTGGCGCCGGGTTTCGTGGTGATGTTCGCCGTGCTGTGTGCCGGGGCGCTGGTGTGGGAACGCTGGACCGTGCCCATCCTGCCGTTCCTGGCGCTGGCAGTGGCCTGGGCGATTTGCGCCGGGGTGGATTGGCTGCGGACGCACATGGGGCGCCGGCTGCCGGCTGTGGAACTGATCGTGCTGGCGCTGGTGGCTGTGCCGATGGTTCAGGCGGCATGGGCGGGGCAGGCCGAACGGCTGAATGACACCCGCCAACTGGCCAGCGAATGGATCCGCAGCCATGCGTCAGCCGGCAGCCGCGTGCTGGTCGAACATGCCGCGCTGGGCCTGCTGGCCGAAGGGTGGGACATTCGTTTCCCGTTGGGCAATGCGGGCTGCATCAATGCCCGCGACGCCCTGTCCGGCCGGATCGAATACAGCGAAGTGGAAGATGAACGCGCCGGGCGGCCGGTGGTCGATATCGGCAATCTGCCCGCCTCCGCACTACCCGGCTGCCGGGTCGATTACGCGGTGTTCAGCCATTATGATGGCTATGCCGCGATGCCCGTTTTCGCGCCGGAAGCAGGTGTCTATCGCGCGCTGGCAGCCGGCGGGCGGGAAGTGGCCGTGTTCCGCCCGCAGCCGGGCGTGCGCGGTGGGCCGGTGGTGCGGATTGTGGCACTGGCGCGGTGAGTGTGGTGGCTGTCGAAGGGCAGGCAATCCGCCAGCCAATTTCCCCTGTTTCGCGGCTTGATGACCCATGGCAGAATGACCCCTGCAGAGGGATCTGCATGGGGGAAATTCGCAATGAAATCACTGGCCGCCGCTGTTGTCCTGTCGCTGACCCTGCCCACTGGCGCGATGGCCCAGCAGGCGGGGGCATCTCCCACCACCGGGGCGCAGACCTGCAAGGTTGAGCAGGCGCGCTATCGGATGATCGTGCCGGAGGAAGACGGGCAGTGGGATCTGCAATTCGTCCCCGCCCGGCATATGGCGGGGCCAGCATCCGATCTCTATCTGCGGCTGACCACGCCGCAACGCGATTACTGGTTCACGCTCAACATGTCGCTTGGTTATGGCGGGCTTTCGGTGATGCCGGTCGATGTGCCGGTGCCGGGTCGTGATCCCGATGATCTGGCTGTTCCGGCCGAAGACGGATCGGATGAAGGGCTGGACGCAGAAGTGCTGGCGACGCTGCGCTTCCTGGCCTTCGACGGCGATTTTACCGTGGCCAACAATCCCCCGCTTGCCAGCGAACCCGCGCCGCAGGCGATCATGCTGCCCGAACTGGGTGTTACCCTGTGGTACAGCCCCGGCGCCCTGACCAAAGACCCCGCCGCCGAACGCGACCCGATGCCGCGCGGGCTGTTCCGCCTGGTCGGCTGCGGGGCAGCGGCAGAGGCTGTGGGGGAATAGGCCTTTCAGCCATAGGCATATTCCCCGCCGGCAGTGATCGCGCGCTGATAGGCCGGCCGGGCATGGATCTTTTCCAGCCAGGCCATGCTGTGCGGACGGCTAGTGTCGAGCCCGCCGCGCTGGACGGATACCTCCAGCGGGAAGCTCATCATGATGTCCGCTGCACTCATGTCCTGCCCGGCAAACCACGGCCGCCGCGCCAGTTCGCTTTCGATAAAATCGAGATGCACGTCGATCAGCGGCTGGATCCGCCGGATGGCCAGCCGGCCCATGATCGGCACTCGGCCAAGCACCAGCTTGACCAGCAGCGGCGGCATGACGGAGGCTTCGGCATAATGCAGGAACTGGCGATAGAGCAGCCGCGCTTCATCCTGCGAGGGTGGACCCAGACGGCCACCCGCCTTCTCCACCAGATATTCGGCAATCGCGCCGCTTTCGATCAGGATCAGGCCATCATCTTCCAGCACCGGTGATTTGCCCAACGGGTGAACCCGGCGCAAAGCCGGGGGTGCCAGCATGGTTTGCGGATCACGGTCGTGGCGGCGAACTTCATACGGCAGTTCCAGTTCTTCCAGCAGCCAGAGAATCCGCTGGGATCGGGAATTGTTGAGATGGTGCACGATGATCATGGAGCCTCCGTTATGATGCCGATTGCAGGCGGATGGCGTGGCCTGGGCCGAATTTGCCTTGTAACCTGCGGTGTAACGGGCGTGAAACCGTTATTAACTTAAACTGTTTGCAATCATCCTGTCTGGCGTGGCTCGCCCGCAGATGCGGGGCACACCGCCGTGGGGCAGGGCGTGGTCGGAGCAGCGGGAGCCCGTGGTTGCCAGGCGGCACAGCGGAATAATCTTCGCCCCCGGCACTTCGTTCCCCCCGGTTTTGAGGGTTTCGGGGAAATCATGTTCAAGCACGCCAGAATTCTGTCCAGCACATCCTTGTTCGTTCTTGCCATGGCGCAGGGCTCCATCGCCCTGGCGCAGGAAAGCGATCAGGACAGCATTATCGTGATCGGCCAGGGCATGTCGCCCCTGCTGGAAGAAAGCGCCACCGGCAGCCGGCTGGGGATCAGCCCGCTGGAAACACCGGCCGCGATCAACACGCTGGATGGCGATACCATCCGCATGCGCGGGGATTTCGGTTTCGTTGATGCGGTCACCCGTGCCCCGGGTGTCAGTTCATCGGCCACGCCGGGCAATGGCGGCACCGGGCTGGTGGTGCGCGGTTTTTCCGGGCAGGGATCGGTGACGCAGCTCTACAATGGCGTGCGACTGATCCCGAACAATTCATCGATCACCTTTCCGTTCGATACCTGGAATGTCGAACGGATCGAGGTGCTGAACGGGCCGGGATCGGTGCTGTACGGTCAGGGATCGCTGGGCGGTGTGATCAATGTCGTGCCCAAGGCGGCCAGTTTCGACCGCTTCACCTTTGACGCGCAGGGTGGATACGGCAGTTTTGATACGATCCATGTGGCGGGCGGCATTAGCGGCCCGGTCAGCGATGGGCTGGCCTTCCGTGCCGATGTCAGCGTCCGCCAGTCGGATGGTTATGTCGATCGCGGCAATTCGGAAAGCATCGCCGTATCGGGCGCGATCGAGTTCCGCCCGACGGAGAATTTCTCCGCCAGCCTGCGGCATGATTTCGGCCATGATCAGCCGATGCGCTACAACGGCACGCCGCTGGCCGATGGGCGGCGTCTGGATACCTCCATCCGCCACAACAATTATGACGTGGCCGACAGCGTGATAGATTATCAGGACCATCGCACGCAGCTGAGCCTGGAATGGACGCCGCTGGCCGACGTCAAGCTGACCAGCAATTCCTTCCTGTTTGATTCCCTGCGCCGCTGGGAAACGCTGGAATCCTATTTCTGGGATACGGAGGCCGACGTGGTGCGGCGTGGTTCCAACACCGGCATCGTGCATGATGTGCTGCAATGGGGGAACCAGACCAGCCTGTCCTACAAGCATCAGCTGGGCGGCGGGGTGACCAATCAGTTCCTGGTTGGATTTGATTACAACGAGATAAAGCTGAAATATTCGCACAATTTTGCGGATGAAGTGGATGACACGGTTGATCCCTATAATTTCAATCCGGGCCGCTTCCTCAACACCGTGGGCATCGAACCGCGTTACCGCACCCACACCTCCATCTATGCGGTCTATCTGGAAAACCGCATCGAATTTGGGGAGCAATTCTCCGTGATCGGTGGGCTGCGTTATGAAAGCGATCGGGTCGGCCGGTGGAACTATGTCTATGATGCAGCAGGCGAAACCATTGTCGGGGAAGCCCCGGCGCTGAATGGCGGGCAGGCATCGCACAAGACATTCCGCGATCTGACCTGGCGCGTGGGCGCAGTCTATCAGCCCAATCCGCAGCTGTCGTTCTATGCCCAATATGTCACCGGGGTTGATCCGGTCGGCAATCTGACCAGCTTCAGCGGCGCCGCCAACCAATATGCGTTCTCCAACGCGACCGGACATCAGGTCGAAGCCGGGGTGAAGACGGTGTTCCTGGGCGGGAAGGGATCGGCCACGCTGGCGGTTTACCGGCTGGCCAAGAATGATCTGACCATGCAGCGCAACCCCACCAGCCCGATCGAACAGATCGGCAAGCAATCATCGCAGGGGATCGAGGCGACGGTCGCGGTGCAGCTGCCGGCAGGCTTCGCGATTGAGGCCAATGGCACAGTGCTGGACGCCAATTTCGATGAGTTCGGCGGTTTCACCGGCAACACTCCGCTCGATGTGCCCGAAGTTACCGGCAATGCCACGCTCAGCTGGGCGCCGGTCGATCGGCTGGGTGTGCACACCAGCCTGCGTTATGTCGGGCGCCGGTTCATGGATCAGGCCAACACCAAGGAAATCCCCGATTATCTGGTGGTGGATGCCGGGGCGCGATTGGCCATTACGGACAATCTGGCGGTCAATCTGACGCTCTATAATCTGTTCAACAAGGATTATGCGCTGAGTTCCAACTATGGATCGCAGTGGATTCTGGGGCGCCCGCGTAGCGTGGATGTGGCTGTCAGGGCCAGCTTCTGAGGTAGCGAAACCCGCAGGCTGTTGCGCCTTTCAGCGCAGCAGCTTGCGCAGCGCTTCATCCAGGGCGGAAAGAAAACGGGATCGGTCCGCCTTGCTGAAGGCGGGCGGGCCGCCCAGCTGATCACCACCAGCGCGCAGATCGGCCATGATCGCCCGCATGGCGATGGCGCTGCCGATCGATGAGGTGGTGAAGGGCTTGCCATTGGGGCCGATCACCACGGCGCCCAGTTTCAGGCAGCGATCCGCCAGCAGAATATCGGCGGTGATCACCACAGTGCCCGCCACGGTGTTTTCGACGATCCAGTCATCGGCTGCGTCAAACCCGTCGCTGACGATCCGGCGGGAAATCAGTGGACTGTCGGGAATGCGGATCGGGCTGTTGCTGACCACCACCACGGGCACTTTGCAGCGGGCGGCAACCTTGTAGGTTTCATCCTTTACCGGGCAGGCATCGGCATCGATCAAAATCTGGACCATGGTGGTATCTTAAAGCGAACATCGGCCGGCTGCGAACCCGTTTTGCCGGAAAATTCCGAGAGTGTTTTGCCGCGATTTCTGAATCATCAGGTGATTCCACCTGATTGGAAATCGCTTCTAACAAAATCATGCGGTCTGTGCGATCAGGCGCCCGCCCATGAAAATCCGTCATGCCCTGATCCCGCTGATTGCAGCCGTGCCGGCACAGCTGGCAGCGCAGCAGGCAGAGGCCGCCGGCGAGGCGGAAGAAGGGCTCGACATCAGCGGATCGGTGCGGTTGCGCCATGAAAGCATCGACGGGCAGGCGCGGGCCGGTTTCAACAGCAGCGATGAACTGGTCAATCTGCGCACCACCGTGCTGGCGCGTTATCGGCAGAACAACTGGCGCGCGGTGGTCCATCTGTTCGATAGCCGGGTGTGGGGCGGCAATGCTGGAACCCCGATAAACACTAGCGAAATCAACACCATAGAACCGGTTGAAGCCTATCTCGCGGCTGATTTTGACAATGCGCTTGGGCAGGGCAGCCGGCTGACGCTGACAGCCGGGCGGATGATGCTGAACCTCGGTTCGCGCCGGCTGGTTGCGGCCGATGATTATCGCAACACCACCAATGGTTACACCGGCCTGCGGGCGGATCTGTCCCTGCCGCAAGGATGGAAGGGCACGCTGCTCTACACCCTGCCGCAGGCGCGCCTGCCTGATGATGAGGCGGGTCTGGCTGCAGAACGGGTCCGGCTGGACCGGGAAAGCTTTGAGCTGGTGCTGTGGGGCGGGCAGATCAGCAAGGCCCGGGCGCTGGGTCGGGCGACGGGTGAGCTGACTTTTTTCCATCTGGGTGAACGCGATGGGGTGGACCGGCCGACACGCGATCGGTCGCTCAACACCTTCGGCGGGCGGATCATCGCCGAACCGCTGGCGGGCGCCTGGGATTATGAGGTGGAGGCGCTTTATCAACTGGGGGAGGCGAGCGTTTCGCTGGCCCCCAATGCTGTGGTTCAGCCGGTCAGTGCCGGGTTTCTCCATGCCGATCTTGGATACAGCTTCGCCGGATCAGGCGCGCCGCGCTTGTCTGCCGAATTCGATCTGGCCAGCGGCGATAAGGCAGGCGGGCGTTATGGCCGGTTTGACACGCTGTTTGGCATGAGGCGCCCGGAACTGGCGCCATCAGGACTGTATTCGGCGCTGTCCCGTTCCAATCTGATGATGGCGGGTTTCCGTATCGAAGCCGCCCCGACGACCAGGTGGGATTGGCTGGCAAGCTATCACGCCCTGTGGCTGCATGCCGGGGAAGACAGTTTTTCGGGCACCAATGTGCGCGATCCGTCGGGCCAGGCGGGCAATTTTGCCGGGCACCAGCTGGATGTGCGGCTGCGTTACTGGGTGATCCCGGCGCGATTGCGCTTTGAATTTGATGGGGTGTTGCTGGCCAAGGGACGGTTCCTGCGTGAGGCACCCAATGCGCCGGCTGGTGACTGGACCCGGTATCTGTCTTTCAACATGACGGCGATGTTCTGACCGCCGCGCAGGCTGCGGCTGGCCCGGATCAGTCGGCCTGCAGCGCCAGCGCCAGCTTGCCGAGAATCTCGGTCAGCTCTTCCTGTTCACGTTCATCAAGCACGCCGAAGGTCTGGTCGATCAGCTCCCGCCGCAGCGGTTCGGTCTTGGCCGCCGCTTCGCTGCCCAGCGGGGTGATTCGCACCAGCTTGGCGCGCCGATCACTCGGGTCACCTTCGCGCTGGACCAGGCCGGACCGTTCCAGCCCGTCGATCGCTTCGGTGATGGTGCGCGGCGACTGGCCGAACAGTTCGGCAATGTCCGTACCCCGCAAAGGCCCACGTTTTTGCAGGCAAAGCAACAGCTTGGTCTGCGAAAGAGACGCGCCCTGTTCTGCCATGCGCCGGTCAGCCGTACGCATGAGCATGCCGTGAACTTCGGCGAAACGGGTGACAAGATCTTCCAGACAAGCCATTTAATGAGGGGCCTCAATATATGCCATTGCGATATGCTGCGATTGCGAGCATCTGGCAAGCAAATCCGGCCCGTTCGCGAGTCGTATAAAGGGGTCCATCATTGTGACGAGTGAACACGCCAACTCCGGTGCTGCTGACAATGTGGTTGAAACGGACGAGGCAGGCGCAACCCCGCCGGCCAAGCGCAAGCGCATGCGGGTGATCCTGCTGATCGTGCTGCTGCTGGCTGTGATTGGCGGCGCCTGGTGGTTCTATGGTTACTGGACGACGGGCCGCTTTGTCGAAAGCACCAATGACGCCACGATTCAGGCCGATGCCGTGATCGTATCCCCCAAGGTGGGCGGCTATGTGGAAGAGGTGTTCGTCACCGACAACCAGACGGTGAAGCAGGGCGATCCGCTGTTCCGCATCGATGCGCGTGATTACACTGCACGGGTGGCCCAGGCCCAGGCGCAGATCGATGCTGCCCGGGCGACCGCCACGGGTGTACGGGCGCAGATTGATGAACAGCAGGCCGCGGTTGCCGCTGCCCGCGCTCAGGTTGCCTCTGCCGAAAGCGATCTGAAATTCGCCCGTGCCACGGCCGATCGTTATCGCGCGCTGGCCGCAACCGGCGCGGAATCGCGCGAAACCCTGGCTGAAAAGCAGAGCCAGCTGGAACGCGCACAGGCCGCGCTCAACGCGCGCCGGGCTGATCTGGCCAGTGCGCAGCGGCGGGTGACGAGCCTGCAGGCGCAGATCGGCCAGGCGCAGGCGCAGGCCGAAGGCGGCGCAGCGCAGCGCGATGCCGCCAGCGTGGATCTGAATTCGGCGATCATCACCGCCAGCATCACCGGCCGGGTGGGCAACAAGACGGTGCAGCTGGGCCAGTTCATCCAGCCGGGCACGCGGGCGATGTCGATCGTTCCGGTCGAACAGCTGTATATCCAGGCCAATTTCAAGGAAACGCAGCTGGGCCTGCTGCGCCCCGGCCAGCCGGTATCGATAGAGGTTGATGCGCTGCCGGGTGTGACCCTGCATGGCAAGGTGGAAAGCCTGGCCCCGGGCACGGGTGCGCAATTCTCCCTGTTGCCGCCGGAAAATGCCACGGGCAATTTCACCAAGATCGTGCAGCGCGTGCCGGTGCGCATCTCTGTGGATGCAACCCCGCAGACCCGCGCCCTGCTGGTTCCGGGCATGTCGGTGACGGCTTCGGTCGACACCCGTTCCGCCCGGGGATCGCTGGATCAGGTGCGTGAGGAACAGCAGCAGGTCCAGGGGCAGCGGGCTCAGGCGGCCAACTGATGGCCGGCGCGGCGACCATGGACGCCGAAACGACTGGCAATCCTGCCCCGGCAAGCGGCGGGCGGCAGAATGCCGACATCAGCGCCTGGATGGCGGTGATTGCCGGCACGCTGGGCGCGATGATGGCGACGCTGGATATTTCCATCGTCAATTCCGCCCTGCCGACCATTCAGGGCGAAATCGGCGCCACATCGACCGAAGGCACCTGGATCGCCACCAGCTATCTGGTGGCCGAAATCATCATCATTCCGCTGGGCGCCTGGCTCACCAGCCTGCTGGGGCTGCGGCGTTTCCTGCTGATCGCGGCGGTGCTGTTCACCGCCTTTTCCGTGCTGTGCGGCATTGCCGAAAATCTGACCACCATGATCATCGGCCGGGCGGGGCAGGGCTTCACCGGTGGGGCGATGATCCCCACCGCGATGACCATCATCGCCACCCGGCTGCCGCCGCATCAGCAACCGATCGGCACCGCGCTGTTCGGGGTGACTGCGGTTCTGGGCCCGGTGTTCGGCCCGTTGCTGGGCGGCTGGCTGACCGAAGCCTTCAGTTGGCATTATGCCTTCCTGATCAATGTGCCGATCTGCGCCCTGCTGGTGGTGATGCTTTATGTCGGCCTGCCCAATGAACGGGCGCGGCTGGACCGGCTGGGTGAAGCGGACTGGCTGGGGGTGATCGGGCTTGGCCTGGGCCTCGGCGCGATGACGGTCGTTCTGGAAGAGGGCAACCGGGAGCAATGGTTTGCTTCTGCCCATATCATCCAGCTGACCATTGTCAGCGTGGTGGGCTTCATCATGGTTGGCATCGGGCAGGTTACATCGGATCGGCCGGTGGTGCGGCTGGCGCTGCTGTTTGACCGGCAGTTTGGCGCGGTCACCATCATGGCGGTGATGCTGGGCGTGGTGCTCTATGGGTCATCCTATATGATCCCGCAGTTCCTGGCCGCGATTGCCGATTATGATGCGCTGCAGGCCGGGCAGATCGTGATGATATCCGGCCTGCCGATGATGGTGCTGATGGTGATGACGCCGCTGCTGATGCGGCTGTTCGACATTCGCGTGGCGGTGATGCTGGGCCTGATCCTGCTGGCGATGAGCTGCTATGTCGATACCGCGCTGAATGCGGACGCGGTGGGCAAGGATTTCGTCGAATCCCAATTGCTGCGCGGTGCGGGCACGGTGCTGGCCTTTGTCTTCCTGAATCAGGCGGCGATTTCGTCGGTGCCGGTGCAATATGCCGGTGATGCCGCCGGGCTGTTCAACGCGGCGCGCAATATCGGCGGATCGCTGGCGCTGGCCGGGATTGCCACGGTGCAGGATCAGCGGCTGTGGTTCCATTCCCGCCGGATCGAGGAAAGCCTGCCCGCCAACAGCGTGGCCGTGCAGGATTATATGGCTGGCATGGCCCAGACCCTCGGCAATGCCGAAACCGCCATGCGCGCGCTGGGGGGCACCATCACCCGCCAGGCGCTGGTGATGACCTATAATGATATGTTCTGGCTGCTGTTTGTCGGGATCGCCTGCGTCTGCCCGCTGGCGCTGATCCTGCGGCCGCTGCCCAAGGATATCTCTGCGGCCCCGATGCATTGAGAAAACCATGCGTAACACATTGATCATCCCTGTTGTTCTGTTCCTGGGTGCCTGCACCGTCGGCCCCGATTATGCCGGGCCGCCAGACCTTGCCGGTGCCTCCGCACCGGGCAATGGCTTTGTCCGCAATGACGGGGATTTTGCCGGGGCCACGCCCGAACTCGCCCGCTGGTGGACCGCGCTGAATGATCCGGTGCTGGATCAGCTGGAACAGCGCGCCCTGGCAGACAGCCCCGATCTGGCCGCTGCCCGCGCCCGGCTGAACCAGGCCCGCGCCGCGCTGCGCCTGGAAAAGCTGGATGAAATGCCGGAAGTGGGCGCCATCGGCACCGCCGCCCATATCCGCCTGCCGGGCATTACCGGCGATGATGACGGGGAAGGGGAAGGCGGCAGCAGCACCTCCACCAATTTCTACAACCTCGGGCTCAATGCCAGCTGGGAAGTGGATCTGTTCGGCGGCCATCGCCGCAAGATGGAAGCCGCCCGGGCAGAGCTGGACGCGGCCGATGCCAGCATTGCCGATGCGCGGGTCAGCCTGACGGCGGCAGTGGCGCAGGCCTATCTCGAATATCGCGACCGGCAGGCGCGGCTGGGTCTGGCGCGCGAAGCGATCGGCCAGCGCGAACAATTGCTGGGCTTTATCCGGCAACGGCAGGAACGCGGCGTTGGCACCACATCCGATGTGGAACGGGCGCAGCTGGCGCTGGAAGAGGCGCGGCGCCAGATCGCCCCGCTGACGGCCGATGCCGCCCGCTTTGCCAATGCGCTGGCGATCCTGACCGGCGGCGTGCCGGGCACGGTGGATGCCCTGCTGCAAACCCAGGCGCCGGTTCCGCTGCCGCCGGCCAATGTGGCGGTGGGTGACCCCGCATCGCTGCTGGCGCGCCGGCCGGATATCCGCGTGGCCGAACGCAAGCTGGCGGCAGACAATGCCCGCATTGGCCTGGCCGAAGCGGCCCGCCTGCCGCGCCTCAGCTTCATGGGCATTCTGGGCATTGGCGGCACGCGCCCCGGCGATCTGGTCGATCTGGACGATTTCACCGCCATCGCCGCGCCCATGCTGCAGTGGAACTTCCTCGATTTCGGGCGCGGTGCGGCGCAGGTCAATCAGGCCGGGGCCGTGCGTGACGAGAGCGAGGCCGCCTGGCGCGGCACCGTGCTGGGCGCGCTGCGCGATGTGGAAGATGCCATGGTCGATTTCCGCGCATCGCGCGAACTGGTCGCCAGCCAGGCCCGCGCCGAAGCGAGCGGGGCGAAGCTGGAACAGATCGAACAGCAGCGTTTCGACGTCGGCACCGGCACAAGGCCCGCCGTGCTGGAGGCACAGCTGGCCCGCAACACCAGCCAGATGGCGCTGAGCCAGGCCAAGGCGCAGCTGACGATGAATTTCGTCACGCTGCAAAAGGCGCTGGGGCTGGGCTGGAACGCTGCCCCTCAATAAAGGGGTTCGTCCTCACAGTCCGGCATTTGCCGGCGTGGCTTGATGGGGCAATTGTCGGGTGGGCAGGCAGGCGAATGTCTGCCCGACAGGATTCAAGAGATCAGACTTATCGGCACTGGCCTTGAATCGCCCAGTTTTTCCCAAAACAGGTTTCCGTTTTTCTCGATAATCCGTGCACAATTTTGCCTGTCAAAATCGAAATTCAGAAGGGTTTCTGTGGGTTTGCTCAGGCAGAAAAATTTCCCCAATTTGACTATGGTTCCTGAAGCCATGTCTTTGTCAGATCCGTAAATTTCATAGTATTCTCTGTGAAGCCGATAATATCTTGATTCTTGTTCTCCGCCATCACCGTTCATTTTTATATTGATATAATCGTTATATTTTTTGAACGGATATTGTTTTTTGCCATGCGCGTTCAGCAAATCGATGAGCGAAGATGCCTGACCTTCTCCACCGTAAGGCCAGGTGCCATTCAATATGAATTCGATGTAGGCGCGCACAATGGAAGGCGCGGTCTTTGGAGCAAGAAAAAGACTTGGCATTCCGGCTCTGGCGAGTTCCGAAGATGCCAGGGGAAAGTGGGCAACCGTAAGCGCAAATCCGAAAATGTAGATGGCGCCTAGCCATAAGCATATCCGCTTGATCATCGGTTGCGTGCTTTCGATCTGGTATAATTATCGTAGCAATATAGCCGATCGAAGCTCGTATCCAGAGACCCCGATGCAGTTGTTATGGCTCGTCGTTCTTTCGCGGCTGTCCCTGCTGGGTTGGGTGCCGCTGCGGGCGTTTTGATAACTGCGTTCATCAGAGAGAACCTTTTTGCCTGGCGCGAGTTTTGGCCTGTGGAGGGCAAACCGCAGGTCGGCGTCGACGGCCTGAAGGTTTCCCGCAAAAAGGAGAGAGGGTGATCATGCAGGATACGGGTTGGGTCGCGGTATCGGAATTCATGCGCAATCCGGCGATGGTGGGCTCAGCCTTCCCCGCTTCTGCCAAAATGGTGAAGCGCATTCTGGAACCCCTCGACTGGGCCAATATCAAGCTGCTGATCGAATATGGCCCGGGCAGTGGCCGCTTCACCTTCGAGGCGCTGCGCCGCATGCGGCCTGATGCGCGGCTGATGGCGATCGAAACGGGGGAGGAATTTGCCGGCAAGCTGCGATCGCATTGCGATGATCCCCGGCTGATTGTGGTGTCCGGTTCCGCGCGCGACGTGAACCGATACCGCGCCACGCGCGATCTGCCGCTGGCCGATTGCGTGCTGACCGGCCTGCCATTCTCCACCCTGGAACCAGGGGAGGGGGAGGCGATCATGCGCGAAACCGCCGCCGCCATGGCGCCGGGCGGCATGCTGGCCGCCTATCAGATGCGCACCACGATAGAGCCGCTGATTGCCCGGAATTTTGGCCGGATGACGCATGATTACGAATGGTGGAACATTCCGCCCTGCCATGTCTATTGGGCGAAAGATCCGCTGCCGGCGGCCCCGCGCGACGGGAGCGCGGCCGGCGCCGAACTGGCCGCCTACGCCTGATCCGGCGCAGCGGCGCGATAGCAAACGCGCCGCGAAAGCCATTGCCCGAAACCCGGCCCTGGTTCAGGGACAATCTTCCCTGAACCAGCAAGGACCCCGGCCGTGGACGCGCCCGAAATAGCCATCCGATCCCGTCGCGCCGCCTTCAACCGCGCCCTGGCCGATGGCGATCTGGCCGCAATCGGCCCGCTGCTGGTGCCACAGGCGGTGCTGATCACCGGCACGGACAGCGCCGTGCTGCCCAGCCGCAAGGCGCAACTGCTCGCCTGGAAACGCGAATTCGCCGCCCCGGACCGCACGATCTACACCCGCCTGCCGGACAGCATTGAACTCTCCCCCGTGGAACCCATCGCCCTGGAACACGGCCAATGGCGCGGCGTCACGGTTGGTGGCGAAACCCTGGCGTCAGGAAGCTACACCGCGAAATGGCGCAAGGTGGGCGGCGAGTGGATGATTGAGGCGGAGATTTATCTGACGCTGGGGTGAGAGGCAAAATGGACCGCCATCTGGCGACCAAACGGGATCGCAAATGTCGCGCTTGGACTTATCAAACAATGGTCCGACTTTAGGACTTTTCGGTCTGTCGGCACACCGGTGGCTGGACCAAGAAAGCTGATCTAAGCTCAGCAATTGTCCTTAGCTTGGTGGCGTCGACTTGAGCATATCTGCTTTTTTAGGGGGGGGGGGCGAGCGAGTTGCCATAAATAATTCTCCCAGAAAAATCAGACTTTTTTATAATTATTAATTTATCTATTTTTTGAAACATTTTCTATTTTTTTTCCAATATATGAGACTATCAGGCACCGATTTTCGGCATCTATTCTAAAATGGATTCGCCCGGCACCTGGAGTGAAGCGAGCGTGGAAATCAAAACATCTTTCCTTTCCGTCTAAATCAATGAAATAGCAGAGTTTTTTCTTTGTTGGTCTTCTCTGGTTGTATAGCTAAGCCATTTAGGCTCAGCGCTAGTCGCCGGATGCCACGCTGCGACGGCTTGCTGAAGTTCATCAAAGCGTTGACTCACCGCACTCCACCACGGATGGGCAGCTGAAATCGCTTTGAACTGGCCAAGAGCGCTCTCAAGAAATTTTATTTTCGATAGCCTGTCTGAGCGATTTTTTTCGAATTCTTCGAAGTCGCGATAAGGTTCTTTGCCTACACTCTCAAGCCAAGGGCGATGGGCATTGAGATCACCTTCCTTGCAGATGTTTCGTACTTCTACCGCCGTTGTTACGATATTGATGTTTCCGTCTTCCTCTTCTTCAAGCCCAATGCGGTCCACTTGGAAAAGAGTTGACTGCCAAGGCGGAACATTGAAACTCAGCACGATGCCATCGAAAAGGTTAGCAAGCCCGAAAGCCTCTGACACGATACCGTTATATTGAAATTCAAGAGCATCGTCGGTTTCGCGAGCTTCATCTAAGCCACGCTTCATTGGGGAGCGGTTCGCTGAAGATAATAAGAAACTCGCGGCCTCGCGAAATTGTCCTTCCTGCCGGAATTCTTTAAAGCCGTAGTCTTGGTTAAACCTCCATTTCGGGATCGGCGTCTCTGTCTGGAAAGAGAAATCCCTTCTCAGTTCCCTGATTGACCTCACGGTTTGCGCCAAATCACTTAGCTGACGCCTCACCTCGTCGTTAGCTGTTCCGTTTGCAGGCTGCGACAATTCGTTCAGAAAACCTAATAAGGGCATCAGATAAGCAGGTCCATTAACGCAATATCCCACTGATCAAAAAAGCCTTCTGGCCAGAATGTTAATTTCCCGTTCGGCTCAATACCAGGGCTAACGAACTGGCTCTGCCGCGTTCTTGGATCTCTGCTGAAGAAATGCAATTTAATGTCCGAGCTAAGAATTTCTTCATTCTTGACTGCCAGGCGCACTCCATTGAGTAAATGGTCGCTATGCGTTTCGACGAGTACTTGAATTCCAGCAGATGCTGCTAGGGCGACAAGACGCCCCATCGCCATCTGTCCGCGGGGATGTAGGTGAGCTTCAGGGTTTTCCAGAAGTACAAGGCCGCCAGGTGGGGTGGCAAGGCAAGCAATGATAATGGGGAGGCTGTATGCTAGGCCAAAGCCGACGTTGGTGGGGCGATAGTCATGGGACGCATTAGCCCCAGAGCCATAGGCGAAGCTTAACCTGACTAAGTCGGTTCCAGCTACATCATGGACTCCGACGCGTACGCCTGGTGAAAATTCCTGCATCCACGCATTGACCTGACTCAACAATCCATGCGTTGCGTCGGAGTTCTCCGGATGCCTGACCTTCTGGGGAACAACCTCGTCCTGAAACAGGGCGAGAAAATGGGCAGCGAATTCCCCTTTTGCTCCAAGCACTTTGCGCTGACTTACTGCATGGCGAGACTTTGCAGATGTCGTCTGTGGATTGACGCGATCAGCTCTAAGAAATTGAAATTTATCAGAAAAAAGTATTCCTGAAGGCTCCTCGCCTTGATGGGCATCGCATCGTTCCAGCACATCGCTTAGCTGCTCATAGGCAACCGCCCAAGTGGACGATATGCCGGCCTCGACCAAGCCAAGGCTCAACTGCTCAACCTCACCATCCTCGTGAAAGGCATCTGACCCGACGCCCAACTCGGCAAAGGAGCCGTTCAAAAGCCAGTGCCCATCCTGAAGGAACCCAGCTTCATGCGATTGCCTGAGAACGCCAAGGGATTGAAGGACCGTACTTTTGCCAGAGCTGTTTAGGCCTGACAGCAAAGTGAGTGGCGCGAGCGGGACTGTTTCCGATTTAAAGCCTTTAAAGTTGCCGAGAAAAATTGAATCAATCATCAAGAAGGCCTCGAAAAAGTTCTTTAATCTTTTTAAAGCGCAGGTGAACTTTCGCAACGCTCCCAGTACCTTGGGATATCGCTCGATCGAAATCTCGGTCCCCCATCAATGAAATGAATGCGCTTTTCACTTGGATTCGCCGATCGACCAATTTTTTCTGATCTTTGTTGGAAAGTTCCGATAGGCTAACTGAAATTGCTTCAAACAAAGCCTTGTTAATCGGAGAGCGAGAATCTTCTATCCGGTAGCGCTTGCGAAACGCATCGTCACCGAAAATCTCAAACGCTACCGACATGGCTTTTTCGAACGCATGCTGATGATCGGATAGTTTGCTTGCCTCCATCGTGTTGATTGATCGCATTGCTTGACTAAGAAAACGGTCAAAATCGACCGATTTATAACTAGATGCTTCACTCAGTCGAAATGCTATAAATCTTAGGACAAGCTCTCTGTCAGACATGCGATCTCGACTGACTGCATTAGCCGTAGCTTTGCGAAAGGTCATGGAATTGGCCCAATCCTTAAGCAAAGATCTTGCGCTTCCGCCAATCAGTGCGTGACGCAACTCCTGAGCTGACAAAGGAATTCCGCCAGTATTAATTCTTGCAAAAATATTATCTTTTACAACTTCCGGTGTGCCATGCCTAATTACATGAACTATTAACTCCGTTTCTTCGAGTCTCCGCATCATTTTGCTAGTCAATTGAGAGAAAATTTTTCCATCGAATTGCGGCCCAAGATATTCGAGGCCAGTCAGAACAAGCTGAGAGTCGCCGGTAGTCGTTGGATCTATGAAGCGAGCAATAGCTGTAAGTCTTTGGATGCCATCCACAATGGCCCAATTCTCATCCTCATCTTCTGCGGCGTAGAACGTGGGCAGAGGAATTTTCAAAAGGATTGACTCGATCAATCGGCTTTGGCGAACATCGGTCCATATCCCCCGTCGTCTCTGAAACTCCGGGTCCAGATCAATCGCCCTATGTTTTAACCGCGAGATCATTAGACCGATCGTCATCGATCGCGTCTGGACTTCAATCTTTTCAGGATCGAAAGGCTCGCCAATTTCTCCGATTGACGCATCTGAGTCTGGCAACTCCAGTTCGATCCCAATGCTTTCGCCAAGCTCATTCCGCTCTTCGTGAATGTGCGTTTGCTCTGGAGCTTGGTGTGCTGTCATCATGAAGCCTGCTGAATAAATTTTCGATAGGCCCATAACACGATGCAAAGGTGGTTGGCCGTTCGCTTGCTCTAACGAGCCTACCAACCGATAAGCCTTGCTTCAAGTTCGCGAGTTTCTTGTGACGTGAACAGCATGAATTGCAACGAACAGGTATCGAAGTCACCATTCAAAAGAGTGCTTCCATTGGCTTGCTCACCGTCCGCATTTGGCGAAGCAAATTCAGCTCCGAACGACGGCCAAAGGGGCGAATGCGGTTTGCGATATACCTCGGTCCGGCATGTCCATCATCACAAACCTACTCCCCGCCATCCCCACATTGACACCCCAAAACCGCCAATGGTATCGGTCACATCAACGATATCATGGGAAGAATGCCAATGGCCAAACAATCGCTCCGCCAGGTTCTGGAAGCTGCTGATCGCTGCGTGGTGGCGCCTTGTGTCTATGATTGTGCCTCTGCCCGGGCGGTGGAAATGGTCGGGTTTCCGGCCATGATGCTCAGTGGGGGGGAGGTGTCGATCGCGATGAATGGCGTGATCGATTATGGCTTTTCCAATCTGACCGATATCGAATGGATCACCAGCCGCATCACCCAGACCAATGCCATCCCGCTGGCGGCGGATATTGAGGATGGGTTTGGCGGTCCGCTGGCTGTCTATCGCAGTACCAAGCGGATGATCGCGGCGGGCGCCACCGCGCTGCAACTGGAGGATTCCGGCGATATGGAGGAATCCACCAGCCTGCTGCCGCGGGAGAAATATTATGAGAAGGTGCGCGCCGCGCTGGCCGCGATGGAGGGGAGCGACTGCTTCCTGATCGCGCGCACCAATGCCGATCCGGAAACCGAAATGGATGAAGGCTGCGAACGCATGCGCGCGGCGGTGGAAATGGGCGCGAAGATGAGCACGGTGGTGCGCATTTCCACGCTGGACCACGCCAAATATGTGTCTGCCAAGGTGCCGGGATGGAAGATGTTCCCCGATGTGCGCGACATTGATGGCAAGCCGGGGGTGACGGTGGAGGAGATCTATCCGCTCGGCTTCAATTTCCTGACCATGCATTACACGCTGAAGGCGGCGATGGATGGCATGCTGGAACATGGGCTGAAGAACTTCGCCCAGCAGGGGTGCCATTACACCTGCGAGAAGAAGGACGCGACCGGCATCATGGGGATGAGCGCCACCCCGCTGTTCGATCCGCACAGCTATATGGAACTGGAAAGCCGGTTCGGCGGAGCGAAGAAGGATTTCACCATCGTCGGCAATGCGGTGGAAGATTTCCCCGAAGGCTTCACCCGCAGCCGGATTGACGACCGGCTGTAAGTTTTCCGGCAGCAGGCCTGCCCGGCGCAGGCCTGTTGGCCGAAGTGTGCCCGATTAGCGCAGGCCTTTTCGCAGAGCTGTACCTGCTTACCGCAGGCCGGCCTCTTCCAGTACGGCCAGGGCATTGTCGTGGAAGGCTTGCCGCACGGGGGCGGAGAAGGGATTGCCCGCCTCGATCGCATGGGTGACATGGATCGTGTCATGCCGGACCATGTCGATCGCCTGCTGCAGCAATTCATAGCTGCGGGTGGTGATCCGGCCCGATGTCTGGTGGCCGGGCGTGTCTTCCATGCGCATCATGATCCGGGCGACCAGATGGGTAAGGCCCTGAACAACGGCAGCTTCACGGTCGTGGTCTTCCGGGGTGGTCAGCACCACCTCCAGCTCCATCTGCCGGGCCAGGAAGCGGGAGATAATGCGGGCGCGGCGGCCGCGCAGCGGGCAGACGGCGATCTTTAGCCCGGCGATGCCATGCTGGGCGCTCTGCGGGCCGAACAGCGGATGGGTGGCGATCAGATGGACATGATCGGGCAGACCATCCAGCATGATGCGTGCCGGTTCCATCTTCACCGAACAGACATCCAGCACCACCGCGCCGGGTTTCAGATGCGGGGCAATGGCCTGCACCACATGGGCCATGGTGGTGACGGGCACGGCCAGCAGCACGATATCGCTGGCGGCCACGGTGGCCAGATCGGCGATGGTGACGGCGGCTTTGCCTGTCTCAGCCGCGCCTGCCTCAGCCGCACCGGGTTCGGCACAGGCGGGATCATGCACGCAGACGGCAAAGTCGCGGCTCAGGTGATCGGCGGCAAGCTGGCCAAAGGCGCCATATCCGACAATACCGATGCTGGTTTTGGTGTTGGGTCCGGGCCGGGCAGCGGCGCGGATATCAGGCGCAACACCACAGGCGGGGCCGAACTGCATCGCGATATTATCATTGCGCACGGCGAAAACTCCATTGCCGGGCTGCGCGACGATGACGGTTCGGGGTAAACTCAACCGCTGGTCGCGCAGCGGTTGAGGGTGACAGAGAACCTACCGCAAATCTTGCGGGTAATAATAGCTGAGACCGGGGCAGGTGATCTTTGTCATGGGCAGCGCGGCTAACGCCTTCATTTCCAGCCGTCAACCGCACTGCGGTGAATGCGCAAGGCACCGCCGGTTTGACTGACAATTGTGTCGGTAATGCCACTGTGTGGAGCTGCGGCCTGTAACGCCGCGATGCCGGCGCAGGTGAGTGATTTTCGCATATGGCGGGGTGGATCAGAGCGCCTTGCTCACCCGCGTGCTGATACATCCGCAGGCCAACAGGCTGATTACCGGGGCATTCCGGCGGATCAGCCGCTTACACAAGGATGCATTATGCGCTGGATTGCCGGACTGATTGTTTTTGCCACCCTGGGCGCCAGTGGAGCTGCCCTGGCGGCGAGCGATTCGGTGTTCGCCATCCCCAATCCGCAGCGGCCCGGCGCCAAGGCGGCAGACTGCACCACTTTGCCCGAAACGCTGGATGGCTGCACCTTCCACACGGCGAAGGATGATGTGAACCATGCGCGGCTGCCGGCGGGCGAGGGCGTGAACTGGGAAGTCACGGGCAGCGAGCCGGGGGCGATGGATATTCGCCGGCTGGCGGATGAAACGGGCGCTGATGGCGCGCCGGTGCAGGTTTTTGCCCTGACCCCGACCACGCCCAAGGATGCCGATCTGGTGGTGACATTCGACAGGCTGCAGGCGGCATCCGATGGCGGCGCGCCGCATCTGGTCGAACGGCGGCGGGCCAGCGTGATGGTGCATGGCCTGGCTGAGTGAGATCACAAAAAATGCGGCCGGGTGCCCACACCCGGCCGCAAGTCTCCGGAGGAGAATGTTCAGTCCGTCAGCTTAGAAATCGACCGCCAGACGCCCGTAATAATAGGCGCCATTCGCCCCTTCGGGATGGATGAAGGAATAACGGTTGATGCCGTTCACCTGATTGGCGGCGATGAATTGGGCCGGATAGGTATCGAACACATTGTTCGCGCCCACCGTCACCCGCGTGGACGGGGTCACGCGATAGGTCGCTTCGATATTGGTGTAGCCCTTGGCGCCATATTCCTCGTCAAAATTGGCGTTGGTCGGGTGAACATAGGTGTATTTGCCATAGAACAGCTGGTTCACCGTGGCGGAGAATTTGCCGATCTGCAGATCCGCACCCAGCACCACCTTGTATTCGGGCGTACCCAGTTCCGGGTTCAGCACCACATTGCGCTGGAACAGATCGACCGAGCTGACCGTGTTGGGGCGAACCCACTGCACCGTGGTGTCATACAGGCTGAAACCGGCCGACAGGCCCAGGCTGGCATCCTGCCCCAGCGTGATGTCGTAACTGCCCAGCACGTCCACGCCGCGGGTGCGGGTGTCGAGACCATTGGTGAAGAAGGTGATGCTCTTGTAATCGGCAATGCCGGCGGCGGCGGTGGCCGCTTCCACCACCGGGCCGGTTAGGGCCTGGGTGGTGACAATGCGGTTGTCGACATCGATCTGATAGACATCCACCGTCAGCGATGCGCCATTGACCGGGCGCAGCACGATACCGGCCGACAGGTTGAGCGCCTTTTCCGGTTCCAGCGGGCCACCGCCCAGCGCAGCAGCGATGCTGCTGTCCGGGGTAACCTGTCTGGTGCGATTGGGGGCAGGAACAATGCCGGAATGGTTCCAGGTGCCGGCATAGCCGCTGCTCTGATACGCAAGCTGGCCGACGCTGGGGGCGTGATAGCCATTGCTGACCGTGCCGCGCAGCGCGATGGCGGGGGAGAAGTCGTAACGGGCGGAGAATTTGCCCGTCGCCGTCCAGCCGAAGTCTGAATAATGTTCACCGCGACCGGTGATTTCCACCAGCAGCTTGTCCGTCAGATGGAAGTCGGCGCCGATATAGCCGCTGAACACCTGGCGGATGCCGCTGGTCACATCCCAGGGGGCGATACCCTGTTCGGTGCCGCCCCAGCCGGCGGGCTGGCCGGCCTGCGGGCCATCAAGGATCGGCACGCCGCCATTGTTCCACGACTGTTCTTCGCCGATTTCGCTGACCCACCAGCGTTCATTGCGGAAGGCGATCCCGGCCTGCAGCGCGATCGGGCGGGCAAGCCCGGCATCGATATCCAGATCGTAATCGAGCGAGGCGGTGTATTGATCGGCGGTGATCTGGCCCGAATAAAGATCGGTCTTGCTGTTCAGGCCATAGGATGGCGCGACCAGATTGAAATTGTGCGTGGCGCGCGCGTGACGGCCATAGATCAGCGACAGATCCAGCTTGCCGCTGCCACCCGTGTCAAACTTTAGCCCGGCAACGGCCGAGTAATTGTGATCATAATATTCGCCGACCACCTGATAGCCATCGGGGAAGATGGCGCGGATATTGGTGGGCGATGCCGGCACCTGCGGGTTCACCCAACTGCGGGTGTTGGTGTTGGCATAATTGACCCAGCCATAGGCCTGCACGCTGTCGGTCAGATCATAGCCGAAATTGGCCAGCGCGGCGAAATGTTCGACCTGGCCATTGCCCCACTGGCCCACCTTGTCGCGGCCATAGGGTTCACGCGGATCGGCAGTGCCGGCGGTGCTGTTGACCGGAAGCGGGCTGCCGTCAGCGGCGATGCGGAAATAACGCGGGCGGATGTCCGGCCCGCTGCGATCGGTGGAACCGCGACGCGAATAATCGGCGCTGATGTTCAGGAAGCCACGGCCGCCCAGGCTGGTGCCGACCCAGCCGCTAAGCGCGCCGGTTTCGCCATCACCTTCCTTGTAGGTGCCCAGCGTCGCGGTCAGCCCGCCGCCGCTGTCATTTTCGCGCAGGCCCAGATTGAGCACGCCGGCGATGGCATCGGAACCATATTGCGCTGATGCGCCATCCAGCAGCACTTCAACGCGGGAAATGGCCGCCAGCGGGATGGCGTTGATATCGGCATAACCAGCCCCGCCATAGGGGAAGGTGCCCCCGGTCGCGACCGAGCCATGGCGGCGCTTGCCGTTCAGCAGCACCAGCGTCAGGTCAGGGTTCTGCCCGCGCAGCGACGCTGAACGGGTGGCGCCGCCGCCGACGCGCGCGGCCGACCCTTGCGGGAAGTTGAAGCTTGGCGAAATCCGGAACAGGCTCTGCTGCAGCGTGATCGCGCCGCCCTGATCCAGCTCATCGCGGGAGACGAGGTCGATCAGGCTGGCCGCCTGCAGCACATCGGTGCCGCGCCGCGTGCCAACCACGACAATATCATTGCTGCCGGCATCATCGGCGGCGCTGGCATCATCTGCGGCTTCGGCGGCCTCTGCGGTGTCCGTAGCCTCGGCCTCTGCCGCATGGGCGGGCAGGGCGGCGAAAGCTGCCAGCAGGGCGCCGGTCGCCACTCCGGAACGGAAAATCGTACGAATGCGTGTCATTGATTTGGTTACCCTATTGCGGGCGAGCGTCCCCATCGTCCGCGCAGGGGTGCGCGCGGACGCCGGCTGGCTTCCCGTGGTGTGTTTCGGCAGATGCCGTGGTGTGGTGTGCGACCGGCCCCGACCACTTGTGTGGTCGTTCAGCCAGGCGCGCGGATCAGATCGGTGGCTTGCACTTGCGCATCAGGCAGATCCTCAGCGGGCGATGATCGGGCCGGACAGCGGCACGCCGATCGCGCCCCCGCCAAACGGGCCGTTGTTTTCAATGCAGATCCGTTCCTGATGTTCATGCTGCAGCGGCTGATCACTGCCATCGGGATTTTTCGGCCGGTTGGCCGGGATCACCTCATAATGCCAGCCGTCGATGGCATCGGCTTCGGTATAACGACGGGCCGGAACCATCGCCGTCCAGGGCCGCGAATAGACGGTCGGATCGGTAAAGGTGGCGAGGTAGTTGTAGCGCTTGCCATCATTGTCGAAGACATAGCGTTCTTCGACCACGGCATTTTCGCTCATGTAATCGCCCGATCGGCCGAACAGCGCCTTGCCATTGTTGTTCTGCACCCGGACGACCAGCGTATTGCCTTCCCAATGGCCGCGGGAATCCCCGTTCCACAGCTTGACGCTGTCGGGCAGGAACGGCTTGTCATCCAGCCGGATGATCCGCGTGCCGGACTGGAACAGGATCAGCACCACGCCCGGATATTGGCGGATTTCATAGCCGTGCCAGAAGAAGCTTTTCGGCACCCCGCCGGGCGCGCAGCGGACCAGCGGTTCGACCAGATGCTGCAGCGTCGGATTGGTGAAGTTCTTGGCAAAATCGGCCTGCAGCGCGGCGGCTTCGGGCAGATAGGGGATGTGGCCGTCGGCCGGATCGATCACCCGGCTGGGCGCGCGCTGTTCACGCGGCAGGGCAAACTGGCGCGATGGTTCGCCCGGCGCGCCGGCCTGCGGATCGGTGAAATTGTTGTGATTGGCGATGGTGTTGGACCAGTGGCCAGACACATCGGGCTGGCCATCGGGCAGGCGCGCGCCGGTCCATTCGCCCGATGCGATCGGGTCCATGGTGCCGTTCCAGCGGTTCTGGATCGCCTGCATGGCCACGTCACCCTGCGGTGCGGCCTGCTGCGCGGGGGCCTGTTGCGCCGAGACAAGGCCGGGCAGGCTGGCGGCCGCCAGAGCCAGCGCAGCCGTGAAGGCTTGGCGCGCGCGGAGCTTGTGTGCTGATCGGGTCATCACTGGGCATCCTCTTGCGCGGCGTCTTCCTGCGCGGCTTGCGCAGCCTTCAGCGATTGTTCCACATGGTGGGGGTAGTAATCGGCATAGGGCAGGGTGTGGCAGTAATCCTCGATCAGCTGGAAATCGCGATCACGCCGACGATGCAGCAGCACCTCCACCGTCCAAGGGCGTGAAAACACCTCGGGATCTTCGATCCGGGCCTGGTAACGCAGGGTGTTGGCATCGATGAAGTTCCACCGTTCCACCACATGCAATTGCTCGCCGTGGAAATTGCCGGCCCGGTCGAGCCAGGTTTCGGCGTTGAAATGGGTCACATCAACCACCAGCGTATCGCCGTCCCAGCTGGCGCGGGAATCGCCGAGCCAGTAGTTTTCCTGCAAGACGCCGGGGTGGATCGTGCCATTGGTATAGATGGTGCGGACCTGATGGCCGAACTGGTGCACCAGCGTCAGATCAGCATCGCGCTGCAGGATCTGGAACGGCGCCGGGTAATAGACGCTGCGCGGCACGCCCAGTGTCCAGCATTTCAGGCGCGGATCATCCTCTGTCCGCGCTTCGAAATTGGCCTGCTGCTGCTCGCGCGCATCGGGCAGATAGGGGATCTTCCCGCCGGCAAGCCCATCGATCACCACACCGGCAGAGGGCGGCGCATCGCGCCGGCCTTCATGCGGTTCGAGATCATAATCCGCTTCGCTCAGCGTTTGCCACACGCCGGTGAAATCGGGGTGACCATTGGCTAGGCGCGGGATGGCGTTGGCCGTGCTGTTTGCGGTTGTTGCGGCATTTTGTGCCAGCAGCGGCGATGGCAGGGCGAGCGCAGCGGAGAAGGCCGCCAGCGCCACGCCGCCATTCCAGATTTTGCGCCAAGGCGTCACTGGGTGCGCCCCCGGCGAAGGGTCGGGGCATCGGGCGCGCTGCCGACCTGGACCTTGCGGCCGCCCGGCAGATCCACTTCCTGCGCATAGCCAAACGGGCCGGTGTTCTTCGACCGGTAACCGGCAATATGCACGGTGGAACCGATCGGCACATCGGCGCGGCTGATGTTCTTGCCGGCCAGCACGCTCGGCGATCCGAATTCGAAGCCCCAATTGGTGGTGGTGCCATTGGCATTGCGCACATCCAGGAACAGCCAGGCATGCGGATTGACGAAGCGTACCTTGGTGACGCGGCCTTCCACCTCTACCGGGCGGGCCACATCGAATTCGGACGCGAAGGAATGATGGGCGAAGCTCTGGGTGGCGATGGCCAGCGAAACACCGGCGATGCCGACAGCCGCGAGAACGCCGTAAAGGGTCTTTTTCATTGTTTGTCTCCTCGGTTACCAGACTCAGGGACATCCGAGGGATGACACCTGCCTTGATCACCTTGTGGTGTGCCAAATGGTTCGCCCGGAACGGACGCGGCGCATCGCACCCGGCATGTGACATGCGGGCGGACCGTCGAAGATGGATGCGGTCGGCTCTCAACCGCATGCCTGGCCTGATGTCAGGCTGGGAACGCGGCAGGCCGGGACGGCAGGATGGGGGCGATGGCGCAGGCCGCACACCATGCAGGTGCGACGGGACCGGGGGTTGCTCGACGCCCGGATAGGGCCGCAGTCGACGGAGGCGACCTGCGCTGTGCCTGGGGATCAGTCTGCCATTTTCATCATACGCATCGTATCACCTCACCGTGGAGGGAACACGACACCGGGCGTGGTCGCCTGGGCATCGCGCGCTTTAGCCTTTGGTAACGCGGAGCAAGCTGCTTTCCCGATCAAAAGCCGCGGATCCCGGGGAGTGAACCGAGGCTGGGATCAGCTGCCTCGTGCATCTCAACTAAATCGATTGAGATTGATCGTCAAGCGAGTCTGCAGCGGCTGTGGCGCAAGAGGTTCTATTGCCAGCGACAGTGAAGCTTTAGCGCCACTCTCGTCATTCACATCTGTGGATAGCGGGGGCAAACGGAACATATGATGAACATAATGCTTGCGAAGGGTTGAAAATCCGGACACTATGTCAAAAATCTTCCCAGAGGTAACATGCTTAGTGAACTCGCTGCTCTCCGTGTCCGCGCCAGTCTGACGGTGGAGGAACTCGCTGTTTTAACCGGATACAGCCCTCGCCAAGTCTATCGCTGGGAGGCGGGTGAAGGCGAGCCCCGCGAAGCTGCGCTGGGGTTGCTGAGGGCGATGGCCGCTGCGATGCCCATCCCCGCAGATAGTCATTTTACCTTCATCGATCTTTTTGCTGGCATTGGTGGGTTGCGTCGGGGGTTTGATGCCATCGGCGGGCATTGTGTGTTCACGTCAGAATGGAACAAGTTCGCGCAGCATACTTACGGATGGGGAGGCGGTGGCGCCCTGGGATGGCTGGTCGTCCTTGCTGGCGCTGGTGGCGCTGGCCGGGCTGGTGCTGGCGATCAAGCAGGCGGCCCATGCCGAGCAGAATCTGGTGCAGCATATGGGCGCCCCCGCGCCATCGGCCGCCTCAGCACTGGCTCTGCCGCTGGCCGCGCTGATCGTGGCGCTTGTGGCGGGCCTGTTGTTTGCCCGGCGGCAGGCGCGGCTGGCCCATCCGCTGATCGATTTTTCGCTGTTCCGCCATCCCGCCTTCATGGCCGGGGTGTTGGCAGCCGGTTTCGTGCTGTTTGCGATTGCCGGGCTGCAACTGATCATCACCCAGCGTTTCCAGCTGGTGGATGGGATGAGCCCGATGCAGGCGGGCCTGCTGGTGTCGGCGATCGCGCTGGGCGCCTTGCCCACGGCATTGCTGGGCGGGGCCTTGCTCCATCGGCTGGGGCTGATGCTGTTGATGAGCGGCGGCATGGCGCTGGCGGCTGTGGCCGTTGCCCTTGCTGCGCTGGTGATGATGCGGCCAGACGCAGGGCTGGAATGGCTGGTGGCCACGCTGTTGCTGGCCGGGTGCGGGATTGGTGCGACCATTTCCGTCGCCTCCAGCGCCATCATGGGCCACGCGCCCGTGCATCGCGCAGGGATGGCCGCATCGGTGGAGGAAGTGTCCTATGAACTGGGCGGGCTGGCGGCGGTGGCGTTGCTCGGCAGCCTGCTGCCCGCGCTCTACAGCATCGGGCTGCAATTGCCGGCCGGCGCGCCGGAGGCAGCGCGCGGTGGGATCGTGGCTGCGCTGGAAGCCGCCGACAACATGGCGGAAGGGGACGTGCTGCGCGCGGCAGCCTCCGCAGCGTTTGACGCGGCCTTCCTGAAAGTGTTGTGGCTGATCGCCGCCATGCTGGCACTGGGCGCGCTGGTGACGGCGCGCCTGCTGCGGACTATGAGGCCCGGCGAAGGCCAGGCGGCCGAGCAGACAGGGGAGATGCCCATTGCGTGCGAGCAAGCGTGAGGAGATCCTCGACAGCATTGTCGCGCTGATCGAGGACAGGGGCGTGACCGGCATCACCTTTGATGCGGTGGCCGAACGATCCGGGGTTACGCGCGGCGGGCTGATCTATCACTTCCCGTCCCGCGCGGCGCTGGTTCAGGCGATCCACCAGCATATGGTGCAGCGCTGGGAAGATGATCTGGGCAAGGCGCTGGGCAAGCCCGAAGCAGAGGCGGCGGCGGCAGATCGGGAGGCGGCCTATATCCGCGTATCCTGCAAGGCGGCGACGCGCGGCGAATTGCTGATGATGCTGGAAAGCGCCGGGGACGATGCTCTGGGCCGGCTGTGGGCCGATGCCGTGGACCGCTGGACCCCGCCTGTGCCTGCACTGGAGGATGAAGCCGGCATCAACCGCCTGATCGCCCGGCTGGCCGCTGACGGGCTGTGGATTTTCGACGTGCTGTCGGCCCATCCGATCCCGCCCGAACTGAAGCGCAAGCTGGCCCAGCGGCTTGAGGCGATGATTGGTGAGGGGGAAGAGTAGTTCCTTGGCCGCGTCTGGATAGTCGAGCCGGAAAGCAGCGGGCGGTCGAATATTGGCAGAATTTACGAAATTTAGCGTGCGGCCTGTGCGGGATCACGAGAGCGGATATTGATGCTCTATTCTCCTCGTCAGGTTGAAAAGATATCAGCTGTCAGATGGGTTGATGTTTTCCGAAAACACTTTCAAAAATGGTCGATGCTGACCATCAAAGCTGCTGTGGCAGCGGTGCTGACTTTGATCATCGCTTTGCCAGCTTCCGCTGCGGATCAAGCCCCATGTCCGGGATTTGACGCAGGAGAAACCTCTTCGGAAGAGCTTGAACAGTTTTATGCCAAGCGCGTTGTCGACATCGTCGTGGCGGCACAAAAGCGAGATGATCCTGCGCTGCAAACGCTGGTCGGGCCCCAGGCCAATTTCACAATATGGAGTGGAGATGTGGGCGTCTCTTCGCGGCAGCGCGGAGTGGCTGCTGCTCTGGATTGGATAGAGAGGCTGAAGCCCAATCATTTTCAAACAGAGCAAAAACAATCGGGGCCTTGGGTGATAACTGAGATGGATTGTAAAATCCAAATTTCTTTCCTGTTCCGAAGTGAAGGGGAAATCATAAGGTCGGGCAGCAATGCAGTCAGGATGGATTTTAGATTCGTTGATGGAATACTCGATGAAGCGGAAGGGAGCCTCGTGTTTGTTTTGGAAGGTCCGCTTGGTTGAAGGGTTTGCATAGGTTCTTTATGATGGCGCTCATTACATCTGATTTTTTCCACCGCAGCACGGCCTCTCTGTTTGGCGTTTTGGCCACTGGTGTGCTGATTTTTGCCGCTGTTCCTGCCCATGCCGATGAGGCGCCTGTAAACTCGGCCGAGGAAGGGACACGCATTCTTGATCCGCAAAGTGCTGAACGGCTGGAACAGAACACCGGGCTGACGCTGCAATGGAATTCCAGTGGCCGCCCGGGCGTGGCGGTGATCAATCACAAGGGTGATCTGTGGACGCTGTATGGCGAACAGACCAATGGCAACCAGCCCGGCAAGGTGGAGCTGGACGGGGTGATCAGCGAGATCGGCGAAGGCTATTTCACCTTCGACGGCACCATCCGCATCAGCGATACGCCCGATGCAGGCCGCCAGTGCGAAAAGACCAAGAGCTGGCATTTCGCCGTCACGCAGAACCGCCCCTATTATCGGCTGCGGGAATTCGAATGGTGCGATTATCTGACCGATTATATCGACATCTATTTCCGCAAGTAAGGCGCTCGGCAACCGCTGCTGCAATCGCCTGCCTTTGACCTCTTGCCTCCTGATGGCTTGACCCCTGATCGCCCGGCTGGGATAGGCAGGGGGTCGAGGTTCCCCGCTGGGCTTTGCTGGCGGGGCTAAGACGGGAAGCCGGTGCGATGCCGGCGCTGCCCCCGCAACTGTAAGCGGAAGAGCATTGGTCGATCCATGCCACTGGCGCCAACCCGATGGGTTTCACGCTGGGAAGGCCAGACCCATGTGATGACCCGTGAGCCAGGAGACCTGCCTCCGACGCGATAACGTCCACCGGCGGGGTGCCCGGTCTGGTCGCCGATGTTCAGCACTGCCGTTCCGGCGGGCGCTGGCTCGCGGCTGTCCGCCCTCGCACCAGAACAGGAAGTGTGCAGGCCCGTGACCGAAGCCATCCCGACAGTAGGGGGCAATGCCCTTTCCCACCCGGTGCAGATTATCGATATCGTCTTCCCCGGCGATACCAACCACCATGGCACGCTGTTTGGCGGGGTCGCGCTGGCGCATATGGACAAGGTCGCCTTCCTCGCGGCCAGCCTGCATGGCCGGGCCAGCTTCGTCACGGCCGCATCGGAAAAGATCGATTTTGCCAGCCCGGCCCATGAAGGCGAAATGGTGGAGGCAACCGGGCGGATTGTGCGGGTGGGCCGCAGTTCGATCGACTGCGAGGTTGAGCTGGTGGCCGAAGCTCCGGTATCCGGCGAACGGCGGCTGTGTACGCGCGGGCGCTTCACTCTGGTGGCGGCGAAGGATGCCGGCACCCGCCTGCCACTGCCGCCGCTGGACGACAGGCCCATGGCCAAGCCCGATGGCGTGTTGCGCATGGTGGACATGGTCTTCCCTTCGCAGACCAATCACTATGGCACGCTCTATGGCGGCGATGCGCTGAAGCTGATGGGCAAGGCGGCCTTCATCTGCGCCACCAGGCACACGCGATCGGTGATCGTGATGGCATCGAGCGAGCGGATCGATTTCGTATCCGCCATCCGCACCGGCGAAATGGTGGAACTGGCATCGCGGGTGGAAAGCATGGGGCGCAGTTCGGTGCGGGTGCGGGTGGAGCTCTGGGCGGAAAACCTGCTCAGCGGGGAAAGGCGCCATGCCGCCTCTGCCATTTTCACCATGGTGTCGGTGGATCAGGACGGGCGCCCGAAAACGATCGAGAGGGGCAGGTCTGTCGTCGCGGGTGAGGCGGAAGGGCAGGTGTGCTATGTCTGATCAGCGCCCGGTGCTGGTGCCGCCCGAAGGCCAGAAAAAAGTGCTGCTGCACAGCTGCTGCGCGCCATGTTCGGGCGAAGTTATGGAAGCGATGAGCGCCAGCGGGATCGATTACACGATCTTCTTCTACAACCCCAATATCCACCCCAAAGAGGAATATCTGCTCCGCAAGGAGGAGAATATCCGTTTTGCAGAAGCGCATGATGTGCCCTTCGTTGATGCGGATTACGACACGGTGAACTGGTTCCGCCGTGCGCGGGGGATGGAATGGGAACCCGAACGCGGGCTGCGCTGCACCATGTGTTTCGACATGCGGTTTGAACGCACTGCGCTCTATGCCCATGAAAACGGCTTTCCCGTCATCACATCGTCGCTGGGCATCTCACGCTGGAAGAACATGGTGCAGATCAATGACTGCGGGGAACGGGCCGCGGCGCATTATCCCGATCTGACCTATTGGACCTTCAACTGGCGCAAGGGTGGCGGGGCCGCGCGGATGATCGACATCTCCAAGCGCGAGCGTTTCTATCAGCAGGAATATTGCGGCTGCGTCTATTCGCTGCGCGACAGCAATGCCCATCGCCTGTCACAGGGGCGGGAAGAAATCCGCATTGGTGATCTGTATTACGGCGATGATCCGGCTTAGGTCAGACGTTCCATCTGTCCGCATGAGAAGTAGCCGACGCTTTTATCGATGAGTTCTTCTTGCGTGCGTGATGCAAGGGCGAGCCCATCATCGTCCAGCTGAGCCACGGCATCTGCAGGAAATCCTGCAAAATGCGCCTCCTCATAGCATCGCTGCCAAGCGGCCAAATCGGCGGCCAGTTGTGTCGACAGACCTATGGCATCCGGCGAGACATATCCCCCGTTAATCGCGTCACGCACTCCTGTGCCGGAAAGCATGCCGTCGATAAGAAAATGGATAGCCATTGGTTAGGATTAGCCCCTTCTACGGACAGCTTGCTATAGTCCGCTTTGATGTATTGGTCTGTTGCGCAGGATCGCAACTGATTGATTTCTCTGTGAGATAGTGATGGCGGTGATAAGCGTGGTTCTGGATCAGTCGCCGGCTCCCGCCTTACGAAAGGTGAGATTGTAGCGCAGTGATCCCGTGGCCGGGTGCTGGCCATCGGGCAGCGGGGCGACGCCATGAAAGACCATCCGTGATCGCCCGCCCCAGACGACCACATCGCCATGGCTCAGGCGGTGGCGGGCCGGGCGCTGGGCGCGGGTGTCGCCGCCCCAGAGGAACAGGGCCGGCAGGCCGAGAGAAACCGAAACGATCGGTGCGCGCAGATCCTGTTCGTCCTGATCCTGATGCAGGGTCAGCTGGGTGCCGGGCTGATACCGATTGATCAGGCAAGCATCGGGCTGAAAATCGGGATAGCCGGCCTTTGCCGCCGCGTCCTGCGCCAGACCCAGAAACAGCGGCGGCATCGGCGGCCATTTGGCGCCGCTGAGCGGATCGCGCGGGGTATAGCGATAACCGCCCCGGTCAGACACCCAGCCCAGCGGGCCGCAATTGCTCATCGCCACGGACATGTGCCGCCCGCCCGGCGTTTCCCAATGGCGGAAGGGTGCGGCCGCGATCAGCGGGGCGATGGCGGCGATCAGTGCGTCGGCGCGGGGCAGGGCAAATCCGCCCAGCAGCCAGGCGCCATCCGACAGGGCGATCTGTCGGCGATCATCGGCAAAGAGATCAGCGGTGAACAGATCCTCTGGCATGGCCTGCGCTCTGTCTCCCGTGCCCTGCAGCTGTTGCCGCGTCAGTCGGTGGTGGAACCCGCGATCACCGTCAGGCGGCGCGTTTGCGGGGTGTGGAGGCTGAACAGATAGACGCCCCACCATTCCATGCCGGCATCAAAATAGGCGGAGACTTCGGGCAGATCGGTGCTGGTCCAGTCGCGGATTTCGGTTTCCGCATGGCCGGGCAGGATCAGGCTGCGGATGCTATCGAACAGATGCTGCACCTCGACCGGATCGGCCTGCAGCCCATAGGGCGGTTCGCTGAAGGCCAGCGCAAATTGCCCACCACTGCCGACATTGGGCAGGCCCATGCTGCCATTGGTGATGGAATGGCCCTGCAGATCGACCAGCAGCGGATCTTCCAGTTCCATGCCATTGGCCAGCGTCCAACTGCCGCGTTTGAGCAATTGGCCCGCCTCTGCATCAAAGTGATCACCCAGGAATTCGGCCTGGCCGATCACCCGGCTGCCCGACTGGCGTAGGGCTTCGCGGTCGAAAGGGGCGTCTTCGGGCAGGGCGGTACGCAGGCATTGTTCAATGGCGGTCAGCACTTCGGCTTCGCTGCCATCGCTGTCGTCAAACAGGGCAAAATCGAGCACGCCGCCGATGCTGGTGTAACGATCGAAGGCGGCGGGAAGGGTAAGCAGGCGTTCCATAGCCGGCTCTGTAGAGGGATTTGGCCAAGGGCAACAGAGGCTCAGCGAAGGGCGGTATTCTCCGGCGCGAAGATCGCCAGCAGCGCGAGCAAGGCGGCAAAACCTGCGGCGGGCAGCAGGCTGATGCTGCCCATGGCGGCATGGGCCAGGGCCCCGGTCGCAGCCCCGGCGATGAAACCGGCCCATAGCAGCAGATAGGGCAACCATTGCCAGCGATCGCCGCCCTGGAGCGCGGAAACCAGCCGCTGGCCCAGCTTCACCAGCGTGCCGGTCATATAGGTTACCCCGATGCTGACTTCGCCATTGCGCTGGAACACCGCATTGGCCCCGCCCATGGCGAGCGCCAGCAAAGCCACCGTCCAGCCATTGGGCGCATCAGTTGCCATGATGGCATCCACGCCTGCCGCAAGGCCGAGCGACAGGGCGACGAAAGCCAGTACTGCAGGTTTGGGGTGCCGGCCGGCGGCCGACCGGATCAGCGTGCCGATCATCACCCCCAACACGAAGCTGGTGATCAGTTTCAGGGCGGAGAGCGCAACAGCGGGCGCGGTCGCCCATTCCACCGCCATGCGGGTGGAGTTTCCGGTCATGAAAGACACGAACAGCCCGCCCAGCTTGATGAAGCCGATCGCATCGACAAAGCCGGCCAGCGCCGAAAGCGAAATGGCCAGAAGCCAGAATTTCCGCTGATAATGAACCAAGGCTCAGCCCTGCGGCGCGATCTGTGGTTTGGCGGGATAGGCTGGCGTCGCCGCTTCCCGCAGGCGCACGCCACGGCCGCCGCCATGGCTGGGGGCATTGTCACCGATGATCTCTATGCCCTGGCTTTCCAGTGCCTCGATCACCTTGACCAGAGTGTTGACCACGCTGCGCACCTGGCCTTCGGAGGCTTCCATGCGCTGGATGGTGGGCAGGGAAACCCCGGCAAGGGCGGCCAGGCTGCGCTGGTCCATGCCGAGCAGGGCCCGCGCGGCCCGCATCTGTTGCGACGTGATCATTCGGGTCTGATGATGCATAAAACATCAAATTTCAATCTTACATATCATCTGTGCGATGTGTACCATGACAACAGGATCACGGGACCAACAGGCTGCGGGCTTTGGCGGCGCCGGTTCCCCCATCAATTGCAGGAACAGACGGGCCATGCCTGACAATCTTTCGACCTTTGCCGACCGGCTGGGTGCGCCGCCCCCGCCGGAGCCGGAGGATGATCAGGATGCTGCGACGCTAAGCCGCGCGATTGCCCTGCCATCGGGGCTGCGCTGGGCGATCCTGCGCGGGGTGAAGGGAAAATGCCCGCGCTGCGGCGCGGAGAAGCTGTTTCCGCGTTTCCTGAAGCCGATGGCTGCTTGCAGCCATTGCGGGCAGGATTGGTCTCATCAGCGGGCGGATGATTTTCCGGCCTATATCTCGATCTTCATCACCGGCCATGTGCTGGCGCCGCTGATTATCCGGCTGGCGCGGGATACCGATCTGTCATCCGGCGCGATGCTGGCGATCATCATTCCGCTGGCCAGTGTGATGATGGTCGGCCTGCTGCAACCGGCCAAGGGTGCAGTGATGGCGATGCAATGGTGGTTTGGCATGCATGGCTTCAAGCCCGGAAAGGCGGAAAGCCGTCAGTAATGCCGGCTTGATGCCGCGTCAGTGGTGTTGGGCAGAGGTGCCGTCACTCGCCACCCAGGGCAGCACCCGATACAGCCTGGTGATCCCCAGCCGGCGGGCGTAATCGCACAGGCCGGAGCGGGCCAGCGCCTTCGCCTTGGACGGGCTTGGTGGACCGCGAAAATCCAATTGCCCGCGCTGCAACACGAAGACGAAACCTTCGGCACATTGGCGGATGATGGCCACTGTCTCGCCCGCGGGCACTTCCTGGCGACTGGCAACGTAGATTACGTCCATCGCCAGCAGATCTTACGCGCCGCTGGAGAACAGGAAGGCCAGCGCGCACAGGCAGGCGAGGATCGCGGCCGGGAGAGGTGCTTCTTTCAGGAAATGGTCCATCGGTCAGCTTTCCTTAGTCTTTGACTGCACGGCGTTCATCGGCATGAGCATCGGCATCGAACGGAACCCACCCATTGCTTTCACGCAGCAAGGGGCGCCCGCAACGCTTGCACAGCGTGCGGTAGTTCAAACCATCGTCCCACACCCTGTCCCGGTTGGGTTGATGGCCGATTAGACCACAGAACTTCAGCAGTGACATTGCATATGCCCCTTGGCGACCACGGGCGGGTTGGAAGGATGATGGCAGCAGTGTTTGTTTTGGTCTGCCATCGCAGGCTCGACGTGTGCGGCCATTCTGACGCAAAAATGCTGCAATGCAAGATGTAAAATGTCGTGTGACAAGTCCCGTATTGTGTCACATTTGGCCCGTCTGGGACGTTTTGGGAACTGATTATTGTGCATGTGCACAATAATCAGTCGGAAGGCTTCTCAACCCTCCGCGGCGGCCGTGCCCCCATACGAATCGACCACCTGCCGACCCAGCGCCGGATCATCGGTGAAGATCGCGTCGATCCCGATTGCCAGATAGCGCTGCATTTCGGCGATGCTGCCGGCCGGGTTGCGTGCGCCATCACCCTGATCGTTCCGGAAATCGGCCGCCAGAAACAGGTTTTCGGGACGGAATGTCCAGGCGCTGACCAGCAAGCCGGCCTGATGCGCAGCCTCCACCAGCCCGGTGGGCTGGCCAAGGCGCTGATCCCCGTTCAGGGGAATGACCATGCGCATCGGCGGGGCAAGATAATCGGCATAACCGGCGATGTTTGCCAGCCCGGCCGGCGTCAGCAGATCGGCATAGGTCGATCCGGGCGATGTTGCGGCCATGTCGGGCGGGGTCTGCGTTGGATCGCCGATCAGCTGTGCCAGCTGGACATTGGGCAAGCCGCTGATCAGCGGGCGCAGGCTGCGCAGATTGGCGGTCTCGAACGACTGGATCACAAAGGGTGCGCGGCGCAGATAGGCGCTTTTCCCGATGCGATCGATCAGCCGTGGTTCCTGCTCCAGGCCAATGCCGGCAAAATAGGTCGGATGCTTGATTTCCGGGATGATGCCGATGATCCGGCCGCGTGCGGCAGCCTCGGCAGCGGTGAAATCTGCGATCTCTTCCAGCGAAGCGATCTGGAATTCGCCATCATAACCGCCGCTTTCGGTGCGGACCGCGCCGAGCCTTTCCTTCGCCCGCAGCGTTTTCAGTTCCCCAAAGGTGAAATCTTCGGTGAACCAGCCTTCCTGCTGCTGGCCGTCGATCATCTTTACCGCCCGGCGATCGGCAAATTCGGGATGAGTGGAAACATCGGTGGTGTCAGCGATGTTGTTTTCATGCCGCGCGACCAGCACGCCATCCTTTGTTGCCACCAGATCGGGTTCGATGAAATCGGCCCCATCCTGGATCGCCTTGGCATAGGCGCCCAGCGTGTGTTCGGGCCGCAGGGCGGAGGCACCGCGATGGGCGATGACCAGCGGTGGGCCGCTCCTTCGTACGGGTGTTGTGTTGGCTGATGCGAGCGCGGGCATGCTGGCGCCCATGGCGCAGCCTGCGGCCAGACCGGCGCTCAGCCCCAGCATTGCGCGGCGGGACAGTGGCTCGATGGCCATCAGCCGGTCACCGGCTGAATGGGGGATGGGGCTGTGTGGCTAAGCGGGATGAAGGCAAATCGCATGATCGCGAAAGCCTAACGGCACAATGTTACACCCTGCGGGCTAGGCTTCGCCTGCTCCGGCGGTGTCCAGCAGATGCGGCAGCGCCGGATTGCTGGCCCCAAGGCGCCAGATCAGCACCTGTTCGATCACCGGCGCATCATCCAGCGGCAGAAAGCGGACACCTGCCATGCCCAGCCGCTGCAGCGATTGCGGCACCAACGCCACGCCGATGGTTTCGGCGACCAGGCTGACGATGGTTTGCTGCAATTGCGTTTCCAGCCGGATCACCGGTTCACCGCCGGCGCGGGCGAGGAAGGCGGCAATCGCCTGGCGCAGGGCAGGGGTGATGGCTTCGGGAGAAACCACCAGCGGTTCATCCAGCAGATCAGCCGGATAGATCATGTCCTTGCCGGCCAGCGGATGATCGGCCGGCACCGCCAGGCACAGGGCTTCGCGGTGCAGCACAGCGTTGCCGATGCCGCGCAGCGTACCGGGGCTGAAGCCGATCGCGGCATCAAACTGCCCGTCGATCACCCCGGCCAGCAGATCGGATGGCAAGGTTTCGCGCAGATGCAATTGCACCCCGGGATGGGCGGCCATGAATTTGCGCGTCAGCACCGGCAGGCTGCCATAGGCGGCATGCATCATGAAACCGATGGTCAACTGGCCGATCGCGCCGCTGCCGGCGGCACGAGCATTGCGGCGGGCCTGATCCAGCCCGGCCAGCACGGCGCGGGCATCAATCAGGAATTGCTCGCCCGCCGGGGTCAGCTGCGCACGGCGCGAATGGCGATCGATCAGCCGCACACCCAGTTCCTTTTCCAGCGCGGCGATCTGGCGGCTGAGCGGGGGCTGGGTGACATGCAATTGCGCGGCCGCCCGCCCGAAATGCAGCGTTTCGGCCAGGGTGATGAAATAGCGGAGCTGACGCAGATCGATCATGATACCTTTTGGGTATCAATAGCAGCATCAATCGGCATTGGAATGCATCGATGGGGCCGGCTAGGCGCGCGATCTGTTTTCCATGCCTGAAAGTGTGCCGTGCTGTCTGTCCTGCTGATCATCCTGCCGATCTTCGCCCTGATCCTGGCGGGCTGGGCGGCGCGGCGCAGCGGGGTGATGGGGCCCATGGCGGCGACGGAAATCAACCGTTTCGTCGTGTGGCTGGCACTGCCCGCGCTGCTGTTCGGGATCATGGCGCGGGCAGATTGGGCGGAAATCTGGCAACCGGGTTTCATTGGCGCCTTTCTGGGTGGTGCGTTGCTGGTTTTCGCGCTGACGCTGATCTGGCGGCGGCGCAGCCGCCCGCTGGCCGATGCGGCGATCGACGGGTTGAACGCGGGTTATGCCAACACCGCCTTCATCGGTTTTCCGCTGTTGCTGGCCGTGCTGGGCGAAGCGAGCCTCGCCCCCACGCTGATTGCCACGATCCTGACCGTCTGCGTGCTGTTTGCCGGGGCGCTGATCCTGGTCGATATCGGGCTGCAGGCCGGTGGAAGCGGCTGGAGAATGCTGGGCAATCTGGCCCGCTCGCTGGCCCGCAATCCGCTGGTGATCGCCCCGCTGGCCGGGGCGCTGTTCCTGGTGACCGGCTGGGATCTGCCGGGGCCGGTGGATCGCTTTGTCACTTTGCTGGGCGGCGCTGCATCCCCCTGCGCGCTGGTCGGGTTGGGGCTGTTCCTGGCCGACAAGGCTGGCAAAGGGGCAGGCAAGGGCGCGGCATCGGATCAAAAGGGCGCAATGGGCGTGGTGGCCGCGCTGGTGGCATTAAAGCTGCTGCTGCAACCAGTGTTGACTTGGCTGATCGCCACCTATCTGCTGAACCTCTCCCCACCCCTGACCAGCGCGGCGGTGCTGCTGGCAGCTTTGCCTACCGGCACGGGCCCCTTCATGGCGGCCGAATACCATCGCCGAGAAGCAGGCATCACGGCGCAGGCCATTCTGCTGTCCACAGTACTCTCGCTGGTGACGCTGACCGGATTGTTGATGGTCATGGGGTAGGTGAGCAAACGCGGGCGTTGTTTCAGGAGGCGTTCGGTTCGACCGGTGCGGAGTATCACGCCAGCTTTGTTTCTTCCCTCACCGCGCATCATGAAAGATCACGCCCAGCGTATGGCGTGATCCGCTGTGCAGCCGGCTGACGCCATGGCGCATGGTGACCCGGTAGTCGCCGCGGGTTCCGGCCTGCGGGCGGATATTGACCGCGAAGATCACGCCATCGCCCTTGTTCAGCGGCACGACCATGGCGCGGGACTGCATGCGGGGGCGCTGTTCGGTCAGTACCAGTTCGCCGCCGGTGAAATCCGTGCCGGGGGCGGATAGCAGCACGGCGATCTGCAGCGGGAAGACATGATCGCCATAGAGATCCTGATGCAGGCAATTGTAGTCGCCAGCCCGATATTGCAGCAGCAGTGGGGTGGGGCGGTTCTGGCCGGCGGCGTGGCAGCGGGCCAGAAAATCGGCGTGGTCGGCCGGAAAACGCGGCGCCAGCCCCATGCGTTCGTGCCAGCGATTGGCAATGGCGGAGAGCGGCGGAAAAGCGGTTTCGCGCAGCGCCTGCACCAGCGGCGGCAGCGGATAGGCGAAATAGCGATATTCGCCCTGGCCAAAACCATGGCGCGCCATGTGGATATGGCTGCGAAAGCCGCTGTCTGATGGATAGAGCGCGGCCAGATCATCGCATTGCTGATCTGACAGCAGGCCGGGCAACACGGCCCAGCCTTCACGGTCAAGCTGGGCATTGATGGCGGGCCAGTTGGCGCCATCGAGGCGGGCCTGCAGTTGTTCCAGATCGTCTGTTCTGTTCATCCGGCAAGTCTGGCGCAGGGCAGGGCGCGGCGCACCCCGTTTCCTGCGGCCAAATCACTCACTTTTTGACGAACAGCGGCGCATTGGCGAAGTCTTCCGCCGCAACCTGATCCATCTGGCGGGCGATGCCTTTGGTCAGCGCGGCCGGCACGATGACGCGGAAACCGCGCGCGATCAGGCCATCGATCGCCCAGCGCACGCAATAATCGGCCGCGACCCCGATCACCTCCACCTCGCTCACGCCGTTCTGGCGCAATTGGGCGAAGACATCCTCCCGCAAGACCGGCGCTGCATTGCTGTCGCGGGCGTTCTCCATCATCAGGCCGTCCTCGGCCCACATGTCGAACACGCTCTTTTCCAGCCGCCAGACGGGAATGGCCGGGTCAATCACGCTCTGATCCAGCACATTGGCCCAGCCGCTGCTGCCGCGCACGCAGTGGATGGGGAAGCTCTTCGCCTCTTCCGAAACGGCATAGGCGGCCGGATCATGCGTATCATAGGTGAACAGCACGCCAGCGGTCTTCGCCGGGTCGCGTCTTGCCAGCCAGTCATTCATCGGGCCGGTCAGTGCCTGAGCCCCAACGACGCTCAACGCGCCGTCGGCGTCCATGAAATCCTTCTGCGTATCAATCACGATCACGAAGCGTGCCATCGCTGCCTCCTTGCTTGCTGGCCTTGACTTATATGCGAATCAAAAATAAGTAAAGTGCAAGTTGGATATAAGGGTGCGGTCATGAATGAGAGCGAGTTCCTGCAGGGCTATGATCCCGCCGCCTATGACCGGCCATCGCTGACGGTCGATCTGGTTCTGCTGGGGATCAGCCAGGGCGCGCCTGCGGTGCTGTTGCTGCGTCGGGATGATCATCCCTTTGCCGGATGCGCGGCGCTGCCCGGTGGTTTTGTCGGCATGGATGAGGAACTGGATCAGGCCGCCGGGCGGGTGCTGGCGGACAAGGCAGGTCTTTTCGGGGACCAGGTTCATCTGGAACAGCTCTACACCTTTGGTGCGGTCAACCGTGATCCGCGCATGCGCATCATCTCCATCGCCTGGCTGGCCTTGCTGGATGAAGCGGCTTTTGCTGCGGCGCTGGCCGGCAATCCGGCGCTGATCCCGGCCAAAGTGGAGATGCAGGGCGATGCGGCGGCGGTGACTACCCCTGATGGTGATGTGCTGCCGCTGGCCTTCGACCACGCGCAGATCATTGCGCTCGCCATCACTCGGCTGCGCGGCAAGCTCGATTATTCGGATGTCGGTTTTGCGCTGCTGCCCGAACACTTCACCCTGCGCGCCTTGCAGAATGTGCATGAGGCGATCCTGGGCGTGACGCTGAACAAACCGGCCTTCCGCCGCCGCATGCTGGACAAGGGCTGGCTGGTCGCCACCGGCCTGCGCGAACAGAACACCAGCTATCGCCCGGCCGAACTCTTTCGTTTTTCCAACCCCATCAGCAGTTAGGAGGATATCATGGCAACGATCCGCAATTACGGCTTCATCTCTCAGCTGAGGAGCGAGGCGAGCAGCCACATCATCCGTTTCCGCAAGGGGCGTGTGGTCGCCAGCGGGCGCGGGCTGGTGTTCTGGTTCCGCCCGGAAAACGCCAGCATCGCCGAAGTGCCGATGGACGACCGGGAAATGACCCTGTTCGTGCGCGGCCGCAGCCAGGATTTCCAGGCCATATCGGTGCAGGGCACGGTCGGTTGGCATGTGGTGGAGCCCGAACGGCTGGCAGAGCGGGTTGATTTCAGCATCGGCCTGTCCAGCGGCAGATTGCAGGGCGAGCCGGTGGAAAAGATCGAGGCGCGCATTGCCGGCATCGCCAATCAGGCGGTGCTGCAATATCTGGCCGGCCGTCCCGTGCGCGGCTTGCTGGACGAAGGGCCCGAACCGTTGCGGCAGGCCTTGGCCGCGGCGCTGGCGGGCGATCCGGCGCTGACCGAGATTGGCGTTGCGGCCGTGGCCGTGCGGCTGACCGGCCTCGCACCCAGCAGCGAGCTGGAACGCGCCTTGCAGACCCCGACCTTTGAGGCGCTGCAGCAGAAGGCGGATGAAGCCAGCTTTGAACGCCGCGCTCTGGCGGTGGAGAAAGAACGCGCGATTGCCGAAAATGAACTGGCGACCAGAACCGAACTGGCCCGGCGTGAAAAGCAGCTGATCGCCGAAGAGGCGGACAATGCCCGCAACCGCGCCGCCGGGATTGCCGAAGCTGGCCAGGTGGAAGCAGAGGCGGAAGCCAATCGCATCCGCATGGTCGAAGGCGCGCGGGCCGATGCAGAGGCGCAGCGGATCGCGGTCTATCGCGACCTGCCGCCCGCCGTGCTGATGGGGCTGGCTGCGCAGCAATTGGCCGGCAAGCTGGAAACGATCGAACATGTGAACATCACGCCCGATCTGCTGGCCAGCGTGCTGGGCGAATTCCGCAAATCGCCGGCCTTGTCGGGCGGGTGAGGGAGGACACGCGATGTCTGCCATTCCGCCCCGGGCCGTGTTCGTTTTTCGCGAAAGCGATTTCGAACTGCTGCTGGCGCGCCATGCTACCCGTGATCAGGCGCGGTTCTTCCTCGCCAGCCGGGGCCAGCGGATTGAAGAGGTGGAGGCCCGCCACCACCATTTTCAGGCCGTGCTGGCCACGGCACGCGGGGCGGTGCCCGGCGAGTGGCGGCAGGCGCTGGTGCGGCGGGCTGATCTCGATCGCTTCCTGTTCGCGCCCGAAGATGTGGTGGTCGCCGTGGGGCAGGATGGGCTGGTGGCCAATGTGGCCAAATATCTGGCCGGCCAGCCGGTGATCGGCATCAATCCTGCGCCCGATCTCTATGATGGTGTGCTGGTGCGTTTCGCGGTCGAGGCGCTGGGCCGGTTGCTGCGTGCCAGCACGGGCGGGGCGAGTATCGAGCCGCGCACCATGGTGCAGGCGCTGCTCGACAATGGTGAGCAGTTGACCGCGTTGAACGAGATTTTCATCGGCCATCGCAGCCATCAATCGGCGCGTTACCGGATTGAACTGGGCACCGAAGGGGAAGATCACAGTTCATCCGGCCTGATTGTCGCCAGCGGTACTGGAGCGACGGGCTGGGCACGCTCGATTGCGGAGGCGACGCACAACCAGCTGGATCTGGCACCGGCGGAACGCGCGGTCGGTTACTGGGTGCGCGAAGCCTTCCCCAGCCGGGCCACCGGCACCACCATGCGCGCCGGGCGGCTGGACGATCAGCCCTTGATCATCACCTCCCGCATGAACGATGGCGGGGTGATCTTTGCCGATGGCATTGAACAGGATTTCATCGCTTTTGACTGGGGGCGGCAGGTGCGGCTGGCCCCGGCGCCGCAGACACTGAATCTCGTGACCGGATAGGATTTCTCATGGCCGTCAACGACATTGCCACTCGCGTGTACAACCACAATTTCCGGCTCGATCCGATTGTCCGCAGCCTGCTGGATACCGATTTCTACAAGCTGCTGATGCTGCAGATGATCTGGCGCGACAGCCGCCAGGTGCAGGCGACATTTTCCCTGATCAACCGCAGCAAAGCGGTGCGGCTGGGCGATGTGATCGATGAAGATGAATTGCGTGCCCAGCTGGATCATGCGCGCAGCCTGCGTTTCACCCGCAAGGAATTGATCTGGCTGGCGGGCAACAGCTTCTATGGCCGGCAGCAGATGTTCGCTCCCGATTTTCTGGCCTGGTTGGGTGATTTCCAGCTGCCCGAATATGATCTGCGCAAGGCGGACGGGCAGTATGAACTGCATTTCGCCGGTGCCTGGATCGACACCACCATGTGGGAAATTCCCGCGCTGTCGATCATCAATGAACTCAAATCCCGCGCTGCCCTGCGCCGCCATGGGCGCTTCACGCTGGATGTGCTCTATGCCCGGGCCAAGGCACGGCTGTGGGACAAGGTTGAACGGCTGCAGCAATTGCCCGATCTGGTGCTGGCCGATTTCGGCACCCGGCGGCGGCATGGCTTCCTGTGGCAGAACTGGTGCGTGGAAGCGCTGAAGGAAGGGCTGGGCAAAAGCTTCATCGGCACATCCAATGTGCTGATCGCGATGAACAATGATCTGGAAGCGATCGGCACCAATGCCCATGAACTGCCGATGGTCACCGCCGCGCTGGCCGATGGGGATGCGGAACTGGCGCAGGCTCCCTATCGCGTGCTCGAAGCCTGGCAGCGGCATTACAATGGCAATCTGCTGGTCGCCTTGCCCGATGCCTATGGCACCACAGCCTTCCTGCGGCAGGCGCCCGGCTGGCTGGCAGGCTGGACCGGCTTCCGCCCGGACAGCGCCCCGCCGATCGAGGGCGGTGAACAGATCATCCGCTGGTGGCAGGAACAGGGCGTTGACCCGAAGGACAAACTGCTGATCTTCTCCGACGGAATGGACATCGACAGCATCGAGGCCGTCCACCGCCATTTTCACGGCCGGGTGCGGATGAGCTTTGGCTGGGGCACCAATCTGACCAATGATTTCCGCAGCTGTGACCCGGCAGGCGGCCATGCGCTCGACCCGATGTCACTGGTCTGCAAGGTCACCAGCGCCAACGGCCGACCGGCGGTGAAGCTGTCCGACAATCCCGCCAAAGCCACCGGCGACCCGGCAGAAATCGCCCGCTATCTGCGCGTGTTCGGCGATGCCGGCCGGGTGGAAAGTGCGGTGGCGGTGTAGGAATATCCCTCTCCGGCAAGGTCGGGGAGGGTTCGGAAGCTATCCCGCCGTGTAAGGCGCTTTCATCAGGCAGAGTTCGAAATGGCGAACGGATCAGGCCGTCATTCAGGTGTAGGCGTGACCAGTCTTCCGCCCATCTGGCTGGCTGGAGTGAGGAAACTGAGTCTTTAGGTCGCGAGCCGGCCAAAGCATTTGTTCCCTTTTTGTTTGCGTGATAATGTCATTGCATCTGCGCGGCTGATCGCGTTGGAGGCTACAGGGGTGGGCGATGCGGATGCGGTTGGCTGTGGGATTGGCTGGCGTAGCGGCTGTGTTGCTGGCCGGGGTTTCAGGTCGGTTCTACACGACGCAGGGAAAGGCTGCACAGGCAGAGCCAGACGCTGAAGCAGTGCCGACAGTCACTGCATCGCAATTCCGCTCTGATTTGCCGCAATTGGCGATCATCCCGGCAAAAGGCATTGTTGCCAATGATTTTGATCAGCAGGGAAGGCGTCTGTGCCTGGACCCCGTCGCGGTTTCGCCAGAGGCCAAGGCGCTCGCAGCGCGCGGCTATTACATCACTGGCGAGTTGGATGCTGCACCCTATCGGCTGGTCAGCTTCGCCGCAGGGGGCAAATGGTTCTGGCAGGATGGCGGGCCAAGATGCTGGACGGTTGATGGCCGGATTGCGCTGTTTCGTGATGGTCGGATGGAAGCGCTGATTGGTGCGGCAAACCCTCTGCCCCTCGCGGCTGTGCCTGGATCCGATGCCTCTCCGCAGCTTCCCGGCCACGTCATCGGGCCGTTTTCGATCGGCATGATCACAAGGCTTGAATCCGGTGTGTTGAGGCTGATCGATGGCCACCCGATCGGCAGGCCCCTGGCTGATATGAAGATCGGCCAACTCGAAGGCGCTCCCGATCTTCAGGCGGACAATCCCGTCAGGAACAGGGCCGGTGATGCGAGCGAAATGGCATCGGTAAGGATTGTGCCATCGGCGCCGTTTGAGACGCTATGCGGTGGCAAGGTTCGTGTGCCCGCGATCCGCGGCCTGCAACTGTCAGAAGCGCGATCATTGTTGCAGCAAAGCGGCTGGCGGCCTTGGCCGGCGAAAGAGGAACTCGCCAGCAAAGAGGCTGTCGCTCAGCGAGAAAGAGGGCTGGTTGAAACGGTTGATTGCACACCTTCGATGGGCCGGTGCCAGTTTGTCTATGTGAGTTCAGGCGGAGTGCTTCATGTCATCACGCGGCCAATCACGCTTGATCCGCCTGGCCAGGGGCCTCCAGTCCACACTGTCGCCCGTCCGACGCCCGTTCAGAACGCACTGCTGCTGTCGGTGGATGGTTATGCCGCCACCTGTCGAAACTGACTTGAGAAAAGGGGCCGGATGATGCTGTCGCAAAGGGTGGCAGGAATTGGTGCCGTGGCCGTCGTCATGCTGATCGGCATGTTGGGGTGGCTGTCTCAGGGTGCGCTGACATTGCCGGACTATCGTAGCCGTGCTGTGCAAATCGATCATGTCCGGCTCTTTGATATGGTCAGGGGGGCCACGCCTGTGGTCGCACCCCCCGCTGTCCAGCCGGCGCGTGGGCTTTTTGTATCGGCTGTGCCTGAATTGTCGATCATCCCCGCGCGACAGATTCCGGTCAACCATGACCGGCGCTCGAAGGAAGAATGTTGGACAATCCGCCCGATGAAATCGCCTGAAGCACGGGCGGTGGCGGCGCAGGGCTGGCTCGTCAGTGCTGAACGGGATGGGCCGGACAGCCAGATGATGGTGATTTTTGTCGGGCGCGAAGAGCAGGGGATGGGTGGCCTCTGCAGAGTTGAAGGCGGCGGTGTTGCCCTGTTTCGGGGCGGGCAATTATTTGCTCTGGTTCAGGGTGCGGCATCCGGCCTTTACGGAAAGACAGACGAGGCGGAGGCGTTCGCAGGTACCCCCGCAGATGGATCGGGCGCCTGGACTATTTGGCAATCAAAAATCTGGTCGGTGAGCGAGAGCCGGTTTCGGTTCGATCACGTCAGCATGGCCGGCGGGATTACCGCAGACGTTCATTTTGATGCCGATGGCGCTGTTCGCATAACGCCCGAAGCGTCGGTGGACACAGTGTGTGATGGCAGGGCGCTGTTGCCCAATATTCGCAGTTTCTCAATTGTGCGGGCTGGCGAAGCATTGCGCCAATATGGCTGGCGTCCGGCGCCCATTGATCCTGATCGACCGCCAATTGATGGGCTGGTGGTTGAATTGCACCGCATGGGGTTGGCGGAGGCGGGGGAATGCTCCTGGTCCTTCCCCGGCTATTGCACTTATTCCTATCTGGGTGAGGCTGGCGAACTGGGTGTTACCACGGCGGGTGACAACTTCGTGATGGATTATGGGGTGACCTGCAAATGAGCCTGGGAAACTCCATGCAAGCCGAAGGGGGAGGGGTCACGCGGGTGCTGGCTCTGGTGGCAGTATTATGTGCCGGGTTGTTGGGAATTTATCTGGCCAGCAAATCGGGCTGGCCTGCGATGCAGAGCGGGCCCGCGCAAATGACGGGCCCTTTCCATTCCGATCTGCCGGGTATTGCGATTGTCCCGGCTCACGCCATTCCCATCTATCGTGGCGGCCCGAGCGGCCATGCTTGCGTTGCGCCGCCTTTGTCTCCGTCAGCGGAAGCGCAGGCTGTGGCAGCGGGCGGATGGGTGGTTGAGCAGGAGGCCGTGGCGGGTGCCTATCGGTTGATCACCTTTATTGGCCGGAGCGAGAGCAACACCAACAGCGATTGCCGGCGGTTTGGGGGTGGCATTGCCCTGTTCAAGGGTGGCGAATTGCAGGCATTGGCCTGGGACCTGAGGCAGGGTGTTATTGGAAGGCGTGATCAACCGACATTGGATCGGAATGTGATGGGGCAGGGCGAAAGCCGGATGGGCGATGCCGGCGGATCGACCGCATATCGCCCCGCCACGCTGGCGGCTCTCAGGCCGCTGGACGAGGGTGGCTTGCGCATTTTTCGCGGAGCCAGAATTGACGGGCCGGTGGCAGATATCCGCTTTGAACAGGACGGATCAGTCCGGCTCACCCGGCAAGCAGCGGTGGATATGGTCTGCCAGGCCCGCGCGCGCCTGCCCAATATCCACGGCCTTTCTATGGTGCGCGCGAGGGGGAGCCTGGCGCGATATGGCTGGGTTCCGCACGTGGAGCGTAATGATGATCTGATCCATGATGCCGTTGCCTATCGCCTGCACCGGCAGGGCATGACCGAAGTGATCGGCTGTGCCCCAACCGGCATGGGCTTTTGCGGCTTTTCCTACGGCACTGATGCCGGCGAATTGTACGTTACCACTGTTGGAGATGGAAGTGATCAGAGGGTCGTTGATTATGTGGTTCGGTGTAGGTAGAATTTCATGTTATTAATGAATTAAATATTATTTAATATTATTATCAAAATTTATAAAATTTGTTTCCAACTGTTCTGTAGTCAGATGGAGGGACAGCCGTTCCGTTTAGATTTGCGGGATAGCGGTCGAGGTTGTCCAGTGCGCGAACGCCACCATCGGATCCTCCTAGATAGGCGGTGATCCTCTGACTGCTGCCCTTTCCAGCGTTATGAGCGGCGATGATGTCATTTGGCCCGAAGTAAATGTTCGCCATGTTATCTCCAGCATCACTGCGTGGATGGGTGTGCCATATCCCAACTGCATTCGCTGGAACTTGCATGTCCAGGGATCCGCCAAATTCTCCGACAATTGAATATGGCTTTTGAAATGTTTGTCCATTTATATTAATGGGGTACTGATATCCGAAGGTGCCATCATCATTTTTCACGATGAATCCGCCTCGCTCTCCGTTACTTCCTACAGATTGGGCAATGGTTCTTGAGAACATAATGGCATCAATTGCGGCGTCGTCAGCCGTTTGAAACCTAGCGGCAGGTCCTTGGAGGATGTAACTGACTGCTGTTGATCCGCCGTTGAAACGTGGCCTCCCATCGTTGGAGTGTCCGGATAAGCGCCCCTCATTAACTTCAATGGATCGTCCTGCAAAAAAATTCCTCAATCCTTCTTCTGCATTTATCGTTTGTATATATGAATTTTCTCTTTGTATTTTTTTATTTCTTTTTCTGATAAGTCTCGATTGAAGGCTTCTTATTACACTTTCTCTATTTCTTGAATTTTGTTCATTTCTTATATCAATTAATGTATTGTTATATTCAATTAAAGATTTTTGCCATTTTTGTTCATTTCTTAATGCATTTGATCTCTTGTATTCATCTTTTAGCGCGTCCAGGCGTCGACGTTCTTCTCTGGTGGAAGGTGGGTATGTAGCTGTCAGGCGAGCGGTATCGTTATCGCCCGTTGCCTGCGCGGCATTATCAGGCGACCAGATTTCTGAATTTGTTCCTGCGTTTTGCGATGGTGTGTCGGAGACAGCTGGCGCTCCTCCTTGCGCTGTCGGCATTCCACTCTCATGAGAACTGTCACCTTGCGTTTGTGACAAAGTTGAATGTCGCAACATTCCCTCGCTTTGATCGGGCTGAACGAGGAAGCGAGTTCCTGCAGGAAATCCCCCCAGTGTGCCGTGTTTACCGCTGACACCTTCGTCGTATCCGGGGCGTTGGGGGTGGCCTGCAAATCCATATGCTGGCGGCTGATCGTGGCTGGTTGCGCCATCGCTACCTAACGCCTCTCGCTCCATCCGGGCGGCATTGTCGGCCATCTGCAGTTCCAGTTCGGCGCGTTTGGCAGGGGAAAGCTGGCGCAGGATGGAGCTTGGCACCTCGGCCAGATCGACCAACTGATCGCGCTCATGGCCGGGTTTGCCCAGCCATTGCTTCAGCAGCTGATCGCCCTCTGCATGGCGGGCAGACAGGGCGGCCTTCTCTGCCCCATGACGTTTATAGACCTGGGTCAGGGCCAGCCGGCGCTGGTCTTCGGTCAGGTCGGTACGCGCCTTGATCTGATCGACCGCGTTGGTGAGATCGAAGGAAGGGCCATCCTCTGCCGCTGATGGGGCAGCGGCGATTGCCTGTTCCACCACCTGCTGCGATGCCGCCAGCTTGTGCCGGGCCTGCAGCAGCTCTTGCGTCAGCAGAATGTCCTTCTCGCCCATCTCCCCGCGATGGGCCGTCAGATAGGCATCGGCAGCGGTCAGATCATCGCCGTCTTCGGCGGCTGCCTGCACCACGCCCCGGTGAAACAGCGACAGCGATCGGCCATGCTCCTCGCGGAAGCGCTTTTCGTCCCATTCCTCGGCCTCGGCCCTTCGGGCATTGGCCTCTGCCATGTCCCGCCGATGGCGCAGCAGCGCTTCGGGATCGGCAAAGGCGCTGGCACCCGCTGCCATTGCTGCATCGCGTTCACCCAGCGCCGCAGCGCCGCCCATCTGCCGCAGCCCCCGGCGTGCCCCTTCGGCAAGCTGATCCAGCGCCCGGCCCATCGGGCCTGCGCTCAGCTGGTCGAACAGGGCGCCGGCATCTGGGCCGGTCTCCGCACTGGCAGCCTGTTCCCGTGCGGCATCCTGCAGTGCCAGCAGCTGCGCCTTGAGCGCCGGGGCCGCATCGGCGGCCTCCCGGCCGCTGAGCGCCGCAAACCCGCGCATGGCAGCACTGACATCGCTCTGCAGGGCCTGCGCCAGCGTGCGGGCCCGGGCATCAACCTCGCGCCGTTGATCCTCCGCCTGCCAATCGGCGACTGCCTTGTTCAGCCGGGGCAGCCCGGCGATGATCCCGCCCAGCAGTCCGCCACCGTCGTCAAAGGAATTGAGCCGCGCGGGGCTGGGGGTGGCAGGGCCTGTTTGATGCGGCTGATATTGCGGTACGCGTGCCATGGCCGGCGATCCTTCATGCAAGATGGCAGAGAAGGCGGCCGGGTGGTGAGCTTCAGGGCCGCCATGCGGCCAGCCCTATGCCGATGAGGGGGCGATTGAATCGTGGGGCAGTATTCGATCGCCCCCCATCGTCATCCCAGCGAAGGCTGGGATCTGTCGCGACCAGCGCAATCCGCCTCCGTTGAGTGAGCCGCCCGAGATGCCAGCCTTCGCTGGCATGACGCGGGGTGGCGCTATCCCAGGCTCTGGGCGAACCGGGGGCGGAGCTTCGCACAACCCTTGTGCCCAATCGTCATCCCAGCGCAGGCTGGGATCTGTCGCGACCAGCGCAATTCGTCTCCGTTGAATGAGCTGCCAGAGATGCCAGCCTGCGCTGGCATGACGCGGGAGAACCGCCTCGGCTAGAGGGCAGCCCTCCCCAGCAAGAGCCGGGGAGGGCGTTCCCTCACCCCGCCGTATAACGCGCTTCCATCAGGTCCAGTTCGGTCACGATCTTGCGGGCGGTTTCGCTGCCCAGTTCGCGGCGGCGGACGCGGCGGAAGATTTCGGTGCGTTCCGCCTTCAGCGCGGCGATGCGCAGGTCGCGTTCCACAGCCTTCATCGTCAGCAGGGGCGCGCGATCGTCCTGGGCGTTTTCCAGGCTTTCGATCCGCTGGCGATAGAGATCCATGATCCGCGCGGCGGAGGTGACATAGATGTCTGCATCGCCACGCCCTTCGGCCATCGAGTGCTGCGCCTGTTCCACTGCGGCAATGGCGGCTTCGGCGGCGGCGATGCGGGCGGCGTCTTCTTCGGGCGTGTGGCCATGTTCTTCGGGCATTTCCAGCCCGCGCAGCAGCCAGGGCAGGCCGATGCTGGCGACAAACAGAGAGGTGATGATCACGCCCATGGCCAGGAAAATCGCCAGATCACGCGCCGGGAACAGGGTGCCATCATCCATCGCCAGCGGAATGGTCAGCACACCGGCCAGGGTGATCGCCCCGCGTACACCGGCAAAGGACATAGCCGCGATGATCCGCCAGTTGGGGGATTTCTTGCGTTCACCGGAACGGAACAGGGTGAGGCGGAAGGATACCCACACCCAGGCGAACCGAAGGCCGGCCAGGCCCAGGCTGATCGCCAGCACATAAATGCCCAGCCACCAGGGTTCATGATGGCCGGTCAGCCGCACCGTGTCGGCCGCATTGGCCAGGATCGCCGGCAATTGTTCACCCAGCAGCACGAAGATCACGCCGTTCAGGGTGAACTGGATCGTGTCCCACACGCCATTGCGGCGCATGCGCGTGCCGGCGGCAATATCGCCGCGCGTTTCGGCAAAGCCCATGGTCACGCCCGCCGCCACGGCGGCAAGAATTCCCGAACAATGCAGATGTTCGGCCACCAGATAGGAACCAAACGGGATCAGCAGGCTAACCAGAATCTGCGCCCCGCCATCTTCGCCATAGCGGGCGGAAAACCAGCTTTTCGAACGGGCAACGATCCAGGTGAAGCCGACCCCGATGGCGATCCCGCCAAAGGCGACCCACATGAAATTGAGCGCGGCATTATAGACCGAGAATGTGCCGGTCAGCGCGGCGGCAATGGCAAAGCGCAGGCAGACCAGGCCCGATGCGTCATTCAGCAGCGATTCCCCTTCCAGGATGTGCATCATCCGCTTGGGGATCGGCACGCGCTGGGCAATGGCGGAAACCGCGATCGGATCGGTGGGGGAAACCACCGCCGCCAGGGCAAAGGCCACCGCCAGCGGCATGGCCGGGATCATCCAGTGGATGAACAGCCCCATGCCGACCACGGTGAACACCACCAGCCCCAGCGCCAGTTCGACCACTGTCTTGCCGTCTTTCAGCAATTCTTCCCGCGGGATGCGCCAGCCATCAAGGAACAGCAGCGGGGGGAGGAACAGCAGGAAGAAGATGTTGGGATCAAGTTCCACCTTCCAGCCGGACACCATGCCGATCAGACCGCCCAGCGCGATCTGGAACAGGGGCACCGGCAAGGGCAGCGGGATCATGCGCGAGGCTATCCCGCTGACGATGACCGCCAGCAACAGCAACAGGACAATGGTGATGGTTTCCAAGAATCTCTCCCTTCCGGCCAGTTGGAGCGATCCGGACACAGGCGAGCCTGCACACGGAGACGCGGCAAAAGATTCCGCGACGTCCGGACAGATGGGAACCACCTGCAGGCGCATGCCGTGTGAAAACGGGCGATCGCGGGCATGGAAAGCCGGCAGATGCAGCTTCCCGTCGATGTGGGTTGAAGCCGCCAGGCAATAATCAACAAAGCCCATGCCCGGCGGATCGATGGTGAGGGGAGTATTGGGTGCAGGCGCCCGATGCGCAAGGAAAAAGCTCAGGCTTTTTTATAGTTTTCGTACGGGCGATTGCTGGGCGCAGTTTCTCAGCGGTTGACGAAGAATTCCACCGGTACGGACAATTGCAAGGGGTCGGGCCGGTCATCGGGGATTGCGGGCAATGGCTGGGCGCGGCGCAGGGTGTCGAGTGCGGCGCGGTCGAGCGCGGATGAGCCTGAGGAGCGGGCGATGGAGGAAGACAGCACCTGCCCCTGCCGGTTCATGCGGAAGGTGACATGGACCACGCCCTGTTCATTGCGCGCACGGGCGGCCGCCGGATAGCGGCGATGTTTTTCCAGATGGGCGAGCAGCAGCGCGTCCTAGGTCACTTCGGCATTGCTGGCCGCCTGGCGCGCCGGTGGGGCGGGCAGGGATTTGGGCGCGGTGGTTTCGGGCACCGGATCAGCCGCCTGCGCCGGTTCGACCGGTGGCGGGGTCTGCACGGTGTGCTGCTGTACCTGCGGAATGATGATCCGGGGCGGATCGGGCTTTTCCTGCTGTTCCTTCGGGATTTGCTGCTTCTGTTCTACTTGCTTGGGCCCTTCGGGCACTTCCTGCACGGGTTCAGGCGGGGCAGCAGGCTGTTCGATGTTTATGACCAGCGGGGCCGGCGGGTGTGGCGCGGGCTGGACCACGCTCCAGGTAAACAACGCGGCAAAGGTGACGGCGGCGAAAATGCCGGCGGTGCCGCCCATGCCGCTCATCCGCGTGCGCCAGCCAAGCTGCTGATCGCTGTAACGCGCCCGGGGCAAGGCAATGGCAGGTGCAGGCACGGGGGCGGATGCGGCAGGGCTATGGGGGAGCGGCAGGTTGATCCCCATGCTGACCCCCATGCTGACCGGGTCCGGCTTCATGGCTGGCCTGCTGCTTGGCGGCACATGTCAGGCCGATCCGCTGGCGGCAGGATGCCGGGGCGATGGGGAGCGAAGGGCGATATTGATCATGGGCGGCCTCATCCGTGGGGCAGGCTGAAACAGGCGGCGGCCCGATGGGCACCGAACGGGCCACCGCCTGCGGATCAGGGCCGGCCGAAGCCGGCCCCGGAGGTGTCAGAAGCGGTAGTTCACGCCGATCTTGATCGCGTGGACGCCGAGATGGTTGGATGCCCGGCGGCCATTGGCCTTGCTGGCACTGCCGGGATTGTTGACCTGTTCGTAAACCGCCTGTTCGTAGGGTTCGCACAGATAGGCGGCGATTGCGCAAAGCTCATGCCCCTGCGGGAACATGGCCGGGAAGGTCTGGTAACCAACGATCCGGCTGGATGTCCAATCGGCGCTGGTGCCGGCGCGGGCATCTCGGAACATGAAATCATGCCGGTCAAAGCCGCTGTAATTGTAATCCGCCTTCAGGGAGAAGCGTTCATTCACCGCATATTCGGCGCCGCCACCAATGGTGTAGCCCAGCCGGCGGGCGGTTTCGCGTTCCACGCGATAGGGGCGGGTGGCAACATAACCATTGGCATAGCCATCGTTTTCATAGCGATATTGATCGCGGTTCTGGCGTTCTTCGGTCAGCGCCAGACCGCCGGTACCATAGACCAGCCAATGGCGCCCCAGGGCAACACCGGCACGGGCGCGCAATGTGGCGAACCAGTCCATATCGTGATGGGTTTCTGACTGGACCCCGGCAAAGTCGGACCGTTCTTCCAGCCATTCTTCCTGCATCATCGCTCTCTGCGCCGCGCGCGAACGGATTTTGCTGATGTCGGCTTCCACGCCCAGCACGATATTGCCCGGCAATTGCCAGTTGTAACCGGCCTGCGCGCCGAACAGCGCGGAATTGAAGCGGGTATTGGCCGATTCCGCAGCGGCGATCAGGTCTTCCTTGGCAGAGCCGGGCACCAGCACCGTGGTCTGGCCGCGGAAATGGCCATCGGTATAGCCGCCATGCAGGCCGGCATAGGCGCCGGTCCAGCTGTCGCGCCCGTCGCCGAGGAAGAAGTTCTGCATGCCGCCGCTGCCGCCTTCCCGGCGCCCGCCGCCGAAATTGCCGGTCAGGCTGGCGTAGAAGGTGCGCCCCGGTCCGGGCTGGGTGACCAGCCCGAGCGGATCGATATAGAATTTGTCGAACAGGTTTTCCGCGCGGACCGATGCGGTGACGCCATTGACCACCTCCACTTCGGCAAAGACATCGACCAGCGTGTGCGGCCGCCAGCGGACCAGCGAGATATATTGCGACAGGCCCTGACCGGTCACATCGCCATGGCCGATCGCACGCGGGCCGACATGATTGGCCCGCCCGCCCAGCGTCACCCGATCCTGCAGCAGTTTCTGCGACAGGGTGAGGCTGACGGTATATTCGGGCTGGATGTGGTTGGTGGCGTAATCGCTGTAGATCGTCTTGGAATCGCAGGTGTCCACCGTGCGGCAGAACACCACATCGAGGAAGTAATTGGCGGACAGATCAGCTGAAAAACCGCCGATGCCATAATGGCCGGACATTTCCAGGCCGGAGAATTTGGCGCGGGGAATATTGATGGTTTCCAGAATGCGGCTGTAATCGGCATTGGAAATGCGGGAGATGTAATCCTTCACATCCCAGTTGAAGTAACCCAGCTTCAGCCGTGCCTCGTCTTCCTGGGCGAACAGGCCGTCTTTGCCCAGATTGGCGCCGATTTCCCAATTGCGCGACCGTTCGGGGATCAGGTTTTCCTGCCCGAAGGCGCTGTTGAAGGCATTGGCGGATTCAAACACGCTGGGCGCGCGCAGCATGCTGGAATAATTCACATAGAACTGGCCGCCATCGAAAGGTTCGATGGTGATCCCGGCCGATGGGCTGAAAGCGCCGGCATCTTTCTTGATGCCGACAGGGCGGACATTGGCCTGGATTTCTTCATAGGGGGCATAGCGGTCGGTCGACCAGTAATGCGAATAACGCAGCCCGGCATTGACCGTCAGCCAGGTCAGATCATGTGGGGTATAGCTGGCCTTGGCAAAGCCGGCCGCTTCGTGCCGGATGGCATCGCGCGGGGTGTTCCAGGCTTCCAGCGGGCCGGTATAGCGGCTGCCGCGCGTGTCTTCGGCGCGGTAGGAAAGGCCGGTGGTGACTTCCAGCCCGCCCTTGGCAACCGTCAGCTTCGACAGATTGGTCAGGTCGAGGCCCCACATGTCGGTGTTGGAACCAACGCGGAAATCATCGCCCAGCCCATATTGCTGCGGGGTGCGGGCACGGCCGCCACGGATGGGGTTGCGCAGTTCCAGATAGGTCCAATAGGCATTGGCCGTCAGGTCGAACAGATTGTTGTCGGCCGGGTTCCAGCGATAGCGGGCGGTCACGGTGTCGAGCCGGGTGCCGGCGGTCAGCGCGGTTTGCGCCGAACGGCTGCCGCTGCCCGACAGGCGCGAGGCGAGCAGATCGCCGCCTTCGCTGCGGAAGCCGGTGTAACCGAGCCGCAGGCTGTGATCCTGATCAAACTGCGCAGTCGCCTTGAACAGCCAGGACTGGGTTTCCAGCTGGGTGTTCAGCACCTCTTCCCCCGGCCGGTAATTGGTATAGCCGTTGTTGATATAGCGGCCCGTGGTGGGCGATACGCCGGGATCGGCCCAGATGCCTTCCCCGCCATTGTTGCCGGCATGGTAATTGCCGCGCTTGCGCCAGGCGTAACCTGCCACCAGATCGAGCCCCTGCCACCGCGCTGCGGCGACCACGCTGGCCGAACCCTGGGTCGGTTCCGCGAAGCCCGGGCGATCAAGCCCGGTGGTGGATTCTGCCAGGGTCGTGGTGCCCAGCGTGTAACCGGCCGTGTTGCTGACCACCGGTTCGGACGTATTGCCGCCAATGCTGCCCTTGACCCGCAGGCCCCAGGTCTGATCCGGCTTCAGGATATCGTCTGCACCCAGCGTGCGCATGGCGACATTGCCAGCATTACCCCAGCCAGAAGCGTCAGCGCCCTTGGTGATATCGATCCCGCCGATGAAATCGGGATCAACAAAGGTGCGGTTCGATACGCCCTGATAACCCTGATAGACGGTGACGGCATTTTCCGCGCCATCCACCGTGGTGACCACCCGGCCAAAACCCTGCATGCCGCGAATATTGACGTCGATCGAGCTGCCCGAATTGCGCGCTTCGCCGGACATCACGCCGGCCGTGCCGCGCAGGATGTCTGCCGGGCTGAAGCCGCGAAAGCGATCGATCGTCTGGGCGGTGATATGGGCGGTTGGGGCCGGGGTGAAATAGGGTGTGTCAGCATTCCAGCCTTCGCCACCGGTGCCGGGCGTTCCGGCCGCGCCTGATGCCCCTTCCACTCGCAACGTGCCCAGTTGCACTGTACCATTGGCCGCCTGTGGTGCGCGTTCGATGGTGATCGCGGTGGGTGACACAAAGCGATAGGTCAGTCCGGTGCCGGCCAGCAGGCGGCTGAGCGCTTCGGCTGCCGACATTGATCCGCTGACCGCGCCGGAGGTGCGCCCATTGGCGAGATCGGCGGGGTAGGAGAGTTGCACGCCCGACTGCTGCATGAAACGCTGCAGCGCCGATGCCAGCGACTGCGCCGGGATATTGAACTGCCGGTTGCTGGACTCGCTGGCCTGCGCGGCAATCTGCGTTGGCGCGAGCGACAATCCGCTGACCGTGCCGAGCAGAACCAGCCGCAGCGAATTGCGCGCAAAGGCGCCGGAAAATGGCAATTTCGTCATCTCTTGTCCCTGACCATCGCACCCGCCTGACGGAGGGTGCGCCCCTGATAATGTTGCGACGCATTTGCATCAGCTTCATGGTCAGGACTGGCGGGGCGGGATTTTGGCCAACCCCTGGGGTGATTTTTTTGCTGTGTGGTTTGCGGTGGGGTGTTGGGTGGAGGTGGGGCGAGGGTTTTGTGCTGACTGTGAGCGGCCCCAGCCTGCGCTGGGGCGACGGACAGGTAGCGTCGCCCCAGCGAAGGCTGGGGCCGCTATCGGCGAGTGCCGCCGCCCGAGATGCCAGCCTTCGCTGGCATGACCAAGGGCGCGGTTACCGTCCCGCGCTGTTCCGAATGATGGCGATACCGCCGGGCAGCCAGGTGATGCGGAAGCCCTGGACGGCGGCGAGATCGCGCAGGGCGGCGTCGGCATTGTCGATGCGGAGCGCGCCGTTGACGGGTTCGCGGCTGTCCAGATCGCCCCAGATCCAGGTCGGTCCGCTGCGATAGCGGGCGATCTCGCGGATCACGGCGGGCAGGGGTTGGCGATCGATCATCAGTTCTTCGCGGCGCCAGGCGGCCATGGCATCGGGCGTGCCGGTGCTGCCGTTTGTCAGCCTGCCGGTGGCATCATAGCGGGCCGTCTGCCCTTCGCGCAGCGTGATGGTGCGGGTCATGGCCTTGTTGCCGGCGACGCGCACAGCACCTTCGGTGACCGCCACATCCACCTGTTGCGGCTGGCGGCGGACTTCGAAGCTGGTGCCGATATCTTCCACCACCCCATCCAGCGCGGCGACGCGGAAGGGGCGGGGTTCGCCATGGGCGACGGTGAAATAGGCATTGCCGCGCAGCAGGGTAATCCGGCGTTCCTGATCGGTGTAATCGACGCTGATTGCCGATCCGGCATCGAGCCAGGCCTCCGATCCATCGGCGAGCTGATATTGCGCCACCTGGCTGCTGGTGCGATGATCGGCTTCCAGCCGCAGCAAGGCTTCGGGGCCGGCCAATATGGCCAGCAGGCTGGCGGCGATCAGGCTGCCCGTTGCAGCGACCCGGCGGCGCGGACGCAGGCGGGTGAGGCGGGGCAGGAAACGGCGGCGGGATCCGGCTGACTCTCGCAAGGGCGGCAGGGCAGGCACGGCGGTTTGCGGGAAGACTTCGGGATGTTCGCCCAAGGCCAGCCACAGGGATCGCCGCTGGTCAAAGGCGCGCGCATGGGCCGCGTCGGCCGCGATCCAGCGTTTGAACTGATCCAGTTCGCCCGCGTCCATTTCACCCGATGCCAGCCGCAGGACCCAGTCCCGCGCCTGATCGGATATTCCGGCGTGCAAAATCTCTGGCGTGTTCATCCTGTACCCATTGGCCGCGATGCCGGTCAGACCCGCGTTCGCTTGCTAGACTGGTGGGCGATGATTTTGGCCAACCCCTGAGGCAAAGTTTTTTTGTGCCGCATGTCAGCCGCCCTGATTGCCGCCGGCTGACAATGCTGCGGCCACCGCATCAAAGGCGCGGCGCAGGTGCTTTTCAACTGTCGGGCGTGACACGCCGACATGGGCGGCAATATCGCGCTGGGGCATGGCCTCCACCCGGCTGAGCAGGAAAATCTGCTGCGTCAGCGGTGGCAGGGTGGCGATCACCCCTTCCACACGGGTCAGTTCATCGCGGGCCAGCACGGTACGTTCGCCGCAAAACCCTTCCACCCCGTCATGCAGCAGAGACATGGCTTCGGCATGGACATCACGCTGGCGCTTGTCCCCCTGCAGATGATCGACCGCGACATTATGGGCCAGCCGGCGCAGATAGGCCTGCGGATTGTCGATCGGCGGATCATCGCGGACGGCCTGGATCTTCACCCACAGCGTCTGCACCACATCTTCGGCCCCATCGGCCCCCACGAGCCGGCGCACCCGCCGGAGCAGCGCATTGCGCTCTGCCAGCAGCAGGCGCGACAAGGCGATCGAATTGGTTGGCATGTTGGAACAGGCCGCCCGCCATTAGCTTAGTTGCAAGTCACTCGCAACAACTGCGCGGTGTGGAGGGACTATTCCGAAAATCCCTGCGGGGTGATGGTGGTGGCGCGCATGTCGTTGCTGGACATTTTCTGCATGTCGCGATGCACCGCATCGGAGAGTTCGCGCATCTGATCCGGATAGGTGGCGCGCACATAGGCTTCTTCCAGCCACAGCCCCGCCGTGATCAGCCGCAGATCGGCCTGAATCTGCCGCTGTTCATCATTCTGCCGTTCCAGCGGATCGCCGCGCAGCTTGGCGGTGACCTGCCGGAGGATCGCGGCATTGTCTGCCTGGGTCAGCTTGCGGCCATTGGCCAGTTCCCAGGCGACGCCGAACATCAGCGCGGTTGGCCCGGCAAGATTGTCCGCCGGGTAATTGCGCGCCGCCAGTTCGCGTTGCCACACTGCGCGGGCCTTGCCCGACCGCACGAAATCACCGGGATCAGCCAGCGCGAAGCGGAGGGAGAAATCCTTGCCAAGCCCCTGCGCCATGGCTGTTTCGACCCGCCCGGTCAGCCCGCTTGACCGCTCGAACGGGATGCCGGCGCGCGGATCTTCGGCGGTGGCCGGCTGGGTCGTGCTGGCCTGGCTGGTGCCGGTCTGGGCGGGTTCGCTGTTGTCCGGCCCGGCAGGTTTGGCAACCTTGTCGAAACCTTCGGCAAACAGGGTGGGCACCAGGCTGATATCCACCTCCTCTTCTTCCTCGGAGCGGGAGCAGCCGGCGATCAGAACCAGTGGCAGCAGCCCGGCAAGCAAATGGTGGCGTTTCAAACCCGATCCTTCCCGGCTGCGTCTGTTTGCGAAGAACCTATCCCGCCGAATTTTGCGTTCGGAAATGGTTCTACAGATGAACCGAATGATTTCATCGGCGGGGCGTTCCCGGAACGGCGCGGGGCCATCGGGCGTTCATCTGCGAAACGGTCAAATTGACCCCTCAACCAGACGGCTGATGCCAGAACCGGCTGACAATGGAGATTGGCCCCGTGCGAAAATGCCTGCTTGCTCTCGCCCTGACCTGTACCGCCGGCGGCGCCCTGCACGCGCAGGAAGTGTCTGTACCAGCGGTGACGACCGCCAGCCCGGGTGGTTATGCCAATCCGCTGACGCTGGATACCGATCGCTATCAAAGGGACCAGCGCAGCGGTGACCGGGCACGGCCACAGGCGCAGTCGCGTGAATGTTCGGCGGATGCGCTGCCCGCAGCAGACAGGCGGCGGATGGAGGCAGAATATGTCCGCCGTGCCCAGTCAGACGGCAAGGCCAGCGCAGACGCCTGGGTGCGCGAACAGGGGCGGCAGTTTCACCTGAAGCTGGTGGCGGACGGTGTATGCCCTGATCCGGCGGGGAATGCGCAGATCGCCCGGAATGACCGATCGGGACGTGGCGGCGAAGAAGGTGAAGGCTGCAAGATGGTGATGCGACCGGTGGCAGGGCTCGGCGGCGGGCCGATGACCATGGGCATGGTGCCCGATTGTGGCGACGACTGATCGGGCGGTTTTGGTTGGAGGGTGGGAAGCACTGTTACGCCCCCTCCCTCATGCCAGCGCAGGCTGGCATCTGTGGCGGTGGTGCGCTGACGACAGCGGCTCCAGCCTTCACTGGGGAGACGATCTTTCCGGCGTCATGCCAGCGGAGGCTGGCATCTGCGGCGGTGGTGCGCTGACGATAGCGGCCCCAGCCTTCGCTGGAGCGACGACCTTTCCGGCGTCATGCCAGCGCGGGCTGGCATCTGTGGCAGTGGTGCTCTGACGGCAGCGGCCCCAGTCGAGGGGTGGGGCAGATCCGCCCCAACACGCACACCGAAACTCAACCGACGGGAGGCAATCTGTCGCGCAGCTCGGGCGGTAACGGGTTGACCAGCTGCCGCCGCAGCACGGGCCAGAAGGCGGAGAGGCACAGCAGTGCCGAACCGATCACCAGCGCGGTCAGCGCTACATTCAATTCCACCGCGCCATAGCTGCGGAACAATTGCGCCAGCGCGATCAGCACATAGATCAGGGCTGACACCAGCAGAGCGCGGCGGTCGATCGCCAGGGCGATCACTGCGAAGGCCAGATAGATGGCCAGCACGCCGAATGCGGTGACGGCGCTGATACTCTCCCCACTGGTCACGCCCATCCATTGGAACAGCGGATGGGCGATCAGCGGCGCGGCGACCAGATGCAGCCAGAAGGCGATATCGGAACGCTGGCTGGTGCGGTGGCGGTCTGACAGATCCCAGCGCATGGCATAGGCGAACACCGCCAGTCCGCAGACCAGCGCAGCAGGGGCAATCAGCGCGTTTTCACCCCAGCGCGTGTTGGTGATGCCGCCGACGCAGGCGATCACAAACAGCGCCAGCGCGGCAATGGCTGCGGCGATGGTGATCGAGACATGGAAGCGTCGCCAGTGCAGCAGTGCGCCAATCCCGGCTGCGGCGGCAGCGGCGATCTGGATCAGGGCAGTCTGCCACGGGTGATGGCCCCAGCGGGAGAAGCTGCGCTGTTCCCCGCCAATATCATAGTGATAGAGGACATCCTGTGACGGGATCGCCTCTTCCAAAGCGCTCCATGCGGTGAAACCCAGGCCGAACACAAAAGCCAGCAGCAGGATGATCGATGGCAGGGCCATCCGCCGCCGCCGGGTGAAGGCTTCGGCCATCAGCCAGGATGCGGCAGCGACAAAAGCCCCGGAAAAGGGCGCGGAAAACATCGATGCGCCCACGCCGGCGGCGGCGAATATCACCAGCAGGCAGGCGATCGAGACAAAGATGTCGTTGAAGCCGGTGATCAGGCGGAACTGTTCTTCATCCACTGCCGGTGTGGCGTTCAGAGCGGCGACATGATCGCGCAGAGCCTGCGCCGACTGGGCCGAAATGACCCCGGCGGATACGGCGGATTCCAGATCGCTGTCGCTGTACATGGACGGTTCTCCCCTGAAGGCGAAGGTAGCGGGCGGGTGCGGATGGTCAATCGCTGGTGCGACGGTTTCCCTTCGTCATGCCAGCGCAGGCTGGCATATGTGGCGGTGGTGCGCTGACGGTAGCGGCCCCAGCCTTCGCTGGGGCGATGGCTTTCCTGCGTCATGCCAGCGCAGGCTGGCATCTCTGGCGGTGGTGCTCCGACGGTAGCGGCCCCAGCTTTCGCTGGGGCGACGCGGGGCAGGTGGATGGGTAGCTCCGACTATTCCCCGCGGAAGCGGCGGTAGGCGGGCATGGCCAGCAGCATCATCACCACCATCACCGGGGCGGCGATGCCGATGACGACGGCCATGGAATAGCGGATATCGGCCGGATCGCGGAACACATAGTCGGTCATCAGCCCGATCACCGTCGGGCCGACGCTGAGGCCGACCAGCGTGGTGAAGGTGACATAGATTGCGCTCACCTGCGCGCGGGCGCGGTTGGGGACGATCAGTTGCAGCGATGTCGCAGCGCAGGGGAAGGGCATGTTGCAGAAGAACAGCGTCGCCGCGAGCAGTGCCAGCGCGAGTTCGCCGCTGGGCATCAGCGGGGCGAGCGTGCCGCAGAGGCCGCCGATGGCAAAGCCGCCGGCCGCCACCTTCAGGGGGGCGTCGCGATGGCCGCGTGCGGCCAGCATGTCGCTGAGCAGGCCGGCGACATAGACGCCCGCCGTGCCCGCGATGATCAGCGCCAGACCGAAACCAAGCCCGATCTGTGCCGGGTTCCAGCCATAGCTGCGCTGGAACAGGGCCGGGGCCCAGATGGTGACGGAGTACGCCACCAGCAGCACCATGGCGAAACCCACGAACATCGGCACCAGTGCGCGCCAGCGTTCGCCCACCAGCGCAGCGACATCACGCGCGGGCAGGGCCGGCTCTGCTACAGCGGGCGCTTCCCCCTGTTGCGGGGCGGCACTGCGCCGGGCGGGTTCGCGGCACAGCAGGAACAGCGGCACCAGCAGCAGGCCGGGCGCGCCGACGATCAGGAAGGCGGCCTGCCAGGGGGCAAAGCCATTCAGCATGCCGCCATTGATCAGCGATGATCCGGCCAGCATGGTCAGCAGGCCACCGCCACCGATGAAGGCCAGCCCCTGGCCCATCGGTGCGCTCATCAAAAAGCCGGAAACCGGCCGGCCGAGCTTTTCGGGCGGGAAGTGATCGGCCAGCATGGAAAGGCCCGCCGGGGTCAGGCTGGCTTCACCAACGGCAACGCCAATACGGGTGAGGAACAGCATAGCATAGCTGCGCGCCAGGCCCGATGCGCAGGCGAACAGGCTCCAGAAAAACAGGCAGATGGCGATCAGATGCTTGCGCGAATGATTGTCTGCCATGCGGCCCAGCGGGATACAGGCGAGCACGTAGAAGATCCCGAAGGCGACGCTTTGCAGCGCGCCAAAGGCGGTGTCATTCAGGCCGAATTCGGCCTTGATCGGTTCGACCATCAGATTGATCACCGTGCGATCGAACTGCGACACGATCGATGCCAGCGCGAGCAGCGCCACCAGCAGCCAGCCGCGCCACGCGGCGGGCCATTCCGCCTGCTGCTGGCCAGCCAGCTGATTGGCCCGTTGTTGACCGGCGTCGGTTGCTGCGATGGTTTGCGCCATCATCCCGCCTGCGGTGCCGCTCATCGCTTGTCCTCTGGCTGAGGCGGGCGGCCCGGCCTTCCGGCCGGACCGCCGCTATCCTGTCCCAATCCTTCCAGGCCCGGATCTTTCCAGTGCCATGTGAACGGTAACATGCCGTGATCACCCAAGGAGTCAACCGCTGCTTGTTGACCCCGGCTATTTGGTTCTTGTTACCGCGTAGTCGGCAATTTCGGCGAGGATCTGCGCCTTTGGCCCCAGCGGCGCGATCAGCCGGCGGCATTCATCGCCCAGCCGGGCCAGTTGCTGTTCGGCGCGCGACAGGCCGAACAGGGTGACACTGGTGGCCCGGCCGGCATCACCATCCTTCTGCACCCGCTTGCCCATCACCGTCGCATCGCCGATCTGGTCGAGAATATCGTCGCGGATCTGGAAGGCGAGGCCGAGCTGATCGCCGAAGGCCTGCAAGGCGGTGCGTTCGTCTGCCGTGGGCGAACCAAAGGCGAGGCCGGCATCCACGGCAAAGCGGATCAGGCAGCCGGTCTTGCGCAATTCGCAGGCCATCACATCGGCATGGGTCGCGTTTTCCGGCGGGAACAGATCCATCATCTGCCCGGCGGCGAGCCCGTCAAAGCCGATCACCCGGGCAAGACCCAGCACCAGCTGCACCCGGGCCTGCGGATCGGGATGGGCGGTGTCCCGCGCCAGCAGTTCAAAAGCCAGCGCCAGCAGCGCGTCACCCGCCAGCACGGCGGTGGCTTCGTCATATTGGCGGTGCACGCTGGGCTTGCCGCGCCGCATGTCATCATCATCCATGCAGGGCAGATCATCATGGATCAGCGACTGGGCATGCACGCATTCGATGGCTGCAGCGGCGAGCAGCGCCTGATTGTCTGCCGCGCCCAGCATCCGTGCGACCGACAGCGTCAGCATGGCGCGCAGCCGCTTGCCGCCGCCGACCACGGCATAGCGCATGGCATCGGTCAGCCGCCCGGCGGCACCGGGTCGCACCGGCAGTTCGCGCGTCAGCAGCGTATCCATATCATCGCGCAGCCGCGCCATCTCTGCCGCCAGCCCGGACGGGGCCGTTGCAACCGTGGGGCTCACGGCTTCCCTGGGGGTCATGGCAACGGGCCTGAAGCTGACATTCTCAACCTTTCCTGCGGTTTCTTCCAGCGCGAAACCGGCGCGGACCAGTGCATCGCAGACGTCCTGCACGGCATTGTCCGGCGTTGATGCCCCGGCAGACAGACCGATCACCCCGGCATCGCCGACCTTGGCCCAGGGAATATCGGCACTGTCGGAAATGAGATAGCTGGAAGAACAGCCCGCGCCATTGGCAATTTCGACCAACCGGTTGGCATTGGATGAATGGCGATCGCCCACGATCAGCACGCAATCCGATTGCCGGGCAATTGCCTCTATCGCCTGCTGCCGGTTGGTGGTGGCATAGCAGATATCGCTCGATCGCGGGCCGCGCACATCGGCAAAGCGATCATGGATGGCGGAAATGGCCTGGCCAGCCTCCTGCGCGGAAAAGGTGGTCTGCACGGCATAGGCGAGCGGCAGGGCGGCGGGCAGATCGAGCCCGGCGACATCGGCGGCATTGCCGACCACCGATATGGCGCCCTGCGGCAATTGCCCGGTGGTGCCGATGATTTCGGGATGGCCATCATGGCCGATCAGCAGCACATGGCGGCCCTGGCGATTATGGGCGATCACCTCGGAATGGATCTTGGCCACCAGCGGGCAGGTGGCATCGATCATGTGCAACTGGCGTGTCTGCGCCTCTGTCGTTACCTGTTGCGGCACGCCATGGGCGGACAGGATCGCCACGCTGCCGGCTGGAATTTCCGCCAGTTCCTGCACAAACACCGCGCCCTTGTCTTCCAGCGCGGAGACAACGCCCTGATTGTGGACGATATGGCGCCGGACATAGATCGGCGCGCCATAGGTTTCGATCGCCTGTTCCACCGCCGCGATTGCCCGTTCGACCCCGGCGCAGAAGCCACGCGGATTGGCCAGCAGCACGCGCCGCGACGCCTGCGTCATGTCGGGATCGGCATTGGACGCTGGCGGCATTCCTTCTCCAGTTCTGGCCCGTGGGGCTGGCAGCTTAGAACAAATAGCGGATGCGGATATCGATTTCCGTCGCCCGGTTCAGTTGGATCACGGCTTCGTCAAACCGGGGTGCCCGTGGGCGGAAACCGGGATTGTTGGAAAAACCGTAACCTTCGCGAGGAATGCCGGCGAAGGTATCAAGTTCCCCATTGCTGTTGCTGTCGTGGAACACGGCGATGGCATATTCGCCCCGGGCCAGGCGCGGCAGGCTGATGCTGGCCTTGCGATCATGGATGGCAACAGATCCGCTGACCACGCCAGCGCCTTCGCAATCGGGGAAGCTGGCACCGCGCGGCGCGGCGCAATATTGCACCAACCCCTTGTCATTGCGCAGATTGCTGATGGTGATCGTCAGCGGGGCGGTTTCGGCCGGGCCGGGTCGGGCCGCCTGCGCGGGAGCTACGCTGGGAAGCAGCGCGGTCGGCGCCAAAATTGCTGAAGCCCAGGTCCGTGCCGCACAACCGGTCCCAGAAACGGAAATAAAGCCCATAATTGCCCTTGTTCTTGCGATGGTGCGTGTCGTGATGGGTGGCGGTGATGATCCACGCGCCCAATGGCCCATACACCCAGCGGCGCGGCCAGATTTCCCAGCCCAGATGATTGGTAACGCCAAACAGCGTCATGATCGTCATCACCACACCGAGCCCGGCGATATGGATCGGGATGATCAGCGCCAGTGCCGGGATCAGCCAGGCGCCGCTGATGGATTCGGTCCAGTGGAAGCTCATCGCCGCCCATGCGGTGGGCGGATGGCTGCGGTGATGAACCAGATGGCAGCGCCGGTAGAGCGCCGGCAGGTGAAGAAGGCGGTGGCTCCAGTAGAACCAGCCATCATGGATAAAGAGATAGAGCAGCGGCGCGCCCGCCAGCCACCACAGCGGATGATCCGCCGGTCTGGTATAGATCGCCGTGTCCTGACCCGATGCCCAGAGCCACAGCACTGCGCCGGCAGGGGCACCGTAAATCACGGCAGCGGCGGTCGACCACCATATCTCCCGCCGGATCTGCTGGCCCTGGCCGTGGTAGAGGCCGGGATGGGCGCGATGGGTCCACAGCGCAAAAAATCCGCTGACAAGCAGATAACGAAGCCATACGATCAGCACGGTTGCGAGCACCGCCAGACCCATCGCCACAAGAGTGTCAGACATTGCCAGCACCCCGGCAACCTATCGCCTTTCCCGGCCATTGACAGATTTATCATCCCACACCGGCACATTGGTCATCGGCGGCGGGCTGGCCGGCGTGCTGTGTGCGGCGGCTTTGCAGCGCGCCGACCCGCAGCAGGCGGTGCTGGTGGTGGAACAGGGGCCACGGCTGGGCGGCAATCACCGCTGGTCATGGTTTGACAGCGACCTGAACGCACGGGGCCATGGCCTGCTGGCGGGTATCGCCCGATCGCACTGGCCCCGGCATGAGGTGCGCTTCCCCAAATTTACCCGGCTGATGGAAAACGGATATAATTCCATCACCTCTGCCGATCTGCATGACTGGGCCAGCCAATTGCTGCGCCCTGATCAACTGCTGCTGGGCGCGCAGGTGAACAGCCTTGATGCGGGCGGGGCGGTGCTGGGTGATGGCCGGCGGATCAGCGCCGATCGCGTGCTGGATGCGCGCGGACCGGGCAGCACGGCGGGCATGGCGGTCGGCTGGCAGAAATTCGCCGGTTTTGAACTGGATGTGCCGGGGCATGGCCTGACACATCCGATCATCATGGATGCGCGTGTGCGCCAGCATGATGGCTATCGCTTCGTCTATACCCTGCCGCTGTCGCCCGACCGGCTTTTCATCGAAGACACATTCTACAGCGACGGGCCGGAGATTGATCTGGCCGCGCTGCGCGAGGCGGTGCGGCGCTATGCGGCGGAGTTTGGCGTGCCGGGGGCAGAACACGGGTTTGAAACCGGCGCGCTGCCGATCGTAATCGCCGGCGATCCGCAGGCGATCTGGCCGGCCGATGCCATGGCAGATGCCGCGCCCGCTGGTATGCCCGGTGTCGCCCGGGTGGGGATGGCGGGCGGTTTCTTCCACCATACCACCGGCTATTCCCTGCCATTGGCGGTCGGCAATGCGCTGGCTTTTGCTGATGCGCTGACTTTTACCGACACGCTGTTTGGCGGTGATGCGCCTGATGCCGACTGGTGGCGCAGGCGGTTTTTGCAGCATTGGCGTGATCAGGGATATTTCCGCCTGCTCAACACCATGCTGTTCCGCGCGGCCGAACCCGATCTGCGCTATCGCGTGTTCCAGCATTTCTATCGCCTGCCCGATGGGCTGGTGCAGCGTTTCTATGCCGGGAAACCAAAGCTGGCTGATCAGTTGCGCATTGTGACGGGGCGCCCACCGGTGCCGGTAACCCGTGCCATCAGGGCCCTGATGGCCGGAAAGGACAAGACATGACCGGCGAGACCGCTCCCAACAGGAACGGATCGAAAACTGCAGTGGTGATCGGCGCCGGTTTCGGCGGGTTGGCACTGGCGATCCGCCTGCAGAGCGCAGGCGTGCAGACCAGCATCATCGAAGCGCGGGATCGCCCGGGCGGGCGGGCCTATGTCTGGGAAAAGGGTGGCTACACCTTTGACGCCGGGCCGACGGTGATCACCGATCCGGCCTGCCTGCGGGAATTGTGGGAACTGACCGGCGCCGACATGGCGCAGGATGTTGATCTGCTGCCGATTTCGCCGTTTTACCGGCTGCTGTGGAATGATGGCACGGCGTTTGATTATTCGAATGATGATGCCCGCCTGCTGCCGCAGATTGCCGCGCTCGATGCAGGCGATGTGGCCGGATACAAACGCTTCCTGGAATATGCGGCCGGGGTTTATCAGGAAGGCTATGTCAAGCTGGGCGCGGTGCCCTTCCTTGATTTCAGCGCCATGATCCGCGCGGCGCCGGCGCTGATGAAATATCAGGCCTGGCGGTCGGTCTATTCCATCGTTGCCGGCTTCGTGAAGAATGACAAGCTGCGCCAGGCATTGTCGTTCCACACCCTGCTGGTGGGTGGCAATCCGATGGCCACCAGCAGCATTTACGCGCTGATCCACAAGCTCGAACGCGATGGCGGGGTGTGGTTCGCGCGCGGCGGCACCAATCGGCTGATCAGCGGTATGGTACGCCATTTTGAACGGCTGGGTGGTACATTGCGGCTGGGCGATCCGGTGCAGCAGATCCACCACAGCGGCAAGCGGGTGACCGGCGTGACCACCGCATCGGGGCTGCATCTGGCGGCGGACATGATCGCCAGCAATGGCGATGTGGTGCACAGCTATGGCCTGATCACCGGATCAGACCATGCCAGGCGGCAACAGGCGCGGCTGAAGCGCAAGCGGTTTTCGCCCAGCCTGTTCGTGGTGCATTTCGGGCTTAAGGGGAAATTCCCCGATATTGCCCATCATTCCATTTTGTTTTCAGACAGATATGGCCCACTGCTGGATGATATCTATCGCCATGGCCGGCTGGCGGGTGATCCCTCGCTCTATCTCCATCACCCCAGCGCGACCGATCCCGGCATGGCCCCCGATGGCTGTTCCACCTTCTATGCGCTGGCCCCGGTGCCGCATCTGGGCAAGCTGGATGTCGATTGGGATCAGGCCGGCCCCGCCTATCGGGAAGTGGTGCTGGACCGGATACAGGATCTGCTGATCCCCGATCTGCGCGACAGGATCGATCAGCTGTTCCATTACACCCCGGCGGATTTTGCCGGCGATCTGGGTGCGCATCTGGGCAATGCCTTCAGCCTGGAACCGATCCTGACACAGAGCGCCTGGTTCCGGACGCACAATCGCGACGGGCATTTCGACAATCTCTATTTCGTCGGTGCGGGCACCCATCCCGGCGCGGGCATTCCGGGCGTGGTCGGCAGCGCCAAGGCCACCGCCGGGCTGATGCTGTGACCCAAACCCGCGCTGAACTGGTTGATTGGGCGAAGGAAACCATTGCGCGCGGATCGCGCAGTTTCAGCATGGCATCGCTTCTGCTGCCGCGGCAGGCGCGGGAAAATGCCTGGCTGCTCTATGCCTGGTGCCGCACCTGCGATGATGTGACCGATGATCAGCTGCTGGGCATGAAACCGGCAGTGGATACGGGCCAGGGCCAAGGCGGGGGCGATAGCGCGGCTTCGCTGCAGCCCGGGGATATCGATGCGCTGACCCGTCGCGCGCTGGACAGCGATCTGCCGGTGCCGCCCGCCTATGCCGCGCTGCGGCTGGTGCAGCGGGATGCGGGCGTGCCGCAGGCGGCGATTGCCCAGCATCTGGCGGGTTTCGCGCTGGATCGAGCCGGCTGGCAGCCGCAGGACCTGCCCGATCTGGAACGCTATTGCTTCCATGTGGCCGGGGCCGTCGGGCTGATGATGGCGGTGATCATGGGGGTGAACCCGGATGATCGCGATACGCTGGGCCGGGCGAGCGATCTGGGTCTGGCCTTTCAGCTGAACAATATCGCCCGCGATCTGGTGGAAGATGCGCAGGCCGGGCGATGCTATGTGCCGCAGCAATGGCTCAGTGAAGCAGGGCTTGCGGTTGAGGATTTGGCAGCCCCGGCCCATCGCGCGCAACTGGCTGCTTTTGCCCGGCGATTGCATGATCGGGCGCTCATCTATGATCGGTCGGCCCGGGTCGGCGCCGCCCGGCTGTCGCCGCGTTGCCGGCTGGCCATTCTGGCGGCGGCCAATATTTATGGCGGGATCGGTACGGCCGTGGTGCAACGCGGACCCGCCGCCTGGGATGACCGCGTACGTACCTCCACCCCCGCCAAGCTGGGCGCGATCACGCGCGCGGCCGGGCAATCGCTGACATCGCCGCAGATGGTATCGCGCGACGGTCTGCTTGATCCGTTTGCGGTTTAGCGCGCCGTTTAGCGTGTGGTTTCCGGGCCCGCCTGCGCGGCGTTGGCGCGGAGCTGGCGTTTCAGCTCCACCGCTGTCGGGGCATAGAGAAAGCCGAAACTGACCGCGCCCTTGCGGCCATGGGTGGCGTGATGCAGCCGGTGGCCCTGCACGATCCGCTTCATATAGGCCGATTTGGGCACATAGCGGATCGGCACGCGCTGATGGACCAGCGCATCATGGAAGATGAAATAGATCAGCCCATACAACGCGATCCCCACCCCCAGGCTGGTCGCCACCGGGCCCCAGCTGCCCTGAACCCCGGCATAGATCAGCCCGATGGAAGGCAGGGCGAAGATCACCGCGTAAAGATCATTCCACTCAAACGGCCCGGTACGCGGGCGGTGGTGGCTGGCATGCAGAAACCAGCCCGGCCCATGCATGACCCAGCGATGCATCGCATAGGCGAAGACTTCCATGAACAGCACGGTCGCCAGGATGATCAGGGCATGCAGCATGGGGCGCTTGTACCCAAGCAGGCGCGGCGGGGATAGGGGCGGGTGCCTTTGTGATTGGTGCCCGCAGAGCTGGTACCCAAAGGGCTGGTAAAGAATTTTCAGCAAAATCCCGCCATGGTCCCGTTGCAAAGGCGGGGATGGAGAAAAGGCGTGCGAGGCAGGTTTTGGGCGGGGGCTTGCCTTATGGTGGCCGGCGGTTGGGCAAATGCCGGCTGGGCGCAATCGGCGCAGGATGCGCCAATGCCACCCGTGCTGGCTGAGGGCCTAACTGCAGACGCCAGTTACGAACGCTATGTGTCTAAATATCTGGGAGATCTGGGTTCCGCCGATCGTGATGGGGATGGCCTTGATGCGCAAGATATCGCCTTCATCATTGCCAAGCAGAACACAGATAACCGCCGGATTTCAATCATAAAAATGCTGCTCTACGACTATGACGGAGATCTTCGGGTCACCCGCGCGGAATTGCAACTTGGTACTTTGCGATCTGCCAGCGAGCGCAACGAAGCAACGCGGTTGTTTGTGCGTTATGACGTCAACGGCGATGGCGCTGTTACCCCGGAAGAGATTGTTGCCAATCAGCCGCCCGGCCGGCCGGGAAAAGAACGCCGGCTCATGGATATGTTGGCACTCGACCCTGATGGTGACGGTAGGTTGACCGCCGTAGAGATGCGCGAAATCGCGCAGGCGGCGTTCAATCGCCTTGATCATGATCGCGATGGGAAACTGTCGCGGGACGAAGTGGAAGAGCTTGGCGGCGCACGTCAGGCAAGAACCTTGGCACTGCAGACGGTTTCCTGTGTTTTGCCCAGCCTGGCTGACAATGCCCAGTTGATTGCCATCGGTACGGATCGTGGGAACACCGTCCCATCGCTGGTACTCGGGAGCCAGCAGGAAGAAACCACACTGGTTGACCTGGTGATTGAGCCGGGGGACCAGCCCCTATACCTAGTGCTGACATCGGTGGGATCGGTATTGTGGCGGCTTGCCGGTGACACCCGGCGTGTGAGCCATGCCGTCGTTTCATCGGGCCAGCAGGGCGCAGGTGGTTTCTCCACGGCCGGGGTAATAGGCTTGCCGGCGGACAAGGTGACCATATCCCGGTTTGGATGCCCGACACCATTTACGAGTGTACCCGCGGCGGTTTCTTCTTCCGGAGTTCGCGAAGCGCGTGGGATGGTGGGGCGCAGAACAGCTGATCCTCGCGAAAGTGCGAGGGGCATATCATCTATTGCAGAATCACTCGGTCGTACGCCCGACCTGATGTTCGCTGATCGCAACTTGCGATATTTGGCCCTGCCTTCGGGAACGGCAAACCGGATCCAGCAGCCCAGCGTGCCGGACGGCTTCGATGCCGAAAGTTGGACGGTGGCGGTTTCCAATTGGCGGGGCGGCTTTGCAATGATCGATGCCCGGCAGGTGGTGACCCGGTCGAAGGTGGAACCCTATCAGGTCTATCCGGGGTGGGTCGGGCTTTCCCGGTTGATAGGCCAGGGCACAATCGTACGGGAAAATGACCAACAATATCGGATCGTTCGGCCAATTCCGCATCTGCCCTTTCGCTTGATGAGCGGCATGGGGCGGCCGCTGACCCTGATCTTCGGGCGTGGAGTGCCACGCCCTGAATGGGACACGACGTCTGGCATATGCTTCAAGTCTGAAGAAACAGGCCAGGCTTTGAAGGGGCCCTGCCGATAGCAGGCCGATCCTGCCGGTGCAGGTCTTTCAACGCTATGCCGCCACGCTCAGGAAGCGCTGGCTCGAGAAGGAGAATATGGATGCAGCGGGCAGTGGCGATTGGTTGTGCCATGCTGATGCTTGGTGTTCTGGCAAATGGAGGGATGGCCCAGTCGCCTGACCAGCCCCCGCTGGCGCGTGTCCTGCTTGAACGGCTGAGTCAGCGGGCGGATTACGAAGCCTATGTATCGTCCTTCATCAATGAAATCAGCAGGGCAGACCGGGATGCTGATGGGCTGGACAAGGAAGATGTGGATTTCGCCATAGCTGCGCGCGAGGCCCAGCTGCGAACCGATGCCATCTCGACAGTGTTGACCTATGACTATGACGGCGACCTTCGGGTCAGTCGCGCAGAACTGGATCACGCCCCAGTTGGTCGTCCTTTTAGCTCGCGTAATGATCCCATACGGTTGCTGGGAATGAACGACGTTGATGGTGATGATGTCATCACTCTGGCCGAAGTCGCTGCCACTGCGATCAAAAGCGATGGCAAAGAGCCAACCCTGCGCGCGTTGCTGGCGCTCGATCCTGATCGGGATGGGAAGTTGCAGACGGGTGAGATGCGCAGGCTGGCACAGGCCGCTTTTGAACGGGTGGACCGGGATGGCAATGGTGTGCTGTCCCCGACTGAACTGGCGCCGTTCCTTGACCGATAAAGACAGGTGAAACAAAGCCCTGCAGCCCTGTCTCACCCGCTGATCTGTTACTGCCCGGCAGGTGCCGGGCGCGGGCCGAGGCCCGGGTCCCAGTCGAATTGCTGGGTGAAGCGGGCACGGTCATCCTCTGCGGCGGTTACTGGCGGTACCTCTCCACTGGCTTCTTTGGCGCGCTGGCCCCGGCTGGCGCTGATGTAATCGCGCGGCATGTGGTTCGCCTCATGGCAGGCATATTCGAAGAACTGATGGCTTTCATCGCGGGTCCATTCGATCCGGGCGGTCCAGGGCGCGGTGAAGGTCTGGAGATCGCTGTAGGTCAGTTCATGCACGATCGCGTCGGGTCCGGTCATGGTCAGCCGTTCGGTGCTGCGGGCGGCCGGGCTGGTCGGAATGGTGTTGAACGGGGCGCCGCCGATCATCGTGACAATCACCGGGGCGGCTGAGCGGCGATAGCTGTTCTGCGTTACCGCATCGCCGGCCATGATGTTGCGGGTTTCGATCACCAGCGTCTTGCCATCCCACCAAGCGCGGCTGTTGCCCATCCATGTGGTGACATTATCCGGCCAGTGCTGGGTCGCCTGTTCCCGGCTGACGATCGGGATTACCCGGGTGCCCAGCATTTCGAGCATGATCACGATATAGCCCGGGCTCTGGAACAGCCGGATGCCGTTGTTGTAGCGGTTGGGATACATGGATGCGGGGAAGCCCCGGGTGATGCAGCGATCCCAGGTGTCGAGATCGGTCACCCAGTCATAATGCTGGCCGGGCTTCCAGCCGCTGCGCCCTTCATCAAACAGGCGCTGCCCCTCTGGGGTCAGCCTGAGCAATTGGCCATCGGGTGGATCAACCAGCACCGATGTGCGCTTGCCCATATCCGCCGTGCGAAACCAGTGTTCGAGCCCGGCGGTACCGGCCGTGCCGATGCCGGTTTCGGTGGCGGCGGCATAGCTGCCATCATTGCCACGTGCGGCCGCAAGCCGGCGTTCGAATTCCTCATCTGTCACCCACGCCCGGTCGCCATAGGCCGGCGGGCGCTGGAACAGGATGCGCCCTTCGGTCAGCCGTTCGGTGGGCCAGATGCCGGTGAAATCATAATCGCCCCAGGGCAGACGTTCCGGCGTGAAGCTGGTGGGCACAGGCGGCAATTGGGTCAGGTCGCCGGATTCCGGGCGCGGCTGGGCAAAGATGGGGGTGGCAGTGCCTGCCAGCAGCGCGCAGGCCAAAGCCATCCGCCATGCCATTCGGCCAGCCAGCCCCGCTTTCCCCTTCGTTTGCCGAAGGTGGTGCGGGTTCATAGTCTCTCTCCTCTGCCGGCAGGCTAACGCCAGGTGGGGCAGAGGGGAAGTGTGTGATGCGGGGCGTGCTCAGCCCGGCGTGAGGGTTTGTTGATCGGGCGCAGCTTGATCCGGGGGAGGCTTTTGCCAGACCGGGAAAATCGCCTTCTCCTCTGATGCCAGGGCGGCGGCCATGGCCGGATGATCAAAACCGGGGAGGGAGCGCAGCCAGCCGGCAACCTCGGCTTCGCCGGTCGCGCCTTGCGGGAAGGCGCAGGTCAGATTGCCCTGCGCGTCGAACAGCATCCACCACAGATCCGCGCCCCACGGGCCGCTGTGCTGCGGGTGGGTTTCGATGATCACGCCCGACAGATCGCGGGTCGCTATGCGGCGGATCTGCCCGGCGTGGTCGGTGATCTGGATTTCCGCTTCGGTCAGCGCCAGCGACCAGCGGGAGGCTGTGCCGGCTTCCGGGGCAGAGTGTTTGCTGAATTCACCCGACACAACCGCCTCCCGCCACGCCCGCGTGGTTAGTGGGTGGCGGGCCGCTTGGCCAGCGTCAGCGGACTGGGCGAGATCAGTCCGCCTTGGCCTCACTCACGGTTTCATTGTGGGCGTCGGCTTCAACTTCAGCCGCTTTCTGTTCGATCTTGTCGCCCAGTTCATCGGTGGCGGCCAGCGCATCATCAGCAACTTGCCCGGCCTTGGCTGCAGCCGTATCCGCCGCGCGGTCGATTGCGGCTGCGGCGGTGGCGGCATTGGCTTCGATATCCTGTCCGGCAGATTCCGCCGCGGCGGAGGCCTGCTGCTCGGTCTGTTCAGAACAGGCACCCAGCGCAAGGGCGGCCGGGGCCATCAGCGTTATCATCAGCAGCTTGCGCATCGTTCGACCTTTCAGATGTCGGGTTTCCAATGCTGCCTGAACGCGATTCGCCGGGTTTGGTTTCATCCCAAAGGCCGGCGCTTCAGACTTCGCCGGCCTTTACGTTGAGGATGTCAGCGGCCCGATCAGAACCGATAGGCGACCCCAACCGTGCCCATCGGGCGCCAGCGGTGCTGCACCATCGGGCTGTCGGCAGCCCTGTCGAACAGCTGGGTCATGGCGCCCATGGTGACGAGGTTGAGCCGGTCGGTCAGCCGGTAATTGGCGTTGAGCGACAGGGTCAGATCCTTGAAGCCGGCGGAGGTGTGGAATTCATCCAGCCCCGATGCCAGCGCTTCCGATGCCGTGATGCCGAAATAGCGGTCCATATGCTTGTCATCGGCCCAGCTGGCGCTGACGGCGGGAACCAGCGTCAGCTTCTGCCCGGCGCGGATGGGGTAGGACAGCGACATATCGACCACCGTGCCATCGGTGCCGCCCAGGCTGCGGGTGCCGCTGACCATGGCGGTAACCCCGCCCAGCCGGGCCGATCCGAACAGCCGCGCGCCAACCGCGTCGGACAGGCTGTCCAGCCCGGTCGGCAGATCGCCCGTGCGATAACCGCGCACGAAGGTGAGGCTGGCGCCCATCTTGATGTCGCCGGTGTCGATCACATGCACGCCCACGCCATTGGCCACGCCGGCAAAGAAGCGGTCAATCTGCACATCGATGATCGGATAGGGCAGCACGCGGTAATCATCGGATCCCTGATAGCCCGGCACGGCGACCACGCCCGCGCCGATCACGACCCGGTCAGTGCTGGGGGCGGCTGACTGCGCCTGCGCCACATTGGCGGCAAGCAGCAGGGCCAGCGTGGTGCAGGGCAAGGCAGCGGCGCGGGTGATCGCGGGGAAAGCGGGCATGGCAATATCCTGTGTGTCCGGCCGGCGGGGGCAGCCGTCTGAATGAGGGGTAACGATACTGATGCGTTCCTTTATTGCGTGGACCCAAAAAGGCAACTGGCAAGTTTACTTATTGCTGGTGTATGACAATTGCCGAAAGGAACCCGCATGATCGAACAGCGCCGTACCGGCCGGCCGACCCGGGCAGAGGCAGAGGCCATCCGCGACCGGGTGCTGGATGGCGCGCTGGCGCAGTTCTGTGAAAAGGGCGCTGCGGCATCGATGGATGACATCGCCGCCGCCTGCGGCGTGACCAAGCTGACCATCTATCGCCGGTTTCCGAGCAAGGATGCGCTGCTGATCGCGGTGATTGATCGCGGGCTGGAACAGAGCACCGCCCGCTTCGCCGCGTCAGAGGCGGATGCACTGGCGCCTATGGCGCGGCTGAAGGCGATGGCGCGGGCCAGGTTCGAAGCCAACAATTCGATCGGCGGCGCGCGGATGTTCTGGCTGGTGCTGGGCGAAGTGCGCGACAATCCGGCCGTGCGCGCGCGGGTGGATCAATGGGAAGATGCGATCAATCACCCGATGGCCGCCGCAATCCGCGCGGCGCAGGCGGCGGAGGAGATCATCACCGGCGACGCCGATGTCATGGCCACCATGCTGCGCGATCTGCTGGACGGGCTGGCAAAGCGGGTCCGGTTTCTGGACCTGCCACCGCCTGACCCGGCAGAGGCCGACAGCTATTTTGATCAGCGTTGGGCGTTTTTTGAGCGGGCGGTGCGGATCAGCAGACCAAGCCAACCCTGATTACAACCGGTCGAATTCCGCCTGGATCTGCGCCCGATCGGTGATGCCATTGCCGATCAGCAATTGCAGCAGGATGCGGCTTTTGGCCGGGTTCAGACCCCGTGCGGCGATGAAGCCTTTTGCGTCGTCATCCACCTCCACATTGCGGTCCACCAGTCCGTCCCACACCCGGGTGGAGCGGACCACGGGCAGGCCGGCGGCGGCGGCCTTTGTCAGTGCTTCGATCATGGCGGCGGGCGCATTGCCCTGGCCCATGCCGGCCAGAATCAGGCCTTTTGCTCCGCTGGCAAGCGCCGCTGTGACATCGGCCCCGTCCATCCCGGCACCGGCCAGCAGCAGGGCAACGCGCGGCAATTGCGCGGGCAGGGCATAGGCCGCGCCATCGCCCAGCCGGTCGGCCGCGCCGAACCAGTCCACCGCCACCGGGCTGGCTGCGCCCAATGCACCATGCGGGAAACCGTCAAAGGCTTCGGCGCCCTGGGTGGCGCGCTTGCGCGCGTCGCGCGCGGCAAAGATCCGGTCGCCCATCACCAGCAGCACGCCGCGCCCGACCGCACCGGGATCACGCGCCAGCCGCAGGGCATTGGCCAGATTGCGCATGCCATCGGCGCCCAGCGCATCGGCCGGGCGCATGGCACCGACCAGCACCACCGGCTTGCTGGTGGGCAGGGTCAGATCGAGCAGTAGGCCGGTTTCTTCGGCCGTGTCCGTGCCATGGGTGATGACCAGCCCGGCCACCTGCGGATCAGCCAGCGCGGTCAGACATTCGCGATGCAGCGCCTGCCATTGGGGCGGGCCGATATCCTGTGATCCGATGCTGGCGACATCGCGCCCTTCGGCAGTTTGCGTGCCCCCGATGATGCCCAGCCTCTGCGCCTCTGCCAGCAGATCCGCCACGCCGATCTGCCCGGCGCGATAGCCGGCGGCAGAGGTGGCGCGCCCGGCAATCGTGCCCCCGGTGGCAAGAATGCGGATGACTGAAGCGGAGGGGGCGCCAGTGCGATCGGGGGTGGGATTGGGGGTGTGATCGGGTTCCATGGCCGGCGCTTTACACTGGCGGGCGGGTCTGCGCCACAGGGGGGGCAGTTGGAGAAATACGGGAACTGCCCCCGGCTTGACTCCCCTGACCCCCGGCCATATCTGGGCGGCAGAGGCCACGTCCTCGACCGGCAAGCCTGCCGCGCAGGCACCGGTGATCATGTCCGGGACGGCCCGGCAACCCGTTAGAAAGGTTGCCCGCATGCCGCCCGTGCCCCCCGTATTTTTGCCCTGGCTCTATCTCGTCGTTGCCGGCGTTCTGGAAGTTGTCTGGGCTTACACCATGAAACAGTCGCAGGGTTTCACCCGGCTGTTGCCAAGCGTGATCACCATCGTCACCATGGTGGCCAGTTTTGCCCTGCTGTCGCTGTCGATGAAATCGCTGCCGCTGGGCACGGCCTATACCATCTGGACCGGGATCGGTGCGGTGGGGGCCTTCACCGTGGGCATTCTGGTGCTGGGCGAAAGTGTCAGCATCATGCGCATCGGTGCCGCCGTGCTGATTGTCAGCGGGCTGGTTCTGATGAAGCTTTCCTCGCCCGCATAAGCCAATCGGCCTGATCGGGGCTTTCCTGATCGCAGAGCCGTGCCTGCTGCCTTGCGCCAAAGATAAACGCGCAGGGCAGGACAAAGGAGAAAACCATGCCATCCATCCCTGCCGCGCTTGCGGATGTTCAGGCCGGGTCTGTTGCCATTGCCCTGGCGCCTGCTGAACTGGCCGCGGCCGACGCGATTGGCGCCGAACTGGCGGTCAATTCCGCCGCAATTGCTGTGGGGCAGAGCGGCGGCCAGCTGGCCGAATGGCTGCCGATCCTGATCTTCCTGGGCATCGCCGTGCTGCTGTCCACCGCCTTCGTGCTGGCGCCGATCGCCGCATCGCGTGCCACGGGTTCGCATCGCCCGAGTGAGGAGAAGCTGAGCGAATATGAATGCGGCTTCCCCGCGTTTGAGGCACCGCGCCGCGCCTTTGACGTGCGGTTCTATCTGGTGGCGATCCTGTTCATCATCTTCGATCTGGAGGTTGCCTTCCTGTTTCCCTGGGCGGTGACGGTGCTGGACATCGGCTGGGAAGCATGGGTGGGGATGATGATCTTCCTGGGCATTTTGACCGTGGGTTTCATCTATGAATGGAAGAAGGGCGCACTGGACTGGGAGTAATCTGACTAGGGACCGGGGCGGCCGGGGCGGTTTGGAACCACCCGCCGCTTGATCCATTTCCTGCCCAACGGCCGCGTGATCGCGGCGTAGCGCAAGGAATGGAGATCATGGGCAAGACGGCGACGGCTGAACGCACATCGACAGGCAAGGAAGCGGCAGGCAAGGAAGCAGCGGCCAAGGCAAAGGGTGTTGCAAAGGCCAAGGCGATTGCCCCCGATGTGCCCGCGCGCATCGGATCCACGCCGGAAACGCCGTTTCGCGGTGATCCCGCCATCTTCGGCCGGCTGGTGGAAGATCACGACCGGCACCGCGCCCTGCTGGCGATGATCGAGGAAACCCACGGCAAATCGCCCGAACGCGAAGCCCTGTTCACCGAACTGGTGCGCGAACTGAAATCGCATGCCGCGGCGGAGGAACAGGCGCTGTGGTCCAGCGTGCTGCGCAATCCCGAAACCACCGATGATGCCCGCCATGCAGTGGCAGAGCACAAGGAACTGGATGATCTGATGGATGATCTGGCCGCGCGGGATATGGCATCGCCGGGCTGGCTACGCCGCTTTGCTGCGCTGAAGGATGAATATCTGCACCATATTGCAGAGGAAGAGCAGGAACAGTTCGTCGCGGCGGAAAAAGTGCTGAGCGATGCAGATCTGCGCCAGCTGCGCGCCGTGTTCCAGCGCCGCAAGGCGGCCGAGAAGGCAGAGGCAGAAGTCACGCCAAAGATACGCCGGAAGGATTGATTGGCGGCGCAACAGTTGCGAATCAGTCGCAATTTTTTCCGTTCGAATAGCGCTCGCCCACTGGTGATATTGTCAAAAATATCATCGGTGGGCCGTGCCCTACGTGCGATGAATTGACCAAGTTGATGTTCTTCAAGGCAATTTTGTAAATCGGAATTTACAAGTTGCTTTTAGCCCATGGTGGCGCATGCACTGCGCCCGGCAGCCCAGCGTGACAGGCCGCTGCCGTGTCATAATTCTATGACATTATTCGGGTTTCAGGCCCGGATGGGGCGCGAAGGGCAGCATATCATGATCATGAAGGCGATTTGCGGATTGGCGGGCCATCGCGTCAGCCGCCGGCAAGCATGGAATGACGGGCAGAATCAGAGATCCAATTGCAAGCGTTGCCAACGGCCATTGATCCGGCGGGAATCCGGCTGGAAAGCTTTGGATACCGACGCCTATGCCGAAGAACGGCGCCGCGCTGGTGACGGCCAGGGATAACAGGGCCAGTTATCAGCCATGGAATGAGGCGGCCGCATTGCAGCGGCCGCCCGCCGGATCAGGCGGCGGCGCGGCGCGCGTGCTCAAATTCCTGCTGCGTGGGCAGCAGGTCAAACGCGGGCTCAAAGCCCAGCATGTCATAGAGAGAGCGGGTCAGAAACGGATAGCCGTCGCCTGACCTGCGGTCGGTTCTGGCGCATTCTCCAAGGACGGGATCAACCGTACGATAGAGCCCGCGCCTGTTCGGTCTGGTTCGCATGGCGGCCGCCTAACAGCGAGCAAGTCCGCGCGCCAACGGCGTGGTTGCGGTGTCACGATGACGTCACAGCTGTGGTTGGGGCGGTAGCAGGCAAATCAGGCTCACGGTGCGGCTGAAGCTGCCGACTGGCGGCTGAGGCACCCCATAACTCCCCCCATGAAATCCATGATGCCGCTTTTGCAGGACGGGTGTATCGACCCGTCAGGAAGAGGATGGTGCCATGAAGAGACTGATAAGCGAGGCGATTATGCCGCTGGCGATCGCACTTGCCTTGGTGCTCTTGCTGTATTTGCTGATCGCTGGGTGAGGGGGGTTTGGGCTCACCCTTTTTTTCCTATCAGGATTGATTTAAGATATTGATATTACGTTAAATATTGTCGATATATGGCGGCGAGAGCACGTAGCTTCTTAGCAAGAGTTGATTGAAGTTGCCTGCATTAGGCGCCGCTCCGTTCGCCTTGTGGGATTAAATTTCGTAGTGAGCAAACAGCTTCATTCACCCGTCAGACCAGCTTGCTAACCTAGGTTCGCGATGGCATCTGGCCATTTTCCAAACTGGGCTCACTATGCACATGCCGGTCAACAAGCCTGACCTTCTCCCGTCGCATCGAAGAGAGATCGATTTAGATATTGTCAGGGGGGTGGCGATCCTTTTGGCGATAGGATGGCATATAAATCACATCCCAACAGGGTATCCGATAGTTGATGCGCTCCTTGCCCCCGGGGCCACAATCGGATGGGCGGGCGTTGATCTGTTTTTTGTCTTGAGCGGATTTTTGATCGGCAGCGCGATAATAAGAGAAATTCAGAGAACCGGAGGATTTGATTATAAAAAATTCTTTATTCGAAGGGTTTTTCGACTTTGGCCGGTTTTATATGTTTTTCTTTTTTCTATGTTGGCGATTGTTCCGTTTAGTGACTTTTTTTGGCAGTCAGCGCTTCATGTCCAAAATTATATTAGACCGAAGAGCGCTCATCATCTTTGGTCCTTGGCTGTGGAAGAGCATTTCTATCTGATAATGGGGGTCATGATACCAATAGTTGTTGTAAATTGGAATTGGAGGAAGTCTCTTCCTGTTATTTTGATTTCAACAATATTTTTGTCATTTTTTCTGCGTCTCTTGGGTGTGCTGTTTTGGTGGGGGGATTCCGATTTCTCAGCGCAAACTCATTATAGGCTTGATGCTCTCTCTGCTGGCGTCCTTCTTAGTTTTGTGGCGACCGAGAAGGTTGATTTATTTAATAAAATTATAAAGTATAGGGCGTTGTATCTGGTCATTGTTGTTTTTGGGGTTTGCTTTCTTTGGGTGACGCCGAGGGATAGTGATCTCGGGTTGACGGTGGGTTACAGCGTTGCTTGGATTTCTTCGTTATCTTTTATATTGATGCTGTATAAATCTGGTGTCGAAAAGAATATATATTATATAGCTATATTGTTGGCGTTTATAGGGCAGGTTAGCTACCCGTTGTACCTTTGGCATGTTCCTGTTCTTAAAGCTGTCGAAATGCTAGGTGATAGGTTGGCGGTGTCAGGAGGGGTTCTCATCTTCTTGGCCTACTCAGCTGCAATCGCCTTATCTGCCGGAATGACTATCTTGGTTGAAAGGCCGGTTATGAGATGGCGCGATAAACGGTTTCCTCCAAAGGTGCCTGCGGTCGAGATGAATAAATCTGAGAGTGTGAAATCTTTATAAGATCAAGAGTTGTTTAATTTTTTTGAATGTCTTTTGACCAATTTTGCAATGCGGTGAGGCGCATCGTGTTTTCGGTGCAGATTAGTATGTCTTCTTCTGGCAAGGGAATTAGTATTTGAGCCAGCTGGGGTGTTTTACCGGATCGGTCAATGCTTTCGGTAATGCCAGTTTGGGCGTAGGTGCGGGTGTTGCCGGATGAACTTCCATTTTCCGGACAGCGCACCCGGATGTCATCAATAAAACGGCGAGCATCAGCCATGGCGAGAGCTTGTGCCTGTTCTGCATGTTGGTTGGTTCTTTCTGCCAGCGTGCGATAACGCGCTTCCTGATCATGCTTGGCCAGGCGGGCCCTGTCCGCAGCGTGGGCCTGAGCAGCGCGTATTTTGGCAATGGTTTCTGCAAAGGCGTGGTTGCGGCGTTGAGATTGGTCGAGCCGCCAGCTTTGCAGCGCGGTCGCCGTGATCAGCATCACCAGAATACCGGCAGTGATGGCATGGCGGGGGGTGACGGTGATCATGGTTGATCCCTTCGGTCAGCGCGCGTCGTAGTTGTATGGTGTTCGGCTAACCTCGACTTCGGTCGGATGTTCGGAACCTGGGTGATCTTGGGTATCACCTGCCATGCGGTCACGATCTGCTTCCTCTTTTTTGCATTGCCGCATTCAAGCCCGGGTATTTCCGTTCAATATGCCGATGAAGCTGATGGGCGCGCCAGAAGGCCCAGGATGCGAAACACATGCCGATGCAGGACATGATGATGATCAGTTCAGCCATGGCTATCGATCCCCATCCGGCGACGGATGATGGTTTGCAGGGCATCCAGGAAGAAGGCGAAGCCAAGCGCTCCCAGAACCATGGACAAGCCAATGACTCCTTCGATCGGCCAGTCCCGGCTCCGCCCGACCAGAATGCTGATCAAGGCGAAGGCGGGCAGGGCTGACAGTTCAGAGACAATCAGCCATTGTCGTTTACGTTTCCACAGGTTGAGAGCTGCGACTTCTGCTGGCGGCGCTGGCGCAACGCGAAACAGCAGCCAGCCCAGTCTTGCTCCGGCCATGGCAAGCCCGCCAATGAGCGCGGCTAGCCATAATAGAATATCATCAGACTTCATTTTGCTGACCTCAAACTGAAATCCCACGACGTGCGTAGAAAGCTCTCACTTGTGCATGCTGTTTAGCGAGTTCATCGTCCGTAAGGGCGCGGGGCCATATCCATGCGCAGTAGACTCGTGAAGTTGTTCCGGTGCCCAACCCAACGGCGCTGCCTATCATCAACTTTAAACCGTCGACCCGTTTAATCTCATCCCCGGCCTGCGCGATCGTTGCCTTGGGTGTATTGGTAGTTAACGCATTAAGAGTCTTGGTGCGGCTCTCACGATTATACCGGCACGCATATGCCATGGGAGCAGTACCGTAAGTGATGTTTGGCCCTTGAGGTGTCGCGTTCACGGTTGCCGCACCTGCGTTATCAAACGCATTGCCAAAACGGGGGGTCAGTATGCCATCACCCGCTGTACCTACATCGAAGTAGAACCAGCTTCCGCTGACGGCGCCGCTGCCATGCATATAATTCCCTACTACGAACTGGGGGGTCACATCGGCTAGAGCGGACGAAACAAAGAGGTAAGTGTAGCTGTCGGGTTGATCGAGGCCGGTATTCACGAATGCGGAGCCGCCCACAAAATCTGCGTAATAATCGCCAGATAATGGTGAGCCAGCGACTATCGGTTTGATGCCGCCATCAGCCAGATTGCGCCCAACAGATGCGCCCTCTCCAAAGAAATTGCCATAAACGGCTCCCGGAACCTCAGTTCTGAAGCGATCAGCAACTGCGGCCAGACTGGCGCCGTAGGAAGGAATGCGTGCTCCGGCCATTAGTATAACTCCGACGTGTTTTTTGCTTGGGCACAAGCCCAGTTGTGTAGGGGGTAGGGCTGTCCGATAAGGGATGGGATGTTGGAACTGGCGTAGTCGCCGCTCCCATCTGCATATTCGTAAAGATAAGGTGCGACGGTGGGGTCGCTATCGCGCACGCAACCATTTCCGTTGCTACCGGTCTTGCTTGCGTACAGAACTTTTACATTAGACCCCGCCGGCACAGTATTGGTTAGGCGGATTCGTATGATTGTCTGTAGCAGAATCTCGATGTTGGCGATCGAAACTGCAGTACCATTGACTAATACGCGAAATCCCTTGTCTGCATAGTTGGTTGAATTATCCAGCACGTAGGGGAGGTCGAACACCAGCGGCGGTTCGGGTACGTGGTAATCCAGCAGGATTTCATCACCTGATATTGTGGCATTACGAATGTGGACAGGTTCCCAGCCTTGACCAAGTGTCAAGACACGGTGCATCACTTTGCCTTCCTGCATCCCCTGCCACCGGTAGCCGTTTGGGCCCAGATGTCCGCCCTTATCCGTTACCTGATAAATCGGACCGGCTAGGAACCAGTTTTCTTGTTCGAGAGCCAGTTCCAACTGAGCTTGTCCGATAGCCATATCATAGGCATCCGAGGTGTAGCTGGCGCCGGTTTGATAGGTAATGAAAGCCGGTGGAGCGGGCTGATTAAGCATACCCTGACAGATGTCTGTCAAAACATCGTTGCGATATTGCAGTAGTTTGTTCTTGTATCCAAGAAGTGTTTGATTTCCACCGGTATCAGCCCGGTAGTTCCATTCACCTTGTGCAAAAAGAACTGCGGGTATGCCAATGGTTGAGCCTCGGGCGGCGGCAATGGTCTGAGCTGCCGTCACGCCCGTAATCACTCGGTTCCAGAGGTCTGGTGTTGCGCCTTTGGAAAGCGCTTCGATTGTTCGCCCATCGACAGCTGCATTCACGACGACATTTTCCCGGGTTGAGTCGGTGGCTAGGCAATGATGTGCGAGCCAGCATTTGCGAAAGAAGTTGATCGCGCCGACATCCATGGTTTCGCCGAAATGGCCAGAACCGGCGACAAGTGAAGCAACTTGCGCGTCCGTAAGGATAGTGGTCATATCGACCGTCTGCACGACGGCTTTTAACGGGTTGAGGATTGCGGCTCCCACCGGTTCCCAGACCGGATCGGCGCGTTTGTTTGGCCGGACGGATCCCCCGATCATCCAATTTCCGCTGACTGGAATGATCGACTTCGCCGGCCATCCTTCCATGCCATTTCGCAGAGACTGACCCAGTGTGAGGATCAGGTTTAAGCCAAAAGTTGGGCGTTGAATGTTCGGATTTATCGCGCGTGATAGGGCATTAGAGTAGGCTAAATTTGCCGTGTTGCGGCGTGATATTTCATCTTGCCCCAAGGCGACTGATGCTAACGGAACATCTGATCTGAGAGCCAAGTCTGCTTCAAGGCCGTCATGGTCTCGTAAAGTGATAGTATTTTTCTGTTGCGGGGCCACCAGAAGTTCTGGGCGGATGCTGTTTTCAAATTGATCATGATCATAAATAGTTGATGAATTTAGTTCATCTGAAATTTCAAAAATTTCATTGGAAATTTTTGTTGATGTTACGCGCCATCCTATTCCCTTTATCCCATCTCTATCAAATTTTCCGCTTTCGAAACCGTCATCATCCTCTAGAACTAAGCCACTTGCATATGGTATTGGCTTAACTGCTGAATCTAAGCCCAAAATTATTGACGTCAGGCCGGAAACGGACGTCGCAGAAACCGCCGCAGCCTCTGCTGCCGCCCGCGCGACTTGGCTTTCCAGATCGCCGATCCGTCGCCAGCCTGCGGGGCTGGCGGACCAGCTGTAGGTGCCTGAATTGGCGACCGTGCCGCCGGCGACTGGATCGGTGTGGGTGCCGCTATCGGGGGAGAGGACCACGCCCACGCCGCCGGCCGTGCCGGTGATGCCGGCCAGTTCGGCCCAGCTGCCGCGCACCATCTGTCCGCTATAGGCAAAGGCGGCGTCGCGCGCCTCTGTGGCGTTGTGTTCGGCCTCCTGCGCGCCATCGCGCGCGGTGGCGGCTTGCTGGGCGGCTGTTTCGGACGCGCTTTGCGCTGTGGCGGAGGCGGCCCGGGCGCTTTCCGCGCGGGCGGCGGCGCTTTCGGCGGCTACGGGCGTGTTTTCCACCCCGCGCCAGGCGCCATCGACCACGCCGATCACCTCGCCTTCGGAAAAGCGGCCGATGGTGGGGGGCTGTTCGCCCAGTGCCACCTTGGGCGCAAGGTCCAGTTCGCGGGCCAGCGCCTGATCGCGCAGGGCGGCGCGGTCATGCGCTTCATTGACCGGTTCGGCCAGCCAGGCCGATCCGTTTTCAAAGGCGATGCCTTGGGTGAAGGCCGGGGCGAGCAGCACGAACAGGCGCTGGCCGGCGGCGGGCGGCTGGGTGAAGCTGACGCTGCCGCCGCCAGATGGAGCGCCATCGCCGCCATTCAACGCGACGGAGTAATCTGCGCGCGGCACGTCGCTGCGGCGGTCCTGATCGTCGAACATGGCCACGGCCACCTCCGCCGGGTCCGGTGCCGTGAAGCTGAAGGGAAATTGGGTGGTGGCCCCATTCGTCAGAAAGGGTCCGGAAAAGGCATTATCGGTGCTGACCGCCATGGCATCCCCGCTGGAAAATCTGCGGCAGGCTTAGGGGGGCGGGGCGGGGCGTTGAATCGTGCCGGCCCATCCCGTTCTCCCCCTTGAGCTGCTGGTTGAAGGCTTGGTCGCCCGGCTAGCTGCCGAAGGGGCCGTTCTTTGGCGGCAGGCCGCGTTTCGTGCCGGTGGTGTGCGGGGATGATCGCCGCATGCTGCCAAACTGCCGGGATGCATCCAGCACGCTGGAACCGGTGTCGAACAGCGCCTTGGCCAGCGCCGCGCGCCCGGCGGATCGCTGGGCATTGGCCTGGGCGGAGTAATTGGCGGCGGTGACATCGCGCGATCGCAGCCGTTCCTGCCCTTGGGCGTAGATGCGGCCGATGTCTTCCTGCCCCAGCGCATGGGTTTCATCGATCAGATCGCCGGCCGTGCCCCAGTCCACCCCCACGCCATTGGCGGCGGCGCGGGCGCGCTGGGCGCCCTTCATCGCGCCAATCCGGCGATATTGCGCCAAGGCCTCTTCCCGCGAGTTGGCGATGTCCTGCTGCGCGGCGTCGCGTTCCATATCGGCATTGCGATCTGCAACGCGCGCCGCGTGGTGGGCCTGGGTATTGGCCTGCAATGCCCCCATCGCCGTGCCCAGCACGGACATGGCGGCGCTTACCGGTTCACACATAAGGGTGTCTCCTTTGAGAGGTTCAGCATTGTTCGGTGATTTGGGGTGCTTCTGCGCCCGCATCCGCATCCATATGGAAAGGCAGGAAATCCACCTCGCGCTGGCAATGCGGCACCGTGCCTAGCACAAAGCCCCAGCGGCGCAGCAGGCGGATGGCGCGGCTGTTGTCCGCCGCCACCCAATTGCTCAATCGCCAGCGTGACTGCGCCCGGCCAGAACGGCGCAGGGCGGCAATCACCGAAGGGCCATGCAGCAATAGGGCGCGGGCCTGCCGGTCCAGCGCATGGGTGCCCAGCATCCAGGGCACCGCCTCCCCCGTCAGGGCGCAGCGCACCACCAGCCCGAACATCGCCGCCGGGTGGCCATCGATCATCACGGTAAAGGCGCTGTCGCTGGCGCAAAGCCCGATCCGCAGCGCCTGTTTCGGGCTGTGGCCCATGGCCGCGCATTCCCGCTGGTCGCAGGCGCGCATGGCCCGGGCGATCGCACCGATGTGGCGCCGCTCGGCCGGGATGATGGTGGCTGAAGGGGGGGAGTGTGGCGAGCCCGTCGCGTCACGCGTCGCAGCTGTGGCGTCAGTCGTGCTCTGCGCGCTTGTGTCGGAATGGCTCGCCACGCAAGTGGGGGTAGGCGGATGGTCGCGCTGGTTGAATCGCAGCCTGCTTTACCCCTGCACGATCACATCGCGCGCCGCGCCCAGCAGGGTGAAGGGCAGCGGATCATTCTGGCGGATCAAGCAGGTGATCGCATCGCCGGCCTTGCCCGCGCTCGTCACCACATAATCCCCGGTCATCAGCGCATCGGGCGTGCCCCATGCCTCCTGCGTGCGGGATTTCAGCGGGAACAGATGATCGCCATCAATGCCCGCCAGCACCGCGCGGCTGTCGCGCAGGGTCAGCACGATATCGCCGCTCTGCTGTCGCCGGCCGATATTGGTGCCGATCCCGTCCATCGCCATGCGCAAAGGCAGCAGCTCCACCTCCGCGCGATAGGCCAGGCCGAACCGCACCACGCGCCCGGCGGGCAAATGGGCGGGCAATTGCAGCTCCCCCCCGGTCACCGAAAGCCCGCGCACGGCGACCCCATCCACCAGCGCAGCGACATCATTGCGCCCTTCCAGATGCCACAATCCGGCAAAGCGCGATTGCGGCACGTCGAAACGGGCCGACACCGCGCAATCCAGGAAACAGCAATCGCGCACATCATCCCAATGCTGCGATGCCATGCGTTCGACAAAGCGGCGCGGCTGCCCGTCCACCATGCGTTCAACGATCAGATAGACGCGGTCTTCGCCTGCCTCCGTAATGGAACAGAGGTTCAGCACGTGCCCGTCGGTTTCGCACAGCGTCCAGCCCCAGACATTCTGTTCCTGTTCCCAGGTGAAGCACAGCAGCGCCCCGTCGGACCGGGCGGCCCAGATCAGCGATCGCGGTTCCTGTGCGTAACACCAGCTGGTGATCTCCATCCCTTCGAAGAAATGGGGGGAGAAGATGGAAACATCGCTGGATCGCAAACCATCGATTTCAAAGCTGTAATTGATCGTACGCACCGCGCTGCCGGTGGATGGGGCGTAGAACACCACGTTATCCACCACCAGCGGGGGCAGGCGGGTTGATCCCCGGCCGATCTGCCGCCGGGTGGCGGGCGGGGAATTGCCCGTCAGAATGCCGCCCTGGCCATCGCCATCAATGGTGAAGACACTGTCTGATGTCAGCGCCAGCAGGCCGGTGGTGGAAACCAGCTGGTTTACCGAATTGACCCGCCCGGCAATGATGGTGAAGGACAGGCTGTCATCCTCGCGCAAGGGGCGCGACCGGTCCATGTTTTCCAGCTGGCCGGATCGTGATGCGAAAACGGCATTGGGCGCATTGCCCGTGCGCGCCCAGACCGATCGCTGTTCAAACAGGGTCACGGTGGAGGGATAATCGCCCGCTGCGGCAAAGGGATCCCACAACGCCGGTGGCGCCTGATCCAGCGCCGGGCCGATGTTGTCATCGCGGAAACTCAGGCTTTCGGTGGTACCGATATAGCCAAAGAACTGCGAATTTTCCGCCTTGTACACGTGATAACGGGTGGCCCCTGTCACCCCGGCCCAGCTGATCGAATTGTAATTGCGCTTCAGCGTCAGATCATTGGTGGCAATGGCAGGCGGCGATGCGCGGCTTTCCTGCCCGGTGTCATCATTGATGGCGGTGATGCAATATCGGGCCGGCTGCGGAAAATAGTTCTTCCCGTCATTGTCGCCATCCATATTGGGCGTGCTGGCATGGGCGCTGCAACTGCCCGGCGGGCTGATCATCGGGCCAAAACCGACCGGCAGGAATTGCCATTGCACATGGCCGGAACGGACCAGCTTGCCCGGGGCATGATCGATATGTGCCAGATACAGCGTATCGGCGGTCTGTTCGAAATCCAGCTGGGCCAGTTCCACTCCGTTATAGGGCGATCCGGCGCGATAGACGCGGGCGACACCCATCAGCGATCCTCCTCTGCCAAAGGCCGGCGCCAGGCTCCGCCGCCGCCGCCGCGAATATCGGGCGCGGGTGGCGCGCTCGCCGGTTCGGGAACTGCCGGAGCGGTGGGGGCAGGCGTGGGCGCGGCGCCGCGCGTTGTTCCACCCTCTGCCGTGGTGAAGGCGGGCAGGGCGCTGGTATCGGCCGCGATAGTGAAGCTGTGTTCGTTCACCACGCCCGCAACCCGCCATGCCCGCCCGTTCAGCAGATCACCCATGGGGCCGGCCACTCCCGACAGATAGACGACATCACCGGTGGCAAAGCCGTGGAAGGCCGCCGTCACCTGCGCCTGGGTGGCATTGCTGATGGCGCTGATCGCCAGTTCTTCTTCCACCACCCGGCCGCCATGGGCGCAGGGGGCCATGTAACCCTGGCCCATTTCCAGCGCATAGCTTTGCGTCAGGGAAAACTGGAACGGGATCAGCCGGTTGGGCGCGCTGTCATCCAGAACTTCAGCCACCAGCTCGGTGCCCGGCCGCTTGCTCAGCCCGCCATGTTTCAGGATCACCACATTGCGCGCCCGGCGCAGGGCGGCGTTCCAGGCATCGACATCATGCCGCGCCTGCAGGGCAGGGGCCAGTTCGCCCCGGCTGAAATTGGGCTGCGCCGCGCGAAACCGGCTCATGCGGAAGGGTCCGTTTTGGCCAGAGACTGGCCTCCGCGTCTGGCGAGCGCTGCCTCGGAAGGCCAGCGGGCATCGCTGCGATTGCGCTTGTTCTCCTCATCCGCCAGCGCCCGCGCGCGGGAAATCTCCGCCTGCTGGACCAGCGCCTGAACCAGCCCGGCATCGCGCGTCAGCGGCCCGGCGATCCGCGCCGCCAGCTCATCGACAAAGGCCCGCGCCAGCAGCGGCGTCAGCTCGCCGGCATCCAGCGTGGCGCGTGTATAGGCCAGCTGCACCAGCGGGCGATCGCAATATATCCGGCCATTTTCATGCAGGAAGGCGATCGGCGCATTGTCATCCGCCAGCACCGCAATCGGCGCGGCCATATCGGCCGGTGCGGCAAAGCCATGGCGCCATTCGCCGGGCCGGTCATTGACCACTTCGGCCAGCATGGCGCGGGATTGACCGATCGGAATATCATCGGACCAGTCGGCCATTTCGCGAAGGGTCGCATCGGCAAAGCGCAGGCATTCGCGCGCTTCCAGGCTCCCTTCATTCAGGCTGGCGATTTGCCCCTTCCACACCAGGGCAAGGGCTTGGTTACACAGGGTGATGAGTGCTGGCATGCCCCTGGCTTAGCGGCGGCGCGCCACGATTGAATCGCGCGGAAGGGGGGCGGGTCAGATCACCCCGTTGAAGGCCCAGCGCAGGGTTCCGGCCATCACCCGGGCGGCGGCGTGATTGGTGTGCCGGGTGATCGGGCGGATCAGCTGCGCGCGGCGAAGACCGTGCAGATCCTGCGCCCAGACCGGCAGGCGGTCGATCGCAGCGCGCATCATCACCGCCTGCGGCATGGCCATGGCGCGGCTTGCGGCGGGCTGTTGCAGCACCATCTGCGCGACCTCGCGCGTGCGGTCACTGGCCTGCAGGCCGGGGCGGAACTGGCGCAGCAGCGCGTCGGCCTCGGTCCGGGTTTCGGGCACCGGATCAGCGCCCAGCTTCCGCGCTACCAGCGCGGCCTGCGCGAAATATTCATCCTGATCGCGCAGGCTCATCCTCGGTTCGCCAAAGGCGATCCAGGCATCGAGAAAACACAGCGCTTCGCACAAATGCACCCAGGCCAGCAGGGCCGGGTCATTGGCGCTGTATGCCGTGTCATCGGGCAGGGTGCCGCGCACATGACCATGCACCTGCCGCACCATGGCGATGACCGCCTCCGCCTCTGCCCGGTCGCCATAGGTGGTGAGCGCGATGAAGCGCGCCGTGCGGCGCAGCCGGCCCTGCATGTCATGGCGAAAATGGCTGTGATCCCACACCCCGGCCAGCGCGGCCGGATGCAGCATCTGCAGCAGCAGGGCGGAAACCCCGCCAATCATCATGCTGGTGACATCGCCATGCACGCGCCAGATCACCGATCCGCGCGGATAGAGCGCATTGTCACTCCGCACGATCGGCTGTTCGCCCTTGGCCGTGTCGTTCAGCACGCTGCGGACCTGCTTCACCAGCCGGTTTTTCAGCCGCCCCGTCAGCCGGTTGCCGATCATTGCACCGAGGGTCGCACCAGGGGGCGGGCTGAGGGGCGGAATTGCATGGGTGATTGCGGCCATGTCAGGCAACTCCATTCTGCAGCTTGATAGCAAGCGGGCCGGGCGCTTCCAGCGGTTGGGGCACAGACCTGTTCCTGCGTCCGGTGATCACTGCCAGGGCGCTGTCGATATCAGGATAAAGGAAGCGGAACCCATGGTCCATCGCTGTGGCCGGGATCACCCGCTGGCCCGACAGCAGCAGTTCTTCGGCAAAGCCGCCCAGCAGGGCGCGCAGCGGCGCGGCCGGGATCGGGATCAGCGCCGGCCGGCCCAGCGCGCGGCCGATCGCGGCGGTCAGCGCGGCATTGGTAACCGGGGCAGGGGCCGTGCCATTCACCGGTCCGCTGATATCCGGCCGGGCGAGGCAGTGGATGATCATCCGCACCAGATCATCGCGGTGGATCCAGCTCATCCACTGGCGCCCATGGCCAAAGCGGCCGCCCAGCCCGAATTCGAACGGGGTCAGCATGCGCGCCAGCATGCCGCCGCTGTTGTCCAGCACCAGCCCGGTGCGCAGCAGCACCACGCGGGTGCCATAGCGGCTGGCGCGCTTCGCGGCGCGTTCCCAGCTGTCACAGATGCGTTTGGAAAAACAGGGCGTTCCATGATCCTCTTCGCGCAGCATCTCATTATCGCGCAGGCCGTAGAACCCGATTGCCGATCCGCTCAGCAGCACCTCTGGCTTATGCTCCAGTCGGGCGATCAGCCGCACCAGCGCATGGGTCACGTCCAGCCGCGAACGCAGGATGCGGATGCGCTTGGCGCGGGTCCAGGGGCTGTCCGAAATCGGTTCGCCGGCCAGATTGACCACGGCATCCACGGGCTCATCATCACCGATGGCATCCAGCGTGGCGATGATCCGCACCCGCCCGTGCAGGGCCAGCGGCGCGGCCGCCGCCGGCGTGCGGGTCAATAACGTCACCTGATGCCCGGCGCCCGCCAGAGCCGCCACCAGCCGGCTGCCGACAAAGCCGGTTCCGCCGGTCACCAGCACGTGGCGGCGATCGTCATAGCAGGTGGCGGGCAGGGCGGCGGCCAGCGGCGCGGCATCACCGGGTACCAGCCGCTCGCAACGCGCCGCCGCCGCCAGATCGCGCAGGCCGGACAGCACCACGCCCACGGCGGCAATCAGGCAGAACCAGCTCATCAAGCCATGCCAGGCCGGCGGCAGCGCGGTCGGCAGCGCGGCCTGCTGCCACAGATGGGGGATCAGCAGCGCCAGGATCGCGCCATAGTTCAGCGTCAGCAGCGTATGGGTCACCCGTTCGCTCGCCGGCAGCAGGCGCGACCGGTCTTCCTCGACGAAATCCCACAGCGTGATCACCATTTCGCCGGTCATCAGTGCGATCAGCGCATAAGCCCATGTGCCTTGCGGGGCGAACCAGCCCAGCGCGATGAACAGCAGGGCATAGGCCAGATTGCGCACGCCGTGCAGCCGCAGTTCCGCCGCTTGCCCCGGGCGCCAGGCCAGTCGCTGCGTCGCTTCATGGTGATACAGAGTGTCGAACCCGCCCATCATCATCTGGGCGAACACCAGCAGCCACAGCACATCAGTCATGGCACAATCTCCTCATCAGCAGGAACGGGATCGCGAAAATGGCAGGTCTGGCGGATCAGCACGCCCAGCAGCGGATGCCGCAGCGTCAGGGTGAAGCTGAACCGGCCATCCGCCAGATCCCGATGATCAATGGTCAGCGCACCGGGCCCCAGGGCATGCCCGGCCCAGCGGGGCAGCCGCAGGCACAAGGTGCCCAGACGCCAGAAATAATGATCGCTGACAAAGCGGATACCATCCGCCTCTGCCTTCACGCGCAGGGCGATGCCGAAACCCGCCCCCAGATATTCCTCCAGCCCCGTGGGACCGGCAAAGCGCTTGGCGCTGTGGATCACCTGCGGGAAACCGCGCCGCCGGGCATAGATGCGGGTCCACACCTGCCCGCCCGATGCGCCATCTTCGGTCACGCTCACCACGGCGGCGGTGCCGTTATCACGCCCGAGCGGCAGCGGCGCGCCGATCAGCCGGGCAAGCTGCGCCAGCAACCAGCCCGCCGGGCGCATGCGGCATTCCGTCACTTCACCGACATAGGTGATCGCGTCGCCGGGATGCAGCCGATGGGCAAAGCGGGCCTGCACCGCTGCCGGCAGGCGGGCCCAGCCTTCCACGCCCAGCAGCGTGCGGAACCGCAGATCGGCCAGCGCCTCGCCACTGCCGCGCGCGTTCTGTGCCGCCGGAATGGCCCGTGCAGCAGCGGGGTGGGCCGTCTGCGGTCCTTCCTGTCGTGCTGCCTGGATCATAATGTCCGTCCTTTTTGATATTTCTGTAACAAGAGAAATTGATGGGCAAATGAAGGATCAGCCTGTGGCGTCACCTTGACCTTGATCGGCATCCCGATCGGCAGCGGCATCTGCTTTGGCGCCCTTTCCGCCCAGGAAACGCAGCAGGCCCACCACCTTGCTGCCCATGCGGATCAGCGTCATGATCTGCGCCGGCGGCACGTCCAGCATCTGCGAATACCAACTGTCCACGGTGTTGGCGAAATCATGCATGGCATGCAGCCGCTGGCGCACCACCGGGCTGATGCGCGGATCATCAACGCCCTGCATGGCATCACGGATCGCACCGACCATCGGATCGATCTCACGCTCCTTGCGGCCCTGCGCGACCTTGCGGGTCATCTGCCACAGATCGCTTTCCGCCTCGTAATGATCGCGCCGGTCACCCAGCACCGGCACCCGCCGCACCAGTTTCCACGCCAGCAATTCACGCAGGCTGTTGGAAACATTGGACCGGGCAATGCCCAGCTTTTCCGAAATATCTTCCGCCGTCAGCGGCCGGTCTGACAGGAACAGCAGCGCCTGGATCTGCGCGACAGACCGGTTCACGCCCCATTGCCCGCCCATATCGCCCCAGCTCAGAATGAACTGTTCGACGGCTGGCGGCATCTTGCCCGACTCGTTTGTAATTTCTGTCATGACAGAAATATCTGATCATCAGGATGGAAAGTCAATCGTCATCCTGCGTCTCATCCATCCGGTATCATTTGCAACTTGAAGAATCGCAACAAGCAGTCTATCGGCGCGCCAGCCAATAGCGGCCATCCAGACTACGAAAGGAGGATTTCATGCGCTCAGCCATTGCCAGCCATCATCACAATCTTCCCAATTCGTATGTTACGGATGATATTGCATGGGCAATTCCCCTGCAGGTGACTTCGCTCACCTGATCTCTTTTTCGAACCTGCCAGGCGCAGGTTCGGCCATTTTACTTACCCATATTAATCGCAATTGCGTGCGTTTGGCGCGTGCCACCTGTTGTGTTCAGGGGGCCTGCCATGCGTGACGACATGTTCAAGATTATCGTCGAACGTCCGCGCTGGGGCGCGGGCCATGCTGTTTCGGCCAAATTGAAAGGAAACCGAACCCCGGATAGCAAGCAGATCGGCCTGAAACGCCATGCCTGGGTCGCCGCGCCCTATACCAAGCACCTGAACGAAAATCTCGCCCCGCTGGTGCGCTTTCTGCGCAGTCGGCGCGGGCGCAAATGGGATGATGTGTTCAGCGAAATCTGCGCCGGGCTGGATACCGGCAGCACGGTCAAGATGCATGTCCGGCAGCATATCGATGATTTCGTCCTCTCCCGCATTGCCATCGGCCGCCATGGCGAATGGATGTGGCAGGGCAGGGTGATTGAATTCAGCAGCTGGCAGCACAAGCGCTTCTTTGTCGATCCGGATGATGGATTGCTGAAGGATTACAGTGAACTGGATCGCCGGCTTCCCGCTGTAAATCGAACTGCCGGCACGGGAGGGCGCATATGATGGATCAGAGGAATATCAGCCTGATCGGGCGCGATCCTTCGCTGTTCGATCCGCAGGCGCTGGATCAGTTGCGGGCCAGCGCCCGCCTGCCGGGCATCCGCCAAGTGGTTGGCCTGCCCGATCTTCATGCCGGGCAGGGCATCGCCGTGGGGGCGGCCTTCTGGTCGCCCGACCATATCCATCCGCCGCTGGTCGGCAGCGATATCGGCTGCGGCATGGCGCTGTGGCAGATGGATGGGGCGCTGCGCAAATTCCGGGTCGCTTCGGCGGAACGGCGGCTGCGCGATCTCGACGGGCCCTGGTCGGGGGATCAGCAGGCGGCGCTGTTTGGCGCCGGCCTGCCCGCCAGCATGGCTGATCCTTCGCTGGGCACCATCGGCGGTGGCAATCACTTCGTTGAACTGCAGCGGGTGGAGGATGTGGCCGATCCGGATCGCTTTGCCGAACTGGGGCTTGATGCGGATCGGCTGTGGATGATGGTCCACAGCGGATCGCGCGGGCTCGGCCATGCGGCCTTGCAGGCGCATGGTGCCACCGGGCGGCTGGGCCTGCTGGCGGGCAGTCCCGCCGGTCAGGCTTATCTGCGCGATCACGACCGGGCCATGGCCTGGGCCGTGCTCAACCGGCAGATCATCGCCCATCGTTTTGCCGAAAAGCTGGCGGTGGGCGGGCGCTGCCTGCTCGACATCTGCCACAATTCGGTGACCCCGCATGTCCATGCCGGGCAAGCCGGCTGGCTGCATCGCAAGGGCGCGGCCCCGGCGGATCGCGGGCTGGTGGCCATTCCCGGCTCACGTGGGGATTTCAGTTTTCTGGTGGAGCCACAATCCACCGGGTCGCTGGATGGAGGGCCAACCGCGCTGCATTCGCTGGCCCATGGCGCCGGCCGGCGGTGGAGCCGCAGCGATGCCCATGCCCGCCTGTCCCGCAGGTTTCGTGCCGCAGAACTGGAACGCACCGCGCTGGGCAGTCGGGTCATCTGTGAAGACCGCCGGCTGATTTTTGAGGAGGCGCCGCAGGCGTACAAGGACATCACCGGGGTGATTGCCGATCTGGTTGACGCCGGATTGATCCGGGTGATCGCACGACTGCGCCCGCTGCTCAGCTACAAGACCAGAGGAGGCCGGACATGAATCGGCACATGAACCCGGATAAGGATGAGGTGGTGCTGCACATCACCGCCGGTGGCGGGCCGGATGAATGCCGCTGGGTGGTGGCCCGGCTTGCCCAAGCCTTTGCGGCGGAGGCGGGTGGGCAGGGCCTCACCTGCACACTGCTCGACAGTCATGACGGGCTGCCGGTTTCGCTGCTGCTGTCGGTCAGGGGGGAGCGGGCGGACGCTTTCGCCGCTGACCGGCTGGGCACTGTGCTGTGGACCGGCATCAGCCCGTTCCGGCCGCATCACCGGCGGCGCAACTGGTTCGTCGGTGTCCGCCTGGCGCCCCGCCCGGAAGAGATGCCGGATCTGCGCGATGAGGATATTGAATGGCAGGCCATGCGGGCCAGCGGGCCCGGCGGGCAGCATGTCAACAAGACGGACAGCGCCATTCGCGCCACGCATCGCCCCACCGGGCTGGTGGCCACGGCGCAGGATCAGCGATCGCAACTGGCCAATCGCCGGCTGGCCCGGCTGCGGCTGGCGCTGATGCTGGCCGAACGCGCAGAGCAGGCCCGCGCCGGCAGCCGGCAGGCGCAATGGAGCGCGCATCAGCAGCTCGAACGCGGCAATGCCCGCCGCTGCTACAACGGGCCAAGGTTCAATCTCAAACATTGAACGCAAACCCTCCCCGGCCTGCTGGGGAGGGGAACCGCCCGGAACGGGCGGCAGGCGTAGGCTGGGGCAGGCGGCATCCGAACCATTCCATAGGATTTTCCGCCCGCTTCATCGCCTGATGGGTGCCATGCCAGCGCCACAGGCTTCCGCGCGGAAGAAACGGGTTTTAGCCAGCCAGCAAAACAACAAAACAGGGTCGATCATGCGCTATCTGAAATCTTCTCTCGCTCCGGCGGTCGCGCTGGCAGCTGTGCTGGCATCGGGGGCTTCCATCGCCATTCCCACAGCGGCACAGGCGCAGAACAGTGCCGGTTTTGATTGCCGCAAGGCCAGCACCCCGACGGAAAAGGCCATTTGTGCCGACGCAGATACCGCTGCGGCCGACCGCGCCATGACCATCGCCTATAACGCACTGGTCGATCGCGCTGATCCGGCGCTGAAGGCTTCCCTGCGCAAGGATCAGAATGATTTCCTCGAACTGCGCCGTCAGGCTTTCGAAGTGCATCGCACCACGCCCGAACTGCGGGCCGAAGGCCTGCGCGAACGGACGGAAGAACGGGCTGAATTGCTGAACTGGATCTCGGTCGTGCCCGCCACCTCCCTGGTCGGCAACTGGACCAATGCCTGGGGCAATATCGAGGTGAAGCAGGATGCCGCCAACAGACTGACGGTGGAATTCGCCGTGGCGGATCAGGCCAATGGCACATGGCTGTGCGAATTTTCCGGCCCGCTGGAACAGGCTGAGCCGGATGAAGCCGGTTTCAAAGGCGAAGGTGGCCCGCTGTTGCTGCGGCTGCACGGCGCGGCGCTGACGGTGCCCACTCCGTTCTGCGATGAATCCACCTCGGGCGGTTTCGGATCAGCCGCCGGAATCTACTTCCGCGTCGGCGAATAAGCCGCGCCCCAAATCCTCCCCGGCGTGCCGGGGAGGGGGACCGCCCGCTAGGGTGATGGAGAAAGCCTGCGGAACGTGGCGCTTTCGATCGCGCGTATCCCGGCGTCTGGCCCCAGCGTAATTTAAGGCGCGGTGGTAGCTGCTGGCAGGTAAAGTGTCCGGGTGCCGAAATCGATGACCGCGCGGTAGCGGATCAGGAAATCTGCCCCCAGCGATCCCCCTCGCTCGTCCTCTGGCTTGTCCGGGCGCTGTTTGGCCGAATATCCATAGGTGTCCACAATCGTCATAATCTGCGGATCAGCAGACCAGTTTCCGATTGTCAGTTCGACCGGTGTTGCGCTGTGATAGCCGTTGAGAATGGTGCCCGATGGTCCCCCATAGCGGCCCGATATGTCGCCATTGGCGAGGCCCGCTCTCTGGGCGAAGCCGGAATCAAGATCGGTTCCGGCGACGCTGCTGACAACCATCGGCGCGCTGATCCCGTTGATGGTCACCATGACAAGATATCGCCCGTCATCCGGATCGCGCTGCATGGCATGTGCACTGTACCCCCGCTGTTCCATTTTTGCGGCCAGGTCCGTGGCGTTTCGCGGTGCTTCGGCTGGGGAAAGGGTGATGGTGTGATTGGCGAAATCCATCACCACCCCGGCCGCATGAAGCCAGGGCAGGCCGAGCATCCCCTGCGAACCGCCGGCCGGAACTTCAAACACGGCTACCGGAACGTCCCGGGCGTGCCAGTTGCCGATGGCAAGGCTGTCGATAATCCCATCATCCCGGCCCAGATTGCTAACCTCTCCAGGGGCGGCAATTCCGTATGATCCGGTGTGCTGCATGTCCCGCACGCCCGTGGCGGCGGCGTCTGCATGGTTCATCTGTAGATAGGATCCTGCATTGGCATGCACCACAAGTTGAAAGGGCCGGCCATTCACCTGTGCGGCAATCACGGGGCGCAGGCCGAAAATTTCCTGCAGGGTGAAGGGGATCGCCACCTCCTGTGTGGTGGATCGTTCAGGGGGCTGCGCTGCGCTGTCATTCGCGCCTGCGTTGTCGCTCGCCTGCGCGGCGCAGGGCAACAGGGCAAGAAGGATAAGAGCTTTGCTCATCGGCCATTGGGACAGGATCATGCATAACCTCTGGCGGAAAGGGGGCGTGGCAACAACGGCCAAAGCGGCTCCTCCTCACCCCATCCCCTCCAGCCATTGCGAAAAACTGGCCATGGCCGGGCTCACCGGGCGGGATGCGAGCCGGGTCAGCCAGTAAGCGCCGCGATCCACGCTGATGTCGAAGGGCGCGATCAATTGCCCGCTGGCGCATTCGCTGTCGAACAGCGGCAGGGGGAGCAGGGCTACGCCCATGCCGCGCATCGCGGCCAGCGCCATCAGATGCGATGTGTCGAACACCGGACCCTGGGCCGTCAGCCCCCGGGCCCCGGCCGCATCGAACCAGGCCGGCCAATCCTGCATGCGATAGGATCGCAGCAGCGAAAACCGCGCCAGATCACCGGGCTGGCGGATCTGGCTGGCCAGTGCCGGGCTGCACAGCGGGGCCATGGGCGCGGGCATCAGCGGCGTGGCATGCACGCCATGCCAGGCCCCATCGCCAAAGCGGATCGCCAGATCCAGGCTTTCCGTCCACAGATCCACCGCATTGTTGTTGGTCAGCAACCGCACATCCACCTCCGGATGCAGCGCCTGAAATGCCGGCAGACGTGGCATCAGCACGCTCAGGGCAAAGCTGCCGACCACGCCCACGGTCAGCACCTCCCGCCGGCCTTCGCCGCTGATCATGGTCAGCGCATCGCGCATCCGGCCCAGCGCATCGCCCACCACCGGGGCCAGCAGCGCGCCTTCATCGCTCAGCACCAGCCCGCGCGTGGTCCGGCGGAACAGCGGCTTGCCGACATGGGCTTCCAGCAGCTTCACCTGCTGGCTCACCGCCGCCTGGGTCACGCACAGCTCATCAGCGGCGCGGGTGAAGTTCAGATGCCGGGCTGACGCTTCGAAGGCGCGCAGCGTGTTGAGCGACAAGGCGCGAATATCCATTTGCCCTCCATAATGGCCCTAGAATATCTAGGGATGATCCCTGAAAACCATGGTTTGCCGCCTGCCACGGCCCGCGCCAGAAAGGCGCTGCAATTGGCGGCTTTGGCAAGAGGATTTCGGCGGATGACAGTGGTAAGCAGGCGAATGGCTATGGCCGGGCTGATGGGCGGCGCGATGTCTGTATGGCTGGCCGGCTGCAGCAGGGGCGGGGCGGCTGACCCTCAGAAAACTGATGGGCAGGCCGGTGTTCCCGCCGCTGAAGGCACCAGTTACGATCCTGCCGCGCTCACCGCCGCGCTGGCGCTGCTGGAAGATCAGGCCAAGGGCCGGCTGGGCGCCTTCATCTTTGATCCGGCCAGGGCGCAGGGCTTTGGCTGGCGGCAGGATGAACGCTTTTCCATGTGCAGCACCTTCAAGCTGTCACTGGCGGCCATGGTGCTGTCGCTGGCCGATGCGGGGCAGGCGGATCTGGGGAAGGTGCTCACCTGGTCCCAATCCGATCTGGTCAGCCACAGCCCGGTCACCAGCCAGCATGTGGCGGGCGGCTTGACCGTGCAGGATATTGCCCGTGCGGCTTTGGTGGCCAGCGACAACACCGCCGCCAATGTACTGTTGCGGGAATTCGGCGGTCCGCAGGCGATGACGCGCTTCTGGCGGGGTATGGGCGATGATGTCAGCCGGCTGGACCGGTTTGAAACCGATCTCAACGACACGCCGGCCGGCAGTGAATATGACACCACCACCCCGGCCGCCATGGCCCGCACCGTTTCCCGCCTGCTGCTGGGGGAAGTGCTGTCCGCCGCATCGCGCACCATGCTGACCCAATGGATGGTGGCGGTCGAAACCGGGCTGGATCGCATTCGTGCGGGCTTCCCGGCAGATTGGGTCGCGGGGGACAAGACCGGCACCGGCTTTGGCTCCACCCGCCACACCTACGCTGACCTCGCCTTTGGCGGGCCGAAGGGGCGCACCCCGCTGATCGTGACCGCCTGGTTCGAACCCACCGCCCGCATAGAGCCACGCGACCCGGGCGCCATCGCGGCGCTCGCCCGCGTGGGCCAGCTCGCCGCCGGAACGATTGCGACGCCACCAGCACAGGCCCTGCTGATCCACCGCACCGGATTGTTCTGACGAGGGGCTTGGTCGGTTCCCCCTCATATCCTCCCTGGCTTTGCCGGGGAGGGGGACCGCCGGCTGAAAGCCGGTGGTGGATGGGCCGGCCGAAGGCCGGGACAAGGGTGCGTCAAATCAGTACCCTCGCTTTCCGCGCTGCGCGCGGCCCCTCCACCATGCTGGGCATGGTCCCCCTCCCCGCAAGCGGGGAGGATTGGGACTGCTGGCACTGGTTCTCATGGCTGAGATGCTGAACACCGGGATCGAACAGGCGTGTAATCCGCTGCAGCCCACCCTTTGCAGCCTGCCCGGATGTGATAGTCTGCCACCCGTTCTTGATCGCCCCGGTGATGGAAATGGGTCTGTTATGGCAGAGATGATGGCGCGGCGTGGCTGGGTGCGAAATGGCTGGGCGGCGGTGATCCGGCATCCACGGCTGGCGGGCATGGCCTTGGCCGGATCGCTGTTTGTCCTGCCGCTTCCGGCCAGCGCCTGCCAGGTGATCGGCATGTTCAATGCCGGGCCCGGTGCGGCGCCGACACCGATCTGCGCGGGGCAGGGCGGTGGCAGCGGATATGCCAGCGGCGGCGATCATCCGGCCGAAATGATGTATCGCATTGTCACCGGCATCATCCGGATCGTGAAGCGCGAAACCGCCCGCCGCCGGGAAGCCCGCGAATTGCGGCAGGCACTGGAAGCTATCCCTGAATATCAGGACTATATGCGCGGCAGCTGGAGCTATTTTGATTCCGGGCCCAGCCAGGATGGCAGCCCGCGCCGCTGTGGTGCGACCTTCATGAAGGAAGGCCGGGCGATCATGCTCCACGGCAACAGCGATCCGGGCAGCATGGCGATGCTGTCCTTCATCGATCTCGACAGTGAACGGTCCCGCATTCCCCGATCCGTCGAACCGCGTCTGATAGAGGTTGCGCTGGATCAGACCGGCGCCGCCCGCCAGACGGTGCGCGCCTATAATCATGAAACCGGTGACAGCGGCTCCATCACCTTTGTCGTGCCATCGATGCAAGCCGGTGTGGATGGTCTGGCAGACAAGCTGCGCACGTGGCTGCGATTGAACAACCAGCAGGTGTTCGATCTTGAATATCACAGCGGCGGGGAAGCGCAGGCCCGGTTGCGCACATGCCTGGGGGCCGCATGAAGACTGTCTTTCGCCTTTTGGCTGCCGGTGTGGCGGCCTTTGGTGCCGGCATTCCGGCGGCGCAGGCCTGCACCTGGTATCCCCCGGTGGACCTGACCCGCGCCGATGCGGCGGATCTGATCGTGGAAGGGCGGGTGGTTGATTACACGCTCACCAGCTTCGGCCGTGCCGTGCTGCGACTGGATGATGTGGAAACGATCAAGGGTGATGCCTCCTCCGTGGTTGAAATCGCGCTTGTCGCCGATGGCCCGGCCGAACATTTCCGCGAGGCCGCAGGCAGCCGGGTGATTGTCGGCGCGCGTGATCCGGCGGGTCAGTCTGCCGATCTGGCAGAACGATCCGGCGGCCTGCCACTCGTTCATGTGCCGATCTGCAGCAGACCATTCGTCATCCCGGCCAACCGGGCCAACCGGACGGAGATAGAGACCGCGATCGGCAGCGGAGGCTGAGCGGAGGTGGTTCTCCCGCGTCATGCCAGCGAAGGCTGGCATCTCGGGCAGCTCGCTCAACGGAAGCTGACTGCGCTGTCTGCGGCAGATCCGAGCCTTCGCTGGGATGACGATGGGGTGGGGTTGGTACGAAGCTCCATGCGCGCCCCGCTTACCGAATATAGCACCCACCCCGCTCGCCCTGAGCCTGTCGAAGGGCAGGCAAAACCTCAATCCCGGGCGCAAACAGGATGCGATACCCACGCCTGAGATCGATCGCCTAACCCTTCGCACCCTCAGCAAAAGCCGCGAAGCCGGCCAGGAATGCCGTCAGCTGCCCCTGCACGCGGGCATCGCTGATCGCGCCCTGTTCATCGAATACGCCCGTCGCGCGCGACACCATCAACCGGCCGCCGCTCCAGAAATTCACGCCCAGCGTGCGCAGCACCGGCAGCCAGTCGTTCTGCGCCAGCATGGTGCCAAATCCGCCGGGCGAGGCCCCGACAACAGCGAAGGGACGGCCGCCGAAGATCCGGCCGATCTCATCGCCGGGGCGCGATGCCCAGTCGATCGCATTCTTGAACACGCCGGGAATGCCATTGTTGTATTCCGGGGTGAACAGGATCACGCCATCGGCTGCCGCAATCGCTTCCTTCAGGCTGGTCACGGCTTCCGGAATGCCGCCGGCATTTTCCTCATCTCCATTGTACAGCGGAATGCCGTGCAGCGTGCGCGTTTCCAGCGTCACACCGTCCGGCACCATGCCGGCGGCATTGCGCAGCAGGGCGGTGTTGAGCGATGCCGCACGCAGGCTGCCCGATATGCCAAGCAGGCGGATCATGGCTGGGGCCTTTCGGGAACAACACCGGGCGCGACGCTCATCACATCCTGCCAGTCCGGGTTTTTCTGGTAACGCGTGCGGACATAGGGGCACAGCGGAATGATGCGGAAACCGCTGCCCCGCGCATCTGCGATCAGGAAATCAACCAGCGCAGCGGCCGCGCCCGTGCCCTTCATGCTGTCCGGCGCGCCGGTGTGATCGGCGCTGATCAGCCCGGGTCCGCGATGCGTAAAGGTCAGCTCCGCCTCTCCCGCCACGCCCGCGATCCGCGCCACATAGCGCCCGCTCTGGCCGTCATCGTCTTTGGTAATCGTGATGTCTGCCAAGGTTGCGCCTCCAGTGCGTGAAATCAGTTGGTTTGCCTATATCAGCCTCGGCAGAATGGCCATGGCGCTGATCGCTGCCAGCAGCAGGCAATCAAGGGGGCGCCAGCGCAACAGCCATCGCCACCGTCGGGGCCATCTTCGCCTTTTTCCACGCAGGCCGACGGCGCCGGCCAACCCCGCCAGCAGAGTGCCCACGGCGATAATCTGCAACGGGAACAGGGCAAAAGCGCCGGGCGTCTCAGGATTGATGGCTTCATTATGTTGCGGTTCTGGATTGATGAGCCACTGCAGCAATGCCACCATCCCGAGGAAGAACAGGTACAGCGCCATGGCGTAGCAGGCATAGGACTTGCGGGACCAGTTCCGCCGGTGAGGGTGGATGATCCCGGTCAGAACAACCCCCAGCCATGCCATATATAGTATCACCATCCCCTGGATGACCGTGGTCATAGCGCTGTTCATGTTCCAGGGATCGAACCTTTCCAGCGCCAGGGATGCGGTTGTTCCGACCGCAGCAAGCAGCAGGAAATGCCGCAGCGACCATCGGGGCCCCGGCAAAGGCATGGGCAAGGGATTGAAGCGGGACGGGGCAGGGTGAGCCAAATTCTGTGTCGAGCGACGACGACTGCGTTCGAAAACGCGCCAGGCCAATCCCAAAGCGCCAAATGAAGCGGCCACGCTGCTCAATACGGTCAGATAGACCTGAGGAAGAAATGGCAGATAGAAAATGCTGAAATGCCGGCCCATTGCCATTGCGACACCGATTGCAGTCGCCAACAGCAGCGCCGCAATGATCCCGCACCAGACAAATTCCATTCGGCGTTGATCACGAAAGAAGGGGCGGACGATGCCCATCAGCGCCACCAGCATCAGCAGCGCGGACCATAGCATCAGGCCGAGATAGGTTATTTCAGCAACCCTTTCCATGATGCGTGGCCTCTTTCAGCGGGTTCCTTTGTTCAGGTGCAGCGCATGATCTGCTGCCTATTCTGCGTGGATCGGGCAAACATGGGCTCAACCCCGATCGCGATCATGCCACCACCGTCCCGCTTGGCCAATACGCCAGTATGGAACACCCGCCCCGCTCATGCGTTTTCCGGCCGTTCATCGCCCGGAATCATCCACTCACCGCGCCACTGGCTTGCGGAAGGGGGGAGGGGCGGTAAGCGACACTATGCCTCGCCCGCCCGGGCGGTTCAGGAAGGAACTGCATTGACCATGATCTCCGCCATTTCCCGCCTTGCGGCGCTTTCCGCCCCGCTGATGATGGCTTCGGCGCTGATGGTTCCCGCGTTGCCGGCAGGGGCGGTCGCCCCCGATGCCGCTCCGGCAGTGGAAGATGGCTATGACTGGGCGCTGCGCATTGACGATTCAGAACGCAATCGCCCGGCGATCCTGGCCTATGAAATGGCCAATACCGATGATCAGCCGATCAGCTTTTCCTGTGAGGAAGGCGGCGCGCGCATTTTTGCGGGTATCATCGGCGGGCCGGTGACCCTGCGCGAAATCACCCTGACCTCCGGCGATCAGACGCTGAAGCTGGGCGGCACCAGCGAGGCGACCGAACTGGACGATATGCCCTATTTCTCCAGCCAGGAAATTCCCGGCAATTCCCCGCTGCTGGCCAGCTTTGCCGCCAATGGCTGGCTGCGTCTGTCGGGTACGGGCGACACCCGCGACATGGCCGCCACTCCGGTGGGCGCGCGGGCGATCACCGGCTTCATCGAACATTGCAACCGCCCTTACAGCCCGGAAGGCTGACGCGGCTTTCACCTGATCTTTTTTACCTGAATTTTTGGGGCGCCGGGGCCGTTGCCACCGGTTCGCCTGCCTGTTTTGTCTTGCCTGAAGGGTGCTGCATGAAATTCCGTTTTGCTGCCTGCTGTTCGCTGATCCTGCTGGCCACCACGGCCTGCGGCTCTGCCGCCGATGATGCCGACGCTACGGCAGCGGCCACACCTGCCGCAGCAGTGGAAGAAGAACCCGCCCCCGCCGCAGAACCTGTTGCCGCCGTCACCCCTTCGCCAACGCCCGTCGCCGCGCCATCGCCGGTGGCGGGTTACGACTGGTTCTTCCGGGTGGATGAAAATGAACGCAGCCGGCCTGCGGTGCTCGGTTATGAAAAAAGCGATACCGATGATCAGGCGATGAACTTCGTCTGCGAAGAAGGCGGCCAGCGCATCTTCGCCGGGATCGACGGCGGCTCGGCCGATCTGACCGCGATCACCCTGGTTTCGGGCGAACAGGCCCTGCGCCTGTCGGGCAGCGTGGATAGTGATGAGGAAACCGGTTTTGCCTATTTCACCACCCGCCAGATCCCCAATGAATCTCCGTTGCTGGCCAGCTTTGCCGAAAATGGCTGGCTGCGACTGAGCGCGGACGGCCACACCCGCGATCTGGCCGGCACCGCCGCCGGCAAGCGCGCGATCAAGGATTTCATCGCCCACTGCAATCGCGCCTACAGCTCGGCGGGGTGAAGGGTGGGTCAGTTGATCTGCGCGCGCACTGAACCGGGGGCAAAGCTGGTGCGCTGCACTTCCTGAATGCGGCCGTTGGCCAGCCGGCCTTCGACCAGTTCGTAACCCATCAGGGCGATGATCCTGTCGCCCAGGAAGATAGGCCGGGCATTGCCATACCAGTCGGTGCAGGATGCCTGACAATCATCGGGCAGGGTGCTGGCGCTGTCTGCATCCAGCTCTCCTGCTGGGGAGAGGCGGCGGTCGATGCGGTTGAGGAAGAATATCGCCGATGATCTGCCAAGGAAGCGCAGCGCTGGATTGTTGATGTTGCGCGCCACCGGCAGGCCTAGCAGGCCGCTTGATCCATCACCATTGTCGGCGCGATAGAAGTAGCCATGGCTGCGGCTTTCCCCTTCTGCTGCGGCGGGCAGGACATAGCGGTCCTGCAAATCCGGCCTGGCCGACAGATCGACCGCTTGAAACGCCAGCCCGCCTGCCTGCTCTCGTGCCTGTTCAGGGGGCTGCCCGGGCGCCCCATTGTTGACTGGTTCACCAGCGCCATTGCTGCCGATCACTGTACCAATCACCATGGCATCGCGCCCCATCACGTCGATCCGGGTCACGCTGATATCACTGGGCAGGTCCACCTCCGCCCGGCTGGCCAGATTGACCGTGTGAATGGTTGCCCCAACCGGCTGTTCCTGCCGGCTCCAGCGATAGGGGGTGGAGGCGAACAGCAGCGTGTCGCCGACAAAGCGGTTCTGCACCTGGCCATCTGCCAACCTTGCGCCAAGCCGTTGATAGCGCTCGGGTGCCGCCGTACCCGTGCCCGATCTGAATTCCGCCACCGGCAGCCGCAGCAGCGCCAACTGCGCGCTGGTCGGTTGACCTGTTCCCGCCGATGGCCCGCCACTTGGTCCCTTGGTCGCGGCGGTCGGCATGGCAGGCCAAAACATCGCGTCACCTTGCCCATCATGGCGCAACAGCACATTGATCTGCCCGTTGCGTTCCAGAAAACTGAACTGGTCAAAGGGTGCACCGGCCACGCCGATCGCGCCGGGGCCCGAACCATCCAGCGGAACGCGATAGAGCAGCCCCTGCTGTGCGCGCCGCACCATATTCCTGGTTGGGGCCTTTCCAACAGTTTGACTGTTTTGGTCAAAAATCCTGCTGGCCCAGAGGTAAACTGCATCGGATGAGGCATAATAGCTGCGCGAATTGTTGCCCAGCACCACGGTAGCCCGGCAATTTAGCACTTTCGCGGTCAGGTCGCAGGCGGTCACGCTATGGGCGGTGTCGATCCTCGCGTCATCAGCATCGCGCAGCATGTCAGGCACAAACACCCGTTGCGGTGCAGCAATCGGGGTGAAGGGCGCTTCCTGGTCGCCCGTCCAGCGGCGCATCGCCGGCAGAACATCGTCAGGCGAGCGTGTCCGGCTGGAATACAGCGGGATCGGCGCGTAGGTAATCAGCCGGTTGCCGATCAGGCGGGACGCATAATTGCTGGATGAATAATAATCGGCCGACCGCACATTGTAGCTGTCGCGATAGGTTAGGCGGCCTTCGCGGTCGATGTCGAAGCGGTTTATTTCTGTCCCGCCGGAGAAATAGCTATAGCCGATTACCGCCACCATATCATCGGCGATCAGCATTTCATCATACCAGACACCGCCTAAATAGCCTGATTGATCCTGCCCCGGGTGGTTGAGGCGGAAGACATTGATTTGCGCCACCGGGGTCAGCGCGCCACCGGCAGTATTGACGGTGAACAACCGCCCACGGCGCAGGATCACCAGATGGTCGCCATGGCGCTTGACGATGCCGCCTTCATCGACGCCCTGGGTCTGGGCGTTGGTGATGGATTGCGGCGCGGCAGCCGTTCCGGCTGGAGCCGACGCGGCAATGCTGACATTGGGCGGAGGGGCCGAGGGTGGCGGTGGAGCCGGCACAGGCATCATCGCCCGCTCTGCGCGCAGGCGCTGGCCCACCGTCGCCAGAAATTCCCGCAATTCGGCTTCACCGGCAAAGGCGTGCATCCCCGTGCCCGCGCCAGTATCGGTGCCTGTGTTCCTGCCTGCGCTGGCAGCGGCAGGCTTTGCCAGCAGCGGGGGTGGGTTTATCAAGCAGATCACCCCGGCACACATCGCTATCAAACCGATAAGGTGCGCCAGGCGCCAACCGCGACAGGTTTGGGTTGATCTGTCCATTGTCGGCATCCCCACGTGCTATATTCTGATGCCGGCAACTTGCTGCATTGGTCCGGTGCAGACAAACGAAATTGTCATCGACCGGGTGGGGCGACAGATGAGGAGATTGGGCAGCACAAGGTGATGCGGCGATCCAAATCTTGCCAAATGGCAGTCTATATCCTATTTGATGCCATATAGGAGAATGTCTGCCATGCCCGTGCTGCAACCGGTTGATTTCACGCCCCAGGCGTTTCGTGCCCAGCCGGTGACGCAGGATGAAGGTGCGGCGATGTTTCGGGCGGCGGTCAATCTGTTCGGCAAATGGGGCATCACCGATGATCAGGCAGCGCTGTTGCTGGATATGCCGCTGCGCAGCTATCGCCGCTGGAAGGCGGAGGGGCCGGGGCGCTTGTCCCGCGATGCGCGGGCGCGGCTGTCGAACCTGATGGGTATCCACAAATCGCTGCGACTGATCTTTACGCAGCCCCAGCGCGCCTATGACTGGGTCAGCGCCCCCAGCGATGATTTCGGCGGGCTCAGTGCGCTGTCCATCATGCTGGGCGGTGAACTGACCGATCTGATGCGCGTGCGCCGCTATCTCGATGCCGAACGCGGCGCCTGGTGACGGGAAGGGTAATGGGAAAGTCGATGGAAGACGGGCCGAATGATCCGGCCATCACGCCGATCCATTGGCCCGGTGCGGTGCGGATCATCCGCAGCGCTTTTCCTCCGATTGATCTGTTTGAAGATATTGCCGATCCGGCCGACTGGCCGCTGCTGCTGTCGGGTGAACAGAAGAGCAATCCGCGGCTGATGGCGGGCATCGGCAATCTCGATTTGGTGCCGCCCGCACGGCGGGTGGGCGGGCCGGGTGCATCCTGGTTGATGGCGCCCTTTACCCATGCCAGCCCTGACCGGCCGAGCCGCTTTTCTGACGGGCATTATGGCGTGCTCTATGCCGCGCGCGGCTTTGAAACTGCGCTGTTTGAAACCATCCACCACCACGCCCGCTTCATGGCCGCCACGCGGGAGGCTCCGGGCTGGACCTCTCAGTTCCGCGAACTGGTGCTGACGGTGAAGGCCGATTGTGCCGATCTGCTGCACTGTGCGCCCGATGATCCGCTGCTCCATCCCGATGATTACGCCCCGGCCCAGCAATGCGCCCGCAATCTGCGTGCTGCCAGGCGGGATGGCGTGGCCTATCCCAGCGTGCGGCATCAGGGCGGGCAATGCGTCGGCCTGTTCTACCCCGATGGCGCATCAGGTCCGGTGCAGGGCCGCCATCTCGACTATCATTGGGACGGCACCCGGGTCGATCTGGTCCGTACAGCCGGCGGGCGCGGCGTCGATGATGTGGAGCAGATGTTCCGCGTGATGGAAGGCGATTAGCGCCTGAAACCATGCGCTTGGTCCAAGCGAGCCCGCGCACCAGACGAAGCCCGGCCCAAACGTCATCCCAGCGAAGGCTGGGATCGTTGTGAGCTTCGCGAAGGGGGCGGATCGCGCAGGTTGCGGCAGATCCCAGCCTTCGCTGGGATGACGCGGGGTTTGACCCTCCGTCCGGTCGCGCCGGCTGGCTGAGCGCCTTGCATTGTCAGATAGCGATTTCGCCACAGCCATTTTGCCATGGCGAAGCATTTGTTCCCTTTTTGTTTAAGTGGTAATTCTGTCGCCTCCACGCGGCTGATCGCGTGTCGCGGGCTGAAGGAATGGTTGATGCGGGTGCGTATAGCAGTGGGATTGGCTGGCGTCGCGATGGTGCTGCTGGCCGGAGGTGCGGGCCGGTTTTACGCGGCGCAGGCACCTGCTGCCGGACCACACGCCGACGGCCTGCTCGCTGTACAATCGGCCGGGCGATCTGATCCTGTTTCGGGGAAAGAGGGGGGTGAGGTGAGGGTGAACGCCTCTGGTATCGCCACACCCGGGCATGACCCTCGCTTTCGATCAGATGTGGCCGAACTGATCATTACGCCGACAGAACAGCTTCCGGCCTGGCGCGGTCTGGCGAGTGATTATCCTTGCCGCAATCAGAGCCCGCAATCAGCCGAAGCAGAGGCGGTAGCCGGGCAGGGCTGGCTGATCATGGCGGAGGCTGATGCAGCCGGATACCGGCTGGTGACTTTCGCAGGTCATGCGCAGAGCGGCACCAGCATGACCTGCTTACGCAGTGATGGTGGAATTGCGCTGTTTCGCGATGGGGTGCTGCGGGCACTGGTGCAGGAGCGGCGGCGACCACCTCCTGCGGTGGAACGCGATGCCATCGCCCTTTTCGGTATGCGCCCGACGCTGCTCGGTGCGCTGGAGCCGCTCGATCAGGGGGGATTTCGCATTTTTGATGGCGACTACGTCGGCCGGGCGGTTGCGGATCTGCAAGTGGCACCCGATGGATCGGTCAGCATCACTCCGCAGGCCGCAGTCGACACGGTCTGCGGCGGGCGCCTGCAACTGCCCAATATCCACAACATGCCCATCAACCGCGCGCGGGCCAACCTTGTTGATCACGGCTGGGTCCCAACCCTCCGCTCCTCTGATAACCCGCCGGAAACGGCCCGGGAGGTTGGATTTGTGAAGCAAGGGCTGCCCGAAGTGGAAACATGTTCGGGGACAGGCGTGGGTTATTGCAATTTCGCCTATCACAAGGCGGGTGCGGTGCTGACGGTCACCACAGCGGGGGAGGCGAGCAATCCTCCGGTGGTTGGGTACAGGATGCAGTGTGGCTGACCTGTCATAAAACCAGTGAAGAATGCGCCTGACCTGATCCTTGTCGGGATACTATGAAATTCCGGGGACGCTATACCTGACTCGACCGTCAACGGAGAACCCCCGGAATTCTCCGATAATTGATTATGCCGGCTCATTAGCCTATTGTCATGAAGGAATTTAGTCGTTCCATGTTTCATTCCAAATAAAATTCAAATCGAAGCGCGAATTTTTCTAGTCAAAAATTACGTTATCGACAGTGCCAACGTCTTCTGAACCGTAAATAGAGGTGTATGTCACCATGTGGGTGCATCGAAAGCTGCCAGGGATGTGCGTGCATTCGGATATTTTTGCCCCGACGATGTCTGTTGAATAATCGCTAAGGGCGTGGGTGCATGATGAGCTGAATTCTACACTTAGAATTATTAATATAATTAATAATATGAGTAAATATCTCTTTTTGAGAATATTTTCATTTGTCAATTCATATATCCTCTTATGAGATTTATAACTTCATTGTCAAAAATTCTTGTCGCCTGAACGCGATTGTATGGGTTCATCAGGCTTCGTGAATATGCGCTGTGTGACAGGCCGAGCCAATGAAAAATCTCATGAGGGAGTTGCGTAGAAAATCTGCGATATTCACGCGGATCAATTTCGATCGGGCGCTTTTTTTCCTTTACGACCAATCTTGCCAGCGCGTTGGGAATGTGATCGACTACTCTCAATCTCATGTAAGGGTCGCCGTTTCTGGTTAGATGAATGCTGTCGGATGGTAACCAGTTTTCTGCGGTTGAGGCCTCGTGAAATTTTATCTCTATTGAATATATATTTCCATTTTGGTCAAAAATATTTGAATCTGTATTTATTCTTGAAAGATGATTTGTTAAATAATTAAAATCGACTGCTTTATTTGTATTATTTGATATTGAAACTGCTATGTCTGCGGTTAATGTGTATTTTATTTTTCCATTTGGCGTCCGCTGCGTTGTGACTTTTATGCTAGGCATTCTTTGTAGATCTTGTGTGAAAAAAGGTTGAGAAAAACCGTCTTGAGGTATGCCATAATTTTGGTAATTTGATTGTGGTACGTCGTCTGAATTATTTTGTGGTTTGTTTTGTTGATCGGTGTTGTTGTTTTCGTTTAGATGATTTGCACTATTTTCTTTATATAATTTTTTACTGTCAAATTTATCCTCCGCATTTGCAACGCGTGAGGCCCCGCCAGCAGGCGTTCCGGCCATGGTGATCTGACTCGTTGGCCGGTTTGCCGGGCCGAAAGCCTCCAGTTCCATTCGCGCGGCATTCTCGTTTGCCTCCACCTCCAGCGCGGTGCGGCGCATGGGGGATAGATGGCGCAGGATGTGGGCCGGAATTTCGGAGAGATCGGTCAGCTGGTCCGGCGCGTTGTCGGGCGTGGCGAACCATTGTTCCAGCATTTGCTCGCCCGTGGCATGGCGTTCGGAGAGCAGGATTTTCTCTTTGCTGTGGCGCTTGTAAGCTTGGCTGGTCGCCAGCCGGCGCTGCTCAGCGGTCAGGTCGCTGTCTGCATTGATGCGCTTGACCGTGTCGGCAATATCGAAGCTGAAGTCGTTTTCATCAGCATAATCCTCATCAATTGCGCCTTCTGTGTCTGCGGCGCCCGGCCCATGTGCTGTCGCCGCTTTTTGCGCCGCAATCTTGGCGGCCTGACCTTCAGCGATCGCCTGTTCCACCACCTGCTGCGATGCGGCCAGCTTGTGCCGGGCCTGCAGCAGCTCTTGCGTCAGCAGAATGTCCTTCTCGCCCATCTCTCCACGATGGGCCGCCAGATAGGCATCGGCAGCGGACAGATCATCGCTCTCTTCGGCGGCCGCCTGCACCACGCCCCGATGAAACAGCGACAGCGATCGGCCATGTTCCTCGCGAAAGCGCTTTTCGTCCCATTCCTCGGCCTCGGCTCGGCGAGCATTGGCCTCCACCATGTCCCGCCGATGGCGCAGCAGCGCCTCGGGATCGGCATAGGCGCTGGCACCCGCTGCCATCGCCGCATCGCGTTCACCCAGCGCGGCAGCACCGCCCATCTGCCGCAGCCCCCGGCGTGCCCCTTCTGCTAGCTGATCCAGCGCCCGGCCCATCGGGCCTGCGCTCAGCTGCTCGAACAGGGCGCCGGTGTCTGGACTGGACTCTGGGCTGTTGGCCTGTTCCCGCGCGGCATCTTGCAGTGCCAGCAACTGCGCCTTGAGCGCCGGGGCGGCATCGGCGGCTTCCTGACCGCCCAGTGCCGCAAACCCGCGCATGGCGGCACCAACATCACTCTGCAGAGCCTGCGCCAGCGTGCGGGCCCGGGCATCAACCTCGCGCCGTTGATCCTCCGCCTGCCAATCGGCGACGGCCTTGTTCAGCCGGGGCAGCCCGGCGATGATCCCGCCCAGCACCCCGCCACCGTCGTCAAAGGAAGCGAGCCGTGCAGGGTTGGGGGTGGCAGGGCCTGTTTGATGCGGCTGATATTGCGGTACGCGTGCCATGGCCGGCGATCCTTCATGCAAGATGGCAAAGAAGGCGGCCGGGTGGTGAGCATCAGGGCCGCCATGCAGCCAGCACTATGCCGATCAGGGATCGATTGAATCGTGGGGGCCCAAATCCTCCCCACAGCGTGGGCCAAAACCGGGAAGATCCTCCCCACAGCGTGGGGAGGGGGACCGCCCGAAGGGTGGTGGAGGGGCCGAGCGCAGCGCGGAAAGCGACGTTCCGATTTTGTAATACCGTTGCCCCGGCCTGCGGCCGGCCCCTCCACCACCGGCTTGCAGCCGGCGGTCCCCCTCCCCGGCAAAGCCAGGGAGGATAGGGGCGGTATTCGATCACCCCGCATCGTCATCCCAGCGCAGGCTGGGATCTGCCGCGGCCAGCGCCATCAGCCTCCGCCAGTGCGAAATTGCCCGAGATGCCAGCCTTCGCTGGCATGACGTGGGTGTGAGGGCGCGGGGCTCGCGCGGCACACGCGCCACCCCCCACCCAATGTTCATTTGACAGCAAGCCGCCTCCCGCCACATCACCCTTGCCGGCTGGCGCCGGGGGGCTGGCCGGGCCGATGATTCCGGCCCTATCGTGGGGGCGACATATGCGTTTGGGGCAGCGGGTACTGGGTTTGGCGGCGGGCCTGTTGGCCATGCCGGGGGTGGCGGCAGCGCAGGGGTATGACTGGACCATCCAGCCCGATGAAGGGTTCTGCCAGGCAACGCTGCTGCGCGCCGAAAGTGACTATCTGATCGATGTTCTGGTCGGGCCTACGGCTGATGGCCGGACGCTGGCCATGATCGGGATCACCAGCATGCAACTGGCCAGCCTGAACGCCGAACAGGTGGCCGAAATGCAGCTGTGGACCACCTATCCGCAGGGCGGGTTACAGAGCCCGGTTGCCGGCAGCTTCAGCGATCGGAACGAGCTGGAAAGCGGCGCGGTCGCGGTTGATCTGGTCGGCGGCGCGGAACTGGTCGAATTGGTCGAAAAGGCCGGCGGCCTGGTGCTGATGTGGAAGGAAGACGATAGCAATTGGGAACAGCGGCTGCTGCCCCTGAATGTACCGGGGCAATCGGGCGCGGCCGGTATGGGCGCGCTGCGTTCTTGCCTCAGCAATTTGCCCAAGTCCTGAGCGCCGCTTGTGACAGGCATGGGCTGCTGGCGCTTAACGCACCACCAGCCCCAGTTCGCGCAGCAATTGCCCGGCCTGATCGCGAGAGATGGTCGCCCCGCGAAAGGCATCGGCATTGGCCAGCCGGACCCCGCCCAGATCGGCCCCACGCAGATCGGCGCCGTCAAACCGCGCACCATCCAACCGGGCGTGGCGCAGGCTGCAATTGTCCAAGCTGGCATCACGGAAATCGCATTGGCGCAAATCAGCCTGGCTGAAATCCACCCGCTTCAGCACCGCCTTGCGGAATGACCATCCGGGCAGGCGGGCCGCGACCAGCAGCACCTCCGCCAGCTCGCAATCCATCACCTGGACTTCGGACAGGTCGGCGCCGGTCAGCTTGCAGCCGGTCAGCCCGGCGCCCTGCAGCACGGCCCCGCGAAAGCTGGCATTGTTGAAATCACAGCCGCTGATCTGTGCATCGCTCAAATCGCTGCCGATGAAGCGGGTGAAGGCCCCCCGGCAGGATTGCCACTGTGTCGCTTCCAGCCGGGCGCCGCTGAAATCGGCATGGCGCAGGTAACATTGCTGGAACTGCCAGCCGGTCAGATCCAGCTGGCTTAGATCCGCCTCTTCCAGATCGCAGGAAATCAGCGTGCGCGGCCGGTCTGCCAGGGCCAGAATATCGGCGCGGGCCAAGGTTTGTGACTGCAGCGGGGAATCAGCGAAAAGGTCGTCCATCGGGGGCCGTTACCCTGCATCGCGCCGCGGGGGGAAGGCCCGGCCTTATTGTTCCCCCGCTTGCTTTCGCGCGTTTGCGGGAACCTGCACCGGCTCGTGCGGGTTGCCTTGCCAACCCCTTCAGAAAGATCGGACATGCCGATGCAAGACACCATTGCCGAACTCTTCGCCCGTTACGAAGGGCTGGTGAATGATGCGCTGGCCGACCATGCCGACATGGCCGCAATCCGCGATCTCTACACCGATGTCTTCATCGCCGCCGTGCCGGCGGGGGTCAGCACCGGGGCCAAGGAAGGCGCGGGTTACGGCCCGACGCTGGAACAGGCCATGGCCGAAGGCTTTGCCCATTATTGCGCCATCGGCACCAAAGCGATGACGGTGCAGGATCTGCGCATCACCGCGATCGATGATCCCGATGCGCCGGTGCATCACGCGCTGGCCCATGTCAGCTGGCGCGCCAGCTATGATGTGCGCGGGGAAGAAAGGCTGGTGGATTTCACCAATGCCTATCTGGTGCGGGTGGCGCAGGGCCGGGCGCGGGTGTTTGGCTGGGTCACCGGGGATGAGGATGCCGAATTGCGCAAGCACGGCATCATCGACTAATCCAGACTGATCGCGCCCTCAGACCACCGGGCCAGTCGGGGACGCTGACGCTGACGACGAAGCACCGTCTGCTGACTCTTCAGAAGCGTCAGCCGCGGCCTTGCTCAACAGCCGTTCGGTGACCATCAACCCGCCCATCACCAGCAGCAACAGCGCCAGCCCGCCCGACAGCATGGCGAAATGCATCCGCTTCCAGCGCCCGTAAGGCCTGGCTACCCCGACCAGAGCAGCCAGCAGCAGCAGGGCAAGGGCGATATTGAAGATCAGAATGGGCATGGCGTCAGTCTATCGCCTCGCTCGCGGGCGGCAAGACGGGATCCGCAGAACGGCATCAGTCGGTTTCGTGGCCATAGATGTCGAGTTCCAGATGCAGCCCGCGTTCGCCCATCATGGTCACGGTGTCGGCATGCACGCCGATCCCCTGATTGTAACTGCCTAGGAACAGCCCGGCAAAGATCCGGCCCTTGTAAAGGCCAGACAGCCGGCGCCAGACCTCCAGATCGGCAGAGAGCGGTTCCAGCAGCAGACGGATCTGTTCGTCCAGATTGGCTGGTTCCCGGTAATCGGCCCAGATCCGCCATGATCCGGTTTCGGCCCGCTTTTCAGCGCCGAGCGAGGTGTACCACACATCGCCCTTGGCCACCCCGACGGATGGGTTTCTGCCGAGCAGCCGGGTCACTTCCACAGGGTCCAGAAAATCGCCCTGAAAGCCCAGAGAGGCAGCGGATTTGCGCAATTGTCTCAAGACCGGATGCTCCCTTTGTCCGGTCGTGCACGGTGGTGACAATCCAGAATATATTCTCCCATTCACAGATTTTGCGCCGGTGGGCAATGCTGCGCAATGGGGCAAATGCTGCGGTTATGCCGCGCATCATTCTTCCAGCGTGGCAACCCGCGCATCCAACGCGGCAAGGCTCGCTTCGATCCCGGCGATCGCGCTGGCAAGGGCTGCGTTCAGGGCCGCCAGATCGCCGGCCAATGCTGCAATATCGGCGGACAGGCTCTGTTCCACCTGGGCAATTTCTGCGGCGCCAATCGGGCTGATGGGCCCGGGCTGAACCTGCCCGCGCCGGTCCGGCTGTGTGCTGCGATTCAGCTGATGATCCTGGCGCATTCTTCGTCCTTCTGTGTGTGCTCCAAATCCTCCTCACACCGTGGGGAGGGGGACCATGCGCAGCATGGTGGAGGGGCCGCGCGCAGCGCGGAATGCAACCGTTCCGTTTGCTGCAACCGTCGCCCCGGCCTTCGGCCGGCCCCTCCACCACCGGTCTTCGCCCGGCGGTCCCCCTCCCCGGCAGAGCCGGGGAGGATTTGCTCTCGCGTCCCGCATATCTTTCCCGGGGAGGATGTGTCAGTCCACCGGCACCCAGCCGGCACCGGCCGGCGTGGCCGCCGGCACGCTGAAGGTTTCGCCCGCAGGAACCAGCCGATTGTCTGCAGACAGATAGACCGGCGCCGATGCGGTATAGCGTTTCACTTTGTCGGGCGTTGGCATGCGCTTCTCCTCAGCTTCCGGCGGTCTGGCGGTCGGCCACCACCACCGCGCTTACCGCGCCGGTGGTCGGCGCCGTGCCGGCCACGGTGTAATGCAGCCGCAAGTAACGCGCGCGCGAACCTTCCGGGAAGCTGGCGGGCACGGCAAACTGATGCCCGGCCACAAGGTCTGCCAGCGGCACCGCCCGGCCGCTCTGGATTGTGGTCCAGCTGCTGTTGTCGGGCGATGTCTGCACCGCAACTGTCAGGCTGGTGAGATTGTTGAAATTCTGCACCACCCGCACAGACAGCGGCACGGCAGAACCAATGCCGATATCGCGGGGCAGGGCGCCGCCGCGCAGGCCCAGATCGATCACATGGGCCGAAGGCGCGGTGGCGGTAATGGCCTGGGCATCGCTCAGGCGCAGGCTGTTGTCTTCAATCATGGAAAAATCCTTCTGCTGCAATATTATGCTGCATGATGTTTGGCGTCAGAGAACCCGCGTTTCGCTGTTGAGCAGGGCATCGGTTTCGCGGATCGGCATGCCGCGCCAGCTCTGTACTTCCTCGCCCTGAATATCCTTCGGGGTCAGGCGGACGAAATTGTCCGCGCCGCTGCGGCCATTGGTGCCTTCGGCATCCAGCGCCTCGGCAATGGTCTTGTTCATATAGATGACCGTGCGGCCGGCGCTGACCTGGCCCGGCTTTTCCATCTGGTAAGACCGGCGGCCCTGCAGCTTGTAATAGGCTTTGCGCAGCAGGGCGTTGATGTTGACGGTGCCGGCGATCACATCGGACACATCGATGTTGCAGATGCGGGCGTTGTACCGCCAGTCCTTCACCGCAATGCCGGCATGCTGGGTGAACAGCTCTTCCTTCACATAATAGGGATTGCCGGCGCCATCCATCACCCGCTGTTCGCCCTTGTCATCCCGCTGCACGCCGGCGGGAATATTTTCCGGGGTGATCACGCTGGTCTGCATGTCGCCATGGGTGACGAACCAGATCGATGTGTTGTCCGATCCCGTGCCGCCGCCATTCACCACATTCGCGTTGGCCAGCGTGCTGTAACGCGGGGCCAGCCCGTGGAACTGCTTGCCGTTGATATGGACGTTGGAATACCAGATCGCGCTTTCCATGGTCTGGGCCATGCTTTCCAGAAAACCCTGGCCTTCCATCAGCCGCAGCTTGGCCGCCTGTTCGGGCTTCAGCGCCAGCAGGCGGGTGTCAACGGCAGACAGCCCTTCGACAAAGCCGGTGGTGTCTTCCACCTGGGTATAGTCGCCCTTGCCCTGGGCGATCCCCTGATACAGCGCACCCCAGCTGACCGGGGGCAGGCCGGTGCGGATGCTGGATACATGCTTGGTGCCCTTGTTGCAGCTGATCACATTGGCGTCCTTCATGAAGGGCGTCAGCTGGGTCAGCGCTTCGACGACATCGCCAATGCCATCGCCGCCTGCCTTCAGCACATCGATCAGATTCCAGTAACTGGTGCCGAGAATGGCCATGCTCTTTCCTTTCGTGAAAAATTGTCATTCGCCTGTCCTCTCCGCAGCGCGGGGAGGGGCGGGCGAGGTGGGGCGTTGTGTTCGGCCGGCGAAAAACCGGTCCCGGCGCAAACAAACCCCCGCCCACCATCGTCATCCCAGCGAAGGCTGGGATCGGTCGCCGCCAGCGCAATCACCCTCCGTTTCGCGTGGCCGACAGAGATGCCAGCCTTCGCTGGCATGACGCGGAGGTGGGTGGCCGGGCCTGAGCGGCCAGCTGGGTGACCGGGCACACTGCGCCGCCCCGCCAAAACCGGATCACACCCGATCAATCATTCGGATACAGCCGCTTTTCGATCGGCATCTGCCCGGCCGGGCCGCCGGTGCTGCGGGCAAAGCCATCCTCTGACACCAGCTCGCCGATCTTGCGGAAGGCGCGGATCATGTCCGGGTGGTTGCCGAAACCGCTCTCGCTCAGCGCGGCGCGGAAGGGGTGGCCTTCGGTGAAGCCCAGCGCATCCAGCCCGCGTGCGGCCAGATGTTCGGTCTGGCGCGCATGCGGCCCGCCGATCTCCGGATCGGCGCGATAGGCATCCAGCCATTCGCGGCGCTGCTGCGCCCCGGCATCGATCAGATCCTGCAGCGCGCGTTCGCTGGTGCGGGTGATCAGCGATTGGGCCAGCGGCATAAAGCGCCCGGCTTCCTCATTGCTCAGCCCCAGATCGCGCAGCACCGGCTCCGCCTCTGCCATCAGCCCGGCATCCATCGCCATGCCGCCCAGCGCCAGATCATAGCGTTCGGGCGCGCCCATGCGGATGGCGGGTGGCGGTGCGGCCTGTTCCTGACCTGACTGACCCGGTTGTGGTGCGACGGGGTCTGCGCCGGTTGATGCAGCGGGATCTGATCCGCCGTCACTCGGATCCAAGATCACCATATCGGGCTGGTTCGTCATTTCCTGGTTCATGCGTGATGTCCTTGTTCTGGGCCGCGTTCTGGGGATGGGGGCGCAGCGCCTCTGCGATCACCGCGTTCAGCGTGGTCAGCCCGATCGGATCGGCGGCATGGATCGGCAGGGGCTGCCCGCCATGCGCCAGCTGCAGCAGGGCGAAACCCAGGCTGCGGCGCCCTTCGGCAAAGCTTAAGTCGCGCGGGGTCGCGCCCTGTGCCGGTCCCTCGGCCGCGAACAGCCCGGCGGCATCCAGCGCCGCGAACAGGAACCTGCGGAATTCCCCCTGCGCGATCAGCGCTTCGGCATCGGCTCTGCTGAAGGGAACGGGGCCGATCATGCCCCCCGAATTCAGTCCGGCACTCCTCATGCCAGACCCCCTCACGCCAGACCCATGGCCTGCAGGAATTCCACCCCGCCATTGCCCGCTGCCGCCTCTGCCTCAGCCCCCGCTTCCGAACCCGCTTCATCCGCCGCAGCCGGATCTGACCCGCCACCAATCAGCCCGCCCATCTGCTGCATCGCCTGCGCCATCTGCGCCTGTTGCTGCGCGGCGGCGCGTTCGGCGCGGACGGCTTCCACATCGGCCGCCCCGCGAATGATCGCGCCGGGCACGCCCGCCCGGCTGGCGAATTCATCGACCAGCTCATCGCTGTCCAGCTTGTCGATCACTTCGGGCATGGCCCCGGCCAGCCCGCCGATGAAGGCAACCGTGCGTTCGATCTGGTCCACGCCCACGGCGCGCTGCATCTGCGTCAGGATCGAAACGAATTCGACATCGATCGCCTGCCCGGCGATGCTTTCGGGTGGCGGGGGCAGCATCTGCCCGCGCGCCATGATGCCGTAAGCCCGCTCGATTGCGATCGACAGCTTTTCCCGCGTCACATTCTCGATCACCGGGCCCAGCTGGGTCAGCTTTTCTTCATTGCGGGCGGCGATTTCCTCCATATTGCGGGGCTGGATGCCGCGCATATTGGTGATCGCGTTGAACAATCCGGCAAAGGACAGGCTGTCGATCTGCTGGCGGCATTTCTCGATCTCTTCGCCGATCACCGCCACCGCCTGATAGGGCATGGGATAGGGGATCAGCACGCTGTCCCGGTCAAAACCGGCGGCGCTGACCGTGCGGCCGGGCTCGCCCGTCAGCCGCAGCCCCGGCTTCACCACTTTTTCCGGGCGGACCATCTGGTCGATCGCTTCATTGCGGCGCTTCACCTGCATCTGCAGTTCGCGCAAGGCGGGCAGCGCCTCCATCCCGGGGGAAACGCCCCAGGTGTCGCCACCGACCACGTCCCAGCGCGGCGCCCAGAACGGCTGTTCCTCATAACCGGCAACCCGGATCACCGCATCGCGCCCGCTTTCGGCATGCCAATAGATCGATCGCCAGGGCTTGATGTCGATCCGCGCGGGATTGTCCGCGTCATAATCGGGATCGGGTTCGATCAGCTGATGGATTTCCACCAGCCTTTCCCCATCGCCGCTGTCCAGCGCCGCCCGGGCGCTGCGCGGGGCTTTCTCGCCAAAGGCCTGCACCGCCTGTCGTGCGCTCATCGGCGCAATGCGGATCAGCGTATCGGGCACCATCGCATCGGACAGGGCGATCCAGTATTCGCCCGCTGTCAGGCTGTGGCACACCGCGCCCTGCTGCGGATGATCCACCATCACGCAGGCTTCGGTGCCGAACAGGCCCATTTCGGCATATCCTGCCTTGGCCGCGCTGTAGAAATTGGTCCGCGCCAGGAAATGATAGAGCGCGGTTTCCACCTGCCCCAGCCAGGCGCGGGCACCGGCCTGTTCATTCAGTTCCGGATCGGTCAGCCGCAGCTTGAACCAGGGCCGCGATGATGATGTCAGCCCGCTCATCATCCCATTGGTCAGCGTGCGAAACGCCTCGATCCCTTGCGGATCGAGCAGCCGGCTGTTCTGCGCCCGGCGTTTCCCGCCATTGTTGCGCGCGCCGGAAAGGAAGCGGGATCGGGCCGGCTGGGCAAAGCGGGCGATCGCCTGCCATTCCCCTTCATAATCAGTGCGCAGCGCCTTCAGCCCGGCCAGCCGCTGTTCGCAATGATCGCGCAGCGACACCATCAGCGAATACCCCCCATGCTGCCGGTTGCGGTGCCGCCCGCACCGGTGCTGCCGCCCAGCGTAGGCCGCCCTACGCCCGGGGAACCCAAGGCGCCGGTGGGCGATGTCGCCAGCCCGGCCATGATCGCCCGCCGCCGCCGGGCATAATCCCGCGCACTGTCCGGCGCGCCATTGTCCGGCAATTTGGCCGCCTGCCGTTCTGGCGTGGATGGAATATGGGGTGTGCCGATGCAGATAAGCGCCTCCTGTCACAGGAGGCCCAGCTAGACGGCGGCTGAAGTCGATTGAATCGCGGTGGATTTGCCGCCGCGCATTCCTGCTGATAGGCGCCGGTCATGAGTGATAGCGATGATGTCGATCCAATCGTCACCCGGCCGCAACGCCGCATGCTGCGCCGGATTTTCAACAGCCGGACACAGCCGCTGCTGGCCGATGGACATGCGCTGCTGACCTATAAGGACGCCCTGCGCCATCTCGCGACCCTGCCACCCGAAGCGCGCGAAGCGGTGTACCAGGATCTGAAACAGCAGGCGGAGTGATCATCCTCCCCACAGCGTGGGGAGGGGGACCATGCGCAGCATGGTGGAGGGGCCGCGCGCAGCGCGGACAGCGAGGTTCCGGTTTGAGACTACCCTGGCACCGGCCTTGCGGCCGGCCCCTCCACCACCGGTCTTCGCCCGGCGGTCCCCCTCCCCGGCGGGGCCGGGGAGGATCGGGTCAGCGCCGGCATTCAGTGGGAATCGTCATCCCAGCCCGCAATCGTCATCCCAGCGAAGGCTGGGATCTGCCGCAGCCGGCGCAATCACCCCGCGTTTCGCGAGGGCTTACAGAGATGCCAGCCTTCGCTGGCATGACGCGGGACACACCACCTCCGCCCGTCCGGTGCCTGCCTTCGACAGGGCGAGCGGGGTAGGGCAATTTTTGCCCGGCTACTTAGCCTAATCCCTCGGCCCGGGATCCGGCCCATAGGTATGTCGCGCCCAGGCCCGCGTCAGCTTCAAAACCATTCGGTTTGCGCAGATGCCCAGAAACAGGATCACAAACCATTTCAGGATGGAACCGGCATTGCGGGCAATTCCCCAGCCCGCCCCGGTAACCAGGTCAATCAGGCCCAAGCATGGCACCGATCCAAAATAGCGCGCGGAAAAAGGCTTTGTCGGCCGCCAGGCGCCAGCCCGTGTGGGCGTGCCACCACCTGCTCTGGTTACGCAGATATTCCGGATCCTGCTTCATGGCTGAAGCCTAAACCCGCACTTCGCCCCTGCCAATGCACGGGGGCGGCCATCACTCCGCTGGTCGTGGAATCCGTACCGGCAGTTCGCCATGATCAGGCCAGTATGAACGAATAACGACGACAATCTTGGTTATCAAAACCACAAAGACGCATAGAACCAATGCTCCGAGTATCGGTGATATCGGGTAGGTAATGGGCTCGCAGTTTTCGATCTGCACGCCTCGTCTCCATAATGCCTTGCATGAATCATAGATGTCACGCGGCAAATGCAAATTTTGATGCAGGCATTCAACCATAATCATCATCAATAAATATATAAATGTGTTGTAAGATGATAATGATGTCTTATTGCGGGAATGAGTATTTTCTATGAAATCAAAAGAATGATAAATTAAAGCAAAAGCTAAAATAAACGATGAGTACAACGCGATTATAACTAATTCTTTTTCAATAAAGATATAGCTAAAGCTAAATTTTTTAATGAGTATTTCTAATAAAATTTTTGTAATAATGAATGATGTTAAAAGGTATGTACTTGTAAGAAAATTTTTGATCTTCTTTTCACGAAAATTATCCATGCTGCGCCTCGATTTTTCGGTGCTTGCATACAATTTTCTGCAGCAATTCTGAATTATTAGCAAACCCGGCGCCAAGATTGCCCCGCCGCTCCCCGCCGTTGTGCCAGCGTCATGATCGTTCACCGCACTCTGATGTTCGCCGCGCTGGCCCTGCCCAATCCACTGTACGTTCAGGATGCGGTGACCGGCCGCGCCGCCGTGGCACGGTTGGCGGGCAACACCACGGACACCAATGTGGTGGAAATGATGTCGGCGCGCGGGAAGGTATCCTGGAAATCCGGCTGGTGCTCGGCAATCCCGCCGGACTGTAAGGCAGCGGCACGGCCGCTGGCGAGGGGCTGCTCCCTTCGCCCCTGCCAATGCACGGGGCGGCCCTCACTCCGCCGGTCGCGGAATCCGTACCGGCAATTCGCCATGCAGCGGGGCCGGCTGGTCAAACGGAATGCCGAACAGCTGATGCGTCAGCATCAGCAGCGCGATCGTGGCCGGGGCCATGGCCAGCGTCATCTGCCGTTCCAGATCGTCATAGCGGGCGTCGGGGGATGCCTCGCGCAGCCGCATCATGATCGATGATGCGGTATAGGCCAGCCCGCATTGATCCAGCGCTCGCTGCAATTGTTCATAGGCCGCTTCGGCATGGCCCCGCGCTTCATCGGTGATGGGCAAACCGCGCAGTTGCTGCGCCGCGCATTGCGACACCTGCATCGCCAGCGCATCCCCGCCCACAGCCATCACCGCCTCTATATCAGCGGCCATTTGTGCCATGGCCTGTTCGTCAGTCTGTGCCGAAAGGGGCGTGGCCGCAAAACCGATTGCCGCTGCCATGGCCCATGCCGCCACAACCGGTTTCCAGCCTCGCACAATCATTCCCCACTCCCGATCCGTCCCTGATGCTCCTTTGCGCCATAGGGCATGATCGGTAAAATTGTTTGCGCCCGGTCAATCGGTGTAACCGCTGGCCCGGCATTGCCGCCACCGCCGCTCGCTGTTACCCCGCGAACCATGATCACAATCCGCAGCCTGCTGCTCGCCGCCACTGCCTCCGCGCTGGTCCTGCCCCTTTCGCTGTCCGCTCAGGACAGCATCACGGGGCGCGCCGCGGTCGAACGGCTGGTCGGCAACACCATGGTCACCAATCTGGTCGAAAACGACATCGGCGCGCAGGAAGGCAAGCTGTTGCTGCGCGACAATGGCACGGCGGTGTGGGTCAATATCCAGCCGGAAGCTGAGCCGGTGGAGGTGCGCTGGGAAGTGGACGATCGTGGCTGGCTGTGCATGTCCGGCTTCCCGGAAGACACGGTGGACAGCTCCTGCGCCGGGCTCACCATCACCGGCGACCAGATCATCATGAATGATGAGGGCAGCAATTCCGAAGGCATCCTCGACATTCGCCTGATTCCGGGCAATCCCGGCGGCCTGTAACCCCCCTACGTCATCCCGGCGCAGGCTGGGATCTGTCACGGCCTGCGCAATCCGCCAATGTTGAGCGAGCCGCCAAAGATGCCAGCCTTCGCTGGCATGACGCGCTGTTTGCTCTCAACCGCGCCACCACGCGCGCCAATCCTCCCCACAAGGTGGGGAGGGGAACCGCCTGGAACGGGTGGTGGAGGGGCCGCGCGCAGCGCGGAACAGCGAGGTTTCGTCTGGCCGCACCCGTGGCCCCGCCTGCGGGCCCTCCAGCGCAAACTGTCAGACGACCGAAGGATCTTCGCCGGACCATTCCTGCGCCCGCTTGTCCACGCCTTCGGTCTGGCGATGGCTGCGGCGTTCCGGCGTGGGAGAAGGCGCCGCCCGTGGCGCCGGCGGCTGGGCACGCTGGGGCGGACTGGGAATCGCCCGGTTCTCGCTCTGCCGACGCAGCGAAGGGCGCTGCTGACGCTGGGCCTGCTCACGCGGAACCCGTTGCGTGGCAGGGCCTGTGCTGCGCGGCGCCTGTTGCGCGGCGGGCGCGCTCTTGCGTTGTTCCGCCTGCGCCATCAGGGAGGTCGCGGGCCATAGCGCAGCGATCGCCAGCACAGCCGCTGCCACCTGTGTTCGCCGTTTTCCCGCCATGGCCGATCCTTTCATCCACAGACTCGTCGTGCGATCATCATGCGGCAGCAAATCTAACCAGTCGATGAACCGAAAGGGGATGCAGTTCAGCCTGAATATCGCTCAACCGGTTTTTGCGGATCGCGTGGATCCGGACCAAACCGATTGGGGCCGGTTGTTCCGGTTCCCAGCATCAGTGCTACCATTATGATAAAGGCGCCAATACCCAGCACGTCCACCCACAGCGGCAAATCCGGTGCGGGGATAAATGGCTTGGGTTCCAGTCTCTGCATTATCCAGTGAATATGGTTGGGCAGACTGCACAGCAGATAAACCGGCAGGGGCAGAACCCACCAGCCTGACAGATCATGATCATGCAGTCGGCGGATAAACAGGCTGAACAGCGCCACCAACATGAAGGCAATCAGTATTTCGCTAAGGATGAGGGCCGGCAGAAAGGGTAATGCGTAGCCCGCCGACGATACGAACGCCGTGGGGGCAAAGCTGCACAGCAGCCACCAAATCGCAACTTCTGTTCGCCGCGATCTGCCTTGCGGGGTAAACACCAGCGATAAGGTGCGGCGTGTCAGGGCAAAAGGGCCGTGGGGCGGTGCGGGTGTCATGGAAGGTGTGCTCCCTCACTACCATTTTGTCACGGCCGATTGCTGCCTGCAAGTTGCGGGTCGTTGCGATCGGCGGGATGGCAAAGCCTGTCTTGCCGCCACACGCAATGTGAGGCGCCACTCGACCAGCATGGCAACCCGATCTGACGCAGTGCCCGGCGCCTTCCGCCACTATGGATCGTCAGGCCATCGGGCCGGGTGTGTCGTCCTCAGTCGGGGGGGATAGCAGCGCGTCGATCCGTTCCAGCGCAGCCAGCAGCATGGCCTGTTCCCACCGTTCCAGCCGGGCATAACCCTGGCCGAACCGCAATTGCAGCGGGAAGGGGGATGCGCGCATTTTTTCCCGACCTTCCTCTGTCGCCTGCAGCAGCATCTGCCGCTTGTCCGCATCGCTGCGGGTGCGGGTTACCAGTCCGCCGGCGACCAGGCGGTCGACGATATTGGTGATGGTCGCCTGGCCGAACCGCAGGGCAACCGCAACGGCGCCCGGCGTGATCGATTCATGCGCACAGATATGCCGCAGCACCAGCCCCTGCGACAGGGTCAGCCCGGTCGCGGCGGCCATGCGCCGGTTTTCCAGATCAGCGGCGGCAAGAATTTTTCTCAGCGCCGAATTTGCTGCCGGGGTGAGATCGCTTTCCATGGCTGACAGCTAGCTTTCCCGCGGTGCGGGGCCAAGCTGGAAGATATTTCCATTATCGAAATATTACAGTTCGGAAACAGGCCAGATTCAAACCTTCCGGGATTGCTGCGGTTGCAAACCATCCCGGAATACGTATGTTGCCGCCGAACCGCAGTCAGAATGAGGCAATGCCAAGCACGCAAATGTGCTTCGGAGGGTGAAGTAATTTTCTATGAAACTATGAACAAAGCCGCCGTCGGGGTTCGTCCCGGGGGCACCGATCCGTTGATTGATGATTCTCCGTCAGATTCCCTGACAGCCGATGCGCCGCTGGTTCTGCGCCAGCCCAGGGCCACAGATGGCCCGGCCGTAACGGCCCTGATCGCGGCCTGCGCGCCGCTTGATCCCAATTCCGCCTATTGCAACCTGCTGCAGTGCAGCGATTTTGCCGGCACCTGCGTGGTGGCCGAACGGGGCGGGCAACTGGTCGGGTGGGTTTCCGCCTATCGGCCGCCTTCTGACCCGGACACGATTTTTGTGTGGCAGGTCGCCGTGGCGGCTGCGGCACGGGGCGGCGGGTTGGGGGGGCGCATGCTGGACGCGCTGATTGCCCTGCCCGACGCGCAGGGTGCCACCCGGATGACGACCACCATCACCAGCGGCAATCCGGCATCCTGGGCGCTGTTTGGTAGCTTTGCCCGCCGCCATGGCGCGCAGCTGGAAAAAACCCTTCGCTTTGATTGCGCTGCGCATTTTGCCGGTGCGCATGACACCGAATGGCAGGGCGCGATCGCGCCGCTGCCTTCTGCTTCCAACATCTGAACAGGGATATCCCACATGATGAAGACCCCGATGCCGAGCGCCCATGCGCCGGATACGAAGATCTATGACCGTCGTGAATCCAGGGTTCGCAGCTATTCCCGCGCCATGCCGCGGCAGTTCACCAAGGCGCAGGGCGTCTGGCTGCATGACAATGAAGGCGGCCGTTATCTCGATTTCCTGTCCGGCTGTTCCTCGCTCAATTACGGCCACAACCATCCGGTGCTGAAGGCGGCGCTGATGGATTACATCGCCGATGACGGCGTAACCCATGCGCTGGATCTGCACACCGATGCCAAGGCGGATTTCCTGCGCAGTTTTGAGGATGTGATCCTGGAACCGCGCGGGCTGGATTACCGGGTCATGTTCACCGGCCCCACCGGCACCAATGCGGTGGAGGCGGCGATCAAGCTGGCCCGCAAGGTTACCGGCCGCGAACTGGTGGTCGCCTTCACCAACGGCTTCCATGGCATGACGCTGGGCGCACTGGCCTGCACCGGCAATGCGGGGAAGCGTTCGGGGGCGGGCGTCCCGCTCAGCCATGTCAGCCACGAACCGTTTGACGGCTATTATGGCGAAGATGTGGACACCGCCGATCTGCTGGAACAGCGGCTGGCCGATCCGTCCAGCGGGCTGGATGCCCCGGCCGCGTTCCTGGTGGAAACGGTCCAGGGCGAAGGCGGGCTGAATGCCGCGCGTCCCGAATGGCTGCGCAGGATCGCCGCGCTGGCAAAACAGCATGGCGCGCTGATGATCGTGGACGATATTCAGGCTGGCTGCGGCCGCGCCGGCGGTTTCTTCAGCTTTGATGGCATGGGCTTCACGCCCGATATTGTCACCCTGGCCAAATCGCTGTCGGGCATGGGCCTGCCCTTCGCGCTGACGCTGATGCGCCCGGATCTGGATATCTGGAACCCGGGCGAACACAATGGCACCTTCCGGGGCAACAACCATGCCTTTGTCACCGCCACCGCCGCGCTGCGGCAGTTCTGGGCCGATCCCGCCTTCACCGATGCGGTGGCACGGCGCGGCGCGATCCTGGAACGGCGGCTGGGCCGGATGGCTGTGCGCCATGGGCTGGCAACGCGCGGCCGGGGCATGATGCGCGGCATCAATGTCGGCAGCGGCGATGTGGCCGGGCAGATCACTTCCGATTGCTTTGACAATGGCCTGATCATCGAAACCAGCGGCGCCCATGACGAAATCGTCAAGGTGCTGGCCCCGCTGACCATTGATGATGCCGTGCTCGAAGCCGGTCTCGACATTCTGGAACAGGCAGTTGCCGCCGCGATCGCGCCGGTCCGCAAGACCCTCGTCGCCGCCTGATCCTTTTCCAAAAATTACAGGAGCTTGAACATGATTGTTCGCAATCTTGAAGATATTCGCACGTCTGATCGCCACGTGGAATCGCGTGGCTGGCATTCGGATCGCCTGCTGCTGAAGGATGACCGGATGGGCTTTTCCTTCCACGTCACCACCATGTTCGCGGGTGAGGAACTGCACATGCATTACCAGAACCATCTGGAAGCGGTGCTGATCATGCAGGGCGAAGGAACGATCGAGGATCTGGGCACCGGGCAGACGCATGAACTGAAACCCGGGGTGATGTATGCGCTGAACGCGCACGACAAACACATCGTCCGCCCGACCCGCGACATTGTTTGCGCCTGCGTGTTCAACCCGCCCGTCACCGGGCGCGAGGTGCATGATGAAACCGGCGCCTATCCTGCCGACACCAGCGAACCGGCGCTGGTGGATTGATGGAGGAGGGGCAAGAGATGCAGGATCATTATCCCACGCGCCGCGCCAGCGAACCGCAGCTGCTGCCGCGCAGCGAACCCGTCGCCCGCCGTCCGTGGCAGCCGGGGGCGCCGCTGGCCGCGCAGCAGATCGCCCAGTTCGATCGCGATGGCTATCTGGTGCTGGAAAACGTCTTTTCCGAAGCGGAAATGCAGGTGCTTCAGGCCGAAGCGGGGCGCCTGCTCGGCGATCCGGCCGGGCTGAAGGATGAAACCGTGATCGCTGAACCCGGCGGCCGGGAAATCCGGTCGATCTTCGAAATCCATGAACAGAGCGCCATGATGGCCCGCCTGGCCGCTGATGACCGGCTGGCCGGGGTCGCGGGCTATCTGCTGGATGATGACGTCTATCTTCACCAGACGCGGCTCAATTACAAACCCGGTTTCAAGGGCAAGGAATTCTACTGGCATTCCGATTTTGAAACCTGGCACGCTGAAGACGGCATGCCGCGCATGCGCGCGCTGTCGATGTCGGTGCTGCTGGCGGAAAACACGCCCAACAACGGCCCGCTGATGGTGATCCCGGGATCGCAGCATGTCTTCATCGCCTGTGTCGGCGAAACGCCGGATGATCATTACCGGGCGTCGCTGCGCAAGCAGGAATATGGCGTTCCGGATGAAGATACGCTGGCCGAACTGGCGCAGCATCAGGGCATTGTCGCGCCAACGGGCCAGCCGGGCACGGTGATCATCTTTGATTGCAACACCATGCACGGGTCCAATGGCAACATCACGCCGTTCCCGCGCGCCAATGCCTTCCTGGTCTATAATGCGGTCAGCAACCGCCTGCAGGAACCCTTTGCCGCGGCGACCCCGCGCCCCGATTTCATTGCCGCACGCGGTGTGAAGCCGATCACGCCGGTGGCGGGAAGCCTGCAGGGGGTGCCGGCATGATGGACAGCCAGATGAAATCCCCGGCAGTCGCAGGCCCGCTCAACTCAGGTCCGGTCAATTCAGGGGCGCATTCGGTGGAAAAGATCGGCGGCACATCCATGGCCGCCACCTCCACCCTGTTTGACAATGTGCTGATCGCCGGGCGCCAGGGGGCTGATCTCTACAACCGCATCTTCGTTGTTTCGGCCTATGCCGGGATGACGGATCTGTTGCTCGAACACAAGAAATCCGGCCAGCCCGGGGTCCATGCCCATTTCATCCGCAATGATGTGCCGGGTGCATGGCGGTCTGCCCTGGCGGATGTCAGCGCCGCGATGCAGGCCCGCAATGCGGATATGTTCGCGCGGGATGAAAGCCGGGCCGAAGCCGATGCCTTTGTCGCGATGCGGGTGGCCGCGCTGGAAAACTGCCTGGAAGATCTCGACCGGTTGCGTGCGCATGGCCGTTTCTGCCTGACCGATCAGATGACAACGGTCAGGGAAATGCTGGCCGGGCTGGGCGAAGCGCATTCGGCGCATTCCACCACGCTGATGCTGCGCGATCGGGGCGTCAATGCCGTGTTCGTTGATCTGACGCTGTGGGATCAGGATGACATGCGCAGCCTTGACGGGCGGATCGGCGAAGCGCTGGCGCAGGTCGATCTGGCCGCGCAATTGCCGATCGTCACCGGCTATGCCGGTTGCGAAGGCGGCATGGTCCGCCGTTATGCGCGCGGTTATTCGGAAATGACCTTTTCGCGCATCGCCGTGCTGACCGGCGCGCGCGAAGCGATCATTCACAAGGAATTTCACCTTTCCAGCGCCGATCCCCGGCTGGTGGGCGAAGATGTCGCGCGCAAGATCGGGCGGACCAATTATGACGTGGCCGATCAGCTGGCCAATCTGGGGATGGAGGCGATCCATCCACGGGCCGGGCGCGGGCTGCGCCAGTCGGGCATTCCGCTGCGGGTGCGCAACACCTTTGATCGCCATGATGCCGGCACGCTGATCTGTGGCGATTATGTGTCGGATCGCCCGCGCGTGGAAATCGTCACCGGCCTTGCCTCGGTCCAGGCGCTGCAACTGTTCGAACAGGATATGGTGGGGGAAAAGGGTTATGATGCCGCGATCCTCGACAGCCTGACCCGCCATGGCGCCTGGATCGTCAGCAAAAGTTCCAACGCCAACACCATCACCCATTATCTGTCCGGCACCGACAGCGCGCAGCTGGCGGCCATTGTGGCGGATATTGATGGCCGGCTGCCCGGCGCACGGGTGACGGTGCAGCCGGTGGCCATGGTGTCGGTTATCGGCAGCGATCTGAATGAACCCGGCTTTGTTTCGCGCGCCCTGCTGGCCCTGGCCGAAGCGGGGATCAGCATGGTCGCGATGCAGCACCAGATCCGCAATGTGGATGTGCAGTTCATTGTCGGGGTGGATGATTTCGATCCGGCGGTGCGGGTGTTGCACCGGGCGCTGGTCGAAAACAGCGCCGCAGCGGACGATCGCGTCGCCGCCTGACCGGGGGGACCGGAACCAGCCATGCTGCCAGCCACGCTGAATGCTATCCTTTCCGTGCGCAGCCTGCTGCTCGCCATCTTCATGCTGATGGCGGGCGGCGGGTTCATGAACACGCTGGTCAGCCTCCGGCTGGAACGGGCCGGGGCCGGCACGCTGGTGATCGGGCTGGTCGGCACCGCCTATTTCGCCGGGCTGGTGGCCGGATCGCTGCGTGCGCCGGCGCTGCTCCGGCGGATCGGCCATATTCGCGCCTTTGCCGCCTTTGTCGCCCTGCTCAGTGCCAGCACGCTGGCCTATGCCGTGCATCGCGATCCGCTGGTCTGGGGGCTGCTGCGCCTGGCCGATGGCGCCTGCCTGGCGGGCATCTATGTCTGTTTGGAAAGCTGGCTGGGCGAACGGGCCGAAGGGGCCGGGCGGGGCAGCATTCTGGCCGGTTACATGATCGCGCTTTATGGCGGGCAGGCGATCGGCCAGTTCACGCTCAATCTGGGTGGCGCCAATCCGGCCATGCCGCTGCTGGTCGGATCGATTCTGATCTCTCTGGCGGCGGTGCCGGTGGTGCTGACCCGGATTGCCGCGCCGGTTTCAGGGGGGGAGGCGGCGCTGCCGCTGCGCGATCTCTATGCCGTGTCGCCGCTGGGGATCGTGGGCGCTTTCCTGACCGGGGTGATGCTGGGCGCCTTCTATGCGATGGGCGCGGTCTATGCCCGCCGTTCTGGGCTGGACCTGTCGGCCACGGCCCTGTTCATGAGCGTGGTCATCATGGGCGGGGTGGCGCTGCAATGGCCGCTTGGCCGCCTGTCTGACCGGATGGACCGGCGCCGGGTGATCGTGTTTACCTTTGCCGGCACGCTGATCGCCAGCCTGATCATTGCGCTGACCAGCGGCACGGCTTTGCTGATGATCTTCGGCGCGCTGTTCGGCGGCCTCAGCTTCGCGCTCTATCCCTTGTGCATTGCCCATACCAATGACCACCTGGCCAGTGAACAGCGGGTTGCGGCCAGCGGCGGGCTGGTGCTGCTCTATTCGCTGGGCGCGGCCATCGGGCCGGTGCTGGGGGCAGCGGCCATGGCCATGCTGGGCACCGCCGGGCTGTTCCTGTTTCTGGCGGCCTGTGCCGGCGGGGCGCTCGGCTTTGGCCTGTGGCGCCAGCTGCGGTCTGATCCCGTGCCGGTCCATCTGCAGGAAAACTATGTCGCGCTGCCGCGCACGACCCCCTTTTCCATCGAAATTTCGGCCGCGCCTGATCCGGCAGCGGCGAAGGAAAGTTCTGACACATGACTGTGATGACCCCGCCGCCGCTGATCCGCCGGGCCATAGCGGCGTCCGCCATCGGCAATGCCACCGAATGGTTCGATTACGGCATCTATGCCTATGGCGTCAGCTATATCTCGGCCGCGCTGTTTCCGGGCGAAACGGGGCAGGCGACGCTGTTTGCGTTGGCGACCTTTGCCATTTCCTTCCTGGTGCGGCCGCTGGGCGGTTTCTTCTGGGGGCCGCTGGGCGATCGATACGGGCGCAAGACGGTGCTGGGCATCACCATCGTGATGATGGCGGGGGCCACGGTCGGCATCGGGCTGATCCCGTCCTACAATTCCATCGGCTGGTGGGCGCCGGCCTTGCTGGTGCTGCTGCGCATGATCCAGGGCTTTTCCACCGGCGGCGAATATGGCGGCGCGGCGATCTTCATGGCCGAATATGCGCCAGACAACAAACGCGGCTTCTATGGCAGTTTTCTGGAAGTGGGCACGCTGGCGGGTTTCTGCGGCGGGGCGATGCTGATGCTCGGCTTTTCGCTGCTGCTGGGGGATGCCACCATGCGCGAATGGGCCTGGCGCATTCCCTTCCTGCTGGCCGGGCCGCTGGGTTTTGTCGGCATCTATCTGCGGTCCCGCATGGAAGAAACGCCGCTGTTCCAGGAAGCAAAGGGCAGCACCATGCCCGGCGCGCCCCATCCGCTGCGGGATCTGCTGGCCTATCACCGCCGGCCCTTGCTGGCGATGGGCGGGCTGGTGATCGCGCTCAATGTCGTCAACTACACCCTGCTCAGCTATATGCCCACCTATCTGGAACGGCGCCTTGGCCTGTCCACCGATGCGGCGCTGGCCGTGCCGATCCTGGGCATGCTGTTCATGATGATCCTGCTGCCCTTCGCCGGGGCGCTGTCTGACCGGATTGGCCGCAAGCCATTATGGCGGGTGTCGCTGATCGGGCTGATGCTGGGGGTGGTGCCGCTCTATCATCTGATGGGCGGCGGTGTGACCAGCGCGGTGATCGGCTTTGCGCTGCTGGGCATGCTCTATGTGCCGCAGCTGGCTACGATTTCGGCAACCTTCCCGGCCTTCTTCCCCACGCGCGTGCGTTTCGCCGGTTTTGCCATTGCCTATAATCTGTCCACCTCGCTGTTCGGTGGCACGGCCCCTGCGGTCAATGCCTGGCTGATCGACCGGACCGGCGATCCGCTGATGCCGGCCTATGTGATGATCATGGCCTGCCTCGCCGGCCTGCTGGCGCTGCGATTTACCGAAGAAACCGCGGGCAAGCCGCTGCGTGCCATCTGATGCCAAACGGGGGAAATTCTTTGCAGAACGATATTTACGCCGCTTTTGTCGGCCTGGTCGGCCCCTGGGCGGATGAAGCCTGGGCGCGCAGCCTGCTGGCACTGCTGGTGCTGCTGGCCACTGCCTGGCTGGCCAACTGGATCGCCAAGCGGATTGTGCTGCAGGGCATGATCCGCCTGCTCAGCCGCACCTCGCTGGATCTGGGCACCGATGGGATCGGCGCGATCGTCGCCCGGCTGTCAAACATCCTGCCCGCGCTGATCATCAAGGGCGGGATCGGCAGTGTCCCGGGCCTGCACCCGGCGCTGGCGGGATTGATCGAAAGCCTGTGCACGGCCTTCATCATCCTGACCATTGCCCTGGCGCTGGCCCGCGCGCTGACGCTCGGCAGTGATCTCTATCACCGAAGGCCGGATGCGCGGAACCGGCCGATCAAGGGCTATGTCCAGGTGGTCAAGCTGCTGGTCTATGGCGCGGCGGCGATCTTCATCATTGCCGCAATGATGGATCAATCGCCCCTGCTGCTGCTGTCCGGGCTGGGCGCCATGGCGGCGGTGCTGATGCTGGTGTTCAAGGATACCATCCTGTCGCTGGTGGCATCGGTCCAGATCACTTCCAACGACATGATCCGCGTGGGTGACTGGATCGAAATGCCGCAGTTCAATGCCGATGGCGACATCATCGATATTGCCCTGCACACGGTGAAGATCCAGAATTTCGACAAGACCATCACCACCATTCCCACCCACCGGCTGATCACGGACAGTTTCCGCAACTGGCGCGGCATGTCGGAATCGGGCGGGCGGCGGATCATGCGTTCGCTGATGATCGATCAGAACAGCGTCCGCTTCCTGACCGAACAGGATATGGAACGGCTGCATCGGTTTGATACGCTGCGCGATTATCTTGATCAGCGGACCGATGCCGTTTCTGTCTGGAATGATCAGCATGACGCGCGCGATCTGCTCAACGCCCGGCGGCTGACCAATATCGGCACCTTCCGCGCCTATGTGCTGGCCTATCTGCGCAGCCTGCCGACCATGGATCCGGGCAAGACCCAGCTGGTCCGGCAACTGCAGCCGACCGAACATGGCCTGCCGCTGCAGATCTATGCCTTTGCCGGCACCACCGTCTGGGCGCAGTATGAAGATATTCAGGCCGACATCTTCGACCATCTGATTGCGATCATGCCCGAATTCGGCCTGCGCCTGTTCCAGCGGCCGACCGGGCTGGATATGGTTCGGCTGGATGGGGATGGAGCGCAGGCGTCCATGGCCCCGGCGGCATCTTCGGGTTAGGGTAGCGGCTCGTCCGAAGAAAGGCATCTGCATGGTTCCGCCCCGCGACCGCTCTTATCGTCCAGCCGGTTGCGGGCCATCCGGGTTTTGGCATCGGGGCCTTTGGCATCGGGTGACGCGGGCGGCGCTGCTGCCGGTGCTGCTGTCCGGTCTTGCCGCCTGCGCCCCGGCTGATCGCGCGCCACCGGCGGTCAGCCCGACACCTTCCACCAGCCCGCTGCCGGCAGGCTTTGTCCATCTGCGCAGCATCGCCCCGGCGATCACGCAGGATATCCGCTATGCCGGATCGCACAATTTCATCGGCCGGCCGATCGCCGGATATGCGGCCGGCGAATGCATCCTGGCGCGCCCTGCGGCGGAGGCGCTGGCGGCGGCGGACGCCGAATTCCGCCAGCGCGGGCTGACGATTCAAGTGTTCGACTGTTACCGTCCGCAACGCGCGGTGGATGATTTCGCCGCCTGGGCGCAGGATCTGGGCCAGACGCAGATGCGCGATGAATTCTATCCCCGGGTGGACAAGCGTGTGCTGTTTTCATCGGGCTATATTGCCCATCGATCTGGCCACAGCCGGGGCAGCACGGTCGATCTGACCCTGCGCCCGGTCAACGCCCCGCCGCCGCCGGCCTGGCAGCCCGGCCAGCCGCTGGGTGATTGCGCCGGGCCCGCACGCTATCAGGATGGCAGCCTGGATTTCGGCACCGGCTATGATTGCTTCGACGAAAAATCCCACCACGGCGCTGCCGGCATTTCCGCCGAAGCCACGCAGAACCGGGCCCTGCTGGCCGAAGTGCTCACCCGCCACGGTTTCAAACCCTATTCCCAGGAATGGTGGCACTACACCCTGCGCGAAGAGGCCTTTCCTGAGCAATATTTCGATTTCCCGGTGGAATAGCGGAGCCCAACCCACCACCGTCATCCCAGCGAAGGCTGGGATCTGCCCCAGCCAGCGCGATCAGCCTCTGCTGCGCGAAACTGCCCGAGATGCCAGCCTGCGCTGGCATGACGCTGTGTTTGCTCTCGATCGCACGCCCACGTGCTACCCAAAATCCTCCCCACTATGTGGGGAGGGGGACCATGCGCAGCATGGTGGAGGGGCCGCGCGCAGCGCGGAAAGCAACGTTCCGATTTAACGCAGCCGTTGCTCCGGCCTCGCGGCCGGCCCCTCCACCACCCGTTCCGGGCGGTCCCTCTCCCCGGCAGGGCCGGGGAGGATTGAGTAATCCTCACCCGTTCATCCCCCGTCCATCTGCCCTGACCAAGCTTCGCCGCCATCCACGCCCGTGATCCGGGCGCCATGGGGAAGAGGGCGATATGGTGTTCAGCACGCGACAAGGTCAGCCGGCCAATACGCAGGCCAGTACGCAGGATGTTCCGCTTCGCCGGGATCGTTCCCCGGGCATCAAGCTGTTGCTGGTGGTGCTGATCGGGCTGGTGCTGATGGCGCCGCTGATGATGTCCTATGCGCTGGTGTGGGATCGGCAGAAGCAGTCCGAAACCGCGCAGGCGGCCATCAATGCCGGCTGGGGCGGGCCGCAGGTGATTGCCGGGCCGATGATTTCCGTACCCTTCCTCACCACCCAGACCGAACAGCGGGAGGTGGATGGAAAGATGGTGTCCAGCGTGGTCCAGGTCGAACGGCTGCTCTATATTTCCCCCGTTTCCAACAGTGTCACCACCCAGGTGGAACCGCAGGAACGGCGCATCTCGATCTATTCCAGCGTGCTCTACGAAGCCGATGTGAAGGGCAGTGCGCGGTTTGAACTGCCGGCCGATCTGGCCCGTTTTGGCGTCACGCGGGATCGGCTGATCTGGGATCGGGCCGAACTGCGCATCGGCGCATCGGACGCCCGCGGGCTGACGAAGGGCGGGGCGATCACGCTGAATGGCGCGCCGCTGACGGTGCAGCCGGGCAAGGGCCCGGGCGCGACCGGTGGGCAGGGTTTCTTCGCCTTCATTCCCTGGACCGGCGAAGGCCAGATCGCGGTGGATTACAATTTCGGCCTGCGCGGCAGCCGCTCCCTCACCCTCGTCCCGCGCGGCGGGCAGACCGATTGGGCGGTCAGCTCCAGCTGGCAGAGCCCCAGCTTTGGCGGGGGTTTCCTGCCCGAACAGCGGCAGATCGGCGATGATGGTTTCCGCGCCAGCTATCGCGTGGACAAGCTGGCACTGGGCCAGCCGCCGGTCGCCACCGAAGATCAGGGCATGCCCGATGTGCCCGATCTCAACGCCTATTCCGGCATGTCGGCCAGCACCATGGTCGCCACGGCCGGCCGGTCGGAAATGATCGGCGGGCAATCCCAGGCGCTCACCGTCGGGCTGGTCGAACCGGTCAATCTCTACAGCAAAGTTGATCGATCGGTGAAATATGGCTTCCTTTTCATCGGTTTCACCTTCCTTGCTTTCCTGCTGTTCGACATTGTTGGCGGCGCGCGGGTGGCGGTGGCCGAATATCTGCTCACCGGCGTCGGGCTGGTGCTGTTCTTCGTGCTGCTGCTCGCCTTTGCGGAGGTGATCGGCTTTACCCTGGCCTATCTGGTCGCGGCCGCAGCGGTGATCGGCCTGCTGTCCGCCTATAGCGCGGCAGTGCTGAAAAGCTGGAAGCGCGGCACCTTCATCGGCGCCATGCTGACCGCGCTCTATGCGCTGCTGTTCGTGCTGCTCAATCTGGAAGCCTGGTCACTGCTGATCGGCGCGGTCCTGCTGTTCGCGGCGCTGGCCGGGGTGATGTACGCCACCCGCAATATCGACTGGGCCAGCGCGGTCCGCCGCGATGCGGGGGAGGCAGAACCGGCCGCCTGACCGCTGCCTCGTAGATGCTCCCTGACCGGGCCGGGGAGCATCGGGGGCAGCCAATCGTCGTCTCTGCCGCAGTCGTCATCCCAGCGAAGGCTGGGATCGCTGGGAGCTTCGTGCAAAGCGGGCTGAGCGCTCCGGCTGCAACAGATCCCAGCCTGCGTTGGGATGACGCAGGGGGTGGGATATGTTCAAAACACTATCCCCGCCGCGCCTGACCGAAACCAGCGCCCAGCTCTGCTCGCCCTGAGCGGAGGTGGCGCCCGCACGTCATGCCAGCGAAGGCTGGCATCTCGGGCGTTCCGCTCAACGCAGGCTGATTTCGCCAGCCTGTTCTGCCGCCCCCGATTTCCTGATACTCCCAACCAAACCCTGCCACCTCTGCGGACCTGCCATGCGCCATATCCTCCTCCACCTCCCGATTGCCGCTGCAGTCATCCTGCTGGCAGGGTGCGAGCGTTCGCCTTCCGATGCCGAACCGGCAGCGCTGGTCGCGCCCAATGTCCTGGCCTGCGTTTCGGGGGAACCGGGGCGTTATCCCGATCCGCTCGGCCCGCTGTTCCGCGCCGCTTATGGCGAAACCGCGCCGCTGCGCCGGGCGCGGGATGATGGCGATTGCTTCACCTATGAACCTGTTCAGGCGATCCCGCTGGCGGGGCAGACCGCGCTGGTCAGCGGTGCCAGCGGGTCCGATTGCCATGCCTGTGCAGGCACATTGTCGATCCATTATCTGGCGCAAGCGGGTGATGCCTATCGCAAGACGGGCGCATGGCCGGATATCTCCAGCCTGTCGGCCTGGGGCAAGCTGCCGCAATGGCAATTGCGCGATGATCTGACGCAGGCACCGGCGCTGCAGGTGACGCTGACCGATGGCAATCACGGATACAATTGCACGCTGATGGAGCTGATCGAACTCACCCCCGCCGGCCCGGTTGTGCGCATTCCCAAGACGCCGATCGGCTATGATGACAGCGGCGCGACGGACGATGCCCATGTCGTTACCGCCAAGATCGCGCGCACGCGTGATGGCGGTGTCACCCTGCGCTACAGCGGCAGCGCGTCTGGCACACTGTCCTTCAGCAAGCCGGATGCTGCCGACGACAATGCCCGACTCTATGTGGCGCAGGGCACCAACCCGATCGCCGATTGCCGCTGGTCCGGGCCTGACGGGCCAGAGCAAGAGATGGACTGATCACGCCCCTGATCACACAGGCCGAAAAGTCCCTTATTCCGCCGCGCGCCCGATGCTATCTCCTTCGGTGCAGGGTGAAGCTGCGCGATGGAACGGGATGACGGAATGCGAAGCAAGGCGATGGTTCTGGGCCTGTCGGGCGTGCTACTGGCGGCCAGCGCGGGCTGGCTGGTCTTCGCCGACGGGAGCCGGCAGAGCGGCGCAGCAGCGTCGCAAGCCATGCCCGCGGATGACAGCGCGCAGGCCACGCCATTGGCGGCCAGCAGCAGCCCCTCTGCCGATGCATCCGATGCTTCAGCGCAGCAACGCTTCCTGTCCGAAGTGGCCGGGCTGGTGATCACCCCGGTGGCGGCCATTCCGGCGGCGGCCCCGTCGCCTGACAACGCGCCCTGCGGCGGGCTCGCGCCATCCTCTGCCGAAGCGCGCGCGATGGCGGCGCAGGGCTGGATCATCACATCGGACCACAAGGCTGGCCCCTATCGCCTGATCGCGGCGGTCGGGCGCGAACAGGCCGGCACCAGCGGCACCTGCCTGCGGGGCGATGGCCGGATCGCCCTGTTCCAGAACGGCCAGATCCGCGCCCTGGTTCAGGAACAGTCTCCGGCGGGCGACCAGCCAACGCGGATCGCTTCGCTCGATCCGCTCGATCAGGGCGGTTTCCGCCTGTTTGACGGGGATTATCTGGGGCAAGCGGTGGCCGGTCTGCAGATCGGCAGCGATGGATCGGTCCGCATCATCCCGCAGGCCAAGGTGGATACCGCCTGCGGCGGGCGCGCGCGGGTGCCCAATCTCTACAACCTGCCGATCAACCGCGCGCATGATGTGCTGGCACGCCATGGCTGGGTGCCGGCGGGCGGGCAGGGCCAAAACGGCGTCCCCGCGCCGGAAGATTGCGCCGGCACCGGCCTCGGTTTCTGCAACTACGCCTATCAGGGCGCACAAGGCAGGCTGACCGTGACCACGGCGGGCGAGGCGGATTATCCCCCGGTGGTCGGCTATGGCGTGGAATGCACCGGGCAGGCAGGCGGGGCAGGATAGGGCAAGAAAAAAGGCCCGGCCGTTGCCGGCGGGCCTTGGAGTCTTGGGAGAGGATGCCTGAAAGGCACCCCCTCTATCCACCCATCCGCCCACCCGCGCCAGCGCATTAAATGCACCCACAGTTGCAAGATTTGCAACTGAATGAGGCGTTGCCTCCCCAATCCTCCCCACATCGTGGGGAGGGGGACCGCCCGAAGGGTGGTGGAGGGGCCGCGCGTAGCGCGGAAAGCGACGTTCCGATTTAGCGCAACCGTTGCCCCGGCCTTCGGCCGGCCCCTCCACCACCGGCTTGCAGCCGGCGGTCCCCCTCCCCGGCAGGGCCGGGGAGGATCGGGTCAGTGCCAGCATTCAGTCCAGCGCCCATCGTCATCCCAGCGCAGGCTGGGATCTGCCGCAACCAGCACAATCAGCCCCCGCCAGCGCGAAACTGCCCGAGATGCCAGCCTTCGCTGGCGTGACGTAGTGGCTTCCGCCTATCGCCCCCTGCGCGGGCGCAGCGTTCGGTGCATCAGCCACAGATGGAGCAAATGCACGCCGATCAGCAAGGCGCCCAAGGCGACCAGCACGGGCAGGGCCAGATCTTCCTGCCCGGGCCGCACCTGACCGGTCATGACGGTGATGTTGAACAGCATCAGCACGCCCATGGCCAGCATCGGGGTGAAGGACAGCGCCACCGCGCGCGGTGCGCTCCAGTTCACCGATCCGGACATCGACCATTGCATTGGCAACCTCGCTTCCCCGCGAAACTGCGCATTGGCCCGGCCGGACAGCCCGATCATCACCAGCACGATGATGGCAGAAATGATCAGGATCGCCATCGGTCCTCTCTCCCGGCTGCCAGCCTTGATGGCTGTCGTGCCCATGGCAATTTGACCATTATTGCGTCAGTCAATCAAGCCCGTTTCACGCGGATTACCGCGCGCACGCGACCCGAACAGAATGGCGATTATCGTCAGCAGCATCGCCACCCCCAGCACCACCAGCGACCATGTGCCAAATCCATGTTTCCAGCTGCCGTCGAATGCCATCAGGCTGGCCAGCAATGTTGCCGCCAGGGAGAGAATGTAACCCGGAATGGCCGGCGCTTCCGGCTGCCGCATCCGTACCGCGCCGATATAAAACAGCAGGCTGTGCGCGATCACGACAAAGCCGCTCAGCCGCTGATAAAAGCCATGCGCCAGTCTGCCATCTTCATAAATCGGCCGCTCGCCCGATACGATCAGATAGATCGCATCGCCCAGGATCGCACACCCCAACAACCCGCCCAGGCCGATCATCAGCATCAGCAGGCGCCGGTTCCACTGCGCATGCGACGGTTGCAGCCTCGTGCCATGCCTGCTGGCCATATCCGTCACCCTCCGTTCGGCGCCGCCCGGCGGGTGAAGGCGCTGCATTGTCAGATGGCGATTTCGCCATAGCCATGTCGCAATGTCAAAGCATTTGTTCCCCTTTTGTTTAAGGGGCAATGGCTACCCTTTGCGCGGACTGCCGGGGATACCAGCCCCCATCGTCATCCCAGCGAAGGCTGGGATCGGTCGCGGCCAGCGCCATCAGCCTCCGCCAGCGCGAAACTGCCTGAGATGCCAGCCTTCGCTGGCATGACGGGACGGCACCACTTCCGCTCAACCAGCGGTGGCTTCCAGATCTTCGCGCTTGATATCCTTGTGCGCTTCCTCGGTCAGGCCCGACTTCCAGTAGGAGGAGATGTAGAGCTGCGCCGGGCCCAGCCCGCGTTCTTCGCGCAGATAGCGGCGCAGCGCCTGCATGGTGGAAAACTCGCTCGCGCACCAGGCATAGACATTGCCGTCCGGCCAGGGGGTTACCTGTACGGCGGCGGGCAGCACCACGTCGCGGCCGGGATGCGGGTTGACGATCCAGCGGATCTCCACCCCGGCGGGGCAGGCCAGATCCTGCTTGTCGTCAGCCGACAGCACCTCGATAATCGCCAGGCCGCGGGCGTCATCGGGCAGCATTTCCAGATTAACGCTGATCGCGGGCAGGGCGGTCATGTCGCCCACCAGCAGATAGAAATCATGGCCCGGGGGCAGCGGCTTGGCCGGGCCGGGGCCGCCAACCTCGATCTGATCGCCTTGCCCATTACTGGCGTGCGTGCGGGTCGCCCATTCGGTGGCCGGGCCGTCTGCTTCATCATCGGATTTGGCATGCAGCGCGAAATCGACATCGATCTGCTGCCCGCTTGCATCGCCATTCTCACCGCCACGCTGCGCGCGGATGGTATAGGTCCGCACGGCGATTTTGCCGTCGGCCTGCGGCAGCCGCAATTTCACATAACCGCCCGCCTGCCCGGCCGGGAAGCCGTCAAGCCCGGGCCCGCCCAGCGTCAGCCGCAGCATATTGGTGGTTACAGGCGTGCTGGCGATAACGTCCAGCAGGCGGGGTGCGGGTCTGTTCGGGGGAGCCATGCTGCTGGTGTGGGGAGCCTTGGCCCCCCGGTCAAGCACCCGCGCCCCGGCGCATGAGTGATATTCACTTTGGCGGGGTTGGGCGGTGGCACCCTTAATCCTCCCCACATGGTGGGGAGGGGGACCATGCGCAGCATGGTGGAGGGGCCGCGCGCAGCGCGGAACAGCAAGGCTCCTGGCTGATGCAACCGTTGATCCGGCCTGCGGCCGGCCCCTCCACCACCCTTCGGGCGGTCCCCCTCCCCGGCGGGGCCGGGGAGGATCGGATGGGGCGGTACTCGATCGCCTGCCCTGCCGCCCCACCAACCACCACCCTCAGGCAAAGGCCTGCGCGGCGGTGTGAAGCGAAACCCGGGACCAGACCCCGTCGCTGACCAGATGCAGGGTGTCGCCTTGCCCCTGCAGCAGATGCGCTGTGTGGGGGATAGCGGGGGTATAGGTCAGGCGCGCGATTTCATGGCTGTCCTCTCCGCCCAGCTTCATGACGACAACGCGGTTACGATCCTCTTCATAACCGCCCACCAGCATCGCCAGATCATCTGCCACCGCTATGGCCTTTGCTCCTGCGGCAGTGTTTGACCAAAAGCGCGGTTTTCCGTCGCTGACACAGGCTATGGGGAAAGCCGAGTAGTAGCTGGTCCACAGATCATTGCCGGCAAGGGTTGTGGCATAGGCATCGCTTACAAACAGATCATCGCTCGCCTGATCATTGAACGACCACAACACCGTTCCCGTGGCGTCAAACTGGACAATGCCCCCGGATGAAACCGGCGGGTTTCCATTCTCATCCGAATACCCGAAGACGCCTTCGTCGAAATAGCCGACCCAGATTGTGCCATCAGGGGCGCAGAGCAGATTTGCGATCCCGTCCCCCAGGCTGATCTGCCCGTCCGGCTGCCCATCGGCCGTATAAATACGCCCGTTTTCCTCACCATCCCGCGCACGGGGGGCGACCACGATCCACCGTCCGTCGGCCAGCCTGTTGGCGGTGGGAAAGAAGCCGCAGGGCATGGTCAGGATATCAGTTTCCTGCACGCCGTCGAAGATCGACAGGCGAATGTCTCCTGCCAATCCCGGGGCTTTCCCGTGCGAAGAGGGATCGCCATCCTGCGCGGCTTCCCACCAGCGCGAAAATTTGGCGTGTATGTCCTGCTGCGTCCGGATCAGCGCCAGCCGCTGATCGGTCAGGGCGGTGTAAGCGTAATCAAACCACCCCTCCGGCGGGGGTGGCAGGGCAATGCGGTCTGCCAGGCTTTCGATCGCGATCATGGCGGGAAGTTTGCACCGGATGGTGCAGCGGGCAAGTGCGGGTGAGGTATCTGTGTTCAGGCAATCCTCCCCACAGTGTGGGGAGGGGGACCATGCGTAGCATGGTGGAGGGGCCGCGCGTGGCGCGGAAAGCGAGGTTCCTGCCTGATGCAACCGTTGCCCCGGCCTTGCGGCCGGCCCCTCCACCACCCTTCGGGCGGTCCCCCTCCCCGGCAGCGCCGGGGAGGATTGGGGCGGTGCTGCATTCAGGTCGGCCCTAATCGTTACCCTATCCCCCAACCGTCATCCCAGCGAAGGCTGGGATCGCCGTCAGCTTCGCGTGACGCAGGCGGATTGCTCTGGTTGCACCAGATCCCAGCCTGCGCTGGGATGACGTGGGGGCGCACAGCACCCACCAAACCCCGCACCCCCGCTCACAATTCCCGATACCGATCCACCTCCCGCGCATCATCCCGGCCGAGCGCCTCCACCCACCCCGGTGTCAGGCGCGGCAGCACGGGTTCGGCGAAGGTGCAGGCCAGCGCATCGCCGGCATCGGGGCTGGCGAGGCCGCGTTTCTTCATGTCGGCCTTGCGTTCCAGGGTCAGCCGCTGTTCCGCGTCAAAGCCATATTGCGGCCCGGTCAGATCATCGCGCAGCGCCTGATCGGGCGGGATCGCCCCCTGGCGCAACCAGTGGCGCAGCGCGGCCCAGATTTCCGCGCGCTTGTTGCGGCAGCGCAGGCTCATCCCCGCGTCAATCTGCGCATCGCGCCCCTTACCGCCGAACCACACCTCATACACCGGCACATCGGGGGCCAGCTGGCGCAGCCGGTCGATTACCGCCGCGCCGATATTGCCGGCATCGACCATGATCGCATCGGGGTGCCAGCGCGCGGCGGCGGCGGCCACATCGCCGGCCAGCGTCATCGCATCCACCCCGTGCCAGCGCTGCCAGGGCCGGCTCTTCGCATCGCGCCCGCAACGGATCGCCAGCACCGAATGATCATCGCCAAAGCGCGCGCAATCCAGGCCAAAGATCACCGGATCGCTCGCCAGCACCCCGCCATCGTCCGCCGCGCGCGCCTGCGCCGCATCGACCAGATCGCCGGCGATGAACTGCATGGTGGCGGCGGCCGGAAACTGCCCGCGCACGCGCACCCGGGCGATATCGCTGTCCTCGCCATAGGTGGCGATCAGTTCCTCCAGATAGGCTTTGTTGGTGCCTTCCACGCTGCGGCTGTCGATCTGGGCATGGCGCCACAAATGCCGCTGCTTGCCGAAACACTCACGAAAGGCACCGTTGTTCTGGGTCGGGTTGCCGAAGGCGATCCAGATGATTTCGGTCGCTTCATCGGTCAGCGCGCCCAGCGTCACTTCCCACACCTTGTCGCTGATGCCCGATGCCTCATCATAGATCACGATGATCCGCCGCCCCTGATTGTGCAGCCCGGCGAAGGCTTCGGTGTTGCTGTCAGACCAGGTGACAAGATCCGCCCGCCAGCTCGCCTCGCTGCCCGGCAGGGTGGAATGCAGGCTGCGCGCCTGCGCGCGGAACCAGTCTGCGGTGATGGCCAGCCGGGCCCATTTGGCGATTTCCGGGCTGGTCTTGGTGGTCAGCTGGCGTTCGGTATTGGCCGTCACCACCACCCGCGCATCGGGGCAGGTGTCCAGTCCCCATTTGACGATCATCCCGATCAGCGCCGATTTGCCGATCCCATGGCCCGAAGCCACGGCAATCCGGCAGGGGGTAAACCGCCGCGCCGGATCGGCCAGATGCGCGCCGATCGCCTGCAATTGTTCCCGCTGCCACCCGCGCGGCCCGCTGGCCCCGGCCAGTTCGCCGCGGCCCCAGGGAAAGGCATACAGCACATAGCCGAGCGGATCATGGGTGAAGCCGCCGATATCATCGGCGAGGGTGGATGGCTGCACGGGATCAGATGTCAGCACGGCCAGGGTATCTCCTGTCACTCCCTCCGCAACAGCCGGAGGGTCAGCGCCGCCCTATGCCGATCAGGGCACGATTGAATCGCGTCCCCAATGGTCCCCGCCTCATCCTCGTCCAACGCCCATCCCAGCGAAGGCTGGGATCTGCCACAGCCAGAGCGATCGGCCCTCGTTTTCGCGAAGCTGACAGAGATGCCAGCCTGCGCTGGCATGACGGGGGGATCTCTGCCCCCAACGTCACCCAGCCTCCCACGTCATCCCAGCGAAGGCTGGGATCTGCCACAGCCAGAGCGATCGGCCCTCGTTTTCGCGAAGCTGACAGAGATGCCAGCCTTCGCTGGCATGACGCGGGGATATCTGTCCCCAACGTCACCCCGCGCCCAAACGTCATCCCAGCGAAGGCTGGGATCTGTCGCAACCAGAGCGACCAGCCCCGTCTGCGGCATGACGCGAAAGGGCGGCCTAAGGGACCGCACAATAATCATCCTGCATCGCAAATTAACCATGATCGGCAGGTTTTTGTTAATAGGTATCAAATTACATACATTCGTGCCGAGGAGTTGTGCCTGGTAATTTCACCAGTCAACACCTTCCTTGTTGATTTAAAAATGAAAATTATCATTTTTACCTGTTGATTTTTAAAATACCGATTCTCTGAATTTTTTAAAAATCCTTCAATCTGACAATCAAAGCAAAGTCAGTTCGCTGTCACCGTTCGGTCAGAACGCGATGGGATGCGCATGCGCCGCCTGATCGTGCCGGCTGCTGCCTGCCCGGGTGATGCGCGTCTGGGGCTGGGTTTGATCCTGGGCCTTTCGGCATGGGGTCAAATCATATGGCCCGGGCTTTTGGTTAATTTCTGCATAAAATGAATAATTTCTTCCTGTTATGAAAAGGAATTAATTTTATGGAAAATCAAGAGAACCAAATCGATCTGATGAAGACTGTCTTCCTGGACGAGGGAGACGGTGACAACGGTGACAACGGTGACAGTGGCGACAGCGGCGATGGCGACGGTGGCGGTAATGATGGCGACCTTACTGAGCAGGATGTGTTTGGCGTTCCACCTGCGACCCCCGCGCCAACACCTGCGCCCGCCAGTTCAGGGCAGGGGGAGGCTGGCAAGCAACCGGCTGCGCCACCACCATACAGCCTTTCTTCCGGATCGTCGGCTGTCGTGGGGGCGACCCCTTACGGGGTGCATCAGACTGCCCGACGCGTGGTGGCGGCCAATTCGGGATGTCCATTTTACCAACAGTCTCTAACGTTCGAACTTATTGATAACATAGGGCTTGATGGCGCCAAGGGTGGTGGGCGTGCGATCCGTATCAGTACAGACGGTACATCAATTCTTACCGGGGCTGTAGATGGACATGATCGTACATTATCTTTCGCAACCATCGGAGGAATAAGATCGCAGATAAGGAGTCATTATTGGGAAATTCTTGGGCAGAAGGAGTCCTATGATCCAGATAATGCACTTATTTTTGATTATTATAATTTTACCATTCAGCCTGTCGATCCGATTGACGGTGCTGGAGTATCCAATGGAGCCAGTGACTGGCTGCCAGTTGACATTTCCCCGACAAGTAAAAATGCAGATCAACAATATACGACTTCGACATCAACCGGAATCAACTTGGGGTTCATGGGGGGGACGCTTACGGGTGGTTTTTCTATGGAATCATCATCATCCCGGTCCTGGTCTTTGCCTGATTACGATCTCTTTGGGGTGATGGGTTCTGCTATGCCCGGGGAGCATCACGCCTCTTGGACGGTAAAGAGGGGATCGAAGGATAGCGTCGGCGATATTGCTACTTCTGCATTTTGCCCGAAGTTGGAAGCTGTATTTTGCCTTTCGCCAAATAAAATCAAAAAAAGGTATTCATTTTTCTCTATATTAACAAATTTCACATTTATTGTAAAGAAAACAAGCAGTGGGAAAATTTTTAGCTTTGTTTCTACATTCGTTATTGATTGGAGGGATGGGCTTGTTTATCCTTTTGTTCCTGCAAAATCAATTGAGGATGGTAATAGGAATTTATCTGGAAATGGGCTGATTTATTTGGCTTCAAATAATGGAAGTATTGAAGATTTTAAGAGGTCTAGGGGCAATGGTGTAAATGTCCCTATGTTGATGATCGGTGATATTGAAGAGGCTCTTAAGCCAATCGTTCCAGTCGATCAAAAAGTAAAGAAATTGTCATTTGGATTGCGTCAAAATTCACCAATCGGTTTTGCGGTCGATCTTTCCAAGAGCGAATTTGTCGAAGGCTATGTCAATGATTATGGCCTAGGCTATTTCGCTTCGGGTTATCGGGTATCATCCGGCCTGTTCCGGCAGGATCAGGATTTCGCTCTTGGTTCCATTCAGAGTCGCGCAGGTTTGGGGCTTGCTCAGTTCCCGTCTGTCGGGCTCGATCTCCCTTTCAACAATTCCGTCAGGGTAAAGGGTGATGCATTGGCACCGGTTTATTGGCTGATGCCAAAATTCCACATCTCTGATCAGGTGGCTGTTGTTAAGGACATCGCAAAGGACGCGAAGGAGGCCGAATTTACTCCAACTTTCGACACTGTGGATGTGTTGGGTGTTCCGGAGGCGCCGGATTCGTTGAATTGTGATCCTGGTGGTGGCAAGACTTACATGCTTTATCGGGATCATGTGTTTCTTTACACTAATGAACAACCAGCCGGTCAATGTTCTCCGGAAGTTTATAGGGCGGGGGCTACCGGGATTTCCACTGCCATTTTTAGCCAGGATCATTCCATCGGACTGCTCGGCGGTGAGATTTGGTTTTCAAGGGATCAGTTGAAATCATTTGAATTAAATATCTCTGATCTGAGTTTTGCTCCAAAGGCGGTTGATAAATTTTCAGATGTATTTTTGCAGTCATTCTCCATTGATACAATTGGGGATTTCTTAGGAATGACTGACGATCCTCGGCTTTTCTTGCTGAGAGGCGGGAAAAATGAGCCATTGATCGTTGTTCTTGGAAGAATGCGTGGAATGGTATGTTCATTTGATGAAATGCGAGATGTTATTAATAAGCATATTGTTTATAAGAAAGTAAAATCTGACGAGCCTGTGGCGGACAAGGGTGGGGTGAAAGCTGTCGATCACAACGCTCCGTCAATCAAGAGCACCGCTTTTGTCTTTGACCTGCAGGATCCATCCTATTTGACAGGAAAAACAAATGAATTTTTGGAAGGAAAAGAAAATCCATTGCTGGATGAGGTTCTCGAACTGGTAATTCATCATCAATTGCTTCTCGGGACGGGTAAAAGGCTGATCAGTTGCCTGGACCTCAGGTCAAACTCGGCGCCATTCCTGACCAACCTAAACGGCAACAACGTCATATTCAGCGGCCCGGCCCGGTGATGCGATCCAATCAGAAGGAGAATTCCTATGGATGATTGGAATAGACCGGGGCCCAGCAGGGCACCCCAGGTTCCTCGAAGGGCGTGGTTGGAGGAGCCGCGCCCCTGGAACGGGGGGCTGCGACAACGCAATGGGCGCTTGGTTTCCACAAGGCCAGTAACACCAAGAGTGCGGGTGCTCGGCGGAGAGGTGACGCGCGGTGTCTGGACACCGGTGGATTTGCGCGGGGTTTCCGACCCGGATGAGCAGAGGGAGATGTTGCTCGACGCTCATAATGAGTATCGCCACTTTTTGAGGCGGAACGGGCGTTCGGAAGAAGCGGGGTTTCTGTCCGATCACGAGGCTTTGGCAGAGCGACTTCAGGAGCGCAATTTGGACGGCATGCTGTTCACCTATTCAGACCCAGTCAGGATGCTGAACCAGGTGGGCAAAAAAAACAGACTGCCGGAGAGACTTCGGACGAGGAGCTGGCGTCGCGCTGACGACTTGCGCCCCGCACTGCGCGTCAGCGGGGGAGCGCCCAATGAACATCTGTATCAGGAAGGGGCCTTCGCGCGTGGGCCATATGGGACAACCATCCCGCCGTTCAGCCAAGACCATACTACAAGGTCGATGCTGTTGAATTTCTTCGGCCCGGTATATGGCAGGGATAGTGCGCAAATAGTTAGAGGGCGTCAAAATAGGTATGGAATACCGCCGCCTGCCAGAGAGGCGCCTGTAATGACCCATTTCATCGCTTTTGCGGAGAGTGCGAGATCGTTTCCCGGCGGCATGATGCGTTTTCCGGAAACCAGCCTCTATGGCGGCAGTCCATTCCTGCATTATCAGATTCGCACACCTGATCGGAGGGTGGGTGACTTCGAACCGCATGATATTATTGCCTATGGCAATTCGTTAATCCCTTCCGGGCGGGGTTCGCCACGTCGCGTGCGGGAACGTTCCAATTCATATTCTGCATCTGTGTTGAATTCGGATGAAGAACCTCGGCCATATACGGAAAGGTGGCCGGCAACCATTCCGCCGCTTAATGAATACCATGAGCAGAATAATAGAGATGACTGGGCCGGTGCGATCCGACCCAGCCGGCGTTTCTCGGTTGGTTCACCCAATCCGCGCAGTTTTGAATATATCCAGACTGAGATAGCAGATGGCCGGACTGAGGCAGGGAGGCGGGCAACCAGTAGATTGGAGGAACGACGGGCAGCAGTTCGGAATCGGTACATTGCAAGGCACGCTGAGCCGGAAGCTGAGGGACGATAATGCCTTTGCCGGATGGTCGCGGATCAGATCATCTGGCAAAGGCAACTGGGCAGCATAACGATCCGGGGGTTCGGTATCCGTGAAACCGGCCCGTTCCGGGCTCCATCGGGTTGCGGTCTGCGGCCTGATCAAACAGACAGATCGTCACCCTTGCCGGTGGCGATCTGTTTCTGTTTTTCCCGCACCTCAAAACCCTCCCTGCACCGCGGGGAGGGGGACCATGCGCGGCGTGGTGGAGGGGCCGCGCGCAGCGCGGAACTGCGGGGGTTCGATTTGATGCTGCCGTTGCCCCGGGGAGCTGGCGCCTTGGGGGCCGGCCCCCATCGTCATCCGGCCCCCCAATCGTCATCCCAGCGAAGGCTGGGATCTGCCGCAACCAGAGCGATCAGCCTGTGTCACGCGAAGCTGCCAGCGATCCCAGCCTGTGCTGGGATGACGTGGAGTGTCCACGCGCCCGTTCAGCCGGTGGCGTTGTTCTCTCCAACAACGGCCTCGCCACTTGCAACGCCCTTCTGCCCCAAAACTCTCGCCCGCGCTTCTTCGATCCGGGATTTCAGCGTAGCATCGTCACTGCGATCTGCCTGTTCGCGAAAGGCCTGCACGCCGGTGTGCTTGCCGATCATGTCCAGCCGGCGGATGCGGTCGCACAGGCGGATTTTCTCCACCGTGGCGGCCGCTTCGCCCGTGCCCCGGCGGGTGGTTTCGACCCCGGCGACCAGCCCCTGGCGCCAGATCAGCGGCCATTCGCCGACCGGGCGGATCGTGCCGTCGCCGGCATAAAGATCAGCCAGATCGGCCTCCGCCTCGGCCGCCAGCCGGGCCAGCACCCATTGCGCGCTGATCCCCTGCTGTTCGGCCCGTGCGGCCTGTCGGTGGGAGAGTTCGGCCTGCACCGCAGGATGGGCCAGCAGCCGCCCGGCCCGGCGCGCGGTGGTGGCGCGGTATCCGGCGCGGATTGCGGCCTGCACGGCATTGGCATCCTGCAGATATTCCTCGACAAACCGCCGCTGCCGGGCGGTCAGCCTACGGGGTTTGGTGGCGGTTGGGCGGATGCTCATGCGCGGTCGCCCCCCCGATGGCTGTTGCGGCGTTCGGTCGGTGCCGCGCTGCGCGATGCGCCGAGATGGTGCTGCGTGCCATTGTTGCTGTGGTTGGCCTGCGCTTCAAGCCGCGCACGGCTGCGGTTCTTCGCCCCCATGCCGCGTGGCACATGCGGTGCGCGCGACACCTGGCCTTCGGGGCGGGTGGTCCATTGGCCGGTGGCGGTGATCTGCACTTCGCGGAACCGCTGGAACCGCCGCACCACGATCAGCCCGCGCCGTTCCAGCCGGCGCAGCACGGTCGCCCCCATGCTGGCAGAACGATATCCGCCCACTTCCTCCAGATCCAGATTGACCGGGCAGCGCAGCCCCTGCTCGGCCGCCTCCACCAGCGCGCGATAAATCTTCTGTTCGCTATAGGGCATTTGCGCCAGCAGTTCCGGGGCGAGAGCGGGGTTTTGGGCCGGCTTGGGCTGATGTCGAGCATGGCCTTCGACAAGCTCAGGCTGAGCGGGTGTGGTGCGTGGTTCGGGCTGGCTTATCGGGGAAGCCACTTCCTCCCGCTCATCCTGAGCCTGTCGAAGGGGCTGAGCCTGTCGAAGGGCAGGCACGGAGCTGGCGGACGGGGCATTCCCACCCACCGGTCCGCTGGATGCGGTGCAGGGGCGGGGTGCGGGGGCAAGGCTGGGCATCATCGATTGTTCTCCTGCAAGGCATGATCAGCGGGCGGGAAGGGGGTTTGGGCCGGGTTCTGCAGCAGGGGCGGGGGGCCGGTCTGGCGCTGGTGCCGCTGGGCGATCAGGTGATCGAGGAAGTCGCTGCCGCCAGCCGCTGCCGCACCGCCCGGACCATGGCTGGCATTGCCGCGCTTTTCCGGGGCGACCCAGGCCGCCTTGAACCCGCGCCAGCCCCGGGCCAGGCATTCGCCCAGCGCCTGTTCCAGGCTCCAGCCCGCCGCCTCCGCCTCCCGCCGGAAGTTGGCCAGGGCGGTGGCGCTCAGCGGGGCGCGGGCCGATTGCCGCAGGGCGCAGAAATCGGCCCAGATCGCCGGACTGACGTCATCGGGCCGGGGCAGGGTGGCCGGTCTGGGTCTGGGTTTGGCTGGCCGGGGATTGGTCGGTTTTCGAAAATCCAGCCCGATGCCTGTTTCCTCGTCAGAGGAAACAGGGGGGGTAGAATATATATCATTGGGGGGAATAACGCGGCGTAACGCGTTATCTGCGTTATTCTGCGTTACGGCCTGTTTCCTGGCTTTGCGCTGTTCGCGAAAGCGTTGCTGCCGTTCGGCATTGTCCGCCCGCTTGTGCGCCCGGCATTCGGCCGCCTCGGCCACCGACACGGCCTCATCCGCCTTGTCGGCTTTGACCACGGCAACGATCTGTTCGGCGTTGCAGCCTGATGCCAGCATGGCATCCAGAATGGTGTCTGACAGCATCGGCGCGCCCCCTATCGTACGGCCTGAAACGCACCGTGGAAGCGGCCCAGGGCCGTGCCGGTGGTGCCATTGCGCCGCTTGGCCAGGATGAATTCGATGCCGCCGCGCGCCTGTTCCATCGCCTGCTGCCAGGCGGCATGGCGCGGGTCGGTGGCGGGCGGTTCGGCCAGCTGCAGGTAATATTCGTCGCGCAGCAGGAAGATCACGCTGTCGGCATCCTGCTCGATCTGGCCGCTGTCGCGCAGATCGGACAGCTGCGGCCGCCGGTCGGGGCGTTTTTCCACCTCGCGCGACAATTGCGCCAGCGCCAGCACGGCCACATCCTGATCACGGGCCAGCGCCTTCAGCGCGCGGCTGATCTCGCTCACCGCTTCATAGGGGCGGGTGGTGCCGCTGTCGGGGCGCAGCAATTGCAGATAATCGACGATCACCAGCTCCAGCCGCTGGGCTGGTTGCTGGCCATCCTCATCCGACCCTTTCGCCGCCATCCGCCGCGCACGCCGCCGGGCGATCATCGCCAGCCGGCCGGGGGTCAGCGTGCCGGCATCAACAATATCGATCGGCAGCGCGGCCAGTCGGCCATAGGCCTGCGCCAGCTGCCTGCGCTGCGCGGGGTTCAGCTGCCGGTCGCGAATGGCGGCATAGGGGATGGCATCGGTACCAAAGCACAGATCGGCGGCCATCCGCCCGGCCAGCTGGGTGGCGCTCATTTCCAGCGATGCGATCAGCACTCCATGCCCGGCCTGCGCCGCGCCCAATGCGTAGGATAAGGCCGCCGCCGTCTTGCCCATGCCCGGCCGCGCGGCCAGCACCACCAGCTGCGATGGCTCCATTGCGCCATGCAGCGCATCCAGCGCGGGGATAGCGGGGCAGCGCACGCCATGGCTGGGCCGGTCCAGCCCGTCGACCAGTTCGCGCAGCGCGGCCGCGGCGCTGATCTGGCGCGGCCCATCCTCCGCCCGGTCGGCCAGCACATGATCCACCGCGCCGATGATGTCGCTGCGCGGGCAGGCCATATCGCCGCAATCGCGCGCTGCCTGTTCCAGCCCTTCGCGCATGGCCCGGCGCTGCGCCAGCTCCGCCAGATGGCGGGCCAGCTGGGGCAGAACGGTCAGATTGTCGCGCGCGGTCAGCCCGATCAGATAGTGGATCCCGCCCATGTCCTGCAGCGCGGGATCACCCTCCATCCAGGGTTTCAGCGTCACCGGATTGGCGGGCAGCCCTTCCATCACCATCGCCAGCGCGCGGGCATAGAGCCGCTGGTGCAGCGGTTCGGCCAGATCCTCCGCCTGCAAATGATCGGCCACCGCATCGAACAGCTGATTGTCGCGCAACAGCGCCCCCAGCAGCTCCGCCTCGCCCGCCAGATTGATGATCGGATCTTCGGGTGGAATCGACATGTTTCACTTTTGTTCCAAAAAATCCTACATGTCTAGGAAATTTCCTAGATGAAGGAAAAACGTACCATCCCCCCATCGTCATCCCAGCGAAGGCTGGGATCTGCCGCAGCCAGCGCGATCAACCTGCAAGGCGCGAAGCGGCCAGCGATGCCAGCCTGCGCTGGCATGACGCGGGGCTCGCGTTTCAGATCATGCGCCCAACCGCCCCCACATCGTCATCCCAGCGAAGGCTGGGATCTGCCACAGTCAGCGCGTTCATCCCACAAGGCGCGAAGCGGCCAGCGATGCCAGCCTGCGCTGGCATGACGCAGGGCTTGCCTGTCACCTCATGCGCCCACCAACACCCACTTGCCGCCATCCGCACACCGGCCTATCCCGCTGGTTCTTCCACATTCTGCCCCGGGGGCCTGGCCGTGTTTGCATCCCTTCTTCTCGCGGCCGCCGCCGCTGGTTCTGCAGCATCCGCCGGCGCATCGCCGGTCGTGGCGATTGATCCGGGCAGCTGGCTCACCACCGATGACTATCCCGGCGCGCCGGTGATCACCGCGCAGGGCGGGCGGGTGCATGTGCGGATGGCGGTGGATGCCACGGGGCGGCCGACCAGTTGCACGGTCACCAACACTTCCGGCCTGCCGGTGCTCGACAATCACACCTGCGCCCTGATGATGCGGCGCGGCCATTTTACTCCGGCACGCGATGCCCGCGGCCGGGCCATTGCCGGCAGCTTCACCACCACCGTCAGCTGGACCGCAGACCCCACCGCGCTGGGGCCTGCACGGATGGAGCTGATCTATCCGGTCGCGGCCAATGGCACGCTCGGCCCCTGCCGGCTGATGGTCAGCGGGAAGAAGGTCAGCGAAGGGGAAGCGAGCCTGTGCGATCCGCAGGCCATGCTGGAACTGGCCCGCGAAAGCCTGCCCGATCCCGCCACCGCCTATCAAAGCCTGGCGATCCGGGTTGGCGTGGTGGAGGAACTGCCCGATTCCTACGAACCGGCGATCGCGGAAGAAGACACCTATCTGTTCGGCCGCGCCCATGCGGCGGTGTCCGCCGATGGCATCGTCACCGCCTGCACACCCGATGAGCTGGACGGCCCACCCAGCTGGCAGGGGCTGTGCCAGGCCATGGCCCAGCCGGGCACCAATCTGATGCCGGGCGAAAAGACCAAGCTGGACCGCGTGGTGGTGCTCACCGCCAAAATGGTCGGCCTGCGCCGCTGACCGGCAGTGGGCGGGGGCGCGAAGTGGCTTCCCCAAAAAGCCAGCCGAGACCACACACAACACCCGCTCAGCCTGAGCCTGTCGAAGGCCAGCCACGGGATTGCGAATGGGGCCAGCCCAGTGCCTGCCCTTCGACAAGCTCAGGGCGAGCGAGCGAGGGAGAACTTTCCCACAACCCCCATCACAACCCCAGCACCGCCAGCGGGATTCGCATGGTCAGTTCCAGCCCTTCTTCCAGCCAGCGCCGGGTGACGTCGGCCTTCAGCTGATCGCGGCTGACGCGGTTGGTCATGGTGGTGCCGAAACCGCTTTCGGCCGGTGCCTGCATGGCCGATGGCGGCGGGGGCGGGCCGCCGATTTCGCGCCAGTCCAGCAGCAGCTGATCGCCAGCCACCGCCAGATCGATCCGCACCCGGCCTTCGCTTTCGGACAGCGCGCCATATTTCACCGCATTGGTGGCCATTTCATGGATGATCAGTGCCAGCGCCGTGGCGGCCTGCTGGCCGATCGGCAGATCCGCCCCGCGCACCATGATCCGCAATTCCCGGCCATGGGCATAGGGTTCCATCAGCGCGCAGAGCAGCGCCTGCAGGCTTTGCGGTCCGGGCGCGGTGGGGCTGTCATGGCCATCCGCATCCGGGCGAACATGATCATTGGCCCGCGCCAGTGCCCTGATCCGCGCGGCGAGTGCGCTGGCGAAAGGTTCTGCCCCAGGTGTATCGCGCGCGGACAGGGTGATGATGCTGTTCACCACGGCGAACACATTCTTGATCCGGTGCGACAGTTCGCCCGCCAGTATCTCCAGCTGGCCCTGCACATGTTTCAGCGCATGGATTTCGGTGCAGGTGCCATACCAGCGGGTGATGCTGCCATCCTCCGCGTGCAGCGGCAGGGCGCGGGCCAGGGTCCAGCACCAGGCGCCGCTGTGGTGGCGCAGGCGATATTCCGCCTCGAAATCCTGCCCGCTGGCGATGGCGTGGCGCCAGGCGGCCAGCGCGCGGTGCTGGTCGTCCGGGTGAACCACCTGCGCCCATTCTTCCTGCCTGGCGGCACGCCGGGGCAGGCCGGTGAATTCATACCAGCGCCGGTTGTAGAAATCATGCCGCCCATCGGGCAGGGCGCTCCACACCATCTGCGGGATAGCATCCAGAATGGTGCCCATTTCCGCCGGATCCGTGCCGTCTTGTTGCATCGCACAGTTCCCCTATCGCGTGAAGTAAACCGGGTTAGGAAGGCCGGGCGTTGCGGTCTGTCCATTAGTGGACAGAGATGCGCGCGAAGCGGATATAGGGCGGCCGGGAATCTCAGGGGGACGACATTGACGATTGAAGCAATTGCAGGGGAAAACAATCTGCTGTCCGCGTTCCGCGCGGCCGATCTGGCGCTGCTGCTGCCCTTGTTGCGGCACCGCGAACTGCCTGCCGGGCGCACGCTCTATCACCCCGGCGACCATGTGGAGACGGTCTATTTCCCCTGCGGGCCGGCGCTGGCATCCTTCATGATCCTGATGGAAAGCGGCAAGTTTGTCGAAACCGCGCTGATCGGGCGGGAAGGGGCCGTGGGCGGCGTGGTCAGCCAGGGGCGCCTGCCCGCCTATGCCCATTGCGTGGTGCATGCGGGCGGCGATTTCCTGACCCTGTCCTCTGCCGCGCTGGAGGAGCTGAAGGGCCAGTCATCCGGCATCCGCCATTTGTTTGCCCGCTATTCGGATTGCATGGTGGCTCAGATCTTCCAGGCGGCGGCCTGCAATGCGGCGCATTCGGTGGAACAGCGCGCGGCCAAATGGCTGCTGTCGGTGGTGGAGCGCACGGGGGAGGATGACATTCCGCTGACGCAGGAACAGATGGCCAGCATGCTCGGCATCGGGCGCAGCTATATGAGCCGCGTGCTGCACGGGTTGCGCGCGGTCGGCGTGCTGGACATCAGCCGGCGCAGCCTGCGGGTGGTGGATCGCGATCTGCTGAAAACCCTCGCCTGCGAATGCAATTCGGCCGTCCGCGCCCATTTCGATGATGTCATCCGCGGCGTCTATCCGCCCGAAATGGCCGGCGAAGGGAAATAGGCGCCGCCGCGCCATCTGTCTGATAGGATGGGCAGCAACCGGGGGGTATCGGCCGCATGAACACAGCGATGGAGATCGGGCAGGCCCTGCTGCAAGCCCCCTTCGGCGATATGGCCGGGTGGGAGGCGCCGCTGCGCCGGTTCGCCGAACAGACCGGATCGTGCCAGGCGCAGATCATTGGTACCAGTCACACGGCCCAGGGGCGCGATGCGCTGCTGTTCCACTGCCTGACCGATCCCCGCCCGGGCGCAGACCATGATGCCTTCGCGATTGGCGCTGTCAGTGCCGATGTGAACTGGAAAATGGGGATGCGGTCTGCCCCGCTGGAGATCGTCAGCGAGGCAAAATATGCAGAGCTGGATCCGGCCCGGGACAAGCGGAACCTGTTCACGCAATATCTGCAGGATTACAAAGGCTACTACGGATTTCACGCGACCCTGATTGATGATGGCGATGTCAATGTCACCATCGCCGCCCTGCGGGGTCACGCCACCGGGGGCGACGCGCTGGAGATGTTCAGGGCGATCCTGCCCTATGCCCATTCGGCCGCCATGCTGCAGCGATCGCTCGAATCCCGGGGCTTTGCCATGGCCGCCGAAACCTTCGACACGCTCGACATCGCCATTATGCTGCTGGACCGCACGGGCCAGGTGCAGACCCTGACCCGATCAGCAGACCGCATTCTGGCCGGCGGCGGCTTTCTGGATATGAGCAGGAACAGGGTTCGGGCGGCACAGCCGGCTTATGACAAATATCTGCAGGCCGCCCTGCGCGCCGCCCAGTCTGGCCATCCCTGCCAGAAAATGATCCTGCGGCGTAATGCGGCGGTCAATGACGCGCTGATTGTGGAGGTATTCGCCCTGCCACGGCGCGAATGGAGTTTCGGTTTCGAACCGCGCGTTTTGCTGACGCTGAAGGCACCACAGACCATGCGCGCGGTGGATGGGCAGTTGCTCGCCGATTTCTTCCAGCTGACCACAGCCGAAAGCGATATTGCCCAAAGGCTGGCGCAGGGCTTCAGCCGGAAAGACATCGCGCAGCAGCGCAATGCCTCGGAAGAAACCGTCGCCACCCAGGTCAAGAGCATCTTTCGCAAGGCAGAGGTCAGCCGCGAAGGCGCCTTCATCGCCCTGGCCCGGAACCTTTCTTCCTATTGACCGGGCTGGGGACGCGTTCTCCGGTCACCAAGGCAAAATGCGATGGAACCGGCTGCGGGCGCGGCGGGCGTCGGGCGGGCTGGCTTGTCCGGCCATGGCCGCAGGGTTAGCGTGCTGGCTGCCTGAAATCCGCCAGGCGCCTGGTTCAGGGGATTTATGTTCGCATCGCTTTTGCTGGCTGAAACACTGATGCTCTCTGCCGCAGCCGCCGGCTATCCGCCGCCGATGCACGCACCCCCATCCCCGCCGGCACCGCAACCGCTGGTCGGTCAGCCTGATCCTGCCAGCAATCCCGCCCGCTGGATCCACGGCGGCGATTACCCCAAGGCGGCCAGGGGCACTGGCGCGCAGGGCATGACCAATATTCGCCTGCATGTGGATGAAACCGGCAAGCCGGCGCGCTGCGATATCATGCGGTCATCCGGCTATCCGGTGCTCGACGCTCACACCTGTAACCTGCTGATGGCGCGCGCAAGATTTCTGCCCGCGCGCGATGCGGATGGGAAACCCGCCGGTGCGCTCTACAGCCAGTCAGTGCGCTGGATTGCGCCGGATTAGGGGTGTGCCTGATCCGGCAGTGGCTGGCCTTCGACAAGCTCAGGCCGAGCGAGTGTTGTGAGGGTTTCGGAACTGTTGCGGTTGTTGTTCGCCCCTTTTCTGCGACCCGCACCCCCGTCCGCTCAGCCTGAGCCTGTCGAAGGCCTGGCAAAACGCCACCACCAAGACCCATTCGCACACACCTCCGCTCAGCCTGAGCTTGTCGAAGGCCATGCGCTAACCAACCCACCAACACCACTTGCCCGCAACCAAGGGCCAGCATAGCCTGCATCCCATGCCATTCTACGCCTATCTGCTGCGCTGCAATGACGGGTCATATTATGCAGGCCACACCGATGATCTCGATCAGCGCCTGGCACAGCATCAATCCGGAGCGCTGGGCGGTTACACCGCGGCCCGTTTGCCGGTGCGGCTGGAATGGTCAGACAGTTTCCCGACCCGTGATGAGGCCTTTGCCGCCGAAATGCGGATCAAGGGTTGGGGCCGGGCCAAGAAACAGGCGCTGATTGCGGGTGATTGGGACCGCATCAGCCAGTTGGCGCGGAACCGGCAGCAGGATTGAGGCGGGGCAGTGACTGGCCTCCACAATCCGGTTGCAACCACGCACCCCGTCCGCTCAGCCTGAGCTTGTCGAAGGCCAGCCACCAGATTGCAAATGGGGCCAGCCCAGTGCGTGCCCTTCGACAGGCTCAGGGCGAGCGGGTGTTGTGCGGTTGCTTGTAGTGTTCGGGGCATCGGCCGTGCCCGCCAGCCCCTTTTCTGCGACCCGCACCCACCTCCGCTCAGCCTGAACCTGTCGAAGGCCAGCCACCAGGTGTCGATCAAGATCCCTCCGATTACCCAAAACCCCACCCAAAACCACGCGCTTGCCCGGTGCCCGCGGCAGGTTTAGCCTCCTTCCGGTTCGGCACAGGGGAAGGCCGGACAGGCGCCACGGCGCCGAAGGGGGTAGGGCATGATTGCATCGCTTGTGCTGGCTGGCGCCATGGCTGTTGCAGCAGCACCAACAGGCTCGCCGCCACCAGAGGTGGTGCCATCCGCCTCATCCGGTCCCTTTCCTGCGGCGGCCCGGCCCGATCCGGCAAGCAACCCGCGTGAATGGGTCAGCGATGCCGACTATCCCAAGGGACAGCTTGCCACTGGCGCGCAGGGAACGACTGATGTGCGCCTGTTCATCGATGTTACCGGCCTGCCGGTCCGCTGCGATATTCTGGAATCATCCGGCCATGCCGCGCTTGATAGCCGCACCTGCGATCTGCTGATGGCGCGTGGGCGCTTCATTCCGGGGCGCGATGCGCAAGGCAATCTGGCCAGTGCTACCTTCCGGCAGAGCGTGCGCTGGCAGGTCCCCGGCGAGCCGATGTTATCAGGCGCGATCAAGATCGCGGCGGATATCGACAATGACGGCGAACTGGTCGCCTGCCATGCCTCAGTCATCGGTATTGTCCCGGAAAAGGGATTGTTCACGCCGGATTGCACGAACGATCTTTCGCTTGGCGTTTTTACGGCGGTCTTGCCCGAACCCCTGGACAGCTATCGCAGTGTCAGCGTCCTGCTGCTGCATGAGGTGGCGGGTGATAGCGTTCCCGTGCCGCGCGCGGAGGGCAGGCATCAGGTCGTCATGTTTCGGCTCGTGTTGGATGTTGCCGGCGATGGGGTCGTTCTGGCCTGTCGGGAAGAAATCATGCAGCGGATCCTCGCCGATGCTCTGCCGCCGGGCGGATTATGCGGCGAAGTCTATCCCGTCGGTGTTCGGGCTTACGGCACGAGCGCGGATGGCAAGCCACGCAAGCTGCTGCTGGCGGCAGAGATATCGGGCGTACCGCGCTGATGATGGATTGCTACCGGACCGCCATCGCCTAAAGATTTGCCATGGGCGGGCTCTCGGGGGCCAGAGCGGGGAGGGGCAGATGCAGGACAGACTGGTTACCCATGCCATTGCCGCTTTTCAGGCGGCGGCGCTGGATGATCGTGCCTGGGGGGGCGCGGTGGAGCGGCTGGCGCGGGCGACCGGATCGCGCAGTGGCGAACTGATCGGGCTGGGGCCCGATTGCCGGGTGCCGTTCAACATCATGACCGGTGCTGATCCGGTGGCCGGGCAGGAATTCCTGGCTGCTGATGGCGGCAATCCGCTGGTCAATTCCCGTGTTCGGATTGGATCGCGCGCCGCGGAACTGGAACTGAAGGACGAAGCGGATTTCACCACGCAGGATGATATGCGCGGCCATGATGCCTATGGCGACTGGGTTACCTCCCATGACATGACGCATGTCTGCCTGACCAGCCTGGTCAAGCAGGATGGGCTGCTGGTTGGGCTGGCGGTGATGCGGGGCAGGCGGGATCAGCCGATAGACCGGCAGGCAAAGCGCGCCTTCGCCACCATTGCGCCCCATGCCCGGCGGGCTGTTCGCACATCCATCGCACTGGAAAAGGCGCGGATTACCGGGCTTGTCACCGGGCTTGAAGCTGTGCGGGCCGCTGCCTTCGCCTGCACGGCGCAGGGCCGGGTCAAAGCCATGACCCCTGCTGCAGAAAGGATGGTGTCGCAGGGTGATATCCTGAGCTTGCGCCGGGGGCGGATTGCCGCGACATCGCCTGTCAGCGCATTGGCACTGCAGCATTTGATCGCCGTCACTGCTGCCGGCGGCGCCGGTCCGATGGCGCCAATAGCGCTGCGATCCCGTTGCGGTGAGGATGTACGGCTGGCCGAAGCCAGCATAATCCCTTCCGCACATCCGCTGGCTGCCGGGCCGGCGGTGTTGCTGATCGTCCACGATCGCCCGGCGGATGTGCTGCGCATTCAGGCGGCCGGCCAGCTCTGCCACGGCCTGTCCCTTGCCGAAGCGCAGATTGCGGCACAGCTGGCTCTTGGACATACGGTTGCCGGTGTCGCCGCCGCGCGTCAGGTCAGCATTGGTACCGTCCGCAGCCAACTGCGCAGCATTTTCAGCAAGCTGGGCGTTGCCAGTCAGACCGAACTGGCTGCCCGGCTTGCGCCTTATGGGTGAGGGTTCAAGGCTTTGCTGGGTGCCCTGACGGGCAGCCAGCCATTCTAGAACCCGGTATCGGCCGCGGCGTCGCATTCGGTGCGGAGGAAGGTGATGGCATAGATGACCCGTTGGGCCATGGCTTCATCCCCCAGGTAAATGATCGCATCCTGCGTACGGCCTTCCAGGCGCAGATTGACCTGGCTGCCGGATTGGGATGCTGCCAGCACATCCTTGCCCCAGTGGAAACCTTCCGGGTCTTTGCCATAGGGAACAGGCTGATCCCACATGGTGCTGAGCGTTATTTCCTGACGTTCACCGTTCCGGGCAATGAACACGGCACGCATATTGGCTTCATCGAATTCAAGCCGGCTGACGCAGTGCGCCACTGCGCTCATATCCGTGATCCGTGCGCGGCCATAAAGGTCAGCCCGAACACCCTGACCTTCGGCTGCTGCTGCGTCCCGGGCGGAGGCGATCCCGGATCGGGCGGAGCTGGGCAGATAGCCGGATCCGGGCAGGACGATGGACAGGAAGCGCTGCGCGCCTTCGACCGTCTGACCATCCTGTGCGGGGGCGGGGCTGGAGAGCAGTGTCGCAGTCCCCGCCAGCAGGGTGAGAAAACGCCGGTTCATAATCATCATTATCCCCAAAAATATCGTATTTACTGACTGTTGGAACAGTTCCCTGTTCCGGGCGCGGAACAGGTGTAGCGCGCTGAACAATTCCATCGGCCGCCTTCTGCATCGCATGATATATGGGACAGGGAGGCGCCAGCCTGCCCTGTCCGCGCGGTGCAGAAACGGCCGATATTGTTCCTCAGGCTGCCCTCTGCTTCCGGTCGCTGCCGGAAACCTGTGAACAGCAGCGAAGCACCTTCGGGCTGGGAGTTCATTGATCCGGCCAGCGTGGTCTGTTCGCATTTTCGGGGCGGCTGGATTGTTGGCGGGCTTTCCGTCGTAGCGGCAGCCCCGGGCCGGCCACGGGCGGCCAGCGCAGCCTCGCGCATTTCCACCAGGCGTCGGGCTTCATCTGCCCGGTGGCTGCCCAACCTCCGCACTTCGGCGGCTATCAGCGCATCCTTGCGCGCCTGTTCTGCCCGTTGTCCTTGCGCATCGCGTTCCCGCTGCTGCTGTTGCAGCCTTGCCCGCTGGCGCTGTTCCTCGGAACATTCCGCATGGCGCAGGGCGTAATCGGCATCATTGTCACAGTTCGGGATATAGATCGTGATGGCGAAGGGTTCGTCCGCCATGGATATGGCGGGCGCGACAAGCATGGCGGCCGCCAGCAGCACGCTTGCCATCACTGCCCTGGTTGGGGCCTTGTCCTTCATCGCCAGCCTTTTCATGCCATGGGAAGGAACGACCTTCCGTCAGGCGGTACGATTATGCGGCTGCTGGCGGGGCCGCATCTGCCATATGGTAGATAGCGTGGGTTGGGCCCTGCTGGTCGCGTCAGGCCCCGCTCACCGTGCCAGGCGCCAGATCACCACCCCGGCAATCACTGCTGGCACCGCGAAAACCACAAACAGGATCGGCAGTTCATCGCGCACCGGGTAACCCGCGCGGATCACGCCGACGGACATATTGGCGATCGCCATGATCATCCAGGCGGGAATGAACAGCTTGGCCGCCAGCGCCATGGCCGGCACGGTTTCGCCCCACAGATGGCCGAACAGCACGAACAGGCCCAGCATCACAATGCCGCCGCCGATCACCATCATCATATGCATCGCAATTATTCCCTTTGATGTTCCAGCGACAAAGGCCCCCGCCTGCGCTGGGCGGGCGGGGGCATGTTGCCGGCAGGGGCAGGCCGGCTTACTTCGTGGTGTAGCCGCCGTTGACCAGAATGGTCTGCCCGGTCATCCACCAGCCTTCGGACACCAGGAAGCGGATCCAGGGCACGATATCCTCGATATGGGTCAGTCCGGTCGGGGTGTGGCTGGAAAGCGCCGCCGCCGTCTTGTGGTAAGCCTGTGCTTCGGGGCTTTCAGCGGGGTAGAAGAACGGCGTGTCCATCGGGCCCGGACCGATCGCGGTCACCGAAATGCCGCGAATGCCGAATTCCTTGGATGCGGCGCGGGTGAAATGTTCCACCGGGGCCTTGGTGCCGGCATAGCTGGAATAGAACGGGGTGTAGGCACCCAGCAGCGATGTCACCAGCGTGCAGATCTTGCCATTGTCGTTCAGCGCCTTGCCGGCTTCCTTGATGAAGAAGAACGCCGCCTTGGAATTGACCGCGGTCATCTCGTCATATTCGGCTTCGCTGATGTCGACCATCGGCTTCTTCAGCACCTTGCCCACGGTGTTGATGGCGATGTCCGGCTGGCCGATTGCGGCGATGGTGTCGGCAAACAGCTTCTCATTCGCCGCGGCAGAGGTCAGGTCCGCCTGGAATGCCACGGCTTCCACGCCCAGCGCCTTGATCGCGGCGACGGTGGCGTCGGTCTCTTCCTTGCTGCCCGGGGTGTTGTAATGCACCGCGATGGCCTTGGCGCCCAAAGCGGCGAAATCGCGGGCGATCAGCCCGCCCAGGTTCTTGCCGCCACCGGCGATCAGAACGGTTTTTCCTGCAATGCTGTGATCTGTCATCGGCCTGTCTCCTCCATTACAAGGTGCTTATCTTACAACCTTTGAGGTTCTGATATAGCGACCTTTGTTGAACGGCAAATAATCCCCTGGCATTGGCTGATAAAGTCGACCATTCTGACATCACCTGTCGGAAATCCTGTACAATCGGGGATCTGGTTGCGTGGATCGGATTGAGCTGTTCCGTATTTTTACCCGGGTGGTCGATTGCGCCAGCTTCACCCGCGCGGCTGATACGCTGGGTATTCCGCGATCCTCGGTGTCTGCGGCGGTGCAGGAACTGGAACAGCGCGTGGGTGCAAGGCTGCTGCACCGGACCACGCGGCGCGTCTCGCTCAGCCAGGATGGCACCGCGCTGTATGAACGGTGCCAGCGCATCATTGCCGAGGTGGAAGAGGCTGAAAGCCTGTTTCAGCGCACGGCCGAACAGGCATCGGGGCGGCTGCGGGTGGATGTGCCCGGCCGCATCGGACGGCTGATTATCGCCCCGGCGCTGCCGCGTTTTCTCGATCTCTATCCGCAGATTGAGGTGGTGCTGGGGGTTACCGATCGGGCGGTCGATCTGGTGCAGGAAAGCGTCGATTGCGTGCTGCGCGTGGGCCCGCTGGGCGATTCCGGGCTGATCGCGCGCAACATCGGCTTGCTGCCGCTGATCAATGTGGCCAGTCCCGAATATCTCGAACGGCATGGCACGCCGGAAACCCCCGATGATCTGCTGCCGCATCATTTGGCGGTGGGTTATGCTGCCCCCTCCAGCGGGCGGGTGGAAGATTGGGAATGGCTGGCCGATGGCACGCTGCACACCCGCAAACTGCCCGCACGGGTGACGGTCAACAGCGCGGAGGGCAGCATCGCCTGTTGCCTGGCCGGGCTGGGGCTGATCCAGGTTCCCGCCTATGATGTGCGCGGCCATATCGAAGCCGGCGAACTGGTGGAGGTGATGCCGCAATTCCGCGCCGAACCCATGCCGATGCATCTGCTGTTCCCGCATCGGCGGCATGTTTCAGGGCGGGTGCGGGTCTTTGCCGACTGGCTGGCCGCGCTGCTGCACCGGCAATTGCTGATGCAGGGCTGAAACTGCGGCTCCATGCGATGTCTGAACCCTTGTGTTGGGGCAAAGGCCCCGCTTACAAGGCGCCAGCATCATGCTGATCATCCCCATCGGTGGTGATCATCTGTTTTCGAAGTGAGAGGCGAAAAACCCCATGAGCAGTGAATTGGATATGTCTCAGGATCTTGCACGGGTCTTCGCCCTGCAGCAGGCCAATCAGTGGAATGTGAAGGCCAGTGACGCCGCCACCCGCAAGGCCAAGCTGGCGAAGCTGAAGGCCGCCGTGGAAGCCCATGCCGAAGACATCATCGCCGCCGTGCGCGAAGACACGCGCAAGCCGGTTGGCGAAATCCGCGTCACCGAAGTGCTGAACATCACCGCCAATATCCAGCGCAATATCGACAATCTCGATGCCTGGATGACCCCGACCGAGGTCACTCCGTCGCTCAATCCGGCCGACCGGGCGCAGATCGTTTATGAAGCGCGCGGCGTCTGCCTGATCCTGGGCCCGTGGAACTTCCCGCTCGGTCTCACGCTTGGCCCGGTGGCAGCTGCGGTGGCAGCGGGCAATTGCTGCATGGTCAAGCTGACCGATCTGTGCCCGGCCACCGCGCGTGTTGCCGGCGTGATCATCCGCGAAGTGTTCGAAGAAAACGAAGTCGCACTGTTCGAAGGCGATGTCAGCGTTGCCACCGCGCTGCTGGAACTGCCGTTCAACCACATCTTCTTCACCGGCAGCACGCGGGTGGGCCGGATCGTGGCGGCTGCTGCGGCCAAGAACCTTGCCAGCGTCACGCTGGAACTGGGCGGAAAATCGCCGGTGATCATCGATGATGGCGCCAATATCGATGCCATTGGCGCGGCGCTGGCCGGCGCCAAGCAGTTCAACGGCGGCCAGGCCTGCATCTGCCCCGACTATGTCTTCGTGAAGCCGGAACACAAGGATCGGCTGGTCGAAGTGTTCGGTGCCAAGGTGAAGGAAAATCTCTACGCCGAAGGCAGCATCAACAAGGAAGGCATTGCCCAGATCGTCAACCAGGGCAATTTCAACCGCGTGAAGGCGCTGTTTGATGATGCAGTGGCCAAGGGCGCAACCGTGGCCGTGGGCGGTGAACTGGAACAGGGCGACCTGACCATTCACCCGACCATGCTGACCGATGTGACCCCGGACATGACCATCCTGCAGGAAGAAATCTTCGCCCCGCTGCTGCCGGTCATGACCTATGACAAGCTCGACGATGCCATCGATTACATCGCCGCGCGGGACAAGCCGTTGGCGCTGTATATCTTCAGCCCGGATCAGGCCAATATCGACAAGGTGCTCAACCGCACGTCCTCAGGCGGGGTGACCGTCAATGGCGTGTTCTCGCATTACCTGGAAAACCACCTGCCCTTCGGCGGCGTCAACCAGAGCGGCACGGGCAGCTATCACGGCTATTTCGGCTTCAAGGCGTTCTCCCACGAACGCGCGGTCTATCTGCACCAGTAAGGTGTGAAAGGGCGGGGCCGCCGGGCGGCCCCGTTTCCCATGTTCTGCCAGATCAAAAATTTGCATCAAAAGCGAAATTTGACCCATCTCTAAAAGCGAAATATAGTCCGGCATCAAAAGCGAAATTTGATACGGATATTCCATGGCCCGCCCAGGCGAAAAATTGGCCGATGCCCTGCAGGCTTTGAACCGGCTGCAAAATGACGGAAAAATCGCCATTCGATCTGCCGATCTTTCCCGGGCGGAAAGAGAACGGCTGACTGCCGCTGGTTTTCTGCGCGAAATCATCCGGGGCTGGTATATTTCTGCCCGTCCGGATGAAGTGGCAGGGGAAAGCACATCCTGGTTCGCCAGCTTCTGGGGATTTTGCACAGGCTATCTGACGGGGCGTTTCGCAAATGATTGGATTCTGTCTCCGGATCAGTCGCTGCTGCTGCTGTCAGGCAATCGGACCGTCCCGCAGCAATTGCTCGTTCGCGCGCCTGGGGGCCGAAACAAGCCGACTGCCCTTATTCATGGTACATCGCTGATCGATACCAATCTTGCCTTACCGCCCGAAGGTGACCGGACGCAGGCGGAAGAAGGCGTGCGTGTCTATCGGACAGAAGCGGCACTGATATCGGTCAGCCCACAATTCTACACCAATTACCCCACGGATGCGCGCACGGCGCTGGCTACGCAGCGCGACGCCTCCGCCTTGCTGGAAAGGCTTCTGGACGGCGGGCACAGCGTGGTGGCAGGTCGGCTTGCGGGGGGATTCCGTAACATCGGGCGGGACAGGATCGCCGATGATATACTGCGCGCCATGAAAAATGCCGGCTATGACGTAAGGGAAAACGATCCCTTCGCGCATCGGCTGCACGCGCCATTGCCACGCGATCCATCGCCAGCGGCAAATCGCATTCGCCTGATGTGGCAGCAAATGCGGGAACGGGCGATGCAGGCTTTCCCGGCGGCTCCCCGTTTGAACGACACGGCAGCCTATCTTGAGCGTGTGGAGGAAAATTACGTCAACGACGCCTATAACTCCCTCTCTATAGAGGGCTATCGTGTGAATGAGGCTCTTATTGAGCGTGTTCGTGATGGCAATTGGAACCCGGATACAAATCCCGCCGATCGCGAACAGAAGGATGCCATGGCCGCTAGGGGCTATTGGCAGGCTTTTCAGTCTGTGAAGGCTAGCGTTGCACGCGTCCTTGCGGGGGAGGGAGGCGGTAAGGTCGCTGACGATGACCATTCCACCTGGTATGGTGAGTTGTTTGCGCCGGGGGTTCAGGCCGGGATTTTGCGGCCCGGCGATCTGGCTGGCTATCGCAATTCAGCGGTGTTCATACGCGGCGCCCGCCATGTTCCGATGGGGTCGGAAGCCGTCAGGGATGCAATGCCGGTGTTCTTCGAATTGCTTCAGGAAGAACCCGAAGCTGCGGTCAGGGCGGTGCTGGGGCATTTTATCTTCGTCTATATCCATCCTTACATAGACGGGAACGGTCGTATGGGCCGGTTCCTGATGAATGTGATGATGGCGTCAGGCGGCTACCCCTGGACGGTCATATCTGTTGGAAGGCGGGCTGAGTATATGGCGGCTCTGGAGCAAGCCAGCACGGAGGCTGACATTGGCCCCTTCGCTGACTTCCTGGGGGGGCTGGTCAAGGAACAGATGCAGGCAGACGCATGAAGCATTTGCAGTTAGCCGGCACCGGCATCCTTCTCCACCTCGGGTGATTTTGGGATGCGGGTCGCAAGGTTGATGGCCCCGGGGATGGGCCAGTTCCCGGTTTGGTCAGCTCAGCGATAGACGTCTGTAAACAGTTCGCTGTCATCTGCGCCAGACCGGAACAGACCTGCATATTCGCCTTGCGGCAGGATTAGGGTGCCTGCCGGGCATTGTCCCAACCGGATGGTGTGGGGGCCGGCAACAAGCTGCGTGGGCCCATCAATCGCCCGCCCGTCGATTTCTGCACGACAGGCCAGCTTCGCACCATCTTCGCGGTAGAGCGCGAACGGCCCTGACCTGGGCACCCTGAACAGCTGCGGCCTGTCGCTTTCCAGCCTTTGCCCGATCAGGCGGATATTGGGGGAAACGCGCACATAGCTGGCGTTGATCAGCGGGCTGATCACACGATCCACCTCATCCATCCGGTAAGACCACAGGATCGCATCGGGCGGGGTGTGCGACAGCAGTTGATAGGCTTCCGATCGGGTGCCTTCTTCCAGCGTCTTCAGCACATAATGCCGATCCAGCCAAAGCTGTGAAGGCTCCCGCCGGTTGGGCAGCATGCCGATGGCATCGAAATAGATCTGATCCGGCCGCACCAGGGCTTCGGCCCGGGCCAGCAAATCCAGCTGGTCGCGGTTGTGGACCGGCAGATAGGCGATGTTGCTGACGAAGCTGATTGCGATCGCCGTCATCACCGCAATCACCGTCAGACGCCGGAATTGCCTCTGCAGCAGGGTGAAGGGAACCGGCGCCCAAAGCGCCAGAAAGGGGATCACCATCACAAACACATAGGGCCAGGGCTGATCATGGGCGAAAACCAGCAGGGTGATGATCAGCGAAAAGATCATCGCGATGCGGGTGGTGCTGCCTGCCGTGCCGATCCGGCGCAGGCTCAGCAGCAAACCGGCAAAGCACAGGGCATAGAGCACCACATTGCGGCTCAGCGTTTGCACCACATAACCGCGCAGCCCGCCATATTCGACACCGCCCCGGCTGGCGACCTCGGCCGGTCCGAACACAAGATTGGCGGCGACGGGCAGGGGATCGCTACCGCCGAAGAACAGGCAATAGGCCGCGATCGCGCCCAGCCAGCCGACGACCAGCCATGCTCCACGCCTGATCCCCTCGGAAAAATGCCGCGCCAGAAAGGCATCGCCAACCAGCGCAATGCCCAGCGCCAGATTGAAATAGACGCCCTTCTGCGTTGCCAGGAAAGACAGGCCGCTGACCACCCCTGCCAGGATGATGATGCCAGCTCGCCGCTGATCATGCCGGGCGCCGCCTCGCAGAACGATCAGCAGCGCCGCGACGGCAAAGAATGTCGCCAGCGGTTCGGCATTGGTCCGGAAAATCCGTTCCATCAGATTGGAAAAGCTTAACGTCACCAGCACGGCAAGCAGTGCCCCGCTGCGCTGCTGTCCAAGACTGCGGGCACAGCCATAGATCATGGCCAGCGTGCCGCAGGCGAGCAGGGCGTTCATCATCCGGCCCGACAGCACGATGGACACAGCGTTCCCGCCGATCTGATGCGAAACCCAGGCAAAGGCGGTGTAGCCGGCGGCCTTGCTGGGCCAGACCGTGTCAAACATCCCGTCAGAGAAATACTTCGCGAAGCCCAGCTGGGCGAATTCATCCATCACGAACCGGCTGTTCCAGGCGAGGATGAACAGCAGGATGATCTTGGCCGCGATTAGCGCCTTGAACAGCCGCTGGTCCCGCCCGTCGTTCGCGGAAAGGGCAAAGTCCACGCCGGTGGGCGGCAGGCCGCTTTCGGCCCGGCTGGTTGTCAGGGGGGATGCAAAGGGGGATGCAGGGGTAGCCATGGTTCAGGCGGTTCCGAGGCGTACAGCGGCCAGATTGTCACCGCGTGCCAGTTCCACCAGTCCCGTCGCCATGGCGCCCCAGCTGTAGCGATTGGCGGCATAGCGGGCCATCTCTGCCCGATCCGTCGCAGACAGGCTGTGCGTGTCGATGGCTGCTGAACAGCGTTCGGCCGATCCAGCCGGATCGGCCAGATCGATCGCTACCCCGCGCAGCCAGGCGGCGGCACCGGGATCAGCCCGGTCGCTGGGGGCGCCGCAGATCACCGGCAGGCCACAGGCCATGGCTTCCTGAATGACCAGCGGATAGCCTTCGCCAACGCTGGGCAGCAACAGCATGTCTGCCTCCCGATAAAGCCGGGCCAGCGCCTGCGGGCTCTGCCGGCCAAGATCGGTGACATTGGCCAGTTGCCAGTCACCGGGCCGGATCGGGCCGCTGCCCGCCAGCAGGAATTGCAGATCGGGGCGGGCGGCTGCCAGCGTCTGGATAATCGCCAGCCCCTTTTTTTCGACATAGCGGCCGACAAAAAGAATGCGGCGCGGCTGATGTTCTGTGGGGCTGGCGGAGCTGCCCGGGTGAAATATCGTCCTGTCCACGCCGTTGAACAGCAGCGTGGCAGCGCGGCGCGGTGGCGTGCCGATCAGATCATGGCGCGCGGTGTCGCTGATGAACACCCGCGCATCGGCCGACGCCAGCATCGGCCGGGTCACCAGCTCATTGGCCAGCGCCATCACTTTGCGCGGGATGGGCGAGGAAAAAGCGATTTCAGAAATATGCTGGATCAGCACGGTCCGCTTGCGCAGCAGCTTTGCCATGATCATCGCCATGATGGAGGTTACATAGAGCGCATCATGGATGATCACCGCGTCGGCGCGGCGGATTTGCTTTGCCAGCGCGACCATGGCGCGGATACCGGGGATCGGCATCGGCAATCCGGTCAGCTTCTCTGTCGGGTTGATGCAGCGCAGCGGCACCAGCGCATAACCGGCATCGGCGCCGTTCTCACCGGCGGGAAGCGCGTCGGCATCGCTGGCGGCCCAGCTGGCATCGATCCCCAGATCGGCAAACTGGCGGCACAGATGGCCGGCCACGCGCTCTATCCCGCCGCCATGGCTTTCATAAAAATGGCTGACAGTAAGGATGTGCAAGCTGAGGTTCCTGCCATTGGGGATGGGATGCCGCGACAAGGAAGTGAACCTCAACGCATGGGGAGATGGCGGGGGCGGGTGAAGATCGCCCAGCGGCTGAGAACGAAATTCATCACCAATGTGCAGACGGAGGCGAGCGGCGCAGCAAAGGCCATCGGCAGATGAAGCTGGTCATGCCAGAACCAGATGGTCACAAATGCCATGGGAATACTGGCGGTCATGGCCAAAATATATTTGGCGAAGGATTTGCGGTCCGGAACAGTGCTGAAAGTGTATCGGCTGTGCAGGAAATATGCGGTCGGCGTGACTGTGATGAAGGACAGCGCCAGCCACAGGGTGATCGATGGATAGAGGTAGTATCCCGCAATCATCACGGCGTTGTGCATGATCATGCAGAAGGCTGAAATGCAGCAGTAAACGAGGGAAGACCGCAGGATCACGCCGGCGTTCCACCTGTTCGGCAGGGCGGATTTCCAGGCGCGATCACCGCTTGTGATGCGTCAGGCACCACGCTGCAGATCCAGATTGTCGATCAGCAGTTTCAGCACAAAACCGGTCAGCATCATGATCACGCCGGCAACGCAGGCGGTCATGATCGCGAAGGACATGTGCACGGAATCTTCCATCGATCCGCCGATGAAGATCCAGCGGAAGGCGAGCAGCAGATTGGCGATGAACCCGCCGCCGGCCAGCAAACCGCCGGAGATAACCAGCCATTCCAGCGGGCGCCCGCGAGCAATCCAGTCAACCATGCGCCGGGCGCCGGTCGGGTGGTAGGTGGCGATGGCCACCTTTGCCAGCGTACCCAGCAGAATGGCAGACAGGCCAATCAGGGTCGCCATGGCGGCAAGGGCGACGAAGTGGATGCCGAAATAGGTCTGGCCTACGGTGATCGGGCCAGCCGACAGGGCGATCAGCCCGAACAGCCCGGCAATCAGAAGGGCCATGCCAGGGATCAGATAGATGGTGTCCGGCGCATGGGCGATGATCAGGCGCAAATGGCGCCAGCCGTCGCGGAAAGAACGCAGATGGGGCGGCCGGTCGCGCTTGTCGGGATAAAGCTTGATTGGCACCTCATCGATCACCAGACCGGCGCGATGGGCGTTGATGACCATTTCAGAGGCGAATTCCATGCCCGGTGACCGGGCGTGCATCGCGCGGAATGCCTCTGCGGTAAAACCGCGCATGCCGCAGTGAAAATCCCCGATCGGCGATCGGTGCAGCTGGCGGGCAACGAATGACAGCACCGGATTGCCGACATAACGGTGCAGCGGCGGCATGGCGCCAGGCTCAATCCCGCCGGCAAAGCGATTGCCCATGACCAGATCGGCGCCCTTTTCCAGCGCATCGATGAACCCGCCCAGATTGCTCCAGTCATAGGAATCATCGGCATCGGCCATGATCAGATATTTGCCCTGCGCGGCTTCGGCTGCGGCGCGGACTGCCGCGCCATAGCCTTTGACCGGTTGATGGGCGACGCGCGCGCCCAGCGCCAGGGCGATCTCCACCGATCGGTCGGTTGATCCATTGTCGCCGATCACCACTTCGCCGCGAATGCCACGCCGGGCGAAGGCATCCATCGCCTTGCGGATGCAGATGCCCAGCGTCAGTTCTTCGTTCAGGCAGGGGATCAGCGCAGAAACCAGCGGCGCATCAGGGTTGTCATTGCCGGCAAGCGCAGGCGCAGCCTGTTCCGCCAAAGTCACCGCAGCACCATAGGCCATTTGCAAGTCCCCGTCGCGCCTGCAGCATGGAATTACCATCGCAGGCATTGCGCATCGGCGGTTCTGCCGGTGCCGTATCTGGCGATAGGGGGGACCTGTTACTTTATGGTTTACGAAGCCTTTTAAGCATGTTGCGCCTGAGGCGCTGGCATACTTTCGCGCCGCCGGAGGTCTTTCAGGACAGTGGCGGAGTGGGGGGAGCGGCGGGAACCAGCGTTGCCGGATTGCTCTGAGGTACCAGCTGGGGGGTGGGGCGGCCTGCCTGCGACAACACATGCCAGACGCCGCTGTCATCCAGTCGAAGGGTGAAGCAATATTCGCCGTCGCGCAGCACGCGCGCTTCTGTGCAGGCGAGATGTTGCACCGCCAGCAAGACGCCAGAGGCGTCGAAGCCGATGAAATCCATCGGCTTTATGGCCCGGTCTAACGGGATGATATGGAAGTGGTGCATTAATATGCTCCTGCTTTTGACGGGAGCGCGACAAAACGTCTCTCAGTCGTCAGCATGCCGATTCTCGCGCTGACAATGTTTCGTTTGTAACACGATGGTTTGAAAATAGCCAATCTGTCGGGAACGATAATCGCGCTCGATTTTTGTTTGCGCCCTCCGCTGCGTAAATCGGTATTTTTCAGTGCGCTGAAGCAGCATGGATTTTGATATTATGCCCGGTTTCGGCCTGTTTTAGGTATTTATTAAGCATAATAATCATTCCGGTAAGTTTCTGTTACCGTGATCTCGTTGTTCCGGCAGTGTTAAATACCATGATCACGCGGTTATCCGCCGGGTCAGGGGGCTATCTATGGTGCCCGGTTCCAGCTGGCCTGATCATGCGGATGGAACACCTTGTGCGCGGCCAGCCGCTCGGCCACTTCCTGGATCGTGCCGTTGACATAGATTGCGTGACTTTCCGAAAATATGATCTGACTGCGCGGCTGGTGGGCCAGATCCTGCGGGGAAATCATCCGGATCATGTCGATATTGACCATCACCGGTTCGTTGTTGGCGGCACTTTCAAGAATGACGAGTTTCATGGGTTCAGTCCTTGTTCTGGAAACTGCCCCTTCCATCCATCAATCAGTATAACGCTCGGGCAGCGCTATTGTCCCTGATTTCATGCGATAACGGGAAAACCGCATGGTAAAGCAGGCGCCGCCGTCGATCAGGGCATAGCTGGCCTGACCGTCATGCAACTGCGCCACAGCCAGAACCACGGACAGGCCCAGGCCGCTGCCCTTGATCGGGCCATCGCCTTGCCCGAAAAATTTGCAGATTTTCCTGCAGCTTGCCCGAGGGCGGAATTAATCTGTTAAGCAATCAGGCGGCCCCACTGGAGATTCGTGACGGCAGGATCGATGCGGCCGCCAGCCGTTCCGCCTCCAGCGCATTGACCAGCGGACGTTTCAGCCGCGCGTTCAGCAGCCGCATCATCACCATGCGTATCCGATAGGCCAGTGGCCCGGACGGGATCATGCCGCGCGCGCGTTTGCTGCTGTATATCTGCAGCCGGTCGATCGCCGGCCGCACCCGCCGCTGCGTTTCGGCGATGGCCTCTGCCACGGGGCGGTGTGCCAGCTCATCGGCCAGAATGCCGGCGCTGGTGATCGCCATTCCGGCGCCCTGGCCTGAAATGAAGGTCAGGCAATGGGCCGCATCGCCCAGCATGATGCCGCTGCCTTTTGACCAAGCGGCCGGTTTGGTCAGGATCAGATCATCCAGAATGGGATAGGGCCCGGCCTCTGCCAGATCGAGCACGCGATGGACATCGGCATGCGCGCCCTTCGCCACATCGCGCAGCACTGTCCAGCGCTGATCCATCGGCACAAAACCGGTTTCCGCACTGGGCCAGACCTGCAGCGCGGCCAGCCGCTTGTTGGGCAGCGGGTAATATTCGGCAAAATGCCCCGGCGCGGTGTGGAAGATGGCATAACCATCCAGCCCCAGCACATTGTCCACCTCATAGGCGCCAAACCGATAGCCGAGCGGTTGCAGGCCCTGATGGTCCTGCCCGGTGATCAGCGGGCGCAGGGCGGACCGAATGCCGTCGGTACCCACCAGCAGATCAACCTCCAGCACATCGCCATTGCTCAGCTCGACGGTGGAGACCGTCTCCCCGATGGTGGCGTGGCGGATGGTCGTCCCGAACCGGAAATCGACGCTGTCGTGCAAACCGGCGGCCAGGCTGGCCACCAGATCATTGCGGTTGAGCAGCAGATAATCGGTTTGCGCCATCATCTGTTCAAAGGGGATGCGATAGATTTCGCGGCCCTTGTCATCGAAGAACAACTTGTCGCCGATCACATGGGCGATGGCCTGCAGATCGGGCAGCAGGCCCATATCCCTGATCGTGTTGTAACCGGGGCCCGACAGGCCCAGCATATAACCACCGGTGCGCAGATCGGGCGCATGTTCGACGATGGTCACCTGCCAGTCCTGCGCCACCAGCCGGCGGGCAAGGGTCAGCCCGGCAACACCGGCACCCACGATCAGGGCTTTTTGGGTCGACATCACGCCTGCTCCGCCGGAAGAAAGTTCAGAAGTTTGGGAATGGTGATCAGCGCCACCAGCGATATGGCCGCCGAAAGGGCGAAGGTGCCGCCATAACCCAGCCCATGGGCCAGGAAGCCGGCCAGCGTTCCGCCAACCGCCTGCACCAGGGCATTGGCGCATTGGAACAGGGTGAAATCGACCCCGGCCTGCAGATCGGAAGACAGCCCCATCAGCAGGGCATAGACGCAGACGAAGCCGATCGCGGTCACCACCCCGCCCAGGGCCACCATAGCGGCCAGCACGACCGGTGGAACCGCCAGCGCCGCGCAGGCGGCCAATGCGCCAAGATAGAGGGTGAGCAGGGTGAGCGAGGCCAGCATGGCCATCCGCGCACCCATTGCCCGCACCAGCCAGCCGCCGAACACCGCACCGCCAAGCCCGGCGGCGATGCTGCCGATCCCGGTGACGGCGGCAATGGCTTCCAGCCCCAGGCCGGCATCCACCAGCAGCGGGCCAGATAGCGACATCATCGGCCCGATGCCCAGCGTATAAAGCGTGATCACCACCAGCCCGACATGCACATCGCGCCGGCGCAGGGCGAAGGCCAGGCTGGGCCGGTGCGGCGCGCTGGTGGCGCCTATATGCCCCGTGACCGGGGGCATGGTGGCGAAGGGCAGGGCAAACAGCACCAGCAGGCAGGCCATCAGCAACAGGGCAGGGGCCCAGCCGGCTTCGGCATAGACCCAGACGAACAGCCCGGCGCCCAGCACGGCACCCAGATAGCTGCCGCCAACCTGCGCGGTGTTGGCCCAGCCGCGATCCCCCGCCGGCAGGCTTTCGATCGCATAGGCATCGCAGGCAATATCGATCGTGGCGCAAATGGTGGCCGCCACGGCCAGCAGGGCGAACAGCGGTGCGGCCTGCGCAGGGCCGAACACGGCACATCCCGCCAGCAGCGCGGCCACCGCCAATTGCCCCGATACCACGATGGTGCGGGATCTTCGGCCGCCATTCGCCGGGCGGCGATAGCGTTCCACCGCCGGTGCCCAGATGAATTTGAACGCCCAGGGCAGCATCAGCAGCGACACCAGCCCGACCACGCGCAGATCAGCGCCCTGTTCGCGCATGATCGTGGGCAGGGCGCGGAATGTCACCGCGCTCAGCAGGGTCTGGGCGATATAGATTCCTCCGATCGCCGCCATGATCCGGGTGAACCCGGGCCCTTCCGCCATCAGGCTGCGCGCCGGACTAGAAGCCATAGCGCACCGCGACACCGACCAGCCGGCCATTGGGCACGATGCTGCGATAATCTTCCGCGCCGAGCGTGCGATAGTTGAAGGTCACTTCGCGATAGAGCTTGTCGGTGATGTTGTCGGCATAGACGCGGATGGAAACCCCGGCCGGCCCGGCAAATTCGATCGCTGCGTCAAACAGCGCGGTGGTATCCTGCCCCAGGGAATTGGCTTCATCGAACCACACCCGGCTGGTGACCGATGTGCCGCCGATCAGCGTCAACCGCATGTCGTTCCATTGCGCCAGATCGACCCGGGCCTGCACCCGCCCCGTGACATCAGGGGCATAGGGGATGCGATTGCCGCTGTAATCGATGCCGGTGAAGGGATCGATGAAGCGCTTGAATTCCGAACGCCCCCAGTTGAGCGATGCATCCAGGCCAAAGCGCTTCACCGGCTGGAGGTTGAGTTCCAGTTCCAGCCCCATGCTTTCTGAGGTGCCCATATTGCGCAGCACCTGCACGCCCACCGGGCCGACATAGATCTGCTTGTCGCGCGCTTCCTGATAATAGGCCGCGGCAGAAAGCCGGGCGGCGCCATCCAGAAATGCCACATGGCCGCCCACTTCATAGTTCCAGCTGGTTTCCGGATCATAGGCTTCGGCATCGGCCGGTGTGGTCACCGCCTGGTTGAAGCCGCCCGGTTTGTAACCGCGGGCAACCAGTGCATAGAGACGGCCGGATTCAAGCTGATAACCAAGCGACAGCTTGGGCTGGACGCTGGTGTAATCCTCTTCCCCGGTGAAGGCGAAACCGGATGGCGCCTGGCGGGCGAAATCGATGCTGGCCTTGTCGTAGCTGAAGCGCAGGCCCGCCGTCAGGCTGAGCGCGGATGACAGATCCAGCGTCGCTTCGCCAAAGGCGGCCGCGCTGGTCTTGTTCAGCACATTGGTGGAATCGCCATAATAGCCGGGGTAGCCCTGCGCCCCGCGTTCGAATTTTTCATCGAGGAAATAGACGCCCGCGACATAGGACAGCGCATGATCCCCGGTGGAGGCGACCCGCAGTTCCTGCGTGAAAGTTCGGTCGGTTTCCGGGAAGGCCATGCCGGAGATATTGCGAACCATGTCCACATATTGCAGCGCGCTGGTGCTGGTGATCACCGCCCCGTCCAGATCATGGTCGAGGCTCAGCGATGCCGTGCCGGCCTGCCGGTCAAGCAGCGGCAGCAGGCCCTGCAGGGCAGAGAAATAGCGCTGGTTTGCGATCTCGCTGTCGAGCAGATAGATTTCTTCGCGCGATTTCAGCAATTCGCCGGACAGGGCGAGGGTGGCGCCAAAATCGCTGTCTGACGGGCGATAGCGCAGGGCCAGCCGGCCGATGGCAGACCGGCTCCAGTTGATATCCTGTTCCCCGGTTGATGCATCGTCGATCCGCCCGTTGAAACGGTGCAGCCGTACGCCAGCATCGAGGAACAGCCTGTCCTGATCGAGCACCAGCGTGCCGGCGACCGACCCTTCGGCATCGCGGGTGGACAGGCCGATTTCGGCATTGAACCGGTCTTCGCGGGCCTGTTTGCTGGTGATGTTGATCACGCCGCCCACGGCATTGCGGTCATAGAGCGTTCCCTGCGGACCGCGCAGCAGTTCAACCTGCTGCACATCCATCAGGCCCTGCGTCAGGAAGGCGGGCGATTGCGCCACCCCATCGACATAAACAACTGTCGAAGGGCCATAGAAATCGGGGGAGGAAATGCCGCGAATGGTGAGGTTGGAATAGGCGCGGTTACCCCGGCTGCGGACCATCAGGCCCGGCAGCACTTTTTCCAGTTCGGACACATCATTGATGCCGCGCTGTTCCAGTTCCGCGCCGGTGCGCACAGACACCGCGCCATCAATCTCGTCCAGCGATGCGGCGCGTTTGGACGCGGTGACAACGATATTGGCAGCGGGGGTGGCAGTCGCCACATTCTGCGGCGGGCTGTCGGTTTGGGCCGATGCCGGCGCGGCTGCCATGATGGCCATCATGGCGCTGGATCCGGCCAGCACCATCCGCAAAACTTCGCCCGTCCCCTTGGTCTTGATCACGTCAGCTTTCCCTGTTTTCATCCGATGCGCGCGGCATTGCGGAGCCCTGATTTCCGGCCCGGCAGCGGGGCCTTTGCCAGCCGCGTTCGCGACTGCGCGGCGGAAGGAAAGTTAATTACGGTAATGGCCGTGTTACACGGCGCGGCGTAACCTTCAGGTCCGGCTGCGCCCTGCCTGCTGCTTCAGCCGTGATCAGGGTCATTTGCACCGCGATCGGGCCAAATTGACAATGAGAGTTAATCGCAGATAATGATTTCATGACCAAACACCGCCATTCGGCCGCTGTAAAATTTCTTCCGGGCAGCTCCGGGTTTCCGGTGGCAGAGGCGCCCGATTTCCAGTTTCAGGAACGGCTGCTGGCGCAGCATGCGCGTGACAACCTGCCCGAATCGATCGGGCTGGGCGCGGATGACTATTTCGGCCGGGGTGCCCCGGTGGGGGGCCGCAGCACTCGCCTGGCCGTGCGCGATGGCATGGATCTGCTGGCGCATGATGCGCATCTGCTGGATGAATCCGAACAGAGCATCGTCACCGATCCCTGCCTTGCCATCACCCTGATCCTCAGCGGCGCGGGGGAGGGGGGATTGCTCGACCCGGCATCACTCGCGCCGATTGGCGCGCCGGTCGTCTATGTTCCTGCCACTCTTTACATCAGCCATTCCACGCGCACGCTCTGTGCCCGCTCATCGGCCCCGGGCGGCACCCATTACCGGATGGTCGAACTGCGGATTACCCATGCATTCCTCGACCAGCTGGGCGTATCGGGCCGGTTGAACAGCCTGGGCCCGGATCATCCGTTCTGCGTGGCGTCGGGCCGGGGGTTCTGGGTCGGTGCCCGGCAGGTGTCGCAGGCAATGCTGGATTTTGCCGAACGGCTGCATGGTGATGCGCTGGATCAATCCGCCAATGATCTGACACTGGAAGCGCGCAGCCTGGAATTCCTGTCTGCCACGATGGAACTGATCGACCGGCACACGCGGTCGGATCAGGCCGCGCTGTCAGCCCGCACGCGCAAGCGCATTGCCGAAGCGGCCGCGCAATTGAGGCAGGATCCGGCGCGCGGCTGGACCATTGCCGATCTGGCGCAGGCCGTGGGGCTGGGGGAAAAGACGCTGAAACGCGGCTTTCGCGAATGTTTCGATACCACGGTCATCGCCTATCTGCAGACCGCCCGGCTGGAACTGGCGCGGCAATTGCTGGCCGATGGCGGCGGCAATGTCGCCGATGTTTCCCGACGCATAGGCTATGCCAACCCCAGCCATTTCGCCCGGCTTTACCGCCGCCAATACGGCCATCCACCCAGCGCGACGTCGTAGCTGGCCCCATCATGTTCATGCGGTGCAATGTTAAAATCCGGCGCAGTGCAGGACTCGTTTCCCGGGCGTAAAAGCTGTTAGATCACCGGCGATGTTGAGGCGGGTTATCGCCGGGTGTTCATCAGGGAGGTTCATGTGCGCTTTGCCGGATCCATAGGGGCGTTGGCCATTCTGACCTCTGGATGCGCTCAGGGGGCAGAGATGCAGACCGGTGCAAAGGATCAGCGGCATTCTTCTGACGCTGAATATCACTTTGTCTCTGAGGCAGGGGCTGTGCTTGTTCTGAATACCCAACAGAAAACACTGACGGCTGAGGATGTTACCCTTAGACTGGTGGATTGCAGTGATGAAACCCGAACCTGCCTTGTGGCAGATGGATTCAAGATAGCTGTACCAAAATCGTGCCCTGATCTTGATGATCGCAGAGAATACATCTCTGATAAATATGGTGATATCGTATTTTCAAGTCTGGATGGATTGAGTGGGAATATTTACAAGACTTATTTGAACAGCAATAAATTCAGCTATGGATACAACTTCGATAATGGCGTTGTTTCATTGATCATGTTGCCTGATCGCTCCGCTGATGGAATGGAGAGATCGGGTGTCAGCCTTGCTTATCATACCTATAGGGTGGCAAACGGGATTGGGCCTTACGCGTGTAAGCGGGCGCTTTGATTTTCAGAACTCTTCCAGCAGCACCCATCACCGATAACGCGGCATCAGCATGGTAAAGCAGGCGCCGCCGTCGATCAGGGCATAGCTGGCCTGGCCGCCATGCAATTGTGCCACGGCCAGCACCACGGACAGGCCCAGGCCGCTGCCCTTGATCGGGCCGTCGTCATGGTGGCGGTACCGGCGGAAGGGTTCGAAGGCGTGCTCGGCAAAATCGGGCGGCAGGCCGGGGCCGCGGTCCATCACGTCGATCCGCACATCCTGCGCGGTCAGCCGCAGCCGCAGGACAACCCGGTCTGGCCGGGCGTGGCGGCGGGCGTTTTCGAGGAGGGCGATCATCGCCTGGCGGATGCGCGGCAGATCGACATCGGCATCCCCCGGCTGCAGATCGGTTTCCAGCACAAATCCGGACTGGGCCAGGGCATCGCGCATCAGTCCGGCGATAATCTCCAGCTCTGCCTGCAGATCCACCCGGCGGATCGCTGCTTCCAGATGGCCGGCTTCCATCAGGCTGACGGTGCGCAGATCCTCGATCAGATGGGCGAGGCCATTCACATGGGTGACGAGCGAGGCAAACAGCGCCGGGTCCGGTTCAAACACGCCATCGGCCAGCCCCTGCAATCGTCCGCTCAGAATGGTGACGGGGGTGCGCAATTCATGGGCGATGGTGGCATTCCAGCGCAGCATGGATTGCGATGCGCCCTCAAGCCTGTCTGCCAGCAGGTTGTAATTGTTGACAAGTCCGGCCACTTCCCCGGCCGGCTGGCGCAGCGGCACGGCACGCGATGCCATGTCTCCATCGGCCAGCTGGCGCGCGCTGGCGGCCACGGTCACGATCGGTTCAACGATCTTCCGCGCCAACCGCACGGCGAAGAACAGCGCCACGCAGGCCCCCACCGCCAGCAGGGTGATCATCATCATCCATTCGATGCCGCCGGGTATGCCGCTGTCTTCCGAAATCAGCGAGGGGGCAAAGCGCAGCAGCAGGGCATAAAACAGATAGAGCCCGGCAAAGGCCAAAACCAGCGATGTGACCGTGGCCGTGACCATGGAAATCACGATCTGCCGGCCGATACCCTGCATGCCTTTCTTGCTGCGGGCCTTTTCACAGAACCGGGCTTCGCGCTGAACGGGGCCGCAGATGTCGCGATAATCCTGTGCCATTTCAACCGCCCAGCAGGCGGAAGCCGACGCCGCGCACATTGTTGACCATGCCGGGGGCACCGGCATCCTGCAGCTTGCGGCGCAGGCGGCTCAAATGGCTGTCCACCGTCCGGTCCAGCGCATCGCCACCACCCAGGCAGGCATCGACCAGCTCGCCCCGGGAAAAGGCGCGCCGGGGGGCGCGGGCCATATGGGTCAGCAGGCGGAATTCGGACAGGGTCAGCGGCAGTTCGGCGGCATCGCTGCCGGGCCCGGCGCCGCCCGTGTCTTCCTCCCCCTCAACCACATGGGCGATATGGCTTTCCAGATCGATCTCGATCGCGCCCACGCGGATCCGTGTGCTGTCCGTTCCGGCGGACCGGCGCAGCACGGCGCGGGCGCGGGCGGCCACTTCGGCCGGGTTGAAGGGTTTGACCACATAGTCATCCGCGCCGATCCGCAGCGCCTGCAGCTTGTCCAGATCCTGATCCAGCGCGGTCACCATGATCACCGGCGTATTCCCGCGATGGCGCAGTTCGGCCAGCACCTGCCAGCCATCCATGCGCGGCATCAGCACGTCCAGGATCACCAGATCAGGCTTCAGCGCCAGATGGATATCCAGCGCCGCGCGCCCGTCTGCCGCGCGCACCGTGCGGAACCCTTCACGTTCCAGATAGGCGATGATGACCTCGGCGATTTCCGCCTCGTCTTCGGCCACCAGCACCAGCGCATTGTCGATGTTCATCGGTTCGCCTTTCCGGCTGTTTCCTCTTCCCGCAAGCGGTCATAACCCCATTGGCCGGGCTGGCGCCAGCATCTCCACAAAGCCTCAACACTTTGCCGACACGGGTTCAACACCCCGGGTTCAGGGGCCTTCGCAATTGCAGCATTGGCATTGGACTCTCTCGCATGATTTTCCCCCTCGGCTGGCGCCGCAGCGCCGCTTTTCTGCTTGGCACGGCTTCGCTCGCTCTGGCTTCCTGCGGGCAGGATGCCCCCGCTGCCACGGCGGCGGTGCCCGAAGTTTCGGTGGTGAAACTGGTGCCCGCGCGCGTGGATGTGGCCGATGAACTGCCCGGGCGCGTGGTTGCCTATCGCGTCGCTGAAATCCGCCCGCAGGTGGGCGGGGTGATCCAGCGGCGGATGTTCCAGCAGGGCAGCGAAGTGCGCGCCGGCCAGGCGCTGTTCCAGATCGATTCCAGCCCGTTCCGCGCCGATGTGGCTTCGGCTGATGCGGCGGTGAAGCGGGCGCAGGCCGTGGCTGCGCGGGCCCGCACGCAGGAACAGCGGCTCGCCCCGCTGGTGCAAGCCGATGCGATCAGCGGCCAGACCTATGATGACGCCGTTACCGCGCGGGATCAGGCGCTGGCCGAACTGGCGCAGAGCCGGGCCCAATTGCGCCGCAGCAATGTCGATCTGGGCTTTGCCACGCTGCGTTCGCCCATCAGCGGGCGGATCGATCAGGCGGTCTTTACCGAAGGCGCGCTGGCGGTGGCTGGGGACGCCACCCCGCTGGCGACCGTGCAGCAGATCGACCGCGTCTATATCGACGTGCGCCAGCCCGCCGCCCGCCTTGAAGCGCTGCGTGAAGCCGCGCGTGCCGGCGAAGGCAATGGGGCCGGCAGTCAGGGCGCAGAGGTGGAAATCATCTGGGGCTCTGATCAGGTCTATCCGATCCGGGGCCGCTTGCTGTTTTCCGGGATCAGCGTGGATCCGGGCACGGGCGATGTGATCGCCCGCGTAGAGGTCGCCAATCCCGATCGCACCCTGCTGCCCGGCATGTTCGTGCGCGCCCGGCTGCCCCGGCTGACGCTGGCCGATGCGCTGCAGGTTCCGCGCCAGGCGGTTACCCGCAATGCCGCCGGGCAGGAACAGGTCGCCGTGGTCGACGGGCAGGGCAAGGTGCATCTGCGCCAGGTCCGCACCGGCGATGAACGCAATGGGGCGATTATCGTCACCAGCGGGCTGAAGGCCGGCGATGTGGTGATCGTCGAAGGGCAGGACCGCGTGGGCGCCGGGGCACAGGTGAAGCCGGTCGCCTGGCGCAACCCGATGGCCGCTGCCCCCGCCGGCCAACCGTCTGCTGCTCCCTCAGCCGCTGCTGCGCAGCGCTGATCGGAAGGATTTTCCATGCCCCGTTTCTTCATTGACCGGCCGGTCTTCGCCTGGGTGGTTGCCATCGGCATCATCCTGATGGGCCTGATCGCCATTCCTCAGCTGCCCGTGGCCCGCTATCCGGTGATCGCGCCGCCCAGCGTCGGCATCAATGTGATGTACCCCGGCGCCACGCCGCAGAACATGTCCGACAACGTCGTCAGCCTGATTGAGCGCGAATTGTCGAGCGTGAAGAACCTGCTCTATTTCGAAAGCTCCACCGATACGTCGGGGCTGGCGCAGATCACCGCCACCTTCAAGCCGGGCACCGATCCGGAACTGGCGCAGGTCGATGTGCAGAACCGGCTGAAAACCGCCGAACCGCGCCTGCCGCAGGTGGTGCGCCAGTCGGGTGTGACGGTGGAAGCGGCCTCTTCCGACTTCCTGATGCTGGTGAATATTGAATCCACCGAACCGAATGTCGATGCCACGGCGCTGGGCGATTATGCCGCCCGCAGCGTGCTGGAAGAACTGAAGCGCGTACCGGGCGTGGGCCGGGTGCAGCTGTTCGGTGCCGAACGTGCCATGCGCATCTGGGTCGATCCGGCCAAGCTGCAATCCTTCGGCCTGTCGATGAGCGATGTGACAGCCGCCATTGCTGCGCAGAACATGCAGATCGCCCCGGGTTCGCTGGGCGCCGCGCCCACCACCCCGAACACACGGGTTACCGTGCCGCTGGTCGTGGATGGCCAGCTGCAGACCCCGGCCGAATTCGAACAGGTCATCCTGCGTGCGGATTCTGCTGGGTCTGACGTAACCCTGTCCGATGTCGCCCGCGTTGAACTGGGCGCGCAGACCTTCACCTTTGCCACCCGCGCCAATCAGAAGCCGGTGGCGATGCTGGCGGTCCAGCTGGCCACCGGGGCCAATGCGGTCAGCACCTCTGCCGCCGTGGAAACACGGATGCAGGAACTGGCCACATCCATGCCTGCGGGCATCAGCTATCGCATCCCTTTCAACACCGCGCCTTTCGTCAAGGTGTCGATCGAAAAGGTCGTCGTGACCCTGATCGAAGCCATGGTGCTGGTGTTCCTGGTGATGTTCCTGTTCCTGCAGAAATTCCGCTACACCATCATTCCTGCCATCGTGGCGCCGATCGCGCTGCTGGGCACCTTCGCCATCATGCTGATGTCTGGCTATTCGGTGAATGTGCTGACGATGTTCGGCATGGTGCTGGCGATCGGGATCATCGTTGATGACGCGATCGTGGTGGTCGAAAATGTCGAACGGATCATGGCCGAAGAAGGCCTGCCACCCAAGGAAGCGACCAAGAAGGCGATGAGCGAGATCACCGGCGCGGTGATCGGCATCACGCTGGTGCTGACGGCGGTGTTCATTCCGATGGCGCTGTCCAGCGGATCGGTGGGTGCGATCTATCGCCAGTTCACCATGTCCATGGCCGTTTCGATCCTGTTCTCCGCCTTCCTGGCGCTGACGCTGACCCCGGCGCTGTGCGCCACTCTGCTGAAGCCTGTTCACGGGCATGAGGAGAAGAAGGGCTTCTTCGGCTGGTTCGACCGCAAGTTCGACAAGATGACCAATGGTTATGAAACCTGGGTCACCCGCCTGCTGAAGCGCGGCGGGCGGATGATGGCTGGCTTTGCCGTGGTCGTGGCCCTGCTGGGCTTTGGCTTCAGCATGCTGCCGTCAGGCTTCGTGCCCGAAGAAGATCAGGGTTATTACATGACCCTGATGCAGATGCCGGCGGATGCCACGCAGAGCCGTACGGTCGAAGCGGTGCAGGTGCTCGAACGCCATACCGCCCAGCGCGAAGGCATTGCCGATACCATCTCCATCCTGGGTTATGGTCCGTCGGGATCGGGCGCCAATGCCGCGATCGCCTATGTCACGCTGAAGGACTGGGCCGATCGCAACGGCGCGACGGCCGGCGGCGAAGTGGCCAGCGCGATGGAAGCAACCTCCGTCATCCGCGAAGGCACGGTGATGAGCCTGCTGCCGCCTTCCATCGATGGCCTTGGCACATCGGCCGGTTTCGCCCTGCGTCTGCAGGACCGTGCCAATCGCGGGAATGAGGCGCTGATGGCGGCTCAGGCCCAGCTGGTCGGCCTTGCTGCGCAGAGCCCGATGCTGGCCAATGTCTATCCCGAAGGTCTGCCCCCGGGCAGCTCCATCAGGCTGGAAATCGACCGGCAGAAGGCGCAGATCATGGGCGTTCCCTATGCATCCATCGCCGAAACGGTCAGCGCGGCCATGGGCTCTGCCTATGTCAACGACTTTCCCAATGATGGCCGCCTGCAGCAGGTGATCGTCCAGGCCGATGCCTCTGCCCGGATGAAGCTGGACGATGTGCTGAAGCTCTATGTCCGCAATGAAGCGGGCGGATCGGTGCCGCTGTCCGAACTGGTCAATCCGCGCTGGGAAACCAGCCCGCTGCAGCTGGTTCGTTACAATGGCTATCCGGCAACCCGCATCAGCGGCATGGCCGCGCCCGGCTATTCCAGCGGCGATGCGCTGAAGGAAATGGAACGGCTGGCAGAACAGCTCCCCTCGGGCTTCGCGATCGAGTGGACCGGTGTCTCCCTGCAGGAAAAGCAGGCTGGCAGCGAAGCCGCCATGCTGCTCGCCCTGTCGATGCTCGCCGTGTTCCTGGTGCTGGCCGCGCTGTATGAAAGCTGGTCCATCCCGTTCTCGGTGATGCTGGTGGTGCCGCTGGGGCTGATCGGTGCGGTGGCAGCGGTGATGATCGCCGGCATGCCGAACGATGTGTTCTTCAAGGTGGGGATGATCACGATCATCGGCCTGTCTGCCAAGAACGCGATCCTGATCGTCGAATTCGCCAAGGCGGCGCGGGAAGAAGGGATGACCACGGTTCAGGCCGCGATCCACGCCGCCAAGCTGCGGCTGCGGCCGATCATCATGACCAGCCTTGCCTTCACCCTGGGCGTGGTGCCGCTGATGATTGCCAGCGGGGCCAGTTCGGAAACGCAGCGGGCCATCGGCACCGGCGTGTTCGGCGGCATGATCACCGGCACCCTGCTGGCGATCTTCTTCGTGCCCGTGTTCTTCGTGGTGGTGCTGGGGCTGGTCGACAGGATCACCGGCAAGCGCAAGCGCGATGATGATGCGGCTGCGGATGAACCGGGTGCAGACAACACTCTTACCGGGCCGGAGGGCCACCATGCGTAAACTGATCTTTAGCCTGCCATTGCTGGCCGTGCTGGCCGGCTGTTCGATGAACCCCAAGCTGGATATTCCGGCGCCCCCGGTGGCGGAACAGTTTGCTGGCGCTGGTCAGGATGAACCGCCCAGCGCGGCGGCCTTGCCCTGGCGGCAGATGTTCGGTGATCCGCGCCTGCAGGCGATCATTGAACTGGCGCTGGAAAACAACCGCGACCTGCGCGTCACCACGCTGAATGTGGAGGCGGCCCGATCGCAGTTCCGCATGGCACGGGGCGCGCAATTGCCCAGCCTTGATGCGCAGGGCAGCTACACCCGCCAGCGGGTGCCGATGGAAACAGCCGGGGCCGGGCTGGGGCTTGCCCCGGGTGATGGCCCGACCGGGATCGAATTCGGCCAATATTCGGCCAATGTCGCGCTGACCAGTTTTGAGATCGATCTGTTCGGCCGGCTCCGTTCGCAGAGCGAGGCCGCCTTTGAGCGGTACCTCGCCTCTGACGAAGGGCGCCGTTCCGCGCGGATCGCGCTGATCGGGGCAGTGGTGGATGCCTATCTGGCCGAACGGCTGGCCGAAGAACAATATGCGCTGACCAATCGCACGCTGACCGACTGGCGGGAATCCGCCCGCATCACCGGCCTGCTGCGCGAAGCCCGTCAGGCGAGCGGGCTGGAAGTATCCCAGGCCGATGGTCTGGTCCGCCAGGCAGAGGCGGATCTGCAGGCGCGGATCCGGGCCCGGGCACAGGCAGTCAATGCGCTGCAACTGCTGGTCGGTGCGCCGTTGCCCGATGATCTGCCGGCGCCGATCGGCCTGCTGGATCAGCCGATCCAGACGCAATTGCCCGCCGGCCTGCCGTCCGATCTGCTGACCAACCGGCCGGATATCCGCCAGGCCGAACATGAACTGGTCGCCGCCAATGCCGATGTCGGCGCGGCGCGCGCGGCCTTCCTGCCGCGCCTGTCGCTCACCGGCTTGCTCGGCGCGGCGAGCCTCGCCTTTGACGGGTTGTTCGATGGTGCCAACCGGTCATGGTCGTTCACGCCGCAGATCAGCCAGCCGATTTTCCGGGGCGGCACATTGCGGGGCGAATTGCGGCTGAACGAAGTGCGCAAGTCGATCGCGGTGGCGCAATATGAACAGGTGATCCAGGCCGCCTTCCGCGAAGTCAGCGATGGTCTGGCTGGGCGGGCCACCTATGGCCAGCAATCCCAGGCCCAGCGCGCCGCCGCCGATGCGGCCCAGCGCCGGGTGGAACTGTCCAACCTGCGCTATCGCGCCGGGGTGGACAGCCGGCTGGAACTGCTCGACGCCCAGCGCAGCCTCTACAGCGCGCGGCAGAGCTATCTCGACCTGCGCCGCGAAGAACTCTCCAGCGCCACCGGCCTCTATCGCGCCCTCGGCGGCGGGGAGGCTGAGGAATAACCTTAAATCCTCCCCGGCAGGGCCGGGGAGGATGGGGACGGCACAAAGAAAAAGCCCCGCCGAAGCGGGGCCAAGTTGGGAAGAGAAGGGTTCGTTTCACCAGCAGGATACCGGTGATCCGAGAGCCCGCTCTCTATGGAAGCCAAACAGAGTCTCCGCCTTGATCACGGTCAAATCGGGCGATTTTTTGAAGTCTGATCACTTCCGGCGGCATCGTCCCCGTCCCCCCGCACCCTAGGGGAAGATGCCCGGAGCCCCCTTCATCTGCCCCCAGATGAAGGGGGCATTTCCCACTCCCAAATCCTCCCCACAAGGTGGGGAGGGGGACCATGCGAAGCATGGTGGAGGGGCCGCGCGTAGCGCGGAAAACAAGCTCTCGTTTTATTCGATTGCTGCTCCGGCCTGCGGCCGGCCCCTCCACCACCCGTTCCGGGCGGTCCCCCTCCCCGGCAGGGCCGGGGAGGATTGAATGATCGCCGTCAATATTCCGAATAGCGTGCAGAGCTGTCGACGGTTTCGATCAGCTGGCAATCGCTGGCGACCTTGTTGCAGGCATCACTGGCCACCTGCCTGGCGTCCTCCAGCTCGCCGGAAAAACCGGCGTGGATCCGGCCGGTGCTGTCGCGCACAATCGCGAAATACCCATTGCCGCCCCACAGGGCGATGGTGCAGTTGCGGCCGCCCTTATATTCGCATTCGCGGATCGCCAGGGCTTCGGCTTTTTCGCGTGAATCTGTCCGCTGCCCGCCAGAGGTATAGCCATACTCGCCATCCTCACCGCGCCAGAAGGCGATCGCCGCAAAGCTGTGCTTGTAGGAACCGGGAAAGCGCGGTGGCGGGCTTTCCATCACCAGCCCGGGGGCGGAATAGCCGGTGCGGGCCATGATTTCCGGCGGTGGGGAGACACAGGGCCGGCCACCGGTGCAGGGCTCGCTGTAAATCGGCGGCGGCGGGCGCTGGGCTGCCACGGGTGCCGCCGGGAAGGCCAGCAGGGGAACAAGCAGGGCGGATGACAGAACAAGCGGGCGCATCAGAGTCTCAGTCATTGGAACTTGGGTCATCAGATCCTCCCCACAGTGTGGGGAGGGGGACCATGCGCAGCATGGTGGAGGGGCCGCGCGCAGCGCGGAAACAAGCTCTCGATTTTTATACGACGGTTGCTCCGGCCTGCGGCCGGCCCCTCCACCACCCGTTCCGGGCGGTCCCCCTCCCCGGCGGGGCCGGGGAGGATTGGAAAGCTGGCTCAGAACTCGAAATAATAAGGCGTGCTGTCGACCGTCTCAATCACCCGGCAGCCGCTGGAAACCTGCTTGCAGGCATCGGTCGCCATTCTGCGGGCCTGGTTCTGCCGGCCGGCGAAACCGGCGTGGTATCGCCCGTCACGGTCGCGCACGATGGCGAAATGGCCATTCCCGCCCCACAGGGCGATGGTGCAATTGCGGCCGCCCTTATATTCGCATTCGCGGATCGCGTAGCCTTCGGCTTCCTTCTGTGAACTGGCGCGCTGGCTGCCATAGGCATAGCCATATCCGCCATCCTCCGTGCGCCAGAAGGCGATCGCGGCGAAGGATTGCGCGTAATAGCCGGGCCCGCGCGGGGGTGGGGTGTCCATCACCTGGCCGGGCGCGGAATAGCCGCCACCAAACATCACCTCCGGCGGCGGGGAAACGCAGGGCAGGCCACCGGCGCAGGGCATGTTGTAGATCGGTGGCGGGTTCTGTGCGGCGGCGGGTGAAGCGCCAGCAGCCAGCAGCAAGGCTGAAAACAGGATCATCCGGCGCATCACATCCCCCTTTGGTCGCGGCCTCTTTGCCAGTGGCCCATCCTAACTGACACGCCGGTCAATCCCACGCCGTGCCGCCCGGCCGACCCCTCCCGATGCACGGGTGGCCGCAAATGGAGCGACCCAATCCTCCCCGCTTGCGGGGAGGGGGACCGCCCGCAGGGTGGTGGAGGGGCCGGCCGAAGGCCGGGGCGACGGAGGCGCAAAATCGATGGCCTGTTTTCCGCGCTGCGCGCGGCCCCTCCACCATGCTCCACATGGTCCCCCTTCCTCACAATGTGGGGAGGATGGGAAGGTCCTTACTTCACGAAGAATTCGATGGGCACGGTCACTTCCATCTCATCCGGGCGGTCGGCCGGGATCGGGGGCAGCGGCTGGGCGCGGCGCAGGGTTTCCAGCGCGGCGCGGTCGAGCAGCGGGGAGCCGGCCGTACGGATCACTTCGGAAGACAGCACCCGCCCGTCGCGCGTCATGCGAAACCGAATATGGGCGACGCCCTGCAATCTTCGGGCCTGGGCTGCGGCGGGATAGCGACGGAATTTTTCCAGATGGCCCAGCAGCAGCGCCTGCCAATTGGGTTCGGCCGTGCTGGCCACCTGCCGTGCGGGCGGGGCGGGTACGGATCGCGGAGCGGTGGTTTCGGGCACCGGATCGGCGGCCTGTGCCGGCTGTACGGGCGGGGGCGGCGGGAGCTGGGTGATGGTGGTGCGCGGCACTTCCACTGCTGGTGGCAGGGGTGGGATCTCTTCGCGCTGTTCGGGCTTCTGTTCCTGCTGTTCGGTCTGGCGCGGGCCTTCGGGCACTTCCTCCACCGGTTCGGGCGGGGCGGACAGCGGCATGTTCTGCACCACCAGTGGTTCGGGCGGCGGCGGGGCGGGCTGGAACACCTGCCAGGTGACAAATATCGATGCCAGCACCACCAGCCCGATCCCGCCGGTGCCGCCCATGCCGGCGATCCGCGTGCGCCAGCCCATCGGCTGATCGCTGTAACGGCTGCCGGGCAGCCAGGTTTCCCCCTGTGGTTCAGGCGCAGCCTGCCGATCCACCGGGTTAATGGGCTGAGGTGCAGACATCACGGCAGGCCTCATGATTGTGCGCCTTCGCTGTGGGGAATGGCCGGGGAAGGCGGCAGGTGATCTTCTTCGGTTGGTTCCGGGCGGCGGATGATCCAGCGGGCCCAGAAGATCAGGAACAGGGCGATGCCGATGCTCCAGCCCCAGCGCCAGTTCCACACCCATTCGCGTTCGGGGCGGACATGCAGCCAGAACATGAAATAGCCAAAAGCCATGCCGATGCAGGCCATATATTTGGCCCGGCGCGGCACGGCGCGATTGCGGCGCCAGGCGCGCAGATTGGGGCCGAACCGGGGGTGATTGATCAGCCATGCTTCCAGCCGGGGGCTGGATTTGGCGAAGCAGGGCAGCGCCAGCAGCAGGAAATCGGTGGTCGGCAACAGCGGCACGAAAATGCCGATGAAGCCGATCCCCACCAGGATAAGCCCCAGCACCAGCCAGAATGCGCGCGAAAGCCGCCCCCGCTGCAAATGCGGGGGCGGCGTTTCGCCGGTGGTGGCCGGGTCAGCTGATGCGGGCGTCGACATGGCGCTGCACCCTGCTGAAGGCCGCTTCGGCCCCGGCGACGGCACGCCGCTGTTCATCATCATTCAGTTCCACCGCATCCAGCGCGGCGGTGAAGGCGCGCCAATGGGCGGCGGGCCCTTCTTCGGCCGGGGCCAGATGGCGGGCGCCGTGATCATCGGAAAGGCCGATCCTGGCCGCCGCCTTGCGCAGCAGCGCGGCGCCCATGTTCGATCCTTCAGCAACATAGAGCCAGCCCAGCGCGGTGGGCAGATCCACCGGGGCGGCGGCGGCAAAGCTGGCGCCTTCGCCATCATCAGGCAGGCTGCGATCCAGATCATTCAGATCGGCGGCAATCAGCGCCAGCCGCCGCCGTTCTGCCAGACCCGGCAGAACGGCCTGCAGTGCCGCCACATCATACAGCGCGTCGATATCGCGGTGGAACAGATACTGGACCTCCGCAAAACGGAGGTAACCCTCCACGCTGTCGAAGGACGCTGCCGACATGATGGATTTGTCGAGCTTGTCATGCGTGTCATGCGTCTGGGCTTTCAGACGCTTGGACAGGGATGTTTCGCAAATATCAGTCATGACAGGTCCTTCGGGGTTACTTTTTTGTCAGAAGCGGAAATTGATACCCACACGCACGGTGTGAATATCGGCATTGGTGTTGTGGCGCCGGCCTTCCACCACATTGGAACTGCCGGTCACTTCGCGCCATTCATTGATCGGCGCATCATAGGCGGGGATTTCCCAAAGGAAGCCATCGCCAAAATCGATCACCTGCGCCGGAACATGCTGGTAACCGACCACTTCGTAATAACCATGGTCGAGCACGATGCCGCCGCGCGCATCCTTGAAGGTGAAATCCTTGCGGTCGAACTTGGCATAGCCATAATCCACCCGCATGGACCAGTTGCGGCCCAGCGCCTGTTCAATCCCGGCGCCAAACACCGCGCCGGCGCGCTGTTGCCGGTCCTTTTCAAAGGCGTAATGTTCCACCGCCTGGCCCACACCCATCGCGTCGTCATTGCTGGTGGGGTAGGATCGGTACTGGTTGCGGGTCTGGGTTTCGGTCAGCCAGGCAAGGCCTGCGGTACCATAGATCAGCGTCTGCCCCATGGCGTAACCCAGCTTGCCGCGCAGGGTGACCATGCGATCCCATTTGTATTCGGTGTCGGATTCGATCGCGCCATTGCTGATGATATAGCTCATCATCGGCTGGTCACCTTCCAGCCCGACGCTGGACCAGCTGGCCAGATCACCGGCGGTAATATCGGCTTCCACGCCCAGCACCACATTGGACGGCAACTGGTAATTGTAACCGGCCTGCAGCCCGCCCACGAAATTGCGCATGGTCTGATCGATGCGGCTGTTGTTGATCAGATCGCTGGGCGCACCGGCCAGAGTGGTCACGCCGCCCTGGCTGCCACCCATGCCATAACCCAGGCTGGCGCCGACATAGGGGCCGGTCCAGTCGGTGGTTTCGCCATTGCCGCCGAACCAGTTACCGGGCCACATGGCATTTGCAGTGCCGCCTTCGCCCGAACCAAAGGTGCCGGTGAAACCGATGCGGAAGGTCCGCCCCGGTGCCGGAACATAGGCCAGGCTCATCGCTTCGTTATAATAACGATCGGTGATGTTATCGACGCTCCAGTCCAGGCTCAGCCCGTCGCTGATGCGCAGGCTGCCGGTCATGTCGACCACCACATAGGGCTGCCAGGTCACCGCCGTGATCAGCGGCATATATCCGCTCTGCGGCACTTCGGCGCCGACGATCCGCTTGCCCATATAGGTCGCGCGGGCGCCCAGCATCAGCCGGTCATCAAACAGCGTCTGGCTGGCCGAAACATTGGCCGCCCAGCGCGGCGGAATGTAATTGGTGCCGTAATCGGATGCGAGCGAGCTTTCGACGCAATTGCCCGCCGTGCGGCAGAATTCGACATGGTCGTAGAAGGTCGCGCCGGCATCCAGGCTGAAGCCGCCATTCTTGTAGGACAGGCTGCCTTCCAGCCCACGGAACTTGGCCCGGTCGATGTTGAACATCTGCATGGCAAAATACTGGCTGATATAACGCCGGCTGATGTAGCCATTGATGTCATTGTCGAAACCGGTCAGCTTCAGCCCCAGCTGATCATCGCTGCCGAACAGACCGTTATGCAGATAGTTGACGCCGACTTCCCAATTATGCGCCTCTTCCTTGTGCAGATCGGGGTTGGCAATCATGAAGAAGCCAGTGGTCGCTTCCATCAGCGAAGGCAGACGCGCCGCCTGCTTGTAGCTGCCGAAGATCTGCAGCCCGTCAACCGGCATCAGCGCCCCGCCAAGGGAGAAGCTGACCGCATCCTCGCTGCGGCTGAAGATTTCGGTGTGATAGGTGGTGCCGGTCTGCCGGTCGTCCAGATCATAGGACTGATAGCGCAGGCCCCCGTCCAGCCGCAGCCAGGACACCGGTTCATAGCTCAGCTGGCCGAACAGGCTGACTTCACGGCGTGATCCTTCGCGACCCGGGGGAATGGCGCCGCCGGTAACCCAGCCATCAACCGGGCCGGCATCTTCGCGCAGGAATGACACGCCATAATCGGCTGACAGTTGGCCCAGTCCGGTGCTGATCCGGCTGCTGTTGGTCAGATCCGCACCCCAGCTGTCGGTGTAGCGGGGCAGGGTGTTGGTATTGGCGAGCGAGGGCGCGCTTTCTTCCAGCCGGGAAATCCAGCCGTTCAGCTTCACATCCAGCCAGTCGCTGGACGGGTTCCAGCGGTAACGCGCGGTGAAGCGATCGAGCGTGGTGTGCGACAGAAGATCGGTCTGCCACACGGTTGCGGTCGCGCTGCCGACAGAGCCGGGATAGTTTTCGCCAAAGCTGCTGCGATATCCGCCGTAACCCAGTTCCAGCGAATGGTCGGCCGCCGGGCGGATCACCGCCTTCAGCAGCACGGATTCGGTATCGGTGGAGGTGTTCAGCACCTCTTCCCCCGCCACGAAAGGCGTGGATCCGGTACCGGTGTAATATTCGATCGCGCGGGCGCACAGGGCGGCCAGCCGCTCATCACCCGGGTTGGACGTGCAATAGGCCGATGGCGTGCCGGTTACCTGCGGGGCGGTGTCACCCTGGGTGCCGGCATGGTAATTGCCGGTGCGGCGCAGTGAATAGCCGGCGATGATGTCGATCACATCGCTCTTGCGGGCAAAGACCAGGCTGGCCGAACCACCGGTCGGTTCCAGGAAGCCGGGCCGGTCATTTTCGCGCGTGCCGGCCAGCGGCAGGCCGCCCGATGTGCGCGGTTCCAGCAGGCTGCGGGTCTGCTGCGAACGCGGCTGGCTGGAATTGTTGGACAGGCTGGCCTTGATCCGCACGGCCATGTCATCACCCTCAGGCACGATGTCATCGGCGCTGAGTGTGCTCATGCTGACCGAACCACCAATGCCGCCGGCAATGGCATTGCCCATCGACGGACCCTTTTCGATCGCCACATGGCTGATGAAATCGGGATCAACGAAGCTGCGGTTGCTGGTGCCCTGATAGCCGCGATAGACGGTGGTGCCGTTGATCGCGCCATCCACGGTCACCGGCACGCGGCCCTGGCCCTGCATCCCGCGAATATTGACATCCAGCCCGCCGCTGGTGCGGGCTTCGGCGGCGATGATGCCGGTGGCGCCGCGCAGCATGTCGGCCGGGGACTGGGCGGGGTAGCGTTCCAGCGTTTCGCGGGTGACCACGCTGACGGAACCCGGCGTGGCATAGACGCTGCCCTGCGTGCCATCCCAGCCGGCGGCGCGGTGGTTGTCGCCGCTTACATTGCCGCTGCCATTGCTGTCGCCCGATGTGCCTTCAATCCGCAGCGTGCCCAGTTGCACGGCGCTGTCGTCTGATGCGTTTGGGGCGGGCGGGGCTGCTTCCAGCACCACGGTGTCATTGCCGGCCATCCGCCAGGAAAGGCCCGTACCGGTCAGCATCCGGCCCAGCGCCTGCGCCGGGGCCAGATCGCCGCGCACGGCAGCAGCCATCCGCCCGGATGTCAGCCCGCCGCTGGCGCTGACCTGAATGCCCGACTGGCGGCTGAAGATCACGATCGCATCCTGCAGCGGCTGCGCGGCAATGTCGAAGCTGCGGGTAGCAGTGCTTTGGCCGCTGCTCTGGGCTGCGGCGCTGACCGGCGCCAAAACGCCGCCCAGCATGATTGCTGCCGGAACCAGCGCCGAAGTGGTCAGCAGAACGCCGCCCAATGCGCCCAACCGGGTTGTAGCGGATCGGCGGGTGGCGGAAAGCGCAGACCCGCGCGTCAACATAGCCATTGAATAGTCTCCATCCTGAACCTTGCCGATGCTATTGCGAATGGATTGCATCAGCTGAGATGGGAGTGAGACGAGCGGCGGGCGGCGTTTTTCAGAAAATTCCTGCGCGGATTGCGAATTTTCCCGCAGGTATTTGCAAGTAAAGGGAAATTTTATCGGCCCTGACATGGCGGATCAGGAAACAATGATCAGCCAGGGGGTGATCTGGCGCACCGTGCCGCCCGCTTCGCCAACCAGAGCGCGCAATGCTGCGGCGGGATCGCGGGCGTCATAGACACCATCCATCCGCACCTGGCCCAGATTATCATTGGCCAGCATGATCCGCCCGCCAAACCAGGGGCGCAGTTCATCGATGACATCGGCAATCGCCCGGTCATGGGCGATCACCCGGCCTTCACGCCAGGCGCCGATCAGGGCCGGATTGCTCTGTCCGTCCTGCGCCAGATGATCGCCATCGATCCGCACCCATTTGCCGGCGGTCAGTTCGCGCGCGGTGGCCGGGGCAATGCCCTGATCCAGCACCCGCACCCGCCCATGGGCGACAGAAACCATGGTGGCATCGCCGATCTGCCGGACATCGAAACCCGTGCCGAGAACGGTGGTGCGCACATCGCCCGCCTGCACGCGGAAGGGGGCTGCGGGATCACGCTCCACCTCAAACCAGGCCTGCCCGGCCAGCAGCCGCACATGGCGCTGCCCGCTGGCATAATCGACCGCGATGGCGCTGTCCGGCCCCAGTTGCACCTGGCTGCCATCGGCCAGTGCCAGCATTTCCAGCTCACCCGCACCGGTCATGTGATCGGCCCGGGCATAAAGCACCGCCGATGGCGCGATCCAGGCCAGCGCCAGCGCTGCCGCCAGTGCGCCCCCGGCGGTACGGGCGGCCGATTTGCGGCTGCGCAGCCAGCCGGGCCGTTGACGCGGTTGATGGGGTTCTTTTGCCTCACGCAGAGCGGGCAGGGGTTCTGCCTGCGGCATCGTCGCAACAGTGCCTTCGGCAGCAGGCCGGGCTGGCCACAGATGCGCCAGTTCGGGCTCACCCTGATCCAGCACATCGAACACATGCGACACCGATGCCCAGGCGCGGGCATGCGTCGGGTCTTCATCCAGCCAGGCTTCAAACCGGGCGCAGGTCGCTGCATCCTCAGGCTCTTCGCGCAGCAGCATCAGCCAGTCGGCCGCCTGCCGGTGTGCGGGGTAGAGATCCCTATCCATCGGCACGCTCCGCTGCGCGGCCAGCCACAGGGCAGGGGGCTGGGGTGATGTTGCTTCCATCGATCCGCCCGCGCGATCGGCCCGCCTGCGCGCAGCCAGCCGCCGCCTGCGTCGGCGTGCCAGCTCGGCTGAAGTGGGGGGCAAAGGCCAGTGCATCTGGATGAGACGAATGGGCAGGCCGGTTTTTCAGGAAATTTTCTGCCCTCATGGCATGGTCCCCCCGCCGCCGGCCGTTCCCGAACCGCTTTTCGGGCCGTTCCGTGATCCGGTCCGATCCGGCCGGTCCAGCCCGCAGCGATCGGCACAGATCGCCAACCCTTCGGACACCAGCAGATGCACCAGCGGCACCGAAACCTGCAGGTGATCGGCAATCTCGCGCAGCTTGTACCCGCCGAACCGATACATCTCTATCGCCACCCGCTGCCGTTCCGGCAGGCCACGCAGCACGCCCAGCACGCAATCCAGATCCCGCTGCGCACCGACGGCCGTTTCGGGGGAGGGGCTGTTGTCAGCCACCGCCAGCGTGGCCGCTTCCATATCCCCACCGCTGACCTGCCCTTCACGCGCGCGGCGGCGCAGCAGATCGATCGCCAGATTGCGCACCATGGTCCGCAGATAGCCAAGCGGGGCATGCAGCGGCGTTGTTACTCCGGGCTGATCGCTCCGCCGGGCAGCCAGCGTCAGCCAGGCTTCCTGCACAATATCCTCGGCCTGGCTGCGATCGCCCACAACCTTGGCGGCATAGTCCGTCAATGACGCGCGATGCGTCATGAAGAACCGCATCGCCAGATTGTCGTGCTGCACCTGCGCCGTCTTCCACCTGCCCGCGACCGATCGGCCCCGCCTGTTTGCGAAGCGCGATCCATCCCACCCGGTGCGACCCTGGGGAATATCAGCCACGAATTGCGAATAATTCGCAACAGCGTTAGAATGAATATCGCCAAAGGGCAAGGGCCATAAATCGCACCCCACACAGGGCAGGGTTTGTGCGGATTACCGGCCCGCGCAGGGCGATCTAATCCTCGGCAACGCCATCATTGAGACGGAGATTCTGCTTGAGGCACCTTACCCGCATAAGCGACCGGAAACAGGCAGATGCCGGCGCGAAAGACAGGGAATTCCAGATACTCAAGCTGGAATGGGAAATGTGCGAAAGGGGCATCAACCGCTATGATGGCCTGCTGTTCCAGATCCGCACGTGGTCGGTCACGGTGTTCTTCGCCATTGTCGCGGCGGCGGTGAACCAGGGGCAGCACGAGTATATCTATATTGGCATGATCTCGACGCTGGCTTTCTGGATCACGGAAGGCACGGCCAAGAGCTATCAGGATGTCTTTATCCGCCGTTCTGGCAAGGTAGAAAACCGGCTCCGCATGCTTGCGAAAAAATCTGGCTCGGTTTCCGGTGCGGCGCCTTTCCTCGCTAGTCGCTTTGCCCAAATGACATCCGGCATGATGAACTGTTGCCGGGTTCCTCCACGCCGACGCTTGAAGGGCTGGGTGCGGTTCGCAGCTTTCCTCTGGTTCCACACCAAGCGGTGTGGCGTTTCCATGATTTCCGGCCATTCGGCCATCGCCTATGTCGCCATCATCCTGTTGGGCTTTGGAGTGATCTGTCTCTATCCCTTCAGCAAAAAGCCCAAGCCGCAGCAGGTTGAGCTTATTTCCCCCTGGGCCGTTCGTCCGGGCGATGAACTGCTGGTCCGCAGTCGCCAGCCTGCGGGCGATATGCAACCGGCATCCACGCAATAACAGCGCGCAAATCCTCCCCGCAGCGCGGGGAGGGGGACCATGCGAAGCATGGTGGAGGGGCCGCAGGCACAGCCTGCGGAATGCAAGCTGTCGCCGTAAGCAACCGCTGCCCCCGGCCTGCGGCCGGCCCCTCCACCACCCTGCGGGCGGTCCCCCTCCCCGGCAGGGCCGGGGAGGATGGTCACGCGAACCGCGTCGGCGCAGGCTTGCCCCTGTTGTTCCAACCCGAAAGCGGCATGATGGAACAACTCGCCTTGCGGCTCTCCCTCTCCGAAAGGCAAAGCCTGCACCACTTCGGGCGGCAGGCCGGCCATGCCGAAGCCGGGGAAATTGCGGAAACCGAAACGCTGATAATAGGCCGGGTCTCCCACCAGCGCCACGCCACGATGGCTCGCCTGCAGCCGGCGGATCGCTTCGGCCATCAGCGCGGAACCCACGCCCTGCCGGTGCCAGGGCGGATCCACCGCCAGCGGCCCGATCAGGCCCCAATTTCCTTCCGTGCCGATCGCCGCATCGGAAGCGGCCAGATGGCCGATGATCTCTCCCTCATGTTCGGCCACCAGCGACAGGGTCAGCGCCTGATCCTGCCGCAATCGATCGACAATGGCGGCCTCCGTTCCCGTGGCCTGGGGCAGCAGTTTCATCGCATCGGTAATGATGCGGCTGATTGCGGCTGTATCGCGGGGTTCTTCATCGCGGATATGCATGGTGTTCGGCCCCTTTCGATGCGGTTGCGGCGGGCGGTGATTGTGAATGCCGCGCCCCAGGTTACAAGCAGCCATGGCAGGTTCGGCACGCAAAATCTTCTTCGATGGCGGTTGCCGCCCCAATCCCGGCCGGATGGAAGCCGCCGTGGTGCTGGGCGGGGGCGTGCATCTGTTTGATGATCTGGGCCATGGCAGCAACACCGACGCCGAATGGCTCGCCCTGATCCGCGCGCTGGAATGCGCGCAGTCGCAGGGGCTGGATCATGTCATCCTGCTGGGCGATTCCCGCGAAGTGGTGCTCGCCTGCCAGCGGGCGCTGCGTGATGGGGGCAATGATGCGGGTGGTCAGGCTGCCTCACACCATCTGCGCACCGCAATGACCCTGATGGCGGGCGTGGCCGATTTGCGCATCCGCTGGATCAAGCGCGAACAGAACCTCGCCGGGATCGCGCTGAACGCGCGCCATGTGCGATAGAATGGGGGGTTTTCCGAGTATGAACGCCATGCTCTGGCGCAATCTCGTGATCGGCTGCCTGCTCGTGATTGCCGGATGTGCCGATCCCTATGCCCCGATCACAACCTCTGCGGGCAGGCTCACGCAGGCCGATGCGGATGCCATCGTGCAGAAATGTGGCGGCGAAGCGCATATGCTGACGGTCGAAGATGGCGAACTGATCTTCGTTCCCGCCAAGGATTTCGACATTACCAGCTGTGTTCTCAGGGCGCTGCGGGAAACCGGCGAAACGGGAACCGAGGGAGTTGGCAACAGGCGCTATTAAGAGATCGAAAGCCAGTAACACCGGGGTTTTCACCGGTGTCACTGGCCCTGGTTATCGTCGGTCTTTGTCGCCGAAGTGTTGCTGAACCCCATTCCAGTATCACTGGACGGGGCATTCATCCGCAATTTACCCGCGCAGCCCCGGCTTACCGGGTGACGCCGTCATTCCACTGGGCGCTGGGCTGGTAAGTGGCGGCGGCATAACGCGGGGCGCGTTCGGCGAAGACGCGTTCGTTATCGCCCAGAATGCCTTCTTCCTTCAGTGCGGAAAACACGGCCCGCGCCTGAGAGCGATAGTTTTCCCACATCGGCTTGCCCTGGAACCGGATGTTTTCCGGGTGGCCAGCCTTCTTGCACAGGGCACGGGCAATAATCTCGATAGTCGGGTTCATGAATCGGTCGTTCCTTGCGTTCTCAAGAACAAGGGAACCAAGCCTGTCCGACAGACAGGCAGGCTGCGACCGACCTTAATGGCGCAGCTCCAGGCTGCGCTCATTTTGTTATAATTTAAGGTGTTCCCTCGCGTCAGCGAAATTATCGCACGACTCACCCCGGAAATAAACAACTTTTTACATGGGCTTTACATGTGCCTGCGCTGGCGATGACCGCGTCGTGCCGGTTGCTCATTTCAGGAAATGATGGCCATCCAGCGACGCAGCCAGCGCATCGACCAGCGCTCGTTCTTGCGCGCCCAGGCCGGCAAAACGCGCATAGAGCCGGGGGGTATGGATCGCGAGGCCGAACCCGCCCCTGTTGCCGAAGCGCGGGCAATTTTTCGGCACCTGCGTCAGGTCCATATCTGCCGCGATCCGCCATTCGCCGGCCAGTATCCGGCTGTTGACCACATCATGCAGGGCGGCGGCACAGGCGGTGAATTCGGCATCGGGCAGGCGTTCGATCAGCCGGGCAGCCCGGATCACATGGTCGCGGTGGCGTGCGGCCCGGGCAGATTTCAGCCAGCCGATCAGTCGCATTCCGTCGCCTGTGCGGAACAGGCCCGGCGCCTGCAGCAGCCGGGCGATCATGCCATCGTCCACCGGTTCCGTGGGCTCCTTTGCGATTTGATCCCAGAAAGCCGCGACCCGTTCCCGTTCGGCCAGCGCCGCAGCGGCCATGCGGGCGGCCGGCGTTGGTGCGGGGCCATCGAAGATCAACGCATCATCAGAACGGGCGACCTTGGAGCCGGCACCGGTATTATCAGGGCGCGGCAAAAAGATTTCCGGCAGCACCATGGCGGCCGGGCCAATCTCCATCCCCAGCAGAACCGGCGTCTGCCGCAGAAAACCGACATGCCATTCGCTCCGCCCGCCCAATATCGCGGTCCAGTGAAAACAGGTGAACAGCGGGATTGGCCCGACGATCTGCGCGCGACCCCAGATCACCGATCGCTCCCCTTGATCACCACAGATCCCGATCCGATAGAGCCGGCCGCTGACCAGCCGCAGGCGGGATCGATAGCGGACAAAGATGATCTCCAGCGCGTCGGATGCTATCTGTGCATCCGGCAGATCATCGATCCTCCGCAGCAGCACGGGCGGGTTGCCGGGGCCGGGCAAGTACCAGCCCGGCGGAGGCGTGCCCTCGCAGGCGCGGAGCAGGCGATCGCGCCCCGCTTCGGAAAGGTGATGCAGCATCATTCCGGGGGGCTCGGACGAATGCTGTGATAATCGATCGGGCAGCAAGACAATACGCGCGATGTCCGCACGTTCGATGAGCCGCCGCCCAATCGCCTCCGCGCTGATCTCGCCGCGCAGCACGATGGTCGCATCACCGGGATCAACCGGGGACCAGTTCTCCGCCGTCTGTTCCAGCCGCGCCATGGCCCGCATGCCGCCGATCCGCTGGACCAGATAGAGCAGGGCAAAAGCCAAAGGCAGCAGACCCCAGCCAGGCGCGGCGCGGCCCATCGCCACATCCAGCATCAGCAAGATCATCGATCCGCCAAACAGCATGGCCTGCGCCAGCGGCGCGCGAAAAGCCATCAGCGCCCAACTGACAACCGGAACCGACATGGCCAGCCCCAGCAGCAAACCCGCCACCAGCGGATGCCACCACACCAATCCGCGCCCCGGATCAATCAGAGACGACAGTGCCAGCCAGCCAATCCACAAGGGCGGCGCGAAGGAGAACAGCACTCCGATCAGCGGATGCCACGGCAGCGGCATGGTGCCGATGGGAAAGATCCACCGAAACCCGGCCTTGCGCAACAATCTGCCGATCATGGCCAATCCGCCTGCCTCCTGCAGGGCGATGAATAGCGGAATATGCTTTCTTTCGGGTTAGTGAGGCAGTGCGTTGGAGGTAGCCGGACAGCAGCCTGCCCAATAGCGAAAAAAGGCGTATCACCTTCTGTAACCCGAATAAGTTAGGTTCGATCGATGGCCCGTCTTTCCCGCATCCTTCTGGCCATAATCTACGCTGTGGCGGGCGTTCTTCACCTTGTCGTCCCGGGCCCGTTCCTTTCCATCGTACCGGGCTGGGTGCCCATGCCGGCGCTGGTCGTCATGCTGACGGGCTGGGCGGAGATCGCTGGTGCCATTGCCCTTGCTCAGCCGTGGATGGCACGGTTGCGCCGGGCTGCTGCCTGGGGATTGGCCGCCTATGCGCTGTGTGTCTGGCCGGCGAATGTGCAGCATATGCTGCTGGATATGTCCCGGCCGGATCAGGGCCTTGGTTTAGCCTATCACCTGCCGCGCCTTGCGCTTCAGCCAGTGCTGATCTGGTGGCCCTTATGCGCGGCAGGGATCATCCGCTGGCCGTTTCGGGGGCGGTGATCGCTCTCCGAGGTATCAAAACCCTATATCGTTCCTGAAAATCAAACAGCTTGCTGACATAGATTGCCTTGATGTCCGCGATCGGAGCGCGGGCGCGACCATCCCTCAGGAACTGGCGAGCATCTTTTCCACGGCGAGCGGGTCTGCGGCAATGACCGCAAGGAATGCCCTTGCAGGAGCATCAGGATGCCGCCGCCCTTGTTCCCAGTCGCGCAGGGTGGCGACGGGGATGTGATAGGCATCGGCAAATTCCACCTGCGTTTTTTTCGCCTGCTGGCGGACGGCCTTGACGTCCATCGGGGTGGTGATCCGGGCCCGTGTGGTATTCCCTTCAGCATAGGCAATTGCGTCGTTCAGCCCTGCCGCGATCTTGTCGAAAGCACTCCTTTTTATGGTGTTCTGGGTCATGGTATTCTGGACCTCCTTTGTCCCTTACGCGGCCCGAGCCTGCGCGTATTCTCTACAAACTGTCGGCCAATCTCTTGGTCAGGCTGGCCAGGGCATTGCGTTCGGCTTTCGTGAGATTGGCGCGCTCATTTTTCCCGAACACCGTCAGCAGAAACACCGGCACGCCATCGCCCCCAAAATACGTGATGACCCGCCAGCCGCCAGACTTGCCTGTTCCCGGTTTGGCGACGCGCAACTTTCGTGCGCCACCACAGCCTGGCATAATATCGCCGGCCATCGGGTTTGCGGCCAGCTTGTCTACCACCATGGTCCGATCAAGATCTGTCATCCCGGCATCGGACGCTGCCGATAGGTAGGATGCCGTCTCTATGATCGTGTGCATGCGTTATGTGTACGGCAATGCCGGATGCAATTCAACGTTCATTACGGCATTGCCGTATCTGGCTGTTGTGACTTGAGTTGTGGGTCTTGCTCCTCAAAATCCGATCTCAACCCCCTGAAAATCAAACAGCTTGCCGGTATCGATCACCTTGATGCCTTCGATCACATCCAGCAATTGCAGCGCGGCGCGGTCGGGGGTGAAGAGCTTGCCAGGGGCGACATTGGCCTGGAAGGGGCGGGACAGCGCCGTATCCACCGTGCCCGGATGCAGGGTGACGACGATCGAACGGTCGTTGCGGCGGCGGTCTTCGATGGCGATGGTGCGGATCAGCATGTTCAGCGCGGCCTTGGACGCGCGATAGCCGTACCAGCCGCCGGCGCGGTTATCGCTGATCGATCCGACCCGGGCGGACAGCGCCGCAAAAACCGTGCGGCCGGTGCGCGGCATGATCGGCAGGAAATGCTTGGCCACCAAAGCGGGGCCCATCGCATTGACCGCATATTGCCGGGCCAGCCATGCTGGATCGAGGTCACGCAGCGCCTTTTCCGGGCCATGATCGGATCCGGCGTCTTTATCATGCAACAGTCCGGTGGCGACGATCACCAGCCGGGGCGGGGCCGCCGCTTTTGCGGCATGTTCGGCCGCCGCAGCTATGCTCGCTTCGTCGGTCACATCGATATGCTGCGCGCCGCTGCGCGACCGGGCAAAGCCATGGACCTGGGTAAACTCGCCTTCGTCCAGCAATGCTTCTTCCAAAGCGGCGCCGATGCCGCCCGATGCGCCGATGATCACGGCGGATGCGGGGCCATTATCCTGCAAAATGTGGGTCCTGCATGATCCCGCCCCTCAATCGCGGTGGAAGCGCCAGCGATTGTCATCGCTTTCGCTGGCGATGAAGCGATAGCCATCGCTGTCGAAGCCGCGCATCGCATCGGCATCGCTGATGTGGTTTTCGCACATCCAGCGCGCCATCATCCCGCGTGCGCGCTTGGCGTTGAAACTGATGAAGCGCGGACCATTGGGGCCCGGCTCGCGGAATTCCACCTCGATCACCCGCACGCCCGCAAGCCGATCCTTCACAGCGGCGAAATATTCCAGGCTGGCCAGGTTCAGCACCACATTGGTTTCGGCCGCTTGCAATTGATCGCGCAGCAGGGCGGCGATCCGGTCGCCCCACCAATCGGTCAGGCTCTTGCGGCGCGGCGCCCAGCGGGTGCCCATTTCCAGCCGATAGGGCCGGATTTCATCCAGCGGGCGGAGCAGGCCATAAAGGCCAGACAGCATGCGAACATGATCCTGCGCAAAGGCAATGCCTGTTTCATCCAGCGTATGGGCTTCAAAACCGGTGTAAACATCGCCGGCAAAGGCAAACAGCGCCGGCCGCTGCGGCAGATCAGCAAAATCGCGGAACCGGTCTGCATTCAGCTTGGCCAGCTTGGGGCTGATATGCATCAGCTCGCCGAGCTTTTTCTGGGAGAGATTGGCGGCCGATTTCGCCAGTTCACCAGCCTCTGCCTTGAAATGCGGAGTGGTCGGCGTCAGCGGAGGAAGCGCGCGTTCAAAATCGAGCGTCTTGGCAGGGGAGAGCAGGGCAATCATGCCCGTGTCCGTAATGGCGTGGGGCAGCTTCGTCAAAGGCAGCGCGGCCGCAATCCTCCCCACAACGTGGGGAGGGGGACTGCCCGGAATGGGCGGTGGAGGGGCCGCAGGCACGGCCTGCGGAAAGCAAGCTTGCGTCTATACGCTATCGTTGCTCCGGCCTTGCGGCCGGCCCCTCCACCACCGGCTTGCAGCCGGCGGTCCCCCTCCCCGGCAAAGCCAGGGTGGATTTTATGACTCTAACCCGCTTGCATCGCCCTGCGCCCAAGGATCAGCGCCAGCAGGCACGGTTAACTCAGCCGCGTATGCTGATCTTCACGTGGCTCGAAGAAAAATCGACGCGCCCCTGATCCGTTCTCCCCGGATTTGCCGATGATACTGGCAGACACGCCAATTTTCAAAGGCAAGGGGGGTATCTACCGTGGTGAACAGGGCAAATCGCGCGTGGGGCGCAAAGCTTTCGCATGGCCGGTTGCAGGGCCGATTGCAGGGCCAGCCGAATGGCCAGTGGGGCCTGCTGCTGGGAACATCCAAAGCCGCGCTGCTGGTCGCGGTTCTGGCAGGCCCGGTGCCTGCCTTTGCGGCCTGCGGTCCGGCTGCGGCCAATGGCGTTACCGCCAGCTGCACCGGGGCGAGCGAGGCCTATGGCACGGGCGTGGAAGATGATGTCACGCTGACAGTGCAGGCCGGTGCCACGGTCGCTGGCGATGATGCCGGTATCGCGCTGGGCGATGATGCGGATGTTTCCATTGCCGGGGCGGTGGAAGCCAATGGCTTTGGCGTGGTTGCCGGCAGCGGTTCGGTCAGCCTGGCGCAGGGCGGATCGATCACGGTTACCAATGAAGATTCCGTTCCGGATGATGATGGCTATGCCGGAATCAATATTCGCGGTGATGGCAGTGCCAGCGTGTCGGGAACGATCACGGTAGAAGGCTATGCCGTCCAGGGCATCTACATGGAAGGTGCCGCACAGGTTACTCTGGCTGAAACCGGATCGATCAGTGCGGATGGCGATTATGGCAGCGGGATCGCGCTCGCCAGCTTTGATGAGCCGGGCAAGGAACGGCGGGTCACGGTGGATGGCAGCATCACCACCTCTGGCAACTATGGCTTCGGGCTTGATGTCCGCGACGCAGAGGACGGGGATCTGATCCCGACCCGGACCACCACCATCCACAACGGCACGATCAGCACCAGCGGGACTGCCGCGCATGGCATCTATTCCAGCTTTGCTGACCAGAGCGAGGGCAGCATCACCATTGGCGGGGAGATTACGACCAGCGGGCTGCATGCCTATGGTCTGGTGGTTGGCGTGGCGGGCGGTGCTTCGGTCCCTATCCACCTGACATCGGGTGCCAATATCGAAACCACCGGAGTGGACAGCAGCGGCATCGTCCTGACAGCTGCGGTTGGTTATCCCGGGATCAATGCGGTGGATTTGCGCATCGATGAAGGGGCCCGCGTCTTTTCTGCCGATGGCCCGGCCATCGCCGTGCTGGCCGAGAATGCCGAAGGCCAGTCGCCCGAAAATGTGAAGCTCAACGCCAATATTGTGATCGGCGGCACGGTCGAACGGCCGCTGACCAGCGATATCGCGATCGATCTGGGATCGGGCGATGATCGGGTCACCCTGCTGCCGACCTATGAAGTCACCGGCACCATCCGGGGCGGGGACGGCTTTGATACCTTTGTGCTGGATGGTGCGGCCGGTACCCATGGCACGATCGAACTGATCGTCGGCAACAGCGCCCGGGCGCTGGGTTTTGAGGATATCCGCAAGACCGGCGCAGGCACCTGGACCATCAATGGCACCGTGCCCACCAGCCTGTCCCTGCCGGTCGGCACGGTGGAGGCTGGCACGCTGGTGATGAACGGCACGGTCCGCAATCTGGACCTGATCATTCGCCCGGGCGCCACGCTCGCCGGTACCGGCGCGATGGGCGCGGTGACCATGCAGGGCGGCACGCTGGCGCCGGGCAATCCGGATGTTATGGGCACGCTCACCACCGGCAATCTGATCCTTGATGCGGCCTCCACCCTGGCGGTGCGGGTCAGCGATCAGGGCAGCAGCGACCGGCTGGTGGTGAACGGAACGGTGGCGCTCGGCGGGGCCACGCTGGCGGTGCAGGAAATCACCGGCAATGGTTTCGGCGGGCTCAACCCCTTCGTCTATACCATTCTGGACAATGACGGGGCGGATGCGATTTCCGGCCAGTTCGGCACCATCATCAACCGGCTGGCCTTCCTCACCCCGACGGTCAGCTATGCCGGCGGCAGCGGCAATGATGTGGTGCTGACGCTGACCCCGAACAATGTGCAGCCGGAACCCGAGCCTGAGCCTGAGCCTGAGCCTGAGCCTGAGCCCGAACCAGAGCCTGAACCCGAACCCCTTTTCCCGACTGTGGCGATCACCGCCAATCAGATCGCCGCCGCCGGATCGCTGGATGATCTGGACCAGACCGAAGGCAGCGATGCCGCGCTCGCCTATAACCAGATCCTGTTCATGACGACGCCGCAGGCGCGCCGCATGTTCGAACTGGCATCGGGCGAAGCCCATGCCTCTCTGCAATATGCGCTGGTCGATGTGGGCGATCTGTTCACCCGCAATCTGCAGCGGCGCAGCGCGCTGGCCACGATGGGTGCGGGCGGCGTGCCGCTGTGGTTCGGCCTGCTGGGGCAGGACAGTCACCGCAGCGGTGATGGCAATGCCGCCCATCTCAAGACCAGCAGCTATGGCTTCAACGGCGGGGTCGATCTGCTGAACATGGCCTTAGGCAGCGATGGCGCTCTGCGCGCCGGGATCGCCGGCGGGTATATTCGCAGCGATGCCGATGTTGCCGCGCGGCTGTCTCAGGCGGATATCGACAGCACCATGGTCGGCGGCTGGGTCGCGCTGGACAGCGGCATGTTCCAGCTCTCCGCAGCGGCCAGCGCGGGCTGGCACAAGGTCGATATGGATCGGCAGGTGCAGGCCGGCCAGGTCGATCGCCGGGCGCAGGATCGGCGCGATGCGCGCACGATCGGCTTTTCGGGCCAGCTGCGGGTCGATTTCGATCTGCAGCCGCTGCGCCTGTCGCCGATTGTCACGCTCGATGTCACCCGCGTCACGCTCGATGCGTCGCAGGAAACCGGGGCCGGCGCGCTCAATCTGCAGCTCGATCGCGCATCCTATACCGGCGCCCGCGCGGGCGGCGGTCTGGAACTGGGTTATGCCGATGGGGTGATCGATACCCATGTACGCATTCTCCACGAACATGAAATGGGCGATGGCACGCCGCTGCAGCTGGCACGGTTTGATGGCAGCCCGGGCCAGTTCACCACCCGTGGCGCCATGCGGCGCGATGGCGGTGTCGCGGTGGGCGCGGGGATCGGTTATTCCTTCACCCCCATGCTGCGGGTCACCGCCAGCTATGACGGCAGCTTCAACGAAGACCAGAACCGCCATCGCGGCGGGGTCAGCCTCGGCATGCGGTTCTGATCAGGATCGGGGCAGGGATTGTCGTCGGCCGGAGTGTGCGCTCCGGCCAATGCGGCTGACCTGCCCTGATGCATCCGCCGGGCGATTTGCCCTCTGCCCGGCGGGTGCCGATATTTGTGCCGATAATCCTGTTTTACCATTGCGTGATTTGCGCGCAGACTGCCCGCATGGCTGATGTCTTCAACCGGCTCGGGGTCTTTGTCGCCCTGCTGCTGCTCGCCCTGGTTTCGCTGGTCCTCGGGATGGATCGGCCTGGCTGGCTGATCGTGGCGCTGGCCTGTGCGCCCTTCATCGCGCTGGGGGTGGCCGATCTGGCGCAGCGCCATTCATCGGTGCGGCGCAACTTCCCGATCGTGGGCCATATCCGTACGCTGTTCTATCGCCTGCGACCCTATCTGCGCGCCTATATTGTCGAAGACGATCTGCACGGCACGCCGTTTTCCTTCGATGCGCGCAACCTCGTCTATGCCCGCGCCGATGGCGGCGAAGGGGTGCAGCCCTTCGGCACCGAAAGGGATGTCGACAGCAGCCATTATTCCTGGATCAACCATTCGATCAGCCCCTGCGCCGATCCGGACCAGAGCCCGCGCGTGCTGGTCGGCAATAGCCAGTCGAGCCAGCCCTATTCGGCCAGCCTGCTGAATATTTCGGCGATGAGCTTTGGCGCGCTGTCGGCCAATGCCGTGCGCGCGCTCAATCTGGGGGCGAAGATCGGCGGCTTCTTTCATGACACCGGCGAAGGCGGGATCAGTTCCTACCATCTGGAACATGGCGGTGATCTGGTCTGGGAACTGGGGTCAGGATATTTCGGCGCACGCGATGCAGACGGCCGGTTTGATCCGGCCGCCTTTGCGGACAAGGCATCGGCCGATGTCGTGAAGATGACCGAAATCAAGCTGAGCCAGGGTGCCAAGCCGGGGCAGGGCGGGCTGTTGCCCGGTGCCAAGGTAACGCCCGAAATCGCCGCCATTCGCGGCATTCCGGTGGGCGTGGATTGCCATTCGCCGCGCGGCCATTCGGCCTTTTCCACCCCGATCGAATTGCTTGAATTTGCCGCGCGCATGCGGGAACTGTCGGGCGGCAAGCCGGTGGGCATCAAGCTGTGCATTGGCCAGCCGCATGAACCCTTCGCCATTGCCAAGGCCATGCTCGAAACCGGTATCCGGCTGGATTACATCGTGGTCGATGGCGGCGAAGGCGGCACCGGCGCCGCGCCGATGGAAATGTCCGACTGGGTCGGCATGCCACTGTCCGAAGGGCTGGTGCTGATGCGCAATGCGCTGGTCGGGGCCGGGTTGAAGGATGATGTGCGGCTGGCCGCCAGCGGCAAGGTCTATTCGGGCATTGGCCTGGCCCGGGCGATGGCCCAGGGGGCGGACTGGTGCAATGCCGCGCGCGCCTTCATGTTTTCGATCGGCTGCATCCAGGCGCAGCGCTGCCATGTCGGCAATTGCCCCACCGGCGTCACCGCTCAGGGCGAAGCGCGCCAGCGCGGGCTGGTACCCGAAGTGCAGGGGCCGCGCGTGGCCGAATTTCACCGTCGTACCCTTTCTGCCCTGGCCGATATCACCGCCGCGGCCGGCTTTGCCCATCCCACCAGCCTGGAACCACACCATCTGATGCACCGCACCGGCCCCGAACGCGCGGTTTCGATGGACCGCATCCACACCTTCCTGCCCGCCAATGTGCTGGTGGAGGCGCCGCGCAGCACCATCTATGCCGACTGGTGGGCGGCAGCCCGCGCCGACAGCTTCCGCCCCGCCACCGATCTCGCCCGCCAGCGCGCCAGCACCAGCCCCCCGGCTGGCGCGGATATCCACCGCCAGCCGGAACGGGCGTGAGCATGATTGCCTGAGCATGGGCGGCGCTATCTGAGGACAGAGAAATCCCTGGCCAGAGTGATGAAGGCCCTGAACGCGGCAGAGGGATTGCGGCGGTTCGGGTAATAGAGGTTGAGCGGCGCCAGCGGGGGTGTCCAGTCTTCCAGAACCCGCATCAGGCGCCCGGCGGCCAGATCGTCGCGAACATCGGATTCCATGAAGAAGCCGATCCCGAAATCATCGAGCACGGCGATCCGGGACAGGCTTGCCTCGTCCAGGGTCAACTGGCCTTCGACATCGATCTGAACCGGCTGGCCGTGTTTTTCGAAATGCCATCGGTACAGCGCGCCATTCGGCAACCGCACCCGAATGCATTGATGGCCATGCAGATCCGTCGGTACACTTGGCCTGCCCATGCGTTCAAAATAGCGCGGCGATGCAACCACGGCGAAGCGCCGGGGCGGGCCAAGCGGGATGGCGATCATGTCACTGGGCACCAGATCAGCCGCACGAATGCCCAGGTCAAAACCCTGCTCCACCACATCCACCAGCCGGCCTTCGGTCACCAGATCGATGTGCACCTGCGGGTAAAGCCGCAGGAATTGCAGGATCAGCGGAGAGATCACCTCGCGCGCGGCCGTGGGAAAGGCGTTGATCCGCAGCGTCCCCGATGGAGTCGCCTGCTGTGATCGGGCCGTTTCCATCGCCTGATGAATATCCAGCAGCGCCGGGCCGACCTTGTCGACGAACTGGCGGCCGGCATCGGTCAGCGAAACGCTGCGCGTCGTACGATTGAACAGCCGCACGCCGAGCTGGCGTTCGATCTTGCCGATCGCATTGCTCAGCGCGGTGGTCGACATGCCCAGATCAAGGGCGGCTGCGCGGAATGATCCCTTGCGCATGATCGCGATCACCGCGTCGAGTTCCATCAGACTATGTCGCTTCATTGTCCCGAAAATCGCAATGGAAGATGCCGTTTTATTCCGATTATCGCGAGCAAGGTCCACCGCTAAATTGTTGCCATGAACAACCCCATCACCATGCTGGTGTGCGGGCTGTCGACATGGAAGGACCGACCAATGCCTATCGATCTGCCAGAGGCCATCGCTGATTATTTCGCCGCTGATGCCGCGAAAAATGCCGAACGGGTGGCGGAATGCTTCGCCCCGGACGCCGTGGTGAAGGATGAAGGAAAGGCCCACAGCGGGCGGGAGGCGATCCGGGCCTGGAAAACGGAATCCTCTGCGAAATATGATTACACGGCCACCCCTTTGCGGATCGTCACGGAAGGGGACCGGATGGTGGTGACCAGCCACCTTGAAGGCAATTTCCCCGGCAGCCCGGTCGATCTGCGTTATGGCTTCGCACTGCAGGGCGGGAAGATCTCCGGGCTGGAGATTGCACTGTGACGCCCTTTATTGATCTGACGGGCAAGCGGGCCCTGATCACATCGGGCACCCGCGGCGCGGGTGCCGCGACAGTTGCACTGTTTCGCGAACTGGGTGCGCAGGTGCTGACCACCGCCCGCAGCCGGCCCGATCATGTGCCGGAGGCGGATTTCGTCGCGGCCGATCTGACCCGAGCAGAAGGGTGCGCCGCTGTTGCCACTGCCGTGCAGGAACGCCTGCAGGGCGTGGATATCATCGTCCACATGCTGGGCGGCTCATCAGCGCCGGCCGGCGGTTTTGCCGCTCTCAGTGATGATGACTGGCAAAGCGAACTGGATCTCAATCTGATGCCGGCGATCCGGCTGGATCGGGCACTGCTGCCTGCCATGGTCGATCGCGGCGCGGGCGTGGTGATCCATGTCACCTCCATTCAACGGGCCATGCCATTGCCGGAAGCAACCACCGCCTATGCGGCGGCCAAGGCGGCGCTTTCGACCTATAGCAAGGCGCTTTCAAAGCAGGTGTCACCAGCCGGCGTCCGGGTGGTGCGGGTGTCACCCGGCTGGATTGAAACCGAAGCTTCGGTCGAATTCGCCACGCGGCTCGCCGCTGAACATGGCGGCGATATTGCTTACGGCCGGCAGCTGATCATGGAATCGCTGGGCGGAATCCCGATCGGGCGCGCCGCCACGCCCGAAGAGGTGGCCAGCCTGATCGGCTTCCTGGTTTCCGATCGCGCAGGCTCTATCACCGGAACGGAATATGTCATCGACGGCGGCACGGTGCCGACCGTGTGACCCGTTCCCGGCCGGTGGTGGAAATCCGGCTTAATCCGCTGATGTTTCCACCACCGCCTTCGGCCAGACAAAACCCTTGCCCCATTCGATCAGCATGTCGGTGATCTTCACCGTGCCGTTCACGCGTTCGACCCGGTGGATGGCATCGCCGAAGCTGTCGAAGATCGCCACCACCAGCTCTCCGCCAGCGGGGTGCGGGGCGGTGAAGATCAGCCGCTGGCGCGATGCATCATGGTCTGATGGCCAGCCTAGCGAGGATGGCAGCCAGTAATCATCATCGCGCTGCCAATAGCGGTGATAGATCTGCTGCTTCTGCTCCATCAGCCCGTTGTGATCCGCGCGGCCGCTGTCTTCCTGATCCTTGCCCGCGTGATAGGCGGCATCGATCGGCAGCATTTCCGCATCATAGGTCTGCACCATCGCCAGCGCCTGTTCCGCCAGTTCCGGATCGGGCTCTGCCGTGGCTGCGGCGCCATCGGCGCGGATGGCCAGGAAGATGGAGGTCGATCCGCCGGTGATGCAGCGATAGACGCCATCGGCCCCGCCGGTCTGCGCGGCCAGCGCCAGCAGCGGGGTCAGCGTGTCGAACGTCACGGTCTGCACTGGCGTGGTCAGCGCCGGATGGCCGGCCAGATCGGGGTCCGCCCGGCTGTTCGCCACGGCCAGCAATGCGGCGGCATCGCGCACCATCTCCGGCCGGACGGAAGAATTGGCCCAGCCCCACATGAAGCTGCGGTCGCGCGGGTTGAAGCTGCCGATGATGGTCGCGCGGATCGACCGTTCCCGCCCATCGGGGAAGATCAGGGTCAGCAGGCCGCTTTCCTGATCCACCTGGAAATTTTCTTCCAAGCCGATGCCGTGATCACGGGCAAGGGCGATGTTCTGCTGTTCCAGCCAGGCCGATGCGGCATCCAGCCTGCGGGCCATGGCGCCCGGGGGCGCCAGCGGCGGATAGCTGGCTTCGGCGGGCTGGTCCGGCGTGGGGGCGGGCGTGCCGCTGATATTGTCAGGCGTCAGCGTCTGGCTGATCCGAGTTACCCGTCCCTGTTCATCACGCTCGACATTCGCATCGGGCGGCACCGCCGTCTGATCGCCCGCCATCAGTTTGCGCAGCCAGTCGAGCATCATTCCGCTTCCTCTCCAGTTTTCGCGTCCATTTTCACCGGCACCAGCAGAGAGACTTCGCCTCCGCCTTCTTCCAGTTCACAATTCACCCGCAGCAGCCCCAGCACGGGCGCACCGCTGCGATCATCGATCCGCCGGGCGCTGGCGGAATTGCAGATCTGCGCGCGCCCTTCCAGCAGATCGGCGGTCGATACCGGCGCGATGCGGCTATAGTCGCCCAGAACCTCCGCTGTGCGCAGCAGCGTCGCGTCGAAATGGCGCAGAATTGCGACCATCGGGATGCTGGCCGTCTCCTCATCGGCAAAGCGCAGCACCACCGTGCCGTCCTCATCGCTGAACGTGGCAGTGTTCCAGTCCGCCGGCTTGGGTTCACCATCCCACAGCAGCGGCATGCCATTGGCGGCGGTGAGCAGCGCGAAGGGATCAACCCCGCCGCGCGGGGTGGCGGAATGGACCCGCAGATCGCCCTGCGGATCGCGATCGAAATCGGCCGAGGCGCGCACGCGATAGACAGGATACTGCCGTTCCGCACCGGTCGCGCGGTCGATCACCAACAGCAGCACATCACGCTGTTCGGCATAATACTGGCCCAGATTGTCGGTGGTCGTGCGTAGCACCATCACCTGTTCCTTCGTGCTGCCGAACAGCACATCGCGCACGGTGATCACATCGGGCGGGGTGGCCATGGCGGCCTGCGCCATGGTGGTGATCAGCAGGGCGGGGATCAGGCAGGATAATTGGCGCAGCATGTGAAATCGATATCCCCCTTTTCGGCCCCTGAAAGATACCAGCTGAATCATGCCAGCATCACGGGCCGCAATTTGCCCGCATTATCGGCCTATTTACCGGCAAGCAGATAACCGGTTCCCGCTTTGACAGGGGATGAATGTGAACGGCATGGCGGGACAGGCGGTTTTTCTGTTGCTGGCGGCATTGCTGATCGGCGCCTTGGCGCTGTTGCTGGTGCGCCGGTTGGGCAAAACCAGTGCGCCGCAAGCCACCATCGCAGAGCCCGCCGCCGTTCCGCCGCCGCCCGCCACGCCCGCAGCAGCAGATGTGCTGGTGAACGAAACGGTCTCTGTCGTGTTGCGCCGCCAGATCCCGATCCGTTTTGATGAAGCGCCCCGATCATGGCTGGGCGGTCTGCCGTGCATGCCGCTGGCCATGGAATGGCCGCGATCTGTGTCTGCCGAATATCCCGATCGCGGTGACCGGCCGCTGCATTTCCTCGCCCAGATCCGCTGCGCTGATCTGCCATCGGATTTGTGGGGAGAACGCGGAGAAGGAAGGGGGCCGCGGGCAGGCTGGCTGCTGCTGTTCATCGATCCCAATCAGGGTTGCCCCGAAGGGCCCGACGCCTTCCGCATTCTGCATATCAGCGATGATGGCACCGGCCTGCCGCCCGAACGACCCGCGCCTTTTGACATCGGCCCGGTGTATGACGGGGTCTATAGCGGCGCGGGCTATCGCCATCTGCTGCCGGATGCGGCGGTGCCCAGCCAGTGGCGCCGCTGGCCGATCGATCTGGTTTGCGTGCCCAATCAGGCGCGCCAGGTGGATCGGCTGGTGCTGGTTACGCCCGATGATTTTTCACAAGCGCTCTATGCCGGCGCGCCGGTGATGCCCGAACCGGAGCGGCCTAAACCCACGATCCCCTTCACCTATGGCCAGGCGCTGCATGCCTTGGGGGACGTGCTGCGCCGGATCGATCACGTGCCGGCCCCGCGCAAGCTGTCTGAGCCCTTCCTCGATCTGATCCGCGAAGACGGCGCCATTCCGGCCATCATCGATCAGTGCCGGCAGGAAGCACACGCGCTGGAACAGCGCCGCGCGGCGCAGGCGCTCGCGGCAGAAGGCGATCCGCAGCAACGCGCCCGGCAACAGAGCTGGATGGCCGAACAGGTCAGCCACTACCGTGATTGCGCGCATTGGCTTGGCCAATTGGGCAATGCCGAAGCGGTCATCGCCGATCTGGCCGAGTATCCGGCGCGGCATCAGGCATGGGGCGATCGCCTGCGGGCCCATTGTCAGGCGCTGATGGCGGCGCTGCGCGATCAACCGGCCGATACCCCGCTGGAACCGGCGGACTGGCAGGATCTGCAGGCCAGCTTTGCCGGTTCCGAGGCGCAGATCTGGGTCGATGACTGGCACCGGGGCGAAGTGGGCAAAGTGGCCATACCCTTCCGCCGCGTCACCCTGTCCGCCGTGCCGGATATTCCCGCCGCCATGCCCGAACTGATCGCGGAAATGTATGTTGATCCCGCGCGGCAGGCGCTGATCCCCGATGATCTGCGTGCTGAATATGAAAGCTGGTGGCGCCGGCTGTATGACAACCGCCCGCACCGCATGGGTGGCTATCACGATGGCGTGCAATCCGACGCCGTGATCGGCCCCACGCGCGAACTGCTGATGTTCCAGATCGCCAGTGACGATGCCATGCACTGGTGCTGGGGCGATGCAGGCGCCTGGTATTTCTGGATCCGCCCTGCTGATCTGGAAGCGGGCGATTATTCCCGGGTTACCGTAACGCTGGAATGCCATTGATTGGTTAAGACACGGAAGACGGGCAATGCACCGCTGCCGGGCTTGCCCTGCCAGTATCTGATACCGCATGGATCGGCAGGGTTTGGTGAAGGAAGAGGGGGGCAGGCGTGAAAATCTGGGGTCGGATCAATTCGACGAATGTGCGCAAGGTTCTGTGGTGTGCAGAGGAAATCGGCCTCAGCTATCAGCAGATCGATGCGGGCGGCGCCTTCGGTGTGGTTGGCGACCCGGATTACGTCGCGATGAATCCCAACGGACTGGTCCCCTGTTTGCAGGATGGCGACCTCATTCTTTGGGAATCCAATGTCATCGTGCGCTATCTCGCGGCGCAATATGGCGAAGCCCCCTTTGCGGCGGCTGACGCTGCAACCCGAGCGAGCGCCGACAAATGGATGGACTGGGCATCGCTTTCCTTCGCGGTGCCTTTCCGTGATCTGTTCTGGAATCTGGTGCGATGCGGCCCTGACCAGCGTGATGAGGGTGCAATGAAGCGGGGAGAGGAACAATGCGCCCGGCTGATGTTGATCGCGGATCAGGCACTGTCGAAGGCGCCTTACCTTTCGGGCCATGATCTCGGGATTGGCGATGTGCCGCTCGGCGCCATGGCTTACGCCTGGTTCTCCCTGCCGATTGCGCGTCCCGAACTGCCGCATCTTGGTTCCTGGTACGAACGCCTGTGTGCCCGGCCGGCGTTCCGGAAGGCTGTGATGACTCCGCTGACATAAGGGAGCACACGCTTTGCTCTGCGCCTGGTCTGCCGTGCTTTCGGCGTCGCGGTCGCCCGGGTTTGGGAAATTGACGCAAAACCCCCCGAAGGCGCAATAATTCCGCGCCATCTGCGCCATCTGCATTGTCTTTGTTGCGAAGCTCTCGCATGGGACCGGTGAAACGGCTGCAAAGCAGCCATCCACCGCTCTGACCCGAAAATCGGGCGGGGCTCCATCGTTCTTGCAGGAGGAACACCCATATGATCGACGAGAAGCTTCAGCCGATCCTCAACGATGTGTTCGCGCGCAACGCGGGCGAAACCGAATTCCATCAGGCGGTGACGGAGGTGCTGGAAAGCCTCGGCCGGGTGATCGCCAAACGGCCGCAATATGCGGATAACGCCCTGATCGAACGGTTGTGCGAACCCGAACGGCAGATCATCTTCCGCGTGCCATGGATGGATGATGCCGGCAATGTGCAGATCAACCGCGGCTTCCGCGTGCAGTTCAATTCGGCGCTTGGCCCCTATAAGGGCGGCATCCGTTTCCACCCTTCGGTCAATGTCGGGATCATCAAATTCCTGGGGTTTGAACAGACCTTCAAGAATGCGCTGACGGGCCTGCCGATCGGCGGCGGCAAGGGCGGATCGGATTTCAACCCGCGCGGCCGGTCTGATGCGGAAATCATGCGCTTCTGCCAGGCCTTCATGACCGAATTGTCGCGCCACATCGGCGAATATACCGATGTTCCGGCAGGCGATATCGGCGTCGGTGGGCGTGAAATCGGCTATATGTTCGGCCAGTACAAGAAACTGACCAATCGCTATGAAGCCGGGGTGCTGACGGGCAAGGCGCTGTTCCACGGCGGATCGCGCGCGCGCACCGAAGCGACCGGATATGGCGCCACCTATTTCGTGCAGCGGATGCTCGGCACGTGCGGCGAAAGCTTCGAAGGCAAGCGGGCCGTGGTGTCCGGTTCGGGCAATGTCGCCATCTACACCATGGAAAAGATCCTGGAATTCGGCGGCAGCATCATCGCCTGCTCGGACTCCAACGGCTATGTCGTGGATGAAAACGGCATTGATCTGCATCTGGTCAAGGAAGTGAAGGAAGTCCGCCGCGAACGGATCAGCGAATATGCCCGGCTGAAGGGCACGGGTGCGCATTATGTGTCCGGCGGATCGGTGTGGGATGTGCCCTGCGATGTGGCCATGCCCTCTGCCACGCAGAACGAACTGACCGGCAAGGATGCCCGCGCGCTGATCGCCAATGGCGTGCAGGCGGTGGGTGAAGGCGCCAATATGCCGACCACGCCCGATGCGGTGAAGCTGTTCCAGGAAGCCGGCGTGCTGTTCGCCCCGGGCAAGGCCGCCAATGCCGGCGGCGTCGCCACATCGGCGCTGGAAATGCAGCAGAACGCATCGCGGGACAGCTGGAGCTTTGAACAGACCGAACAGCGGCTGGCCGCGATCATGCACAATATCCATGATCTCTGCGCCGAAACCGCCGACGAATATGGCGCGCCGGGCGATTATGTCCTGGGCGCCAATATCGCCGGCTTCGTCCGCGTGGCCGAAGCCATGGATGCGCTGGGCGTAATCTGATGCTCCGTTGACGGGCCGGGCGGGGAGGGCGTGTTCGCTTTCCGTCCGGTCCGCCGATTCAATCCAGCCCTCTGTTGCGCCATTTCGTGGTGGTGCAGCAGGGGGGCGGATGGATTGCCGGGCGATAGGCCCATTGCGGAATCGCCCGCCTGTTACGCCAGCTGGCCCGAACGGCTCGATGCCTTCCGCCATGCTGATGATGCATCTTTGCTCATTTGCCTCGACAGCATCACTACCGACGCCACGCGCCGCAGCCCGCCCGATGCAGAGGTGGCCAGCGCCGCACAGGCCGCGCGCGATTGCCTCGCCGATGATGGCACCCGCGATCTTGACGAACTCGATGCGATTTTCCGCGCAGAGGCTGAGCACGATGGCTTCATGGTATGGCAGGCGCGCGGCGCAGGGCTGGGACGGCGCGAGGCGCAACGGCGGGATTGTGTCGATCAGCTAGTCTGGCTAGCAACTGCGCGGTTACGCTAAACCACAAAAGCACAGGGCCGCCTTTCGGCGGCCCTGACCGGGCGTGATGCCCGGTTTCAGCTTGCAACAGCATCAGCCGGATGGCTGGTCACTGGTTGCGGTGCTTGCCCTCATCAGGCTGGCGGCTTCCGCTGCGCTGATCCTGCTGTCCGCGATCACGCTGTTCACCAGGCTGGCCGGGGCGTTGGCCTTGCTGTTCCTGCTGGGAATGGCGATCGGCCGGGTTGCGATCATGTTGGCTGCGTTCGTTGGGGTTAGCCACGGGGGCTCTCCTTCTTCTTGCATGCCGCAGTGTGCGACACCCCATCAACCGGCAGGGCCCGATTGTTATCCCGTCAATTGCCGCTGATGGGACCGGCCGTGGCCTTGCCGGGGCAGCATGCAGTGCCCGAAAAAGGAACTCATCGCGTGGTGAGGGGCGTTGGACGCAAATGCGGATACAGCTTGCCGAAGCAAGCGCATAGCGCCGCCCTTGATACTGCAACTGATTGAAAGACCGACAATGATTCGCGTGCTTCACGAAGCAGTTATGCCGGCAGCCATTCTGTCCTGCCTGGGGCTTCTCGCCCTGATTCTCACCAGCTGAGGGTCTGGATTCTTTAAGGCAGCGGCATCATGCCTCTGCGCCCCATGAATGGCGGTGCAGCCCATTCCCAAGGCGCACCAGAATCAGCTGGGCCACAGTCTGATCACTATCCTGAAAAATCGCGTTGTAGCGCAGCCTGCGCGATCCAGTGCAGCACCCGCCAACGGCGGGCGCCTGCACAGCGCTATCGCAAGCGGATCAGCTCAGCTTGTCGAGCGAGATTGACAGTGCCGTTGCCAGCAGCACGGCGGTACCGATGGCCGCCTCGGTCCGGCCGGTTTCGATCCGGTCGATCTGATCACAATGGATGCCCGATTTTTCCGCCAGCTGTTCACGCGACATGCCGCGATGTTCGCGATAGACGCGCAGCGGGCTTTCACCCGAAATGATGCGGCGAATATAACGCGCGGGCAGCGTCTGATCCTCAGCAGCGGCATGGGCCGCGCGCTTCCGCAATCGCAAGGTCGTTCCAAATGGAGCGGCCATAGGACAGTTCCTCTCATCCGCCGTATTGTACGGCTGTTTCCCCCGCCGGTATCAACCTTACACACTTACCCTTATATTGACGAGTGCAAAATTGTCGCCCGCCGTCCGGCTGCACGACAGATCAGCCGAACCGCCCGTCGCAGGTTGAGCCCAAGAAACGCACCTCAGTTCGTAAGGGCATAGATGGTGATGGACTGGCCATTGCCGGTGATCGTGTCGACCGGCAGGTACCGGGCCTCACGGGCGATGGCGTCGGCATCGATCTGCGATTGGCATATATTCCCCACCACCAGCAGGGCAGGGCCAGAATAAGGTAATGCATGTAAAGCCGGTTGGATGCGCTGGCGGCAATGATCGCACCGGCCAGTTGCAGGCCCAGCAGCCATGTCGCCCGATCCAGCGGCAGACGGCGGTATGACGCTGCATAAAGGATGCCGGCCACAAGGCTTGGCGCACCCAGCACGATCAGGGGTTCAATCAGATTGCTGCGCCAATGCCACAGCGGCGGGGTGGGGACGCGATAGTCCCCGTGATATTGCGCCTGTTCGGCCAGATAGGGCAGTAGGCCGCCGCTCAGCAGTTGCGGCAACCAGACCAGTCCCATCGCTGTGACAAAACCGATCCCGATCGACAGACCACGCGTGAAGAGGGGCCGCCAACGTAAGTGGCGTTCCAGCGTCAGCCCCAGCGCGACCAGGCCGAACGCCGGCAGGGTCAGATAGGTGATCTGCGCGCACAGGCCATAGGCCGCCCCGATTGCGAGTAGCGTAGGTATGGCCGGCGGGTTGCCCTCTGGCTGGCGTCCCAGCATCAGATAATTGGCCAGGCACAGCAGCGGCACGGCGACCAGTTCTGACATGGATGCCCAGCCGCCCAGATAGAGCGTTTGGGTGGCAAACAGTGCAGCCAGCCCCAGGGCCACCGAGGCGGGCATCTGCAATCCCCGCACGGAGCGAAAGATCAGCATGGCAGACAGGCCGGTGGCCACCAGTCCCACGGCGCGGATCGCGGCAACACTTTCCCCGCCGAGCGCCTGCGCCAATGCGAACACATAGTTCAGCCCCACCGGCTTGTTGTCGAAGATGCCCGTGTGCGGCTGTTGTCCGTGCAGAAGATCCCGTCCCACCAAGGCGAAGGCATATTCGTCGCCATCGAAGGTGGTGACGCCCAGTGTTTTCAACCGCGCATAAAACGCCAGCAACAAGAGCATAATCGCCCCAGCCAATAGCGCGGCCGGCAAGATAGAGGGCAGCGCACGGCCCGCGCGGGCCGAGGCCTCCGCATGGTTGAAAAACATGAAAACCCCCAAATGCCGAATATGTGAATCCGGTCACCGGGAAAGATTCATAGTTCAATCGTGTTAAGTACAGGAAAATCGAATATAGTAATATTACTTATACCAAATTGGGGGTGTGAAATGTTCTGATGCAGTTGGTTCCCTGATTTTTGTAAGATATTCAATCGCAAAGTGGTGCGGTTGCATGACGGAGGTGATGCCGGCGGACCATGAATTCGTGGCTTTTTCCCAACTGTGCTGGATCGTTCAGGGCATGTGGCGCTTTGGGAATAGTTCGGGACTCGATGATCCTCGGGCGCCAAAACGTTTCCATTCTGTTCAATCAATCCCCGGGTTGACGCGGCATAAAAAACCGCTAAATCGCGGCCTTCCGGTACTCCGGGCGGTTAGCTCAGTTGGTAGAGCATCTCGTTTACACCGAGAGGGTCAGCGGTTCGAGCCCGTTACCGCCCACCATTCCAGACCATTGGAATTTATGTTTTCGAGGGCTTTGCTACTCGAAGGTCTGGTTGTGGCCGGCAACACCTGACGCTGGGCGCGTTACCGGCGCCGTCGCTGAATGGTGAGCATATTGTTGATCACCCATTCGCCTTCTTCCAGCGTGACTTCGGCCATGGCCTCGTAACGATAGTTTTTTCGGTCAAAGCTGAATTTGCAGGCGGCTGCTACGGAGCTTCCTGTGCTGCTGCCGCATTCAATATCGTGGACGCGATCCACCGGTGGCACGTGAATAAAGACGATGGTTCCGGGATTGTTCCGATAATGCTGGGCGGTCCTGTCGACCACAAATTGATCGTCGAGCAATTGAATGGCTGCTTTGATGGCCTCCTCATCGGGGCAAACTTCTGGCGATGTGCAACGCATCGCCACGGCCATCAGTAACCGCGCAGCCATTCAATTGCCTCCCGTCAGTTGGGCTTCCCGGCGGCGGCCTCTGCCGCCTCTTCCGCGCGGCGGTGGCGCAGGGATGCCCAGAAGGAAATGCCGATCACCGCTGCACCGATCAAGCCGGTGATGGTTTCGGGAATGTGGAAGCTGACGGACAGCAGCATGATCGCGGCCAGGGCGATGATGGCATAGAAGGCGCCATGTTCGAGGAAGCGGTATTCCGCCAGCGTTCCCTTGTCGACCAGCATGATCGTCATCGAACGGACGAACATCGCGCCGATACCCAGGCCGATGGCGATCACGAACAGATTGTTCGACAGGGCAAAGGCGCCGATCACCCCGTCGAGGGAGAAGGAGGCGTCCAGCACTTCGAGATAGAGGAAACTGGCCAGGCCCGATTTGGCCACCACGCCGGTGGCCGCATCGGTGACGCTGGTGGTGTGTTCGGTCGGGTCACTGCGTTCCAGCAGCGTGCCGATCGATTGCACCGCGATATAGACCAGCAGGCCGGCAATCCCCGAAACGAGGAATGTCAGCGCCTCTTCGGTGCCCAGTGCGCGCGACATCAGATAGATCGCCAGCAGCACCAGCCCGATGGCCATGCCCGAAACATTTGCAAGGCCGGAAAAAGGCCGTTCGATCAGCGGGATCCAGTGAACATCCTTGTCCGGATCTAGGAAGAAAGTCAGCCCGACCATGGCTAGGAAGGCTCCGCCAAAACCGGCAATGCCGATATGGGCGCCGGTGATGATTTCTTCGTAACGAACCGGATCGCTGGCGGCCAGGGTGATGGCATCAATCGGGCCCAGCTTGGCCGCAATGGCGACAATCGCCAGCGGGAAGATGATCCGCATGCCGAACACGGCGATCAATATGCCCCAGGTCAGGAACCGGCGGCGCCACACCTCGTCCATGTCGCGCAGCACGGTCGCATTGACCACGGCATTGTCGAAAGACAGGGATACTTCCAGCACGCCCAGCACCGCGACGATCCACAGAATGCCCAGCGTGCCTGTCACCGAACCGGTGGTTTCCCAGCCCAGCCAGACGGCCAGCGCTAGGCAAATCGCCGTGAAGATGAACGATCCCTTGTAATATTTAAGCACTCAGACCCCCATACGCCGCATGCGGCGCCTGTGCTGTGATCGCAAGGCCGGGCCATGGTGCGGCCCGCCCTGTTGCTGACTTCCGTCTGTTTCTACCGTCGGATGGCAGGCATAGTCCACAATATGCCCGCGTACCGGCCAGATGGCGTGTTGATGGCCGGAAAATTCCTGTGCCGGGATAACCCGCACCGGCAAGCCGGGTTCCGGGGCATCACGGCGCATGATCCCGTCCTGCAACGCGCGCTGCCGCTTTATGCGGGCGCACGGGCGGGGACAAGGTGATCCTTTGTCGAATGGGGCTTTGTTGAACCGGCAGTGATGCCGATCCGATGGGTAGGATGTGCCGGTGCCTAACGGCCGGCGGCGCGCCGTTTTGCCGATCGCTCAATGCTCTGGGCCGTCATCGCCCCGCATTGATCGCGTACCCAGCGCCAACCATTCATCGCATTGCCCCGGGCGCGCTGCAGATAACCCAGTTCCAGCTGGTTGCGGCGCTCCTGCGTCATCGGTTCCTGGTTGCAGGTGCCGAAGGGTCTGGCCTGCCTTTGCTGCCCATTGCCATTGGCGCGGCGATATCGGTCCGTATCCAGTTGCAGCGGATTGGCATAACCGCCCGGGCTGGCGGTGGTGACGGCGGGCACCGAAACCTCCTGCGCCAGGGCAGGGGCTGCAAACAGCAGCGGAGCGACGGCGGCAATCAGGCAGCGCATGAACATCTCCTTTTGCCTCAGGCTAAAATCCGGCACTGAATTGCAGGTGAATATGCCGGGGCCTTGCGGCGGGGCGTTCATCCCGGCGGGATCATCTCCGCCATCGGGCAGCCGGCATCAATTTTCCGAAGGCCGGCAACCACGCCGGCGCGGTTGATGGCCGGCTGGTTCTGGCTGATCTTCCACTTGCCTTCCATGCGCTCGATCAGAATTTCCAGCCCGACGATGCCCTTCAGCAGGGCTTTGATGAAGGGCGCGGGGGCATCATCGGCGGACCATGGATCGGGCAGGCCGCTTTCCTGCTGATCGGTCAGCGCGTCGATCTGCGTGCGCAGCCATTGCGGATCATCGATCACGTGGGGGGTGCCGCGAAGCTGGACCATCACATAGTTCCAGGTCGGCACCGCTTTGCCATGCTCTGCCTTGGTCGGATACCAGGACGGGGTGATATAGGCCTGCGGCCCCTGCACGATCACCAGTGCTTCTGCGCCAGCCCGCAGATCGGCAAGCTGGCTGTTGGTCCTGGTCAGGTGGGCGCGCAGCACATCGCCGCCATCTTCAGACCGGCCGAGGACGAACGGCAGCAGGTTGGCCGACATCCCCTGCGGCCCATGGGTGACCAGCGTCGCCAGCGGATGGGCCCGGATGGCAGCATGCAACACATCGGGCCGGGTTTCGCGAAAGCTGGGTGGATTGAACATGGCGGGATCCGTGGAGTGTAGGGGACGACTGCAGTTGCGACCTTATCACCGGCTCAGGAACTGGCGAAGGCTTTGGTCCGGATTATGCCAATGATGTTCAGCGCGGTCACGTCAGATCGGCCCGGGGGCTTCCCCGTCACAGCCGCGATCATGCCAGGGCGCATGATAACGATGGCGTACAGCCACCTGTGACGTCGCATGCAGCAACGCAAGCAGGCTGAACAAGCGGTCGCGCAAGGTCGGGGGCGGCTGGGGCAGGGTCTGGCTCATGAAATATCCTTTGATCATTGGGGATTGGGGCCGGGATCACCCGAATATTGGCCCGGCGGATTGAAGAGGCAGCAGCAGCCAAAGCGCCAGCATCATCATCACCGTGCCGACCAGCAGATCGAGCACGCGCCAGGCGGAAGGGCGGGCGAACAGTGGGGCGAGCGCGCGGGCGCCATAGCCGAGCGAGAAGAACCAAATAACGCTGGCGCAGGCGGCACCGGCGACGAAGAAGGGGCGCAGGTCGGCCGGCTGGGCGGCGCCATTGGCCCCCATCAGCAGCACGGTATCAAGATAGACATGCGGGTTGAGGAAGGTAAAACCCGCCGTGGTCAGCAGCGCGCTGCGCAGCGATGTTCGCCGGCTGGTTTCGGCCATCACCGGCGTGGCGGCATGGGCCGGCTGGCGAAAACCGCGCCGCAGTGCGATCAGGCCATAACAGGCGAGGAAGGCAGCGCCGCCCAGCGTCATCGCCTGCACCAGCTGCGGCACCGCCTGAACAAAGGCGCCGACCCCGCCAACCCCGGCGGCAATCAGCACCGCGTCGGACGCCGCGCAGAACAGCACCACCGGGCCAACATGCTCGCGCTTCAGCCCTTGCCGCAGCACGAACAGATTCTGCGCCCCGATCGCCATGATCAGCACGGCCGATGTGGCAAAACCCGTGGTGAAGGTGGGCAGGGCGAGCAGGGGTTGTGAGAGGAAGAAGCTCATGCCGCCAGCCTCTGGCGTGGCGCTTCACTTCAGGACAGCTTGTTTTGCTAATCCTGATGAAGCAAAACTTAATTCATGCTCGATTATCCTGCTCTTGCCGCCGTCAACGCCGTGATCCGCGAAGGAAGCTTTGATCGCGCCGCTGATGCACTCGGCATCACCGCCTCTGCCGTGTCACAGCGGGTGCGCGGTTTGGAAGAACGGCTGGGTAGCATTCTGATCACCCGTGGCCAGCCCTGCATACCGACAGAAGCGGGCGCGGCGCTCTGCGCGCATTTCGATCGGGTGCAATTGCTGGAAAGCGATCTGGGGCCATTGATCGGGGCGCAGCCCGGTCCGGCTGGTACGCCGGTAACCTTGCGTATTGCCGTCAATCCGGACAGTCTGGCCAGCTGGTTTGCCCCGGCGGCGGGGCAGTTCGCCCGCCAGACCGGCCTGTTGCTCGATCTGATCCTCGATGATGAAGCGCATACGGCCGATCGCCTGCGATCCGGGCAGGTGCTGGCGGCGGTGACTTCGGATGCAGAGCCGGTGCAGGGCTGCAAGACAATACCGCTCGGCCAGCTGACCTATCGCGCCTGCGCCACGCCCGATTTCCTCGCACGCCATTTCCCCACCGGGGTTGATGGGGATAGTCTGGGCCGCGCACCAGTGCTGCAATTCGATCGGCGGGACGGGTTGCAGAACCGCTGGGCTCGGGAGATGTGCGGGGTCGATCTGCGCGCGCCGACCCATTGGGTGCCATCGACCCAGGGTTTCATCGATCTGACCCGCGCAGGAGTCGCCTGGGGCCTGCATCCCGAACCGCTGGTGCGGGATGCGCTGGCTACGGGGCACATGGTCGAATTGCTGCCAGACCGGCCGCTGATGGTGCAACTCTATTGGACCGTCGCCCGCTTGCCCGCCAGCCCGCTGCGCGCCCTGACCGACGCCGTCCGCGCCACGGCGGCCCGCAGCCTGAGTTCAATATGCGAATGACGCCTTTTGCCTACCCTTCGGCAGGCTAGGGGCGAGCTGGGGTAAAGGAGAAACCCCGCGTCCACCTCCGCTCAGCCTGAGCCTGTCGAAAGGCAGGCCGCTACCTCAAACCAGCCACCACCTCCGGCCGACAGGCTTGCTCAGATCGCGGACAGCGTGCCCGTGGCCAGCAGTGCCAGAATGCCCAGGCCCAGCGCGATGCGGTACCAGACAAAGGACATATAGCTGTAGCTGGACACCAGCTTCAGAAACACCACGATCACGCCATAACCGACCACAAAGGCCACGGCCGTTGCCAGCGCGGTTTCGGCAAAGCCGAAGGGGCCGAAATCGCCCCAGTGGCGCGCCAGCTGGTAGAAACCCGATGCCATCACCGCCGGAATGGCCAGCAGGAAGGAATAACGCGCCGCCGCCTCGCGGGTGTAACCCAGGAACAGGGCGATGCTGATCGTGCCGCCCGAACGCGATACGCCGGGGATCAGCGCCATGGCCTGGGCAAAGCCGAGCAGAATACCATCGCGCATGGTCATCTGCTTCAGCTCTTTCTTCCGCTTGCCGAAACGGTCGGCAACGCCCAGCACCACGCCGAAGATGATCAGCATCGCGGCCGTCAGCGCCAGATTGCGCAGCGATCCTTCGATGAAATCCTTCAGCAGCAGGCCCAGGATGGAAATCGGCAGCGTGCCGATCAGCACCAGCCAGCCCAGCCGCACATCGGGTGCCTCTGCGGTGATCTTGCCCATGGGGGACCGCAGCCAGGACATGGCGATGCGCCAGATATCCTTGCGGAAATAGATCAGCACGGCCGCCTCTGTGCCCAGCTGGATGATGGCGGTGAAGGCTGCACCGGGATCGGTCGCCGCCGGCAGGAATTCACCGGCGATACGGATATGCGCGCTGGAGGATACGGGCAAAAATTCGGTCAGCCCCTGAATTAGGCCCAGTATGATCGCGTCCAGCCAATGCATAGGTGACAACATCCCTCAACAAATCCGCCACCGCTCCGCAAAGCGGGCAGGGCGGGGTCATCTATTCCGTATTCTCACCGATTGCACTGACTATATCGCGGCGTTGCAGCATCGGTTGCGCAGAGTTTCAGGAAGCGGATGTTCCCGCCTGCCGCGCGGCCCGGCGATCCTGCACCGATGGCGCCAGCCGCAGCACGCACCAGCCGGCAAGGCCCGCCACCAGCGAACCGCCGATGATGCCGATCTTCACCTCTTCCTGCAGCAGCGGCTGCCCGGCGAAGGCCAGCAGGCCGATGAACAGGCTCATGGTAAAGCCGATCCCGCACAGCAGGGCGGTGCCGAACAATTGCATCCATGATGCACCCAGCGGCATGTCTGCCAGCCCCAGCCGGATGGTCAGCGCCGCGCTGCCGAACACGCCAATCAGCTTGCCGATCAGCAGGCCCAGCGCCACGCCCAGGGTCAGATTGCTGGTCAGCAGTTCGGCCGATAGCCCGGATAGTGATACCCCGGCATTGGCAAAGCCGAAGATGGGGATCACTGCAAAGGTTACCCAGCCATGCAGCCCATGTTCCAGCCGGTGCAGCGGCGATGTCACCATGTCATCGGGCGCAGCCGGCGTGTGACGCAGCGGGATGGACAGCGCCAGCAGGACGCCGGCGATCGTGGCATGAACGCCCGATTGCAGCAGCAGATACCACAGCACGCCGCCCAGCATCAGATAGGGCGCCAGATGTTGCACCCGGCGGCGGTTAAGCACCGCCAGCAGGGCCAGCACCACGGCGGCAAGCAACAGATGGATAATCGACAGATCCCCGCTGTAGAACAGCGCAATGATCACCACCGCGCCCAGATCATCGATGATCGCCAGCGCGGTCAGGAACAGTTTCAGCGATGTCGGCACCCGGTCACCCAGCAGCGACAGCACGCCCAGGGCAAAGGCGATGTCTGTGGCAGACGGGATCGCCCAGCCATGCACCGCCACCGGATCGCTGATGTTGAAAGCCAGGAAGATCAGCGCCGGAACGGCCATGCCACCCGCCGCTGCCACCCCGGGCAGGATGCGCCTGTTCCAGCTGGACAGCTGCCCGTCCAGCATCTCCCGCTTGATTTCCAGCCCCACCAGCAGGAAGAACACCGCCATCAGCAGATCATTGATCCAGTGCAGCAGGCTGAGCGGGCCGATATGGCTTTCCAGCGCCGCAAAATAGGCCGGGGCCAGCGGAGAATTCGCCACCACCATGGCCAGCGCGGCCGTTCCCATCAGGATCAAACCGCCAGAGGCGCTGTGATCCAGGAAGCTGCGGACCATGGAAAAGGGGCGACCAGCGCGCTGCGAAAAGGATTGTGAAGACGGCATGAAAGCCTCCTGCATGAATACGGTACAGCATTCTCCGTATTCGGGCCGTTTCCTGCCCGGGCGCACGCAGCACACGCCACAGAAACCTAGGTAAAATCCACAAGGCCCCTGTCAAGCGCGCAGGGCCCTAGGGCTGGTTTTACGGAGGGTTTGAAAACGGCGAGCTGGCAGCATGACATGCAAAATAGTTCGATCATATACCCTATTTGGGGGATGCCGCGGGGGCGGCGTCGGCCCTATAAATCGGGCAACGACAGCGTCGGTCCAGTCTTCTGGAAACCACGCCATGCGGTGCCCGTCGATGCGACCCGTACGTGCTCCGCAGTGATCCGCCCCAGGCCCTCGGCCCCCGCAGTCCGGGGCTGACGGGCCGGGCGGGTGGTCGTGCCGATTTTCCTGTCTGATCGTCGGGGGGTTGGCTCCGTTCCAGACCCCAACTGGGCGGGATACCCCCAACAGAACCGTATACCCTGGGTCAGAGGTTGGCCGCGCCCAGCATGGCGACCAGTTCCGCCTCTCTGTTAACGCCCAGCTTGCCGTAAATCGCCTTGATCTGCTGCCGCACCGTGGACAGCGTGGCGCTGCGCTGATCGGCGATATCCGCGCGCGATGTGCCGGTGGACAGTGCCAGGGCGATCTGGCTTTCCGCTTCGGTCAGTCCCATGGCGCGCAGCCAGTATTTCAGATCGGTTGATGCTGCGGCCGGATCGCGCAGCACGACAATCGCATGGGGCCGGAAGCCAATGTTGGTTTCCGGCGGGTTGAAGGCGTGGATCGTCGCCAGCAGCGGCCTTCCGGCGTTGCCCCCGCTTTGCAGGCCGACATGCTGCCGGATGATCGCCGTTGCCTGATCGGTGCGGCGGGTGATCACCGCCCGGATCATGGTGTCCAGCGCGCGTTGATCGCGGGGATCTTCGCAGGTCGGGTGGCCATGTTTCAGCCGCAGCACGCGCGATGTCGAAAGCAGCGCATCGGCCGCCAGTGTCTGCGCCAGGCAGCGGCCATTGCGATCGAGGAACAGCACCGCCTTGCCCAGCACGTCAAAGGACCCCAGCAGCAGCTTGCGGCTCTGCCCTTCCAGCGCCTGCTGCAGATCCACCGCATGGCGCACATGCGGGATCAGTTCGGCGAAGATGCGCCGTTCCTGCAGATTGCTCATCCCGTCAGCCTGCGATCGCAGGGTTGCGAGCCCGATCATGCCGCCATCATCCTGCGTCAGAACGGTCTGGAAGCCGTGGAACATGTCAAAGCGTTCGCAATAATCGAGATAGAGGTCCGACCGCAGCGATTGGCGCGCCTGTGCATAATGCGCTTCATGGCACACCGTAAAAGGCGCGGCCTTGGCAGCGGCGGCAATGCGGAAATTGACCGAAGGGTCATAGCCGCCGTCATTTTCCAGCTGGGCCATTTCTTCGGGCGAAAAACCCATCACCCAGTTGAAATCGATATGATTGAGGCCAACGCCGATCAGCTGGCCACGCTCTGTGCCGGTTTCATGGGCGAGCGCCTGCAGCGCATCCAGCCAGCTGGTATTGCCCAGTGCTGCGCCATGCAGCATTGCCCGGACAGTTTCGATCGTCACGTCGGCGGCCCTAAAGCTTGTTGCTGTGTTGGTTAAAATACAGCGGCGCGGCGCTGGTCAAGCAGCTGATGTGTGGCAAATCGTTGCAAATTATTGCGGGCGATCGGCGGCTTGCGGTTCAGGCTGCGCCGTGGCGTTTTCGCAACAATATCAGCGGCCAGACCAGCGCCCCCAGCGCACAGCACAAGATTGCCAGCGCCAGCGATGTTTGCGGTGTCGCACCCGGGTGCGTGCTGGCAAGTCCGGTCGCCCAGGCAACCAGCGCGGCGCAGCCGAACTGGCTGCTGCCGACCAGCGCCGAAACGCTGCCCGTGCGGCTGGTATCAACCCCCAATGCCCCGGCCATGGCATTGGTGGAAACGAAACCGATCGATGCGATCACGCAGAACAGCGGCGCCAGCAGGCCCGGCAGACCGCCAAATCCGGTCAGCGCGCTGGCGGTCAGCGCCAGGGCCGCCAGCAGCGCCAGTATGGCACCGCCCAGCATCAGCCGATCCGGGGCAAAGCGGCTTAATGCGCGGCGGTTGATCTGGGCAGAGATCATCAGCGCCAGCGCCATGCCGGCAAAGATCCAGCCGAACCACAGTTCCGAAATGCCGTGCACCTCTATGATCAGAAAGGGGGCGGCAGTGATCCAGGCGAATTGCGCGGCAAAGTTCAGCCCATTGGTGGCGACATAACCCATGATCCGCCCATTGCCGAGCACGGCGGCATAGGCGCGCAGCACCGATTCCTCCCTCGCGCGCCGGGCTACGGCTTCGGGCCGGGTTTCGGGCATGCTCAGCACCACCGCCAGCAGCAGCGTGCCGCCAAAGATCGCCAGCGCGCCAAACACCCCGCGCCAGCCAAACACCGTGGCGATCAGCCCGCCGATGATTGGCGCGATCAAGGGGCCCAGGCTGCGCGCGGTCAGCAGCATGGACATGGCCCGGGCCGCGCCCTGATTGTCCATCCGGTCGCGCACCATGGCCGATGAAATCACCATGCCGGCACAGGCGCCCAGCGCCTGTACAAACCGCAGGGCAATCATCTGGTCGATGGTCTGCGCCATCAGGCAGCACAGCGTGGCCACCAGATAAAGGCTGGCCCCGGCGATCATCACCGGCCGCCGCCCCAGCCGGTCCGCCAGCGGGCCATAGAACAATTGCCCCAGACCCAGCCCGAAGAAGAAACCGGCCAGCGTATGCTGCGCCTGCGATGTGCTGGCCCCCAGATCCTGCGCCATCTGCGGCAGGGCCGGCAGATAGATGTCCCCGGTAACCGGCGGAAATGTCGTCAGCGCGCAGGCCAGCACCAGAAAGCCGATGGCGGGCGGGGCAGCGGATGATGGGGCGCGGTCATTCATGATCGCGCGGCTTTAGAGCATGCCGGGGGCAGTTGGGCAGGGCTTTGTTGCGTTCAACGGCGCAAGGGGGCCGGAATGATTGCCACCCGACGGAATGTTTCAATGGAAGCCACCGCCATGATCGGTTCGGGCGGGGCCACGGCTGCCGGTGGAGCGGCACCGGCTGGCGCGAGCACACGGGGGGTGTTGCTGGCATCTTCGGTTCGTACCCAGCCGCGACCGTTTGCATCGGGGCGGAAGGACAGCAGTTTGCCATCTTCCGGCTGGGTGTGGCATTGGTCGGCTATCCATGTCCGGGTAAAGAGGCAGACTTCCCCCGCATCATTTTCGCGCATGGTCGTCCATTCATTAGCCGGGGTGCGCGGGCATGATCTTTCGTTGCCAACAACAATATCGCCATTGGGGCGAAAGATGCAGCCACTGTGCAACTGCCCGGCGGGCATGGCGATATTTGCTGGCACGACCCAGTTGGCCCGGCTCCCCGCCGGGAAGCGTTCCAGCGAGCGGCGGATGCGGTATTCCCCGTCATGGCGTGTCGGGCTGATGGTGCCCGCCGTGATCAGCTGAGCCAGGCCCATGGCGCCGGGCAGAACGCGATAGGTTTCGGTGGGGGCGGGGGATATCAATGCGTTGGCATCCGGCGTGTCCAGTCCACGTGGCCATTCGCCAAGGCCCCACCACCATTGGTCGGCATCAAATCCCGCTGGTGCCGGTGGCGTGCCGCGCGCCGGCTGAGTGGTCATGGCCGGCATGCTGAACGCAGTGGCCCCGCCGATCACATAGAGCGCTTTGGCACGAACTCCACTGGTCGCACCGATCAGCACTTTCAGATCCTCTGAATATCCGCGCCCCTGATTGCCGATCCGTTGCGGCACTATACAGCCCGGTTCAGCAAAGCTGACCTGTTCGGCGGGAACGCCCGTCACCGCCGCAAGGGGCTGGCCGGCATCATTGGCCCGGCCGCTAAAAACCACGATCCGTTCGGCCCGCGCGCTGTCGCCGGTAATGCGCCAGATCACGGGAGCATCGGCAAACAGCAGAGCGTAAAGCGGTTCATCGCCCGGCTCGATAACCACATCGATGATGGTGCTGGCTTGATCCTGCCCGGCGATCGACAGGGTGGAAAGCTGCGCCCCTCTGGCTGCGCCAATGGCAAAGGCCTGCGTCCCGGGCGCCAGAGGTGGCCCAGGAATCGGGCAAACATCGGTTTCCAGGATCATCCGCGCATGGCGCAGCAGGGGCGCCGCTGCGGCGTGTTCATCGGTGGAGATCCGGCCATCGCCATCGCGATCGATCACGGCGAACTGGCGCTGCAATTGCGCGGCCAGCTCGGCAGCCGTCAACCGGCCGTCACCATCGGTGTCGAGCGTCATCAACTGGGCAAATCCGGCCGCGCGCAGGCTTGCTTGGCGATGGTGCGAGCTGCCAGCCCCCTGGCTGGATGCCGGAGAAACAATTTCGTCGCGCGAAAGGCTGCCATTTCCGTCGCGATCCGGGCTGTTGGGGCCCTTCCGCCGTTCCAGCTCGGCCAGCATATTCCGCACATGGGCTGCAACCTGCCATTCGCCCTTCTGATCCAGCAGGGCAATATCGGCCGCCGAAATCGTGCCATCGCGATTTGCATCAAGCGCCAGGAAATTGCGTTCCTGCGCGGCGACTGCTTGCCGCTGCTGCGTGTCGATCGCGGCCTGTTCCTGGTCATTCAGCCGGGACAGATCGCCCGGATCAATCCCATTGCCATCGCTGTCAAAGCGCTGAAATTCCCGCTCCAGCGTGGCAAGATATGTTGCGAGGTCCGAACCGGCTTGAATATTCGCCAGCAACAAAGCCGATCGGTCAAACCGGTTGTCCTGTGCCAGCAGCAGCGCGGGCCAGTGGATCGCTGTGCCCAGCACAAGCGCTGTAATCAGGGATTTGCTCATGCCGAACCCGTGCCTCATGCTGCCCTCCATGGTCGGGTAGGCGATAGCGGCATTTGATTGCCGAATGCTTGAAGCCGAATGCTTGAAATGGCCGTCCTTCTACCCCCGTATGAACTCAGCGGTTATCGCCGCCAGCCCCCTAGCTGATGAGTGGGAGCGGCAGGTAAGGGTTTGATCGCGCTGCCAAGATCACCGCATCGCAGCAAGATGGCGTTCCCGCAGCAGCAGGAACAGCGGCAGCGCCAGAGATGGCCCCACTGCCAAGCCGCACAGGGGCCACCACCAGCCGCGCATGGCCAGTCGCCGCCCTTCGGCAAACACGAACAGCGCGACCGCAAGGCCGGAAATGAGCACGTCCGCCCAGGCAAAGGCGGCAATCGGGCCGGCGGTCGCCTGCTGCAGCAACAGGGGCAGATCCAGCCCATGGTCAGCCAGCCAGGGCACGAATTGCGACAGCGGCAGAGTCGCGCCGGCGATGCACAGAAGGATGTAGAGAACCCGCACCATTTTTCCCTTTGGCAATGAACCCGCCATGCCACTGATCGGGTTGATTCAGCAGCCGCAGCAGACCGTGCCCTGCTATCGTCTTCCCATTCCATCGCAAGCTGCGGGCGCTTCGTCCGGCGGGTTTTCCGCCTGTCTGACACAGGGCACGCACGGGCGGATGGCGCATTGCGGGGCTGGCGGCGGCGTGCTTCCCACCGTCGCCTGGGGGCGCCAGAGAAGGAAGAATTCATGGGGTTTCAATCGCGAAAAATCGCCTCCACAGCACTGATTTTGCTGGGAACGGTGGGGCTGGGTGGCTGTGCCACCAAGGGCTATGTCAATGAACAGATCGCCACGGTGAACCAACGGATCGACGGGCTCGAAACCCGGCTGCAGGCCACCGACAGCAAGGCCAGTTCCGCGCTCAGCGAAGGGCAGGCCGCCCGTTCCGAAGCCCGCGCCGCTGCCGGCCAGGCGCAGAACAATAGCCAGCGGATTGATCAGCTCAACAGCCGGGTCGATGGCATCGAACAGCGCCTGACCCAGCGCCAGCCGCGCAACTGATTGCGTTATCTGTGAACATGCTTGCGCGCGAAACCGTGCGGGCCGGCGCTGTCCTGCTCTGAATGCAGTCCCCCTTGCAGCTGCCTGGTCCGGTTCCCCCGGTTTCGCGACGCGTGCGGGCCCTGATTATCCTGCCGGTTGCCCTGCTGGCGGGAATGATCTGGCCCGCGCCATCCCCGGCGGCGGTGGACGGGCCACCGCCGGGGACTGTGCCTGCCGCCAGTGCTGAAAACAGCCCAGCGCCCGCCCTGTCGGCAGAGGCGCGCCGCGTCGCAGACTGGATCGCGGAAGAAGGCGACAATGGCGAACTGCCTTATGTCGTGATCGACAAGCAAGCGGCTCGGCTGTTCGTCTTTTCCGCCGATGGCGAAGCGATCGCCGATGCGCCGGTTCTGATCGGCATGGCCGTGGGCGATGATGCCACCCCGGGCGTTGGCGGCAAAAGCCTGTCTCAGCTGGGCCCGGCAGAAAAAACCACCCCGGCCGGGCGTTACCTTGCCCGTTATGGCCGGGCGATCGGCCGGCAGCAGGTGCTGTGGGTGGATTATGCGACCTCGGTCGCGCTGCATGCCGTCCCGCCAGCGACCCGCGCCAACCGCCGCGAACGACGGGCGGCCAGGCTGGAATCCCCCGATCTGGCAGACAACCGGATCACCTTTGGCTGCATCAATGTGACCAGCGCGTTCTACCGCGAACATATCCGGCCGCTGTTCCGGCCCAAGGGCGGGATGGTCTATATCCTGCCAGACAGCAAATCCCTGGAAGAGGTGTTTCCGCGCCTGCATCTGCAGGGCCTGCCACCACCGGCAGAGGTGTAACGCCTAAGGCCGCCGCGCCGCGCGCTGTTTGGGCCAGAGACTGCGCCGTTCCAGCCAGATGGTGGCCAGCACCAGTCCCAGCAGGCCAACCGCCAGCGTGCGGGTGTCGACATCGAACAGGCCGATCCAGCTCCCACTCGCCACCGCGACGAAGATCCAGCACGCAATGGCCAGCCATGGCCTCAACGGTTGCATCATCCACTCCACTGTTATGCGGTGTGAAATATGCCTTCTGTTTGCCTTCTGCAATTGGGCTGATGCAGGTGATTGGGTGCTGTCCCAAAGGGGGAAGGAACGGGTTGCTCCTGTTATCGGAAGCCTGTCGGTTTGTTTCCAGCATTGTCTGTTGACCTGCCAATCCTTTGCCGCATGCTGCTGGCTCGGATGTCGGGGGGCGTGGGCCGATAATGATCTGTCGAGCAGTTCTGGCGATGTTGATCGGGGGAATGGTGCTGTCGGCGTGCAGCAGTGAACCCGTTGACCCTGACAGACCATTGTTGGTGGGTGTCTCCGGACTGGATGGTGAGAGGATCTCCGGCCCGCAAACCATCCGCGTTGCTGCTCAATCCGATCTCAGCGGCGTCGACATTGCAGTGACGGTTGATGTCGATGGCCGGGTTATCGCGGCGGAACCGGCTGACAAGATTTTGAGTAGGATTATCGCGGCGCTGGCCGGCTCCGCCGCGCCCGTCGATGCTGCTCTCGCTGCGGCCAGGCAGTGGCGTTTCCGCTCCCAAAGGTTCGAAGGGCGCGCAGTGCAGGCGGTGGGCACCATCAGGATCGGTGTTCTGCCGCCAGAAATCCTCCCTGATCGGAAGGTGCTCTTTCCCGATGGAGCAGCGGCGCAAACCGCCATAACGCTGCAGCGCGGGGGCTGCTTTGGTGATTGTCCCGGTTATCAGGTCACCATCCATGGTGACGGTCGGGTGCAATTTGTGGCCGATGATCGCTGGTATACCTTCGTCGCCTGGCCCGGGCGACACGAAACCCGGATCAGCCCTAAGGCGGCGGAGGAACTGATCGACCAGTTTCGTCAGGCGCATTTCGCCGGACTGAAGGCTGAGTACCGATATGAGGTCACCGACAATCCGACCTATGTGCTGACCTTGCGGCGGGGCGGCCGGATTATCAGTGTGCTGGACTATGTCGGTGACCGGGCAGGGATGCCTGAAAGCGTCAGAGCCTTGCAGGAAAGCGTGGATAACGTCGCCGATACACGGCGCTGGATCACTACCAATGCAGCTACCCTTTCCCTGATGCGTTCGCAGGGAATGGACATGGCTTCCGCTGAAGCGGCCCGGATTGCTGCCAGGGCAACGCGTCAAACTGGTAATCAGGCTCAGGTTGGCGAATTTCTGGCCGGTCTGGTGGCTGCTGGCGCAGGGCTGGACCAGCAGGTCGATGGTGCTGTCGAAGGTGGCTCACCAGAGATGATGCCATTGGGCGTGCTGATGGCCCGTTTCGCTGTGGTTTCAGGAAATGAAGTGCTGTTCGCGGAACTGGCGCGTGGTGGCTATATTGCTCGTCTTCCGCTGGCAGAGCGCAACCGCGCGTTTGGCGATGGATCGGGCTGTAGCGGTATGATCGCGCGCGGTTTGCTGGCAGCTGGGGTCGATCCGCAAAGCTCCGATAGAGATGGCAATGCTTGGCATGAACTCAGCGATGCCTACGGCCCTTGCCATAACGTGCAGGACGCGCAGCGTGCCGCCGTTGCACAGGTGTTGCTTGAAGCGCAGGTGAAGACCGATCTTCGCAATGAAGTTGGTCGTCTCCCTCTCGAAGACATCGAGTTTCCCGAAGTGGCCGAGGCTCTCATTCGAGCGGGGGCCGATCCCAACGTGCTTGATCATCAGGGATATACGCCCTTGATGAGCACCAATGACGATCGCGTGGCGCTGACCCTGCTCCGCGCTGGGGCCGATCCGCATGCCGGGAAAGGTCTGGCGGCCCTTCGTGCGCGGGCTGAAGAACTGCGCTGGCCGGCCACTCTGGCCTGGCTGGACGCGAAAGGGTACTGAGTTCAACACAGTTCGTCGGTCTTGGACGCCTGCGTCAGCCCGTGGAACTGACGCAGGCTCCAGGGTGTGCGCTCAGCCGCGCAGCTTGCCGGCCATGCCGATGATATCGTCCAGCGGATTGCCGTCGCCGTCGAAATCCAGCATCGATGCCAGGCCACCCAGACTGCCCAATCCACCAGACCTGCCCGTCGCGCTGGTCTTCCCGCCACCGAGGATCTGGCCCAGCACGTCGCCGATCCCGCCGCCTCCGGCTGGCGCTGCGCCGGTCTGGCCCATGCCCTGCGCGGTATTCTGGCGGGCGAGATAGCCGGCCACGGCCATTGCCAGCAGCGGCAGCATCTTCTTCAATATGTCTGCGCTGATGCCGGTGCTTTGTGCGGCATGGTCTGCCACGGTCCGGCTGACATCCTTTGATCCGAAAATTTGCCCGAGGATGTCATTTCCCGGCGCGGCCGACGTGGCCGCGCTGCCGGTTACCAGATCCAGCAAACCGCCCAGACCACCAGCCGATGCCGTTCCGCCGCCGAGCATGCTGCCCAGGATGGAACCCAGGCCACCGCCGGTATTGGCGGTGGCAGAGGGGGCATTTCCGGGTGCGGGCAGGCCCTGTGCCTGTTTGCTCATCCCGCCCAGAATCGCCGGCAACAGCGCGTCGGCGGCGGATTTCGCCGCTGCCGGGGGCAGGCCAACCTGACGTGAAATCGCATCGAGCGCGCCGGTCTGTTGTAAAATATCGGAAATGTTCACTGTACTTCTCCCGCTCGGCAATGCCGAAATTACACTCGTAACAATGCTGTGATGTGAGGTGTTTGTTCTTGCCAATTGGGCAGGGATGGCGTCCATTCGCCCGCCCGATACGGATCGAATTCATGGAGGCTTTGAATGAGCATTTTTGGCAAGATTAAGAACGCCATTTTTGGTTCCAGCGCCGCCGCGCAAACCACCGCGCCTGCTGCTGCACCCGCCACGCCGGCCGCGACGGCCGCAGCAGCCCCGGCTCCGGTTGCTCCGCAGCCAGCGGCTCCGGTGGAAATTTCCGAGGTGGATGTGGAAGCGATCCTCAACAATCTGGCGGCATCCTCGGACCAGAAACTCAACTGGCGCACCTCGATCGTCGATCTGATGAAGCTGCTCGGGCTCGAATCCAGCCTGGCCGAACGCAAGGAACTGGCGCAGGAATTCGGATATTCCGGCGCGCTGGACGGCAGCGCGGAAATGAACATCTGGCTGCACAAGCAGGTGCTGCGTGAACTGGCCGCCAATGGCGGGAAGGTTCCGGCCGAACTGCTCGACTGATCTGGCAGCTTCCTGAACCGGCGGGTGCGAGCCATCCGCCGAACCAAAAAAGCCCCTGCCGTGATGGCGGGGGCTTTTCTGTTTGGGATCGGTGTCACCTGCGGATCAGCCGGTCGTGGTGGTTATCGCGAATTACAGCGGCGTGGCCACGGCGCCCTGACCATCTACCGAATAGATATGATATTTTTCATCGCCGCTGCAGGTGGCGGTGATGGTGCCGTTGGCGGCATCCCGGGTGGCTGAATTGACGCTGGCGCATTTGTGGCCGGCGGCCTTGATCGCGTCGGCTGCGATCCGTGATGGCAGACCTTCGGGGGCCGGTTTCATATCTTCGGGCGCAACGGGCGGCGGCGCGGCAACCGGTGCTGGTGTGGCAGTTTCACTGGCGACGGGCGCCGGCTCAGAAGAAGAATTGCATGCAGCCAGCATGCCACAGCTTGCGGCAAGTATGATTAAGCGGAATTTCATTCGACATCCCCTCTCATGAAAACGTTATTTTTCAGATTTTTTCTGAATTGGTTCTGCGACCTTGTACGTATTCATTCGCTTTCAATGATTTTCGGGGGCTGGAGGTGAATCAATTGCCGCAAATCACCGAAGGCAGCGGCATGCTGCGCGGGTAACGCGGGGAATGCAAGCGGGATCGGGAAAGGGGAGTTTCGCCCCGCTGATCATCCCCGTTTGCGCAGCCATTCGCTGGGCGCGCAGCCGACCCAGCGGCGGAAGGCAGCGGAAAATTTGGCCGGATTGGCATAACCGACCGCGCCGGCAACCTCGGTCACGCTGCTGCCTTCGCGCAGCAGCGTGCGGGCGCGTTCCATGCGGCGGCGGGTCAGCCAGGCAAAGGGGGTGTGGCCGGTTTCCCGTTTGAAGGCGCGGGTGAAGCTGCGTGGGTCCAGCCCGGTCAGCGGGGCCAGATCGCCCACGCGCAGATCTTCATCCAGCCGCTGTTCGATCATCGCCAGCGCCCCGGCCAGCCGGCCATCTCCGCGCGGGCCGGCCTCCACCGCGTCGCTTTCCGCCAGCGTGGCCAGCCGGTGCAGCAGCAGGGACAGGCCATGGTCGAAAAAGGCCGATGATGCGCCATGGGCATCGGCATCGTTCCACAGCGATGTCATGATCCAGGCGGCCAGCGGATCGTTGAACAGCCGGTTGGCCACAGGCAACAGGCTGTCACGACTGATCGGCGCGCCATGGCAGGCGGGCAGATCATCGATGTTGAAGGCTATGCCCAGCATACTCATCGCCGGGGCGCAGCCGGTCGCCGGCTGATCGGGCAGGGCCAGGCCGATCTTGCCCGGCACCCATTCATCATCGACCGTGAAGCCCGGGCCATATTTGCGCGCCCGCCCGCCGCCGGCCGTGCACAGCCCCAGCGTGGCATAGGGGCTGGCCGTCCCGCTGCCTTCAAAGGCGGGGAAATGGCCATGCATCACAATCACCGTGCCGGCCGCATTGGTCACCAGCGTGCCGGTGCTGGATGACAGCCGCCGATAGCGGTGGATCGTTTCTTCGCGGCGCGACAGCCAGCCGGACATAAATTTTCCTTCCTGCCGCTTTTGGAGCGGTTCGCCCGCTTTCGGAGTGGCGGCGGGCGCCAGCGGGCTTAGGGCTTTTGCGAGCCGTTATCAATAATTCGGCCATTATCCATCATCGGGTTCGTGCGAAGGGCAGCGCGCGGGCCCCGAAATATCAGGGGGTTTTGTGACATCATCTTGGAATGCCACCGCATCGGGCCAGGCTGTTGCCGCTATCATTGCCGTGGCGACATCGGTGCCGGCGCAAGCGGCCGACACGGATCAGGCCGGTGAGCGGGAGATTATCGTCACCGGTGAAAAGACCGATCGCACTCTGCGCGAAACCGCCTCCAGCGTGGTGGTGGAAACGCAGCAGGACATTCGCCGCCGCGCCGCGCTGTTCACGCTGAATGATCTGCTGGCGCGCATTCCCAATATCGTGTCGATCGAACCGGGCAATGATGCCCCGGCAGTGCGTGGGATTGACGGCACTGGCCCGGCCAGCGGGGCCAATGCCTTCCTCGCCGGCACGCGGCCCCGGCTCAACTATCAGGTCGATGGCCGCACGCTGGGTTTCAACGAAGCGCTGTTCAGCACATCCAGCCTGTGGGACGTGGCCCAGGCCGAAGTCTATCGCGGGCCGCAGAGCACGCTGCAGGGGCGCAATGCCATTGCCGGGGTGATCGCGCTGCGCACGGTCGATCCGGCTTTTGACTGGAGCGGCGCCGCACGGGCCACAATCGGCAGCCGGGATGAATTGCAGCTGTCTGGCGCGCTGGGCGGGCCGATTGTCGAAGATCTGGCCGCCTTCCGCATCAGCGCCGATTGGCAGCGCAGCCGCAGCTTCGTGACTTACACGCCTTATCCGGAAGAGGATGATCCCGGCCTGTCCGAAGTGGCAAGTTTCCGGGGCAAGCTGTTGCTGACACCCGCCGCAGGTCTGCGATCGCTGTGGACGCTGTCCTATCAGGATGGCCGTCAGCCGCAGGCCGCGCATGTGCTGTGGCCCTTTGATACCCATGTTGCGCCACTGCCGAAAATGCCGGTGTTCCGTTCGCGCACCACCACGCTGATTTCAGACAGCAGCTATGAACTGTCCGATGGGGTGGTGCTGCAGGCCTATCTGTCGGCCAGCGATTTCCGCGTTGATCGTTACTCCCCGGTCGGCACCGGCAATGTCCGCATCGATGGCATGGAATACATCGCCCAGCCATTCCTGCGGCTGGGCCAGCGCAGCGATGCCGTTTCCGGCTTTATCGCGGCCTATGTCTTCCGCACCCATCAGGAAGAAAATGCCGATCTGTTCGGCGGCGGCCACTGGCGGGACGAAACCGACACCACCGCCGTCTTTGGCGAAGCCACACTGCGCCCGGCAGAGCGTGTGTCGCTGATTCTGGGTGCCCGTTACGAGGTGGAAAAGCGCTTCCGCGCCGGGAGCGCCGGGGCCTTCGTGACCGACTTCGATGCGGTCTATCGGGAGTTTCTGCCCAAGGCGACGTTGTCTTTTGATGTGGATGATGCTGTCACCATCGGGGCATCGGCCGGGCGCGGCTACAATGCCGGCGGGGCCGGGCTGACCCTGTTCGCGCCGATCGTGAACTATCAATACAAGCCCGAATTCGTGTGGAATTTCGAAGGCTTCCTGCGTGCCGGGATAGCCCCGGGGCTGACGCTGAACGGCAATGTCTTCTTCAATGATTACAAGGATATTCAGCTGCCGTTTTATCTGGGTGTCAATTCCGTAATCATTTCCAACGCCCAGCGCGCCACCACCTATGGCGCGGAAATGCAGCTGGACTGGCGGCCATCAGCGGGCAACCGCGCCTTTGCCAGCTTCGGCGTGCTGGAAACAAAGCTGAACCGTTATGACGGGCAGGCGATGCAGGGCAATGATCTGCCCCGCGCGCCGGCCTTCAGCGCCGCGGCCGGTTTTGTCGTCACCCCGATCGACCGGATCGAGCTGGGCGCGGATGTGCGCTTTTCCGACAGCTATTATTCCGATGTGCTGAACAGCGCCCGGGGCAAGATCGATCCCTGGGCCATGGTCAATGCGCAGATCGCCTAGAACGCCGGGCCGGCGCGCTTTGTCCTGTCTGCTCGGAACCTGTTCGACAGCGGCGCCCCGATGATGATCTACACCGGCGCCACCCAGGCCGCTGATTACGCGACCATTCTTGAACCGCGCCGGGTGAGCGCCGGGGTCGAGCTGCGCTTCTGAATAAGCGAAATCCAGTTACCTGATATTGAATATCATAATCAAAAAGGATTACCCGGTGAAGATGACCACCCCCATCGTACCCGTATCGCTGGCGCTGGCCGCGCTGGCGACCAGCGGCGGTTCTGCCCAGGCGCAGAATGCTGCCAATAGTTCGACATCTGCCCAGAACAATGCCGGGGCAGGCCAGGTGCAGCGCATAGAGCTGGCACCGGCGCTGTATGAAGTGGCTTTTTCCGCCCGGGCCAATGCTATTTTCGTGGCATCGGCCGGCGGGCGGGAGGAAGATGCGCCACAGCCGCGCATCTATCGCCTTAACCCGCAGACCCTGGCGGTGGAGGCGGAAATTCCGCTTGAACGCAATGGCCTGGGTCTTGTCGTGGATGATGTGGCCGGGCGGCTTTATGTCGGCAATGCCTTCCACGCCTCCGTCACGGTGATCGACACCACCACCAATCAGGTGATTGGCGTGGCGCAGCTGGCGGAAAAGCAGACCCTGCCAGGTTTCGACGGCAAGACGACCGAGCGTTACCCGCATAATCTGCGCGAACTGGTGGTCGACCGGGCGCACAACCGGCTGTTCGCGCCGGGCATCTGGATCACCGACAGCGTGCTCTATGTGATGAACACGGACAGCCTGACGCTGGAAAAAATGATCCCCGGCTTCGGTTTCGGCGCGGCCGGCGTGACGCTGGATGAGGCAGCGGGCAAGCTCTATGTCTCCAACATGCAGGGACAGGTGCTGACCGTCGACAGCGCCACGCTGGAACTCGACGGCATCCATGAAGTGGCCGCCGATCAGCTGCTCAACCTCACCCTTGATCGCTCTACCGGCCGCGTGCTGGCGACCGATCACGGTGGCGATGGCCCCAACACCGTGCGCAGCACCTATGCCAATCTGCCCTATGAATTGCGCGGATCGGGCCACCGGGTGGTGGCGATTGATCCGGCCACGGGGGAGCTCGCGGGTGAAGTGCAGACCGGCAAGCTGCCCGTCGCGCTGCTGATCGATGAAACCCGCCACCGGCTGTGGGTCACCAATCGCGGATCGGGCACGGTGACCGTCTATGACAGCCGCGACAACAGCCTGTTGCGCACATTTGATCTGCCGTCGCACCCCAACAGCCTTGCGCTGGACAAGGCCAGCGGGGCGGTGTTCGTCACCATCAAGAGCGCGCCCGATGCCACCACTGCCGAAAGCGTGGCCCGCATCCAGTTCTGACAGCGGGCAATCTTTCCAAGATAGCATCGATAACGATCGTTATGATCCCGAAAGAACGGGTCCCTCTTCGCCGAGAGGGGCCCGTTCGGATTGCCCCCGCCGGCCGTGCGGCCTGCCTGTATTCACCCGCCTTCGTGCGATGATCCAAAAGGGTTGCCTCCCTCATGGTTCGCTGGCGATACGGGCGTCAGGCGGGTCCGCTGGGCCAGCGGGGGCGGTCCATCCTGACACTCCGGGCCTGATAATTGGGGGGTGGTGGGGCATCAGGATGGATGCTTCGGCCAATGCCGGGAAGATGATCAGGAAGCCGCCTCTTCTGCGGCTTCATTCTCTTCTTCCTGCTGCTGCGCGATCTGCTTGATCTCGCCTTCGCCTATGGCGGACAGCAGCCCCTTGCCATTGGCTTCAAATGTGCCGGCCGGCAGCAGCGCTTCCTGGCCATCAACCCGCACCAGCAATTGCTGCACCGCACCGCTCTGATCGCTGATCACTTGGCGCACGCGGCCGATGCGATCTCCATCAGCGGCAAAGATCGGCGTGCCGCGTTCCACGGCAAAGGCACCCTCTCCATCAGCGGCCAGGCTGCCGGCTGCGGCCAGCGGGCCCGATGCGGCAGAACCCGATCCCGCCAGCGCGCCGGCGGCATTGCCCTGAACCGTGCTGAGGGCAGACCCGGCGGTGGAGTTCGCAGTGGAGCGGGCGGCCTGGGCCAAGCCCTGCGTGGTATCCCGCGCGGTGCTACGGGTCTGCTGCACGGTCGATCGGGTCGTGTCACGCGCGCTGCCCAGGGCAGAGCGGACATCGTCGGTGCCGATCAGATCGGCCGATGCCGATCCGCTGCCGCTGGTCGAACCACTTAACGCGCCGCTGGCGCTGTTCGATCCGGTCAGCCCGTTGGTGGTGCTGGTCAGATCGCCGGTGATGCTGCCACTGCCGCTGCCATCGGCGGAAACGCGGCCGCTGCGCCGGTCTGCCCGCGCCGAACCGCTGGCATTGCCCGATCCTTCGATCGTGCCCCGCGTGGCAGTGCGCGTGGCAGTACGGGTGGTGTCGCGGATGGAATCCCGGGTCGATCCGATGGTGCCTGATCCGATCGTTCCGGAACCGCCCAGTGTGCCCCCCAATGTGCCGCCCAGGCTACCACCCAGACCGCCGCCACCAAGGCCGCCGCCACCCAGCAACTGGGCCTGTGCGGGTACGGCGAGGAGGGCGAACAGGCTGCTTGCGATGAGAATCCGTTTCATGGCTTTCTTCCTTTCTCCGAATGTCCCGACGGTCGAACCGCCCGGTCATGGAGAAAACGGATGCCGTTTCCGGTTTAATGCATCGGCCACGAAACTTTTTTGAAAAATTCCGTCAGCGCCGCCTTGCACAGTCCCGGCACAGCAGGCCCCGGCCATATTCAGCGTCCGGCCCCTTGCGGCCCAGATCCTCCGCCTCCCGGTCCAGCCGGCTGCGCCAGTTCCGGTCCTGATCCAGCGCGGCGGCGGTGCGTGCGGCGACCAGCGGCACGGCATAGGATGTGCCGCGCACCCGCACCCAGTTTCCGCTGCGGTTGCGCGCCAGAATGTCTGCGCCGGGGGCGGCATAATCCAGATGCTGCGCGCGTCCGGCCTCTATCAGCACCCGGGCGCGGCCATCCACCGCTGTCACCGCGACCACGCCGGGGTAGGATGCAGGGAAGGCGGGCGGGGCGGCCGGCCCATCATTGCCCACGGCCGCCACGACCACCACGCCCCTTTGCTGCACGGCGGCGATCGCCCGGCCGACGGCGGCATTTTCCGGTCCGCTCAGGCTGATCGAAATGACCCGGGCTCCGCCACCGGCCAGCCAGTCCAGCGCCCGGATCAGCGCCAGTGCGCCGCCGCCTGCCGGATCGCTGCCATAAATATCGGCCAGCCGCAGATCGCGCGTGCCCGCGCCGGCCAGCAGCGACACCATGGCGCTGCCGTGATGGCTGGCCAGTGGCGCGCCACTGGCAAAGCCGCGTTGGCTGGTAACCGGCGGGGTGCTTTCGACGCCGCCGTCAATCACGCCAACCGGGGCTGTGATAGAGGCCGCAACCGGGGCGTTGGCGGCAGCATTCGCCAGCAGGGGCAGGGTGGTCGGGCTGGTTGATCCACTCTGGAAATGCAGGTTATCGGCGCTGATCTCTGCGTCGGGCGCGATCCGGGCCAGCTGCTCCTGCGCTTCGGACAGGCTCATGCCCCGCGGCACGGTCAGCCGCACGATCGACAGGCCCAGACTGCCGAATTCCTCCGCCGCCGTCACGGCGAAGCCGGCCTGCCGCACAGCGGCCAGCGCAGCGGGGGTGGGCGCTATCATCAGCAATTCGCCGCGCCGGGCAGGCTCCCCCCGGGCATCGCGTTCGATCAGATCGCGATGCTGGCGGATCAGATCATCGATCCGTTCAGTCCTTACGCGCAGCAATCGCCGGGCGGTGCGTTGCACGCTGCCGCTCAACCCCTCCAGCCGTTCCTGCAAGGCGGGAAGCGGCAAATCCACGGGCAGGTCGACCGGAAGGTTCACGCCCGTATTACCGAGCCCTGTATTACCCAGGTTGGGCAGCCCGATCTGGGCCGCTGCTGGATGGACAGAACCGGCCAGCGCCATGGCGGCGGTCAGGGCCAGCAGGATGGATCGGGTGCGCATGGGCCTCTCTTTGCAAAAATTATCTTTGAAGCTGCGGATTAAACGGGCCAGCATCACCGTTTAATCCGTGAATGAGACCGGTGATAGCAGAGGAAAGCTTCGAAAACGGCGTGCTGGCGCTGCTTCCACGGTTGCGACGTTTCGCGGCCGGGTTGGCGCGCGACCATGCCGATGGGGATGATCTGTGTCAGGCGACGCTGGCGCGGGCGCTGGATCGCCGCGCGCAATGGCAGCCGGGCACGCGGCTGGACAGCTGGATGATGACGATGATGCGCAATATCTGGATCGATGAACAGCGCGCCCGCACGCGGCGGGGGCAGACCTTTATCGCAGAGGATGCCGGGCTGGCGATTGGCCATGGCGGCGGGCAAGAAGAAGGCGTGATGCTGGGCGATATCGATCGTGCGCTGCGCCATCTGCCCGATGATCAGCGGGAAGCTGTGTTGCTGGTGATGGTGGAAGGCTATTCCTATCGGGAAGCGGCGGAGATCGTCGGCTGCCCGGTCGGCACGCTCAATTCCCGGCTGGTGCGCGGGCGCGATGCGTTGCTCGCACGATTGGGAGATGGCGCATGCGCGTGACCGCTGAAGACATTGCCGCCCATGCCGATGGCCAGCTGGACCCGCTGCGCGATGCAGAGGTGGCGGCCGCGATTGCCGCGGACGATGAACTGGCCGCCCAGCTGGCCGCGCATCAGGTGCTGAAGGCGCGGCTGGCGGGCCATTTCGCCCCGATCCTGCAGCAGCCGGTGCCTGATCATCTGGCGGCCATGCTGCGCCCCAACGCAACGCCTGCTGCCGATCCGGCGCCTGTCACCAGTCTGCCCTCTGTCGCCAGTCTGGCGGATGCGCGCGAAAAGCGGCAGCAACGCAGCCTTGCGGGCAAACCGCGCTGGCTGTGGTTTGCCGGGCCGGCGCTGGCCGCCGGGCTCGCGCTGGCGGTGGTGCTGCCCGGTGGCGGCGGCAGTGGTGGCAGCGGCGATTATGCTGCCGGCGGCGATTATGCTGGCGGCGCCTTGGCCGATACGCTGGACGGGCAATTGGTGGCGACGCAGGATCAGGCGGGCGACACCCGCATCCTGCTCAGTTTTCAGGACAAGGCCGGCGCCTTCTGCCGGGCCTTTGCCGATCCGGCGCAAAGCGGGGTCGCCTGCCGTGATGATCAGGGCTGGCGCATCATCTTCGATGCCGCCGGCGCCGATGCCCAACAGGGGGATTACCGCATGGCGGGTAATGCCACCGCCAGCGTGATGGAACAGGCGCAGGCCATGGCATCCGGCCCTGCGCTGGATGCGGCGCAGGAACAACAGGCCAAGGCCCGGGGCTGGCGATAGGCACTGTCGGGTTCCTGTTGTCATACCTCCTGTCTGAATCTTCGGTCCGTGGCTCCGTTGTCTCGGTTCATCGCGCCAGTCGCTGTGCCCGTGGCACCCGGCATTGCCCTGTGGGTTTGCCGCGATAGCTTTGGAGGAAAGCGTCAACTGGGTGGGAGAGACAGTGATCATGGCAAGGAATGGCGAAACCCGGGGCAGAATCCGGCTGGCCGCTGCGGCTTTCACCCTGCCTCTGGCGGCGCTGGCGCTGGGTGGGTGTGATCTGGGCGGGGCGGAGCCTGATGCCATGCAGACCGGCGGCCTCAGCTATGAACAATCGACCAAGCTCAGCCAATATGCCCGGGTGCTGATCGATTTTGATCCCCGCCGGCTGAAGCGTGAATTTGAAGAACGGGACATTGCCGGGGCGACCCCGTCAGACAGCCCCTTTGTCGATGCGCTGGGCGTGTCCAACCCGTCGGAAGATTTGCGTCGCGTGCGGGCGATGGATGGCAAGCTGGATGATATTGATCCGCTGGTCGATCGCCTGCTTGAACCGTTGCAGCGGCTTTCCAGCCGGGCGGGCGGCTTGCAGAGCTATCTGACCATGCGCGGCTATCTGGCCGATGATTTCGCCCGCGCCCGGCAGGAAGCCCCGGCCATGATCGCCGATTATGACGCGGTGATCGCTGCCACCGAGGCCCTGCAGGCCAAGGTCAGCGCAGCCAGCCTGGCGGTGGAGAATGATCTGCTCCAGCGGCTGAAGACCGAAGGGCGCATGGCCGATGTCCATGATCTGGAAATCGCCAGGGAAGTGCGCGCGCTGCGCAAGGCGGTGCCCGATACCGGCCCGGTGGATGAGGCGGGTCTGGCCAGCATGGAAACCATCATCAACCGGCTGATCCCGCTGCTCGACAAGGCCCGCGCCGCCCGCGCTGATGAAAAGAACAAGGCGGGCGAAGACGCCCCGCTGGACAATGGCGTGATCGCATCGGCTGAAGCTCTGGTGGGCGCCTATCGCGAATACCGCCGATCCCAGGATGACGATGATTTGCAGCGGGTGAGAGAATCCGCTAGCGGCGTGCTGCGGCTGATGGGCTGACAAACCCGGCCATAGCGATAATTCGATCATCTTGTTCGAACTGCTGCTACTTCCCGATTATGGAGAACAGCAGATGGGAGTGGGGGATGGTCGCGTCGGCCAAAAGTCAGCTTGTGCAGATGGCGCGGTACCATGCCTGGGCCACCCTACGGCTCTTGGCGTCGCTTAGCGCCATTCCGGACGAAGCCTATGCCCGGCAATGTGGTCTGTTCTTCGGTTCGATCCACGGGACGCTCAATCATCTGCTGCTGGCAGACAGTGAGATCTGGTACCCGAGATTTACGGAAGCGCCGACAACCGGCCTGCCGCTGGATGCGGAGCTGGAAGATGATCGGGACCATCTGGCATCCCGGCTGATCAACGCCACAGCGCGTTGGCAGGGATATATTGACGATCTTGATGATGCCCGATTGGGCGGAGATCTTCATTATACCATGACCACGGGGCAGGCACGCGCGCTGCCGATGGTCACGGCGCTGATGCATGTCTTTAACCATGCCACCCATCACCGGGGGCAGATTACCGCTGCGATCTCCATGCTCGGCTTTGATTATCAGCCGCTCGATCTGCCGTTCCAGATATTTGCCGAACGGGCGGAATTGTCTTCGTAAAGGTGAAATGATGGGAAGCGGGGCGGCGATGTTATCACTGCTCCGCTTCCCCGGCCTCACGCCGCCAGCAATTCGTCGGCCGGGCCGAAGAATTCATAGTGGATCCGGTCTGCCGGAACCCCGGCCAGCGACAGGGCGGATACCGCATGGCGGAGGAAGGGGCGCGGGCCGCAGAGGTAATATTCTGCCCGGGCCGGATCGGTGTTGGTGATCAGCCAGTCTTCGGTGATGATCCCGGCATGGTCGTAATCGCGGCCGGCCTGCTCGATGGAAAGCGGGTTCTGGTGAAAAATGCTGACCCGGGCACCCACGCCACGTTGCAGCAGGGTCCCGGCCAGCGCGGCCACTTCTTCGCGCAGGGCATGGGTGTTCCGGTCGTGGGTGCCATGAATGTAGTGCACCGGGCGGCGCGATCCACTGCTCACCAGCGTTTCCAGCATGGCCACCATCGGCGTCAGCCCGACCCCGCCGGACAGCAGCACCAGCGGTGATGCACCATCCTTCAGCGTGAATTCGCCCGCCGGGGCCGCAAGCTGGAGCACGCTGCCTTCCGTTGCATGATCATGCAGCCAGCCCGATGCCAGGCCATGGTCTTCGCGTTTCACCGAAATGCGATAGGTTTCGCCATTGGCCGCGCTGGAAATGGAATAATTGCGCTTCACCGGCGGGTGGCCGGGAATGTCCAGCGCGAAGGTCAGATATTGGCCCGGTGCATGCGCCATCACCGGTCCGCCGTCGACAGGGCGCAGGATGAAGCTGGTGATCAGGCTGCTTTCCTGCACCCGGCGTTCGACATTGAAGGCGCGCCATCCGTTCCAGCCACCGGTGGCAGCGCGCTGATCATCATAGATCCGCTTTTCCCGGCCGATCAGAATATCGGCGAGGAACCAATAGGCTTCCCCCCACGCGGCCAGGATTTCGTCTGTCGCGGCATCGCCCAGCACCGCCTTGATCGCACCAAGCAAGGCTTCGGCCACATGGGGATAATGTTCGGGCAGGATCTGCAGCCCGACATGCTTCTGCGCGATCCGTTCCACGGCCGGGGCGAGTGCACCCAGGTTCTCGATATTGCTGGCATAAGCGAGCACCGCCATGGCCAGGGCGCGCGGCTGGGCCGGAACATCATCGCTACCTGATGCATGGTGCGACTGGTTGAACAGGTCGCGGATGGCGGTGTTCTGGAACAGGCGGGCATACATTTCGCGCACGATGTCCAGCCCATGGGCTTGCAGGGCAGGGACGGTGGCTTTGACGAGCGCGATGGTTTGCGCGCTTAACAGCTGCGACATGGGGAACTCCGGTTTTGGCTGAGGTTTGGGGTGGGCGCCGCCTCAGGGTGGCGGCTGGTCGTAGAAATCCACCTGCATCTCCATCGGCCCGATGGGCGTCACGAAATGCGGTTGTTGCGGGGTGATGCGGCCGGGATGCCCGGGGGAAAGGATCATTTCTTCCGCCATGGTGCCGTCCGGGTTCAGCAGGGTCAGCTTCAACTGGCCGGTGATCACCCGGATCAGCCCCCACACACCCGGCTTGGTATCATGCCGGGCGCGCAGGGCCGGGGGCAGGCTGTCCTGATCGAACACGGGCGTTGAACGATAGGGGGCCGCCTGCGCCATGGGTCAGGCCGCCAGTTTCACATCATCGGGCTGCAACTGTTCGGCATGCACGGGGTATGGGGCCATCACGGCAGTTTGGGGCAGGCCGGCCAGTTCGCTGGCAAAGCCGTGGTTCACATCGCGATGATGCGCCTCGTCCGCCCGCACCACCAGCACCACATCGCGCAGCGTGGCATCATCGGGCAGTTGCCAGTAATGCCGGGCGATTGCCGGGGCCGGCACATTGGCGCTGCGGCCTTCGTCGATCTCTCGCAGGTAGTGGGTGTAGCTGATCACCGCCTCTTCCTCGAAATAGCCGACGATGCGGTGGGCGGTGCGCGGGCTGATCAGATAGAGCGTGAAGAAGGCGAGATAGAACACCCATTGCACGCCCAGGATCACCATGCGTTCAAACAGCGTCGGCTTGGCGATCTCGATGAAGGTCATCAGATGCATGCGTTCATTTTCCGCCTCTTCCATCAAAGTGCGGATCCACCCCTGATCGCCGCACATGCGCCGCAGGCAGCGCAGATGGGTGATGGTCGCCCCCACCATGCCCGGCACGGCGGCGACGGTTTCCAGCACAATGGCGCGATGGCCATAACGCTTGGCGAAGAAGGTATCGGCGCACCAGCGCAGGACTTTGGTAAAGCCCAGCGCGACACGGTCACGCAGGTCAATTGGCTGATGATGGACGGTCAGGTCGACGATTGGAATTTGGGCGGGAAGCTGGGTCATGGCACAGGGCTCCTTGGCCGGAAGCACGCCTTGCGCACCGCCGGAGGTATCAATTGGTCAATCGGGGGAAATGGGGTGGGGCTCAGCCGCCGGGGCTGGCGCCGGTATGGCCGTTCTGGCCAGGTGGCCCGATCCGGAAAAACAGCGCCAGTTGCAGGCTTTCGGCAATCCGCGCGGCCTTGGCCTGAAGGGCTGCAGCTGCGTCTGCGGGCATCAGTTCATCCGTGGTCCGGGCCCACAGGGCCAGCCAGCGGGCGAAGAGTTCGGGTGTGATCCGGCCGATGTGGCGCATATGGGCGGGCACCGGCTGGCCCTTGTAACGGCCGCTGCCATGCATCACCGAATGCCAGAACCGGCTGAGCTGTTGCAGATGTTCGGGCCAGTCATGCACGGCATCATTGAACACCGGGCCCAGTTCCGCATCTGCACGAACACGAGCGTAGAATTCCTCCACCAGCGCGGTCAGCGCAGCATCGTCCAGAGTTTCGGGCAGCGGATCGAGCCTGTTTTCGTCTGTCATGCTGGCGGCCATCACTGCGACTCCAAATCATGTATCTTGAGTGCATCTATACAGCTGCGATAAAACATGCAACAAAGATGTATGTTTTATCGCGCCGCTGATCCTGCCGCTGCCAATCACCTGGGAAGGGCGCAGCCATGCGCCTGACGCGCTACACCGATTATGCCATGCGGGTGCTGCTCTATTGCGCCGGGCAATTCGCGCGCAGCGGGGCGGAAGGGGGCGATCAGTTGGCCTCCATCGCGCAGATCGCGCGGGCCTATGGCATTTCGCAGAACCATTTGATGAAAGTGGTCAATGATCTGGTCAATGCCGGCTATCTGGAAAGCGTGCGGGGCCGGAATGGCGGCATCCGCCTGGCGCGGCCCGCCGATCAGATCAATGTCGGCGCGCTGGTGCGCCACACCGAAGACGGTTTTGATCTGCTCGAATGCGGCAGCTGCATCATCGCCCCGGCCTGCGGGCTGACGGGGGTGATGGCCGAAGCACTGGCCGCCTTCATGGCCGTACTGGATGGTTACAGCCTGGCCGATGTGATGGCTCGCAAGGGAGATTTCTCCTTCCTGCTGCATGGCGCGGATAAAGCGGTTTCACTGCCGGCTTGACCATGTTGCGGTGCAGCGGGCACAACGCGGCCCGATGGAATATGCTGAAAAACATGGGCCTTCGCCCGAAGATGACCGCAGCCTGATGCGCCGCTGGTGGAAGATGTGGGTGGTCGGCGGGGTCGATCACGATGCCACACTGCGCCAGATTGCGGAGGATTCCGGCTGGAGCGGTCGTTACCTGTTCCTGATCGTGATCGCGGCGGCGCTTTCGCTGCTCGGGCTGCTGATGTCTTCGGTGGCCGTGCTGATCGGGGCCATGCTGCTTTCCCCGCTGATGATGCCGATCATCGGGCTGGGGTTCGGCATTGCCACGCTGGACTTCGTCGAAATCCGCCGGGCGGCCATCGCGCTGGCTTTGGGCTCGGCAATTGCCATCGTCCTGTCGGTGGTGCTGGTTTCAATTTCACCGATCCAGACCATCACCAGCGAGATTGCCGGCCGCACGCAGCCGACGCTGTTCGATCTGCTGGTGGCGCTGCTGTCCGCCGTTGCCGGCGCCTATGCACTGATCCGCGGGCGGGGCGGTGCAGTGGTGGGCGTGGCGATCGCCATCGCGCTGATGCCGCCGCTGGTGGTGGTCGGTTTCGGCATCGCGACCTGGAACTGGACGGTGTTTTCCGGTTCGCTGCTGCTGTTCTTGACCAATGCCGTCACCATTGCGCTCACGGCGGCGCTGGTCGCGCGGGTCTATGGCTTTGGCAGTCACCTTTCCCCCCATCACACCGGTTGGCAATTGGTGCTGTTCGTCGGGGCGCTGGGCATATTGTGCGTGCCACTGGGTGCCGCGCTGAAACAGATCGCGTTTGAGGCGGTGGCGCAGCGGCAGGTGCGCGATGCTGTGCGCGGCTATTTCCCCGATGGATCGCGGCTGTCGCAGCTGGAAATCGATTATACCACTGATCCCATTCGCGTGCGGGCGGTGATGCTGACCCCAAGGCTGGATGGCCGCGCGGATCAGGCGATCACCGCCGCGCTGGCAGAACGGCTGGCGCGCAAGGTCGATCTGCATGTCGACCAGCTGCATATTTCCGCAGAACCGGGTTCGGCCGAGGCGGCCCAGATCGCCCGCGCTTCGGATCAGAAGGCCCGGGGCGGGCCGGACAGCCAGCAGATGGCCATGGGGCAACTGGCGCTGATCGCCGGGGTGGAGGCTTCGGCGGTGCAGGCCGATCCGGGCAATCGTATCCTCAAGGCCACCGCCGCGCCGCTGCCGGGGCTGGAACTGGAAGGCTATCGCGCCCTCGAACAGCGCGCCGCGCGCATTTTGCCCGGCTGGAACGTGCAAATCGCGCCGCCGGCTGATCTGGCCGCGCCGGACATTGCCGTGACCCAGGGCGTGGTGGATGGAACGGCGCTGGATCTGGCCGGCTGGGGTTCCGCCCGCTTGGGCCGCAGCCTTCGGGTGCTGGGCAGCACATCAGCGCAGCGGCAGGCCGTCGCCGAAGGCATCGTGGCGCGCGGCGGTGTGGCCGAAACCGGCCCGGGCGGCGGTGCCCTGCGGCTGGAATGGGTCGAGGAAGAAGCTGCGGCGGAATAGCGTCTCACCAAATCCCGATCGTCATCCCAGCGAAGGCTGGGATCTGCCGCAGACAGAGCGATCCCGCTAGAGATGCCAGCCTTCGCTGGCATGACGCGGGTGTATGCGGGGGGCTGAACCCTCCCACCTCACTCCTTCAGCGAACAATCGCTGTCACGGTTTTCCTGCGTGCCATTGGCCAGGAACCAGCGGGACTGATTGGCCAGCGCGGTATCATTCATATAGCACACATCGGTCGCGCCGCTGGCGGGGTCGACCATCACGGCCCAGGAATGTTCGCCGCAGCGGTGCTGCTGGCATGACCATGCGGCCACCTTGTCACCCTGCATGGCGATCGGGGCGGATGGGCCGCTGATCGTGGCCATGGCTTCGCGCACCTTGGCGTCGGTCACGCTTTTTTCCACCCCGGCCTTCACCAGCGGGTGATCGTTCCAGGCAATGCCATCGACCTTATTGAAGGGATATTTGCCAATGTAATCGGCCAGCGGCGGGCCGGCTGGCGTGGCGGTTGCTGCGGCCGCGCTGGGGGCGGTTTCGGGTGCGGCGGTGGCCTCGGTGTCAGCAGGCAGATCGTATGCGGCCAATCTGCTGGTTGGTTCGGCTGCGGGCGCCTGATCGGCAGCATCGCAGGCGCTAGTCAGGAAAAGCATGCCGATCGCGGCAGTGGTCAGCAGGGCTCTGGTTTTCAAGGCATCCTCCGGCAGCAAGGGGTTATGGCACTGATCGGTTATCGGTAGGGCGATTCCCCGCCCAGGCTGTTATTGGTATGGGCGATCAGCAGTTGGTGCAGGCAGTCGGCATTGGTGCAGGCATCGCGCCTGGCCACGAATTCTGCATCGCGCGGCGGATTGGTCTGGTCGATTTCCCGTTTGGTGGCGTTTTCATAGGCATAGGCCCAGGCCAGATCGTCCAGCCGGCCCATGCGCCACAGCAGGCTGTTGGGCTGGTCGATGCTGTCGCACATCAGCACATGCGCCGGGATAGTGGGGGCGTCACAGCTGATGTCCGACAGGATATCGCCATAATTGCCTTCCAGCCGCGAAATCGCCGCTTCCAGCCCGGCGGCATCATCTTCCAGCGCGGCGTCTCTCTGGCTGGCGTGATGCCCGGCGTGGCTCTGGGCCAGCGCCATGGTCGGGGCGGCCAGCAGGGTCAGCATCAGGGCGGAAACAAGCGTGCGGGTCATGGGTAAACAACTCTCCTGCATCGGGCGACGGCCGGGACGCCATCACCGCCCTGCCAACGGGTGCTGGCGGGGCGGGTTCCGTAGGGACGGGAACAATCCTGCGCCATTGTGTCGCCGGTTACCCGGAACTGCAACACAGCCCGGCCAAAGCGGCGCCCAACAGGGCGCAAAGCCCGATATCCACGGGACCGCATCATGACACGATCATTCATTTCCGATCGCCGCGATTTGCTGAAGGCCGCCGCCGGCCTCGGCCTGCTGGCCGCGCTTTCCCCGCGCTTGCTGATGGCGCAGGAATTTACCGGGCCGGTGTTTCGCGGCCCCTTGGGCGCCGATCCCTTCACCCTGGGCGTGGCAGCGGGCGACCCCTGGCCCGATGGCTTCGTGATCTGGACCCGGCTGGCCCCGCGCCCGCTGGATGAACATGGCGGCATGCCCGCTGCGCGCGTGCCGGTGCTGTGGGAAGTGGCCGAAGATCGCGCCTTCACCCGCGTTGTCCGCCGGGGGGAGGCGATGGCCATTCCCGAACTCGGCCATTCGGTGCATGTCGAACTGGGCGGGCTCGCGCCGCAGCGCCCCTATTTCTATCGCTTTGCCACGGCCGGTTCGGATGTCAGCGAGGTGGGCATGGCCCGCACCGCCCCGGCGGCCGGGGCAGCGGTGGACCGGCTGCGGATCGCGGTGGCCGGCTGCCAGAATTACGAACAGGGCTTTTACGATGCCTGGGGCCATATCGCGCGGGAGCCTGATCTGGACCTGGTGTTCCATTATGGCGATTACATCTATGAAGGCGGTCCGACCCCGATGGGCCCGCGCGAAGGCACCTGGACCGCCGCGCGCCAGCACGTCGGCAATGAAATCTACAGCCTGGATGACTATCGCCGCCGCTACGCCCTGTACAAGAGCGACCCGGCGCTGCGCCGCGCCCATGCCGCCGCCGCCTTCGCCTGTTCGTTCGACGATCATGAGATAGACAACAACTGGGTCGGCGATTTCGATCAGGACGGCAGCGATCCGGCGGTGTTCGCGCTGCGCCGTTACGCCGGGCTGCAGGCCTGGTATGAAAACATGCCCGTGCGCCGGGCGCAGTTCCCCCCCACCGGCGGGCTGACCGCTTATCGCCGGCTCGATTACGGACGGCTGATGCGGATGCATGTGCTCGATACCCGGTCATACCGCAGCGATCAGGTCTGCAATGATGGCAAGATCCAGCCGTGCCCGCGTGAAATGCTGAATGCGCCCGAAGTGCTCGGCCGCGCGCAGGAAGGCTGGCTCGATGCCGGGCTCAGCGCGGCTCAGGGCAATGGCGCGGCCTGGAACCTGCTGGCGCAGCAGATCATCGTCATGCCGGTCGATTTCCGCGCCGTTGACGCGACCGAAGGCAAATTCGCCACCGATCTGTGGGATGGCTATCGCCCGGCGCGCAAGCGGCTGATCGATACGATCCGTCGCCATGAACTGACCAATGTGGTGATCGCCACCGGCGACCATCACCGCCATCTGGTCGGCAGTGTGCCGGCCAATGATGAAGCGCCCGATGGGGACAAGGTGGCCGTGGAATTCCAGGCCGCTTCGATCAGTTCAAACGGCAATGGCAAGGGCACGGCCGGGACGGAGCACATGATGGGCAACAATCCGCATTTCGATCTCTACACCGATCGGCGCGGTTATCATCTGTTCGACATCAATGACCGCGAATGGCGCACCGATGTGAAGGTGATGGATCAGGTCGAACAGCCCGGCGGGCAGATCAGCACGCTGCAAAGCTATGTCGTTACCCCGCAACAGCCGGTGCTGCACCGCAGTTGATGGGGCCAGGGTAAGGCGGGCCCGCTCAGGCGGGCTTGCCGCCCTTCTTTGCGCCGCCTTGCTTCCCGCCATCTTTGGCCGGGGCCGGCTTCTTGGCGTCACCTTTTTGCGCCTTATGCGCGGCCAGCAGATTGTCGAGTTCGGCAATACGCAGCCGCTGCGGTGTGTTGCGGGCCAGACCCTTCAGCCGGCATTCGGCCCACAGGCTTTTGCGTTCGGATTCGAGCGCTTTCAAATAAAGATCAGCCATCGCGGCCTCCAGCATGTCAGCAATATCGCCCGCCCTTGCGCCCTGCGGCGCGGATTGTCCAATCCGCAGCAGCCGCTATCAGGCCCTATGGCAAAGAGGAAACGCTATCTGACGGCAACCATGGCTGATGGTTATGTAAAGACCATCGGCCCGACCGCGTCTTCCTTCACCCATTACTGGCGCATCGTTGCGGTACTGGAAAACGGCAAGACCGAAGTGTTCTGGGGCCATGCCAAATCGCTGAAGGAAGCCAGCAGCAAGAAAGCGGCCACCGCCGAAGCCGCCCGTCAACGCGGCTGGCAAAGTCATCAGTTCGAAGTGGTCGAACTGGTCGAGGAATTCGGCTGAGCCGGTCAGATCACGCCCGCCAGCAATACCGCCACGATCAACAGGTAAAACATCGCTTCCAGATAAACCCACACTGCGTAGCTGATCGCACGCAGCCAGGACACGTCGAGAGCGCGCCGAAACTGAGCGGCCTGCACGCCCCAGTACCATCCGGTTCCGGCCAGAAAGGCGGCAATGCCAAGCCAGATTGCACCGGGAAAATGCCCCCGCGCCAACCCGTTGGAGAGGGAGATCATCAGCGCATAGACCGCCGCCAGATAGCATTGCCCGAAGAAGGGTGGGCGCAGGAATTTGCGATCCAGCGGCAGTTTGCGTTTGCGAACATATTTCAGCGCGGCAAACAGCGGCAGCAGCCCGAACAGGAAAGACCGCAGCAGCACGAGGTTCTGATCCGAATTGATCAGATTGCGCACCGTTTCATTGGCGGCATGAACATGTTCGCTGCGACCCAGCCCGATGGCCAGGACATGCAGCAGCATGATGGTCAGGAACAGCAGCAGCGGCGGCGCCAGCGTGTCCGTATATTGTTCTGTTTCGTCGTCCCGCTGTTCATGGTTCGAATAGTCGATCATCTTCAGCGGGTGGGTAAGCACCAGCCACAGGGTGCGCGGATAATAGATGATCCAGCTCAGCACTTCGAACAGCAGATCGCCGAACGAACGGATCAGCTTCAGAAAATCCACGCCTTATCCCTGTTTGTTCGTGCTGCAGGTCAATGCGATTGGCACGATGCTTCGCGAATGGCGGAGATATAGCGAACGCGGCCGTCGGTCACCGCGACCTGCACGCATTGTGCGGTCGCCCGGTTGTACCAGAAGGTGTAGGACGTTTCGCCGGCCTTGTAGCCATAAACATTGGTGAAGCCGCGCTGGCTGATCTGGGTTTCGGCACCGGCAGCGCGTGCTGTGACCAGATCGTTCAGATTGACCTTGGGCGCATATCCGGCCGCGCCGTTCCCGTCCTGATCGCGATGCTGGGTTTCGCGCTGCCGCTGGCTGACCCCGGATGTGTAGCCGCTGGAATATTGGTCCGACCGGTCGGGGTTGTGATAATCCTGCGAATAGAGCCCGTCGCGATATCCGCGTTCAAAGGCGGCATCGCTGGCGTTGTCTGCCGGGTGCTGCCCGTCATCATGATGATGCGATTTGTGGGCCAGGGCGATCACCCCGATCAGTGCCGCAGCGCCAACCGCAATGGCTGCAGCGGTGTCGCCGCCGCTGCCGGATGTGGACTGGTTGCAATCGGGCGCAGGGGTTTCGGTGATGGAATCAAACCGGCCATCCATCACCGCGACAGACAGGCACTGTTTGCGCTGTGGCTGCCACCAATAGCTCCACGCCCGGTCATCGCCTGTTTCGGTCTTGATGTGGACATAGCCACGCGCTTCCAGCTGGGTTTCCCCGCCGGCGCCGCGCGCGCCAACCAGATCGGCAACCGCTGCCGGCGTGTCGGCCAACGCTATAACAGGGTTCGAAATCAGAGAGATGGCTGCAATTGCACCGTAGATCTTTCGCATGATCTGCCCCCTTGAAAGGTTAACCATATTATTTCACGTGGTGGTGCGATGGTCTTTCACTAATGCTATCTGACTATTGAATATTGCGGAACCGGGAAATTGTTGGGGGGAACATGACCGTCAAAGGTTTTTACGCAAACCGGCGCTGGTTTGTCTTGGGTGTGGCTGCCTGCTGGGCTCCGCTGGCCGGGCATGGTTCCGCCCTGGCGCAGGGCGCGCAGGCCAGCTCCGCCGTTGAACTGGCCCGTCAGGCCGGGGCATTGCAGCCGGGCGAATGGGTCTGGGCGCCCGATATCGCGCCGTATGGGCCCGTCAGCGTCTATGTCGATCTGTCCGCCCAGACGGCCAGTGTGTACCGCAACGGGGTGCGGATCGGCGTGTCCACAGTGTCTTCCGGCAAGGAAGGGCATGAAACCCCCACCGGCGTGTTCACCATCCTGCAGAAGGATGCCAAGCATCGGTCCAGCACCTACAACAATGCGCCGATGCCCTATCAGGAAAGGCTGACCTGGGATGGGGTGGCGCTGCATGCGGGGGGATTGCCCGGCTATCCCGAAAGCCATGGATGCATCCATCTGCCGATGGAATTTTCGCGGCTGCTGTTCGGCATTACCGAACTGGGCGGCACAGTGATTGTTGCCGGGCAGGCGGGCAGCCATTCGGTGGGCGCGTCCGCTGGCGTGCTGGATCCCGGCGCCGGGCATCTGGCCCATGCGCCACTACAGGCAGCAGAATCCTTCCGCTGGGAACCGGAAAAGGCGCCCGAAGGCCCGCTGACCATTATCGTGTCGCGCAGTGATCAGCGGCTGGTGGCGCTGCGCAATGGGGTGGAAATCGGCCGCGCGCGGATAACGCTGCCCGGTCGCGATTTTGAAACCCATGTGCTGACCTATGCGCAGGCCCATCCCGGCAGCGCGCCGCACTGGATCTACGTCGGGGTGCCCGGCCATCTGGGCGAACAGGGCAAGCTGGCCGATGTCGGGGTGCTGGCGGCCGCCAGCCTGCCCGCGCCATTTCGGGACCATCTGCGGCAGGCCATCACCCCGGGCACCAGCCTGCTGATCACCCAGGCACCGATCAATCCGGCCAGCACCGGCCAGCGCCTGACGGTAATGGCCTCGCATCCGGGCAGCGACCCGGCGGCGGAATAGACGCGGGCGTGGTGGTGCGGCGCGCGGATCAGACCGCCGCCGTGCTCAGCCCCAGATGCGGGATGCCGATGGATCGGCGGCCCTGGAAATCGGTGCGCACCACGATCAGCCCGCTCTTCTCCAAATGGTCGAGCAGCCGGCGGATACGGCCCGGTGACCGTGTGCCATAGGCGCGGGCCAGTTCCTCATCTTCCGGGCAGGGCGCGCTGTCGCTGGCCGCCTTGGCAATCACCAGGAAGGGCGCGAGCAGATCGTCGGGTACGCTTTCAGCCAGCCCCATCAGCGCGGACCATTCGGGCGCATCGGGATCATTGATGCCGGCAATCGCCACGGCAAAGCGGCGGCGGAACCGGGCCACATCGCCAACATGGGCACCAATCTGGCGCATCCGGCAACGCAGGGTGAAATCCTGGAACAGCGTGGGCGCGCCCTGGAAGGTGGCGTCATCTTCGGCCGCCATATCGGCCAGAATTTCGGACAGGATCACCCGCACTTCATCGGGCGGCAGGCTGGGCGGGGCAGGCACGGCGGCGGCGCGGAACAGATCGTCCCCGCCGGATGAATTGTCCGCCGGGGCGCTGCCTTCGCTGCCGGGCACGCTCGCCAGGGTGAAATCGGCGATGCGGTTCATCAGCTCGCCCGTATCCACTCGTGCTTCAACCCGCTGGTCGGCCCGGCGATGATCGGTACCGCTGCTGAACAGCCCCGGCTGCGGTCCGTCATCCTCGCCCCATTCGGCATGGATCAGCGCGTGTAAATCTTCGGTCGGCGCCTCTGGCATCGGCATCAGCCCGCCCACGACATTGCGCGCGGATGTCTTTACGCTGCCGATCCGCACGGATACCGCCCGGCGCGATACGGCCGGGCCCAGGCCCAGGAATTCGCCGCGTTCCAGATCGCGGATCTGTTCTGCCTGGCGCCGGTCCATCCCCAGCAGATCGGCCGCGCGGGCCATATCGATGTCCAGAAACGTGCGGCCCATCAGGAAATTGCTGGCTTCGGCGGCGACATTCTTGGCCAGCTTGGCCAGCCGCTGTGTGGCGATGATGCCAGCGAGGCCGCGCTTACGGCCCCGGCACATGACATTGGTCATGGCCGCCAGCGACAGCCGGCGCACTTCATCCGAAACATCACCCGCGGCGGCAGGCGCAAACATCTGCGCTTCGTCTATCACCACCAGCGCGGGGAACCATTGTTCGCGCGGGGCATCGAACAATGCGCCCAGAAACTGCGCGGCGCAGCGCATCTGGGCTTCCAGTTCCAGCCCGTCCAGCGCCAGGATTGCGCTGGCCCGGTGGCGGCGGATGCGCGCGGCCATCTGGATGATTTCATTCTGATTATAATCGGCGCCGTCGATCACCACATGGCCGAAGGGTTCGGCCAGCGACACGAAATCGCCTTCCGGATCGATCACCACCTGCTGCACCAGCGGGGCGCTTTCTTCCAGCAACCGGCGCAGCAGATGCGACTTGCCCGATCCGGAATTGCCCTGGACCAGCAGACGCGTGGCCAGCAATTCCTCTATGTCCATTTTCACGGACGTCCCGTTGGGGCCGGTGCCAATGACGATCGAAGCGCTCACCGCGTCCCCATAGGGCAGACCGGCCGGGGGGCAAACCCGCCAGCGGCCTCCAGCGGCGGGTTATCCGCAGGTCGGCGGCAGGCCGGCGTCCAAACCACGCTGATCCGGCAGAAATGACGCAACCAATCCCGCAGGCATGCGTTGGGGAGCCGTGGCTGAGGAACAAACAATGGGGGCATCAAAACCCGATCTGAGAGAGATTTTTCCGGGCGAGAGCCAGATGGCCCGGCAGATGCGGGCGCAAGACTGGGCGGCGACCCCGCTGGGTGATCCGTCTGGCTGGCCGGATGGGCTGAAAATCCCGCTGCGCATGCTGCTGACATCCCGCTTCGAAATGTGGCTCGGCTGGGGGCCGGACCTGAATTTCTTCTACAATGATTCCTATATCCCGACGCTGGGCATCAAGCATCCCGCCATGCTGGGCGAACCGTTCCGCAAGGTCTGGGCAGAGGTCTATGATGACGTCGCCGATCAGGTGGAGCGCGTCCGCGCGGGGGAAGCCACTTGGAACAGCGCCCTGCTGCTGCTGCTGGAACGCAGCGGCTATCCTGAAGAAACCTATCACAGCTTTTCCTACAGCCCGCTCTATGACAGCGATGGTTCGGTCGGCGGGTTGCTGTGCATCGTCACCGAAGAAACAGAGCGCGTCATCAGCGAAAGGCGGCTGGAAACCCTGCGCCAGTCCGGCATGGCGCTGGTCGGCAAGGCGGATGATCAGGCGGTGATCGAGGCCGCCTGTTCCGTGTTCCAGGTCGACCGGCGCGATTTCCCCTTCGCCCTGATCGCTCTGGCCGGAGAGAATGAAGCGATCCACAATTGCAGCACCGACGCCGAACATCTGACCCGGCTGCGGTGGCAACATGTTCCAGAAGGGGAAGTCTTTCCGCTGGAGAACGGGATTGACTGGCCGCGTGGACCATGGCGCATTCCCCCCTGCCACGGAATGGCTGTGCCAATCCCTCGCGGCGCGGACAAGTCGCCCTTCGGCATGCTGGTTCTCGGGCTCAACCCCTATCGCCGCAATGATGCGGATTTGCTCGATTTCGCCAATCTGCTGGCGGCGCAGATCGGCGGCGCATTGGCCAACACCGCCACGCTCACCAGCGAAAGGCAGCGGGCAGACCGGATGTGGTCACAGGCGCGCGACCTGATGGTGGTGGTGAATTCGGAAGGCATCTTCCAGTCGGTCAGCCCGGCCTGGACCCGCATCCTGGGCCATGCGGCGACTGACGTGGTGGGGCGCCATTTTCAGGATTTCGTCCATCCGGACGACAACCGCTCCACGGTGAATGCGCTGGATCAGGCGATCAATGAAGGCGATCTGACCGGTTATGAAAACCGCTTCCGCACAGTCGATGGTGATTATCGCTGGATATCCTGGCACACATCCAATGAAGACGGTTTCGCCTATGGTTATGGACGGGACATCACCGAACAGAAACGCAGCGCGGAACAATTGGCCAGAGCGGAATCGGCGCTGCGGCAGGCACAAAAAATGGAAGCCGTCGGGCAGTTGACTGGCGGCATCGCACATGATTTCAACAATATATTGATGGCCGTTCACAGCGGGCTGGAACTGATCCGCAAGCGCAGCGGGAATGATGCGCGTATCGACAGGCTGATCGAAAACAGCCTGAAAGCAACAGAGCGGGGCGCGGCCCTGACCCAGCGCATGCTCGCCTTCGCCCGGCAGCAGGAACTGGCGCAGGAAGATGTCGATCTGGTCCAGTTGGTGATTGGGCTGATGGATATGCTGCGCCGTTCGCTGGGGCCATCCTTCGATATCACCACGCGGCTTTCGCCTGATCTGCCTATGGTCAGGGCCGATCTCAACCAGCTGGAAATGGCCCTGCTCAATCTGGTGGTGAATGCCCGTGATGCCATGCCCGAAGGCGGCACGATCGATATATCCGCCTCTGCCCATCAGATTTCCGCTGGGGAGGTGAATGATCTGGCGGCGGGGGCTTATGTCCGGCTGACCGTGGCAGATCATGGTCGTGGCATGGACAGCGCCACGCTCGCCCGGGCGGCCGATCCTTTCTTTACCACCAAGGGGGTGGGCAAGGGCACGGGGCTGGGCCTTTCCATGGTTCACGGCCTTGCGCGGCAGATCGGCGGCGTGCTGCAACTGGAAAGCACGCCCGACCGGGGAACCAGCGCGCATATCTGGCTTGTCGCGGGGGAGGCGCCCGGCGGGGTGGCTGGATCCCGCACGGGAATGGAAGTCGCCCCATCCGATGCGGAAGCAGGTGCCGCTGCGGCCATGGCTGGCAAGCGGGTGGTGCTGGCGGTGGATGATGACATGATTATCCTGATGAACACCGCCGCCCTGCTGGAAGACATGGGGCATGTCGTGCTGGAAGCATCATCGGGCGAAGATGCGCTGGCGCTGTTCCTCGATCATCCCGAAATTGATCTGCTGATCACCGATCAGGCCATGCCGGGCATGACCGGCAGCCAGCTGATCGATCGCCTTCGCGCGGAACGGCCGGACCTGCCGGTTATCCTCGCCACCGGTTACGGCGAAACGCCCAAGGGCGATGGCCCGCGCGTCCACCGGCTGGGCAAGCCGTTCAACCAGGCCGAACTGCAGCAGGCGATTGACGCAATCAGCGCCGTGGCAACCGGCTGACTTATCCGGCATAGCCTGCACCCAAACAGCAGGCTGCCCGCAACCGGGGCTTATTGTCAGGAGAGAATCGCATGGCTTTCATCACCACCCTCGACGGTGTCCGGCTCCACGTTCGTGATATGGGGGAAGGGCGCCCGGTGGTGCTGGTGCATGGCTGGCCGCTGACCGGGGATATGTTCGAACATCAGACCCTGGCGCTGCTCGATGCCGGATATCGCGTGGTCACCTATGACCGGCGCGGTTTCGGCCTGTCTGACCATGCGGCCGATGGCTATGATTACAACACGCTGTGCAATGATCTGGCCGCCGTGCTGACAGCGCTGGATTTGCGGCAGGTCAGCCTGGTCGGATTTTCCATGGGCGGCGGCGAAATCGCCCGCTACCTCACCCGCCACGGCACCGGGCGGATCACCAATGTCACGCTGATCGGATCGGTGGTGCCGTTCCTGCTCAAGACCGATGACCATCCCCAGGGCGTTGATGGCGAAGTGTTTGACGGGATGCAGGCGCAGATCCGGAAGGATCGGCTCGCCTTCCTGCAGGGCTTTGCCCCGGGCTTCTATGGCAATGATGTGGTCGCCAACCCGGTTAGCCAGGGCGTGCTGGACTGGACCTTCCGCCTCGCCAGCATGGCCAGCCCGCGCGCGACCATCGCCTGCGTCGATGCCTTCGGCCGCACCGATTTCCGCCCTGACCTGGCCAGCTTCACCGTGCCGACCCTGATCATCCACGGCACCGCCGATGCAACCGTGCCCATCGACCTGACCGCCCGCGCGGCGGCCGCCGCCATCCTCGGCGCTACGCTGATCGAATATGAAGGCGAAGCCCACGGCCTGTTCGCCACCGCCGCAGAACGACTGAACGCGGATCTGCTGCAGTTTATTGGGTGAAGGACTTCGACAAGGACGCAGCTGCCCCAAGTTTGCTTATCGGTCAGATGTCTCGATAATCTGACCTTGTTGCCATTCATGATAACTGCTGCGGTCGCCTTGGACCTTCCATTCCAGGCGGCCGTTGCTGTTTCTATCCAGAACCACTGCCGCAGCTGCTGATGGGCTGTTGAAGCTGTAAGGCTTGGCAAATGTGAACCGTCCATCTGGACTCGATACAAGCACGCCGGTGTTGATGAGGTTCTGCTTTAGATTGGCATAACTCTGCATCGCGTAGCCGGTGTCTCTCAATGCCTGCGAGCCTTCGAGTACGACGAACTCTCCTTCCTCTTCGACAGCTGTCGCGTGGACCCCGCTCTTGTGGCGAATTTCGAACTTTGTTTCGGAAGCGGTGCGCTGTTCAACTGGTGTTTGCGTTTGTGCCACCGCGCGGGGTTGTGGCTTCAACAAATCGAGTCCGATGACCGGAAGAATGATCTTCAGGTTGGACAGGAACTGTTCCATATTCGCCTGATCGGCTTCCGGCAAACGACGGCGTTGGCCAGCAGGGGCTGTGCCATTGTCCAGGGATACTCGACTGGCTGATGTTGCCAGTTCGATGAGCCGAGCTTCGAGATATTCAACATGCCCTTTTGAAAGGTCGTCATCGCTGGTCGTGACCGCGATGGCAGTTTCCCAAAAGGTTCTTTGTTGAGCGCTCTGCTTTATTCGTTCTCGCACGCTGTTGGCTGATCCGATGTATACTCGGGTTCCACCTGTGGCTTCAGCATCAGGGCCAGCAAGAATGTAAACACCAGTGCGGTCCAGTTCAGGCCTGGCGGTCAGAAGTCCAAAGTTTGTGCTGGTCGCGACGAAAGTGAGCCCGGTCCATCCGTGAATGGTGGCTTTACGGAGGCCGTCTGGTCGGCCGTCGACGAGGAACAGCTGGATTGTGCGGCCGAAAACTTCGGTCGTCATTAATGAAACTCCCTGATCAGTTTTGCCTGACTATCCGATTTGACCTGCGATGTCCGCATCAGCGTTTCGGAACCGGTATCCGGCGACGAACCTCAGTCAACTTTCTTATTGCGATCAATTCGCATCATCACTAGTCCGGCGGCATGCCCCGCCTTTGCTTCGTTCCGCTCTTTTGATCGCTTTGGGCCGTTGAGCGATTCTGGCATCACGCCCCTCGTTCGCGATCATCAGCATGCGCTGGTGGCGAGTGTGGAGCGGCGGGTGCATTCGCGCAGTGATGCAGAGGATATCGTGCAAGAGGCATGGATCCGGGCGCTGGCGCAATTGGCGGAGGCGGAAGGGGGCAATGGCGGCGCTGGCCCAAACCGGGCGCCGATCCGCAGCCTGAAGGCCTGGCTTCACCGCATCGCCATCAATCTGTCGATTGATCATCTGCGCCGGCGCAAGGTTCGCGCGCATCTGGAGGCGGGATCGATCGATGCCGCCGCGCTGGAGGTGGCGGGGGATGGGCCTTTGCCCGATGCGCGGATGATTGCCGAACAGCAGCAGAAAATCTTCCTCGACGCGCTGCGGCAATTGCCCGTGCGGGCGCGGCGGGTGCTGGTGTTGAGCCGGGTGGAAGGCTGGACCTATCCGCGCATCGCGGCCGAACTGAACATATCGGTGCGCACCGTTTCCAACGATCTGGAACGCGCCATCGCGCAGTGCCTGATCCTGCTGGCCGGATATGAATCATGACCGGGGTTGCAGCTTTTGAACCCCCGCTGCGTCTGAAGAAGAAGACGCATGCGCGAGAGGATGGGATGGCAGCGCCGCAACAGCTTTCCGAGATAGACCGGGCCGCGCTCGGCTGGTTTGTCGCCAATCGCGGCGATGATGCCGATCAGGCGGGGTTTGAGCACTGGCAGGCGGCCGATCCGCGCCATGGCGATGCCTATGCCCGGATTGAACAGCTGTGGGGATCTTCTGCCTTTGCCGGCGCGGCGAAGCGGGCCCGCCCGCGCAATCGCGCGGCGGCGGCGGCGACCACCCTGGGGCTGGCGCTCTGCCTGATGCTGGTGACCGGCGCGGGGATGCGGCTGACCGGCCATGTGCTGGCCTGGCCAGCCGATCATGCCACCCCCGTGGGCCAGATCGCCGCCACCACGCTGGCGGATGGCAGCCGGGTCACGCTGGACAGCGGATCGGCAATCGATGTGGCGATCGGGCCGGACGGGCGGGAAATCCGCCTGCTGCGCGGGCGCATATTCGTGGCGGTGGCGCCCGATGATCGCCCCTTGCGCGTGCTCAGCGGCGATGCCCTGATCCGCGATATCGGCACCAGCTTTTCGGTGGGGCGCGATGAGGGCGGGGAGGCTGTGGCCGTGGCCGATGGGCTGGTGGAAATCAGCGCGGGGTCTGCTCCGCAAGGGACCGCCAGCGCGGCCATGATCCGGGCCGGGCAGGGCGGGGCACTGCAACGTGGCAGGGTCATCGCCGCCCATGCGATCAACCCGCTGGAAAGCTTCGCCTGGGTGCAGCAGCGGCATTATTTCGCTGATCAGAGGCTGGGTGATGTCGCGGCGGAACTGCGGCGATATCATCGCGGCTGGATTATCATCGCCAATGATCACGCGGCTGACGTGCGGATCAGCGGCGGGCTCAATCTGGCCGATCCCGTGGCCGCGATGGAAGAACTGGCGCGGCTTTCCAGCACGCGGCTGACCCGGGTCAGCGACCATCTGCTGATCCTGCGATAAAAATTTTCGGCCATTTTGCAGGATTGCTGACCAGCCTGCGTCTCCTGTCATGAGACTGACTTGCAATAGCGTTGGCGGAGGGCCGATGCGGTCGGTCATTAGGGGAAAATCATGATTGCGTCGCGTGTTCACCTGGCGGCCGCCTTGCTGGCCGGGACAGCCGGCATCGCCATGCCGCTGAGCCAGGCGGGGGCCCAATCCGGCCAAGGTCAGTCAGGTCAGGCTCAATCGCAGGGTATCACCATCGCCGCGCAGCCGCTGGATGCGGCGATCCGCCAGCTGATGGCGCAGACGGGCATTGTCGTCAGCTATCCCAGCACGCTTTCGGGCGGGAAGCGTTCGGCGGCGGTGGCCGGCGTTGCCTCCCCCGTGGCGGCGCTGTCGCGCCTGCTCGAAGGGACCGGGCTGACATATCGCCAGACGGGTGAGGGCAGCTTCACGCTGGAACCGGCACCGGCAGCGGCGGGAAACTCCGTCCAGCTCGGCACGCTGCGGGTCGAGGGCGCCGGTGATGCGGCGGGCGCGGGTGGCGCAGATGGCCGGGGTGGCGTGGATCGCGCAGCCGCCGCCGATGCGCCTTTCACCAAACCGGGCAGCGTCGCCTATGTCAGCCGCGAACAGATCGATCGCATTCCCCCGACCTCCACCGGTGATATTTTCCTCAGCGCCCCGGGCGTGATTTCGGCCGGCAACCGCAATGGCCAGTCGCTCGATCTCAATATTCGCGGCCTGCAAGGCATGGGCCGGGTCGCGACGCTGATCGACGGCGCATCGCAGCAGACCAGCATGTATCGCGGTTATGGCGGCACCAGCAGCCGCAGCTTCATCGATCCCGATCTGATTGGCGGGATCGACATCAGCAAGGGTCCGTCAGACGGGGCCTATGGCGCTGGCGCCATGGGCGGCACGGTCAATATCCGCACGCTGGTGGCCAGCGATCTGGTGGGTGTAGGCAACAGCTTTGGTGTGCGGGTGAAGGCCGGCATTGCCGATAACAGCGTGGAACCGCCCGAAACCCTGACACGCACTCCGCGCACGGAGCGTGGCCCGCTGACCACGGATGCGCGTAATCTGTCGATCGCGGGCGCCTATCGCGGTGATGTGTTCGAACTGGTCGGATCCTATGTTCAGCGGCGCAATGGCAATTACACCGCCGGCACCGTGGGCAATGATCGCACGCAGTTGGTCAGCCGCACCGGCGTTGCCACCGAACATCCGATTTCGATCTATGGCAAGGGTGGGGAGGTGTTCAACACATCCCGCGATACGCAGTCCGTGCTGCTGAAGGGCACGGCCCGGTTCGGCAATGGCCATGCGCTGGAACTCGGCTATGTCCGCTATGACAGCGTGCATGGGGAAGAATATCCCGATGGCAACAATCCCTTCAGCCAATGGTCGTGGATCGAACAGGCCGCGCTCAGCGATGTGGTGTCCAACATCTACACCGCCAAATATCGCTGGAACCCGGACGGCAATGATCTGATCGATCTGCGCGCCGAAGCCTGGCTCAGCGATGTGGAGGATTTCTGGGGCGCCTATAATCTGCGCACTGAATCCGTGACCAAGGGCTTTGACCTGTGGAACACATCGCTGTTCGGCACCGGCCTTGGCGAAGTCGCGATCCGTTACGGCGGGCAATATTCGGTGGAGGATGGCTCCACCCGGCAGGATCCGGCCCCGATCTGGGGCGATAACATGACCTTTGATGGCGTGCGCAAGCTGGGCCGGGTCTATGCCAATGCCGATCTGGATCTGAACGAATGGGCGCGGCTGTCCGGCGGGTTGAGCTGGGAATTCTTCAGCACCCGGGGCAACAACTGGCGCAACACCGAAGAACTGGGGCTGGATGGCAACCAGCTGAACCCGCGCGCATCCTTCACCATCACCCCGGCAGACGGCATCCAGCTGTTCGCCAGTTTTGCCCAAGGCTGGCGCCCGGCCACCCTGCGTGAAACCCTGCTGGATATGGATACGCTGATCCGCCCCAATCCGCTGCTGCGGCCGGAACGATCCCGCAATATCGAATATGGCATCAATATTCTGCAGGATGGCGTGATCGGCAATGACCGGCTGAAGACCAAGCTCGCCTATTTCGACAATCGCTACAGCGATTTCATCATGCGCGAATATGGCACCAATTTCGGGCTGGAAACCAATTACCGCACCTATACCAATATCCCGCTGGTGCATTTCCGGGGGGTAGAGGCGCAGCTGGATTACCAGATCGGCAACTGGTTCCTGGAAGGGCAGGTGAATTATTACACCGATGTGCAGTTCTGCAATCCGACCGGTGAAAACAGCTTCCTGCCCTGCGGCCGCTTCACCAGCGGGGAAGATTACCGTTCCGAAGCCGTGCCGCCGAAATATTCGGGCGCGGCCACGCTGGGCGGGCGGTTCTTCGATGATCGGCTGACGCTGGGCACCCGCGCGGTGTTTGCCGGCAAGCGTGCGGTCAATCGCCAGGCCGTCTATGGCGGCAGCAGCGTGGCATCGGAATGGAACCCCTATGCGGTGTTCGATCTGTTCGGCAGCCTCGACATCACGCAATATGTCACCGTCAGCGCCAGCGCGGAAAACATCACCAACCGCTTCTATCTCGATGCTCTCAGCCGTGCGCGGACCCCGTCGCCCGGGCGGCTGGTTCGCCTTAGCGTAACCGGTCGCTTCGGCGGGCCGGACCGGCAGCGGGAACGCGCCGAACTGCCGCATCAGTCGCGGCTGGGCCTGTGGGGCAAGGATTGGTCCGGCTTCTACCTGGGCGCGGTATCGGGCTATGCCGATTCCAGCAGCGACACCACGGTCGTCACGGGCACGGGCATTGGTGGGGGCGGGGCGACCCGCGAAAGCGGCAGCTTCGATGACACCGGGCTCGCCCATGCGCTGGTGGCCGGCTACAACTGGCAGAGCCCCAACGGGCTGGTGCTGGGTCTGGAGGCTGACTTTGGCAAGAGCACGTCGAAGGGCAGCGCCAATGTGATCGCCACCGAAACGACCAGCCTGTCCAATTACAAGAGCGTGGAGGTGGTCTATCGCGCCCAGAATGACTGGAACGGCAGCCTGCGGGCGCGGGTTGGTCAGGGCTTCGGGCGGATGCTGATCTATGCCACCGGCGGCGTTGCGGTGCGTCGCGATGAATTGCAGCGGGATCAGTTTGTCGGTGCCACTGCTTCGGCAACCCCGATCCGTACCAGCTTCAGCTTCAGCGAATATGATACCAAAACCCAGACCGGCTGGATCGCCGGGCTGGGCGGGCAGTTCGCGATCAGTGATCGCTGGTCGATCCGCGGCGAATATCTGCGCAGCGATTTCGGCAGCCGGAACTACAGCTTCGCCGATGCCCGCAAGGGGGCGCTGCCGGACTATGTCCTGCGGCAGGCGGTCACCGATCCGGTGACCGGTGATCTGGTGGTCGATCCGGTGACCGGAAATTACCAGTTCATCGAAACGCCGGTCACCGGCTCCTCCTCCGTCGTGGAAGGGCGGGTGGTGAACCGGGAAACGGTGACCCAGACCATTCGCATCGGTCTGGCCTACCGGTTCTGATCAAGGATGGCCGAGGCCGGATCGCTGCATCAGCCAGCATCCGGCCCCGGCCCTGATCATGCTCATCCTGCAGGAGAATATCTGATGAACACCCTTGCCACGGACGCCCCGGCGCCAGAAAGCCGCGCCCTGCGGCTCAAGACGCTGACCCATGCCACCCATGACCGGCTCGATACATCGATCATGGCGGCCGCATCCTTCGATGATGTCGACAGCTATGCCCGCTTTGTGGAGGTGCAATATCTGTTCCACCGCGACATCCACGCGCTCTATGATGATGCTGTGCTGCAGGCCCTGCTGCCGGGTCTGGCCGAACGCCGCAGGCTGGATCTGATCGCCGCTGATCTGGCCGATCTGGGCCGGGCCTTGCCCGAAGCCGATGATACACCCGTGTTTGCGGCCGGATCGGTGGATGCGCCCACCGCGCTCGGCTGGCTTTATGTTGCTGAAGGATCGAATATGGGCGCCGCGCTGCTGCGCAAGGCGGTAGCGAAGATCGGCCTGTCCGATGATCACGGCGCCCGCCATCTGGCCCCGGCCGAAGGCGGTCCGGCTGCGCATTGGCGCGCCTTTACCGCCGGGCTGAACGCGGTCGAACTGTCAGGCGATGAAGATGCCCGGGTCACCGCCGGGGCCAATGCTGCCTTCGCCCGGGTGCAGGCCTTTGCCGATGCCCGGCTTGGCTGATCCTGCTTCGATAAAAGTCGCGTCTGCCGGTTCGCTGCTGAAGCGCGGGCGGGCGGCGCGGCTGTTCTGGCTTGGGCTGGGTCTGCTGCTGGTCGGGATCGGTTTCATCGGCCTGTTTGTGCCGCTGTTGCCGAGTTTCGATTTCCTGCTGCTGGCCTTGCCTTGTTTTGCCCGTTCTTCGCCCCGGCTGGAGGCATGGCTGCTCAACCATCCGCGTTTCGGCCCCGGATTGCGTGCCTGGCGCCGCAACCGGGCGGTGCCGCGCCATGCCAAGATCATGGCCTGGCTGGGCATGGGCGCGGGCTATGCGATTTTCTGGCTGCATGTGAAACCGGGCTGGGCCGTCTCGCTGGCGATCGCGGGCTTCATGCTGTTCTGGGCGGTGTGGATCGCGCGGCGCCCAGAGCCAGAACAGCCGGAACCCGATGACATGGCGGAAACGCCGGCATGATCGGTACTGCCACTTGCAGCCGTTACAGCGATCGACCCACGGACTGGCGCACGCGCTGTGCCGGAATGGGTGGAACGGCGGGCATCGCCGTGGGGCTGACGCTCGCCATGCTGCTTGCCTGGCATGTGGTGCAGCCCTTGGTCGTTACCCCCGCGCCGCTGATCACGGTCAATCTCGATAGGCTGGAAGCACCGCCCGAACCCCAGCGGGAGGTTCCCGAAGGTCCGCAGCAGGTGGAACAGCAGGAACGGCAGCAGGTTGAACCCGATCAGCGCGATCCGCTGCCCGAAATCGAGATACCCCGGCTGACCCCCATGGTGCAGCCGGTTGCCCCGCCGGTCGATCCCGTGCCGCCGGCTGATCCGGTGCCGGAAACCACCGCGCCCAAGGCTGTGCCCGCGCCCCCGGCAAACAGAATGTCCAGCGCATCGCCGGCCAGCTGGGAAGCGCAGGTAATGGCCCATCTTGAACATCATCGCCGCTATCCGGCGGCCGCACGCGCGCGTCGGCAACAGGGGGTGGCCTATGTCACCTTCCGCATGAACCGGGCGGGGCAAGTGCTTTCCAGCCGGGTCAGCCGGTCATCCGGTGCAGGCGTGCTGGACCGGGCGGCGCTTGATACGCTGAAACGCGCGCAGCCTTTGCCGGCCATTCCCGATGACCGGCCCGATGAAATGGAACTGACCGTTCAGGTCGAATTCTTCACCAGCTGAGGGGCGTGCGCTGCCGGTTACAGCAGCCATTCGATCGGCAGGTGCGACAGCAGGCGGATGCCGCTGCGCTGGAACAGGCTCATCCCCGGTTCGCGCCGGTGGGTGATCCTGGCGCCATCTGCCGATTGTTCGATCCAGTTGAGCCGGCCCCGTTCATCCAGCACCACCTCATAGGCGCGCAGCGGGGTTTCGGTTTCGAAGCTGGCGGAAACCTGCCGGGCCAGCGCCGGGGTATCAATCACAAAACCCAGCTCTGTGTTGAGATGCATCGATCGCGGATCGAAATTGAACGATCCGATGAACAGCCGCTGCTCATCCACCACGAAGGTCTTGGCGTGCAGGGTGGTTGCGCTGGATCGCAGCACCTGACCGCGCGGATTGGGCCCGCTGCCGCCCAGGCTGCTGCCTCCAATGCCGCCACCGCCGGCCTTGCCCCGGCGCTTCAGCCCGCCGCTGCCCGGACCGGTGCCGATCAGCGCGCGGCGCGGGCGGCGCTTGTGCAATTGCCCGCGCAGCCGCCGGCGCAGGCGGCGGCCGATGCGGCTGCGGAAATTGCCATTGGTGCCATTGGCGGGCGCAGCGGCCTGTTCGTCGGGCGGCGTTTCAGGCCGCGCTTCCGGATCATGGACATGCTGCGGCCCGCGCATTTCAAACAGGCGGATGCCCGCGCGCAGCATCGCCTTGCGCCGTTCAGCATAGCCGGCATGCACCACCCAGACATCGGTCGCTTCAAAGGCATTGGTGAAGATCGCCAGATCCACGCCGTTTCGAGCCATGGCAGCAAAGGCATCCACCCCGGCTGCGGTGGGCACGAAATAGCCCGATACCAGCCGCAGACTGTCCTGCGGGCGGCCGATCGCCCCCATCAGCGTTGTCGCCAGCAATTCCTCCCGACCGGCCTTGCCGATACCCTTGGCAGGATTGTCGCTGACCAGCTTGACCGGCCCCCACTGGAAAGGCAGTGATCCATCCAGCATCTGCTTGATAAAAGGCTGGCTGGCGACCGCCTTCTTGTAGCGTTGGGCCGCAGGGGTATCTTCCAGGACCCGCGCCTCCGCCATCAGCGCGGGCAGATGTTCGGCCGGCACCGGCGGCAGGATCCGGTCTGACGGGAAGGCGCTGTTGCTGTTCCAGTACCGATCAAAGTCGCGCGCGGTCTGTTCCACCACCGGGCCGATTGCCAGCGCATCCAGATCGGAAAACTGCCCGTCATCGCGGGCATCGTAATATTCATCGCCAATATTGCGCCCGCCGACGATCACTGCCTGCCCATCGGCGATGAAGCATTTGTTGTGCATCCGCCGGTTGAGCCGCCAGAAATCCGCCAGATAGCCCAGCATCTTGGGCTGGCGCAGCACGAACGGGTTGAACAGGCGGATTTCTATCCCGGGATGATGATCCAGCGCGGCCAGCAGCCGGTCCAGCCCGGCAATGCCATTATCATCCAGCAGCAACCGCACCCGCACCCCGCGATCGGCTGCCTCTCGCAGTGCTTCCAGCATCAATATGCCGCACAGATCGGCGTGCCAGATGTAATATTGCACATCCAGGCTGCGCACCGCGGCGCGCGCCAGCAGGATGCGCGCGGCAAAGGCATCGCGGCCGTCTTCCAGCAGATGCACGCCCGAATGATCGTCTGGATGGGGCAGGCAGGCCCGGGCCACGCCCATCCCCAGCGGGGTGTTCTGCGTATGGGTGACATGGCTGCTCCCCACCCGTGGTTCCAGTGGCGGCAGGGGGTGGGTCAGGCGGATCACCAGCCCGGCCAGCAGCAGGGCAATCAGCAGGCCGGTGATCAGCTGCAGCAGCAGCATTAGCTCTGCCACCAGATGGACGTCGTGCATCCGGCCGTTGAGACAGAATGCCCGATGCGGGTTCGCCCCATCATGCCTATGCCAAGCCCCCGCTGATCATATCGATCCAGCGCCCGAACAGCCCGCTGGTTCCAGCATGTCGGCCATTTGTCCCGCCATGTTAGCGAAATGTCTCTGTCTGGTCCGGATTGTCCCAGGCTTTTTCCAGCCGGCGGACGTGCAGCAGCCAGATCACGACCGCGCTGGGCAGATAGACCAGCAGCGCCAGCATGAAAAAACTCAGATCCCCGCCAAAGAACAGCGTCCGCAACAGCGCCATCAGCGCTAGGGCGATGGCGATCGACCGGGTGGCCCGCACACGCGGCGGGCTTTCCCGTCCGCCGAATTTTTCCACCAGCCAGGTCAGCACATAGATGCCCATCAATCCGAAGACGAAGGTGCCAAGGCCGCCCGCGATCGATATCATGATTGTTCCTCTCCCCCGGCCGTGCATCCCCTCGAAATGCTGCGGCCTGAGCGCAGGCTAGCTTGGTTTCGTCCATCATGGGAAGAGCCACAGCCTGGAAAAAACCCCGCCGAAGCGGGGTTGAGTGAGGGAGGGAAGTCGCACCGACCGCCGGGGCTGGAACAATTGGCGGCCGGTGCCCAGCCGCTGTGGCAGCGGCGCCGGGGTGCCGCCTTGATGCCGATCAAATTGGCGCGTCTGCTGTCGATTTGCACGGCAGGAAGCCCATCCGTGGCCGGGACAGGCCGGGCCGAGTGCAGGGGGTGATCGGCGCGGTTGAGGTGCGGGGCCGGGCTGCCTAACTTGCCGTCACGCGCATGCGATAACCAATGGATGGTGTGTGATCTTTGGATCTACCCAATCTTTATCAATATCTTGCGCGTCGAATTTGATGGTTTTTGGAAATGGATATTCACTGATGAAATTGCCCGTTCTGCTGAGTGCCGGTGTTGTGGCGCCCGTAATTTTCGCTGCCATGCCCGCTCTGGCTCAGGATGGGCCAACCGCCCCGGGCACCATTACCGGCCGGGCCGCGATCGGCCTCGTCATCGGCAATTCGCTGGTCCACGAAGGCCAGGACCAGGATAAAACAGCGCAGGAAAAATCCACCCCGGCGATGGTGATGCATTTTGCCGCTGACGGAAAAGCCGGTGCGCGGTCGGCCGATACCGGGGCAGAGGTTCAGCCAGGGACCTGGTCCATTGATGAACAGGGTAGGCTCTGTGTCGTCGATCCGGGCAAGACGCCCAAGGAAGGGGATTGCGTGGATGTTGCCGTAACCGGGGACCAGGTTCGCCTGACGCAGTCACTGGAACGGATGGAGCTCAATATGCGGCTGGTGCCGGGCAACCCTTACGAACTGTAGGATGTGCCGTGCCGGATGCCGGAACGCTTGGCCGATCGCGCGGTTGATCGCACGCCGGCGTGATGCCATCCATCCGGCACCATTCCTTCCCGAAGCTTGCTGATTCAAAGGAAACCCATGTCCCGTCCCAGCCTTATCGCCCTGTCGGGCAGCATCCGTGCGCAGTCTTTCAGCACGGCCATTCTGAACACGCTGGCCGATGTGCTGGCAGACCGGATCGATATCCGCGTGCTCAGCCTCGAAAATGTGCCGCTCTACAATCAGGATATCGACAATGATCAGGCCCCGGCCGGTGTGGTCGAACTGCGCAGCGCCATCGCTGCGGCCGATGGCGTGATCATCGCGTCGCCTGAATACAACCATGGCGTGTCCGGCGTGCTCAAGAATGCGCTCGACTGGGCGTCACGGCCGATGGGCAAGGCATCGCTGGCGGGCAAGACCGCTTTCACGCTCAGCTCCTCCCCCGGCGCAGTCGGCGGGGCGCGTTCGCATGCGCAGCTGAATGAAACCCTAGCCGCCATCGGCGTGCGCCAGGTGTTGCATCCGCAGGCGGTGATCCCCGCCGTGCATGAAAAGATCAAGGATGGCCGGCTGACCGATCAGCGCATTCTCGATTTCCTGGTCGATGGTGTCGATGCGCTACTGCGTGACATTGCCGTGCCGGGTTCGGCCGATACCCAGGAAGATTGATTGATGCAGATGCGGTGTGATGCCCGATCATCAGGGGATCACACCGCCTGCCATGCTGATCCTATGTCAGTGCGGCGATGGTCTGGCGGGTCGACAGCACCACGCCGATGCAGTCCGCCACCTGGGTCAGCGCCGCATCGTGCCAGTCACGGGAAAAATCAGCCAGCGCGTCCGCCACGAAGAAGGGCTCCATGTCGCGCTGGAACGCCTCGCCGGCGGTCAGCATGCAGCCGATATGGGCATAGACGCCGCAGATGATCAGCTGATCACGCTTGCGGGCCTGCATCAGCGTTTCCAGATTGCTGCGCTGGAACGCGCTGTAGCGGTGCTTGGTCAGCACGAAATCGCCCTCCGCAGGGGCCAGCGGATCGATGATCGGCTGATGCTGCGCGATATGGCGCATGCCCGGGCCCCACAGATCGGCCTGCAAGCCCCGGTCGCGTCGATCCTGATCACCGTTCTGGGCGGTATAAAACACCGGAATCCCGGCAGCGCGCGCCGCCGCGATCAATTGCGCGATCGCAGTGGTGGCCGGCGCGATCGGCGCGCTGTCGGGCACGAAAGCGTCGACGAAATATTGCTGCATGTCATGCACCAGCAGGGCCGCCCGCGTGGGATCAAGCTGCCAGTCGGCCCGCGATGCCGGAAGTTCAGCCTCTGTCGGCAGATCATAGACCGGGATGGAGGGCAGGCGGCGCGGCGGGGTGGCGGTATCGGTCATGCAAACTCTCAAGGAAGGATTTCAGCGCTGTAACGCCTGCCCGGGCCAAACAAAATGGACAGGCGGCGCCAAATGGAAAGGCTGACAGTCAGCCAATCGGGCGGCCCTGTTCATCCACCCCCAGCGCGCGCAGCACGGCCTGCAGCTTGGCGGAAGTTTCTTCCGCTTCGGCAAGCGGATCAGATCCTTCGACAATGCCGGCCCCGGCATAGACCCTGGCGGTCTGGCCATGGATTTCCGCACAGCGGAGCGAGACGTAGAAGGCGCCATCGCCGCTGCCATCGCACCAGCCCACGGCCCCGGCATAAAAGCCGCGATCATAACCTTCCAGTTCACCGATCAGCTTTACCGCCTGATCGCGCGGGGTTCCGCCGACGGCGGGGGTGGGGTGGAGCACGGCGGCGAGTTCCGCTGCATTGGTATCCTGCGGATGCTTCAGCGTGCCGGCAATGTTGGTGCCCAGGTGCCACATGGTGGCGGTGGAAACGAGCTCGGGCGTTTCCGGGGCGGACAGAGTCGAACAGAACGGGGCAAGTCCATCCAGAATGGCTTCCACCACCCAGCGATGTTCGCGGTGATCCTTGCCCGAATGCAGCAGCGCTTCGGCAGCGGCACGATCGGCGGCGGCATCGGCGCTGCGGCGGGATGATCCGGCCAGCGGGTGCGACAGGATTTGATCGCCCTTCTTGCGCATCAGCAATTCAGGGGTCGCGCCAACCAGATGGCGAATATCGGCGTCGGTCTGCGGATGATCCTGCCGCTTCAGCGTCGGGGTGATAAACCGCACCGCGCCCGGATCACCGGTCAGCCGGACGGACAGCGCCAGCGGATCGATCGGCTGGTCGGCCGCCAGCATCAGGCTGCGCGACAACACCAGCTTGGTCATCACCGGTTCGCCGGCAATGGCGTTCTCGCGGGCATGGGCAAGCGCGGTCAGCGCACGGGCGACAGCCGTCTGGTATCCATTGCGATCGGGTTCGCCGCGCACGCGCCAATGCAGATCATTGGCTTGCCATTGGCCGGCCACCTGCCAGGGGCTATCGGCCAGAGTGCGCGGCTGGAAAAACAGATCATCGGCGGTGCGATCAAACGGCAGCACGCCAACCAGCAAGGCCGGCGCCGCGCCATCATCCGCCGGCATATCGGCGAAGAAGTCCTTCACCCTTGCGCCCAGTGTGGCGGCGGGGCCGGCCGGCAGGCGGCGCTGCAGGCCGGTGGCAAAGATCCGCGGTTCGGATGCCGAAGCAGCGGGGGACAGGGCAAAAACCCAAGGCAGGGCGGCATCTGCGGTGGTGGCGGGCTGTCTGGCCGCAGCGGGCAGGCGTTCGCTCACCACGTCGATGCTGCGGGCATCGAAAGCGGCGCCCAATCCATCGCTGGAAAAGGGGCGCGCATCAAAGCCATTGGCATCCGGTTCCCCTGAGGCATAATCTTTCATCATCATCTTCACCGGAAAGCCCCGATCCTGCCTGCTGCCGTGACCATGCCGCCCTGCTTTCCGCAAACCTGCCCGTCCGGGCGCCGGGTGGCGCAAACCCGGACATGGGCGGTGGCAGGAAAAGCAGAAGCTTGCATTGGCCGTCCTTTTTACTATCGACCGTCCGATCGATGAGAATGGTTCGCATTCTTAAGTTGACCGACCCTTAGACCCGGAAACATTCGCGTAAGATGACGAGAACATTAAATCGCCGGTGGATGGGCCTTATGCGCGCGGGATATGGCTTGCGCGGGTCGGCACGGATCGCATCAATGCATGGAAAGCAGGGGGTTTTCCGGTGAAGGCGCTGGTTGTCGAAGATGATGAGAAGACCCGCAGCTTCATCGTGCGCGGGTTGCGCCAGGCCGGCCATGTGGTTGACGAGGCGGGCAGCGGCGGGGCCGGGCTCGATCTGGCGCTGGACGGCACTTACGATGTTCTGATTCTCGACCGGATGCTGCCGGGCATGGGCGGGCTTGATCTGCTGCGCGCGGCGCGTGAAGCGGGCGTTTCCTCACCCTGTCTGTTGCTGACGGCGCTGGGCGCGGTGGAAGACCGGGTCGAAGGGCTGAACGCCGGCGCCGATGACTATCTGGTCAAACCCTTTGCTTTCAGCGAATTGCTGGCCCGGCTGCAGGCGCTCGAACGTCGTCCGCCGCTGGCATCGCGCCAGGCCGATGTGCTGGCGGTGGGTGACCTGCTGGTCGATCCTGCGGCCCATCGGGTAACCCGGGGCGGCCAACTGATCGATCTGACATCGCATGAATTCAAGCTGCTGGAATTCCTCGCCCGGCGCACCGGCCAGGTGGTGACCCGCACCATGCTGCTCGAAGCGCTGTGGGGTTTCCACTTCGATCCCAAGACGAATATCGTTGACGCGCATATCAGCCGGCTGCGCGGCAAGGTGGACAAGGCTTTTGACACCGAACTGATCCGCACCGTGCGCGGCGTGGGTTATGTGCTGCAGGAACCGCGCTGAGGTGACGCGATGAAGCCGATGACCCTGCGCGCGCTGTGGTCCACCGCCAGCCTGCGCTTTGCCCTGCTGTTTGCGGCATTGTTCGGGCTGGGCGGGGCGGCGATGGTGACCATTGTTGATTTCGGTTTCGTCCGTTTCGCCGAAGCGGAGGTACGCGAAGGCCTGCAGCACCAGATGGCGATCATGCGCACCGATGTGGCGGGTATGGGCGGCGATCATGTCGTGGAAATGCTGGAATCGCAGGCGCGCAATCGCGATGGCCGTCGCTATCTGTTCCTGGTCATCACGCCCGATGGGCGCAGTTTTTCCAACGGGCTGACCCGCGCGGCTGCCAATGCCGATGGCTTCCGGCGCAATATTGGCGACAAGCCGCGCGCGGCCCGCTGGCCCGATCAGAAACCCAATATGCTGGTGCTGAGCCAGACCGCGCCGGATGGCACCTTCCTCGCCATCGGGCGTGACACCCAGCATCTGGAAGAACTGCGCGGCGGCATGCGCAGCTTTGCCCTGTGGAGCGGGCTGGGGCTGATCACCCTGGCTCTGGCGGCGGGGCTGGCGATCGGCTGGCTGTTCCTGCGTCGGCTGGAAGGGGTCAACAACACGGTCGAACGGATCATTTCCGGCCATGCGGCCGAACGCCTGCCGGCAATCGGCTTTGGCCGGGAATTTGACGATCTGGCCCGCAATCTCAATCGTATGCTGGCGCGGCAAGAGGCCGCCATGGAAGCGCTGAAGACCGTTTCCGAAGGGATCGCCCATGATCTGCGCACCCCGCTGGGGCGGTTGCGCAACCGACTGGAAGAACTGGAACAGGTTGGCGATGATCCGGTGCAGCGGCAGGCGGAAATCGATGCGGCCGTGCTGGATATCACCCGCATCACCGAATTGTTCGAAGCGCTGCTGGCCCTGTCCCAGGTCGAAGGCGGGCGGGCGGCGGCTCAGCCGGTGCCGCTTGATGCCGGCGCTCTGGCCTCTGCCTTGGGCGAAATCTACCGCCCGGTGATAGAGGATGCCGGCGGCACGCTGGCGCTCGATGCGCCGGCCGATGCAGGTCTGCGGATCAGCGGTGATGCCGCATTGCTGACGCAGGCACTGGCCAATCTACTCGACAATGCCCTGAACCATGCTGGCAATCATGCCGGCACCGGGTTGGCCCCCGAACTGGGCCTGTCGGTGACCCGGCGCGATGACGCCATCGTGCTGCGCGTGGCCGACAATGGACCCGGCATCCCGGCCGAAGAGCGGGAGAAGGTGCTGCGCCGCTTCTATCGCATGGACCGCAGCCGCACCCGACCGGGGTCTGGCCTCGGCCTGCCCATGGCCGCCGCCGTGGCCCGCTGGCACGGCGGCGACATCGTGCTGGGCGACAATCAGCCGGGGCTGGTGGTGGAACTGGTGTTGCCGGCGGTTGAATAAGCCAACTGGTCGAACGCTTACCGGCAGCTCAGGATGATTTGCCTTCTCGGTTTGTCAAAGGTGATGCTGGAGCAGGGGCGCATCGCATCCAGGCCGATTCCCATGGGGCAGATCGGCTTGGCGCCCCTGCGCCCGGTGACGGTGATTCCATTCGGGTCAGCATCTACATCCGGAATGGGAGCTGGTGTCGCCATAATCATGCGTGCGGGTGGCAAGGCTGCTGATCCATAATGGGCCGATGGCGACCGGGCCGGTGGGCGTATCGCTGGCCCCGGTGCCGGTGATATTTTTTCAAAAAATGCCCAGACGCCCAGAGTTCTTGCACTGCAGCAAGCTAACGGGCATGCAGGCGTCTCCGAAGTGGGATCAAAGGGGTGCGAATGTCTCCTGAAGAGGCCAAGTGGTGGGGTGAGCGGATTGCTGCCCTTTCAAATGAAGAGCTGTCTCCGTCACTAAATATCGGAAGTTCGACCGAGGATTATCGCAAGGTTGTTTGCCCACAGATTGATTCGGAGGTGTTTCGGCCACTCCGTGAAAGAGGGCTGCAGATCTTTCATATCGATATGAAGCACGCAACCGGTGTGGATATGGTTGGTGATGTCACTGATCCTGCCTTCCGCAGCGACATCAAGGCTGTTCGTCCGCGTGCGATATTCTGCAACAATCTGCTTGAGCATGTTGTGGTTCGCGACGGTATCGTCAGCGCTATCGACGATATGCTGGAGCCCGGGGCCTATGCGCTGATGTCGGTGCCCCAGGATTACCCCTATCATCCGGATCCTATCGATACTGGATACCGGGTTTCGCCAGAAGAACTGGCCTCGATCTTTCCTGGTTTCGATATTGTGGAAAGCGCGTCCGTTCCGTTCGGAAATTATCTGAGGTCGTTGCTGCGCAACCCCAAGCTTCTTGTAAGAGATGCTTACCTCGTGCCTGCGGGATTGTTCAATCGTCAGAAGTGGAAAGTTTTGTTTGGAAACTACCGTTATCTGATCAAGAATTATCGCGTCGCTTGTGTGGTGCTGCAGAAGAAAAGCGCCGACGGATAAACATCAGATTTGTTAGAAAATGGGCGACGGAGGATTGGTTGATTACCATCTTCCTCGATCCCCATATTTGTGTGTGACCCTTTCGCCCGGCGTAATTGAGTGGTGCGCCCCGGCACCTCCTCGTCATGCCAGCGAAAGCTGGCATATGATGCCATATCTCTCTGCTCTCCGCAGTCGAGCATAACTCACCACCGCATGAAGTTTCCGGCTGCACCCCGTCGCCCGATCGGCTATCATCCGTCCATGGCCCGCCGCGCTGCCCCCGCATTGTCCATCACACGCCTGCCCTTGCGGCTGGTGCTGATGCTGCTGTGTGCGCTGGGTTTTGCTGTCGTGCCGGTGGCGATGATGCCCGTTCCCAGCCATGCCATGCCGAGCCACGCCATGCAGGCACCCGCTGACAGCGGCGCGGATCATTCAGCCATGCCCGATTGCCACACGCAGCTGGAACAGGCGGCGATGGATCATGGTGGCGGTGACCATTCCGATCCCGCCCAGCCACGCTCTGCCATGCAGCAGCTGATCTGCGGGCTGGCCTGCGCGGCTGTCGCTCCCAGCGTGGAACTGGCGATGGTGATCCCCGAACGGCTGGATGCGGTCCCCCATGCAGCCACCATGCCGGCCTTGTCCGGCATCACCAGCCTGCCCGAAGCCCGCCCGCCGCGAGGCCGGGCCTGATCCCCAATAGCCGCTCCGCTTTGCGGGGCAGGACAAACCGGGCGCCTTTTATCGGTGCCCGCTGATCGGCCGCCTGCACGGGCAGGGGCCGCAAGGATCATGTGATGCAGACACTATTGAACCGCCGCATGTTGCTGGGTGGTGGAGCGGCCGGTCTGGCCAGTCTTGGCCTGGGGCATTTGTTCCCTGCCTGGGCGCAGAGCGGCACCCATGGGACAGGGCACCATCCGCAAGCCGGATCAGCACCGGCCCCGGCCGTGCTTTCGGGCGAGGATATTCATCTTTCGGTCGGTCATGCGCCGTTCCGCACCGGTGGCCGCATGGGCCATGCCATCGCCGTCAATGGAACGGTTCCCGCGCCGCTGATCCGCCTGCGCGAAGGGCAGAATGTGCGGCTGCATGTGGACAACACGCTGGATGAAGACACCAGCATTCACTGGCACGGCCTGCTGGTGCCGCACACCATGGATGGCGTGCCGGGCCTGTCCTTCCCCGGCATCCGCGCGCGCAGTCGTTTCACCTATGAATTCCCGGTGATCCAGAGCGGCACCTATTGGTATCACAGCCATTCGGGCATGCAGGAACAGATGGGGCATTATGGCCCGATCGTGATCGATCCCGCCGATGGCGAACCGCAAGCCGCCGATCGGGAACATGTGATCGTGCTGTCCGACTGGACCTTCATGCATGGGCATCATCTGCTCAGCCGGCTGAAGGCGCAGGGTGGATATTACAACCGCCAGCGGCAGACCCTGCTGGGCCAGCTGAGAGGCGGCGCAGAGGAACAGATGTCGGCGGCGGATCGGGCCATGTGGGGCGCGATGCGGATGGATCCGACCGACATCAGCGATGTGACGGCGGAAACCTACACCTATCTGATCAATGGCCATGGCCCGGCAGAAAACTGGACCGGGCTGTTTACCCCGGGGGAACGGGTGCGGCTCCGGATTATCAATGCCGCCGCGATGACGATCTTCAACATCCGCATTCCGGGGCTGGAAATGCAGGTGGTGGCTGCTGACGGCCTGCCGGTGATGCCGGTGGCGGTGGATGAATTCCAGATTGGTAACGCTGAAACCTATGATGTGATCATCCACCCGCAGGATGATCGCGCTTACACATTCGTGGCCGAAGGGATCGACCGGTCCGGCATGGGCCGGGCCACGCTGGCGCCGCGTTTGGGGATGGAAGCCCCGGTTCCGGCGCTGCGCCCGCGCCCGACGCTGACCATGCGTGACATGGGCATGGACCACGGCGCTATGGACCATGGTTCGATGGATCACGGTTCCATGGATCATGGCACGATGGATCAGGCCGACATGGCCGGAATGGATCATGGCGCCATGGACCACAGCCAGATGGATCATGGCTCTGTGGATGCCGGCACCGGCACTGGCCATTCCATGGCCGGCATGAAAATGCGCGACACATCGCTGCTGCCCGATCATGTCCGCACCGGGCCCGGGATGGATATGGTGGCGATGAACCCGGTCGATCGCACCGGCGACCCGGGCATTGGCCTGGATGATGTCGGCCATCGCGTGCTGACCTATCGCGATCTGATGGCGCTGACGCCCAATCCCGACACCCGCGACCCCAGCCGCACGGTGGAGGTCCATCTGACCGGCAATATGGAACGCTTCATGTGGTCCTTCGACGGGCAGAAATACAGCGAAGGCGCTGAACCGATCCGTTTCGAACGGGATGAGCGGGTGCGGGTGGTGTTGATCAACAACACCATGATGACCCACCCGATCCATCTGCATGGGCATTTCTTTGAACTGGTGAACGGCCACACCGGCAGCCATCCGCGCAAGCATACGGTCAATGTCCTGCCCGGCGGCAAGGTGACATTCGATCTGACCGCCGATGCCCCCGGGGACTGGGCGTTCCACTGCCATCTGCAACTGCATATGCATGCCGGGATGTTCCGCGTCGTTTCCGTCCGCCCGATGGAAGGAGATGCCGCATGAACGCGCAGCTTCGCCCATCATCGGCAATGACGTCCATGCTGGCGCTCGCGCTGGCCCTGTCGGTCATCCAGCCTGCATTGGCGCAGGACAGCAGCGACCATTCCGCCCATGCAGGCCATCAGATGCCGCCGCCTGACGCATCGCCGCCAACGCCAGATCCCCAGCATGACATGGAGAAGGGGGCGGATGATCATGCAGGGCATGAGATGCCGGACACAGCCGAACCGGTTGATCACAGCAGCATGGATCATAGCCAGATGGATCACGGTGCCATGGATCATGGTTCGATGGACCACAGCCAGATGGATCACGGCGCCACGGATCACGCTGCGATGGATCACAGCCAGATGGATCATACCGCCATGGACCATAGCGCCATGGAGCATGGCTCGATGGATCATTCCGGCCACGCCCCTGCCGCGCCCAATCCGCCGGTGGCTCCGCCACCACCGGGCGCCTTCTCTGGCCCGCAATTTGCCGCCGATGCCGCCTTTGATCCCGCCGATATGGCGCGCGCGCGGGCGGTGCTGCGGCGCGAACATGGCGGCATGGCCATGGGGGTGGTGATGGTGGACCGGCTGGAAGCGCGCATGCGCAAGGGCCGCGATGGTTACGCCTTTGAGGCGGACGCCTGGTATGGCGGAGACATCGACCGGTTGTGGCTAAAGGCCAATGGCGAAGGCACATTTGGCGGCAGCTTTGGTGACAGTCTAGAACGGGTGGAACTGCAGGCCTTGTGGAGCCACGCCATCGGCCCCTGGTTCAATCTGCAGGCCGGGGTGCGGCAGGATCTGGGGCCAGACCGGCACGGTGGCCCCGAACGCACCCACGCCGTCGCCGCGATCAATGGGCTGGCGCCTTATTTCTTCGAAGTGGAAGGGGCGCTGTTCCTGTCCACCCAGGGCGAACTGACCATGCATGCCGAAGCAGAATATGATCAGCGGCTGACCCAGCGGCTGATCCTGCAACCGGCCGTCGGGCTGAAGCTTTCCGCCCAGTCGATCCCCGAACTGGGGCTGGGGTCCGGCCTCACCTCGGCAGAGGCAGGGCTGCGGCTGCGCTATGAAATAGCGCGCGAATTCGCGCCTTATGTCGGCGTGCAATATGAACACAGCTTCGGCGAAACCGCCCGCCTGCGCCGCGCCGCAGGGGAGGATAGCAAGGGCTGGTCATTCCTGCTGGGCGTGCGTGCGTGGTTCTGATCGGATGATGTGACCGCAGGGCAGGGTGGCGGGGAAGGTTTTTCCCGCCACCCATTCAAGATTGATACATTCGCCGGGCCACACAAAGCGGCTGTTCCCCATGTTGGAAGGCAAGCCCGCCCCATGCCGCGAAAACTGTCCCGCAAGCGCCTGATCCTGACCCTGCTGTTCGCGGCCACCACGGCCGGGGCTACGGGTGGGGCTTGGCAGGTGGGGGAACGGCTGACGGCGGCAAGCAATCGTCCGGTGGATGCTGTGGCCGCGCCGGCAGAGGCGGTGCATATTGCCAGCAGCGATGGCATCATCCTGGCCGGATCCTATTGGCCAGCGCCTGGTGGCAGGGCGGGCCGTTCCGCGCCGGCGGTGCTGCTGCTGCATGGCAACAACAACACCCGTGGATCGATGACCCGGCTGGCCGAATGGCTAAACGGGCAGGGTTATGGCGTGCTGACCGTGGATTTTCGCGGCCATGGCCAGTCCACGCCCGCGATCAAGAGCTTCGGTTTGAAAGAGGCGGATGATGCCCATGCCGCCTTTGCCTGGTTGCAGGAACGCCAGCCCGGGGCGAAGATCGGTGTGGTCGGTTATTCGCTGGGCGGGGCGGCGGCCGTGCTGGGGGACAAGGGGCCGGTGCCGGCCGATGCGCTGGCCATGTTGGCGGTCTATCCCGATATTCGCCACGCCATCCGCAATCGCCTGTCCAGCCAGATGAACCCCTGGGGCGCTGCGCTGATGGAGCCGCTGCTCAGCTTTCAGGCCCTGCCGCGCTATGGCGCCTGGCCATCCGATCTGGCCCCGGTGGAGGCTCTGAAACAGGTCAAGGCGCCGGTGCTGGTGATGGGCGGGGCGGATGATCGCTCCACCCCGCCAGAGGAAACCCGCCAGCTTTACGAAGCGGTTAAGGACCATGGCGAATTGCGGATCATTGATGGCGCCAGCCACCGCTATATGGGCGGGCTGATGAATGAGGAAACCAGGGCCGAACTGCTGGCCTTCCTGAAACGGGAACTGGTGCAGGCCTGAATGGCAAAGCCTGTTCCACTGCTGATGCTGCCCGGCCTGCTCAATGACGCAGCGCTGTGGGCGGCGCAGATCCTTGATCTTGCCGATATCGCCGATTGCCATGTGGCCGATCTGACGCAGGACAGCAGCGTGCAGGCCATGGCCGCACGGGCGCTGGCAGATGCGCCGCCGCAGTTTGCCCTGCTGGGGCTGTCGATGGGCGGTTATGTGGCGTTGGAAATCATGCGTCAGGCGCCGGAACGGGTGTTGCGGCTGGCGCTGCTGGACACCAGCGCCGCGCCGGATGATGCCGAACGCGCCCGCCAGCGACGCGCGGCGATGGATTCCCTGCGCCTTGGGCGCTTCGTCGGGGTGACCGGTCGCCTGCTGCCACAATTGCTGCACCCTGATCATCTGGCGGATGGTGCCATTGGCCCGGTGGCGCAGGTGGTGCAAGCCATGGCCGCCCGGGTGGGCGGGGATGGCTTTCTGCGCCAGCAGCAGGCCATTCTGGACCGCCCGGACAGTCGCCCTTTGCTCCCCGAAATTCGCGTGCCGACGCTGGTCGCCGTGGGGGACAGCGATCGCATGACCCCACCGGAAGAGGCACAGGTGCTGCATGCGGGTATCACCGCCGCCCGCTGGCACTGCTTCGCCCGCTGCGGCCATCTGCCGCCGCTGGAAAAACCGGCGGAAACCAGCCAGGTGCTGCGGGAATGGCTGGCATGGTCGCCAGCGCAAATGCGCGAGTAAGGCGCAGTCAGGTCGCGGAAATGCGGAACCGCCGGCGATATTCGACCGGGGACAGGCCAACGATGCGGCGGAATATGCGGCGGAACGCGCTGGCGTCTTCATAACCCACATCCCAGGCGATCCGTTCGACCGGGGCGGCACTGAACTGCAATTGGTCTTGCGCGCGGGCCATCCGCAGCCGCTGGATATATTCGCCGGTCGTCATCCCCGTCGCGTTGCGGAACCGGCGGATCAGCGTGCGCTGTTCCAGCCCGGCCGCTGTGGCCAGCGCGGCCAGATCGCTGGTTGTCGTGCCATGGGCCTGCAGCCAGTGCTGCAGCTTCAGAATGGCGGCATCTCCATGGCTGAGGCTGGGGGCAAAGGCGCTGTAGAAGCGCTGTTCGCGGCCCGGCGGATCGATCAGCATCAGCCTGGCGGTGTCCATCATGATCGTCGGGCCCAGTATGCGGGCGATCAGGATCAGCCCCAGATCGGTCCAGGCCATTACGCCACCTGCCGTGATGATGTCGCCATCATCGATGATCAGCCGGTCTGTATCCGGCTTTGCCGCCGGAAAGCGGGTGCGGATCAGATCGCGATAGCTCCAGTGCGTGGTGACCGGGCGGCCATCGAGCAGGCCCGTTTCGCCCAGCACCAGCGCCCCGCCACAAACCGATGCAAGCAGGGTGCCGGCCCGGTGCAGACCGAACAGCCAGGGGGCAAAGCCGCGCGCCACATCGCGCGCAATCGGATCTTCCAGCGATGGCGGGAGCACCAGGAATTGCGGCGCGGGATCATCCCCGTCTGTTGGCATGGGCTGGCTGGTAAAGATGCGGCGGGGTGCGTCCCCCGGGCCGGCGGCCTGCCAGTGGCTGACCCGCAAGACCGGTGCCCCGCCGGATTTGGCCCGCGCCAACCGCTCGGCCGTCAGCAGCAGATCGGTCAGTCCCAGAACGGCGGCCATCTGCGCACCGGGATAGATCAATATGCCGATTTCGGGCGAGGCCTGCTGTGTCATATGGCGATATTAGCACGCAGAATGTCGTTTACGCCAATCGTTCGCGTTGGGGGCAGCGGTTAGCAAGGCAAGACTGTCTTTCATCAGGAGCATGGCTAGTGAGCAAAACCGCCGTCATCATCGTCGATCTGCAGCAGGAATATCTACCCACCGGCAAGCTGCCGCTGCATCAGCTGGCTCCGGCGCTGGACAAGGCGGCAGCCGTCATCACCCGGGCCCGGCAGCAGGGCGTGCCGGTGATCCATATCCGCCATGAACAGCCAGGTGCGCCCTTCTTCGTACCGGGTTCTGCCGGGGTGGAGATTATCCCGCAGGTCGCGCCGCAGGCGGGCGAGACGGTGATCGTCAAGAACCACCCCAATTCCTTCCGCGAAACCGGGCTGGAACAGCTGTTGAAATCGGAAGGGATCACCGATGTGATCATTCTGGGCGCGATGAGCCATATGTGCATTGCTGCCACGGGCAGGGCCGCGGCGGAACTGGGCTTTGCCACCAGCGTGGTGGAAGATGGCTGCGCCACGCTGGATCTGGAACATGGCGGCATCACCGTACCCGCGCCGCAGGTCCATGCCGCCAACATGGCCGCGCTGGCCTTCGCTTATGCCAGCGTGGTTCCGGCTGATGAGGTGCTGGCCGGATAGGCTGCGCCGCGCCCTGCGTGTTGGGGCGAGGTTAGAGATCACCCCGCCGGATTGCCGGCGGGGTGATGGCTGCCGCAGCCATCACTGCAGCGAAATCTCGCTGTTGCTCAGGATCTTGCGCAGGGTTTGCCGGGCCCAGACGATGAAGGGATCCTTGTCGAAGCGCTTGTGCCAATATTGGTTGATGGTGATCGACGGCAGATAGAACTTCGGCGTCAGGATCTTCACATTGGCCGTGCGGCAGAAATATTGCGCCAGCGAATGGGGCACCACCGCCACAATATCCCGGTCCCCTTCCACGATCATCGGCACCGAAGAAATATAGGGGGTTTCGATCTTGGCCGGGCGGGGCGACTGGTTGCGTTGCAGCGCCTGCGAAATGAACTGCCCGGATTTGTGCGACGATCGGGACTGCAGCAGGATGTGATCCATCTGCTCATATTGTTCGAAGCTGATTTCCCCATCCAGATCGCTGTCGCGGGCACAGATGAAGACCAGGTGATCCTCATAGAGTTTCTGGCACAGAATATCGGATGATGATGCATCCATGATCCCGACATAGATATCGAGCTTGCCCGTCGCCAGCAGCTCCACCGCCTCGTCCGATGTGGCGGGTACCGATACCAGCCGGCCCTGCGCCTGATGCGCCCGCAGATGGCGTGCCAGCGCGGGCAGGATCACCATGTCGCCCACATCGCCCAGCGCCACCGTCAGCGTCCAGTCGGAAGTGTCCGGATCGAAGGAGGATGACGGCAACAGCGTGCTGCGCGTCAGCCGCATGATTTCCAGGATGTAATCGGCAATCGCCAGCGTCTTGGGCGTGGGCACCATGCGATCCCGCGCGCGGATGAACAGCGGATCTTCAAACTGGTCCCGCAGCCGTTTCAGCGCATGGCTGACCGCGCTTTGCGACATGTCCAGCTCATCCGCCGCGCGCGAGACATTCTCGCACCGCAGCAGCGCATCAAACACGATCAGCAGGTTGAGATCGAGATCGCGGAGTTTTTCCTTTGCCACGCTGACAGTCCTCTCACGCTCACGCATCGTATGTGCGCAATGCATATCTGCACTGGGGTATTGCTCATACGAACAAAAACTTCCATCCTGCAAAGCCCGTATCCGCGCGGCAGCAGCGCTGCCTATGAATGCGATCGATAGACCCTATCAGCCCGGTCCGCTGGGGTGGGGGTCTTTCTCATGTTAGGTAGACAAAGAAGCCTTCGCCTGGGTCCAGCGACCCGGGCGCGGCGATCTGGCGATGTGGAAGGACTGTCATGGAAAGTCTCGTTTCAACGCAATGGCTGGCTGACAATATCGACGCTGCCGATCTGCGGATCATTGATGCCACGCGGCACCATTTCGAACCGCAGCGCAGCTCCTCCGCCGAATTTGAGGCGGGCCATATTCCCGGCGCCCTGTTCCTGGATATGCTGACGCTGGTCGATGCCTCATCCCCGGTCGACAACACCGCCCCCACCGCGGAATTCTTCGTCCAGCGCATGCGTGATCTGGGGCTCAACGGTTCCGAACGGATCGTGCTCTATGACGACAGCATTGTGAAGACGGCGGCGCGGGCCTGGTTCCTGTTCCGCGCCTTCGGCTGGCAGAATGTCGCCCTGCTGGATGGCGGGCTGGGCAAATGGAAGGCCGAAGGGCGCGCGCTGGAATCCGGCCTGGCACTGGTGGAGCAGGGCAGCTTCATCGCCGCGGCCTATCCGGCCTTCTTCCGCAGCAAGGCGGATGTGCTGGCGAATATCGACAGCAAGACCGAACAGCTGGTCGACGGGCGCGGCGCGGCGCATTTCACCGGGCAGGATGATGATCCCAACCCCGTGGTTGCCGCCGGCCATGTGCCCGGGGCGATCAATGTGCCGTTCTGGGATCTGTTCGAAGCCGATGGCACCTTCAAAGATGAAGACGCCCTGCGTGCGGCCTTTGTTGATGCCGGCGTTGACCTGGACCGGCCGATCGTCACCAGCTGTGGTGGCGGCGTGGTCGCCTGCGCGCTGGCGCTGGCGCTCGACCGCATCGGCAAGCACGACGTGGCGCTCTATGATGGCAGCTGGACCGAATGGGGCGCCGATCCGGCGCTGCCCAAGGCACGCGGTGCAGCCTGAGATCAGGCCCTGAGATCGGGGCCTGACTTCAGGCCCTGATCCCGACCATCCCCATTCCCGCCCGAAAGAACCCGACATGACCAACACCCCCCGCATCGCCGTGCTCGATCTGCAGCTGGAAGCCGGTTGCACCATCAGCCCCTTCGTGTGGCAGGCCAAATATGCGCTGGCGCACAAGCAGATCGATGCAGAGATCATTCCGGGCGGCTTCACCAGCCTGCCCGCGCGCACCGGCGGCAAGTCGCAGCATCAGCCCGGCATTCTGGATCGCGGTGCGGCCGGCGTTGACGAAACATGGGTGCTGGAAAGCCTGCGCAGCGGCGAATTCATCGTCGCCGATTATCTGGACGCCACTTTCCCCGATCATCCGCCGCTGTTCGCCAATGCGGACCAGCGCAATTATGTGAAATTCCTCGACAACTGGCTGTGGGCGGCATCAATCAAGCCGTGGTTCAGCTGCTATATCCTTGATTACCATGATCGTTGCCTGCCCGAAGACCGGCCCTCCGTGCGCGAAAGCCGCGAACGGGATTTCCTGGGCGGCAGCACGCTGGAACAGGTGCAGGCCGGGCGCGAAGACCGCCTGCCGCAGGTGCCGCCCGCGCTGGAACCGCTGCGCGAACAATTGCGTGAAAGCCGCTGGCTGGGCGGGGATGCCCCGAACTTTGCCGATTATTCGGCGCTGTCGGTGTTCCTCTGGCTGGCATCGGTCGCCCGCACCCCGGGGCTGACCGATGATGATCCGCTGCGCGACTGGATCGAACGCGGTTTTGATCTGTTCGGCGGGCTGGGCCGCCATCCCGGCCTGAACCCGATCTTCGGCCTGCAACTGCGCGATGGCGATCCCGCACCCTTCGTGAAACAGGGCTGACCGCGCGTGAGCTTTACCCAGACCCTCGACGCCATCAGCCTGGATGATCTGCGCGCCAGCGGGGCCACCAAATGGTCCGCGAAAGATGGCACCATCGGCGCCTTTGTCGCGGAAATGGATTTCGGCATTGCCCCGCCGATCACCGCCGCGCTGCATGCCGCCGTGGACGAAGGCGCCTTCGGCTATCTGCCCGTCGGCCTGACGGAAGAGCTGCGCGCCACCACCGCCACCATGCTGCAGACCCGCTATGGCTGGGATGCGGCGCCCGGCGATGTCTGGCCCGTGCCCGATGTGATCAAGGCACTGGAACTGGCGATCACCCATCATTCGGCGCCCGGCAGTAAAGTCATTGTCCCGACGCCGGCCTATATGCCCTTCCTGCTGATCCCGCCGTTCCACCAGCGGGATGTTATTCAGCTGCCGATGATCGACGATGGCGGGCATTATCGCTTTGATCTGGACGCGCTCGACCGCGCCTTTGCCGATGGCGGCAATCTGCTGATCATGTGCAACCCGCACAATCCCACCGGCCGGGTCTTCACGGCGGAGGAACTCGCCGCCGTGGGCGCCGTGGTGGACCGGCATCAGGGCCGCGTCTTTGCCGATGAGATCTGGGCCCCGCTGGTGTTCAACGGCGGGCGTTACACCCCCTATGCCGCCGTCAACGCCACCACCGCCGGCCACACCATCACCGCCATCTCCGCCTCCAAGGCATGGAACCTGCCCGGGCTGAAATGCGCGCAGGTGATCACCAGCAATGATGCCGATCGGGACCTGTGGCAGAAGATCGGCTTCTTCGCCGGCCACGGCACCAGCAATCTGGGCGTGACCGCCAATATCGCCGCCTATCGCGACGGTTTCGACTGGCTGGGCGATGTGCTGGCCTATCTGGAACGCAATGCCAGCGCGATGAGCGCGCTGGTGGCCGAACATCTGCCCGGCGTGCGCTTTGTCGCGCCCGAAGGCAGCTATATCGGCTGGCTCGATTTCCGCGACAGCAGCGTGCCGGTAAACCCGGCTGCTCTGTTCAAGGCCGAAGCCGGCGTCCACCTGACCGACGGCGCCAGCTGCGGCGCAGGATACGAAGGCTTCGCCCGCGTGATCCTGGCAACGCCGCTGCCAATCCTGACGGTGATTGTGGAGCGGATTGCGGGGGTTATGAGGGGTAGGTGAGGAGTTTAGGATGTGGCCCAGGGCCCTATATTAAACGTGCCGATCTGTGGTTTTGACGCGGACGGTCAGCAAAGCGCGATATCGCGTGATGTTCAACGGCCGAGCGGCTGATGCCGAAAGCTGCTTTTCGTTCAGGCCCGCTAACGCGCAGCGATCAACGGCTAAACTGAGGTCGGCCGTACCAAGAGACTGAATAGGATCGGTCTCTACAGAGGCGCAAAAACCATTTGGGCTGTCACAATGACCTGCTAGCATAAATGATCGGGCTGCCGGAGATTGCAGCGGCTAGGGGCAGCGAGAGACAGATTGACGGCGATTAGAGCACCGCTGAGATGGGCTGGCAGCAAGCGGAAGAGTGTGACCGTCCTGCGCTCACGTATGCCCAGCACCGTTGAGACATACGTCGAGCCCTTTGCAGGGTCAGCCTGCCTGGCTTTCGCGACGAAAGCACCGCGCCTTGTACTCGGCGACCTTAACCCCCGCCTTATCGAGTTCTACCAGGTCCTCAAGGCATCTCCGCTAGAGCTTTACGACCGCTATGCGGCGCTGGAGCCCAACGCGGAGCGCTACTATAAGGTTCGAACGGCATTCAACAGCGGTGGGACGCCTATCGAGAGGGCAACCCACTTCCTTTACCTCAATCGGCTGTGTTTCAACGGCATATACAGAGTCAATTCAAAGGGGGCATTCAATGTGCCGTGGGGCGGGAAGCGTTTGGCCAAGCCGCTAACATTGGAAGAGCTGATGTCCGCATCGGCCGCACTAAAGAATGCTACTATCCTATGCAGTGACTTTGATGCCGTGGTCGACGAAGACCTAACGAAAGGGACGTTCGTCTACCTCGATCCACCCTATGCCCGAGACGAAGAGCGAGTGTTTCGTGAGTATCACGAGAACAGTTTCTCGACGGCGGATTGGCCCCGTCTACTTGCGGCTTTGGATCGCATCGACCAAGCTGGCGCGCACTTTCTGCTCAGCTACGCCGGTGACGCCTCGCTTGTCGAACAACTCAGCAAATGGAACGTGGGTCACCTCGACGTCACCCGAAATGTCGGCGGTTTCCGAGCCTCACGACGCAAGTATCGCGAGTTCATCGCAACTAACTACGTTGGCGCCGATGCGTGAAGGGAAGCGTCTACGAATTGCCGTGCTTACAGATTGTCATGCCTATACCGGACGCCCGGAGGACAAGGGTAACTCACCTTCGTGGTTAGACCTCACGAAAGGCCAAGCCGATGTAGCGCAGAACCCGTTTGCAGGCCTGGGTGACCTTGCTCAAAAAGACCCCTCATTTCGGGCGGATATCGTCCTGTGCTGCGGTGACCTAGGCGATAAAGCTAACCCTGATGGCCTCCAGTACGTCTGGCGCGAAGTGACACGTCTCAAAGATTTGATGGAGGCCGAGCTTGTGATTGGAACAGCCGGCAACCACGACATGGACAGTCGCCATGTATATAATGATTATGACGCGCGCAGCCAAGTCCAAGCGCTCAAGCCGTTGTTCCCAGTTGACGATGAGCGACGCTGGTTAGAATACTGGGCGAAGAACTTCACAATATTTAAGCACGGCGGCGCGCGAATTGTAGTTCTGAACACCGCAGCCTACCACGGTTACGCTAAGGACCCGTCGAAACCGGAGTATACTCACGGTCGCGTGAGCGACGGAACGATTGCACGGTTAGTGAGTGAGCTTACTGCCGACGGAGCGTGCGCCGCAAACCTCCTTGTCTGCCATCATCACCCATTCCGTAACAGCCGTATCGTCGACCAAGATTATTCCGAGATGACGAATGGCGATCAACTGGTAAATAGGATTGTCGAAGCCGCCGTTGGCCCTTGGCTTGTGATACACGGTCACAAACATACCGCGCGAGTATTTTACGCGTTCGGATCTAGTTCTGCTCCGACGGTGTTTGCTGCTGCAAGTTTTGCCGCTCGCGCCTACCCCAACCAGATCGGTCAGACTCACAATGAATTTTACATCGTGGATCTTGAAGTTCCTTCGGCGCCCGGCTCAACCAGCAGCCTAAAAGGGCGGATAAGAACTTGGAACTGGACATACGGCAATTCCTGGCGCCGTCCCCAAGTCGGAGAGGGCCTCGGTCCGAACGCCGGATTTGGTTTGAGGAGCGATGTAGCTGAACTCGCAGCAACGGTGGCTAACGGCCTGAAAAATGCGAATAGCGGTACGACTATGAAGTGGGAGGATGTCGTGGCGCTGACGCCGTCCCTGCAATACCTTGTTCCCGAAGATTTCGACCTGCTGATACAACACCTCAGGGACTTCCACGGGTTTGGGTTTACGTGTGAGCTGGAACGTAAGGAGATCGCGGAGGTGCAGGTGCCGTGACTGACAACTCCAATACGGCGACGCGCGCGTTCGAAACCTACAATGCTCGCTTTCTGAGCACCAGCGAGGTGGCCCGCACCTTCATCCCGCCGCCGCAGTACGACAGCCTTGTTGACCAGAACCACACCGTTTTGTTTGGGCCGCGCGGCAGCGGCAAGACTACCCTGCTTAAAATGCTGCAGTTAAGCTCGCTGATTGAATGGCGGCACGAACGCGCTGACGTTTTTCGGGCGAACCTGCCGTTCCACGCTATCTTCCTCGGGACGGATGTGCTTTGGGGTTCGCAGCTAGAGAGCCGCACGGCCGTGATTGCAGATCAAGAGAAGATCGCGCAGATTCACCGCACCTCGTTCCGACTTCATCTAGCAATCGCATTCCTGAACGCGATTAACGAAGCTCGCGATCCGCGACTAGTCGAGGATGCAGGATTGATGAGGTTCGCCCTGACGATCTCGCCCGAGGCCCAGGCCGAGATCGCATCCGCCTTGGCGAGCTTATGGAAACTAACGCTCACCACGCGCAGTTTGCTTGGACTGCGGACCGCCGTGCAACTGCAACTCTCCGAATTGCTCGGTCTCGTTAACAAACTGCGCGTGGATCCGACTGCGACCCTCCCCGATTTCGTACACATCGAACCGATCCTATCGGCAACGCAGGCAATAGACGTGGTCAATCACGCGATCGGGCAGCCTGACCGCAGATGGGCGATCCTATGCGATGAGCTCGAGATAGCCCCCGAAATCATCCGGCAAGAGCTGTTTCAGATGCTACGCAGCTCAAAGCAGACCGTGGCGCTAAAATTCTCATTCTTCCCTTATTCCTCGGACGTTGAGGTGGCCGCGCTGACGGGGCCCTCGGCACCACAGCCCGCGCACGACTACACGCCGCTAGACCTGACCTACGGCTATCGCGAAGGAGCATACGAATTCTGCCAGTCTCTACTGGAGGGGATGATTGCCGACGCTGGCGGGCCGGAAAACCTCGATCCGCAGAGCATGCTAGGCGATGGTTGGTTCGATGGTGGTCGTAGACATCGCCGTTCTCAAACGTCTGCATACGCGCCTAACGGCGATTATCATCGCCGCGCTCAGCAACTCATGAGGGTCGATCCCAGCTTTAGGCATTGGATGTCGAGGCACGATATCGACATCCGGCGTATTCACGAAATGGGCGAGAACACCCAAGCACCCTTTCGCAAAGCTCTCCCGTTCATTTTAACTCGGTCCGAGTTTCGCGGTCGAAGTGGTCTTCGAAGCCGCAAATCGCTCGCGCTCTATACGGGAACGCACTCGATGTTCTCGCTCAGTGAGGGCAATCCACGCGTATTCATTAACCTGATGCGCCCTCTTGTTGCCGAGTTCGTGCGGCGCAAGGGCACCGTTCCAGTTGCTGATCAGGCTGCATCGGCGGAGACGACTATACACCGTTTCAGGTCCAGCCTTTCGGCTATTCCTGCGAATAAGGCCGGGCCTATCCACTCGATCCTTCACATGATCGAAATTATCGGCAACTACTTTCGTGTTGAGCAAATTGAAGGGGAGTTTCGATCAGAGCCCGCCTGCACATTCACTGTTGACGACGAGGTCTCAGACGAGATTCTCGAACTCGTTGGGCGGGCGCTAAATTCCGGGGGTTTCGTTCGCATGGACGGCGATCACCGCCCCGGTATTAGCATTTTGCGCGGCGCCAGGATGCGGCTCGCGTACACACTTGCGCCAGAGTACAAGCTACCGCTAACGGCGGGGCGGGCGATAAACCTCAGCACGATAATCGATGCGCTGACAGCCGGGCGACGCCGAAATCCGGCCTTTCAGGACCAGGCGCGGCTGCCATTCTCAACGGGTGCCCGATGAGTCAATCCTGGCAAGAGGCGAGAAGTGCGAGCTACGATTTGATGATCGTCGCCTGCGGCTACGAACAGCGTGCCACATTCCTTGTTGGTCAGTTTGACGGCGTGGCAGAACGCACCATCGTCCTCGATTACAAATCGATTGACCTATACAGCTACGAGGCCAACCGAATGTTGCTCGAGGGCGTCCCAGCCGCCGATTGGGTTGACCTGAATAGCCCGAGGGCGGAACACGACATCGCAGTGTTGATCGAAAGAATTGCGACCGAGGTTGACAATTGTTCACCTTTCAGAATCCTGTTCGACGTCTCCTCGTGCTCCCGCAGCACTATGGCCAATGTGCTAACTGCTTTGGCCTTTCGAGCGAAGCGGGACGTCAACTTAACATGCGCATACGCTGTATCGGCGTATTTTGCTCCACCAGACGGCGAGCTACCCAGCCGCGTCTCACAGCCGGTTGTGGGTGAACTTTCAGGCTGGTCAAGCGATCTCTCGAAACCGCCGTGCGCCATCATAGGACTAGGTTTCGAGCCTGGGCGCGCGCTCGGATCGATAGACTATCTTGAGGTGCCCGAAGTGCGTCTGTTCGTGCCGGAGGGTCCCGACCCGCGCTTCCATGATGCCGTGGTCGAAGCCAACCGCCTTCTCATTGAAGAGGCAGGCGCTTCCTTGTCATCTTACGATGTGCTCGACCCATTGGATGCATTTCAGAAGCTTGAATCAATGATACTCGGGCTACTCCCGCGATACCGCCCGATCATCATCCCCTTGGGCCCGAAGATCTTTGCCGCGCTTTCAATGTTAATCGCTGTACGGCTGCTTCCGCAAGTCTGCGTATGGCGCACGTCGGCCGGAAGTGGTGAGGATACTGCCGACCGCATGGCAGGGGGAGAGGTCGCCGTCTTCAACTACGTTATGAGGGCGGTCGATCACTCTAGCGAACGCTGATTCAGCCGTATTTGGGTGCTACAAATCGTGTTGCTAAATAGGCGTAATAAAGGCTGGGTGGATGAGGCCGAAAAGGCTTGATCTCGTCTTTTACGATCCGAATGCTGCCGCAACGCGAACGATCGAAAGCCGTCGCGATTTGCGCCCATTAATTTGGTCGCTGAGTGTCGGGATTGGGAGACGAGTTCGCCGTTGCAATCGGCGCACCGGAGCCAAAGGTTTTCCCAAAAAATTAGTCCATGGTCCGAATTCATCCGAAAGCATTGAAGCAGGGGAGGCATGCCCGCCCACCCCCCCCCCCCCCCCCCCCCCCCCCCCCCCCCCGACCCCCCCCCCCCCCCCCCCCCCCCCCCCC